>Ga0160457_1000003_pt1 | contig 1020748 bp, 962 predicted proteins | sample HID1972M_E6MG_FD_108242 | JGI IMG/M metagenome (GOLD analysis project Ga0160457, IMG submission 108242) | Enriched pill bug-associated microbial communities from UW Madison campus, WI, USA - HID1972M_E6 MG | ecosystem: Host-associated > Arthropoda: Insects > Digestive system > Unclassified ...
GACAACGTGAAGATGGTGGTCACCCTGATCAACCCGGTGGCGATGGACGAGGGCCTGCGCTTCGCGATCCGCGAAGGCGGCCGTACCGTCGGCGCCGGCGTCGTTGCCAAGATCCTGAAGTAATTCAGGGCTGGATCTGACCCTCGCCGGCCTGGGCCGGCGAGGGGCTACCGCGAAAAGAGGTGCAGGAAGCGCCTCGTGTTCGCCAGACAGGGAAAGGTCGCGTGACGCACAGCGCGTGGCAGCCATTGGCTGTTGACGTGCCGTTTTACGCGTTCTATACTTTTCCGTCTGGGCAGGCCGGCTCGCTGGTCTGCCCGCACTTTTGGGGGCCGCGCCGCGGCGTCCAGCCTGGCCGGCGACGGTCCGGGCAGAAAACGAACCATACCGGGGCAGGCATCCCAGAGGCCGAGCCCGTCGCTCTTTTAACGAAGGAACTCCGTCATGGCGGACCAAAAGATCCGGATTCGGCTCAAGGCGTTCGATCACCGTTTGATCGACCGTTCGGCCAGCGAGATCGTCGAGACGGCCAAGAGGACCGGCGCGCAGGTGCGTGGCCCGATCCCGCTGCCGACCAAGATCGAGCGTTACACCATTCTCGTCTCCCCGCATGCCGACAAGGATGCGCGTGACCAGTACGAGACCCGCACGCACAAGCGCGTGCTCGACATCGTCGACCCCAACGACAAGACCGTGGACGCGCTGATGAAGCTCGAGCTCGCGGCTGGCGTCGACGTCCAGATCAAGCTCGCCTGAGGACTGCCGACATGACGAAGAAGTATTCGTTGGGTCTGGTCGGCCGCAAGGCCGGCATGAGCCGCGTCTTCACCGAGGATGGCCGTTCCATCCCGGTGACCCTGATCGAGGCCACCCCGAACCGCATCACCCAGATCAAGACCGTCGAAGCCGACGGCTACAGCGCCGTGCAGGTCACCACCGGTGCCCGCCGCGCTGCCCTGGTCAACAAGCCGCTCGCCGGCCACTACGCCAAGGCCAAGGTCGAAGCCGGTCGTGGCCTGTGGGAGTTCCGCGTCGCCGACGACAAGCTCGGTGACTTCGCCATTGGCAACGAGATCAAGGCCGACATCTTCGAGGTCGGTCAGATCGTCGACGTGCAGGGCGTGACCAAGGGCAAGGGCTTCCAGGGCACGATCAAGCGCCACAACTTCACCATGGGTGACGCTACCCACGGTAACTCGCTGTCGCATCGCTCGCCGGGTTCGATCGGCCAGCGCCAGACGCCGGGTCGCGTGTTCCCGGGCAAGAAGATGTCCGGCCACATGGGCGCCGAGCAGCAGAGCACGCAGAACCTCGAAGTGGTTCGCGTCGATGCCGAGCGCGGCCTGATCGCCGTCCGCGGCGCCGTTCCGGGTGCACCGGGTGGCGACGTGATCGTGCGTCCGGCTAGCAAGGCGTAAGGAGAAGCACGATGGAACTCACCATTACGGGTAGCGCCAACAAGCTGTCGGTTTCCGACGCCGTGTTCGGTCGCGATTTCAGCGAGGACCTGGTCCACCAGGTCGTCGTCGCCTACCGCAACGCCGGTCGCGCCGGCACCAAGGCGCAGCTGACCCGCGCCGAGGTCAACGGCACCACCAAGAAGTCGAAGAAGCAGAAGGGTGGTGGCGCACGCCACGGCGCCCTGACCGCTCCGATCTTCGTCGGCGGCGGCGTGACCTTCGCGGCCAAGCCGCGCAGCTTCGCGCAGAAGGTCAACCGCAAGATGTACCGCGCGGCCATCAGCTCGATCCTGTCCGAGCTCAATCGCCAGGGCCGGCTGACGGTTGTCGAGTCGTTCGACATCGACGCCCCGAAGACCAAGGGCCTGGTCGAGAAGCTGGCCGGTTTCGAGCTGGGCAAGCGCCCGCTGATCGTCACCGAGGACGCTTCGGAGAACCTGTTCCTGTCCGCCCGCAACCTGCCCTACGTGCAGGTCCGCGACGTGCAGGGCCTGGATCCGGTCGCCCTGGTCGGCGCCGATTCCGTGCTGATCACCGCTGACGCGGTCAAGAAGGTCGAGGAGTGGCTGGCATGAGCACCAACGAGAAGGTTTTCAGCGTGCTGCTCGCGCCGCGCGTGTCTGAAAAGACCGCGCGCCTGCAGGAAGCCAGCAACCAGTATGTGTTCGAAGTTTCGAACGACGCCACCAAGGCCGACGTCAAGGCCGCCGTGGAGCAGCTGTTCGACGTGAAGGTCGAGTCGGTCAACGTCGTCAACGTGAAGGGCAAGAACAAGTCCTTCCGCTTCCGTTCCGGTCGCCGCGGCGACTGGCGTAAGGCGTACGTGCGCCTGGCCGATGGCCAGAGCATCGACGTGTCCGCGAAGGCCTGAGGGTGATCCCATGCCATTGATGAAGTTCAAGCCCACCTCTGCCGGCCGCCGCTCCGCGGTCCGCGTGGTCACCCCCGAGCTGCACAAGGGTGCCCCGCACGCCGCTCTCGTCGAGAAGCAGAGCAAGTCCGGCGGCCGTAACCACCACGGCCGCATCACCACCCGCCACGTCGGTGGCGGCCACAAGCAGCACTACCGCCTGATCGACTTCAAGCGCAACAAGGAAGGCATCGTCGCGCGCGTGGAGCGGATCGAATACGATCCGAACCGCACTGCGCACATCGCCCTGCTGTGCTACGTCGACGGCGAGCGCCGCTACATCATCGCCCCCAAGGGCCTGAAGGCCGGTGACCAGGTGATCGCCGGGTCCGACGCCCCGATCAAGGCCGGCAACACCCTGCCGCTGCGCAACATCCCGGTCGGCACCACGGTGCATTGCATCGAGCTGAAGCCGGGCAAGGGTGCGCAGATCGCCCGTGCCGCCGGTGCCGGCGTGCAGCTGGTCGCCCGCGAGGGGACCTACGCGCTGCTGCGCCTGCGTTCGGGCGAGATGCGCAAGGTTCCGTCCGAGTGCCGCGCCACCATCGGCGAGGTCAGCAACGACGAGCACAACCTGGAGAAGCTGGGCAAGGCCGGCGCCAAGCGCTGGCGCGGTGTCAAGCCGACCGTCCGCGGCGCGGCGATGAACCCGGTTGACCATCCGCACGGCGGTGGTGAGGCCAAGGCTGGCCAGGGTAACCCGCATCCGGTCACCCCGTGGGGTGTCCCGACCAAGGGTTACAAGACGCGCAACAACAAGCGCACCCAGAAGTTCATCGTCCGCGATCGCAGGGGCTAATCGACCATGCCACGTTCCCTCAAGAAAGGCCCGTTCGTCGATCACCACCTCGTCAAGAAGGTGGAGTCTGCGGCCGGCACCAAGAAGCCGATCAAGACCTGGTCGCGCCGTTCCATGATCCTGCCGGAAATGGTGGGATTCACCATCGCCATCCACAATGGCAAGAACCACGTTCCGGTGCTCGTCAACGAGAACATGGTCGGCCACAAGCTCGGCGAATTTGCTGTCACCCGGACCTTCAAGGGTCACGGTGGCGACAAGAAGTCGAAGTAAGGAGATGACCATGGAAGCGAAAGCCATCCTGCGCACCGTGCGCATCTCCCCGCAGAAGGCCCGCCTGGTCGCCGACCAGGTGCGCGGCCTGCCGGCCGATCGTGCCGTCGCCCTGCTGAAGTTCTCCGACAAGAAGGCCGCCGCCCTCATCAAGAAGGTCGTCGAGTCCGCCATTGCCAACGCCGAGAACAACAACGGCGCCGACGTGGACGCCCTCCGTGTGAAGACCATCATGGTCGACGAGGGCCCGACCCTGAAGCGCTTCATGGCGCGTGCGAAGGGTCGCGGCACCCGCATCCTCAAGCGGACCAGCCACATCACCGTCGTCGTGGGAGAGGGCAAGTAATATGGGTCACAAAGTTCATCCCACCGGTATCCGCCTGGGCATCGCCAAGGACTGGAACTCGAAGTGGTACGCCGGCAAGGGCGAGTACGCCGACTACCTGGCGGCCGACCTCAAGGTCCGCAAGATGCTGCGCAAGAAGCTGGCCCAGGCCGGCATCAGCCGCATCCTGATCGAGCGTCCGGCCAAGACCGCGCGCGTGACGATCCACACCGCCCGTCCGGGCGTGGTGATCGGCAAGCGTGGCGAGGACATCGAGAAGCTGCGCAAGGAAGTCAGCGCGCTGATGGGCGTCCCGGCGCACATCAATGTCAGCGAAGTGCGCAAGCCCGAGCTGGACGCGCAGCTGGTCGCCGAGTCGATCGCGCAGCAGCTCGAGCGCCGCATCATGTTCCGCCGCGCCATGAAGCGCGCCGTGGGCAACGCGATGCGCCTCGGTGCCCTGGGCATCAAGGTCAACGTCGCCGGCCGTCTGAACGGCGCCGAGATCGCCCGTTCGGAGTGGTACCGCGAAGGCCGCGTGCCGCTGCATACCCTCCGCGCGGACATCGACTACGGGTTTGCCGAAGCGCACACCACCTATGGCGTGATCGGCATCAAGGTATGGGTCTACAAGGGCGAGATCTTCGACTTCGCCCAGGTTGGACAGGAGAAGCCGGAAGAAGCCAGCAGCCCCCGTGGCGAGCGTGGCGACCGCGAGCGTCCCTCCCGTCCGGCACGTGAAGCGAGGTAACGGCGATGTTGCAACCCAAGCGAACCAAGTACCGCAAGCAGCACAAGGGCCGTAACGATGGCCTGAGCTGGAGCGCCAATGCCGTGTCCTTCGGCGAGTTCGGCCTCAAGGCCACCGCCCACGGCCGCCTGACCGCGCGCCAGATCGAGGCGGCCCGCCGCACGATCAGCCGCTACGTCAAGCGCGGCGGCAAGATGTGGATCCGCGTCTTCCCGGACAAGCCGATCACCCAGAAGCCCATCGAGGTCCGCATGGGCTCGGGCAAGGGTAACGTCGAGTACTGGGTGGCCCAGATCCAGCCCGGCCGCATGATCTATGAAATCGAGGGTGTGTCGGAGGAGCAGGCGCGCGAGGCGTTCCGCCTGGCGGCCGCGAAGCTCTCGGTCACCACCACCTTCGTGACCCGCACGGTGCGCTAATGGCTACGATCAACGAACTCCGTGAAAAGTCGTCCGACGACCTGAAGGCCCACCTGCTTGACCTGCGCAAGGAGCAGTTCTCCCTGCGCATGCAGCGGGCGACCGGCCAGCTGACGAAGACCCACGAAACCCGCCGGGTGCGCCGCGAGATCGCTCGTGTCAAGACCCTGCTCGGCGCCAACAAGTAAGGGATCGCAGCGATGAGCGAGAACAACAACAAGCCGCTGCGCACGGTCGAAGGCCGCGTCGTCAGCAACAAGATGGACAAGACGGTTACCGTCCTGGTCGAGCGTCAGGTCAAGCACGCGCTGTACGGCAAGTACATCAAGCGCTCGACCAAGCTCCACGCCCACGATGCGGACAACAGCTGCAACGAGGGCGACGTGGTGCGCGTGACCGAGATCGCACCGATGTCCAAGACCAAGAACTGGCGCGTGGTTGAAGTCGTCACCCGCGCGGCCGAGTAAGGGAGATCTGAATCATGATCCAGATGCAGAGCTACCTTGACGCCGCCGACAACTCCGGCGCCAAGGAACTGATGTGCATCAAGGTGCTGGGCGGCTCCAAGCGCCGTTACGCCGGCATCGGTGACATCATCAAGGTGACCGTCAAGGACGCGATCCCGCGTGGCAAGGTCAAGAAGGGCGAGGTTTACGACGCCGTCGTGGTCCGCACCCGCAAGGGTGTGCGTCGCGCCGACGGCTCGCTGATCCGCTTCGACGGCAATGCCGCCGTCCTGCTGAACAACAAGCAGGAGCCGATCGGCACCCGTATCTTCGGGCCGGTGACCCGTGAACTGCGTTCCGAGAAGTTCATGAAGATCGTCTCGCTCGCGCCTGAAGTGCTCTGAGCGGAGGAAGCAGACATGGCAAACCGTATCAAGAAGGGTGACCAGGTCGTGGTCACCACCGGCAAGGACAAGGGCAAGCAGGGCGAGGTTGTGCGCGTGGACGGCGACCGTGTGGTCGTGGCCAACGTCAACCTGGTCAAGCGGCACACCAAGCCGAACCCGCAGGCGGGCGTCGCCGGCGGCGTGGTCGAGCGCGAAGCCTCGATCCACATTTCCAACGTGATGCCGCTCAACCCTGCCTCCGGCAAGGGCGAGCGCATTGGCTACAAGGTCCTGGAGGATGGACGCAAACTGCGTGTGTTCCGCTCCAGTGGTGAGGCGCTTGACGCCTGAGGAATGAAGCAATGACCACGCGGCTCGAAAAGATCTACAAGGAACAGGTTGTGCCGGCTCTCATGGAGAAGTTCGGTTACAGCAATCCGATGGAAGTGCCCCGGCTCGTCAAGATCACCGTGAACATGGGTGTCGGCGAAGCAGCAACCAACAAGAAGGTGCTGGAGAACGCCGTCGCCGACCTGGCCAAGATCACCGGCCAGAAGCCGGTGACCACCAAGGCCCGCGTCTCGGTGGCCTCGTTCAAGATCCGCGACGGCTGGCCGATCGGCTGCAAGGTCACGCTGCGCCGGAACCAGATGTTCGAGTTCCTGGACCGCCTGGTCAGCGTCGCGCTGCCGCGCGTGCGCGACTTCCGTGGCGTGTCCGGCCGTTCGTTCGACGGCCGTGGCAACTACAACATGGGCGTGAAGGAGCAGATCATCTTCCCGGAAATCGACTTCGACGCCGTCGACGCGATCCGCGGCATGGATATCGCCATCACCACGACCGCCAAGACCGACGCCGAGGCCAAGGCGCTGCTCGAGGCGTTCAAGTTCCCGTTCCGCAACTAAGGGATACAGAAATGGCAAAGACCTCCATGGTCAACCGCGACGCCAAGCGCGAGAAGCTGGCCAAGAAGTATGCGGCCAAGCGCGACGAGCTGAAGAAGGTCGTCTCCTCTCAGACCGCGTCGTACGAAGAGAAGATCGAGGCCGCGACCAAGCTGGCCAAGCTGCCGCGCGACTCCTCGCCGAGCCGCCAGCGCAACCGTTGCGAGCTGTCGGGCCGTCCGCGTGGCGTGTACCGCAAGTTCGGCCTCGGCCGCAACATGCTGCGCGAAGCCACCATGCGTGGCGACGTGCCCGGCCTGCGCAAGGCCAGCTGGTAACAAGGGCAGGGCGGCCCCGGCCGTCCCGCTGACGGAAGCCGGCCCACACGGGCCGGTTTCCTGCTATTATTCCGCGCTTGCCCGGCCTGGCCGGGTGCGGCAAGGGCCCCGGCCCCTCCCGGGAAAATACAGATTTCGCGAAAGCGGATATCGGTGCACTCAAGGAACCATTCATGAGCATGACTGATCCCATCGCCGACATGCTGGTCCGCATCAAGAATGCGGCCGCGGTCGGCAAGCCGGCGGTGAAGATGCCGTCCTCCAAGATCAAGGTCGCCATTGCCAACGTCCTCAAGGACGAGGGCTACATCGCCGACGTGCGCGTGGTCCAGGGCGAGAAGAACAAGGCCGAACTCGAGATTGTTCTGAAGTACTTCGAGGGCCGTCCGGTCATCGAGCAGCTGAAGCGCGCCTCGCGCTCGGGCCTGCGCCTGTACCGCGGCAAGAGCGAGCTGCCCAAGGTCCTTGGTGGCCTCGGCGTGGCCATCATCTCCACCTCCCAGGGCATCATGACCGACAAGCAGGCGCGCAGCGCTGGCGTTGGCGGCGAAGTCCTGTGCTACGTGGCCTAATCGAAGGAGTACGACGACCATGTCCCGCGTAGCCAAGAAGCCGATCGCCCTGCCCAAGGGCGTGGAACTGAACATCCAGAACACCAGCGTCAGCGCCAAGGGTCCGAAGGGTACGCTGTCGCTGGCCAAGCCGGCCGGCGTGCAGATCGCCATCGAAGACGGCAATGCCGTGCTGTCGGCCAATGACCCGTCGCTGGTCCCGCTGACTGGCACCGTGCGCGCCATCCTGGCCAACATGGTCAAGGGCGTTTCCGAAGGTTTCGAGCGCAAGCTCGAGCTGGTCGGCGTGGGTTACCGCGCCGCCATGCAGGGCAGCGACCTGAACCTGTCCCTCGGGTTCTCGCACCCGGTGGTGTTCACCGCGCCGGAAGGCATCACGCTGTCCACGCCGACCCAGACCGAGATCCTGGTCCAGGGCGCCGACAAGCAGCGCGTCGGCGAGATCGCCGCCAAGATCCGCGCCGTCCGTCCGCCGGAGCCCTACAAGGGCAAGGGCGTGAAGTATTCCGACGAAGTCATCATTCGCAAGGAAGCCAAGAAGGCGTAATGCGTGTTCCCGCGGGTCCCGGCTGCGCCGGTTCCGCGGGGATGTGCCCAGGCCGATCCGCTTTCCGAGGACAACACAATGAGCATCAAGAACGACGCCCGCCTGCGCCGTGCCAAGACCACCCGTTCGCACATCCGCAAGCTCGGCGTGCCGCGCCTGTCGGTGCTGCGTACCGGCCAGCACCTGTACGCGCAGCTGTTCACCGCTGACGGCTCCAAGGTGATCGCCGCCGCCAACACCCTCCAGGCCGACGTCAAGGATGGCCTGAAGAACGGCAAGAACACCGATGCGGCCACCAAGGTCGGCCAGCTGATCGCCGAGCGCGCCAAGGCTGCCGGTGTCGAGAAGGTCGCCTTCGACCGCTCGGGCTACCGCTTCCACGGCCGCATCAAGGCTCTGGCCGATGCCGCCCGTGAGGGTGGCCTGCAGTTCTGATTCCGCAGTCCCGCCCCCCGGGGTGGGACTGACCTGCCGGCGCGGGTAGCGCCGGGCGCCGTCTTCCTTCTGCGTCGACGGAACGCTCCACGGCTCCAGGCCACAACAACAAGCGGCGTCCGAGCCGTACATATCCAGACAACAAGGAACTAGCAATGGCAGATGAGCGTCAGCCGCGGGGTCGTGATCGCGACCGCAACCGCGAAGAGAAAGTCGATGACGGCATGATCGAGAAGCTGATCGCGGTCAACCGCGTCAGCAAGACCGTCAAGGGTGGCCGCCAGTTCACCTTCACCGCGCTGACCGTGGTCGGCGACGGCGAAGGCCGCGTCGGCTTCGGCTACGGCAAGGCCCGCGAGGTCCCGGTGGCCATCCAGAAGTCGATGGAGTATGCGCGCAAGGGCATGCTGAACGTCGACCTCAACAAGGGCACCCTGTGGCACCCGGTGAAGGCGCGTCACGGCGCCGCCCGCGTGTTCATGCAGCCGGCCTCCGAAGGTACCGGGGTGATCGCCGGTGGCGCCATGCGCGCCGTGCTGGAAGCCGTGGGCGTGAAGGACGTGCTGGCCAAGGCCGTCGGTTCGCGCAACCCGATCAACCTGGTCCGCGCCACCCTGAAGGGCCTGGAAGCCATGCAGTCCCCGACCCGCATCGCAGCCAAGCGCGGCAAGAAGGCGGAGGAGATCATCAATGGCTAACGAGTCCAGCAAGACCGTCAAGGTGCGCCTGGTGCGCGGCCTGCGCGGCACCCAGTCCCGCCACCGTCTTTCGGTGAAGGCCCTGGGCCTGAACAAGCTCAACGACGTGCGCGAGCTGAAGGACAGCCCGCAGGTTCGCGGCCTCATCAACCAGCTGCACTACCTGGTGCGGGTTGAGGACTAAGGAGAATCCCATGCGTCTGAACACTCTCAAGCCCGCCGAGGGCGCCCGCAAGGAGCGCACCCGCGTAGGCCGTGGTATCGGTTCCGGCCTCGGCAAGACCGCCGGCCGCGGCCACAAGGGCTCCTTTGCCCGTTCCGGCAAGGGCAAGATCAAGGCCGGCTTCGAAGGCGGCCAGACCCCGATGCAGCGTCGCCTGCCGAAGATCGGCTTCCGCTCGATGACGGCCAAGGACACTGCCGAGGTGCTGCTGTACAAGCTCGAGCTGATCGAGGGCGATACGGTCGACTTCGCGGCCCTCAAGGCCGCCAAGCTGGTCCCGTCGTCCGCCAAGCGCGCGAAGATCGTCAAGAAGGGCGAACTGTCGCGGAAGCTGGTCATCAAGGGCATCGCACTGACCGCCGGCGCCAAGGCCGCGGTCGAGGCTGCCGGCGGCAGCATCGAGGAGTAAGTCGCACATGGCGCAGGCTGGCATCGGCAATCTCGGCAGTGGCATGGGCAAGTTCACCGAACTTCGCCAGCGCCTGCTGTTCGTGCTGGGGGCGTTGGTCGTCTATCGCATCGGCTGTTTCGTGCCGGTGCCGGGCGTCAACCCCGATGCCATGCTTGCCATGATGCAGGCGCAGGGCGGTGGCATCGTGGACATGTTCAACATGTTCTCGGGCGGCGCCCTGAGCCGTTTCAGCGTGTTCGCGCTGAACGTGATGCCGTACATCTCGGCGTCGATCGTGATGCAGCTGGCGGTGCACATCTTCCCGACGCTGAAGGCGATGCAGAAGGAAGGTGAGTCCGGCCGGCGCAAGATCACCCAGTATTCGCGCATCGGCGCGGTGGGCCTGGCGATCGTGCAGGGCGGCAGCATCGCGATGGCGCTGCAGAACCAGGTCGCCCCGGGCGGCATGCCGGTCGTGTACAGCCCGGGCATGGGCTTCGTGCTGACCGCTGTGGTGGCCCTGACCGCCGGTACCATCCTGCTGATGTGGATCGGTGAGCAGGTGACCGAGCGCGGCATCGGCAACGGCGTATCGCTGATCATCTTCGCCGGCATCGTCGCCGGCCTGCCGGGTGCGGTCATCCAGACCTTCCAGGCATTCCAGAACGGCAGCATGAACTTCCTCAGCCTGGTGCTGATCGCGCTGGTGGTTGGCGCGTTCACCTGGTTCGTGGTGTTCGTCGAGCGCGGCCAGCGCCGCATCACGGTGAATTACGCGCGCCGCCAGGGTGGCCGCAACGCGTACATGAACCAGACCTCGTTCCTGCCGCTGAAGCTCAACATGTCCGGCGTGATCCCCGCGATCTTCGCCTCGAGCATCCTCGCATTCCCGGCCACGCTGAGCCTGTGGTCGGGCCAGGCCACCTCGGCCACCTGGCTGCAGCGGATCTCGAACGCGCTGGCCCCGGGCGAGCCGCTGCACATGATCGCGCTGGCGGCGCTGATCGCCGGGTTCGCGTTCTTCTACACCGCGCTGGTCTTCAACTCGCAGGAGACCGCGGACAACCTGAAGAAGTCCGGCGCCCTGATCCCGGGCATCCGTCCGGGCAAGGCCACCGCCGACTACATCGATGGCGTGCTGACCCGCCTGACCGCGGCCGGCGCGGCCTACCTGGTGATCGTGTGCCTCCTGCCGGAGATCATGCGTACCCAGCTGGGCACCTCGTTCTACTTCGGCGGTACTTCGCTGCTGATCGTGGTGGTGGTGGTGATGGACTTCATTGCGCAGGTCCAGGCGCACCTGATGTCCCACCAGTACGAGAGCCTGCTGAAGAAGGCCAACCTGAAGGGTGGGTCGCGCGGCCTGTCGCGCGGCTGACGGTCCACTGCATCGCAAGTCCGGCGGACCCATTCCGCCGGCAGACCGGCCCTCCGGGCCGGTACTTCCAGAAATGGGCGGCCCGTGCGACGTCTCGCGCGCGGGTGAGACCTTGCGGTGCTGCGCTGGAGTAGCGCGGCCGGGCCCGGGAAACCGGGGCCAGCGGGGTCCGGCGCCGGAGCATGGGCACACTCCCCATGCCGGGTCTGCGGCGGCTTGAAGGCCGTGGACTTCCAAAGTAATCCGGGACATTGCTAGAATTCGCAGTTCACTTTTGAACCAATCCTGTCGGGCACGCCCTGTGCGCCCCCGACCCTCAAGTTTGGAGATCGCGTCATGGCGCGTATTGCAGGCGTCAACCTGCCGACCCATAAGCACGTCTGGGTGGGGTTGCAGAGCATCTATGGCATCGGCCGCACCCGGTCGAAGAAGGTTTGCGAGGCCGCCAACGTGGCCACGTCGACCAAGATCCGTGACCTGTCCGAGCCGGAAATCGAGCGCCTGCGCGCCGAGATCGGCAAGTACATCGTCGAAGGCGACCTTCGCCGCGAAATCGGCATCGCCATCAAGCGTCTGATGGACCTGGGCTGCTACCGCGGCCTGCGCCACCGTCGCGGCCTGCCGCTGCGCGGCCAGCGCACCCGTACCAACGCCCGCACCCGCAAGGGTCCGCGCAAGGCGATCCGGAAGTAAGGGACATATAGACAATGGCCAAGCCAGCTGCTGCCAAGACCAAGAAGAAGATCAAGCGGGTCGTCACCGACGGCATCGCCCACGTCCACGCTTCTTTCAACAACACCATCGTCACCATCACCGATCGCCAGGGCAATGCGCTGTCGTGGGCCACTTCGGGCGGCGCGGGCTTCCGCGGTTCGCGCAAGTCGACCCCGTTCGCCGCGCAGGTCGCCGCCGAGAAGGCCGGCAAGGCCGCGCTCGACTACGGCGTGAAGTCGCTGGAAGTCCGCATCAAGGGCCCGGGCCCGGGCCGTGAGTCCGCCGTGCGCTCGCTGAACAATGTGGGCTACAAGATCACCAACATCATCGACGTGACGCCTATCCCGCACAACGGGTGCCGTCCGCCGAAGAAGCGTCGCGTCTAAGGGGGCGATAAGAAATGGCTCGTTATATCGGTCCTACCTGTAAGCTCGCGCGCCGCGAAGGCGCCGACCTGTCCCTCAAGAGCCCGGCCCGTGCGCTGGACTCCAAGTGCAAGCTGGAGCAGAAGCCCGGCCAGCACGGCGCGACCGCGCGCAAGGGCAAGCTGTCCGACTACGCCACCCAGCTGCGCGAGAAGCAGAAGGTCAAGCGTATCTACGGCCTGCTGGAGCGCCAGTTCCGCAACTACTACAAGAAGGCCTCGACCAAGAAGGGCAACACCGGCGAGAACCTCCTGCAGCTGCTGGAAACCCGTCTGGACAACGTCGTCTACCGCATGGGTTTCGCGGTGACCCGTCCGTCCGCCCGCCAGCTGGTCTCGCACCGTGGCGTGCTGGTCAACGGCAAGCCGGTCAACCTGCCGTCGTACCAGGTCAAGGCCGGCGACGCGATCGCGCTGTCGGAGAAGGCCCAGAAGCAGCTCCGCGTCCAGGAAGCCCTGACCGTCGCCGAGCAGCATGACCTGACCCCGTCGTGGATCGAAGTGGACTCCAAGAAGTTCGCCGGCGTGTTCAAGGCCGTCCCGGACCGGGCGGACCTGCCGGCCGACATCAACGAAGCGCTGATCGTCGAGCTGTACTCGAAGTAACAAGTAGTGGCAGGCAGCCGCGCCCCCCGGGGCGCGGCGCCGCATCCCACCCCCGGCCGGATCGCGTCGCCCCGCCTTCCGGCCGTCCCCGGATAAGGGGCCACACACCAGGGCCGGCGCCTCCCGATCGTCGGCCCATTGCAGGAGAATCCGCAACATGACGGTTACCGCCAACCAGGTCCTGCGTCCGCGCGGACCGCAGATCGAACGCCTCAATGGCAATCGCGCCAAGATCGTGATCGAGCCGCTCGAGCGCGGCTACGGGCACACGCTGGGCAACGCCCTGCGCCGGGTCCTGCTGTCCTCGATCCCGGGCTTCGCGATCACCGAGGTCGAGATCGACGGCGTGCTGCACGAGTACACCACGGTCGAAGGCCTGCAGGAGGACGTGCTGGAAGTCCTGCTGAACCTCAAGGATGTCGCCATCCGCATGCACAGCGGCGAGAGCGCGACCCTGAGCCTGGCCAAGCAGGGCCCGGGCGTCGTCACCGCCGGTGACATCAAGACCGACCACAGCGTCGAGATCCTGAATCCCGAGCACGTGATCTGCCACCTGACCAAGGACACGGCGCTGAACATGCGCCTGAAGATCGAGCGCGGCTTCGGCTACCAGCCGGCCACCGCCCGTCGCCGTCCTGACGAAGAGAGCCGTGCGATCGGCCGCCTGATGCTGGATGCCTCGTTCTCGCCGGTGCGCCGCGTCGCCTACGCGGTGGAAGCCGCGCGCGTCGAGCAGCGCACCGACCTGGACAAGCTGGTCATCGACATCGAGACCAACGGCACCATCGACGCCGAGGAAGCCGTGCGCACCGCCGCCGACATCCTGAGCGACCAGCTGTCGGTGTTCGGCGACTTCACCCACCGCGACCGCGGTGCGGCCAAGCCGACCCCGGCGGGCGTGGACCCGGTGCTGCTGCGTCCGATCGACGACCTCGAGCTGACCGTGCGTTCGGCCAACTGCCTCAAGGCCGAGAGCATCTACTACATCGGCGACCTGATCCAGAAGACCGAGGTCGAGCTGCTCAAGACCCCGAACCTGGGCAAGAAGTCGCTCACCGAGATCAAGGAAGTGCTCGCCCAGCGCGGCCTTTCGCTCGGCATGAAGCTGGAGAACTGGCCGCCGGCCGGTGTCGCCCAGCACGGCATGCTCGGCTGAGCATGCGCGGCGGACGGTGGTTCCCCGGAAGGGGTGCCGCCGGCCACCGCAGCACGCAAGACGGCCCGCGCCAAGCGGCATGGGCACCGGCGCCGACGGACCCGTAAGGTCCGCGGCGACTCACCGGCCAGGGAGGCCGGATGGACCAGCGCAGTCCAAGTTGCAACGCCAGGATGGCGACAGCGAAGTCCACAGACCCGACATTCACCAGATAAGGAACCACCGTCATGCGCCACCAGAAAGCCGGCCGCAAGTTCAGCCGCACCAGCGCCCATCGCGAGGCGATGTTCAAGAACATGGCCTCCTCGCTGTTCAAGCACGAGATGATCAAGACCACGCTGCCGAAGGCCAAGGAACTGCGCCGCGTCGCCGAGCCGCTGATCACCCTGGCCAAGGTCGACAGCGTCGCCAACCGCCGCCTGGCGTTCGCGCGCCTGCGCGACAAGGAAGCGGTGGGCAACCTGTTCACCAAGTTCGGCCCGCGCTACCAGGACCGTCCGGGTGGCTACCTGCGCATCCTGAAGTGCGGCTTCCGCGCCGGCGACAACGCGCCGATGGCGTACGTGGAGCTGGTGGACCGCCCCGAGGCCGCCGAGTAATCGCGAGCGCTAAGGATCCACGGAGACCCCGGCCCAGGCCGGGGTTTTCCGTTTCAGGTGTCACGCTTTGCCCAGTTCGTCGCCCGGATGCGGAATAATCGGCGGACCGAATCCTGGCCTGCCCGATGAATCCGTTCCGCTGGAGTTTCCGCGCGTGTTTCCTGCTCGGCTTTCTGGGCTGCGCCGCCCTGCTGGGCTATGCGATCTACACCCAGCTCTACCAGGGGCTGGAGCCGTGCCCGCTTTGCATCTTCCAGCGCCTGGCCTATGCCGCCCTGGCCCTGGTGTTCCTCGCAGGCGGGCTGCACGCGCCGCGCGGCCCCGGGGGCAGGGGCGTCTACGCCCTGCTGCTGGCCCTGGCCGGCATGGTCGGCATCGGCATCGCGGGACGCCACGTCTGGCTGCAGAGCCTGCCGCGTGACATGGCCCCTTCCTGCGGTCCGCCGCTGTCGTTCCTGCAGGAGACCATGGGCCCCCTGGAGCTGGTGCGCAAGGTGCTTACCGGCACCGGCGATTGCGGCACCGTGGACTGGACGCTGCTGGGCCTGAGCATGCCGGCCTGGAGCCTGGCCGGGTTCGTCCTGCTGACGGGGTGGGGGCTGGTCGCCGCCCTGCGCCGTCCCAAGGGCCGCAAGCGCTACTGAAGCGCCCGGCCTTCCTTCCTCCTCCCGCGGAAATCCCCATGAGTACGCCCGAACGCAGCCTGCACCCCGTCAACCTGCCCGATGACTGGTCCCCGGACAGCTGGCGCGCGCGTCCCGCCCTGCAGATGCCGGTGTACCCGGATGCCGGCGCGCTGGAATCGGCCCTGTCCGAGCTGCGCAACCTGCCCCCGCTGGTCACTTCCTGGGAGATCTTCGCGCTCAGGCGGCAGCTGGCCGAGGCGCAGGAGGGCAAGCGCTTCCTGCTGCAGGGCGGCGACTGCGCCGAGAATTTCAGCGACTGCGAGTCCGGCACCATCTCCAACCGGCTCAAGGTGCTGCTGCAGATGAGCCTGGTGCTGGTGCACGGGCTGCGCCTGCCGGTGGTCCGGGTGGGGCGCTTCGCCGGCCAGTACGCCAAGCCGCGCTCGGCCGACATGGAGACCCGCGGCGAGGTGAGCCTGCCGAGCTACCGCGGCGACGTGGTCAATGGCCCGGCGTTCACCGCGCAGGCCCGCGTGCCGGACCCGCAGCGCATGATCACCGCGCACGCCCGCTCGGCGATGACCATGAATTTCGTCCGCGCGCTGATCGATGGCGGGTTCGCCGACCTGCACCACCCCGAGTACTGGAACCTCAGCTGGGTCGGCTGCTCGCCGCTGGCAGAGGACTACCAGAAGATGGTCAACTCCATCGGCGACGCGGTGCGCTTCATGGAGACCCTGGCCGGCGCCGAGGTGCACAACCTCAACCGCATCGACTTCTACACCTCGCACGAGGCCCTGCTGCTGCCCTACGAGGCGGCGCTGACCCGCCAGGTGCCGCGGCAGTGGGGCTGGTTCAACCTCTCAACCCATTACCCGTGGATCGGCATGCGCACCGCCGCGCTGGACGGTGCGCACGTGGAGTATTTCCGCGGCATCCGCAACCCGGTCGCGATCAAGGTCGGCCCGTCGGTGCAGCCGGACCAGCTGTTGCGCCTGATCGACGTGCTCAACCCCGACGACGAGCCGGGCCGCCTCACCTTCATCCACCGCATGGGAGCGGCCCAGATCGCGGAGAAGCTGCCGCCGCTGCTGGATGCGGTCAAGCGCGACGGTCGCCGCGTGCTCTGGGTCTGCGACGCGATGCACGGCAACACCGAAAGCACCAGCAACGGCTACAAGACCCGGCGCTTCGCCAACATCCTGTCCGAGGTCGAGCAGTCCTTCGACCTGCATGCCGCCGCCGGCACCCGCCTCGGTGGCGTGCACCTGGAGCTGACCGGCGAGGACGTGACCGAATGCACCGGCGGCGCGCGCGAACTCAAGGACGTGGACCTGGAGCGCGCCTATCGTTCCAGCGTCGACCCGCGCCTGAACTACGAGCAGTCGCTGGAGATCGCCATGGCGATCGTGCGCAAGCAGGGGCGCGCCGCCGCCGACGCGCGCGGCTGACGGCCCTGTTGCGCGTCCGTCACGGACGCGCCGGCATCATGGCGCATCGACCTGTGCGCCATGGTGCGGTCATCCGCCGCATGCATGGCTGCCACTCACGGCAACGCGAGGAGCAGACCGATGCCCGATCCGTACGTCCTGTCCGCCTGGTCCATCCATCCCGACTGGGGGCGGGTCGCCGCCTATGCCGTTCCGCTGGGGGCGGCTTTGCTGCTGGGCCTGCTGGTGCACTACGTGCTGCGCAGGATCGCGCAGCGCGTGGCCCGGCGCGATTCCAGCCGCGCGCGCGTGGCCCACGCGGTGATCCTGCCGCTGGCCTTCGCATTGCCGCTGATCTTCCTCGGCCAGGCGTTGCGTGCGGTACCGATGCCGGAGGAGCACCTCGCCAACTGGCTGCACCTGCTGCGGCTGGCGGTGTTCGGCTGCATCACCTGGCTGCTGGTGCGGATCGTCGGCGCGGTGGAGGCCTCGATCCTGCGCCACAACCCGATGGAGGTGGCCGACAACCTGCATGCACGCCGCATCCAGACCCAGACCCGGGTGCTGAGCCGGGTGGTGATGGGCGCCATCATCCTGCTGGGCGCGGCGCTGGCATTGATGACCTTCCCCGCAGTGCGCCAGGTCGGCGCCACCCTGCTGGCTTCGGCGGGTATCGCCGGCCTGGTCGCCGGTATCGCCGCCCGGCCGGTGTTCGGCAACCTGATCGCCGGCCTTCAGATCGCGCTGGCCCAGCCGATCCGGCTGGACGACGTGGTGATCGTGGAAGGCGAATGGGGCCGGATCGAGGAGATCACCAGCACCTACGTGGTGGTGCGCATCTGGGACGAGCGCCGCATGGTGGTGCCGCTGTCCTGGTTCATCGAGAACCCGTTCCAGAACTGGACCCGGCGCAGCGCGCAGATGCTCGGTACCGCCTTCCTGTGGCTGGACTACCGCACGCCGATGGAGCAGGTGCGCGCCGAACTGCAACGCATCTGCGAGGAGGACCCGCGCTGGGACGGGCGGGTGTGCATCGCCCAGGTCACCGAGACCGGCGAGCACGTCATGCAGGTGCGCCTGCTGGTGAGTTCGCGTGACTCCGGCGAGGCCTTCGACCTGCGCTGCGCCGTGCGCGAGCGCATGATCGCCTTCCTCGCCACCCACCATCCCTACGCACTGCCGAGGCTGCGCGCGCAGCTGGACACCGGGCCGGATACCGGCCCGGGGCGCGTCGCGCGCCCGTCGGCCGACGCCGAGGTGCCCGATTCGCCACGTGCCGAGGACGGCGAGGCGCCGATCGCACCGCCGCCGCCAGCGGCCTGAGCGGGGCAGGGAGCGCAAACGCGAAACGCCGGCCACGGGGCCGGCGTTTCGCGTTCTGCGCCTGGCGCGGGGTGCCGCGCCCGTGCAGGGGTCAGGCGGCGCGGGAAGCGCGCTTGCGGTCGCTCTCGGTCAGCATCTTCTTGCGCAGGCGGATTTCCTTCGGGGTGACTTCCACCAGCTCGTCGTCCTCGATGAAGTCCAGCGCCTGCTCCAGCGAGAACTTCAGCGCCGGGGTCAGCTTGATCGCATCGTCCTTGCCGGAGGCACGCATGTTGGTCAGCGGCTTGGTCTTGATCGCGTTGACCGTCAGGTCGTTGTCCTTGGAGTGGATGCCGATCAGCTGACCCTCGTATACGTTGTCGCCCTCGGCGGCGAACAGGCGGCCACGCTCTTCCAGCGGGCCCAGCGCGTAGGCAGGGGTGGGGCCCGGGGCATTGGCGATCATCACGCCGTTGATGCGCTTGGCGATCGCGCCCTGCTCCTTGGGACCGTAATGGTCGAACACGTGGAACAGCAGGCCCGAACCCTGGGTCAGGGTCTTGAACTCGTTCTGGAACCCGATCAGGCCGCGCGCCGGGATTTCATAGTCCAGGCGCACGCGGCCCTTGCCGTCCGGTTCCATGTTCTTCAGCTGCGCCTTGCGGATGCCCAGCTTTTCCATCACGCCGCCCTGGTGCTGCTCCTCGATGTCCACCACCAGCTGCTCGATCGGTTCCATCAGCTGGCCGTCGATCTCCTTGATGATGACTTCCGGACGCGACACGGCCAGCTCGTAGCCTTCGCGGCGCATGTTCTCGATCAGCACCGACAGGTGCAGCTCGCCACGGCCGGAGACCAGGAACTTGTCCGCGTCCTCCAGCTGCTCGACCTTCAGCGCCACGTTGTGCACGGTCTCGCGCTCCAGCCGCTCCTTGAGCTGGCGGCTGGTGAGGAACTTGCCGCCGGACAGGTCCTTGTTGCCGGCGAACGGCGAGTTGTTGACCTGGAAGGTCATCGAGATGGTCGGCTCGTCGACGGTCAGCGCCGGCAGGGCCTCGGGGTGGTCCAGCGCGCAGATGGTGTCGGAGATGGTCAGCTCGGCGATGCCGGAGATGGCGATGATGTCGCCGGCCTGCGCGCTGTCCTGCTCGATCCGCTCCAGGCCCATGAAACCCATGACCTGCAGCACCTTGCCCTGGCGCTTCTTGCCTTCGCGGTCGATCACCACCACCGGCTGGTTCTTCTTCAGCACGCCGCGCTGGATGCGGCCGATGCCGATCACGCCGACGAAGCTGTTGTAGTCCAGCTGGCTGATGCGCATCTGGAAGGGGCCATCGGCATCGACCGGCGGCGCCGGCACGTGCTCCATGATCGCCTCGTACAGCGGGGTCATGTCGCCGGAGCGCACGTCCTCGGTCAGGCCCGCGTAGCCGGCCAGGCCGGACGCGTAGATGATCGGGAAGTCCATCTGCTCGGGCGTGGCGCCCAAGCGGTCGAACAGGTCCCACACCTGTTCCACGACCCACTCCGGGCGCGCGCCGGGGCGGTCGACCTTGTTGACCACGACGATCGGCTTGAAGCCCATCGCGAACGCCTTCTGGGTCACGAAGCGGGTCTGCGGCATCGGCCCGTCCATCGCGTCGACCAGCAGCAGCACCGAGTCGACCATCGACAGCACGCGCTCCACCTCGCCGCCGAAGTCGGCGTGCCCGGGGGTGTCGACGATGTTGATGCGGTTGCCGCGCCAGTTGATCGCGGTGTTCTTGGCCAGGATGGTGATGCCACGCTCCTTTTCCTGGTCATTGCTGTCCATCACGCGCTCGGCCAGCACAGTGCGCTCGGACAGGGTGCCGGACTGCTTCAGGAGCTGGTCGACGAGGGTGGTCTTGCCATGGTCGACGTGGGCGACGATGGCGATGTTGCGCAGGTTCTGGATGGACATGTTTTCTGGGATCGGGAAATCCGCACCCGGCTGCCGGAAGGGTGGCAGGGCGCGGAATTGTGGACGGACGGTCGGCTATCATAACCGGTCAACGGCCCGATCCGGGCGACTGGAGATGAATCGATGTCCCTCACCGCCGTGTTCGATACCGCCAAGGGCGTGATCAAGGTGGAGCTGCTGGCCGACAAGGCCCCCCTGACCGTGGCCAATTTCGTCAATCTCGCCCAGCGCGGGTTCTACGACGGCCTGAGCTTCCACCGGGTCATCGCCGACTTCATGATCCAGGGCGGCTGCCCCGAGGGTTCGGGCCGCGGCGGCCCGGGCTACCGCTTCGAGGACGAGACCGGCAACGGCGTCCCGCACGAGCGCGGCGTGCTGTCCATGGCCAACGCCGGCCCCAACACCAACGGCAGCCAGTTCTTCATCACCCACATCAAGACCGACTGGCTGGACGGCCGCCACACCGTGTTCGGCAAGGTCATCGAGGGCATCGAGGTGGTCGACGCCATCGCCCAGGGCGACAAGATCAACTCGGTGAAGATCGAGGGCGACGCCACCGCCGTGCTGGCCGCCAAGGCCGACCGCGTGGCCGAGTGGAACCGCTACCTCAGCGCCTGATCCACCCCCCGGGGAGCCCCCCTGTCGGCCTCCCCGGGTGTCCGGGCCGGTGGCCGCGCCCCGGCCCGGGCGCTCCATCCGGGGCGGATGCGGCCTCCCCACCGCCATTGACACGCTCGATGGTTCCAGTTGCCAGCATCCGGGCCGGCCCGTGGCCGCGGTGGTAAAATCGCCGGCTTTCCGCACCCGGATTCCCATGCGCATCCTCGGCTTGTTGATGGTGCTCGCCCTGGCAGGCGCTGCCTGGGCCTGGTGGTCGCAGCGTCCGGCCGAGCTGCACCCGGACGACCCGCGGCACGCCACCGGCGAGGCCGGCATCGTGATGCTGGCCGCCGACTGGTGCGGCTACTGCCGCCGCCAGCGCAGCGAGTTCGAACAGGCCGGTGTCCGCTACCAGGTGCTGGACGTGGACCAGGAGGAGGGCGACCGGGCCATGCGCGCGCTGGGTGCGCGCGGCGTACCGGTCACGGTCATCGGCCAGGCGGTGGTGCGCGGCTATGACACCGACGGCCTGGACCAGCGGCTGTCGCCCCTCGGCTACGACGTCTACTGAACCTTGCGCGGCGCCGACCCCGGCCCGGCCGCGCTCCCATTTCCCGCAACACCAACCGAAGGACCTCCACGATGAAGACCCCCGTTCGAGTTGCCGTGACCGGTGCCGCCGGCCAGATCGGCTACGCCCTGCTGTTCCGCATCGCCTCCGGCGAAATGCTCGGCAAGGACCAGCCGGTGATCCTGCAGCTGCTGGAGCTGCCGATGGAGAAGGCCCAGGCCGCGCTCAAGGGCGTGATCATGGAGCTGGAGGACTGCGCGTTCCCGCTGCTGGCCGGCATCGTCGGTACCGACGACCCGGAAGTGGCGTTCAAGGACGCCGACGTGGCCCTGCTGGTCGGCGCGCGTCCGCGCGGCCCGGGCATGGAGCGCAAGGACCTGCTGCTGGAGAACGCCAAGATCTTCACCGCCCAGGGCGCGGCGCTGAACAAGGTCGCCAGCCGTGACGTGAAGGTGCTGGTGGTCGGCAACCCGGCCAACACCAATGCCTACATCGCGATGAAGTCGGCCCCGGACCTGAAGCCGGAGAACTTCACCGCCATGCTGCGCCTGGACCACAACCGCGCGCTGAGCCAGCTGGCCGCCAAGGCCGACGTGGCCGTGGGCGACATCGAGAAGCTGGTGGTGTGGGGCAACCACAGCCCGACCATGTACCCGGACTACCGCTTCGCCACCGTCAAGGGCGAGTCGCTGAAGGACAGGATCAACGACGCCGACTGGAACGCCAACGAGTTCATCCCGAAGGTCGGCAAGCGCGGCGCCGCGATCATCGAGGCCCGTGGCCTGTCTTCGGCCGCCTCGGCTGCCAACGCCGCCATCGACCACGTCCGCGACTGGGTGCTGGGCAGCAACGGCAAGTGGGTCACCATGGGCATCCCGTCCGACGGTTCCTACGGCATCCCGGAGGGCGTGATCTTCGGCTTCCCGGTGACCACCGAGAACGGCACCTACACCCTGGTGCGCGACCTGCCGGTCGACGAGTTCAGCCAGAAGGCCATCGACAAGACCCTCGGCGAGCTGGAAGAAGAGCGCTCCGGCGTGGCCCACCTGCTGGGCTGACCGGCCGGGCCGATCCCGCAGGGCTGATCAGCCTTGCGGCATGCATGGAAAAGGGCGGCCTCGGCCGCCCTTTTCCGTTGGGCGCCGGGCAGGCGCGCCGCCACCCGTCGCCCGGTTAAGGCCGCAGGCCGCATCCGGGGCCCGCACGCCACACACCCGCTCGCGCGTCCCGTCCGCAGCGCGCCGTACCGGTGCCAGGTCGGCAACAAGGTCGTCGGCATGCTCCAGGCCCACCGAAAGGCGCAGCAAGCCATGGGTGGGGTCCAGGTCCGGGCCCTCCGGAACGGGCCGCGACGGGTCGACGCTGCGACCCAATGCCCGTTGCCCGGCAGCAAAGGAAGAGACGGCGCCGCCACGAGAGCCAGGACGGGGCCCGAGCGCTGGCAGGTGGTCGCGGGGGCGGGGAGCAAAGGGCAACCTGCGTGGCATCGCCACGCCGCAAGCCCCGTCGCCCGGATAAGGCCGCAGGCCGCATCCGGGGCCCGCACGCCACACACCCGCTCGAACGTCCCGCCCGACAGCTTGTGCCGGACACCGTCCCGGGTGCGCTTCGCTTACCCGGGCTACGCGATGCGCTGTTGCCATCCCGTTTCCCAGCCCTGATGACGCGTACCGCGCCACCCATGACTGATGGCACAGGGGCCGCCTGCGGCCGGGGTGGCCATGTTTTCGCATGTTACGTTCCCCTCACTCTTCAATCAGGACGGGGAAAACGCATGCTGCAGACGTGGCGACCCATGGGCCTGTCGATCGTCGTGGCCGGCGCGCTGGTGGCGCCGGTGCAGGCCGCCGACAGTGGTTACCTGCAACCGCCCGAGCCGCTGCTCGGGGTCATGCGCGCGCCGCTCAACCCGGTGCCGGCGCTGGATCCCACCGGCAGCCGCGCGCTGCTGGTGCAGCAGGCCCAGTACCCGCCGGTCGAGCGCGTCGCCGAGCCGTACCTCAAGCTTGCCGGCGTGCGCGTGGAGCCGCGCAACCACAGCCGCCACGACCGCTCCAACGGCTACGGCATCCGCACCTGCCTGGAAGGCTTCAGCGTGCTGGAGCTGGCCACCGGCGCGCAGACCGCCGTGCAGCTGCCGGCCGGGGCCTGCCCGGGCTCGCCGTCCTGGTCGCCGGACGGCCAGCGCTTCGCCTTCGACAACACCACCGACACCGGCGTCGAACTGTGGGTGGGGGATGCGGCCACCGGCGCCACCCGCCGCATCGAGGGCGTGCAGCTCAACACCATCCTCGGCAGCCCCATGCAGTGGCTGGGCGACCAGCCGAAGCTGCTGGTCAAGACCGTGCCGGCCACCCTCGGCCCGGCGCCGCGGAAGGCCGCCGTGCCGCCGGGCCCGGAGATCAAGGAGGCCATCGGCGGCAAGGGCGAGAGCAGCACCTACGAGGCCCGCGACACCCTGTCCGGCCCCGAGGACGAGCGCCTGTTCGACTACTACGCCACCTCGCAGCTGGCGACCGTGGACGTGGCCGGCGGCACGGTCGTGCCGGTCGGCAGCCCGGCCGTGCTGGGCAACGTCGACGCCGCCCCGGACGGCCGCCACGTGCTGGTGGAGACCCTCGCGCGCCCGTACTCCTACATCACCACCTGGGCCCGCTTCGCCCGCGAGGTGGCGGTGCTGGACCTGGCCGACGGCCGCACCCGCACCATCGCCCGCCTGCCGGTGGCCGACCGGGTGCCGGTGCACGGCGTGCCCACCGGGCCGCGCGAGCACCAGTGGCGGGCCAACCAGCCGGCCACCCTGGTCTGGGTCGAGGCCCTGGACGGGGGCGACTGGAAGGCCGAGGCCCCGCATCGCGACCGGCTGATGACCCTGGCCGCGCCGTTCTCCGGCAAGCCGCGGGAGATCACCCGTACCCGGCAGCGGCTGGCGGGGATCGCCTGGTTCGCCGACGGCGGCCGCGCGCTGACCTACGAGTACGATGCCAACCGCAACTGGCGGACCACCACGCTGGTCGACGCCGACCGCCCCGACCGCCCGGGTCGCGTGCTGTGGGACCTGTCCACCGACGAGCTGTACGAGGACCCGGGCAACCCGGTCTACCGCCGCCTGGCCAATGGCCAGTACGTGCTGCACGAGCAGGACGGCCAGCTGTTCCTGCGCGGCAACGGCGCCAACCCCGGCGGCGACCGCCCGTTCCTGGACCGCTACGACCTGGCCGGCGGCACGACCACGCGCCTGTTCCGCAGCGCCGCCGACGGCTACGAGAGCTTCGTCGGCTTCGCCGGCGGCGACAGCACGCGCCTGCTGACCTGGCACCAGTCGCCGCTCGACCCGCCCAACCTGTACCTGCGCACCCTCGGCGCTCCGCAGGCCGACGCCGCCGATGGCGAGGCCGTGGTCGCCTCCACCGCCACCGCGGTGACCCGCTTCCCCGATCCCACGCCGCTGGTGCGCGGGGTGAAGAAGCGGCTGGTGACCTACACGCGCAAGGACGGGGTGGACCTGTCGTTCACCCTGTACACCCCGCCGGGCTACGTGGAAGGCACGCGCGTGCCCACCATCCTCTACGCGTACCCGCTGGATTACGCCGACCCGTCCAAGGCCGGGCAGGTGAGCGGCTCGGAGCAGACCTTCACCCGCCTGTCCAACTACCGCCTGCTGCTGCTGGCCGGCTACGCGATCATCGACAACGCCGCCTTCCCCATCGTCGGTGATCCGAAGAACGCCTACGACACCTACCTGGAGCAGCTGGTGGCCAATGCGCAGGCCGCGGTGGACAAGGCGGTGGAGCTGGGCGTGGCAGACCGGCAGCGCATCGGCGTGACCGGCCACAGCCATGGCGCGCTGATGGCCGCCAACCTGCTGGCCCATACCGACCTGTTCCGCGCCGGCGTGGCCTCCAGCGGCGGCTACAACAAGACCCTGACGCCCTTCGGCTTCCAGAGCGAGCGGCGCTCGTTCTGGGCCGCGCCGCAGGTCTACGACCAGGCCTCCACGTTCTTCCACGCCGACAAGGTCGACGAGCCGCTGCTGATCGTGCACGGCAGCGACGACGCCAACCCCGGCACCGAGGCGCTGCAGTCGCCGCGCCTGTTCCAGGCCATCCGCGGCAATGGCGGCACCGCGCGCCTGGTGATGCTGCCGTTCGAGCCGCACTGGTACACCGCGCGCGAGTCCAACGAGCACTTCGTCGCCGAGATGCTGGCCTGGTTCGACCGCTACGTGAAAGGCGCCGGCCCGCGTGGCGCCAAGCCCGGCAAGGCCGCCGGGGAGGCTGCCGCCGGCGTGGCGCATTGATCGCCACGATCAACCTGTGGTGGCGGAGAAGGCCGGGAAAACCGGCCTTTTCCGTATCCGGGCGCACGGTTTTCGACCAAGGTCGCACACGCCCGGCCGTGGGGGCGGGTCTATGCTCGATCCATCCCCCGGGAGGCGTGCCATGGGTTACGAAGACATGTACCGGCGTTCGATCGAGCAGCCCGAGGCGTTCTGGGCGAAGGCGGCCGGCGCGATCGACTGGAAGGACCCGCCGCAGCAGATCCTGGCGTACGACAGCCCGCCATTCCGGCGCTGGTTCGTCGGCGGCACCACCAACCTGTGCCACAACGCGGTGGACCGCCACCTGGCCACGCGTGGCGAACAGCTGGCCCTGGTCGGCTGGTCCTCCGAGACCGGGCAGGTACGCGAGCTGAGCTACCGCCAGCTGCACCGCGAGGTGAACACCTTCGCCGCGGTGCTGCAGTCGCTGGGCGTGCACAGGGGCGAGCGGGTGGTGATCTACATGCCGCACACGGTCGAGGCGGCCGTGGCGATGCTGGCCTGCGCCCGCATCGGCGCGATCCACTCGGTGGTCTTCGGCGGCTTCGCCGCGCACAACCTGGCGCTGCGCATCGACGATGCCAGGCCGGTCGTGCTGGTGTGCGCCGACGCCGGCATCCGCGGTGGCAAGGTGATCCCGTTCAAGCCGCTGGTGGACCAGGCGCTGGCAGAAGCCGCGCATCCGCCGGCCCACGTGCTGGTGGTCAACCGCGGCCTGGCCGCGGAGCTGCCGGTGCAGCCCGGCCGCGACCTCGAGTACGCCCCTCTGGCCGCGCGCCACGCCGATGCGCAGGTGCCGGTGGAATGGCTGGAATCCAACGAGCCCAGCTACATCCTCTACACCTCCGGCACCACCGGCAAACCGAAGGGCGTGCAGCGCGACGTGGGCGGCTATGCGGTCGCGCTGGCGCTGTCGATGTGGGCCATCTACGACGTGCGCGCCGGCCAGGCGATGTTCTCCACCTCCGACATCGGCTGGGTGGTGGGCCATTCGTACAACGTCTATGGCCCGCTGATCGCCGGCGCCACCTCGATCCTCTACGAAGGCCTGCCGACTTCGCCCGACCCGGGCATCTGGTGGCGCATCTGCGAGAAGTACGGCGTGCGCACCATGTTCTCCTCGCCCACCGCGGTGCGCGTGCTGAAGAAGCAGGACCCGTCGTGGCTGGAAAGCGCGGACCTGTCGCAGCTGCAGTACCTGTTCCTGGCCGGCGAGCCGCTGGACGAGCCGACCGCCGACTGGATCACCCGCGCGCTGGGCAAGACCGTGATCGACAACTACTGGCAGACCGAGACCGGCTGGCCGGTGCTGACCCTGATGCCCGGCGTGGAGATGAAGCCGGTCAAGCTCGGCTCGCCAGGGCTGCCGGCGCCAGGCTACCGCCTGCGGGTGATCGACGAGAACACCGGCGCGGACGTCGGACCGGGGCAGAAGGGCGTGCTGGCGATCCAGCCGCCGCTGCCGCCGGGCTGCCTGAGCACGGTGTGGGGCGACGACGCGCGCTTCCTGCACAGCTATTTCAGCCACTTCAGCGAGCAGCTCTACAGCTCGCTGGACTGGGCCATCCGCGACGAGGAGGGCTACACCTTCATCCTTGGCCGTACCGACGACGTCATCAACGTCGCCGGCCACCGCCTGGGCACGCGCGAGATCGAGGAATCCATCGCCAGCCACCCGGCCGTGGCCGAGGCGGCGGTGGTCGGCGTGCACGACGAGATCAAGGGCCAGGTGCCGGTGGTGTTCGCCACCCTGAGGCAGAGCGACGGCGACCTGGCCGGCACCGCGAGCGACATGATGCAGACCGTCACCCGCCAGCTCGGCGCCGTGGCCCGGCCCTCCCGCGTGTACCTGGTCGGCGCGCTGCCCAAGACCCGCTCCGGCAAACTGCTGCGCCGCTCGCTGCAGGCGCTGGCCGAGCAGCGCGACCCCGGCGATCTGTCGACCCTGGACGACCCCAACGCGCTGGAGGAAGTGAAGCGCGCGCTGGAGCGGGGCGCGGACGCGGGGAGCTGAGTGGCAGCGGCGGAGGTGACAGGACGTCGGGGCGACAGGGCGTCGGAGTGACAGGACGTCGGGGCGACAGGGCGTCGGGGCGACAGGACGTCGGGGTGACAGGACGTCGGGGCGACAGGGCGTCGGGGCGACAGGGCGTCGGAGTGACAGGGCGTCGGAGTGACAGGGCGTCGGGGTGACAGGGCGTCGGAGCTACAGGACGCCAGGGTGACACGGCGCCGGGGCGGCAGGATGCGATGCCTGTCGCCCTGCGTGTCCGCGGGCACGTGCCGCCGCTTCCGTGGCGACCTGTGCGTCCTCTTTACCTGCGGGCACCAGGCATCGCATCCCGCAGTTTTGGCCTTGCTGCGACCGGCTTGAAGTCCCACAGGCCGATTCAGGGCCGCGCCCGCGCCGGAACCTGCAAAAGGCCGGATCCGGGGCTTGCGCCTGGGGCTGGCGCCCGGTTCCTCCGCCACCGGCTGGCCGGTAGCACCGGAGTACGAGGCCAGTTCCGTAGCCCGGATAAGGCCACCGGCCGCACCCGGGAGCTCCATACCCACAACATCCACCGCACGTGCAGGTACCCACCCGGACGCGCCGGCACCTGGCGAGTCGCCCCTGGAGGGGCCGGGCAGGCGACTGCGGGAAAGGAACGGGGAGTACATGCCGGGTGCGGCACCGGACGCCGCCGCGGGTGGCGGGGCTCCCTGTCGCGGCTGCCAAAGCCGCCTTCCACGCGTTGCGCGCCCGCTCGGATACCCTCGCTGCAAGGCTCAGGGCTTTGCGCACAAGGCTCCGGGCTCGGGCCGCAAAGCTCCGGGCTCGGGCTGCAAAGCTCCGGACTTTGCGCGCAAGCCCGAAAGCCTTGCGCGCAAAGCCCGGGGCCTCGTGCGCAAGGCAGAAAGCCTTGCGACGCGGCGTGCAGCGTTTCATCCGCAAAGTTCGAAGCCTTGCGTTCGAAGTTCCGCGCTTTGCGCGCAAGGCAAAAGGCTTTGCGCGCCGGGCTTGGAACCTTGCGCGCAAGGCAAGAAGCCTTGCGCTCCGAGCTTGGGACCGTGCGCGCAAGGCAAAAAGCCTTGCGACTGGAGCGTCGAGCCCGGCACGCTGCGCCGCCGGGCCTGCGACCACGGCATGCCGGCCGGTGGAGCCCATGCAGTTGCCGGTGAAACACACGGGCCCGTAAACAGATAGGGCAAGATCGGGGACGGCTCCGGGCCACCCTGCCCTGGGGGAGGGCGGCTTCAGCCTCGGAGCGCTCCATTGCCCTGGTTCGGGAGATACGACTTCGCATGACCCCGCCGCCCGACTATGCCGTCGAGTACACCCGCGCCGAGCGTGTCTGGCGGGTGCTGTCATGGGCGATTGCTGCCGCGATGGCAGTCGGTGCCGCGCAGCTGTGGTTCTTCCCCTGGTTGCGGGACTTCGCCGCCGACGCGCACTGCCGCACGGTGCTTGGCATGCCCGGCCATGAGGTGCTTGTCCGGGGCCTGTTCGTGGGCCTGCCGGCGGCGGTGGCGCTGATGCTGGGGCTCACCTTCGGCCGCCGCGGGCTGAGGATCCTGGCGCAGGAGCAGGTGCCGCCGCAGGGCGAGAAGGTGTTCCGGCCTACCCGCATCCGGCGGGGTGGGCATGCGCGGCTCGCCGGCTACGGGCACTTGCTGGTGGTGCTGTCCGCCGTTGCATTGGCACTGTGGGGATCGGCGCAGGCCGGGAAACTCGGCCGGACCCTCCAGCCCGTCCCGGACAGCTGCATCGCCGGCACTGCAGGTTCGTAGTGCCGTGTGCAGCTCCGGGGCGATCCCAGGCCCGGAGCGTGCCGCCGCGCTGCACGTGTGGGCCGCGTGTGGAACGACGTGCCGTTCCCGGATCAGGATGTCCCGGTGCGGTTGGCATGCGATCCTCTCCAGGTCCCAGTGGGCCGCCCGGCGCGCCGGTGCGGGAGAGGCCTGCGGCCACGCGCGCCGGGTGCTGGTGCCGGAGGAGCGGACACGTGGCCGGGTAATGCGAAGCAACGGCTCCCGATACGAGGTCCACCGATGAAGCCCGAACGCGTGGTGCGCGAGAACGTCAGGACGTTTACCGACCTGCCCGACATCGGGCCGGCCTCGGCGGGGGATTTCGCGCGGCTGGGGTTTTCCAGCCCGCATGAGCTGGCCGGTGCGGACCCGCTCGAGCTGTACCGCGCGCTGTGTCGCGCCACTGCCAGCCATCAGGACCCCTGCGTGCTCGATGTGTTCATGTCGGTCACTGATTTCCTTGCGGGAAACCCACCGCGGCCGTGGTGGCACTACACCGGACTGCGGAAGCAGACGTATGGACCGCTGCGGCCGCAGCCGGGCACCCCGTAGGGGTTGCCGCCCGCACGCGCCGTGGCGCGTCCGGCGAACCAGGAAACAACGTTGACGCACACGGTGCTGTTTGTCTGCGGCAAGAACCGGCTGCGCAGTCCGACCGCGGAGCAGGTGTTCGCCGGCTGGCCGGGGATCGAGGTGGCGTCGGCCGGCACGGGGCGACGCGGACTGCCCGGTCTCGGCCGAGCTGCTCGCGTGGGCCGATACGGGGCTGGTGATGGAGGCCACGCACCGGGCGAAGATCGTCGCCCGGTTCCCGGCGCAGCTGCGCGGCACGCGCGTCGCGGTGCCGGGCATCGCCGACCTGTACGACTACATGGCGCCGAAAAGGGGGCGCCTGCGGCGCGCGAAGGTGCCGCGCCACCTGCCGCCGGCAGCGGGTGCTGCAGCGGATGCCCGCGGCTGATCCCCGCACCAGGATGGCTTGACCCCGCCACGCCACGAGTCCCGGCCGCGGCCTCGCCAGCCGGCCGGGCAGGGCAGGGCACGGCGCAATTGTGTAACCCGGACCGTCGGGTCTAGCCTGTCGCGCATGTCCCGGCCGTTCCTCCTCGCCCATCCCGTGCTGCGCCTGCTGGCGCTGCTGGTGCTGTGCGTGGGCGTGCTGGCCAAGCCGGTGCTGGTGGCCGCCTGCGAGGTCGAGGACCTGGGCGCCCTGTCCGGCATCGCCGCCGGCGCCTCGGCGGCGCCGGAAAAGGCCGTGGCGGGCGATGACTGCTGCCCGGGCCGCGCCTGCGGCGAGTGCTGCACGGCGGTGGCCAGCGTGGTGCCGATGGCCACGCCGCCCATGCCGGCGGCGCCGTTGCCGGATCAGCCCCAGGCACGCCTGGCGCAGGGCGCCGAGCCGGCACCGCGCGCCGATTCGCTGCGACCTCCGATCGCGGGCTGACGCCGCTGCCGGCCTGGCCGGATCCCGTCACCTGCTGGAGAACCCCCTGATGATCCTGCGAACCGCGGCGCTGGCCGCCTTCGCTGTCGCGTCGTGCCTTGCGGTACCGGCGCGTGCGCAGCAATCCCCGCCCGCTGTACTCACCCTGGACGAGGCGTTCGCCCGCGTCGCCCGTGCCCATCCCGCGCTGCGCCTGTTCGGCGCCAATACCGACGTGCTGCTGGCCGAACGCGACGAGGCCGCGTTGCGGCCGCCGCTGCGGCTGGGCGTGGAGGTGGAGAACGTCCTGGGCCGCGGCGGGGCGCGCGGCTTCGACCAGGCCGAGGCCACCGTCGCCCTGGCCGGGGTGCTGGAACGCGGCGGCAAGCTCGACGCGCGCCGCGCCCTGGCGCAGGCGCGGATCGATGGACTGTCGGTGCAGCGCGAGGCACAGCGCCTGGACCTGCTGGCCGAAACCGCACGCCGTTACCTGGACGTGGCCGCGGCGCAGGCGCGCGGGCAGATCGCGCGGACCGATATCGACCAGCGCCGGCGCGCGGTGGACGCCGCGCGGCAACGCCTGCAGGCCGGTGCCTCGCCCGAGTCGGTGCTGCTGACCGCGCAGGCGGCGCTGGCGCGGGCGGAGCTGGCGCAGGCGCGGGCGCTGCAGCAGGAACGCGCCGCGCTCCAGCACCTGGCCGCACTGTGGGGCCAGCGCGACCCGGGATCGGCCATCGTCCCGATGGATCCGCTGGTGCTGCCCACGGTCGCGCCGCTGGAGACGCTGGCCGGCTTCCTCGAGCGCACGCCGGAGCTGGAACGCTTCGTCGACGCCACCCGCATCGGCGAGGCGCGCCTGCAGCTGGCCCGCAGCGCATCGACCCCGGACCTGGACTGGCAGCTCGGCGTGCGCCGGCTCCAGGACGACGGCGACCTGGGCCTGGCAGGCAGCGTCTGGCTGCCGCTCGGTGGCGCCGCGCGCGCGCGACCGGGCATCCGCGCTGCGGAGGCCGGCCTGGTCGAGCTGCAGGTGCAGCGCGAGGCGCAGTCGCTGGCGCTCTATTCGACCCTGGTCGACGCACACGGTCGCTACGCGCTGGACCGGATGGAAGTGCAGCGCCTTGCACGCGACGTGCTGCCGCTGCTGGGCCGCGCCGAGCGGGCCGCCGAACGCGCGTGGCGCGCGGGGGCGACCAGTTACCTCGAATGGTCCCAGCTGCAGGCCGACACCATCGCGATGCAGGCCCGGCAGCTGGACACGGCGCTGGAGGCCCACCGCGCCCTGATCGAGATCCAGAGACTCACCGGGCAAGGCTTCCTGGCCGAGACCCACCTGCCACAGGGACAGACGCCATGACCTTCCAACCCCGCATGCGTGCGCTGGCGATCCTCGCGCTGGGCCTGGCCCTGCTGCTGCCGGCGTGTGGTCGCCAGGCGACCCCGGACAACGGAGGCAACCACGCCGGCGAGGCCGACGGGCATGACGCGCCGGCCGCCGTCGACGCACACGCCGGCCCCGGCGGTCACGCCGAACCCGGCCACGACGGCGCCGGCCACGCCGATCGCACCGTGATTCCCGCCGACATCGCCGATGCCTCCGGCATCCGCGTGGCGGCGGTCGGCCCCGGCACCATCGCCGACGAGCACCAGGTGCAGGGCCTGCTGGCCCCGGTGGAGGGACGCACGGCGCAGGTCGCGGTGCGGTACCCGGGCCCGGTGCGTCGCCTGGCCGCCAGTACCGGCGACCGGGTGAGGGCGGGGCAGGTGCTGGCCACGGTGGAAAGCAACCTGAGCCTGAGCGCCTACGCGATCACCGCGCCGATCTCCGGCACGGTGCTGGCGCGCAACGCCAGCATCGGCAGCGTGCTGGCCGAAGGCACGGTGCTGTTCGAGATCGCGGACCTGTCCGAGCTGTGGGTGGACCTGCACATCTTCGGCGCCGATGCGGGGCACATCGCGCCGGGCGTGCCGGTGACGGTGACCCGGCTGGCCGATGGCGCCAGCGCCCGCACCACGCTCGAGCGCGTGCTGCCGGGCATGGCCACGGCCAGCCAGAGCACCATCGCCCGGGCCCGCCTGGCCAACGAGGATGGCCTGTGGCGGCCGGGCGCGGCGGTGGACGCGCGCATCGTGGTCGCACAGCAGCCGGCGGCGCTGGTGGTGCCCCAGGGGGCGCTGCAGCAGATGGAAGGGCGGGATGTCGTGTTCGTGCGCCAGGGTGATGCCTACCTCGCGCGTCCGGTGGTCCTGGGCAGCCGCGACGCCCGCCAGGTCCAGGTGCGCGAAGGCTTGCGCGCCGGCGAGCAGGTGGTGGTCGAACAGAGCTACCTGGTGAAGGCCGACATCGGCAAGGCGGGGGCCTCGCATGAGCACTGAGCATGCACCGGCGCCCGCAGCGCCCGGTGCGCTTGAGCGGATGATCGGCCTGGCCATCGCCCACCGCTGGCTGGTGCTGGTGCTGACCGCGGCGCTGGCGGCCCTCGGCGTCTGGAGCTTCCGCCAGCTGCCGATCGACGTCACCCCCGACATCACCAACGTGCAGGTGCAGGTGAACACCGCGGCGCCAGGGTATTCGCCGCTGGAAGCCGAGCAGCGGGTGACCTACCCGCTGGAGACCGCGCTGGCGGGGGTGCCGGGCCTGGACCACACGCGCTCGCTGTCGCGCTATGGGCTGTCCCAGCTCACGGTGGTGTTCAAGGACGGCACCGACCTGTACTTCGCCCGCCAGCAGGTGGCCGAGCGCATCGCCCAGGCGCGCTCGCAGCTGCCTCCGGGGCTGGAGCCGGAGATGGGCCCGATCGCCACCGGCATGGGCGAGATCCTGATGTACACCGTGCGTGCCGACCCGCAGGCGCGCAAGGCCGACGGCACGCCGTGGACGGCCACCGACCTGCGCACGCTGCAGGACTGGGTGATCCGCCCGCAGCTGCGCAACGTGCCCGGGGTGACGGAGGTCAATACCCAGGGCGGTTACGCGCGGCAGGTGCACGTCACCCCGGATCCGGCGCGGATGGTCGCGCTGGGCTTCGGCTTCGAGGACCTGGTCGCGGCGGTGGCCCGCAACAACCGCAACGTCGGGGCCGGCTACATCGAGCGCAATGGCCAGCAGTTCCTGGTGCGCGCGCCCGGCCAGGTCGGCGACATGGAGGCGCTGGGCGACATCGTGCTGGACCGGCGCCAGGGCGTACCGATCCGGCTGCGCGACGTGGCCGCCATCGGCGAGGGACGCGAGCTGCGGACCGGCGCGGCCACCATGGATGGCGGGGAAGTGGTGCTTGGCACGGTGTTCATGCTGGTCGGCGCCAACAGCCGGCAGGTCGCGCGTGCGGCCGCCGCGCGCCTGCGCGAGGCCAACCGCAGCCTGCCGGCGGGCGTGTCGGCCGAGCCGGTCTACGACCGCACCGCGCTGGTGGACCGCACCATCGGCACCGTGGCGCGCAACCTGGTCGAGGGCGCGCTGCTGGTGGTGGTCGTGCTGTTCCTGCTGCTGGGCAACGTGCGCGCCGCCCTGGTCACCGCGGCGGTGATCCCGCTGGCGATGCTGTTCACCTTCACCGGCATGGTCCGCGGTGGCGTGTCCGGCAACCTCATGAGCCTGGGCGCGCTGGACTTCGGCCTGATCGTCGACGGCGCGGTGATCATCACCGAGAACTGCCTGCGCCGCTTCGGCCAGCTGCAGCAGGCGCTGGGCCGCCCGCCGACGGCCGCCGAACGCCTGGCCACCACCGCCAGCGCCACCGCCGAGGTGATCCGGCCGAGCCTGTTCGGGCTGGGCATCATCGCCGCGGTGTACCTGCCGGTGTTCGCCCTCACCGGGGTGGAAGGCAAGATGTTCCACCCGATGGCCATCACCGTGGTGCTGGCGCTGACCGGCGCGATGGTGCTGTCGCTGAGCTTCGTGCCGGCAGCCATCGCGGTGTTCCTGCGCGGCGGCGTGGCCGTGCACGACACCGGCCTGATGCGGCTTGCGCGGCGCGCATACCGCCCGCTGCTGGCCCGCGCGCTGCGCCGGCCGGTGGCGGTGGGGGCGGCGGCGGCGGTGCTGGTGATCGGATGCGGCCTGCTGGCCACGCGGCTGGGCGCGGAGTTCGTGCCCAGCCTGGACGAGGGCGACATCACCGTGCACGCGATGCGCATCCCCGGTACCAGCCTCAGCCAGGCGGTGCTGATGCAGGCGCAGCTGGAAAAGACCTTCGCCGCCTTTCCGGAGGTGGCGCGGGTGTTCAGCAAGATCGGCACCGGCGAGGTGGCCAGCGACCCGATGCCGCCCTCGGTCACCGACACCTTCCTGATGCTGCGCCCACGCGACCAGTGGCCCGATCCGCGCAAGCCCAAGGCGGTGCTGGTGGAGGAACTCGAGCAGGCCGCGCGGCGCCTGCCGGGCAACAACTACGAGTTCACCCAGCCGATCCAGATGCGCATGAACGAGCTGGTCTCGGGCGTGCGTGCGGACGTGGCGGTGAAGGTGTATGGCGATGACCTGGACACGCTGGTCGCGCTGGGACGCCGCATCGAGGCGCTGGCGGGGCGGATCGGCGGCGCCGCCGACGTGCGCATGGAACAGGCCGAGGGCCTGCCGATGCTCACCATCACCCCCGACCGTGCGGCGCTGGCGCGTTACGGGCTCAACCCGGGCGACGTGCAGGACACGGTGGCGATGGCGGTCGGCGGCGCGGTGGCGGGGCAGCTGTTCGAGGGCGACCGCCGCTTCGACATCGTCGTGCGCCTGCCCGAGCCCCTGCGCCAGGATCCGGCGGCGCTGCAGGACCTGGCGATCCCCCTGGCCGCCGGTGCCGGCGCCGATGGCGACGAATCCGCGCGCGCGGCGAGCTGGACCTCCGGCGTGCCGCGCACGGTTCCGCTGCGCGAGGTCGCGCGCATCGAGACCGTGCTCGGGCCCAACCAGGTCAACCGCGAGGACGGCAAGCGCAGGGTGGTGGTGACCGCCAACGTGCGGGGCCGCGACCTGGCCGGGTTCGTGCGCGAGCTGCAGGCGCAGGTGGGCCAGGTCGGGCTGCCGACCGGTTACTGGATCGGCTACGGCGGCACGTTCGAGCAGCTGGCCACCGCCAGCCGCAGGCTGTCGCTGGTGGTGCCGGCGACGCTGCTGCTGATCCTGGCGCTGCTGTACTGGGCGTTCGGCTCGGTGCGCGACGCGGTGGTGGTGTTCACCGGCGTGCCGCTGGCGTTGACCGGCGGCGTGGTGGCGCTGGCCCTGCGCGGCATCCCGCTGTCGATCTCCGCCGGGGTGGGGTTCATCGCACTGTCCGGCGTGGCCGTGCTCAACGGCCTGGTGATGGTGAGCTTCATCCGCCGGCTGCGGCAGGACGGGGCCCCCCTGGACGCGGCCGTGTTCGAAGGCGCGCTCGAGCGGCTGCGGCCGGTGCTGATGACCGCGCTGGTGGCGTCGCTGGGCTTCCTGCCGATGGCGCTGAACGTGGGCGCCGGCTCGGAAGTGCAGCGGCCCCTGGCGACGGTGGTGGTCGGCGGCATCGTCTCCTCGACCCTGCTGACCCTGGTGGTGCTGCCGGTGCTGTACCGCTGGCTGCACCGGCGGCGGGCGGAGACGGGGAACGAGGTGGCCGGGGAGCGGGGCGCGGATCGCCCGTGACACCGCATGCCTGCGCTGCGCTGGTGGATGGCGCCGCGTGGGCCCGGCGGGCGTGCTGCCCCGGTCGGTGCGGGAGGCGTCCGTGGCCGCCCGCCACGCGCGCGGCGGAACGGCGTCCGGCGCCCAGCAGGAAGTCGTGGAGGGATGATGCCTGTCGAAGAGGTGATGGGCGGCGTGCTGGGCGGCATCGCGCGGTTCTTGGGGCGATGGCTGGTCGAGCTCGTCCTGGGCGTCGTGGTCCAGGGCGTGGGCTGGCTGCTGGTGCGTCCGTTCAGGCCGCAGGCCGCCCCGGAGGACAGCGCCTGTCTGCTGGCCGGGCTGTGCTTCTGGTGCGTGGCGGCGGCCGGTGGCGTGCTTGCCTGGCGCGCCGTCGCGGCCTGACCCCTCGCCGGGAGCATGCTGTTGTCGTGGCTGCCATGGAGGCCGGGATGTCGAACCGCCCGACGCGTTCAACCTCATTCATCGCCGTAGTGCTGGTGCTGCTGTCGCTGCCGAGTTGCCGCACCCGCCCGACGGTCGCGATGGAGATGGTGCTTCCTCCCATGGCACCGGTAATGGACATCCCCAGGGACACCGGCTTCCTCATGGCCGCGCCGGTGTCGCAGCCGCTGCCCGAATACCCCGCGGGCGTGGCGCGGGGCAGCGCCGCGCGGGTGTGCGTGGAAATGGTGATCGGCGAAGAGGGGGCGGTGGTCTCGGCCGGAGCGCTCTACGCGTTGCCGGACTGCCCCGCGTCGCAGGCGGAGCTGGACCCGCGCTTCGTCGGTGCCGCGGTGGAAGCCGCCCGGCAGTGGCAGTTCCTGGCCGCGGCGATCTGCACATTCCCGGACGGGGCCGGGGTCACGGACGACTGCTCCGGTCCCGGGGTAGTGGTGACACGCGTGGCGATCAGGGTCTCCTACGTGTTCTCGTTCCAGCCCGGGGGGTGCGTGACGGCTGGCACCCGCCGCGCCGGCCAGGCGGGTGCGGCGCCGGACCGGCGCCAGCGTCGCCGGCCCCAGGGGGCCAGGGGGGCCAGGATCCAGGCTCCAGGGCGGCCCGACCGCGAACGCGGGCCGGAGGGCCGCGGCCGGCGATCCGGCCGGCGGCAGGGCCCACGGCCGCGCAGGCCTCAGCGCGGCGGCGGCACCGACACGCCGGCCCCGGTCTGCACCACCGGCTTCATCGTGCCGTCCGCGTTGTACTGCAGGTATTCCACCGTCACCGCGCGGCGGCCGAGGGCGCCCTGCTGGTCGCCGATGGCCAGCGCGGCGTTGTGCAGGAACAGGTACCACTGGCCCTTGAACCGGGCGATGCCGGGGTGGATGGTGAAGCTGTTCTCCGCCTCCCCGGTCAACTCGCCGCGGTACGTCCACGGGCCCTGGATGGACGGGGCGGTGGCGTAGGAGATGCGTTCGTCGGTGTGGGTGCTGCGGTCCAGCGAGGCGTAGGTGAGGTAGTAGAGGTCGCCGCGCTTGTGCAGCCACGGGCCTTCCTCGAAATGCGGCGGGGTGATCTCGGTGATCGGCCCGTCGATCTCGATCATGTTCGGCTTGAGCCGGGCGATGTAGGCCTGGCGGTTGCCCCAGGCCATCCAGGTGGTGCCGTCGTCGTCGGTGAACACGGTCGGGTCGATGTCCTCCCAGCTGTGCTCGCCCTTGGGGGTCATCTGGTTGGTGACCAGGGCCGAGCCCTTCGCATCGACGAACGGGCCGGTGGGCGAGTCGGACACGGCCACGCCGATGGCCTTGCCCGGGTGGGTGTCGTCGTGCTCCACCGCCGCGTAGAACCAGAAGCGGCCGTCCTTCTCGATGGCCTGTGCGGCCCAGGCGTCCTTCTGCGCCCATTTGAAGTCCCCGATCTCCATGATCGGGCCGTGGTCCTCCCACCGTTTCATGTCGGTGGTGGAGTACACCCGCCAGTCGCGCATGTTGAACATCTCGCCGTCGCGCGCCTGGTCGTGGCCCACGTACAGGTAGAGGCGGTCGCCGACCACCAGCGGGGCGGGGTCGGCGGTGAAGCGGTCGCGGATGATCGGATTGGAGCCGGGAGCGGCGCCGGGCTGGGCGGGAGCAGCAATGGCGCCCGGCAACGTGGCGGCCAGCAGCAGCATGCCGAGCAGGCGCAGCGGCGCGCGCGTGCGCAGCGCCGGCGTGTCGGGGGCGGATGGCGCGCGTGGCGGCGAGGGGGTGTGTGGCATGGACAGGTCTCCTGGGCAGTGCCGGCTCCGCCATCGGCGGGCGCCGGCGCCGGTCCGGGGATGGACCGGGTCGCGATGCCGGACCGGACGGTGCCGGCGGCTGCCCGAGTGTAGGTGGCACCGGCGGCTTGAAGGATTCGATCTGGACCCGGTCCGATAGGGCTTCGGGAATGGGCCCCGCGGTGGCTGCCCTCGCCCGCGTGGCGACCGCGACAGGTCGTGGTCGCCCGGCGCATGGCGCGATGGAGGCCCGACCGGTGCGGTGGCGGTGCCGCTTACAGGTGAGCCGGGTGCCGCTGGACCAGGGCGCGATGCCTGCCCAGATGGCTGGCGCCAAGCGACATGAAGCAGTCGGTTTCACGCGGGTTTCACCCCGCATTGACGCTAATCCGCGCGCCCGGGCGCAGCGCCTTTCAGTTACGCTGCGCACACAAAAGTAACAGGGGGAACCGCCGTGCGGCGGGGGTCCTGTTGCGCCCGTCAAAGGACCCTGCATGGCCGCCCTCGATCCTCGCACCCTCTCTCTCATCGAAACCCGCCAGTCCGACGTCATCGGTCCCTGGGCGGACAGCTTCGGCCGCCAGGCCCAGGACGGGCGTACGTCGGCGCGCGAGCTGGACACCCAGGTGCGGGGGTTCTGGGAAGTGTTCCTCAAGGGCGTGCGCACCGGCGACGCCGGCAACCTGCAGGCCGAGGCCTGGGAGGACACCCGCCACTTCCTCGAGGACTTCTCGCGCGAGCGCGTGCTCAAGGGCTTCAGCGCCTCGGAGACGGCGACCTTCATCTTCTCGCTGAAGCGTCCGATGTTCGCGCTGCTGGAGCAGGTTTATGCCGACGCCCCGCAGGAGATGGCGCGCCAGATCCAGGCGGTCTCGGAGCTGCTGGACCTGCTGGGCCTGCACACGGTCAAGGTGTTCCAGAAGATCCGCGAGGACGTGATCCAGCGCCAGCAGGAGGAGATGCTGGAACTGTCGACCCCGGTGGTGAAGCTGTGGGACGGCGTGCTGGCCCTGCCGATGATCGGCACCCTCGATTCGCAGCGCACCCAGGTGGTGATGGAGTCGCTGCTGCAGCGGATCGTGGAGACCGGCTCGGAGATCGCGATCATCGACATCACCGGCGTGCCGACCGTGGACACGCTGGTCGCCCAGCACCTGCTCAAGACCGTCACCGCGATCCGCCTGATGGGCGCCGACGCGATCATCAGCGGCGTGCGCCCGCAGATCGCCCAGACCATCGTGCACCTGGGGCTGGACCTGCAGGGCATCGTCACCAAGGCCAACCTCGCCGATGCCCTTGCGCTGGCGCTCAAGCGCACCGGCGTCACCGTGACCAAGGCCGGCTGATGGAGCGCATCCCGATCCTGCAGATGGGTGACGTGCTGCTGGTGACCATCCAGGTGGACATGCACGACCAGCTTGCACTGACCCTGCAGGACGACCTGGCCGAGCGCATCCGCGCCACCTCCGCGCGCGGCGTGCTGATCGAGATTTCCGCGCTGGACATCGTCGATTCGTTCATCGGCCGGATGATCGCCACGATCTCGGCGCTGGCCAGCGTGATGGACGCGCGGACCGTGGTGGTGGGCATGCAGCCGGCGGTGGCCATCACCCTGGTGGAGCTGGGCCTGAACCTGACCGGCGTGAGTACCGCGCTGAACGTGGAGCGTGGCATGCGCCTGCTGCGGCAGGCCAGCGAAGCCGACCAATGAGCGGCGCCGGCGAGATTCCGGTCCGCACCGAACAGGATGTCGTGTTCGCCCGCCAGGCCGCGCGCCAGGCGGCGGTGGCCTGCGGCCTGCGCCTGGTCGACCAGACCAAGCTGATCACCGCCGCCAGCGAGCTGGCGCGCAACGCCGTGGTCTACGGCGGCGGCGGCACCATGCGCTGGGAGGCGGTGAAGGACGGGCTGCGCAAGGGGGTGCGCCTGGAGTTCGTCGACCAGGGCCCCGGCATCCCCGACATCGAGCAGGCGCTCACCGATGGCTGGACCTCCGGCAACGGCATGGGCCTGGGCCTGTCCGGCTCGCGCCGGCTGGTGGACGTGTTCGAGCTGGACAGCGCCCCGGGCCGAGGCACGCGCGTGGCCATCACCAAATGGGCATAGCGTTTGCCGGTCTCCCGACGCGGGCGATCACGGTGGAAGAGGCGTCCCAGGTCGGGCAGGTGCGGCGCGAGGCGCAGGCACTGGCGCAGCTGGCCGGCTTGGCCGAGATTGATGCCGGGCGCGTGACCCTGGCGGCGATGGAGATCGCCACCAACGTGCTGCGCCATGGCAGGGGCGGGCGCGTGCTGCTGTCGCTGGTGCAGGGCCGTACCACCCGGGGCGTGGAGATCTGCGGCATCGACCGCGGGCCGGGCTTCTCGCTGGAGCGCTGCCTGCCCGATGGCTATTCCACCGGCGACCGCAGCCCCGGCCAGGGGCTGGGCGCGATCCGGCGGCAGGCCCAGGTGTTCGACGTGTGGTCCGACGCCCGTGGCGCCGTGGTGCTGGCGCGCGTCTATGGCGAGCGCACCCGCGACGAGGACCTGGGCTATGGCGCCCTGCGGGTGCCGATGCGCCAGGAACCGGTGTGCGGCGATGCCTGGTACCTGGGCTGGGACGAGGGCCGCGTGGTCGCGGCGATGGTCGATGGCCTCGGCCATGGCCTGCTGGCGGCCGAGGCGGCGGAGCTGGGCATCGCGGCGCTGGCGCAGGCGCCGGAACTCGCGCCGGACGAACAGCTGGCGCGCATGCACGCGCGCATGTCCGGCAGCCGCGGCGGCGCGGCCGCGGTGTGCGCCTACGCGCCGGACAGCGGGCAGGTGCGCTTCGCCGGGGTAGGCAACATCGCCGCGGCGGTGCACGAGGCCGGGGCCCCCAGTCGTGGCCTGGCCTCGCACCCGGGGATCGTCGGCGGGCAGTACCGCCGCGCCCCGGCATTCGTGGTGCCCGCCGCCGCCGGCGCATTGTTGCTGATGCATAGTGACGGCCTGCAGTCGCGCTGGAGCCTGGCGCAGTACGAGGGCCTGGCCTGGCGCCATCCGGCGATGGTGCTGGCGGTGCTGCTGAGGGATTTCGACCGCGGGCGCGATGACACCAGTGCCGTCGCCCTGCGCCTGGGAGGCCGGAGATGAGCGATACGGTGCAGGGCGGAGTGGCCCTGGTCGAGCGCCTGCAGGCGGACAATGCCGCCCTGCGCGCGGAGCTGGACGAGACCAACCAGGGCGTGCTGGCGCTGTATGCCGAGCTGGACCAGCAGGCCGAACAGCTCAAGGAGGTGTCCGAGCTCAAGAGCCGGTTCCTGTCCTACATGAGCCACGAGTTCCGCACCCCGCTGGGCTCGATCCTGAGCATCACCCGGTTGCTGGAGGACGGCCTGGACGGCCCGCTCAACGACGAGCAGCTGCGCCAGGTGCGTTTCGTCAGCGCCGCGGCGGTGGAGCTGCGCGACATGGTCGACGACCTGCTGGACCTGGCCAAGATCGAGGCCGGCCGCATTTCCATTTCCCCGGCCTGGTTCGACCTGATGGACCTGTTCTCGGCCCTGCGCGGCATGTTCCGCCCGCTGGTGGAGGGCGCCGGCACCGTCGAGCTGGTGTTCGAGGAGCCGCCGGCGCTGCCGATGCTGTACACCGACGACAAGAAGCTGGCCCAGATCCTGCGCAACTTCATCGCCAACGCGCTGAAGTTCACCCCGCAGGGACGGGTGGCGGTCTCGGCCCGCATGCACGGCGACAGCCACGTGTGCTTCAGCGTCAGCGACACCGGCATCGGCATTCCCGAGCACATGATCGGCGCGTTGTTCGAGGACTTCGTGCAGGTCGATTCGCCGATCCAGAAGCGCCTGCGCGGCACCGGCCTGGGCCTGGCGCTGTGCCGCCGCTTCGCCGAGCTGCTCGGCGGCAGCGTCGGGGTGCACAGCGTGGTCGGGCAGGGCTCGGAGTTCGATGTGATCCTGCCGATCGCCCTGCCGGAGGACGCCCATGCGAACGGGTGAGCGGATCCTGGTGGTGGACGACAACGTCGCCACCCGCTATTCGGTACGGCGCGTGCTGGAACACGCCGGGTACCACGTGGAGGAGGCCGGCACCGGCACCGAGGGCCTGGCCCGCATCGCGCGCGAGGAGTTCGACGCGCTGGTGCTGGACGTCAACCTGCCGGACATGAGCGGCTTCGATCTGGTGCGCACCCTGCGCGCCACGCCGCGCACCAGCCTGCTGCCGGTGATCCACGTCTCGGCCGCCTCGATCGCCACCGGCGACGTGATCACCGGCCTGGATGCCGGCGCCGACGCCTACCTGGTGCACCCGGTCGACCATGGCGTGCTGCTGGCCTCGCTGCGCACGCTGCTGCGGGTGCGCCGGACGGAAGAAGCCCTGCACGCCAGCGAGGCGCGCTTCCGCGAGATCTTCGAGCACGTTGGCGCGCCGATCGCCGTGGTCTCCAGCGACCTGGTGGTGCGTGACGCCAACGTGGCGTTCAAGCGGCTGCTGGCCGATGCCAGGGCCGGCTCGCTGGCGGCGCTGTTCGGCAGCCAGCCGGTCGACTCCCTGCGCCAGGCGCTGCGGGAGGGCGGCAGCTGGGAGGGCACCTTCGCCCTGTATGCCGGCGGCGGCGAGCGGATCACCGAATGGCGCGTGGCGCCGTACCGCGGGGCCGGCGAGGGACTGCTCTACGTCGAGGACCAGACCGAGCACCACGCCCGCGAGCGGGTGCAGCGCCAGCAGCTGGATACGGCCACCAGCGAGCTGGCCGTGCAGATCGCCGAACGCGAGCGCACCGAGGCCGAGCTGCAGCAGGCGATGAAGATGGATGCGCTGGGCCAGCTCACCGGCGGCATCGCGCACGACTTCAACAACCTGCTCACCGGCATCATCGGCGCGATGGACATGATCGGCATGGCGCTGGAGAACGGCCGGCTCGAGCGCATCCCGCGCTTCCTGGACATGGGCTCGGCCTCGGCCTTCCGCGCCGCCGCGCTGACCCAGCGGATGCTGGCCTTCGCCCGCAAGCAGTCGCTGGATACCAGCGCGTTCGACATCGGCGCGCGCGTCTCCACCCTGGCCGACCTGCTGCACCGCTCCATCGGCGAGAACATCGCGCTGGAGTTCGACCTGCCGGACGAGGCGCTGGTGGTCGTGGCCGATGCGCACCAGCTGGAAAGCGTGGTGCTGAACCTGGTGATCAATGCGCGCGATGCGCTGCGCGGGTCCGGCCGCATCGCCATCTCCGCGCACCCGGCCGGTGCGGTGCCGGCCGAGCTGGCCCCGGGGCGCTACGTCAGCCTGCAGGTGAGCGACGACGGTCCCGGGATCCCGCCGGACCTGGTCGACAAGGTGTTCGAGCCGTTCTTCACCACCAAGCCGATCGGCCAGGGCACCGGCCTGGGCCTGTCGATGACCTACGGCTTCGCACGCCAGAGCGGCGGCACCGCGCGGGTGCACAGCGTGCCGGGCCAGGGCACGACCATCGAGCTGCTGCTGCCCCGCGGCACCCACGTACAGGCCGAGGAGAACCCGGCACAGGGGGCGGTGCAGGGCGGGGCGGAAAGCATCCTGCTGGTGGACGACAACGAGCTGGTGCGGGCCATGTCCCAAGAAGTGCTGGCCGATGCCGGCTACGAGGTGGTGCCCTGCGCCGACGCCGCCGAGGCCCTGGAGGCCATCGGGCGGCGCCACTTCGACCTGCTGCTGACGGACGTGGGCCTGCCCGGCATCAGCGGCCGCGAGCTGGCCGACCGCGTGCGCCAGCGCCATCCGGACATGCCGGTGCTGTTCATCACCGGCTACGCGGAGAACGCGCAGAACCGCCAGGCCTTCCTCGGCCGCGGCATGGACATGCTGCCCAAGCCGTTCAACCTCAACGAGCTGCTGCGCGCGGTCCGGCAGAACCTGGGCTGAGTGCGGCGTCAGCTGCTGCACGGCCCGGTGCGACGGCAGCGGTCCATGCGTTGCCGACAGTCGACCCTTCGCTGCAGGATGCGACGTTGTACTGTCCTGCCCAGGGAGTGGGCAAAGGAATGGGCAAAGGAATGTCGTTGCGCGGATGGATACTGGTGTGGGCCACGACGGCCTGCATGGAGGTCGCCGCGGCGGGACAGCCCGTCGGCAAGGCGGAGGCCGATTTCATGGCGGGGTGCGGACGCGAGCCTTCCGGCTGCGCATTCACCCGGCTCGTGATCCACCCGGACCAGGGGTTTTCCCGGGTGGATCATCTGGTTTTCAACCTCGATGCCAGCGCGTGGTCGGCGCTGCGGCGTGACTCCGACGTGTTCTGGCAAGCCGTTCACGAGTGTGCCGATACGGGGAAGGCCCACATCGGGGCAACCCTGATGCGCGACGACCGCCCCGGGGTTGCGGTGCCCGTGCGGCAGGCGCGGACCGGGTTGTACTGCCTGTCCGTGCTGGATTCCAGTGCGCTGGAGGCGGCGAACCCCGGTTCCGGCATGCGGCTGTCGATCCGCTACTCCCTGGACCGGATGCGTTCGGTGCACGGCCGCACCCATGGTGTCGTGCCGTTCTTCGCCGGGATGAGGAGCCGCCTGCTGGTCATCAACGGTGGCGACCATCCGCTGTGGCTGGACGGCCCGTCGATCGATGGCGGACTGGTGCGCGGGCCGATCAGCGGCGGCACGGTGGTGGACGCGCCGGGCGCGTCGCGGGTCGAGGGCGACACCTTGCGCTATTCGACGTTCCAGGGCTGGGACGAGTTTGCGCGTGCCTACGGCGAGCGCGAGTCCGCGATGCTCGGCGCGCAGCCGGGTGCGCCAATGGGCGTGGAGCACCCCGCGCAGGGCCGGCGCGAAAGGATCCAGGCGGTGGTTGCCGGCCTTTCCCGCAGGTTGACCTATGCATACACCCAGGCCAATGCGGGAGGTTATCCACGCAGGACGCCCTCATCCATCCGGAAGTCCGGCTATGCCGACTGCAAGGACTTCTCGCTGCTGCTGGCCGACGAGCTTCGCCAGCACGGCATCGAGGCGGTCTCCGTCATCACCGGCACGACCAGCCCCGCACCCCCATCGTTGGTCGTGGCGGGCTTCGAGTGGGCCGACCATGTGCTGGTCTGGATCCCTTCGGAGCAGCTTTTCGTGGACATGACCGCAGGTGCCGGACGCGAAATGCTGGGGCCCGCGTCGGCTGTATTCGGGCACCTTGGCTTCGAGGTCGCCAGCGGGCAGACCGTAGTCATACGCTGACTACCACTGCGCCAGCTCAGTGCGGTGATTCGGGCTCCAGCCCGGTATAGCTGGCGCGCGGCCGGATCAGCCGGCCATGCTCCTGCTGTTCGAGCACATGGGCCAGCCAGCCGGCCAGGCGGCTGGCGGCGAAGATCGAGAGGGCCGGGGCGGCGGGCAGGCCGTAGGCCATGCACATCGCGGCGAGGGTGAAATCCACGTTCGGGCGGCGTCCGCTGACCGCTTCGGCCGCGGCGATCACCTTGTCCAGCAGCGCCAGCGTGGCCGCATCCACCGGCTGGGCGCGCAGCATTGCCAGCAGCTCGGTCGCGCGCGGGTCACCCTCGGGATAGAGCGCGTGGCCGAAGCCGGGCAGGTCCTCGCCCTGCTTCCAGCGCGAGGCGATCAGGCGCTTGACATCCCTTGCCTGGCGGGCGTCGTCCAGCAGCGCGTAGACCCGGGTGGTCGCCCCGCCGTGGCGGGGTCCGGCCAGCGCCGCCAGCCCCGCGCACACGGTGGCGTGCAGGTGGGCGCCGGTGGAGGCGACCACGCGGGCGGCGAAGGCCGAGACGTTGAGTTCGTGGTCCGCGCACAGCACCAGCGCGGCGCGCACCAGTTCGGCGAAGCCCTCGTCGCCGGGACGCCAGGTGCCGGCCAGCAGCCGGTGGACCGGGCCGGATGGCCGGCGCCCCACCAGCAGTCCGGCGTTCTGCCGCAGCAGGGTGGCGGCCAGCGCGCGGCGGGTGGCCTGGTCGGCCTGGAAGGAGTGGGGCACCTGCAGCGCCAGCAGCGGCAGCACCGCCATCGCCCGCGCCAGCGGCGGCAGTTCGGTGTCGGTGGCCAGCGCGACCACCCGCGCCGGCCAGTCGCCGGGCGGATCGGCGAACGGATCCTGGCTGCCGCAGTCCCACAGCAGGCGCGCGGTGTCTTCCAGGGTCGCGCCGTCGCGGACCATGCCCACCGCCGAGCGGCCGCGGTAATACGGCCCGTCGGGCCGGATCAGCGAGATGCGGGTCTCCAGCACCGGCAGGCCGCGGTCCAGGCTCTGCGCGGCGCCGCGTGCCGGCCCGCGTCCCAGGCGCTTGCGCTGCGCCAGCCGTTCCACGTCCTGGCGGCGGTAGACCCGGCTGCGGTGGTCGCGTCCGGGCCGCGATTCCAGCAGCCCGCGGCTGACATAGGCGTACAGCGTCGCCGGGCTGATGCCCAGCAGGCGGCAGGCCTCGGCGGCGGGAACCAGATCGCTGTTCATGGACATATTGATCGTCCGCATCAAGATTGATCAACTGGTCACAGGGTGACACATTGCCGGCGTCGCGTGCACTGCCCGCCGTGCCCAGGAGTTCCCCGCATGTCCCCCGTTTCCGCTGGCGCCCGCTTCCGCGCCGCCCTGGCCGCCGAATCCCCGCTGCAGGTGATCGGTGCCATCAATGCCAACCACGCCCTGCTGGCCAGGCGCGCCGGCTACAAGGCGATCTACCTCTCCGGCGGTGGCGTCGCCGCCGGCTCGCTGGGCCTGCCGGACCTGGGTATCAATACGCTCGAGGACGTGCTGATCGACACCCGTCGCATCACCGACGTGTGCGACCTGCCGCTGATGGTCGACATCGACACCGGCTTCGGCCCGAGCGCGTTCAACATCGAGCGCACCATCAAGAGCCTGATCAAGGCAGGCGCGGCGGCGTGCCATATCGAGGACCAGGTCGGCGCCAAGCGCTGCGGCCACCGCCCGGGCAAGGAGATCGTGTCCCAGGGCGAGATGGTCGACCGGGTCAAGGCCGCGGCCGATGCCAAGACCGACGGGGACTTCTTCCTGATCGCGCGCACCGACGCGATCCAGGTCGACGGCGTGGACGCGGCGATCGAGCGTGCCATCGCCTGCGTGGAGGCTGGCGCCGATGGCATCTTCGCCGAGGCCGCCTACGACCTGGACACCTACCGCCGCTTCGTCGATGCGGTGAAGGTGCCGGTGCTGGCCAACATCACCGAGTTCGGCAAGACCCCGCTGTTCTCGCGCGAGGAACTGGCCTCGGCCGGCGTGGCCATCCAGCTGTTCCCGCTGTCGGCGTTCCGCGCCGCCAACAAGGCGGCCGAGAACGTGTACCAGGCCATCCGCCGCGACGGCCACCAGAAGGCGGTGGTCGACGCCATGCAGACCCGCGAGGAGCTGTACGACCGCATCGGCTACCACGCCTTCGAAGGCAAGCTCGACGCGCTGTTCGCCGCCAGGAAGTGACCGCATCCGGCCGGCCCCCCGCGCCGGCCGCGCACCGAACCAGGAGCATCAAGATGAGCGACACCACCGCCCCCGCCACGCCGTTCAAGCCGAAGAAGTCCGTTGCCCTGTCCGGCACCGCCGCCGGGAATACCGCGCTGTGCACCGTCGGCCGCAGCGGCAACGACCTGCACTACCGCGGCTACGACATCCTCGACCTGGCCCAGTCCAGCGAGTTCGAGGAGATCGCCTACCTGCTGGTCCACGGCAAGCTGCCCAACCGCGCCGAGCTGGCCGGCTACAAGGCCAAGCTCAAGGCCCTGCGTGGGGTGCCGGCGGCGGTCAAGGCCGCGCTGGAGCAGCTGCCGCCGTCGGCCCATCCGATGGACGTGATGCGCACCGGCGTGTCGGTGCTCGGCTGCGTCTCGCCGGAGAAGGATGACCACAACCATCCCGGCGCGCGCGACATCGCCGACAGGCTGATGGCCTCGTTCGGCTCGATGCTGCTGTACTGGTACCACTTCAGCCACAACGGCAAGCGCATCGACGTGGAGACCGACGACGACTCCATCGGTGGCCACTTCCTGCACCTGCTGCACGGCGGGAAGCCGCGCGAGTCCTGGGTCAAGGCGATGCACACCTCGCTGATCCTGTACGCCGAGCACGAGTTCAACGCCTCCACCTTCACCGCGCGGGTGATCGCCGGCACCGGCTCGGACATGCACAGCTGCATCGCCGGGGCGATCGGCGCGCTGCGCGGACCCAAGCACGGTGGCGCCAACGAGGTCGCCTTCGAGGTGCAGAAGCGCTACGACACCCCGGAGGAGGCCGAGGCGGACATCCGGGCCAGGGTCGAGCGAAAGGAAGTGGTGATCGGCTTCGGCCACCCGGTCTACACCGTCGGCGACCCCCGCAACCAGGTGATCAAGGACGTGGCGCGCCAGCTGTCGGCCGAGCAGGGCAGCATGAAGATGTACGACATCGCCGAGCGGCTGGAGACGGTGATGTGGGACATCAAGAAGATGTTCCCCAACCTAGACTGGTTCAGCGCGGTCAGCTACCACATGATGGGCGTGCCGACGGCCATGTTCACCCCGCTGTTCGTGCTGGCCCGCACCGCCGGCTGGAGCGCCCATGTGATCGAGCAGCGCCAGGACGGCAAGATCATCCGCCCCAGCGCCAACTACACCGGCCCGGAGAACCTGGCCTTCGTGCCATTGGCCCAGCGGCAGTGATATGGTGCCTTCGCGTATTCCTGGGGGGGAAACATGCGCGAAGGCATTTACCGGAAGACCGACGCGGGCCGCGACGAGATCCGCGACCGCGCCCGCAAGCTGCCGCCGCAACTGCGGACGGTCCTGCTGATGGTGGACGGCCAGCGCACGCTGGCCGAACTGCGCCAGGTCGGCGCCGGCGTGAAGGCGCCGGACGACGCGCTGGAGCGGCTGCTGGCCGACGGCCTGATCGAGCCGCTCGGCGGCAACCAGGGGTTCGATGCGGCCGGGCTGGCCCGGGCGGCGGGCGGCAGTGGCCGGGCTGGCACCGTGACCGCGCCCGCGCCCGCCGTGGCGACGGGCCAGGCGGCACCGATGCCCGCTCCCGCACCAGCCGCCGCCACGCCTGCCGTCGGCACAACGCTGCCGACCGCCAGCGAAGCCGGCGACTACGTGCGCCTCTATGAGCACATGAGCGAAGCGGTGCGTGCCCACCTGGGGCTGCGTGGCTATTTCCTGCAGCTGAAGATCGAGCGCTGTACCGACGCGGCGGGGCTGCGCCAGGTGCTGCCGGAGCTGCGCCAAGCCCTGGCCAAGAGCCGGGGCGAGGATTTCGCGGTGTTCTGGGAGCGGGCGCTGTCGGACTGAGCCGGGGCCAGGGCGGGCGCCCGGGCCACGGTCCCCGGCCACGGCAGCCGGCTGTACCAGGGGAGGGCGCCCACGCCGGCGCCGCCGGCCTCAGGCGAGGCCTTCGGCCTGGAACGCGCGCTGCACGCCCGGGTCGGCCGCCATGCGCGCGGCGAACGCCGCCACGCCGTCCAGCCCGGACAGGTCCACGCCGGTGCGGCCGGCCCACAGCACCGTCATATAGAAGTAGGGGTCGGCATAGCTGCGGAAGCCCGCCAGCCATTGCCGGTCGCGCAACACCCGGTCGGCACCCTCGAACAGGCCGCGCACGCGGATGCGGGCGGCCGCGCGCAGCGCGTCGTACTGGCTCTCCTCGCCGATGAAGCCGGCCGGGCCGAACATCGGCTTGAACGCCGGATGCAGGTCGGAATTGACGAACGACAGCCAGCGGTTGGCCTCGGCCCGCTGCCGGGGGCTGCCGTCGCCGGCAAGGCCGGCGCCGGGGAACAGGTCGGCCAGGTAGCCGACGATCGCCGCGTTCTGGGTCAGGACGAAGTCGCCGTCGACCAGCACCGGCACCGAGCCGGAGGGGTTGAGGGCGCGGAAGGCGGGGCCCTTCATGCCCTCGGCATCCATGACCTGGACCTCGAATGGCTGGCCGATCCAGCACAGGTCGACATGGATGGCCGTGGAGCAGGCGCCGGGCTTGGTATAGAGCTTCATGGATCCTCGCAGTCGGGGATGGCCGCCGCGGGACGCGGCGCCAGGTCAGGTTCGCGGCTTGAGCCGCTGCACACGATAGAACGTGTGGTCCCCGATCGTCGCCACCTGGTAGGAGTTGGACCAGCTGGGGCTCGCGATGGCGTGGGCCGCGAAGTGGCTGGCGCCCGGCACGATCTCCTTGCGCTGGCCGACCGGAAGGGCCCAGTTGCGCTCGGCATCGAGGGCGACGCCGACCGAACGGCCCCATGCGTCCATGTTCCGCAGCCGGGTATTGGGCGAGACGATGGTCGGGGCGAACTGCTTGCGCGCGGTGACCACGTCGCACATCGAGTCACCCCACAGGCCGCTGTCCAGGCGACGCAGGGCCACCTCGGCAACCGCCTGCTGCCCGCGCAGGCTCTGGTCGCGGGCTTCCAGGTAAACAGTGGTACTCAGGCACAGCGAATCGGCGGCCGGCTGAGGCAGGAACTGCGACAGCCAGAGAATCCAGGCCAGCTTCATATATGTCTCCTTGCTCCGTCTACGCTGTCGGCACCAGCCCGGAACGGGAGGGCGGAAGACACGCGGGGCGTCATGGGGAGGCGGCCTTCTCCACGGGCCGCCCGGGTGCCGGCAAAGTGGCCGGCAGGACCCGCCAATCAGAGGGGCGGGTCGAGGTGGCGCGCAAGATAGGTGCGATTTACCCAACCGAAACTGAACGCTGCAGCTTGACACCGGGCCCGCGGAGTGCCGCTGGAACCGTGACGCACTGCCGGATTTGGGTCTCCAGTGAAGGGATTGATGCACGCTTTTCGCAGGCGCCGCGCAGCGTGCAGCAGGGTTGCCCACCGCGGTGTGAAGGCCTCGGGCCCGGGCATCCAGCGCGTGGCCCAGGCTGAATGCGGTATCCGTACCCGCGCCGCCCAGCGCCGTGGCCGCTGCCTCAGAAGCCTGCGGCCAGCCGGCTTCCCTGATCGATCGCCCGGCGGGCATCCAGTTCGGCCGCCAGGTCGGCGCCGCCGATCAGGTGCACCGGTGCGCTGATGCCGGCCGCCTGCAGCCGGGCCTGGAGTTCGCGCTGCGGTTCCTGGCCGGCGCACACCACCACCGTGCCCACCGCCAGTACCTGTTCCTCGCCATCGACCCGCACGCGGAAGCCCTGCGGCTCCATGCCCAGGTATTCGACCCCGCCGACCATGCGCACCTGGCGGGCCTTGAGCGTGGCCCGGTGGATCCAGCCGGTGGTCTTGCCCAGGCGCGCGCCCGGCCGCCCCGGCGAGCGCTGCAGCAGCCATACCTGCCGCGCCGGTGGTTCCGGGCGCGCAGGGGCCAGTCCTCCGGGACTGCGCCCGGTCAGGTCGACGCCCCATTCGGCATGCCAGCGCGGCGGATCCAGGGTGGAGGACGGGCCGTCCTGGACCAGGAACTCGGCCACGTCGAAGCCGATGCCGCCGGCGCCGATGATCGCCACACTGTCGGCGGCCCGTATCCGGCCCTCGAGGACGTCCAGGTAGCCCACGACACGCGGATCGGTGGCGCCGGGGAAGTCCACCCTGCGCGGAACCACGCCGGTGGCCAGCACGATGTGGTCGAAGCCGGCCAGTTCGGCAGGCCCGGCGGCGGTGCCCAGGCGCAGCTCGACCCCGGTCTCGGCGATCCGGTGCTGGAAGTAGCGCAGCGTTTCGCGGAATTCCTCCTTGCCCGGGATCCGCGCGGCCAGGTTGAACTGCCCGCCGATGCGGTCCGAGGCCTCGAACAGGGTGACATGGTGGCCCCGCTGTGCGGCGACCGTGGCGCAGGCCAGGCCAGCCGGGCCGGCACCGACCACCGCGATCCGGCGCGGGGCGGGCGTCGGCAGGTAGTTGAGCTCGGTCTCGTGGCCCGCGCGCGGATTGACCAGGCAGCTGGCAACCTTGCCCTGGAAGATGTGGTCCAGGCAGGCCTGGTTGCAGGCGATGCAGGTGTTGATCGACCCGGCGCGGCCGGCACGGGCCTTGGCCGGCCATTGCGGGTCGGCCAGCAGCGGCCGTGCCAGGGAGACCATGTCGGCCTGGCCCTCGGCGAGGATCCGCTCGGCCACCTCGGGGGTGTTGATGCGGTTGACCGCCACCACCGGGATGCCGACCTCCGGGCGCAGCCGGGCGGTGATCCCCGCGAACGCCGCACGGGGCACGGAGGTGGCGATGGTCGGGATCCGCGCCTCGTGCCAGCCGATGCCGGAGTTGATGAGGGTCGCGCCGGCCGCTTCCACGGCGCGCGCCTGGGCCACCACCTCCTCCCAGGCATTGCCGTCCTCGACCAGGTCCAGCAGCGAGAGCCGGTAGATGATGATGAAGTCCGGCCCGCAGGCCTCGCGGATGCGGCGCACGATCTCCACCGCGAAGCGCATGCGCCGCGCCGTGTCGCCGCCCCAGGCGTCCTGTCGGCGGTTGGTGCGCGGAACGGTGAACTGATTGATCAGGTAGCCCTCCGATCCCATCACCTCCACGCCGTCGTAGCCGGCGTCGCGGGCGCGCGCGGCGGCGCTGGCGAAGGCGGCGATCTGGCGCTCCACGCCACGCGCGGACAGCGCCCTCGGGGTGAACGGGTTGATCGGCGCCTTGATCGGCGACGGTGCGACCTGCAGCGGGTGGTAGCCGTAGCGCCCGGCGTGCAGCAGCTGCAGGCACAGCCTGGCGCCGTGGCCGTGCACCGCGGAGGTGAGCTGGCGATGCGGGGCGGTTTCCCATGGCCAGGACAGCTTGCCGCCGAAGGGCTTGAGCCAGCCGGTCATGTTCGGCGCGAAGCCGCCAGTGACGATCAGGCCGGCGCCACCGGCGGCACGTTCGGCCAGGTAGGCCGCCAGTTTCGGGAAATCGCGCGCCCGGTCTTCCAGGCCCGTGTGCATCGAGCCCATCAGGATCCGGTTGCGCAGGGTGGTGAAACCCAGATCCAGGGGCGTGAACAGGTGCGGGTAGGGCAGGCGGGCGTCAGCGGGCGTCATGGCAGATACGCGTGCGTATGGATGCCTGCCATCCTCGGCGAAAGCCCCACCCCGGGCAAGCGGGGGTTACTCCCAGCCGGCCAGGGCCAGCTTGCCGATCGTCGAGCCGGATTCCACCTGCCGGTGCGCCTCGCGCAGGTGGGAGGCATTGATCGGCCCCAGCACCGCGGTCAGCGTGCTCTGCAGTTCGCCGGCCTCCACCAGGCTGCCGACCCGGTTGAGGATGCGGTGCTGGCAGATCATGTCCTCGGTGCCGTAACGCGCCCGGGCGAACATGAATTCCCAGTGGATGCCGATGCACTTGGACTTGTACGGGTCGCCGATGCGCAGCGCGCCCGCCGGCTCGACGATCAGGCCCACGTGCCCTTGCGGCGCAAGCAGCTGGCCGAGCTCGTCCCAGTAACGGTCGGTGTCGGCCAGGTTGATCGCCGCCTCGACGCCCCCGATGCCCAGCGCCCGCAGCTGCGGCGCCAGCGGCTGGCGATGGTCGATGACCTCATGCGCGCCCATGCGCTGGCACCACGCCACGCTCTGCGGGCGCGACGCGGTGGCGATGACGGTGAATCCGGCATGGCGTGCGAGCTGGATCGCGATCGAGCCCACGCCGCCGGCACCACCGACCACCAGCAGCCGGCGGCCGCGGTTGTCGCCGTCGAAGTCGTAGGGCATGCGTTCGAACAGCAGTTCCCACGCGGTGAGCGTGGTGAGCGGGAGCGCGGCGGCCTCGGCGAAATCCAGCGTCGCCGGGCGCGCGCCGGCGATGCGCTCGTCCACCAGCTGGTATTGCGCGTTGCTGCCGGCGCGGGTGATGTCGCCGGCGTAATACACCTCGTCGCCGGGCTGGAACAGCGAAACCTCGCTGCCCACCGCCTCGACCACGCCGGCCGCATCGAATCCCAGCACGCGCGGCGTGGTTTCCACCGCCTCGCGCGGCGCGCGCACTTTCGCATCGACCGGATTGACCGACACCGCCTCCACCCGCACCAGCAGATCGCGCGGGCCGGGTGCCGGCTGCGGCAGTTCCACGTCCTGCAGTGAATCGGGGTGGTCGATCGGCAGGTAACGGGTCAATGCCACTGCTTTCATGCGCGCGCTCCGCAGGTCCGTTGGAGGTGGGGCCATCATACGCAGCGTGTCGCGCGCGCTGACATGGCAACGGGAAACGCGTGCCGACCCGCGCCGGTAATGCGCATCGGCGCTGGAACGGAAAAGCCGCCGCCGTCAATTCACATGTTATGTGACTGTTAACATCGCCTTCACATCGCCGCGCCTAACCTGCGCGCCGACGTCGTGACACAAGCGGCCGTCAGGATATGCCGCTAAAAGCGCATGTCTGATTTGAATCCTGAGGCAACTGGGTTCGTTCCCGGATAATCCCCCGTATCATCAAGGAGCATGAGATGAACAAGAAGATTCTGACTGCTGCGCTGCTTGGCGGCCTGGCCGTGGCCCAGGCGGCTTCCGCGCAGGAGTTCGACGATCGCTGGTACCTGACCGGCTCGGCCGGCTTCAACTTCCAGGACAGCGACCGCGGCACCGACGACGCCCCGTTCGGCACCCTGGGCCTGGGCAAGTTCATCAGCCCGTTGTGGTCGGTTGACGCCGAGCTGAACTACCAGAACCCGAGCTTCGACGCCAACGAAGACCTGAACTGGAGCCAGTACGGTGTGTCGCTGGACTTCCGCCGCCACCTGGTCCGTGAGGGCCGCGGCTGGAACCCGTACTTCCTGTTCGGCGTCGGCTACCAGTACTCCGAAGAGGAGTACGTGATCCCGAGCCCGGCTTCCCCGGCGCAGCGCGAGGACGGCAACCTGGCCGCCAAGGTCGGTATCGGCCTGCAGACCACCTTCGACAACCGCGTCGCCATGCGTGCCGAAGTTGCCTACCGTGGCGACTTCGACGACCAGAGCATGGCTTCCCCGAACGAGGACTGGTTCGGCGACGTGCTGGCTTCGGTCGGCGTCGTGATCCCGCTGGGCCCGGCTCCGGTCGCCGCCCCGCCGCCGGCCCCGGCTCCGGTCGCCCCGAGCTGTGCCGACCTGGACGACGACGGCGACGGCGTCAACAACTGCGACGACAAGTGCCCGGGTTCGCAGGCTGGCCAGGCCATCGGTCCGGACGGCTGCCCGGTCCCGGTCTCGATCGACCTGAAGGGCGTGAACTTCGACTTCGACAAGTCGACCCTGCGTCCTGACGCGGTCTCGATCCTGTCCGAGGCCACCGAGATCCTGAAGCGCTACCCGGACCTGCGCGTCGAAGTGGCTGGCCACACCGACTCCAAGGGTACCGACGCCTACAACCAGGCCCTGTCCGAGCGTCGCGCCCGCGCCGTGTACGACTACCTGACCAGCAATGGCGTTGACGCTTCGCGTCTGGTCGGCCCGACCGGCTACGGCGAGAGCCGCCCGATCGCTCCGAACAGCAACGCTGATGGTTCGGACAATCCGGAAGGCCGTGCGAAGAACCGTCGCACCGAGCTGAACGTCCAGAACTGATCGGACGCCGGCAGTGACAGAGCGGGGCCCGGTGCAGACCGGGTCCCGTTTTTTTTGCGGCAACGGTGCCGTGTGAAGGAGCTGGCTCCGGAATTTCTGCTGGTGGCATCGCGTTTTAGCCGCATTTGTGCAAGCGCTCCTTGAACCTGCCTCCACGCGGGGCCTAAACTCGGCCGCATTCCCTGGGAGACTTCCTGATGCGCGCCGTCACCGCTGCCACCCTGTTCGGCCTCTTCCTCGTCCCGGCCGCAGCGATGGCCGCCGCCGATTGCCCCGCCAGCCTGACCCCGGCTTCACTGGAAGTCCCGGCCACGGCGATCGCGCCGGTGGCCTCCGAGCTGGCCGCACGCCCGTCGCAGCTGGGCATGCCCGCCGGCGTGCTGGCACCGGGCGGCGACAGCAGCCAGTCGCTGGACCGGGTGCTGCTGCGCCTGCGCATCGAGGGTTGCCGCAACGTGGCCAGCGCGCTGCCTGCGGCCGCCGCGGCTGCCAGCCCCAACGACCCGGCCGCGTACAAGCCGCAGACCGAGTTCGACAACACCCCGTGGCGCTTCGACATGAGCCAGGGTGGAAAGCGCATGACCGCCGACGAGTTCGATGCCTGGATGAAGGCACGCGGCGTGCGCGTGGCCCGCGGTGCCGCGCCGGCCCCGGCCGCCGCCGCGGCGGCCCCGCAGCCGGCGGCCGCGCCCGCCAACGACTGAGGGATGGTGGGCGGGCCCGGCCGGTCGCGAGATACGTTCCGGGCCGCGCCCGGGACTGCCGGCGCGGGCGTGCGCCATGGACTGGCGCGGGTGCTCTCCAAGGCCGGCCTGTGTTCGCGCAGCGAGGCCGCGCGCTGGATCAAGGCCGGTCGGGTGCAGGTCGACGGGCGCGTCATCCATGACCCCGAATACCCGATGCGCGCCGGCATGCGCGGGGTACTGGTCGATGGCCACGCCACCGACGGGGGTGAGCGCTTCTACCTGGCGCTGAACAAGCCCCGCGGCCTGGTCACCACCGCGCGGGACGAACAGGGACGCGACACCGTATACCGCTGCCTGGACGGCAGCGGCCTGCCGTGGGTGGCCCCGGTTGGCCGACTCGACCGCGCCAGCGAAGGGCTGCTGCTGTTCAGCAACGACCCGGCGTGGGCCGCGCGCGTCCTCGACCCGCAATCCGGCCCCGACAAGACCTACCACGTGCAGGTGGACGCCGTGCCCGATGCCTCCCTGCTGGAGCAGTTGTGCGCAGGCGTCCAGGTCGATGGCGAGCACCTGCGCGCCGTGTCCGCGACCCTGCTGCGCAGCGGCGGCCGCACCGCCTGGCTGCAGATCGTCCTGGACGAGGGGCGCAACCGCCAGATCCGCCGGCTGCTGGGCGCCTTCGACCTGGAGGTGCGGCGGCTGGTGCGCGTGTCCATCGGCCCGGTCGCGCTCGGCGAGCTGGGCAAGGGCCAGTGGCGGCCGCTGGCGCCTGCCGAACGCGACGCGCTGGCGCCGCCGGCTCCTCCCCCCACGTCCGGCCGGGATGTCGCGTGAGCACCATGGCCGGCCGCAACTCCTTCCCCCTCCTGGAGTACACATGTCTATCCTGAGACGGGCCCTGCCCCTGAGCCTCCTTGCCCTTGCCGCCTGCGCCGGCAGGGAAGCCCGCCCCCCCAGTCTTGCCGACCTGCCGGCCCCGCCGGTGGAGCAGGACGTGGTGATCGTGCGCAGCGACGATCCGCTGGACTACCGCTTCGACATGGAGCAGGGCGGGCGGAAGATGAGCGCCGACGAGTTCGACGCGTGGATGCAGTCGCGCGGCGTGCGCATCGCGCGCGGGGCGCCGGCCCCGCAGTTGCCGGCACCGCCGCGCAACGACTGACCTCAGCCGGTGACGCCCAGCTCGCGGCCGATGCGGGTGAACGCATCGATCGCCTGGTCCAGGTGCGCGCGGGTGTGCGCGGCGCTGATCTGGGTGCGGATGCGGGCCTGGCCCTTGGGCACCACCGGGAAGAAGAAGCCGATCGCGTAGATGCCTTCTTCCAGGAGGCGCGTGGCGAAGCGCTGCGCCAGCGGCGCGTCGTACAGCATCACCGGGCAGATCGGGTGCACGCCGGGCTTGATGTCGAAGCCGGCGGCGGTCATGCGCTCGCGGAAGTAGGCGGTGTTCTCCTGCAGCCGCGTGCGCAGCTCGCCGGCGGCGGCCAGCATCTCGAATGCCCGGGTCCCGGCGGCGACCACGTGCGGCGGCAGCGAGTTGGAGAACAGGTAGGGGCGCGAGCGCTGGCGCAGCAGTTCGACCACGTCCTTCCTCGCGGTGGTGAAGCCGCCCAGGGCCCCGCCCATGGCCTTGCCCAGCGTGCCGGTGAAGATGTCGATCCTGTCCATCACGCCCTTGACCTCGGCCGAGCCACGGCCGGTGGCGCCGAGGAAGCCGGTGGCGTGGCATTCGTCGATGTGGACCAGGGCGTCGTACTTCTTCGCCAGCTCGGTGATCTGGTCCAGCGGGGCGATGAAGCCGTCCATCGAGAACACCCCGTCGGTGGTGATCATGATCGTGCGCGCACCATCGGCGCGGGCCTGCTGCAGCTGCTTTTCCAGGTCGGCCATGTCGCAGTTGGCGTAGCGGTAGCGCCTGGCCTTGCACAGGCGCACGCCGTCGATGATCGATGCGTGGTTGAGCGCGTCGGAGATGATCGCGTCGTTCTCGTCCAGCAGCGGCTCGAACAGGCCGCCGTTGGCGTCGAAGCAGGCCGCGTAGAGGATGGTGTCCTCGGTGCCGAAGAACTCGGCAATCCTCGCCTCCAGCTGCTTGTGCAGGTCCTGGGTGCCGCAGATGAAGCGCACCGAGGCCATGCCGAAGCCGTGGCTGTCCAGCGCCTGGCGCGCGGCGGCGATGATGTCGGGGTGGTCGGCCAGGCCCAGGTAGTTGTTGGCGCAGAAGTTCAGCACCCGGCGCCCGTCGGCCAGTTCGATCTGCGCCGACTGCGGAGTGGTGATCACCCGCTCGGCCTTGAACAGGCCCTGTTCGCGGAGGTCCGCCAGTTGCGAGGCATAGCGGGCGAGGGCGGCGTCGGACATGGCAAAGCCTTAATGTGGAAGGAAAAAGCGATTCTACCCGGCGGCGCCCGGCTGGCCGGGCGTCATGCGCATCAGGCATAAGAAGCGCGTCCTAATTCATTTCCCGCGGTGAACCTGAATAGGGAGTATTTTCCCTGCAACGGCCGCCCCGGCCCCACACGGGATACCTCCATGCACCTTCGTCCGTACACGCGCCACCACCGTCCCGTACGCGCCTGGCTTGCCGGAGCCATCGCCCTCGCGCTGGCCGGCCCGGCCTTCGCCCAGGCGACCCCCACGGTGGAGGAACTGGCCCAGCGGCTGCAGGCCCTGGAAGCACGGCTGGGCGGCAGCAGCGCCGCTGTCGACGGCCAGGCCCTGGACCTGCAGGCGGTGGACCAGCGCCTGCGTGCGCTGGAGCGCAACCTGGAGCTCCAGGAAGAGGCGCGCACGGCCCGGGAGAAGGCGGCACCGGTGGTCGGCGTCTCGGACAAGGGCGCGGCACTGCGCTCCGGCGATGGCGCCTACGAGCTGCGGTTCCGCGGCCTGCTGCAAGGCGACGGACGCTTCTTCACCGGTGGCGAGCCCGCGGGCGCCAATGACACCTTCCTGCTGCGCACCGCGCGGCCGATCTTCGAAGGCACCCTCGGCAAGTGGGTGGGCTACCGCTTCACCCCCGAGTTCGCTGGCGACAGCGCCAGCATCGTCGACGCCTATGCCGACCTGAAGTTCTCCCCGGCGGCGACCGTGCGGGTCGGCAAGTTCACCTCGCCGGTGGGCCTGGAGCGGCTGCAGTCCTCCTCGGCGCTGTCGGACATCGAGCGCGCGCTGGCCAGCGAACTGCTGCCCAACCGCGACATCGGCGTGCAGCTGCAGGGCGATGTGGCCGGCGGCAAGGTTTCCTACGCCCTGGGCGTGTTCAACGGCGCGGTCGACGGCCGCGACGCCGCGACCACCAATCCGGACAACCGCTTCGAATATGCCGGAAGGCTGTTCGTGGAGCCGCTCAAGGGCAGCGACAGCGCCTGGTCCGGGCTGGGCCTGGGGATCGGCGCCAGCGTCGGCGACGTGGAAGGTGGCGGCAACAACGCGCTGGCGCGCTACCGCAGCGCCGGACAGCAGCAGTTCTTCGGCTACCGCGGCGCGGTGGAGGCCGATGGCCGGCGCACCCGCTGGTCGCCGCAGGGGTACTTCTACCGCAACGGCTTCGGCCTGCTGGCCGAGTACGCTGTCTCCCGCCAGGAAGTCCGCGTGGGCGGGGCCGTCGCGGACCTGGAGCACACCGCGTGGCAGGCCACCGCCAGCTGGGTACTGACCGGCGAGGACGCCAGCTACCGCGGCGTGACCCCGGCGCGCCCGTTCGCTCCCGGCAGGGACGGCTGGGGCGCGTGGGAACTGGTCGCCCGCTACGGCGAGCTGGAGGTGGACGACGCGGCCTTCCCGCTGTACGCCGATCCGGCCGCCTCCGCGCGCCACGCCGGTTCCTGGGTCGCCGGCGTCAACTGGTACCTCAACTCCAACCTCAAGCTGGTGCTGAACTACCTGCACACCGGCTTCGAGGGCGGCGCGGCCGGTGGCGCCGACCGCGAGGACGAGAAAGCCGTGTTCACCCGCCTGCAGGTCGCGTTCTGAGCCACCCCCACCCAACCGGAGCCTTCCCCATGAACATCCTCCGCCGTTCGCTTCCCGCGCTGGCCGTGGTCTTCGGACTGACCCTGGCTGCTGGCGCCCTGGCCCGGGACGTGAGCCTGCTCAACGTGTCCTACGACCCGACCCGCGAGCTGTATCGCGAGTTCAACACCGCCTTCGCCGCGCACTGGCAGCAGGCCAGGGGGCAGAAGGTCTCGATCGAGACCTCCCACGGTGGCTCGGGCAAGCAGGCCCGTGCGGTGATCGACGGCCTGGAGGCCGACGTGGTCACCCTGGCGCTGGCGTACGACATCGACTCGGTGGCCGAGCGCAAGCTGATCGCGCCGGACTGGCAGAAGCGCCTTCCGCAGAACAGCGCGCCGTACACCTCCACCATCGTGTTCCTGGTGCGCAAGGGAAACCCGAAGGGCATCAAGGACTGGCCGGACCTGCTGCGCTCCAACATTTCGGTGGTCACTCCCAACCCCAAGACCTCCGGCGGCGCGCGCTGGAACTACCTGGCGGCCTGGGCCTTCGCCAGCCGGATCTTCAAGGGTGACGAGGCCAAGGTCCGCAACTTCATGACCGCCCTGTTCCGCAACGTGCCGGTGCTGGACACCGGCGCCCGGGGCGCCACCACCACCTTCGTCCAGCGCGGCATCGGCGACGTGCTGCTGGCCTGGGAGAACGAGGCGTTCCTGTCGATCGAGGAGCTGGGCCCGGACAAGTTCGACATCGTGGTGCCGTCGCTGTCGATCCTGGCCGAGCCGCCGGTGGCGCTGGTGGACCGCAATGTCGAGCGCCACGGCACCCGCGAGGTCGCCCAGGCGTACCTGGAGTTCCTGTATTCGCCGGAAGGCCAGCGCATCGCCGCCAGGCACTACTACCGGCCGCGCCATCCGCAGCACGCCGAGCCGGCGGACGTGGCCCGCTTCCCGAAAGTGGAGCTGGTGACCATCGACGGTGCCTTCGGCTCGTGGGCCCAGGCGCAGAAACGGCACTTCGCCGACGGCGGCGAGTTCGACCAGATCGTGGCCAACAGGAAGTGATCCACCGGCCCGGGACGCAACGCGTCCCGGGCCGGTGCTGTTCCCGCGCGGGCGGGCCCTCCGGTTACCGACGAAGCAATGACCACATCCAGCCTTCCCGATTCCTTTGCGCCGCCTGCGGGCGGCGTGCCCGTATCCGGCCGCCGGCGCCGGGTCATGCCCGGGTTCGGGTTGAGCCTGGGCTATACGGTGAGCTGGCTCAGCCTGATCGTGCTGATCCCGCTGGCCGGCGTGTTCGTCCATTCGGCCGAGCTGGGATGGGGCGGGCTGTGGCGCATCTGGTCCGAGCCGCGGGTGCTGTCGGCGCTGAAGGTCAGCTTCGGCACCGCGCTGGCGGCGGCGGGGTTCAATGCGGTGATGGGCACCCTGGTGGCATGGGTCCTGGTGCGCTACCGGTTCCCGGGCCGGCGCCTGTTCGACGCCATGATCGACCTTCCCTTCGCGCTGCCGACCGCGGTGGCGGGCATCGCCCTGACCGCGCTCTACGGGCCCAACGGCTGGCTGGGGCAGTGGCTGGAGGCGGTCGGGATCAAGGTGGCCTACACCCCGCTGGGCATCACCGTGGCGCTGGTGTTCATCGGCCTGCCGTTCGTGGTGCGGGTGGTGCAGCCGGTGCTGGCCGAGGCCGAGCGCGAGCTGGAGGAGGCCGCCGCCACGCTGGGCGCCGGCCGCTGGAACACGGTGTGGCAGGTGGTGCTGCCGGCGGTGTGGCCGGCGGTGCTGGCCGGCTTCGCCCTGGCGTTCGCGCGCGGGGTGGGTGAGTACGGCTCGGTGATCTTCATCGCCGGCAACATCCCGATGGCCTCTGAAATCGCGCCGCTGCTGATCACCATCAAGCTGGAGGAGTTCGACTACGCCGGGGCCACGGCCATCGCGGTGGCGATGCTGCTGCTGTCCTTCGCGCTGCTGCTGGTGATCAACCTGTTGCAGGCACGGCTGGCTGCCCGCCGGGGAGCGCGCTGATGGCCGTCCCGCCGGGGGGCACCGCCCAGGCCGTGCTCGCGATCGATCGACCGGCATTGCCGATGGATGCCACCTCCACCTCCACCCGCCCCCAACGGCCGTCCTCGCCTACCAGCGAGCCGCGCTGGGTGCAGTGGCTGCTCATCGGCGGGGCGATCGGCTTCCTGCTGGCGTTCCTGCTGCTGCCGCTGGTGCTGGTGTTCGCCGAGGCGCTGCGGGGCGGCCTGGGCGCCTTCATGGCGGCCGTCAGCGATCCGGACGCGCTGGCCGCGATCCGGCTGACCCTGCTGGTCACCGCGGTCACGGTGCCCCTCAACCTGGTGTTCGGCGTGGCCGCCGCATGGCTGGTCAGCAAGCACGAGTTCCGCGGCAAGCGCCTGCTGGTGACCCTGATCGACCTTCCGTTCGCGGTGTCGCCGGTGGTGGCTGGCCTGGTGTTCATCCTCATCTTCGGCGCGCACGGCTGGGCCTGGCCGCTGATCGACGAAGGCGTGGGCCTGTCCCTGCCGCTGCTGGGCGAGGTGCATGTGCAGCTGCCGCGGATCGTGTTCGCGCTGCCGGGCATCGTGCTGGCCACGGTGTTCGTCACCTTCCCGTTCATCGCCCGCGAGCTGATGCCGCTGATGGAGCAACAGGGCAGCGACGAGGAACTGGCCGCATTGAGCCTGGGCGCCACCGGCTGGCAGACGTTCTGGCGGGTGACCCTGCCCAACATCCGCTGGGGCCTGCTGTATGGCGTGCTGCTGTGCGGCGCCCGGGCGATGGGCGAATTCGGTGCGGTGTCGGTGGTGTCCGGGCACATCCGCGGGCGCACCAACACCCTGCCGCTGCACGTGGAGATCCTCTACAACGAATACGCCTACAGCGCCGCGTTTGCCGTGGCCACGCTGCTGGCGCTGAGTGCACTGGTGACCCTGGTGCTCAAGACCTGGCTGGAGTGGCGGCACGGCGAATCGCTGGCTGCCGGCCACCGCCACTGAGGACATGCGATGAAGATCCAGATCCAGAACCTGCACAAGCGCTTCGGTTCCTTCGCCGCGCTCGATGACATCGACCTGGAGATCCAGGACGGCGAGCTGCTGGCCCTGCTCGGCCCTTCCGGCTCGGGCAAGACCACCCTGCTGCGGGTGATCGCAGGGCTGGAGCACGCCGACGGCGGGCGCATCCTGTTCGGCAGCGATGACGCCTCGCGGCTGTCGGTGCAGGAGCGGCGCGTGGGCTTCGTGTTCCAGCACTACGCCCTGTTCCGGCACATGACCGTGGCCGACAACATCGCCTTCGGGCTGAAGGTGCGGCGCGGCCGCGACCGCTGGCCGGCGGCGCGCATCGCCGGGCGGGTGGAGGAGCTGCTGTCGCTGGTGCAGCTGCAGGGCCTGGGCGGGCGCTACCCGACCCAGCTGTCCGGCGGCCAGCGCCAGCGCGTGGCCCTGGCCAGGGCGCTGGCGATCGAGCCGCGCGTGCTGCTGCTGGACGAGCCGTTCGGCGCGCTCGACGCCCAGGTCCGGCGTGACCTGCGCGCCTGGCTGCGCCAGCTGCACGTGCAGACCGGGCTGACCACCGTGTTCGTCACCCACGACCAGGAAGAGGCGCTGGAACTGGCCGACCGCGTGGCCATCCTCAACGGTGGGCGGATCGAACAGCTGGGCACCCCGGCGGAGGCCTACGACCGTCCGGCCAGTCCTTTCGTGTACTCGTTCGTGGGGGCGGTCAACCGCCTGCGTGGACGGCGGCGAGGGGACCGCATCGAGGTCGGCGGGTTGCCGCTGCCGCCCGGCGGGCCGCTGCCGGCGGGAGAGGCGGCCGACCTGGACGTCTACGTACGTCCGGAGGACCTGCGCGTGGGCGAGGGCGGCTGGGATGCCGTGGTGGTCGATGCGCAGCGCAGCGGACCGCGGCTGCGGCTGCGGGCCCGGCTGGAGCAGGGACAGGGACAGGAGGTCGAGGTCGAGCTGCCGGTGGACGCCCAGGCGGCGCACCCGCCGGGCAGCCGGGTCGGCCTGGTACCGGTGCGCTACGGCACCTTCCCGGGCTGAGCGTGCGGGGCGGGAGGCGGGTAGGGACGTGGCAGGCCGCAGGTGAATGTTGCAATGCGGCAATAGTTGGATTAATTATTTGTGAAGCGTGACGCCTGTCCGGCCGCGCCCGCGCCGTCCCCCGCCACCCAGGAGAAGTCCATGAAGTCCATCAAGCTCGTCGCGTCGCTTGCCCTAGCCCTGTCCGCCGTTCCGTTCGCCGTCTTCGCGCAGGAAGAGGCCGAGTCGCCGTTCTCCTGGGAACTGACCGCGGTGTCGGACTACGTGTGGCGCGGCGTGTCCCAGAGCGACGAGAACCCGACCGGCCAGGCCGGCTTCACCTACACCTCCCCGGTCGGCGTGTACGCGGGCGTGTGGGCCTCGGGCGTCGATTTCGGTGGCAACAAGCCCGATTTCGAGGTTGACGGCTTCGTCGGCTACAACGTCGACTTCAGCGAGTCGGTCAACTTCGACATCATGCTCAACCGCTACGCCTACCCGGACGCGGGCGAGCTGAACTTCAACGAGCTGATCACCACCACCACCTTCGCCGAGGCCTACAGCCTCACCGTGGCCTACACCGACGACTTCGGTGGCAGCGAGACCGACGCGTGGTACGTGGCCGGCGGCGCCAGCTTCGGCCTGCCGCAGGATTTCAGCCTGGACCTGGGCGTCGGCCGCAGCATGTTCGAGGACGAATACGGCGAGGACTACACCGACTGGAGCGTGGGCGTGTCGCGCAGCTGGGGCCCGGTCAGCGCCGCCCTGGCCTACATCGGCACCGACGGCAATGGCCGCGACGCCTTTGGCGAGCTGGCCGACAGCCGCGTGGTGCTGACCCTGAGCGTGGGCCAGTAACCGGTATCCACCGCGGGAAAGGAGAAAGGCGCCGCGAGGCGCCTTTCTCCGTCATGGACCCGGGCGTGCTCAGGTCCAGCTGAGCACGACTTTCCCGGCGCGCCCCTGCTCCATCAGGTCGAAGCCCTGCTGGAACTCGCTGGCCGGCAGCTGGTGGGTCAACACCTTGCCCAGCGGGAAACCGGACAGCACCAGCTGGGTCATCTTGTACCAGGTCTCGTACATCTTGCGGCCGTAGATGCCCTGCACGGTGAGGCCCTTGAAGATGATCCGGTCCCAGTCGCAGCCGGCGCCCTTGGGCATGATCCCGAGCATGGCGATCTTGCCGCCCGGGTACATGCACTCGAGCATGTCGTTGAACGCGCGCGGGTTGCCGCTCATCTCCAAGCCCACGTCGAAGCCTTCCATGTGCAGGTCGGCCATCACCTCCTTGAGCGAGCTGTTGGCGACGTTGACCACGCGCGTGGCGCCCATGTCCGCGGCCAGCTTCAGGCGGTAGTCGTTGACGTCGGTGACCACGACATTGCGCGCGCCGATGTGCTTGCAGATGCCGGCGGCGATGATGCCGATCGGGCCGGCGCCGGTGATCAGCACGTCCTCGCCGACCACGTCGAATTCCAGCGCGCAGTGCGCCGCGTTGCCATAGGGGTCGAAGAAGGCGGCCAGCTCGGAGGGCACCGGGTCGGGGATCGGCCACAGGTTGGAGGCGGGCATGACGATGTATTCGGCGAACGCGCCGTCCCGGTTCACGCCGATGCCCACCGTGTGCGGGCACAGGTGCGGGCGGCCGCCGCGGCAGTTGCGGCAGTGGCCGCAGACGATGTGCCCCTCGGCCGAGACGCGCTGGCCGACGCGGTAGCCGGACACGCCCGGGCCCAGCTCCTCGACCCGGCCGACGAACTCGTGCCCGACCACCAGGCCGGGCTTGATGGTCCGCTGGCTCCACTCGTCCCACAGGTAGATGTGCAGGTCGGTGCCGCAGATGGCGGTCTTTTCCACCCGCACCAGCACCTCGTTGGGACCCGGCTGCGGCACCGGTACCTGCTCCATCCAGATGCCCCTGGCGGCTTCGCGCTTGACCAGCGCCTTCATGGTTCGGGACATCGATGTGGCCTCGGCGGGAAAGGGGCGATTATATGTTGCCGTCGAAACCATGTCGGTGAGGGCGGTGCCTGCCCGGGAGGCGCCCGCCGCCAGCCCTGCCGAAAGTCATGGGCGGCGCGGCGGGCGGCGGGGCTAGAATCCTGGATCCTTTCGGTTGGAACTTTCGCCCATGCGCCTGCGCCCGCTCGCCGTCTCCGTCCTGGTTGCCCTCGTGGGCGCTCCCGCGGTCCACGCCGCCGAAGGCATGTGGGTGCCGCAGCAGCTGCCGGAGATTGCCGGTCCGCTGAAGAAGGCCGGTCTGGAGCTGGCGCCGGAACAGCTGGCGGACCTGACCGGCGACCCGATGGGTGCGGTCGTGGCCCTGGGCGGCTGCACCGCCAGCTTCGTCTCCCCGCAGGGCCTGGTGGTCACCAACCACCACTGCGCCTACGGCGCCATCCAGCTCAACTCCACCGCCGGGAAGAACCTGATCAAGGAGGGCTTCAACGCCCCGACCCCCGCCGACGAGCTCAGCGCCGGCCCGAACGCACGGGTGTTCGTGCTGGACGAGATCACCGACGTGACCGCCGAGGCGCGCGCCGCGATCGCCGCCGCCCCGGACGCGCTGGGTCGCACCCGGGCGCTGGAGGCCTTCGAGAAGAAGCTGATCGCCCAGTGCGAATCCGACCCCGGTTTCCGCTGCCGCCTGTACAGCTTCTCCGGCGGCAACACCTATCGCCTGTTCAAGAACCTCGAGATCCGCGACGTGCGCCTGGCGTACGCGCCCCCGGGCAGCGTCGGCAAGTACGGCGGCGACATCGACAACTGGATGTGGCCGCGCCACACCGGCGACTTCGCCTTCTACCGCGCCTACGTGGGCAAGGACGGCAAGCCGGCGGCGTTCTCACCGGACAACGTGCCCTACCAGCCCAGGCGCTTCCTGGAGATCGCCGACAAGCCGCTGGGCGCGGGCGACTTCGTGATGGTGGCCGGCTACCCCGGCTCGACCAACCGGTATGCGCTGGCGGCCGAGTTCGCCAGCACCGAGCAGTGGACCTACCCGGTGGTCGGTGGCCACTACGCGAAGCTGATCGAGCTGGTCGAGGCCGCCGGCCGCAAGGACCCGGACATCCAGGTCAGGTACGCCAGCACCATGGCCAGCTGGAACAACGTGCGCAAGAACTACGAAGGCCAGCTGGAAGGCTTCAGGCGCATCGACGCCGCCGGCCAGAAGCAGGCCGAGGAAGCCGCGGTGCTGGGCTGGCTCAAGGGCCAGGGCAGCAAGGGCCGCGAGGCGCTGAAGGCACACGCGGCGCTGGTGAAGCTGCTGGAGCAAGGCCAGGCCACGCGCGAGCGCGACCTGGTGCTGGGCATGTTCAACAACACCGCCACCGTCGGCGCGGCCACCCAGCTGTACCGCCTGGCGGTGGAGAAGGCCAAGCCCGATGCCGAGCGCCAGTCCGGCTACCAGGAGCGCGACCTGCCGACCATCGAAGGCGCGATGAAGCAGCTGGAGCGCCGCTACGTGCCGGCCATGGACCGCCAGCTGCAGGCCTACTGGCTCAACGAGTACCTCAAGCTGCCGGCCAGCCAGCGCGTGGCCGCGGTGGACCAGTGGCTGGGCGGCAACGACGCCGCCGCGGTGGAGCGCGCGCTGGACCGGCTGGCCGGTACCCGGCTGGGCAGCACCGCCGAGCGCCTGAGGTGGCTGTCGGCCGACCGTGCCGCGTTCGAGTCCAGCAACGACCCAGCCATCCAGTACGCGGTGGCGGTGATGCCGACCCTGCTCAAGCTGGAGGATGAGCGCAAGGCGCGCGCCGGCGAGAACCTGGCCGCGCGCCCGCTCTACCTGCAGGCGGTGGCCGACCACAAGAAGAGCCAGGGCAGGGCGGTCTATCCGGACGCCAACCTGTCGCTGCGCATCACCTTCGGCAACGTCACCGGCTACGAGCCGCGCGACGGCGTGGCCTATACGCCGTTCACCACGCTCGAAGGGCTGGTCGCCAAGGAGACCGGCGCCGATCCGTTCGATTCGCCGCAGGCGCTGCTGGACGCGGTGGCGGCCAAGCACTACGGCGGCCTGGAAGACCCGCGCGTCGGCTCGGTGCCGGTGAACTTCCTGTCGGACCTGGACATCACCGGCGGCAACTCCGGTTCGCCGGTGCTGGACGCCCGCGGCAAGCTGGTCGGCCTGGCCTTCGACGGCAACTGGGAGTCGGTCAGCTCCAACTGGGTGTTCGACCCGAAGATGACCCGCATGATCGCGGTGGACCAGCGCTACATGCGCTGGATCATGCAGGAGGTCTACCCGGCCCCGCAGCTGCTGCGCGAGCTCGGCGTTAACCGCTGAAACCGTCCCGGCCCCGGGGCCGGCTCTCGGGTATGATGCGCACCCCGCCGCGCCTGCCAGGCGCGGCGGTTTTTCCGAAAGGGGATTCCATGCGCATCCTGCTTGCACGCCACGGCGAGACGCCGTGGAACGCCGAAGGCCGTTACCAGGGCCAGATCGACATTCCGCTCTCGCCGGTGGGCGAGGCCCAGGCCACCGCGCTGGGCGAACGCCTGCGCGAGGTCCCGATCACCCGTGCGGTGGCGTCGCCGCTGTCGCGTGCACGCCGCACCGCCGAGCTGGCGCTGGGCCAGGAGCGCGCCGGGATGCTGCAGATCGATGCGGACGTGCAGGAGATCGCCCACGGCGAGTGGGAGGGCCTGCTGGCCAGCGAGATCCACGAGAAGGATCCGGCCCGCCTGCGCGCCTGGCGCGAGGAGCCGGACACCGTGCTGATGCCCGGCGGCGAGTCGCTGCGCCAGGTGCTGGACCGCTCCTGGCGCGGCCTGGTCCGCGCCACCGAAGGCCTGGGCCCGGACGACACCCTCCTGCTGGTGGCCCACGACGCGGTCAACCGGGTGCTGCTGTGCAAGATCCTCGGCCTGCCGATCAGCAAGCTGTGGACCTTCCGCCAGGCGCCGACCACGCTCAACCTGCTCGAAGGCCCCGACGTGGACAGCCTGGAAGTGGTGCGCCTGAACGACTGCGCCCACCACACCCCGTTCTTCGGCGAAGCCAAGCACCGCGCGCTGTAACCCGGCACGCGGCGACGCGCGTGCACCGGCGCCTGGCTCCTCGCGGGGCGGGGGCGGCTCCTGCGTCCGCTGGCCGGCACCGGCCATCCCATCGTCCGTCCGCGGCCTGTCGCCGCACGGCCGCGCCGGGCTTGCCGGTACGCGCGACATGGCCGCCGGGCGCCATTACCCTGAGTCCCATGAGCACCCCGTCCCGCACCCTGGCCGACTGGCTGGCCTATATCGAAACCCGCCACCCGCGCGCCATCGAAATGGGCCTGGAGCGGGTGGGCGAGGTCGCCGCGCGCCTGGGCCTGGAGCGCCCGGGCAGGCAGGTGGTCACCGTCGGCGGTACCAACGGCAAGGGCTCGACCGTGGCCTTCATCGAGGCCATCGGCCGGGCCCACGGCTGGAAGGTCGGCGCGTACACCTCGCCGCACCTGCTGCGCTACAACGAGCGCGTGCGCATCGACGGCGCCGAGGCGTCCGACGGGGACCTGGCCGGCGCCTTCGCCGCGGTCGAGGCGGCCCGGGGCGATACCGCGCTGACCTACTTCGAGTACGGCACCCTCGCGGCGCTGTGGCTGTTCCAGCACGCGCGCCTGGACCTGGCGGTACTGGAGGTCGGGCTCGGCGGACGCCTGGACGCGGTGAACCTGGTCGACCCGGACGTGGCGGTGATCACCACCGTGGACGTGGACCACGTCGACTGGCTGGGCAGCGACCGCGAAGCCATCGGCCACGAGAAGGCGGGCATCGCGCGGGCCTGGAAGCCGCTGGTGCTGGGCGAGGTCGATCCACCCTCCAGTGTGCTGCGGCATGCCTACGCGATCGGCGCCAACGCGATCCGCGCCGGCAGCGATTTCTTCCACGACCCGGCCGAGCCGGGCCACTGGTGCTGGCGCGAAGTGGGCGCCGAACTGCTGCTGCCCGACCCGGCCCTGGCCGCGCCGGTGCAGCGGGCCAACGCCGCCGCCGCGATCGCCGCGCTGCGCGCGCTGCCGCAGTCGCCCTCCGACGAGGCGTGCGTCGCCGGCGTGGCCGCGGCACGGGCACCGGGGCGGCTGGAGTGTTTCGAGCGCGACGGCGTGGAGGTCGTGGTGGACGTGGCCCACAACCCGCAGGCCGCGCGCGAGCTGGCGGCCTGGGTGCGGGCGCAGCCGCCAGCCGGCAGCACGGCGATGGTGCTGGCGGTGCTGGCCGACAAGGACGCCGGCGAGATGGTGCAGGCGCTGGAGCCGGGCATCGACCGTTGGCACCTGGCCGGCCTGGCGGGGATCACACGCGGCCAGGACGTGGACGCGTTCGCGGCGCGCCTGGGCCGGAGCGCCGCCGCCACCGGCAGCCGGCACGCGGACGTCGCCTCCGCACTGGCCCACGCCCTGGCGTGCGCCTCGCCCGGCGACCGGGTGCTGGTGGCCGGTTCGTTCCACACCGCCACCGCGGCACTGGCGACGCTGCGTTCAGGGCGATGACGGCCCGCGCGGCGGGCAGCCCCCTATAATTGCCGCGTCTTCCCGCCAGGCCCCCGCTCCTCGTGGATACGCCGCTGAAACAACGCCTGATTGGCGCAGCCGTGCTGATCGCCCTGGCGGTCATCTTCCTGCCGATGCTGGTCCAGGGGCCGGCCCCGGACAGCGGCGTTGCCGACGTCTCCACCCGGGTGCCGGATGCACCGTCCGGCGGATACGAGACCCGTGAGCTGCCATTGCTCGGCACCGCGCCGGCCACCGCCGCTTCGGCCCCGCAGGCGGTGGCGCCGGGTGCTCCTGCCGATGCCGCCACTGCGCCCGCCGATCCCGCTGTCGCTGCCGGGCGCTGGGCCGTCAGCTTCGGCGCCTATGCCAGTGCCCGGGACGCCGACGCGGTCATCGACCGCCTGCGCCAGGCCGGCCTGGAAGGGTTCAGCGAGCAGGACACGATCAACGGCCGCGCAGCGTGGCGGGTGCGGGTGGGGCCTTACGCGGACCGTTCGCTGGCCGAGGCCGGGCGACTGCGCGCGGTGCGCGTCCGCAACGACGTCAACGCCCAGGTGATCGCGCTCGACGCCACGGGCGACGGGCAGGGAGAGGCACCGGCGGCGACCGCTGCCACGGCAGCCGACCGCACGGCAACGGCGGCCCAGGCCGCGCCGGTCGCGACCGCCCCGACGCCTTCCCCGGCCGCCGGCACTTCCCAGGCCTTGCCGGCACGTGAGACCCCGCGCCCGGCTCCCACCGCGTCCGCATCGGCGTCCACGCCGGCACCCACGCCGGTAAAGCCCGCCACGGCCCCGGCGACCGCTCCCGCGGCGCAGGCTCCTGCGGCCACCGTGGCCGTGCCGGCGCCGGCGCCCACGCCGGCGGCCGCCAGCGTCGGCTTCGCGGTGCAGATGGGCGCGTTCTCCAGCGAGGCCGATGCCAGTGCCCTGCGCGACCGCCTGCGCGCAGCCGGTTTCAGCGCGATCGTGCAGCCGGTGCGTACCGACAAGGGCACGCTGAGCCGCGTGCGGGTCGGGCCGGTCGCTTCGCGGGCCGAAGCCGAACAGCTGCGTGGACGCCTGGCCGGGTTCGGTGGCGGGATGGTCGTATCGCACCCGTGACCCGCCGCGGCGCAGCGCTGCCGCAGGCCGTGCAATGAACGCGATCGACCTGGTCCTGCTGCTGGTGGTGGCCGCTTCGGCGCTGCTGGGGCTGATGCGCGGATTGATCGGCGTGGTCGCCTCGCTGGCCGCGTGGATCGCCGCCTCCTGGTGCGCCTTCCGGTTCGGCGGGCACATCGCCTCGGTACTCAGCAGCGACGGCCAGCCCGGCGCCACCGGGCTGCTGGCCGGCTATGCGCTGGCGTTCTTCGGCGTCCTGGTGGCGGTGAGCCTGGTCGGCTGGGTAATGCGCAAGTTGCTGCATTCGATCGGCCTCTCGGGCCTGGACCGGGCGCTGGGACTGGCACTGGGACTTGTGCGCGGCGCGCTGGTGGCGTGCGTGCTGGTGCTCCTGATGGCCTTCAGCTCGCTGCCGCAGGACCCGGCGTGGGCAAGGTCGCGCGCGGTGCCCGTGCTGGTCCCGGGCGCGCAGTGGCTTTCCCGCTGGCTGCCGGCCTGGGCCGCCAGCGAACTGGACTTTGGCAACGGGCGGAGCGGCGGCGATAATGGCCTCCTCCACCATGCGGGCGCCGCGGTCGAAACTCTCACCGGCTCACTGCCCGTTCCCGTGGACCCGGCCGAGCCGCCGTCCGACGGCCAGGCCACTCATCCTTCCAGCCCCAACCCCGGCCGCTAGGCCGTCGGAGATCCCCATCATGTGCGGCATCGTCGGAATCGTCGGCAACGAGAACGTCGCGGGCCAGTTGTATGACGCCCTTACCGTGCTCCAGCACCGCGGCCAGGACGCGGCGGGCATCGCTACTGCCGACGGTACCCGGCTGCGGGTGCACAAGGACAACGGCCTGGTGCGCGACGTGTTCAACGCCAAGGCCATGAGCGTGCTGCAGGGCCGGGTGGGCATCGCCCACTGCCGTTACCCGACCGCCGGCTCGGAGGGCATGGACGAGGCGCAGCCGTTCTACGTCAATTCGCCCTACGGCCTGGCGCTGTCGCACAACGGCAACCTGATCAACACCGAGGCCCTGCGCGAGCAGGTCTTCGCCCAGGACCGCCGCAACATCAACACCGATTCGGACAGCGAAGTGCTGCTGAACGTGTTCGCCCACGAGCTGGACACCCAGCGCGAGCTCACCCCGCGGGCCGCCCTGCGCGCGGTCGCCGGCGTGCATCGCCGGGTCAAGGGCGGCTACGCGGTGGTCAGCGTGGTGCTGGGGCTGGGACTGGTGGCCTTCCGCGACCCGCACGGCATCCGCCCGCTGGTGCTGGGCAAGCGCGACGAGCCCGGCTCGGCCGAGTACATCGTCGCCTCCGAGTCGGCGGTCCTGGACATCCTGGGCTACGCACGGGTGCGCGACGTGCAGCCCGGCGAGGCGCTGGTGATCACCCCCGAAGGCGAGGTGCTTTCGGAAATGTGCGTCCAGGGCGAGCCGCAGGCGCCGTGCATCTTCGAATACGTGTACTTCGCCCGCCCGGACTCGATGATCGACAACGTCTCGGTGCACAAGGCGCGCATGCGCATGGGCCAGAAACTGGGCGAGAAGATCCTGCGCCTGCGCCCGGACCACGACATCGACACCATCATCCCGATTCCCGACACCTCGCGCGATGCGGCGCTGGAGATCTCCAATGTGCTCGGGGTGAAGTACCGGGAGGGGTTCATCAAGAACCGCTACGTCGGGCGCACCTTCATCATGCCTGGCCAGGGCGAGCGGGTGAAATCGGTGCGGCGCAAGCTCAACCCGATCCACCTGGAGTTCCGCAACCGGGTGGTGCTGCTGGTCGACGACTCGATCGTGCGCGGCACCACCAGCCAGCAGATCGTGCAGATGGCGCGCGATGCCGGCGCGCGCAAGGTGTACCTGGCCAGCGCCGCGCCGCCGGTCCGCCACCCGAACATCTACGGTATCGACATGCCGTCGCCGGACGAGCTGATCGCGCACAACCGCAGCATCGAGGAGATCGAGAAGCTGCTGGGCTGCGACTGGCTGATCTACCAGGACCTCGAGGACCTGGAGGCGGCCGTGCGCGAGGGCAACCCGCAGCTGCAGCGCTTCGATTCGTCCTGCTTCGATGGCAACTACGTCACCGGGATCGAGCCGGGCTACTTCGAGCGGATCCAGCAGATGCGCAGCGACGAAGCCAAGGGCCGCCGCCGCGCGGCGTCCTGAGCCGGGACCGCGGTCCGGTCGGGCACTCCCGACCGGCGCCGCCGGCCGCGCCTGCCTGTGATTTCCCCATGACAGCCACCGCCTCCCTGTTCGACGCCGCCGCCGAGTGCCTGGCCGCCGCCGACCCGGTCCGGAAGGTGGCGCTGACCCACGCGCACGCCGCGGCCTTCGCCCGCGGGCAGCTGCGCATCGACCACGACGCGCCACCGCCGGACGCGATCGCCATGCCCGGGCGTCCACCAAGGCCGCGGCTGGTGCATCCGCGGCACCTGCCGCGACGCGGCCTGGGCAGCGAGCAGGGACGCGCGGCCTTCGTGCACGCGATCGCGCACATCGAGCTCAATGCGATCGACCTCGGCTGGGACGCGGTATACCGCTTCCGCGGCATGCCGGAGGCGTTCTACCAGGACTGGGTGCGCGTGGCCGACGACGAGGCCCGGCATTTCGTCCTGCTGCGCGACCGGCTTCGGCGGATGGGTCGGGACTATGGCGATTTCGACGCCCACAACGGCCTGTGGGAGATGTGCGAGAAGACCGCGCACGATGGCATGGCGCGCATGGCCCTGGTGCCGCGCGTGCTGGAGGCGCGCGGCCTGGACGTGACCCCGGGGATGATCACCCGGCTGCGCGAGCTGGGCGACACCGCCACCGTGGGGATCCTGGAGACCATCCTGCGCGAGGAGGTGGCCCACGTGGCTGCCGGCTCGCGCTGGTACCGCTGGTACTGCCAGCGCGACGGGGTCGAGCCGCGGGCGCGTTTCCGCGAGTTGCTGCACGAGTACGCCGGCGGCTACCTGCATGGCCCGTTCAACGTCGAGGCGCGGCTGCTGGCCGGCTTCGACGAGGACGAGCTGGAATCCCTGCGCTACGTGGAAGCCGCCCACGGACGCACTGCCTGACCGGCGTACGCGCTCGCCGCAGGTGCCGGCGTCCGCCGCAACGCGGGTTCCCGCAAGCGCAGCGCAGGCGGCCCAGGGGCTCAGGCCAGGGGCAGGGCCTGCAACCGGTAGCGGCCCGGCTCCACCCGCAGCACCGAACCCTGCTCGAACCAGTCGCCCAGCACGATGCGCCGGCGTCGCCGCCCGGCCACTTCCAGCTCGTGCAGCGCGGGGCGATGGGTATGGCCGTGGACCAGGGTGTCCACGCCGAAGCCGGCGAGGGTGGCCTCCACGGTGGCCGCGGTCACGTCGGTCACGGTCTCGAAGGTGCCGCGGTCGCCCTGCAGCATCTGCTGCTGCCGCGCCATGCTGGCGGCACGCGCCTGCGCGGCGAACGCCAGGCGCGCCGCGAGCGGCTGGTCCAGGAACCGCTGCTGCCAGTCCGGGTCACGCGTCTGCGCGCGGAAGGCCTGGTACGCGGTGTCGTCGCTGCACAGCAGGTCGCCGTGCATCAGCAGGACCGGCTCGCCGTACAGCGACACCACCGCCGGGTCGGGAAGCAGGCGCATCCCGGCGCGCCGGGCGTAACCGGCGCCGACCAGGAAGTCGCGGTTGCCGTGCATGAAGTACACCGGCACCCCTGCCTGGGCCAGCGCGTGCAGTCCCGCGGCGACCTCGGCACCGGCCACGGACGGATCGTCGTCGCCCACCCAGGCCTCGAACAGGTCGCCGAGGATGTAAAGCGCGTCCGCTGTGGCGGCCTCCTCGCGCAGGAAGCGCAGGAACAGCGCGGTGATGTCCGGACGGGCCGGGTCCAGGTGCAGGTCGGAGACGAACAGGGTGGTCATGGGCCGATTGTAGGCGTCGCGCGTAGAACCCGCCCGGCGCGGGCACCCCGGTGCAGCGGGAGATGGCCTCTGCTAACGTCCCGCCAGATGCGACGGGCCCCTGGGCGCCCGGCGCCCACAGCGATGGAAACCCCATGACCGCGGCCGGTGCAGATGGTCCCCCGACTCCCATGCCCCCGACCGGGCAGCGCATGCGCGCGCCCGTGGCGCTGCTTGCCGGCGTCGCGCTGACCCTGGGGGCCATCGCCGGCTACGACCTCATCCCGCCGGTGCGCTTCGACGTGACGCGCGTGCCGAAGGACGCGACGGTGCTGTCCTTCACCGCGGTACCGGGGCGCACGCAGACCGGCGAGTGGCTCGACGACAGCCGGCGCAGGTTCCGCTGCCACTATCCCCCAGGCACGAACAAGCCCGATTACTACTGCGCGATCAACTACTTCATCGGGCCCGGGCCCGGCCAGGGCCTGGACCTGTCGCGCTACACGCACGTGGAGGTCAAGGTCGTCTACAAGGGCGACGTGCCCAAGCTGCGGCTGTTCGCGCGGCACTTCGATCCGCGCTACTCCACGGTCGAGGACACCAACAGCACCAAGTACAACTCGGTGTTCCTGCCCACGCAGGACCTGCGCGCGTCATTGTCGTTGAGCGTGGATGAGTTCACCGTCGCCGAGTGGTGGCGCCTGCAGTACAAGCTGCCGCGGGAACTGGCCAAGGCCGAGCTGGGCAACGTGGTCACCGTCGGCCTGGATTTCTCCTATCCGATGACCGAGGGGGTGCACGACCTCGAGGTGCAGGAGATCACCTTCGTGCGGCCCGGCCTGTCGCGCGAGACGTGGTACCTGGGGATCCTGGGCGTATGGCTGGCCGGCATCGCCCTGTACGCGCTGCTGCAGCTGCGCACCTATCGCGCCGAGCGCCGTTCGCTGCAGAACGAGGCCGAACGCTACCGCGCCCGGGCCACCACCGATCCGCTGACCCTGGCGCTGAACCGCCATGGCCTCGAGCAGCGATGGGCGCGGCTGGCGTCCCTGGCGACCCAGCCGGGCCATGGGTTGGCGCTGATGGTGCTGGACATCGACCACTTCAAGCTCATCAACGACAGCTGCGGCCACGATGCCGGCGACCGCGTGCTGCGGGAGCTGGCCGCGTTGCTGCGGCGCCAGCTGCGACCGGCGGGCTGGCTGGTGCGCTGGGGCGGCGAGGAGTTCGTGGTCGTGCTCCCGGCCGTGCGGCGCGAGCAGACGGCGATGCTGGCCGAAACCCTGCGCAGGTCGGTCGAAGGCCATGTCTTCGAGCCCGGCGTGCCGGTGCCGGTCACGGTTTCGGTGGGCGTGGCGCTGCGCGAACCGGGCGAGGGCTTCGACGCGCTGTTCAAGCGCGCGGACGAGGCGCTGTACGAGGCCAAGCGCGCAGGCAGGAATCGCGTGGTGGTCTCCACTGGTCCATGACCGGCGGCGGTGCAGGTACCCGGCAGGTACCTGCCGATGGCCTTGATGGGGCCAGCTCCGTCACGGGGAGGGCCGGATCGCGACGCGCAGGGCGTCGGCGTGGCCGGCCATGGCCGTTGCGCTTGCAGGGTAAAATGCGCGATCCCCAGCCTGCCGCCACTTCCCGATGACCTGCCGCACCCGCTTCGCACCCAGTCCCACCGGCTACCTGCATATCGGTGGCGCCCGTACCGCGCTCTACTGCTGGCTGGAGGCACGCCACCGCGGTGGCGAGTTCGTGCTGCGGATCGAGGACACCGACCGCGAACGCAGCACCCAGGCGGCAATCGACGCCATCCTAGAGGCGATGGACTGGCTGGGCCTGGATTACGACGAAGGCCCGGTCTACCAGACCCACCGCGTCGAGCGTTATCGGCAGGTTGCCGAGCAGCTGATCGCCGACGGCAAGGCTTACTACGCCTACGAAACCCGGGAAGAACTCGACGCCATGCGCGAGGCCGCGATGGCCAGGCAGGAGAAGCCGCGCTACAACGGCGCCGCGCGCGAGCGGGGCCTGCCGTACCGCGACGACCCGAACCGGGTGATCCGCTTCAAGAACCCGCTTGATGGCGTGGTCGCCTTCGACGACCTGATCAAGGGCCGCATCGAGATCGCCAACAGCGAGCTCGATGACATGGTCATCTTCCGCCCGGACGGCTACCCCACCTACAACTTCGCCGTGGTCGTGGACGACTGGGACATGGGCATCACCGAGGTGATCCGCGGCGACGACCACATCAACAACACCCCGCGCCAGATCAACCTGTACCAGGCCATCGGCGCACCGGTGCCCAGGTTCGGCCACATGCCGATGATCCTGGACGAGCAGGGCGCCAAGCTGTCCAAGCGCACCGGTGCGACGGACGTGATGCAGTACCGGGACATGGGCTACCTGCCCGACGCCCTGCTCAGCTACCTGGCCCGGCTGGGGTGGTCGCACGGTGACCAGGAGATCTTCAGCCGCGCCGAGCTGATCGAACTGTTCGACGTGCGCAACTGCAACTCCAAGGCCGCGCGCCTGGATATGGCCAAGCTCGGCTGGGTCAACCAGCACTTCCTCAAGACCGCCGAGCCGTCGGCGATCGCGCCGCAGCTGGCGTGGCAGCTGGAGAAGCTGGGGCTGGACCTGGCAAAAGGACCCAAGCCCGACGACGTCGTCATGGCCCTGCGCGAGCGCGTTCAGACGCTGAAGGAAATGGCCGAGAAGGCGGTGGTCTGGTACACCCCGCTTGAGGCCTACGACGAGCCCGCCGTGGCCAAGCACCTCAAGGCAGGCGCCGACGTGCCGCTGGCCAAGGCCCGCGAGCTGCTGGCCGCGCTGCCGGAGTGGACCGTGGACGGCGTCGCCCAGGCCCTGCACGATGCCGCCGCCGCGCTGGAGCTGGGCATGGGCAAGGTTGCCCAGCCGCTGCGGGTGGCCATCACCGGTACCCAGGTGAGCCCGGACATTTCCTGGACGGTCTGCCTGGCGGGCCGCGAAGAGGCCTTGAAGCGCATCGATGCCGCCATCATCAAGGTACCGAAGGGCTGAACCCGGAGACGCCATGCCGCACGCCTGCACTGATCCCCACCACCACGTCCATAGCGCCGATGCGTTCGTGCGGGCGGTGGAGCGGGCCTGCACCGAACGTGGCCTGCGCCTGACCCCGATCCGCGCCAACGTGCTGCGGCTGGTCGCCGACGCCGGCCGCCCGATGAAGGCGTACGACCTGCTGGAGAAGGTGCGGGAAACCAAGGGCGCCGGCGCGGACGCCCCGCCGACGGTCTATCGCGCGCTGGATTTCCTGATGGCCAACGGCTTCGTGCACAAGCTCGAGTCGGTCAACGCCTTCGTCGCCTGCCACCACCCCAACAGCGACCAGCACTCGGTGCCCTTCCTGATCTGCAACCGCTGCCACAGCGCAGTGGAGCTGGAGGACCGGGAAGTGGTGGCGCAGCTCGACGCGCGCGCCCGCGCGCTGGGTTTCCAGCCGCAGGCGCAGACCCTCGAGGTCCACGGCCTGTGCGCGCGCTGCGCGACGGCGCCGGAAGGGGCCGGTTAGCCGGACACGTCCCCAGCATGCGGCCGAATGACGGCCGCCAGCACCGGTAGCACCGGAGCGCCAGGGACGCGTGGTCCAGGCGTGGATGTGCCGCCGTGGTGGCCTGCTTTGCGGCACGCGCCACGCCACGTTGGCACCGGCCTGGCGACTGGACGGATGCGCAGCGTGCACTTGCGCAGGTTGCGGCCGCGTGTCGCCCGTGGCGCGTGCCCGGCGGACGTGACCTGAGCAGCGCCGGGCGTAGCGGTCGAGCTTCATCTACGCATCGGGGCGCACTGGCCCAGCAGCCGCGCGGGGAGTGCGCCGTGCCCCCATCGATCCCGGCCAGGCCGCCAGAGGATCAGGGGACCGGCACGCGGCTGGGCATGGACGATGCTTCCCGGGAGGTGCGCGCGTTGCCCAATCGCCGCGCCAGCAACGCCGGCGCTTGGCGCGCCTTGTAGCGCCCCTGCGATGCGGGATGCGGCAGACACCCCATCAGCGGTCGCCGCGGCCTGCAGAAACCCCGCGCTCCCAACGGCCACCGCGCGCACCTTGGTGCAGCAGTGGTATCGGGGCGGAGCGCCCGTGAAGGGTCGCGCCTGGGCTGGGTGCACGACGGGTCGGAAGCGCTGCAGGCTTCCAGCAGGCTGTAATATGTTATATCGTAACTATTCGCGGCGAGGCCGCTGCTTTGCATCCATCCTGCATCCACGGAAAGACATGACCCTACGTATCCATCCCCTCGGCAAGGCACTCCATCTGATTCTTGGTTCGCTGGTCGTTTCGGCGCCGGCGCTGGCGGACGATACCGCCGCTCCCGATGCACCGGTGAGCGCCAGGACCCTCGACACGATCCAGGTCGTGGCAATGGGCGAGGAGCAGAACCGGGTCGCCGCTTCCTTCAGCGTGCTCGACAGCGACGCCCTCCAAGCAGGCGGCGCGACCCTTGGCGACGCCCTGGACGGACTGCCGGGTGTGCATGCCGACACCTTCGGCGGCGGCGCCAGTCGTCCGGTCATCCGCGGCCAGGTCGGTCCCCGGGTGAAGGTGCTGTCGGACAGTGCTTCGGTCCTGGACGCTTCGGACATCTCCCCCGACCATGCGGTCACGGTCGACCCGCTGCTGGGCCAGCGGGTGGAAGTCTTGCGCGGCCCGGCGACCCTGCTTTACGGCGGTGGCGCGATCGGTGGCGTGGTCAACGTGCTGGACAACAAGATCCCGACCCGTGTACCCGAAGGTGGGATCGAGGGCCGGATCGGCCTGCGTGGCAACACGGTCGCCGACGAGCGCGCGGCCGCGGCCGCGGTCACTGGCCATGCCGGCGGTGGCGTGGTCCTGCATGCCGAGGGCTCGTACCGCGATGCGGATGCCTACCGCGCGCCGGGCCTGGACGAATCCCGCGTGGACGGCACCTTCGCCGAATCGCGCAACGCCAGCGTCGGCGCATCGTGGGTGGGCGACAACGGCTACGTCGGCCTGGCCTACTCCTACCGTCACGACGAGTACGGCCTGCCGGGCCACAGTCACGAGTACGAGGGCTGCCATCCGCACGGCAGTGCGCTGCATTGCGGCAGCCACGACGACGACGGCGACCACGACCATGATCACGAACATGGGCACGAGGAGGCGCCGCTCATCGACCTGGTGAGCAAGCGGGTGGACCTGCGTGGCGAGTACCGTGATCCGTTCGCCGGCATCAGCCGGATCCGCTTCCGCGCCAGCCATACCGACTACCGCCACGACGAGCTCGAAGAGGGGGAGGTCGCCACCACCTTCGCTAACACCGGCTACGAAGGCCGGGTGGAACTGGAGCACGCACCGGTCGCCGGATGGGCGGGGGTCCTGGGGGTGCAGCACTCGGACACCCGCTTCAGCGCCGAGGGTACCGAGGCGTTCCTGCCGAAGGTGGATACCCGCACCAGCGGCATCTTCCTGGTCGAGCACTTCGAGCCCTCCGAGCGGTGGCACTTCGAACTGGGTGCCCGCCATGAGCGGGTGGAGCACCAGCCGCGCGAGGACGCGCGCAACCGCCCGCGCTTCTCCGGCGACGCCACCTCCTTCTCCGGCGCGGCGATCTGGGAGTTCCAGCCCGACACCACCCTGACCTTCTCGGCTGCGCACTCCGAGCGCCTGCCACACGCGCAGGAGCTGTACGCCCGTGGCGTGCACCTGGCCACCAACACCTACGAGTGCGGCCTGCTGGACAGCGCGCTGACGTGCGGCGGGACGGCCAATGATGCGCCGTTCGGCAAGGAGTCCTCGCGCAACGTCGAGCTCTTCCTGCGCAAGGCGGTCGGCGACCTGACCTTCAGCGTCGGCGGCTTCGCCAACGACATCGACGACTATGTCTACGCGCGCACCCTGGACCAGTTCGAGGACTTCCGCCTGATCAAGTACTCGCAGCGTAACGCCCAGTTCCGCGGCTTCGAAGGCGAGATCGCGTATCGCATCACCCAGGGCGTCTCGGCCGGGGTGTTCGCCGACCACGTGCGGGCAAGGTTCGCCGACGGCAGCAACGTGCCCAGGATCCCGGCCGCGCGATTCGGCGGGCGCCTCGACCTCCGCGGCATGGCCTGGGACGGCCAGCTGGAGTTCTATCGCGTCCTGCGCCAGGACGACATCGCCGGGTTCGAGCAGGAGACCGGCGGGTACGACATGCTCAACCTCAGCGCCAGCTACCGCTTCGCCGACGGCCACACCCGGCTGTTCGTGCGCGGCGCCAACCTGCTCGACGAGCAGGCCTGGAACCACGCCTCGTTCCTGGCCGGCAGTGTCCCGCTGCCGGGGCGGAACCTGAGCGTGGGGGTGTCGTATGACTTCTGAGCGGCGCATGTGGCCGCGCGTCGACGCCTGACGATGTCGCTGTACGAGCGGATCACCCAGCTCCACGGGGACGCCCCGTGGGGCTGCGTGCTGGATGCTGGCACCGGGCGCAGCTCGATGCGCTGGCTGCTGGGCCTGGACAGCGAGCGCTGGACCGCGGTCACCGGCTCGCGGGCCATGGCCGAAGCTACCCTGCGCGAGGCCGGCCAGGACATGCGCCCGCAGGACCGGGTGGTGGTCGGCAACTGGATCGACCCTGGCCTGCTCCAGGGCGAGCGTTACGACACGGTACTGGCCGATTACCTGGTCGGCGCCATCGAGGGCTTCGCCCCTTGCTGGCAGGACCGGGTGTTCGAACGGCTGCGGCCACTGGTGGGGCGCAGGCTCTACCTCGTCGGCCTGGAGCCGTACGTGACCTCGGCCCCGGACGATCCCGACGGCCGCCTGGTGGTGGAGATCGGCCGCCTGCGCGATGCCTGCCTGCTGCTGGCCGGCGACCGGCCGTACCGCGAATATCCGCTGGACTGGAGCCTTCGCCAGCTGCGGTGCGCCGGGTTCCGGGTGCTGGATGCCGAGCGGATCGCGATCCGTTACGGCGAGCGTTTCATCGACAGCCAGCTGGACATGTGCACCCGGGCGGCTGGCCGCTTCGGTGATCGCGGTCTGGCGGTGGCGATGCAGGCCCATGTGGCCGACCTGCGCCTGCGCGCCCTGGCCCACGCGCGCCGCGAAGGCGGCTTGCGCCACGGGCACGACTACATCGTGGTGGCCGAGCCTGCTTGAAGGCCCGGCCGGATGCGGCAGCTTGCACCGGAGAATGAGTTGTTACAGAATAACAGAATGATGGCGCATCGACATCCACCCAAGGGGCGCTTCGGCCTGCTGGTCGACCGCCTCGGCGCCACCGGCTCGCTGCTGTGCGCGATCCATTGCGCCCTGACCCCCGTCCTGTTGGCCGCGCTGCCGGCGCTGGGACTGTCGTTGTGGTTCGGCGACGGCGTGGAGCGGACGCTGGTGGTGTTCGTGACCCTGCTCGGCTTGGCCAGCCTGGGCTGGAGCTACCGCCGCCATCGCACGCTGCGCGCGTTCGGATTGCTGGTGCCCGGGTTGGCCGCGCTGTGGGCCGGCCTGCTGTACGCGCCGTTGCACGAGTCGGTGGTGCCGCATGCGGTCGCGATGACGTTCGGTGGGACCCTGGTGGGCGTGGCCCATCTGCTCAACCTGAGGCTCAACCACGGCCACGTTCACGACGCCAGCTGCGCCCACTGAGCGCTGCATGCTAGGCTTTCCGGCCTGTCGCGCGCCGCGCGCGATCTATGTCATACGAATCAAGGAGTTGAAAGATGGGCAAGGGTGACCGCAAGACCGCCAAGGGCAAGCGCTACAACGCCAGCTACGGCAACTCGCGCAGCCACGGGGGCACCCGTGCCGCCGCCGGCTCGGCCGCACCGGCAGCCAAGAAGACGGTGGTGAAGAAGGCCGTGGCCAAGAAGACGGTGGCCAAGGCGGGCTGATCCGGACACCCCGGCAGCATTCCACGGAACGCGGCGCCTGGCGCCGCGTTCTGCGTTTGGGGGGCGCGGCGGTCAGTAGAGCTGGCGGCCGCCGCTCCAGGCCGAGGCAGCGAGATTGCCACCCAGCCAGTAGCACAGCTCGGCCGGCGAGCCCGCATTCCACAGCACGAAATCAGCGCGCAGGCCCGGCGCCAGGCGGCCGCGGTCAACCAGGCCCAGGGCCCGGGCGGCATGCACGGTGGCGCCGCGCAACGCCTCCTCGGGGGTAAGCCGGAAGTGCCTGCAGGCCAGCGACATGGCCAGGCGCAGCGACTGCAGCGGCGAGGTGCCGGGATTGCAGTCGGTCGCCACCGCCATGGGCACGCCCTGGGCGCGGAATGCATCCAGTGGCGGCAGCCGGGTTTCCCCGAGGACGTGGAACGCGCCCGGCAGCAGCACCGCGACGGTGCCGGCCCGCGCCAGCGCCGCCACGCCCTGCGGCGAGGTGTGCTCGACGTGGTCCGCGGACAGGCCACCAAACTCGGCCGCCAGGGCCGCGCCCCCGCCATTGCTGAGCTGGTCGGCGTGGAGTTTCACCGGCAGCCCGAGCGCGCGTGCGACCTCGAACACGCGCCGGGTCTGCGCCGCATCGAAGCCGATCCGCTCGCAGAACGCATCCACCGCATCGACCAGGCCTTCGGCATGCAGCCTTGGCAGCCACTGGCACACCGCCTCGATATAGGCATCCGGCCGCCCGGCATATTCCGGTGGCAGCGCATGGGCGCCGAGGAAAGTGGTGCGCACCTCGATGCCCAGGCTGGCGCCGACCTGGCGCGCGACCTGCAGCATGCGCCGCTCGCTGTCGAAATCCAGGCCGTAGCCGGACTTGATCTCCAGCGTCGTCGCGCCATCGGCCAGCAGGGCGCGTGCGCGCGGCAGCGACTGCGCCAGCAGGCCGGCGGCACTGGCCGCACGCGTGGCGCGCACCGTGGACACGATCCCGCCCCCGGCACGGGCGATCTCCTCGTAGCCGGCGCCGAGCAGACGCTGTTCGTACTCGCCGGCGCGATCGCCGCCGAAGACCAGGTGGGTGTGGCAGTCGACCAGTCCGGGGGTGACCAGCTGGCCCCCGGCCTGCACCACCGTGGCCGCCAGCGGGCCGTCACCGGCTGGCAGCGCCGCGCGCGGGCCGGCGAACACGATGCGGCCGTCGCGCCATCCCAGCGCGCCGTCCTCGACCAGCCCGTAGCCCGGGCCGTCCAGGGTGGCCAGGCGGGCGTCGAGCAGCAGCCCGTCCCAGCGCGGCGCGGTGCTCATCGGAGGTTTCCCCGGCGGGACGGTGCGCCCCGCGGCGCGTCGGTTGCCATCAGCTCTGCCATGGCCGGGATTGTCGCACGCAGCTGCCAGCGCCCGCGGCGGCGGGCACAATGCACGCATGCCCGATTCCACCGACCTTTCCCTGCGCGGCATCGCCAACCTGCACTCGCACGCCTTCCAGCGGGCGATGGCCGGGCTGGCCGAGCATCGCACCCACCCGCAGGACAGCTTCTGGACCTGGCGCGAGCTGATGTACCGCTTCGCCGCGCGCATGGACCCGGACAGCACCTACGCCGTGGCCGCGCAGCTGTACGCGGAAATGCTGGAGGCCGGCTACACCACGGTGTGCGAATTCCACTACGTGCACCACCAGCCCGACGGCCGGCCGTATGCCGACCCGGCGGCGATGTCGCGGGCGCTGATCGCCGCCGCACGCGACACCGGCATCCGTCTGACCCTGTTGCCGGTGCTGTACATGAGCGGCGGCTTTGCCGGCGAACCGCTGTCCCCGCGGCAGCAACGCTTCGCCCACGACGTGGACGGCTTCCTGCGCCTGCTCGACGGCCTGCGCCCGCTGCAGGACGACCTGCTGCGGGTCGGCTGCGCGTTCCACAGCCTGCGCGCGGTGCCGGAGGAGGCGATGCGCGCCGTGCTGGAGGCCCTGCCGGACGATGCGCGGATCCACGTGCATATCGCCGAGCAGGTGCCCGAGGTCGAGGCCAGCCTGGCGGTGCGCGGCGAGCGCCCGGTGCAGTGGCTGCTGCGCCGCTTCCCGGTGGACCGACGCTGGACCCTGGTCCATGCCACCCACCTGGATGCCGGCGAGGTGCAGGGCATCGCCGCCAGTGGCGCCACCGTGGCGATCTGCCCGACCACCGAGGCCAACCTCGGCGACGGCCTGTTCCCGCTGCGCGATTACCTCGACGCCGGCGGCCGCTGGGGCATCGGCTCGGATTCGCATGTCTCGGTTTCCCCGGTGGAGGAGCTGCGCTGGCTGGAATACGGCCAGCGCCTGGTCGCGCGCCGGCGCAACATCGCCGCCGATGCCGGCAGCCCCCGGGTCGGTGCCGCCCTGCTGGCGGGAGTTGCCGCCAGCGCCGCCGACGCGACCGGCTTCGCCGACACCGACGGGGACACGATCCTGCTGGATGTCGGCGCGCCCGCGCTGGCCGGCGCCACGGCGGCGGACCTCGCCGACCGCTGGCTGTTCGCCGGCAACCGGCCGCTGGTGGCCGAAACCCGGGTAGCCGGGCAGGTGCGGGTGCGCGGTGGCGGCCACCTGGACGCCGGGGCCATCGCCGCCCGTTATCGCAGGACGATGGCCGTGCTGCTGGGCGGGTAGGCGCCCGCGCCGCGCCGGGGCGCGTTCGTCCCGCGCGCGGAGGCGTCCGTCGCAGGCCCGCACGCGGGCACAAGGGCGGCCCATCATGCGCCGCATCCCGACCCAAGCCCTGGAGCCCGACATGAAGACCGCCGCCGCCATCGCCCTGGTCCTGGCCACCGTCCCGGCGCACGCGATGGACGAGACCACCCTCGCCAGCCTGGTGCGCCAGCGCCTGGACGGCGACCGCACCGGCGCCTGCATGGCCGTGGCGGTGGTGGAAAAGCAGCAGGTGTCGCGCACCTTCCAGTGCGCCGATCCGGCCGACGCCGGGCGCATCGGCGCCGACGCGGCGTTCGAGATCGGCTCGGTCAGCAAGACCATGACCGCGACCCTCCTGGCCGACCTGGTCCGGCAGGGGAAGGGCTCGCTGGACGACAGCCTGGCATCGTGGCTGCCCCCGGGCACCCGCGTGCCGGAGTACCAGGGCCAGCCGATCCTGCTGCGCCACGTGGTCACCCATACCTCCGGCCTGCCGCCGCTGCCGTCGCGGCTGGGAGCCACCGGCCTGGACGATCCCTACGCCAACCTGGACGCCGGCGCGCTGCTGGCCTCGCTGGGCGATGTCCAGCTCAAGGCCGCGCCCGGCACCGCGTTCGAGTACTCCAACTTCGCATCGATGGTCCTGTCCTACGCGGTCGCACGGCGCGCCGGCACCGACCTGGAGACGCTGGCGCGCGAGCGCCTGTTCGCGCCGCTGGGCATGGACCACGCCTACATCAACCGGCGCCCTGCCGGCGTACGGGTGGCGGTCGGGCACACCCCGAACGCCCGGCCCACCGCTCCCTGGCAGTTCGCCACCGACCTGGCCGGGGTCGGCGGCGTGCATGCCACCCTCGACGACATGGTCAGGTACGTGCAGGGCGGGCTGGGCTGGATCGACGTGCCGATCGCCGATGCGATGGCCCGCACCCATGAGCGGCTGTCCAGCGCGCCGCCGATGGGCATGAACTGGATGCTCGCGCCGGTGGCCGGGCGCGAGGTCCTGGTCCATGAGGGCGGGACCGGCGGGTTCTCCAGCTTCGTGGCGCTGGACCCGCAGCGGCAGCGCGGCGTGGTGGTCCTGTCCGACACCGCGTGGCACTCCATCGGCAGCCTCGGCAGCCTCGGCAACCACCTGGTCGATGCCTCGCTGCCACTGGGCAAGCCGCGGCGCGAGGTACCTGCGGATCCGGCGCTGCTGCAGGCGCTGGCCGGCGATTACCAACTCCAGGGCGCCATGCGCATGACCCTGCGCGAGCGCAACGGCCGCCTCCATGTCCAGGCCGATGGCCAGGGCGAGTATGCGATGGGCCACGACGACGCGGGCGACTTCTACCCGCTGGAGCTGGATGCGGTGCTGCGCCCGCAGCGGCGTTCCGATGGCAGCTACGGCTTCACCTGGATGCAGATGGGCGGCATGTTCGCCGCCACCCGCGTCGACCGCGCGGCGCAGGCGCCGGCGCTGTCGACGGCCGACCTGGCCCAGTACGCGGGCAGCTACCCGCTGATGCCGGGCTTCGCGCTGGAGGTGCGCCAGGCCGACGGCGCGTTGCAGGCACAGGCGACCGGGCAGGGGCCGTTCCCGCTGGTGGCCAGCGGCAAGGACCTGTTCGAAGCCGCGGCGTTCGGGATCGAGATCCGCTTCCTGCGCGGCGGCGATGGCAAGGTCGCGTCGCTGGAGCTGCACCAGGGCGGGCGCGTGCTGCGCGGCCCGCGGCAGTAAGGGGGCGAACATGGATACGGGCATCCACCTGGTGGCACCGCTGCTGGCGATGCTGCTGCTGTTGCGCGCCATCGGTGCGGAGGACGGACAGTGAAAGCGACACAGGCCGGATACCCGCTGCAGCAGGTGTTGCCGCCGGAAGTGCTGGTGGGCGGCAATGCGGTCTGGAGCCGCTACCGCCAGTACCCGGTGTTCAGCGCGCGCTGGCTGGCCGGGCGCAGCGTGCTGTTCTGCGGCGTGATCGCGGTGGTCGCGGCGCTGATTGCCGCCGGCACCGGCGTCGCCCTGCAGGACGCGTGGCTGGGCGTGCGCATGGGCAGCGTGCAGTTCGTCGCCTTCAGCCTCATGGCGATGCTGGGTCCGGCGCTGGCCACCTGGGTGCGCCATCGCGGCTGGCCGGAGGTGCGCGAGCGGCGCGCGCTGGTGATCGCGGTGCTGCTGGGCATCGTGCTCAGCTACGGCGTCGACCGGGTGGCATCGGCCTACGTCAACGAGCTGGTGCAGCCGCGCCTGCTGGCACTGGGCAGCACGCCACCGCCGGCGCCGCAGCTGGGCGCGGTCGCCAAGGCCCTCCTGCTGGCGGTGAACCTGGCGGCGCTGATCGTCATCTACGGGCTGTTTGGCGGCGGCCTGGCCCTGCGCGCTTACTTCAGCGAACGCAGCCGCTGGCTTGCCCATGCCCACGCGGCCGCGCTCGGCGAAGTCACTGCCCAGGCCCGCGAGGCCGACCTGCGGCTGGGCGTGCTCCAGGCGCAGGTCGAGCCGCACTTCCTGTTCAACACGCTGGCCTCGGTGCGGGCCCTGGTGCGCCAGGATCCGGCCCAGGCCGAGGCCACCCTCGACGCGCTGGTGGCCTTCCTGCGCGCGACCATCCCGCGCATGCGCGACGACCACCGCCTGCTGTCCACGCTCGGCCAGCAGCTGGACATCTGCGACAGCTACCTGGCGCTGATGCAGGTGCGCATGGGCGGGCGCCTGGCGTACGCGGTGCGGGCCGGGGACGGCCTGCGCGAGCTGCCATTCCCGCCGGCACTGCTGATCACCCTGGTGGAGAACGCGATCAAGCACGGCATCGAACCCCGGCCCGGCCCCGGCCGGGTGGAGGTGTCGGCGCGGCGGGAGGGCGGGGACCTGGTGGTGCAGGTGGCCGATGACGGCGCCGGCCTGCAGCCGGGACTCGGTGGGGGCATGGGTCTGGCCAATGTGCGCGGCCAGCTGGCGCAGCGCTTCGGTGCGGCCGCCAGCCTGCGGCTGGAGCCGATGCCTGCCGGAGGCGTGGTGGCCCGCATCGCGGTACCGCATGCGGTCCTGGCGGAGGCGGCGCGGTGAGCACGGGGGTGACCGGGCTGGTGGCCGAGGACGAGGCGCCGCAGCGGCGCGCGCTGGTGGAACAGCTGGGTCAGGCCTGGCCGGAACTGGCGCTGGTGGCGGTATGCGAGGACGGCGCATCGGCACTGGCGGCGGTCGCCGCCCACCGGCCGATGGTCGCGTTCCTGGACATCCGCATGCCCGGGGCCAGCGGCATGGACGTGGCACGCGCGGTCGCCGCCCACGGCGGGCTGGTGGTCTTCACGACCGCCTACGACGACTACGCCATACGCGCCTTCGAGGACGGTGCCGCCGATTACCTGCTCAAGCCGCTGCTGCCTGGCCGGCTGGCGCAGGCGGTGGCGCGGCTTCGCCAGCGCCTGGCCGAACGCCAGGCGGGCGCGACCGCGCCCGACCTGCGGGTGCTGCTCGACGAGCTGGAGGCACGCCTGCGGCCGCAGGCGACCCAGCGGGTGCGCTGGATCACCGCCAGCATCGGCGAGAGCGTGCGGATGATCGGCATCGACGAGGTGCTGTTCTTCCAGGCCCAGGACAAGTACGTGCGCGTGGCCACCGCCGACGGCGACGCGGTGATCCGCACGCCACTGAAGGAACTGCTGGCGGCGCTGGATCCGGATGCCTTCTGGCAGGTGCATCGCGGGGTGGTGGTGCGGGTGCAGGCGATCGACCGCCTGGTGCGCAGCGAACTGGGCCGCTACAGCCTGCGGCTCAAGGGCCATGCCGAGGTGTTGCCGGTGAGCGGCACCTTCCTGCACCGCTTCCGCGGGATGTGACCGGGCTGGCGCCCGGGCAACCGGTGCGGCCGGCCGGGCGGCGATGGCTTGCCGCCCGGCGGTGCTCAGAACAGCAGCGAGGCCATCCTGCGGCGGTACTGCCCGACCAGGTCTTCGTCCTCCACCACGCGGAAGGCGTCGATCAGCGACCGCTTCGCCAGGCCTTCGCCATAGGCGCGGTCGCGACGAAGCAGCTCCAGCAGGTGTTCCAGCCCGGCACTGGCGTCGCCGCCGACCAGGTGGTGCACCGCCAGCAGGTGGCGCGCCTGGTGGTCGTCCGGATCGGCCGCCAGCGCCTGCTCGAGCGCGGCCGGCGCCGGCGCGTCGTGCAGCAGCGCGGCGAAGCCCAGGCGGGCACGCGCGCGCACGGCGCGGTCATCGGTCGCCAGGTTGGCCGGCAGCGCGTCCAGCAGCTGGACCGCCTCGTCGGCCGCCCCGGTCCGCAAGAGGGCCAGGGCCAGGTCGAGCTTCAGCTCGTCCTTGTCCGGCTCGGCCTGCACCGCGTCGCGCAGGCGCGCGACCTCGGCGTGCGGGTCGAGCGTGGCCTCGGCGGTCTCGGCAGGTGCTTCGGCCTCCGCCAGCGGCTCGACCCCGTGCTGCTGCAGGAACTGCCGCAGCTGGCCTTCCGGCAGCGCACCCTGGAAAGCGTCCACCGGCTGGCCGCCGACCAGCAGGAACACGGTCGGCACCGAGCGGATCTGGAACGCCGCGGCGATCTGCTGCTGCTGGTCCACGTCGACCTTGGCCAGCACGAAAGCGCCGCCGTACTCGCCAGCCAGCTTCTCCAGCACCGGCGTCAACGACTTGCACGGGCCGCACCAGGTCGCCCAGAAATCCACCAGCACGGGGGTCTGAAGCGATTTCTGCAGGACCTCGGTCTCGAAGGTGTCGGCGGTGACGTCGATGACGTGGGGCAGGTTGGACATGGGGCGGCTTCCGGAACGGGAGAGGGGACAGATGGGGCCACGCGTGGCGGTTGCAAGCCGCGGCGCGCGCGAGGTTGCAGTCTAGCGGCGCTGCGCCGAGCATGGCCGGCCACCTCCGCGGACACGTCCATGCCTTCGACATCGCCGCCCATGCCGCCGCCCGCCGGCCGGTCCGCCGCTTGAACGCCGGGCGAGCCGGTGCCCTGGCCGCAACGGCCGCCGCCCTGGCCTGCGCCGGCGCGGCCGCGCTGGCCGGGGCGGCACTGGAAGGGTATTCGCATTCGGCCCATCCGCTGGGGCTGCTGGGCGCGCGCCAGCTCGGGGCCGGCGGGTTGGCGTTCGGGTGGGTCGCCTTCGTCCTGCCCGGCGCGGTCCAGGCCTGGCAGGCGGTGCGCCTGCGCTCGGTGATGCCGCCGGCGGCAGGCTGGGCGCAGCGCATCGGCCTCCAGCTGGTGCTGCTGGCGGCGCTGGCCTTCGCTGCCCAGGGCCTGCTGCGGCTGGACATGGAGTCGCTGGACGCCGGCGCCAGCCGCTGGCATGCGCTGGCGTGGCTGGTGTGGGCGATGGCCTTCCCTCTCGGGGCCTGTGCGGCGGCCGTCGGCGCATGGCGACGGGGCGGGTCACCCGCATTCGCGGCGGCGCTGGTGCTGGCCGGGATGCTGGTCGCGGCCGGTGCGTTCCTGGGCGCCGGTGCCATGGCCCCGCTTGCACAGCGCGGCGCGGTGCTGGCCTGGCTGGCCTGGGGCGCGTGGGCGGCATGGCGGCCGCCGCTCAGCCGTGGCGCAGCTTGAGCGCCAGGATCAGCAGCGCCAGCACCAGGGTGACCACGTTGGAAAAGATCATCGGCCAGGAACCCAGCACGATCCCGTAGGCCAGCCAGAAGCACAGGCCGATGGCGAACACCACGTACATGCCGAGCGAGATCGCGCGGGTGTCGCGGCTGCGCAGGGTCTTGAGCGCCTGCGGCACGAACGCCGCGGTGGTCAGCGTGGCGGCGATGAACCCGAGCCAATGGCCGCTCACCGGTCGCATCCGGTGGCGAAGGGCGTGCGGAGCGTGCGTCGCATGGCGATCCGGCCGGTCGGGGGGCGTCCGGATGGTAGCCCGCATGCGCCGATCCGGCCCGGGCCACGAGGACCCGCCGGGCTGGGCGCCCGGTGGAGCCCGATGCTGCGCTGCGGTACCCTTGCCGACTTTGCCGCAGCAGCCGCGAACCGCAATGTCCGCCGTCCCCGAAAACGCCTCCGCCTACGATCCCAAGCCGGTCGAGTCCGCCGCCCAGGCGTTCTGGGACAAGACCCGCGCCTTCGAGGTGGACGAATCCACCGACAAGCCGAAGTACTACTGCCTGTCGATGCTGCCGTATCCGTCCGGTGCGCTGCACATGGGCCACGTGCGCAACTACACCATCGGCGACGTCATCAGCCGCTACAAGCGCATGACCGGCCACAACGTGCTGCAGCCGATGGGCTGGGACGCGTTCGGCCTGCCGGCCGAGAACGCGGCGATCAAGAACAAGACCGCGCCGGCGAAGTGGACCTACAGGAACATCGGGCACATGCGCTCGCAGCTGAAGCTGCTGGGCTATGCGATCGACTGGTCGCGCGAGTTCGCCACCTGCACGCCGGACTACTACGTGCACGAGCAGCGCATGTTCGTGCGCCTGATGCGCAAGGGCCTGGCCTACCGCAAGAACGCGGTGGTCAACTGGGATCCGGTCGACCAGACCGTGCTGGCCAACGAGCAGGTGATCGACGGCCGCGGCTGGCGTTCCGGCGCGCTGGTGGAGAAGCGCGAGATCCCGCAATGGTTCCTGCGCATCACCGACTACGCCCAGGAGCTGCTGGACGGGCTGGACGAGCTGCCGGGCTGGCCGGATTCGGTCAAGACCATGCAGCGCAACTGGATCGGCCGCTCCGAGGGCCTGGAGATCCAGTTCGAGGTGGTCGACGGCGGCGGAACGGCGCTGGACCCGATCCGGGTGTTCACCACCCGCCCGGACACGCTGATGGGCGTGACCTTCGTGTCCATCGCCGGCGAGCATCCGCTGGCACTGCGGGCGGCCGCCTCCAATCCGGCGCTGGCGGCGTTCCTGGAAGAGCTCAAGCACGGCGGCGTGTCCGAGGCCGAGCTGGAGACCCAGGAAAAACGCGGCATGGATACCGGCCTGAAGGCCGTGCATCCGGTCACCGGCGAGCAGGTGCCGATCTGGGTCGCTAACTTCGTGCTGATGGGCTATGGCACCGGCGCGGTGATGGCCGTCCCCGGCCACGACCAGCGCGATTTCGAGTTCGCCAGCAAGTACGCGCTGCCCAAGAAGCAGGTCATCGCGCTGAAGGACCCGCGCAACGACGACGAGCGCAGCTGGGCCCCGGACCAGTGGAAGGACTGGTATGGCGACAAGGCCCGCCCGATCGAGCTGGTCCAGTCGGCGGAGTTCGATGGCCTGGACTTCCAGGGCGCGTTCGAGGCGCTGGCAGAACGCTTCGAGCGCAAGGGGCAGGGCCAGCGCCGGGTGAACTACCGCCTGCGCGACTGGGGCGTGAGCCGCCAGCGTTACTGGGGCTGCCCGATCCCGGTGATCTACTGCGACAAGTGCGGCGCGGTGCCGGTGCCGGAAGACCAGCTGCCGGTCGTGCTGCCGGAGGACGTGGAGTTCAGCGGCACCGGCTCGCCGATCAAGTCCGATCCGCAGTGGCGCAAGTGCAAGTGCCCGGAATGCGGCGCCGACGCCGAGCGCGAGACCGACACCTTCGACACCTTCATGGAATCGAGCTGGTACTACGCCCGCTACACCTCGCCGGGCGCGCGCGAGGCCGTGGACAAGCGCGGCAACTACTGGCTGCCGGTGGACCAGTACATCGGCGGCATCGAGCACGCGATCCTGCACCTGATGTACTTCCGTTTCTTCCACAAGCTGATGCGCGACGCGCGGCTGGTGGACAGCGACGAGCCGGCGACCAACCTGCTGACCCAGGGCATGGTCATCGCCGACACCTACTACCGTCCCAATGCCGACGGTTCCAAGGACTGGATCAACCCGGCCGACGTGGACGTGCAGCGCGACGACAAGGGCCGCATCACCGGCGCGGTGCTGCGTGCCGACGGCCAGCCGGTGCAGGTGGGCGGCACCGAGAAGATGTCCAAGTCCAAGAACAACGGCGTGGACCCTCAGGCGATGGTGGACAAGTACGGCGCCGACACCGTGCGCCTGTTCTCGATGTTCGCCGCGCCGCCGGAGCAGTCGCTGGAGTGGAACGAGGCCGGTGTCGACGGCATGGCGCGATTCCTGCGCCGGCTGTGGGCGCAGGTGCAGAAGCATGCATCCGAGGGCGCCGCGCCGGCGCTGGACGTGGCCGCGCTGGACGCGGGGCAGAAGGCGCTGCGCCGCAAGACCCACGAGACCATCGACAAGGTCGCCAACGACTACGAGGTGCGCCGGGCCTTCAACACCGCCATCGCCGCGGTGATGGAGCTGCTCAACGCGGTCGGCAAGTTCGCCGATGCCAGCCCCCAGGGCCGGGCCGTGCGCCAGGAGGCCCTGGAGGCGGCGGTGCTGCTGCTCAACCCGATCACCCCGCATTCCAGCCACGCCCTGTGGCAGCTGCTGGGCCACCAGGAGGCGCTGGTGGAGGACGTGGCGTTCCCGAAGGCGGACCCGGATGCGCTGGTGCGCGATGCGGTGGTGCTGGCGGTGCAGGTCAACGGCAAGCTGCGCGGCACCATCGAGGTCGCCGCCGATACCCCGCGCGGCCAGGTCGAGGCACTGGCCCGGGCCGAGCCCAACGCGGCCCGGTATCTGGAAGGCCTGACGGTGCGCAAGGTGATCGTGGTGCCGGGCAAGATCGTGAACATCGTCGCCGCGTAGCGGCGCCGATGTTCACGGCGGGTGCGGCCTGCGGCCGCCTACCCCCAAGGTTCCCTGCGGAACCTCGGGACCCGCCGCCGCCATGCCTCCATCCCCCGTCCGCGCTGCGCGCGGACAGCCCCCCGACCTGGGGGCTGTTGCTCCGGGTACATGGCCAAAGCAGCCGGCCTGCCGCCGTGGCGTTGGCGGTGGCATGAACCAGGCGACCTCCCAGTCGCGCCGGGCGGATGCAGAAGGCGCTCTCAACCGGCGTTCACGGGGGATCGGTCAGGCTGCGCGCCTGTTGCCGCGTGCGGCCGCCTCGTACAGACTTCCGCCCATGATCCCGATCGCGTCGTCGCCCGCCAGGGTGCTGGTCCTTCTCGCCACCTTGGCCATCACCGGCTGCGGCTTCCACCTGCGCGACCGCATCGCCCTGCCGGCCGATGCGCCGCCGGTCCAGGTGGTGTCGTCCACGCCGTACAGCGCGCTGGTCAACCTGCTGGAGCGCAACCTGCGCAACGCGGGTGCCGAGGTGGCCGAGGCCGACGCCAGCGGCGCGGACGTGATGCGCCTGGAGGTGCTGTCCGAGCGCTGGGGCGACCTGCCGATCGCCATCGACGAGCGTGGTCGCGCCCAGGAATTCTCCCTGCGCTACGCCACCGTGTTCACCGCGGTGCTCGCCGACGGCACGGTGCTGGTGCCGCAGCAGTCGGTCGAGCTCGCGCGCGACTACGTCTCCCCGCCGGAGGACGCCACCGGCACCAGTACCGAGCGGGAGATCCTGGCCGACGAACTGCGCCGCGAGATGGCCGCATCGATCCTGCGGCGGCTCGACAGCGTGGTGCGTGCCGACCCGTCGCGTGCGGCCCCGGCTTCGCCCGCGGCCTCTCCGGCTCCGGTCCCGGAGGTTCCCGCCAGCGGGTCCGTTCCGGCACAGCCGTGATGCCGATGCCGCGCCTGCATCGATGGAACTGAAACCCGAACAGCTGGCCGCCCAGGCCGCGGGCCAGCCGCTGCGCCCCGCCTACCTGGTGGCCGGCCCGGAAATGCTGCATGTGCTCGAGGCGGCCGACGCGATCCGCGCCCGCGCGCGGGCTGAAGGCGCCGAGCGCGAGGTGTTCGAGGCCGAGGGCCGCGAGCCGGACTGGGACAGCCTGTCGGCCAGCTTCGGCGCGCCCGGCCTGTTCGCCTCGCGCCGGCTGATCGAGCTGCGGCTGCCGGGTGGCAAGCCGGGGAAGACCGGCGCCGAGGTGATCAGCGCGTTCTGCGCCGATCCGGCGCCGGACGTCACCCTGCTGGTGGTGGCCGGCGAGTGGAGCAAGGCCCACCAGGGCAAGTGGGTCGATGCCGTGTCGAAGATCGGCGTGGTGTCCATCGCCTGGGCGCTCAAGCCGCACGAGCTGCCCGGGTGGATCGAGCGTCGCCTCCGCGAGCGCGGGCTGCGTGCAAGCCCCGAAGCGGTCCAGGGCCTGGCCGAGCGGGTGGAGGGCAACCTGCTGGCGGCGGCGCAGGAGATCGACAAGCTGGCCCTGCTGGCCCCGGGGTCGAGCCTGGACCTGGCCACCATGGAGTCGCTGGTCGCCGACGCCGCCCGTTACGACGTGTTCCGGCTGGTCGAGGTGGCCCTGTCCGGCCAGGCGGCCCAGGTGCGGCGGATGCTCGCCGGGCTGCGTGCCGAAGGCGAGCAGGTGGCCGGGCTGATGCCCATGGTGGTGCGCGAGGTGCTGCGTGCCGCCGCGCTGGCGCGTGCCCAGGCGCGCGGCGCCAACCTCGCCGCGGAAATGAAATCGCAGGGCCTGTGGGAAGCACGGCAGGCGCCGTTCAAGCGCGCGCTGCAGCGCCATGCCACCCCGGCCCGCTGGAACCGTTTCGCCGCCCATGCCTCGCGCGTGGACCGCGCGGCCAAGGGACGCGGCACCGGCGACCCGTGGCTGCTGCTTGAGCGCCTGCTGCTGGCGATCGCCGACACGCCCGCGACCCGGTTGCTGGCCGGCTGAGCCGCCGTGCCGGTCCTGCTCTGGTACGGCGGCACGTTCGATCCGGTCCACCGCGGCCACCTGGCCATCGCCCATGCCGCGGCGGCGGCCTTCGGCGGGCCGGTCACCCTGGCCCCGGCGGCCGACCCCCCGCACCGCGCCGCGCCCGGTGCCACCGCCGCACACCGCGCACGCATGCTGGAGCTGGCGGCCGACGGCGACCCGTGCCTGCGGGTGGACCGGCGCGAGCTGCATCGCGAGGGGCCGTCGTGGACGGTCGACACGCTGCGCGAGCTGCGCGCCGTGCATGGCACCGGCGCGCCGCTGGCACTGCTGCTGGGCGCCGACAGCTTCCGTACCCTGCCGACCTGGCACCAGTGGCGCGGACTGCTGCCACTGGCGCACCTGGTGGTGGCCGGCCGCGGCAGCGGGCCGCTGGAACAGGGGTTGCCAGAGGTGCTGGCGCGCGAGGCCCAAGGCCGCTGGTGTGACGACCCGTCGGCCCTTGCCACCTCGCCGGGCGGACGCATCCTGCGGCTCCGCCAGCCATTGCGCGGCGAATCGGCCACGGCGGTGCGCACGGCGATCGCGGCGGGCGACCCGGCCTGGCAACAGGCCGTGCCGCCGCCCGTGGCCGCCTACATCCTCCGGCACGGCCTGTACGGCGCGCGCCCCGTGCAGGGACCGTGAACGGGGCACGGGCCGCCTGGCCGGTATAATCGCGCCAGCGCCGGCCACGCCGGCACGTTCCCCCCATCTTCCGAGTCTTCCTTGAACAACCAGGCACACGTCATCAAGCCCCGGCTGCCCGAGCCGCCGCCCTCCCCGGAACAGCTGCTGGACGCCGTGCGCGCCGCCGTGGAAGAGATCAAGGCCAAGGACGTCGTGGAAATCGACGTGCGCGGCAAGACCAGCGTCGCCGATCACCTGGTGATCGCCTCGGGTACCTCGACCCGCCACGTCAAATCCATCGCCGACGAAGTGGTGCGCTTTGCCAAGGGCCTGGGCGCGCAGCCCCTGGGCGTGGAAGGCGAGCGCGAGGCCGAATGGGTGCTGGTGGACCTGGGCGACGTGATCGTGCACGTGATGCTGCCGCGCGTGCGCGAGTTCTATGCGCTGGAACGGCTGTGGACCGTGGGTGACCAGCAGCGTCCGGGCGAGGACATGGACGAGGCCGGCTGAGCCACGCCCCGCCTCGCGCACCGCCGCCCGCCGATGCCGCGCCCCGTGCGCGGCATCGTCGTTTTGCCAAAGCGCAATCTCGCCGTGGCCGCGTCAGTCGCCCGCGGTCGCCGCGTACATCCCGAATACCGCCCCGGTGAAGCCGCCGGCGACCGCGGTGCTCAGCAGGGTGCCGTCGACGCCCGCGGCCAGCGTGTGCCACTGCCCGTCCGCGCCCGCCCAGGCGAAATCGTAAAGCGCCCCGCGCGCGCGGATGCGCAGCTCCAGCGGCGCGCCCTCCAGGGCCGGATCCAGCGGCGTGGCCGCCAGCACCGTGCCGCCGGCAGGGTCGGCCGGGCGCACGCGTCCATCGCGGCGACGCAGCTCCAGCACGCTGTGTCCGTCGCGCCGGCTGACCGCCAGCAGGTACCAGTAGTCCTCGTTCTGGAACGCGGCCAGGCCGGCGGTGTCGCCGTCGCGCGCCGGCGTGAAGCGCATCCGGGTGCGGGCCTCGGCGTGCGGATGTTGCTGGCGTCGCGCCAGGAACGAGGGGTTGGCCCGCTCGCCCAGCGCCACGGGGCGGGCCCGCAGGTGGAGGACGCCGCCCTGCAGCCGGTACCACCCCTCGCGCGGGGTGCGCGGGGTGATCCAGTACGGTGCCAGCGCCGCCGCGTCGAACGGGTCGCGCACGGCGAACGCGCCGCTGGTGGGTGCCGTCGCGCTGGCTGACGGCAGCGGCGGCGCCGCGTGGACCCGCGCGATCGCCTCGCCCGGGGCGGTGATCCGCGGCCAGTCCTGTTCCCACCGGACAGGCAGCAGGAAGGTCTCCCGGCCGGTGTTGACGTAGTGGCCCTGCAGCGGCGGATACGGGCGGTTGCCCAGGAACACGGCCCACCATCGCCCGTCGCCGGTCTGCACGAAATCCGCGTGCCCGGCGGAGGTCACCGGCCAGGGCCGGTCGCGCGGCAGGTCCGCCTGGGTCAGCACCGGATTGCCGCTCCAGGCCTCATAGGGACCTTCGACGGTGCGGCTGCGCAGGATCACCTGGCGATGGCCCTCGCCGGTGCCGCCTTCGGCCGCGGTCAGGTAGTACCAGTCCCCATGCCGGAACAGGTGCGGACCTTCGACATACTCCGGACGGCTCGCCGGATCGACGCCGCCATCGAGGATCACGCGGCGCGGCCCGGTCGTACGCAGGGTTGCCGGGTCGAATTCCTGCAGCCAGATCGCGCGGTGGCCCGGCCAGCGTTCGCCCCCGGGCGGCAGGTCGTTGTTGACGACCCACGCCCGGCCGTCGCGGTCGAAGAACAGCGACGGATCGATCCCGCCGGCCAGTTCCGGCAGCCACACCGGGTCGGACCACGGGCCGGCCGGGTCGCTGGCGGTGATCACGAAGTTGCCGCCACAGGCCGGGAAGCAGGTGTTGAGGATGTAGAACCGCCCGTCGTGGTGCTCGATCGCCGGCGCGAACAGCCCGTTGACCAGGTCGTGGCGGCCGAAATCCAGTTGCGAGGGCCGGTCGATGGCGTTGCCCAGCTGCGTCCAGTTCACCAGGTCGCGGCTGTGGAACACCGGCAGCCCGGGGAACCAGCCGAAGGTCGAGGTCACCAGGTAGAAGTCATCGCCTACCCGCACCACGCTCGGGTCCGGGTGGAAGCCCTGGATCACCGGGTTGCGGTACTGGCCCGGCCCCAGCGGTTGCGCATCGTCCACCGGGTCGCTGCCCTCGTAATGGAACCACTCGAAAGCGGCTTCGGTGGCCGGCGGGGGCGCCGCGCTGGCGCCGGAAAAGGCGGCGGCGCACAGCAAGGCACAGGCCAGCGCGAGGCGACGCATTGCAGGCTCCGGTGGACACGCGGCGGCCGACGCTAGCACGCACCGCCGCGGGCATGGCACGGCTTCCGCCACGGAATACCCCGGCCAAGGCCCGGTGGGTCGTTGCGTATCATGGGCGCATGAAGGCACGACTGATCGCGACCGGCGAACGCGCGCCGGCCTGGGTGGCCGAAGGCTTCGGCGAGTACCGCAAACGGCTCTCGCACTGGCTGCCGCTGGAGCTGGTGGAGGTGGAGCCGGGCCTGCGCGGCAAGGGTCGCGACCCGCAGCGCGCGATCGAGGAGGAAGGCCGCCGCGTGCTGGCGGCGCTGCCGAAGAACGCGCGGGTGGTCGCTCTGGACGTGCCGGGCAGACAATGGTCCTCCGAGCAGCTGGCCGCGCGCATGGAGCACTGGCGCCAGCAGGGCCGCGACCTGGCCTTCCTGATCGGCGGGCCGGAGGGCCATGCGCCCGAGGTCAAGGCCATCGCCAGCGAATCATGGTCGCTGGGCCCGCTGACCCTGCCGCATATGCTGGTGCGGCTGGTGGTCGCCGAGCAGCTCTACCGCGCCGCGGCGATGCTGGCCAACCATCCCTACCACCGCGCCTGAGGCGCCTGCCGCAGCCGTGGATTCCGCCCGTGGCAGCCGCGGGGCCGTCGTGCCGCGGCAACGCCGCACCGACGAGGCGGCGGTGCCTGCGTTCCGCGCCGGCGCCGCGGGTTCCCGTTGCCTCGGAGCATCGCCGCGCGCGGGTCAGCCGCTTCGGCCTGAGCGCCGGTGATTGCCAGCCGGGCGGCGCGGCGTCCCCGTCGGTGGCGGACGCGGATGCCTGCACCGCGCCATTCCTTTGCCGGCCGGCTGGATCCGCCATCCCCGCAGGACGCGCCCCGGGGGGCACGCGCGAAAGGGCGCCGTCGACCCGGCCGGCAAGCGGCGGCGCTTCGCGACCGGTTGCAGGCGCTGGGCTGATCGATCTGCGGACGGATGCGGAGCACGCGTTTGCCGCGCGTCCCCCGTGTCCCGGCAAGAGGCTCTCTGCCGCATGCCTGCGCGCACCTCCGGGTGCACGCAGGCGTGGGACGCCAAGGGGCCGGCAAAGCCCGCCGGCCTCGGCCGTCACTGCAGGCTGAAACTGATCGGGACCAGTCCCCACGCCTGCACCGCGCGGCCCTCCTGCATGGCCGGCTCGAAGCGCCAGTGCTGCTGCACGTGGCGCAACGCCTGGCGGTCCAGCGAGCGGTGGCCGCTGCTGCGGTCGACGCGTACCTCCAGCGGACGCCCGTCCGTGTCGACCAGCACCCGCAGCAGCACCGTGCCTTCGGCGCCGGTGCGTATCGCATCCCGCGGATAGGCCGGCGGCGGCGCGAGGCGGTGGCGCAGCTGCGCCCCCTGGATCGGCCCGCTGGCGGCCGGTGCGATGTCCGGGACGCCGGGGGATGCATCGAAGGTCTCGGCGACCTGGACCTGCATCTGCCCCTGCTCGGCCAGTACCGGCGGCGTGGCGGGGGCCAGCGGGGCGGGCGTGGCGGGCCGGGAGGGCGCGGGCGTGCTGCGCGCCGGCGCCACCGTCTGCGGCGGCAGTGGCGGGGTCGGCGGCAGTTCGCGCACCTGCCAGCGGGGTTCGCGCCGCGGACGTTCGTCGGTAAGGGTGGGACGGGTCAGCGGCAGCAGCAGGACCAGCAGTGCGAGGCAGTGCAGGGCGATGGCGAAGCTGGTGGCGAGGATGCGCTGGAAGTCCAGGCGCTGCGGGGCATCGGACGGCAACGTGCGAACCATGGTCCACCTCCACTGTGTGTTCGGAGTTGAAAACGCACGGTCACGGCAGTCGGGGTTACGACCGCGATGGCCGGCTCCAGACTGCGCCCGCCGACCGGCTTCCTTCAAGCGCCAGGCGGGCGCCTTCGACCAAGGTCTGAGAGGGGCGGCGCGGAGGCGGTGGGGCGCACGCCGGGAGCAGCGGACCGCGGGCCATCCCCGGCCCCAAACGCGACAGCCCGGCGGGGCGCCGGGCTGTCGGTCAGTCCAGGAACGCCGGGGCGGTCAGCGGCCCAGTTCGAACACCACGTCCAGCGAGACCGAGACGCTGCTCTGGCCCGGTGCCACCGGGGTGCTGTCCATCGCCTCGGCCTTCATCATCGCCATGCGCGGCACCGGCATCGGCATGGCGGCCCCGCCTTCGCCCAGGCTCACGATGCGGCGCACGCGCAGGCCCAGGGCCTTGGCGTAGCTGTCGGCCCGGGCCTGGGCCAGCTTCAGCGCCTCCAGGCGGGCCTGCGCGTACAGCGGTTCCGGATCATCGATGCCGAAGCTCGGTCCGTTGATCTGGTTGGCGCCGCTGGCCACCAGCGCGTCCAGCACCTTGCCCATCTTGGCCACGTCGCGCAGCTTGACGTTGACCGTGTTGCTGGCCTGGTAGCCGGTGATCGCCGGCGGCTGGTTCTCGGCGTAGCGGTACTGCGGCTGCAGGTTCACGCCGCTGGTCTGGATGTCGCGCTCGGCCACGCCGGCGGACTTGAGCGCGGCCAGCACCCGGGTCATCTGCTCGGCATTCTGGCGCATCGCGCCGTTGCCGTCGGCGGCCTGGGTGACCACGCCGGCCGAGAGGGTGGCGATGTCCGGCGCGGCCTGCGCATCGGCCTGGGCCTGCACCGACAGCAGGGTGGCGTCGGCCGACAGCGGTGGAACCATGCCCTGGGCCGAGGCGGTGGTGACGATGCCCAGTGCCAGGGGGAGCGACAGCAGGGAGGTGAACAGGTTGCGCATGGATGGATCTCCTTCGGATGGGGGCCGTGGCCCGGGCGCGTGTGAAGAGCGGCGGCAGGGTCGACTCACAGGCATGAACGCGTCGTGAGCCGCGAAGGGGTCGACCCGCCGGAAGCGCCCCGCGGTCACCGTTCAGCCGGCGGGGCGCGGGTTATCCTTCGCGCATGCTCCATCTGGCTTCCAAATCCCCCCGCCGCGCCGAACTGCTCGAACGCCTCGGCGTGCAGTACCGGCTGCTCGACGTCGACGTGCCCGAGGTCCGTGCCGCGGACGAGCCGGCGGCCGACTACGTGCGCCGGGTCGCCCGCGACAAGGCCCGCGCCGGCTGGGCGCAGGTGGCCGGCCAGCCCGGCGCGCAGGTGCTCGGCGCCGACACCGAGGTGGTGCTGGAGGGCGAGGTGTTCGGCAAGCCGGCCGACCTGGCCGACGCGGCGGCGATGCTGCGTCGCCTGTCCGGCCGCGTCCACCAGGTGATGTCCGCCGTCGTGGTGCACGATGCCTCCGGGGCCCGCGAGGTGCTGTCGGTGACCGAGGTGCGGTTCGCCCCGCTGGACGAGGCGACGATCGCCGCGTACCTGGCCACCGGCGAGGCCATGGGCAAGGCCGGCGCGTATGCCATCCAGGGCCGTGCCGAGGCCTTCGTGGAGCACCTGGCGGGCAGCTATTCGGGGGTGATGGGCCTGCCCCTGCACGAAACCGCGCGGCTGCTTGCGGCCGCCAACGCCCCCACGGCCGGCGCCCTCGCCGCGACGGCCAGGTAAGGAACCGCATGTCCGAAGAGATCCTGGTCAACGTCACCCCGCGCGAGACCCGCGTGGCCGTGGTCGAGAACGGCATGCTGCAGGAGCTGCACATCGAGCGTGGCTGGCGCCGCGGGGTGGTGGGCAACATCTACAAGGGCCGCGTGCAGCGGGTGATGCCCGGGATGCAGGCGGCGTTCGTCGAGGTGGGCCTGGAGCGGGCGGCGTTCCTGCACGCCAACGACGTGGTCCGCCCGGCGCCGGTGGATGCCGGGCTGGCCGACGATGCCCCGCCGCAGCCGCTGGCTCCGCCGTCGATCGTCGAGCTGCTGCGTGACGGCCAGGAGATCGTGGTCCAGGTGGTCAAGGACCCGATCGGCAGCAAGGGCGCCCGGCTGACCACCCAGATCAGCATTCCCAGCCGCTACCTGGTGCTGCTGCCGCAGTCGCGCACCGTCGGCGTGTCGGCGCGGATCGAGGACGAGGCCGAGCGCCTGCGCCTGAAGACCCTCGTCTCGGACCTGGCCGCCAGCCATGGCGGCCACGGCTACATCATCCGCACCAATGCCGAGGGCCAGCCGGCCGAGGCCCTGGCCGAGGACATCGCCTACCTGTCGCGGGTATGGAACGTGGTCGAGCGGCGCGGCCGCGAGGCGGCCGCCGGCACCATCATCTACGAGGACCTGAGCCTGCCGCTGCGCTCGGTGCGCGACCTGATCCGCAAGGACGTGGAGAAGGTGCGGGTCGACTCGCGCGACACCTACGACCGGCTGCAGGCGTTCGTGGCCAAGTACATGCCGGTGCTGGCCGAGAAGCTGGAGCTGTATTCGGGCGACCGCCCGATCTTCGACCTGTACGGGGTCGAAGACGAGATCGGCCGCGCGCTGGACAAGCAGGTGCCGCTGAAGTCCGGCGGCTACCTGGTCATCGACCAGACCGAGGCGATGACCACCATCGACGTCAACACCGGCTCGTTCCTGGGCCAGCGCAACCTCGAGGAGACGGTGTACCGCACCAACCTGGAGGCCGCGCAGGCGGTGGCCCGCCAGCTGCGCCTGCGCAACCTGGGCGGGATCATCATCATCGACTTCATCGACATGACCGATCCGGAGCACCGGCGCCAGGTGCTGCGCACGCTGGAGAAGTCGCTGGCCCGCGACCACGCCAAGACCACGGTCTACGACTTCTCGCCGCTGGGCCTGGTGGAGATGACCCGCAAGCGCACCGTCGAGAGCCTCGAGCGGCAGCTGTCGGAAACCTGCCCGAACTGCAGCGGCCGCGGTTCGGTCAAGACCGCCGAGACGGTGACCTACGAGATCTTCCGCGAGATCACCCGCGCGGTGCGCCAGTTCGAGGCCGCGCGCCTGCTGGTGATCGCCTCGTCCAAGGTGGTGGCCCGCATCACCGAGGAGGAGTCGGCCGCGGTGGCCGAGCTGGAGGAGTTCCTCGGCAAGACCATCCGCTTCCAGGCGGACGAGCAGTACCTCCAGGAGCAGTTCGATGTGGTCCTGCTCTAGCGCGGGGACCACAGGGACGGACCATGCCAGGACGGGCACGGACACGGGGGGCGCCAGGGCGCCTGCCGCGGTCGGCGTGCGTGCGCGGGCCGGTCGCCGATGAGCGGCCCGCCGTTGCGCCACCGCCTGCGCCGGATCCGCCGCTGGGCCGGCTACGGGATCGCGCTGTGCCTGATCGCCGTGGCCCTGGGGGTGGGTGCCACCAGCCAGCTGCTGCCGCTGGCCGAGCGCCATCCGCAGCGGATCGCCGCCTGGCTCAGCGACGTGGCCGGGCGGCCGGTCGCGTTCGAGCAGGTGCGTACGCGCTGGACCCGCCGCGGCCCGCTGCTCCAACTGGACGGGCTGCGGATCGGCGGCACCGGGGCCGAGGGCGGCGGCGTGCACGTCGGCCAGGCCGAGGTGCTGGTGTCGCTGTATGCCGGGCTGCTGCCGGGCCGCTCCTTCACCGAGCTGCGCCTGCGCGGCCCGTCGCTGGCGCTCCAGCGCGGACCGGACGGACGCTGGGCGGTGCGTGGCCTGCCGCTGGCCGACCCGGGCGCGCAGGGTGACCCCCTCGAGTATCTGGAAGGCCTCGGCGAGCTGCAGGTGATCGGCGGGCGCCTGGACGTGGACGCGCCGGAACTGGGCATCCGCCTGCGCATCCCGCGCATCGACCTGCGCCTGCGGGTGGACGGCCCGCAGGTGCGTGCCGGCGCGCATGGCTGGATGCAGGAGGGCGGCGCGCCGCTGGCGCTGGCCATGGCCTTCGACCGCGGCAGTGGCGACGGCCGCGCCTGGCTGGACCTGGATGCGGCGGGACTGGCGGCGTGGTCCCCCCTGCTGGCGCGCACCGGCATCGAGCCGGCCATCGACAGCGGTCGCGTCCAGGCCTGGGCCGAGCTGCGCGGCCGCCGCGTGGTGCTGGCGACCACCCGCTTCGAGCTGCGCGGCCTGGACCTGGCCGGCGCTCCGCTGGCCGGGCGCGAGCGTCCGCACCAGCGGTTCGCGGCCCTGTCCGGTGTTGCGACCTGGCGTCTGGTGTCCGGCGGGTGGCGGCTGGATGCGCCGCGCCTGCGGCTGGCCAGCGGCGCCGGCGAACAGGCACTGGACGGCCTGCTGCTGGCCGGCGGCCGCCAGTACGCGCTGCAGGTGCCGGAACTGGAGCTGGGCCCGCTGCTGGGGGTGCTGGCGTTGTCCGACCGGCTGCCCGACGCGCGCCGCGCCTGGTTGCTGGACGCGGCCCCGCGCGCCCGCCTGGCCTCGCTCGAGCTGGCCGGCCGGCGCGACGGTCCGCTGCGCGTGCAGGGGCGGCTGGACGGGGTCGGATTCGCGGCGGTCGGCCGGGCGCCCGGGCTGGACGGGCTGGCCGGCAGCTTCGAGGGAGACGGCGAGGGCCTGCACCTGGCGCTGGACCCGGGCACGCCGCTGCGGCTGGACTGGCCCGGGGGCTTCGGCGTGGCCCACGAGGTGCGCCTGGACGGCCACGTGATGGCCTGGCGCGACGGCGCCGGTTGGCAGGTCGGCACCCCGGACCTGGCCATCCGCGCCAGCGACTACGGCGCCCGCCTCCGCGGCGGCTTGCGGTTCCAGGGCGACGGCAGCCGGCCGTGGATGGACGTGGCCGCCGAACTGGACGACGCGGCGGTGCCGGCGGCCAAGAAATTCTGGCTGCGCCAGTCGATGCCGCCGGCGGCGGTGCAGTGGCTGGACATGGCGCTGGAGGACGGCACCGTGCGCGAGGGTCGCGCGCTGGTGGCCGGGGATCTGGACGACTGGCCGTTCGTGGAGCGCAACGGCCTGTTCGACGCCCGCGGCCGGATCGAGGACGGCCGCTTCCGCTTCCAGGCCGAATGGCCGGCGCTGGAATCCACCCGCGCGGACGTGGCCTTCGTCGGCAACGGTTTCCAGGTGCGCGGCCGCGGCCAGCTGGGCGGCGTGCCGGTGGAACGCTTCGAGGCCGGCATCGCCGACTATGGCGACGCGCCGCTGCGTGTGCGTGCCAGTGCCGCCGCCGACGCCGGCGCCTTCGCCGGCCTGCTGCGTGCCAGCCCGCTCTACCGCGCACAGGCAGAGACCCTGGACAACCTGGAGGCTTCGGGCCCGGCACGGACCGCCTTCGCCCTGGACCTGCCGCTGAAGGACGGCCAGCCGGCGCGTGTTTCGGGCAGCGTCGAGCTGGCCGGCGCACGCCTGGTGGAGAAGCGCTGGGAGCTGGCCTTCGATGGCGTGCACGGCCAGGTGCGGTACGACGGCGATGGCTTCAGCGCCCCGGCGCTGTCGGTGGCTTACGAAGGCACGCCCGGCGTGCTGGAGCTGCGCGCCGGCCCCGGCCACGTGCGCGACCCGGCCCACGCGTTCGAGGCCGGGCTGGGCGCCGGGATGGACGCGGCCCGCCTGCTGGCGCGCGCGCCCGAGCTGGGCTGGCTGCGTCCCTATATCCATGGCCGTTCGCACTGGAACCTGGGCCTGGCCGTGCCGGCCACCGCGGTGGCAGGGGCACCGGCCGCGCGCCTGCGCCTGGACTCGGACCTGGACGGTACCGCGCTGGACCTCCCCGCACCGCTGGCCAAGCCCGCCGCCGGCACCCTGGCCGCGAAGGTGCAGGTGGGCCTGCCCTTCGGCAGCGGCCCGATCGACGTGGCCTTCGGCCAGCGCCTGGCCCTGCGCGCGCGCCAGCACAACGGCGCCACCGGCGTGCAGGTGACCCTGGGCAGTGACACCGTGGCGGCCGAGCCGCCCGCCAGCGGCATGGTGGTGGGCGGGCGCACCGGCGAGCTGGATGCGCTGGAATGGATCGGCCTGTCGCGCGGCGGGGGCGATGGCGACATGCCGCTGCGCCGGGTGGATGTGCTGGCCGATCGCCTGCACCTGCTGGGCGGGGAGTTCCCGCAGGCCCGGCTGCAGCTGCGCCCGGCCGCCGGTGCGCTGTCGGTCCAGGTCGATGGCCCGGCCCTGGCCGGCCAGCTGCAGGTGCCCGACGCCAGCGGCGCCCCCGTGCAGGGCCGGTTTACCCGCCTGTACTGGGCACCGGTGCCCAGTACAGGCGCGGCGGACCCGGCGGACCCGGCGGCGCCGGGCGAGGCGCCCTCGCAGGCGCCCACGGCTGGCGTTGCGCCGCCTGCCGGCGCCGGCGCGGCGGCCTCCGCGACGCCATCGGGTGCCGCCGGCGCCACCGGCATCGCCGCGGTCCCGTCCGGGCTGCCGGCCCCGCCGCCGGAGGACAGCTTCGACCCGGCCGCCGTGCCGCCACTGCAGCTGGAGGTCGAGGACCTGCGCTACCGCGGCGCGGCCCTGGGCCGGGCCAGCCTGCGTACCCGGCCGGTGGCCGGTGGGCTGGCGCTGGAACAGCTGCAGCTGCGCTCGGACTGGCAGCAGGCCGACCTGACGGGCGAGTGGACCGGGCAGGGCGCCCAGGCGCGCACCCGCCTGCAAATGGATGTGCGCAGCGAGGACATGGGCCGGCTGGTGTCCGCCCTGGGGTATGCCGATTTCCTCGCCCGGGGCGAGGGCACCATCCGCCTGCAGGCGGCCTGGCCCGGTTCGCCCGCCGGATTCCGGGTGGGCGGGCTGGACGGCCACCTGCGGATCGAGGCCCGCAACGGCCAGCTGCTGGAGGTGGAGCCCGGCGCCGGCCGCGTGCTCGGCCTGCTCAGCGTGGCCCAGCTCCCGCGCCGGCTGATGCTGGATTTCCGCGACTTCTTCTCCCGCGGGCTGGCGTTCAACCGGCTGGGCGGGCAGGTGCGCGTGGCCGATGGCGTGGCCAGCACCGGGGACATGCGGATCGAGGGCCCGGCCGCGGAGATCCACATCAGCGGGCGGACCGACCTGGTGGCCCAGCAGTTCGACCAGACCATCGATGTCCAGCCCCGCGCCGGCAACCTGCTGACGGTGGTCGGCGCGGTCGCCGGCGGCCCGGTGGGCGCGGCCGTCGGCGCGGCGGCCAACGCCGTGCTGGGCAAGCCGCTGGGCGGCATCGGTGCGCGCACCTACCACGTCAGCGGCCCGTGGAAGGAGCCCAAGGTGGAAGTGGTGGAGCGGGACGCCGGCCCCGGCCCTGCCGGCACCCCCGGTGATGCGCGGGCGCCGGACCGTGACCCGGGTGTGCCGGCCGCGGATACGGCGCCGGAGCGCTGAGCCGGCGCCCGCCGAGCGGTCGGCGCGTCCTGCTCCCCGGCCCCCGCAACCGTCGCCGCGCCGGCCGGGCCGGGTCCCGTTGCGGGCGTGCCGGCCGCGGTGCGGCTACTTGCCCCGCGACAGCGGCGGCAGTCGCAGGCGGGTGCGGTGTCGCGGCGCCGGGCAGCCACGGGTGTCCACGCCGCGGAAGTAGCCGCGCTGCCACTGTTCGCGCGCCGCCTCCGAGGCCGGGTCGGGCAGGCTGTGCAGGAAGTGCGCGCGGCTTTCGGTCCAGCGCAGGTACTCGGCCTCCAGCGCCGGCGTCTCCGACAGCGGCCTCCAGCATGCCTCCACCTGGTCCAGCAGCCCGGCCTGCAGCGGCAGCAGGTGGGCGAAGGCGTCGCCGGCCTCGAAACGCACCTCCCCGGGACGGGTGAACCGCCAGTTCATGGTGAAGGCGTACGGGCTCCAGTCGGTCTCCACCAGCCCGCTCAGCCCGGCGATGCCGTCGCGCGGGCGGTTCAGTGGTGCGGTCACCAGCAGTTCCACCTGCGGGTCGGTGCGGAACAGGCACGGCACGTGGAAGGTGAGCATGCCGTGGCCGAAGTGGCTCAGCGCCGGGGCGACGGTGCCCGGATCGGCCACGACCGCCACGTCCTCCAGGCCGTCGCCGCCGTTCCAGCGGGCGCTGAAGCCGGACTGGCACAGCAGTTCCCAGCCCAGCGTGTTGGCCATGTCCAGCGGCAGGCAGCGGTAGGCATAACGCTGGGCGGTGGCGTCCATCCACTCGCGCTCGCGCGGCGCGGGGCGGATGTCCAGGGTGTAGCCGTCGAGCACGTGGGCGGTGAGCTTCATGAAAGGTCCGTTGCGCGGGCCGGCACGGGCCCGCAGGCGCTTGCTGTCATCATAGGCGGCCGTGCTTGCCTTGCCTGCCGACCGCCCCCATCCAGTGACGATGACCGACACCACCCTGACCCTCGCCCAGTCCCGCCTGCTGCAGCCCGGCGGGCTGGATCCGGCCGCCCTCGACCACGCCTTCGGCACCCTGCTCGGCCCGGGCATCGATTTCGGCGACCTGTACTTCCAGCACAGCCGCCGCGAGAGCTGGTCGGTGGAGGACGGCATCGTCAAGGACGGCGCGCATTCGATCGAGCAGGGCGTGGGCGTGCGCGCGATCTCCGGCGAGAAGACCGGCTTCGCCTATTCGGACGACATCAACGCCGAGGCCCTGCGCCTGGCGGCCGGCTCGGCCCGCGCCATCGCCCGCGACGGCGGTGCGCACGCGCCCCGGCAACTGGTGCGCGCCGGCGGCCATGCGCTGTATCCGGCGCTGGATCCGGTCGATGGCATGCGCAACGAGGATAAGGTCGAGCTGCTGCGTGGCCTGGACCGCCTGCTGCGCGCCGCCGACCCGCGCGTGCAGCAGGTCAGCGTGAGCCTGTCCGGTGGCGTGGATACGGTGCTGGTGGCGCGCAGCGACGGGGTGCTGGCCGCCGACGTGCGCCCGTTGGTGCGGCTCAACGTGCAGGTGATCGTCGAGCACAACGGCCGCCGCGAGTCCGGCTACGCCGGCGGTGGCGGGCGCTATTCCTACGAGGAGCTGTTCTCCGGCGGCCGCCCGGAGCGGCTGGCCCGCGAGGCGCTGCGCCAGGCGCTGGTCAACCTGGAAGCGGTGGACGCACCGGCCGGCACCATGCCGGTGGTGCTGGGCGCCGGCTGGCCGGGCGTGCTGCTGCACGAGGCCGTCGGCCACGGCCTGGAAGGCGACTTCAACCGCAAGGGCACCTCGACCTATGCCGGGCGCATCGGCCAGCGGGTGGCCGCGCCGGGCGTGACCATCGTCGACGACGGCACCCTGGCCGGCCGCCGTGGCTCGCTCAACATCGACGACGAGGGCGAGCCGACGCGCTGCACCACCCTGATCGAGGACGGCGTGCTGGTGGGCTACATGCAGGACTCGCTCAACGCGCGGCTGATGGGCATGGCGCCGACCGGCAACGGCCGGCGCGAGTCGTTCGCCCACCTGGTGATGCCGCGCATGACCAACACCTACATGCTCGCCGGCCAGCACGATCCGCAGGAGATGATCGCCTCGGTGAAGAAGGGCCTGTACGCGGTCAACTTCGGCGGCGGCCAGGTCGACATCACCAGCGGCAAGTACGTGTTCTCGGCCACCGAGGCCTACCTGATCGAGGACGGCAGGGTGACCGCGCCGGTCAAGGGCGCGACGATCATCGGCAATGGGCCCGAAACCATGCAGAAGGTGCGCATGGTCGGCCACGACCTGGCCCTGGACGAGGGCGTGGGCGTGTGCGGCAAGGACGGGCAGAGCGTGCCGGTGGGCGTTGGCCAGCCGTCGCTGCTGATCGACGGGCTGACGGTCGGTGGCACGCGTGCCTGATCCTACTGGCCTGGTCGCGCCCGCCGGTGCGGCGTGAGCGAAGCGGCGTGAGCTTCGCGCGTGCGCCGGTGGCGTCGCGACCTTCGCGCCGCCCGGCCGGCTCAGCCCTCGTCGGCTCCCGAATCCTCGCCGGCGTCGAAGTCGAACTCCCCGTCGGCGGTATCGGCGTCGGCAGGCGTGGCCGAAGCGCCCGCGGCCCCGCCGGCCAGCAGCGTCTTCAACGCGCGGAACAGTTCGCGGAAGGCCCGCGGCGGCTTGTTCCGCTTGCGTTCTTCCAGGGTGCTGCGCACCAGCTGGCGCAGCTGCTGGCGGTCGGCGGCCGGATATTCGTCCAGCAGCTGGGCCAGGGCGACGTCGCCTTCGTCCACCAGCCGGTCGCGCCAGGTCTCCACCCGGTGCAGCAGGGCCACCTCGCGGCGGGCGGCAACGCCGTCCTCGTCCAGCGCATCGCGGATCGCGTCCAGCGCGGCCTCGTCCTCGCGGCGCATCTGCTTGGCCAGGAACGCCAGCTGGCGCTTGCGCGCGACGTGGGCGGTGATCCTGCGGGTCTGCTCCAGGTGCGGCAGCAGGTCCTCCGGGATCGGCAGCTTCGACAGCTGGGTCGGGGTCAGGCTCGCCAGCTTCTCCGCCAGCTCGAGCACGCCCAGCGCCTGGCGGCGCTGCTCGCTGCGGCTGGGGGAGAGGAATTCGCCGGTGTCTTCGTCGCGTCCGCGCATGGGGTGGGAGCTCTTTCGGATGCCCGCGATTCTACCCGCAAGGCCATGAAGCGCCGCGGTCGGGGATGGGGCGGGCCCCGCTGGCAGCGGCGCGTCGGGGTCTGCGGGTGTGGACGGCGCTGCGATGACCGCGACAGCAACAGCAGGCCTCGTCGGTTCCAGTGCGCACCGCGATGTGTCGGGGGCGCTTCCCGCTCGGTGGGCATCCTGACCACCCGGGCGCGCGGCAGGTTCTGCGCCGCGCGTCGCCACACCCCCCGGCAAGCCGCCTCCTTCGTGGGCTTGCAGTGCCGGCCTGCGGGGCGCCGTGGACCTGGGAGGCGCGTGCCTCGCGACGTCCGTCCACGTGTGCCCGCAAGCAGCGCCGCGGTGTGGCCGGTTCGTGGCCGCCCACCCATCGCTGCCGGTAGCCCGGCCGCTTCCGCATTCCTTTTCAACATCGAACCATCAATTCCGAGGTGCCATACGTGAACGACATCGCGCGCAGTGACGACAGCCAGCAGCGGCTGGACCGCCTTGCGGACATTTCCCAGCGGCTGCTGGCGCGCGCTCGCGCGCTCGGGGCCAGCCAGGCGGAGGTCAGCTGCAGCGAGGAGCGCGGGCTCAACGTCTCGGTGCGCATGGGCGAGGTGGAGACGGTCGAGTCCTCCAACGATCGCGGCATCGCCGTGACCGTGTATTTCGGGCAGCGCAAGGGCAGTGCCAGCACCGCCGACCTGCACGAATCCAGCCTGGAGGCCACGGTCGAACAGGCCTGCGCGATCGCGCGCTACACCGAGGACGATGCGGCCGCCGGCCTGGCCGACGCGGAGCTGATGGCACGCGACTTCCCCGACCTGGACAGCTGGCACCCGTGGCGGCTGGACGCCGACGAGGCGCTCGGGCTGGCGCTGGCGTGCGAGGCCGCCGGCCGCGAGGCCGACCCGCGGGTGAGCAACTCCGACGGCGCATCCTTCGGCAGCGGCGAGAGCCTGTCGGTGTATGCCAACAGCCACGGTTTCATCGGCCGCGAGCGCGAGACCCAGCATTCGCTCGGCCTGGCGCTGATCGCCGGCCAAGGCGAAGACATGCAGCGCGACGGCTGGTACAGCATCGGCCTGGCCCGCGAGGACCTGGAGACGCCCGTGGCGATCGGGCGGCGTGCCGCCGAGCGGGCCGCTTCGCGCCTGCAGCCGCGCAGCGTCGCGACCGGGCAGTATCCGGTGCTGTTCTCGGCCGAGGTCGCCCGATCGCTGGTGGGGCACCTGCTGGGCGCGGTCTCCGGGGGCGCGCTGTACCGCAAGGCGAGTTTCCTGCTGGACAGCGCCGGCACGCGGCTTTTCCCGCACTGGCTGTCGATCCACGAGCGGCCGCAGCTGCGCCACGGGATGCGCTCGGCCGCCTTCGATGGCGACGGCGTGGCCACCCGCGACAACCCGCTGGTGGTGGACGGCGTGCTGCAACGCTACGTGCTGGGCAGCTATTCGGCCCGCCGGCTGGGCCTGCAGACCACCGCCAACGCCGGCGGGGTGCACAACCTGGAGGTGTCGGCCAACGCCGGCAGCCTGGCGCAGATGGTCCGCGGCATGGGGCGCGGCCTGCTGGTCACCGAGCTGATGGGCCAGGGCGTCAACGGGGTGACCGGCGACTACTCGCGTGGCGCCGCCGGCTTCTGGGTCGAGGACGGGGAGATCGCCTTCCCGGTCGACGAGCTGACCATCGCCGGCAACCTGCGGGCGATGTTCGACGGGATCGAGGCGGTGGGCAACGAGGTGGACCCGCGTTCGCATATCCGCATCGGCCCGGTCCTGCTCGGCCGCATGACCGTTGCCGGCGGCCAATGACGTATCCTGCTGCCTGACCGCGCCGCGCCCGGGGAGGGCGCGGATGCCTATTCCACGCAAACCAGGGGAATCCCGATGAGCGACTACCAGCAGTACACCACCCCGCCGCCGCCGCCGGTCGGCACGCCTGCCCAGGACGAGCGGCAGTGGGCGATGTTCGGCCATCTTTCCGCGCTCAGCGGGCTTTTCACCGGCGGCCTGGGCAACATCGTCGGGCCGCTGATCATCTGGCTGGTCAAGAAGGACACCCACGCCTTCGCCGCCGACCAGGCCAAGGAGGCGCTCAACTTCAACATCACCCTGCTGCTGGTCGGCCTGCTGCTGGGCCTGGTGACCGTGGTCACCTTCGGCATCGGCGCCCTGCTCACCGTGCCGCTGGGCCTGCTGCTGGGCGTGGCGTGGCTGGTGCTGACCATCATGGCCGGCATCAAGGCCAACGAAGGCACGGCCTACCGCTATCCGTTCACCCTGCGCCTGGTGAAGTAGGCGCGTCCGGGCGGCGGCTGCCGGCCGGACACATGCAAAGGGCCCGGCTTCGACCGGGCCCTTTGCGTTGGTGCGCAGGACGCATGGATGCGCCCGGCGGCAGCTTCAGTGCGAGCGGTTGACCGCCAGCTCGCCCAGCGCGGCCAGTGCGGCCACGCCGCTGCCCAGCGGCGCCAGTTCCCGGCGCATGGTTGCCGCCAGTTCGTCCAGCCGCGCGCGTGCGCCCTCCACGCCGAGCAGGGCGGGGTAGGTGGACTTGGCCTGGGCCACGTCCTTGCCCGCGGTCTTGCCCAGCGTTTCGGACGTGGCCTCGATGTCGAGCAGGTCGTCGCGCACCTGGAAGGCCAGCCCCAGCGCGTCGGCGAAGCGGTCCAGGCGCTGCAGCGTGTCCGGACCGGCGTCGGCGGCCAGAGCGCCCATCCGCACCGCGGCACGGATCAGCGCGCCGGTCTTGAGCGAGTGCATGCGCTGGAGGGCTTCCAGCGGGAGCTGCTGTCCGGTGGCATCGATGTCCAGGGCCTGGCCGCCGCACATGCCGCGTACGCCGGAGGCGCGGGCCAGGGCCTGCATCCAGCCGGCCCGCAGTTCCGCCGGGGCCGCGGCGTCGGCCACGGCCTCGAAGGCCAGCGTCTGCAGCGCGTCGCCGGCGAGGATCGCGGTGGCCTCGTCGAAGGCGATGTGCACCGTGGGACGGCCGCGGCGCATGTGGTCGTCGTCCATCGCCGGCAGGTCGTCGTGGACCAGCGAATAGGCGTGGACCAGTTCCACCGCCGCCGCTGGTGCATCCAGCAGTTCCTCGGCCGCACCGAGCGCGGTGCCGGCCGCGTACGCCAGCAGCGGCCGCATGCGCTTGCCGCCCCCCAGGGCGGCATGGCGCATGGCCGCATGCAGGCGGCCGGGCGCTTCGGTTTCCGGTGGCAGCAGGCGTTGGAGGGTGGCTTCGGTGCGCGCGGCCCAGCGCGCGAACAGCTCAGCCGACATCATCGGTACCGAAGGGCTGCGCGTCCTCGGGACGGTCGGGATCGGAAAGCAGACGCACGCGCAGTTCGGCCTGCTCCAGGGCGCCCTGGCAGCGCCGGTAGAGGCCCACGCCGCGCTCATAGGCGGCCAGCGAATCCTCCAGGCTCATCTCGCCCTGTTCCATCTTTTCGACCAGCTGCTCGAGCTCGTCCAGCGACTGTTCGAACTGGGCCACGGGGGAGGCGTCGGGGACTTCGTTCCTAGGCATGCGGGGAAGTGTGCGGGGTGCGGTGGTGGTGGTCAACGCGGATCGCCGGGGGCGCGCCAGCACAGGCTCAGCGCGCGGACGTGAAGCCAGTGTCCCAGCGTCGCCGACACCGCGATGTCACCGGCGGCCTGCACCTCTCCGCAGGCGTCCCACGCCAGCGGCAGCTGCGCGCGCCGCCACGGGGGCACGCCGCGTTCCTGCAGCAGGTGCTTGAGCGCGTGCGAGTGCGCGCGTCCTGGCAGGCGGATGCGCTCGCCACCCCGGCGGGCGCGCACCTGCAACGGGGCGTCGAAGGTGGCGCGTGCCGGCCGGCCCCCGGCAGCGGCCAGCCAGAGGCGTCCGCCGCCGGGCAGTTCCAGCGGCGCGTGGCCGTCCCAGGTGGCGCTCCAGTCCGTCGGCAGTGGCAGGCGCTCGATGTCCGCGTGCAGCAGCCCGCGCCAGCACAGCACGCGCGCTCCGGACCAGGCGAAGCAGGCGCCGGCATCGGGGCGGGCCTGCAGCAGCCCGCGTTCGATCCGGTCGACCCCGCGTGCCGGCAGCGGGGGCAGGCCCAGGCGCCGGATCCAGAGGCGCAGCAGCCGCGCGCGGCGGGAGCGGGGCAGCGACAGCAGCGTTCCGGTCGGCAGGACGTGCCCGGCGCCGGTGGCGTGCCGCTGCAGCAGGGCCGCGTCGTCCTCCTGCAGCAGGTCATCGGCCTCGGCGCTCAGGCGCGCGCTGCCGGCCAGGGCGGCGGCCGCGTGCGGCCAGCGCCGCTGCAGCAGCGGCAGCACTTCCAGGCGCAGGAAGTTGCGGTCGGCATCGGCCACGGCATTGCTGGGGTCCTCGACCCAGTGCAGGGCATGCGTGCGGGCGTAGGCCTCCAGCGCGGTGCGCGGCAGATCCAGCAGCGGCCGCCAGTGCCAGCCTTCGCCGAAGCGGCGCAGCGGGCGCATCGCGCCCAGGCCTTCCGGGCCGGAGGCGCGCAGCGCCCGCAGCAGGAAGGTCTCGGCCTGGTCGTCCAGGTGGTGGGCGGTGGCAAGCACGTCGCCGGGGTCGAGCCTGGACAGCAGCGCGGCGTAACGCGCCTGGCGCGCGGCGCCCTCGGTGCCCAGCCCGGAGTCGGCGGGTACCTGCACCTCCAGTACGTCGAGCGGCACCTCCCACGCCGCGGCCTGTCGCCGGCAGTGCGCGGCCCAGTGGCCGGCATCGGCCTGCAGGCCGTGGTGCACGTGGACCGCGCGCAATCCGCGCGCGCGCGCGCCCGGGTCGCGGGAAAGCGCGTGCAGCAGGGCGGCCGAATCCAGCCCGCCGCTGTAGCCCACCACCAGGGCGCCGGTGGCGGGCAGCACTTCAAGCGCGAGTGGCAGGCGGCTGGCCATGCCGGCCGATGTTAGCGGGCCGCCACCGGGCGGTGACCCGGCCGGTGTGGGCGGCACGTCCACGGCCCGGGGGCGTGCCGGGGGCGTCAGGCCGCCTCGTAGGCGCCGTAACCGTGCAGGCGCTGGTAGCGACGCTGCACCAGCTGCTCGACCGGCATCCGCTCCAGCGCGTCCAGCTCGTTGAGCAGCACCGCCTTGAGCCGGCGCGCCATCTGCCGCGGGTTGCGGTGGGCGCCGCCGGTGGGCTCGCGCACCACCTTGTCGATCAGGCCCAGGCCATGCAGGCGGCGGGCATTCAGGCCCAGCTGCTCGGCGGCATCCTTGGCCTTGCCGGCGTCCTTCCACAGGATCGAGGCGCAGCCTTCCGGCGAGATCACCGAGTAGGTGCTGTATTCGAGCATGACCGTGCAGTCGCCCACGCCGATGGCCAGCGCGCCGCCGGAACCGCCTTCGCCGATCACGGTGCAGATCACCGGCACCTTCAGCTCGGCCATTTCCAGCAGGTTGCGGGCGATGGCCTCGGACTGGCCACGCTCCTCGGCATCGATGCCCGGCCAGGCGCCCGGGGTGTCGATGAAGGTCAGGACCGGCAGGCCGAAACGCTCGGCCAGCTTCATCAGGCGCAGGGCCTTGCGGTACCCCTCGGGCTTGGGCATGCCGAAGTTGCGGCGGATCTTTTCCCTGGTGTCGCGACCCTTCTGGTGGCCAATCACCACCACCGGACGGCCCTCGATCCGGGCCAGGCCACCGACGATCGCCTTGTCGTCGGCGAAGGCGCGGTCGCCGGCCAGCTCCTGGAACTCGTCGCACATGACCTGGACGTAATCCAGGGTGTAGGGGCGCTGCGGATGGCGTGCCATCTGCGAGACCTGCCACGGGGTGAGGTCGCGGAAGATCTGCGCGGTGCGGATCCGGAGCTTGTCCTGCAGCGTCTTCACTTCGGCGTCGACGTTGACCGCCGGACCGGTGCTGGCGTTGCGCAGCTCCTGGATCTTGGCTTCCAGATCCGCGATGGGCTGCTCGAAATCGAGGTAGTTCGGATTCATCCGTTGTCCGGTGCTGCCGGGGTGTGCGGGAAGCGGGGGAGTGTAGCCGAACACACGTGATCGGACCGGACCGTACGGTACGGTTCCGGTCCGCCGCCGCGGCTTGCGCGGGCCGCCAGGGGGCGGTAGGCGTCGCCGACGCCGCGGGTGTAACGTCTGCATTGCACCGTGCCGGCCCCAGGGGCCCGGGCGGGCACTGGCAGGGGGCGGGGCGCGGCCCCGGCACAGGGGGAATCGATGTTCGGATCCAGGATCGTGCCGGTCGTGCCGGCGCTGGCGCTGCTGTTGCTGCTGTCGCTGTGCGCGCGGGTCGGAGCGCAGGGGCCGGAGGTCGACCCGGCACGCTGGGGCGACCTGGCGCGGCTGGCCGGCAGCGAATACCGGCAGGCCAACGGCAGCGGGTTCCGGGTGGAATGGCGGGTGCCGGGCCAGGAGCTGGCGCTGGTCGAGCTCAAGGGCGGCCAACCCACCGGCCGCGGAAGCGTGGTCCGCACATCTGGCGCAAACCTGCGCATGACCACCCAGCTCTTTGGGGGAAGCCTGGAACTGGACGGCACGGTCCGGCCGGACGGCGCGGTGTTCTTCATCCGCGATGGCCTGGTGAAGATGCCCCACAGCTACGCGGTCGGGCCGGCCGGCGAGTTGCTGATGCTGCTGCCCACCCGCGTGGACGGACAGTGGGTGGACCATCCCGAGGCCACCACGGTCTACGCCAGGCAGAATCCGGTGCCCGCGCCTGCGCCGGTACCGGCCGCCCCGGCACCGGTGCCGGCTGCGCCGCCCCCGGCCCAGGCGGCGACGCCCGCGACCGGCTGGGGCGACCTGGCGCGCCTGGCCGGCGGCGAATACCGCAATGCGACCGGCAGCGGCTATCGCGTGCAGTGGCGCGTGCCGGCCGAGGTGCTGGAGGTGGCCGAGCTCAAGCCCGGCAAACAGAACGGTTACACCGCCGAGGTCCGGCTGGTGGGCGGCGGACTGGCATGGACCATCCGGCGCCAGCTCGGCGTGGTCCAGGAATGGCACGGCACCGTACGCGATGACGGTTCGGTGTTCTTCATCCGCGAGGGACTGGCGAAGATGCCCTATGGCATCGCGATCAGCCCCGGCGGCCACCTGGTCCACCAGCTGGTGATGCAGGAAGGCGGGCAGTGGGTCGTCCGGCCGGGGCATTCACAGCTGTACACCCGTCAGGACGCCACTGCCGGCAGCCCCAGCGTGGCGGCAGCGCGGGTTCCAGCCCCGGCCCCCACACCGGTCCCCACGCCAACACCGGCACCCGCACCGGCAACGGCAACGGCAACGGCAGCCGAAGCGACAGCGGCCGGCACCGCCCTGGCACCCGCGATCCCGTCCGCACCCCCCGCCGGCCAGGCGGCCGCGGCGGCGCCTGCGCCCGGGCCGGCCACGGCGGTCGCCGTAGCCGCTCCCGCGCCACCCATCCAGCCGGCGCCGGCCCTGACCGGCTACGACTACGCCCTGCAGTCGGCCTGGGAGAACACCTGCGATGCCGGGGCAGTCGTGGACAGTCCGTTCTGCGACTCGATCCGCAACCAGGTGTCCTGGCGGCAGCAGGCCGGCGCCCTGGTTGGACTGGACCTGTCCGCCCCTGCTGCCGGGCCGGCGCGCGTGTACGCGCCCGCCGACGCGGCCGCCGAGCAGGAGGCGGAGGCGCGCTGGGGTCGACTGCTGCTGGGGCTGGTGGACCGGACGACGTTCCGCTACCGCTTCGAGCCACAGCGGGAGACCAGCCCCGACCAGACCAAGCGCTACGCCTGGATCTCGCCCTGGAACGAGCTGGGCGTCTACCAAGAGAGCCCTGGCAAAAGCGAGCTCGACCGCAGCTTCCGCTTCAACCATGCGGCCCGGCGGCTGGAGGTCACCGGTCCGGATGCGGGCTGGATCGGCTGGGTGGTGCCGCAGTCCGACGGCAGCATCGTGCTTGACTACCTCGCCCACGACGGGTCACGCGACAAGCTGTCGCGCAAGCGGCTGGCCGATGGCGGATATCACTCCAGGTTCCAGAAACTGGAAAACGGCGCCTGGCAGACCGTGTATGAACTCTGGGAAGTGGAGAAGACGCCCGAATGGCTCGCCGACTGGCACGCGTGGAAGCAGCGTGAGGCGGCGGAGAAAGCGCGCCTCCAGGCCCAGATCGATGCAGCGTTCAACATGCAGGTGGTGGACGATTACGACGCCGAGGCGGAGTGGGAAATGGAGCAGGAGCGGCAGCAGAAGGCCGCGGCCTGGAACCGCATGAGGGAGGCCAGCGAGCGCGGGCTGGCCGAATCGCTGGGTCGACTGAACGATACCGTCGCCTCGATCGAGGCCCAGCGCGCCCAGCAGCGCCAGCGCGAACTGGCGGCGCAGCAGGCCGCCGAGGACGCGCAACGCCAGCGCGAGATCGCCAACGCGCGTGCCGCGACCCAGCGCCAGTACGAGGAAGCCCAGCGGCTCGAGGCGCAGCGCCGGGCCGCCGAGCAGCAGCGCGCGGCCGCCGCCGCGACCCTTGCGGGCGCGTCGCGGGCAGCCTCGCTCCCCGCCCCCCAGAACGGGAGCGCATCGACGCTGGAGGATGCCAACCGTTGCGTGACCCGGCCCGCGGTCGGGCCCAACACCAACTGCCAGCGCGGGATCGCCGCGGCGGTCAGCAACCAGTGCCCGCAGCCGGTGGACATCCGGCTGTGCACGAAGACCGTCGCCGGCTGGGACTGTGGCGTGGTCTACGGCCTTGACCCGGGGCGCAGCTGGAGCCAGGCCTGGTGCGAGGGCACCCCGGACGTGTTCATGGACGCCCGCTCCAGCGCCAGCAACCGCCCGCTCGCCCGGCCCTGAGCCGCGGCGGGCGGCGCCGCCCGTGCCGGCGTGCTTCAGGCCGCGTCCGGCAGCCTGGCCACGACCTTGATCTCGAACTGGAAGCCGTACAGCCACTCCACGCCCACCGCGGTCAGCGATGGATGCGGGGCCTGCCCCCAGTACTCGGGCACGATCTGCCACACGCGCTCGAAGATCGCCTGCGCATCGACCATGAAGACGGTCACGTCGACCACGTCGTCGAACGTGCAGCCGGCGGCGGCCAGCACGGCGTTGAGGTTGTCGAACGCGCGCCGCACCTGCGCCTCCAGCACGGGCTCCGGCGAGCCGTCCTCGCGGCTGCCGACCTGGCCGGACACGAACAGCAGGCCGCCGGCGCGCACGGCGGGGGAATAGCGGTTGCGCTCGTACAGGGCGCGCCGGCCCTCGGGAAACACCACGTCGCGGGTTGCCATCGTCAGCTCCATTGCTTGGCCGGCGCGTCGGCCGGCAGGGGCTGGCCACTGTAGGCAGGGCCAGGCGGCGGATATACCGCGCAGGGCCGGTTTGACTGTTTGTAGAATCCAAACAATCCAGTGCCCAGGGCTTCCCGATGGACCGGTTCGACGCGATGCAGGCCTTCGTGCGCGTGGTGGAGACGGGCAGCTTCACCCGTGCCGCCGCCAGCCTGGGCCTTGGCCGGGCCACGGTCACCCAGCTGGTGCAGCAGCTGGAGACGCGACTGCGGGTGCGGCTGCTGGAGCGCACCACCCGGCGGGTCGCGGTCACCGCCGACGGCGCCGCCTTCCACGAGCGTGCGGTGCGCCTGCTGGCCGACCTGGACGACGCCGAAGCCAGCCTCTCCCGCGCGGCGGCCGCGCCACGCGGACGCCTGCGGGTGGACGTGCCGGCACCGCTGGCCTCGACCGTCGTGGTCCCGGCGCTGCCCGGCTTCCACGCCCGCTACCCGGACATCGACCTGGTGCTTGGGGCCAGCGACCGGGTGGTGGACCTGATCGGCGCCAACGTCGACTGCGTGGTGCGCGGCGGCGAGCTGGCCGATGCCTCGCTGGTGGCCCGGCGCCTGGCAAGGCTGGAGCTGGGGGTGTACGCCTCGCCGGGTTACCTGGCGCGGGCAGGCATGCCCTCCCATCCGCGCGAGCTGGACGCGCCGCCGCACCACGCGGTGGGCTTCCTGTGGGCCCGCAACGGCAAGCCCCTGGCCGCTGCCTTGCGGCGCGACGGCGAAAGCGTGCCGCTGCAGGCGCGCCCTCGGCTGCTGGTGGATGACGGCAACGCCTTCGTCGCTGCCGCCGTGGCGGGACTGGGGGTGGCCTGGCTGCCTGCCTACATGGCGGCCGGGCCCCAGGCGCGCGGCGAGCTGGTGCGCCTGTTCCCGGACTGGCAGCTGCCGCCGATGACCCTGTCCCTGGCCTGGCGGCCACGGCCGCATGTCAGCGCGCGCCTGCGGGCCTTCATCGACTGGATGGTGGAGCTGGTGGCGCCGCTCGACGCCGGGCCGGCCGGCTGAGCGTTCAGTTCACCCAGGGGCGGCCGATGGCCACCTTCACCGCGCGCACCTGGGCCATGCCACGCAGGGCATCGAGCAGCGGCGGGGCGATGCGCACGCCGTTGCCGCCGGCCAGGTCCAGCACGCCGGTGGCGCCCTGGCCCTTGCCGCCGACCTGCACGTGCAGCCGCAGCGGGGTGGGGCCGGGGCGGTGGCGCGCCAGCACCGCGTCGACCCGCTGCCAGACCTGGGCATCGCGCAGGTCCACCCGCAGCGACAGCCGCTGCGCATGCTGGGCGCACAGCTGCTCGAAGTCCCATGCCTGCTTCAGGCGCAGGCTCCAGCCGCCGTTGAATTCGTCCTCGCGCAGGCCGCCCTGGACCACCAGCACCCGGTCGCGTACCAGCAGGCTGGACAGCTCGGCGGCGGCCTCGGCGAACACGCCGCATTCCAGCCGGCCGCGGCCGTCCTCCAGCTGCACGAACACCTGGCTGTCGCCCTTGCGGCGCAGGCCGACCACCATGCCGGCGACCACCACCTGCACCTCCGGGCGCCAGCTGCGCTTCTCGCTGGCCCCGCTGGTGCCGGCGGCCCACAGCTTGTCCAGCTCGCCCAGGTCGCTGCCGACCACCCCGCGCACGTCCTCGCGATAGGGATCGAACGGATGGCCGCTGAGGTAGTGGCCCAGCGTGTCGCGCTCGCCGTCCAGCCGCTGCCGCAGCGGCCACTCGCCGCATTCGGGCAGGTCCAGCTGCAGCGCCGGGCCGGTATCGGCCGCCATGCCGAACAGCGAGACCTGGCCGGCGGCCGCCTCGCGGGCCATCTGGTCGGTGGCCTTCAGCACTTCCGGCAGCTGCAGCATCAGGCTGGCGCGGTTGCGGCCCAGCGCGTCCAGCGCGCCGGCATTGACCATCGCCTCCAGCGCACGCCGGTTGAGCTTGGTCGAGTCCACCCGGCGGCAGAAGTCCAGCAGATCGGCGAACTCGCCGCCGGCGTCGCGCTCGGCCACGATCGCCTCGCACAGCCCGCGGCCCACGCCCTTGATCGCGCCCAGGCCGTAACGGATGGTGTCCGGCGCCACCGCCTCGAACATGAAGGGCGAATCGTTGATCGCCGGTGGCAGCACGGTCAGGCCCAACCCGCGCGCCTCGGCCAGGAAGCCCACCACCTTGTCGGTGTTGTCCATGTCCGAGGACAGGGTCGCGGCCATGAACTCGGCCGGGTAATGCCGCTTGAGCCAGGCGGTCTGGTAGGAGACCAGCGCGTAGGCGGCGGCGTGCGACTTGTTGAAGCCGTAGCCGGCGAACTTCTCCATCAGGTCGAAGATTTCGTCGGCTTTCTTCTGCTCGACCCCGCCCCTGGCCGCACCCTCGCGGAACATCTCGCGGTGCTTGGCCATCTCCGCCGGGATCTTCTTGCCCATCGCGCGGCGCAGCAGGTCGGCGCCGCCCAGCGAGTATCCGCCGACGATCTGCGCCATCTGCATGACCTGCTCCTGGTACACCATGATGCCGTAGGTGTCGGCCAGGATGGCCTCGGTGCGCGGGTCGGGGTAGATGATCTCCTGCTGGCCGTGCTTGCGCGCGTTGAAGTCCGGGATCAGGTCCATCGGGCCCGGGCGGTACAGCGACACCAGCGCGATCAGGTCCTCGAAGCGGTCCGGACGCGCGTCCTTCAGCAGGCGGCGCATGCCCGAGGATTCGAACTGGAACACCGCGCCGGTGTTGCCGTTGGCGAAGATGTCCTTGTAGGTCGGCGCGTCGTCCAGCGGCAGGGTGGCGATGTCCAGCGGCGGGATGCCGGCGCGCTGGTGGCGGCGGTTGATCGCCTTCACCGCCCAGTCGATGATCGTCAGCGTGCGCAGGCCCAGGAAGTCGAACTTCACCAGGCCCACTTCCTCCACGTCGTTCTTGTCGAACTGGGTGACGGGGTTCTTGCCCAGGCCGTCGTGGTCGTGTTCGGCGAACAGCGGGCAGAAGGTGTGCAGCGGCGTGGGCGCGATCACCACGCCGCCGGCGTGCTTGCCGGCGTTGCGGGTCAGGTCCTCCAGCTGGCGCGCCAGGTCGATCAGGTCGCGCACGTCCTCCTCGCTGCCGTAGCGCTGGATCAGCTCGGCCGAGGCCATCTCGCTGTCCTTGCCTTCGCCCATGGCGTCCTTCAGCGAGATGCCGAGGATGTTGGGGATCAGCTTGGCCACGCCGTCGACGAAGCCGTAGGGGAAGCCGAGCACGCGACCGGCGTCGCGCACCACGGCCTTGGCCGCCATGGTGCCGTAGGTGATGATCTGGCTGACCCGCTCGCGCCCGTACTTGCGGGCGACGTAGTCGATCACCTCGTCGCGCCGGTCCATGCAGAAGTCGATGTCGAAGTCCGGCATCGACACGCGTTCGGGGTTGAGGAAGCGCTCGAACAGCAGGTTGTAGGGCAGGGGATCGAGGTCGGTGATCTTCAGCGCCCAGGCCACCAGCGAGCCGGCGCCCGAGCCGCGGCCCGGGCCGATCGGGATGTCCTGGTTCTTGCCCCACTGGATGAAGTCGGCAACGATCAGGAAGTAGCCGGGGAAGCCCATCTTGATGATGGTGTCCAGCTCGAAATCCAGCCGCTCGATATAGTCCTGGCGGGTCTTGCCCGGCGCCAGCGGGTTCTTCTCCAGGCGCTCGGCCAGGCCGGCGTGCGACTGCTTGCGGATCCAGCTGTCCAGGGTCTCCTCGTCCGGCACCGGGTAGTCCGGCAGCGCGTACTTGCCCAGGGTCAGCTCGAGGTTGCAGCGGCGCGCCAGCTCGACGGTGTTGGAGATCGCATCGGGCACGTCGGCGAACAGCGCGGCCATCTCGTCGGCCGACTTCAGGTACTGCTCGGGGCTGTAGTCGCGCGGCCTGCGCGGATCGTCCAGCACCCGCCCGGAGGCGATGCACACCCGCGCCTCGTGCGCGTCGAAGCCGGCCCGGTCCAGGAAGCGCACGTCGTTGGAGGCCACCACCGGGATGCCGCGCGCGGCCGAGGCATGCAGGGCGAAGCGGTTGAACGCCTCCTCGCCCTCGCGCCCGGTGCGGGTCAGTTCCAGGCACAGGTTGCCGTCGAAATCACGCTGCCAGTCGGCCAGCTGCTGCTCGGCCAGGTCGTGGCGGTTCTCGCCGGCCAGGCGTCCGGCCAGGCTTTCGCGGCCGGCCAGCAGGATCAGGCCGCTGCCGCACTCGCGCACCCACTCCGGGCGCACGGCCACGCCGCCTTCCTGGCGATGGCCTTCCATCCAGGCGTGGGTCAGCAGGCGCGAGAGGTTGAGGTAGCCGCCGTGGTCGCGCACCAGCGCGGTCAGGCGCCACGGGGCCTCGCCCGGGGCGCCGGCCACCACCAGGTCCGCGCCGGCCACCGGCTTGATGCCCACCGCCTCGGCCGCCTTGTAGAACTTGATCAGGGCGAACAGGTTGTTGAGGTCGGTGACCGCCAGCGCCGGCAGCCCCAGTTCCACCGCGCGGCTCAGCAGGTTGGGCTGCTTGGCCTTGGCCGGATCGGCCTGGTCCGGTTTGCCGGGCACGCGGATGGTTGAGTCCGCAAGCGAAAACTCGGTGTGGACGTGGAGGTGGACGAAGCCGGACATGCGGCGGTCAGGGTACCGGCGGTGCCGGGGGGCAACAAGGCTTGACGCGGGCCCGGGGCCCGGGGTGCGGCGGTGCCAGCGACGACCTCGGGCAGGCCCGCCGGCCGGCGGGATCGGGGATGATGGCGGCCCTCGAACCCAAGCAATGGAGTGTCCCGTGGACCCGACGGACCTGAAGCCGGTCGCCCCGGCCGAGCGCAACCTGCTGCTCGATACACTGCGCGGCACGGCGCTGCTGGGCATCCTGCTGATGAACATGGAGGCGTTCAACGGCCCGGTGCTGGCCTCGGGCACCGGCGTGGACCCGACGCTGGCCGGCGCCGACCGGGTGGTCGACGCGCTGGTCTACTTCTTCGTGCAGGGCAAGTTCTTCACCCTGTTCTCGCTGCTGTTCGGGATGGGTTTCCTGGTGATGTCCTCGCGCGCCGACGCGGCCGGCCGCCCGTTTGCAGGCACCTACCTGCGGCGCATGGCGGTGCTGCTGTGCATCGGCCTGGCGCATGGGCTGCTGGTGTGGTCCGGCGACATCCTGCTCGGCTACGCGCTGCTGGGCGTTCCGCTGCTGCTGGTGCGCCATGCCACGCCGCTGTGGCTGGCGCTGCCGGGAGTGCTGGTGTTCCTGGCAGCTCCCGGGCTGATCCTGCTCTACGCGCTGCTGGTGTGGGCCATGGCGCAGTCGCCGGGCGGGGCGGCCGGGATGGACGAGGCGATGGCGACCCAGTTCGTGCAGATCGGCCAGCTGCTGGCACGGGCCGACGAGGTCTATGCCCACGGCAGCTGGGTCGAGGCGGTGGGGCAGCGTGCGCAGGAGGTGGCGATCGTGCTGGCCGGCTTGCCGGTCATGGGCGCGCTGGTGCTGGGCATGTTCCTGGTCGGAGGCGCACTGGTGCGCAGCGGGGCGATGGCCGCCCCCGCGCGTTTTCCGCGCCTGTTCGGCACCCTGCGCTGGGTGCTGCTGCCGCTGGGCCTGGCGACGATGTGGCTGTCGTGGACCGTCTCGCCGGTGATGCCGGTGGACCGGTTCGACGCGGCGATAGGGCTGGCGCAGGCGCTGTGGATGCTGGCCAGCGGGCTGATGTGCCTGGGCTACCTGGGGTGGCTGGTGGCGCTGTTCGGCAGCCGCGCCGGCGCGGGCCTGGCAACGTGGCTGGCACCGGCCGGGCGGATGGCGCTGACCAACTACCTGATGCAGTCGGTGGTGTGCACGCTGGTGTTCTACGGCTACGGGCTGGGCTGGTACGGACAGATGCCGCGGGCGTGGCAGGCGGTGTTCGCGCTGGGGCTGTTCCTGGCGCAGGTGCTGCTGAGCCATGCCTGGCTGGCGCGCTTCCGCTTCGGGCCGGTGGAGTGGCTGTGGCGCTCGGCCACCTACCTGCGCCTGCAGCCGATGCGGCGCGGAGTGGGGACGCCCTGACCGGTGCGTGCTCGTGAGGCTGGAGCGCGGCTTCGGCGGAGGGCGCCGCATTCCAGTTCTCCGGGCCTCCGGGTCACCGCCCGGGTGCGGATCGAGGTGCGCGCGCTCATGACGGCCGAGAGCGCGGCTTCGGTGGGGGGCCGCCGTACTCCGGGCCTCCAGGTCACCGCTCGGGCGCACATCCATGTGCGCACTCGCGGCCGCGGCACATCCATGTGCCGCTTGCCCTGGAGGCCCGGAGTACGGCGTCCTTCGCGAGTGTTGGGGTCCGGGGTTCCATGAGGTGGTCGCCGGAGCGTTGCTGGTGTGGATTCCACGCGCAATCGCCCCGCTCGCCTACAGTCGCCCTCACACATCGCGACGCCCCTGGCCCAAACGAAGCCACGACCCCAACGCACCCGAAGACGCGATGCAGCGGGTGTGTCCTGGCAGCGGCACATGGATGTGCCGCGATAGCGAGGTTCGCACAGGGATGTGCGCCCGAGCGGCCAGGACACACCCGCTGCATCGCGGCTCCCTCCGGAACCGCCTCCCCCTCGACGCGCTGGCTGTTGATTTCGCCCGAGCGGCCAGGACGCACCCGCTGCATCGCGGCCCCCCGATGCTTTCCCCTGCAACAACGGACCCGTCCGATCCGTACGCGCCGTGCCCCGGAGCGGGCCTCTACAATTGCCAGGTGAATCTCCCCCAAGACGACGTCCTCATCCTCGGTGGCGGTGCCATCGGCCTGGCCACCGCGCTGTCGCTGCTGGAAGCCGGACGCGGGGTGCGCGTGCTGGAGGCCGGCCGCGTGGGCGGCGCCACCTCCCATGGCAATTGCGGGACGATCACCCCCAGCCACGCGCCGCCGCTGGCTGCCCCGGGCGTGCCACTGCGCGCGCTGCGCTGGATGCTCAGTCCGGATGCGCCGCTGTACCTCAAGCCGCGCCTGGATCCTCAGCTGTGGCGCTGGCTGCTGGATTTCGCCCGGCGCTGCAATGCGGCCGACTGGATGGACAGCGCCCGGGCACGGGCGGCCATCCTGCGCGATTCGCGGGCGCGGCTGGCGCAATGGATCGGCCAGTACGCACTGGACTGCCAGTTCACCGCCAGCGGCCTGGACTACGTGTTCCGCGACGCGCGCAACTTCGAGGCCCATGCCGCCGAATGCGCGGCGCTGGACGCGCTGGGCATCCATACCACCGTAATCGCCGGCGCGGACTACCTGCGCCAGGAGCCGGCGCTGCGCGAAGGGGTGGTCGGCGCCATCCACTTCCCTGATGACGCACACCTGCGCCCGGACCGCTACACCGCCGCGCTGGCGCGGGCGATCCGCGCGCACGGCGGACTGATCGAGGAGGACCGCACCGTCACCGCGCTGCACCCGGACGCCGATGGCGCCACGGTGGTGCTGGCCGACGGCAGCCGCCGCCGCGCGCGCGAGGTGGTGGTGGCGATGGCGGCGTGGACCCCGCAGCTGCTGCGGCCGCTGGGCGTGCGCCTGCCGATCCAGCCGGGCAAGGGCTACTCGATCACCTATGCCGCCCAGCCCGGTGCCCCGCGCCGCCCGCTGGTGCTCAAGGACCGGCAGGTGTTCATCACCGCCTGGGACGATGGCTTCCGGCTCGGCAGCACCATGGAGTTCTCCGGCCAGGACAGCTCGCTCAATCCGGTGCGGCTGGGGGCGCTTGAGCGTGCCGCGCGCGAGTACCTGGTGGCACCGCCGGATCCGGCCTCGGCGCTGGAGAAGTGGTACGGCTGGCGGCCGATGACCTGGGACGACCTGCCGGCGATCGGACGCGCGCCGGGCCACGATCACGTGTGGATCGCGGCCGGGCACGGCATGCTGGGCATCAGCATGAGCGCGGCGACCGGCCAGCTGGTGTCGGACCTGCTGACCAGGCGCGCGCCGGCGATCGATCCCTTCCCCTACCGGGTCGAGCGCTTCCAGTAGACCGCCACAGGAGCCTTGCATGAGCCAGTCCGATTCCCCACGCGCCCAGGCCGGATTCGACCTGGTGGTCATCGGTGGCGGCTCGGGGGGGCTGGCCGGGGCGTTCGCCGCCGCGGCGCACGGGGCGCGGGTGGCGCTGGTCGATCCGGGCTAGCTCGGCGGCACCTGCGTCAACGTCGGCTGCGTGCCGAAGAAGGCGATGTGGCTGGCCGCCGAGCTGTCCGAGCGCATGGCGCTGGCGGCGGACCTGGGCTTCCAGCTGCCGGCCGCGCCGCCGGCGCTGGACTGGCCGACCTTCATCACCCACCGCCAGCGTTACATCGCGCGCATCCATGCCAGCTACCGGCATCGCCTGGACGAGGCCGGCATCGCCTGGATGCCGTGCCGCGGCCGCCTGCGCGACGCGCACACGGTGGAAACCGATACCGGCCTGACCCTGCGCACCGGGCGCGTGCTGCTGGCCACCGGCGGCCATCCGCTGCGCCCGGACATCCCCGGCGCGGACCTGGGCGGGGTGTCGGACGACTTCTTCGGCCTGGCGCAGGCGCCCGGACGGGTCGGCATCGTCGGCGGCGGCTACATCGCGGTCGAGCTGGCCGGGGTGCTGCAGGCGCTGGGCAGCCGGGTGGAGGTGTTCGCGCGCGGGCCGCGCCTGCTGTCGGGCATGGACGCCGAGGTGGTCGCCGCGCTGCAGGCGAACATGCAGGCCCGCGGCGTGCGCCTGCACCTGGATGCGCCGGTGAGCGCCCTGCAGGCCGGCGCCGACGGGGGCGTGCGCGTGCTGCACAAGGGTGGGGAGACCGGCGGCCCCGCCGAGCCGTTCGACCGCGTGCTGTTCGCCACCGGCCGCGGCCCCAACACCGCCGGCATGGGCCTGGAACAGGCCGGGGTGACGCTGGGCAGGCACGGCGAAGTGGTCGTCGACCCCTGGCAGGACACCTCGGTCGAAGGCGTGCATGCCGTGGGCGACGTGACCGGACAGCTGGCCCTCACCCCCGTGGCCATCGCCGCCGCGCGCAGGCTGATGGCACGGCTGTTCGGCGGGCAGGCCGATGCGCGGCTGGACTATCGCGACGTGCCCACCGTGGTGTTCTCGCATCCGCCGCTGGGCACCGTCGGGCTGACCGAGGACCAGGCCCGCGAGCAGCATGGCGATGCGGTGAAGGTGTTCACCACCGGGTTCCGGCCGATGCTCTCGGCACTGGCCGATTCCCCGCAGCGCAGCCTGTTCAAGCTGGTGTGCGTGGGCGAGGAGGAGCGGGTGGTCGGCATCCACCTGCTGGGCGAGGCGGTGGACGAGATCCTGCAGGGCTTCGCGGTGGCGCTGAAGCTCGGCGTCACCCGCGCCCAGCTGCGGCAGACGGTGGCGATCCATCCCACCTCGGCCGAGGAGCTGGTCCTGGTCTGAGCGTCGTCACGTCCGGCCACTACAATCGCGGGCATGGACGACATCTTCCACCTGCACCAGGGCCAGGCCCCGCTGCTGGTCAGCCTGCCGCACGATGGCACCCGCGTGCCCGCCGACATCGCCGCGCGCATGACCGCCAGCGCCCGCGGCGTGCCCGATACCGACTGGCATGTCAGCCGCCTGTACGAGTTCGCGCGCGGGCTGGGCGCCTCGATCCTGGTGCCCACCCACTCGCGCTATGTGGTGGACCTCAACCGGCCGCCGGACGACACCTCGCTGTATCCCGGGCAGAACACCACCGGCCTGTGCCCGGTGACGCAGTTCAGCGGCGAACCGGTGTACCTGCCTGGCGCCGAGCCGGACCCGGCGGAGATCGCCCACCGGGTGGAGACCTACTGGCGCCCGTACCACGACAATCTCGACGCCGAGCTGCAGCGCATCCGCGGCCAGCACGGCCGGGTAGTGCTGTGGGAGGGCCATTCGATCCGCGCCACGCTGCCGTTCCTGTTCGAGGGCCGGTTGCCGGACCTCAATCTCGGTACCGCCGCCGGCCACAGCTGCTCGCCGCAACTGGCCCGGCGCCTGGCCGGGGTGCTGGCCGCCCACCCGCAGTACAGCCACGTGGTCGATGGCCGCTTCAAGGGCGGCTACATCACCCGCCACTACGGCGCCCCGGAAACCGGCGTCGAAGCGGTGCAGCTGGAGCTGGCCCAGCGCACCTACATGGACGAGGACAGCTTCGCCTGGGACGCACCGCGCGCCGGCGCCCTGCAGCAGGTGCTGCGTGCGCTGCTGCAGGCGGCGCTGGCATAGCCCGCGTAGCCCGGGCAAGCGAAGCGCACCCGGGGCAGGGCCATGCGTGAGCGATCAGTCCCGGCTGCGGCCTTCGGCCTTGTCCGGGCTGCTCGATTCTGCTCCGCCGTCGCTTCCACCCCGCGATCGGCTTCCGCTGCACGTGTGGCGGCACCGGTTCGGAGCCCGCGTAGCCCGGGCAAGCGAAGCGCACCCGGGGCAGGGCCAGGCGTGGGCGATCAGTCCCGGATGCGGCCTTCGGCCTTGTCCGGGCTGCTCGATTCTCCTCCGCCGTCGCTTCCACCCCGCGATCGGCTTCCGCTGCACGTGTGGCGGCACCGGTTCGGAGCCCACGTAGCCCGGGTAAGCGAAGCGCACCGGGGGCAGGGCCAGGCGTGAGCGATCAGTGCCGGATACGGCTTTGGGCCTTGTGCGGGCTGCTCAATCCTCCGCCTTGGGCTTCCAGCCTGCGACCAGCTTCTGCTGCACGTGTGGCGGCACCGGCTCGTAGTGGCTGAACTCCAGCACGTAGCGACCCTTGCCGGCCGTGAGCGATTTCAGCTCCGCGGCGAAGCCTTCCAGTTCGGCCTGGGGCACCTCGGCGCGCACCACCGCGCCGGTGCCATGTCCATCCTCGCCCCCCGTACCGGCGATCCGCGCACGGCGGGCGGCCAGTGCGCCGGTCACGGCGCCCAGCTGCGCATCCGGCGCCCAGGCCTCCAGCGCCACCACCGGTTCGAGCACCAGCGGTGAGGCGCGCGAGACCGCGTCCAGGAATGCCTTGCGCCCGGCGGTGACGAAGGCCACCTCCTTGCTGTCCACCGCGTGGTGGCGGCCGTCGTGCACCACCACCCGCACGTCCTGCACCGGGTGCCCACTGACCGCACCGGCCTGCAGCGCCTGGCGCACGCCTTTCTCCACCGCGGGGATGAACTGCCCCGGGATGGCGCCACCGCGCACTTCGTCCACGAACTCGAAGCCGCCTCCGCGCGGCAGTGGCTCCACCCGCAGGAACACCTCGGCGAACTGGCCGGCGCCGCCGGTCTGCTTGCGGTGCCGGTGGTGGCCTTCGGCCACGGCCGACACCGTCTCGCGGTAGGCGATGCGCGGTGGGCGCGCCTGCACCTGGAGCCCGAAGCGCTCGCGCAGCCGCTCCAGCATCACCCGCAGGTGCAGCTCGGACAGGCCTCGGATCACCGTCTCGTTGACCTCCGCGTCATGCGCGACCACGAACGCCGGGTCCTCCTCGGCCAGCTTCTGCAGCGCCTGTGCCAGCTTCTGTTCCTGGCCGCGGCTGGCCGCCTGTACCGCCAGGCCGAACATCGGTTCGGGGAAGGCCACCGGCGCGAGGCGCACGCCGTCCTCCTCGTGGCTGTCGTGCAGCAGCGCGTCGAAGTGCACCTCCTCGATCTTGCCCACCGCCGCGATGTCGCCGGCCACGGCCTGCTCGACCTCCACGTGCTCGCGGCCGCGCAGCGCGAACAGGTGGCCGGCCCGGTGCGCACGCTTGCCGTCGTCCACGTACAGCGGGGTGTCGCGCCGGACCGTGCCCTGGTACACCCGGAACACGCCGAGCTTGCCGATGAACGGGTCGTTGACCACCTTGAACACGTCGGCGATCACGTGCCCGTCCGCGTCGGCGCGCACCGGCAGCGGCCGGGTGCCGCCGTTGCCATCGCTGGCCAGCAGCGGCGGCGGGTTGCCCTCGGTGGGGTCGGGGAACAGCCGCGAGGCCACCCGCAGCAGCTCCGGCACGCCGACCCCGCTGCGCGCGGAGACGAAGCACACCGGCACCAGGTGGCCCTCGCGCAGGGCCTGCTCGAAGGCGTCGTGCAGCGCCTCCGGCGCCAGCCCCGACTCGCCGCGCTCCAGGTAGCGCTCCATGGCGGCCTCGTCCACCTCCACCACCTGGTCGAGGATGCGCTGGTGCCACTCGGCGACCGGGCCCAGGTCCGAGTCGCCTCCGGCGCCGGAGAAGCAGTCCACCACGCGCCTGCCCCAGTCCGCCGGCAGGTTCAGCGGCAGCACCTGCGGGCCGAACGTCTCGCGCAGCTGCGCCAGCACCCGGCCGCAGTCGGCATGCTCGTGGTCGATCTTGTTGACCACGATCGCCCGGCACAGGCCGCGTTCGCGGGCGCGCTCCATCAGGCGCACGGTCCCGTGCTCCACGCCGGTGTCGGCATCGACCACCACCACCGCCGTTTCCACCGCCGACAGCGCCGACAGCGCCGGCCCGCGGAAGTCCGGATAGCCGGGTGTGTCGATGAAGTTGAGGTGGCAGGGGCGGCCGTCGCCGCCGGCGTGGTCGATGCTGGCGATGGCGATGTCCAGCGAATGGCCGCGGGCCTTCTCGATCGGGTCCGAATCGGACACCGTGGTGCCGCGCTCGACGCTGCCTGCCGTGGCCAGGACGCCGCCGGCATGCAGCAGGGCTTCGAACAGGGTGGTTTTGCCGGCGCCGGGGTGGCCTGCGAGGGCCACGTTGCGGATATCGCGGGTGGTGTAGTGCATGGGCCGTCCTCCCGGTGGGGTCGAAGGGCCGTCATGGCAGTCCGGCACAGGCCGTCCCCGATCGGCCGCGGGATCGCTCCCGGCGGGCAGTCATGGCGGACCCACACCATCGCGCGCCTCGCGCGCGCCGGCACGTTGCGTCGCACAAGCACGGCGCTTTCACACGCCGGCGGGTGCCGGGGCGGGCCGGGTGTGACGCGGGTAGCGGGCCGGCATTGGCCCATCCCGGCTCGCGTCCCGTGCCCCGCGCACGGACCGCTAACGTCGCGCTGGCTAGGCTGGCCGCTCCCTCCAGACCACACCAAGGACCTGCCATGGGCATCTCGCGCCACGCCACCGCGCACTGGGAAGGCGACCTCAAGAGCGGCAAGGGCAAGCTGGATACGCCGCAGAGCGGCCTGCTCGCCGGCACCGCGTACGGTTTCAACAGCCGCTTCGGCGAGCAGAAGGGCACCAACCCCGAGGAGCTGATCGCCGCCGCCCACGCGGGCTGCTTCACCATGGCCCTGTCGGCCAAGCTCGGCGAGGCCGGCTTCACCCCCACCTCGCTGGACACCCGCGCCGACGTGGACCTGTCGATGGAAGGCGGCCCCAGCCTGTCGCAGATCCGCCTGACCCTGAAGGCGCAGGTGCCGGGCATCGACGAAAAGCAGTTCCGCGCCATCGCCGACGACGCCAAGCAGAACTGCCCGGTGTCCAAGGCCCTGTCCGCCGTGCCGATCTCGCTGAACGCCGAGCTGGTCGGCTGACCGGCAGCCCGGATGCGGTGAAGACCGCATCCGGGGTTTCCGTCCGGTGGACCACCCCAGCGCATCGCCGGGTGCGCTCCGCTCGCGCACCGCGCCGTGCCTGGCCCACTCCGCCGGGCGAACCGGGAAACAGGAAGTTCCCGCCGGTACGCGCCGGCCCGGGTAGCCCGGATAAGGCCAACGGCCGCATCCGGGGCTCAGGTACCCGGACAGTGCGCATGCCTGCCCGCACCCGCTTCGCTCGCGCCCGCACGGGGGGCCTGAGCCCGCTCCTCGGGGCAAAACGGGAAAGCACGAAGTCGCCGTCGGTACGCGCCGCCCTGTGTAGCCCGGATAAGGCCAACGGCCGCATCCGGGGCTCAGGACATCCGCACAGTGCGCCCGCCTGCCGGCACCCCGGGCGCGCTTCGCTTACCCGGGCTACGTCCTGCAACCCTTTCGTCCAGCGGGATGCGGGAACACGCGACTGTTCCCGGGAGCGTGCTGCACCGGCAGCCGCTGCGTCGCCGCAGACGGGGCCGACGGCCGCATCGAAGGCCGCATCGGGGATCGCGATCCATGCGGACCACGTCGCTGGAGTCCCGGCCGCGCCCCGAGTGCTCCATCAACTTGCCCGCCCACTGCCGCACCCGGTTTGCCTCCCATCGGCCTCACCGGCATAGTCGGGCGCATCCTCTTGCCGCCGGAGACGCCATGCGTCAGCGCACGCTTTCCGCTTCCCTGCTGGTCCTTGCCGCCGCCCTGGCCGCCGCGCCGGCCGATGCCGCACCCAGCCAGGCTGCGCCCGCGCAGCCGGCGCCGCCGTCCTACGCCGGCACCACCGCCGAGGCCGTGCTCACCGCGCGCCGCATCCACACCCAGGACGCCGGGCAGCCGCAGGCCACCGCCATCGCCTGGGACAAGGACGGCCGCATCCTGGCCACCGGAAGCGCCGCCGAGCTGCGCCACCGCTACCCGCAGGCGCGCCACGTCGATGCCGGCGATGCCACCGTCATCCCCGGCCTGATCGACGCCCACGCCCATGTGATGGAGCTCGGCTACGCGCTGCTGCGCGCGGACCTGTCCGGGGCCAGCAGCGTGGAGGAGGTGGTCCGCCGCCTGCAGGCCTTCGCCGCCACCGCTCCGGAAGGTACCTGGCTGGTGGGCTGGGGCTGGGACCAGAACCTGTGGCCGGGCCGTGCCTTCCCGACCGCCGCGGAGCTGGATGCGGCCTTCCCCGACCGTCCGGTGTGGCTATCGCGCATCGACGGCCACGCCGCCTGGGCCAACAGCGCGGCCCTGCGCGCGGCCGAGGCGGTGCCCGGGGCGCGCCGGCTGGAGGGCGACTGGCAGCCGGAGGGCGGCCGCATCGAGCGCAGTGGCGGCCGCGCCACCGGCGTGTTCGTGGACGCGGCCATGCGCCTGGTCGAGCGCGCGATGCCTGCGCCGGATGAGGCCTGGCGCGCGCAGGCGCTGGAGCGCGCGCTGGCGGTGGCGGTCGCCAACGGGCTGACCGGCGTGCACGACATGGGCGTGTCCCGCGCGGACCTGGCGCTGATGCGCCGCTTCGCCGACGAGGGCCGGCTGCCGCTGCGCATCAGCGCCTACGCCGACGGCGACCGCGAGGCGCTGGCCGACCTGTGCGCGCACGGCGCTTACCGCCATCCCGGCGGCCGCCTGCAGATGAAGGGGGTCAAGCTGTTCATGGACGGCGCCCTCGGCAGCCGCGGTGCGGCCCTGCTGGCCGACTACAGCGACCAGCCCGGCAACCGCGGACTGCTGGTGACCGACCCGGCCGCCTACGGCGCGGCGGTGATCCGCGCGCGCGATTGCGGCGTGCAGGTGGCCACCCACGCCATCGGCGACCGCGGCAACCGCATCGTGCTGGACACCTACCAGCAGGCGCTCGCCGGGCGCGGCGCCGCCGCCGACCACCGCTGGCGGGTCGAGCACGCCCAGGTGGTGGCGCCGGAGGACATCCCGCGCTTTGCCGGGCTGCGCCTGGTGGCCTCGATGCAGCCCACCCACGCCACCTCCGACATGCCCTGGGCCGGCGAGCGCCTGGGCCAGGCGCGGCTGGCCGGCGCCTACGCCTGGCGCCGCTTCCTGGACCTGGGCGTGCCGCTGGCCCTGGGCTCGGACTTCCCGGTCGAACAGGTGGACCCGCGGCTGGGCCTGCTGGCCGCCGTCACCCGCCAGGACCGCGACGGCCATCCGCCCGGCGGCTGGCTGCCCGGGCAGCGCCTGACCGCGGCCGAGGCCCTGCGCGGCTTCACCGTCGAGGCGGCGCGTGCGGCGCACGACGAGGCGCGGGTCGGGCGCCTGGCCCCGGGCCAGCGTGCCGATTTCGTGCTGCTGGACCGCGACCCGCTGGCGATTCCGGCCGACGAGCTGGACCAGCTCCAGGTCCGCGCCACCTGGGTGGACGGCCAGCCCGTGCATACCGCCGGCGGCGGCTGAAGCGCGCGGTGTCGGGGGCCTTGGGCGCCCGGCGGGCTCGGCAGGCGCCAGAGGGGCTGAGCTGGTAGCGGTGGGGCAGGGGGGATGGGCGAGTTCCCGGCTGGCCACGCGACCCCCGGGCGCTATGCGGACACCCAAGGGACCCGGCACACCCAGCAGGCCCGGCAGACCCGAAAGGCCCAACAGCCCCAACAGGCCCAACAGGCCCAACATGCCCGACAGGCCCGACAGGCCCGACAAGCCCGACAGGCCCGACAGGCCCGACAGGCCCAACAGGCCCAACAGGCCCAACAGGCCCAACAGGCCCAACAGGCCCAACAGGCCCAACAGGCCCAACAGGCCCAACAGGCCCAACAGGCCCAACAGGCCCAACAGGCCCGACGGGCCCCACAGACCCGACAGGCCGACACACCCGGCCGGCCCGGTCCTCGCGGGGAGCGCCGGCCGACGGGGTGGTGCGGGGGCGCCCGCCAGATCGCGGGCAGGGCGGCCAGGGCCCCGCCCGCCATGCGGCCGCGGCGGCCCGCCACGCCCCGGCACCCCTGCGGTTCACCTTCAAGCTGGCCGCGCCCGGCCAAAACCCGGATAATCCGCCAAAGCCGGTCGGGGACGCTCCTTGGTGAGCACACCCGCCCGGCTTTTTCCGTGTCTGGCGCCTGCACCGCCCGCGACGCCCCGATGGCGTCGATGTCCCCCCGGGGGCCGGCGCGCCGGTGCCGGCACGGCTTCCATCCCGCGGCCCCGATGGCCGCCCGATAAAGGAGTTGTGGCCATGGGCCAGTCAGTCGTCGTCCTCGGTGCCCAGTGGGGCGATGAGGGCAAGGGCAAGATCGTCGACCTGCTTACCGAGGAGATCGGCGCCGTCGTGCGCTTCCAGGGCGGCCACAACGCCGGCCACACCCTGGTCATCAACGGCAAGAAGACCGTCCTGCACCTGATCCCCTCCGGCATCCTGCGCGACGACGCGCTGTGCCTGATCGGCAATGGCGTGGTGATCTCCCCGGCCGCGCTGATCAAGGAGATCGCCGAGCTGGAAGAGGCCGGCGTGGAAGTGCGCAGCCGCCTGAAGATCAGCCCGGCCGCGCCGCTGATCATGCCGTACCACATCGCCCTGGATCAGGCCCGCGAGAAGGCCGCCGGCGGCAAGGCCATCGGCACCACCGGCCGCGGCATCGGCCCGGCGTACGAGGACAAGGTGGCGCGCCGCGGCATCCGCATCGCCGACCTGCATTACCCCGACCAGCTGGCGGAGAAGCTCAAGGCCGCGCTGGACTACCACAACTTCGTGCTGACCCAGTACCTGGGCGTGGAACCGGTGGACTTCCAGAAGACCCTCGACGAGGCGCTGGCCTTCGGCGAGTACGTCGAGCCGATGAAGTCGGACGTGGCCGGCATCTGCCATGACCTGCGCAAGCAGGGCAAGCGCGTGCTGTTCGAGGGCGCCCAGGGCGCGCTGCTGGACATCGACCACGGCACCTATCCCTACGTCACCAGCTCCAACACCACCGTCGGCGGCGCGCTGGCCGGAACGGGCGTGGGCGCCGACGCGATCGACTACGTGCTGGGCATCGCCAAGGCCTACGCCACCCGCGTCGGCGGCGGCCCGTTCCCGACCGAGCTGGACGACGAGATCGGCCAGGGCATCCGCGACCGCGGTGCCGAATACGGCGCCTCCACCGGCCGCCCGCGCCGCTGCGGCTGGATGGACATCGTCGCGCTCAAGCGCGCGGTGGCCATCAACGGCATCTCCGGCCTGTGCATCACCAAGCTCGACGTGCTCGACGGCATGGAGAAGCTGAAGATGTGCATCGCCTACGAGTACCGTGGCAAGCGCACCGAGTACGCGCCGCTGGATGCCCAGGGCTGGGAGGAGATCACCCCGGTGTACCTGGAGTTCCCCGGCTGGAGCGAGAACACCCACGGCATTACGAACTGGGACGACCTGCCGCCCGCCGCCCGCGCCTACCTGCGCGCGCTGGAGGAGCTGGCCGGCTGCCCGATCAGCATCGTCTCCACCGGCCCGGACCGCGACCACACCATGGTCCTGCAGGATCCGTTCGCCTGAGGCGACAACCCGGTGGCCCGGCGCGCCACGCGCGTGCCGCGGCCCCGGTGGAGCAGGTCGAAAGCCCCGCGCAAGCGGGGCTTTCTTCTTGCACCGCAGGCATCGGCCGCGCCTTCGGGCTTGGCCCGGGGCGTCCCGGGTGCGCTGCGCTTACCCGGGCTACGGGTAACGGCCCGGGGCCCAATCCTCGCGCGGCGCGGGCGAGAACCCGTTCCGTAGCCCGGTCAAGGCCGCAGGCCGCATCCGGGGCCATGCGATGCCGAACCCCGGGTGCGCTGCGCTTACCCAAGCTACGGGTAACGGCGCGGGGCCAATCCGCGCGCCGCGCGCCTGAGGCCCGTTCCGTAGCCCGGCCAAGGCCGCAGGCCGCATCCGGGGCGGTGCGAGATACCAACCCCGGGTGCGCTGCGCTTACGGGCTACGGGTAACGGCCCGGGGCCAATCCGCGCGCTGCGCGCCTGAGGCCCGGTCGTAGCCCGGATAAGGCCGCAGGCCGCATCCGGGGGCATGCGATGCCAACCCGGGTGCGCTGCGCTTACCCGGGCTACGGGTAATGGCGCGGGGCCAATCCCCGCGCTGCGCGCCTGAGGACGCGTTCGTAGCCCGGATAAGGCCTAAGGCCGCATCGGGGGTCGTGCGATACCAACACCGGGCGCGCTGCGCTTACCCGGGCTACGGGTAACGGCCCGGGGCCCAATCCTCGCGCTGCGCGGGCGAGAACCCGTTCCGTAGCCCGGCCAAGGCCGCAGGCCGCATCCAAGGCCATGCGATGCCTCTGGGCCTGCAATGCCCCGATGCGCTGCGCTTGCCCGCGCTGCGGGACGCCACGCCGGCGGAATCCCGCGCCTCACGGCTCACGCTGCAGTCAAGCACCACGCCGCACGATGGCCACGGGGCGGCACCCCTCCGCCGCGCCCGAGAAGCGGTTCCCCCCGCCGCGATGGAAACAGCGATGTCCGACGACCGTTCCCCCGGCGCCCAGCCCCAGGCCCGCACGCCCACCGGCGCCAAGCCCACCGCCGCCGAGCGCCGCACCGCCCGCCAGCAGCAGGACCTGCGCGCCGGCCTCACCCCCGGGCAGCTGCGCGCGGTGGAAACCCTCGAAGCCTTCCAGTGGCGCCTGGCCTTCGTCCGCCGCCCGCTGTTCCGCGACCCGATCCCGGTGATGTTCGACCGCGGCGACACCCGCTTCGTCGTCGTCCAGGCCGACGGCACGCTGGACGAGAACCCGACGCTGAAGCTGCGCGGCTGAGGCGGTCGTGCCGTGGGTTCGGTCCGCCGGGCCATGTGCCGGCGGGATACCTGCCACCGTTGGGCACGCAGGATCCGGCACGGCGGCAGCACCCTCCATGGGGCCGGAGCGAGGAACGGCCGACCACGGCCTACGCAGGCTTCGTCATCGTCGCGCGGCGGACGAATGCGCCCGCGCATCAGGGCGCGGCCGGAAGGCGCCCACACGCAGCTGCGGGGTTTGCGGAGCCCGCCGTGCGGCGGCTGTGATGGCGCCCGGCGTCGCTACCTTGCCGCGCCCCAGATGTCGGCGGCGATCACCGCCGCCGGGCAGCCGGCCTGGCGCAGGGCCAGCCCCTGGGCACTGCCCAGCGTGGCCTCATGCGAATACGCCCACAGCACCGCGGCAGCGTCGAAGCGGTTGAGGCCCAACTGGTGCGCCTTCTCATCCACCCGCTGGCACGCCGCGCGCGCCGCATCCCGCAGGGCCTGGCCGGCCTTTGCATCGCGCAGCGCGAGCACGGCGTCGCCAACGGACGCGTCGGCGGCAAGCGCGTCCCTGATCGAAACCCGGGGTGCGACGCGGAATGTCAGGATCCGTGCCGCCGGAACCCCCGCCAGCGCCATGCGCGCCTGCGCCGCCAGGCATCCCGGTGCGGGCGTGCAGGTGGCGGTGACGTCACTGAAAACGGAGATCACCGGCGGGGAGGACATGAGGTTCCACGTGCCGATCAGCGCAAGCCTGCGGTCGTAGACATGCCTGCCTTCCGGGAAATAGGCAGTCAGCTGTGCGATCGGTTGGTCGCCCAGCCGGGATGCACCGATGTCCACGGACGACTTCTCGCTCAGCGAGTTGGAGAACAGCTCGGACAGGGTCTGGCTGAAGAACCGCGAGGCGGTGTTGGCGTCCTCGGCGGTCAGCGGCGTCAGCAGGGTGGTGGTGGGCGCCATCAGCCGGGCCGCGTTCTGCAGCACCGCCAGCGCCGGCCCGCTGACCTGGTCCTTGCGGCTGGAGGTCGCGTTGAGGTGGGCTTCGGCCCGCAGCACGGTGTTGCTGTCGATGCGGAAGAGCGGGGTGAGGAACAGCCGGCCGTGGGCTTCGGTCTCCCAGGTCTCGCCCTTGCTGCCACCGCTGCGGTAGGAGGACGAGGCCAGCGTGGTCGTGGTCGATGCGTCGGGGTTCTGCAGCTCGATCCGTACCGAGATCAGGCGCGAGAACTCGCGATCCATCGCCACCCGTGCAAGCAGCGGACGGTGTTCGTCCTGGTAGCAGCGGCTGCCCGGCGCGCTCCTGCACTGCAGCTCGCCCGCACCAGCGGCCTGCACCGTCTGCGGGTTCTCGCCCTCGACGTAGATGCGGGTGTAGGTGTCCAGGAATGCGGCGCTGCCTGGGGTTGCCTGCGGGAGGCTGAAGTCGAGGAAGGGAAGGATGTCCTTCCTCGGTACGGCTGCGGCGGCGGAGGGATCGGCGTCGACGTTGCCTCGACCCCCCTGCGCGGGCGCCCCTGCCGGCGTTCCATCGGCCGGCAAGAGCGGCTTGATCACGCTTGAATGCGCGGGTGGCTCCACCGGCAGGGCCGTGCGGGGCACGTGCGATGCACAACCGGCAAGGTGCAAGCCAGCCATGGCGAGGATCAGCCAGGCGCCGCGGGTGTACGCGTGCACGTGCTCCATATGCCTTGCCCCCTGTCAGCCCCTCCCGGGGCTCCGGCTGGATCATACGCCCGCGAGGGGCAGGGAGGCGGCGCACGCAACCTGAGGCCCCGCGTTCGGCGGCGGGGCCTGCCGCACGTCGGCGGGACACGCTCCCGGGCTGTCACCCCGTGCGGCTGGAGCACGGATTGATGGCCCGGCGTACAGACCTGACGCATGCAGGCCGCCGAACCGGTTTCGCATCCTGCGGGCCATGACCGGGGAGCCGGTCCCTCGCCGCCTGCGCGGCCGGGCATCGCGCGATGCGTCCGCCGGTCTCCAGATCCTCCACGACCTCACGCCACTGCCACCGCGGCGCTGTTCCACTTCGGCCATGTCGACACCCGATCCCCTGCACGCCAAGCCGGTCTGCCTCGAAGCGCGCGCCCGCGCGTGCGTGCACGGGTCGCCCCTCCCGTTGCCCGGCCACGGCGCCACCCTGGAGCGCTGGCGCGCGCTGGCGGCGCTGGGCGCCGGGGACCTGGCCCTGGCCAAGGTGCTGGAGGCCCACCACGACGCCCGGGCCATCCTGGCCGAGCTGCAGGCGCCGCCACCGGCGCCGGGCACGCTGCTGGCGGTCTGGGCGGCCGAAGGTCCCGAGTCCACCGTGGTGGTGCGCGACGGCCCCGGCGGTGCGCGCCTGCACGGGCGCAAGCCGTGGTGCTCGGGCGCCAGGTTCGTCGATGCCGCGCTGGTCACCGCCGTGTCCGGTGACACGCGCCAGCTGGTCCTGGTCCAGCTGCGCCAGCCCGGCGTACGCGTGCTTGATCCCCAATGGGAAGCCGTCGGCATGGCTGCGATCGAAAGCGGGCCGGTGCAGTTCGATGCCGCCGCCTGCCAGCGCATCGGCGCGCCGGGCGCCTACCTGGCGCGCCCCGGCTTCTGGCATGGCGGGGCCGGCGTGGCCGCGTGCTGGCTGGGCGCAGCCATCGAGATCGCCCTGCGCCTGGCCGACCCGGCGCGCGTCGCGCGCGATCCGCACCTGGCCGCGCTGCTGGGCCGCGTGGACATGGTCCTCGGCGCGGCCACCGCGCTGATGCGCGAGCTGGCGGCGCGTATCGATGCGCAGCCCGATCAACCGCACCGGCGCGAGGTGGTGCGCCTGCGCTCGCTGGTGGAGCGCACCTGCCACGACGTGCTCGACGCGGCCGCCCGCGGCATGGGCCCCGGCCCGCTGTGCCGCGACCGCGCCCATGCGCAGCGCTGCGCCGATCTTTCCGTGTTTGTCCGCCAGAGCCACGCCGACCGCGACTGGGCGGCCCTGGGGGCGGACGTCGCCTCACTCGATCCGGAGATCCGATGGCCCCTGTAGACGAATCCATGCCGCGCATCGCCGGCGAGGGCGAGCACGAAGCCGCCTGGCGCGCCTCCGGCTGGCTGGCCCGCCTGCCCGGGCAGACGCCGGCGCAGCTGCTGCACGGCAGCCGGCGGCTGGTGCTGCTGTCGCCGCATCCCGATGACGAGACCCTCGCCTGCGCCGGGCTGCTGCATGCCGCCGGCCAGGCCGGCCTGGCCGTGCACCTGCTGGCGGTGACCGACGGCGAGGCCTGCTACCCCGGCGATGCCCACTGGACGCCGGCGCGCCTGCGCGAGCAGCGCCCGCGCGAGGTGGAGCGCGCGCTGGACGAGCTGGGCGTGCAGGCGCACGTGCAGCGGCTGGGCCTGGGCGACGGTGCCGTCACCGCCTCCGGTGCGCAGCTGGAAGCGGCACTGCATGCGCTGCTGCGACCCGGCGACCTGCTGGTCGCGCCGTGGGAACAGGACGGCCACCCCGACCACGACGCCACGGGCCGGGCCGCGCTGGCGGTGGCCGGCGCCGCCGGCATCCGGCTGCTGCGCTACCCGGTGTGGGCCTGGCACTGGCTGGCGCCGGATGCCGCGCAGCCGCCGTTCCAGGCCGTGCGCATGCCGCTGCCGCCGGAGGCCGTGGCGCGCAAGCAGCGCGCCATCGCCTGCTTCGAATCGCAGCTGGGCACCAGCCTGCCGCCGGCCCCGGCGCCGGTCCTGCCCCCGAACGTGGTCGAGCGCTTCCATCGCCCGTACGAGGTCTACCTGCCATGACCCTGGCGCGTTACTTCGACCCGATCTGGGGGCAGGGCGAGGACCCGTTCGGCTACCGCAGCCGCTGGTACGAGGCGCGCAAGCGCGAGCTGCTCCTGGCGATGCTGCCGCGCCCGCGCTTTGCCCGCGGCTGGGAGATCGGCTGCGCCAACGGCGAGCTCACCGCCGCCCTGGCCGCCCGCTGCGACACGCTGCTGGGCACCGACCTGCACCCGCGCGCGCTGGCCATCGCGCGCCAGCGCTGCGCCGGCCTGCCGCAGGTCCGGTTCGAGCGCATGGAACACCCGCGGCAGTGGCCCGATGGCAGCTTCGACCTGGTCGTGGCCGGCGAGATGGGCTACTACCTCGACGCGCCGGCGCTGGAGGCGTTCGCCCGCAGGCTCGAGGCCAGCCTGCCGCCGGGCGCGGTGCTGCTGGCCTGCCACTGGCGCGCGCAGTTCGACGGTCGCCGCAGCGCCACCCGTGCCGTGCATGCGCGCCTGGGCGCGATCGCCGGCCTGCAGCCGCAGGCGCACTACGAAGATGCGGATTTCCTGCTCGACTGCTGGAGCAGCAATACCACCTCGGTCGCCCAGCGCGAGGGCCTGCGGTGATCGGCGTGCTGGTGCCGGCGCACAACGAGGAGGCCCTGATCGGCGATTGCCTGCGCTCGATCCAGCACGCCGCCCGCCACCCCGCGCTGGAAGGTGAGGCGGTGGAAATCCTGGTGGCCCTGGACAGCTGCAGCGACGACACCGCCACCATCTGCCGGGAGCTGGGCGTGCGCACCGTGGCCCTGGAGGCGCGCTGCGTCGGCCAGGCCCGCCGCGCCGCCGCCGACCTGCTGCTGCAGTCCGGCGCCCGCTGGCTGGCCTCCACCGATGCCGACAGCCGTGTCCCGCCCGACTGGCTCGCCGCGCAGCTGGCCTGCGGCGCGGACGTGTTCTGCGGCACCGTGCGCGTGTCCGACTGGCTGGATTTCGCCCCGCGCGTGCGTGCCGCCTTCCTCGCCGGCGAGCACTACGAAGACGGCCACCCGCACGTGCACGGCGCCAACGTCGGCCTGCGCGCCGACGCCTACCGCGCGGTGGGCGGCTTCCCCGCGCTGGCGGCGCACGAAGACCACGGCCTGCTGCACGCGCTGGAACGGCACGGGTACGCCATCGCCCGCCACGCCCACCCGGCGGTGATCACCAGCGCCCGCCGCGATGCGCGGGCAAGGCACGGCTTCGGCGATTACCTGCTGGCGATCGAGGCGGCGGTCTAGCCGTGGAGCGCGTCGGCCGGCGACGCATCAGCTGATCACGCACACGGACGGCCCCGCAGCGGCCGCCAGCCTCGTCCGCCCCACGCGTTCTGCGGGTTCCGGGCGAACGTCGCACCCGTAGCCCGGGTAAGCAAAGCGCACCCGGGACGCCGCCACGCATGACGACACGCAAGGCCCGGCATTACCGGCGCGCATAATCGCCCCACATTCCCGCCAAGGCCCGACCCATGCCTGACGCCCGCATCCGCCGCCGCGCGCGCCGCACCGCGGCCGTCCTGTCCGCCCTGCTGGGGCTGGTCGTCGCCGTGCCGGCGGCCATGGCCGCTGCCGGTGAACCCGGCGCACAACCGGCCCCGGCGCTCGAGCGCTTCCACGCCCCGGCCGAAGGCACGTACAGCGGCGGCCGCATCACCGCCGACGAGCTGCCCGCCCTGCGCGCGGCCGGCATCGCCCAGGTCATCGACCTCACCCCCGACGCCGAGACCCCCGCCTTCGACGAAGCCACCGCCGTGCGCGCCGCCGGCATGGCCTACGCCAACCTGCCCATCGCCGGCCCTGCCGACCTCACTCCCGAAGCGGTGGCCGCCTTCGACCAGCTGCTGCGCAACGCCGAAGGTCCCATGCTGGTGCATTGCGCCAGCGGCAACCGCGTCGGCGCCCTGGCCGCGCTGCGCGCCGCGCAGATCGGGGGCCAGCCCGAGGAAGAGGCCATCGCCGAAGGCAGGCGCTGGGGCCTGGGCAGCCTGGAAGGCGCGGTGCGCGCGCAGCTGGCGAAGCAGCGCTGCGCCGCTGGCGGATAGGCGCCACCCGGATGCGGCCTGCGGCCTTGTCCGGGCTACCCGACGGAGTCGCCTCCATTACCCGTCGCCCCGGTGAGTGAAACGCACCCGGGAACGCCCCCGCCGGGCTCCACGCCGTCCCCATCGGCTACGCTCGCCCCGGGGAACGACGGAACGATTCCAGGGGGGAGCGATGGAGCACATTCTTGCGGCGTTACCGCGCCTCGGCGGCGGATTGGACGCGCACGCCTCGACCCGCCCAGGCGCTGACGCACGCAGGTTGCCCAGGCACGCGAAGCTGGGAGGCCATGCGCCGCAGGCGGGGGAGGGAGCGAACCATGTCTGGCGGTGATCCGATGCCTCCCACCGCTACCGCCGCGGTCCCGATGTATCCGACCGGACGCGCACCCGCGTCGCCGCGCTCCGCAAAGGCCAGGCTGGCGCTGGTGATCCAGATGCTGGTGGGTGCCGTGGGCGGCTTCTACGGCCTGCAGTGGCTGGACAGCCGGGTCGGCGGGCTGGACGTGGGACTGCTGTTCCTCGGCCTGGGCGCGCTGGTGGTGATGACCTGGCTGCAGATCGTGGCGCACGAGGCCGGCCACGCCCTGGCCGGTGCCCTGGCGGGGCGCCGCTTCGTCGGCGCCGGCATCGGCCCGCTGCAGGTGGACCGCGGCGCCGGCGGGCGGCTCACCTTCCGCTGGGCGCGAGGCATCCGCGGCATCGCCGGCTACGCGGTGATGCTGCCGCGCGCGCACGAGCCGCGCCGGCGGGCCGCCGCCTACATCCTCGGCGGGCCGCTGGCCAACCTGGCCTGCGCCGCCACGGCCTTCGGCCTGTGGCACGGGCTGGCCGACCCGGCTCCGCTGGTGCGGGTGCTGCTGGCCGTGACCGGCGCGGTCGCGCTGCTCCTGGGCGTGCTCAACCTGGTGCCGTTCCACAGCCAGGGCTGGAACAGCGACGGATACAACCTGCTGCAGCTGTGGGGCAGGCCGCGGCACTGGCAGGCGGTGCAGGCCGTGCAGCTGGCGCAGGCCTCGGCCCTTGCCGGCGTGCGCCCGCGCCACTGGCCTGCCATGCCCGAAGCCAGCCTGGACGACCTGCCGCCGCCGCTGCAGGCCAGCGTGCAGGCAATGCGCCTGATCGTCGCCCTGGACAGCGGTGACGCGGACACCGCCCGCGCCGCGGCCACCGCTATCGCCGGCTTGTGGCCGGCCATGCCCGACGGCCAGGCCCAGGGCGGGGCGGTGATGCTCGCCACCTACGCCGCCCGCACCGGCGACCGCGCACTGCTCGCGGCATGGCGCCCGTACTGCCAAGGCGGGCTGATGGACCTGCAACCGGCACGCCTGTGGCTGGACGCCGAGGCCGCCAGCCTCGACGGCGACCTCCCCAGGGCGCGCGACCTCGCCACCCAGGCCCGCGCCGCCGCGCCACGCATCCACGACCGCGCCGGCCAACTGCTCATGGGCGAGTACCTGGACCAGCTGGAACAGCGCATCGCCGCGCAGGAGCACCAGCAGCCGGCAGCGCGCCCGCCGCCGCTGCCCGTGGAGGCGTGAGCGGGCTCCACCGGCCACCGCCCCGCTTGACCTCCCACCCACCCAGCCGCGCCCAAATTGGGTGGCAAATGCAACGCACCGGACCGCCGATGAAGACCGCATCGCTCCCCTCGGTACGTGTCGAGCCCGCACTCCGCGCGGCGGCGGAGTCGGTCCTGCAGGAAGGCGAGAGCCTTTCCAGCTTCGTCGCGCAGTCCGTGCGGGCCATGGTCCAGCAGCGCCAGCAGCAGGAAGCCTTCATCGCCCGCGGGCTGGCCGCGCGCACCCCGGCCCGGGAAAGCGGCGATTACCTGCCGGCCGGCAGTGTGACCCAGGCGCTGGAATCCCGTCTGCACAAGGCCCGCGGCAAGAGCGTCCCGTGAGCTTCCGCGTCCTCCGCCCGGTGCCCGACCGGCCAAGGCTGGACCCGTGATGGCCGCCTGCCCGGCGCAGGCCGAGGCCGCCGCACGGGCCTACGGCATCGCACGCGCCGGCCCGGTCGAATCGCTGGTGCGCATCCTCTCCGACGCCGGCTACGTCGAGCCGGCACGCCACTACGCCCGCCAGCCCCCGGCCGCCTGGGCCTACCGGTTCTCCTACGTCCCCACCAGGGACCGCGCCCACGCCCGCGGCGCCCACCACGGCGCCGAACCGCCCTACGTGTTCGATACCGCAGGCTGGGACCTCACCGCCGAGGACCGCCGCGCCGTGGACGCCGTGCACGGCGCCTGGGTGCGCTTCATCCGCAACGGGAGCCCCGGCTGGCCGGCGTATGCGGCCGAGGGGGAGCCGATCAATGAGTTCACCCTCGACGGGCCGGTGGTCGGGCCTGATCCGCTGCGGGAGCGGCTGGATGTGGTGGCGGGGGCGAAGGGGCGGTGATGGGAACTGCACCGCGCTGGTACGCGTTTGGTGATCCTGCAATGCTTCCGGCGTGGTGGCCTTTCGCGGTCGGTGGACTGGCGCGAGCCGTCGAAGGGCATCGGAGCACGATGTTGGGCTCCAGAGGCGGGCAAGCATCGGATGCTTAAAGAAGTCACTATTCAGGCCGTCATTGGATGAGACGCTCAGCCGTAGTGGCTGAGCCGGATTCTGTTGAGGGCTACCCCACCGGGAGGGGCCGAGCGGGCATCATTGAGTATGCTCAGGCGCCTGCCGGGGAGCGACTGTCGATGTTCCAGGGGACTGAATGACCATCAAGAAAGCACTGCAGGATCAGCGGCGGGTACTGCTGGACCTCACCTATCGCAATCGTCTCCTCAACCTTCCCAACCGTCCGTCGGCGCGCACCATCGTCTTGCACGGTGAGAGCAGCGGCGAGATCTATGAACTCCTCGTCGAGCAGAAGCGATCACTCTCATTCGCGGCGATTGCCGAGGATGAGCAGGAGGAGGCGCTTCCACCTGAGGAGCTGGTGGGGTCGGTTGAGATCACGCTGGCGCAGCCCGACCTGGGCTCCGAAGGGACGCGTCGCCAGGGCGGCCGACTACTGAAGACCAGGCTCAAGAGCGAGCATCTGCAGAAGCGCCTGCTTGAGGTCTACTACGAGTCGCGCACCATGCTCGAAGAGCAGGGTGTCAACGTGCTTTACCTCGCTCTGGGACAGCTCAGGTACTTCGACCCGAAGAAGCCTGAGGATGTGCGCCATGCGCCTTTGGTCCTCTTGCCGGTCCAGCTTGAGCGAAAGACCGCTCGTGACCGCTTCGTGGTGAGGTGGTCCGAGGAAGACCTGCAGGAAAACGTATCCCTTCGGGAAAAGCTTCGCGTCGATTTCGGGCTAACTCTTCCCGAGTTTCCTGCGACTGAAGACTTCGATGTTTCAGAGTACTTCTCGCAGCTGGGAGAGGTACTGACTGGCCAGAAGGGATGGAGCGTAGTCACGGACGCAATCCAGCTCGGCTTCTTCTCGTTCGCAAAGCTGCTGATGTACCTGGACCTGGATCCGTCCAAGTGGCCGGAAGGGAAGGAAATCGACCGCCAGGGGCTGGTCTCGGGCCTCCTAGGTGAGGGCTTCGAGGGTTCCTCCGCGGACATCGGCGCCGAAGGTCCGGCCGGGCTGGATGCAGTCCTGCCCGTGGCGCGCCTGCAGTACGTGGTGGACTGCGACAGTTCCCAGGCTGCGGCGATCGAGGCGGTGAGGCGCGGCGAAAACCTCGTCATCCAAGGGCCACCAGGTACCGGCAAGTCGCAGACCATCGCCAATGTCATTGCCACGGCCGTGGCGGATGGCAAGACGGTGCTCTTCGTCGCCGAGAAGATGGCGGCCCTGGAGGTGGTGAAGCGCCGCCTGGCAAACGTGGGCCTGGGTCCGGTCTGCCTGGAGCTGCACAGCAACAAGGCCAACAAGAAGACGGTTCTAGATGAGCTAGAGCGCACCTTGCGCGTGTCGGCGCCGGAGAAACTTGACGTCCAGGCAGCCAACGACAAGCTCACGTCCCTACGGGACAGCCTCAACCGGCATGCCTGTGACCTCCATCGGGAGGACATCGGAGCAGCCAATCTTTCGCCGTTCGAGATCATCGGCAATTTGGCCAAGCGCCTGCCGGAATCGTCCCGTCCGCCTTACAAGCTGGGTCGGGCCGCAGCGTGGACCCGTGGTGAAGCCGAGGCGCACGCGAACCTGATCGGCGAAGCCTGCCAGCACCTCACCATCGTTGGTCCGCCCGCCAAGAACATCTGGCGCGGCGTGAACATCGCACCGGTCATGCGGCCGGCCGCGGAGGACCTGGTTGACTCTGTCCGGGAGTTGCCAGAGCGGCTTGGTCAGGTGCTGGAGAGCGCGCGTGCCCTCGCTGGGGTGCTCGGGATACCCGCTCCATCAACGTTGGCCGGGGCCAGGGCACATTGCCGCATGGCTGCCAAGCTCGTGAATGCGCCTGCGTTCGACCGCCAGACCATCAACTCCGCGGTGTGGTCCGCGGGGATCGACGTCCTGCGCGAGGCCGTCGATAGCGGCCGCAAGCTTGCGTATATCCGCGCAGAACGCTCGCGTGAGGTTGTCGACCTGGCTTGGGACGCAAACTGGCAGGCTGCAAGGCTTGCGGTCGCAGCCCATGGTGACAACTGGCTGCGTTGGCTCAACAAGGACCACCGTGCCGCAGTTGCGCAGCTCAAGGGCGTAGCCAAAGGTCCCCTGGTCAAGACCAAGACCCAGCGGCTCGCGATTCTGGATGACCTGATCGCCGCACAGAAATGCGCATCGCGGCTGGAAGAGGTCGAGCCACAGGCCAAGACGGCCTTTGGCAATGTCTGGAAGGGTGGCCTCACCGACTGGGATCTGGCCGAGTCAGTCCTCGCGTGGGTTGTCGAGCAGAACGCGGCCAAGGCCGATGCCAAGCTGCGGGAAGTCGCCGCCACGGTCGAAGACAGGAGCCTGCTCAAGAGCCGGCTTGAAGCCGCCCGTGCTGCACTCGATGGGTTTGCGCAGATGGAGATGGTGCTCGAAGAGAAGTTCGGCTACGACGAGGAAGAAGCTACCGATGGTGGCACGCTTGCCCAGGCCGAGCTTGAGGACCTCCGCGAGCGATTCGCCGCCTGGCAGGGTGGTGCGGAAGAGCTCGTCCGCTGGCTGGCATTCAATGACGTCTGGGTCCGTATCCATTCCGCGGGACTCGGCGAGGCGCTCGACTCATTCGCGAACAAACCGAAACTCTGGCCGAAAGCCGTCGGCCAGTTCTGGGTGGCCTATTACCTGCAGATGCTGGAGGAGGCGCAGTCGAGGCGCCCCGACCTCGCGCGCTTTGACGGGCGACGCCACGACGAACTCGTGGCCGAGTTCCGCCGGCTCGATACGCAGCGGCTGCGCGTGGCGCAGTACGAGGCGGCACACGCCCATTACCAGGCAGTCCCGCGGTCCGCGCTCGGGGTCGGTGCGCTTGGCGTGCTGCGTTCGGAGATTGCGCGCAAGCGTGGCCACTTGGCCCTGCGCAAGCTGCTGAAGGTCTGCGCCTCGCCCATCCAGGCCGCCAAGCCAGTCTTCATGATGAGCCCACTCTCCGTAGCACAGTACCTGGAGCCCGGCGCTATCAGTTTCGACCTGCTCGTAATTGACGAAGCCAGTCAGGTGGAACCAGTGGATGCCATCGGCGCCATCGCCCGCTGCCAGCAGGTGGTGGTGGTCGGCGACGACAAGCAGCTGCCGCCGACCTCCTTCTTCTCCCGCATCGTGGAGAGCGAGGAACTGGACGAGGACGACGAAGGCGCTCAGGCCAAGGACCTGGAGAGCATTCTGTCGTTGTGCACGGCGAAGGGACTTCCACAAAGGATGCTCCAGTGGCATTACCGCAGCCGCCACGAATCGCTCATCGCGGTCTCCAACAAGGAGTTCTATGAAGGCAATCTCTTCATCGTTCCAAGCCCGGATCGTGCCCGAACCAACCTGGGCCTGAAGTTTCATCACCTTCCGGACGGACGTTTTGATCGGGGCAACTCACAGAAGAACCAGATAGAGGCCCAGGCGATTGCCCAGGCGGTCGTCGATCATGCCCGGAACCGGCCGCACCTGACCCTGGGCGTTGGCGCCATGTCCGTGCGCCAGCGCCAGGCGATCACGGATGAAGTCGAGCTGGCGCGGCGCCAGCATCCCGAGCTTGAACACTTCTTTGCCTCGCACTCGCACGAACCGTTTTTTATCAAGAACCTGGAGAACATCCAGGGCGACGAGCGTGATGTGATCCTGATTTCCATTGGCTATGGCAGGTCGAAGGCTACTGGCCAGATGTACCAGAGCTTCGGACCGCTTAACTCCGATGGTGGTCATCGTCGCCTCAACGTGTTGATTACCCGTGCCCGCATGTGCTGTGAGGTGTTCTCCAGCATCGTGGCCGACGACATCCGCATCGACGGCAACAGCAAGCCTGGCCTGGTGGCACTCAAGAGCTTCCTCCGCTACGCCCAGTCGGGCGACCTTGGTATCCCGATGTTCACCGGGCGTGGCGTGGATTCACCGTTCGAGGAGGCGGTGCAAGCGGCGCTCACGCAGCGTGGCTACAAGGTCGACAACCAGGTCGGTGTGGCTGGCTTCTTCATCGATCTGGCCGTCGTCGACCCGGACATGCCCGGGCGCTACCTGCTCGGCATCGAGTGCGATGGTGCGGCTTACCATTCCGCGCCCTCCGCACGCGACCGCGATCGCCTTCGCCAGGACATCCTTGAGGCGCATGGTTGGACCATCCACCGCATCTGGAGTACGGACTGGTTCCAGCAGATGGACAGGGAGGTTTCCCGTCTCATGGCTGCAATCGACAGGGCAAAGGCTGGCAAGAAGCCCATGCCCAAAGTCCGTGAAGAGGCGGCTCCCGTCAGGCGGCTCGAGGCACCCGTGGTGGAAGAGCAAGAGGTCGCGCCACGAATGTCCGTTCCCTACAGCCAGGCTTCGTTCGTGCCGGGCAACTCCAAGCTGGCCCCGCATGAGGTCCCACTGGAGAGCATGGTGTGGACGGTCGTGAAGATCGTGGAGCACGAGGGGCCGATCCACCAGGACGAGGTTGTAGCCCGCGTACGTGATCTTTGGAAATTGGGTCGTGCCGGAAGTCGCATCCAGGCGGCGGTGGCAGCAGCGCTTGAGCGTGCTGCGCGCAAGGGCCAGCTGGAGTCAGAAGACGGGTGCTATGTCGCCCCTGGCCGTCCGATTCTTGTCCGTGATCGGAGCGCGGCTGAGTCGAGAACCTTGAAGAAGCCAGAGCTGCTACCGCCACAGGAAATCAGGGGCGCACTTATCCAGGTCGTGGCAGAGGCGCACGGCGTAGCGCGGGACGAAGCCATCACTGCTGTTTCGCGGATGCTTGGATTTTCAGCCACTAGTCAACAGCTGCGGGATGTTGTTGCAAACCAAATTAGCAAATCGATTGAGCAGGGCCTCCTCGTAGATGTTGGCGGCATGCTTGAGGCTGCGTCCGCTATGAGTGATAGGTAGCTCGTACTTCGAAGAGCGTTCGCCGCGAACTCGATTGATGCACGACGCATCTTGCTTCGAGATGCGTAAGCAGCTCCCGTTCATGCGAACGGGGCTGCTTCTTAGTCAGTCTGCCGATGAGTACCTGTCAGGCATCGGGTGGTTCTTGATGTCATTGATTGCTTCCAAGAGCTTTATTGTGGCATCTCCATCTAAGACTTCGCCGGTGTAGCGAACCTCGAAAAGTCCTTGGAGGTTGGACGGTAGCTTTACGCCATCTCTAACCAAGAGAACAAAGCGCCTGCCGTAGAGGGCCATTGCAGCCCCGATCTCTATGAGCACATTGGGGTTAAGCAAGATGTGCTCATTTGCCTCTTGGTCAATTAGTCGCTTCTCAGCATCAACATGAATAATTGCAGAGCTACAGCTGCGCATCTCATTCATGACCTTATCGGGAACCGGTTGAGAGATCGATGTGCGATCAACCGAAACAACAGGCTCCATCTCACCGAAGCCAAGAAGTTTTTTGATCGGTTCGATGAAGGCGCGGTTCTTCCCGTGAGTTACAAAAACCCTGCGGTTCTCTTCGTTTTGGCGCTCGTTCTGTTTTGCAGTGGATTCTTCTGTATCAGGGACGTCGGGTTCCTCTTTGGACTCCTGGTAATCCATTGCCAGCGTTTGCTGGTCTTGGATTGCATCAGGTGTTCCGATTGCCTGCATCCCTGAAAGGTCGACGTAGGTCTTCCCTTTGATGTCTCTAAGGATGCCCACGCTGTTGGCGCCTTCCACGATCATCGATTGAACAAGAGCTGCACGCTCGGCTGGAACCCCCATCTGGATGAGGACGTTCTTCCCTATGTCCTCTCTAGGGAGTGATGCGCCGTTGTACTTATTAAGGAATTCCCCGACTACTCTTGGTCTGAGAAGTGCCTCCCGAGTTGCTTGTACGTCGTCATCCTCGCTGACCGGCCTGACGATGCGAAGTCCAAGGGGTCGATAGAAATCTCGCTGGCGTTGTAGCCGCCGCTAGTGAGGCCGTAGGCGATAGATGCGCCACAGAGTTGGCGGAATGTACTGGACCCTGGCTGCATGTCGAGTGCTGCAGCTACATTCAAGGGCGATGTCGGTCTGTAGCCATAATGTTCCGCAATGGCTTGGGGGATCCGTAGTGCTTGCTTCAAAGAGTAGGCGGGAACGTCTGCCTGAGAAACATAAGTCCGCGGAGCTGCGGGTCGGGTCCCCTCGGTGCCCGTGCTTCGAGGGGGCCTCTGGGGGGCTTTGCCCTTGCTTCTCGTTGGGACCTTGCTCGCTTTTGAGTTCTTGGTAGCTGGCGTTCTAGGCATGGCGATCTCCTGCGTGGTTTGAGTGCCTATGAGAATTGAGCTCTCGTAGTAAGGATTTCTACTGTTCTGTTGGGCCAACCTTGTACATGTAACACCCCTTCATCCCCCGACTCATCAGCGTCTTGTACGTATTCCGCACGATCCGCTCCACGCGCTCGCGGGTGGCTTCGGGGTCCTGCTTCATCAGGGTTTTGTAGCCCCTGATCGACCGGTCCATGCGCGAGCGTGATTCGGGGAAGACGGTGGGCTTGCCATCGATCCACCGCAAATCCGGCCCGATAATCACGCCGACGTAGTCCAGCTCCAGGCCTTGGCAGGTGTGGATGCAGCCGACCTGTTCGACCGAGTCGGGGGCGACGATCCAGAGGCTGCCGTCCTGGCTGAGGTTCCACTGGCCGCGGTAGCCGTGTTCGGGGATCTGGATGTCCCAGGCCTTCGGGTCCTTCTTGCTGTTCCAGTCCCAGCAGTAGCCGGCGACCACGCGGGCCTTGTTGTTGGCCTTGTTCTTCTCCCGGATCAGCGCGTGCAGCTCGACGGGCGAATCGACGATGCGGAAGTCGAAGGCCCCGCGGTCGAAGTCGGTGTTTGCCGTCTCGCGGATGCCGAGGAAGTTGTCCAGCCAGGCGATGTAGCCGTCCGAGCCGGCGCACCGGAACTGCGAGGCCAGCTCCAGGTGGGTGACCTCCGCGTCCATCGCCTTCGCCCAGTATTCCAGCTCGGCGATGCGGCCGATGTCGGCCAGCGTCACCACCTGGTCGTCGTCGGCGAAGAACACGGTGCAGCGGGCGCTGCGGATCAGCTCCATGATCTGGTTCTGGCCGAGGTTGCCGTACAGGCCGCTCTTCTCGTTGAGGCGGTGGGCCTCGTCCACCAGCAGGGTGTCGAACGTGTTGGGTTGCGCTTCGTGGAAGCCGCCGGAGCCGGCGAACAGGTTGCCGATCTCCACCTTGCGCAGGTGGCCGGCCAGCTTCTGCTTGTAGACCTCGCGCGGGGCGGCGTTCTTGGAGACGTACTTGGTCAGCTGGCCGCGCTTGGTCAGCGCCACCAGCAGGTTCACCGCCACCACGGATTTGCCGGTGCCCGGCCCACCCTTGACGATCACCACCTGCCGGCGCGCGTCGCTGGCCTGGGCGGCCCTGGCCAGGCAGGTCTCGTAGACCAGCTTCTGGTCATCGACCAGCACGAACTCCTGGTTGCCCTTGAGCATCTTCGCCAGGCTGTCGGCCAGCATCTTCGAGGGGCGGATGCGGCCGTTGGCGATCTCGTACAGCAGCTTGCCCTGGTCGCCCTTGCGCACGTGCTGGCGGATGAAGTCGCGCAGCTTGCCCAGCTCGTCGCCGCCATCCAGGAACACCGGCGCCTTGTCCAGGTACGGCGCGTAATGCGGGTGGCGGATGATGCCGTCGTCGCGGTAGTTGTGCAGGTAGGCGCAGGGGCGTAATGCCGTGCCGGACTCGTACACCGCCTCGTTGAAGCCGTTGAGCAGCGCCGCGTAGGACCAGGCCTGGTAGCTGGGGTGCGGGCCCTCGGTTTCCGCCTTTCCGCCGCGGTTGGCGACGATGATGCCGTCCTTGTCGCTGAGCCGGGCGCTGGACCACTGCTTCAGCTCCACGATCACCAGGTGCGGGGTGCCGTCCTCGGCCTGGCCGGAGAGGATGAAGTCGATGCGCTTGGCCGTCTGCGGGATGCCGAACTCCACGCCCACGCCGATGTCGTCGGGGATGGTGCCGTCGCGCAGCACCCGCGCCATCTCCACCAGCGAGTGGCGCCAGGCCTTGAACTCGCCGTGCGAGGCGTAGCGCCCGGTCTTCTGCACGAACGCGCTTTCCACCACGTCCTCGATGCGGGCGTGGTCGCAGTCGTGCAGGAACTTCGCCTTGGTGCCCTGGTAAACGATCACGCCAGCCTTCTCCCTTGGCTGCCTTGCGGGTGCGCCGTGGTTGCGCACGTCCCCATGTTCCTTGTCGGCCGGTGGCCGCCACTCATTGAGTGCCGGCGTTCCGCCCGGGCTGCGCCCGGCGCCGGCCTGCCGGCCCGCCCGGATCGCGATCCCGGCGGAGCACCCCATCCGGCCCCTCCGGAATGTGACACAGGTCCGAGTATAGGCACGGGCGGGACGGGGATGGCGACCGTCTGGCGGGTGTCGCTGGAGGGGTGCCCGGCCGCCGCGGGACGCCGGGGGTGGCGCGGGGCGATGGCTGCCCGGCGGGTGGCCGGCCGGGGGCCGCAGCCGGGCCGGACGGCACCAGCCCCGGCCCGGCGGCCGCCAGCCGCAAAGCTCCGGGGCTTGCGCGCAAAGCTCCGGACCCGGCGCGCCGGGCATTTTGCTTTGCGTGCAAAGCGTTCTGCTTTGCGCGCAAGGCTCCGGGCTTTGCGCGCGAAGCTCCGAGCCTTGCGCGCAAGGTCCGGAGCCTTGCGGGTGCAAAGCTTTTTGCCTTGCGCGCAAAGCCCCGAGCTCTGCGCGCAAGCCGCTGAACTTTGCGCGCGAAGCGTTTTGCCTTGTGCGCAAGGTCCGGAGCTTTGCGGCCCGGGTTCGGGGCTTTGCGCGCAAAGCGTTTTGCCTTGCGCGCGAAGCTGCAGGCCTTGCGGCCGGTGGGCCACTGGCCGGGGCCGGGGGTCCAGTGGGGGCGGCCGGGCCGGGCGGGCGCGCCGGTGGGGACCGTACCGCGCGCCACGGTGGCGCTGCAGCGCAGCATCCGTGGATGGAAGCGGCGCGGCGGGCAGGGCGGAGCGGCGAGGGGAGCCACCTGCCGCCGGCGCTGCAGGCGGTGCCTGGTCGGCGGAGGCGCGTCCTGCGGGTCGGAAGTGTCAGGCGCCGCGTGTCGGGTTTTCCCCACGCGATGTCAGGGATTCCGGACACCGGTTCGGGCGGATCGGGGTGGTCGGTCCCTCGGCGCCCGATCAGCGGCGTCCCTACCCGGCAGCAGGGGATTTTCCTACACCGATCCGGGCGTCATTGCCACAGGCAGCCCGCGCCGAAGCCAGTCGCGCCCCGTGCGGCCGTGTCAGGAAATTCCGGCAGTCCCTCGGATTCTTCCGACATGTATTTCCGCAGTCCGCCGATGTTGCCCAGGCGTCGGCTGCGCCAGCGTGTGCGCGCCGGCCATCGGGGCCGGCCCCATCCGACAAGGAGTCTGACCGTGACCCAGAACCTGATCGACTTTGAAATCTCCGACGAAAGCCTGGCGCTGATCGACGAGGCGCTCGCCAGCATCGAGGCCCAGCTGGTGCTGCTGCGCGGGCTGGACGTGGACCTGCGCCGCAGCCTGACCAAGATGGGCGACAAATCCGAGGCGTTCTGCCGCCAGGCGCTGGTGGCCTTCACCCAGAACCAGGGCGTGCTGCCCCGCAATTTCGACCTGGCCGGCTTCCAGCGCGACATGGAGGCGTTCGACGCCATCCGCCCGCTGCGCCAGCGGCTGCAGCGCCTGTTCGAGCGCATCTCCGATACCGAGATGGCCATCGGCAGCGACCTGATGGCCGCCTCGCTGGAGGGCTACGCGGTGCTGAAGGTGGCCGGCAAGGGCGAGGGCCTGGACGGCATGCGCCAGGCCCTGTCCGCCCGCTTCGCCCGCCCGCGCCGCCGCGCCACCGACCCGGAAGGCAGCGAGACGGTCCAGTAGACCGGCGTACCTCCGGCACCGCGAAGGCCGCCTCCGGGCGGCCTTCTTCTTTCCCCCCGGCGCGAACAGGCGGCGGGAGTGTCGAACGTGCGGGGCGGGCTTCCCATGGCCGCGGTCGGGATCGCGGTGCATGTACGCGCCGCGCCGGCGCAGGTCGGGCAGGGACCGCAGGGGCCGTCGGGGCGATGGCCTGGGTCCCACGCGGGCGTGAGAGGGGGCAGAAGCCCCCGGATGCGCTGCGCTTATCCGGGCTACGGCTTTGCCTGGGCGGCGGGACGGCGCAGGCCGGCCAGGGACCGCAGGGGGCGTTGGGGGCCGTCGGGGCGATGGCTTGGGTCCCACGCGGGCGTGAGAGGGGGCGGAAGCCCCCGGATGCGCTGCGCTTATCCGGGCTACGGCTTGCGGCAGACGCGATGCGGGCTGGCGCCGATCCTTGCGCGGGGTCTATCCCGGCAGGTGCCGCACGGCGCAAGTCGACCAAGGTCGCAGCAATTTGGTGAACCTCGCCGCTTTTGCCCGGACTTCTGGCACACGCCCGGGGGACCATATGCAATACAGTTACAGGTTCAACCGTGTCCGGAAGCTGTGAATGATCCTTCGTACGTGTGTCCTGTCCGCCGCCATCGCGGCCACCCTGATGGGCGTCAGCCCGACCAGCGCCGCCGCCCAGGCCAGCCCGGCCCGCGCCGAGCAGTCCGCCAATCCGCTGATTGGCGCCTGGAGCACTCCTGACGGCGTCCCGCCGTACGACCGCATCCGCCCGGAGCACTACGAGCCGGCGTTCGACCTGGCCATTGCCGCGGCGCGCGAGCAGAGCCAGCGCATCGCCAAGGACCCGGCCAAGCCGACCTTCGAGAACACCATCGAAGCGATGGAGCGCTCGGGCCGTGAGCTGAGCCGCGTGGCCAGCACCTTCTTCACCGTGGCCTCGGCCGATGCCACCCCGGCCAACCAGGCCATCCAGAAGGCCATCGCGCCCAAGCTGGCCCGGCTCTCCAACGAGACCATGCTCGACCAGGCGCTGTTCCAGCGCGTGGACGCGCTCTACAGGCAGCGCGACAGCCTGGGCCTGAACGCCGAGCAGGCGCGCCTGCTGGAACAGACCCACAAGCGCTTCGTGCGCGCCGGTGCCGCGCTCTCGCCGCAGGCCCGCACCCGCGTGGCCGCGATCAACGAGGAGATGGCCAACCTCGGCGTGCAGTTCGGCCAGAAGCTGCTGGCCGACCAGAAGGCCAATGACGTCTTCCTCAGCGCCGAGGAAGTGAAGGGCCTGCCGGCCGACCAGGCCAGCGCCGCGGCCGCCGCGGCCGCCGCCGCCGGCAAGCCGGGCCAGTACCTGTTCCCGGCCACGCGCTCGGCCGCCGAGCCGTTCCTGACCGCCGCGCCCAACCGCGCCGCGCGCGAGAAGATCTGGCGCGCCTTCACCTTCCGCGGCGACAACGCCAACGCCAACAACACCAGCGCCGAGATCAAGCGCCTGGTGGAGCTGCGCATCGAGCGGGCCAAGCTGATGGGCGCGGACACCCACGCCGATTTCGTGCTCTCCGATGCCATGGCCAAGACCCCGGAGGCGGCGATGGAGCTGCTGATGGCGGTGTACACGCCGGCGCTTGAGCGTGCCAAGGAAGAGCTGGCCGACATCCAGGCCCTGGCCGCGAAGGACGGCGTCACCGACGTCCAGCCGTGGGACTGGCGCTATTACGCCGAGCAGGTGCGCAGCGAGCGCTTCGCCCTGGACGAGGCCCAGGTCAAGCAGTACATGCCGCTGGACGGCATGGTCCAGGCGATGTTCGAGACCACGCAGAAGCTGTTCGGCCTCACCGCGCATGAGCGCACCGACATCCCGCCGTACGCGCCGGGCGTGCGCGTATTCGAGATCCGCGAGGCCGACGGCCGCAAGGTCGGCCTGTTCTACGCCGACTGGTTCGCGCGCCCGACCAAGCGCCCGGGCGCCTGGATGAACAGCATCCGCGTGCCGAACGGGCTGCTGGGCGAGACCCCGATCGTGGTCAACAACCAGAACATCACCCCGCCGGCCGCCGGCGAGCGGGCGCTGATCTCGCTGGACGAGGCGCAGACCCTGTTCCACGAGTTCGGCCATGGCCTGCACGGCATGCTGTCCAGGGCGCATTACCCGAGCCTGTCCGGCACGGCGGTGTCGCGCGACTTCGTTGAGTTCCCCTCGCAGGTGTACGAGCACTGGATCACCGAGCCGACCATCCTGCAGGCCCACGCCCGCAACGCGGCCGGCGAGCCGATGCCCAAGGCGATGCTGGAGTCGCTGCTCAAGGCGCAGACCTTCAACCAGGGCTTTGCCACCGTGCAGCAGCTGTCCTCGGCCATCCTCGACATGCGCCTGCACCAGCTGACCGCACTGCCGGCGGACTTCGACGCCGGGCAGTGGGAGGCTGCGCAGCTGCGCGAGCTGGGCGTGCCGGAGGAGATCGGCATGCGCCACCGCCTGCCGCACTTCAGCCACATCTTCGATGGCGGCTATTCGGCCAGCTACTACGCCTACACCTGGGCCGAGGCGATGGACGCCGACGGTTTCGACGCGTTCAAGGAAGCCGGCAACGTGTTCGACCCGGAGCTTGCCGCCAAGCTGCGCCGCGAGGTGTACGAGGTCGGCAACACCCGCGACCCGGCCGAGAGCTACAAGGCCTTCCGCGGCCGCATGCCGACCGCCGACGCGCTGCTGCGCAACCGCGGCCTGAAGTGATCCACCGGCCCGTGCGGTAGGACGAAGGCGACCCGGGCAACCGGGTCGCCTTTTTCGTGCCAGCACATCGGCCGCCACGCATCGGGGATGACGGCGGCATCCCGGATGCGGCCTTCGGCCTTATCCGGGCTACGGCGCTGAAGTGATCCACCGGTCCGTGCGGTAGGACGAAGGCGACCCGGGCGACCGGGTCGCCTTTTTCGTGCCAGCACATCGGCCGCCACGCATCGGGGAATGGCGGCGGCATCCCGGATGCGGCCTTCGGCCTTATCCGGGCTACGGCGTGAGGGGATGGCATCACACCCGGCGTTGCGCACCCACGTGTAGCCCGGATAAGCGAAGCGCATCCGGAGCGACGGGGCGGTCCCCGGATGCGGCCTTCGGCCTTATCCGGGCTACGGCGTGAGGGGATGGCATCACCCCCGCGCTGCGCACCCACGCGTAGCCCGGATAAGCGAAGCGCATCCGGGAGCGGCGGGGCGGTCCCCGGATGCGGCCTACGGCCTTATCCGGCCTACGGCGCTGAAGTGATCCACCGGCCCGTGCGGTAGGACGAAGGCGACCCGGGCAACCGGGTCGCTTTTTTCGTGCCAGCACCCGTCCGCCGCGGATCGGGGAATGACGGCGGCATCCCGGATGCGGCCTTTCGGCCTTATCCGGGCTACGGCGCGAGGGGATGGCATCACACCCGACGCTGCGCACCCACGCGTAGCCCGGATAAGCGAAGCGCATCCGGGAGCGACGGGGCGGTCCCCGGATCCGGCCTGCGGCCTTATCCGGGCTACGGCCCGAGGGATGGCATCACACCCGACGCTGCGCACTGCCGAGTAGCCCGGATAAGCGAAGCGCATCCGGGAGCGACGGGCGTTCCCGGATGCGGCCTTTCGGCCTTATCGGGACGACGGCGCACGGCGCCGGCCGTACCCGCGCAGGCTCAGTCCTTGCGTGCTCCCATGGTCTCGATACCGCTTTGCGGCGCGGTGGTCGTCCCGGCCTGTGCGACGGGCGGCACGGTCGCACCCGGCCCCGTCGCGCCAGGTTCCCGCCTGCGCCACAGCGCCATGTGCGAGAACACCTCGTCGCGGCGCACCCAGGCGTGGTGCAGGGCGGCGGCGGCGTGCAGCAGCACCAGCGCCAGCAGGCCGTAGGCCAGCCAGGCGTGCAGTTCGCGCAGCAGGCCGTAGCGGGCCAGGTCCGGTCCCACCAGCGCCGGCAGCAGCACGCCGCCGATGCGCACCGGCAGGCCGGCCGCGCCCTGCATCGCCCAGCCGGTCAGCGGCAGGGCGATCATCAGCGCGTACAGCGCCCAGTGGCTGGCGCGGGCGATGGCGCGCTGCGCGGCCGGAATGTCGCGCGGCAGCGGTGGGGCGCGGAAGCGCAGGCGGTTGCCCAGGCGCAGCAGCACCAGCAGCAGCGCCAGCACGCCGAAGGCCTTGTGCAGCTGGATGGCCGGGGTGGTCCAGGCCTGCCAGCGGTCGACCATGCTCACGCCCAGGCCGACCTGCGACAGCAGCAACGCGGCCATGGCCCAGTGCAGCAGGCGCGCGGAGCGCGGGTAGCGGTTCATGGCGCGGCCTCCCGCAGGGTCTCGCGGGCGCGGCGGCGCAGGCTCTCGGCATAGGCGGCGCGACGCGCGTGCAGGATCGGATCGCCGGAGGGCTCGATGCCCTCGGGCAGCACCAGCGGGTCGAAGTTCAGGCCGTTGCAGGCGCCGCCTTCCTGGGGCTGGGCGGCGGTGATCTCGACGGTGCCGGCGTCGACGGTGCGGCGGTTGTCCGGCCAGGGCAGGGCGCCGTTGTCCACCGGGTCGCCGGATCCGGCCAGCTGCAGGCGCAGGGTCCAGCGCTGCGGCCCCTGCGCCAGGCGCTGCTGGAACTCGCGGGTGAGCGCGTCATCGGTGTGCGGGCCTTCGCCCAGCGGCGCGAATGGCGCCTGCGGCACCATCGCCCAGCGCACCGGCTGGCGGCGGCCCTGCGCGTCCACCAGCACGAAGGCGTTGATGCTGTGGTACTGCGTGTTGGCCCAGCTGTCGCTGGCGCGGTAGCCGGCCTGCCACTGGCGGAAGGCCGCGCTCTCGGGATGGGCCTCGAGGAAGGCGGCGATCCGCGCCGGGTCCGGCTTGCCGGTGGCCGGGTCCGGGGCCATCGCGCGCAGCTGCTGATGGAATTCCTCCGGGGTGCCGACCGCCAGCACCGGCGGGGTGTTCATCGCCATGCGCCACTGCTGGCCGTCGGCCTGGGTGATGGCCAGCGCCATGCTGCGCACGCCGGCGCTGGCCTCCGGCGCGACCGGGCTGCCGCCGCCGATCGACAGCCGCCCCAGCAGCGGGGATTCGCCCTTGGCAAACAGCGGCGCCACCGACAGCGCGGCCGCCTCGCCGGAGCCGATGAAGCGCCCGCGCACGCACAGCCCGCGCGCGTGCGCGCGGCGGAAGCCGGCATGCAGCGGCGTGTCGCCGCCGCCCTGCATGGTGCGGATGATCGCGCTGGCGCGGTGGTCGGCGCCGTTGCCGAAGGCGCCGCGCAGGAACGCGACCACCAGCGCCACGGCCAGCACCAGCAGCACGATCACAGCGGTGCGTGCCAGGCGGGTGCGCGCGGGCAGCGGGGCGGGGTCGGGCCGGGGATCGGGGGTGGAACCGGCAAGCGGGCCGGATGGCGGCGTGCGGGTGGGATCGGGGCTGGGGTCCACGGCGTGGCCTGGGGGTCGGGGCGCGAGGCGCGAGCGTGGCACAGGTGGGGTGGACGCGGCCGCGTGGGCGGGTGGAACGGAAGGTTGCGCAGGGGGGCGCAAGGGATGCGGTGGGGCGCAGGAACGGTGGCGTCCTGGCCGCGGCGGCACCCCGCGGCCCCGGGTGCGCTGCGCTTACCCGGGCTACGGAGGCACGAGGCGTAGCCCGGAGAAGGCCAAAGGCCGCATCCGGGACGGGACGATCGGTCAGTCGGGATGACCACCGCGGCCGCCATCCAATGGGCGGCCCATGAAGGTTCGACGCCCGACATGGTCTCTGCGCCCCGCGGCCCCGGGTGCGCTGCGCTTACCCGGGCTACGGGAGGCGCGACGCGTAGCCCGGATAAGGCCGGAGGCCGCATCCGGGACGGGACGATCGGTCAGGCCGGAATGACCACCGCGGCCGATATCCGGTGGGCTGCGTATGAGGGTTCGACGCCCGACACGGTCTCTGCGCCCCGCGGTCCCGGGAGCGCTGCGCTTACCCGGGCTACGGCGGATGCGACGCGTAGCCCGGATAAGGCCAAAGGCCGCATCCGGGACGGGACGATCGGTCAGGCCGGAATGACGACCGTGGCCGATATCCAATAGGCGACCCATGAAGGTTCGACGCCCGACGCGGTCTCTGCGCCCCGCGGCCCCGGGTGCGCTGCGCTTACCCGGGCTACTGCGGGCGCGACGCGTAGCCCGGATAAGGCCAAAGGCCGCATCCGGGATGGGACAGGTGGGGCTACGAGGTCCGGATGCGACGCCGTGGCGCCATGCGGCTTCGCAGGGGCCGTCAGCGGCTGCGCGCGGTGGCGTGGCCTTCCTTCGCCTGCACCACGATGCCGCCGAACCGCGCCTCGTCCGCGCGGCAGGGCACGCCGTCGACCTGGCAGTCGTGGCCATCGCGCCGGTTCGCCGGTATCTGCGTAGTGCGCCTGGAAGCCGCCGCTGAAATCCGTGTTCGAGACGCGAGCGCACGCCCCGACGCATCGGTGGCGCGAGCGCTGCAGGCTGGGCACAGGTAGCGCGGATAGCGGTCGGAGGGCTTCACCGCGGCGTGGCAGATGGGGCAGGCCTGGACGGTCATGGCGTGGCTCGGCGGGCGCAGGGGTGGGCCATCATGCCGCCCTTCCTGGCAGGTGACGGCCGATCGCGGCCGCCGGGAGGGCGAGCGCCTATCATGGGCGTCTGTCCCGATCTTCGATGGTGCTCCCATGGCCAAGGCCAACCCCCTCCAGGAACAGCTGCTCAAGGCCGGGCTGGTGAAGAAGTCCAAGGTGGCCGCGGTGGCGCGCGAGCAGGCCAAGGCGCGTACCGCCAAGGGCGGCGCCGGGCCCAGCGAGATCGAACTGGAGGCGCAGCGGGCGCGGGCCGAGAAGGCCGAGCGCGACCGTGCGCTGGAGGCCGAGCGCAAGGCGCAGGCGCAGCAGCGCGAGCTGCTGGCCCAGGCGCGGCAGATCATCCGCGAGCGCCAGCTGCCGCGCAGCGGCGAGTCCGAATACCGCTTCACCGCCGACGGCGCGATCCGCACCCTGCTGGTCGATGCCGAGCAGCGGCGCAAGCTCGCCGCCGGGGCGCTGGTGATCGTCGCCTCCGGCGAGGGCTATGCGCTGCTGCCGCGGGTGGCCGCCGACCAGGTGCTGTCCCGCGCGCCGGCGCTGGTGGTGCTCGACCACGGCCAGTCGGCCGCCGACGCCGAAGCGCCCACCAGCGAGGACGACGCGTACTACGCGCAGTTCGTGGTGCCGGACGACCTTGTCTGGTAAGCCGGCGGGCGCCGCAGGGGAGCGGGCCGCGTGCCCGCACAGGGGGAACGGGGATGATCGAGCTCAATGACGTGCTGGCGAAGGCCGGCGTGGATCCGGCGCAGGTCATGGTGATGCGCCACCGTCCCACCGAGAAGGAGCTGCGTGAGGTGCTGCCGTCGTTGGCGGACGAGCAGCACGACATTTACAACGCCTACCAGTCCAGCCACGGCGTGGTGGTGGAGAAGGCGCTGTCTCGCGCCCGTTACCTGGCCTCGTTCATCGGCCATGCGCCGGGCGAAGCGGTGTTCGTAGGCCTGTACGAGGTGGCTGGGTCCATGCCGCTGTCCTCGCGCCGGTTCTGGAAGCAGTCGGGTAACGAAACCCTGCGCGCGCTGGGAACGCACGGCCCGCGCGGCCGCGACCAGGTGCTGTGGTTCGACCTGCGCCTGACCCCGCACCTGGCCGACTGGAAAGGCCGCCTAGTGGTGGGCTGGAGTGGCATCGAGCGCGCCTGGTGGCGCTGGGCCGCGCGCAACCGCCTGCCGGTGCGGGCCGTCTACCCGGAGAGCTTGCTGGTGCGGGCGATGCCCGACTGGCGGAGCCTGAGCTTCCGTTGGAACCAGCTGCCGCTGCTGCCCGTCAGCTGGCGCCAGGCGCTGGCGCAGTGGCGCGGCATCTATTACATCTTCGATGGCGCCTCACGGCTGGGCTACGTGGGCTCGGCCTGCGGCAGCGACAACCTGCTAGGGCGCTGGCTGGACTACGCATCCTCCGGCGACGGCGGCAATCGCCTGCTGCGAGGGCGCGAACCGGAGCACTTCGTCTTCAGCATCCTCCAACGTGTGTCGCCGGACATGCCAATGGAAGAGGTGGTGCAGGTGGAGAACAGTTGGAAGCTGCGTCTGCAGACACGTGCGCCGTATGGTTTGAACAACAACTGAGGCTCTCCGCCCCGCCCCGCGCCCACCGCCACTGCTACGCCGGCGGGGTGACCTGCGCGTCGGGCACGGTGCCGGGAGGCGAGGCGATGCGGTAGCAGTTCCTGCCGGCGCGCTTGGCGGCGTAGAGGGCCGCGTCGGCGCGGGCCAGCAGGCCGGCGGCGTCGTCGGCGGACGTGGTCCAGGCGATGCCGATGCTGGTGGCGACCGGGATGTCCAGCCCGGCCGTCGCCACCGGCGGGGCCATCGCCGCGATGATCTTGCGGGCCACGGTCTGGGCCGCGTCCACGTCCTGGTCCTCCAGCAGGATGGCGAACTCGTCGCCGCCCAGGCGCGCCACCAGGTCGGTTTCGCGCACGCTGGCGCACAGGCGCTGGCCGAAGGCACGCAGTACCGCATCGCCGGCGGCGTGGCCGTGGGTGTCGTTGACCAGCTTGAAGCGGTCGATGTCCAGGCTCAGCAGCGACAGCGGCAGGCCACTGCGGCCGGCGCGGCGCACGCCCTGCTGCACGCGCTCGTCGAACTGGCGGCGGTTGGCCAGCTCGGTCAGCGCGTCCACCCGCGACTGCCGCTCCAGCTCCTGCCGGCTCTCGGCCAGCGCCTGTTCGATGGCGACGCGCCGGTCGATGTTGCGGGCCACCACGACCAGCCCCGGTTCGCCGTCGTCCGGTGGAATCCCGCGCGAAACCGCTTCGATCCACACGTAGTGGCCGTCGCGGTGGCGCAGGCGGTAGATGTCGGTGCTTGGCAGGCCGCTGGTGAGCGCGCGCGACAGTGCGTGCTGCTGGCGCTCGCGGTCGTCCGGATGGATGAAGTCCCAGTGGTTGCCGGCCAGCTCGGCGGTGCTCCAGCCGAGCATCTCGCTGGCCGCCGGCGACACATATACGCGCTCGCCGTCGCCGCGGATGCGGATGATGGCGTCGTGCGAGTAGTCGGCCAGCAGCCGGTAGCGGGACTCGCTCTCGCCCAGGCGCGCGGCCAGGCGGTCGCGCTCGGCCATGGCCAGGCACACCGGGATGGTCATCAGGCAGGCGCCGGCGATGTACAGCTGCAGCAGGGCCATGCGCCCGGCGCGGTCCAGGCCGTCGATCCACAACGGGCCGTAGCCCTCGGCGGTGAGCGCGGCGCCGACCACGGCCATGGTGATCACGCCCAGGCCCACGCCGGCGAAGCGGTGGCGTACCGCGGCAAGCAGCAGCGGCGGGTAGGTCATGAACAGCACGGGGTAGCGAGTGAGGAAGGCGGCGCCGGTGATGCCGGCGACCAGCGCCAGGATCCAGGCCAGGCCCCAGCGCCGGCGCGGTGCGATGAACAGGCCCAGGCCTTCCCGCTGGGCGACCAGGGTGGTCGTTGTCACCACCACCATGCCCACCACGTGCGAGGCGAACCAGGTGCCGATCGCCGGGAGCAGCGGCAGGTCGAGGGTCGCGTGCGTGAGCAGCCCGGCCAGCGCGCCGGACACGGTGCAGGCCAGCAGGGTCGCCGCGGTGGCGATGCCGCCCAGCCGCAGCCAGCTGCTCGGGTCGCGGGTATCGGGTACGCGCCAGCGCACGATGCCAGCCAGCAGGAGGACTTCCACCTGGTTGAAGACGCTGAACGCGAACACGAAAGCGGGGCGGTCGCCGGTCAGCGCGCGGGCAGCCAGCTCGGCGACGAACGCCACGCCGAGGTAGCCGGGCCAATGGCTGGTGCGACGCGAGAGCAGCCAGCCGGCGAGGATGCCGTTGCCCACCCAGATCGGCGCGACCTCCGTGGTGGCCCGTCCCCACGACAGCGCCAGCCACGCGCTGGTGGCGACCAACACGGCCAGCACGAAGCGGTCGGCCCAGAAGGTCCGCGGCAGTCTCAGGGGCATGGGGAGGCCCGTTCGGTGAGTCTGGACTGTAACCCGGGCGTGCCGATGCGGCGTCTACGCCGCGGGTCGCGCGCGGCGGCGGACGCCGCCTCCTGCCCGCCCGCCTCGCCGGGGACCGGGCCTCATGCGAGGGTGCGGGCTGTTGTCGCCGGGTTGGCGTCGTCCGCGGCCAGGCACACGTCGACCTGGTCCATCCGCCAGTGCACCCGGCGCACCAGCTGGCGGATCTGCGCGGCCTGGGCCGCGCTGAGCTGCGGGTTGTCCAGCACCACCACACCGGACAGGTGGAAGCCCTCCTCGTGCAGGCGGACCGCGCAGTCCTGGACCCAGGGCAGCGCGTTGACCGCGTTGCGCAGGCGCAGGGGCAGGTCGTCCGGCTCGCTGCGGTCCAGCTTCTGCGGGCGGGCGTCGTGCAGGTCCCGCACCGCCGCACGCAGGTTGCTGGCGCCGTCGTGCAGGATGCTGCCGGCGATCGCCAGGGCGGCTGCCGCGTCGGCCCACCACCAGCCCATGCCGATGCCGGCGATGCCGACGATGCCCGCCACCGCGGTCTGCCAGTCGGCCTTGCTGACATCCGCGTCGGTGTGCAGCGGCTTGAGCGAGAGCTTCCGCGCCAGCTGCATCTTCTTGTGCCCCAGGATCACCGGCGGCACCGCCGAGACCACCAGCGCGGCCATCATGATCCAGCCCTGCCAGATCACGTGGCCGGCGATGACCACCGAGCCGACCACCGGCCGGGTGGCGGTGAACAGCGTATGCAGGCCCTCGTACACCAGCGCCAGGCCGACGCCGGTCAGGGCCACGGCGGAGATCAGGAAGTTGACGTCGAACGCGCGCTCGCGCCCGGCGATGTACTCGTGGTCCACGCCCTTGCGCCGGAAGCGGCTGGCCAGCAGGAAGGCGGTGGCCGGCACCAGGCTGAGGATGTCCTCCACCAGTGCGGTCTTCATCGCCTGCGAGCCGCCCATGGCGAAGTACATCATCACCGTGACCAGGCTCATCCACAGCAGGGTCCACCCGCACAGGCGCTCGGCGCGATGCAGGGCCTGGCGCTGCTCCTCCGGCAGCGCGCGCGGCGGCGGGCGCAGGTGACCGCTCATCTGGCCTGCTCCTGGTCGACCAGGTACTGGTCGAAGGACAGGTGCCACGCCGACTGCCCCGGCGGCAGGGCGACGTGGCGTTCGGGCATCGGGCCATCGGGTGCGGCGCGCAGCGCCAGCGGCAGGGACCAGCCGACCATCGGCTTCCACGGTGAATCCGGGCGGTGGCCGCCGATCACCGCATGCAGCCGCGCGCGCTCCAGCTCGCGCATCAGGGTGTCGTGGCCGCCGGGCACCCACTCCAGGCGGTAGCCGTGTGCATCGGCGTATCCCTGCACCAGGTCCGCTTCCGGCCCGGTGACGCTGCCATCGGGCAGCACCCGCACCCATGGCGGATCCTCGCTGACGCCCACGCGCATCGCGCTGGACGCGGCCTGTTCGCTGAGGTGGTCGGCATCACGCGGGTAGGGGCCACAGGCGGCCAGCAGCAGGGCCATCAGCGGGGCAGCGATCAAGGCGGCAGGAGCAGGCAGTGCGGGCATGACCGGCCTTATGGACGCACGGGGGTGAAAACCCCGTCAGTTGCCTCGCCGCGGCAGCGCGTGACGCCGGCGCCACGCTGCCGGTGGCAGGGTGTGGCGGCGAAGGGCCCGGCCCGTGCCGGGTCACGGTGCCACCTGACGGTGAGCCTGCCACCCACGTTCCCCTGCCTACCGGCCCTGCCACATGCACCTGGTCCAGCTGTTCCTGCCGCTCTACGACAACGCCGGCACACCGTTTCCGAAGGCCGGCTTCGATGCGGTGCGCGCCGAACTCGCCGACAGGTTCGGCGGCGTGACCGCCTTCGTCCGCTCCCCGGCGGTCGGGTTGTGGGAGGACGGCGGCGGCGGGGTGCAGCGGGACGAGGTCGTGCTGCTGGAGGTGATGGACCAGGCCCTGGATCCGGCCTGGTGGGCGGACTACCGGAGCCAACTCGAGCGGCGGTTCCGGCAGGACGAGGTACTGGTGCGGGCCACCGCGGTCCAGCGGCTGTAGGTGCAGGCCATGTCGGGGTACAGACCGCCGTCGCGGCTTCCTGAACGAGACAGTCAGCACCCCGCCCCAAGCACGCAAGATTTTCACGGCCGTCATCCATAGTGGACCTCCCCTACACACAGGCCACGTGCCGTAAAGGACGTTGCAGATGCAGGAAGGCTCCGGCCGCGAAGGCGATACACGGATTTCCACCGGCAATGCCGGGCTGGACGACATCCTCGGTGGCGGTCTGGACAGGGACCGCCTCTATCTCTACGAAGGTCGCCCGGGTACCGGCAAGACCACGCTTGCGCTCGAGTTCCTGATGGAAGGCGCGCGCCAGGGCGAGCACGTGCTGTACATCACCCTGTCCGAGACCACCCGCGAGCTGCAGCTGGTGGCCGAGCGCCACGGCTGGGACCTGGCCGGGGTGGAGATCGTCGAGCTGGTGCCGTCGGAGACGGTGCTGGAGCCGGAGCAGGAGATCACCCTGCTGCACCCGGCCGAACTGGAGCTCGGCCAGACCACGCGCCTGATCCTGGACCGGGTCGAGCAGGTCAATCCCAGCCGGGTGGTGATCGACAGCCTTTCCGAGCTGCGCCTGCTGGCGCAGAGCTCGCTGCGCTACCGGCGGCAGGTGCTGGCGCTCAAGCAGTTCTTCGCCAACCGCAACTGCACGGTGGTGATGCTGGACGACATGACCTCGCACGAGGGCGACCTGCAGCTGCACTCCATCTCCCACGGCGTGGTGCTGCTGGAGCAGCTGGTGATCGACTACGGCGCCGAGCGGCGCCGGCTGCGCGTGATCAAGATGCGCGGCATGGAGTTCCGCGGCGGCTTCCACGACGTCAAGATCGTGCGCGGCGGCATGGAGGTGTACCCGCGGCTGGTGGCTGCCGAGCACCATGCCGAGTTCGCCGGGGATGCCATCTCCAGCGGCAACCCCGGCCTGGACCAGCTGCTGTGCGGCGGCCTGGAGCGCGGCACCAGTGCACTGCTGATCGGCGCCGCCGGCGTGGGCAAGTCCTCGCTGGCGCTGTCCTGGGCGATGGCCGCCGCCGCGCGCGGCGAGCGCAGCGCGGTGTTCGCTTTCGACGAGGGCCGCGGCACCGTGCTGGCGCGCGCGCGCGCACTGGGCATGGACCTGGACGCGGCGATCGGCTCGGGCATGGTGATGCTCCAGCAGATCGATCCGGCGGAGATGTCGCCTGGCGAGTTCGCCGCCATCGTGCGCCGCCGGGTGGAGGAGGACAATGCGCGGATCGTGGTGATCGACAGCCTCAACGGCTATCTCAACGCCATGCCCGACGGCCGCTTCCTGATCCTGCAGATGCACGAGCTGCTCAGCTACCTGGGCCAGCGTGGCGTGGTCACGCTGCTGGTGCTGGCCCAGCACGGGATGGTGGGGCCGACCGAGACCTCGCTGGACATCAGCTACCTCAGCGATGCAGTACTGATGCTGCGCTACTTCGAGCACGCCGGCGCCGTGCGGCGAGCGGTGTCGGTGGTGAAGAAGCGCAGCGGCCCGCACGAGCGCGCGGTGCGCGAGTTCCAGCTCGGCTCCTCCGGCCTGGTGGTCGGACCGCAGCGGACCGGGTTCAGCGGTGTCCTGTCGGGCATGCCGCTGTATACGGGCCTCCCCGGCTCGCTGCTGGCGGAAGACCCCCGTGCCGGGTGAGCCCCTGGTCCTGGTATACGCGCCGACCGGGCGTGACGCCGCGGCGGCGGCGGACCTGCTGGAGCGGGCCGCCATCGCGGTACAGGTATGCCGCGACCATGATGCGCTGGTGGGCGGCCTGGACCGCGCCGCCGTGGTGCTGGTGGCCGAGGAGGGGCTGGTCGGCCAGCCGGAGGAAGCGCTGGATACCTGGGTGGCCAGCCAGCCCCCGTGGTCGGACCTGCCGTTCGTGATGCTCACCGGCAGCGCCCGCAACCCGCAGGTGGCCGCCTGGCGCCAACGCCAGGTCGAGCGGCTGGGCAACGTGGCCCTGCTCGAACGGCCGGTGCAGGCGATCACCCTGGTGAGCGTGGTGCGTGCGGCATTGCGGGCGCGCGGGCGCCAGCTGGAGGTGCGCGCGTTGCTGGAGGCACGCGATGCGGCCGCCGCCGGGCTGGAGGCGCAGGTGCAGCGGCGCACCGCCGAGCTGAGCCAGGCCAATGCGCGGCTGCGCGAGGAGATGGACCAGCGCGCACGCATCGAGGAATCGCTGCGGCACGCGCAGAAGATGGAGGCGCTGGGCCAGCTCACCGGCGGCGTGGCGCACGACTTCAACAACCTGCTGATGGTGATCACCGCCGGGCTTGAGATGCTGGACCGCAACGACGACCCGGCGCGGCGCGAGCGCTTCATGTCGGCCATGCACCAGGCCGCCGCGCGCGGCGCGGCGCTGACCCGCCAGCTGCTGACCTTCGCCCGGCGCCACGCCGTGCATGCGCAGACCGCGACCCTGCCGGCGCTGCTGCAGAACATGGGCGAGCTGCTGGACCGCGGCGTGCGCGGGGACGTTGACGTCGTGCTGGAGCTGCCGCCGGGACTGTGGCCGGTGCACGTGGATGCCGGCGAGTTCGAGATCGCCATCCTCAACCTTGCGGTCAACGCGCGCGACGCGATGGACGGCAGCGGGCGCATCACCATCAGCGCGGCCAACGTGGTGGAGGACGTGGAGGGCGAGCCGCGCGAGATGGTGCGGCTGGTGGTGCGCGACACCGGCGCAGGCATGAGCGAGGCGCTGCAGGCACGCGTGTTCGAGCCGTTCTTCACGACCAAGGACGTGGGCAAGGGCTCGGGCCTGGGCCTGGCCCAGGTGTACGGCTTCGCCAAGCAGTCGGGTGGCCGGGCGGAAATCCAGTCGGCGGTCGGGCAGGGCACCGCCGTGATCCTGACCCTGCCGCGTTCGCCACATCCGCTGCCGGCCGGTGCCGGGCACCACGACGCTCCCGCCCATCGTGTCCCGGCAGCGGCCGCGCTGTGCCACTGCGTGCTGCTGGTGGAGGACGACCTGGAGGTGGCGAGCCTGGTACAGGAGATGCTGCGCGCCATCGGCTGCGACGTGATCCATGCGATGTGCGCGCGCGCCGCGCTCGGCGCGCTGGCCGATGGCCGCAGGGTGGACCTGGTGTTCTCCGACGTGATGATGCCCGGCGGCACCAACGGCATCGAACTGGCCCGCGAGGTGCGCCGCCGTCGCCCCGGCGTGCCGATCCTGCTGACCAGTGGCTACTCGGACCCGGTCGGCTCGCAGGCGCAGGCGCTGGACATCCCGGTGCTGCGCAAACCCTACGGACTTGAGGATCTGCGCCAGGCGGTGCAGCAGCAACTGGCCACGGCACACCCGCGCTGAACGGGGCGAACCGCCGCGCCGACGTGGGCCCGATGGCCCCTGTCGCGGCATCATGCGCGGCATGACGCCCCCACGCCCGTCTTCCCCCGCACTGGCCGGCCGCGCCGACGTCGCCCGCGCCGCCTGGCCGGTGATCGTGGCCAACGCCTCGGTGCCGCTGCCGGGGCTGGTGGACACGGTGGTGATCGGCCACTACGGCAGCACCACCGACCTGGCGGCGCTGGCGCTGGGCGCGCTGCTGTTCAACTTCCTCTACTGGAGCTTCGGCTTCCTGCGCATGTCCACGACCGGGTTCGTCGCCCAGGCCGCGGGGGCCGGGGACGAGCCGGAACTGCGCGCGGCGGCGGGCCGGCCGCTGCTGATGGGCCTGGCCCTCGGCATCGCGGTGTGGGCGCTGCACGCGCCGCTGGCGGCCGGCTATTTCGCGCTGATGGATGCCGGTGGGGCGGTTGCCGCCACCGGAACGGCGTACTCCGGTGCGCGCGTCTGGGGCGCGCCGGCGGCGCTGGCGCTGTATGCGCTGTGCGGCGCGCTGGTGGGGCTGGGCCGCAACCGCGCGCTGCTGGCCGTGCAGCTGCTGCTCAACGGCCTCAATGCCGGCCTGGACGTGTACCTGGCCGGTGCACTCGGGCTTGGCGCGCGCGGCATCGGCCTGGGCACGGCCATCGCCGAATGGACCACCTGCATCGTGGCCGCGGTGCTGCTGTGGCGGATCCTGCGTGCGCGCCAGCACGACCGGGCGCCGCTGCTGCCCTGGCGCCGGATCGCCGACCCGGCGCGGCTGCGGCGCACGCTGGTGGCCAACGGCGACATCATGCTGCGCACGCTGTGCCTGCTGGCCGGCTTCGGCTGGTTCGCGCGCCAGGGCGCGGCCCTTGGCGAGGCGACCCTGGCGGCCAACCACCTGCTGCTGCAGCTGGTGTCCTTCAGCGCGTTCTTCCTCGACGGTTTCGCCTACGTGGCCGAGGCGCAGGTCGGGGCCGCGGTGGGCGCGCGCGACCGCGGACGGCTGCGCCGTGCGGTGCGCCTGACCAGCGAGCTGGCGGCGGTGACCGCGGCGCTGCTGGCCGCTGGCCTGTGGCTTGGAGGCGGCCCGCTGGTCGGGGCGCTGACCTCGCTGGCCGACGTGGCCGCGGCCGCGCGCGCGCACCTGCCCTGGGCTGCGCTGTACGTGCTGCTGTCGGTGGCCGCATTCCAGCTGGACGGGGTGTTCATCGGCGCGACCGGCACCGGCCCGATGCGCAACGCCGCGGTCGTGTCGCTGGCGGTGTTCGTGCTGGTGGCGTGGCCGGCGGTGGCGAGGTGGGGCAACCACGGCCTGTGGGCGGCGTTCGTGGTGTTCGTGGTGGCGCGCGCGCTGGCGCTGCTTCCCTGTTACCGCAGGCTGGAGCGGGCGCTGGGCGGCTGAGCGCCGGTGGAGCCGGGGCGGGGCCGCCGCCGATGCGGGGGTGCGGCGGAAAGGGCGACCGGGCCGGGCGGGGCGGATGCGCCGGGGCGCGTGATGGCCAGGACTGGCGCCGGCGGTGAACGGTAGCGACCGCAGGCGCGAAGTGCAGGTGTGACCGCCTGCGGCCGGAGCGCAGGTACCCGCGCGGCGTCCGCGTGCGCATCTTCCCTGCGGCGAGGGGTCGGCCAGGCCAGCGTGAGACGCGGCACCGCGCACGTGGCAATCACGCCTGCCCGGCTTACCCTGCCGGCTCGACGCGCCGAGGAAGCCCGATGACCACGAACACCACCTCGCCGGACCAGGACATGCCGCAGGACGGCGACGACAGGAAGGCGCCCGGCCCGCAGGGGCCGCACAGCGGCCAGGATCCGGACGGATCGGGACCTGACAGGCCCCGCGATCCGGACGCGCCGGCGCCGCTCGAGCCACCGGATCCCGACGCCGGCATCGACCGCGAAGTCGGCGACCTGGAAGACCCCGACGCCGAGGACGAAGGCGCGCTTCCCGGCCGCGTCGGCGGCGGCCTGGCCGGCGGCTGATCGCGGGCCGCTTGCACGGACCGACGGGCATCGGACCGCGGGCGGGTGTGGCTCAGCGCGGTGGCGCCGCCGTGGAGCCGCGCTGCATCAGGGTGAAGGCCAGCGTCTGCTGGGAAGGCACCTCGCGCGCGCCGACCACCGCCAGCAGCAGGCCGACGGCACGGGCGCCGATCTCGCGCATGGGCTGGGCGATGGTGGTCAGCGGCGGGGTGAGGTAACGGGACGAGGCCAGGTCGTCGAAGCCCACGATCGAGAACGCCTCCGGCACCTGTACGCCCAGCTCCCGGCACGCGGCCAGCGCCCCCAGCGCCATCTGGTCGCTGAAGCAGAACGCGGCCGTCGGCGCGGGGCTGCGGCCGAGCAGCGCCTTCGCCGCGGCATGGCCGGATTCGACCGAGAAATCGCCCGGCATCACCACCAGCCGGCGCAGCCGGCCGCGTTCCCGGGCCGCGGCCCGCGCGCCTTCCAGGCGCTGCTGGTGCAGCGGGTTGTCCGGCGGGCCGCCAATCACCGCGATGTGCTCGTGGCCCAGCGCGTACAGGTGCTCCATCGCGGTCCGGGCGGCGGCGGCGTTGTCGATGTGCACGCTGGGGATGCCGAGCGAGGGATCGAACTCGCAGCCGTTGACCACCGGGGCGGCGGCACCGAGACGCTTGACGATGCGGCGCGCGGTCGGCGGCAGCCGGTGGCCGAGCACGATCAGGCCATCGGCCTCGTTGCGCAGGAGCATCTGCGCATAGCGCTCCTCGCGCGCCGGCTCGTGCTGGGTGTCGCCGAGCAGTACCGCATAGCCGGCGGCAAGCGCCGCGTCCTCGGCGCCCTGCAGGATCTGCGCGAAGAACGGATTGGCGATGTCCGGCACCGTGACCAGGATCTTGCCGCTGCGCTGGGTCTTGAGCGTGCGCGCCACGGTGTTGGGAACGTAGCCCAGCGCGGCGGCGGCCTGCTCGATCCGCTGGCGGGTGGCGGGCAGCACCTTCTCCGGGCGGGACAGGGCGCGCGACACGGTGCCGGCGGAGACGCCGACGTGCCTGGCGATGTCGTAGATGGTGGCCATGGCTCAGCGCGTGGCGCCCCGGTGCGCTGCACAACAGGTGCCGCGGGGACCCCATGCTAGGATCGTGCAATCGATTGCATCAAGGCGGATGGGCGTGAGAACACTCAAGGGTCCAGCGCTGTTCCTGGCGCAGTTCATCGGCGACGAGCCTCCATTCGATCGGTTGGACACCCTGGCCGGATGGGCTGCGGGGCTTGGCTATTCTGGCGTACAAGTGCCCACTTCCGCGCCGGCGGTCTTCGACCTGGCCCAGGCCGCGCAGAGCCAGGCCTATTGCGACGACATCACCGGCATGCTGGCCGGCCACGGCATCCAGCTCACCGAGCTGTCCACCCACCTGCAGGGCCAGCTGGTGGCGGTGCATCCGGCCTACGACGCCCTGTTCGACGGGTTTGCTCCGCAGGAATGCCGCGGCAATCCGGCCGCGCGCCAGGCCTGGGCGGTGGAGCAGCTGAAGCTGGCGGCCAGGGCCAGCCAGCGCCTCGGCCTCATCGCGCATGCGACCTTCTCCGGCGCGCTGGCCTGGCCGTACTTCTATCCCTGGCCACAGCGGCCGGCCGGGCTGGTGGAGGAGGCCTTCGCCGAGCTCGGTCGGCGCTGGCGCCCGATCCTGGACGTGTTCGACGAATGCGGCGTGGACCTGTGCTACGAGATCCACCCGGGCGAGGACCTGCACGACGGCGCCACCTTCGAGCGCTTCCTCGATGCGGTGGACCACCACCCGCGCGCGAAGATCCTCTACGACCCCAGCCACCTGCTGCTGCAGCAGATGGACTACCTGGGCTTCATCGACCGCTACCACGCGCGCATCGGCATCTTCCACGTCAAGGACGCCGAGTACCGCGCCGACGCGCGCAGCGGCGTGTACGGCGGCTACCAGGGCTGGATCGACCGGCCCGGCCGGTTCCGCTCCACCGGCGACGGCCAGGTCGACTTCAAGGCGATCTTCTCCAGGCTGGCCCAGTACGATTTCCCGGGCTGGGCGGTGCTGGAGTGGGAGTGCTGCCTCAAGCACCCGGAGGACGGCGCGCGGGAGGGCGCGGCCTTCATCCGCGACCACATCATCCGCGTGACCGAGCACGCGTTCGACGATTTCGCCGACAGCGCGGCCAGTCCGCAGGCGCTGCGCGGCATGCTGGGCCTGTGACCCGGCGCCACTGAAACGGACGGAGGGAGGGGAGCCATGACGTTCACCATGTCGCGCCTGGGCGCGATGATGTTCCTGCAGTTCTTCATCTGGGGCGCGTGGTTCGTGACCCTGGGCACGTACCTGGTCAACGGGCCGCTGCAGGCCAGCGCCAGCCAGGTGGCCACCGCGTTCCTCAGCCAGTCCGTCGGCGCGATCGTGGCGCCGTTCCTGGTGGGGCTGATCGCCGACCGCTATTTCGCCGCGCAGCGCATCCTGGCGCTGCTGCACCTGGCCGGCGCGGCGCTGATGTGGGGCGCGTCCACCGCCACCACTTTCGACGCGTTCTCCGGCTTCGTGTTCGGCTACATGCTGCTGTTCATGCCGACCCTGGCGCTGGCCACCAGCATCGCGATGCGCCACATGCAGACCCCGGAGAAACAGTTCCCGCCGGTGCGCGTGGCCGGCAGCATCGGCTGGATCATCGCCGGCGTGCTGATCGGCTGGCTGGGCTGGGAGCAGTCGCAGCGCCTGGAGCTGACCTTCCGCATGGCCGCCATCGCCTCGGCGGTGCTGGGCGTGTATGCACTGACCCTGCCGCACACCCCGCCGCTGGCCCGTGACCGCGATGCGAAGCTGGGGCAGATCCTGGGCCTGGACGCGGCGCTGCACCTGCTCAAGTCGCGCGCCTACCTGGTGTTCTTCCTGGCCTCGATCGCGATCTGCATCCCGCTGTCGTTCTACTACAACTTCACCAACCCCTATCTCAACGACCTGGGCGTGCGCGGCGCGGCCGGCCTGCAGTCGCTGGGCCAGGTGTCCGAAGTGCTGCTGATGCTGGCCATGCCGTTCCTGTTCGTGCGGCTGGGGGTCAAGACCATGCTGGCGGTGGGCATGGCGGCGTGGGTGCTGCGCTACGTGATGTTCGCCTTCGGCGATGCGGACGCGGGCTTTGCCCTGCTGGTGATCGGCATCGTGCTGCACGGCATCTGCTACGACTTCTTTTTCGTCACCGGCCAGATCTACACCGATGCACACGCCGGCCCGGGCTTCCGCAGCAGCGCGCAGGGCTTCATCACCCTGGCCACCTACGGCGTGGGCATGCTGATCGGCACCTTCCTGTCCGGCGCGGTGGTCGAGTACTTCAGCACCGAGGCCGGTCCGGACTGGCAGCGGATCTGGCTGTTCCCGGCCGGGGTTGCGTTCGTGGTGCTGGTGGCCTTCCTGTTCCTGTTCCGCGAAGGGCGGGCGGCCACGTCCGCGGCTTCGCACGTACGTTGAGGAACCTGCGATGACGACCCTCGGAGTGGCCATCGTCGGCACCGGGATGATCGGTGCGGTGCACCGCCGCGCCGCAGTGCTCGCCGGTGCCACCGTGCGCGGCGTGGCCGGCTCCTCGCCGGAGCGTGCCCGCGAGGTGGCGCAGGCCTGGGGCGTGGCGCGCGGATACGCCAGCATCGAGGAGGCCATCGCCGACCCGCAGGTGCAGGTGGTGCACGTGTGCACGCCCAATCACCTGCACCGCCCGATGGCGCAGGCCGCGCTGGAGGCGGGCAAGCACGTGGTCTGCGAGAAGCCGCTGGCCACCACGCTGGAGGACGCCCGCGCGCTGACCGCGCTGGCCGCCTCGACCGGTCAGGTGGCGACAGTGCCCTTCGTCTACCGCTACCACCCGGTGGTGCGCGAGGCGCGGGCGCGCATCGCCGCCGGCGAACTGGGTCCGCTGCGCCTGATCCACGGCAGCTACCTGCAGGACTGGCTGCTGGATCCGGCCAGCAACAACTGGCGGGTCGACCCGGCGCTGGGCGGCGACTCGCGCGTGTTTGCCGACATCGGCTCGCACTGGTGCGACCTGGTGGAGTGGGTGGGCGGCGAGCGCCTGGCCGAGGTCAGTGCGGTGTTCCAGACCGTGATCGCCGAGCGCGGCGTGGCCACCGCCAAGAGCTTCACCACGCCCGCGGCTGGTGGCCGGACCGAGGCAGTGTCCAGCGAGGACGTTGCCGCTGCCATGTTCAGGACCGGCCAAGGCACGCTCGCCACGGTGACGGTCAGCCAGGTCTCGGCCGGGCGCCGCAACCGCCTGTGGTTCGAGATCGACGGGGCGAAGGCCAGCGTCGCTTTCAACCAGGAGGACTGCGAGCGGCTGTGGATCGGCCATCCGGACCAGCGCGAGGAGGTGTTCGTACGCGGCCCGGGCGCCGGCAGCGCCGAACAGCGGAGGTTGTCGGTGCTGCCTGCCGGCCATGCGCAAGGCTATGCCAACTGCTTCGAGGCGTTCGTGGCCGACACCTACCAGGCGATCGCGCGCGAACGGCCCGAAGGCCTGCCGACGTTCGAGGACGGGCTGCGCTCGGCGCTGATCGTCGATCGGGTCATCGCCTCGGCCAAGTCGCGAGCATGGACGCCGATCGGCTGATCTCCCGTGGCGCGGCGGGCCGCAGCCCGTATGCGCCGGTGGCATCCGGGCGCGCCTGCCGCGTGGCCCGCACTTCGTTCCCTCACCCAGATCGCCGGAGGACCTCATGACCATCCATACCCTGTGCAGGATCGCGGCCACCGCCGTCCTGCTGTGCCTGGCCCTGCCTGCCGCTGCCCAGGCGGGCACCGCCGACGCCGCGCCCATCGCCGTGCAGATGTACACGCTGCGCAGCATCGAGCCGCTGGACCGGCGCCTGGAGGTGGTCCACGACGCCGGTGCCCACGCGGTGGAGCTGGTCGGCACCCAGCAGGCCAGCGCGGAAGAGCTCGAGCGGCTGCTGGAGAAGCACTCGATCCGTCCGATTTCCGCGCACGTCGCGCTGGCCGACCTGCGCAGCGACCTCGACGGGGTGGTCGCTTTCCACCGCGCGATCGGCAACTCCGTGCTGGTCGTGCCCTACCTGCAGGAGTCCGAGCGCCCGGCCGATGCCGCAGGCTGGCGTGCGCTGGGCCGTGAACTGGGCGCACTGGCGGCGCGGCTGCAGCCGATGGGCATGCGCCTGGCCTACCACAACCACGACTTCGAGCTGGTCGCGTTCGATGGCACCCCGGCGCTGGACCTGCTGTTCGAGGCGGCCGGCCCGGCCCTGGAAGTCGAGCTGGACCTGGCCTGGGTGGCGCGCACCGGCAACGACCCGGTGGTCTTCCTCGACCGCTACAGGGGCCGGGTGTTCGCGGTCCACGCCAAGGACAACGCCGCACCCGGACAGGGCGAGGAGGAGTGGGGCTTCGCCGCGCTGGGCGCCGGCGTGCTGGACTGGGACGCGATCCTGCCGGCGGCGCAGCGCGCCGGCGTGGAGTGGTACATCGTCGAGCATGACCACCCGCGTGATCCGGCGGCCGTGGTCCGCACCGGCGTGGAGTACCTCAAGGCCCACCTGCCCGCACGCGCGGGACAGGACGGACACGGCGAACACGCCGGTCACGGGCACTGAGGAAGGCTGTGGCCGCTCCCGCAGGACGGGAGCGGCGCCTTGTGCGGAGCGGGGCCTAGAGCTCCCGCACCCAGATGTTGCGGAAACTGACCTCGGCGTTGTGGTCCTGCAGCGAGATCGGCGCGCAGCCGTGGGGCGCGTAGGTCGGCGGGCCGCGGTACTCGGTGGTGCCGGCAATCACCGTGTCGTCCTGCACCAGCACGCCGTTGTGCAGCACGGTGATGCGCGCCGGCGAAAGCAGGCCGCCACCGGCGGAGAAGCGCGGCGCCTTGTAGATGACGTCGTAGGCCTGCCACTTGCCGGGACCACGGGAGGCGTTCACCAGCGGGATGGCCTGCTTGTAGATCGAGGCCGCCTGGCCATTGGCGTAGGTGGGGTTGTCGTGGCTGTCCAGCACCTGCAGCTCGTACCGCTCCTGCAGGAAGATGCCGCTGTTGCCGCGGTCCTGGCCATCGAAGCCCGCAGTCTGCACCGGACTGCGCCATTCGATGTGCAGCTGGATGTCGCAGAAGGCCTGGCGTGTGCGGATGCCACCGCTGCCGCGCGCAACGGTGAAGGCGCCATCGGCCACCGTCCACGGGGCATCGCCACCGGCTTCCCCTTCCCATGCCGACAGGTCGCGGCCGTCGAACAGCACCACCGCATCGGAGGGCGCCGCGCCGGCCGGCGTGGCCACCACCGGGGGTACGGGGGTCCACGCCTCGGTCCTGGCGGGATCGGCCGAAGGATCGTGGGCCAGCGCCGTGGCGCTGGCCAGCACGCTGCCGAGCACGATGGCGATCCGTGGGCCCGCGGCGCCAGCGGCGGACATGGCCGCGTGCATGCCGGCAACGCGGCGACCTGGAGCGTGGCTGCGGGCGGCCATCACGAGGTCGCCCAGGCCGGCGTGCCCGGCTCGTAGGGCAGGTCGCCGTCGTAGTGGCCGGGCACCGGGTCGTAGCGCAGCACTTCGGTCGCGCCCACCTTCGAGGTGAAGAAGCTGAAGATCACCAGCTGCTTGACCATGGTGAAGTAATGCACGCTACCGCCGCTGCCCGAGCCGTCCGGCGCGATCCACGCGCCGCGCGAGCGTTCGCGCGCTTCGGCATCCAGCGTGGCCAGCAGTTGCTGGCGCGCCGCCGGCGCCAACGCCACGAAGCTGCCGCCCGCGCGGCGGTCCAGGTCCACCAGCCCCTTGCGGAAGGTGGACTGGTCTGCGTCCGCGTAGCAGTCGGTGACGAACATGGCCATGAACGGGCCGACCCCGGCATCCTTGGCGCCGGGGGTGTCGGTCCGCGGAATGATGGTCTCGGCGACCTCGTCCAGCAGCGCCACCTCGTCGGCGGAAAAGCGGGCCACGCCCCTGGGCACCGGCGCCTGGCCGAGGACGAAGGCGGGCATGCCGACCATGGCCACGCCGGTGGCCGCGGCGATCATCTTCAGCAGTTCACGACGTTCCATTACAGGTTCCCCGCCTTGAGTTCGCGCACGGCGTGGTCGGCGGCGCGCGCGGTCAGCGCCATGTAGGTCAGCGACGGGTTCACGCAGCTGGCCGAGGTCATGCACGCGCCGTCGGTGACGTAGACGTTCGGTGCGTCCCATACCTGGTTGTGGGCGTTGAGCACCGAGGTCTTCGGGTCGCGACCCATGCGCGCGGTGCCCATCTCGTGGATCGCCATGCCCGGCGCGTAGTCGCCGTCGTAGGTACCCACGTCGCGCACCCCGGCCGCCTCCAGCATCTCGGCGGCGTCGGCGGCCATGTCGCGGCGCATGGCCAGCTCGTTGTCGCGGATCGACACGTCCATCGCCAGTACCGGCAGGCCCCACTTGTCGCGGGTGCCGTGGTCCAGGCGGATCGTGTTGTCGTGGTAGGGCAGCATTTCGCCGAAGGCGGTCATGCCGATCCTCCAGTCGCCGGGCATGCTCGCGGCTTCCTTCAGGCCTGCGCCGATGCCCAGCTCGGCGACGCTGCGCGACCAGCCCTGGCGGCCCGCGCCGCCCTGGTAGCCGAAGCCGCGCAGGTAGTCGCGGCGGTCGCCGCCAACGTTGCGGAAGCGCGGGATGTAGAAGCCGCACGGCCGCCGGCCGGAGTGGTACTTGTCCGCGTAGCCGTCGACGATGCCCTGCGCGCCGACCTGGAAATGGTGATCCATCACGTTGTGGCCCAGCTCGCCGGAGGCCGAGCCCAGGCCGCCCTCCCACACGTCGGTGGCGGAGTTCATCAGCAGCCAGGTCGAATTGAAGGTCGAGGCGTTGAGGAAGACCACCCTGGCCGTGTACTCGTAGGTCTGGCCGGTTTCCGCATCGATGATCTCCACGCCGCGCGCGCGCTTGCGGTCGCGGTCGTAGAGCACTTCCTTGACGATGGAGAACGGGCGCAGGGTGAGGTTGCCGGTCTGCATCGCCGCCGGAAGCGTGGCCGACTGGGTGGAGAAGTAGGCGCCGAACGGACAGCCGAGGATGCACTTGTTGCGGTACTGGCAGTTGGCCCGGTTCTGCTCCGGGCGCGGCTCGGTGATGTTGGCGGTGCGCGAATGGATCATGTGGCGGGTGCCGCCGAAGGCCTTGCGGATGCGTGCGGCCACGTCCTTCTCGACCACGTTCAGCGGGATCGGCGGCAGGAACTTGCCGTCCGGCAGCACGTCCAGGCCCTCGACCGTTCCGGCGATGCCGGCGAAGGTCTCCACGTGGTCGTACCACGGTGCGATGTCGGCGTAGCGGATCGGCCAGTCGATGGCGATGCCCTCGCGCGCATTGGCCTCGAAATCCAGGTCCGACAGGCGGTAGCTCTGCCGGCCCCACATCAGCGAGCGGCCGCCGACGTGGTAGCCGCGGAACCAGTCGAAACGCTTGGTCTCGGTGTACGGGCAGTCCTGCTCGTCGGCCCACATCCCGTAGGTGCTCTCCGAGAGCGGGTAATCACGGCGCAGCACCGGGTGCGCTTCCTTCATCGCCTGGGTCGGCACGTTGCGATGCGGATAGTCCCAGGCTTCGTTGCCCGCGTTGACGTAGTCCTTGATGTGCTCGATGTTGCGCCCGCGCTCGAGCATCAGCACCTTCAGCCCCTTCTCGGCCAGTTCCTTGGCGGCCCAGCCGCCACTGATGCCGGAGCCGACGACGATCGCGTCGTAATGATTGTTCGCCATGGATCGTTGCTTCCTGGAATGCGGGTTCAGACGTCGCAGAGGCGGACCGCCTCGCGCAGGGAGGCGACCGGGTCCGGTGCCGAAGGCATGAACTCCTGCGCCAGGTAGCCATCGAAGCCGGTGTCGCGGATCGCGCGGCAGATGGCCGGGTAGTTGAGCTCCTGGTCGTCGCCGATCTCGTGCCGCCCGGGTACGCCGGCGGTGTGGTAATGGACGAAGAACTCGTGGTGCCTGCGGATCGTGGCGATGATGTCGCCCTCCATGATCTGCATGTGGTAGATGTCGTAGAGCAGGCCGAAGTTCGGCGAACCCAGCTGCTCGCACAGCGCCACGCCCCAGGCGGACCGGTCGCACAGGTAGTCGGGGTGGTCCACACGGGAGTTGAGCAGCTCCATCACCAGCCGCACGCCGCGCTTCTGCGCATGCCCAAGCAGGCGCTTGAGGCCCGCGGCCGCATTGGCCAGGCCTTCGGCCGGATCCATGCCGTTGCCATTGCCGGAGAAGCAGATCAGGTTGCGGTAGCCGGCATCGGCGACCAGGTCGATGTGGCGGGTGTAACGCGCGACCAGCTCGTCGTGGAGGGCCGGGTCGGCGAAGCCCTTCTCCAGGCCCAGCTCGGCGCCATTGCACATCGAGCTGTCCACGCCATGGGCCTTGAGCGTGGGCCAGTCGTCCGGGCCGACCAGGTCGATCGCCGCAAAGCCGATCTGCCTGACGATGGCGCACAGCTCGGCCACCGACTGGCGCCCGAACGTCCAGCGGGCCACCGAATGCCTGAGGTTGGACCTGGGCGGCGGCGCAGCACCCGCGGCTGCCCGGAGCGCACCGGGGGTGGCCAGCGCCGCCCCGCCGAGCAGGGCCGCGCGCAGCGCGTCGCGCCTGGAGACCCCGCGGGGTCCGCTTGCGAAGATACTCATCCCTTGCCGGCCTCCCAACCGGGCAGGAAACGCGATTCCACAGCAATGCAATCGATTGCAACATAACAGCAGCCGGACCGATTGCAAGGCCCGGCAGGCATGCCATTCACGCCGTCCGTCCCACAATCGTGCGCCCCCTGATCGCCGCAGGCCCGTGAGACCCGAGCGCCGCCTTCCCCTGATCATCGCCACCGCCCTGTTCATCGAGAACATGGATTCGACGGCCATCTCCACCTCGCTGCCGCAGATCGCGGCCGAGCTGGGTACCGAACCGGTGGCGCTGAAGTTGGCGCTGACCACCTACATGCTGGCATTGGCGGTGTTCATCCCGGTCAGCGGCTGGGTAGCGGACCGCTTCGGCGCGCGCCGCATCTTCGTCGGCGCCATCGCGGTATTCCTGGCCGGTTCGCTGTGCTGCGCGGCCAGCGACGGCCTCGGGACGCTGGTGGCCGGGCGCTTCGTGCAGGGCATCGGCGGGGCGATGATGGTGCCGGTGGGGCGCCTGGTGCTGCTGCGCAGCATCGAGAAGGCCGAGCTCGTGCGTGCACTGAGCTGGCTGACGGTGCCGGCGATGCTCGGGCCGATGCTGGGGCCGGTGCTTGGCGGTGCGATCACCACCTATACCCACTGGCGCTTCATCTTCCTCATCAACCTGCCGATGGGTCTGCTCGGGATGTGGCTGGCGTGGCGCTTCGTGCCGGAGCTGCGCCAGCCGGTGGGGCGCATGGACTGGCGTGGCTTCGCGCTGTCCGCCGGCGGGCTGGGCCTGGCGATGTTCGGGCTGTCGGCGATCGGGCGCGGGCTGGTGCCCGGTGCGGCGATCGCAGGGGTGGTCCTGGTCGGCACCGGCCTGATGCTCGGCTACGTGCACCATGCCCGTACCCATCCGGCGCCGCTGCTGAAACTGGACCTGCTGCGCATCCCCACTTTCCGCACCGGCGTGCTGGGTGGCTCGCTGTTCCGCATCGGCATCGGCGCCACGCCCTTCCTGCTGCCACTGATGCTGCAGCTGGGCTTCGGCCTCAATCCCCTGGAATCGGGCCTGGTGACCTTCACCTCCACCGCCGGCGCGATGTTCATGAAGGTGGTCGCGCCGCGCGTGCTGCGCCAGTTCGGCTTCCGCCCGGTGCTGGTGTGGAATGGCCAGCTGGCCTCGCTGCTGCTGTGCGGCTTCGGCCTGTTCCGCGCCGATACCCCGTACTGGCTGATGGTGGGCGTGCTGCTGGCCAGCGGTTGCTTCCGCTCGCTGCAGTTCACCAGCATCAACGCGATCGCCTACGCCGATATCGGGCAGGAGCGGATGAGCCAGGCCAGCAGCCTGGCGGCAATGGCGCAGCAGGTGTCGCTGGCGCTGGGCGTGACCATCGGCGGCTACGCGCTGAGCGTGGCCGGTACCCTCACCGGGCGCGACGATGGTGACCCGGTGACCTTCCTGTTCGCCTTCCTCACCGTGGGCCTGATCTCCGCCAGCTCGGTGTTGCAGATGCGCCGGCTGCCCCCGGACGCCGGCGCCGAGATGGCGGGCCGCGCCGAGGCAGGGCACGAGGTGGCCGAGCCCAAGGTGGAGGCGCGACCGCAGGCCTGAGTGGCCGGAACGCGGCGGGTTCCCGCGGGCCGCTGGGGCCACCGGCATGCGCGCAGCGTGCGCGGATGCATGCTGGCCGCCGCGGGCCCGGGCGTGTCGGAGGGCCGGGAAGCGGCCGGGGCCTGGTACGGGTCGCTGGCCGCCTACAGCGGCCCGGCGCGCAGCGGCTCCCCCAGGCGGCGGCCGGCCAGCGCCTCGAACTGGCCGGGGTCGTGCGAGCAGAACAGGGTGAGCGCGGGCTCGCCCAGGGCCAGCTCGCGCAGGCGGTCGCGATGATGCAGGCGGGCGCGGCGGTCCTTTTCCATCATCCACTGGTAGAAGCGCAGGCCCGGCGTGCAGCGCGGATGGGCGTGCATCTCGCGCGCGTCGAAATAGGCGTCGCCGGCCAGCAGCAGCCAGTCGTTCCCGCGTCGGACAGCGACCCCGGCATGGCCGTGGGTGTGGCCGGGAAGGTGCACCAGCAGGATCTCCGGCGGCAGGCCGTGCAGCGCGGAGACGGCGTCAAACCCCATCCAGCGGCCGGTGCGCGCGTCGTCGTACGTACGCCAGCGGTCGCGCGATCCCCACTGCTGGGGACGGAAACGTTGCCGGTCCAGCCAGGTGCGCTGGCGCGCGGCCGAGGCCTGTTCCATCGCGCGCAGGTGCACGGTGGCATTGGGGAAGTCGTCCAGGCCACCGGCGTGGTCGAAATCCAGGTGGGTGAGCACGATGTCGGTCACTTCCTGCGGCGCGTAGCCAAGGGCCGGGATCTGGCGGGCGGCAGTCATCTCCGCGCGCAGGTCCGGCGAGAGCAGGGCAAGGAAGAACGCACTGAGCCGGTCGTGCGGCTGGGCGACGTCGCGCAGGCCCAGGCCGGTGTCCACCAGCACCAGGCGGTCGCCAGTCTCGATCAGCAGGCAGTGGCACGCCAGCGCCGCGCGGGTGAACACGCCCGGCGTGGGTCCGTCCATCAGGTGGCCGCCGAGCGGGCAGGTGGAGATGCAGTTGAGATGGTGGATCTTCATCGGGCCTCCGCGGGATGCCGGGAGAAGGACCGTGCCGGGGCGCGACGCAATGCCGTGCGACGGTGGGCCTGCGCAGCCTGCAGGAGTTGCACCCGCTGCTCCGCGTGCCGCGGCCACGCCATGGCGCAGCACCCGGCGGGCGTCGCGCCATGCTCGGGGCGGGGGCGTCGGGGCGACGCCTCCGCGCGTGCGTGCGGCCGGTGCGTGCCTCAGCCGGCGCGGGTCGACGCGGCCGGAGGCGGCCGCTCCTGGGACGCGGTTGCAGGCTGGGCGAGCTCGTGGGTGGCGGGCCCGCTTGCAGAGGGCTGGCGAACCTGGCCGGTATGGGCGAGCAGCCAGTCGACCAGGAACTGGAAGTACGCGCGGCGGTGGCTTGGCCTGCCGGTGGTGGAGACATGGTGGTCGCCGCCGGGAAAGCGCACCAGGCGGGCGGGCACGGCCGTGTGCCGCATCAGGATGGTGAACAGCTCTTCGGCCTGTCCCAGCGGGCAACGCTGGTCGTCCTCGCCCTGGAGGACCAGCACCGGCGCACCGATCCGGTGGGCATGGGTCGTTGGCGAGAGCCGGTGGTAATCGGCCCGCGCCTCCGGCAGCTCGCCTGCCATCGCGTAAGGGGTGACGTAGTAGCCGGTATCGGAGGCGCCGGCATGCGACTCGATGTCGAGTACACCGGCGGAGACCACGCCGCAGGCCAGCGAAGGGTCGTTGGCCAGGGCCCACGCGGCCAGGAAGCCGCCATAGGAATGACCCATCACCGCCACCCGGTCCCTGGCGATGCCCTCCGCACGCAGGCTCTGGACCGCGGCCTGCCATTGCGGATAGTCCATCTCGCCCCAGTGCCCGCGCAGGCGGTGCGCGAACTCCATGCCGTAGGTGGAGGATCCCACCGCATTGAGTGCCAGCACCGCCCAGCCGCGTTCCACCAGCGGGGCCACGTGCACATGCCGCTCGTAGGCGAGGCTGACCGGCACCTGCGGGCCGCCATGCATGTTCAGCAGCAGCGGGAAGGGTCCTTTGCCTTCCGGCAGCACCAGCCACCCGTCGACACGCTCCTGGCCGCCACGCCCGTCGGGCACCTCGAACCTGCGACGCTCCACGTGCAACGGGCGGATCTTCCCGCGCCAGGCATTGAAGGCGGTGACCTTGCGCGGGGCAGTGCCGCCAGGGTCCATCAACCACAGCTCCGGTCCGCCGTTGGCATCACCGGAGATCAGGGCGAGGGTGTCGCCGCGCGCAGCCAGTTCCTGCACCTGCTCCTGCTCGGGCCCATGCAGCACCCGGGTGCGGCCGCCGGCGTCCACGTGGATGGCCCGCTGCAGGCCTGCAGCGGCCTCCACCACATGCAGGGAAGCGCCGTCGGTGGTCCATTCGATCGAGGCCGGGGTGCCCAGTTCGATCTCCAGGCGGGTGGCCTGGTCGCGTTCGACGTCAAGCACGTGCAGCCACATCAGCGAATCGCCTTCCTCCACCGAGGCTGCGAGCGCCAGGCGGGTGCCGTCCGGGCTCCAGTGCAGGGGCATGACCGAATGCAGTCGCTGGCCGAGCAGGCGCGCCTGGCCGCTGTCGGTGCGCACCCACAGCTGGCTGCCATGCCGCTGGCGGCCGTGGGGGCGCTGCACCCATGCCAGACGGGTACCGGACGTGTCCCATCGCGCCTCCAGCACGTCGGCGCCGCTGTCCACGCTGGGCGTATAGCTGCCGGTGGCCAGGTCCACCACCCCCAGCCGCACCACCTCGCGCCCGGACGGGCCCATGCCGTCCTGCTTGAGCGGCACGTGGTCGATGCACAAGGGGGCCTCGGGGTCGCCCACCAGGGCCTCGGCGCAAAGCACCAGCAGGCGGCGGCCATCGCCACTGAACTGCTCGATGCTCCTGACGTTGCCGCCGAGCCGGGTGAGCTGGTGGGTGTCGTGGCTGCCGGCATCGAACAGGAACACCTCTCACCCGCCGGATCCCAGCAGGCGCCGGCGGCATCGTCCACCAACCGCGCCACCTCACCATCGGGTGCGAGGTTCCAGGGCCGACGCGGTGGCGTCCTGCTCCACATCGATCCGGGTCACCCCGAAACACCACCCACGCGCATGGGCCTGCAAGGGGCCCAGGATCACGTGCTGGAAGAGGTCTTCGATGCCAGCTGCCTGCATGGCTCGCGATCCGTGCAATGAAAAGGGGCTCCGCGAAGGAGCCCCCTTGAGGACGACATCACATTGTTCAGCGCTGCTGGCGATTGCGCTCGTTGTTGCGCTCGTTGTTGTTGCGCTCGTTGTCCTGCTGCTGCTGCTGGTTCTGGTTCTGGCGGTCCTGCTGGTTCTGGTCCTGCTGCTGCTGGCCCTGCTGGTTCTGCCGGTTCTGGTCCTGCTGCTGGTTCTGCTGGTTCTGCTGATTCTGCCGCTCGTTGTTCTGGTTCTGTTGATTGGCCATCTCTGCATTCCTCGTTTGAGGACCGGGCGGATTGCCTTGGTCCGATGCCAGTGTGCTGAAGTGGCCGTTAGCGGCATGCCCATATGTGGGTGAACGCTGTTTTACGATTTGCAAGCTGTGCAGATCCGGCAGCAGCGATCGCATCGGCAAATGCGTGCACGCGACGGGCGATGCGTAGCGGATCGGCAGCAGTGCTGTGCCGACATCCGACAGGTCACCGACTCGTGCACCCACCCACGGGGAACCTCGACCCGTGCGCGGCGACGCATGCACCAGCATCCTCCGCGTGCGAAACGGACGATGCGCCCGTCCGCAGCCAACCGACTTCAAGCGTGGAAAACAGCGAGGCCGCAGCGGGGAGCCCGCTGCGGCCTTTGGTCGATTGCGCCAGCGTGGATGTGGCCGGTTACTGCGCGGTGTTGCCGCCCTGCAGGGCGCGGGCCTTCTCCAGGTGCTCGGCGACGTGTCCGCGGGTGGTGGCCAGGTGCTGGCGCACTTCCTCGCGTTCGGCAGCCGGGATCAGGCGCTGGTCCAGGGCGGCCAGCGCTTCGGTATGGCCTTTCACCATCGCGTCGATATAGGCCTTGCTGTACGCCTCGCCCTGCTGCTGGTCGAGGGATGCAAGTTCCTGCTCGCCCTTCTGGCGCTGGGCCTGGGCTTCCTGCGCCTGGTCATCGGCACCCAGGGCGCTGGTGCGGGTGCGGTTCTCGGTGTGCTGGTCGATCATCATGCGCGCGTAGTCGGCGACTTCGCCGCTGACGCCCTTGGCCAGGGCCTGTTCGCCTGCGGCGATCTCATGTGCATTGATGGCGTTGAGCATGCCCAGGGCAGCCGATTCGCCCTGGCTGGCCGTCTGGGCGGCGGTGTCGCCTGCGGTGCCGGCGGCCGGGTCCATGGTGGCGCCCGGCGGCTGGGCGGCCGGGTCGGCACTGGAGGTGGCCGGCGTGGCCGGGTCGTTCATGTCGGTGGCGTCGTTGCGGTCGCCACAGGCGGTGAGGCCGGCAAGGGCGAGGGCGAGCAGGGTGGGGGTGGCGATGCGTCGGATGTTCATCGGGATCTCCGCAGTAGGGTGCCGGGCACCGGCCCGGGAGCGAGCCGGTGCCCGGCGTGGCCACGGCGACAGGAGCATGGCAATCGCCGTGGCGAACGGGGTCAGGCGGCGCTCTTGCGCTCCTGGGCGGCGCGCTGGTTGCCGCCCTGTTCGGCGAGCAGGGTCAGCTTCTCGTCCGTGGCTTTCTCTTCTTCCAGCGTTTCCAGGATCAGCGGCAGCGCGTCCTTGTAGCCGAGCTGCTTGGCGAGGGCAGCCAGCGTGCCGTAGGAGGCGATTTCGTAATGTTCGACCTTCTGTGCGCCGCCGATCAGGGCCGCGTCGCGCAGCGGGCCCTTCTCGATCTCTTCGATCACTTCCTTGCCTTCTTCGACCAGGCCTTCCATCGCCGCGCACTTGATGCGCTTGAGGCGGATGTCCAGCAGATCGACGATGCGGTCGATGCGCTCGATCTGGCCCTGGGTCTCCTCGAGGTGGGTACGGAAGCCCTCGGCCAGCTCCGGGTTCTCGGCGGCGCGCGCCAGGCGCGGCAGCGCCTTGGTGAGCTGCTTCTCGGCGCTGTAGATGTCCGACAGCTCGTGGATGAACAGCTCTTCGATGGTCTTGACGGCCATGGTGATGCTCCTTGTCTGTCTGTCTGTCGGCCGGATGGGTGGAGGAATGGGGTGCATGCCGGCCACACGCAGGAAGCGCATGCTGGACTGGCAGGCATTGGCTGGCGGTCCACTGAAGGTGAAAGCGATGTTCAGCGCGCAAGGCGCGTGTTGCATGGTCCATGCACGCCGCTTTCATCTGCTCCCAGCAATGGCATCGGGATCGGCAGGGCGGGCGGCGGTTACGTGCGTTCGCCTGTCGCACGGCACGGGCAATTCCTGGCAGCGTCGTCGGTGGCGTTCATGGCTGGGAAGGACGCCGAAGAGACGAGGATCGGATCCGCCAGGCGAGGGCGGGGAGGGGCGCAGGCAAAAAGAAAGCCGGCACGGGGCCGGCTCAACTGGAACAGGAGAGAATGTCAGGCGCTCTGCGATGCCGGGGGCTCGCTGGCCTGGCGGCGCGGGGGAAGCGCCGCCAGGGGGGTGTCGTCGCGCACGTATTGCTGCAGCAGCTCCGGCAGGTGGCGCTCGAGCCGGGTGGGATCCAGTCCGTTGTTGTGTTCGGGGGCACGCATGGGGGACATGTGGCTCCGGCGGCCTTGCGGCTCGCCGCTCCTGCAGTTCTCGGGGGAGAGGGGTTCCGCCGGCGCCGGATGCGCCCGCTGGCTTCCCTGCCTGCGGGCGGTGTCCGGCGTGTGGGGACACGGGCGCAATTTGCCTGCCGGGATGTGGAGGACATGTCGAAAAACCACGTCGCCCGGATGACGGGTTCACGCAGTGTGCGGCAGCGCACAAAAACTGCTGCAGCGGCGCCTGAATCGCACTGTCCTGTGGCAGGTTCTCGCCGGATGAGACCGGAGGGTGTACAAATGTACACCATGGACCAGCCTGCCGATCCCGCCTCCCTGCCTCCCCAGCGCGCCGCCGTGCTGGATTTCCTGCGCCGCGAACTGGCGGCCGGACGCGCGCCCAGCCTGGCCGAGATCGCCGCGGCGTTCGGGTTTTCCTCGCGCAATGCCGCCCAGAAGCACGTCCAGGCCCTGGTGGCCGACGGGCTGCTGGAGCAGCAGGCCGGCCGCAAGCGTGGCCTGCGCCTGCCCGGAGGCACGGCCGACCTGCTGCCGCTGCCGGTGCTGGGCCGGGTCGCCGCTGGCCTGCCGGTCAGTGCCCAGGGCGTGGCCCGGCTGGGACCGGTGGGCGAGGGCGGGGATGCCCTGTGGCTGGACCGGCGACTGTTCTCGCCGCGGCCCGACTACCTGCTGCGGGTGCAGGGTGACTCGATGATCGAGGACGGCATCCTCGACGGCGACCTGGTGGGTGTGCACCGCACCCCGGAGGCCCGCGACGGCCAGACCGTGGTGGCCCGGGTGGACGGCGAGCTGACGATCAAGCGCCTGCAGCGCGGGGCCGATTCGATCCGCCTGCTGCCGCGCAACCCGGTCCATGCCCCGATCGAGGTCGGCGCAGGCCAGGACTTCGCCATCGAGGGTGTGTATTGCGGCCTGGTGCGGCAGGGTTGAGATGGCCCAGGTCGTCGCCATCGACAGCCTGCTGGCGGCGCGCACGCTGTGGCACGCCGGCCGCCCCGCGCGCCTGCCGCCCGACGGCGAGGCCACCGGCTACCCGGCGCTGGATGCCAGCCTGCCGCAGGGCGGGTGGCCCCGCCGGGCGTTGAGCGAGTTGCTCCTGCCCGCCGATGGGGTCGGTGAACTGGCACTGCTGCTGCCGACCCTGGCGCGGCTGACCGCGTCCGGCGGCACCGTGGTGCTGGTTGCGCCGCCTTTCATCCCGTATGCCCCGGCCTGGCAGGCTGCCGGGGTGGACCTGGCCGGCCTGCAGGTGGTCGATGCGACCCCGCGCGAGGCGCTGTGGGCGCAGGAGCAGTGCCTGCGCAGCGGTGCCTGCGCAGCGGTGCTGGGCTGGCCGCCAGGGAGCGACGACCGCGCCCTGCGCCGGCTGCAGGTGGCGGCCGACAGCGGCGACTGCTGCGGCTTCGTGCTGCGTGACCGCCGCCATGCCGCCAATGCCTCGCCCGCGGCGTTGCGCCTGCTGCTGGAGGACGGGGGCTGGCGGGTGCTCAAGTGCCGCGGCGGGCAACCGCCGTCCGGGCTGCTGCGACTGGCGCACTGACATGGATCTCGGTGCAGTTTTCCCGCCGTGGAATCCGGCCGGCTTCCCCGTCCCCGGACACCGGGTCGGCAGCGGATGTCCGAACCCTCGCGCCGGTGTGCGCCGGTCGCCTGGCCCCGGGGGGGGCCCCCGGTTGCCGTGCAACCCCTTCCTGGTCCTGATCGGGGCCTGCTCAGGAAGCTTCCTGCCCATGGCACGCCATCGGACGGCGGCAGCGCCCGTGCAGGAGGCCGGCTGATGCTCTGGGCCTGCATCCTGCTGCCGCAGCTTCCGCTGGACGCGGTGCTGCGCCGCCATCCCGACCCGGAAGCGCCGCTGGCGCTGGTCGGTGGCCCCGCCCAGCTGCGCACCCTGCATGCGGTCAACGCGGCCGCGGCCGCTGCCGGGCTGGCCGCGGGCATGCGCCTGACCGCCGCCCATGCGCTGCTGCCGCAGTTCGCCATGGTCGATCATGAACCGGCGGCCGAGGCGCGCGTGCAGCGTTTCCTCGCCGCCTGGGCCTACCGCCACAGCTCGCTGGTCAGCATGCAGTGGAGCGCGTCCATCGTGCTGGAGGTGCGCGCCAGCTTCCGTTTGTTCGGGCCGTGGCCGTGGTTCGAGCGGCGCCTGCGCGGCGAGCTGGAACAGCTGGGGTTCCGCCACCGCATCGCCCTGGCGCCGACCGCGCGTGCGGCGCGGGTGCTGGCGGGGTTGCGCGACGGCATGGCGGTGATGGAAGCCAGCGCATTGCCCCCTCTGCTGGACCGGGTGCCGGTGCGGCGCGCGGTGCTGCCGGACGACGCCGGGACCCGCCTGCAACGCATGGGCATCCGTACCCTGGGCCAGCTGCGCGCGCTGCCCTCGGACGCGTTGCGCCGCCGTTTCGGCCAGCCGCTGCTGGAACACCTGCAGAAGCTCTACGGGGAGGCTGACGACCCGCTGGAGTGCTACCAGCCACCGGAGCATTTCGACGAGCGGGTGGAGCTGGGCTACGAGGTGGACACCCATACCGCGCTGCTGTTCCCGCTGCGGCGGCTGGTCGGCGACCTGTGCACCTACCTGTCGATCCGCGATGGCGGCGTCCAGCGCTTCGTGCTGCGCCTGGAACACGAGCACGGCCATAGCGACGTGGAAGTGGGCCTGCTGGCGCCCGAACGCAGCCCGGCGATGCTGTTCGAACTGGCGCGCGGACGCCTGGAGCGGGTGGGAATCGCCCGGCCGGTGGTGGGTATGCGCCTGCTGGCCCGGCACCTGCCACCGTTCGTGCCGGCCGTGCAGGACCTGTTCGCCCAGCGCTCGGCCCAGACCCTGGACTGGCCCCAGCTGCGCGAGCGCCTGCGTGCGCGGCTGGGCGATGGCGCGGTGTACCGGGTGGCGCCCCAGGGCGATCCGCGCCCGGAGCGTGCCTGGCGCAGGCTCGAAGGCGATGCCGGCACGCCGCCGCCCGCGCCACCGCGTCCACCGCGCCCGGCCTGGCTGCTGCCCGAACCGGTGCCGCTGCATGACGCACGCTTGCAGGTGCTGTCCGGCCCGGAGCGGCTGGAGAGTGGCTGGTGGGACGATGGCGACGTGCGTCGCGACTACTACGTGGTCCGCACCAGTCGAGGCCAGCGGGCCTGGGCGTTCCGCGCCGCCGGCGCGCGCGAGGGCGGCTGGATGCTGCACGGCTGGTTCGCATGAGCTGGGACGACGCCATCGATGGTGTGGACCGCGAGACCCCCGGCGCGCGCGTGCCGCGCTTCCGCCAGGTGGCCTGGCGCCTGGGCCAGCGTGATCCACGTGCAGGCGAGGCGGCCAACGATGACGACGTGCTGGCCTCCGATGGCCTGCCGGCCTATGCCGAACTGCATTGCCTGTCCGAGTTCTCGTTCCTGCGCGGCGCCTCCAGCGCCGAGGACCTGTTCGCCCGCGCGGCGCAGTGCGGCTACGAGGCCCTGGCGATCACCGACGAGTGCTCTCTGGCCGGCATCGTCCGCGCCTGGGAAGCGGCGCGCGCCACCGGGGTGAAGCTGGTGGTCGGCAGCGAGCTGACGCTGGAGTGCGGGCTGCGCTGCGTATTGCTGGTGCAGGACCGCGGCGGCTACACCCGCCTGTGCGAGCTGATCACCATCGCCCGCCGTAGCGCCACCAAGGGCAGCTACCGGCTCACACGCGCGGAGCTGGAGCGGGTGGTGGGCCAGGCCTGCCCGCTGGAGCGGCCGCAGGACACGGCCGGCAGCCCGTCCGCCCATGCCGGCTCACGGCCGGGTAGCGCGGACGGAAAGACGCGGCCAGCGTCGGCGGAACCGGACCTGCTGGCCACGGCAGGCCGTCCCGTGCGCAGCCACGCCGACTGCGGGCTGTTCGCGCTGTGGCTGCCGGGCACCGATCCGGACCCGGCCCAGGGCCGCTGGCTGCAGCAGGTGTTCGGAGAACGTGCGTATCTGGCGGTGGAACTGCACCGCGAGCAGGACGATGCCGCGCGCCTGTCGCGCCTGCTGGAGCTGTCCACCGCACTGAGGATGACGCCGCTGGCCGCCGGTGACGTGCACATGGACGTGCGGCGGCGCCGGGTGCTGCAGGACACGATGACCGCGATCCGCCACAACCTCACCCTGGACGCATGCGCGGACCGGCTGTTCCGCAATGGCGAGCGCCACCTGCGCACGCGCCGCGCACTGGCCGCGATCCATCCGCCGGCCCTGCTTCAGGCCACCGTGGCGCTGGCGCGGCGCTGCCGGTTCGACCTGAAGGAAGCGGCCTACCGCTATCCAAAGGAGCTGGTGCCGGACGGGCACACGCCTTCGAGCTGGCTGCGGAAGCTGACCGAAGCGGGCATGCACGAGCGCTGGCCTCAGGGCGCGCCACCGAAGGTGGTGGCGCAGATCGAGGAGGAGCTGGCGCTGATCGCCGAGCTGAAGTACGAGGCGTTCTTCCTCACCGTGGAGGACATCGTCCGCTTCGCCCGCAGCCGCAACATCCTGTGCCAGGGGCGCGGCTCCTCGGCCAACTCGGCGGTGTGCTTCGCCCTGGGCATCACCGCCGTGGATCCCACCGAGACCCGGCTGCTGATCTCGCGCTTCCTGTCCAAGGCCCGCGACGAGCCACCGGACATCGACGTGGACTTCGAGCACGAGCGCCGCGAGGAGGTGCTGCAGTACGTCTACGACAAGTATGGGCGGCGGCGCGCGGCGCTGGCGGCCACGGTGATCCGCTACCGCGGCAAGAGCGCGGTGCGCGACGTGGCCAAGGCCTTCGGCCTGCCGCCGGACCAGACCGGCCTGCTGGCCGAGTGCTTCGGCTGGGGCAATGGCGAAGCGCCGATGCGCCAGCGCCTGGCCGAGGCCGGGTTCGATCCGGACAACCCGCTGGTCAACAAGATCCTGGCGCTGGCGGCGATGCTGGAGGACATGCCGCGCCACCTGTCCCAGCACGTGGGCGGCTTCGTGATTTCCGACGCACCGCTGTCGGCGGTGGTGCCGGTGGAGAACGCGGCCATGGCCGATCGCACCATCATCCAGTGGGACAAGGACGACCTGGAGACCATGGGCATGCTCAAGGTCGACTGCCTGGCGCTGGGCATGCTCACCTGCATCCGCAAGGCCTTCGACCTGGTGGAGGGATATCGCGGCATGCGCCTGGACATGGCCGGCCTGCCGCGTGACGACGCGGCCACCTTCGCCATGCTGGCGGCGGCCGACAGCGTTGGCGTCTTCCAGGTCGAGTCGCGTGCGCAGATGGCGATGCTGCCGCGGCTGCGGCCGGCGAAGTTCTACGACCTGGTGGTGCAGGTGGCGATCGTGCGGCCCGGGCCGATCCAGGGCGGCATGGTCCATCCCTACCTGCGCCGGCGCATGGGCAAGGAGCCGGTGAGCTATCCGTCCGAGGGCGTGCGCGAGATCCTCGGCGCCACCCTGGGCATCCCGCTGTTCCAGGAACAGGTGATGGAGCTGGTGATCCATGCCGGTTACACGCCGGAGGAGGCCGACGGACTGCGTCGTTCGATGGCCGCCTGGCGCCGCGGTGGCGACATGGAGCCGCACCGGCTGCGCATCCGCCAGCTGATGGAGAAGAATAACTACAGCAGCGAGTTCATCGACCAGCTGTTCGAGCAGATCAAGGGTTTCGGCTCCTACGGTTTTCCGCAGAGCCATGCCGCCTCTTTCGCCAAGCTGGTGTACGTCAGCGCCTGGCTCAAGCGCCACGAGCCGGCGGCCTTCGCCTGCGCCCTGCTCAATTCGCAGCCGATGGGCTTCTACTCGCCCAGCCAGATCGTGCAGGACGCGCGCCGCGGGCGCGGCGGCCGGGCCAGCGTGGAGGTGCGGCCGGTGGACATCACCTGCAGCACCTGGGACTGCACCCTGGAGCCGGCGGGGCAGGGCCGGCAGCCGGCGATCCGCCTGGGCCTGCGCCTGGTGGCGGGGCTGTCGGAGAAGGTGGCGCAGGCGATCGTCGAGGCGCGCCGCTGGCGCGTTTTCAGCGACGTGGCCGACCTGTGCCGGCGTGCCGGGCTGGATGCGAAGGCGCGCCAGGCGCTGGCCGAGTCCGGCGCGCTGGATGCGCTGGCCGGCCATCGCAACGCCGCGCGCTGGGCGGTGGCGGGGATCGAGCCCCGGCGCCCCCTGCTGGATGGCAGTCCTGAAGAACCCCGGATCGAGCTGCCGGCCCCGCGGGTGGGCGAGGAACTGCTGGCCGACTACCGCAGCACCGGGCTGAGCCTGCGCGCTCATCCGATGGCCCTGCTGCGGGCGCAGATGGGGCAGCGGCGCATCCTCGGCGTGCGCGAGCTTCAGCAGCGCCGGCATGGCAGCGGCGTGCACGTGGCCGGCCTGGTGACCCAGCGCCAGCGGCCGGCCACCGCCAAGGGCACCATCTTCATCACCCTTGAGGACGAGCACGGCATGGTCAACGTGATCGTCTGGCCGGACCTGGCGGTGCGCCAGCGCAAGCCGATGCTGCAGTCGCGGCTGATGGGCGTGCGCGGACGCTGGGAGCGGGTGGACGGGGTCGAGCACCTGATTGCCGCCCACCTCGAGGACCTGAGTGACCTGCTCGGCGCGATGCAGGTCGACTCGCGCGACTTCCACTGAACACCAACGCCTGCGCCGGAGCGCGGGCGGGGAGACCCACGATGGACCTGTTCGACAACGGACCGAGAATCCTGGTGGAGGACGCCGAAGGCGGCATCCGCTACTGGCCGGAATTCCTGCCGCCGGCGCTGGCCCACACCTGGTTCCAGCAGTTGCGGGACGGCTGCCACTGGCAGTCCGCGCGCCGGCCGATGTACGACCGCGTGGTCGACGTGCCGCGACTGCTCGCCTGGTATGCGCTGCACGAGCTGCCGGCAGGCCTGCCGCTGGGCCCGATGCTCGAACGCGTGCAGGCGATGGCGCCCGGCGGCTATACCAGTGTCGGCCTGAACCTCTACCGCGACGGCAACGACAGCGTGGCCATGCACAACGACACGCTGCATCAGCTGGTCCCCGGCCAGCCGCTGGCGCTGGTCTCCCTCGGCGGCGCCCGGCGCATGAACATCCGCGCCAAGGCCGGCGGCCGGGCTTTCGGGGTGAACCTGGAGCCTGGGAGCCTGCTGGTGATGAGCCATGCCAGCCAGACCACCCACGAACACGGCATCCCCAAGACCACGCGCCCGGTGCCGCCCCGCATGAGCGTGGTGTTCCGCGCGCGGCCGGAGGTGCCGCAGGCGCGGGATCCCTGGCAGGTGGCCAGGGCGGCCGAAGCGCGTTCCACGCCTGCCCCCTCCGGGCCGCAGGCGCAGCAGCGGCGGACCGGTCGCTCCGCGCATGGACCGCAGCCGGCGCTGCCGTCGCCGCAGGGCCGCGCCCCCGGAGGACGGGCCGCATGAGCCGCTCCCGCATTGGCGAACGCGCCGCGGCCTATCCGGTCGGTGACGGACGGACGGAGGTGGCGACCGACGGACGCTGCTTTGCCTACGTGTTTCCCTGTGCGTGGGAGGACCACTGCAAGATCGGGTTCTCGACCGACCCGCTGGGACGGATCTCCGCGTTGCACCAGCGGTGGTTCGACTTCTTCGACCTGGAAGGCGGAATGCTGGTGGAGGCCGAGTCCATCCGCGACGCGCGCGACCTGGAACTGGAGCTGCGCGCGGGCCTGGGTGGATACAACGCGCCGGCGCCGATGACCATCCGCGTGCCGGCCGGTGGGCATACCGAATGGTTCCGTGGCGTGTCCGGCCTGTTGCATGGACGGATCGAAGCGCTGGCATCGCGCGGCTATCGGGCATACCCGTTGCGGTCCTGGCTGCGTGCCGGGATGGAACGTCGGGTCGACCGCCTGCACGAGTGGACGCTGTCGCAACTGTCGGTGGACGAGCTTGAGGGGCTGCTGGGAGCCACCGCGGCGCAACGGCGCGTGCGCGATGTGCTGGATGCGTTCCAGGCCCTGGAAATCGACGTGGAGCCGCTGCTCGCGCCGGCGGTGCTGGGGTGGTATCGCGGTAGTCCCCTGTAGCCTGGTAAGCGAAGCGCCCCCGGGTTGCCTTCCCTCTGGGAGAGGGCTATTCGCCCATGGCAGCGGCGCACATCTCGACGGCTCACCCCACGGGGCTGAGCTTGAAGACACCCCGGATGCGGCCTTCGGCCTTAACCGGGGCACGTGATGCCGCGTAGCCCGGGTAAGCGAAGCGCACCCGGGGTCCGCCTCCCTTTGGGAGAGGGTTGTTCGCCTGCGCCAGTGGCGCACAGCCGTGCCGGCCCACCCCAAGGGGAGATGGACTATCGCGCGATCCTCCAGAACCAACCGCGGATGCGGCCTTCGGCCTTATCCGGGCTACGTGCTACTTCTTCGTGGTGGACTTGCGGGCGGGTGATTTCCTGGCGGTGGTCTTCTTCGCCGTCTTCTTCGTGGCCTTCTTTGCGGGGCTACGCGTGCTCTTCTTCGCCGCCTTCTTCGCAGGGCTGCGGGTGGTCTTCTTCGCGGCGCTCTTGCGTGCGCCTGTCTTCTTCGTTGCTGCTTTCTTCGTGGTCTTCTTCGCCGTGCTCTTGCGTGCGGTCTTGCTGGCCGCGGACTTCCTGGCGGGGCTGGCCTTCTTCGCGGCGCTCTTCCGTGCGGTTCTCTCCGTGGCCTCCTTCGCCACCTTCTTTGCGCCCCCGGAGGAAGACTTCTTCGCAGCGGTCTTCTTCGTGGCTTTCCTTGCGGTCTTCTTCGTCGCCTTGCGGGCGCCGGTCTTCCTGCCGGAGCCGGACTGCTTTCCACCGCCATCCTGCTTGTTGACGGTGGCCCAGGCGATGCGCTCGGCGGTTTCCTCGCTGCGGCCCTGGTCCTTCGCGCTCTCCTCGATGTGCTCGGCCTGGCGCTTCTGCTTGTCGGTGTAGCTGGATTTGTCACCACGTGGCATGGGTTGCTCCTTCTGCGCACCGATGCGTGCCTGCGCAGATAAACGCGGGCAGGGTAAGGCGTCCGTGAAAAGTGCGGCCCTTTCTGCATCGCCTCGAAGGCGCACGGTACCGGGCAGGGCGCCGGAAGGTTTCCTTACGGTGCCCCGATCGGAGATGGCATTGAGGTGCGTTGGCGTGCCAGGCCAGGCGCGGCCGTGGCGTACCTGGAAGGGGGAGGCGCAGTCCCGGCCCCTTGGAAAGCGCCGCGATGCAACCGTACATCCCGGGTGCCATGCGGACAGCACGGGCGCGGGGAGGGCGCCGGCAGCCATGTCGCGGATCCCACGCCGGCCGTCACCGGTGCCGGCGGTCGGATGCACCGCGGGGAAGTGCCACAAAGGAAAAGCCCCGCGATGCGGGGCTTTTCCGGTGCTGCATGTGGGCTGGATGCGTGGCATCGGCCACCGCCAGCGCGTGCTCAGCGGAAGCGGATCTCGCCGGCGAGGGTGAAGGTGTCCACGTCGATGTCCACGCCATCGATCTCGGCGGTGCGGCGGTCGTAGTTGAGGCTCAGGCCCCAGCGACGGCTGAAGTCGTAGCCGGCGCTGACGCCGAAATACGGCCTGGTGGAGCTCTCGTCCTCTTCGACGTCGAAGTCGTCCTCGCGCAGCTGCACGGTCAGGCGCGCCATGCCGGCGCGGGCGCCGACGAAGAAGCCGGTGTTGTCCGGGCCGAAGTTCTTCTTGGCCACCACGCCGACACCGGCAGTGACCAGGTCCAGGTCGTAGTCGTCGCCCAGGTATTCGGTGTACAGCGTGCCAAGGTGGCCTTCGACGCCGATGTTCGGGGTAAACCAGTAGCCGCCGCCGATGGTCACGGCGGTGTCGGACTCGCTGTCGCGGAAGCCGCCGCCGTAGTTGGCTTCGATGTCGCTGCGGCCTGCTTCGGCGCGCACGAACGGCTGGCCGGCGATGGCATCGGTCGACAGGGCGGCGAGGGCCAGGGCGGTTGCCAGGGCCAGGGTGTTCTTCATGTAGGGCTCGCAATGGTGGTTGATGGCGCCCGGTCCGGGCGGCGCGCACTGTGGAATCCGGGCTGTCCGATGTCAAGGTAGCTGCAGTGCGTGCACCGACCCGCGGTCGCGCATCGACGGCGGGCAGGGGGACTTTTCCACCCGCCACGCGGGCGCGGCGGCAGCGGATGGTTCGACGGCGCCCGCAGGCGCCGTCGGCACGTATAGAGGCCGCGCAGGTGATCGCCGCACCCGCCGTGCCGCCTCTGTCGTGGGTCAGGCCAGGGTGCGCAGCTTCGGCTCCCGGTCCCACTGGCGCAGGGCGGCCGCGGCGAGGAACGCTTCGGTGTCGGACGCATCGACGATACCGGCATCTTTTTCCACGTTTGCCGCTTCCAGCAGCGGAGCCACGCCCGCATCGTGGGCGATCGCCTTGAGGTGCGCGAAGGCGAAGGAGACGAAATCCACCGCCGCGCTTTCCTTGGCCAGGCGTTGGCCGGCCTCGGCCGACAGCACCACCGCCACCGCGTCGAAAAGTACCGAGGGCGTGCCCGCGAGCTGGCCGTCGGCGGCCTGGCGCTGCCCGTCCGAAAGCACCGCGCCACCAAGGCGCGGGGCGACCAGTTTCACCATCGCCCCGGCATCGCGCGCCGCATCCACGAGTGCACGCAGGGTGCCGGCATCGGAGCCCTGTTCGAACAGGATGCCGATGCTGCGGCCCTTGAGGGTCGGCAGGGTACGGCCGATGACCCGGACCTCCGGGGCCGGCGGCATGTCCCGGGGCGGCACCGCGCACGGTGGCGCCGGCGGCAGTTCGTCCATGCCCAAGGCGTCGGCGACGCGCCGGGCCAGGCCGGCGTCGATGTGGCGCAGGTGCCCGACCATGCGCTCACGTACCTTGGCCGTTTCCACCTTCGACAGCTCGAACACCAGGGCCGAGGCCAGGTGCGCCTGCTCGGGCGCCTCGAGGCTGAGGAAGAACATCCGCGCCTGGCTGTAGTGGTCGGCGAAGCTCTCCGGTCGCACGCGACCCTTGACACCATCATCGGCACGCGAAGCATGGCTGAGGAAGCCTGCGCGCATGTCCGCGCGCGGGCTGTCCTCCTGCAGCGAACTGGGTTCGTAATTGACCCGGCCCTTCGGGACTTCCATCTGCATGTGCCCATCGCGCTGGTGGTTGGCGAACGGGCAGCGCGGCCGGTTGACCGGGATCTGGTGGAAGTTCGGGCCGCCCAGGCGGATCAGCTGGGTGTCAAGGTACGAGAACAGCCGGCCGTGCAGCAGCGGATCGTTGGAGAAGTCGATGCCCGGCACCAGGTTGGCCGGGCAGAAGGCGACCTGCTCGGTCTCGGCGAAGAAATTGTCCGGCCAACGGTCCAGCACCATGCGCCCGATTTCCTGCAGCGGCACCAGCGACTCGGGGATGATCTTGGTCGGGTCCAGGTGGTCGAACGGGAAAGCGGCGGCCTCCTCCTCGGTGAACAGCTGCACCGCCAGGGTCCACGCCGGAAAGTCGCCAGCCTGGATGGACTCGAACAGGTCGCGGCGGTGGTAGTCGTTGTCGGCAGCCTGCAGCTTGAGCGCTTCGTCCCACACCGTGGACTGGATGCCAAGCTCCGGCCGCCAGTGGAACTTCACGAAGGTGCTGCGCCCGTCCTCGTCCAGCAGGCGGAAGCTGTGGACGCCGAAGCCTTCCATCATCCGCAGCGAGCGGGGGATGGCGCGGTCGCTCATCGCCCACATCACCATGTGCATCGACTCAGGGGTCAGCGAGATGAAATCCCAGAAGGTGTCGTGCGCGGCGGTGGCCTGGGGGAAGCCGCGGTCCGGCTCCGGTTTCACCGAGTGCACCAGGTCCGGGAACTTCATGGCGTCCTGGATGAAGAACACCGGGATGTTGTTGCCGACCAGGTCGTAATTGCCTTCGCTGGTATAGAACTTGACCGCAAAACCGCGCGCGTCGCGCGGGGTGTCGATCGAGCCTTTGCTGCCGGCCACGGTGGAAAATCGGGTGAACACCGGCGTGCGCTTGCCCACTTCGGTGAACAGCGTGGCGCGGGTGTATCCGGCCAGCGAGCGGGTGAGCTCGAAATAGCCGTGGGCCGCCGAGCCGCGTGCATGCACGATCCGCTCGGGTATGCGCTCGTGGTCGAAGTGGGTGAGTTTCTCGCGGAGGATGAAGTCCTCCAGCAGTGTCGGGCCGGCCGGGCCCTGGCGCAGCGAGTTCTGGTTGTCGGCGATCACCACGCCCTGGTTGGTGGTCAGCGGTGGATGGGTGCCATCGGCCTGCTGCTGCAGCTCATCGCCGCTGCCACGCGGCTCGTCGCCAGGACCTGCGGATTGGGAGGGCGGGGTCCCGCAGGCAGGGGAAGGCGGGGGCGCGTGGCTGGCCATCGGTGGCGGGCTCCAGGGACAAGGAAGCCTGGATCGTCATCGAGGGCGCGTCTGCCAGGTGCGCAGAAAATGCGAAGGCGAGGTGAAGCGGCGTGCCCCGCGCCGGGGGAGCACACGGGCACGCCGGCGCGGGCTCAGCCCTCGTCGTCCTTGAATTCCTCCACCGGGATGCAGGCGCAGAACACGTTCTTGTCGCCGTAGACGTTGTCCACGCGCGCCACCGGCGGCCAGTACTTCTGCTTCTTCAGCGACGGCAGGGGGAAGGCCGCCAGCTCACGCGGATAGCCGTGCTTCCACTCGCTGCCGGAGACCTGCAGCGCGGTATGCGGGGCGTGCCTGAGCGGGTTGTCCTCGCGGTCCATGCGGCCTTCCTCGACCGCGCGGATCTCCTCGCGGATCTGGATCATCGCGTCGATGAAGCGGTCCAGCTCGTGCTGGGACTCGCTCTCGGTCGGCTCGACCATCAGCGTGCCAGCCACCGGGAAGCTCAGGGTCGGGGCATGGAAGCCGAAGTCGATCAGGCGCTTGGCGATGTCCTCGGCGCCGATGCCGGTGGTTTTCTCCAGCGGGCGGATGTCCAGGATGCACTCGTGCGCGACCAGGCCGTTGCGGCCGGTGTAGAGCGTCCTGTAGTGCGGCGCCAGCTTCCTGGAGATGTAGTTGGCGTTGAGCAGGGCCACCTGGGTGGCCTTGCGCAGGCCGCCGGCACCCATCATCGCCACGTACATCCAGCTGATCGGCAGGATGGAGGCGGAGCCGAAGCTGGCGGCGCTGACCATCGGGCCATTGCCGGTGCCCTCGGTGCGGATGCCACCTTCGCCCAGGGTCTTCGGCAGGAACGGCGCCAGGTGCGACTTGACCGCACACGGGCCCACGCCCGGTCCGCCGCCGCCGTGCGGGATGCAGAAGGTCTTGTGCAGGTTGAGGTGGGACACGTCCGAGCCCCACTTGCCCGGCTTGGCCACGCCGACCAGCGCGTTCATGTTGGCGCCGTCGGTGTACACCTGGCCGCCGTGGGCGTGGACGATCTCGCAGATCGCGACCACGTCCTCCTCGAACACGCCGTGGGTGGAGGGGTAGGTCATCATGATCGCGGCCAGGTCGGCCGAATGCTTCTCGGCCTTGGCGCGGATGTCCTCCACGTCGACGTTGCCGTTGGCGTCGCACCGGGTGACCACCACCTTCATGCCGCACATCTGCGCCGAGGCGGGGTTGGTGCCGTGCGCCGATTCGGGGATCAGGCAGATGTCGCGATGGCCCTCGCCGCGGCTGGCGTGGTAGGCGCGGATCGCCAGCAGGCCGGCGTACTCGCCCTGGGCGCCGGAATTGGGCTGCAGGCTGACCGCGTCGTAGCCGGTGCACTCGGCCAGCATCGCCTCCAGGCTGCCGATCAGCTCGGCGTAACCCTGGGCCTGCTCGGCCGGCACCAGCGGGTGGATGCGGCTGAACTCCGGCCAGGTCACCGGGATCATCTCGGCGGTGGCGTTGAGCTTCATGGTGCAGCTGCCCAGCGGGATCATGGTGCGATCCATGGCCAGGTCCTTGTCCGACAGCGAGCGCATGTAGCGCAGCAGCTCGTGTTCGCTGTGGTGGGTGTTGAACACCGGGTGCTGCAGGAACGGGCTGGTGCGCAGCAGCGCCTGCGGCAGCGCGTCGGCGGTGGTCGAATCCAGCGCATCGATGTCGGCGGCGGCGCCGAACAGCTGCGCCAGCGCGACCACGTCGGCGCGGGTGGCGGTCTCGTCCAGGCTGATGCCCACCGCGGTGCTGTCGATCAGGCGCAGGTTGAAGCCGGCCTGGCGCGCGCGGCTGCCGATGGCTCCGGCATCCACGCCCTTGACGTGCAGGGTGTCGAAGAAGTGCTCGCCGACCTCGATCCCGGCGCCGCGCAGGGCCGCGGCCAGGATCGCGGCCAGCCGGTGGGTGCGGCGGGCGATGCGGACCAGGCCCTCGGGGCCGTGGTAGACGGCGTACATCGAGGCCATCACCGCCAGCAGCACCTGCGCGGTGCAGATGTTGGAGGTGGCCTTCTCGCGGCGGATGTGCTGCTCGCGGGTCTGCAGGGTCAGGCGGTAGGCCGGGTTGCCCTCGGCATCGATCGACACGCCGATCAGGCGACCGGGCATGGAGCGCTTGAACGCGTCACGGCAGGCCATGAACGCCGCGTGCGGGCCGCCGAAGCCGAACGGCACGCCGAAGCGCTGGCTGTTGCCGACCACGATGTCCGCGCCCCATTCGCCGGGCGCGGCGATCAGGGTCAGGGCCAGCAGGTCGGTGGCCACGGCCACCAGGCCGCCACGGGCGTGGATCGCATCGGCCAGTGCCCTGTGGTCGCCGATGTGGCCGAAGGTGTCCGGGTACTGCAGCAGGATGCCGAAGCACTCGGCCTCCATCGCTTCTTCCGGGGTGCCCACGCGCAGCTCGATGCCCAGCGGCTCGGCGCGGGTGCGCAGCAGTTCCTGGGTCTGCGGATGCACGGCGTCATGCACGAAGAACACGTCCGACCTGGCCTTGCTGGAGCGCCTGGCCAGGGTCATCGCCTCGGCCGCGGCGGTGGCTTCGTCCAGCAGCGAGGCGTTGGCGATCTCCATGCCCGTCAGGTCCGCGCACATCTGCTGGAAGTTGACCAGCGCCTCCATGCGGCCCTGCGAGATCTCGGCCTGGTAGGGGGTGTAGGCGGTGTACCAGGCCGGGTTCTCGAGGATGTTGCGCAGGATCACCGGCGGGGTGTGGGTGCCGTAGTAGCCCTGGCCGATGAAGCTGCGCAGCACCTGGTTCTTCGCGGCGATCGCGCGGATCTTCGCCAGCGCTTCCTCCTCGGTGAGGCTGTCGCCCAGGGCGAGCGGATCGGCGGACTTGATGCTGGCTGGCACGATGGCATCGGTCATCGCCTCCAGCGAGTCGTGGCCGACGGCGGCGAGCATGGTCGCGATTTCCGCATCGTTCGGGCCGATGTGGCGGCCGACGAAGGCGTCGTGCTGCTCGAGGTCGCGCAGGGAAGGGGTCGACTGGGACATGGAGGCGGGTCCGGACAGGGGCAAGGGAACGCCGCGCGGATGCGCGGCGGGGTGCCCCTCTGTCCTTTTGCCTGAGAGTTTGGAAGTCGCGCGGACGAGGTCGCGTACTTCGTGCCCCTTCGGCGCCGGCGCGGCCCCGCGGGGCGGCCGGTCTCTCCAGAGTGTCTGCAACGTGGGTGGTATCGGGCCTGAGCGATTACGGGCGTTTGCGCCTTCGGCAGCCGGCCAGGCCGGCTTCTCCCACCTCCGGGCGATTATAGCCGGCCCCCGGAACCGCTGCGGATCCGGCTGCGGATGGCGCGGCGCCGCGGGCGGTGGAGGCGCCCAGGCGCGGCCGCCGCGGGCGGCCAGCGGCCCCCCCCCACGTCGCCATGGGCTGCCCGCTGCTGCCTAGGTTCCAGGAACGCACACCGGGTGGTCACGCTGCCGGCTCCCGCCGCGGTGGCTCGGCAGGATCCGGTCATCCATGGCCTGCTGGCGCCTGGGAAGCCCGGTTCGCCGCTGGTGCCGGGCCAGCGTCTGAAGCGCGCCGGAACGGCGCGCGGGATGCGGCATGCGCGGACCGGTGCCTTACCATGGGCCACCCCAAGGGACGCCGCATGTCTTCCGATACCGACCCGCCCGTCGCCGCCACGCCCGGTTCCGTTGACATCCGCCCCGCCCGGACCGCGGCAGGCGAGGGCTCGGCCACGCCGTCGCACCCGCCCGCTGCGGCACCGCGGCCCTCGCTGGTGATGCGCCTGGCCGGCCTGCTCAAGCGCGAACCGGTGCTGGTGGTCACCCTGTTCTATGCCCTGGTCTCGTTCATGGGCATGTGGTCGAACTACTGGTTCTATCGGCGCCTCGGGGTGCCGATCCTGGAATACCTGCAAGGCTCCGACCTGTTCCTGATCGGGTTGCGCCGGCCGGACTACTTCGTGGTGGTGCTGGTGGTGCTGGCATTCGTGGGCCTGGTCGGGCTGCCGATGCGCTGGATGCAGCGCAACCCGCACAAGGCGCAGGCGCTGCGCGCACGCCGTCCGTTCCTGCACTGGTTCCTCACCGGCGGCCAGTGGCTGCAGGGCAAGCGCATCCCCCCGGAAACCCAGATGGCCTGCTTCGGGCTGCTGCTGTCGCTGCAATACCTGTGGGTCTGGAGCGTGGCCGGTGCGGTCGAGGTGCTTGACGGGCAGTGGGACGGCCAGCAGGTCCGGCTCACCCTGGCCGGAGATGCCGCGCCGCTGCCGGGCGAGGCGCGCCTGCTGGGAACCACCAGCGCCTATGTGCTGCTGTGGCGGCCGGTGGACCGGCGCGTGGAGATCCTTCCGGTGGCCAACGTGGCCAGGATCCAGTCCCTGCTGCCGGTGCGCGAGCGCTCGCGCCGGCAAGCTCCACCCGGCGCCGGGCACGGCGCGCCGGCAGGTGGGGACGCCGCTCCCGGCCCCGGCTCCGGGCCCGGGGCCGTCGAGCCCGGGGTGGCCCCATGACCGCCCGCAGCTCACGCCGCCTGGTGCTGCTGCTGGCGGGCCTGGCGATGTTCGGTCCGTTCTCGATCGACACCATCTTCCCCGCGTTCCCGCAGATGGCCGCGCAGTTCGGCGCGGACAAGGTGGCGATGCAGCAGACCATCAGCGTCTACCTGCTCGCCTATGCGCTGATGAGCATCGTCCACGGGCCGCTGTCCGATGCGATCGGCCGCCGGCGGGTGATCCTGGGCGGCCTGGTGGTCTTCACCCTGGCCTCGGTCGGCTGCGCGCTGGCCGGCGACCTGCCCACCCTGCTGGCATTCCGCGCCCTGCAGGGCCTGTCGGCCGGCGTGGGCCTGATCGTGGGTCGCGCGGTGATCCGCGACGTGCTGCAGGGCGACGACGCGCAGCGGCTGATGAGCCAGGTCTCGATGATCTTCGGCATCGCCCCGGCGATCGCGCCCATCATCGGCGGCTGGATGCTCGGCGCGGGCCGCTGGCCGCTGATCTTCTGGTTCCTGGCCGCCTTCGGCCTGCTGTTGCTGGCCAGCGTCGGCCGCTGGCTGCCGGAAACGCACCCGGCGGACCTGCGCCTGCCGCTGCAGCCACGCCGGCTGCTGCGCGACTACCTGGCCATCGGCACCAACCCGCGCTTCCAGCGCCTGGCGGCTGCCGGCGCGCTGAACTTCGCCGGCATGTTCCTTTACATCGCCTCGGCCCCGGCGTTCGTCATGGACCTGCTGGGCCTGGGCGAACGCCAGTTCGCGTGGCTGTTCATCCCGACCATCGGCGGCATGACGCTGGGGGCGTTCCTGTCCGGGCGCCTGGCCGGACGCTGGCCGCCGGCGCGCCAGGTGGGCGCCGGGTTCGCCTGCTCGGGCGTGGCCGCGCTGGCGAACCTGGCCTACAGCGCGCTGGCGCCCTCGCTGTCGGTGCCCTGGGCGGTGCTGCCGATGAGCCTGGCGGCCTTCGGCGTGGCGCTGGTGTTCCCGGTGCTTACGCTGGCGATCCTGGACATGTATCCCCGCCAGCGTGGCTCGGCCTCGTCCCTGCAGGCGTTCTTCCAGCTGGTGCTCAATTCCGTGGTGGCCGGCGTGCTGTCGCCGCTGCTCAGCCATCACGGCGTGCACCTGGCGCTTGGCATGGCCGTATCGGTCGCGCTCGGCTGGGCGTTCTGGCGCTGGGAATGCGTGGCCGGCCGACGCGCGCCGCCCCCCAGCGCCCCGCCGTCGGGCTCGCCGATGATCGAGCCCGGCGAACAGATCTGATTCCCTTCCCCTTCCCCGGAGATCCCGATGTCCACCCAGTCCAAGGCCCGACGCGACGCGCGCAAGCGCAAGGCCGAGCGTGACCGCAACCGTACCCGCGCCGCACGCCCGCCGATCGAGCCGCACGCGGAGCTGCGCGACGCCGAAGGCAACCTGCTGGCCGGAGTGGTCCGGCAGAGCGGGGTGTGGGTGCTCGGCATGGACGGACGGATCGCCGGCAGCAGCGACAGCGCCGCGCAGATGCTGATGCTCATGCGCCGCGCCCAGCGCCTGCACGATGCCCAGGGCACGCCGGTGAAGCTGGTGTTCTCCGACGTGCTGCGGGACGAGGCCGAGCTGGAAGCGGCTGCCAGCGGCAAGTCCCCGGAGGAATACGAACAGCAGCTCGAGCAGGAGATGGCGAGCGCCCAGCCGGCGGAAGGCGAGCCGTCCCAGGACCGCGACCAGAGCGGTCCCGCGCTGCACTGAGCCCCGGGGGCCGGTGCGCGGACCGCCCCGGCGGCGCATCGGCCCCGCACCGTTGCCCGGACGCCGGGATGAGGCGCGGCGTCCGAGGCGGGCCATCGCCCGCGGGCATGCCAAGAGAAAGGGGCCGGCTTGCACCGGCCCCCTTGCTGTCAGCTCGAGGCTGTTCAGCCCTTCCGGGCCGGTGCCGCCGGTGCCGCCGGTGCCGCCTGGGCGGCCCCGGCCTGCCAGCCGCAGGACTTGCCTTTGTTCTGCTGCTGCAGCCACTGCTGCAGGGGCGCGAAGTACTCCAGCACCGCGCCGCCGTCGATCTGCTCGCTGCCGGTCAGTTCCTTCAGCGTGGCCTGCCACGGCTGGCTGGCGCCATGGGCGAGCATCGCGCGGAACTTCTGCCCTGCCGCCTCGTTGCCGTAGAACGTGCATTCGTACAGCGGGCCGGTATGGCCGGCCGCCTCGCACAGCGACTTGTAGAACTGGAACTGCAGCACGTGCGAGAGGAAGTAGCGCGTGTACGGGGTGTTGCCCGGTACGTGGTACTTGGCGCCGGCGTCGAAGAACTCCTCGCCACGCGCCTGCGCCGGGGCCACGCCCTGGTACCTGGCCTTGAGCTCCCACCAGGCCTGGTTGTAGCGGTCCGGGGTGATCGAGCCGTCGAACACGCCCCAGCGCCAGCGGTCGATCATCAGTCCGAACGGCAGGAAGGACACCTTGGCCAGTGCCATGCGCATCTGCGCGTTGATCAGCGCCTCCTGGCTCTGCGGCTGGCCCTGCACTAGGCCGATCGACTCCAGGTACCTGGGCGTCATCGCCAGCACGATGGTGTCGCCGATGGCTTCGTGGAAGCCGTCGTTGGCGCCGTTCTGGAACATCGGCGGCTGCGGGTTGTAGGCCAGGTCGTAATAGATGTGGCCCAGCTCGTGGTAGATGGTGGTGAAGTTCTCCTCGTTGGGCTGGATGCACATCTTGGTGCGCACGTCCGGGGACTTGCCGTCCTCGCCGCCCATGTTCATGTCCCAGGCGCTTGCGTGGCAGACCACGTCGCGGTCCAGCGGCTTGATGAACTGGCTGTTGCGCCAGTAGGTCTCCGGCAGCTTGGGCATGCCCAGCGAGACGTAGAAGTCCTCCGCGCGCTGGGTCATGGCCTTGGCGATGGCCAGCTGCGCGTCGCGCTCGGCCTCGAAGCGCTCGCGCGGGCCGGCGTCGGGGCCACGACGGTACAGGGCGGCGCCCAGCTCGCGCTGGTACTGCTTCTCCAGCGCGCCGGTGATGTCCAGGCTGCCTGCGGCCTCGTAGGGCTGCAGGATGTCCCACAGGTTGCCCCAGTCCTGCTGCCACATGTTGCCGGTCAGGTGGGCAGGCAGCAGGCCCTCGCCGACCACGCCGCGCTCCACGCCATAGGTCTGCTGCAGCCTGTCGCGGGTGTAGCAGTGCAACTGTTCGTACAGCGGCCGCACCTGGTCCCACAGGCGATCGGTCTCGGCGGCGAACGCATCCGGCGCCATGTCGTAGCCGGAGCGCCACATCGCACCGGCATCGGCATAGCCCATCTCCGAGGCGCCTTCGTTCACCAGCTCGACGAAGCGGGTGTAATCCTTGCGCATCGGCTGGGCGATGCTGTGCCAGCCCTGCCAGGCATCGAGCTGGGCATCGTAGTCGCGGCTGGAGCGCAGCACGTCCTCCAGCTCGCCCAGCTGGCGGCATTTCCTCGTGGTGCCCTCGCCGGTGCAGTAGCTGCCGGCGCCATAGGCGCCTTCCATGCGCGCGGCGATGGTGGTCAGTTCGGTCAGCTTGGCCGGATCGCGGGGGGCGGGCATGGCGGTGGCCAGCTTGAGCAGGGCCAGGGTGCGGCGGCTGTCCTCGGACATCTGCTGGCCCTCGAACTGCTTGGCCTGCTCGATCCATTCGTTGAGCTGGGCAAGGGCGCGCTCGTTGGCCTTGGCGGCCACGCGCTGGCTGTCGTCGTTGATGTAGGTCGAGGACAGCCACTGCGCCGAGGTCATCTCGGGCATGGCGGCCTTGTACTCGGCATTGATGCGGGCGACGAACTGGTCCGCGGTCTCGCCGTCGCGGGAGGCGCCGGCGCCGGTGCCGGGCGTCGCGCCGGATGCTTCCGGAGAGGCCTCGCGATTGCAGGCCGACAGGCCCAGCAGGCCCGCGCCGATTGCGAGCGACAGCAGCAGATGGCGGTGTTTCATGGGTTCCCCGGGGATGCGATGTGTTGCCGGGCAGGCTAGTGGCGGCACGGCCGGGCCGCAAGGGGAGGTGCGTGGCGGTGCAGGGACGTGCCGCCCGGGCGGGAGCCGCCTGCGGACTCAGGCAGGCAGCAGCCCGCGTTCAACCAGCCACTGTCGTGCGTCCCCGGCATCCTGCTCGAACCATGCACGGGTCGAGCCGAGCCGGTAGGTGTAGCCCCAGGTGTCCATGTCCTGCATCAGGCGCTCGCTGCCCACGCCCGGCAGCCGGCCGGCCAGCACGATCTGGAGGTAGCAGGTGGCGTCTTCCTCGACCACCGAATCGGTGGCGTCGGTGTGCACGGCCGCGCGCCGTTCCGGCGGCAGCACGATCAGGTGGCAGGCCTCGTGCAGCATCGAGTGCACCGGCGTGTCGCCGCGCACGTACACGGTCGGGCCGATGATGCCGGCTTCCGGCTCGCCCCAGTAGCTGCCCGGGATCGGCGCGTCGTCGGCCACCGCAACCAGCGACAGGCCATGGCCGGCGAGCAGCGCGGCGGCATCGGCGAATGCCACCTCGCGCAGGCGAAGCACGTCGCGGTCGGCGTCGGACGGCATGTCGGGTGTCGCGGGACCGCGGCCGCCGGGCGGCCGCGTCGCCCTCAGCCCTGCTGGCCTTCCGGCAGGGCGACGGAGATGTCGAGCACGTCGTGGTCGCCGTCCTTGATCACGTCGACCTTGACCGCGTCGACGTCGACATTGACGTACTTCTTGATGACGTCCAGCAGCTCGCGCCGCAGCAGCGGCAGGTAGTCCGGGGCGCCACGGCTGCTGCGCTCCTGGGCAATGATGATCTGCAGGCGGTTCTTCGCCGTCTCCGCAGTGTTCTTCTTGGCCCGCAGGAAGTCGAACAACGCCATGGTCAGCCTCCGAACAGCTTGCTGAAGAAGCCCTTCTTCTCCAGGGTGGTGAAGCGCAGCGGCCGGTCCTCGCCCAGCAGGCGGGCAACCGCGTCCTCGTAGGCCTGGCCGGCGTCCGAGGTCGCCTCCAGGATCACCGGCTCGCCCTTGTTGGAGGCATTGAGCACGTCGGTGGATTCGGGGATCACGCCCAGCGCCTTGAGGCCGAGCACTTCTTCCACGTCGGCGATGCTGAGCATCTCGCCGGTGGCCACGCGGGCCGGGCTGTAGCGGGTCAGCAGCAGGTGCGCCGGCAGGCCCTCGCCGGATTCGGCGCGGCGGGTCTTGGAATCCAGCAGGCCGATGATGCGGTCCGAGTCGCGCACCGAGGACACCTCCGGGTTGACCACGACCACCGCCTTGTCGGCGTAGTACATGGCCAGGAACGCGCCCTTCTCGATGCCCGCCGGCGAGTCGCACACGATGTACTCGAAGCCGTCGGCGGCCAGGTCCTTGAGCACCTTCTCCACGCCTTCCTTGGTGAGGGCGTCCTTGTCGCGGGTCTGCGAGGCAGCCAGCACGAACAGGTTGTCGAAGCGCTTGTCCTTGATCAGGGCCTGGCGGAGGGTGGCTTCGCCGTTGACCACGTTGACCAGGTCGTACACCACGCGGCGCTCGCAGCCCATGATCAGGTCGAGGTTGCGCAGGCCGACGTCGAAGTCGACCACGGCGGTCTTGTGGCCGCGACGGGCCAGGCCGATGGCGATGCTGGCGCTGGAGGTGGTCTTGCCGACGCCGCCCTTGCCGGAAGTGACTACGATGATTTCAGCCAATGGAGATCTCCTTGGAGACGCGTGCAGGGGAGGCGCCGGCCGCGGCCGATGGGGCCGCCGGCCGGCACTGTCAGTCGAGGGCGGCCAGCTTCAGCTGCCCGTTTTCGAGCCAGACCTGCACGGGCTTGCCGCGCAGGGATTCGGGGATATCGTCCAGCACCTTGTAATGGCCGGCAATGGCCACCAGCTCGGCGTGGAAGTCGCGGCAGAAGATCCGCGCCTCGGTATTGCCCTGGGCGCCGGCCAGGGCGCGGCCGCGCAGGGTGCCGTAGACGTGGATCGAGCCGTCGGAGATGACCTCGGCGCCCGCGCCCACGGTGGTCAGCACCGTCAGGTCGCAGCCCTCGGCGTAGACCTGCTGGCCCGAACGCACGGCGGTCTTCTGCATGCGGCCCGGTGCGCGGGGCTTCTCGGCCGGCGCCGCCGGCCGGAGCGCGGCAGCGGGCTCGCGCGCCGGTGGCGGCGGCGGCGGCGGTGAGGGCGCGGCTGCCGCCGACTCGTACTGGGCCCGGAACTTGGCGAGCACCGGCAGGCCCAGGGCCTCGGCCAGGGCGTCGTTGTCGCGGGTGCCATAGGCCAGCGCCACCGGCAGCACGCCGGCCTCGCGCAGGCCGTCGATCAGCCGGCCTGCGGTACCGGCATCGGGGGCCTGGGCCAGGCCCCCGAAGTCGACGATCACCGCGGCCCGGCCGAACAGCTTGGGAGCCCGCTCGACCCGCTCGCGCATCTCCTCCACCAGGCGGTCCACGTCCAGGGTGCGGATCCGCAGGTTGGCGATGCCCACCTGGCCGATCTTCAGTTCACCGGCCTGTTCGTAGTTCGTCGTACTGCCCGCCACGTCAGGTACCCGTCGCGCGGTTGGCGGGGCTGGCCTGGCGCCGCGGCCGCCCGACCCAGGGCAGGTCCGGCAGGGCGTCTCCATAGGTCTCTCGAACCCACGGGTAGCTGCACAGTTCCTTGGTCATCATGCTGGCATGCACGCCCACCTCCGGCATCAGGTTCTGGCCGGCCTCGTGGAAGCCGAAGCTGCCGTGGAACAGCAGCGCCGCGTCGGCGCCGTGGTCCAGGAACACCTCGCAGCACAGCAGCGGGTAGCGCAGCTCGGCGTAGCTCTGCACGTCGGCATAGAACGCACGCCCCACGCCGCCGCCGCGGCGGCGGCTGGCGACCACGATCCGGTCGATGTAGAAGAAGTGCGGGTAGCGCTGCCTGAACCAGGCGAAGTTGCAGCTGTCGTGCTCGCTGTCGCTGCCGAAGCCGACCAGGAAGCCGGCCAGGTTGCCGTCGCGCTCGGCCACGCGGAAGTACTCGGCATGCTCGAAGAAGCTGCGCACCCTGGCCGCGTCCAGCGGCAGGATCGCCGATCCGGCGTTGTTGTTGAGCGCCAGGACCGAGTCCAGCTCGTGTTCGCGCACGTCGCGGATGACGATGGACATGTGGGAATGGAACCTTGCAGTGGGCGGGCCGGGAATGCCGGCATTGCGGTGCGGATTATCGCATGCGCCCGCCGGACCGGGCGAGGCCATGACTTCCGGCGCAGCGCCGGGCGCGCGCCGGCCCGTAAGATGCCGTCATGTTCGGACCGATCAGCCATACCCGCCTGCTCCGCTACGCCGGCCTCTTCACCTGGGGCATGGTCGGCGTGCCGCTGGTGTATTCCCAGTACGTGCCGGCCTATGGGCCGGAGGAGCTGGGCGCAGCCGGTCCGCCGGCCGGGCTGATGTTCGGCTGCTACCTGGCCTTCGGCGCGTGCTACTGGTGGCTGACGCGGGGGCTCGGGCACGGCCGCCCCGCCTGGCATGACCGCGGCCTGCTGCTGGTGCTGACCCTGTTCGCGCTGGCGGTGAGCTACTTCAACGGTTCGGGGCTGGGCAGCATCCTGCTCATGGTGGCCGCCGGGGTGATCCCCTGGCTGCTGCCGTCCACCCCGGGCGTGCTGCTGTTGCTGGTGAGCCAGCTGGCGGTGCTGCCGATCTACTACGGCGTGTTCCGCATGCCGATGTTCGAGGCGCTGATGCAGTCGCTGCTGTATGGCGGCTTTTCGCTGTTCATCTACGTGACCAGCCTGGTCGCCAAGCAGCAGGCGCAGGCACGGGACGAGCAGCGGCGCCTCAACGCGGAACTGCGCGCGACCCGGGCCCTGCTGGCCGAAAGCGCCCGGGTCAACGAGCGCACCCGCATCTCGCGCGAGCTGCACGACCTGCTGGGGCACCACCTGACCGCGCTGAGCCTCAACCTGGAAGTGGCCAGCCACATGACCGAGGGCCGGGCCCAGGAGCACGTGCGCCAGGCCAACACCCTGGCGCGGCTGCTGCTGACCGATGTGCGCGAGGCGGTCAGCCAGCTGCGCGATGCCAGCGGCGGCATCGACCTGGCCGCGGCCCTGCGCCCCCTGGCCGACCATGTCCCCTCGCTGGAGGTGGTGCTGGACATCCAGTCGCCGTTGGCCATCGACGACCCCGAGCGTGCGCACGTGGTGCTGCGCTGCACCCAGGAGATCATCACCAACGCCGTGCGCCACGCCGCCGGCGCCGGGCGCCTCACCATCCGCGTCTGGCGCGAGGACGGGGCGATCCGCCTGGAGGCGCGCGACGACGGCGAGGGCGCTGACGGCGTGGTGCCCGGCAACGGCCTGCGCGGCATGCATGAGCGGCTGCAGCAGTGCGGCGGTACGCTCGACATCCAGACCCGGAAGGGCGCCGGCTTCGGCCTGCGCCTGTCCATTCCCGCATCAGCCCCGGCTCGGCCGGCCATCGAAGGAGCGTTGCCATGATCCGAGTCTGCCTGGTCGACGACCAGACCCTGGTGCGCCAGGGCATCAAGTCCCTGCTGGCGCTCGATGGCGGGATCGAGGTGGTGGCCGAGGCCGGCGATGGCCGCCAGGCGGTGGAACTGGTGCCGCAGGTGGCCCCGGACGTGGTGCTGATGGACATGCGCATGCCGGTGATGTCCGGGCTGGAGGCGTTGCAGACCCTGTCCCAGGCCGGGCAGCTGCCGCCGACCATCATCCTGACCACTTTCGACGACGACCAGCTGGTGCTGGCCGGGCTCAAGGCCGGCGCCCGCGGGTACCTGCTCAAGGACGTGTCGCTGGAACAGCTGGTCGGCGCGATCCGGACCGTGGCCAGCGGCGGCTCGCTGGTGCAGCCGGCGGTGACCCAGCGGCTGCTGTCGGGCCTGGAGCACATGCGCAACGACTTCGTCAGCCTGGACCGCCCGGACCCGCTGACCGACCGCGAGACCGAGATCCTGCGGCTGATGGCCTCGGGCTTCTCCAACAAGGAGATCGCCAACTCGCTGGGCGTCGCCGAGGGCACGATCAAGAACCACGTGTCCAACATCCTGAGCAAGCTCGGGGTGCGCGACCGCACCCGTGCCGTGCTCAAGGCTTTCGAGCTGCAGCTGGTCTGAATGACAGGATGCCCGGCCCGCCACCGCGGGAGGGGCAGTGCCCCGCCGGCACCGGTGCTCACCCTCTGGCACGCCGGGCATGCGCGTCTGCCCCAGGCCGTGCCCGGGCCTTCGAACGTCAGCAGCGTGGCCAGCCATGGCGGCACCCGGCCGGAGAAGAGGCGGCATCCGCCCCTCGCGCGTGGCCTGGCCATGCCGGCGGCATGCAGGCCAGTGCGGGTTGCCCCCAGGGCCCGGGGGCACGCCTGCTGACCGGCACCCGGTCCCCTGGAAGGCCCGCAGCCGGACTGCCGGGGGCTCGCAACACGCATCCGCGCGGCTCCCGGAAACCCGCCCGAGGCCTGCGACGCAGGAGTTTTCGCCCTGCCGGAATGTAAGAATTCCGTTCACCACGCAGGCCGGGGGCGCATCCGGCTGCGCGCGGGCGCAGAAGCCTGTTACGATTCGCGGCTCGCATCGCAAACACGCCGTGGAATCGGCCCCGGAGACTCCTGAATGACCCGTCTTATCGAGTTCCTGATCGCCTTGGGGATCGTGGCTGGCCTGGCCTTGCTGGTCGGTGTCGTACTTCCCGACCATCGCCATATTTCCGAGAGCGTGGAAACCAACCGCAAGATGACCATCGTGTACGACACGGTGAACAACTTGCGCCGCTTCAGGGACTGGAACCCTCTGGTGCTGCGTGATCCCAAGGTCGAGCTGCGCACCTCCGGTGCCGAGGCCGGCGTCGGCGCCCGCCTGGACTACGTGTCCCAGGACGGCCGCATCGGCTCGGGCAGCTGGGAGATCGTCGAGAGCGTCCCGAACGAGAAGGTCGTCATCAAGATCGACGACACCGCCAAGGGCTCGGACAAGACCACCCAGTTCCTGCTGGAGCCGACCGGCAAGAACAACCGCAACGTCAAGATCACCCAGACCTACGACGTGGACTACGGCTGGGACCTGATCGGCCGCTACGCGGGCCTGTACGTCAGCCGCCATGTCGGCGACGACATCAAGCTGGGCCTGAGCCGCATGTCGAACATGCTGGCCACCGTGCCGAACTTCGACTACCGCGCCGACAACATCCCGCTGCGTGACCTCGGGATCGTCGAGCTGCCGGCCGAGGACCTGCTGGTGGTCAACGCCGGCAACGTCGACCGCAGCAACGATGCGATCAAGCAGTCGATCAAGAACAACCAGGAGTGGATCAAGCGCACGCTGGACGCCAGCAACCTGGAGCCGGCCGGCCCGATCCGCATCATCACCACCGACTTCGGCCAGGAAAAGTACGCGTTCGACGTGGCCCTGCCGGTCCGCCGCAAGGGCTCGGGCGCCGCTCCGTCCGCTCCGGCGTCCGCCGAGGGCGAGGGTGAGGGCGCCGACGAGGCCGCGGCCAAGGCTGCGCAGGCGGCGTCCTTCGCCAAGCCGGTCCCGGCCCAGGGCGAGCCGCTGGACGTCACCATCCCGGCCGGTGCCCCGGTCGAGTACGTCCGCACCCAGCCGCACCGCTCGGCGTTCGGCTCGTTCACCGGCTTCATGGCCGAGCTGGACGTGGTCCGCAGCTCGGTCCGCGCCTGGGCGACGACCAATGGCTACGAGGTCACCGACCGTCCGTACGAAGTCTGGGAAGGCGGGGTCGAGAAGGCCTTTACCGCCGAGGGCGAGTACGACGTGTACTGGCAGATCAAGTAATTCCCTTCCGGCTGCGGCCGGTCCGGAATGCTGCGAAAGGCGCCGCGAAAGCGGCGCTTTTCGTTTAGGCTGCGCTCCATGGAGGACACCGCATGAGTGCATCGGAGCGCCTCGGTTCCCGCGCCCGGCCGGTGGCATGGCCGGCGGCAGCCGGTGCCGTCCTGGCCGCCGTGTCGATCGGGCTGTCGGCCTACGCATCCCATGGCCTGGACGCCCCCCAAGCGCGCGCCAACGTGCAGATGGCATGCCTTTACGCGTTCGGCCACGGCGTGGCCCTGGCGGCATTGTGGGGACAGGCCGGCACGCGCCTGGGCCGTGGTTCCCTGTGCGCGCTGCTGTTGGGCACCCTGTTGTTCAGCGGCAGCCTGGCCGGCGGCGCACTGGCCGGCTGGCCGACCCGGCTGGCGCCTGCCGGCGGCATGCTGATGATCGGCGGCTGGCTGGCGTGGGCGGTCTCGGTGCTGCGGCGGGGCTGAGGCGATGCCCCGCCATCGACGCGGATTCGACGTGGACGCCGCCTGGGACCACCTGCGCCGGCGCGACCCCAGGCTGGCGGCGTGGATGCGGCGGATCGGTCCCCTGCCGGCCAACCCCGCCTGGCGGCGCGGCTTCGATCCGGTCGATGCACTGGCGCGCGCCATCCTGTTCCAGCAGCTCTCCGGCAAGGCCGCGGCCACCATCGTCGGCCGGGTGGAGGCGGCGGTCGCCAGCACCCGCCTGCACCACGACACGCTGTCGCGGGTGGACGACGCGACCCTGCGCGCCTGCGGCGTCTCCGCCAACAAGGCCCTGGCGCTGCGCGACCTGGCCGCACGCGAGGCGCGCGGGGAGATCCCGGACCTGCGCCGCATGACGTGGATGGACCCGGACCAGATCATCGCGGCGCTGGTGCCGGTGCGTGGGATCGGGCGCTGGACGGTGGAAATGATGCTGATGTTCCGCCTCGGCCGCCCGGACGTGCTGCCGGTGGACGATCTTGGCGTGCGCAAGGGTGCGCAGCGGGTGGATGGCCTGGAGCTGCCGCCCACGCCGAAGCAGCTGGCCGCGCGCGGGGAGGCCTGGGGTCCGTACCGGACCTATGCCAGCTTCTACCTGTGGCGGATCGCCGACGGCGCCGGTGTGGACGTCACTGCTGCGCGCCCGCGCCGCTCGCAGGACTGAGCCACGCCCGGCCGCAGCGACATCCGCGCAGCGTGTGGTCGCGCACGCGGTGGTACAGGCCCGCCAGTCCACGCAGCGCGACCAGCCAGTAGGCCGCGCCGGGGCGGGGTCTGCGTGCCATTGCTCGAGCATGCCGGCCAGGCGGGGACGGGCCGTGACAAGCCGTCGCAGGTCCAGCCCCTGCGTGCGCCAGTGCTGGCCTTCGGCACTGAGAGCAGGCCGCGGGCCACCCGCATCGCCCGCGGCAGCCCGTACAGGGCGAGTGCGACCTGCGACAGGGCGCCTGCCGGGCCTGCCGCGGCGGGTCACCGGCGGCCGGGTGGCCAGGCGCAACGCGCTGCGCAGCCGGGGCGGTGCAAACGCCGCCATGCCGGGGAACCAGTGCGCTCTTGAGCGTCTGGCGTGGCGCCTATCCGCGCGGAACAGGCCGCCCAGCTCCATCGTGGTGCAGATCGGGGGCCACCACCGCCAGTGGATCCAGGGCGGCGCGACGCGCCGCGCGGATGGCGGGAGGGCTGCGCGGAGGCCGGTCATGGCGATGGCCGGGCGTACCGGATGGACGCGGGCACTATCCGTCCGCCCGTGTGCGCGGCCTTGATGGGATCAAGCGGCGTGCCCGGTGGTTCAGCCGGTGAACCGCCAGTGCCACGGCTCGTGGACGATCCCGTGGTGGTTGCCGCGCGGGTAGCTCATGCGGAAGCCCGAGGTGGCGGCATGCGCCTGCAGCCAGGCGAACGCGGCGGTGTGCTCGAAGGATTCCTCCGCCGGCGGCTCGCCGGTCGTGCCGATGTCCAGCGCGTCGCCGCCATGGTGCTCACTGTAGCCCGGGGCCGCGTTCACCGTGAGGATCTGTTCCAGCGCCTGGCCGCGGGCCAGCTTCCGCTCGAAGATCCCGAGCTGGTAGTCGTGGCTGCGGTAGCCGGAGATCGCGTCCAGGGCCACGCCTTCGGCCGCCGCGGCACGGCGCATCGCCCGCCACGCGCGCGCGGCCTGCGGCCGCAGCCACAGTGGCCGCCGCCAGCGGTCATGGCCGGCAAACACCAGCCAGTCCGGCTCGGCCAGCGGGGCCAGGCCGGTGCGTGATTCGTAGGCCGCCGGGTCGATGCCCAGCGCATCCAGCCGCTCCTGCAGCCGCTCCAGCGGCAGCGGCCGCGGCGGCGGGAACGGCCCGCGGCCGGCATGGGACTCGGCCAGGTGCAACGCGTCCAGTGCCTGGTCGATGCCGGCCTCGCGTGCCAGCCGCGGCACCAGGGCCAGCACGCCGTCGTCCTGCACGGTGGCCAGGTAGCGGCCGTCGCGCTTGCGCCGCAGCACGGTATGGGCGCGGGCGATGGCGCGCGCATCGGCATTGCCGCGCGCGCGCAGCAGGCTGGCCGGCCACAGTTCGATGTCGGCGGTGTTGAGCAGCCGGGTATGCAGCGGATGCGGGGGCAGGGGCATGCGCCCAGCTTAGGTGCCGGGGCCCGGAGCCGCCAGTTCGCGCAGCCGGGCGAGCAGTGCCGCCGGGTCGCGCGCCTGCAACAGCAGGTCGTGTGCATTGCCGGTCAGCCACAGCACGCGCGGACCGTCGGCCATCGCCACGAAGCCGCGCCGCCGGTTGCGAAGCCGGAACCAGCCGCTGCGGAAGCCGGGCAGGGAGAAGCCATGGGTCTTGAGCAGTGGCCGCAGCTCCGGGTGCTCGTCCAGGCTGACAACCCGCGAGTGCGCCAGGTCCAGCTCGCGCAGCGCGATGCGGCAACGGTAGAACGAGGACCGGACCTCCAGCGCCTGCGGCGATACCAGTACCGCGCCGCGACGCATCGCCTGGCGCAGCACCCGCCACAGGATGGCGCAGGCCGGCAACACGATCGCCAGGGCGATCATGTCGGCCCGGCGCATGCCCCCGTGCCCGGCGACCTGCACGGCGATGGCCACGCCGACAACCAGCACCGGCAGCACGCCGACCAGCAGCAACAGCCACCACGCGGCGCGTTCGCCCGCGGGCACGAGTTGCAGTCGGGGATCGTCAGTCCGGTCCATGGGTGATCTCCAGGGTCTCAATGCGGCGCCGGTGGCACCGGACGTGCCCTCAGGCGGGGCGCTTGAACACGGCGGCCATCGCCTGCATCGGACCGGGCGAGACGATCTGCACCAGTTCCCAGCCCTGCTGGCCCTGGCGGGCGAGCATTTCCTGCAGGTCGTCGCGCTTGAGGCCGCCCATCATCCCGAGCTTCACCTCCACCACCTGGTACTGCCAACGATTGCTCATTGCGGTTCCTCCTCGTCTTCCTCGCCGGGGCGCGGCAGCCGACCGGCCTTGCGCAGCGCGTCGCGCAACACGTATTCGATCTGGGCGTTGAGGCTGCGCAGCTCGTCGTCGGCCCACCGCTGCGCCGCCGCCAGGACGTCGGCGCTGATGCGCAGCGGATAGGCCTTGCGCTCGGCCATCAGTCCCGGCTCCCCCGGCGCATCTTCAGCACCAGCGAAACCACCAGCACGTTGACCGCCACGACCATCGCCACCACCACCGCGGTGCCGGCCGTGCGGTTGTCCCCGGCGAAGTACAGGCCGATGGCACCGCACAGGATCGACAACCCGATCAGCGCCCAGCGCAAGGCCAGGGCGCGGGCCAGGTCATGGTCGAACCGGGCATACCAGGCGGCCACGCCCAGGGCGGGCAGTCCGGTGACGGCCAGGACCAGGGAAGCGAGGACATTCATGCACGCACCTCAGTACAGCGAGCCGGCGTTGACGATCGGCTGGGTGCCGCGGTCGCCGCACAACACCACCAGCAGGTTGCTGACCATCTGCGCCTTGCGCTCCTCGTCCAGCTGCACCACGCCGTTCTTCTGCAACTCCGCCAGTGCCATCTCGACCATGCCGACCGCGCCGGCCACGATCCGCGTGCGCGCGGCGATCACCGCGTTGGCCTGCTGGCGCTGCAGCATCGCCTGGGCGATCTCCGGGGCGTAGGCCAGGTGGCTGATGCGCGCCTCGATCACTTCCACGCCGGCGGTGCCCAGGCGCTCGGCGATCTGCGCCTGCAGGTGCTCGGAGATCTCCTGCGGGTGGCTGCGCAGCGCGATCTGGCCCTCGTCGTGCTGGTCGTAGGGATAGCTGGAGGCCATCGCCCGCAGCGCCGCCTCGGACTGGATGTGGACGAAGCTCTCGTAGTCGTCGACGTTGAACACCGCCTCGGAGGCGTCGACCACCTGCCACACGATCACCGCGGCGATCTCGATCGGGCTGCCGTCCAGCTCGTTGACCTTGAGCTTGCCGCTCTCGAAGTTGCGCACGCGCTGGCTGACCTTGCGCTTGGAATAGAAGGGGTTGTTCCAGCGCAGGCCCGCTTCCTTGACCGTGCCGACGTACTTGCCGAACAGGCTCAGCACCGCGGCCTGGTTGGGCTGGACCGAGTACAGGCCGGTGAACAGCACCAGCGCCACGGCCAGGGACAGCGCTGCGCCGGCCAGTCGCGGCAGGCTGCTCCCGCCGTCGCCCGCGGCCACTCCGGTGAAGAACAGCCACGCGGTAAGCAGCGACAGCACGATGGCGGTGAGCAGGACGGAAATGCCGGGCAGTGAACCGATCGCGCGCTCTTTCATGGGATCTCTCCAGGTGACGCCCTTATCTGATATCAGAAAGATATCAGTCGTCAAGTGCCCATCCGAAGGTGGGCACCCGGGCACCCGGTGCCCCCACGGCGTGTACGGCGTGGCGTGCCGGCCGGCGGCGCATTTGGCGGGACCTTCAGACCCGCCAGGCGCCCCGGCGGGCCGGTCGGCTTCCGGTTCCTGCAGGCGTGCGTAGCGGCGCGGGCTGCGCGAAGTGGCACGGCCGCCTGGCGTCCCACGCACCGCCTCCGGCCATCGGCGATGGTGGCCGCTACACTGGCGCCCCACGATGCCGCAGGAAACGCCATGGTCCGCATTGGAACTCCCCTGACGCCGCATGCCACCCGGGTCCTGCTGCTGGGCTCCGGCGAACTGGGCAAGGAGGTGGCGATCGAGCTGCAGCGGCTGGGCGCCGAAGTGATCGCCGCCGACCGCTATGCCGACGCGCCGGCGATGCAGGTGGCCCACCGCAGCCACGTGCTGGACATGCTCGACACCTTCGCCCTGCGCGAGCTGATCGCGAAGGAGAAGCCGGACCTGGTGGTGCCGGAGATCGAGGCGATCCACACCGAGACCCTGGTTCAGCTGGAAAGCGAGCACGGGCAGAAGGTGGTGCCGACCGCCCGCGCGGCGCGCCTGACCATGGACCGCGAAGGCATCCGTCGCCTGGCGGCCGAGACCCTGGGCCTGCCGACCTCGCCGTACCGCTTCGTCGACACGGTCGAGGAATACCGCGCTGCGGTGGCGGCGATCGGCCTGCCGTGCGTGGTCAAGCCGGTGATGTCTTCCTCGGGCAAGGGCCAGAGCACGGTGCGCGACCGTTCGCAGGTGGAGGCGGCGTGGGAGTACGCGCAGACCGGCGGCCGCGCCGGGGCCGGCCGCTGCATCGTCGAGGGCTTTGTCGACTTCGACTACGAGATCACGCTGTTGACCGTGCGCCATGCCGGTGGCACCGACTTCTGCGCGCCTGTCGGCCACCTGCAGCGTGACGGCGACTACCGCGAGAGCTGGCAACCGCAGCCGATGTCGGCCGCGGCGCTGGAGCGCGCACGACAGATCGCCCGCACCATCACCGACGACCTCGGTGGCTGGGGCGTGTTCGGCGTGGAGCTGTTCGTCAAGGGCGACCAGGTGTGGTTCTCGGAAGTCTCCCCGCGCCCCCACGACACCGGCCTGGTCACCCTGGCCTCGCAGGACCTGTCGCAGTTCGCGCTGCACGCGCGCGCCATCCTCGGCCTGCCGGTGCCGTTGATCCGCCAGCACGGGCCCAGCGCGTCCTGCGCGCTGCTGGCCGCCGGGCACGGCGTGCCGGTGTTCTCGGGCGTCGATGCGGCCCTGGCCGCGCCGGATACGGCGCTGCGCCTGTTCGGCAAGCCGCGGGTGGAAGGCCAGCGCCGGGTCGGCGTGACCCTGGCACGCGGCGAGGACATCGAACAGGCGCGCGCGGTGGCGCGCGAAGCGGCCGCGGCGATCGGGATCCAGCTGCTGCCCTGAGCCAGGCAGCGGCCGCTCACAGTGGCGCGGCGAAGCGCGCCCCGGCCAGCCGGATGCTCCAGACCAGCTCGACCATCGCCAGGTTGTTGAGCAGCGGCTCGCCGGCCAGCACCAGCCAGTAGCCGCTGCCGTCGATCCACAGCGGGATGAAGGACCACGTCGGCAGCAGCATGTCCGGGTCGTCGTGGAAGGCTACGCGCTGGGCGCCCGCCCAGCCGCGCCGCGCCTGGCGTGCGGCGAACGCCGAGTAGTCGGCGGCCGCGGCGCCGAGGGCCTCGGCCAGCTCCGTCTCCACGCCCGAGTGGCCCAGGCAGAAGCCGCTGTCCGAGGCCAGCACCGCGCGTCTTTCCCCGGACAGCGGCGCGATCACGTGCTGGGCGAAGTCACCCAGGCGCACGTCCGGCGCCGGTACCTGGCGACGCAGCAGCTGCACCCACTGCCGTTCCTGCAGCTGCTGCAGCATGCGGCCACCGCGGTCGTGCTCCTGCCGCCACTGCGCCTGCGCCATCGCCCTCGGGCCGGCCAGCAGCGCCTGTACCGCGCGCTGGGCCGGGCTGGGCTCCGGTGTGGAGAAGCCATGCAGCGCCCCGCGCGGAGTGGGCAGCAGCCACACCGGGCTGGCTCCGGCCTGCGCATCGGCGGTGGGATCGGCGGTGTCCAGGCTCATGGCGTTCCTTTGCGCGGCGGGGCGGGGGCGCTGCGGCCACCGATGGCCGCGTGCTGTTCCAGCCAGCCGGCGACCCGTTCCCAGCGGTCGCCGACGGCTATCTGGTGGCGACGCAGGTCGCGGCTGGCAAGCATGAAGGCCAGCTTGTCCTGGCAGGAGACGCAGTGGTCGAGGAAGTCGCGCTCGGTGCGCGTGGCCTGCGACGGATCGCCGTCCAGCAGCGCATGCACCACCTGCGTGGCGAGCCGGCGAGAATGGTCCGGACTGGCGCGGCGCACCCGCGCCGGCACCTCGGCCGAGGGCTGGGCGAACACGCTCCAGCGGGTGGCCAGGGTGGTCACGCCGGTCAGGGACTGGCCGCTGCCGTGGCGTGCGAAAGCCTCGGCCACGTGTGGCGCCAGGCGCGATGCGACCAGGTGCAGCGCAGCCTGGCGCAGGCCGGTGTCGGCCCGCGGCAGGGCCACGAACAGGTCGGCCAGCGCGCCCTGCACCGGTTCCACGTCGCCCAGCTGCAAGCCCGCCTGAAGGCGCGCCAGGTGCGCGGCCGCGTCCTGTGGCGCATGGGCGACCGCGCGGGTGCGCTCACGGAATTCGCGGCGGGCGTGCAGGGCGGCGGCCATGGTTCAGTCCAGCAGGGTGTCCATCAGGTCGATCATGAACTCGGCATCCTCGCGGTCCATCGACTCGAAGCCGCCCGGGAGCCCGAGTGCCTGCAGCACCTGCGCATCGCCCGCCGCGTCCGCGCGCACGCCGAGCAGGGCCTGCGCCAGCGGCTCAAGGTCCTGGCCCACGCGCGGGTGCGCCAGCAGCACGTGGCTGATGTCGCGCAAACTGCTTTCCACCAGCACCTTCAACCGCTCACGCGTCATCCGGGCCAGGGCGTGGTAGGCGGAGGCCAGGAAGAAGCCGGCATCGACCTGGCCAGCGAGGGTCATGCGTGCCGCAGCCTGGTAGCTGCTGGCCGCCTGCCACTGGATGTGGGCCTCGGTGAGGTCGGCCGGTTCCAGCAGGCGCAGGCCGATCAGGCGCACGTCGCGGTTGTCGGTCACGGCGATGCGGCAGCCGGGTTGCAGGTCCTCGGCCCGCTGCAGTGGCGAGCCGGCCGCGGTGGCGATCACCATTTCGTTGGACTGTCCGGCCGGGCGCGCGAAGGCCTGGTAGCCCTCGCCGCGGATCAGGGAGGTGGCGTCGAACGGGTTGGCGTAGACCAGGTCGGCCAGGCCGTCGCGCAGCATCTGCGCCTGCTCGCGTGCGTCGGCAGGCATCAGCAGGTGCAGGCGCAGGCCCGAGCGCTGCTGCAGCAGGGTGCCGAGCATGTACCAGCCGGAGAAGCTTTCCGGCGCGAAGTCCGGGGCGACCAGCAGGTTGAGGGTCATGCACTGGCCTCCGCCGCTTGCTGCTGCAGCCACTGCCGGTACAGCGGCAGCACGTTCTCGATCGCGCGGCGGGAGGGCTTGCGCCGCACCGAGGTGTAACCGACGACCTGGCCGTTGCGCACGTTCGGCAGGGCGGTGGCGTAGACCCAGTAGTGCCTGCCGTCCTTGCGCAGGTTCTTGACGTAGCCGTGCCACTTGCGCCCGGACTTGAGGGTTTCCCACAGGTCGGCGAACGCCGCGCGCGGCATGTCCGGATGGCGCAGGATGCCGTGGGGGGCGCCGATCAGCTCCTCGCGGCTGTAGCCGCTGAGCTCGACGAAGGCATCGTTGGCGTGGGTGATCACGCCGTCCAGCCCGGTGCGCGAGACGATCAACCGGCCATCGGGATAGGGCACTTCCTCGTCGCTCCAGTAAACAGTGCGGGAGGTGCCGTCATGGAAGGTGTGCACGGCGCGCCGGTGCGGGCCGGCGGGCGGGGTCATGTCCGCAAGGCGACTCATCGACGCGCCCTCAGACGATGCGGCCGAGCGCCTGCGCGGCCCGCTTGATGTCCAGGAACGCCAGGCCGAGCCTGACCTCGGCGCGGGTCAGCACGGTCAGTACCGCCTCCTCGCCGGCGGCGGTCATGATCACGTGGCCATGCTCGCCCTGGACCAGGACCCGCTCAAGGCGGCCGCGGCCGAGCTCGCGCGCGGTGCGCCCGCCGAGGGAGAGCAGGGCGGCGGACATGGCGCCGATGCGGTCCTCGTCCATGCCCTGCGGCATGGACGCGTCGATCAGCAGGCCGTCGATGGAGACCAGCGCGGAGGCTTCGATGTCGGCGCTGGAGCCGTTGAGTTCATCCAGCGTCTGGCGGATCTGCGCGGCACGCGCACTGTGCGGGAGGGCGATGGCGTTCATGGGCAGGATTGCACCACGCCATGGCGCCGCGGCTGTTGATCACGATCAATCGACCGCCGGGTGCACGAAGGCCAGGTCCACCCAGACCAGGTGGTGGTCGCTGCCATCGGCGATCGCCGCGGCCGGATCGGAGGCCGGCGGCCAGAACACGCCGCTGCCGCCGGTACGGAAGCCGGTGGAAGGAATCACGTAATCCAGCCGCATCGCACCGGCGCGCGGGCCGAAGTCGCCGGTGACATGTTCCGGCGCACCGCGGCGCTGCAACCCGGCCTCGGCATACGCGCGCGCCTTCGCCGCGCCGCCCTCGGAACGCGGCGTGGCCATGCGCAGCACGCGCGGGTGCTCCAGCAGCCCGGTGATGGCCTCGTGCCGGCCGTCGCCGTCCACCGGGTCGTTGTTGAGGTCACCGGCGATGACGAACCGCGCATCCGCGGCCAGGCCGCCGCAGCGGCCGGCGTCGTCGCACAGCCACGACGGCGTGCCGGCGGCGATGTAGTGCCGCCACAGTTCGATCTCGTCGGCGTTGCGCGCGCCGTTGCGGTCTTCCGGGCCGTCGAACACCGGCGGGGTCGGATGCGAGACCAGGAAATGCAGCGTGCCTTGCGGCGTGCGTACCGGCACGTCCCAGTGCGACTTGGACGAAAGCCGCAGCTGCGCCCAGGTCGCATCCGCGTGCCACGGCCTGCCGGTGGCCGGATCGAGCGGGCGCCGCGCGCCGGGCATCGCGCTCCAGCGCAGCAGCTGGAAGCTGCGCACCGCGGCCGCATCGATAGGATGCCGCGACAGCACCAGCATGCCGTACTGGCCCGGGTGCAAGCCGTAGCCCCACGCGTCGTCGCCGCGCTCGCGGCCCTCGCCCCCGACCGTGCCGTTGCCATCAAGGTCCAGGCCGCTGGGTACGCCGGTGTTGACCGGGGCCAGGTAGCGGTACGGATAGTGCAGCGGGTCGCCGCCGCCGGGCTGGGCCTGCTCCAGGTATGTGCGCTGGAACAGGTCCGCGGCGCGGCCATCCGGGTCGTAGTCGAACTCGTTGAGCAGCACCAGGTCCGGGCGCACCCGCTGCAGCACGGCGGCGACCTTGCGCGCACCGCCGTCACCGGCCTGCAGCCGGGATACCAGGCCGCCGGGCTGGTCGTCGTACAGCGAGACGTTGTAGGTGGCCACGCGCAGTGGAACATCGGCGGGCCGCGGCGCCGCGACGGGCGTGGCGCAGGCGGTCAGCATCAGGGCGGGAAGCAGGAGGGACAGGAGAAAGGTGCGCATGCGCGGATCTTCGCATGCCGCCGGCGTCATTCCGGGAACGGGTGCCAGCCACGTCCGTCGAAGGCCTCCAGCGGCTGGAAGCGGCGCTTGTAGTCCATGCGGGCGTGGCCCTGGATCCAGTAGCCCAGGTAGAGGTACCGCAGCCCCTCGCGCCGCGCCCATTCCAGCTGGCGCAGGATCGCCAGGGTGCCCAGGCCGCGGCGGGCGAGGTCGGGCTCGAAGAACGTGTACACCGCCGACAGCCCGTCGGGCACCCGGTCGGTCACCGCCACGCCCAGCAGCCGCCCGGGGCCGTCGCCGGCGGCCGGCTCGCGCAGTTCCAGGAAGCGGGTATCCGACCATGCCCCGACCAGGAACTGGTCGAACTCGACGGTGCCATGGTCGTCCATCCCGCCGTCGCGATGGCGGGCCTGCAGGTAGCGCCGGTACAGCGCGAAGTTCTCCGCTGTGCGGTCGGCCGGCGCCACCCGCGCGCTGACCCCGACGTTGGCCGCCAGGCAGCGACGCTGGCTGCGGCCCGGGGCGAACGCCTCCACCGGGATGCGCACCGCCACGCAGGCGCGGCAGCCGAGGCAGTGCGGTCGGTAGACGATGTCGCCGGACCGGCGGAAACCCCATTCCAGCGCGTGCGGGTACACGCGCGCCAGGCGCGGATCGCGCGGATCCAGCACCAGGTCGCGGGCCTCGCGTTCGGGCCAGTAGCCGCAGGGGTGGCTGCCGGTCTGGTAGAGGCGCAGGTCGTCGGTGGAGAGGCTGTCGTGGCCCATGGCGGTGGAGGTCGGCGTCGATGGCCAGCATACCCCCGGGGCCCGCGCGGCACGGCCCGATGCAACCGGCTGGCCGCTGAACATGGCCGCGGCAAGGGTCAACCCCGTGGCGGTGGCGGCGTTTTCCCTGTCGTGGCCAACACGTCACTCATCGACTGGAGATACACGTGAACAAGACCCCTTCCCTGATTGCCGCCGCGATCCTGGCCTTCACCGCCGGTGCCGCCATGGCCCAGGCGCCGGCCGCACCGGAAGCTCCCGCCAGGCCGCGCGCGGCGCTGGATGCCAACACGGACGGCGTGGTCGATCGCAAGGAGGCCGCGGCGCATCCTCGCCTGGCCGCGCGCTTCGACACCGTGGACCGCAACGGCGACGGCCGGCTCGAGCGCGGTGAGCTGCCCCGGATGAAGCATGGCCGGCATGGCGGTCGCAGCCATCATCGCGGCAGCGGCGGCCATCCGTTCATGGGGGCCGACGCCGACAAGGACGGGCGCATCAGCAAGGCCGATGCGATGGCCGCGGCCGCCGCGCGCTTCGAACGCATGGACGCGAACAAGGATGGCTTCGTCGACCAGGCCGACCGCGCGGCGATGGCCGAGAAGCGCCGCCAGGCGTGGTTCAAGAAGGTCGACACCGACGGCGACGGCAAGCTGAGCCCGGCCGAGCTGGACGCGGCCAAGGCGGCCCGCAGCCATCGCGGCCCGGGTGGGGGGGCCGGGGCTGCGGCAGCGGAGTGAGTCGCGCCGCGGCGTCCGGCCGGGCGCGCGGCGGGGTGGAAACCTCAGCTGGCGGGCGGAGGGGAAATGCGGATGCGCACGTCCTCTTCCTCGCCGGCTTCGGTCTGTGGCGCCGGGGTGGTGGCAGGCGGTGCCGCCGGCGCCGGCTCCGGGCGACGCAGCCAGATGAACATCGCCACGCCGGCAATCACCACCAGCAGCGCGATGCGCAGCCGCCAGCCCCAGCGGCTGCCGTCGGCGGCGAACCGCGACCGCGGCAGCTCCAGCGTTGGCGGCATGTCCGCGTAGGAGCGGGTCGAGGCCAGCAGCCCGGCACGGCGCAGCACCTCGCGCGCGCGCGGCTGGTCCTCGGGCAGGCGTACCCACACCGCCGACTGGGTCTTGCTCGACTCCGGTTCGGAATAGCTGAACTGCCCGCTGCGACCACTGCGGTACGAGCGCGGCTTGCTGATGTGCACGGGGATCCCGGCCTCCTCTAGCAGCCGGGCCACGCCTTCGACGGTTTCCAGGCGCTGGCTGGTGAAGATCTGGCGCATCGGTCAATCCTGTGCGGGCACGGCGCGTGCCGCGTTCTGGTCGGGTACCACGCGGATCAGCCCTTCCTGCGCGGTGCTGGCCACCAGGCGGCCCTGGCGGTCGAAGATCTGCCCGCGGGCCAGCCCGCGCGAGGCCTGGCTGCTGGGACTGTCCAGCGAGTACAGCAGCCAGTCGTCGGCGCGGAACGGGCGGTGGAACCACAGCGCGTGGTCCAGCGAGGCCATCTGCACATTGGGCGTGTAATAGCTGATGCCGTGGGGGAAGGTGGCCGTGCCCAGCAGGTGGAAGTCCGAGGCATAGGCCAGCAGCGCCTGGTGCAGCTGCACCGGGACATCGCCCACGTTCTGGCGCAGGCGGAACCACACCTGCTGGTACGGCGGGCGCTTGGGCGGCCGGAGCTCGTCGCGTGGATACACGTGGCGGAACTCGAACGGGCCGCCGCGCGAGAGCCAGCGCTGGACCTTGGTCGGCAGGGTGGCCATCACCTCCGGCGGCACCGGCTCGGCCGGTGCGATGTCCTCCGGCTGCGGCACCTCGGGCATCTTCAGCTGGTGCTCGGCGCCGCCTTCGTCGTCCTGGAAGGAGGCCGCGCAGAAGAAGATCACCTTGCCGTGCTGGATCGCCGTGACCCGGCGCACCGAGAAGCTGCCGCCATCGCGGGTGCGATCCACGTCGTAGACGATCGGATGGTCGATGTCGCCGGCGCGCAGGAAGTAGGCGTGCAGCGAGTGCGCGCGGCGGCCGTTGTCGATCGTCGCCTGGGCCGCTGCCAGCGCCTGGCCCAGGACCTGGCCGCCGAACACGTAGCGGGTGCCGATGTCGCGGCTCTGGCCACGGAAGAGGTTGTCCTCCAGCCGTTCCAGCGCCAGCAGGTCGATCAGTTCGGAAACCACGGGGCCAAGGACGGCGGACACGGGCAGGCCAGGCGGGAATGGCAGGGCCGCCGATTATACCGGCCGGGCAGCGGCTGCCCGCTGCGCGCGGTGCCGCGGCGGTGTCGCCGTTGGCGATGCGGGACCGCCGCGGTGCGGCCTCAGGGCAGCAGCCGCCGCAGGGGCGCCGCCGCGAGGATGCGCTCCCACGGGAAGTGCGGCCCCGGGTCGCGCTTGCGCGGCACCTGCACCGCCGGATCATCGGCGGCCGGCACGGTCTGGCGGTCCAGGTCCTCGTGACCGGCGATCTGGCACAGGCCGGGCAGCACGGTGGCCAGGTGCCGGAGCAGGCCGGCCAGCGCCTCCAGCTGCGCCGCCGGATAGGGCTCGTCCATGGCCTGGTGGCCGGCGTGGAGCCAGTGCGGGAAACGGCCGCGGTTGACCAGTTCGATGCCGATCGAGCGCGGGTTGTAGCCGCGTACGTGGTGCGCCACGCGGTCGTCGGGCACGTAGCGGACGATGCGGCCGTCGCGGTCGATGTAGTAGTGGCCGCTGTTGCCCGCGCCGCTGGGATAGAGCACGCGCTCCCCGTACTCACGCGCGGTGGCCAGGTCCGGCAGCTCGGTGCAGTGGATCACCACCAGGTCCACCTGTTCCAGCGGCCGGGTTTCCAGCCGCTCCACGTAGGGCAGGAACTGGTCGGCGACGGTCGGCGCGGGCAGGGGCGGCATGGGGCCGGATGCTAGCATCCACACATGCCTGCACCTTCCTCGCGTCCCCCTGCGGACAGCCCCCTCGGACAGTTGATGGCGACCCTGCCGCGCGGCGGAAGGGTCCAGTGGATCGGCCTGCGCCCGGCCCGCGGCGTGGCCATGCGCGCGGTCGAAAGCGTTACGGCTGCGGTGGGCGCCGGTCTCACCGGCGACCGCTATCGCGGCGGCAGCGGCAAGCGCGACGTGACCCTGGTCCAGGCCGAGCACCTGCCGGTGATCGCCGCGCTCGCCGGCCATGCCACGGTGCTGCCGGCCACCCTGCGCCGCAACCTGGTGGTGAGCGGCATTCCGCTGGTGGCGCTCAAGGGCCGCCGGTTCCGCGTGGGCGAGGTGGTGCTCGAGGGCACTGCCCCCTGCGACCCGTGCTCGCGGATGGAGGCCGCACTCGGTCCCGGCGGCTTCAACGCCATGCGCGGGCACGGGGGGCTGTGCGCACGCATCGTCTCCGGCGGCACCATGCGCCTGGGGGACGTGGTCGAGGCATTGCCGTGGGAGGACGCGTGAGCGCCGGCCACTGCATCCTCTCGCATGGTTTCGAGAGCGGCCCGGACGCGACCAAGGTCACGGTCCTTGCCGCCGCCGCCGAGGCACGGGGCTTCACCACCGAGCGGCCCGACTACACCGACCTGGACGCCCGCGCCGACATCAGCCGGGTAGGCGACGTGCAGGCACGCCTGCAGCGCCTGGTCGGGCTGGCGGCGCGCGCCGCGCAGCAGGGTGGCCCGGTGGTGCTGGCCGGTTCCAGCCTGGGGGCGTACATCTCCGCGCTCGCCTCCCTGCAGGTGCCCACCCGCGCCCTGTTCCTGATGGTGCCGCCGCTGGCGATGGGCCCGATGCCGGCGCTGGATGCCGCGCCGGTGCCGCTGTCGGTGGTGCACGCCTGGCACGACGAGATCATTCCGGCGATGGACGTCGTCGCCTGGGCCCGCGCGCGTTCGGCGCGGCTGCTGCTGCTGGACGACGGCCACCGCCTGTCCGCGCACGTTGACGCCACCGCGCGTGCGTTCGTCGAACTGCTCGAGTCGCTGCCAGCCTGATGCCTCCACGGGTCGCGGCCGGTTCATCCGGACGCGCGCGTGGAGGGTTAGCATGGCGGCCTGATCGTTCCTGCTGGAGGATGCGTACGATGCGCCAGTGATGCCGCCGTCACCGACGGCCCGAGTCTCCGCCGCCCAGATGGCCGGCCGGAGTGCCATGGCATCACACCGGAGCGCACATGCCGCTTCCTTCCCTGGCGCTGGAAGGCGTCACCCAGGTCCTGGCCGACGGCCGGATCCTGTTTTCCGATCTCGATGAACGCTTCGACCAGCGCCCGACCGCCCTGGTCGGACGCAATGGCGTTGGCAAGAGCGTGCTTGCCGCGATCCTGGCCGGACGCATCGCGCCGACCGCGGGACGTTGCGTGCGCGATGGACGCGTGCACTACCTGCCGCAGCAGGTGGTGCCTTCGCCGACGGCCAGCATCGGCGAGCTGGCTGGCCTTGGCGCGCCGCTGGCGGCGCTGGCGCGGATCGAGTCCGGCGGCTGCGATCCGGAGGATTTCGAACGGGTCGGCGAGCGCTGGAACCTGCGCCACGAGCTGCAGGAGGCGTTGCGCGCCGAAGGCCTCGCCGGCTTCGTGCCGGAGACGCCGGCCACACGGCTCAGCGGCGGCGAGGCGATGCGCGTGGCGCTGGCCGGGGCCTGGCTGTCGGACGCCGATTTCCTGGTCCTCGACGAACCCGGCAACCATCTCGACCGCGACGCGCGCGCGCGGCTGCGCACGCGGCTGCGCGCCTGGCCGCGCGGGCTGCTGCTGGTCAGCCACGACCGCACGCTGCTGGGCGAGGTGGAGCGCATCGTCGAGCTGTCGGTCGACGGCCTGGCCAGTCATGGCGGCGGCTATGAGGCCTACCTGGACAGTCGCCGGCGCCAGGCCGATGCCGCGCAACGGCAGCTCGCCCATGCCCGCGCCGAGCGTGCACGCCAGCGCCAGGAAGCGATCGTCCTCCACGAACGCGAGCAGCGCCGGCAGTCGCGCGACCGCCAGCAGCGCCGCGACGCCAACCAGGCGGCGATCCTGCTCGATCGCCAGCGCGGGCGCAGCGAGCAGTCGGCCGGGCGTCGGGCGCTGCTGCGGCAGCAGGCCGCCACGCAGATGCAGCAGCAGGTGCGCGAAGCGGCATCCCGCGTCGACGATGCGGCGCCGGTGGCGATGTTCGCCCCGGTCCCGGCCACTGCCACGCGGCGGTGCGTGGCGCGGCTCGACGCCGTGGCGCTGCCGTTGCCGCCCGGCGACAGGCCACGGTTGTCGTTCGCGATCGGCGGCACCCAGCGGATCGGCGTGGTCGGCGCCAACGGCTGCGGCAAGTCGACCCTGCTGAGGCTGCTTGCCGGCGCCATCGCGCCCGCGTCTGGCCGCTGCGAGGTGCACGTGCCGGTCGCACTGCTGGATCAGACCCTTTCGCTGCTGTCCCCGGCCGCCAGTGCGCTGGACAACCTGCGCGCCGCCGCGCCGCGCATGTCCGAGGCCGGCCGGCGCATGCGCCTGGCCCAACTCGGCCTGGATGCGGCGCGGATCGTGGTGCCAGCGGGCGTGCTCAGCGGCGGCGAGCGGCTCAAGGCCGCGCTGGCCTGCGTGCTGCATACGGCCGAACCCCCCCCGGTTGCTGCTGCTGGACGAGCCGGACAACCACCTGGACCTGGGCTCGAAAGAGGCGCTGGAGCGGATGCTGCGTGATTTTCGCGGTGCCCTGCTGGTGGTCTCCCACGACGACGCGTTCCTCGACGGGTTGGGGCTGGATACACGCCTGCAGGCCGGTCGCGAGGGCTGGCAGCTGACGCGGTGGTGACCGCGGCCCGGCGCCGGGCTGGCTTTGCCTGCCCCGATGCCCGACCATTCCCTCCATCCCGCGTGCCCGCGTGTCCCGTTGCCGGCCGCTGCCGTCCGGCAGGCGCGAACCGCACGCCACCTCCGTGGACCTCCCCATGAAGTTTTTCGTTTCCTGCGCCAAGGGCCTGGAATACCTGCTTGCCGACGAGCTGGTCTCGCTGGGCGCCACCCGGGCCACCGCCGCCGTGGCCGGTGCCAACGCCGAGGGCACGCTGGCCGATGCGCAGCGCGCCGTGCTGTGGTCGCGTCTGGCCAGCCGCGTGCTTTGGCCGCTGGCCGAGTTCGATTGCCCGGACGAGCAGGCCCTCTACGCCGGGGCCGCGGCGGTGCCGTGGCACGAGCACCTGGGGCAGGGGCTGACCCTGGCGGTGGATGCCCACGTCTCCGGCGATGCCATCACCCACGCGCGCTTTGCCGCCCAGCGGGTCAAGGACGCGGTGGTCGACGTGTTCCGCGCCCGGGGGCTGGAGCGTCCGTCGGTCGACGTGGAGGCGCCGGACCTGCGCCTGAACCTGTCGCTGCGCAAGGGCCGGGCCACGCTGTCGGTGGACCTCGGCGGCGGGCCGCTGCACCGCCGCGGGTGGCGCAGCTCGCGCCACGAGGCGCCGCTGAAGGAGAACCTCGCCGCGGCGGTGCTGCTGCGCGGCGGCTGGCCGCAGCTGTACGCGGAGGGCGGCGCGCTGCTGGACCCGATGTGCGGCAGCGGCACGCTGCTGATCGAAGGCGCGCTGATGGCCGCCGATGTCGCCCCGGGGCTGGGTCGCTCGCAGGTGGCCGAAGCCGCCGGCGCCGCCACGCCCGCACCGGCCGGTGATCCCTGGGCCGGGGCGCGGCAGAAGTCGGGGCCAGCGCCGTGCGTGCCACCCTCGCGCTGGAGTGGCTTCGACGTCGTGGCCTGGGAGCGGATGGTGGCCGATGCGCGCCTCCGCGCCGAGGCCGGCCGGGCCGCGCTACGCCGGGTCTTCCACGGCAGCGACGCGGACCGCCGGGCGATCGACGCCGCCTGCGACAACGCCGCCCTGGCCGGCGTGGCGGCGGCCATCGACCTGCAGGTGCGCGACATCGATGCGTTGCCGCCCCTGGCCGACGCCCGCGGCCTGGTGGCCTGCAACCCGCCGTACGACCGCCGCCTGGCCGCCGACGGCCTGCTGTACCGGCGCCTGGGCCAGGCGCTGCAGGCGGCAGTGCCGCAGTGGCGCGCCAGCCTGCTGTGCGGTGACGCCGACCTGGCGCACGCCACCGGCCTGCGCGCGGCGAAGAAGTACCAGCTGTTCAATGGCGCGCTGGAGTGCGCGCTGATCGTGTGCGACCCGGTGCGGCCGCCGCAGCGTGCCGACGCCGCGCCGCGCGAGCTGTCCGACGGCGCGAGGATGGTCGCCAACCGGATCCAGCGCAACCTGCGCAAGCTGAAGAACTGGCGCAGCGGCGAGGGCGTGACCTGCTTCCGCGCCTATGACGCCGACATCCCCGAGTACGCCGGCGCGGTCGACGTCTACGCCGAGGACGGCGGCCAGCAGCGCACCTTCCTGCACGTGCAGGAGTACGCGCCTCCGAAGGAAATCCCCGATGCCGACGTGCGCCGTCGCCGCGGCGAACTGCTGGCGGCCGCGCGCGCCACGTTCGACGTGCCTGCCGAGCGGGTGGCGCTGAAGACCCGCGAACGCGGCAAGGGCGGCTCCAAGTACGGCCGCTTCGAGCAGCACGGCGAGCGTTTCGTGGTGTCCGAGAACGGCGCCAGGTTGTGGGTGAACCTGTTCGAGTACCTGGACACCGGACTGTTCCTGGACCACCGCCCGCTGCGACGGCGGATGGCCAGGGAGGCCCGCGGCCGGCGTTTCCTCAACCTGTTCTGCTACACCGGCGTGGCCAGCGTCCAGGCGGCGGTTGCCGGCGCCGCCGAAACCACCAGCGTGGACCTGTCCGCCACCTACCTGCAGTGGTGCGCCGACAACCTGGCGCTCAATGGCGTCGGCGGCGCCGCGCATCGCCTGGTGCAGGGCGACGCGCTGGCGTGGCTTGAGGCCGAGCGCGGCCGCTACGACGTGATCTTCTGCGACCCGCCGACGTTCTCCAATTCCGCGCGCGCCGACGATTTCGACGTGCAGCGCGAGCATGTGCGCCTGCTGCGGGCGGCGGTGGCGCGGCTGTCGCAGGGCGGGGTGCTGTACTTCTCCAACAACTTCCGCCGCTTCCGCCTGGATACCGACGCGGTGGCGCAGTTCGCCGAGTGCGAGGAGATCAGCGCCTCGACGATCCCGCCGGACTTCGAGCGCAACGCGCGCATCCACCGTGCCTGGCGCCTGACCAACGCCTGAGCGCGCGGGGTGCGACGCCCTGGGGCGACGCAACCCGCGCGGATGGGTCCCATCAACGGCCGGCGGTGGCCTGCGCGGCTTCGACCACCAGGCCGGCGACCACGTCCGGATGCGAGGTCATCACCACGTGCGAGGCCCCCGGCACCACCACCGTGCGTCGCGACTGCGCGCGGTCGGCCATGGCCTGCAGTGCGGCGGCCGGGATGTTGCGGTCGCCATCGCCGTGGACGAACCAGGACGGGATGGTCTTCCACCGGGGCGTGCCTGAGGCCTCGGCCAGCGCCACCCGGGCGACCGGCCGCTGGGCGGCGGCCATCAGCCGCGCCTGCGCTTCGGGCAGGTCGGCGGCGAACTGCTGCCAGAACGCCGCCGGGCGGATGTAGAGGTCCTCGCCGCCCTCGGCGTTGACGGTGGGAGCAGCCAGCGCGCCGGGCAGGGTGCTGCCGGGAAAGCGGCCGGTGAGCTCGAGCACGCTCTCGCCGGCGTCCGGCGCGAACGCGGCGACGAACACCAGGGCGCGGATCTTCGGGTCCTGGCGCACGTTGGAGATCACCGCGCCGCCGTAGGAATGCCCGACCAGTACCACCGGGCCCGGCGCCTGCGCGACCAGGCCGTCGACCACGCGGGCATCGGCCGCCACGCCACGCAGCGGGTTGGCGGCGGCGACCACCGGGTAGCCTTCGCCGGCCAGGCGCTCGACCACCCCGTTCCAGCTGTCGCCGGCGGCGAATGCGCCGTGCACCAGGATCACGGTGGGCCGCTCGGCGCTGGCGGCAGGCGCGGCGTGGGCCGGGGAAGCGGGAACGACCGCCGCGGCGATGGCGGCGGCGAGGGCGAGCGGGGCGAGGGTCTTCATGGCGGGGCTCCTGTCGGTGGGCTGGCCAGCTGGCCAGTGGAGACAGGTTGCCCGGTGGTGGAGTGGCCGGGATTGCCCCGGCGTCCGGCGGACTTGACCGGGCGTCCGGACATGGCAACCACGCCACGCGGGGGGCGCACGGCCCCCACGGCGACCCGTGGCCGGCCTAGTGGCCGACCAGCAGCAGGAACGGGCCCAGCTGGCTGTTCATGTGGACGGCCAGGGCGCCGTCATCGAGCATCGCGCCGGCGGTGCGGCTGAAATCCGGCGGGGTGGCGCGGTAGTCGGCATCGTCCGGGAGGGTGTTGCGCACCACGTAGCCCATCAGCACGTTGACGATCTCCCCCAGCGCATCCACGGCCAGTTCGGCGTCGCAGCGCTCGCTTGGCACCCGCAGGAAGGCGCAGGCCAGCGCCTGCAGGGTGTCGCGGTCGCAGGACAGGCCCACCAGCAGGCTGCGCTCGCCGCTGATGCGCACGTGCGCGGTGTACGGCCACGCGGCCGTCGGCGCGTTGACGGCCACGCCCGCGGCCTGGCACTGCGCGCCGAGCATGCGCGGGAACAGCCGCACGCACAGCTCGGCCGCCTCCTGCGCCAGCGCGCCGAGCGCATGCCCGGCCAGCGCCGTGGCCAGCGTGTCGTTGCCGGCATCCTGCTCGGCGCGGTGGTCGGCCAGGGCCGCCTCGAGCGTTTCCGCGTCGAGTGCGCCCTGTTCCAGCAGCACCTGGCCGAACAGCTTGCGGCAGGCCTTCTGGGCGACCAGCAGCGCGTCGACCTCCGGGGCGTCCAGCAGGCCCAGTTCCATCGCGATGTCGCCGAAGCGGCGGTCTTCGGCGCGCTGGCGCTCGTTGATCCGGCGCGCCTGCGCCTCGCTCAGCAGGCCCTGGCGCACGGCCAGCTCGCCCAGCAGCGGGTTGGAGGCGCGTTGCGCCTCGGTGGCCGCCAGCAGCTGCTGCGGCGTGATCTGGCCGCGCTCCAGCAGGAACTGGCCGAGGAATTTGACTGCCATGGTGGTGCTCCGGTGGTTCGAAGGATGTGCCGGCCTCAGGCCAGCACCTCACGGAGCACGCGCTCCATGGCATCCGGGTCGATGGGCTTCTGCAGGTAGGAGCGTGCGCCCATGCGCAGGCACTGCTCGATGTCGCTCTGCGCGCCCAGCGAGCTGAGGATCACCACCTTTGCCTGGGGGTCCTCGGCGAGGATGTCCGCCAGCGCCTGGCGGCCGTCGCGCTCGGGCATCACCAGGTCCAGCAGCACCAGGTCGGGCTTGAGCGCCCGGTACTGGCCAAGGGCCTCGTGGCCGTTGCCGGCCTCGCCCACCACGGTGAATCCGGCCTCTTCCAGCTGGCTGGCCGCCAGCATGCGCAGGGCGCGCGAATCGTCGCAAAGCAGCACGGTCGGTCGTGCGGTCATCATCCTGGTCCCCTGTGGCGGGCCACACGGGGGCCCTGTTCGGCTTATCGGCCGGGCCGCAGGATGCTTGAGGGTCGCCCGCGCAGGCCGGTCAGCCCTCCAGCAGCACGATCAGGCCGTGCAGCAGCAGGCCGATCAGGCCGCCGACCAGGGTGCCGTTGTAGCGGATGTACTGCAGGTCCCGGCCCACGCCCAGTTCCAGCTCGCGCACCAGGTGGCGCTCGTCCCAGCCGCGGACGGTCTGGGCGATGTAGTCGGTGACGCCGCCGCGCAACCGCAGCGCCAGCTTCTCCGCACCGCCCATCACGTGCTGGTTGATCGCCTCGCGCAGCGCCGGGTCACGCCCCAGCGCCTGGCCAAGGCCCGCCAGCGAGCGCTCCAGGTGGCCGGCCAGCACGCCTTCCCCGCGCTCCAGGTCCTGGCGCAGGGCGGCGTGGACGTGGTCCCACAGCCCGCTGACGTAGTCCTGCACGCTGGCGTGTCCGATCAGCCGCTGCTTGATCGCTTCCACCCGCTCCACCAGCGCCGGGTCGGTGCGCAGGCGCTGGACGTAGGCCTGCAGCCACTGCTCGTAGTCCCGGCGCAGGGCGTGCTCCGGCTGGACCAGCACCTCGTTGAGCTCATCCAGCAGCGCCCGGGCGATCCGCTCGGCCATGCGGTCGCCGATTCCTTCCACCGGCTTGAGCCAGTCCACCGTGCCGACCAGCCGTGGCCATTCGCGACGGGCGTGCCGCACCAGCATCGCCGAGGCGCGCTGCTTGACCTCCTCGCTGTCCAGATAGCGGCCCAGCCGCTGCAGCGCCTCGTCCAGCAGTGCCTGGTGGCGGCCGTCGGCGGTCAGCAGGCCGAGCACCTCGCCAGCGGTGGCGGCCGCATCCCAGCCCTGCAACCGGGCGATCACGAACTCGCGGATGCGTTCGCGCACGGCCTGCTCGTCCAGCAGGTCAAGCGCCTGCAGCGCCCAGCCGCGGGCCATCCCCGCCAGCTTGCGGGACTGTTCCGGCCGCGACAGCCACTGGCCCAGGCGTTCGGCAGGATCGAACACCTCGAGCCGCGCCAGCAGGGTCTGCGGCTCCAGGAAGTGGTCACGCACGAACGCGGCCAGGCTGTCGGCGATGCGCGCCTTGCTGCGCGGGATGATCGCCGTGTGCGGGATGGGCAGCCCGAGCGGACGCCGGAACAGCGCCACCACCGCGAACCAGTCGGCCAGCGCGCCGACGGTGGCCGCCTCGCAGAAGGCCGAAACCCAGGCCCAGGCCCCCTGGTTTCCCATCACGTGGCTCAGCACGAACCCGGCCACCATCGCCAGCAGCATCGCCACCGCGATGGCCTTCATGCGGCGCAGCTGTGCCGGGCGTGGATCCCCGCTGTCGCTCATGCGGTTCCCGTGGACAGGGCTTTGCCGGGCCGGTTGGAGGCGTGGCGATGCATGGCGAGGGAGTGTAGCGGGGCCGGCGTGTGGTCGGCATCGCGGCGGGTCCATGCATCCCGCATTCGTGGCATGCGTAGCCCGGATAAGGCCGGGGGGCGCATCCGGGGGGATTGTTCGGGAGCGCTGGGTCGCGGCGCGACTCGCATCTGCGCCCCGGGTGCGCTGCGCTTACCCGGGCTACGGGTGGCGGTGGGCGTTGCTGTTGCTGTCGCTGTTGCCGTGGCTCTTGCTCTACCCGCCCGTTATAGCGAGCCGAGCATCGCAGCGACGGCGGGGGCGAAGAGGCCCATCTGTCTGAGCGAAGCGAGTTATGGGCCGTCCCCCGTTGGCGCGAGAAGCGCAGGGAACCGGCCGGCGGAGCCGGGCGGATCGCGGTCCGGGCTGTGCTTTCTTTTGGTTACTTTTCTTTGCACAAGCAAAGAAAAGTGACTCGCTGTAGCCGCGCAGCGGCGAGCGAAACGCTGTTGCTTGTGGTCCTCTGCAGGAGGCTTGTCTTTGGCTTGTACTGGCCTTGGCCTTTGCTGTTAGAGCAGAAAGCCAACGGCAGGGTCAAAACATGGTTTCGCCAGCCGCTTCGCGGCCGCCGAGTCACTTTTTCTTTGCTTGTGCAAAGAAAAAGTAACCAAAAAGAAAGCACAGCCCGGACCGCTCACCGCCTGGCTTCGCCAGTCGGTCCCCTGCGCTTCTCGCGCCGGCGGGGACGGTCCATAACTCGCTTCGCTCAGACAGATGGACCGCCTTTATCCCGCCGTCGCTGCGATGCTCGGCTCGCTATAACGGGCGGGAAAATCCACGGCAACGGCAACGGCAACGGCAACGGCAACGGCAACGGCAACGGCAACCGCATGCGTAGCCCGGATAAGACCGGAGACCGCATCCGGGTTAGCCGCCCCTCACGGCGGATAGAGGTGGCCCATGCCCCGGGTGCGCTTCGCTTACCCGGGCTACGGGAGCTAGGGGGGCGCGAGGGCGAAGGGCAACGGGCCGGAGCCTGCCTGCCCTCACCGCATCGTCGGCATCACGAACTCGGCGCCCGCTGCACCCTCTGGCCATCGGGCGGTGACCGTGCGCAGCCGGGTGAAGAAGCGCACCCCGTCCGGACCATGCATGTGCAGCGGACCGAACAGCGAGCGCTTCCAGCCGCCGAAGCTGTGGAACGCCATGGGCACCGGGATCGGCACGTTGATCCCGACCATGCCGGCCTGCACCCGGCGCGCGTACTCGCGCGCGGCACCCCCGCTGCGGGTGAAGACCGCCGTTCCGTTGCCGAACTCGTGGCTGTCCACCAGTGCCAGCGCGGCCTCGAAGTCCGGCACCCGCACCACGCAAAGCACCGGGCCGAAGATCTCTTCGCGCCACAGGCGCATGCCCGGCTGCACGTGGTCGAACAGGCTGCCGCCAAGGAAGAAGCCGGGGCCGGAGGCGCAGGGATGGCGGCGGCCGTCGACCACGAGGGTGGCACCGTCGGCCACCCCGGCGTCGATCGCGGCGCGGACCCGGGCGCGGTGTGCGGCATCGACCAGCGGACCCATGTCCGGGTCCTCGCCTCCAGGCCCGATGCGCAGTCCGCGCACGCGTGCCGCCAGCGCCTCTACCAGTGCATCGGCCACCGGCTCGCCCACGCAGACCGCCACCGAAATGGCCATGCAGCGCTCGCCCGCCGAGCCGTAGGCCGCGCCGAGCAGTGCGTCCACCACCAGGCCCAGGTCCGCGTCCGGCAACACCACCGCGTGGTTCTTGGCCCCGCCCAGCGCCTGCACGCGCTTGCCGCGCTCGCTGCCGCGGCTGTACAGGGCCGAGGCCACCGGGGTGGAGCCGACGAAGGACAGCGCCTGCACCCGCGGCTCGTCCAGCAGCGACTCCACCGTGCCGCGGTCGCCGTGCACCACGTTGAACACGCCTTCCGGCAGTCCCGCCTCGGCCAGCAGCCCGGCCAGGTGCAGCGCCGCCGACGGCACCTTCTCCGAGGGTTTGAGCACGAAACTGTTGCCGCAGGCCAGGGCCACCGGCGCCATCCACAGCGGGACCATCACCGGGAAGTTGAACGGGGTGATCCCGGCGACCACGCCCAGCGGCATGCGCTCGCTCCAGCTGTCCACGTCACGGCCCACCGCGGCCGAATACTCGCCCTTGAGCAGCTGCGGGATGCCGGCGGCGAACTCCACCACCTCCATGCCGCGGATCACCTCGCCGCGCGCGTCGGACAGGGTCTTGCCGTGCTCGGCGGTGATCATCCGCGCCAGCGTGCCGGCGTCGCGCTCGACCAGCGCCCGCAGCCGGAACATCACCCGGGCCCGCTGCAGCGGCGGAGTGGCCGCCCAGCCCGGGAACGCGGCCTGGGCTGCGTCCACCGCCGCACGGACTTCGGCGTTGCCGGCCAGCGGTACGTGCGCGGTGACCTGGCCGGTGGCCGGGTCGAACACCTCGCCCCTGCGGCCGCTGTCGCCGGGCCGGGCCTGGCCGGCGATGTGGTGGTGCAGCTGTCGGGTCATGGCGGTCCTGTGTGCGGGGACAGAGGCGGGCGTCAGGACGCCAGTGCCTCGGTGGCCGGGGTGAAGGGAAGCGACAGCGCGTCGGCCACGGCACGGTGGGTGATGCGCCCGGCGTGCACGTTGAGCCCGTTGCGCAGGTGCACGTCGTCGGCCAGGGCCTGGGCCGCGCCCTTGCCGGCCAGTTCCAGTACACGCGGCAGGGTGGCGTTGGTCAGGGCGAAGGTGGAGGTGCGCGCGACCGCTCCGGGCATGTTGGCCACGCAGTAATGGATGATCCCGTCGACCTCGTAGGTGGGCGCCTGGTGGGTGGTGGGGCGGCTGGTCTCGAAGCAGCCGCCCTGGTCGATGGCCACGTCCACCAGCACCGAGCCGGCGCGCATCAGCCCCAGCTGGGCCCGGGTGACCAGCCGCGGTGCGGCGGCGCCGGGCACCAGCACCGCACCGATCACCAGGTCGCTGCGCGGCAGGCGGTCTTCGATGGAGTCGCGGGTGGAATAGAGGGTGGAGATGCGGTCGCCGTGGAGATCGTCGATCTGGCGCAGGCGTTCGAGCGAGCGGTCGACCACGGTGACCCGCGCGCCCAGTCCCATGGCCATGCGCGCGGCATTGAGCCCGACCGTGCCGCCGCCGATCACCAGCACCTCGGCCGCGGCCACCCCCGGCACGCCGCCAAGCAGCACACCGGAGCCACCCTGGGCCTTCTCCAGCGCATGCGCGCCGGCCTGTATCGCCATGCGTCCGGCGACCTCGCTCATCGGCGCCAGCAGTGGCAGGCCGCCGGCGGCGTCGGTCACGGTCTCGTAGGCGATCGCGGTGGCGCCGGAGGCCAGCAGCGCCTCGGCCTGGGCACGGTCCGGCGCCAGGTGCAGGTAGGTGAAAAGCACCTGGCCGGCGCGCAGCATCGCGCATTCGGCCGGCTGTGGTTCCTTGACCTTGACCACCAGCTCGGCGCGTCCGTAGACCTCGGCGGCGTTGTCGACCAGCTGCGCGCCGGCGGCCTCGTAGGCCTCGTCGGGCAGGCCGGCACCAAGCCCCGCGCCGCGCTGGACCAGCACCTGGTGGCCGTGGGCGGACAGTTCGCGCGCGCCAGCCGGGGTGAGCCCGACGCGGTATTCGTGGATCTTGGTTTCAGTGGGGACGCCAACGAGCATGAGCGGTTCTCCGTTGCGGAAGCCTTGCCGGCGTCAGACCGTCGCCAGCACCTGGCCCAGCATCGAGAACATGTCGTCGATGTGCCGTCGTTCGGCGATCAGCGGCGGGGACAGGGCGATGGTGTCGCCGGTGGTGCGCACCAGCAGGCCCGTGCGGAACGCCTGCTCCAGCACCTGGTAGCCGCGCGCACCCGGCGCGCCCTCGCGCGGCGCCAGCTCGATCGCGCCGACCAGCCCGTAGTTGCGGATGTCGACGATGTCCGGGTTGCTCGAACGCAGGCCGTGCAGGCCGTCGGCCCAGTGGTCCTCCAGCTCCAGCGCCCGGGTCAGCAGGCCTTCCTCGAGGTAGGTGTCCAGGGTGGCCAGGCCGGCGGCGCAGGCCAGCGGATGGCCGCTGTAGGTGTAGCCGTGGAATAGGTCGATCGCCCCTTCCGGGCCCTGCATGAAGGCCTCATGCACGCGTCCGGACACGAACACCGCGCCCATCGGCACGCAGCCGGAGGTCAGGCCCTTGGCCACGGTCATCATGTCCGGGGTGACCCCGAAACGCTGCGCCGCGAACGGTGCGCCGACCCGGCCGAAGCCGGTGATCACCTCGTCGAAGATCAGCAGGATGCCGTGCCTGTCGCAGATCTCGCGCAGGCGTTGCAGGTAACCCGGTGGCGGCAGGATCACCCCGGCCGATCCGGACACCGGCTCCACGATCACCGCCGCGACCGTGCTGGGATCATGCAGCTGGACCAGCCGTTCCAGGTCCTCGGCCAGCTCCACGCCGTGCGTCGGCAGCCCGCGCGAGAACGCGTTGCGGCCGATGTCCAGGGTGTGGCGCAGGTGGTCCACGCCCGGCAGGCCCGGGCCAAACCACTTGCGGTTGTTCGGCAGGCCGCCGACCGAGATGCCGCCGAAGCCGACGCCGTGGTAGGCCTTCTCGCGGCCGATCAGCCGGGTGCGCTGGCCCTCGCCGCGGGCGCGGTGCCAGGCCAGGGCGAGCTTCAGCGCGGTGTCCACCGACTCGGAGCCGGAGTTGGTGAAGAACACATGGTCCAGCGGTCGCGGCGCCAGTTCCTTCAGCCGCGCGGCCAGCTCGAACGGCAGCGGCGAGCCCATCTGGAAGTGCGGGGCGAAGTCCATCGTGGCGGCCTGGCGTGCGATGGCCTCCACGATGCGTGGACGCCCATGGCCGGCGTTGCAGCACCACAGGCCGGCGGTGCCGTCCAGGATCTGGCGACCCTCGACGTCGCGGTAGTACATGCCTTCGGCCGACGCCAGCAGGCGCGGGCTGCGCCTGAACTGCCGGTTGGCGGTGAACGGCATCCAGAACGCGTCCATCGATGCCGTGGTGGCAGGCCCGGCGGCCTCGGCCGCAGCGTGGAGGGAGGTGGCGTCGTCGTGCATGCGCAGGCTCCGGTCAGGCGGTCGCGGCAGGCCACCGCGGCGGCGGGGCGTTCGATAAATTCAACGCCTTGGCCGAGTCTATGCCAAAAATTGACCACGGCGGGGTGCCATGTAAAGTATCCGCAACACGCCGGCACGTCCGGCAGCGGAGTAGACCTACGCGGATGGACATCGGCGCACGCCTGCAGCGGGTACGCACGGCCCGGGGCCTCAGCCAGCGCGAGCTGGCCCGCCGCGTGGGCGTCACCAACAGCACCATCTCGCTGATCGAGCAGAACAAGGTCAGCCCTTCGGTCAGTTCACTGAAGAAGGTGCTGGACGGCATCCCGATCTCGCTGGCCGACTTCTTCACCCAGGACCTGGATCCGGGCCTGCCGGAGCAGCCGTTCTATGCGGCCGCCGACCTGCCGGACGTGGGCAACAACGACATCCATTACTATCTGGTCGGGCAGCACCGGCCGCAGCGGCAGATGTGCATCCTGCGCGAGGTGATGCCACCGGGCAGCGACACCGGCGAGGCGATGATCGTCCATGAGGGCGAGGAGGGCGGCGTCATCGTCTCCGGCCAGGTGGAGGTCACCGTCGGCAGCCAGGTGCGGGTGCTCGGGCCGGGCGAGGCCTACTACTTCGAAAGCCGCATCCCGCACCGTTTCCGCAACGTCGGGGGCGACGAGGCGGTGATCGTCAGCGCCAACACCCCGGCGACGTTCTGAGGCCCGGCATGGATCGCGAACAGGCAGAAAAGATCGCTCGGGCATTGCTGGAACCGGAGCGCCGGCGCCAGGCCGCGCAGCGGCAGGAGTGGCTGCAACGCCAGTGGCTCGGCACCGGGCTGCATCAGCGCAACCGGCGCGCCGTGTTGCTGGCTGTCGCGGCGATGGCCGCCGGCGCCGCGGTGGGCGGGGCGACCGGCGTCTTCTCCATCGACGAACTGACCGCGCTGGATACCTGGACGCGCCTGCTGGCCTGGGTCGGACTGCCTGGGTGGCTGGTCGGGCTGTGGTGGTTCCGTCCGCCGCCCCGGCCGGCACATCTCGAAGAACTCTGAGCGGCCTTGCCGCTCGTTCCCCCTGGCGATTTCCGGAGGCGATCCATGTCCACCCCACGTACCCGCGCCGACTGGCAGGCGATGGCCGACGGATTGTCCCTGCGCACCCGCGCCTTCATCGACGGCCGGTACGTCGATGCCGCCGACGGCCGCACCTTCGACTGCACCAGCCCGGTCGACGGGCGCGTGCTGGGCCAGGTCACCCGCAGCGGACAGGCCGAGGTGGAGCGCGCGGTGCGTGCGGCCCGGCGCAGTTTCGAGGCCGGGCACTGGTCGCGGGCAAAGCCGGTCAAGCGCAAGAGGACCCTGCAGAAGCTGGTGCAGCTGATCGAACAGCACGCCGACGAGCTGGCCCTGCTGGAAACCCTGGACATGGGCAAGCCGATCGACGACGCCCGCAACGTCGACATCGCCGCCACCCTCCGCTGCTTCGCCTGGACCGCCGAGGCGCTGGACAAGGTCTATGGCGAGGTCGCGCCCACCGGCGAGGACGAGCTGGGCCTGGTCACGCGCGAGCCGCTGGGCGTGGTCGCCGCGATCGTGCCGTGGAACTTCCCGCTGCTGATGGCTGCCTGGAAGCTGGCACCGGCGCTGGCCACCGGCAATTCGGTGGTGATCAAGCCTTCGGAGAAGTCGCCGCTGAGCGTGCTGCGCCTGGCCGAGCTGGTCGCCGAGGCCGGCATCCCCGATGGCGTGTTCAACGTATTGCCCGGCTTCGGCCAGGAGGCCGGCGAGGCGCTCGCGCTGCACATGGACGTCGACGGCCTGGTCTTCACCGGCTCCACCGCGGTGGGCAAGCGACTGCTGCAGTGCGCCGGCCTGTCCAACATGAAACGCGCCTACATGGAGTGCGGCGGCAAGAGCCCGAACATCGTGTTTGCCGACGCCCCGGACCTGGCCAGGGCGGCCGAGGCCGCGGCGATGGGCATCTTCTACAACCAGGGCGAGGTCTGCACCGCCGCCTCGCGCCTACTGGTGGAGCGCAGCGTCAAGAACGAGTTCCTCGCCGGCGTGGTCGAGGCCGGCAGGAAGATGCAGCCGCGCCACCCGCTGGAGCCCGGTGCACCGATGGGTGCACTGGTCGACGAGACCCAGACCAGGCGGGTGCTCGACTACATCGCCAAGGGCCAGGCCGAGGGCGCGACCCTGGCCCTGGGCGGCAACCGCGTCACGCCGGTGGAAGGCGGCTGCTACGTCGAGCCCACCGTGTTCGACGACGTCCGTCCGGAGCACACGATCTCGCGCGAGGAGATCTTCGGCCCGGTGCTGTCGGTGATCCCGTTCGAGGACGAAGCCCAGGCGCTGAGGATCGCCAACGACACCGAGTACGGCCTGGCCGCCGGCGTCTGGACCGCCAACCTGTCCCGCGCCCACCGCGTCGCCCGTGGCCTGCGTGCCGGCAGCGTGTGGGTCAACTACTGGGACGGCGGCGACATGACCGCGCCCTTCGGCGGCTACAAGCAGTCCGGCAATGGCCGCGACAAGTCGCTGCATGCCTTCGACAAGTACACCGAGGTCAAGGCGACCTGGATCAACCTGGGCGACTGACCGGCGTGTGCGGCCGCCGGGTCAGTCCGCCAGGCGCAGGGTCACTTCGATGTTGCCGCGCGTGGCGTTGGAGTACGGACAGACCTGGTGGGCCTGTTCGACCAGGGACAGCAGCAGCGACCGCTCCAGGCCGGGCGCGGCCACCGTCAACGTGGCCTGGAGGCCGAAGCCCTCCCCGTGCGGGCCGATGCCCACGTCGGCCTTGACCGCGGTGTCCCCGGGCAGGGCCAGCTTCTGGCGGCTCGCCACGAACTTCAGCGCGCTGAGGAAACACGCCGAGTAGCCGGCGGCGAACAGTTGCTCGGGATTGGTGCCGTCGCCGCCCGGCCCGCCGAGCGCCCGCGGCGTGGACAGGGCGACGTCGAGTGCACCGTCGCTGGAGAGGGCGCGGCCTTCGCGGCCGCCGGTGGAGGTGGCGGTGCCGGTGTAGAGGATCTTGGCGAGGGACATGTCGGTTCCTTGGAGGAGAGTGGCCGGGGCGATTGCCTCCGGTGTGGGCATGATCGGCGGCAACGGCCGGGCAGGCCGCATCCATCGTCCGGAAAACATGACCGCGCGTCCTGCCAGCGGCGGCGCACGTGCATGTTCTTCACCGCAGGGACGACACTATGCCCGCATCGCCCATCTGGAGCCGCCATGAAAACGCTGCTGCCCTTCGCCCTCGCCGCGCTGGTCGCACCGGGCCTGTCCGCCTGCCGCCAGGAGCATCCCGCCGATCCGCCTGCCGACAATCCGGCCCCGACTGCCGAAGCCCACCAGCCCGAGGCGCCGGCGCGCTACGCGACCGGTGCACAGGAGACCCGGGTTGGAGAGGATCCGGACGTGGATGCCCAGGAGCCCAAGACCCAGCGCTGACCGGCGAGGTCCGACACGGGCGCTGGGTGCGGCGTACGCGAGCCGCGTCAGCGGACCGCGGGCGGTGCCTGGTTCGCCCTGGCCGGGCTCGCACTGGCATCACGGTCGACCACGCCGGGGATGTCCTTGGTGGCCGGGAACCGTGGCCGGAGCGCGTCGACCCCCGCCTGGGGCCGGGCGAGCGATACCAGGTCGGCGCGCTGCGAGCGGCGTTCGGCGGTGGAAACGTCCATGCGCCGGTCACGCGCCTCCACCAGCCCGGGAAGCACTTCGCCGTCGCGGTTGAACGACCAGGCCAGCATCGCCGGCCCTTCCGGCATGGAATCGCCCGGCTGCGTGCCGTGGCGGGTATGCCAGGTGTGCCAGGTCTTGCCGTAGCTGTTCATCTTCGAGCGCATCAGCGCCTTCTCGGCGACGTCCGGCAGGTTCGGCGCCACCAGCTGGCCGGACAGGATCTCGCCGTTGTGCGGATGCCAGTAGGCCTGTTCATCCGGCGCCAGGCGATCGAACAGCGCCTCGGAAACGATGTATTCGATGCCGGTCAGGTTCGCGTCCGGGCCGTTGCCATCGAACAGTGCGCACTGGGCGAAATCCTCGTTGACCTGGCGGCAGAAGTGGTGGGCCTCCATCTGGTGCGAAGGATCGTCCTTCATCGGATGGAAGCCGACGACGTACATGTCCATCCTCGCCAGCGGGCCGTTGTCCTGCAGCAGCGCAGCACCGGCCTCCAGGGCATTGGTGCGCGCCGTTTCCTCCGCCCCCGGGGGCGCCAGCGGCGGCTCGACCCGGTCGCCGCCGGTACAGGCCGCCAGGGCCAGGGGGATGCAGGCGAGAGCGGGGCTGTTGCGTGGCACGGGCGGCTCCGGTGAAGGCGGGGCCTTGACGGATACCGCGCCGTGGCTCGCCGTCGGGTGAAGCGCGCGCGCCACGGGTGCACGCTGGCGGTGGCATGCCTGCATTGCATGCAAGCGCAGCGTCAACGCGGTCGGCTTCGGCATTGACGTGCCGCTTCCGGGCCACGCGTTACGGTCGGGCTTCCCGACACCGCCGGAGGCTCCCATGACCCGATCCAATCCCCCGATTCCCGATGCGCCGGAAGTGAAGCTCGACCTGGACAAGGACGGCGCCACGCTTGAGCAGACCGGCCCCGAACTGAAGGATCCGCGCTCGGTCGCGGCCATCGACAACATCGCGGTGGATGACCAGGCCGACCTGCTGGATGTCGTCCTCGACGAGCAGGCGGGAGACCGCGATGCCTACGGCCGCTCCTTCGCCGATGACGTGCGCAGCGACGCGCCGCACGGTATCCGCGAGAGCGGGGAGGGCTGAGCCTGGCCCCGCACCCTGCGTGCGCGGTCCGCATCCGCAGCAGGCGGCCGCGCCGCCTACGCCTCCTTTCCACAGGGATCACGATGAACGACGCTTCCAGCCCCACCACCGTCAGCAGTGTCGACCTGCAGCGCTACCTCGGCACCTGGTACGAGATCGCGAGGCTGCCGATGCGGCATGAGCCGGAGGACTACACCGACATCACCGCCACCTATTCGCTCACGCCGGAGGGTACGGTGGAAGTGCGGAACCGGGCACGCGACGGCGAGGGCGAACCGCAGGAATCGGTGGGCGAGGCGACGGTGGTGGAGGGCAGCGGCAACGCGAAGCTGGAAGTCAGCTTCATGCCGGACGGACTGAAGTGGGTGCCCTTCACCAAGGGCGACTACTGGATCCTGCGCCTGGACCCCCAGTACCAGACCGCACTGGTGGGTTCCCCCGACCACAAGTACCTGTGGCTGCTGTCCCGGGAGCCGGTGCTGGCGCCCCGGGTGCAGCAGGAGTTCCTGGACGCGGCGCGGGCCCAGGGTTTCGACCTGGTTGACCTGATCCACACCCCGCATACCGGCAACCCGGTGCGCTGATCCGCGCCGGATCGCGGCGCCGGTCGCGGGACCCGCACGCGCGGACGCTGCGCCCCGGCCACCGTGATGTCGTTGCAACGGTGACTACCCGTGCACGGCGCGCCGGGGCCGATAGAATCGCCGCTCCACACCCGCACGCCCCTGTCATGACCGATCCGGATGTCTTCCTGCGCGGCAGTATCGTCGCCCTCGTCACGCCCATGCACGACGACGGCAGCGTCGACTACGACGCGCTGCGGCGCCTGGTGGACTGGCACGTGGCCGAGGGCACCGACTGCATCGGCGTAGTCGGCACAACCGGCGAGTCGCCGACGGTCAGCGTCGAGGAGCACTGCGAGGTCATCCGGGTCGCGGTCGAGCAGGCGGCGGGCCGGGTGCCGGTGATGGCCGGCTGCGGCGGCAACTCCACGGCCGAGGCGATCGCGCTGGCGCGGTTCGCCAGGCAGGTGGGCGCGCACAGCCAGCTCCAGGTGGTTCCGTACTACAACAAGCCCGGGCAGGAGGGGCAATACCGCCACTTCCGCGCCATCGCCGAGGCCACCGGCGACCTGCCGGTGGTGCTGTACAACGTCCCCGGCCGTACCGGGGCCGACCTCCAGCATGACACCGTGCTGCGCCTGGCGCAGGTGCCGGGCATCGCCGGCATCAAGGAGGCCACCGGCAACATCGAGCGGGCGCAGTGGCTGGTGCGCGAGGCGCCGGCGGGGTTCGCGGTGTTCTCGGGGGATGACGGCACCGCGGTGGCGCTGATGCTGTGCGGCGGCCACGGCAATGTCAGCGTGACCGCCAACGTCGCCCCGCGGCTGATGCACGGGCTGTGCGCAGCGGCGCTGGCCGGGGACGTCGCCACGGCCATGCGCATCCAGCTGCAGCTGCTGCCGCTGCACCGTGAGCTGTTCTGCGAAGCCAACCCGATCCCGGTGAAGTGGGCGCTGGCGCGGCTGGGCCGCATCGGTGGCCATCTGCGGCTGCCCCTGACCGGGTTGGAGCCCGCCAACCAGTCCAGGGTGGAAGCGGCATTGCGCCAGGCCGGGCTGCTGCAGGACTGAGCGCCTGGCAGGCGGCGCGCTTCGCCGCCCGCTCACGATCGCGCAGCGACACTGCCCGCATCCAGGTACGGGGTGCAGCCATGGGCCGGACGGCGGCGGTCAAGGTGCGGATCGGATGTGCCGGCTGGTCGATCCCGGGCCGGCACGCCAGCCTGTTCGGCGAGGGTGACAGCGCCCTTGCGCGCTACGCCACGCGCTTCGACGTGGTGGAGGTCAATTCGTCCTTCTACCGCCCGCACCAGCGCGGCACCTGGGAGCGCTGGGCGGCCACCGTGCCGCGCGGGTTCCGTTTCTCGGTGAAGCTTCCGCGCACGATCTCCCACGAGTTGGGACTGCGTGGCGCCGGGCCGGTGCTCGACGCATTCCTGGACCAGGTTGGCGGGCTGGGCGACAAGCTCGGCGGCTTCCTGCTGCAGCTTCCACCATCGCTGGCGTTCGACCCGCGCAGCGCGGCGGCTTTCCTGGCGATGCTGCGCCGGCGCACCGGGGCGCCGCTGGCCTGCGAGCCACGCCATCCCAGCTGGTTCGACGAGCGCGCCGCCACGCTGCTGGCGCGCCACGGCGCCAGCCGCGTGGCGGCCGATCCCCCGCGCGTGCCCGGCGGCGATATCCCGGGCGCATCGCCCGCCTGGCCTTACTGGCGATGGCATGGCTCCCCGCGCATCTACTACAGCGAGTACGGCCAAGCCGCCCTGGTCGCGCTGGCGGACGCGCTGCGCGCGACCCCGCCAGCGCGGGGCTGGGTGATCTTCGACAACACCGCGCACGGCTTCGCGGTGTCCGACGCGGCCCGCCTGCAGCAGCTGCTCCCGGGATGAAGGCGCGCCGGTTCACCGCGCGCCGACCCCGTGGGCCGTAGCGTCCGGCCCGGGAGTCCGCAACAACGTCCAGGAGCCGGCCATGCCGCGCAGGAAGCGCCAGCTCACGCTGGCCACGTTCAACGTCAACGGTATCGGTCCACGCCTGCCGCACCTGCTGCAGTGGCTGGAGCGCGAGCGACCCGACGTGGTGGCGCTGCAGGAGCTGAAGGCGCGCGACGAGGCCTTTCCCGCCGCCGAACTGGAAGCGGCCGGTTACGGAGCCATCTGGCAGGGCGAGCACCGCTGGAACGGGGTGGCGCTGCTGTCCCGTGGGGCGATGCCGGTGGAAAGCCGCCGCGGCCTGCCGGGCGGGCGTGGCGACACCCAGAGCCGCTACATCGAGGCGGCCGTGCACGGGGTCGTGGTCGGTGCGCTCTACCTGCCCAACGGCAACCCGCAGCCGGGTCCGAAGTTCGACTACAAGCTCAAGTGGATGGCACGCCTGGCCCGCCACGCCCAGACCCTGGTCGACCTGCCGCATCCGGTGGTGCTGATGGGCGACTTCAACGTCATCCCGACCGACCTGGACGTCTACGACCCGAAGTCGTGGAAGCGCGATGCGCTGATCCAGCCCGAAGTGCGGGACGCCTACGCCGCGCTGCTGGAGCAGGGCTGGACCGATGCGCTGCGCGCGCAGCACGGCGAGGCCCCGGTCTACACCTTCTGGGACTATTTCCGCCAGCACTTCCAGCGCGACCGTGGACTGCGCATCGATCACCTGCTGCTCAACCCGGTGCTGGCGCCGGGACTGGTGGATGCGGGCGTTGACCGCTGGGTGCGTGCACTGGACAAGCCCAGCGACCACGCCCCGACCTGGGTACGGGTGAAGCTTCCCGGCTGAGGCCTGGCGCGGTTGCCGTGCAGGCGGCCATCACCGGGTTGCCGCCATGCTGTGTGCATGCCGATTCCTTCCCTGCGTGCGTGGCTCCAGGCCCACCGCACCGGCCTGCGCCGCGCCGGCGGCTGCCTGCTGGCCTTCTACCTGCTGTACCTGGCGGCCGCCAACGTGTTCCTCAACACGTCCATCGGCGAACAGGTGGTCAACCGCAAGCCGGACCGTTACCACGCGCGCTGGGACTGGGCCCTGAGCGCCTATCCCGGCCACATCCACGCCAGTGGCGTGGTGATGGGCGGGCATGCCCGGACCAACCGCTGGGTCGTCGCCGCGACCCGGGCCGACGGGCGCATCCGGGTGCTGCCGCTGCTGTGGCGCCAGGTGTCCTTCGGCACCATCCGCGCCCACGAGGTATCCGTGCACGTCGCCCGCACCCCGCAGGACAAGCCCACGTCCCGGCGCGAGGGCGACGGATGGACGCTGGACTTCACCGCCATCACCACGCCCAGCCTGTTGCGGATGGACTTCTACGAGGCCCGGGTGGAAGGACGCGGCGAGGCCCGGTTCGTGTTCACCAAGCAGTTGCAGGGTGGCCCGATGGAGGTCGGGCCCTCGACGCTGCACATGCCGGCCGCCCGCCTCGCGGTGGGGGGCGTGGCGCTGCTGCAGGACGGGCGGCTGGATTTCGGGATCTCGATTCCGCCGCACATCCGCGAGCGTGCCCAGGGCAGCGAGAAGGTGCAGATCATGCAGGCGCGGCTGCGCGTCGACGGTCCGGCCCCGGGGATCGACCTGGCCGCACGCCACGGCCAGGCGCTACCGTTGGACACCGCGGCCGGTGCCGGCCGCCTGCGCGCCGACCTCAGCCTGGATCGCGGCGCGCTGATGCCGGGCAGCTGGCTGGACTGGTCTGCGCCGGTCCATTCGGTGGATGCCGACGGCCGCCGCCTGCGCCATCCGCTGGGGGTGGCGCTGCGCACGCGCCGGGAGGCGATCGACCTGTCCGTGCGCCTGCCGCGTCGCGGTGCCGGCTCGCCGTGGCTGCACGCCGACCTCCGGGTGGATGACCGGGTGCTCGGCCCGGATGACTGGCTGCGCCCGCTCAGGGCCATGCATGGCCGCCTGCGCACCCGATGGCCGCAGGTGCCGCTGCGCTGGATCGATACCACGCTCGGGCGGCTGCCGTGGCTGGACGTGGACGGCCGCGCGGACCTGGACGCCGATGTCGAACTGGCCGCCGGTACGCTGCAGCCCGGCAGCCGGGTGGACCTGGAGCAAGTCGCCCTGGGCGCGCGCGTGCTCGACAACCGCTTCTCCGGCAATGCCACGGCCAGCCTGCGCGTGGTGCCGGGCGAGCGTGGCGGCGCGCCGCACACCGGCATCGTGGTCCGCATGGACCGTTTCGTCCTGGGCCCGCAGGCCAGGCCGCGCCAGGTGGACCTGCGCGGGCGCGACCTGCAGCTGGAGCTGGCATCGCAGGGACCACTGGCGCAGTTCGGCCAGCAGCTGCAAGCGCGGCTGCGTTTTGCCGATGCGGACGTGCCCGACCTGCGTGTCTACAACCGCTACCTCCCGGGAGACAGCGCGCGCCTGCTCGGGGGCAGTGGCCGCGCCAGCGGCGACCTGCGCCTGGATGCCGATGGCGGCATGGTCGATGGCCGGATGCGCCTGCGCGGGCGCGGCGTGCGCGTCGCCCTGGGCCCGTCGCGCCTGTCCGGCGACGTGGAGCTCGACAGCCAGCTGGAGCGGCTTGGGGCCGAAGGCCGGCACTACGCGGTACGCGCGCTGCGCGTGGGGCTGGACGGGGTCCGCCTGGAAGGCGGGGGCGAGGGCGGGGCCCCCTGGTGGGCGAGGATGGCGCTGGAGGAGGGAAGCCTGCACTGGCGCGAGCCATTCGAGATCAGCGGGCAGGGCCGGGTGGAGATGCGCGACGTCAGCGTGCTGCTGGGCCTGTTCGCCGAGCGGGCGGCATTCCCGCGCTGGATCGGGAACCTGGTCGATTCGGGACAGGCGCGGGCCACCGGGCGACTGCGCATCCGCGGGCACGAACTGGTGTTCGACCGGGTGCAGGCCAGCAACGACCGCATCGACCTGGAGGGCCGTCTGCGCATCGCCGGTGGCCAGCCGCGCGGTGACCTCTATGCCCGCTGGGGGATGCTTGGCATGGGCATGGAACTGCAGGACGGACAGCGCCAGCTGCACCTTGCCGGCGCCCGGCGGTGGTACGACTCGCGCCCGGCGCTGCTGCCCGACTAGCTCAGCCGGTGCGGGTGCCCGCCAGCAGGTTCAGGTCGTCGATCCGCACGAAGCGCGCGTCCGGGGCGCCCGCCGCCTCGAGGGCCGCTGCGCTGGCATAGCCCCATGCCACCGCGCCGAACGCCACGCCCGCCTGCCGGGCGGCATCGCTGTCGGCGGTCTGGTCGCCCACGTAGATCGCCCGCCCCGGCGCGATGCCGGTGCGCGCCAGCACGCGCCGCAGCCGCCGCGCCTTGCCGAACAGCGAGGCGCCGCATTCGACGTGTTCCAGCCGCTGCCAGCTGTCCTCGCCCAGCACCCGCCGGCAGTTCTCCAGCGAATTGGACGAGACCAGCGCCAGCTGCAGGCCGCTGGCATGCAGCGTGGCCAGCACATCGGGCACGCCGGGGAAACAGGCGACCGCGCCGCCTTCTTCGTGCATCAGCTGGCGGAAGTCGCGCACGACCGCCGGCAGGCGCCATGCCGGCAGGCCGGTATGGCGCAGGATCTGCCGGGTGCTCCAGTCGCGCATCGCTTCGATCTGGTGGGGCCCAAGCGTGGCGAATGCGTGCCGCTGCGCCAGCCGGTGGTGGACCGCCACGAAGAAACCGAAGGAATCGGCCAGCGTGCCATCCAGGTCGAAGACCACCAGGTCGTAACGGCGGCCGCCGGGCAGGTCGGCTGGGGTGGCAGGGGCGGACGGCATCGCGGCAGGCGGGGCGGGCGGGGTCGTGATTGTGCCCCGGACCGGTGACTGCGCGGCGCCCTCAGTCGCCGTCCACGTCCTCCAGCGCGGCCTCGAAGCGGCGGGCGTAGTCGCGCTCGCCGCTGATCCGCCGGACCTCCTCCATGGACGTGTCGGGCGCGCCATACACCGCACAGGTTTCGGCGCCGTTGCCGTCGCGCCCGACCTGGCGCAGGCGGTAGCGAGGCTGGCCACCGCCACCGTCCGGCGGGTAGTGCAGCGGGGGACGCCCGTCCTCCAGGTCCAGCTCGCTGTTGTCGACCACGCCTCCAACGAAAAGCGCACGGATCATTGCCCGGCTCCTGCTTGACCTGGAGGCAGCCTGCGCGCCGGTGCGTGCGTGCCGGTTCAAGCCGGCGTGCAGGATCTGCGCACCGGGCTTCAGTCCACGTCATGCACCGCGCCGCCGGCCTCCAGCAGGAAGCGCGCACGACGGTCGCCTGCGTAGAAGGTCGCCCGCCAGGTGCCGGCGTCCGCGCCGGTGCCCCGTTCGCACAGCACGCGGACCTGCCCGCGTTCCATTCCCTGGCGGAAACCGGCCACGTCCATGCCGAGGCGGGCGGCGACGCGGTCGGCATCGATTTCGAGCGACGGGGCAGGCGGCACTGTCATGGTGGACTCCTTTGCCGCTCAGTGTGCCCGTGGCCGCAGGGACCGGGGTTGATCCAGGTCAGCCGGCCGCCACGGGGAATGGGCGAATACGTATGCGCCGGGCCGGGGCGGCCGGCGGCAGCGGCGATAATGCCCGGCCCTTGCCCACGAGCATCGCCGTGCCTTCCAGCCCCCGTGCCCAGCAACATGCCACCCGCGCCGCCTTCTTCCTGCCGGGCTTCGCGATCTCGGCCTGGGCGCCGATCGTGCCCTTCGCCAAGGCGCGCGCGGGCCTGGACGAGGCGATGCTCGGCATGGTCCTGCTGTGCCTGGGCGCCGGCTCGCTGCTGGCCATGCCGATGGCCGGCGCGCTGGCCGCGCGCCAGGGCAGCCGCCGGGTGATGGCGCTGGCCATGCTGCTGATCAGCGCGACGCTGCCGGCGCTGGTGCTGGCTCCGGACGCGGTGACCCTGGGCGCGGTGCTGTTCGTGTTCGGCGCGGCCATGGGGGCGATGGACTGCACCATGAACATCCAGGCGGTGGTGGTGGAGCGCGAGAGCGGACGGGCACTGATGTCCGGATTCCACGCCTTCTACAGCATCGGCTGCTTCGTGGGCGCCGCCGCCATGACCACGCTGCTGAGCGCGGGTAGCCCGCCGGTGGCCGCCTGCGTGGCCGCGGTGGCGACCATGCTCGTGCTGCTGGGCACGGCCGTGCGCCACTGGCGCGGCGACCGGGTGGATGCGGACGCGCCGGCCTTCGCCTGGCCACGGGGCATCGTGCTGCTGATCGGCGCGGTGTGCTTCGTGATGTTCCTGGCCGAGGGCGCGATGCTCGACTGGGGCGCGGTGTTCCTGGACCAGGCCAAGGGCATGGATCCGGCGCGCGCCGGCGTGGGTTACGTCGCCTTCGCCCTGGCGATGACCGTCGCCCGTCTCAGCGGCGACCGCGTGGTGCAGGCAATGGGGGCGATGCGCACGGTGGTCGCCGGCGCAACCGTCGCCTTCGCCGGGTTCGCGATCCTGGTGCTGGCGCCCACGGCCGCCGCCTCGCTGGCGGGTTTCGTCATGGTGGGCGTCGGCTGCGCCAACATCGTGCCGGTGATGTTCTCCCTGGCTGGCCGGCAGCGCGCCATGCCCGAGAGCCTGGCCATTCCCGCGGTGACCACGCTCGGCTACGCCGGGGTGCTGGTGGGGCCGGCCCTGCTCGGCTTCCTCGCCCAGGCCACCTCGCTGGTGGTCGCCTTCTGGTGCCTGGGACTGGCAGTGCTGTCGGTCAGTCTGGCCACGCGCTGGCTGCTGCGCTGACCGGAGGCGCACGGCGGCACCGGCAGCTCAGGCCGGGTCCGGATCCAGAACACCGGCCAGAGCCTCGTGGCGCTGGCGCATGATCGAGGCCTGCAGCCAGTCACGCAGCAGGGTGCGGTACTCGGCCCGCCAGCGGCGCTGGCCGAGTGCGTGGTCGGCGCCGGCGATGCGCCGCACGGTCAGGGCGGAGGCATTCGGGAACGCGCCGCGGAACGCACGGCACTGGTCCGGCGGCAGCCGCTCGTCGTTGCCGGACCACACCACCAGCACCTCGCCGCCGAAGGCTTCGGCCGCTGCCAGGGCGCGGTCGCCGGCTGCCGGCGGCGGGTCGCGGCGGTAGCGTTCCAGCATTCGCGGGTCCAGCCCGTCCTTGGGGCGGTCCATGCAAGCATCCGGGTAGAGCGCGGGGACCCGCAACGCAAGCCAGCGCACGGGCCTGCGCGCGGTCAGCATCAGCGCAAGCCAGGCCCCGAAGCTGGTGCCGACCACCGCCATCGCCCCGCGGTCGACGCCGGGTGCACCGGCGAGCAGGTCGAATGCGGCGGTCGCATCGTCCAGGCTGGCGCGCGGCGTCACCCCGTGCCGCTGTGCGCGTGTGGCGCCATGGCCACGCAGGTCGTAGGCCAGGCAGGAGAATCCCAGCGCCGCGGCCTCGGTGGCCGGCCCGGCCATCTCCTGGCGGTCGGCATCCCAGCCGTGGAGGAACAGCGCTCCGGGCGCCGCCGCGGCCGGCACGCGCCATCCGGCCAGGCCGTCGCCGGTTACGGTGACGTCGTCGCGGCGAGGCGCCCGGCCGCTCACCGCCGCGCACCGTCGCCACCGGCGGTGGGCGGGCGGTCCCCATCGCTGCCGGCGGCCTTGCGCGCAGCCCTGCGCGAAATGTACTGGCCAGCGATGGCCGTCAGCAGCAGGCAACTGTTGGTGACGATGAAGACGGTGTTGTCCACCAGCACCGAGTAGGCTATGAACAGCGCCGAGGCGGTGGCCTGGCCGATGAACAGCCAGGTGGACACGCCCTCCGCGCCCTGCCGGGCCTGCTTGAGGATCTGGCGCACCAGGGTCGCCAGCAGGACGGCCGAGGCGGCCCAGCCGATGATGTCGGGATTCATGAGCCGCCCTGTCGGGATTTGCGTTGGAGGCGCCCTCCGGTCATGGCGTCAGCACCCTCCCGCGCGCGGGTCCTGCCGGCCCTGGAAGATCCGGTGGCCGCGCGCAGCGTCGGCCAGCTTTTCCTGCGCGAGCCCAGGTATGTCGGTGCCTGCATGGGGTGTCTCCTGTGGAGGCAATGCCGGAGTGGGGCCCGGCGAGCCGGTTCAGTGGTCAGCGGGATCGGCCGGATCAACTGGCGGGGTGGGTGAGGCCTGCGTCGGGGCCGCGGCGCCCGCGTCCTCCACGTAGGCGCGCAGGCGGCGCAGGGCCTGGCCAGCCAGCAGCACCGGCGCCGGGTCCACGTACGCAGCCATCAGCGTGGGGAGGGCCGCGGCCTGGAACGACACCGCCAGCGACACCTCCACCTCGTTGCCTGATCCGTCGGAGACCGTCAGTTCGCTGTGCACCATCAGGCCGTTGTCGCCTTCGGCACGGTGACGGGCGCTGCGGCGGCCGCGTGCTTCCAGCTCCGCGCGGATGCGCATCGGGCGCCCGTGCCGGGTGCGCAGGTGCCAGATGCTGGCGCCGTCTTCCTCGCCGATGCATTCGGCCGCGCCTTCCAGGATCACTGCCTGGACCTTGCGGTCGCACCAGGCGTCCAGGATCTGGGCCGCCCCGGCCTGGAAGCTGAGCGAGCGCTGGATGCGCAGGGTGCCGGTCGCGCTCATGCCGCGGGACATCCCGGACGTCGGGCAGCGCCCGGTGTCCTGGGTGAAGCACGACGTTGAACGCGGCGCATGAAGCGGGTGCTGCGGGCGGTCATCGAAAATCCTTGCAGGTGCGCTTCCACGCTGCACGTTCCCCCCGGGGTTGAGGCGTGAATCGTCGCCGCCGGACCGCTGCAAAGCGTTCAACCGCCGCGCGTCCACACGAAACCGGCGCATCATGCGGTGCCGGTCCGGATCACCTGGTCGACCTCGTCCAGCCAGTAGAGATGGACGCCGACATCGCCCTGGTCGAGGCGGAACAGGCCGTTGGTGCCCTCGTTGCCGTCCGGGTCGAAGAACTGCTGGAGCGAAGGACGTTCCGGAACGGTGCCGCGCAGCTGTCGGCCATCGCGCATGCGCAGCTCGACCACCAGCTCGCCGTCCAGTTCCAGCTGCAATGCCTTCAGCCGCTCGATGGCGTCCGGCGCGGTGTGCACCCGCGGTGCGATGGCGATACTGCTCATGGTGGCACTCCAGGGAGGGAGGCCGGAACGCTACCGCGGCGGCGGTGACCGCAGGATCATGGCCCGTGCACGTGTCGTGGACCGCGCCGCGGGCAGGCTGGCGGTGTCCCTGCGGAGATCACCCATGTCCCAGCCGATCGTTCCCGGCGCCGATGCTCCCCTCTCCACGGCCGCCTCACCCGGCCGTTTCAGGCCGCGCAGCCGGCTGGGGCTGGGAGGCGTGGCGATCGGCAATGGGTTTGCCTCCAGCAGCGATGCCCAGGCCGAGGCCACCCTGGCGGCTGCCTGGGATGCGGGCGTGCGCTTCTTCGATACTTCGCCGTGGTATGGGCTGGGGCTGTCCGAACGCCGGTTCGGCCGCTTCCTGCACGGGCGTGCGGCGGAGCAGTACACGCTCAGCAGCAAGGTCGGCCGCCTGCTCACGGCAACGACCGGGCCGCTGCCGGAAACGATGTGGGTCGACCCGGCCCCGTTCCGCCACCGCTACGACTATTCCGCCTCCGGCACCCGCCGCTCGGTGGAGGACAGCCTCAACCGGCTGGGGGTCGAGCAGCTGGACGTCGTGTTCATCCACGACCTCTCACCGGACAACGAGGACGACCTGGGCATGCCCTGGGAGCAGCGTTTCGCCGAGGCCGCCAAGGGCGCCATGCCGGAACTGACCCGCATGCGCTCGGAGGGAATGATCAGGGCATGGGGCTTCGGGGTGAACTGCCCCGAACCGGCGCTACTGGCGCTGGAGGAGTCCGATCCGGACATCTTCCTGCTGGCGTGCCAGTACTCGCTGCTGGACCACGCCCGGGCCCTGCACGAGACCTTCCCGCGGATCGCGGCGCGTGGCGCCTCGGTGGTGGTGGGCTCGCCGCTGCTGGCCGGCTACCTGGCCGGGCGCGACCGCTACCTGTACGACCGCTCGGTCCCCGGGTGGGCTCCGGGCAAGCGGGCCCGGGTCCAGTCCATCTGCGAGCGCCACGGGGTGGACCTGCGCACGGCGGCGCTGCAGTTCGCCGCCGCGCCGGACGTGGTGTCGGCGGTGGTCCCGGGGGCGCGCAGCCCCGGTCAGGTCCGCGCCAACGCCGAGTCGATGGCGGTACAGGTGCCAGCGGCGCTGTGGGATGAGCTCCGCCACGAAGGGTTGATCGAGCGGGACGCCCCGGTCCCCCGCGGCGGCTGAAGCGTGGCGCCGATCGCCGCGGCGCCCGGAAGGCGCCGCGGCTTCATCGGCCTCAACCCGGCTGGATTTCCGCAGGGGCTCCGCCGGTCCCGTCGGCCACGCGATGGCCGCGGTGGTCGCGCGCCAGGTACAGGTACATCGCCGGCAGCACGAACAGGGTGAACGCCGTGCCGATGGTCATGCCCGCGGCGATCACGGTGCCCAGCGAGAACCGCGCCGCCGCGCCGGGTCCCTTGGCGATCAGCAGCGGCACCATGGCGAACACCAGGGCGGCGGTGGTCATCAACACCGGGCGCAGGCGGATGCCCGCGGCCTGCTCGATCGCCTCGCGCTTGGAAAGGCCCTGCATCTGCAGCTTGTTGGCGAACTCCACGATCAGGATGCCGTGCTTGGAGATCACGCCCACCAGGGTCACAAGGCCGACCTGGGTGTAGATGTTGACGCTCATGCCGGGAAACGCCTCGATCCCGGCCATCTGCAGGCCGCCTGCCAGCAGCGCCAGGAAGTTGAGCACCAGCAGCGCGCCGGAGATGGCCATGGGCACGGTGATCAGCATGATCATCGCGTCGCGGAAGCTCTCGAACTGGGCCGACAGCACCAGGAAGATCGCCACCAGGGCGAAGGCGAGGGTGACCAGCATGGTCGCCCCTTCCTGCTTGAACTGGCGCGATTCGCCGGCGTAGTCGACGCTGTAGCCCTGGGGCAGCACCTCGGCGGCGGCCTGTTCCAGCACCCGCAGTGCCTCGCCCTTGGAAACGCCCGGGCGCGCGGCGAAGGTGATGCCCACCGCGTTGAGCTGCTGGAACCGCTTGAGCGTCTGCGGCTGGGCGCTCTCGCGCAGCGTGATCAGGGTCGACAGCGGCACCAGCTGCCCGTCGCGGGTGCGGGTGTAGTAGTTCTCGAGCTGGGCCGCGTTGAGCCGGTCGCTGCGCTGCACCTGGGGGATCACCCGGTAGGAGCGGTTCTCCATCGCGAAGCGGTTGGTGTAGCCGCCGGAGAGCATCGCTGCCATGTCCGCGGCAAGGGTGCGCATGTCGATGCCCAGGGAGGCGGCCTTCTCGCGGTCGATCTGCACCTCGATCCGTGGCTTGTCGATCTTCAGGTCCTTGTCCAGGAAGATGAAACGGCGGCTTTCCATGGCCTTCTGCAGGATCGCGTCGGACAGGTCGTTGAGCTGCTGCAGCGAGCCGATGCCCAGCACCAGGAACTCGCCGCCGCCATCGCCGCCGGCGGTGGGCAGCGAGGGCGGTACCAGGGCGAAGGTGTTCAGGCCGGTGACCTGGGCCAGCTTCGGCTGCAGCTCCTGCTGCAGCACCTGGTTGGTGGAGCGGTCACGCTCGCTCCAGGGCTTGAGCACGAAGCCGGCCATGGCGCTGTTGCTGGCCCCGCCACCGCCGCCGAAGCCGCCATTGAACAGGAAGAAATCGTTGATCTCCGGGACCTTCGCGGCCATCGCGTTGATCTCGTCGGTATAGCGCTCGACGTAGTCCAGGGTGGTGTAGGCGTCGGCGCTGCCGATGGCGAAGATGAAGCCCTCGTCCTCCAGCGGCGCCGGCTCCTTGGGGGCGGTCCAGTACAGGACGCCGCAGGACACCAGCACCAGCGCGCCGAACACCGCGATCACCGCGCGGGTGTCCAGGGCGCTGTGCAGACGTCGCTCGTAGCCGCCACGCAGGCGTTCGAACCGCGCGTCCAGCCAGGATTCCAGGCGGCTCTTGCCATGGCCGGCACTGTGCGGCTTGAGCAGGCGGGCGCACATCATCGGCGACAGGGTCAGCGCGATCACGCCCGACAGCAGCACCGCGCCGGCCAGGGTGAAGGCGAACTCGGTGAACAGCACGCCGGTCAGGCCCCCCTGGAAGCCGATCGGCAGGTACACCGCCACCAGGGTGGTGGTCATGGCCACCACCGGCCAGGCCAGCTCGCGCGCGCCCTTGATCGCCGCGTCGTGGGGGCTCATGCCGTCCTCGATGTGGCGGTGGATGTTCTCGAGCACGATGATCGCGTCATCGACGACGATGCCGATCGCCAGCACCATCGCCAGCAGGGTCAGCAGGTTGATGGTGAAGCCCATCAGCAACATCATGAACAGCACGCCGACCAGCGACAGCGGCACGGTGACCGCCGGGATCAGTACGCTGCGCAGCGAGCCCAGGAACAGGAAGATCACCACGATCACGATGATCACCGCCTCGACGATGGTGCGCACGACCTCGCTGATGGCGTCCTCGATCGCCTCGGTGCTGTCGTAGGGAATCGTCGCCTCGATGCCTTCCGGCAGCTGCGGCACGATCTCCGCGTGCCAGACCTTGCGCACCTCCTCGATCACGTCCAGCGAGTTGGCGTCGGGCGATACGAAGATGCCCATGAAGGTCGCCGCGTCGCCATTGATCCGGACCGAGGTGCCGTAGCTCTCCGACCCCAGCTCCACGTCGGCGATGTCGCCCAGGCGGACGATCGCGCCGTCCTCCTCGCGCACGATCAGCCGGCGGAATTCCTCGGCGCTGCGCAGGTCGGTGCGCGCGGTCAGGTCGATGGCCACCATCTGGCCCTTGGTCGAGCCCAGCGCCGAGAGCACGTTGTTGGCCTGCAGCGCGTTGTGCACGTCGCTGGCGGTGACCTGCAGCGCGGTCATCCGGTCCGGCTTGAGCCACACCCGCATGGCGAAGGTCCCGGCGCCCATGATGTCCGCGCGTTGTACGCCGGGGATGGTGGCGATGCGCGGCTCCACCGCGCGCACCAGGTAGTCGGTGATCTGGTTGTTGTTCAGCCGCTCGCTGGCGAAGGACACGTACATCGCCGCGATCTGCTGGCCCTGCTGCAGCTCGATCACCGGGTCCTCGGATTCGGCCGGCAGCTGGCTGCGCAGCTTGTTGACCTTGGCCGCGATCTGGGTGAGCGCTTCGTTGGCGTCATGGTCCAGGCGGATGTAGGCCTGGATGGTGGAGATGCCCGCGGCACTGGTCGAGGTCAGGTAGTCGATGCCCTCCGCGGAGGCCACCTCCCGCTCCAGCGGCGTGGTCACGAAGCCCTGCATCAGGTCCGCGTCGGCGCCGTAGTAGGCGGTGCTGACGGTGACCACGGCGTTCTGCAGCTCCGGATACTGGCGCACGTTGAGCTCGGAGAACGAGCGCAGGCCCAGCAGCAGGATGAACAGGCTGACGACCATCGCCAGCACGGGCTTGTTGATGAAGATGTCGGTGAATTTCATCGGGTCCTCCGCCGGCCGCCAGGGCGGCCGGGGTCGGGTGGCGCCGCGGCGCGGCAGCCGGGATCGGCGGCGGTGGGCCGCCGGTCAGCGGTTCTCGGGGGTCGGCGCGGCGTCGGCCTGCGGCGTGATCGCGTTGTTGATGATTACCGCCGCGTCGTTGCGCAGGCGCAGCAGGCCGCTGCTGACCACCACTTCGCCGGGCTTGAGCCCGTCGGTGATGCCGACCAGGTCGCCGCGGGTGGGGCCGGTGGTCACGAACCGCTGCTTGACCACGTGCTGCGGGGCCTTCTGGCCCTCCGGCATTTCGGCGTTCCTGACCTCGTCCGGCGCGTCGGCCAGCACGTAGACCGAGTTGCCATAGGGGTTGAAGCTGACCGCGGTCTGCGGCACGACCACCACGTCCTGGGCCTGGCCCAGGTCGAAGCCGACCCGCGCGAAGGTGCCCGGGCGCAGCGCGCCATCGGCGTTGGGCAACGACGCGCGGACCATGAAGTTGCGGGTGCTGGTGTCCACCGACGGCTCGACCGCGGTAAGCCGGGCCTCGAACTCGCGGCCCGGCACCGCGTCGACCCGCACGCGCACCGCGGTGCCCACGGCCACCTGGTTCATCCGCTGCTCGGGCAGGGTGAAGTCCACGTGGATCGGGTCCAGCGCCTGCAGGCCGACGATCGGGTCGCCAGGGTTGAGGTATTGGCCGAGGTTGATCCGGCGGATGCCGAGCACTCCGTCGAACGGTGCGCGGATGGTCTTCTGCGCGATCAGTGCGCGCTGCGCCTGGGCCTGGGCCTGGGTCTGGGCCGCGTCGCTGGTGCGCTCGTCCACCTCGGCGCGCGAGACCAGCCGCTGCTGGCCCAGCTCGCGCCAGCGGTCGCGCTGGGTCACCGCCAGCCGGGCGGCCGCGTCCAGTGCTTCCAGCTGGGCCAGCTCGTTGGCGCTGTTCAGCTGCACCAGCAGGTCGCCCTTGCGCACCTGCTGGCCGGATTCGAACGCGATCCGCTGGACCACGCCGCCGGCCTCGGTGGTCACCTGGGTGCCGTTGTCGGCCACCAGGGTGCCCACCGCCTCGGCGTTGTCGTGCCAGGTTTCGGCGCGTGCCTCGAAGGTGCTGACCTCAACCGGCGGCTGCGGCATGTTGTCGAAGAAGCTGTTGAGCATGCGCTGGGAGGCGAACCACAGCGCGAACACGCCGCCGAACACGACGACGAACGCCACCAGCATCAGGACCATGCGCCTGCGGGTGGAGGGCCGGGATTTCTTGCGCGGAGGGGTGGCACTCATCTGGGGATCCGTTCCGTGAGGTCGTTCGGGGCGGCCGCGCCGCGTGGGCGGCCGGGGCCGGGGCGCGGCAGTGCGCGGCGGCGGCAAGGGGCAGGGAGCGATTCTGGGGGGTGGCTTGGCGGCGGTGCAATGCCGGCCCGGCCGGCCGGCCCGGCTGCGCCATAATCCGGCGCGTCCCGTACCGGTCCCCGCCCGCCGATGAGTGCTCCCGCCTCGCCACGCCGCATCCTGTTCGCCAGCCTCATCGGTACGACGATCGAGTTCTTCGATTTCTACATCTACGCCACCGCCGCGGTACTGGTGTTCCCGACCCTGTTCTTCCCGGCCTCCGAGCCCACCGCCGCGACCCTGCAGTCGCTGGCGACCTTCGCGCTGGCGTTCTTCGCCCGCCCGCTGGGGTCGGCGGTGTTCGGCCATTACGGCGACCGCGTCGGGCGCAAGGCGACCCTGGTGGCGGCGCTGCTGACGATGGGCGTGTCAACCGTGCTGATCGGCCTGCTGCCGACCCACGCCCAGATCGGCGTGCTGGCGCCGGCGTTGCTGGCCCTGTGCAGGTTCGGCCAGGGCCTGGGCCTGGGCGGCGAGTGGGGTGGGGCGGTGCTGCTGGCCACCGAGAATGCCCCACCCGGCAAGCGCGCCTGGTACGGCATGTTCCCGCAGCTGGGCGCGCCGCTGGGCTTCCTGCTGTCCACCGGCGTGTTCCTGCTGCTGGCCCACTTCCTGGACGAAGCGCAGTTCATGGCCTGGGGCTGGCGGGTACCGTTCCTGGCCAGCGCCGTGCTGGTGCTGGTGGGGTTGTGGGTGCGCCTGCGCATCACCGAGACGCCGGCCTTCCAGCGCACCGTCGAGCGGCAGGAACGCGAACGCCTGCCGATGGCCACCGTGCTGGGACGGCACGCGGGCACCCTGCTGGTGGGCACCCTGTCGCTGATGGCGACCTTCGTCCTGTTCTACCTGATGACGGTGTTCGCGCTGAGCTGGGGCACCGGCGCCCTGGGTTATGGCCGCGAGCAGTTCCTGCTGCTGCAGATGCTGGGCGTGCTGTGTTTTGCCGCCACCATTCCGTTGTCGGCGCTCTACGCGGACCGCTTCGGAAGGCGCCGGGCGATGCTCGTGGCCACCGTGGGCATCATCCTGTTCGGACTGCTGTTCAAGCCGCTGTTCGAGGCCGGAAGCGCCTGGCAGGTGCTGCTGTTCCTGTGCATCGGCCTGGGCCTGATGGGGCTGACCTACGGGCCCTGTGGAACGATCCTGGCGGAGATGTTCCCCACCCCGGTGCGCTACACCGGCGCATCGCTGGCGTTCAACCTGGCCGGCATCCTCGGTGCCTCGCCGGCCCCTTACCTGGCCACCCGCCTGGCCGACAGCCATGGTATCGGCGCGGTGGGCGCGTACCTGGCGGCCATGGCGGCGCTGACCCTGCTGGCCCTGCTGGCGGTGCCGCGCCGCCCGGCGGACTGAGCACCGGCCGGGACCTCCGGCTCAGCGGAACAGGCGCTGCACCGTGCGCGCCAGCCAGCCGCCCTGCTGATGCTCGCGCGCGAACCGGTCCAGGTGGCGGCGCACCTGTTCCGAGTACGCCTTGTCGTCGTTGCGGATGTGGTTGAACAGCCAGCGCGAGAGCATGCCCTTGAGCTCGTCGATCACGTCCTCGCCGGCCTGGAAGCGCATCCGGTACTCGCTGACGCGCTTGGTGAACACCTCGTGCACCCGGCGATGGGCGGCGCTGAACGGGTAGCCGGCCTCCTCCATCAGCTCCTCCTCGAAGGCGAAGTGGGAGAGGGTGTAGTCCACCAGCTCGTCCAGCACCTCGCCCACGGCCAGTGCCGAGGCGCCGGTCTGCGCCTGGTGCAGCTGGTTGATCATCGCCACGATGCGGCGGTGCTGGTCATCGATCACCTCGATGCCGGTGTCGAGGCTGTCCTGCCAGATCATCAGGGACATGCGGTCACGCGTTGCGGGGGAGTGCGCGCAGGCTAGGGCGCCCGTGCGCGCATGGCCTTGATCCCGATCAACGTCGACCCGCGCCTCGCGGCGCGGTCAGGCCGTGTCCACCACCCGGTTGCGGCCACCCGCCTTGGCCAGGTACAGGCGCCGGTCGGCCTCGGCCAGCAGGCTGTGCAGGGTGTCGCCGGGCTGGGCGATGCAGGCGCCGATGCTCACTGTCAGCCGCAGTTCGCCCTGGCCCACCGGGACCCGCAGGTCTTCCACCCGCTCGCGCAGCTGGTCCAGGTAGGCAGCGAGCGCTTCGGCGGCCAAGCCCGGCACCAGCAGGCAGAATTCCTCGCCGCCGAACCGCGCGACGTGGTCCTGCGGTCGCGCGTGGGCCGACAGTGCCGAGGCCACCGCGCGCAGCGCCCGGTCGCCGGTCTCGTGGCCCCAGGTGTCGTTGACGTGCTTGAAGTGGTCCAGGTCCAGGATCACCATCGCCAGCGGCTGGCGCACGTCGCGGAGGCGCGGGACCAGGCGCTCGGCCTGGTCCAGGAAGTGGCGGCGGTTGGGCAGGCCGGTTAGGAAATCGCGGGTGGCCAGGTCCTGCAGGCTGCCGATCAGTTCCAGCTGGTCCACGTTCTGCGAAACCCGGCAGAAGAACTCCTCGCGCGAGTAAGGCTTGCGCAGGAAGTCGTTGGCGCCATTCTTCAGGAACCGCGCGACCAGGCCGGGATCGTCGCGGCCGGACACGCCGATCACCGCCATGCGGTCGCGCGCGCGCTGGGCGCGCAGGCGACGGGTCAGTTCGATGCCCTGCATGCCGGGCATCTCCTGGTCCACGATCGCCAGGCGGATGGTCGGGTCGGCCTCGACCGCGGCCAGCGCGCGGTCGCCGTCGGGCGCCTGCACCACGCGGTAGCCGAACATCTCCAGCAGCAGGCCGGCATGGGCGCGGGCGCTCGCCGAGTCGTCCACCACCAGCGCGGAGATGCGCCGGTTGCGCTCCAGCCGCTGCACCAGCCACAGGATGTAGTCCAGGCTGCCGGGGGTGTTCTTGAGCACGAAGTCGATGATCTGCCGGCGCAGCAGGCGCTCGCGCAGCTCCTCGTCGTACACCCCGCTGACCACCACGGTGGGCAGTTCGCGGCCGAGGAAGCAGTCGACCACCGCCTCGTGGTCGCCGTCGGCCAGCACCAGGCCGGTGAGCACCAGGAACCAGTCGTCGTGGGCGGCAAGCGCGGCCCGCGCTTCTGCCAGGGTGGATGCCACGGTGACCGGCAGCTCCAGCTGCTGCTCGATCGCCTGGGCGACGGCCTGGACGAAGGCGCGCGAGTTCTCCACCAGCAGCACGCGCTGCGGCAGGGGAGACGGATGCGGGTTTGGCAATGGTGCTGGCATGCCCCGGACCTGGGCGGGTGGTCAGCGGGGTTAACGGCCGGGACGGGACGGACTTTAGAGCTCCATCACGTTTTTCACCCGGCTCACCACAGCGCGTCGCGCAGCCGGTACCAGCTCATCGCCGCCACCAGCAGCGGCATGCGCAGCAGGCGACCGCCCGGGAACGGGGCATGTGGAATCCTCGCGAACGCGTCCAGCCGCCGGGACTGGCCGGTGATCGCCTCGGCGAGCAGCCGCCCGGCCAGGCCGGTGGTGGCCACGCCGTGCCCGGAAAAGCCCTGGGCGAAGTACACGTTGCCGCCCATCCGGCCCCAGTGCGGGGCGCGGTTCAGGGAGATGTCGACGTACCCGCCCCACAGGTAGTCGACCGGGACCTCGCCCAGCTGCGGGAACACGGTGCGGATGCGCCGCTGCATGACCGCGCGCAGGTTGGGCGGCGGGTAGCTCGAATAGCTGGCCCGCCCACCGAACAGCAGGCGGTGGTCGCGGCTGAGGCGGAAGTAGTCCAGCGCCCAGTTCACGTCGGCCACCGCCATGTCGTTGCGGATCAGGCCGCGGGCGCCTGCCTCTCCCAGCGGCGCGGTGGCGGCGATGTAGGTGCCGACCGGCATCACCCGCGATTCCAGCTCGGGGGCGATGCCGCGCAGCCAGGCGTTGCCGGCCAGGACCGCGAAGTCGCCGGTGGCCTGGCCGCGGGCGGTGCGCAGCACCGGCTTCGCGCCCTGGACGAGTTCCACGACCGGCGACTGCTCGTAGATGCGCACGCCCGCGGCCAGCGCGGCCCGGGCCAGGCCCCGGCAGTACTCCAGCGGGTGCAGGTGGCCGGAGGCCGGGTCGTACATCGCGCCGAGGTAGCGGTCGCTGGCCAGTTCCCGGCGCAGGCGCGCGCGGTCCCACCACTCCAGCGGATAGTCGTAGCGCTGCGCCATCTCGACGATGCCGGCGCGCAGGGCGCGTTCCTGGCGCGGCCTGATCGGCACGTGGGCATGGCCGTCGCGCCAGTCGCAGTCGATGCGGTGGCGGGCGATGCGTCCGCGCAGGCGGTCCATGGCCTCGCGCGAAAGGTCGAACAGCAGCCGTGCCTGCTCCGGGCCGAGCAGCCGTTCCAGGGTGTCCTGCTCACAGCCATAGCCGACGATGGCCTGGCCGCCATTGCGGCCGGAGGCGCCCCAGCCGACACGCTGGGCCTCGACCACCACCACCCGGTAGCCGGCCTCGGCCAGCTCCAGCGCGGCGGTCAGGCCGGTGTAGCCGGCGCCGAGGATGCAGACATCGGCCTGGACCGCGCCCTCCAGCACCGGCTGTTCCGGCAGCGGCGCGGCGCTGGCCGCATACCAGCTGGGGGGGCAGGCCGCACTCACCGGCCGCTCCCGGAGCGGGAGGGCTCAGACGTTGCGCAGGTACCAGGCATAGTCGATGTCGGAAACCAGGGCGTTGAAGTCCAGCATCTCGCGCCGCTTCTGCTGGCCGTACACGTGCCGGAAGGATTCCCCGTACCACTGCGCGGCGAAGCCGCTGGCGAGGAAGTCGTCGATGGCCTGGCGCCAGTGCGGCTGCCCGGCCTCGAACTGTGCGTAGGCGTTGCCGGTGACGGGCCGGCCCGGCTCCCGGCGTGCGTCCAGCCCGTGCAGGATGCCGGCCAGGACCGCGGCGGCGACCAGGTAGGGATTGGCATCGGCGCCGGCGATGCGGTGTTCGATGCGGGTGTTGGCCGCGTCGCTGTGCGGGATGCGCAGCGCCACGGTGCGGTTGTTGAAGCCCCAGCTGTCGTTGAGCGGCACGAAGGCGTTGGCGACGAAGCGTCGATAGCTGTTTGCGTGCGGCGCGAACAGCAACAGGTTTTCGCGCGCGCTGGCCTGCAGGCCGGCCACGGCATGGCGCAGGCCCTCCGCCGGGGCGTCGGGCGTGCAGGCGAAGACGTTGCGGCCGTCGCGGTCCAGCAGGCTCACGTGCAGGTGCATGCCGCTGCCGGCCTGGCCAGCCAGCGGCTTGGCCATGAAGCTGGCCAGCGCGCCGTGCTGCTGGGCGATGGCCTTGATCACGCGTTTGAGCATGACCGCGTCGTCGCAGGCGGCCAGTGCGTCGGCGCGGTGGCCCAGGTTGATCTCGAACTGCCCCGGGGCGTACTCGGCCACCGCGGTGTCGGCGGGAATGCCCTGGGCGTGGCAGGCGCGTGCCACGGCGTGGATGAAGTCGGCGTTCTCGTCCAGGTCGTCGATCGAATAGACCTGGGTGCTGTCGTTGCGGCGGCCGGTGGCGGCATTGACCGTCGCCTGGGGACGGCCGTCGGCATCGGCCAGGCGGTCGAACAGGTAGAACTCCAGCTCCACGGCCAGCACGGGCGTCAGCCCCGCCGCGGTGAAGCGGCCAAGCACCCGCTGCAGCACCTGGCGCGGGTGCGCCTGGAACCAGCCACCGTCGCCGTCCTCCATCTGCAGCAGCAGCTGCAGGGCGGGGCGGGCGGACCACGGCACCGGCCTCAGGCTGCCGGGCACCGGCCGGCAGATGCGGTCCTCGTCGCCGATGTCATAGCCCAGGCCGGTCTCCTCCACGGTGTTGCCGCGGATATCGGCGGCCACCAGCGACATCGGCAGGCACACCCCGCTGGCATACACCTTGCCCAGCGCCGAAACCGGTATCCGCTTGCCGCGCAACACCCCGTTGGCGTCCGGCAGCAGCAGGTCCACATGGGCATCGCCCGCGCCCTCCAGGGCCTGCAGGGTGGCCAGGTCACCGGCGGGAAGAAGGGGGCTCGACGGAAGGGTCATGGTGGTGCCTCGACGGGACGGGACGAGGGTAGCAGCGGACCTGTCGTCAAGAATACTCAACAGCGCCGGACTCCGTGGCCCGGCCTGCGCCGCGGCGGCGGGCGGCGTGTTGTAAAAATAAAACGGCCGGGGTAAGTTTCCGGGACGCCATCGGACGCTGCTCGCATGGCCCTGACGCCGCTGGTCGGACTGCCCACCGACCGCAAAATGATCGGAGCGCACCCGTTCCTCGCCACCGGCGAGAAGTACGTGCGCGCGGTGGTCGACGGCGCCGGCGCCACCCCTGTCCTGATGCCCTCGCTGCAGCCGGCCCTGGACCCCGACGCCTGGCTCTGCCGCCTGGACGGCCTGTTGCTGACCGGCGCGGTCAGCAACATCGAGCCCCACCACTACGACGGCGGGCCCAGCTGGGAGGGCAACCTCCACGACCCCGCCCGGGACGCCAGCACCCTGGCGCTGGCTCCGCGCGCCATCGCCATGGGCCTGCCGGTGCTGGCGATCTGCCGCGGCCTGCAGGAGGTCAACGTCGCCCTGGGCGGCCGGCTGCACCAGAAGGTGCACGACGTGCCGGGCCTGCACGACCACCGCGAGGACCTCCAGGCGCCAGTGGACGTGCAGTACGGCGCGGCGCACGCGATCGACCTGGCTCCCGGCGGCCTGCTGGCCTCGCTGGCCGGTGCGGCGCGGGTGGAGGTCAACTCGCTGCATGGGCAGGGCATCGCACGCCTGGCGCCGGGTCTGGCGGTCGAAGCCACCGCGCCTGACGGCCTGGTCGAGGCCTTCCGCGGCAGCGGCCCCGGCTTCCTGCTGGCGGTGCAGTGGCACCCGGAATGGCAGGTGGCGTCCAACCCGTTCTACCTGGCGATCTTCCGCGCCTTCGGCGATGCCTGCCGCGCCTGGGCCGCCCGCCGCGCCGGCACGCCATCCCACGACCTTATCCGGACCTCCGCATGAGTACCCGAAAACCGACGCGCAAGAAGGCCGTCAGCGCGCAGCAGCAGGAAAGCTCGCTGCGGCGATGGCTCAAGGAGCGCCGCATCACCGAGGTGGAGTGCCTGGTGCCGGACATCACCGGCAACGCCCGCGGCAAGATCATCCCGGCGGACAAGTTCAGCCACGACTACGGCACGCGCCTGCCGGAAGGCATCTTCGCCACCACCGTCACCGGCGACTATCCGGACGACTACTACGACCTGACCTCGCCGTCGGATTCGGACATGCTGCTGCGGCCGGACCCGGACACCGTGCGCATGGTGCCCTGGGCCACCGACCCGACGGCCCAGATCATCCACGACTGCTACACCAAGGACGGCCAGCCGCACGAGCTGGCGCCGCGCAACGTGTTGCGCCGGGTGTTGGCGGAGTACGAGAAGGAGGGGCTGCGTCCGGTGGTCGCGCCGGAGCTGGAGTTCTTCCTGGTACAGAAGAACACCGACCCGGATTTCCCGCTGCTGCCGCCGGCCGGCCGCTCCGGGCGGCCGGAGACGGCGCGGCAGTCCTACTCGATCGACGCGGTCAACGAGTTCGACCCGATCCTGGACCTGATGTACGACTACTGCGACGCGATGGAGCTGGACGTGGACACCCTGATCCACGAATCCGGCGCGGCGCAGCTGGAGGTGAACTTCACCCACGCCGGCGCACTGTCGCTGGCCGACCAGGTGTTCCTGTTCAAGCGCACGATGCGCGAGGCGGCGATGCGCCACGGCGTGTACGCCACGTTCCTGGCCAAGCCCATGGAGACCGAACCGGGCAGCGCGATGCACATCCACCAGAGCCTGGTCGATGCGCGCGGCCGCAATGTCTTCACCGGGCGCAAGGCGGGCACCTTCAGCCCGGTGTTCGGCCACTACCTGGCCGGCCTGCAGAAGTACGTGCCGATGGCGATGGCGTTCTTCGCCCCGAACGTGAATTCCTACCGCCGGCTGATGTTCGGCGAGGTCTCGCCCAGCAACGTGCGCTGGGGCTTCGACAACCGCACCTGCGGCCTGCGCGTGCCGATGGACACGCCGGAGAACCAGCGCGTGGAAAGCCGCTTCGCCGGCTCCGACGCCAATCCCTACCTGGCGATGGCCGCGACCCTGGCGTGCGGCCTGCTGGGCATCCGCGAGAAGCTCGCCCCGACCGCGCCGACCGAGGTCAGCGCCAAGGAGCTGGGCTACGACCTGCCGCGCTCGCTCGGCGAGGCGCTGGACGGGCTGGAAACCTGCGCCCCCCTGGGCGCGATGCTCGGGCCGCGCTTCGTGCGCGCCTACGTCTCCGTCAAGCGCAAGGAATACGAGACCTTCTTCCGCGTGATCAGCTCCTGGGAACGCGAGTTCCTGCTGCTCAACGTCTGACCGCTGCGCCGGCGGCCGCACCCACGACACAGGAACGCGCATGACCCGGATCGACCTGCCCGAACTCCAGCGCCTGGACGCCGCCCACCACCTGCACCCGTTCAACGACAACGCGGCGCTGGCGAGGAAGGGCACCCGGGTACTGGTGCGCGGCGAGGGCTGCTACGTGTGGGATGCGGAAGGCAACCGGCTGCTGGATGCCTTCGCCGGGCTGTGGTGCGTGAACATCGGCTACGGCCGTGCCGAACTGGGCCAGGCCGCGGCCCGGCAGATGGAGCAGCTGGCCTACTACAACAGCTTCTTCCAGTGCACGACCGAGCCGACCATCCGCCTGGCCGCCGAACTGGCCGCGCTGGCGCCGGGGGATCTCGACCACGCGTTCTTCGTCAACTCCGGCTCGGAGGCCAACGACACCATCCTGCGTCTGGTCCGGCACTACTGGGCGGTGCAGGACCAGCCGCGCAAGAACATCTTCATCGGCCGCCACAACGGCTACCACGGCACCACCATGGCCGGCGCCAGCCTGGGCGGGATGAAGGGTATGCACGAGCAGGGGGGGCTGCCGATCCCGGACATCCACCATATCGAGCCGCCGTTCTGGTTCGCCGACGGCGGCGAGCTGTCGGAGGAGGAATACGGCATCGTCGCCGCCCGCCGGCTGGAGCAGAAGCTCCTGGAGCTGGGGCCGGAGCGGGTCGCGGCCTTCATCGGCGAGCCGGTCATGGGCGCCATCGGCGTGTACATCCCGCCGATGAGCTACTGGAAGGAGATCGAGCGGATCTGCCGCAAGTACGACGTGCTGCTGGTCGCCGACGAGGTCATCTGCGGCTTCGGCCGCACCGGGCAGTGGTTCGGCAGCCAGCACTTCGGCATCCAGCCGGACGTGATGACGCTCGCCAAGGGCATCACCTCCGGCTACATCCCGCTGGGCGCGGCCATGTTCAGCAGCCCGGTCGCGGCCGTTCTGCGGGACGCCGGTGGCGAGCTGGCGCACGGGGCCACCTACTCCGGCCACCCGGTGTGCGCCGCGGTGGCCCTGGAAAACCTGCGGATCATGCGCGAGGAGCGCATCGTGGAAACCGCGCGCGAGGAGGTCGCCCCCTACCTGGCGCAGCGCTGGGCCGAACTGGGCGAGCACCGGCTGGTCGGGCAGGCGCGGATCGTCGGCATGATGGGGGCGCTGGAGCTGGTCCCGGACAAGCGTCGCCGCGCGTTCTTCCCACAGCGCGGCGCGGTCGGCGGCATGTGCCGCGATTTCGCCTTGCGCCGCGGGCTGATCCTGCGCGCGACCTACGACTCGATGCTGCTGTCGCCCCCGCTGGTGCTCGGCCGCGGGCAGGTCGACGAGCTGTTCGAGAAGGCCTGGCAGGCGCTGGAGGACACCGCCGCCGCCATTGGCGCCTGAAAGAGTGGGCAAAGCCCGGCCACGGCGCTAACCTGAACCGCCAACTTCCATCTGAGGATCCGCCATGAAGTTCCGCCTGCTCAGCCTGGGCATTGCCGCCACCCTGCTCGCCGCCTGTGGCGGCAAGGAAGAAGCCGCGCCGGGTCCGGGGGGCGAGGAGGCGGTCCTCAACGTCTACAACTACTCCGACTACATCGCCGAGGACACCATCCCCGGCTTCCAGGACAAGACCGGCATCCGTGTCACCTACGACGTGTACGACAGCGACGAGGTGCTGGAGACCAAGCTGCTGGCAGGTTCCAGCGGCTATGACGTGGTCGTGCCCACCCTGAACTTCTTCGGCCGCCAGATCCAGGCCGGCGTGTTCATGAAGCTCGACAAGGCGCAGATCCCGAACCTGGCCAACCTCGACCCGAAGGTGATGGAGCGCATCGCCGGGCAGGACCCGGGCAACGCCTACGGCGTGCCGTACATGATGGGCACCACCGGTATCGGCTACAACGTGGAGAAGATCACCGCGATCTTCGGCGACACCGCGGTGGCCGACAGCTGGGACCTGGTGTTCAAGCCGGAGAACATCAGCAGGCTCAAGGACTGCGGCGTGACCCTGCTGGACACGCCCTCGGACATGCTGCCGATCGCCCTGCATTACCTGGGCGAGGATCCGCACAGCGGCGATCCGGCCGTGTTGCAGAAGGCGGCCGACCTGCTCAAGTCGATCCGCCCCTACGTGCAGAACTTCCACTCCAGCCAGTACGTGGGCTCCCTGGCCAATGGCAGCACCTGCCTGGCGGTGGGCTGGTCCGGCGACATCATCCAGGCGCGCGACCGCGCCGAGGAGGCCGGCAACGGGGTGACCGTGGCCTACTCGATCCCGAAGGAAGGCGCTCCGCAGTGGTTCGACATGCTGGCCATCCCGGCCGATGCCAAGCACCCGCAGAACGCGCACGCATTCATCAACTACCTGCTCGACCCGCAGGTGGCCGCCAACAACACCAACTACATCCAGTACGCCAATCCGGTGGGCGCCGCGACCGCGCTGGTGGACGAGGCGATCCGCAACGACCCGACGATCTACCCGGCGGAGGAGGTCTCGGCGCGCATGTTCACCTACGCGACCAATTCGCCGGAGACCGACAAGCTCTACACGCGGCTGTGGACGGAGATCAAGACCGGCCGATGAGCCGGTAGCCAGGCGCCGCACGGCGGCGCCGGCCCATTGCCTCCGTCGCAGACCCGCGGGCCGCGACCGCGCGTGCCGGAATGCCCGGCACGTGTCCGTCGCGCGCCATCCAGGACCACCACGGGCCCTGCGGGGCAAAGGGGATGCGATGGGCAGTCGGAAGGCGGGTTTGCTGGGAATGCTGGCGCTGGCGGTGGCCCTGGGCGGCTGTGGCCGCGGGGACGACGCGCCGGCCGGGGGCGCGGCGCAGGCGCCGGAGGCGGGCGTGCTGCATGTCTACAACTGGTCCGACTACATCGCCGAGGACACCGTCCCGGCGTTCGAGCGCCAGACCGGGATCAAGGTCACCTACGGGGTCTTCGACAGCAACGAGGTACTGGAGGCCAAGCTGCTGGCGGGCAGTTCCGGTTTCGATGTGGTCGTGCCCTCGCTGCAGTTCCTCGGACGCCAGGTCGAGGCCGGGGTGTTCCAGCCGCTGGATACCTCCCGGCTGAAGAACTACGGCGGCCTGGACCCGGAGCTGATGAAGCGCATCGCCGTGCAGGACCCGGGCAATCGCTACGCGGTGCCCTACCTGTGGGGAACCACCGGCCTGGGGTACAACGTCGACAAGGTGGCGGAGGCCTTCGGCGGCACCGAGGTCGCCGGCAGCTGGGACCTGCTGTTCAAGCCCGAGAACGTGGCCCGGTTGAAGGACTGCGGGGTGATGCTGCTGGATACGCCCAGCGAGGCCATCCCGATCGCCCTGCGCTACCTGGGCGAGGATCCCAACAGCCAGGACCCGGAGGTGATCCGCAGGGGCGCCGGACTGCTGGCCTCGATCCGGCCCTACGTGCGCACCTTCCACTCCAGCCAGTACATCGACGCCCTGGCCAACGGCAGCGCCTGCCTGGTGATGGGCTGGTCCGGCGACGTGCTGCAGGCCCGCGACCGCGCCGAGGAGGCCGGCAACGGGGTGAAGGTGGCCTACTCGATCCCGGAGGAGGGCGCGCCGCTGTTCGTGGACATGCTCGCCATCCCCAGGGACGCCGGCAACCTCGACAACGCCTACGCCTTCATCGACTACCTGCTGCGGCCGGAGGTGGCGGCGGCCAACACCAATTACGTCAGCTACCCCAACCCGGTGCCGGCCTCGCTGGCCCAGGTGGACGAGCAGATCCGCAACGACCCCACGATCTACCCGCCGCCGGACGTGGCGGCCAACCTGTTCACCCTGGCGGTGATCCCGCCGGAGACCGACCGCCTCTACACGCGGCTATGGACCGAACTGAAGACCGGCCGTTAGTCTGCGCGCTATCGCAGGTGCGGGCCGCACGCGCGGCCCGCACCGCCTGCATAACCGGAGTGGTCATGGCGCAAAGCCCAGAACGCGTCAATCCCGTACCCGCAGCCGGCGGCGAATCGGCCGGCTACCTGCGCATCGAGAACGTGCGCAAGGAGTTCGACGGCTTCGTCGCGGTGGACGACGTCAGCCTGGACATCCGCAAGGGCGAGATCTTCGCCCTGCTCGGCGGCTCCGGCAGCGGCAAGTCCACCCTGCTGCGCTGCCTGGCCGGGTTCGAGCGCCCGACCCGGGGCCGGATCGTGCTGGACGGGGAGGTCATGACCGACCTGCCGCCGTACGAGCGCCCGATCAACATGATGTTCCAGTCCTACGCCCTGTTCCCGCACATGACCGTGGAGCAGAACATCGCCTTCGGCCTGAAGCAGGACGGACTGGCGCGCGAGGCGGTGCGCAAGCGGGTCGGCGAGATGCTGGAGCTGGTGCAGCTGGACAGGCTTGCCCGGCGCAAGCCGCACCAGCTCTCCGGCGGGCAGCAGCAGCGCGTGGCGCTGGCCCGCTCGCTGGCCAAGGGCCCGAAGCTGCTGCTGCTGGACGAGCCGATGGGCGCACTGGACAAGAAGCTGCGCTCGCGCATGCAGCTTGAGCTGGTCAACATCATCGAGTCCTCCGGGGTGACCTGCGTGATGGTCACCCATGACCAGGAGGAGGCGATGACCATGGCCACCCGCATCGCCCTGATGGACCAGGGCTGGATCCAGCAGGTCGGCAAGCCGGACGAGATCTACGAGCAGCCGGCCAACCGCTTCGCCGCCGAGTTCATCGGCTCGGTCAACCTGGTCGAGGCGGTGATCGACGACGACCAGCCCGACTACGTCACCCTGCACACCCCTGCGTTCGAGTCGACGATCTACATCGGCCATGGCATCACCGGATTCGAGGGCCAGCCGGTGTCCTTCGCGCTGCGCCCGGAGAAGCTCGGCATCGGCAAGGCCGAGCCGGCCCAGCCGCACAACAAGGCCCGCGGCACCATCGAGGACATCGCCTACTTCGGCAGCCACTCGGTCTACCACGTTCGCCTGCCCAGCGGCATCAAGCTGATGGTCAACTTCGCCAACCAGCAGCGCTGGGCCAGCGACGAGCTCACCTGGGGCGACGAGGTGTGGGTGCACTGGCGCGACAGCGACGGCGTGGTACTGACCTCATGAACCTGCGCGCCGTGGCCAGGCACCTGCCGTCCGGCCGCTGGGCGGTGATCGCCATCCCGTTCCTGTGGCTGCTGTTCTTCTTCGCGATCCCGTTCCTGATCGTGCTGAAGATCTCCTTCTCGCGGCTGGCCATCGCCATGCCGCCGTATACGCCCATCGTCGAGTACGTGGACAAGGCGCTGCACCTGCGCCTGAACCTGGGCAACTACGTGGCCCTGTTCATGGATGCGCAGTACGGCCTGGCGTACCTGAGCTCGATCAGGATCGCCGCGATCTCCACCGCGCTGTGCCTGCTGATCGGCTACCCGATGGCGTACTTCATCGCGCGGATGAGGCCGGCCACCCGCAACATCGCGCTGATGGCGGTGGTGCTGCCGTCCTGGAGCTCGTTCCTGATCCGGGTGTACGCCTGGATCGGCATCCTCGACGCCAACGGCATCCTCAACCGCTTCCTGCTGTGGACCGGGCTGGTCGATGCTCCGCTGCGCATCCTCTACACGCCGCTGGCGGCCTACATCGGCATCGTCTACTGCTACCTGCCCTTCATGATCCTGCCGCTGTACGCCAACCTGGTGAAGCTGGACAACCGCCTGCTGGAGGCCGCCTACGACCTGGGCGCCCGGCCGTGGCAGGCGTTCATGCGCATCACCGTGCCGCTGTCGCGCGCGGGCATCGTCGCCGGCTGCATGCTGGTGATGATCCCGGCCGTGGGCGAATTCGTGATCCCCGAGATGCTGGGTGGCCCGGACACGCTGATGATCGGCCGGGTACTGTGGGGTGAGTTTTTCAACAACCGCGACTGGCCGGCGGCCTCGGCGGTGGCGATCGTGATGCTGCTGCTGTTGCTGGTACCGATCCTGATCTTCAACCGGGCCCAGCAGCGCACGCTGGAAGGGCGCCTGGCATGAACACGCCCCTGGGCCTGCGGGTGCTGCGCTGGGCGGTGCTGGTGCTGGGCTTCGCCTTCCTCTACCTGCCGATCGTGCTGCTGGTGGTGTACTCGTTCAACTCCTCGCGCCTGGCCACGGTCTGGGCCGGGTTCTCGGTGAAGTGGTACGGGGAGCTGGTGCGCGACCGGCAGATGCTGGACGCGGCGTGGGTCAGCCTGCGCATCGCGTTCTGGACGGCGAGCGCCGCCACCTGCATCGGCACGCTCGGCGCGATGGTGATGACCCGCTTCCGCCGCTTCCCGGGCAAGACCCTGTTCGGTGCCCTGGTCACCGCGCCGCTGGTGATGCCGGAGGTGATCATCGGCCTGTCGATCCTGCTGATGCTGGTGTCGGTCGGCGGCGCGCTCGGGCTCCCGTCCAAGGGCATGGTCGCCATCTGGATCGCGCACGTGACCCTGACCGTCTCCTTCGTGACCGTGGTGGTGTCCTCGCGCCTGCAGGACCTGGACCGCTCGCTGGAAGAAGCGGCCATGGACCTGGGTGCCAACCGGCTCAAGGTGTTCTTCCTGATCACCCTGCCGCTGATCGCCCCGGCGCTGGTGTCCGGCTGGCTGCTGGCCTTCACCCTGTCGCTGGACGACGTGGTGATCGCCAGCTTCGTTTCCGGCCCCGAATCGACCACGCTGCCGATCAAGATCTTCTCCTCGGTGCGCCTGGGCGTGAGCCCCAAGATCAACGCCCTGGCGACGCTGCTGATGATGGCCGTCTCGGTGGCGGCGGTGGTCGGCTGGTGGTTGATGTACCGCGAGGACAAGCGGCGCCAGCGCGACATGCAGATGGCGCTGCAGGACAACGGCTGACGCGCCCCGGTGCGGCCGCCGTTGCGCCAGCGCAACAGACCCTCGCCGCCGGAGCCGTTCCGGCGGCCGCGACCAGGCCCCATGCTGGGTGCACATCCCCGCGGAGAGCGTCATGAGCATCCAACCCGATCCCCCCGGCAATGTGGCGCGCGTGCTGCGCAAGGTGCGCGGCCAGGCCGCCTCGGATGGCGCCGGCGTGCGCCTGACCCGGGTCATCGATGGCCAGGAGCTGCCCGACCTGGACCCGTTCCTGCTGCTGGACGAGTTCGGCACCGACCGCGCGGAGGACTACATCGCAGGGTTCCCCGACCACCCGCACCGCGGCTTCGAGACCGTCACGTACATGCTCGACGGGCGCATGCGCCATCGCGACAACCACGGCAACGAGGGCCTGCTGGAGCCAGGCGGCGTGCAGTGGATGACCGCCGGGCGCGGGCTGGTGCACTCGGAGATGCCCGAGCAGGAATCCGGGCGGATGCGCGGCTTCCAGCTGTGGGTGAACCTGCCGGCGCGCGAGAAGATGACCGATCCGCGTTACCAGGAGTTCGATGCCGGGCAGATTCCGGTCTCGCATCCGGCCGCGGGCGTGGCCGTCAAGGTGATCGCCGGACGCCTCGGCGAGGTCGAAGGCCCGATCCGGCAGCCGGCCACCGACCCGCTCTACCTCGACATCGCCCTGGACGCCGGCACTCCCTGGGAGACGGCGCTGCCCGACGGGCACAACGCATTCGCCTACGTGTACGAAGGCCAGGTGCGCGTGGGCGAGGGCGACGATGCCCGCGTCCTGGAGAGTCGGGAGATGGGCGTGCTGGATGGGGGCGCACGCCTGCGGCTGCATCCTGGCCAGGCCGCGGCGCGGTTGATCCTCGTCGCCGGCCGTCCGCTGCGGGAGCCGGTGGCCCGCTACGGTCCGTTCGTGATGAACACCCGCCAGGAAGTCATGCAGGCCTTCGTGGATTTCCAGGAAGGCCGCTTCTGAGTCCCGCGGTGCCGGCCGCCGCAGGCGCCGCGTCCGCGGACCGTCGCAGGGTCAGTGCAGCGCCAACGCCTGGGCAACGACCAGCGCGCGCCTGAGCTGGTCCGGGTCGTTCGCATCGACCCAGATCTGGGCATAGCGGTCCTTGCCCAGTTCGATCACCGTGACCCGCTTCTCCTCGGCGCCCGGCTCGGCGATTTCCGGCCGGTACCAGTGCACCTCGTGCGGCCCGATCATGCCTTCCTCGACGCGGTTGCGACGGCGCAGGTTGACGGTGGGCTGAGGGGTGAGCATCACCCCGAGCAGCTGCGTGCCGCCCTCGTCCACGGCGCGGCAGACGGTGAAGTTCCTGCTGCCGCTGTGCTGCCAGTGCAGGCCGGCCTCCTGGGGCAGGGGCGGGCACGGGTCGGGGTTGTCGTTGGCGCTGGCCGGAGCGGCGGCGATGGCCAGCAGCAGGCCGAAGCGGAAGATCGTCTTGTCCATCGAAGCGTCCCCAGAAGGTGGCCGCACGGGCGGCCGCTAATCCCCACTGGCGTGCCGCCTGCAGCAGCCTGCAGGCCGACGGCGCACGGCGCCGGCACCCAGTATGTGTCCCCCCTTTTTTGCCGCAGCAGGTCAGACCCGCTGCGACGCTCCCGCCGCGACCTTAGCGTGTGCCGGCCCTTTCCTGCAAACAGGACGGGTCAGAAGTTTCTTTGGAAATCAAAGCGGTGGCTGCGTCCGTCCACCGTGGCCCGCACCTCCACCCGCACCACGTCGCGCTCGGAGACTTCCACCAGGCCGACGTGGTCCACATACCCGCCGCTGCGGATCGGCCGCATGGCCACCGGCTGGCGCCGGCCGGACAGATCGCGCGCTTCGGCCTGCACCTGTCCCTCGGCCGCGGTCTCGCCGGCATCGTCCTCGTTGCGCAGGGCGACCAGCAGCAGGGCCTTGCCTTCGCTGCGTTCGATCCCGTAGCCGCGGGCTACCGCCGGATCCAGCGACAGCGTCGGCACCAGGGTGTAGCGCGCACGCAGTGGGCCGTCGAGCACGGCCACGCTGGGCGCGGGCGGCACGAACTGCGCCGCCTGCGGCGCCTGACCACCGGAACACGCCGCCAGCAGCGGCAGCACACCCGCGAGGGCCGCGCCTAGGAAGCCCCGGATCGTCATCTCAGCCCCCCGCCAGTTCGGCACCGCGCACCCGCGCGGCATGGATGGCACGGGCCACCATCGCCTCGAATCCATCGGCCTGGAAGCTGACGACCGCCGCCTGGGTGGTGCCCCCGGGCGAAGTCACCCGCCGCCGCAGTTCCTCGGCCGTCTCGCCGGTCTCGGCGAGCATCCGCGCCCCGCCCAGCAGCGTGTGCACGACCAGGGTGCGGGCCTGGTCCCGGTCCAGGCCCTCGGCGCGCGCGGCGGCCTCCATGGCTTCGGCCAGCAGGAACAGGTACGCCGGGCCGCTGCCGGATACCGCCGTGACGCTGTCCATCAGGGGTTCCTGGTCGATCCAGACAGTGGCCCCGGCGGCGGACAGCACCGCTTCGGCGTCCTCGCGCTGGCGCTCGTCCACCCCGGGGCCGGCGTGCAGGCCGGTGACGCCGGCCCCGAGCAGCGCCGGCGTATTGGGCATGCAGCGCACCACCGCCGCCTCGCCGCCCAGCCACTCGCGCAGACTCTCGACCGTCACCCCGGCGGCGATGGATACCACCAGCGGCGCATGGGCGCGGGCCCGGCTGGCCAGAAGTTCGCACAGCCCGCGCATCACCTGCGGTTTGACTGCCAGCACCCACAGGGTGGCGCCTTCCACCGCGATGGGGGCCTCGGCGCAGGCGCGCACGCCGAAATCCTCCGCCAGCGCATCGCGCAGCGCCTGGACCGGTTCGGCGACGTGGATGCGTGCCGGGTCGGCGCCGCGGGCCACCAGTCCGCCTATCAGGCTGCGGGCCATGTTCCCGCCGCCGAGGAAGGCGATCACGGGCAGGGAAGGGGATGGATGTGGCATCGGCTCGGCCCTCGTATGGAGGGCGGCAGTCTAGCGCCCGGGCCGTTGGCGCTCAGCGTGGCGGCCGTGGCCCGAACAGCGCCGTGCCGATCCGCACCAGGGTGGCCCCCTCGGCGATGGCCACGCCGAAGTCGTCGCTCATCCCCATCGACAACGTGTCCATGGCCGGATGGCGCGCCGCCAGGTCCTCGAACAGCCGGGCGATCGCGCGGAACGCGGGGCGCCGCTGCTCCGGGTCCGGATGCGGGACCGGGATGGCCATCAGTCCACGCAGGGCCAGGCGCGGCTGTGCTGCCACCGCCTGCGCCAGCGCGGCCACCTGGTCCGGGCGGCAGCCGCCCTTGCCGGGCTCGGCCTCGACGTTGACCTGCAGCAGCACGTTCAGCGGCGGCGCGGCAGCATCCCGCGCGGCCGCCAGCGCCTCGATGACGCTCGGGCGGTCGACGCTGTGCACCCAGTCGAACAGCTGCGCGGCCTGGGCCGCCTTGTTCGACTGCAGGTGGCCGATCAGGTGCCATTCCAGCGACGCGTCGACGCTTCGCTCCAGCGACTGGCGCTTGGCGGCCGCCTCCTGCACGTAGTTCTCGCCGAAGGCCCGCTGGCCGGCGGCGGCCAGCGTGGCCACCGCCCCGGGCGGTTGCGTCTTGGACACCGCAAGCAGCCGCGGGGTGGGGCGGCCGGCGGTGGCGGCGGCCGCTTCGACGCGCCGGAGCACGTCCTGGAGGCGATGTTCGGGGCTGGAAATGGGCACGGTCGGGTCGGGATTGGCGGATGCGGCCGGAGCGCTATACTGCCGGCCAGGGGACATTGCATGCCAGACCGCGGGGGCGCGGGCCTGGCCGGGGCACTCAGGGGAAAACTCGCATGGATATCGCCGAACTGCTGGCCTTTTCGGTCAAGAACAAGGCCTCGGACCTGCACCTGTCCGCCGGACTGCCGCCCATGATCCGGGTGGATGGCGACGTGCGCCGGATCAACATCCCGGCGCTGGACCACAAGCAGGTGCACGCGCTGGTCTACGACATCATGTCGGACAAGCAGCGCCGCGACTACGAGGAATTCCTCGAGGTCGACTTCTCGTTCGAGATCCCGTCGCTGGCGCGCTTCCGCGTCAACGCGTTCAACCAGAACCGCGGCGCGGGTGCGGTGTTCCGCACCATTCCCTCCGAGGTGCTGACCCTGGAGGACCTCGGCTGCCCGCCGATCTTCCGCCAGCTGATCGACCAGCCGCAGGGCCTGATCCTGGTCACCGGCCCGACCGGCTCGGGCAAGTCGACCACGCTGGCGGCGATGGTCGACCACATCAACAAGAACGAGTACGGGCACATCCTCACCGTCGAGGACCCGATCGAGTTCGTGCATACCTCGCAGAAGTGCCTGATCAACCAGCGCGAGGTGCACCGCGACACCCACGGCTTCAACGAAGCCCTGCGCTCGGCCCTGCGCGAGGACCCCGACTACATTCTGGTCGGCGAAATGCGCGACCTGGAGACCATCCGCCTGGCGCTGACCGCCGCCGAAACCGGCCACCTGGTGTTCGGCACCCTGCACACCAGCTCGGCGGCCAAGACCATCGACCGCATCATCGACGTGTTCCCCGCCGGCGAGAAGCCGATGGTCCGCTCGATGCTGTCCGAATCGCTGCGCGCGGTGATCTCGCAGGCGCTGCTGAAGAAGGTCGGCGGCGGCCGCACCGCGGCCTGGGAGATCATGGTCGGCACCCCGGCCATCCGCAACCTGATCCGCGAGGACAAGGTCGCGCAGATGTACTCGTCGATCCAGACCGGCCAGCAGTACGGGATGATGACCCTCGACCAGCACCTCCAGGACCTGGTGAAGCGTGGCCTGATCACGCGCCAGCAGGCGAAGGAATACGCCAAGGACAAGCGCCTTTTCGAATGACCGGGCACGTGGTGCCGGCGTGCCCGTCCACCGGGCGCCGGTTCCGCCAAGACCGGGACCGGCACCTGCCGCGATCGCGTGCAGGCGGGGAAGGTCGCCGGCCCCAGCAAACCCGCCCGGCGCCGTCCACGAACCACCGCTTCGCAGGAGTCCCAGATGAGCACCATCGACTTCACCTCGTTCCTCAAGCTGATGGCGCACCAGAAGGCGTCGGACCTGTTCATCACCGCGGGCATGCCGCCGGCGATCAAGGTCCACGGCAAGATCAGCCCGATCACCCAGACCCCGCTGACGCCGCAGCAGAGCCGCGACCTGGTGCTCAACGTGATGACGCCGGCCCAGCGCGAGGAGTTCGAGAAGACCCACGAGTGCAACTTCGCCATCGGCGTGGCGGGCGTGGGCCGTTTCCGCGTCAGCTGCTTCTACCAGCGCAACCAGGTGGGCATGGTGCTGCGCCGGATCGAGACCCGGATCCCGACGGTGGAGGAGCTGAACCTGCCGCCGGTGATCAAGACGCTGGCGATGACCAAGCGCGGCATCATCATCTTCGTGGGCGCCACCGGCACCGGCAAGTCGACCTCGCTGGCGGCGATGATCGGCTACCGCAACCAGAACTCGACCGGCCACATCATCACCATCGAGGACCCGATCGAGTTCGTGCACAAGCACGAGGGCTGCATCATCACCCAGCGCGAGGTCGGCATCGACACCGACAGCTGGGAGGCGGCGCTGAAGAACACCCTGCGCCAGGCGCCGGACGTGATCATGATCGGCGAGGTCCGCACCCGCGAAGGCATGGACCACGCCATCGCCTTCGCCGAGACCGGTCACCTGGTGCTGTGCACGCTGCACGCGAACAACGCCAACCAGGCGATGGACCGCATCATCAACTTCTTTCCGGAAGACCGTCGCAGCCAGCTGCTGATGGACCTGTCGCTCAACCTCAAGGGCGTGGTGGCGCAGCAGCTGGTCCCCACCCCGGACGGCAAGGGGCGGCGGGTCGCGATGGAGATCCTGCTGGGCACGCCGCTGGTGCAGGACTACATCCGCGATGGCGAGGTGCACAAGCTCAAGGAAGTGATGAAGGAGTCCACCAACCTGGGCATGAAGACCTTCGACCAGAGCCTGTTCGAGCTGTACCAGGCCGGCGAGATCTCCTACGAGGACGCGCTGCGCTACGCCGACTCGCAGAACGAGGTGCGGCTGCGCATCAAGCTCTCCCAGGGCGGCGATGCGCGCACCCTGGCCCAGGGACTGGACGGGGTCGAGATCGCGGAAGTGCGCTGACCGGCGCGGTGGTGGCAATGCAGCAGGGGCCGCCACGTGCGGCCCTTGCCGTTTCCCGATGCCCGCTGGGGCCGGAGGAGGGCCGGCTCCCGGCCCCGGGCGCCGCCCGCCGGTGGCGCCACTGGCCCCGGCGGCGCACGGCGCGGGCATGGTTTCAGATGCGACTTCACGCCGGGCTGGTGTCTAATACGCGCCCCCCACGCGGCGCACTCCCGTGACGCTCCCCGATTCCGACCTCCGCCCCGGCCAGGAGGTGCTGCCTGACGACGGTGCCGTGGTCACCGCCGGACCGCTCACCCCGCCGCCGGACTCGGCCGGCACCTCCGCCGACGCGCGCGCGTTCCACCACTCGCCCGCCGAGGACGCGCAGGGCATGGTGCTGGCGACCCTGGTCGCCGCGCTGGGCCTGTCGGTGTTCGCCCACAGCGGCATCATGATCGGCGGCATGGCCGGGGTATCGTTCCTGCTGCACTACGCCCTGGGATGGAACTTCGGGCTGGTGTTCGTGCTGGTGAACCTGCCCTTCTACTGGATCGGCGTGCGCCGCATGGGCTGGGAGTTCACCCTCAAGACCTTCGCCGCGGTCGGGGCATGCGGGGTGCTGGCCGACCTGCTGCCGCGCTGGATCGGCTGGTCGCACATCAGTCCGGCATTCGCAGCCATCCTCGGCGGCGCGCTGTGCGGCCTGGGCATCCTGTTCTTCATCCGCCATCGCGCAAGCCTGGGGGGCATCGGCATCCTCGCCGTGCACCTGCAGCGCAGCCGCGGCATCAGCGCCGGCACCGTGCAGCTGGGGTTCGACACGCTGCTCATGGCCGCCGCGCTGCTGGTGCTGTCCCCGTCCAAGGTCATGTATTCGGCGCTCGGGGCGGTGGTGTTGAGCCTGGTGCTGATGTTCAACCACCGGCCACACCGCTACATGGGCGTGTGAGCCTCAGCGTGCCAGGCGCGCGTACAGGGCCCTGGCGTCGAACGGCGCCCTGACCTTGGCGTCGTTGTCGAAGTAGCAGTAGACGTCCCGCCGCCTGGCCGCGGGCGCCGGCGCATCCACGAACCGGCGGGCGTCTTCCGGCCCGGCGCCATCGGCCCAGGCGCGGATCCGGGCGGCCCAACGGTCCAGGGCCGCGTCGCTGTAGCCGCTCCGGTACAGCTCGGTGTCCCCGTGCAGGCGCAGGTACATGAAACCGGCGGTGACATCCTCCGCATACGGGAAGCGGCCCGGGGTATCCGAGACCACCAGCGCGACCCGGTGCCGGCGCAGCAGGCGGATGAAGCCCGGGTCGTCAAAGCTTTCGTGGCGGATTTCCAGGGCGTGGCGCAGCCGGCGGTTGGGTCCGTCCGGCAACGCGATGCGGCCCCGCATCCGTTCCGGTTCGTACTGGCGTGCCAGGGCCAGCGCGGCGTCGGTGTCCCGCGGCAGCAGCCCGAGGAAGGCGTCCAGCACCTGCGGCTCGTAGCGCATCGCCGGCGGCAGCTGCCACAGCAGCGGTCCCAGGTGGCGGCCCAGCTGCAGCACGCCGGATGCGAAGAAGTTGGCCAGCGCGGCGTGGACCTCGCGCAGCCGGAGCATGTGGGTCACGTAGCGCGGGCCCTTCACCGCGAACACGAAGTCGCGCGGCACCTGCTGTGCCCAGGCGGCCCAGCTGGCCGGTGACTGCAGCGAATAGAACGAGCCGTTGAGCTCGATGCTGGCGAAGCTGTGCGCGGCGTACTCCAGCTCGCGGCGCTGCGGCAGCTCCGGCGGGTAGAACACGCCCCGCCAGGGCTTGTAACGCCAGCCCGAGATGCCGATGCGGATGGCCATGGCCCGATCATCGCCCGCGTCGCGGGCACGGCCGGGTGAAGGCTCAGCCGCTCGCGTCCATCCACGGCAAAGCGTGGGTGGCCAGCAGCCGCCGGTGGGCGGGGCAATCCGCCCGGTGTGCGCCGGGCAGGTACCCCAGCGACATCAGGAACTCGCCGGTGATCTCGCCACCGGTGAAGCGGAAGCTGCGCTTGAACAGCTTCACCCACCCGGGCTTGTCCAGGGGGTGGTGGGCGTCCAGCCACTGCGCGAACCCGCCATGGCTGTCGCGCATGCGCAGCACCACCCCCGCGTTGTGGATCGCCGCCTCGATCTTGAGCCGGTTGCGGATGATGCCCGGGTCGCCCAGCAGGCGGGTGCGGTCGGCCTCGCCATAGGCCGCCACCTTCGCCACATCGAAGCCGTCATAGGCATGCCGGAAGCCCTCGCGCTTGCGCAGCATCGTCTCCCAGCTCAGACCGGCCTGGTTGATCTCCAGCACCAGGCGCTCGAACAGCACCGCCTCGGCCCGCTGTGGCACGCCGTATTCGTGGTCGTGGTACGGGCCATGGAGCGGGTGGCCCGGGGCGATGTCGCAGTAACCGGACATGGTTGGCGTCTCCAGGAAGGCGGGCATTGTCGCAGGACGGCGGCGGGCGCGCCGCGCCGGCTAGAATGGCGCCATGTCCGACCCCTCCGGAAACCTCGCCAGCCAGCTGCTGGTCGCTTTGCCCGCGCTGGCCGACCCCAACTTCGCCCGTTCCGTCGCGCTGGTCTGCCAGCACGACGGCGAAGGGGCCATGGGCGTGGTCATCAACCGCCCGTCCGAATACACCCTGGGCCAGGTGCTGTCCCAGATGGGCATCGGCAGCGACGACCCGGCGCTGTGCGCGCGGCCGGTGCTGCATGGCGGGCCCGTGCACCAGGAACGGGGATTCGTGATCCACGATGGTGACCGGGCCTGGGATTCCAGCCTGCGCGTGCGCGAGGGCCTGTACCTGACCACCTCGCGCGACGTGCTCGAGGCGATGGCCGTCGGCGAAGGGCCTGCGCACGCGGTCGTGGCGTTGGGATGCGCCGGATGGGGTGCCGGCCAGCTCGAACAGGAACTGGCCGACAACACCTGGCTGACGGTGCCGGGCGATTCCGAAGTGCTGTTCGAACTGCCGCTGGACAGCCGCTGGCAGGCGGCCGCCACCCGGATCGGCGTGGACCTGTTCCGCCTGGCCGGCTACAGCGGACATGCCTGAGCCACACGCGACCGCGTTGCCGGCGCCCGATGCGATCGTGCTCGGGTTCGACGTCGGCTCCCGCCGGATCGGCGTGGCCGTGGGCAGCGCGTTCTCCGGTGCGCGCCCGGTCGCGGTGATCGACGTGCATGCCGCCGGTCCCGACTGGACCGCCCTGGATCGCCTGCGCAGCCAATGGGGTCCCGGGGGGCTGGTGGTGGGCGACCCGCTGACGCTGGACGGACAGGACCAGCCGGCCCGCCGTCGCGCGCGTGCGTTCGCCCATGCCCTGCGCGAGCGTTACCGCCTGCCGGTGGCCATGATCGACGAGCGTTCCAGTTCGGTGGAGGCCGCGCAGCGCTTCGCGCGCGGCCGCGCCACTGGCAGTCGCCGCCGCGGCGATGCGGCCCGGCTGGACGCCGACGCCGCGGCCGTGATCGTCGAGCGTTGGCTCGCCGCACCCGGGCAGGCCTCGCCGCCCTGACGCACCCCGTTTCCTTTCCATGCCGACCGCGCCGGCACCGCCGGCCCCACAGGACCACGACCGATGACGCCCCAACTCGACTCCGACGGACGCCTGCGCCACCTGCTGACCCTGGAGGGCCTGCCGCGTTCGATCCTGCTGCAGCTGCTGGACCGCGCCGGCCAGATCCGCGATGCAGCCGTCGGGCGTGTGGGCAAGCGCACGGTGCTGGCCGGCACCGCCGTGTGCACGCTGTTCTTCGAGCCCTCCACCCGTACCCGCAGCTCGTTCCAGCTGGCGGCGCAGCGGCTGGGCGCGGACGTGCTGAATTTCGATGCCTCCACGTCGTCCACCCGCAAGGGCGAGACCGCGCGCGACACGCTGCGCAACCTGGAAGCGATGGGCGTGCGCGGCTTCATCGTGCGCCACCCCGAGGACGGCGCGGTCCAGGCACTGGCCGACGCGGCCGGCGAGGGCACCGCGCTGCTCAATGCCGGCGACGGACGCAGCGCGCACCCCACCCAGGGGCTGCTGGACATGCTCACCCTGCGCCAGGCCAAGGGCAGCGACTTCTCCAGGTTGAAGGTGCTGATCGTCGGCGACGTGAAGCATTCGCGCGTGGCCCGCTCGGACCTGCACGCACTGCGCACCCTGGGTGCCGGCGAGATCCGCGTATGCGGACCGGCGACGCTGCTGCCGGATGCCGCGATGTCGGGGGGCTGCGTCGTAGGCGAGGATTTCGACGCCATGCTGGAGGGCGTGGACGCGGTGATGATGCTGCGCCTGCAGCGGGAGCGCATGGAGGAGGGGCTGGTGCCTTCGCTGGAGGACTACCACGCCCGCTACGGCCTCACCGCAGAGCGCCTGAAGCGCGCGGCGCCGGACGCGGCCGTGCTGCATCCGGGGCCGATCAACCGTGGCGTGGAGATCACCGACGAGGTCGCCGATGGTCCGCAGTCCTGGGTGCTGCGCCAGGTCGGCAACGGCGTGGCCGTGCGGATGGCGGTGCTGGAGCACCTGCTCGGCTGACGGTTGCCGCCTGCCGGCGAATCGTCCAGGTCGGGCCGGACGTGCCGATCGCAGAGGCGGGCCATCCGGCGATGCTCTCGCCCGAGCTCGGGTACGGCGTTCCCCCGGCGGAGCCGACGCTTCCGATGCCTCGCGCAGCCGCTTTGGGCGCGGCGGCATGGCAAGGACGTACGCAAGGCGGGGGCGGCCGCCGCACGGCGTCCGCCCTGCCGCGGTTTACGGGGCGACCGCGTCCTGCGCTGGGTGCGGGGCGTCCGCCATGGTGACCGCACGTGCCGAATCGACCAGGCGCAGGAACTCGTGGCGCAGGCCGAACGGATCCTGGCCGGTCGCGCCGCGGGCGGTGCGCTCGACGTCGTCCCAGTTCCAGCTGTCCACGTACTTCCCGCCGCGCAGCAGGTCGGCGTAGCCGGCGACGGCGGCGGCGAAGCGCAGCGACTGGCTTGCCTGCGGACGCAGCGAAGAGCGCAGCACCGCCGTTTCGATCAGGCGGCTCTCCTCCTGGCCCGGCCGCTTGTATCGCAGGCGCAGGTGGGCCAGCTCGCCGGACCTGGCGCCTGCGGCCGGCACGGCTTGGCCGTAGCGCAAGGCGGGCAGCCGTTCGGCGCCGGAGCCGGCGAGGGTGATCTCATACAGTGCCGTGACCTCGTGGCCGGCGCCGATGTCGCCGGCGTCGACCCTGTCGTTGGCGAAATCCTCCTCGCGCAGCAGGCGGTTCTCGTAGCCGACCAGGCGGTACTCGGAGACCAGCGCCGGGTTGAACTCGACCTGCACCTTCACGTCGCTGGCGATGGTGAGCAGCGTGGCCTGCATCTGGCGCACGAGCACCCGGCGCGCCTCGTCCAGGGTGTCGATGTACAGGTGCTGGCCGTTGCCGGCGTCCGCCAGCCGTTCGGCCATGCCGTCGTTGTAGTTGCCCGTGCCAAACCCCAGGGTCGACAGGGCCACGCCGGAGCGGCGCTGGTCGGCGACCAGGTCCAGCAGCGCGCCACGGTCGGTGATGCCGACATTGAAGTCCCCGTCGGTGGCCAGCAGGATCCGGTTCACGCCGCCATCCACGTATGACTGCCGCGCCATTGCATAGGCCAGGCGGATGCCTTCGCCGCCATTGGTGCTGCCGCCCGCGCGCAGGCTTTCCAGCGCGGCGAGGATCTCGCCCTGGCGGTCGCCCGGTGTCGGTGGCAGCACCAGGCCGGCGCTGCCGGCGTAGGCCACGATCGACACCCGGTCCTCGGCGCGCAGGTGCGGCAGCAGCTGGGCGAAGGCCTTCCTCAGCAGCGGCAGCTTGCGCTCGTCCTCCATCGAGCCGGAGGTGTCGACCAGCAGCACCAGGTTCGCGGCCGGCAACCGGGTCTTGTCCACGTCATAGCCCTTGATGCCGATCATCAGCAGCTGGCGGGCGGGATTCCACGGTGCCGGTGCAAGCTCGGTCGTCACCCGGAATGGCACCTCGCGCGTGGCCGGTGCCGCATGGCCGTAGTCGAAGTAGTTGAGGAATTCCTCCACCCGCACCGCATCGGCCGGCGGGCGGGTTCCGTCGCGCAGCATGCGCCGGACATTGGCGTAGCTGCCGGTGTCCACGTCCACCGAAAAGGTCGACACCGGGGCCTGGCGGGTGCGCCGCACCGGGTTGTCCTCGCGCGCGTCGTAGCGCTCGGTGTTGGCGCGTGGTGGCGCCGGTACCGGCATCGGGCGGGCCAGGGCATGCAGGGCCATTGCCGGCGCCGGCGGCGCGGGCGGAGCTGGCTCATGCAGTCGTCCGCGCGCGTGCGCGGCGGCGCGGGATTCGGCCGCCGCCTGCGTCCGTGCCACGGTGTCCGCTGGCGTCCCGGTCTCACCCGGGCTGGGGGATGTCTGGCAGGCGCCCAGCAGCAGCGTGAAGAGCGCGGCGGCGGTCAGGGCCTTGGAAAGCGGAAGGGGGGTGCGCATGGCGGCATCTCGGGAGGGTCCATCCAGGCAAACGTCCCGGCCGCGCCGACGGGGTTAGGGGATGCCGGCCGCCCGCACGCGCGTTCAGGCCAATTCGTGTTCGAACCCGATGCCCAGCCCCGACATGCCCTTGCGTTCGTCCTCCAGGTCGCCGCGCAACAGCGCGCGGTCCTCCACCCAGGCCCGTGGCAGCGCCAGCCGCAGCGTCGCCTGGCCGGCGGCCAGCTCCAGCGGCGGCAGCGGGTCGCTCTCGTGGGAGCGGTGCAGCAGGACGGCCAGCCGCAGCAGGGCGGCCTTGCGCCGCGCCGACAGCAGCAGGCGGTCCGGCAGCGCGTCGAACGCCGACCTCGGCACGCTGCGGCGGTGGGTGCGCACCAGCGCCGCCAGCACCTGCTGCTCCTGACGCGAGAAGCCGGAAATATCCGAATGCTCGAGGATGTAGGCGCCGTGCAGGTGGTACTGGCTGTGGGCGATGGCAAGGCCCAGTTCGTGCACGCTGGCGGCCCAGCCCAGCATGCGCGCATCGTCCTCTTCCAGGCCCCAGGCGCCGGCGACCTGGGCGAACAGCTGCAGCGCGGTGGCTTCCACCCGTGCAGCCTGGCCGGTGTCGATGCCATAGCGCTGCACCAGTGCCTGGACCGAGATGTCGCGCGGATCGTTGCCGCTGGCCCGGCCGAGCATGTCGTACAGGATGCCCTCGCGCATGGCCGCCTTGCTGACCAGCAGCTTCTCCAGCGCCAGCGCCTGGAAGGCCGCCTCGAGCACCAGCACGCCGCCGGCGATGATCGGCCGGCGGTCCGAGGACAGGCCGGGCAGGTCGATGTCGTCGATGCTGCGCGCCTGCAGCAGGCGGTCGCGCAGCTGCGGCAGCGCCGCGGCCATGATCGCGCCCTTGGTCAGCTTCATGGCCACGCAGATCTCGCTGATGGCCTTGTGCGTGCCGGAGGAGCCGAGCGCCTCGTCCCAGCCGCGCGCGCGGTACAGCCCCGCAAACTGGCCGAACTCGGCGCTGATCACGTCCAGCGCCTCCTTCCAGCGCTTCTTCGACAGCTTGCCGTCGGGAAAGAAGCGGCGCGTGGAGGCGATGCAGCCGGCCTGGCGGCTCTCGCGTTCGATCGGCTCGAAGCCGCGCCCGATGATGAATTCGGTCGAGCCGCCGCCGATGTCGATCACCAGGCGCTGGTTGCCTGGCTTGGGCGGCTGCGCGTGGGCCACGCCCAGGTAGATCAGGCGCGCCTCCTCGCGGCCGGAGACCACCTCCACCGGATGGCCCAGTACCGCCTCGGCCTCGGCCAGGAACGCCTGCGGCTCCCGCAGGCGGCGCACGGTGTTGGTGGCCAGCGCGCGCACGTGCAGGCGCTCCACGCCACGCAGGCGCTGGCCGAAGCGGGCCAGGCACTCCAGCGCCCGTTCGCGAGAATGCGGCGCCAGCCCGCCCTTGCCGTCCAGGCCGTCGGCCATGCGCACGGTCTCGCGCAGGCGATCGACCACCCTCAGTTCGCCCAGCGAATAGCGGGCGAGCACCATGTGGAAACTGTTGGAACCCAGGTCGATCGCGGCCAGCGCGTCGCCATCCTGGACCTGTGGGCGTAATGCGGGGGAGTGCGGCATTGGCGAATCTTAGCGGATGGGCATCGCCGGGCCGTGTGGTCGCGCCCCGGACGGGGCCTAGAGCGCGTCGAGCAGGGCCTGCTGGGCCGAGTGCGCCGGTTCGCCGGGTGCCGGTTCGCAGCGCCGGTAGACGCCGTCGGCACCCAGTTCCCAGGCGTTGACGTTGTCGGCCAGGCAGTTCTGCAGGACTTCCCGCTCGATCCGCTCCACCAGGGCCGGGTCCAGTACCGGGAAGCAGGTTTCCACCCGCCGCAGCAGGTTGCGTTCCAGCCAGTCGGCGCTGGCGCAGTACATCTCGGGACTGCCGTCGTTGCCGAACCAGTAGACCCGGCTGTGCTCCAGGAAGCGGCCCACGATCGAGCGCACCCGGATGTTGTCCGAGATGCCCGGCAGCCCGGGGCGCAGGGTGCAGGCGCCGCGCACGATCAGGTCGATCTGCACGCCGGCCTGGGACGCCTGGTACAGCGCCCGGATCACCTGTGGCTCGTTGAGGGCGTTCATCTTGGCCACGATCCGTCCACTGCGGCCCGTCGCCGCCAGCTGCGCCTCGCGGTTGATCCGGCTCAGCAGCCCGCTGTGCAGGGTGAACGGTGACTGCAGCAACCGCCGCAGCCGGATCGACGGCGCCAGCCCGGACAACTGCTGGAACAGCAGGTGCACGTCGTTGCCGATCTCCGGCTCGGCGGTGAGCAGCCCCAGGTCGGTGTAGGCGCGTGCCGTGCCGCTGTGGTAGTTGCCGGTGCCCAGGTGCACGTAGCGGCGGAGGCGGCGGCCCTCGCGGCGCACGATCAGCATCATCTTGGCGTGGGTCTTGTACCCGACCACGCCATACACGACCTGCACGCCCGCCTCCTGCAGGCGGTCGGCCACACCGAGGTTGGCGTCCTCGTCGAAGCGCGCGCGCAGCTCGACCACGACGGTGACGTCCTTGCCGTTGCGGGCCGCCTGCACCAGCGCGTCGACGATCGCCGACTCCTTGCCCGTGCGGTACAGCGTCTGCTTGATCGCCAGCACGTCCGGGTCCACCGACGCCTGCTGCAGCAGTTCCAGCACCGCGCTGAAGGAATCGAACGGGTGGTGAAGCAGCACGTCGCCGCGGGCCACCGTCTCGAACGCGTTGCCGTCCTCCAGCCGGTTGCGCGGGCTGAAGGCCGGGTACTTGAGCTCGGGCCGCTGCACCAGCTCGTGCACCTGGATCACCCGGTTGAGGTTGACCGGTCCGTCGATGTAGTAGACCGCGTTGTCTCCCAGTTCGAAGTTCTGCAGCAGGGTGCGGACGATCGGGCGCGGGCAATCGTGGGCGATCTCCAGGCGCACGGCGGGGCGGTAGCCGCGCCCCACCAGCTCGCTGCGCAGGGCCGAGGCGAGGTTCTCCACCTCGTCCTCGTCCAGCACCAGCTCCGAATTGCGGGTGACCCGGAACTGGTAGGCGCCGGTGACCTTCATCCCCGGGAACAGCTCGTCGACGAAGGCCGCCAGCATCGAGGACAGCAGCACGAAGGCCTGCTCGTTCTTGCCGCGCAGGCGCGGGGGCAGCTCCACGATGCGGTTGAGCGAGCGCGGCGCGCGGACGATGGCCAGGTGGCCCTGGCGGCCGAACGCGTCCATGCCTTCCAGCACCACCACCACGTTCAGCGACTTGTTGAGGATCCGCGGGAAGGGATGGGAAGGATCCAGTCCCAGCGGCGACAGCACCGGCAGCACGTTGTTGCGGAAATACGCACGCAGCCACAGGCGCTGGCGCGGTGTCCAGGCCTGGCGCTGAAGGATGCGCACGCCGGCCTCCCCCAGCGCCGGGCGCAGCACCTGGTTCCAGCAGCGGTACTGGGCGTCGACCAGTTCGGCGGCGCGCGAATGGATGGCCTCCAGCAGCTGCGACGGCGCGATGCCGTCGCCTGCCGGCGGCAGCCCGAACTGCATGGCGTGGCGCACGGTGGCGGTACGGATCTCGAAGAACTCGTCGAGGTTGGTGCAGGAGATGCACAGGAAGCGCAGCCGCTCCAGCAGGGGCACCTGCGGGTCCAGCGCCTGCGCCAGCACCCTGAAGTTGAAATCCAGCTGCGACAGCTCGCGGTTGAGGTACAGCCCCGGATCGCGCAGCGGATCGGCCGGTTCCTGGGCATTGGGCAGCGCGACCGGCTGCAGGTTCCCGGTACTCATCTCGGCATCGACATCCTGTAGGTTCACGGCGTGGCCCCGTGGGTGGCCTGATCATGCACCGGACGCACCCGCTCCGGCCCGAAGTGGCAGGCAAACACGCTGCCCTGGCCGACGCTGCTGCGGATCGACAGCCGGGCCTGGTGCAGCCCCAGCACGTGCTTGACGATGGAAAGCCCCAGCCCGGTGCCGCCGCTCTCTCGCGAGCGGCTGCTGGACACGCGGTAGAAGCGTTCGGTCAGCCGCGGGATGTGCTCGGCGGGGATGCCGTAGCCGGTGTCGTGTACCGCCAGCACCACGCCGCCGTCGGCGCTGCGGGAGAACTCGATGGTGATGGTCCCGCCGCTGGGCGTATAGCGCACCGCGTTGGTGGCCAGGTTGGAGAACGCGCTGTGCAGCTCGCGGGTGGAGCCCAGCAGGTCGCAGCCGGCGAGGTCGCGGACCTCGATCACGTGGCGGCCCTGGCTGAAGGCCTCGGCCTCGCGCCTGAGGGTCGCCAGCACCGGCGCCATCGCCACCGTCTCTTCCGGCAGGCTCTCGCGCGACTCCAGGCGGGAGAGGGTCAGCAGGTCCTCCACCAGCTGGGTCATGCGCTGCGACTGCTTTTGCATCTCCGCCAGCATCGGTGCCCACTCGGGCATTTCCTCGCCGTCGAGCATGTCCAGGTACCCGTGGACCACGGTCAGCGGCGTGCGCAGCTCGTGCGAGACATTGGCGACGAAGTCCCGCCGCATCTGCTCCAGGTGCAGCAGCTTGCTGACGTCGCGCGCCACCAGCAGCCAGTAGTCCTCGGAGTAGGGGATCAGCCGCAGGTTCAGGCGCAGGCCCGGATCCAACGGCCCCGGGGCGTCCAGGATCGGCTCGGCATTGCGCCCGGAGGCCATCCAGCGCGCCATTGGCAGCGGCTGCAGGCGGTCGGCCACCGGCGCACCCAGGTCGCGCGGGTGGGCCAGGCCAAGCAGGTCGGTGGCAGCGGGGTTGAACCACAGGATGCGCTGGGTGTTGCGGTCGATCACGACGACCGCATCCGGCAGTGCGGTCGCCGCGGCGCGGTAGGCACGCAGCATGTCCAGCAGCCGACGCTTGCGCGCGCGCATCTCCGCCTGGTTGCGGTGGAGCAGGCGGTCCAGTTCGTTCCAGGCGCCATGGCCGCGCGCCGGCTCCCAGTGCCGGCGGCCGGTCAGCCCGGTGAGCACGCGGCGCAGCCGCCAGTAATGCCAGGCCAGCACGCCCAGCGCGGTGGCGGCCATCACCAGCCCTGGCCGGCCGAGCACGATTCCCAGCAGGCAGGCGCCGGCCAGCAGGGCGGACAGCACCGACAGCGTGCGCCACCAGGCCGAACGCAGCCTAGCCTGTTCGTCCCGCGCGCTGTCCTGGGTGCGCAGTTCCAGTTCCGGATCGGAAAACGGTCGGGTGTCGCCGGGCGCCGTGCGGGCAGGGCGGTTGTCCATCCGTGCGGGGGCTCAGGCCGAAGCCGAGAAGCGGTAGCCGGCGCCGCGTACGGTCTGCACCATGCCGTCCACGGCGAACGGCTCCAGGGTGCGGCGCAGCCGCCGGATATGCACGTCGATCGTGCGTTCCTCCACGTACACGCTGCCGCCCCACACGTGGTCCAGCAGCTGGGCGCGGGTGTAGACCCGGTCCGGGTGGGTCATGAAGAAATGCAGGAGGCGGTACTCGGTCGGGCCGATCGGTACCGGCGCCTCGCCGGCGAACACCCGGTGGGCGGCCCCGTCGATGCGCAGCGCCCCGGCCGAGACGCTGCCGTCCTCGTCGTCCTCGCGCGAGCGCCGCATCACCGCGCGGATCCGCGCCAGCAGCTCGCGGGCGGAGAACGGCTTGACCACGTAGTCGTCCACGCCGGCCTCCAGGCCGCCGACGCGGTCGTTTTCCTCGCCACGGGCGGTGAGCATGATGATCGGGACCTCGCGGGTCAGCGCCTCGCGGCGCCAGCGCCGGGCCAGTTCCAGGCCGCTGGTGCCCGGAAGCATCCAGTCCAGCAGGATCATGTCCGGGACCCGGTCGGCGATCGCCGCCTGGGCCTCGCGCGCGTCACCCGCGTGCACCGGGATGTACTCGCCCTTGCGCAGGGCGAAGGCGACCATGTCCCTGATCGCGGGTTCGTCATCGACGATGAGGATCTGCTTCTGCACGCCGGGCCTCCTGTATCGCCGGTCATTAGACTACCGTCCGGTGACACCTTTATGACACCGGCTGCCGTCCGATGTCAGCGACGTTGCATGTCCGGGTCGCGTATGCCCTGCCGGCGGAGCTCCAGCACCGTGGGGGTGATGCTGGCGATCCTGGCGTCGATGCGCGCGCGCGCCACGTAATCCAGGTCGCCGCGCTTCTTCAGCGTCTCCAGCTGGATCAGCGCCTGCTCGGGGCGGCCGTTGAGGAACGCGGCCTCGGCGTAGGCTTCGCCGGCGCGCGCCTCGTCGCCCGCCAGCTCGCAGGCGCGGGCGTAGGTGCGCTGGAACACCGGGTCGCTGCCGGCGCGCGACAGCAGCGGGCGAAGCACCTCCTGCGCCCGCCGCCCGGCCTGCGTGCCGCCCTGGGCGACCAGTATCCGGGCGTAGGTGAGCGCGACCGGACGGTTGCCCGGGTGGCGCCGGACCAGGTCGTCCAGCCGCGCGTTGGCTGCCGCCGCCTGCCCGGAACGCGACTCCGCCTCGGCCAGCGCCAGGGACACCCACAGGTTCTGCCGGTCCGCGTCCAGCAGCGTGCGCAGCTCGGCGGCCACGGCCGCCGGCTCGCTGTCCAGGCGCACCAGCGCCAGGCCGTAACGTTGCGCCGGGGTGAGGCCGTCCTTGCTGGCCCGGCGCAGGGCTTCGTACTCGCGCACCGCACTGTCGGTGGTGGGTGCGCTGAGCGCGCGCAGGCGCTCCTGGGCCCAGGGGAAATAGCCCGTCTCGCCGGTGGCCCCGGCGCCGAGCCCACCCAGCTGCAGCCCCGCCGGCAGCAACGGATTGCCGCGCCCGACCGGCAGCGCCGGCGGCGGCGCGTCGATGTCCGGCGCGACCCGCTCCACCCGCGAGACAGGCGTGCCATCGGTATCGCCGACCGTGGTGGTGGCGGTGACGGCGCGCCCGCGGATCTGGTCGGCGCGCTGCTTGGCCTCGCTGATGCGGGTCGTGTTCACCGGGTGGGTGCGCAGGTACTCCGGCACGGCGTAGCCGCCGGAGTTGCCCCGCGTGGCGAAGGACATGCGGGCGAAGAAGTCGGCCATGGCATCCACGTCGTACCCCGTACGCGACAGGGTGCGGATGCCGATGCGGTCGGCCTCGTGTTCGTTGGAGCGCGTGTAGTTGATCTGGTTCTGCTGCATCAGGCCGATGGCGCTGACGATGGCCGCCTGCGACGCCTCGCCCGACGAGGAGCCGCCAGCCGCCTGCGCGGCCACGACCGCGGCGAGCATGCCCAGCAGGATCGGGACCTGGTCGCGCTGTGCGCGCTCGACGCTGCGCAGCACGTGCTGCTGGGTCACGTGGGCGATCTCGTGCGCCAGCACCGCAGCCACCTCGTCCTCCCGCTGGGCGGTCAGGACCAGACCGGCATTCATGCCGACGTAGCCGCCGAGGGTCGCGAAGGCGTTGATCTGCCGGTCCCGCAGCATGAACAGCGTGTACGCCTGCTCGGGGCGGTCGCTGTTTGCACCCAGGCGGTTGCCCAGCGACTGTAGCCAGTCGTCGACCAGCGGGTCGTCCAGCAGGTAACCGTAGTTGCGCAGCTCGCGCAGCATCATCCCGCCGTATTCCTCCTGGCGGGCGGGGGTCAGCAGTTCACCGGCGGAAGATCCGATGTCCGGCAGGCGCAGCCCCTCCTGTGCCGGGGCCGGCATGACCGGGAGCAGGGCGAGGGACAGCGCGGCGGCAAGGGGCAGGAGACGGGACAAGCGGGGCTCCGGAAGTGTCCGGCAGCATGCGCGGGACATGCGTCGGCCGGGTGAATCGTCGGTTAATCATCCCGGGCCGGCGCATGACGGCGGCATGCCACGTGGCCCGATACCATATCCGCTTCGACCCCCGAGCCTCGCCGGAGTTTCCCGTGCCCGATTCCCGTCCCCCGATCCGCATCTATTCCACCGCCATCTGCCCCTATTGCGTGGCCGCCAAGAACTTCCTCAAGAGCCAGGGCCGTGAATGGACCGAGATCCGCGTCGACCTGGACCTTGCCGAGCGCGAGAAGATGGTCAACCTGGCGCGACGCACCAGCGTGCCGCAGATCTTCGTCGGCGAGGTCCACGTCGGCGGCTATGACGACATGATGGCCATGCACCGCGCCGGCAGGCTGCTGCCGCTGCTGGATGGCCACTCCCCGGAGGCCGGCGCATGAGCGGTGGTGAGGACCGCATCCGCGAGTTCACCGAGTTCCGCCAGCGTATGAACCAGCGCATCCTGGCCGAGCCCAACCAGGTGGTGCGCCGCTTCTTCGCGCTGGACACCCAGACCTACCAGGCCGGCGCCCTGGACGTGAAGACCAAGGAGCTGCTGGGCCTGGTGGCGTCGATGGTGCTGCGGTGCGACGACTGCATCAGTTACCACGTCGCCCAGTGCCACCAGGCGGGCGTCAGCCGCGAGGAGTTCTTCGAGACCTTCTCGGTCGGTCTGGTCGTGGGCGGTTCGATCGTGATCCCGCACCTGCGCCGGGCCGTGGATTTCCTCGACAGCCTGGAAGCGGGCGAGGCCGGGCAGCCGCCGGCCCACGAGCACGGCTGAGTAAGCAGGGCGGTGCGGTGGCCTCGGCAGGCCGCCCCGCCGGCGCCGGAGTTGGCCTGCGGCCAAGGTCGGAGTGGGTATTCAGCCGGGATGGGGCATAATTTCAACAACAACTTTCCCTCCCCGCGCGGCCGGACCCGTTCCGGACCTGCCGTGCCTGTCCGGAATCAATCCACATGACCCAGAAGATCACGGTCATCCGCGGCGACGGCATCGGCCCGGAGATCATGGATGCAACCCTCCACGTGCTGGACCAGCTGCAGGCCGGCCTGGAGTACGAGTTCGCCGACGCCGGCGTGGTGGCGCTGGAGAAGCACGGCGACCTGATGCCGAAGGAGACCCTGGACTCCATCGCGCGCAACAGGGTCGCCCTCAAGAGCCCGCTGACCACTCCGGTCGGCGGCGGCTTCACCTCGATCAACGTCAGCCTGCGCCGCCACTTCGACCTGTATGCGAACGTGCGGCCGGCCATCTCGTTCCCGAACACCCGTTCGCGCTACGAGAACATCAACATGATCACGGTGCGCGAGAACACCGAAGGCGCCTACCTGGCCGAGGGCCAGGAAGTGTCGGCCGACGGCGAGGTCGCGATCTCCGGCGCCAAGGTCACCCGCAAGGGCTCCGAGCGCATCGTGCGCTACGCCTTCGAGCTGGCCCGGGCCACCGGGCGGAAGAAAGTGACCGCGGTGCACAAGGCCAACATCATCAAGTCCACCTCCGGCCTGTTCCTCAACGTGGCCCGCGAGGTCGCCGCGCATTACCCGGACATCGAGTTCCAGGAAATGATCGTGGACAACGCCTGCATGCAGCTGGTGATGCGCCCCGAGCAGTTCGACGTGCTGGTCACCACCAACCTGTTCGGCGACATCATCTCCGACCTGTGCGCCGGCCTGGTCGGCGGCCTGGGGCTGGCTCCGGGCGCCAACATCGGTGAGCACGCGGCCATCTTCGAAGCGGTGCACGGCACCGCCCCGGACATCGCCGGCAAGGGCATCGCCAACCCCTGCGCGCTGCTGCTGGCGGCCGCGCAGATGCTGGACCACATCGGCCAGCCGCAGAACGCCGAGCGCCTGCGCAAGGCGATCGTGGCGACGATGGAGGCCAAGGATTCGCTCACCGGCGACCTGGGCGGCACCGGCACCACCATGGGCTTTGCCCGCGCGATCGCTGGCCGGCTGTAAGCGGCAGGGCGGGGCGGCAAGACCGCGGGGGCGCTTCGTCGCCCCCTTTCTTTGGCTGCGCCGCGGATCCCGGAACGCGAACGGGCGCCCTGGGGCGCCCGTTGCGATGCTGCGATGCGGGCCGGATCAGTCGCGCGACTGCAGCTTGGACAGCAGCCGCAGGAATTCGACATACAGCCAGACCAGGGTGACCATCAGCCCGAATGCGCCGTACCACTCCATGAACTTCGGCGCGCCCTGCTCGACGCCCGTTTCGATGAAGTCGAAGTCCAGCACCAGGTTCAGGGCGGCGATCACCACCACGAACAGGCTGAAGCCGATGCCGATCAGGCCGGACTCGTGGATGTACGGGATGTTGATCCCGAAGAAACCCAGCGCGATGGTCGCCAGGTAGATCAGGGCGATGCCGCCGGTGGCCGCGACCACGCCGAGCTTGAAATTCTCGGTGGCCTTGATCAGGCCGCTGCGGTAGGCGAACAGCAGCGCGAACAGGGTGCCGAAGGTCAGCAGCACGGCCTGCATCACGATGCCGGGGAAGCGGGCCTCGAACACGGCGGAGATGCCGCCCAGGAAGAAGCCCTCGGCCAACGCATACAGCGGCGCGGTGACGGGCGACCACTGCTTCTTGAAGATCGTGACCATGGCAAGGATGAAGCCGGCGATCATGCCGCCCCACACATAGCCCATTCCGGTCACGCCGGCCTCGGTGATCTCCATCTGCGACCAGGCGAAGGTGCCGGTGACAACCGCCAGCAGCAACAGCAGGCCGGTCTTGTTGACGGTGCCGTTGAGCGTCATCGCCCCGGCGTCGCGGGACACGACGGTGCCGCTGCCGAGGTCGAGGAAGGTGGATTCCTTCAATGCGGGATTTCCGCTGCGCATGTCGCTTTCGCTCCTTCGATCGTAGGGATGGGACGAAGGATACAGGCTGGCGCGTCGGTCGCGGGTACCGCCCGCCGCTACCGCCCTCCCGGTGTGTCCGGGGGCCTCGGCGCGGGGTGGTGCGAAAGGCGGGACTCGAACCCGCACGGGGGTTACCCGCTGGAACCTAAATCCAGTGCGTCTACCAATTCCGCCACTTTCGCATGCGGGCGCATTCTAGCCGCGTCGCTGGGCGATACGGGAGAGCGCCAACGAAAAACGCCCGGCGGTGCCGGGCGTCTTCTACAGGGTGGTGGGCCGTCAAGGATTCGAACCTTGGACCTACTGATTAAGAGTCAGCTGCTCTACCAACTGAGCTAACGGCCCCCTGAAACCTGAGCCGCGCAGTGTAATGACACCTTGCGGCCAGTGCAACACCGGAATCGAAAAATCTCCGGACTCGCGTTGTTGGGTGGGGTGGCTGAGGGGATTCGAACCCCCGACCACTGGAATCACAATCCAGTACTCTAACCAACTGAGCTACAGCCACCACAGATGGAACAATGATACCGCCGACGCCTCGGATGGCGCGCCCGGCAGGAATCGAACCTGCAACCCCCGACTTAGAAGGTCGGTGCTCTATCCGGTTGAGCTACAGGCGCACAACACGGCTCGCATCGCCTGCCTCCGGCAGATGGTCGGGGTAGAGGGATTCGAACCCCCGACATCCTGCTCCCAAAGCAGGCGCGCTACCAGACTGCGCTATACCCCGGCGTTCTGGTTCCGGCTCCGGTAGGCCGGAATCCGGCTCCCGGAGCAGGTTCCGCTCCGCAAGGCCGGCTATTGTCGGGAATGCCCGGATCGCCTGTCAATGGCATCGTGACAAATACTGGCGCGCCCGCCGGTGATCGTCCAAACTAGCGCGTTTTCCGCGCAGGCCGGCAGGATGTCGGTGCTGTCCGTCCACAAACCGATCGACCCGCGGCCAGCGCCGCGGCGCAGGAGCCAGACCACATGCAAGTTTCCGTCGAATCCACGGGCAACCTCGAGCGCCGCCTTAACTTCAGTTTGCCGGCGGAGCAGCTGCAGTCGGGCGTCAGCGGACGCCTGCGCGAGATCGCGCGCACCGCCCGCATCAAGGGCTTCCGTCCGGGCAAGGTCCCGGCCAGGGTGATCGAGCAGCGCTTCGGCGAGCAGGTCAAGGCCGAGGTGCTCGGCGCGCTGGTGCGCCAGAGCTTCGACGCCGCGATCCGTGAGAACGACCTGCGCCTGGCCGGCATGCCGCAGATCGACCGCGCGGGCGAGGGCGAGCTGGATTTCGTGGCCACCTTCGAGGTGGTGCCGGACTTCGGCGAGATCGACGTCGCCAAGCTGAACGTCACCCGCCACACCGCCGACGTCACCGACGCCGACATCGACCAGATGATCGACAACCTGCGCATGCAGCGCCGCACCTGGAACAAGGTCGAACGTGCCGCCGCCGAGGGGGACCTGGTGGCCGGTTCGCTGTGGACCGAGGCCGGTGATTTCCGCCAGCCGGCCGAGGGCGAGGAGCGTTTCACCACGGTGATCGGTTCGGCGCAGCTGCTGCCGGCGCTGGAAAGCGCACTGGTCGGCCTGGAGCAGGGCGTCGAGCATGTCCTCGACGTGGCCTTCCCGGAGAGCTGGCGCCAGGCGGAGCTGGCAGGCAAGACCGCCCAGGTCCACGTGACCCTGGGCCAGGTGTCCGAGCCGGTGCTGCCGGAGGTCGATGCCGGCTTCATCAAGAGCTTCGGCGTCAAGAGCGGGGAGATGGAGAAGTTCCGCGAGGACATCCGCACCAACCTCGAGCGCGAGCTCCGCGGCGCGTTGATGAACCGCCTGCGCCGCGAGGTCGGCGAGCAGCTGACCTCCACCTGGGCGCACGTGGAGCTGCCGCCGCGCCTGGTGGAGAGCGAGGCGCGCGGCATGCTGGCCCAGCAGGTCGAGCAGATCCGCCGCAACAGCGGCCGTGACCCGGGCCAGCCGCCGGCCGATGCCTGGCAGCAGTTCGTGGAGCCGGCGCGCAAGCGCGTGCTGGCCGGCCTGCTGGTGGGCGAGGTCGCGCGCCGCAACGAGCTGCGCCTGGATCCCAAGCGCCTGAACGAAACCCTGCGCCTGATCGCCTCGACCTACGAGGAGCCGGAGCAGGTCATTGAGATGTACCGCAACGACCCCCAGCTGATGCAGGGACTGCAGGCCCGGGTGATGGAAGAGCAGGTGATCGACTGGATCGCCGAGCGCGCCCAGCATACCGAGCAGGCGCTGTCGTTCCAGGACGCGATCCGGGCATGATGGCGCCGTGGCACGGGCGGCCTTCGGGTCGCCCGGCGCCATGGTAGACGGCCTGGCGTGCCAGCCAGGCGACCCCCACGATCCCGCACGAGGCGCACCGCAGCATGAGCATGATTCCGACCAAAGCCCTGAACCTGGTCCCGATGGTGGTCGAGCAGACCAGCCGCGGCGAGCGCGCCTATGACATCTATTCCCGCCTGCTCAAGGAACGGGTGATCTTCCTGGTCGGGCCGGTCGAGGACCACGTCGCCAACGTGATCATCGCGCAGATGCTGTTCCTGGAAGCGGAGAACCCCGAGAAGGACATCAGCCTCTACATCAACTCGCCCGGCGGGCTGGTGACGGCGGGCATGGCCATCTACGACACGATGCAGTACATCAAGCCGGATGTGAGCACCATCTGCGTCGGCCAGGCCGCCTCGATGGGCGCCGTGCTGCTGGCCGCCGGCGCCGCCGGCAAGCGCTATGCGCTGCCGAACTCGCGGGTCATGATCCACCAGCCGCTGGGCGGCTTCCAGGGCCAGGCCACCGACATCGACATCCACGCGCGCGAGATCCTCAGCATGCGTGCGCGCCTGAACGAGATCCTGGCCCAGCACACCGGCCAGAGCATCGAGACGATCGCCCGCGACACCGAGCGCGACAACTTCAAGAGCGCTGCCGAAGCCAAGGCCTATGGGCTGGTGGACGAGGTACTGGAACGGCGCTCGGAAGACTCCATCCAGGCCGGCTGACCGGATGGTCCCGCGGGTGCCGACGGCCTCCGCGGGGTCGCGCAAACCTGCGAGATACAGGCCCGGCGCGCTTCTGGCGCGGTTCCGGCCCTGTGCTATTCTCGCCCCCAAACCCGCCCTGGCGGGACGCAATACTGGAAAAGCACAAGCATGAGCGAAGACCGGCAAGGCCGTACCGGCGACGGCAACAAGATCCTCTACTGCTCCTTCTGCGGAAAGAGCCAGCACGAGGTGCGCAAGCTGATCGCCGGCCCCAGCGTGTTCATCTGCGATGAATGCGTGGAGCTTTGCAACGACATCATCCGCGAGGAGCTCGAGGAGAAGGCCCAGTCGGCGCGCAGCTCGCTGCCCAAGCCGCGCGAGATCCTCGAGGTGCTGGACCAGTACGTCATCGGCCAGCAGCGCGCCAAGAAGACCCTCGCGGTGGCGGTGTACAACCACTACAAGCGGATCGAGAGCCGGCAGCGCAACGAGGACGTGGAGCTCGCCAAGTCCAACATCCTGCTGGTCGGCCCGACCGGTTCGGGCAAGACCCTGCTGGCCGAGACCCTGGCCCGCCTGCTCAACGTGCCGTTCACCATCGCCGACGCCACCACGCTCACCGAGGCCGGCTACGTGGGCGAGGACGTGGAGAACATCATCCAGAAGCTGCTGCAGAAGTGCGACTACGATGTCGACAAGGCGCAGCAGGGCATCGTCTACATCGACGAGATCGACAAGATCTCGCGCAAGTCCGAGAACCCGTCGATCACCCGCGACGTGTCCGGCGAGGGCGTGCAGCAGGCGCTGCTCAAGCTCATCGAGGGCACCGTGGCCTCGGTGCCGCCCCAGGGCGGGCGCAAGCATCCGCAGCAGGAATTCCTGCAGGTGGACACCAAGAACATCCTGTTCATCGTCGGTGGCGCGTTCGCCGGGCTGGACAAGATCATCCAGCAGCGCAGCAGCGAGGCAGGCGGGATCGGCTTCGGCGCCAAGGTCAAGAGCAATGCGGTCAAGGCCGACACCGGCAAGCTGCTGGCCGAGGTGGAGCCCGAGGACCTGATCAAGTTCGGCCTGATCCCGGAGTTCGTCGGCCGTCTGCCGGTGGTGGCGACCCTCGAGGAGCTGGACGAGGCCGCCCTGGTCAAGATCCTCAGCGAGCCCAAGAACGCGATCACCAAGCAGTTCCGCAAGCTGTTCGAGATGGAAGGCGTGGAGCTGGAGTTCCGGCCCGACGCACTGTCGGCGATCGCCCGCAAGGCGCTCAAGCGCAAGACCGGCGCCCGCGGCCTGCGCACCATCGTCGAGTCGGTCCTGCTGGACACCATGTACGAGCTGCCCTCGGCCGAGAACGTCAGCAAGGTGGTGGTGGACGAGTCGGTGATCGAGCACAGGACCGAGCCGTACCTGATCTACCAGACCCCTGCCGCCGCCCCGCCGAAGGCCGCCTCGGGCGACTGACGGCCAGCCTCGCCGGCTTGGTGCCGACCCGGGCCCCCGCCACCCATGTGGCGGGGGCTTTCTTTTATTCCAAGTGACTGATTCCCATGGCATTGCGGGCCTGCGCTTGCATCGCCGGGGGGCTGCCCCCATAACGGGGGCAGGCGGCCATGCGGCCGTCGTCACCGCTTCCGGAGCTTCCATGTCCCGCACCCGATCCGACGTCCTTGAACTGCCCGTCCTGCCGCTGCGCGACGTGGTGGTGTTCCCGCACATGGTGATCCCCCTGTTCGTGGGCCGGGACAAGTCCATGCGCGCCCTGGAGCAGGCGATGGAGGCCGACAAGCAGATCCTGCTGGTGGCGCAGAAGTCGGCCGAGACGGACGATCCGGAGGCGGCCGACCTGTACTCGGTCGGCACCCTGGCCACCGTGCTGCAGCTGCTCAAACTGCCTGACGGCACGATCAAGGTGCTGGTGGAGGGCACTGCCCGCGTGCAGGTAAGCGACATCGCCGAGCGCGACGGCGCCCTGCACGGCCGTGGCGAGCTGGTGGACGTGGGCAGCGGCCGCGAGCCGCGCGAGATCGAGGCGGTCGCGCGCACCCTGTCCGGCCTGTTCGAGCAGTACGTCAAGACCAACCGCAAGCTGCCGCCGGAGCTGCTGCAGACCCTGTCCGGCATCGACGAGCCGGGCCGCCTGGCCGACACCATCTCCGCCCACATCGGCGTGCGCCTGGCTGACAAGCAGCGCCTGCTGGAGACCGTGGACACCGGCGAGCGGCTGGAACTGCTGGTCGGGCTGGTCGAGGGCGAGATCGACGTGCAGCAGATGGAGAAGCGCATCCGCGGACGGGTCAAGTCGCAGATGGAGAAGTCGCAGCGCGAGTACTACCTCAACGAGCAGATGAAGGCCATCCAGAAGGAACTGGGCGACCTGGACGATTCGCCGGGCGAGCTGGAGGAGCTGGCGCGCAAGATCGCCGATGCCGGCATGCCCAAGGCCGTGGAGACCAAGGCCAAGAACGAGCTCAACAAGCTCAAGCAGATGTCGCCGATGTCGGCCGAGGCCGCGGTGGTGCGCAACTACCTGGACTGGCTGCTGGGCGTCCCTTGGAAGAAGCGCAGCAAGGTGCGCAAGGACCTCAAGGTCGCGCAGGACACGCTGGACGCCGACCACTACGGCCTGGAGAAGGTCAAGGAGCGCATCCTCGAGTATCTGGCGGTGCAGTCGCGGGTCAAGCAGATGAAGGGTCCGATCCTGTGCCTGGTCGGCCCTCCGGGCGTGGGCAAGACCTCGCTCGGCCAGTCCATCGCCAAGGCCACCAACCGCAAGTTCGTGCGCATGAGCCTGGGCGGGGTGCGCGACGAGGCCGAGATCCGCGGCCATCGCCGTACCTACGTCGGCTCCATGCCGGGGCGCATCGTGCAGAACCTCAACAAGGTCGGCACCAAGAACCCGCTGTTCGTGCTGGACGAGATCGACAAGATGTCGATGGACTTCCGCGGAGACCCGTCCTCGGCGCTGTTGGAAGTGCTCGATCCCGAGCAGAACCACAGCTTCAACGACCACTACTTGGAAGTGGACCTGGACCTGTCCGAAGTGATGTTCGTGGCGACTTCCAACTCGCTCAACATCCCCGGACCGCTGCTGGACCGCATGGAAGTCATCCGCATCCCCGGCTATACGGAGGATGAAAAGCTGCGCATCGCCACCCGCTACCTGCTGCCGAAGCAGCTGAAGGCCAATGGGCTGAAGCCGGAGGAGCTGTCGGTGGCCGAGGACGCGATCCGCGACATCGTGCGCTACTACACGCGCGAATCCGGCGTGCGCAACCTCGAGCGCGAGATCGCAAAGATCTGCCGCAAGGTGGTCAAGGAGATCGCGCTGCGCGGCCCGGAGCCCGCCAGGAAGGTGGCCAAGGTCGCGAAAGCCGCCAAGGCGACCGCCCTGCGCAAATCCATCCGGAAGGGGGCGCTGGTCCAGGTGGACGCGGCGAACCTGGACAAGTACCTGGGCGTGCGCCGTTTCGACTTCGGCCGTGCCGAGGAGCAGAACGAGATCGGCCTTGTCACCGGCCTGGCCTGGACCGAGGTGGGTGGCGACCTGCTGCAGATCGAGGGCACGCTGGTCCCGGGCAAGGGCCAGCTGATCCTCACCGGGCAGTTGGGCGACGTCATGAAGGAGTCGGCCTCGGCCGCGCTGTCGGTGGTGCGTGCGCGCGCAGAGCGGCTCGGCATCGAGACCGACTTCCTGCAGAAGCAGGACGTTCACCTGCACGTGCCCGATGGCGCCACCCCGAAGGACGGACCGAGCGCCGGCATCGCGATGGTGACCGCACTGGTGTCGACCCTGACCAAGGTGCCGGTGCGCGCGGACATCGCCATGACCGGCGAGATCACCCTGCGCGGCAAGGTGACCGCGATCGGCGGCCTGAAGGAGAAGCTGCTGGCGGCGCTGCGCGGCGGCATCCGCACGGTGGTGATCCCGGAAGAGAACCGCAAGGATCTGGCCGACATTCCGGCCAACGTCACCGATGGCATGGAGATCGTGCCGGTGAAGTGGATCGACGAGGTGCTTGACCTGGCGTTGGAGCGCCCCCTGGCCCCGGCAGGCGGCAAGGCGGCGGTGCGCGGTGGCGGACGCACCGGCGGGCGCCGGCAGCGGCCCGCGCAGGACCGCACGGACGCCAGGCACTGATCCATCCAACAGTGCGTCCCTGCGTGCGGGTGGAGGTAGGAAACGCCCGCCGTTGCTGCCTTTCCGGCTTGCGGCTGCTGGGGGCGCCCTGTATAACGGGCGCACCCGCCGCCGGCCCGGCCGGGCGGCGGAACCAGACCCACCGGCACGTTCCACGGACGCGAACCGGTCAAAAAATCATCTCGCGGCGCCGCCGCACAGGGAGTAAACACGAATGAACAAAACCGATCTGATCGACTCCGTCTCCAGCGAAGCCGAACTGACCAAGGCCGAGGCCGCGCGCGCAGTCGACGCGATGATCAACTCGGTCACCAAGGCGCTGAAGAAGGGCGACGCGGTCACCCTGGTCGGCTTCGGTACCTTCCAGGTGCGCAAGCGCGCCGCCCGTACCGGCCGCAACCCGAAGACCGGTGAGACCATCAAGATCAAGGCCTCGAAGAACCCGGCCTTCAAGGCTGGCAAGGCACTGAAGGACGCTGTAAACTAACCAGCTCGCTGCCGAGGCGGTGCCACGCACCAGCGGGTGCTTAGCTCAGCGGTAGAGCGTCGCCCTTACAAGGCGAGGGTCGGGGGTTCGAAACCCTCAGCACCCACCAGCTTCGAAAGCGACGCGTTGGAAATAAAATTTGTGGGACGGGCTAGCACAACAGCGAAGAACGTCTTACAATAGCGGTCTGATGCGGAGTGGTAGTTCAGTCGGTTAGAATGCTGGCCTGTCACGCCGGAGGTCGCGGGTTCGAGTCCCGTCCACTCCGCCACTATCCGGAAAGCCCCGAGGGAAACCTCGGGGCTTTCTTCTTTTGCGCGGCAGGCACGCCCAAGCGCGCAGGCAGGCGCGCGCAGTTCCGGCAATCACCGTCTGTGGCGATTGCCGCCGTCTGCGGGCCGCAGGCGGCACGTGCGCGGTGCCGGATGGACGGTCCGCCCGCGGCGCGGTGCGTGCCGGTGGTTCGCCCGGGTCGGGCCCGGATCGGGCCGCGCCGGGTTACACTGCGCGGCTTACATTCGCCGCTATCCGCCGGGCTAACAATGCTGCAGAAACTTCGCGATCGGTCGTCGGGATGGGTCGCCACGATCATCATCGGCCTGCTGATGATCCCGTTCCTGTTCGTGGTCGACCAGAGCTACCTCGGTGGCATGGGCGCCAACAATGTCGCCCAGGTCAAGGCGCCTCCTTCCTGGTGGCGGGGTGCGCCGGGCTGGTGGCCGGTGTCGCTGCTGTGGGAACACGAGGAAGTCAGCGCGGACGAGTTCCGGCAGCGCTTCGAACAGGAGCGCATGCAGGCGCGCCAGCAGCAGGGCGAAGCGTTCGATCCGCGCCAGTTCGAGACCATCGAGAACAAGCGTCGCGTGCTCGACAGCCTGATCGACGAGAAGGCATTGCTGATGGCGGCCGAGCGGGCCGGCGTGGTGGTGTCCGACTCCGCCGTGCGCGATTACATCGCATCGATTCCCGACTTCCAGGTCGACGGCCGCTTCGACCAGGCCCGTTACCAGCTCGCGCTGTCGCAACAGTTCCCGCCGCGCACGCCCAAGCAGTTCGAGGAACTGGTGCGGCAGTCGTTGCAGCAGTCGCTTGTAGCGATAGGCGTGGGCAGCTCCGCGTTCGTGACCGATGCTGAAATGGACCGCCTGTTGCGCCTGTCCGGCGAAACCCGCGACGTGGAGCTGGCGCTGCTGCCGGACGTCGCGCAGGACACCGCCCCGGTGAACGATGCCGACGCGGAGGCCTGGTACAAGGCCAATCCGGCGGATTTCATGCGTCCGGAGCGGGTCACCATCGAATACGTGGAGGTCGGCCCGGAACAGGTCAAGACGCCGCCGCCGGCCGACGAGGCCACCCTGCGCAAGCGCTACGAGGAGGAGAAGGCCCGCTTCGCCGAGCCGGAGCGCCGCCTCGCCTCCCACATCCTGGTGCGCGTCCCCGAAGGCGGGGACGCGGCGGCGGCCGAACGCAAGGCCGCCGACCTGGCCCGCCAGGCGTCGGCTCCCGGTGCGGATTTCGCCGCTCTCGCCCGCGCGAATTCCGAGGACCCGGGCTCGCGCGAGAACGGCGGTGATCTGGGCTGGGTCGAGCAGGGCACCATGGTCGCGCCGTTCGAGGAGGCGCTGTTCGCCATGAAGGCCGGCGAGGTGCGTGGTCCGGTGAAGACCGATTTCGGCTGGCACGTGCTGCAGCTTCGCGAGATCAAGGAGGGCGCAGGCGTGTCCTTCGAGCAGGCGCGCGAGGAGCTGGCGCGCGAGCAGGCCCAGGCCGACCGCGAGCGCGCTTTCAGCGACCTTACCGGGCGGTTGACCGACCTGGTGTACCAGAACCCGTCCTCGCTGGAGCCGGCCGCGCGCGAGCTGGAGCTGGAAGTGCGCACGCTCGGCCCGTTCAGTCGCGAGGACACGGTGGGCATTGCGGCCTCGCCGGACGTCAAGCGCGCGGCGTTCTCCGAAACGCTGATCGAAGACGGTACCGCCAGTGATCCGATCCAGTTGGGCCCGGAGCACAGCGTGCTGGTGCGCGTCGTCGAACACGAGCCCAGTGCGGCCCGTCCGCTGGCGGAAGTGCGCGAGCAGGTCGACGCGGCCGTTCGCGCCGACAGGCGCGGCAAGGCGGCGGTGGCCGCGGCCGAGGCGGCGTTGAAGCGGCTGGCCTCGGGCGAGACGATGGCCGCGGTGGCCGGTGGCGAGGGCCAGGTCACGCCGCTGGCCGGGTTGCCGCGCGGGGCGCCGGCGCCTTCGCCGCAGGCCAACCGGGCGATCTTCTCCGCGCCGGCGCCGGAGGAGGGCAAGGCTTCGTTCGGGCGCTTCGCACTGCCGGACGGCCGCCAGGCGGTGTTCGCGGTGACCGCGGTGCACCCGGGCAAGCCGGAGGACCTTCCGCAGGAACAGCGTCCGCTGCTTCGCCAGCAGTTCGCGCAGCTGGACGGCGCGGCGGCTGCGGAGGACTACGTCCGCCGCATCCGCAGCCAGTTCAAGGTGCAGGTGGACGAAAAGCAGCTCTGAACCCCCTGCAGCGGGCTGACGGAGGGCGCGGGACGGTGACGTCCCGCGCCCTGTTCTTTTGCGGGATGCCGCAGCCACGGGTGCAGGCGGTGGCGCCCGGCGGTGGACCGTCGGGCCACGGCAAGCGCAGGGCGACAACCGGACGGACGTATCGCCGGCCGCCAGCGGGCGAGGCGAGCCGCGTGCACGGCGTTGCTTCCAGCGTAGGGCTTATTCGACCCGCAGTTGCATGCCCGGACGCAACACGCTCTGCGCCGAAAGGCCGTTGACTTCCAGCAGGCGGCGGACGGCGACGCCATAGCGGCGCGCGATGCTCCAGGCCGATTCGCCCTGGCGCACGGTGTGCAAGCGGGAGGCCGAAGTCGTGTCCGCATCCACGACCGAGGGCTCAGCGGCCACGGCGCGCACGGCCGCCAGGGCGACCGGCTGCGGTGGCGTGATCGCCGGGACCAGGGCCAGCGGGGCACCGGCCCAGCGCTGGCCCAGCGCGGGATTGAGGCGGCGCAGGATCGCTGCATCCTGGCCGTTGCCGGCCGCCCAGGCCTCCAGGCTGCCGGCGCCTTCGAGCGGACGTGGCTCCAGGGCCAGCACCGGTCGCTCAAGCTGCTGCAGCCACTCTGCATCCTCGCCTGCGCGGGTCAGCACGCACGCCAGCGCGTGGAGCTTGTCCACGTATGCATAGGTGATCGGCGACAGGCCATCCAGCGCGCCCGGCGAGGCTTCCAGGGCCGGCGCGCCGCTGCGGCGCAACGCCTGCAACACGCGCGATTCGCCGGCGTTGTAGGCCATCGCGGTCAGGCGCCAGTTGCCGCCCAGCATGCCGTTGAGCTTGCGCAGGTACTGCACGGCGGCGCGGGTGGACTCGGCGGGCGAAAGGCGTCCGTCGTAACCCTTGGCCATGCGCACGCCCTGGTGGCGGGCGGTCTGGGCGATGAACTGCCACAGGCCCGCCGGCCCGCTGGGGCTGCGGGCCCCGGGGGCGTAGCCGCTCTCCACGAATGGGATCAGGGCATATTCGGTGGGCAGGTGGGCCTCGCGCAGGGCATCGACCACATGCCCGAACAACGGGAGCACGTCGCTGCCGGGGTCGGCCAGGCGCGCGGGGGCGTGGGCGAAGTGGCGCTGCCAGCGTGTGCCGCCGCCGCTGCAGTCCGGCTCGGCCAGGCCATCCCGGAATGCGTGGAAGATCTCCGCGCCACTGCGCATGCCCTCGGGCAGGGCCGCGGTCGCCGGGGCCCCGGCGCCGGTTTCCATCGCGGCGGGCGGGGCGGGGTCGGCGACCTGGGGCGGCGGGGGCGGGTCGAGCGGTGCCTGCGTCGCCGGCTCCTGGGCCAGGGACGCGCACGAGAACGCCACCAGTGCGACCGGCCACGCGCGCCTCATGCGCCGAATCCGTCCTTCCAGGCCCGCAGCGCGCCGAAACACTCGGCCTCATCGCGCGGGGCATGGCCCAGCCGGCGGGCGGCCGCGGCCTGCACCGTCGCTTCCCCACAGCGCAGGAACGGGTTGGTCGCCCGCTCGGTGTCCAGCGCGACCGGCACCGTGGCCTTGCCCGCCTGGCGCTGCAGGCGGGCCTCGGCCTGGCGCGCCGCCAGGGCGGCGTTGTCAGGCTCGACCGCCAGCGCGAAGGTGCCGTTGGCGACGGTGTATTCGTGGCCGCAGCACACCAGGGTGCTGCCGGGCAGTGCCGCCAGGCGTTGCAGCGAGCCGTGCATCTGGGCGGCATCGCCTTCGAACATGCGGCCGCAGCCCATGCTGAAAAGCGCATCTCCGCTGAACAGGACGCCATCGACCAGGTAAGCCACATGGCTGCGGGTATGCCCGGGAACCGAGATGACCCGTACCGAATGGCCAGCCACCTCGAGGGTGTCGCCATCGCGGGCGTGTCCGGTGGCGCCGGCGATCCGCGGGTCTTCCGGCGCGATGACCGGCAGGCCGGGCCAGCGCTCCAGCAGCTCGGGTACGCCCGCGCAATGGTCGTCGTGATGATGGGTCAGCAGGATCGCGGCAGGCTCCAGCCCGCGCCCGGCGGCGGCCAGGACCGGGGCTGCCTGGCCCGGATCGACCACCAGCGCCCGGCGCTCCCCCAGGGTCCAGACGTAGTTGTCCTGCAATGCCGGCAGTGGGGTCGGTCGCATAGAATCGGGACCATGCCTGCGCTTGCGACCAGCCGTCAACCCGGCACCCCGGCCTGGTTCAGCCGTACGGAGGGCCGGATCCTGCTGGCGGCCGAGCAGCGCTGGGTGCTGCAGCGGCTCGCCGCCAGGCCCGTCCAGCCCTGGCTGTGGATCGCCCCGGCCAGGCCCGAGGCATGGACACCGCCGCGCGCGCGCGGGCTGTTGCTGAACGCGGCGGCCGGCGCGTACGAGGGCGCCGTGCGCTGCCGGCTGCCCCTGCCGGTGGCCAGCGGCTGCATCGGCGACGTGGTGCTCCAGCATCCGCCCGGGCCCGGGCTGCAGCCATTGCTGGAGGAGTGTGCCCGGCTGCTGCTGGATGGCGGGCGCCTGTGGCTCTGCGCGTTCAACCCCTGCAGTCCCTATCGCCTGCGTGCCGGGCTGGCCGGTCTGGGGGCCCCGCCGGTGACGGCCTGGATCCAGCGCCTGCACGGCCTCGGGCTGACCCTGGCCGGCCCGCCGCATTGCGTCGGGCCGCGCTGGCGTCCGCGACACAGTGCTGGCAATCCCGGCGGGGGCACGGCATCGTTGCGCGCCGGCTGCGTGCTGGAGTTCGAGAAGCGGGTGCGCGCGCCGGTAGGACCGGCGCCAGCCGCCTGGCGGCCCGGACCCGCGCCCGCGGCGTGAGTGCAACAGGAATTGAATGAAGAAGATCGAGATCCACACCGATGGCGCCTGCTCCGGCAACCCCGGGCCGGGTGGCTGGGGCGCGCTGCTGCGCTACAACGCGCACGAACGCGAGCTTTCCGGTGGCGAACCGGCCACCACGAACAACCGCATGGAGCTGATGGCCGCCATCAGCGGGCTGGAGGCTCTGACCGAACCGTGCGAGGTGGTGCTGTTCACCGACTCCCAGTACGTGCGCCAGGGCATCACCGAATGGATGCCCGGCTGGGTACGCCGCGGCTGGAAGACCGCCGGCGGCGATCCGGTGAAGAACCGCGACCTGTGGGAGCGTCTGCACGCCGCATGCCAGCGGCACCGCATCGACTGGCGCTGGGTGAAAGGCCACAACGGCGATCCGGACAACGAGCGGGTCGACGCGATCGCCCGCGCCGCGTCCCAGCAGGCGCGCGCCGCGGCGCGCTAAACTTCCGCCGATGCGCCAGATCATCCTCGATACCGAAACCACCGGCCTGGAGTGGAGAAAAGGCAACCGCGTGGTCGAGATCGGCTGCGTGGAGCTGCTGGAACGCCGCCCGAGCGGGCGCAACTTCCACCGCTACCTGCGCCCGGACTGCGAGTTCGAGGCCGGGGCGCAGGAAGTCACCGGCCTGACCCTGGAGTTCCTGGCCGACAAGCCACGCTTCGAGGAGGTCGTCGACGAGTTCCTCGCCTACGTCGACGGCGCCGAGCTGATCATCCACAACGCGGCCTTCGACCTGGGCTTCCTCGACTCGGAGCTTTCGCGCTGTGGCGCGCAGTACGGCCGCATCGTCGAGCGCTGCGGCGTGGTCGACACCCTGCTCATGGCCCGCGAGCGCTTTCCCGGCCAGCGCAACTCGCTGGATGCGCTGTGCAAGCGGCTGGGCGTGGACAACTCGCACCGCCAGCTGCACGGCGCGCTGCTGGACGCGCAGATCCTCGCGGACGTCTACATCGCCCTGACCTCCGGCCAGGAGGAGATCGGCTTCGGCGACGCCGGTGCGGAGATGGCCGGGCCGGCCACCACGACGGTCAGTTTCGCGCCGGTGTCCGGCGCGCGCCCGCGCATCGGCGCCACCGCGCAGGAGCTGGAGGCGCATGCGCGCAGGCTGGCGCACCTGCGCAAGAAGTCCGGACGCGCGCTGTGGGACCAGTGCGAGCCCCTGCCGGAGGCCGAGGAACTGCAGCCGGCCTGAGTGCCGGCGTGCCGCCTCAGTGGCAGCGCACCAGCACCGCGGTGATGTTGTCGGAGCCGCCGCCATCCAGCGCCGCGGCCACCAGGATGTCCACGCACTCCTGCGCGCTGCAGTCCTGGTAGCCCAGCACCTCGGCGATGCGCGCGTCGTCCACTTCCTCGGTGAGCCCGTCGCTGCACAGCAGCAGCTGCATCCCGGGTCGGAATTCGCCCGACATGGTGGCGACCTTGAGGTGCGCCGGGTCGGTCACGCCCAGGGCCTGGGTCACCACGCTGCGCTGCGGATGGGAACGCGCCTGTTCCGGCGTCAGCGCGCCCTGGGCGATCAGCTCCTGCACGTAGCTGTGGTCCTGGCTGAGCTGGGCCAGCCGCCCGTCGCGGCACAGGTAGGCACGGCTGTCGCCGATCCACGCCACTTCGAAGCGATCCCCCTGCACCCGCAGGACCACTGCGGTGGTGCCCATCGGCAGGGCGTCGTTGCGCCGGCGCGAGGCCCGGATGATCTCCTCGTCGGCCACCCGCAGCGCCTGCACCAGCGGGGTGCCCTGGCGGACCTCGCGCACCAGCGATTCGCGCGCCAGCGCGCTGGCGACCTCGCCGCAGGCGTGCCCGCCCATGCCGTCGGCCACCAGCCACAGCCCCAGTTCGCTGTCTCCGTAGTACGTGTCCTCGTTCAGCGCCCGGCGCAGGCCGGGGTGGGTGAGGTGTCCGAATTCGATCATGGAGGCACGTGGCCGATGCGCTGGGGTGTGGTGGCAATCATCCGGGGCCACCGGGTCCCCGGCAAGGCGTGGTGTCGCTGCGGTTCATCGCTGCCGGCGGCTTGTCCGCGCGCGCGGCGCCCCGTATCATTCACCGCCCGGCTGCGGCCGGGACCACCGGAGAGGTGGCAGAGTGGTTGAATGTACCTGACTCGAAATCAGGCAGGCGTTTATAGCGCCTCGGGGGTTCGAATCCCCCCCTCTCCGCCAGACGCGCAAAAAGAAGGGGCCCCCATAGGGGCCCCTTCTTTTTGTGTGTGCGGGCAAGAGCGGGCTGTGGTTCGAACTCCTCGGTTCGACCACCCGCGCAGCGGGTGGACACGACGGCGGAGCCGCCGCCGACAGGGCAGGGCGCGCAGCGCCGCAGTCAATCCCCCTCAACGCGACCGCGGGTCACGGACGGCTTCGCCCTGGTGCCCAAGGCATGCCTCACCGGCGGCGGCCTGGAGCGCCACGGAAGCTGGCGCCAGCGTGCTCGCACAGGAGGTGAACCCGGATGGCCGGGACACCGCGGGGGGAGGGCAGGTCCATCCAGGGTCAGGCGTTCGCCGTGCCTACGCGCGCCATCATCGCCACGCCTCCCCGATCCGGTCACCGGCGCGTAACTCCGCGCTGCGGCGATCGTGCGGCCATGGCGCGCCCTGCCATCCGCCGCCGCGCCCGGCAAGCCCGCCGCATGCGGCCACTTCAGGCCCCGGCAATGCCCGTTCGCTAGACTGGCCGCCTTCCATCCTTGCGGCCGCTGCCATGTCCGAGATCCTGGTCCCTGTTTCCTTCGGCGAGCTGCTGGACAAGATCGCGATCCTGCAGATCAAGTCCGAACGCATGAGTGATGCCGCCAAGCTCGCCAACGTCCGCAAGGAGCTGTCGGCGCTGGAGCAGACCTGGATGGCGCATCCGTCCGCCGGGGGCGACATCGCCCAGCTGCGTGCGCAGCTCAAGGCCGTCAACGAGCGGCTGTGGGACATCGAGGACGAGATCCGGGTCAAGGAGCGCGCGCAGGAGTTCGACGAGGAGTTCGTGCGCCTGGCCCGCAGTGTCTACTTCGAGAACGACGAGCGCGCCCGGGTGAAGAAGGCGATCAACCTCGCCCTGGGCTCGGCCTACGTCGAGGAGAAGTCCTACCAGGACTACCGCAGCGGCAACACGCCCTGAGAGACGCCCGTGCGCCGGGCCTGTTCCAGCGCACGGATCCGCAGCATGTGCCGCACCATGCGCAGGCCGCTGCTGTGCGGCAGCGCCACCCCGTAGCCTTCGTGCAGCCGCTCGACTTCGGCCGCCTGGCCTGAGCCCAGCGCGCCCAGCTGGGCCAGCACCAGCGCCTGCTCCTGCAACTCCAGCGGCAGTGCCTCCGGGCGCTGCAGCAGCGCCTCGCCCAGGCGCAGCATGCCGGGCGCATCACGCGCGGCGGCGGCGGCATACAGGTCCAGCACCGCCCGCACCGGTGCGGGCTGGGCCGCATAGTCGATCCATGCCGGTGCAATCCATGCCCGCTGCAGGTCTTCCGGCGGCAGGTGGCCCAGGGTGGCGGTGGCCACGCTGGCGGCGCTGCGGGTCCAGGTTGCCAGGTCGGTGACCGGCCCGCGCGACATGCCCAGCAGCGCCTGCAGCTCGCTCTCGGCGCTGGCCAGTTCGTGCTGGCGCGTCGGCAGGGCGGTGTTGCGCGGTGAGCCGGACATGGCCGCGACCAGGGCCACCGCGCGTTCGCGCGCCTGCAGCAGGCTGTGGCCGGGCAACGCGCGCAACGGGTCGCGGGCCGGCGGCGGCTGCCGCCCTTCGAGCAGGTCCAGCACCGGCAGGCCGGTGTCGGCCATGCGCTGCAGGGTATCGGCGCGGTCGGCGCGGAAGCGCGTGCGCGGACCCTGCAGCGCCACCAGCGGGTGGAAGTCGCTGTGCGGCGTGGCGTGCAGCGCGCGCACATAGGTCTGAAGCAGGCCGCGCCCGCCCAGCCGCCGCAGCGCAAGGGCGGCATCACCCTGGAGTCCCACGCGTGCGGTCTCGCGTGCCAGCGCGGCCGTGTCTTCCAGGCGCGAGGCATCGGCGGCCGGGCAGCGGCCGCGGCAGGCGACCACCACCAGGTCGTTGTCCTGGGCCAGGTAGACCTCCGCGTCGGGGAAGTTCTCCAGCAGCGCCGCCAGGATCGAGGCCAGCAGCGCATCGTCGATCTCGTAGGTCTGCAGCCACTGCACCAGCAGCCCGTCCTCGGCCAGGTGCGCGTGCAGGAAGCGGTAGAACTCGGTGGTGAAGAGCCCGGCCACGCCACTGACCCAGGGATTGGACGGCTCGGACACGATCACGTCATAGGTGCGGCGGCCGCTGGCGTAGAAGCGGCGCGCATCGTCGAAGTGCAGCTGCGAGCGCGGATCGTGCAGGGCGCGGCCGATGCGCGGCGCAAACAGTTCGGCCCCGGCGCGGTGCACCAGCGGCTCGATCTCCACCGTTTCCACCCGTTGCACCCGGTCGCTGCCGAGCAGGGTATGGGTGGACAGCCCCAGGCCCCAGCCGATCACCCCGACCTGGCGCGGTTGCGGATGCAGGGCCAGCGGCAGGGCGCCGAGGGTGACCATGGTCAGCTCGTCGCCGCCGGGAGGGCGGTCCAGGCTGGCGGCCATCGCGCCATCGGACTTGCCGTTGGTCAACAGCGACAGCGTGCCCTGCGCCGGCGAGCGGGCCACGCCGATGGTGGCGGTCTTGCCGTCCTCGAGGAACGGCACTTCCAGCGTCGCATCCAGGCGCGCGAAGCCGGTGCGGAAGGCGCCGGAGAGCTGGGTGCGCGGGTCGGCCCGGCCCCACACCAGCGCCAGCAGCAGGCTGCCGGCCACGGCTCCGGCAAGCACCGCAAGCCGCGCCGGGCGCAGTTCGCCGCGCGCGTGGGCCAGCAGCCAGAAACCGATCGCGATGTCGCCCAGCGCCGCCAGCACCAGGCCCAGGCGCACGCCCAGCAGTGGAACCAGGACGTGGGTCATCAGCAGCACGCCGGCGATCGCGCCGACGGTGTTGGCCGCGTACAGCCGGCCGATCGAGCCCTCGCCGCCGCCGCCGCGCAGCAGCGCCAGGGTGAACAGCGGCAGCGTGGTGCCAGCGAAGAACGCCGCCGGCAGCATCACCGCCATCGCCACGCCGGCACTGCCCAGCAGGAAGATCCGGTAGCCGCCGTCGGTGCGCGCCAGCGACTGCACCAGCGCGGCGGTCCAGTCGAAGGACTGGGCGAAGGCCAGCAGCGACAGCAGCGCGGCCACGCCCATGGCGACCTGGGCGATGGCGGCGGTGCGCAGCGGGTCGGCCAGCCGGGCGCCGCGGCGGTGCACCCACAGCCCGCCGCCGGCCAGGCCCAGCAGGAAGGCCGCCAGCATCAGCTCGAAACTGTGCGCGGTGGTCCCCAGGGCCTGGTTGAGCAGGCGGATCCAGCCGATCTCGTAGACGAACGAACAGGCGCCCGACAGCAGCCCTGCCCAGAGCACTGCGCGCAGCATCGGCCGCGCGGCAGGGGCGGAGGCTGGGCCACGGGCGATCGCGGGCTCCGCGGACGTGACGCGCAGGGGGGCTTCGCCGACGGCCGGCGTGCCGTGCGGTTGCGGAACAGCGGTCGCATGGCCCACGGCCGCCACCCCGCCCGGTGCGGGCGAAGGGGTTTCGCCGCGCGCCAGCCAGGCCGCCGCAAGGGCCACCAGCAGGTTGGCGATGCCGGCCACCACCAGCGCACCGTGCATGCCCAGCCGCGGCAGCAGCAGGAAGGTGGCCGCCAGCGCGCCGGCGGCCGCACCGAGGCTGTTGGCGAAGTACAGCCCGCCCAGCACGCGCGCATCCTGGCCCTGGCTGGCGCGGATCCAGCCGGCGCTCAGCAGCGGGAAGGTCGCGCCCAGCAGGATGCAGGCCGGCAGGATCAGCAGCGCCGCCGACAGCCATGGATACAGCTGCGAGGCCAGGCCTTCCCCCAGCGCGCCCAACACGTGTTCCGAGAGCCCGGCATAGCCGAGGAACAGCGGGTGGAACGCCAGCCCCAGCGCGCCGATCACCGCCTCGGCCAGCGCATAGGCCAGCACCAGCCGGCGCCAGCGCAGGCCCAGCCGCGCCGCGCCCCACGCGCCCAGGGCCATGCCGCCCATGAAGATCGCCAGCACCAGGCTCTGCGCGTAGGCGGCGTGGCCCAGCACCAGCCCCAGGTAGTGCGACCACAGCGACTGGTACACCAGCCCGGCGAACCCGGACACCACGAACAGCCCCAGCACCGCGGCCGCGGGCAGGGCCGGCGCCGCGGTCCGCAGGCCCGTCGCCACCCTCACGCCGCCCGTGCCGGGTCAGCGGCCATGGTCGTCCCGGTAGCGCTCGAAGGCGGCGATCGCATCGTCCACGGTCACCAGCTCCATCACGCCTTCGTGTTCGATCTTGGTGCCCCACCTCAGCGCGGCGGCCGGCCTGCCCAGGTACTTGCGCGCGGCATCGTCGTAGCGGTCCACGCAGTAGCGCCGGTCCGAATACGGGCCGCTGCGCGCCGGGTTGCTGGCCGCGTGCAGGCCCAGCACCTTCGTGCCCATCGCATTGGCGATGTGCATCGGCCCGGAGTCGGGCGTGACCACCAGGTCGGCGCGCCGCAGCAGCGCCGGCAGCTGCTTGAGGGTGTCCTTGCCGACCAGGTCCAGCACCGGCTGGCGCATGGCCGCGGTGATGGCATCGGCGGTCTGGCGCTCCAGCGCGCTGCGCCCGCCGCACAGCACCACCCGCCAGCCACGCGCGGCGGCGTGGTCGGCCAGGGCGGCATGGCGGTCCGGATACCAGTTGCGGCGGACGTGGCTGGAGCAGGGCGAGATCATCAGCACCGGGGTGCCGTCGTCCGGCCACTGTGCGGCGGCCCACGCATGGGCTTCGGGCGGCACGGGCAGGTTCCACTCCACCGTGTCCTGCACCAGGCCCAGCGGCTCGCAGAAGCTGCCGATCGCGTCCAGCACGTGGATGCCCGGGCGGTCGGCGATGCGTTCGTTGACGAACAGCCCGTGCAGGTCCTTCGAGCGCGAGCGGTCATAGCCGATGCGCCGGCGTGCCGGCACGAACGCCGACAGCAGGTTGGCGCGGCCGGCCACCTGCAGCTGCAGCAGCACGTCGAAACGCCCTGGCGGCAGCGCGCGGCGCAGCTGGCGCATGCCTGCCAGGCCGGCGCGCTTGTCGTAGACGTGGAAGCCGACGTCCTCCAGCCCCTCGAGCAGGCGGTGCCCGGCCGGATCGATGATCCAGTGGAGGTGCAGCCCGGGCCAGGCGCGCTGCAGGGTGCGCACGAGCGGGACCACGTGGGTGACATCGCCCAGGGCGGACAGGCGCAGCAGGCAGATCGAAGGACGCATGGGCTCGGGGTGTTGTTAGACTCGCGCGGATGGTCGCGTTCGACGCCAACGAAGCCTTGTCGCCCTACCGCGCCGGCAGCGGATATGGCGCCATTCTGTTCGACCGCGAACGGCTGCGGCAAGCCGGGCCGGAACTGTTCGTGCCTTCGGCATGGGGCGAACGCGCGCGCCGGGTGGGCTCCGGCGGCCGCGGTGGCGCGTGGTTCATCGATGCGCCGTTCGGCGCGGCGGTGCTGCGCCGGTACCTGCGCGGCGGGATGATGGCACGCCTCAGCCACGACCAGTACCTGTGGCAGGGCCCCAACCGCACCCGCAGCTTCGCCGAGTTCCGGCTGATGCGCGAGCTGCTTTCGCGCGGCCTGCCGGTGCCGCGCCCGCTGGCCGCCTCGTACGTGCGCAGCGGTCCGCTGTATCGGGCCGCAATCCTGCTCGAACGCCTGGAAGGCGTGCGCTCGCTGGCCGACCACGCGCAGGCGGCCGGCAACGGCGCGCCGTGGGAGGAGACCGGCCGGCTGATCGCGCGGTTCCACCGCGAGGGGCTCGAGCATGCGGACCTCAACGCGCACAATATCCTGTTCGACGGCAACGGCCAGGGCTGGCTGATCGACTTCGACCGCGGGCGCATGCGCATCCCCGCCACCGGCTGGCGCGAGGCCAACCTGCGGCGCCTGCTGCGTTCGCTGCTCAAACAGCGCGGCGGGCGCAGCGTGGACGAAGTGGAGAAGGACTACTCGCGGCTGCGCCGCGCCTATGACCTGTCCTGGAACCGGGGCTGCTGATGGACGACTGGGCGCTGCGCTTCCACGGCGTGGGCAACGCCTCGGCGGTGGAACTGGGCTCGCCCATGGCCACCGTCGAGCGCGACGGCCGGCCGTGGCTGACGATCGACTGTGGCGCCGAGGGCCTGACCGCCTTCGAGGCGCACTACGGCGCCCCGCCGGACGCGGTGTTCATCACCCACGTGCACCTGGACCACGTGGCCGGGCTGGAGCGGATGTTCGTCTCGGCGTACTTCGACCCGGCCCGGCGCGGGCGCATCCGCCTGTACGTGCCGGCGCCGGTGGTGCCACTGCTGCAGCGGCGGGTGGCCGACTACCCCAACGTGCTGGCCGAGGGCGGCGCCAATTTCTGGGACGCCTTCCAGCTGGTGCCGGTGGGCGATGCGTTCTGGCACGGCGGCGTGCGCCTGGAGGTGTTCCCGGCACGGCACCACTGGCCGGATACCGCCTTCGGCCTGCGCCTGCACGGCAGCCTGGTGTGGAGCGGCGACACCCGGCCGATCCCGGAGATGCTGGCGCGCCACGCCGACGCCGGCGAATGCATCGCCCACGACTGCGGCCTGCACGGCAACCCGTCCCACACCGGCGTGGACGATCTGGAGCGCGAATACCCGGCCGCACTGCGCCAGCGCATGGTGCTGTACCACTACGCCAGCGTCGCCGACGGCCAGGCCCTGGCCGCGCGCGGCTACGCCGTGGCCCGGCCCGGGCAGCGGCTGGTGCTGGCCGCGCCCACCGCGCCGGTGGCGGGGGGCGTGTGAGCGCCGTGGCGATCCCCGCCGCGCCACCGCGCGACCGCCTCGGACGGCCGCTGCGCGACCTGCGGCTGTCGGTGATCGACGCGTGCAACTTCCGCTGCGGCTACTGCATGCCGGCCGACCGGGTGGCCGATGACCACGGCATGTCCGCCGCCGCGCGCCTGTCCTTCGACCAGATCGAGGCGCTGGTGCGCGGATTCGCGCGCGCCGGGGTGCGCAAGTTGCGCCTGACCGGCGGCGAGCCGCTGCTGCGCAAGCACCTGCCGCGGCTGGTGGCGCGGCTGGCGGCGGTCCCCGGCATCGAGGACCTGGCCCTGACCACCAACGGCGCGCTGCTGGCCGCGCAGGCGCAGGCGCTGCGCCAGGCCGGGCTGCAGCGCCTGACCCTCAGCCTGGACGCGCTGGACCCGGGGGTGTTCCGGCACATGTCCGGCAACCGCGGCGAGGTGGGCGCGGTGCTGGAAGGCATCGCGGCGGCCGAGGCGGCCGGGTTCACCGGGCTGAAGTTCAACTGCGTGGTCCAGCGCGGGGTCAACGAGGACCAGGTGCTGCCGCTGCTGGAGCGCTTCCGCGGCACCGGCCATGTGGTGCGCTTCATCGAATACATGGACGTGGGCACCTGCAACGGCTGGAACCCCGCCCAGGTGGTGCCCTCGCAGGAACTGCGCGCGCGCATCCATGCGCGCTGGCCGCTGCAGCCGCTGCAGGCCGGCTACCGCGGCGAGGTGGCCCAGCGCTTCGCCTTTGCCGACGGCGGTGGCGAGGTGGGCTTCATCGGCTCGGTCAGCCACCCGTTCTGCGGGGACTGCAACCGCGCCCGGGTGTCGGCCGACGGCCACCTCTACACCTGCCTGTTCGCCGACGGCGGACACGACCTGAAGCCGGCGCTGGCCGGCGGTGAGCATGGCGTGGCCGCCGAGCTGGGGCGGGTGTGGTCGGCGCGCGAAGACCGTTACAGCGAGCTGCGCGGCCAGGTGCCGGCGCGGCGACCCATCGAGATGTACCTGATCGGAGGTTGAGTGGCCACACGCAGCACATCCCGCCGCGCCGCACCGGCGCCGGCATTGACCCACCTGGATGCGCAGGGCCGGCCGGCGATGGTCGACGTCTCGGACAAGGCGGTGACCGCGCGCGGCGCCACCGCGCAGTGCCGGGTCGCGTTTCCGGCGGCGGTGGCCGCGCAGCTGCGCGCCAGCGGCATGCGTACCGGCAAGGGCGGCATCGTCGACACCGCGGTGATCGCCGGCACCCTGGCCGCCAAGCGCACCCATGAGCTGATCCCGTTCTGCCATGCGCTGCCGCTGGATGGCGTGCGCATCGCCATCGACTGGCACGGCGAGCGCGAGCTGCGGATCGAATGCACCGCCCGCACCACCGCCCGCACGGGGGTGGAGATGGAAGCCCTCACCGGCGCCACCATCGCCGCGCTGACGGTATACGACATGACCAAGGCGCTGTCGCACGCCATCGTGCTGGGACCGGCGAAGCTGCTGGGCAAGCGCGGCGGCAAGCGCGATTTCGGGGCGGTGGGCTGATGGCACGGGTGACCCTGCTGTACTTCGCCTCCCTGCGCGAGGCCGTGGGCCAGGAGCGCGAGCAGGTCCACAGCACCGCTGCGGACCTGGCCGCGCTGTATGCCGAGGTCGCCGCCCGCCACGGCCTGGACTGGCCGCGCCAGCGGCTGCGGGTGGCGGTGGACGGCGCCTTCGCCGACTGGGCCCAGCCGCTGCGCGAGGGCAGCGAGGTGGTGTTCATTCCCCCCGTGTCCGGAGGCTGAGATGGAACCGGTGACCGTTTCCGTGGCCCGCTTCGAGCTGGCCGCCGCGCCGTTGGAGATCGCCCCCCTGCGCGAGGGCCTGCTGCGCCAGGCCGCCGGCGCCTACGCCAGCTTCGAGGGCTGGATCCGCAACCACAACGACGGCCGCCCGGTCCAGGGCCTGCGCTACGAGGCCTACGAGGCGCTGGCGCTGGAGGAGGGCCGGCGCATCGTCGAGGAGGCCGCCGCCCGCTTCGCCATCACCGGCGTGCACTGCGTGCACCGGGTCGGCGAGCTGCCGATCGGCGGGCTGGCGGTGTGGGTGGGCGCCAGCGCCGCCCACCGCGGCGCGGCCTTCGATGCGTGCCGCTACGTGATCGACGAGGTGAAGGGCCGGGTGCCGATCTGGAAACACGAACGCTATACCGACGGCCCGGCACAGTGGCTGCATCCGGACGGGCCCGGCAGCCCGCCGGCCACGCCCTGACCGGAGACCCGCATGGCCGCCGCATTCCCGCTTCGCCCCCTGGCCCTCCTGCTGTCGCTGGCGGTCCTCGCCGCCAGCCCGCCGGCCGCCGCCGGCCCCGGCACCCTGCTGGTGGGCAACAAGGCCGGTGACACCCTGTGGCGGCTGTCGCTGGCGGACGGCCACCGCATGGGCGAGGCGGCCACCGCCGCGTCCCCGCACGAGATCATCGTCAGCCACGATGGCCGCACCGCGGTGGTCAGTGAGTACGGCCGCGACACCGCCGGCCATACCCTGGGCGTGTACGACGCCCACGCCGGCACGCTGCGGGGCCGGATCGACCTGGGCCAGCACACCCGTCCCCACGGCATGCGCTTCACCGGCGACGGCGCCTACGTGCTGGTGACCACCGAGGGCAGCGACGCCCTGCTGCAGGTGGGCCTGGACGGCAAGCTGGCGCGGGCGTTCGACATCGGCCCCGGCAAGGGCCACATGGTGGCCCTGTCGCCCGATGGCCGGCACGCCTATGTCACCAAGGTGGAGGCCGGCACCCTGGCGCGGGTGCAGCTGGCCGACGGCGAGGTGGTGGAGAAGCCGGCCGGTGCCGGCGCCGAGGGCATCGCCGTGGCGGTGGACGGCTCGGTCTGGGTGAGCAACCGCGAGGCCGGGACCGTCACCGTGCACGACCCGGAAACCCTGGACGTGCTGGCCACGCTGGACAGCCCGGGCTTTCCGATCCGGGTCACCTTCACCGCCGACGGCGCGCACGCCCTGGTCACCAACGCCCGCGCCGCCACCCTGGGCGTGTTCGCCATGCGCGCCCGCCGCCCGGTGGCGGTGGTGCCGCTGGCCGAGCCGGGCGTGGAATACCGCCAGACCATGCTCGGCCGCGCCGCCCTGCCGATCGGCGCCATCGCCGACCCGGACGGCCGCCGCGTGTACGTGGCCGTCAGCGGCGGCAACCACGTCGCCGTGGTCGACACCGGAAGCTGGAAGGTGGTGGAGCGCTGGCCCACCGGCGACGAGCCGGACGCGCTGGCGATCGTGCCGTCGCTGCCGGCGGCGCCGCAGGCGCCCTGAGGCGGGAGGCGGGCCGGGCAGCCGGCACGGCCGCCCGGAATGTCCGCCCATCGACGCCACCGCCCGGCGGCGCCAGGAGGCGACTGATGTGTTCTTCAATGGCCCGGAAGGGTGGCGGCCCCGCCGGCTGACCTCGGCGCCCGCGTCGATCGATACCGTTGCTGCCGCGCCCCGCGCCCCGCGCCCCCGCGCGATTACCCGTCCACCGGGTGGCATGGGCGGTCGCCACCGCCCAGCGGCTTGGAAGGGCTGACCCTCAGCTTCAAAGGCCCACGGGCCGCCCAGCCGGGCAACCGCCGGCATGGGCGATCGCCACCGCCCGGCGCCGCTAGGAGGCGACGGATGTGTTTTCCAAGGGCCCGAAAGGGTGGCGGCCCCGCCGGCTGACCTCGGCGCCCGCGTCGATCGATACCGTTGCTGCCTTCCGGCCCTGGCGGAGTTTTCGACCTAGCGTCGCGAGGGGCCGACGGGGCCACCATAGACGTGGACCGTGTGGCGGTCCGGGATCCGGGGGCCTCTGGCCCGGTGGATCATCCTGCTGCGTGCGGCGGCTGCCGCGCCGGAGCGGGTGCGCATTCTAGCCGATCGGCGAGAGCGTGCGCCATGCCAGGTGGCGGGCGGGGTAGAGTGCGGCCCCGCTCCTTCACCAAGTGCGCATGGCCAGCCCGAGCATCACCGCCGCCTCTGCCGATGACATCGCCGCGCTGTGCCGCGGCCTGCAGGCGTTCAACCGCCCGCATGTGGGCGAAATCCCGGTGCAGCCGGTGAACCTGGCCGCCCGCGCGGCCGATGGCGCGCTGCTGGGCGGGATCCTTGCCGAGGTGGTGCTCGGCTGGCTGGAGATCCACGTGCTCTGGGTGGAACCGGCCGCGCGCCACCAGGGCCTGGGCGCGTTGCTGGTGGAGCAGTGCGAGCGGCAGGCGGTCGCACTGGGCGCGCACGCCGCGCGGCTCGATACGTTCGACTGGCAGGCCGAAGCCTTCTACGCCGCGCGCGGCTACCGCTGTTTCGCCCGGCTGGAGGATTACCCGGTGGGGCATGAGCGGGTGTTCATGCGGAAGGGGCTGGCCGCCGCGCCAGGGTGCAGCAGCGCATCGGGCTGATGCCTGGGCGCTCCGGCTTCGCCGGCCTGGGCGGCATCAGCACGAAGGTGCCGCGGCTCCCGGCTCGGCAATCGTCGTCCAAAAGATGCCGTGGCCTTGGCGTGGCCACCCGTATCTCCTCCCGCATACCCATACCCCCCCGCACTCCCTCGCCGATCCCATGCGTGTGCGGGGTACCGCGACGGGCGGGGGTGCTCCAGGCCGGTCCGGGATGGACGGGCCTTTGTCGCGGGCCCAAGCTTTCCGCCGCCTCTTCGACAACGTATGCATTCGCCCCAGGCGGGCGGCCGGCTGTCCTGGACCGCCTACAAGAGCCACGCCCGGAGGATGGCGGCGACTACTCCCAGTGCCGCAACGCTGACTGCCCAGATCAGGATCATCCAGCCCAGGCGTTTGTAGAGCGGCTGCCGCTCGGGGCTGGGCGGGGCGGGCATCAGTGGTAGCCCTCGTGCCCCACCTTGCCGCGAAACACCCAGTAGGACCACCCCGTGTAGGCAAGGATGACCGGTATCAGGATGGCCGCACCAACGAGGAGGAACGCCTGGCTCTTTTCCGGCGTTGCCGCGTCCCAGATCGTCAGCGCCCGGGGTACCACGTAAGGGAAAACGCTGATGGCCAGCCCGACGAAGGTCAGCAGGAACAGGGCCAGGGCAAGGAGGAAGGGCCAGCCTTCGCGGCGCTTGTGGAGCGAGCGGAAGAAGGCGTAAGCAATGATCGCGGTCAGCAGGGGCACCTGTGCTGTCACAAGCACAGCCGGGAAAGTCAGCCAGCGCTGGTGATAGTCGAACTCCAGCCCAAGGGTGGCCAGGCTGACGGCGATGATTCCGACGAGCAGCAGCACGCCGAAGTACCTTGCAAGCCGATACGCGTGGTCCTGGGTCGCGCCGTCGGTTTTCCAGACGAGCCACGTCGCGCCAAGCACGCCATAACCCACCACCACGCTGGCGCCGGTCAGCAACGAGAAGGGCGTCAGCCAGTCCAGCCATTCCCCTGCGTAGGCGCGATCGGCCACGTGGATGCCCTGCAGTAGTGCGCCCAGGGCTACCCCCTGCGAGAAGGCCGCGACGAAGGAGCCGACCGTGAATGCCAGGTCCCACCATGGCCGGTGCGCCGGGTCCCTCCATCGTGCTTCGAACGCCACGCCCCTGAACACCAGTGCCAGAAGCATGGCGATGATGGTCGGGTACAGCGCCGTCATGATGACCCCGTAGGCCAAGGGGAACGCGGCCAGGAGCCCGCCTCCGCCGAGTACCAGCCACGTCTCGTTCCCGTCCCACAGGGGCGCGATCGAGTTCATCGCCTGGTCGCGCTCGCGCCCTGCGGGAAAGGCCGGGAACAGGATTCCGATGCCCAGGTCGAAGCCGTCCATGACGACGTAGGCGAAAACCGCGAAGAGGATGATCGCCGCCCAGATGATCGTCAGATCGTAGTCAGGAGTCATGCTGCGGTTCCTCCGACATCTTCATTGCCGGGCCGGGGGTGATGCCGGCCGTCCGGATCGGCCCATTGTCTTCCTCCATCGGCACCTCATGTACCTGCACCCCCTTGGCCATGAGGCGGAGGATGTAGAGGGTCCCGAAGCCGAAGACCAGGAAGTACACGACCACGAACGCCACCAGCGAAGCGCCGACCGCCGAGGCGTCCAGCGGGGAGGCGCTCTCCGCGGTGGTCATCACGTTGTAGACGGTGAAGGGCTGCCGGCCCACCTCGGTGGTGATCCAGCCGGCAATGACGGCGACAAGCCCGGAAGGCCCCAGGACGACGGCGAACCGGTGGAGCGAGGTCCATTCGTAGAGTCTTCCGCGCAGCCGGGCCAGAAGACTCCAGAGTCCGAGCGCCAGCATGGCCACGCCCATGGCCACCATGATGCGGAACGACCAGAAGACAATGGGGACCGGCGGCTCGAGATGGTCGGCAATGGTGTCCAGGCCGTCCATTGGCGCATTGGGGTCGTGCTTCAGGATCAGCGAGGAAACCTTCGGGATCTCGACGGCGTAGTCGATGCGCCTGGCGGCGGAGTTGGGCAGGCCGAAGAGGATCAAGGGCGCACCCTGGGGATGACTCGTATAGTGCCCCTCCATGGCCATGACCTTGGCCGGCTGGTGTTCCAGGGTGTTCAGGCCGTGCAGGTCGCCGGCAAGGATCTGGAGCGGTGCGACGATGGCCGCCATCCACATCGCCATCGAGAACATCTTCCGGGCGGCCGCCTCCGAGCGCGGGATGCCGGCCTGCTGGCGCAGCGCCACGGGATCGGTCGCAGCGACACTGGGGACGACGCGGCCACGGTGGTGCTTGAGCAGCTGGAATGCACCGACTGCGCCGACAATCATTGCGGTGGTCAGGTACGCGGCGATGACGGTATGGGCGAGTCGATAGGGGAAGCTGGGATTGAAGATGATCTCGACCCAGCTGCCGGAGGGGACCATCTGCCCGGCAGCGTTGAATGCAAACGCCGTCGGGGTGTGCATCCAGCTGTTCGCGCTGAGGATCCAGAACGCCGAAATGAAGGTCCCGAGCGCGACCATCAGGGTCGCGAGGAAGTGGAGCTTGGGTCCCACCTTCTTCATGCCGAACAGCATGACCCCGAGGAACCCGGCCTCCAGGAAGAAGGCAGTCAGGACCTCGTAGGCCATGAGTGGCCCGATCACCGGGCCGACCCGATCCGAGAAGACCGCCCAGTTCGTGCCGAACTGGTACGACATGACGATGCCGGAAACGACGCCCATGGCAAACGTGACGGCGAAGATCTTGACCCAGAACCTGAAAAGATCGAGGTACAGGTTGTCCTTCGTCCTCAGCCACAGGCCTTCAAGGACGGCAAGAAAGCTGGCCAGCCCGATCGAGAATGCCGGGAAGATGAAGTGGAAGCTGACCGTGAAGGCGAACTGTATCCGGGCGAGAAGCAGGGCGTCGAAAGACTCGAACATATGCGCCTCTGAATACGGGCGGTGCCAGGACCTAGCCGAGCATGCGGGGCTCGGGAAGCCCGGTTGGATGCCAGGAGCCCCCCCTCTATGCCGCCGCGCCCGTGAAGAAGACGTCCTGTGCGCCGGTCACCGGGCCAGGACGCATGCGGCTGGTTGCAACCGCTGGCGATGGCCAGGCCGATCCGCACAACCGGGAGTTGCCGACAGCACCACGCCTGGCTAACGCATGGACCGTTTGCCGGCTTGGTCCTGTCAGGTGGAAAGTTGTGCAGGGCCTGCGTCCGTGGGCGACTTCGAAGGCCAGAGGGGCAGAGGAGGGCTGGATACTCAGAACGCCTCAATCCCAGACAGCGTGCGACGTTGCGGCGCCGCAGGTCCGGAGTGAGGGGTTGTACTGGGGCGCTTCTCGCCTTGCCTTTCGGGCGACGCTTCGCCGTCGTGTCCACCCGCTGCGCAGGTGGTCGAACCGGGGGGTTCGAACCAGGTCCCCTCTCCCCGCCAGATCGAAAAAGGCCCCCTTTCGGGAGTCGAGGGACGGCGGAGCGAGAGGGGGATGCACTGCGGCGCTTCGCGCCTTGCCCCTTCGGGGCGACGGCTTCGCCGTCGTGTCCACCCGCTGCGCGGGTGGTCGAACCCGTTGGGGTTCTCATCAGATCCCCTCTCTCCGCCAGATACGAAAAAGGCCCCCTTTCGGGGGCCTTTGCTTTTCGTATCTGGCGGAGAGAGGGGGATTCGAACCCCCGAAGCGCGGTTTAGACGCTTACACACTTTCCAGGCGTGCTCCTTCAACCACTCGGACACCTCTCCGGATCCCTGCCGGCGCCGTCCGGCGGCTGCAGGGGCGCGAATTCTAGCGCCCGCGGGGGTTTGGGACAAGCGCGCGGCCCGGGGCGGGGCAGGGCGCCGGACGGGCGTGGCACAATGCCGGTCCTGCCGGAAGCTCCGGCCGAACGTGGTCTGCCGATGTCCTACCTGGTCCTTGCCCGCAAGTGGCGCCCCAAGCGGTTCTCCGAGCTGGTCGGCCAGGAGCACGTGGTGCGCGCGCTGGGCAACGCCCTGGATACCGGGCGCGTCCACCATGCGTTCCTGTTCACCGGCACCCGCGGCGTGGGCAAGACCACCATCGCCCGCATCTTCGCCAAGTCGCTCAACTGCGAGAAGGGCACCAGCGCCGAGCCCTGCGGCCAGTGCGCGGCCTGCATGGACATCGACGCCGGCCGCTACATCGACCTGCTGGAGATCGACGCGGCCTCCAACACCGGCGTGGACGATGTCCGCGAGGTGATCGAGAACGCGCAGTACATGCCCTCGCGCGGGCAGTACAAGGTGTACCTGATCGACGAGGTGCACATGCTCTCCAAAGCGGCGTTCAACGCGCTGCTGAAGACCCTGGAGGAGCCGCCGGGGCACGTGAAGTTCCTGCTGGCCACCACCGATCCGCAGAAGCTGCCGGTCACGGTCCTCAGCCGCTGCCTGCAGTTCAACCTCAAGCGGCTGGACGAGGGGCAGATCGAAGGCCAGATGACCAGGATCCTGGCCGCCGAGCAGATCGAGGCCGACGCCGGGGCGATCCGGCAGCTGGCGCGGGCGGCCGATGGCAGCCTGCGCGACGGCCTGTCGCTGCTGGACCAGGCCATCGCCTATGCCGGCGGCGCGCTGGGCGAGGACGCCGTGCGCGCCATGCTCGGCAGCGTCGACCGCACCCAGGTGGCGGCGCTGCTGGACGCGCTGGCGGCCGGTGACGGCCAGGCGCTGCTGGACACGGTCGAGACCCTGGCCGGCTTCGCCCCGGACTGGGGCAACGTGCTGGAGGCGCTGGCCGAGGCGCTGCACCGGATCCAGGTGCGGCAGCTGGTGCCGGCCGCGCGGCGCGAGGACGAGGGCATCGACGTGGATGCCTACGCCGGCCGGGTGCGCCCGGAGGTGGTGCAGCTCTGGTACCAGATGGCGGTCAACGGCCGCCGCGACCTGGACCTGGCGCCGGCGCCGCGCGTGGGCTTCGAGATGAGCGTGCTGCGCATGCTGGCGTTCCGCCCGGAGGCCGACGCCGGCCCGCCGGCGCCGGGCACCGGTGCGGGCGAGCAGGCGGGCAGCGGGACCCCCGCCCCGGGCCAGGGCGCCGGCGGCGCGCGCGCCGAACCTGCCGCCGCGGCAGCCCCCGCGGCGGCGGCCGTGGCGCCCCGCAACCAGCTGCCGGCCGCGATCGCGCCGGAGGCGGCGACCGCACCGGTGCCGGCTCCCCGATCGGCGCGCACCGCGCCGGATCCGGCGGACCTGCCGCCGTGGGACGTGCCCGTGGCGCAGGTCCGCGCCCTCCCTGCCGAACCGGCGCCGGTCGTCCGCGCCGCTGCCGCGCCGGCCTCGCCCTGGCAGGACGAAGGCCGCGAGCAGCCGGCGCCCGCACGCGCGCCCGGTGGCAGTGCGCACCCGGCCGCCGCCGCCGCGCTGCACGCCGGCATCGTGATCCCGCCGGCCGGGGCGGTGGCGCCGCCGCTGCCGGCAGCGGTGGCCCCGGCACCGGTGGAAGCGCCGGAAACGCCGGCCGTGGCCCCGTCGTTCGCCCCTGCGTCCGCCGCCGCACCCTCCGCCCCCGCTGCGGCGGCCGCCGCGGGAAGCCAGGTCACCGATGCCGAGGACTGGCTGCAGCGGGTGGCCGCCTGCGAGCTCAGCGGCCCGGCCCGGCAGCTGGCCTCGCACACCGCCTTCGTCAGCCACGCCGATGGCGTGCTGGTGCTGGCGCTGGACCCGGGCTTCGAATACCTGCGCAGCGAGCGCTCGCTGGCGGCGCTGTCGGCGGCCCTGGCCGGCCCGCTGGGCGAGGCGCCGCGGATCGTGATCCAGGCCGGCGCGGCGCCGGCGGAGACCCTGCACCAGCGCAAGGACCGCGAGCGCGATTCGCGCCAGGCCGCGGCCGAAGAGGCCTTCCTCAATGACCCGACGGTACGCCGCCTGGTCGAACAGCACGGCGCCCGCGTGGTGCCGGACTCCATCAGACCCGTAGAAGAGAACTGAACATGCGCGGCAATATCGCCCAGCTGATGCAACAGGCGCAGAAGATGCAGGAGAACCTGCAGCGCGCCCAGGAAGAACTGGCCCAGCTCGAGGTCACCGGCAGCGCCGGCGGCGGCATGGTCAGCATCACCCTCACCGGCACCAAGGAGTGCCGCAAGGTGCGCATCGACCCCAGCCTGCTGTCCGACCAGGAGATGGTCGAGGACCTGGTGGCGGCCGCCTTCAACGACGCCTCCAACAAGATCGACGCCGAATCCAAGGCCAAGATGGCCGCCGCCTCGGCGGGCATGCCGCTGCCGCCGGGAATGAAGCTGCCGTTCTGAGGCCGCTGCCGCCGTCGCCGCGTGCCGGGGCGATGGCATGGTGCCGGTCACGCCGGCGCCGGCTCCGCCTCGCCTGCCTTGCCCGGGCGCGATCGCGGCCCGCCCGTTCTCCCGCAACCGCCGCCCCGTCGCGCCCCCTGACCGAATGCTCCTAGACCAGCTCATCGAGGCCTTCCAGGTGCTGCCTGGCGTGGGCCGCAAGAGTGCCCAGCGCATGGCCTACCACGTGCTGGAGCGTGGCCGCGAGGGCGGCCGGCGGCTGGCCTCGGTGCTGGCCGAGGCGGTGGAGCGCATCGGCCATTGCAGCCAGTGCCGGGATTTCAGCGAGGACCCGCTGTGCGCGGTGTGCGCCAGCCCCTCGCGCGAGCGCCAGCAGCTGTGCGTGGTCGAGACCCCCGCCGACCGGCTGGCGATCGAGACCGCCACCGGCTACCGCGGGCTGTACTTCGTGCTGCAGGGCCGGCTGTCGCCGCTGGACGGCATCGGCCCGCGCGAACTGGGGCTGGAGGCACTGGCCGCGCGCCTGGCCACCGGCGAGGTCAGCGAGGTGATCGTGGCCACCAGCGCCACCGTCGAGGGCGAGGCGACCGCCCATTACCTGGCGCAGCTGGCGCGCCAGCACCACGTGCGGCCCAGCCGCCTGGCCCAGGGCCTGCCGCTGGGCGGCGAGCTGGAATACGTGGATCGCGGCACCCTCTCGCACGCGTTCGGAACCCGCGGCGAGATGACCGGCTGAGGCCGTCCACCCGGCGGCCGGCAAGGCGGGGCATCGCGCGCCTGCGCGTCCGCGGGCCCGACGCGCTACCCTCGGCCGCTGCCGCGCCGGGCGTGCCGTCCGTGCGATGGCGTTTCCTCCACTGCCGCCGCGAGCCATGTCGACCATCTTCAGCAAGATCATCAACCGCGAGATCCCGGCCACCATCGTCTACGAGGACGAGGACATCCTCGGGTTCCAGGACATCGCGCCGCAGGCGCCGGTGCACGTGCTGTTCATCCCGAAGAACGAGGTCATCCCGACCCTGGACGACGCCCGCCCGGAACACGCCCAGCTGCTGGGCCGGCTGATGCTGGCGGCGGCCGGGTATGCGCGCCGCGAGGGCCTGGCCCAGGACGGCTACCGGGTGGTCATGAACTGCCGCGAGCACGCCGGGCAGACCGTGTTCCACGTCCACCTGCACCTGCTGGCCGGCGCACCGCTGGGGCACTTCGGCGCCTGAGGCGGCTCTCCCCGGATGCGGCCTGCGGCCTTGTCCGGGCTACACGCCGTCCCCGGATGCGGCCTGCGGCCTTGTCCGGGCTACACGCCGTCCCCGGATGGGGCCTGCGGCCTGGTGGTCCGGGCTACACCTGGCGCGGCCGGCATGCGCGCCGCCAGGGCCTGGCCGCCAGGTTCCGGGCCCCGGAACACGAACGCCGCCCGGGGGCGGCGTTCGTGCGTGTGATGTCGGACCGCGGTGCGGGCCGGGCGGGCGGTCACCACCACCAGCCGCGGTACGGGCCCCAGTAAGGACCCCAGTACGGGCGCGGCGGCGGGACCACCACGTCCACCTCGCGCACCTCGGGCCACAGGTAGACCACGTCGGCGGCCAGCTGCGGCAGGCGGTAGTCGTACTCGCCGATGCGCACGCTCTCGGTGCCCTGGACCCGGCCGACGAAGGTCACCTCGCGCCCGGGGGTGAACACCGCCGGATCGTAGAAGCCGGCGCGGCAGGCCAGGAAGCGGCCCTGGGTCAGGTCGGAGGCGTCGCTCTGCGGGCGGCCGCTGGCGTTGAGCGGCAGCGAGACCATCTGGAAGCAGGTGCTGTCCTGCTTGGGCAGGGTCTCCACGATCCGCCCGCCCCAGCGCACGGGGCTGCCGGCAGGGCTGGTGCCGACCGCCTGCTGCGGGGTGATCTGCGGGAACGCCCCCTGCAGCGGCTGCGGCGCGGTGGCGCAGGCGGACAGCAGCGCCAGGCTGGCGGCGGTGGTGAGGATTCGGACAGTGTTGCGCAGGATCATGGCGGCCTCCGGAAGGTCAGGGGCGGTGCCGCCGCAGGTCATCGACCAGCTGGCGCAATCCCCCGTGGCGTGGAGCGTAGCGCGCTTCGGCGAAACGCCGGCTGAGTGCGAGCAGGGCCTCGCCCGAGGGGCGCCGTGCCGCCGCCACCCGGCGCGCCCAGTCCATCGCCGGTTCGTGCGCAGCGCGGCCCAGGCCCAGGCGGGCGTAGCGCTCGCCGAGCCGGTGCCAGGCGCGCAGCAGCGGGTCCGGCTCGCGCTCGCCGCGGGCCAGCAGCCAGGCCATGCCGGCCAGCGCCAGCGCCGCCAGTGCGGCGAACGCCAGCAGCAGCTGCGACGGCTGCAGGCGCTGCAGGCCGAGCGGGCGCAGCAGCGCCTGCTGGCGCTGGGCATCGAAGCCGAGCACCAGGTCGTTCCAGCTGCGCCGCAGCCAGTCGCCCAGGTGGCCGATGTTGTCCATCCGCAGGGCCTGCAGCCCGGCGCCGGCATCGGCCACCGAGCGGCGCTGCTCGAGGGTGTCGTAGATGCGGTCCGGGGCCACGGCGGCGGTCGGGTCCACCCGCACCCAGCCGCGGCCCTCCAGCCAGACCTCGACCCAGGCGTGGGCATCCATGCGCCGCACGATCCAGTAGTCGGCGAAGGGATTGCGGTAGCCGCCGGCGTAGCCGATCACCACCCGCGCCGGGATGCCGGCGCCGCGCATCAGCACCGCGAAGGACGAGCTGAACTGCTCGCAGTAGCCCTGGCGCTGCGCGAAGAGGAAATCGTCCACCGCATCGCGGCCGGGCAGCGGCACGTCCAGGGTGTAGGCGAAATCCGCGCGGATCCAGTCCAGCGCGCGGGCGACGATCGCCGCGTCGTCGTCGCCGGCCTCGCTGCGCCATTGCCGGGCCAGCGCCAAGGTGCGCGGGTTGCGGTCCTGTGGCAGGGACAGGGCGAGCGTGCGCAGGGTGGGGCGCAGGCCCGGTTCCAGCACCTGCGCGGGGGCCGAGCGCAGCTGCCAGCGGCTCGGGGCCGACAGCGGGCGCGCGGTGGTCAGGGCATGGTCGAACCCGAGCCGTGCCCCGGCCGGTGCCGCGGTGGGCAGGTCCAGCGCCACCAGCTGGCGGCGGTCGGTGGCCTCCATCTCCACCTCGTAGCGCCAGGCGGTGCCTTCGGCGTGCTCGACCTCCGGCACCGGCAGGCCGTCGAGCCAGCCCTGGCGGGTCCACGCCTGGCCGTCGTACTTCCACAGCACCGCGCCGCGCCAGTACAGCTGGTCGGCGGCCGGCGGCGCGCCGTCGAAGCGGACCCGCAGGGCGGGGCGGTCGTCGCTCATGAAGTCCGCCCAGGCACCGGGCTCCATCCGGTCGGACAGGCCGGGCCGGGCCAGGGCGCGCTCGGGCACGCCCCACAGCGGGGAGCCCAGCCGCGGGAACAGCCAGAACGCGGCCAACGCCAGCGGCAGGCCGATGGCCACCAGCCGCGCCATCACCCGCAGGCGCTGGCCCAGCGGCAGCGGCCGCGCCTGGTTCTCCACGTCCGCCAGGCGCTGCAGCGACAGCAGCGCGCTGAGCACGGCGGCCAGCCCCAGGCCCATCGCCAGGGGGCCCTGCTCCAGCAGGAACGCGGCGAACGGCGCGAACAGCGAGAACCCCAGCAGGCTGCGCGCATCGCGCAGGCGGTGCGACTCGGCCGGCTTGATCGCCAGCATCGCCGCCAGCAGCGCGCAGCCGGAGTCGCGGCCCAGGCGGGTTCCCATCAGCGCGAACACCGCCGCCAGCATCGCCAGCGCCAGCAGCAGGCGCAGCCAGGCCGGCAGCGGGCGGCGCCACGAGGCCAGGGTGACCAGCACCGCGGTGGCCGCCAGCACCAGGGCCAGCGTGCCCGGCAGGATCACCAGCAGCGGCAGCAGGGCCAGGGCGGCGGTGGACAGGGTCCAGGCGCGGGTGCGCGGATCCAGCAGCGGGGTGTCGGCGGGCGTGCTCATGGCGACCCCGGCAACAGCGCCAGCGCGCGCAGGCAGGCATGCCGGTGCTCCAGGCCACGGCCCGGGCCGATGTCGTCCTGCGCCGGCAGCCGCAGGCGGTAGCGCACGCCCTCGCGCTCGGCCTGGTCCACCCACGCGGCCAGCCGCGCGATGCGCGCCTCGGCCGCCAGCGCCGGCAGGTCCTGCCAGGCCAGCACCAGCTCGCGACCCTCGGCGCGCTCGAACTCGCGCACCACCAGGCTGTCGCGGCGCGCGCTGTGCTTCCAGGCGATGGTGCGCGGGGCGTCGCCGCTGCGGTACGCGCGCAGCTGGTGCGGCTCCTCGCCCAGCGGGTCGGGGCGGCCGCGGCCGAGGCTGCCGCTGCTGTCCGGCAGTGGCGGGGGCGACGGCTCCGGCCGCGGGTAGACCAGCAGCCGCTGGCGCGGCCACACCCGCGACCAGGCACGCGCCAGGCCCAGCGGCTGGGTGGTGGACAGCTGCAGGCGGCCCGGTTCCAGCCAGCCGCGCTGGCGGGTGGGGACCGGGAGGATGAACTCGGCCGCGCCCTCGGCCTCCAGCGCGCCGTGGGTCCAGGCCCCGCCCAGCGCGGCGCGCAGGCCGCGGCGTGGGCGCGCGTCACGGCTGGCCAGGGCCAGGCGCAGCAGCAGCGGCTGGCCGGCGGGCACCGGCTCGGCCGACAGCGCCTCCACCCGCAGCCCGGACAGCTGCAGGTGGGTGGCGATCAGGCTGGCCAGCCCCGACGCGCCCAGCAGCAGGGCCAGCAGCAGCGCCGGGTTGTTGTTGTAGTTCAGCGCGCCCAGCAGCATCGCCAGCACCAGCGCCAGGTAGAACATCCCGAAGCCGGTCGGCAGCACGTAGACCCGGCGCCGGTCGATCGCCACCGGCAGCGGCTCGGGCGCGCGCGGGCGCTCCAGCGACCGGGCCAGCGCCAACACGCGTGCGCCGGCGCCGCGCAGCGGTCCCATCAGTCCACCGGCACCGCGTGCAGCACCGCCTTGGCCAGGGCCGCACCCTGGCCGGCCTCGGCCTCGGGCACCAGGCGGTGGCCGGCGACGGCGATGAACAGCGCCTGCACGTCCTCCGGCAGCACGTGGCCGCGGCCCAGCAGCAGGGCATAGGCGCGGGCGGCCCGCAGCAGGGCCAGCCCGGCGCGCGGGGACAGTCCCACGCGCACGCCCGGGTGGTGGCGGCTGCGCGCCAGCAGCGCCTGCACGTAGCCGACCAGCGCGTCGCTGGCGTGGACCTGCACGGCGGCCTGGCGCAGCGCCTGCACATCACCCTCGCCCAGCAGCGGCAGGGCACGGGCGATCAGCTCGCGGCGGTCGCTGCCGGTCAGCAGTGCACGCTCGGATTCGGCGCCGGGGTAACCCAGCGAGAAGCGCAGCAGGAAGCGGTCCAGCTGCGAATCCGGCAGCGGGAAGGTGCCGGACAGGTCCACCGGGTTCTGGGTCGCGATCACGAAGAACGGGTCCGGCAGCGGGTGGGTGACCCCGTCCAGGGTCACCTGCTGCTCGGCCATCGCCTCCAGCAGCGCGCTCTGGGTGCGCGGCGGGGCGCGGTTGATCTCGTCGGCCAGCAGCACCTGGGTGAACACCGGGCCGGGATGGAACTCGAAGCCGCGCGCGGCCGCGTCGTACACCGACACGCCCAGCACGTCGGCCGGCAGCAGGTCCGAGGTGAACTGCACGCGCTGGAACGACAGGCCCACCGTGGCCGCCAGCGCATGGGCCAGGGTGGTCTTGCCCAGCCCCGGCAGGTCCTCGATCAGCACGTGGCCGCCGGCCAGCAGCGCCACGAACGCCAGCCGCACCTCGTGCTGCTTGCCCAGCACCAGTCCGTTGACCTGATGCTGCGCCCGTGACAGGGCCTCGGCCAGAGGCTCGGGTAGGATCTGCGGCTGTCTTCCTGCGGAGTTGCCCATCGCATGCCTGCGTTACCGGATCGGTCTGGAGTGTAGCGGCATGCGGGAGGCGCAAGGAGCGCGCGGGGTCTTCCTCGCCCTGTGGGTGGCGGCCTGCGTGGCCAAGCTGCTGGTGGCCGCGCAGCTGCCGCTGTTCGTGGACGAGGCCTTCTACTGGCAGGAAGGGCGCCACCTGGCGCCGGCCTATTCCGACCTGCCGGGCATGACCGCGTGGCTGGCCCGCCTGGGCACGGCCATCGGCGGCGAGCACGTGCTGGCGCTGCGCATGCCGTTCCTGCTGCTGGGCGCGCTGGTGCCGTGGTGGGTCAAGCGGATCGGCGCGCGCTGGTTCGGCGAGCTGGCCGGCTGGCATGCCGGCAGCCTGGCGGTGCTGATGCCACTGTCCGGCACCCTCGGGGTGATGGCGCTGCCGGACGTGCCACTGGCGGTGGCCACGGTGCTGTGCCTGCATGCGGCGACCCATCTGCTGCGCCAGGTCAGCGCGCTGATGGTGCTGGAGCTGGGCATCGGCCTGGCGCTGGGCGCGCTGAGCCACTACCGCTTCGGCGCGGTGCTGCTGGCCGGTGGCGCGGCGCTGCTGTGCCTGCCGCACGGGCGCCGGTTGCTGGGCGACCCCCGGGTGCTGCTGGCGCTGGCGGTGGGCCTGCTGGCATGGGCGCCGCTGCTGCTGTGGAACCTTGAGCACGGCGATGCCGGGGTGCGCTTCCAGTTCGTGGACCGGCATCCGTGGGCCCTGCACTCCGGCGGCCTGCTGTTCGTGCCGGTGCAGGCGCTGCTGGCCACGCCGCTGCTGCTGTTGGCCATGGCGCTGGCGGCGTGGCGCTGCATGCGGCCGCCGCGCGCGCTGCGGCCGCCGTGGCGCCTGCTGGGCCTGTTCGGGATGTTCGTCGCCGGCGGCTTCTTCGTCCTGGGGTTCTTCACCGACAGCGAGCGCACCAGCTTCCACTGGCCGCTGCCGGCATGGCTGGGGCTGCTGCCGATGGCCGCGCTGCTGCTGCAGGGCTGGCCGGCCCGGTGGCGGCGCGCGACCTGGGCCAGCACCGCCCTGGGCGGGATGCTGGCACTGGGCTGGCTGATGACGGTCTCGGTGCCGCAGGTGCGCCAGGAGCTGGCCGGCAGCAAGCATTACCCGCGCAACTTCGCCGGCTGGGAACAGCTGGCGGACGAGGTGCGCCGGGCCCTGGCGGACATGCCCGACAGCAGCGTGCTGCTGGCCGACGGCTTCAAGGTCGGTGCGGAACTGGGCTTCGCCCTGGGCGACCCGGACATCCGCGTGCTGCCGCATCCGCTCAACGCCCACCATGGGCGCGCCCCGCAGCTGGCGCTGTGGGGCCTGCTGCAGGAGACGGCGCCGGACTCGCCGGCGCTGCTGGTGGTGGCGGCCAGCGATCTGCCCTATCGCCAGCTGCTGTCGCACTACCAGGGGCTGTGCGCGCGGCTGGGACCGCTGCCGCCGCCGCAGGTGGTCGGCATCGACCACCTGGCCCAGCGCTTCCTGCTGTTCCGGCTGGAACCGGGCAGGGCGGCCGGGCCGTGCACGCTGCCGGCGATGGCGTGGATCGACGCGCCGGCCGCCGGAGGCATGCTGGCGTGCCGGTTCGAGGTGGACGGCTGGGCGTTCAAGGACGGCGTGGGCGTGGCCGGGGTCGAGCTGCTGCTCGACGGACGCGTGCTGGCGCCTGCCGCCTACGGCCAGCCGGCACCGGGGGTCGCCCAGTTCTGGGGCAGTACTGCCGATCCGGGCCAGCCGGACGTCGGCTTCCGTGCCCGGGGGCGCCTGCCGGAGTGGGTGCGGCCCGGTCGCCACCGCCTGGCCCTGCGCGTGCATGGCCGCGATGGCAGCGTCGAGGACGGCTGGATGCAGACGGTGCGCACCGGCGCCTGCGCGCCGGACTGAGCGGCGGGCGCCCGACGCGTCGAGCGGACGGCACAACCAGCCGACGCGCGGCCTGGCATCCGGCGCAGCGACGCGGCCGCTACCCACGCGCTGTCGCGAACCGGCGCGCATTGCGCACCGCGGCGCGGTTGCGGATACATCGGACACTGCGCGCGGGACCGGCCTGCGCAGCCACGCGTGCACGCCGGACCGCGCGCGTCCCACGAACCGCGCTGCCCGGGTTGGCCCTGCGGGCGTGCCCGCCAGTACCATGCGCGGGCACACCGGGGATCCACATGCGCGTCAACGAACCTCCCAGATCCGTCGCCGCGGCGGACGCACTGCGCGTCGGGTTGCTGGGGCCCTGCCACGACGAGGCGACCATCGCCCGGGTGGTCGCCGATCTCGCCCGGCACCTGCCCGCGGCGCAGTGCCACGTGTTCGGCAACGCCTCGGCCCGGCCCGCCGTTGCCGCCCAACCGGCCGGGACCGGCAAGTGAGGGTGCTGGCGGCCCTGCAGGCGGCCTGGGTGCACCGCCTTGACCCGGGCACGCGCCGGGGACGCACCCTGGTCACGCTGGGGGCGGTGGTGGCCTGCGCGCTGGTGGCGCTGCTGCGCGGCCAGGACGACAACTGGGACCTGCGCAACTACCACCTGCACAACGCCTGGTCGTGGCTGCACGGGCGCATGGCGACCGACCTGGCGCCGGCGCAGCTGCAGAGCTACTTCGTGCCGCTGCTGGACCTGCCTTACTACCTGCTGGTGCAGCACGCTCCAGCGCCGGTGGCCGGCGCCTTGCTGGGCGCGCTGCAAGGCCTGGTGTTCCTGCCGCTGTGCTGGATCACCTGGCGGCTGCTGGAGGGCGAGCCGGGGCGGGCGCGCCTGTCGCTGCTGCTGGCGCTGGCCGGCATGTGCGGCGCGGCCTTCCTCTCCGAGCTGGGCAACACCATGGGCGATGCCAGCACCGCCGTGCTGGTGCTCGGCGCCTTCGCCCTGTGCCTGCCGTCGGCCGCCGGCTGGCGGACCGGGCGGGTGCTGGTCGCCGGCGCGCTGCTGGGCGCGGCGGTGGCCCTGAAGCTCACCAATGCGCTGTATGCGGTCGGCCTGGGGATCGCGATGCTGGCCACGCCGCTGCCGTGGCGCGCACGCCTGGGCATGGCCACGCTGCTGGCGGCCACCGCGTTGGCCGTGGCGGCGGTGATGGCCGGGCCCTGGCTGCTGCGGGTATGGCAGGAATTCGGCAATCCGCTCTTTCCGCAGTTCAACGCGCTGTTCCAGGGCCCGCTGGCGCGCGCCGATTCGGTCGGCGATGCGCGCTGGCTGCCGGAGAGCCTCGGCCAGGCGCTGTTGTGGCCGCTGCGCATGACCGTCGAGCCGCACCGGGTCAGCGAGATCGCCCTGTGGCAGGTGGTGTGGGCCGCGCTCTACGTGGCGGTGCTGCTGGCCGTGCCGGTGGCGGCGTGGCGGCGGCTGCGCGGCCGCCGCGCACCGGTGGGTGGAGCGGGGCGGGCACCGGATCCGGCGCGGGCGATGTTCGGCATCTGGATCGCCGCCACCTTCGTGGTCTGGGTGGCGGTCTTCAGCATCCACCGCTACCTGGCCGCGCTGGAGCTGCTGGCCCCGCTGGCCCTGTGGCTGCTGCTGCGGTGGCTGGCGCCGGGCCGCGCGCGCCTGCGCCACTTCGCCGTGCTGGCCTGCGCGGCCGTCTCGCTGCTGGGGTGGAACGACTGGGGCCATGCCGGATGGGCGCGCCAGGCCGCGCGGGTGGAGGCGCCGGCCCGGCTGGATGCCGGGACCGTGCTGATGGTCGGTGACGAGCCCAACGCCTGGCGCCTGCCGTACCTGCCGCCGGGGCCGGCGTATGTCGGCGTGGCCGGCAACGTGCCCGAATCGAACGCCTACGCCGCGCGCGTGCGGCAGAAGGTTGCCGCCGGCGGGACGGCGCTGGCGCTGCTGTCGGCCGACGCGGAGGCCTGGGAGGCGCAGAACCGCCTGCGCGAAAGCAAGAACGCCCGCTACAACCGCTGGGCCTCGCGCCTGTGGCTGGACCGCGGTGACTGCCCGGTGATGCGCTGGGCCGCCTCGCGCACCCGCAGCCGGGTGCTGCTGGAGCCGGCGCGCTCGCCTACCGGTCGCTGCCAGCTGGCCATGGCCGACGCGGCCGGGGCGGTGCCGGCCGCCGGGCTGGCCCGCCAGGCGGCGGCCGACCGCATGCGGCAGACCCGCCAGATGCTGGCGGCCCGGTATGGCCTGGTGCTGGACGTGCCGGGCTGCCAGGTCTATCGCAGCTGGGTGGGCACGGCGGCCTATCCCTACCAGCTGTGCCCGGTGGCGTTGCAGGCGCCACTGGCCCCCTGATCCGCGTCAGGGCACGGCGAACCCGGCCCGGCGCAGCAGCCCGCACAGGGCGACCAGCGGCAACCCGACCAGCGCGGTCGGGTCATGCGACTCGATCGCCTCGAACAGCGAAATGCCCAGGCCTTCGCACTTGAAGCTGCCGGCGCAGTCGAACGGCTGCTCGGCATCCACGTAGCGCTCGATCTCCGCCCGCTGCAGCGGGCGGAAGTGCACCCGGGTCAGGTCCGAGGCGGCCATGACGCCACCCGGCCCGTGCAGGCACACGCCGGTGTGGAAGCGCACGACCCGCCCGCCCATGGCCGCCAGCTGCGCCACCGCCGCCTGGCGGCTGCCGGGCTTGCCCAGGATCGCGCCATCCAGCTCGGCGGCCTGGTCCGAGCCGATCACCCAGTCGCCTGGCCGCGAGGCCGCCACCGCCGCGGCCTTGGCCGCGGACAGGCGCCTGACCAGGGGCGCGACCTCTTCGCCGGGCAACGCGGCCTCGTCCACCTCCGGGCGCACGGATTCAAAAGGCAGGCGCAGGCGCTGCAGCAGTTCACGGCGGTAGGGCGAGGTCGAAGCGAGGACAAGCATGGTGCGGTCATGGTCAAATGGCGCGCCAGTCTCCCGCGCCGCACCCCGGCCGACAATACCGATCCTGGCCCTGTTTGACAGGGGGCGGGGCGGTCCTTAACATTCAGCGGCTTATGTCCGCTGGTACGCCGCCCGTGCAGGTCCCTGAAACGCTGGATGCCTGGAGGATGGTGGCCGCGAGGCGGCAGTTCGAGGGGCGGGTGCCGCTTTCGACGCTGGCGCGGCTGCAGGGAAGCCTGGCCGATGCCGGGGGCGAATGCGCCTTCACCCTGGAGTTCGGGCAGGACGCGTTGCAGGTGCCGTTCATCGAGCTGAGGCTGCAGGCCGGCCTTCCGCTGGTGTGCCAGCGCAGCCTGGAGCGCTTCGTGTTTCCGGTCGACGCCGTGCAGCGGCTGGGCCTGATCCGTGACGAGGCCGACGAGGCCGCGCTGCCGGAAGGCTACGAGCCGCTGCTGGTGCCCGAGGACGGCCTGGTGCGGCCGCTGGACCTGGTGGAGGACGAGCTGGTGCTCGCCCTGCCGGTGGTCCCGGTGGCCCCGGACAGCGAACCGGTGGAACGGACCTGGGCCGGCACCGAGGAAGAACAGCAGGCAGCCAACCCGTTCGCGGCGCTGGCGGCCCTGAAAAAGAAGTAGGACGGCCGCGCCGCCGCCCAAAGGCGCCCTGGAACGGCACCGGCGGGTGGCTTCGAGGCTTCACAAGAACACGCAATCAACCGAGTTTGGAGCAATCCCATGGCTGTGCAGAAATCCCGTGTCACCCCGTCCCGCCGTGGCCAGCGCCGTTCGCACGACGCGCTGACCGCCAAGCAGCTGTCCACCGACCCGACCACCGGCGAGATCCACCTGCGCCACCACGTCACCGCTGACGGCTACTACCGCGGCAAGAAGGTCATCGCCACCAAGACCTCGGTGGTCGAGGAAGACTGAGACCCCTGACCCGGGCGCGCGCGTCGCGCCTGCCCGGGCCGTGGCCGATCTCCGGCTCCCGCGGGAGCCTTCCCTGCGGGAGTACCCATGAGCGAGCGGATCTATTCGCGCATCGCCGGAACCGGCAGCTACCTGCCGGAGAAAGTGGTCACCAACGACGACCTGGCCAAGGTCGTCGACACCAGCGACGAGTGGATCCGCACGCGCACCGGCATCGCCGAGCGCCGGGTGGCTGCCGAAGGGCAGGCCACCAGCGACATGGCCTACGAGGCGGCGCTGAAGGCGATCGAGGCGGCCGGCATCCAGGCCTCGGAGATCGACCTGATCGTGGTCGGCACCACCACGCCCGACGTGGTGTTCCCGTCCACCGCCTGCCTGGTGCAGCAGAAGCTCGGCATCGCCGGGTGTCCCGCGTTCGACGTCAACGCCGCCTGTTCGGGCTTCGTGTTCGCGTTGAGCGTGGCCGACAAGTTCGTGCAGTCCGGCAGTGCGCGCACCGCCCTGGTGATCGGCGCCGAAACCCTCACCCGCATCGTCGACTGGAACGACCGCACCACCTGCGTGCTGTTTGGCGACGGTGCCGGCGCGGTGGTGCTCAGGGCCGACGCCGAGACCGGCATCCTGTCGACCCACCTGCATGCCGACGGCAGCAAGAAGGACCTGCTGTGCTGCCCGGCCGGGGTGTCCAGCGGCTTCCGCGAGGGCGAGCCCAACGGCGGCGTGCGCATCGTCATGTCGGGCAACGAGGTGTTCAAGCACGCGGTCAAGGCACTGGACGGCGTGGTCGACGAGACCCTGGCCGCCAACGGCATGCACCAGGCCGACCTTGACTGGCTGATCCCGCACCAGGCCAACCTGCGGATCATCGAGGCCACCGCCAAGCGCCTGGACATGCCGATGGACCGCGTGGTGGTGACCGTGGACCGGCATGGCAACACCTCGGCCGCGTCGGTGCCGCTGGCGCTGGACGAGGCGGTGCGCTCGGGCCGCGTGCAGCGCGGCCAGCTGCTGCTGCTGGAAGCCTTCGGCGGCGGCTTCACCTGGGGCTCGGCGCTGGTCCGCTACTGAGCCCGCGGCGGTCGCCGCAGCATCGTCCGCAAGGCCGCCTCCGGGCGGCCTTCGCATGTCCGGTGGCGACGCAGGCCGATGCCATGGACCGCCTGCACATACGCGGTCGTACAGACAAACGACGCGTTCCGCCCGTATCATCGCCGTCCTTCTTCGATCTGCGACAGCACGTGACCCAACCGACGCTTGCTTTTGTTTTCCCCGGTCAGGGTTCCCAGTCCGTCGGCATGCTTGCCGAGCTGGCCGCAGCGCACCGGCAGGTGCGCGAGGCCTTCGCCGAGGCGTCCGAAGGCGCCGGCGCCGACCTGTGGGCGCTGTCCCAGGAAGGGCCCGAAGACCAGCTCAACCGCACCGAGTTCACCCAGCCGGCGCTGCTGGCCGCGGGCGTGGCGGTGTGGCGTGCATGGCAGGCCCGGGACGGCGCGCAGCCGGCCGTGCTGGCCGGCCACAGCCTCGGCGAGTACACCGCCCTGGTGGCCGCCGGCGCGCTGTCGCTGCATGATGGCGCTCGCCTGGTGCGCCTGCGCGGCCAGCTGATGCAGGACGCCGCGCCCGCCGGCACCGGCGCGATGGCCGCCGTGCTGGGCGCCGAGGACGCGGTGGTGGAGGAGGTCTGCACCCAGGCTTCCGGCAGCGGCATCGTGGTCCCGGCCAACTACAACTCTCCCGGCCAGATCGTGATCGGCGGCGACGCTGGCGCGGTCGATGCGGCCCTGGCCCTGCTGGCCGAACGCGGCGTGCGCAAGGCGGTCAAGCTCGCGGTGAGCGTGCCGTCGCACACCCCGCTGATGCGCGAGGCGGCCGACCGCCTGGGCGAGGCGATGGCCAGCCTGCAGTGGCAGGCACCGTCGCTGCCGGTGGTGCAGAACGTCGATGCCCAGGCGCATGACAGCGTCGGCGCGATCCGCGACGCGCTCGTGCGCCAGCTCTACCTGCCGGTGCGCTGGACCGGCTGCGTGCAGGCGCTGGCCTCGCGTGGCGCCACCCGGGTCGCCGAGTGCGGCCCCGGCAAGGTGCTGGCGGGCCTGGCCAAGCGCATCGACAAGTCGCTGGACGCCCGCGCCATCGGCGCCCCCGCCGATTTCGACGCCGCGCTGGCCGACTGGCGCTGATCCCCGCGTGGCCGCCTGGCGGCCACCTTCGCAGACCAACCAAGAGGTCGACATGAGCAACCTGCCCCTGAGCGGCGAGATCGCCCTGGTCACCGGTGCCAGCCGCGGCATCGGCGCGGCCATCGCCGACGAACTGGCCGCCCGTGGCGCCACCGTCATCGGCACCGCCACCAGCGAGTCCGGCGCCCAGGCCATCGGCGCGCGCCTGGCCGGGCAGGGCGGCCACGGCCGCCAGCTGGACGTCACCGCGCCGGGCGCGGTCGAGGCGCTGATCGACGCCATCACCAAGGAGTTCGGCGCAGTGTCGATCCTGGTGAACAACGCCGGCATCACCCGCGACAACCTGCTGATGCGGATGAAGGACGAGGACTGGCAGGCGATCCTGGACACCAACCTGACCAGCGTCTACCGCACCTCCAAGGCGGTGATGCGCGGCATGATGAAGGCCCGCAAGGGCCGCATCGTCAACATCGCCTCGGTGATCGGCGCCACCGGCAATGCCGGCCAGGCCAACTACGCGGCCGCCAAGGCCGGCATCATCGCCTTCAGCAAGTCGCTGGCCAAGGAAATCGGCAGCCGCGGCGTGACCGTCAATGTGGTCGCCCCGGGCTTCATCGACACCGACATGACCCGTGATCTGCCGGCCGAGGCCAAGGATGCCCTGCTGGGGCAGATCGCCCTGGGGCGGCTCGGCGAGCCGGCCGACATCGCCCGGGCGGTGGCCTTCCTGGCTGGCCCCGAAGCGGCCTACATCACCGGCGAGACCCTTCACGTCAACGGCGGCATGTACATGGCCTGATAGGGCCGCTTCCGCCGTCACAGAACCCAGAGGCCGCGCAAGTTTCTGAACCGCCTGCGTTTTTACGCGGGTGCCAGCGCTGGCGGCTTTTGACTACACTATCCGCCTTGTGGATCAGTGAAACCCGGGCCGCGCCGTTGGCGATGGCCCAACCAACAACCACTCCGCCTGGAGCAGCAAACCCATGAGCACCATCGAAGAGCGCGTCAAGAAAATCGTCGTCGAACAGCTCGGCGTCAAGGAAGAGGAAGTGACCAACAGCGCATCGTTCGTCGACGACCTGGGCGCCGACTCGCTCGACACCGTCGAGCTGGTGATGGCCCTGGAAGAAGAGTTCGAGTGCGAGATCCCGGACGAAGAGGCCGAGAAGATCACCTCCGTCCAGCAGGCGATCGACTACATCAAGGCCCACGTCAAGAGCTGACGCGTGCCTTGCCCGCGGACCCCTGCGGTCCGCGGCAACACATTCCAACGGGGCCGCTGCGTGCGGCCCCGTGCACGTCCGGCGCAACCGGCGCCGCGTGCGCATCCCGCATCGAAAGCACCAGGAGCCGCCAATGAGTCAGCGTCGCGTCGTCATCACCGGCATGGGCATGGTCTCGCCGCTGGGCAACGACCTGGCCAGCAGCTGGGACGGCATCGTCAACGGCCGTTCGGGCATCGGCCCGGTCACGCATTTCGATGCCAGCGCCTATGCGACGCGCATCGCCGGCGAGATCCGCGATTTCGACCCCACCGCGTTCCTGCCGCCCAAGGACGCCAAGAAGATGGAGCCGTTCATCCATTACGGACTGGCGGCCTCGTTCATGGCGCTGGACGACTCCGGGCTGGAGATCACCGACGCCAACGCAGAGCGCGTGGGCGCGATCATCGGCTCGGGCATCGGCGGCATCCTCGGCATCGAGGAGCAGACCGCCAAGTACCTGGAGGGCGGCCCGCGCAAGATCTCGCCGTTCTACGTGCCCAGCACCATCATCAACATGCTGCCGGGCCAGCTGAGCATCATCCGCGGATTGAAGGGGCCGAACTTCTCGGCCGTCTCCGCCTGCGCCACCTCCAACCATTCGATCGGCACCGCGATGCGCCTGATCCAGCACGGCGACGCCGACGTGATGGTGGCCGGCGGCGCCGAGCGCGGTTCCTCGCCGACCTCGATGGGCGGATTCTGCTCGATGAAGGCCATGTCCACCCGCAATGACGACCCGGCCGGCGCCTCGCGCCCGTGGGACGCCGGGCGCGACGGCTTCGTGCTGGGCGACGGCGCCGGCGTGCTGGTGCTGGAGGAGTACGAGCACGCCAAGGCCCGCGGCGCGCGCATCTACGCCGAGCTGCTGGGCTTTGGCGCCAGCGCCGATGCCAACCACATGACCGCCCCCAGCGAGGACGGCGACGGCGCCGCGCGCTGCATGCTGGCGGCGCTGCGCGACGCGAAGATCGACCCGTCGAAGGTCGACTACCTCAATGCGCACGGCACCTCCACCCCGCTGGGCGACCTGGCCGAGACCCTGGCCATGAAGCGCGCCTTCGGCGACCACGCCTACAGGATGATGGTGAGCTCGACCAAGTCCATGACCGGCCACCTGCTGGGTGCCGCCGGCGGCGTCGAAGCCATCTTCTCGGTGCTGGCGATCCACGAGGGCGTGGTGCCCCCGACCATCAACCTGGAGGATCCGGGCGAGGGCTGCGACCTGGACTACGTGCCGAACGTGGCGCGCCAGGCGAAGGTCGACGTGGCCGTGTCCAACGGCTTCGGCTTTGGCGGCACCAACGGCACCCTGGTGTTCGGCCGCATCTGACCGCCTCCGGCGCCGGCTGCGGCCGGCGCCCGCCGGGACCGTCCAACGCATGCTGCAACCGCTCGCGCTTCCGGCGTCCTTCGACCTGCTGGCCCTGCACCGGCAGGCGCCGGCGCGCTATCCGCTGCTGCTCGAATCCGTCGCTTCCGGCACCGCCCAGGGGCGCTGGGACCTGCTGCTGATGGCCGACGGCCGCGGCCTGCGCCTGGATGCCGACGGCGTCACCCGCGACCTGGAAGGCACGGCCCATGCCGGCAGCTTCCTGCAGGCGCTGGACGCCTGCTGGCGCCACGAACGCGATGACGCCAGCGACCCGCGCTGGCCTTTCGCCGGCGGCTGGGCCCTGCTGCTGGACTACGAGCTGGCCGCCCAGGTGGAGCCGGTGCTGCGGTTGCCGCTGCGTGGGGACGGCCGTCCGCCGGCGCTGGCCCTGCGCTGCCCGGCAGCGGTGGTGCGCGACCGTGACAGCGGCCAGTGCGTGGCCATCGCCGAGCCGGGGCAGGAGCGGCTGCTCGATACCCTGCACGCCGATATGGAGGCATGCACCGCGCTGGCGCCGCTGCCTGCATGGCAGCGGCCGGCCACGATCGAGGAGGACGACCCGCGGGGCTTCCTCGACGGAGTAGGGCGGGTGCTGGACTACCTGCGCGCCGGCGACGTGTTCCAGGTGAACCTGTCGCGCGGCTGGCGCGCGCGGTTCGATGCGCCCGTGGATCCGGCGGCGCTGTACGCCCGCCTGCGCCAGGCCAATCCTGCACCGTTCGCGGGCCTGTTCGCAGGCCGCGGCTGGGCGGTGGCCAGTTCCTCGCCGGAACGGCTGGTGTCGGTGCGCGGCGACGTGGTTGAGACCCGGCCCATCGCCGGTACCCGGCCCCGGTTCGCCGGCGACGATGACGCCGCGCGCATCCGCGAGCTGGTCGGCCACCCCAAGGAGCGCGCCGAACACGTGATGCTGATCGACCTGGAGCGCAACGACCTGGGCCGCGTCTGCGCGCCGGGCAGCGTCGAGGTCGATGAGCTGATGAGCGTGGAGAGCTACGCCCATGTGCACCACATCGTCAGCAACGTGCGCGGCCGGCTGCGCGAGGGCACCTCGCCGGGCGAGGTCATCGGCGCGGTGTTCCCCGGTGGCACCATCACCGGCTGCCCCAAGGTGCGCTGCATGCAGATCATCGCCGAGCTGGAGCAGTGCGCGCGCGGCGCGTACACCGGTGCGATCGGCTGGCTCGGCCGCAACGGCGACATGGACCTGAACATCCTGATCCGCAGCGCGGAGGTGCAGGGCGACACTGCCAGCTTCCGTACCGGGGCCGGCATCGTGGTCGACTCGGTGCCCGGCCGCGAGCTGGAGGAGACCCGCGCCAAGGCGCGCGGCGTGCTGCGCGCGCTCGCCCCGGAGGCCTGAGGCACGCCGTCGGGCGGCGGCCCGGGCGGGTGGCGCGGTATCCTGAGCGGCCTGACGAGGAACGAGGTGGACGTGGCCGGCGGATGCAAGCGAGTGCTCGGAATCGCGTTGGGCGTGCTGTGCGCGGTGCTGCTGCTGGCCGGTGGCGCGGCGGCCTGGGGCTGGACCCACTACCAGCGGTTCGCCGACGCCCCGGCCTGGAGCGGTGATGCCACCAGCGTGCGGATCGAGCGGGGCGACGGCCTGCGCACCGTGCTGGCGCGCCTGCGCCAGGCGGGCGTGGACGCCGGCCACGACCTGGAATGGCGGCTGCTGGCACGCCAGATGGATGCCGCCGGCCGTCTGAAGGTCGGCGAGTACGCGCTGGAACCGGGCATCACCCCGCGCGAGCTGCTGCAGCGCATGCGCGACGGCCGCGTCATCCATTACCGGGTGACGATCATCGAAGGCTGGAACTTCCGCCAGCTGCGCGCCGCGCTGGCCGCGGCCGATCCCCTGCGCCACGAGACCACCGACATGGACGACGCGGCGCTGATGGCCGCGCTGGGCCATCCCGGCCAGCATCCGGAAGGGCGCTTCCTGCCGGAGACCTACCTCTACCAGCGTGGCGACAGCGACCTGGACGTGCTGCGGCGCGCCCACGCGGCCATGGAACAGGCGCTGGCGGCCGCGTGGGAGGCCCGCGCGCCCGACATCCCGCTGCGCACGCCGGAGGAGGCCCTGATCCTGGCGTCGATCGTCGAGAAGGAGACCGGCCAGGCGCACGAGCGCCGGCGGATCGCCGGGGTGTTCTCGCGCCGCCTGCAGAAGGGCATGCTGCTGCAGACCGACCCGACGGTGATCTACGGCATCGGCAGCGCCTACGACGGCAACATCCGCAAGCGCGACCTGGTCACCGATACGCCCTACAACACCTACACCCGTCCCGGGCTGACCCCGACCCCGATCGCCATGCCGGGGCGCGCCGCGCTGGCCGCGGCAGTGGACCCCGAGCCGGGCGACGCGCTGTTCTTCGTCTCGCGCAACGACGGCACCCACATCTTCTCTGCCACCTATGCCGAGCACGACCGCGCGGTGGACTGCCACCAGCGCCGGCGCAACTGCCCGGCCGCCGACGACGGGGAGTCGCGGCAGTGAGCCCGGACCCGCTGCCGATGCACCCGCGCCTGGTCAGCCTGGAAGGCGGCGAGGGCGCCGGCAAGAGCACCGCCCTGGCGGCGGTGCGCGAACTGCTTGCCGCGCGCGGCCACGAGGTGGTGCTGACCCGCGAGCCGGGCGGCACGCCGCTGGCCGAGCGCATCCGCAGCCTGCTGCTGGAGCCGGCGGCCGGTGCCGGCACCACCACCGCCGAGCCGCTGCAGCCGCAGGCCGAACTGCTGCTGATGTTCGCCGCCCGTGCGCAGCACGTGGCGCGGGTGGTGCGCCCGGCGCTGGCGCGCGGCGCGTTCGTGGTCAGCGACCGCTTCACCGACTCCAGCTATGCCTACCAGGGCGCGGGCCGCGGCCTGGACCTGGACTGGATCGCCGACCTGGAGCGGCGCACCGTCGGGCTGCGGCCGGGCCTGACCCTGCTGCTGGACCTGGACGTGCGCGAGGGCCGCGCCCGTACCAGCGGCCGGGACCTGTGGCCGGACCGGATCGAGCGCGAGCAGGACGATTTCTTCGAGCGCGTGCGCAGGGGGTTCCGCGCCCGTGCCGCCGCCGAGCCGGAGCGCTTCGCGCTGGTCGACGCCTCCCAGCCGCCCCAGGCCGTGGGCCGCGACGTGGCCGCGACGGTGTCGGCGTGGCTGGACGCTTCGCGGGAGCCGGCATGAGCACCGGCTTCGCGCCCTGGCAACAGCGCCTGTACGACCAGGCCACCGCCGCGCTGGATGCCGGCCGCCTGGGCCATGCACTGCTGCTGTGCGGCCCGGCGGGCCTGGGCAAGCGCGCGGTGATCGAGGCGCTCGCCCAGTACGTGCTGTGTGACCAGCGGGCCGCTGGCCAGCCCTGCGGCCGTTGCCGCAGCTGCCAGCTGTTCGGTACCCGCACCCAGCGCGATCCGCTGGAGCTGCGTCCGGACGGCTCGCCGGCCCAGCCATACGGCCACAGTGCCCATCCGGACCTGGTGTTCGTCGGTTACGAGTGGCGGCTCAAGCCGACGCCGCCGCGGATGCGCACCGAGATCGTGATCGAACAGATGCGCCAGCTTTCCGAGCGGCTGGAGGTCTCGGCCGCGTTCACCTCGCGGGTGGCGGTGGTGGAGCCGGCCGATGCGGTCAACTACAGCGCCTGGAACGCGATCCTCAAGACCCTGGAGGAGCCGCTGCCGGGCCGCTACCTGTGGCTGGTCGCCGCCAACCCGGCGCGGCTGCCGGCGACCATCCGCAGCCGCTGCCAGCGGCTGGAGATGCGCCTGCCGCCGCGCGACGAATCGCTGGCCTGGCTGCAATCGCGTGGCCATGCAGCCGCAGCGGCAGCCGAGGCGCTGGAGGCCGCCCGCGGGCATCCAGGCCTGGCGGCCGCCTGGCTGGAAGGCGATGGCCTGGCCCTGCGCCGTGACGTGGCCGCCGACCTGTCGGCGATCGCCGCCGGGCGCGCCGATCCGCTGGAGGTCGCCCAGCGCTGGGGCGGCGACGAGCGCGGTGACGAGCGCCTGCGCCACGCCGCCGAGCATGCGGTGGCCGAGTCGGCGGCCGGCTTGACCGATCCGGTCCGATTGCACAAGCTGGCCGCCTGGTTCGACCGCGCCAACCGTACCCGTGAACTGCTGCGCAGCACGGTACGCGCGGACCTGGCGATGGCGGACCTGCTGCTGGGGTGGCGCGATCTTGCGCGCAGCGCGACCGGTGGGGCCGGCGCAAGGAAAGGGGACATGCGATGAGTGCTGCAAGCGGACGCCAGGGCATCCTGTCGCTGGCCGTCAAGGACAAGGCGGGCCTGTACAACGCCTACATGCCGTACGTGCGCAACGGCGGCATTTTCGTGCCCACGCCCAAGCGCTATTTCCTTGGCGACGAGGTGTTCCTGCTGCTGACGCTGCCCGATTCCAGCGACCGCCTGCCGATTGCCGGCAAGGTGGTGTGGGTGACGCCCGCCGGGGCGCAGGGCAACCGCACCGCCGGCATCGGCGTGCAGTTCCCCGACGGCACTGACGGCGAAGGAGTCAAGAACCGCATCGAGACCCTGCTGGCCGGCACCCTCAACGCTGACAAGCCCACCCACACGATGTGACCCGCGCGGGCGGGCAGGAGCGTTGCGGATGCCCAGGTGGATTGCGGCCGTGGCAATGCTGGCCATGGCCAGCGCGGCACAGGCCGCGCTGCGGGTGACGGTGGCCTCGCATCCGGAAGGTTCGGTCTGGACCCTGCGTACGACGCTGGAGCCGGCCGGCACGTCGCTGCGCGGGATGCCACTGTCGCGCTTCGACCCCGCCTGGTGCGTGGCCGATGAGCTCACCGCCGATGCCTTCCCCGCGGCACTGCACGACACCGGCGAGTGGCCGTTGGGCGGAGCGGCCGGGCGCGAGGGGCGCTTCGCCATGGCCGGGGAATTCGGGAGCGGCCGCTATCTGGAGCTGTTCCTCGGCGTGTACCGCCAGTGCGACGGGCAGCGGCGCACCTTCCTGGCGGTGCTGGATCCGGCCGCGGCGGACGGGGCGGGCGGAATAGTCCAGGTGGAAACGTTGACCGCCGGCGACGCGGCGGTGCTGCACCTGCTTGGCGAGCCGGGCGGAGATGGATTCGGCGTGCGCTCCTGCGTGGCCTGCGACGACGAGGGCCAGCACTTCCTGTGGGACGAGCGCGCGCGCAGGTTTTCCCCGCAACCCCACGAGGAGAGGGACATCTGATGGATCGGGCACGGTTGGCGGTGCTCCTGCTGGTCGGGCTGTGCGCGGGCGCCAGCGCCACCGCGGAGCCTGTTTCGCCACTGCGCGTGCGGCTGCAGAGCACCACGCTGGCCGCCGAGGTTTCGCCGCGGCTGGGCGGGCGCATGCTGCACCTGTCCCTGCCGGGGGCGCCGAACCTGCTGCTGGCAGGGCCGGAGGTCGACCGCCAGCCCGATCCGGTGGTCGACGCCAGAGGGGAGAACATCCCGTACTTCGGACACGAGGTCTGGGTGGGTCCACAGTCGCAATGGTGGACCTCGCAGACGCTCAACCCGGCGCGCGCCAGGGCGGCGGCGGTCTGGCCGCCGGACCCGTGGCTGGCCCATGGTGCGACCCGGGTGCTCGAGCAGGCCGGAACCCGCCTGGTGCTGCAGGGCGCGGCCAGCCCGGTCAGCGGCGTGCAGCTGGAGCAGGCATTCAACCTGGTAACCGACCGGCCCGCGCTCGAGCACGTGGTGGAGATGCGCAACATCCGCAAGCAGCCGGTGTCGCGCGACATCTGGTTCAACTCGCGGGTCGCACCGCTCACCCGCATCTACGTGCCGGTCGCGGCCGATGGCGACGGCGTGCGGGTGCGTTCGGACGTCGAGGACGGCTACGACGGCCTGGTCACCCGCGGCGAAGACGGCCTGTTCTCGCTGGAACTGCTGCCGCCGGGCGAAGGCAAGGTCGGGCGGCGCGGGAAGGTGTTCATCCAGCCGCGGGCCGGCTGGATGGCCGGCTTCGCCGCCGGGCAGGCGTTCGTGATCCATTTCGAGCACCAGCCGCTGGAGCGGATCCATCCCGAACAGGGGCAGGTCGAGGTCTACCTGGACTGGCGCCCGGACCCGGCCTACACCAGCATCATGGAACTGGAAGTGCATGCGCCGTACGTGACGCTCGAGCCGGGCGCGACGGCCAGTGCGCGCCAGTGGTGGATCGTGCGCCGCTACGACGGCCCGGACCGGCGTGACGCACAGGTGGCCTTCCTGCAACGGATGCTGGCCGAGGCCGGCATCGAATGAACGGGCCGTCGCCGGCGCCGGCGACGACACCGGTTGCGCCCCGGCCGCGTTGGCCGTGGCGGCTGCTGGCCGGAATCCACGCGGTCGCGGTGCTGCTGCTGTGCGTGGCGGCGTACCGGCTGCACGGGGCCCATTGCGAGAACTTCGGGTGCATCGGCACCGGCATCGCCTGGTTCGCCTGGGCCTGCACGTCGGCGCTGACGCTGTGCGCCGGCCTGGTGGCGCGCTGGCGCCTGGCGGGGACGGCAGGGAGCCGGATCACCGGCCTCGCGCTGGGGGTGCAGCTGCTGGCGTGCGCCTGGCTGCTGTGGCGCTGGCTGGCCGCCGGCCCACTGGCGGCCGGCGCCTGAGCCAGGCCGGCGGTGGCGCCGGCGGATCCGGTTGCCGGCGCGCCGCGTCCGATGCTCAGGCGGGCGGCTGGCGCAGCAGCGGGTTGTCCCAGCCCGGACGGGGAGCGAAGCGGTCGCCATGGCGAGCCTGCAGGGTCTTCAGTTTCTCCAGCAGGATCTCCGCGCCGGTGGTGCGGATGTACTGGATCGGGCCGCCCCGGAACGGGGCGAAGCCGGTGCCGAAGATCACGCCGGCGTCGAGCAGGTCGGCATCGTCGACCACGCCGTCGTGCAGGCAGGCCACCGCCTCGTTGAGCAGCGGCAGGACCAGGCGGTCCTCCAGGTCGGACGGGGCCTGGTAGCCCTGCGGCACCTCCGGCTTGACCGGCTTGCTGCCCTTGTCGGTCTTCTCCCACTTGTACAGGCCCTGGCCGTCCTTCTTGCCGCGCCTGCCGGGCTCGACCGCGGACAGCGCCGCCGGCAGCTGCAGCCCGAGGAACGGCGACAGCTCCGCGCCCACGCCCTGGGCCACGTCCAGCCCGACGATGTCGATCAGCTCGATGGGGCCCATCGGCATGCCGAACTTCACCGCGGCCTTGTCGATCACCGCGCCGGGGATCCCCTCGGCGTAGGCGTGCGCGGCCTCAAGCATGTACGGGAACAGCACGCGGTTGACCAGGAACCCGGGGGTGCCGGCCACCGGCACCGGGAACTTGTCCAGCGCCTTGCAGAACGCGGCCAGGCGCTGCGCGGTGGACGGATCCAGGCCGTCGTGGCGCACGATCTCCACCAGCGGCATCTGCGCCACCGGGTTGAAGTAGTGCAGGCCGGCGAACTGCGCCGGGCGCCCGATGTGGCCGCGCAGCTCGTCCAAGGGGATCGAGGAGGTGTTGGTGACCAGCAGCGCGTCCGGTTTCATGCGTGGCTCCAGCGACCGGTACAGCTCGCGCTTGGCCTCCGGGTTCTCGATGATCGCCTCGATCACCAGGTCGGCCCGGGCCACGCCATCGCCGGCCAGGTCGCCCTGCAGGCGCGCGGCCACCGCCGGCCGCTGGGCCGCGTCCTTCACCCGCTTGGCGAACAGCTCCTGGGCCCGGGCCAGCGCGGCGTCGATGAAGCGCTGCTCGCGATCCTGCAGGGTGACGGTGAATCCCTTGTAGGCCGCCCAGGCAGCGATGTCGCCTCCCATGACCCCCGCGCCGACCACGTGCACGTGCGCAATCCCGTGATCCTTGCCGCCCAGCCCCTTGAGCCGCTCGCTGAGGAAGAAGATCCGGATCAGGTTGCGCGCGGTGGGGCTGGCGGCCAGCTTGACCACCGCGCGCCGCTCGGCGTCCAGGCGCGCCTGGATGCCGGCACCGCCACTGCGCTCCCAGGTGCTGATCAGCGCATAGGGTGCGGGGTAGTGCTCCTTCCTCGCCTTGCGGGCGACCTGCTTGGCCATCTGCGGCCCGAGGATCTTCCGCGCCGGCAGGGTATTGGTGATCCAGCCCTTGAAGCGCTGGCCGAACGGACGCTCCAGGCCCTTCAGCGCCAGCGCCGCGGCGGTGTCCTCGAGCACGGCCGGCTCGGCCAGCTTGTCGACCAGGCCGATGTTGCGCGCGGCCCTGGCGGCCAGGCGGCGGCCGGTGAGCATCATGTCCATCGCCGCCGGGGCGCCGACCAGGCGCGGCAGGCGGGCGCTGCCGCCCCAGCCCGGGAAGATGCCCAGCTGGGTCTCGGGCAGGCCGATGCGGGTGGACGGATCGTTGCTGGCCACGCGGTAGTCGCAGGCCAACGCCAACTCCGTGCCGCCGCCCATGCAGAATCCGTGGATCGCCGCCACCGTGGGGCAGGGCAACTCGGCGACCTTCTGGAACACGGCCTGGCCGCGCCGGATCGCATCGTTCACCGTGCCCCTGCGGTCGAACTCCTGGAACTCCTTCAGGTCGGCGCCGGCGATGAAGCCGCCGGCCTTGGCCGACCGGAACACCACGCCCCTGGGCGGGTCGATCGCCAGCCGCTCGACGATGTCGCCCAGCTCGATCAGCACGTCCTGCGACAGGGCGTTGACGGCCGCGCCGGCGCGGTCCAGCGCCAGCACGACGATGCCGTCTTCGCGCCGCGTCGCCTGCCAGTGGCTGAATCGGAGTCCGTCGAGGCCTGGGAGCATGGCGAGAACCATCCGGTTGTGTATGGAGGGGCGGCTATCATCCCGAGGTTGTTTCCGCCGCGTCAAATCCAGGTGCGGCCGCGTGGAGGCGGCCGCAGGCGACCGTAAGCGCGCGGCGGTTAAGTTCCTGCATCCGGTGCCGGCACGTCACAATGCAGGCTTCCGGCAAGCGGCCCACGCCAGGCTGCTGAACTTTCCCCGGCAATGGCGGTCACAGGGCACGGCCGCAGCCGCGCCGACAGGAGTACGGCCCGGCATGGCCGATGCAACGCAAAAGGATCCACCCCAGGAACTGGACCTCGAACTGGTCCGGCGCGTGCAGCGCGGCGACTCGTCCGCGTTCGACCTGCTGGTGCGCAAGTACCAGCACCGGATCACCGGCCTGATCGGCCGCTACGTCGCCGACTGGAGCGAGTGCCAGGACGTCGCCCAGGACACGTTCGTCCGCGCCTACCGCGCGATCGGCAACTTCCGTGGCGACTCGCAGTTCTATACGTGGCTCCACCGGATCGCAGTGAATACCGCCAAGAACCACCTGGTCGCGCACAACCGGCGCCCGCCCACCGGCGACATCGACGTCAGCGACGCCGAGCAGTACGACGTCGGCAGCCGCCTGCGCGACACCGACACCCCCGAGCGCGAGGCCATGCGCGAGGAGCTGGAGCGGACGGTGATGAAGGCGGTGGATGCGCTGCCGGAGGAGCTCCGGGCCGCCATCACCCTGCGCGAGGTGGAGGGGCTGAGCTACGAGGAGATCGCGCAGAAGATGGATTGCCCGATCGGAACGGTGCGCTCGCGCATCTTCCGCGCCCGCGAAGCGATCGACGCTGAACTTCGGCCGCTGCTCGAGGTCCAAAGCGCTACCCGAGAACGAAACAGGTCATGAGCCAGGACATCCGCCCCCGCGGCGCCGCCGGCGCCGGCAGCCCCATCGACGCCGCCGGCGTCGACCGGCTTGAACTCCACCACCGGCAACAGCTGTCGGCACTGGTCGATGGCGCGCTGGCCCCGGACGAAGCGCGCTTCCTGCTGCGTCGCCTCGAACACGACCACGAGCTGGCGGGCAGTTTCGAGCGCTGGCAGCTGTACGGGCAGGCCATGCGCGGCCAGCTTGGTGGCATGGCGTCGCCCGGTTTCGCCGCCGCAGTGGCCGCGGCGGTGCGCGAGCAGCCGCTGGCGGCCACCGGCACGGGCGATGGCCCGCGGCGGGGCTGGATGCGATGGGGCGGTGGAGGCGCCGCGCTGGCCGCTTCGGTGGCTGTCGTGGTCCTGTTCATGGGCCAGACGCGCGGACCGGCTCCCACGCTGGACGCCACGGCTCCGACGGTAGCGACCGCTTCCGGCGCAGGCGCGCCGGGCGCGACCCCTTCGACTTCGTCCGGTGCGTCCACTCCACTGGCCGCGGCAGTGCCCGAGGCGCCTGCCGTCGCCGTCACCGGACCGGCGCCGGATGCTCCGGCACGGCCTTCCCGCCGTCCGGCCGTGCAGCCGGTGGTGCGTGAACCACTGCGCGCCATGGCGTCGGTCCCGGCTCCGTCCAGGCCCGTGCGCACGGCCGCCCCGGCGGCGGACGTGCAGCCGGCTGTGCCGTTTGCCGGCGTGGCGACGGCCCAGGATCCGTTCGCCTCCGTCGCTCCGCTCGCGGCGCGCCCGTGGCCCCGCGCAGCGCTGCCGCAGTCCGCTGCATCCGGCGCGTTCACGGCCCGCTTCGACGAGCCGCGTTCGGAGGAGCGTGCCCGCCCGTTCTATCCGTTCGAGCCCGCCTTGCCAGAGGCGGATAGTCCGGCAACGTCCGGTCCGGTGCCCCCGGCGGCGCCCGGCGTCGATATGCCTTCGCGCTGACGGCGTCCCGCGCCGTCGCATCCCTGTCCGTCCGGCCTGCCTCCGCGGGCAGGACGGCCGTGTCCCCGATCCCCATGCAAACGATGAGGTCCCCTACATGACTGCACGCGTGCGCACTCCCCTCCTGGCTGCCCTGGCCCTGGCCCTTCCGCTGTCGGCCTGCGCGCGGGAGCCATCGGCGCCTGCCGCCGCCCCCGCTGTCGCGGCGGCTGCCGCTGCCAGCCCGGCCACGGCCGCGCCTGCCGCGCCCCTGGTCTCGGGCCTGCCCGATTTCACCCGCCTCGTGGAGCAGGTGACCCCCGGGGTGGTCAACATCGAGGCGCGGATCGGCGCCCGCACGGCCGCGCGCGGGATGCCGGGCGAGGAGGAGATCCCGGAGATCTTCCGGCGCTTCTTCGGCCCGGGCTTCGGCATGCCGGGGCCGGATGGCGGCGGCCCCTCCCCGGGCGGACGCTCGGTCGGTTCCGGTTTCCTGATCGGCGACGGCTACATCCTCACCAACCACCACGTGGTCGACGGGGCGGAGGCGATCACCGTGCGCATGTCCGACCGGCGCGAGATGCAGGCCAAGGTCGTGGGCAGCGACGAGGGCTACGACGTGGCCTTGCTGCGGCTGGAGGGCAAGGATGCCGGCAGCCTGCCAGCCCTGCGACTGGGCAACTCCGCGGCGTTGCGTCCCGGGCAGTGGGTCGTGGCGATCGGCTCCCCGCTGGGGCTGGAACAGTCGGTGACCGCCGGCATCGTCAGCGGCCTGGGCCGCAGTGGTGGCGCCGGGCAGCAGTACGTGCCGTTCATCCAGACCGACGTGGCGATCAACCGCGGCAATTCCGGCGGGCCGCTGCTGAACACCTCCGGCGAAGTGGTCGGGATCAACTCGCAGATCCTGAGCAACTCCGGTGGCTACATGGGGGTGAGCTTCGCCATCCCGATCGACCTGGCGATGGACGCGGCCGGGCAGATCAAGAAGAGCGGCAAGGTCAGCCGCGGCATGCTGGGCGTGGTCGTCGAGCCGATCGACGCCGGCAAGGCCAAGGCCCTCGGCCTGGCCAGCAGTGCCGGCGCCCTGGTCAACAGCGTCGAGCCGGACAGCGCCGCGCAGAAGGGCGGGGTGGAGATCGGTGACGTGATCGTGGCCGTCAACGGCCAGTCCATCAACAGCAGCAGCGACCTGCCGCCGGCGATCGGCATGCTGCCCCCCGGCAGCAAGGTCCGCCTGGCAGTGCTGCGCGATGGCCGCAAGCGCGAGCTGGCGGTAACCCTGGGCGAGCTGCCCGGCGAGGCGCAGCGCCCGGCCGTCCGGGCCGCGGCGGCCGTGGCGTCGCCGGCCGGCCGGATCGGCCTGCGCGTGGCCGACCTGGACGCCGCGGCGCGGCGCCAGCTCGGGCTGGGCAGTGGCGAGGGCGTGCGCATCACCGGCGTGGACGGCGCCGAGGCGCGCGAGGCCCGGCTGCGTCCGGGCATGGTGATCCTCCAGGTGGGCCGCACCCGGGTCGGCAGCGCGGCGGCCCTGGAGCGCGAACTGGCCGCGGCCGGCGAGGGCGACGCGGTGATGCTGCTGGTACGGGATGCGTCCGGCACCAACAGCTTCGTGGCCCTGACCGTGGGGGCCAAGTAACCCTGCGCGGCGCCCGGCCAGCATGGCCGGGCGCCGTTCCTGCAGGCGGTGCGGCCGGCCGGCCGCGGCGTCCGTGAACCGGTCCCCGGCGTGCGATAATCCGCCGTTACCCGACGACGGCACGAGACCGCCGCCCCACATGTCTGCAGAATCCATGCGGTTCATCCGCAACTTTTCCATCATTGCCCACGTCGACCACGGCAAGTCGACCCTAGCCGACCGCATCATCCAGCTGTGCGGCGGCCTGACCGAGCGCGAGATGGAAGCGCAGGTGCTGGACAACAACCCGATCGAGCGCGAGCGTGGGATCACGATCAAGGCGCAGTCGGTGTCGGTGCCGTATACCGCGCGCAACGGCCAGACCTACCACCTGAACTTCATCGATACTCCCGGCCACGTGGACTTCTCCTACGAGGTCAGCCGTTCGCTGGCCGCCTGCGAGGGCGCGCTGCTGGTGGTCGATGCCGCCCAGGGCGTGGAAGCGCAGTCGGTGGCCAACTGCTACACCGCGGTGGAGCAGGGACTGGAGGTGGTGCCGATCCTCAACAAGATCGACCTGCCGACCGCCGACATCGAGCGTGCCAAGGCCGAGATCGAGGCCGTCATCGGCATCGACGCCACCGACGCGGTGGCCGTCAGCGCCAAGACCGGGCTGAACGTGGTCGAGGTGCTGGAGGCGATCGTGCACCGCATCCCGCCGCCGGCCCCGCGGGAAACCAACAAGCTGCAGGCGCTGATCATCGACTCCTGGTTCGACAACTACCTTGGCGTGGTGTCGCTGGTGCGGGTGATGCAGGGCGAGGTGAAGTCGGGCGACAAGCTGCTGGTGATGTCTACCGGACGCACCCACCAGGTCGACGGCGTGGGCGTGTTCACCCCCAAGCGCAAGGTCACCGGCAAGCTGTCGGCGGGCGAGGTGGGCTGGATCACCGCCTCGATCAAGGACGTCCATGGCGCCCCGGTAGGCGACACGCTGACCCTCGCCGGCGACCCTGCGCCCGAGGCGCTGCCGGGCTTCCAGGAAATGCAGCCGCGCGTGTTCGCCGGCCTGTTCCCGGTCAATGCCGAGGACTACCCGGACCTGCGCGAGGCGCTGGACAAGCTTCGCCTGAACGACGCGGCCCTGCGCTTCGAGCCGGAAAGCTCCGAGGCGATGGGTTTCGGCTTCCGCTGCGGCTTCCTCGGCATGCTGCACATGGAGATCGTCCAGGAGCGCCTGGAGCGCGAGTACGACCTGGACCTGATCAGCACCGCACCGACGGTGATCTACGAGGTGCTCAGGACCGACGGCACGGTGATGCCGCTGGACAACCCGGCCAAGCTGCCGCAGGCCAACCTGGTCCAGGAGGTGCGCGAGCCGATCATCCGCGCCAACATCCTCACCCCCGAGGCCTACATCGGCGCCATCATCAAGCTGTGCGAGGACAAGCGCGGCGTGCAGCTGGGCATCCAGTACATGGCCAGCCAGGTGCAGATCAGCTACGAGCTGCCGATGGCCGAGGTGGTGCTGGACTTCTTCGACAAGCTGAAGTCGGTCAGCCGCGGCTACGCCTCGCTGGACTACCACTTCCTGCGCTTCGACGCCGGCCCGTTCGTGCGCGTGGACACGCTGATCAACGGCGACCGGGTCGATGCGCTGTCCATCATCGTGCACCGCACCCACGCCGACCGCCGTGGCCGCGAGCTGACCGAGAAGATGAAGGAGCTGATCCCCCGCCAGCAGTTCGACGTGGCGATCCAGGCGGCGATCGGTTCGCAGGTCATCGCCCGCACCACGGTCAAGGCGCTGCGCAAGAACGTGCTGGCCAAGTGCTACGGCGGCGACATCTCGCGCAAGAAGAAGCTGCTGGAGAAGCAGAAGGAAGGCAAGAAGCGCATGAAGCAGGTCGGTCGCGTGGAGATCCCGCAGGAGGCCTTCCTGGCGGTGCTGCAGGTGGACAGCAAGTGAGTTCCGCGGGTCGGCCGCCTGCGGCCCGCCCGGTGCTTTTCCCCGCCCCCGGGCGGGTCCCCCGTTCCCCGGATTCCCCCAAGGACGCTGCATGAAATGGTTTGAGATCGGCCTGGTGGTGCTGACCTTCGCCACCGGCCTGGTGTGGCTGCTGGACCGCCTGTTCTTCGCCAAGCGCCGCAGCGGCGGCCTGCTCGAGGAAGAGCCGGTGCTGGTGGACTATTCGCGCGCGTTCTTCCCGGTGCTGGCCGCGGTGCTGGTGCTGCGCAGCTTCGTGGCCGAGCCGTACAAGATCCCGTCCAGCTCGATGATGCCCAACCTGCTGGTCGGCGACTTCATCCTGGTCAACAAGTTCGCCTACGGGCTGCGCCTGCCGGTGAACAACCACAAGGTGGTGGCGCTGGGCGAGCCGGCGCGCGGCGACGTGGTGGTGTTCAAGCCGCCGCACGACCCGGACCAGAACTGGATCAAGCGGGTGGTCGGGCTGCCCGGGGACCAGATCGCCTTCCGCGGCGACACCCTTTACATCAATGGCGAAGCCATGCGCTACACGCCGGTGGGCGAATTCACCGGTACCGGCCGCGGCGCGGAGATGAACGGCGCCACCCTGCTGACCGAGCACCTGCCGGGGCGCGACCATCAGGTGCTCGAGTGGGTCGACCGGGCGGCTCCGGCCGGCCAGGGCGAGTGGACCGTCCCGGCCGGGCACTATTTCGTCATGGGCGACAATCGTGATAATAGCGAGGACAGCCGGTTCTGGACCCAGACCCATTTCCTCCCGGAGGAGAACCTCCGCGGACGGGCGTTCCTGATCTGGCTGAACTGCGAGGGGTGGTTCTGCAAGGGGAGTTTCGATCCGGGCCGGATCGGGACATCGATCAAATAGGGCGCCTGACGCCCGCGGGGGAGTTGCAATGAAGCGCAAGCAAGGCGGTCTGAGCCTGGTCGGGTTTCTGATGGTGCTGGCGGTGCTGGGTTTCGCCGCCTACGTGGGCATGAAGCTGTTCCCGATGTACCAGGAGTACTACGCGGTGCGTTCGGCGATGAAGGGCCTGTCCAACGAGCCGGGGGTGGCCGACATGAACCCCGCGCGCATCCAGGACCTGTTCTTCCGCCGGCTGTACATCAACTACTCCGAGAACGTGAAGCCGCAGAACGTCAAGTTCGAGCGCGGCAACGGCGGCTGGAACATGCGCGTGGCCTACGAGGTCCGCACGCCGCTGGTCTACAACCTCGACGTGGTTGGCAACTTCGACACCACCCAGTTCCTGTCCCGGCGCGGTGAGAGTGACGAATGACCGCTCCGTGCTGCGCGACCGGATCGGCCATGCGTTCGCCGATCCGTCGTTGCTGCAGCAGGCACTGACCCACCGCAGTGCGGGTACGCCGCACAACGAGCGGCTGGAATTCCTCGGCGACGCGGTGGTCAACCTGCTCGCGGCCGAGGCGCTGTACCAGCGTTGGCCCAGGGCCGACGAGGGCGTGCTGACCCGGGCGCGCGCCGAACTGGTGCGCGAGGCCTCGCTGGCGGCGATCGCCCGCGAGCTGGAGCTGGGGCAGCGCCTGACCCTCGGGCCGGGCGAACTGAAGTCCGGCGGCTACCGGCGCGATTCGATCCTGGCCGACGCCCTGGAGGCGGTGGTCGCGTCGATCTATCTGGATGCCGGCTATCAGGCGTGCCGTGCACGCGTGCTGCCGTGGTTCGAGCAGGCCTTGGCGGCGCTGCCGGTCGGCAAGCCGGAAAAAGACGCCAAGACCCGCCTGCAGGAATGGCTCCAGGCGCGGCAGAAGCCCCTGCCGTCCTATGAACTGGTCTGCGAAAGCGGCGAGGAACACGCCAAGGTGTTCCTGGCCCGGTGTACCCTGAGCGACCCGGTGGCCAGCGCCGAAGGGCAGGGCACCTCGCGGCGCCTGGCCGAACAGGCCGCGGCCGCGGCGATGATTGAACGGCTGGAGCCCCCGCCCCGGCAGCCATGAACGGTCCGATACGTGAATCCCGGAAATAACCCAAGCTCCCATCGCTGCGGCAGCGTCGCTGTCGTCGGCCGCCCCAACGTGGGCAAGTCCACCCTGGTCAACGCCCTGGTCGGGGCCAAGGTCAGCATCGTCTCCAACCGGCCGCAGACCACCCGCCACCGCCTGCTGGGCATCGCCACGGTCGAGGGTGGGCAGATGCTGCTGGTCGACACCCCCGGCCTGCACCGCCAGGAGGGCCGGTTCAAGGCCTCGGCGATGAGCCGGGTGATGAACCGCACCGCGCGCGGCGCGGTCGAGGACGTGGATGCGGCGGTGCTGGTGGTCGAGGCCGGCCGCTGGGACGAGGAGGACACCCTGGCCTTCAACGTGCTCAGCGACGCCGGCATCCCGGTGGTGCTGGTGGTCAACAAGGTCGACCGGCTCAAGGACAAGAGCGCGCTGCTGCCGTTCCTGGCCCAGGTCAGCCAGGACCGCCAGTTCGCCGCGGTGCATCCGGTCTCGGCGCTCAAGCGCAAGGGCCTGGAGGCGCTGGTGTCCGACGTGCTGTCGCACCTGCCCGAGGCCCCGCCGGCCTATGACGAGGACGAGATCACCGACCGCAGCCAGCGGTTCCTGGCCGGCGAGCTCGTGCGCGAGCAGCTGATGCGCCAGCTTGGCGACGAACTGCCGTACGCGACGACGGTGGAGATCGAGCGTTTCGCCGAGGATGGTGCCCTCCTGCGCATCGGCGCGGTGATCTGGGTCGAGCGCGAGGGCCAGAAGCCGATCGTGATCGGCAAGGCCGGCGCCCGCCTGCGCGACATCGGCAGCAAGGCGCGCCAGCAGATGGAGCGGCTGTTCGGGCGCAAGGTGTTCCTGGAGACCTGGGTGCGCGTGCGCGAGGGCTGGTCCGACGACGAGGCCGCGCTCAAGGCGTTCGGCTACGGCGGCGGCGAGGGCTGACGCGGGCCGGCTTCCCGCCGGCGGCCGCGTTTGCCCGTTCCGTCGCTACCGCAGTCCTGCACGCCGCCGTTCCCATGCGCATCGAAGGCGATACCGCGTTCGTCCTGCATGCCCGCCCCTGGCGCGAGACCAGCCTGCTGGTGGAGGTGCTCAGCGCCGCCCACGGGCGACTGGGCCTGGTCGCGCGCGGAGTGGTCTCGCCGAAACGCCACCTGCTGCGTGCCGCGCTGCAGCCGCTGCAGCACATCCGCTATGACGCCGTGCTGGCCGGTGAGCTGGCCCAGCTGCGCGCGGCCGAGGCGCTGGATGCGGCCCCGCGCCTGGGCGGCCAGGCGCAGCTGGCGGCGTTCTACGTCAACGAGCTGGTCCTGCGCCTGGCGCCGCGCCAGGACCCGCTGCCGGACCTGGTGGACGCCTATGCGCGCACGCGCGACGCGCTGTCGGGTGACGATCCGCTGGCCTGGACCCTGCGGCGCTTCGAGCGCGACCTGCTCGGCGCCCTTGGCGTTGGCTTCGAGCTGGAGATCGACGGCGACGGCACGCCGTTGGACCCGGCCGCGCGCTACCGGCTTGATCCCGAGTACGGCCCCCGGCGCCTGCTGAGCGACCGTGGCCATGGCGAGCGCAATGCCGCGGCCACCGGCGCGGCATTGCTGGCCCTTGCCCAGGACCGCCTTCCGCCGCCGCCGGACCTGTCCAGCCTGCGACTGCCGCTGCGCGCGGTGCTGGCGCATCATCTCGGGCCGCGGGGGCTCGCCTCCTGGGACATGGTCGGCCAGCTCGGCCGCATCGGCCGCGGCGAGGGCTGACCGGGGACGGGGGCGTGGCAGCTAGAATCCCGCGCATGCCATCCACGCCGCAGATCCAGATCCGCACGTTCCACGGTCCCGACATCCAACCCTGGCTGGAGCAGGTCGCCGCGCTTCGGGTCGACGTGTTCCGCGAGTGGCCCTACCTCTATCAGGGGGATGCCGGCAGCGACTACGAGCGCGATTACCTGCGCGCCTACGTCCAGTCCCCCGACAGCATCCTGGTACTGGCGATGCACGCCGGGCGGGTGGTGGGCGCCTCCACCGGGCTGCCGCTGGAACACGACGGCGAACCGTTCACCGTGCCGCTGGCGCAGGCCGGGCTGCCGGTGGCGCAGGTGTTCTACTTCGGCGAGTCGGTGCTGCTGCCGGGCTACCGCGGGCTGGGCGTGGGGCACGCGTTCTTCGACGCGCGCGAGGCGCACGCCCGCGGCATCGGCCGGTTCCGCTGGACCGCCTTCTGCGCCGTGGACCGCGACCCGGACGACCCGCGCCGCCCGCCCGGCTACCGCGCCAACGACCTGTTCTGGCACGGCCGCGGCTACGCGCGGCTGCCGGGCCTGACCGTGCGCCTGGACTGGCCGGAGATGGACCGGGGGCGGGTCGAGCATCCGCTGACGTTCTGGCTGCGCGACTGGCAGGCCGCGGCATGAAGGTCGCCGCCTGCCGCTACGTCGTGGGCCGGCCCACCGGCTTCGACGCGTTCGCCGCGCGCCAGCGCGACCTGCTCGGGCAGGCGGCGGCCCGTGGCGCGCGGGTGGCGGTGCTGCCCGAGTACCTGTCGCTGGAGCTGGCGGCGACATTCGGGCCGCGGGTCGAGGGCGACCTGCACGCCTCGCTGCGCGCGATCCAGGCCCTGCGTGATCCCTGGCTGGCGCTGTTTTCGGACCTGGCGCGCGAGACCGGGATGCACGTGGCGGCCGGCAGCTTCCTGCTGGCCACCGCGGACGGCCTGTACCGCAACCGCTGCGACCTGTTCGCACCCGACGGCGGCCACCAGTGGCAGGACAAGCTGCAGCTGACCGGCTTCGAGAAGCGGACCGGCGTGATCGAGCCGGGCGATGCGCTGAAGGTGGCCGACCTCGGCGGCGTGCGGGCCGGCATCAGCATCTGCTACGACAGCGAATTCCCCTTGCCGGTGCGCGCCCAGTACGAGGCCGGCGCGCGCCTGCTGCTGGTGCCCAGCTGTACCGATACCGAAGCCGGCGCGACCCGGGTGCGGGTGGGATGCCTGGCGCGGGCGCTGGAGAACCGCTTCTTCGTCGCCCAGGCGGTGACCGCGGGCGAGGCGCCGTGGAGCCCCGCGCTGGACATCAACACCGGCGAGGCGGTGATCTACGCGCCGATGGATGCGGGTTTTCCCGCCGACGGCATCCTGGCCCGTGCGGGGGAGGGCCAGGACTGGGCGATCGCCGGACTGGAGGTCGAACGCCTGGAGGCCACCCGCGCCAGCGCGCAGGTGGCCAACGACCGCGACTGGCCGGGCCAGCTCGCCCCGGGCCTGGCGCGCGCCAGGCTGGAGCCTTTCGCCGGCCGCGTGGGACCGGCCTAGGCCAGTCCCGCCAGCCACAGGGAAGCGCCGGCCAGGGCCAGGCCGAGTCCGGTGGCGGCGAGCACGTCGCTGGGATAATGCAGGCCCAGCACCACCCGCGACACGGCCACCGAAGCACTGAAGGGCACCAGCAGCACGGCCAGGGCGGGGTAGTACGCCACCGCCACGGTGCTGAATCCGACCGCGTGCAGGGTATGTCCGGACGGAAAGCTGAACTCGTCCAGCGGCGCGACCCAGGCGCGGATGCGACCGTCGGCCGCGAACGGGCGCGGGCGGCGGGTCCAGCGCTTGAGCACGCGGTACAGCACCAGCGACACCAGGCTGATGGCGGCCATGTGCGCGGCGGCGGCCAGGCCCTGGCCACCGCCGAACAGCGCCATGGCGGCCATCAGCGCGTACCAGAACGCGCCATCGCCCAGCCGGCTGGTCCAGGCGAAGTAGCCGCGCACCAGGCCGCGGCCGCCCCAGCGGTTGGCGCGCCGGCACCAGCCGCGTTCGCGCGCATGCAGGCGGGGGCCGCGACGGCGCGCCGGCGTGCCCTGGCGTGGGCGCAGCGCCTCAGGCGGCGAGATGTCCATCCGGGGCTCCCTCGCGCGCCAGCGCGGCCAGCAGTGCATCGAAGTCGGCCGCCACCTGCGCCGGGCACAGTCGCAACACGGCCGCGCGCGCCGCCGCGCCCATCTCCTTGCGCCGTCGCGCATCGGCTGCCAGCGCCACGGCGCCGGCGATGAATCCGTCCGCATCATCGGCCAGCGCCCCGTGCACGCCGTGGCGCAGGTGCTCGCGCGCGGCCCCGGTGTCGAAGGCCACCGTGGGTACCCCGCTGGCCATCGCCTCGAGGGTGACGTTGCCGAAGGTTTCGCTGCGGCTGGGGAACAGGAACAGGTCGCCGCTGGCGAAGTGGCGGGCCAGCGCTTCCCCGCGGCGGGTCCCGGCGAAGACGAAATCCGGGTTGTCCCTGGCCAGCGCCGCGCGCGACGGGCCGTCGCCGACCCAGACCATGCGCGCGTCGGCGTGGTGGGCCTGCAGCTGGCGGAAGGCCCGCACCGCCAGGTCCAGGTTCTTCTCCGGCGCGATCCGGCCGACATGGATCGCCACCAGGCTGCCGTGGCCGGCGCCCCAGCTCCGGCGCAGCCCGTCGTCGCGCCGGTCCGGCCCCAGCTGGGCCGTATCCACCGCCCGCGCCAGCCGCACCACGCGTGCGAAGCCCTGGCTGCGCAGCGCGTGCTCCAGCTCCAGCGTCGGCACCAGGGTGGCCTGGGCCTGGTTGTGGAAATGCCGCATCCAGCGCAGCGCGCCCGGCTGCAGCCAGCCCAGGCCGTAGTCGCGCATGTAGTGGTCGAAGCGGGTGTGGAACCCGGTGGCCACCGGGATTTCCAGGCGGCGGGCGATGTGCAGCGCCGACCATCCCAATGGTCCTTCGGTGGAGATGTAGACCGCATCGGGCCGCTGCCGTCGCCAGTGGCGCTGCAGGGCGCCCGGGGCGGGCAGGCCGAAGCGCAGTCCCGGATAGCGTGGCAGCGCGGCGCCGCGCAGCAGCAGGGTGTCCAGGCGCCGGTCGCCGGCGCCGGTGTCCACGCCCGGCTGGATCGGGCGCACCACCTGCACCCGGTGGCCGCGCGCGTGCAGGCCCAGTGCCAGCGCCTGCACGGTCAGGGCCACGCCATTGACCTCGGGGGGCCAGGTTTCGGTAACCAGGGCGTATCGCATGGGCCGTCTCCGCGTCTGCGCGAAAAGCCTGACCGGCGTCCGTGCCCGGACGGTGACATCCCGATGACCTGCCGGTGACACCCGGCCGCGTCGCCCCGCTCAGTCCTGCTGCGGGGGATCGGGCAGCACCGCTTCCACCGAGAGCGACACGCTGCCATCGCGCAGGCGCGCCTGCACCCGGTCGCCCGGCGCCAGCTGTGCGGTGGAATGCACCAGCGCCCCGGTGGCGGTGGTGACGATGGAATAGCCGCGTGCCACCGTGGCCAGCGGGCTGCAGGCCTCCAGCGATCGCGCCAGCGCCCGCAGCTTGAGTGCATCGCGTTGCAGAACCCGCGCCACCGCCGCCTGCGGCCGCGCCCGCAGCCGCTGCAGGCGTTCGTGCAGGCGTGCCAGCCGCCGCTGCGGATGGTGCGCGCGCAACACCGCCCCGGCATGGCGCACCTGCGCCTGCTGCTGCTGCAGGCGTTCGCGCCAGCGTGCCTGCAGGCGTCGGTGCAGTGCCTCCTGGCGCTGGTGGAGCAGGCGCAGCCGGTTCTGCGGGGACTGCGCCTGCAGGCGCAGGGCGGCCCGGTCCGCACGCTGCATGGCCTGGTGGATGCGCCGGGCCTGCAGCGCATGCAGGCGGTCGCGCAGGGCATCCAGGCGTGCGAGCAGGTCGCGCCGCTCCGGGACCAGCAGCTCGGCGGCGACCGAAGGCGTGGGCGCGCGCAGGTCGGCGGCGAAATCGGCCAGGGTGAAGTCGGTCTCGTGGCCCACGGCCGAAACCACCGGCACCGGCGAGGCGGCGATCGCGCGCGCCAGGCGCTCGTCGTTGAACGCCCACAGGTCTTCCAGCGAGCCGCCGCCGCGGGCCAGGAGGATGGCGTCATAGCGGCCACTGGCACCGGCACGCTGCAGCAGCGAGGTGATCTGCGGCGCGGCGGTCTGGCCCTGGACCAGGCTGGGCAGGATCTCCACCTCCAGCAGCGGGCAGCGGCGCGCCAGCACGCTGAGCACGTCGCGCACGGCCGCGCCGGTGGGCGAGGTGATCACGGCGAGGCGGCGCACCCACGGCGGCAGCGGGCGCTTGCGCGCCGGGTCGAACAGGCCCTCGGCCTCCAGCTGCGCCTTCAACGCCTCGTAGGCGCGGCGCAGCGCGCCTTCGCCGGCCTCCTCCATGTGGTCCAGTACCAGCTGGTAGTCGCCGCGTGCCTCGTACAGGGTGAGGCGGCCGCGGGCGAGCACCTTCAGGCCTTCGCGCGGAGCGAACTTCAGCCACTGGCTCTTCTGCCGGAACATCGCGCAGCGCACCTGCGCGCGGCCGTCCTTGAGGTTGAAGTAGAGGTGGCCGGACGCCGGGCGGGTCACGTTGCCCAGCTCGCCCTCCACCCAGACCAGCGGAAAGGCGCTTTCCAGCAGGTCGCGCGCCAGCGTGTTGAGCTGGCTTGGGCTGAGGACGGGGGTCTGCTCGGACATCGGGGGCGCCGCGGGCGGCGGGACAGGATAGCGCGGCGGCGCCGCGGCCCGTTCAGGCCGGCGGCACGGACGCGGCGGCGTGGCGGTCCAGCGCCCAGGCCACGTGCTCGCGCACCAGCGGCGAAGGATGCCCGCGGCGCGACTCCAGCGCGGCCACCACCTCCGGCGTGGTCGGTGCGTTGCCCAGCGCCACGGCGATGTTGCGCAACCAGCGCTCGTGGCCGCTGCGGCGGATCGCACTGCCCTCGGTCCGGCGCAGGAACTCGTCCTCGTCCCATGCGAACAGCTCGGCCAGGGTGGCCCGGTCGAGGTTGTTGCGGGCACGGAAGTCCGGCTCGTCGGTGCGCTGGGCGAACTTGTTCCAGGGACAGACCAGCTGGCAGTCGTCGCAGCCGAAGATGCGGTTGCCGATCGCCGCGCGCAGCTCCTGCGGGATGGCACCGTCGTGCTCGATGGTCAGGTAGGAGATGCAGCGCCGGGCGTCCAGCCGGTACGGCGCGACGATCGCCTGCGTCGGGCACACCTGGATGCAGCGCGTGCAGGTGCCGCAGTGCGCGCTGGCCGGCGGATCCACCGGCAGCGGCAGGTCCAGGTAGATCTCGCCAAGGAAGAACCAGGACCCGCCGTCGCGGTCGATCAGGCAGGTGTGCTTGCCGATCCAGCCCAGGCCCGCGTCGCGCGCCAGGGCCCGCTCCAGCACCGGTGCCGAATCCACGAACACCCGGTGGCCAAACGCACCGAACTCCTGCTGCAGGCGCCCTGCCAGCTTCTGCAGCCGGTTGCGCATCAGCTTGTGGTAGTCGCGCCCCAGGGCGTAGCGGGCCACGTAGGCGCGCTGGCCATCGGCCAGCGTATGCCAGGCCTCGTCGCTGTCGTTGCGACCGTAGTCCAGTCCGACCGACACCACCCGCACCGTGCCCGGAACCAGTTCCTGCGGGCGGCTGCGAGCGGTGCCGTGTCGCGCCATCCACTCCATCGTCCCGTACAGGCCGCGGGCCAGCCAGTCGCGCAGGTGCGCCTCGTCCTCGGCCAGGTCCACGCCGCTGATGCCGCAGCGCTGGAAGCCATGCTCGCGTGCCAGCTCGCGCACGCGCGCGGCGGCGGCCACGAGGTCGATCGCCGCGGCAGGTGACGGGCAGGCAGGCGGGGGAGGGGGCATGGCGGCGATTATAGGATCCGGTCCCGCAACGCCGGCCGAAGCGGCCGGGAATAGAATTGGGCCATGCCCACCTCCGCCACGCTGCTGTTCGACACCCGCGCCGCACGCTTGATCGACAGGCAGGCGACCGCCGCCCTGGGCGGCGACGGCTATGTGCTCATGCAGCGCGCCGGCGCGGCGGCGTGGCGCTGGCTGCGCGAGCGCTGGCCGCAGGCACGCCGGATCGTGGTCGCCTGCGGCAGCGGCAACAATGGCGGCGACGGGTTCGTGCTGGCGCGGCTGGCCGTGCAGGCCGGTTTCGATGTGCGCGTGGTGCTGCCGCAAGGCGTGGAGCCGCGCACGCCGCTGGCGCTGCGCGCGGCCGCCGACTACGCCGCGGCGGGCGGTACCCGCGGAAGCTTCCCCTGCCCGGTGGAGGACGCCGACCTGGTGGTCGACGCGCTGCTGGGCATCGGCCTTGAATCGGCGCCGCGCGCGCCCATGGCCGCGCTGATCCAGGCACTGGACGCCGCCGCAGTGCCCGTATTCGCGCTGGATGTTCCCTCGGGCATCGACGCCGACCGCGGCAGCGCGCCGGGCGTCGCCGTGCACGCGACATGCACCCTGCAGTTCATCGTCCAGCACGCCGGCCTGCGCACCGGCCCGGCGCTGGACCATGCCGGCGAGCTGCTGCTGGATACGTTGCAGATCGATGCCTCCGAGAGCGCCGGCGATGCGGCGCCCCGCGCGCGCCTGCTCGACGCATCGATGCTTGGCCAGTGGCTGCCGCCACGCCTGCGCGACAGCCACAAGGGCCGCTCCGGCCACGTGCTGTGCGTGGGCGGCGACCACGGTGGCGGTGGCGCGGTGCTGCTGGCGGCGGAAGCCGCGCTGCGCAGCGGGGCCGGCCTTGCCAGCGTCGCCACGCGCGGCCCGCATGTGCCCGCGCTGCTGGCGCGGCGTCCCGAGGCGATGGTGCATGCGGTGGAGGACGCCGACGCACTGGCGCCCCTGTTCCAACGCGCCAGCGTCGTCGCCTGCGGGCCAGGGCTGGGTCGCAGTCCCGGATGGGGCGCACCGCTCTACCGCAAGGTGCTCGGCAGTGCGCTGCCATGCGTGCTCGATGCCGACGCGCTCAACCTGCTGGCCGAACATCCGATGCAACCGGGCGACGCGATCCTCACTCCGCACCCGGGCGAGGCGGCGCGCCTGCTGGGCCTTGCCACCGCTGAGGTGCAGGCCGACCGCTATGCCGCCGCTGCCGCCCTGGCGGGCCGGTTCGATTGCGCCGTGGTGCTCAAGGGCGCCGGTTCGATCATCGCCGCTCCCGGCCAGCTGCCCTGCGTGCTGGATGCGGGCAACCCGGGCATGGCCACCGGCGGCATGGGCGACCTGCTCACCGGCACCATCGCGGCGATGCGCGCCCAGGGCCTGGACGCCTTCGATGCGGCCTGCGCCGGCGCGCTGCTGCACAGCCTGGCCGGTGATGCCGCGGCGGGCGAGGGCGGCCAGCGCGGGCTGCTGCCGTCCGACCTGCTGCCGTGGTTGCGGCGGCTGGCCAATCCTTCTTCCCCGCAGGTGGTTTCCCGATGCTGATCGAGCTTCCCGACCCCGACGCCACCGACGTGCTGGGGCATGCCCTGGCCCGCAGCCGGCCGCCGCAGGCCGTGGTGCACCTGCATGGCGACCTGGGCGCAGGCAAGTCCAGCCTGGCGCGCGCGCTGCTGCGTGCGCTCGGCGTGCAGGGCCCCGTGCGCAGCCCCACCTACACGCTGGTCGAGCGCTACCCCGTGCCCGGTGGCGAGGCCTGGCACTTGGACCTGTACCGGATCGCCGACGCCGGCGAGCTGGATTTCCTCGGCCTGGACGGCGACGAGGCCACGCTGTGGCTGGTCGAATGGCCCGAACGCGGACGCGGCATCCTGCCCCCGGCGGACCTGGACGTGCGGCTGGACCAGGCAGGCGCCGGGCGTGTGGCGCGGCTGGAGGCCGGCAGCGAGGTGGGCCGGGAATGGCTGCGTAGGCCCGAGCTGAACACGGGGTTGCAGGGCCTTCCTGCCGGCTGAGGGGAAGAACATCCCCCAGGTCACGGATTCTTAAGGAAATTACGCTTGCATTGGCTCGCCGCTGGTGATTGAATCCGGCGCATGCCCTGTTCCTTCCCCCGAATCGGCGTCCTTGCGGCGGGCCTGTTGCTCGCTGCGGGCCTGTTCGCGGGCCACGCCTGGGGCGGCGAGGTCAGGGGCGTCACCCTGCAGCAGGGCGCCACCGGCACCCGTGCCGAGATCCAGCTGCAGGGGGCGGGCCAGTTCAAGACCCTGCGCCTGGCCGGCCCGGACCGCCTGGTGCTCGACCTTCCCGACTCGCGTGCCGCCGCCGGCCTGAAGCTGCCGGCGCCGGCCGGGCTGGTGACCGGCGTGCGCACCGGCCAGCCAGTGCCCGGGACCTATCGCATCGTGTTCGAACTCGCCGCGCCGGTCGCGGCCCTGCCGGTGCGGACCGAGTCCGGCGCAGACGGTGCCCGCCTGGTGATCGAATGGCCGGGTGACGGCCCGGCGGTCGCCGGCGGCACCGCGCCGCGCCCGGCCGCCACGACGCCCGGGGGCGCCTCCGCGCCGGCCGCGCCCCCGCCGGCGGTCGACCCTGCGGTGGCCCGTGCCGAAGCGGCCCGCGCCACCGCCTTGCTGACCTCGCAGGTGGTCCAGGCCGGACGCGCAGCGGCTACGACCTCCCCGACGCCGGCGCCGGCGTCCTCCACGCCGGCCTCCGTCGTGAACCCGGACGGCGCCTCGGCCCAGGCCATCCTCGAGGGCCGCCCGGGCAACGCCGCCGGAACGGCCGCCGTCGTGCCGGCCACCAGCAGCGTGGTCGCCACCGCCGTGCCATCCGCCGCGGACGCGGCGACGGCGCCCGCCACGGCTTCGTCGGCGGTCGTGCCTGCACCCACGCCGACCGTGCCCCGCCCGGTGGTCAATCCGGCCGGCGCACGTCCACTGATCGTGGCGATCGATGCCGGCCACGGCGGCCAGGATCCCGGTGCGGTCGGCCCCACCGGCAAGCGCGAGAAGGACGTGACCCTGGCCATGGCCCGCGAACTGGCGCGCCAGGTCAACGCCACGCCCGGGCTGAAGGCCTTCCTGGTACGCGAGTCGGACGTGTTCATCCCGCTGCCGATGCGCGCCCAGCGCGCCCGCGCCGCCAAGGCCGACATCTTCATCTCCATCCACGCCGACGCGGCCGAGAACCGCAACGCGCGCGGCTCCTCGGTGTACGTGCTGTCGACCAAGGGCGCCTCTTCGCAGCGCGCGCGCTGGCTGGCGGACAAGGAAAACGCCGCCGACCTGGTCGGTGGCGTGCGCCTGCAGCAGACCGAAGCGGTGCTGGCCAATGTGCTGCTGGACCTGGCCCAGAGCGGCCACATGCGCGCCTCCGAGGATGCCGCCCACCACGTGCTTGGCGGCCTCAAGCGCGTGGGCAACAACCACAAGCCCAACATCGAGCGGGCGAACTTCGCGGTGCTGCGCACCTCGGACATGCCGGCCATGCTGGTCGAGACGGCGTTCATCTCCAACGCCGACGAGGAAAAGCGCCTGATCGACCCGGCGTTCCAGCGCAAGGTCGCCGGCGCCGTGCTTGATGGCATCACCACCTATTTCAGCCGCCAGCCGCCGCCGGGAACCCTGTTCGCCATGCGGGCCGAGGCCGGGGGCGGCGAGATGGGCGGCACGCCCTGAAGCCGGCGCGCCGCGGTCGCGGCCGCTATCATCACGGCTGACTTTCCTGACGGCCCGCGGGCCGCCGTGATGCCGTGCCGATCCGACCCCTGCCCGATACCCTGATCAACCAGATCGCCGCGGGCGAGGTGGTCGAACGCCCCGCGTCGGTGGTCAAGGAGCTGGTGGAGAACGCGCTGGACGCCGGCGCGCGCCGGGTGGACATCGATCTGGAAGAGGGTGGCATCCGCCTGATCCGGATCCGCGACGATGGCGGCGGGATCCCGCCGGAGGAGCTGCCGCTGGCGATCAGCCGCCACGCCACCAGCAAGATCGCTTCGCTGGACGACCTGGAAGCCGTGGCCACGCTGGGCTTCCGGGGCGAGGCACTGCCGTCGATCGCCTCGGTCAGCCGCTTCCTGCTCGCCTCGCGCCGTCCCGACGCCGCGCACGGCGCCGCGCTGCAGGTCGACGGGGGCCGGGTCGGCGAGGTGCAGCCGCGGGCCCATGCGCCAGGCACCACGGTCGAGGTGCGCGACCTGTTCTACAACGTGCCGGCCCGGCGCAGGTTCCTGCGCGCCGAGCGCACCGAGCTGGGCCACATCGAGGAATGGCTGCGTTCGCTGGCCCTGGCGCGCCCGGACGTGGAACTGCGGGTCAGCCACAACGGCAAGCCTTCGCGCCGCTACCGTGCCGGCGACCTGGACGCGGCCGCGCGACTGGCCGAGACCCTCGGCGAGGACTTCTCGCGCAGCGCCCTGCGCATCGACCACCAGGGCGCCGGACTGCGCCTGCACGGCTGGATCGCGCAGCCGCACTATTCGCGTGCCAGCGCCGACCAGCAGTACCTCTACGTCAACGGTCGCGCGGTGCGCGACCGCAGCGTCGCCCACGCGGTGAAACTGGCCTACCAGGACGTGCTCTTCCACGGCCGCCAGCCGGCCTACGTGCTGTTCCTGGAGCTGGACCCGCTGCGGGTGGACGTCAATGTGCATCCGGCCAAGCACGAGGTGCGCTTCCGCGATGGTCGGCTGATCCACGATTTCGTGTTCCGCACCCTGCAGGAGGCGCTCGCCCATACCCGCGCCGGCGCGGACAGCGGCGTGGCGGCGATGCCATCCCATCCGGCGTCGCCCGGGTGGACGCCGCCGCAGGGGCCTGCAGCGGCCGGCGGTGGCGGCGCCGCGCCTTTCGTGCCGTGGACCCCGAGCCCGCAGCCGCTGGGGCTGCGGGTGGACGAGGCGGCCGGCGCCTACGCGGCGCTGTACCAGGCGCCTCCGGCCAGTTCCGGCCACGGACCGGCGTTGCCGCCGCAGGCCCAGCCCCTGCCGGCCGGCGACGGCCAGGTGCCGCCACTGGGCTACGCCATTGCCCAGCTGCATGGCATCTACATCCTGGCCGAGAACGCCGAGGGCCTGGTGGTGGTGGACATGCACGCCGCGCATGAGCGCATCGGCTACGAGCGGCTCAAGACCGCGCACGACGGCATCGGCCTGCGCGCGCAGCCGCTGCTGGTGCCACTGTCACTGGCGGTGGGCGAGCGCGACGCCGACGTGGCCGAGCGCGAGGCGCAGACCCTGGCCCAGCTCGGCTTCGAGGTCACCCGCAGCGGCCCGCAGACGCTGGCCGTGCGCAGCGTGCCGGCACTGCTGGCGCATGCGGAGCCGGAGGCGCTGCTGCGCGACGTGCTGGCCGACCTGCGCGAGCATGGGGCCACCCGCAGGGTCGCCGCCGCGCGCGACGAACTGCTGTCGACCATGGCATGCCATGGCGCGGTGCGCGCCAACCGGCGCCTGACCGTTCCGGAGATGAACGCCCTGCTGCGCGACATGGAAGCCACCGAGCGTTCGGGGCAATGCAACCACGGGCGCCCGACCTGGGCGCGTTTCAGTCTGGGGGAGATGGATCGATGGTTCCTGAGGGGAAGATGATGCGGCTCGCCATGGGGATGGCGCTGGCCGCGGCGCTGCTGTGCGGCTGCGGCGGCAGGGAGGATGCGTCGGCCAGGCCAGCGGCCGAGGCCGCCCCGGCGTTCGTTGCCGGCCAGCAGGCCTGGCGCGACGCGCGCCTGGAGACGCTGCTCAGGCCTGACGGCTGGACCAGCCTGGTCGGCCTGCACTGGCTGGAGCTCAAGGCGCACTACATCGGCAGCGGCGAGCGCATCGGCAGCACCATGCGCCTGGCCTTCGGGCCCGCGCGCATGGGCCTGGTGACGCGCGACGAGGCGGGCGGCTACTGGTTCACGCCCGAGCGCGGCGTGGCGCTGCAGTACAACGGCGAGCCGATGACCGGCCGCGTGCGCCTGTACAGCGACCGCGAGGGCGAGCCGGCGGAGATCGGCTTCGACGAGGGCAAGGGCAAGCTGACGCTGATCCAGCGCGGTGACCGCCACGCACTGCGGGTCAGGCACGCCGACGCACCCGCACGCCTGCACTTCGGCGGCCTGCAGTACTGGCCGGCCGACCCGTCCTGGCGCATCGAGGGCCGCTTCATCGCGCACCCGCCCGGCAAGACGCTGCCGATCGGCGACATCGTCGGCATCCTCAGCGACACCCCCAACCCCGGCGCGGTGGAGTTCGAGCACGCCGGCGCGACCTACCGGCTCGAAGCGCTGGGCGGGCCGGACAACCTGTACTTCATCCTCGCCGACCGCACCAGCGGGCACGGCAGCTACCCGGCCGGCCGCTACCTCGACGTCATCTGGCCCGGCCCCGACGGCAAGGTGGTGCTGGACTTCAATCGCGCCTACAGCCCGCCCTGCGCGTTCACCCCGTTCGCGACCTGCCCGCTGCCGCCGCCGGAGAACCGCCTGGACCTGGCGATCACCGCAGGCGAGAAGAACTACGTCCCCGGAGAGCACTGATGGCCCCTGACCGCACCGGCGCCGCGGCGCGCCCCTGGTGGCTGGTCCCGGCCTTGCTGCTGGGCCTGCTGCTGTCCACCGCGGCCATGGCCACGCCGGTGCAGCCGCCGCTCTGGAAGGTGTCCGGCAAGGGCCAGCATGTGTACCTGCTGGGCTCGTTCCATCTGCTGCGCGCCGGCGACGAGCGGCTCGCGGACGAGGTGACGGCGGCGCTGGGCGACGTCGACGAGGTCGTGTTCGAACTGGCCCCGGAAGACGCCGATTCGCCGGCACTGCGGGTGGCCTTGCTGCAGGCGGCGCAGCGCCGCCGCGGCGGCACCCTGGAGCAGGACCTCGGTCCGGCGTTGTGGGGCCGGCTGCAGGACCATGCGCGGCGCACCGGGCTTCCATTGGCGCAGCTGTCGGCATTCGAGCCATGGTTCGTGTCCCTCACCGTCTCGATCGCCGAGCTGCAGCGCCACCGGTTCGACCCCGCGCTGGGGCTGGACCGGCAGCTGATGCGCGCGGCCGCCGCCGCGGGCCACGACACCGCCGGCCTGGAGCGGGTCGAGGACCAGGTCGCCGCACTGTCCGGGATGGATGTGCCGACCCAGGTGCAGATGCTGGAGCAGTCGCTGGACCAGGTCGGGGACGGGCCCGGCGCGCTGGAAGACATGTACGCGGCGTGGCGGACCGGCGACGCGGCGCGGCTGTGGGAGGCGATGGGCGCGGAGATGAAGCGCGAACACCCGGCGCTCTACCGCCGGATCAATGTCGCCCGCAACGAGGCCTGGCTGCCCCGGATCGAGCAGCGCCTGCGCAGCGGCGGCGGCAACGTGCTGGTGGTGGTCGGAGCGCTGCACCTGCTCGGCGAGGACGGGCTGGTCGAGCGGCTGCGGGCCAGGGGCTACACCGTGCGGCGCGTCTGTCGCGGCTGCAGCGCGCGCTGAGGCCACTGAAGGCGGCCCTGCGCCCACGCCGCAGCTGCCGCCGCAGGTCGAAGTCATCGCCGGGTCATCGGCCCGGGTGATAGGGGGGCGGGGCCGTCGGGTGCGGACGCCCGGATGGACGGGGCGGCGGACATCATCGTGGACCGGCACTGGCCCGGCGCCCGCTCAGGACGCGGCCGCAGCTTCCATCACGATGCAATCGACCGGGCAGGCCGGTACGCACAGCTCGCAGCCGGTGCACAGCGGGTCCAGCACCACGTGCATGAGCCTGGCACCGCCGATGATCGCGTCCACCGGGCAGGCCTGGATGCACTTGGTGCAGCCGATGCAGTCCGCCTCCACCACCACGGCCACCGCCGGCGGCTTGTACTGGCCACGCTGGCGGTCATAGGGTAGCGGCGGTACGCCGAGCACGTGGGCCAGCGCGAGGGCGCCCTCATCGCCGCCCGGCGGGCAGTGGTCCGGCCCGGCCTGGCCTGCGGCCATGGCCTGCGCATACGGACGGCAGCCGGGATAGCCGCACTGGCCGCACTGGGTCTGCGGCAGCAGGCGGTCGAGGCGTTCGACCAGGGGCGGGGGCTGGAGGGACATGCGTGGACGGCGTTGCGGGCCGGGCATTATCGCCGCCGCGTGGCCTGTACACACGCTCCCGGGCGGGCGATGCTCGTGGCGGAACTCGGGAGGGGACGCGGATGAAGGCGTGGATGCTGCTGGCACTGGCACCGGTCCTGGCCGCGCCGGCGATAGCGCAGTTGCCATCCCGCGGTCCGTATCCGGCGCAGGTGCAGGGGTTTGCTGCGCCTGCCGTGCCGCTCATCGAGCATGCAAACCTGCGCGAACTGGAACCGGCACTGCGCGAGGCCCTGTCCGGCGCGCCGGACTTCGCCGGCGACCAGGTGCTGGTGCAGTGGGGCTGCGGCAGCGACTGCCTGCGCCTGCTGGCCGCCGACCGCGGCAGCGGCGGGCTGGTCGTGCTGCCAGCGGTGGCTTGCTGCTGGGAAGGCGAGGGCGAGACGCTCGACTATCGCGCCGACAGCCGCCTGCTGGTGCTCAACGGCAGGCTCGACACCGCGCGTGACCATGGCCGGCACTACTTCGTGTTCGAGGGCGGACGCTTCGTGCCCATGGGTTTCGAGCCGGTGCCCACCCCGGGGGATTGAGCGCCGGCAGTCAGGCGACGCGCTGCCCGCGCCACCAGCGCTCGTGGGCCAGGGCCAGCATCGCCCGGTCCTCGCTGCTGTCGCCATAGGCGTGGATCCGGGTGTAGCGCGACAGGTCGTAGCGGGCGCGGATGTCGGCGACCTTGTGCGCACCGCGGTCGCCGCCGGCATAGCGGCCGGTCAACCGGCCGTCCTCGCTTTCCAGGCGATTGCAGATCCATTCCAGGCCGTGGATGCGGCACCACGGCTCCAGGTAGACGTCCAGCGAGCCGGACACGATCACCACCTCATGCCTGCGGGCACGATGCTCGGCGATGCGCCCGAGCATCTCCGGACGCACCACCCGGGGCAGGACGTCGCGGGCGTAGTCCGCGCCGATGGCGGCGATCTCCGCGGCGTCGCGGCCGGTGAACACCTTGCGCGTCACCCGCACCCGCAGGGCGGACGCCGACACCAGCCCGAGCCGGTAACCAGCCACCCAGGGGCCGACGCTCCAGCGCGAGCTGGCCAGCTGCTCCGGCGTGGCGACGTGGCGCAGGAACCGGCCATAGGTGTCGCAGGTGGTGACGGTGTGGTCGAAGTCGACCAGGGCCAGTTCCATTGGCATCCCTTGCGGTTGGAACACGCGGGAGGACTTCGGTGCGTGGCGCGGCAGGATCGCCGCGCTGCGCGGAGGAGCGGTCGCGCGACCACTCCTCGCTCCACGCCCGTGGCGCGGACGATTGCGACGGGTGCGGGCCTCAGCGCACCGGCATGCCCGGCTGCGCGCCCTCGTCCGCGTCCAGCAGGGCCAGTGCGCCGCCATCGAATCCGGCCGACAGGATCATGCCCTCGCTGGTGCCGAAGCGCATCTTGCGCGGGGCCAGGTTGGCGATGAACACCACGCTGCGGCCGACCAGCTTCTCCGGCTCGCCGTAGCTGGCGCGGATGCCGGAGAAGATCTGGCGCTGGCCCAGTTCGCCGGCGTCCAGCAGGAAGCGCAGCAGCTTGTCCGAGCCGTCGATGAAGCCGCACTCCAGCACCTTGCCGACCCGCAGGTCGAGCTTGGCGAAGTCCTCGATGCCGATGTACTGCGGCGCGTCGGCCGCCGGCGCGGCGGGTGCGGCCTCCTTCTTCGCCTCGACCTTCCTTTCGGGCTGGGCAGGGGCGGGAGTGGCGGCGAGGGTGTCCTTGGAGGCGTCGGTCATGGCGTCGATCAGCTTGGGGTCGATACGGGTGAACAGGGGGGCGTAGGCGGCCACGGTGCGGCCACCCAGCCCGATGCGGCGGTCCACCGCCAGGGGCGTGCCCAGCCAGGCTTCGGCACGGGCGATGGTGCCCGGCACGATCGGCTTGAGCACCCCGGCGATGTCGGCGAAGGCCTGGATCGCGGTGCCCAGCACCAGGTGCAGGTCGGCGCGTCGCGCCGGGTCCTTGGCCAGTGCCCAGGGCGCGGTGCGGGCGATGTACTCGTTGGCCAGGTCGGCGGCGGCCATGGCGTTGCGGGCCACCGCGGCGAAGTTGTTCTCCGCGTACAGCGCCGGTGCGTTGGCCAGCAGCCCGGCCACCGCGTCCAGCAGCTGCCGGGCCTCGGTGTCCCAGCCGCTGCTGAGGCCGGATGGCACGTCCTCGGCCAGCACGTTGCCGAAGTGGACGTCGAGCAGCCTGGCGCAGCGGCTGGCGATGTTGGCGAACTTGCCGACCAGGTCGCTGTTCACGCGCGCGACGAAGTCGGACAGGTTGAGGTCCAGGTCATCCACGCCGCCGGAGGACTTGCACGCGAAGTAGTAGCGCAGCGCGTCCGGTTCCAGGCCCACGTCCAGGTAGGTGCGGGCCATGATGAAGGTGCCGCGCGACTTGGACATCTTGGCGCCGTCCACGGTCAGGTAACCGTTGACGTGCAGCCGGTCCGGCTTGCGCAGGCCGTTGCCTTCCAGCACCGCCGGCCAGAACAGGCCATGGAAGTTGACGATGTCCTTGCCGATGAAGTGGTGCAGCTCGGCGTGGTCGCCCGGCTGCAGCAGCCTTTCCATCCCGGCCTCGTCGAAGCCTCCGATCCTGCCGCTGCGGGCCAGCGCCAGCAGGCTGGAGAAATAGCCGATCGGCGCATCCAGCCACACGTAGAAGTACTTGCCCGGGTGGCCGGGGATCTCGAAGCCGAAGTAGGGCGCGTCGCGGGAGATGTCCCAGTCGCGCAGGCCGCCCTCGCCGTCGATCCACTCGGCCAGCTTGGCCTTGACGCCCGGCAGGGCGACGTCGCCCCTGAGCCACTCGCGCAGGCCTGCGGTGTACTGGCCGAGCTTGAAGAAGAAGTGCTCGGAAGCGCGCAGTTCGGGCGTGGCGCCGGACACGGCCGAGCGCGGGTCGATCAGGTCGGTCGGCCCGTAGGTGGCGCCGCAGACCTCGCAGTTGTCGCCGTACTGGTCCGGGGACTTGCACCTGGGGCAGGTGCCCTTGACGTAGCGGTCCGGCAGGAACATCGCCTTGACCGGGTCGTACAGCTGCTCGATCGAGCGTCGCTCGATGCTGCCGCGGGCATCCAGTGCGGCGTAGAAGCGCTCGGTCAGGGCACGGTTCTCGTCCGAATGGGTCGAGTGGTACCAGTCGAAGTCGACCGCGAAATCGCGGAAGTCGCGCTCGTGGCCGGCCTGGGTGGCGGCGATGAAGGCTTCCGGGCTGACCCCTGCCTTCTCCGCGGCCAGCATGATCGGCGTGCCATGGGTGTCGTCGGCGCACACGTAGTAGACCGTATCCCCGCGCTCGCGGCGCGCCCGGACCCAGATGTCGGCCTGGATGTAGCCGACCAGGTGGCCCAGGTGCAGCGGGCCGTTGGCGTAGGGCAGGGCGTTGGTGACGAGGGCGGAGCGGGACATGGGCAAGCCGGACGCGGAGGGCCGGGCATTATCGCATGGGGCCATCCCCGGGCCGCCGCCATGGGGGCCGGCGGGGATGCACAAACGCAGCGACCCGGCCGGGGCCGGGTCGCGCGGACGTCGATACTTGCGGAGCAGCCGCGATTACTGCCGTTCCCACACCTGCGACTTGCAGATGAAGGCCACGCACCCGGACACCTCCAGCTTCTTCCCGCCTTCGACCAGGGTCATCTTGGACTTGTAGACCTTGCCCTCGTCCGGCTTGAGGATGGTGCCGCCGGCGTAGCTGCCGCCGCCCTCGGCCTTCATGCCGCGGATGATCTCCATCCCGGTGATCGGCTTGCCCTTGCGGTCGTCCTTGCACTTGTCGCAGGTCGGGTTCGGCCTGCTGGGATTGATCAGCTCGACGATGCGGCCGCTGAGCGTGCCGTTGGCGGCCTGGGTGATCTCGACGTAGGACTTTGGCTTGCCGGTATCGCCGTCGATGGTCTTCCAGCGGCCCACCGCCGGATCGGCGGCGGACGCGGCGCCGGCCACCAGCAGGGCGGCCGGCAGCAGCAGGGTGGCAAGGAACGATCGGGTGCTGCGCATATCCCCTCCAGGATGTGGGAGCCCGGCCACTCGCGGCCGGGCCGTGGAGGCACTCTAGCGCAGCCGCCGGTGCCTGCCTACGCTTGCGTACGGTCAGTGGTCGAGCAGTTCAGCATCGTCACGCTCGGGGGTGCGCGGCTCTTCGGCGTCCGGCTTCGGCGTGGCCGCGGGGATCCGCGACTGCACCTGTTCCACCTCGCCGACGGACACCTTGCCCACGCGCGCCGGATGGGTCCACACCGTGTCCTGCCAGGCCCGGTACTGCTTCGGATCCCAGTAGCGGTCGTCGTAGAACTTGGCCGCATCGATGGTGATGTGCTCGCCGCCGGGACCCGGCACGTTGATCTTGACGTTGCCGGCGAAGCCGGTGCGGCTGCCGGTGCCGCTGCGGCGCGCGCGGCGCAGGGCCGTGGCCAGGCGCGGCTCGGCCACCGCGTCGCCGTAACTGGCATACACCTCGCCGCCGACCTCCAGCGCACGGGCGCGCTCCTCTTCGGTCAGCGCATCCCAGTAGCGCTCGCGCAGCAGCGCGAAGCCGTAATAGCCGCGCTCTGCGGCCAGGTCCATCCATGCGTAGGCGAGTGCACGGTCGCGCGGGGTGCCCTGGCCGTTCCACAGCATCTCCGCGACCATGCCCTGGGAGGCCTTGTCGCCATACCAGGCGGCGCGACGGAAGAAACTGAAGGCATCCTCGTGCCGGCCCTGCTCGAGCTCGGCCTGGCCGTGCATGCGGTAACGCAGGTCCGGATGGCCAGACAGGAAGCCGCCGCTGAGCAGCATCGGGTCCTTGGCCGGATCGGGCGCGGAGGTGTCCTGGCCGGCGGCCAGGGCCGCCGGCGCGGGGATCGTGGACAACAGGGCGAAGCCGACCATCCCGGCCAGCAGCATGCTCTTCATGACGGGTCTCCATACCTGCGAAGGAGCGGCCATTGTGGCAGCGCCCCTGCATGCGGTTCCACCGCCATTGGTCATTGCATCCAACGGCGGCGGCCGGTTCCCCGGCCGCCGCCGTACACGCAGGTCAGTCCGCGCGCGCAGGCGCGCCGACGGTGGCGCGCCCACCGATGTGGCGACCGAAGAAGTCCAGCATCGTGGTGTAGAGCCTGATCCGGTTCTGCACGTCGTAGAAGCCGTGCATCTCGCCGGACTGGATGATCATGCCCTCCGGCGGATTGCCTGCCTGGCGCAGCATGCGGTCCATCAGCTCGGTCTGCTCCGGCGGCGTGCGCTCGTCGCGCGCGCCTGCGGCCAGGTACACGGGGATCCGGACCTCGGCGGCGCGGCGTGCCGGCGAGTTCTGCGCCCACACCGCCGGGTCGGTGCCATGGGTGCGGCGCAGGTAGCGCAGGCCCGAGTCACGCTGCGGGATGTCGCCCTTCTTGAACATCATGTCCACGTCGTACACGCCGACGTAGCCGAAGGTGCACTGGAACAGCCCGGGGGCGCGGATCGGCGCCATCAGCGAGGAGTAGCCGCCGAAGCTGCCGCCGTAGATGCAGATGCGGTCCTTGTCGGCATGGCCATTGCTGATGGCCCAGCGGGTGGCCTCGATGATGTCGTTCTGGATCCCCTGGCCCCACTGCTGGTGGCCGGCGTCCTGGAAGCCCTGGCCGTAGCCGCCGGAGCCGCGGTAGTTGACCTGCAGCACGGCGTAGCCGCGGCTGGCCAGCAGCTGGGTCTCCCAGTTGAAGGTCCAGTTGTCGCGCGGACCGATCGGGCCGCCATGGGGATTGACGATCATCGGCAGGTTGCGGCCGTCCGAGCCGTTGGGAACGGTCAGGTAGCCGTGCACCCGCATTCCGTCGCTGCTGGTGAAGCTGAAGGGCTTGACCGAGGCCATCTTCTTCTTGTCCAGCTGCGGGCGGCGCTCCATCAGGAAGCGCGCCTGTCCGGTGTCGCGGTCGTACAGGTACAGCTCGCCCGGATTGCTGTCGCTGGCCACCGAGACGATGATCTTGCGGCCATCGCGGGTGTGGCTGGAGAAATCCACGATCTCTCCGGGGAATGCACTGGCCAGCGAGGTGTAGAGCTGCGCATCCGGGTGCGACTCGTCGATCATCTGCACCTGCGGCGCACCGGCCTCGGTGACGACGCCGACCAGGGTCTTGTCGTCGGTGGACCAGATGTAGTCGGAGATGTCGGCGACGCTGTCCTGGTGCAGGCGGGTGAACTCGCCGGTGCCTACGTCCAGGGTGCCGATCGCGCCGGGGGCCTTGTTGTCGCTTTCCAGCGCATAGACGGTGCCGTCCTCGGTGGCGCGGACCACCCAGAGGTGCTTGCCGGCGGTCTTGGACGCGTTGACCAGGGTCCAGTCGCGGCCGTCGCGGCGGTACAGCTCGGTGCGCTCGTCGTACTCGCCCTCCTCGTCGCGGCTGGAGGAGCACACCGAGAAGCGCGGCTCCTTCGCCGCGTCCAGCACGATGTTGCAGTTCTCCTTCGGCGCACGCGCCATCGGCGTGCGGCGGCCGCTCACCGTGTCGAGCATCACCAGCTGGGTGCCGACGCCCTCGGAGGAGCGCTCGGAGGTGGCGCGCATCACCACGTTGACGTCATCGTCCTTGAGCGTATCCACCAGGCTGAAGCGCTGGCTGCCGGCGGCCTTCGAACGCTGGGTGGCATCGCGGGTGCCATAGAAGATCAGCGGGCGCGCCTGGGTGCCGTCGGCGTTGACCGCGAACCATTCGCCGGTCATGAACGGCTGGGCGTAGCCGCCCATCTTGCGTACCGCGTTGAACATGATCCGCTCGGGGCTGACCCAGTGGAACTCCCCGACGCTCTTCTTGTCGGGCAACTGGTTGACCTTGAGGATCTTCAGGTCGGAGGTGCGCATGATCGTGAGCACGTCCTGGTCGCCGTGGTCGACGGTGATCGCCAGGTACTCTCCGTTGGGCGAGATCTTGGCCGTGCCGTAGAGCGGGTGCTTGACGAACGCTTCCACCGGCAGCTGCGCGGCGGCGTGCGCGGTGCCGCAGGCCAGGGCCAGGGAGAGCAGCGCGTAACGCATGGTTTTCATCGCATGTCCTTGTTGCAGATGTCTTGGCAGAGAAAAGCCCGGCTTTCACCGGGCTTTTCCGTTGTGCAGCAGTGCTACCGCATGGATCAGAAGCGGTAACCGACGCTGACGTAGAAGCGGCGACCCAGCGGATCGGCGCCCAGCCACGGATTGAAGAACGGATACGCGGTGTAGCTGTTGTCCTCGCGGTACTGGTTGTCCAGCACGTTGACGACCTGCACCTGGGCGGTCACGTTCGGGCCGAACTTCTTGGCCACGCTCAGGTTGTAGATCATGTACGGCTGCAGGCGCGGACCGTAGGTGCCACCGGCCGCGTTCTGGCCGGCCACCTCGGCGTCGGACCAGGCCGAGCCCAGGCGGGTGCCGAACACGGTGGTGGACCAGTCGTTGTAGGTCCAGTTCACGCTGCCACGCACGCGGCTGCGCTCCGGGTACCAGTAGTTCTGGCTCGGCGGCAGGTCGCGGTAGTCCTCCAGGTCGTCCTCGGCCACCTGCTTGTACTCGTTGCTCAGCAGCAGCGAGTAGGCCACGTCGAAGGTGAAGCGGCCCAGGCGGTCGGTATCCAGCCGGTAGCGGTAGGTCGCATCGACGCCGGTGGTGTCCTGCAGCGCGGTGTTGATGTACGAGTTGTTGATCCGCTGGACGCGCAGGTTGTCCGGGGTGCCCGGGGCGTCGATGCGGGTGATCAGCTGGTACAGGTTGTCGCAGAAGGCGGCGCTCGGCGGGGCCGAGCCGTCGGCGTAGCTGCCGATGCGGCAGGCCGCTTCCTGGGACAGCAGGGTGGAGGAGCTGAACTGCGAGGCGGCGTCCTCCAGGCGGATCCGGTACCAGTCAACCGACAGCGACATGTCGTCGATGATGTCCCACACGAAGCCCGCGCTCCACGACTCGCCCTCTTCCTCCTTCAGGCCGGGGTTGCCGGCGATGAGGGTCTGGGCCTGGTAGATGGTCGGGTCGCCGGAGGTGTTGCACTGGGTGCGGGTACGCGGGCCCTGGGTGGCCCCCGTGCCCACGCCGGCGCGGCAGGCGTACTCGTCCAGGATCGATGCGTACGAGGCGGCACCTTCGGCGTACACCAGCTGCATGTCCGGGGCGCGGAAGCTGGTGGCATACGAGCCGCGGACCAGCAGCGAGTCGACCGGACGCCACTCCAGGCCGAAGTTGTACGTGGTGGCCGCGTCGACGCTGGAGATGTCGTCGTACTTGTCCCAGCGGGCCGCGACCTGGGCGCTCAGGCTGTCCAGGATCGGCACGCGGAACTCGGCGCCGATGGCGTAGCGGTCACGCTCGCCGTGGGTTTCGCCGGAGCTGGTCAGGTTGTAGATCGTCTGGTCGTCCAGCGGACGCAGCTGGTCGGTGCGCGGGTCGCTGACCAGGTCGGTGGTCTGGCGGTTCCACTCCAGCACGCCGGCGAAGCCCACGGCACCGGCCGGCAGCTCGAACAGGTCGCCGCTGACGTTGAAGTTGGCGTTGGCGGTGGTGGTCTCACCGCGGTTGACCACGCGCGTGGCGAACGAGCGGTAGATCTCCGGGGTGATCGGCGCGTTCCAGCGCTCGAGGTTGAGCGTGTGGGCGGCGTAACCGCTCACGTAGCCCAGGCGCTCGCCGAGGAAGTAGTCGTGCACGGCCTTGGCCAGCAGGCGCGGGCGGTCGGCCTCGTACTCGTACTTGCCGTAGTTGGCGCTGGCTTCCCAGTCGAAGCGCTCGCCGAACATGCCCTGGGCACCGAAGGCGACGTCGTACATCGATTCGTCGAAAATGGTGCTGGCCGCCTCGGGGCCGCCGAGCTCGCCCGGGGTGAAGATGCGCTGCAGCTGCAGGAAGTTCTCAGCCGTGGTGTCGTAGTAGTAGACCGAGGTGCCACCGGCGGAGGTGCGGTTGAACTGGTCGCCGCTGGTGCCCCAGAACTCGGTGCCGCCGCTGGACTTGGCCTTGGTCGAGTAGTAGTTGGCGCTGGCGAACAGGCGCGTGGTGTCGGTCACGTCGAAGGTGCCGTAGCCGTACGCGGAGTAGAACTGGCGCTTGTTAGAGATCGAACGCGAGGCGGAGGTGTCGAACGCGCCGCAGATCTCGCCGCGGGTCGGGTGGTCGAAGGCGACCATGTTCATCGCTTCGCACGCGGCGGCGCCCGGGAAGAAGGCGTTGGTGCCGACCGCGCCGTCGCCGACGTTGGCGCCACGGATGGCGATGTGCGACAGCGAGGGGTTGGCCAGGTCGCCCAGCGGCCCGTTGCGGTTGTCGGACAGCGCGTCGCGCTGGCTGGCGAACACCGGCTCGCGGTTGCCGTACTGGAAGGCCCACACGGCGCTCCAGCGGTCGCCGGTCTTGCCGCCGGTCACTTCGAAGTCGACCGAGTCGCCACCGCCTTCCTCGGTGGTGCCGACGGTCAGCTTGGCGTAGTTGCCGTCGAAGTTCTCCTTCAGGACGATGTTGACCACGCCGGCGACCGCGTCGGAGCCGTAGATCGCCGAGGCGCCGCCGGTCAGCACTTCGATGCGCTCGACGATCGAGGTCGGGATCGCGGCGATGTTGACCACGTTGTTGTCGCGGTTGTACGGCTGCGGGTACTGCGGGGGACGACGGCCGTTGATCAGGGTCAGGGTGTAGCCCGGGCCCAGGTTGCGCAGGTTGACCACCTGGGCGTTCGGGGTGAAGCCGGTCACGCCCAGGTCGCCGGTGAACGAGCTGCTGGTGTTCTGGCTCAGGGTCTGCAGCATGTCGCCGACGGTCTGGAAGCCTTCGCGGTCGATATCGGCGCGGGTGATCACGGTGACCGGGGCCGGGCCTTCGATCTCGGCGCGCTTGATGCGCGAACCGACGACCGAAACGCGGTCGAGGTTGGTGGCGCTGGAAGCCGGGGCAGCGGCGGCGGGGGCCGCTTCGTTATCCTGCTGCTCCTGCGCGACGGCCAGGCCGGCCGGCAGCATCAGCGAGGTGAGCAGGGCGGCGGTCAGCCGGCTGCGCTTGGGTTCGAAACGATCGTTCATGCGTGGGAGTCCCCTTTGCGAAGTTGTTCTTGAAACCGGGTACCGCGCGTCCGTGCGCCACCTAGCTGAATGAGGTCACAACGCGACCTGTCTTGGACCTTAACACGGTTTTAATTACGCGTGCATCAGTTGCAACAATTACCTCCCAACATGAGTCGGTTTGCCCATGACAAGCTCCCAGTCCGTATCCCAAACCCTTGCTGCGCTTGAAGATCCGGCCGGCAACGGCACGCTCGGGGGGAACGTGGTCCGCTGGGATGCCAGCTCCGTGTCGGGCGGAATCCGGCTTGACGGCGTGGCCGGATTTCCATTCGCCCCCGCATGGGCCGAGCAGGTGCGGGAACGCGCATCCGCCGCACTGGGGGGGCAGCCGCTGGCGGAATTCCAGCTGCGCGCCCGGATCGCCGCGCACGGCGTGCAGGGCGGGCTGGCGCAGCACCCGCGCATCCGCAATGTCATCGCGGTGGGGTCCGGCAAGGGCGGGGTGGGCAAATCCACCACCGCGGTGAACCTGGCGCTGGCGCTGCAGGCGCTCGGCGCGCGCGTGGGAGTGCTGGACGCCGATGTGTACGGCCCGAGCGTGCCGGCGATGCTCGGGCTTTCCGGCCGCCCGGACAGCCCGGACGGCAAGTCGATCGAGCCGATGCGCGCGTTCGGCATCGAGGCGATGTCCATCGGCCTGCTGGTGGACCAGGACACGCCGATGATCTGGCGCGGGCCGATGGCCACCTCGGCGCTGATGCAGCTGTTCACCGACACGCGGTGGGGCGACCTGGACTACCTGCTGGTGGATCTGCCGCCCGGCACCGGCGACATCCAGCTGACGCTGGCCCAGAAGATCCCGGTGGCCGGTGCGGTGATCGTGACCACGCCGCAGGAGATCGCCACCCTCGATGCGCGCAAGGCCGTGGCGATGTTCGCGAAGGTGGACGTGCCGGTGCTGGGCATCGTCGAGAACATGGCCGTGCATGTCTGCGGCAACTGCGGCCACGCCGAGCACCTGTTCGGCCAGGGCGGCGGCCAGGCGATGGCCGAGCGCTACGGCGTGCCGTTGCTGGGCGCGCTGCCGCTGGACCTGCGGATCCGCGAGCAGGGCGATGCAGGTGCCCCGGTGGTGGCGGCAGCGCCCGGGTCGGCGCCCGCGCTGGCCTACCTGGCGGCCGCCCAGGCGATGGCGACGCAGCTGGCCCGGCGCCCGCGCGCCTCGATCCCGATCAGCGCGACCCTGGCCTGATCGCCAACCCGGCACCGGCGCCGGCGTCACCGCGGCGCCCGTGCCGGCGGCGGCCTGTCGCCGTCGCCGCTGGCACCCTACAATCGCCGGCGCACGGGCGGTGGCGCCCGAGGAATCACCGCATGAGCATCAAGAGCGACCGCTGGATCCGCCGCATGTCCGAGCAGCCCAACGGCATGATCGAGCCGTTCGAGGCCGGGCAGGTCAAGCAGGCCAATGGCGAGCGCATCGTCAGTTACGGCACTTCCAGCTATGGCTACGACGTGCGCTGCTCGCGCGAGTTCAAGGTGTTCACCAACATCAACTCCACCATCGTCGATCCCAAGCGCTTCGATCCGAAGAGCTTCGTCGACGTGGTGGGGGACGAATGCATCATCCCGCCCAACTCCTTCGCGCTGGCGCGCACGGTCGAGTATTTCCGCATCCCGCGCGACGTGCTGGTGGTATGCCTGGGCAAGAGCACGTATGCCCGCTGCGGGATCATCGTCAACGTCACCCCGCTCGAGCCGGAATGGGAAGGGCACGTGACCCTGGAGTTCTCCAACACCACGCCGCTGCCGGCGCGCATCTACGCCAACGAGGGCGTAGCCCAGATGCTGTTCTTCCAGTCAGACGCCGACGACGTGTGCGAGACCTCGTACCGGGACCGTGGCGGCAAGTACCAGGGACAGACCGGCGTCACCCTGCCGCGCACCTGAAGCGGCGGCGGCACGGCACGGCCGAGGGCGCGGATTTCCGCGCCCTTGGCGTTCGTGGGGCCGGCGTCGCTGCGCCAATCAGCCCGCGCGGGCGGTGCCGCTGGCCGGGGCCAGCCGCGCCAGGCCGGCGGCGATCAGCGCCAGCGGCCACCACGTCGCCAGCAGGCGGCCGGCGTCGATGTCCGCGCCGAGGTTGTCGAGCAGGAACAGGCAGCCCAGCACGATCAGGACCAGGGCAGGGATCAGGCGGCGATGCATGGTGGCGTCCTCGGGAGGGTGTGGGGCGATGATCCGCCCCGCGACCCGCGCGGTCAGGTGCCGGAAGTCAACTTCTTCGGGTCGCCCGCCCGGAGCCGTGGGCTACTTGCGCTTGAGCAGCATGGCCACGCCCACCGCCACCAGCAGCGCCGGCCACCAGGTGGCCAGCAGGTGGCCCAGCCCGGTGTCGATCCAGCCCAGGTTGCGGGCCAGGAAGAACAGGCCCACGCCGATCAGGACAAGGGCGGCGAACACGTTGGAACCCATGGGGCGGAACCGGCTGGAAAGGGGTGCCTATCCTAGCCGCGATCGCCACTGCGCGGCAGCGGCGGCCAGCGCCTCGGCGGTGTGCCGCTGCGCGCTGCCGCTGCCCCACACCGGCCCCGGCCAGGCCGCGTCCTCGCGGTGCCGCCCCACCAGGTGGATGTGCAACTGCGCGACGATATTCCCCAGCGCGCCGATATTGAGTTTTTCCACGCCCGGGACCGCGCGCAGCAACTGGCTTGCGCGGTTGATCTCGGCCAGCAGCAGGCGCTGCTGGCTGCCGTCCAGGTCGATCCACTCGCTGGCCCCCTCCACACGCGGCACCAGCACCAGCCACGGGAAGCGGGTGTCGTCCATCAGTCGCACCTGCGAGAGCGGACCGTCGGCGACGAACGCGGTGTCGGCGGCCAGGCGCGGGTCGAGGTCGAAAAGGCTCATTGCAGGCATCCGTCCAGGAAGGCGAGGGTGCGCTCACGGGCCAGGCGTGCGCTGGGTTTGTCGTAGGCGGACGGGTCCACGTCCCGATTGAAGGCATGGCCGGCCGGGTAGGTGTGGACCGCCATCCCCGGCAGCGCGCGCCGGTGCGCGTCGACCGCGTCCGCCGGGATCGAGGTGTCCTGTTCGCCGAAATGGAACATCACGGGGGCCGCGGGGCTGGCCACCAGGGCCGGGTCGTCCAGGAAGGCGGCGTTGCGGGCACCGTAGTAGCTGACCGAGGGCAGGCCCAGCCGCAGCGCCGCGAGCATGGCGACGGTGCCGCCCCAGCAGTAGCCGACGGTACCCACGCGGTGCGGGGTGGGAAACGCATCCAGGTGCGCCTGCAGCCTTGCGGCGGCGGCGGCCACGATCGAAAGCGCGCGTTCGAAGCCCAGCTCACCCGCCAGCTGCCGGCCGCGGGCGAAGCCGGCCTGGTCGTAGCCCAGCTCCACCCCGGGCTCGACCGGATCGAAGAAGGCGGGCGCCAGCACGGCGTAGCCTTCGGCCACGAAGTCATCGGCGACCGCGCGCATGTGCGGGTTCACCCCGAAGATCTCCTGGATGAGCACCACGCCGCCACGCGGCGCGGCGGGCGGGCCGGCCTGCCAGGTGGCGACCGTGCCGGCGGGGGTCTGGAGCTGGATCCACTGGCCCATGGCGCGTTCCTTCGGCGGAGGGGAAGGCATTATGCGGCGCCGTCGGGTGGGCCCTGTGTCTTCGCCGTGGGGGGGGGGCGGGGCACCCGGGCCGGATCCGGGGCCCCGCCTTCAGGGAGGTATAATCGCGCGCCTTGCGCGCCCCCACCTGGCGGGCGCCCGCCCGTTCTCCCGAGCATTCCATGTCCCTGCAAAACCCCAAGGTCGGCTTCGTCAGCCTCGGCTGCCCGAAGGCCCTGGTCGATTCCGAGCGCATCCTCACCCAGCTGCGGGTGGAAGGCTACGACCTCGTCCCCAGCTACGACGACGCCGACGTGGTGGTGGTCAACACCTGCGGCTTCATCGATTCGGCCGTGGCCGAGTCGCTGGACGCCATCGGCGAGGCGATGAACGAGAACGGCAAGGTCATCGTCACCGGGTGCCTGGGCAAGCGCAGCGAGCTGATCCGTGCGCAATACCCGGACGTGCTTTCGGTCTCCGGGCCGCAGGACTACACCAGCGTCATGGCCGCGGTGCATGCCGCGCTGCCTCCGAAGCACGACCCGTTCGTGGACCTGGTGCCGGACTACGGCCTGAAGCTGACGCCGCACCACTACGCCTACCTGAAGATTTCCGAAGGCTGCAACCACCGCTGCAGCTTCTGCATCATCCCGTCCATGCGCGGCGACCTGGTGTCGCGCCCGGTGGACGAGGTGCTGCGCGAGGCCGAGCGGCTGGTCAAGGGCGGCGTGCGTGAGCTGCTGGTGGTCTCGCAGGACACCTCGGCCTACGGCGTGGACCTGAAATACGCATCGCGCACCTGGCGGGGCCGCGAATACCAGACCCGGATGAAGGCGCTCTGCGAAGGCCTGTCCGAGCTCGATGCCTGGAGCCGGCTGCACTACGTCTACCCGTACCCGCACGTGGACGACGTCATCCCGCTGATGGCCGAGGGCAAGGTGCTGCCCTACCTGGACATCCCGTTCCAGCACGCCAGCCCGCGGATCCTGAAGCTGATGAAGCGCCCCGGCGCGGTGGACAAGACCCTGGAGCGGGTACAGCGCTGGCGTGCGATGTGCCCGGAGCTGACCCTGCGCTCGACCTTCATCGTAGGCTTCCCGGGCGAGACCGAGGAGGAGTTCGAGCAGCTGCTCGATTTCCTCGACCAGGCCCAGCTGGACCGCGTCGGCGCGTTCGCCTACTCGCCGGTCGATGGCGCCGCGGCCAACGATCTGCCGGGTGCCGTGCCCGAGGAGGTCAAGCAGGAGCGCCTGGCCCGCTTCATGGAGCGCCAGGGCGAGATCTCGGCCGCCCGCCTGGAAGCCAAGGTCGGCACCGTACAGCGCTGCCTGGTGGACCTGGTCGACGGCGAGCTGGCGATCGCCCGCTCGATGGCCGATGCGCCGGAGATCGACGGCACCGTGCAGATCCAGGACGGCCGCGACGCCGGCCTGCAGCCGGGCGAATTCGTCGACGTGCGCATCATGGGCAGCGACGAGCACGACCTCTACGGCGAGGTCGAGTACGCCGAAACCGGCGATACCTCGCCGTTGGCGCTGCGCATGCTCTGAGGCGCGGCGCCGCTCAGGCGCCGTACTCGACCGCGATGATGGCGAAGCGCGCCGGGCCGCCCGGCAGCTGCACCTCGAACTCCTCGTCGATGCGCTTCTTCAGCAGGGCGCGGGCCATGGGCGAATCGATGCTGATGTGGCCCAGCGTCGCGTCGGTCTCGTCGGGGCCGACGATGCGGTAGCGCGACACCTCGCCAGTGTCCTCCCGCTCCAGTTCCACCACCGCGCCGAAGAACACCGCCGCCGGGTCCGACGGCGGGGTTTCGACCACTTTCAGCGCCGGCAGCCGCTTGGTCAGGTAGCGCACGCGCCGGTCGATGCCGGCGAGCTGCTTCTTGCGGTAGGTGTACTCCGCGTTCTCCGAGCGGTCGCCTTCGGCCGCGGCCGCGGCGAGCGCCCTGACGACCTCGGGTCGTTGCACCCGCCACAGGTCGTCCAGCTCGGCCTTGAGCCGGTCGTGGCCCTTTCGGGTGATCAGGGCAGTGCTTTTTTCCGGGGGCGGGCGCCAACGTGACATGCGGATGGACGGTTCCTGGGGGGGCGTGATGCTAGCGCCTGGTGGCGTGGCCGGGGAGCCGGCGCGATCCCGCGCGCGGGCCGTGCCGCGCCGGGCGAACCCCGGCGCGGCGGCCATCGCGTCCGGGTGCGCAGGCCCGCCGCGTCACTCGCCGCAGTTGAGTTTCCACGGCACGCCGAAGCGGTCCACCACGATGGCATAGCAGGGAGACCAGAACGTCCGCTGCGGTGCCAGCAGTGCGTGGCCGCCGGCCTGCAGCGCCTGGAAGCAGTCCAGGACCCGCTGCTGCGATGCCAGCCCCAGCAGCACGCAGAAGCCCTGCGGCGGGCGGTAGCGCTCCGGCGCCACATCCCCGCCGGCCAGCTCGACCCCGTCGAAGCCGATGTTGGCATGCAGGACATGCCGCCCCTGCAGCCCGGACGGTGCCGCCATCGGCGCATCTTCCACGCGCAGCACGGTGCCGATCCGGCCACCGAGGTGCTCGGCATAGAAGGCGAAGGCTTCTTCGCAGCGCCCGTCGAAATCGATGTGGAACGAGAGGCTCATCCTGGGTTCCTGGCGGCGTGGAGAGATGCGGGGGCGCCGGCCCCGTCCCCGCGCAATGTGCCGCGCGCCAGTCAGCGCCGGCCGAAGATGCCGCCGAGGATGCCGCGCACGATCTGGTTGCCGATCTGGCCGCCGTACTTCTTCCCTGCCTTGCCGGCCACCGATTCGCCGATGCTGCTGCCCACGCTGCGGCCGACCGAGCCGCCGACGTTGCGCGCGGTCTGCTTGGCCACCGTTTGCACCACGCCCTGGCGGCGTCTGGTGCCGAACAGGAACTCGCCGATGCGTTGGCCGATGCCGCCTTCGCCATCCTGCTGCGCGGCCGGCGTGCCAGCCGGCGTGCCGGCCTGCACCCGCGCCGCCAGCATTTCCGCCGCCGACTCGCGGTTGACGGGGCTGTCGTAGCGGGTGCCGACCGGGCTGCCCGCGCGCACCCTCGCGCGTTCTGCCTCGGTGATCGCGCCCATGCGGCAGCGCGGCGGCGCGATCTTCGTCACCTGCACCGGCGAGGGGATGCCTCCCGCCTGCAGGGTGCTGACCAGGGCCTCGCCGGTCCCCAGCCGGGGCAGGGTGGCGGCCACGTCCAGCTTCGGGTTGGGAACGAAGGTCTCGGCGGCGGTCCTCACCGCCTTCTGGTCGCGCGGGGTATAGGCGCGCAGCGCATGCTGCACGCGGTTGCCGAGCTGGCCGAGGATGGTGTCCGGCACGTCGTCCGGGAACTGCGAGCAGAAGTAGATGCCCACGCCCTTGGAGCGCACCAGCCGCACCACCTGCTCGATGCGCTGGCGCAACGCCGGCGGCGCGTCGTCGAACAGCAGGTGGGCCTCGTCGAAGATGAAGGCCAGCTTCGGTTTGTCCAGGTCGCCGACTTCCGGCAGGGTCTCGAACAGCTCGCCCAGCAGCCACAGCAGGAAGGTCGAGTACAGCCGCGGCTTGAGGATCAGCTGGTCGGCGGCCAGGATGCCGACCACGCCGCGGCCGTCGTGGTTGACGCGCATGAGGTCGGCCAGTTCCAGCGCCGGCTCGCCGAAGAACTGTTCGCCTCCGTCCTGGGCCAGGCGCAGCAGCGCGCGCTGGATCGCCGCCACCGTCTGGGCGCTGACCAGGCCGTACCCGGCGGAGACGGCCTTGCGCTCTTCGGCCACCAGGCCGAGCAGTGCGCGCAGGTCATCAAGGTCCAGCAACAGCAGGCCGCGGTCGTCGGCCAGCTTGAACACGATCTCGAGCACCCCGGACTGGGTGTCGTTGAGCTCGAGGATGCGCGCCAGCAGCGTCGGGCCCATCTCGCTGACGGTGGTCCGTACCGGGTGGCCGAGCCTGCCGTACAGGTCCCAGAAGACCACCGGGCTGGCGGCCGGCGCATAGTCCTGCACGCCGATGGCGGCGGCGCGCGTGGCCAGCTTCTCACCGGCTTCGCCGGCGACGGCCAGGCCCGCCACGTCGCCCTTCACATCGGCCACGAACACGGGCACGCCGATCCGCGAGAAGCCCTCCGCCAGGGTCATCAGGGTCACGGTCTTCCCGGTGCCGGTGGCGCCGGCCACCAGGCCGTGCCGGTTGGCCAGGCCGGGCTGCAGCTGGACCGGGACGTCGTCGGTGATGCCCTTGCCGAGCAGGATCGGGTCCATGGTGGCCTCGTGGCTTGGAATACGGCGGATTCTAGCCGTCCCGCGGGTTGCCGCCCCCGCGTGGCCGGGGATACCCTGCGGGGCGCTTCCGGAACCTGTTGCCGATGTCCTTCCGTACCTTGCTGTCGCGGCCGCTGCTGGCCCTGCTGTTGCTGTGCTGCGCCGTTCCACCCGCCCTTGCCCAGCGCGTCTCCGCGCGCGACCGGACCGCCGCCGACGCCCTCGTGGCCCGCATGGACCAGGCCGAAGCGCGCTTCCGCGCGGCGCTGGTACTGGCGGGCAATGGCGATCCGCGGGGTGCCGAGGAGGGCAATGCCGCGCTGGAGGACATGGAGGACGTGATCGACGCCTGCGTGAAGCAGCGCGGCTGTCCGTTGTCGGACCTGCTGGCCGGGTACAAGCGGCTGCTCAAGGATGAAGTGGATGGGCGCGCGGGCGGCCCGGAGGAGGCCGGCGAGGACGAGCTGCTGGAGGCCGACCCCGCCCTGGCCGCCGACGTCCCCGAGGCGGTGCGCGCCGCGCGCCTGCTGGGCGATGACAGCCGCCACGCCTTCGACCGCATGGTCAGCTACAACCCGGCCATCCAGGCCGGCATCCGCCGCTGGCTGACGGACATGCGGCCGCAGCTGATGACCAGCTACGAGAACTACCAGGTGATGCGCCACCTGATGTGGCCGGAGTTCGAGAAGCGGGCGCTGCCCGAGGCGATGCTGTTCGGCATCCTGGCCAAGGAGTCCAATGGCCGCGTGCATTCAGTCTCCCGCGCCGGGGCGGCCGGGCCGATGCAGTTCATGCCCGCCACCGGCCGCCGCTTCGGCCTGGGCCCGGACGGCACCGGCTTCGACACCCGCTATGACCCGCGTTCGGCCGCCGAGGCCAGCGCCGCCTATCTCAACGAGCGGCTGCGCGAACTGAACAACGACGTGGAGCTGTCGCTGGCCGGCTACAACGGCGGCGAGGGACGCGCGCGGCGGGTGCACCGCGGCAGCGGCGGTTCGGGCTTCTGGGAACCCTCGGTCTACGACCAGTTCCCGCCGGAAACGCGCGATTACGTGCCGATGGTGGTCGCAGCGGCCTGGATCTTCCTGCACCCGCGCCAGTTCGGCGTGACCTTCCCCAAGGTCGAGGCCCAGGCCGCGCCGCTGCGACTGGCGCGCCCGGCCAGCATCTACGAGCTGACGATCTGCCTTGGCAATACCGGCAACCGCGACGGCTACATGCGCACCCTGCGCAACCTCAATCCGCGTTACGACGCCACCACGCTGATCCCGGCCGGCACCGTGCTGGCGGCCACCACCCGGGTGGCCAGCCTCTACCACCGCCACTGCGAGGCCGGCGCGCGCGCGGAGCTGGCGCGGGCGCTGGTCAACGCCGACCCCAATGCTGCCTTCGAGCGCGGGATGCCGCAGGGCAACGTGGCCGTGGGCGATGTCACCCCGGTGGCTGGAGTGGCCGCGACCATCGCCACCGGCCAACCGCAGCCGGCCGTGCCCAAGGCCGAGCAGGTGCGGTTCTACACCGTGGCCCGCGGCGACACCCTCGGGCGGGTGGCCCAGCGCCACGGCTGCGAGGTCAAGGCGCTGGCGTCGGCCAACGGCCTCAAGGCCCCGGCCTACGCCTTGCGACCGGGGCAGAAGCTGAAGCTGGTGGGCTGCGCGAAGTAGCCGCGGCGGCGAAGGGGCCGGCGGGCAACGCGACCGGCTCGGCAGGTCCGTTCCTCGCTGCACCGGCCCGTATCCGGTGAGTCAGCCCCCCAGGAGGTTGGCGGGCGGGAGTGACCCCGCCCCGCTCGCGTCGACCCGGCAAAGTCCCGGCTTCGGAGGAGCGGGGCGCGGGCCTCATCCGGCCCGGCCTGGGCCGGAACCGGTGTCCCTTGCATGGAACCTGCAGGTATAGGGCGCGCTGCTCAGGGCGTGAGGTGGGCCAGCGCCTGGCCCAGGCGCACCGGAGACTCGGCCTGCAGCCCGGCGGCGAGCGTGGCGGCACCGGGCGGCAGCAGCACGATCACGGTCGAACCGTAGTTGAAGCGCGCCATCTCGGCGAAGCGTTCCAGCACGATGCCGCGTCCGCGCCAGTCCTTGCGGGTGATGTCGTCCCCGTACTCGGGGATCTCCACGCCGCTCCACACCGTTTCCACGCCCGATACCAGCATCGCCCCGACCATCACCGAGGCCATCGGTCCGAAGCTGGTGTCGAAGTGGCACACCAGCCGCTCGTTGCGGGCGAACAGCCGCGGCACCGCGCGCACGGCTGCGGGGCCCACGCTGAACAGGCGGCCGGGAATGTGCACGGTTTCGCGCAGCGTGCCGGTCCAGGGCATGTGCACGCGGTGGTAGTCGCGCGGGGACAGGTACACGGTGGCGAAGCTGCCACCGGCGAACACGCGCGCGGCTTGCCCGTCGCCCAGTAGTTCGGCGGCGGTGAACGACTGGCCCTTGGCCTGGAAGATGCGCCCGTCCTGGTCGATCGGCCCGAGCTGGCTGATACGGCCATCGGCCGGCATCAGCAGGGCGCGCGGGTCGGCGTCCGGGGTGCGTGCGCCGGGCTTCAGGGCACGGGTAAAGAACGCATTGAAGCTTGGATAGGCGGTGGCATCCGGTTCGGCCGCCTCGCTCATGTCCACGTTGAAGCGGCGCACCACCGCGTCGATGAAGCGTTGCTTGACCGCCGGGTTGCGCGAATACGCCAGCTGGCGCGCGAGCGCCGAAAGTGCACGGTGCGGCAACAGCCAGGTCAGGTGGGTGCCAAGGCTCACGGTTCGCGCTCCCGGGCGGTCAGGGCGGCCAGGTCCTCGGCGATCGCCTGCGGCTGGAACGGCGGGCGGATCAGCCCGGCCAGCCGGCCCTGGCTGTCGAGCACGGCGATGTTGGCCGAATGGTCCACGCTGTAGTCCTGCGGGTTCTCGTCGAAGGTCTTGCCCGGGACCTTCATGAAGACGAAGCCGAGCGAGGTGGCGAACTTTTCCAGCGCCGGCACGTCGGCCGTGGCGGCCAGGGTGTCAGGGTGGAACGCCCGGGCGTATTCACCGGCCTTGCCGGGCGTGTCGCGCTCGGGATCGACCGAGACGAACAGCACGCGCGGGCGGGTCGTCTCCGGCAGCGCTTCCCACTGCTTCTGGGCCACGGCCAGTTCGGTCAGGGTCGTGGGACAGACGTCCGGGCAGAAGGTGAAGCCGAGGAAGGCCAGGGTCCAGTGGCCGGCCAGCTCGCCCGGCAACAGCGGCGTGCCGTCGGACTGGCGCAGGTTGAACGGCGGCAGCTCGCGTGGCTGCGGCAGCAGGGTGACGGTCTGCAGCTGCGGCCCGGCCGGGGCGGCGTCGTCGGCCAGGAAGTGGCGGGCGGCCAGCAGTCCCAGCCCGGCGGCCAGGGCGGCGGCGAGGATGTAGCCGAAGGTGCGGTTGAACATGGCGTCAGCGTCCGGAAGGCGTGGCGTCGGGCCGCCCATCATAGCCGTTACCGGGGAAAAGGCCGCCGTTGCCCTATAATTCCCGGCCCTTTACAGCCCACGCGCCAGCGGCGCCGATCCCCATGACCCACGCCGATCCGGCCAGCGAGCTGCACACGATCATCGACCTGATCCGCTATGGCGGCAGCCGCTTCAGCGAGGCCGGGCTGACCTTCGGCCACAGCTACGACAACGCCATGGACGAGGCCACCCAGCTGGTGCTGCACGCGCTGCACCTGCCGCACGACCTCAGCCCGGTGTACGGCCAGTCGCGCCTGACCTCGGCGGAGAAGGCGAAGATCCTGGAGCTGTTCCGGCGGCGCGTCGAGGAGCGCATCCCGGCGGCGTACCTGACCGGCGAGGCCTGGTTTGCCGGCCTGAGCTTCAGGTCCGATTCGCGCGCCCTGGTGCCGCGTTCGCCGATCGCCGAGCTGATCGAGAACGGCTTCGAGCCGTGGCTGGCCGGCCGCCAGGTCGAGCGCGCGCTGGACCTGTGCACCGGCTCGGGCTGCATCGCCATTGCCATGGGCCACTACAACCCGGGCTGGCAGGTCGACGGCGTGGACATCAGCGACGACGCACTGGCCCTGGCCGCGGAAAACAAGGTGCGCCTGCACGCGGACAACGTGGAGCTGGTCAGGTCCGACCTGTTCGCCGGCCTGGCCGGCCGCCGCTACCAGCTCATCGTCACCAACCCGCCGTACGTGACCGACGACGAGACCGACGCGTTGCCGCGCGAGTACGACCATGAGCCGGAGCTGGGCCTGCGCGCCGGCCCCGATGGCCTGGACCTGGTGCTGAAGATCCTGCGCGACGCCCCCGACCACCTGGACGAGGACGGCCTGCTGATCTGCGAGGTGGGCGAGTCCGAACAGCACCTGGTCAAGCTGCTGCCGGAGCTGGACCTTGCGTGGATCGAGTTCAAGGTCGGGCAGATGGGCATCTTCGCGGTCGAGTGCCGCGAGCTGGTCGCCCACCATGCACGCATTGCGGAGCTGGCCGCCGCGCGCGCCTGAGTGCCGTCTCCGGGCAGTGTCGCCCGCGCCCCTCCGGGGCGCCGCTTCGACGGGTGTAAGCCGTTACCGCGGCAACGTTTTCCACTGTTCCTGACGCGCTGCAGCACGCGGCGCGATGTGCGATGCTTGGCGGCCTTTTCCGGGTCTCCCACGCGGGGCATGTCTTGAGCAGCAACACCTTCGGCAGGCTGCTGTCGGTCACCACCTTCGGCGAATCGCACGGGCCTGCCATCGGCTGCGTCATCGATGGCTGTCCGCCCGGCCTGGAGATCGCGCCGGAGGAGTTCGCCCACGACCTGCAGCGCCGCGCCACCGGCAAGTCGCGCCACACCTCGGCGCGGCGCGAGGCCGACGAGGTGGAGATCCTGTCCGGCGTGTACGAGGGGCGCACCACCGGCACCCCGATCGCGCTGCTGGTCCGCAACACCGACCAGCGCAGCAAGGACTACGCGAACATCGCCGCGCAGTTCCGTCCTGGCCATGCCGACTACAGCTACTGGCAGAAGTACGGCATCCGCGACCCGCGCGGCGGTGGCCGCAGCTCGGCGCGCGAGACCACCATGCGCGTGGCCGCCGCGGTGATCGCCAAGAAGTGGCTCCAGCAGCGCCATGGCGTCACCGTGCGCGGCTTCATGGCCGGGATCGGCGACCTGACGCCGCAGGGCTTCGACTGGAGCGCGGTGGAGGACAACCCGTTCTTCTGGCCACATGCCCCGCAGGTGCCGGAGCTGGAGGCGTACATGGACGCCCTGCGCAAGTCCGGCGATTCGGTCGGCGCGCGGGTGACCGTGGTGGCCGACGGCGTGCCGCCGGGCTGGGGCGAGCCGATCTACGGCAAGCTCGACGGCGAGCTGGCCGCGGCACTGATGAGCATCAACGCGGTCAAGGGCGTGGAAATCGGCGACGGTTTCGACGTGGTGTCGCAGAAGGGCACCGAGCACCGCGACCTGATCGGACCGGCGGGCTTCGCCAGCAACCACGCAGGCGGCATCCTGGGCGGCATTTCCACCGGCCAGCAGGTGGTCGCCTCGATCGCACTCAAGCCCACCTCCAGCCTGCGCCTGCCCGGTCCCACCGTGGACGTGCACGGCAACCCGGTCGAAGTCATCACCACCGGTCGCCACGACCCCTGCGTCGGCATCCGCGCCACGCCCATTGCCGAGGCCATGGTTGCCCTCGTGCTGATGGACCAGGCCCTGCGCCATCGCGCGCAGTGCGGCGACGTCGGCACGGTGACACCGCGCATCGGCGCCGGCGCCGGTGCGCTGGGGCAGGAGGAGTAATCGGCGCCATGGCCGTCGCACGTCCCCGCGTATGGGTTTCGCAACCGCTGTTCGACGACATCGTCGACCAGCTGCGGGCCCATTGCGAGGTGGAGATGGTGGCGGCCGGGACTGCCCACACGCCACAGGACGTCGCCGCCGCCCTGCGCGGCGTGGACGGCGCCCTGGTGACCCTGGAAGACCGGGTCGGCGCCGACCAGGTCGCCGGGGCCACGCGCCTGCGCGCCGTGGCCAACCTCGGCGTGGGCTACAACAACCTCGACGTCGCGGCGCTGGACGCGGCGGGGATCATCGCCACCAACACCCCCGACGTGCTCACCGAGACCACCGCCGACCTGGGCTTCGCCCTGCTGATGGCGGCGGCGCGGCGGCTGTCCGAATCCGAACGCTGGCTGCGCGATGGCCACTGGAACCAGTGGTCGTTCTCGACCCTGCTCGGCGCCGACATCCACGGCAGCACCCTGGGCATCCTGGGCATGGGCCGCATCGGCCAGGCCATCGCCCGGCGCGGCCACCATGGCTTCGGCATGAAGGTGCTGTACCACAACCGGTCGCGCCTGCCGCAGGAGACCGAGGCAGGCGTCGGCGCGCAGTACGTGGACCTGGATACGCTGCTGGCCCAGTCCGACCACCTGGTGCTGGTGCTGCCGTACTCGCCGCAGGCGCACCACCTGGTCGACGCGGCCGCGCTGGCGAAGATGAAACCCACCGCCACGCTGGTGAACATCGCCCGCGGCGGCATCGTCGACGAACTGGCCCTGGCCGACGCGCTGGCCCACGGCCGCCTGGCCGCTGCCGGCCTGGATGTGTACGAGGGCGAGCCGGTGGTGCGTCCGGAGCTGCTGGCGCTGCGCAACGTGGTGCTGACCCCGCACATCGGCAGCGCCTCGCTGGCGACCCGCCGGGCGATGGTGCAGCTGGCCGTGGACAACCTGCTCGCTGCACTGGACCTGGGGCCGCACGCCGGCCACCCGGCCACGCCGGTCACCGCGAAGAAAACCACCGGCACCGCGGGCGGCATTGCCGCGGCCGCCGGCGCAGGCAAAGGCGACGCCGGCAAACGATAGGGGACCTCCGCCCGCGCCGCGACCCAAGGCGCCGCACCCGGAAGGAGGTTCCCCGAGACCGGCCCGCGCGCCCCGCGCGTACCTACCGAATCCCCATCCCGAATCACCCCATCAGCGAATCACGGACACCACCATGAGCAATCCAGATCGTCGTTTCACCGTCGCGGTCGTTGGCGCCACCGGCGCCGTGGGCGAGACCATGCTGAACATCCTGGCCGAGCGGAAGTTCCCGGTCGGCGAGCTGATCCCGCTGGCCTCCGAGCGCTCCGCCGGCGGCGACATCACCTTCGCCGGTCGCCAGGTCCAGGTGCGCGACCTGGCCACCTTCGATCCCACCGGCGTGGACATCGCCCTGTTCTCCGCCGGTGGCGGCGTGTCGAAGGAGTACGCACCGAAGTTCGCCGCCGCCGGCGCGGTGGTGATCGACAACTCCTCGGCCTTCCGCTACGACGACGACGTGCCGCTGGTGGTCAGCGAGGTCAACCCGGACGCGGCGAAGCAGCGCCCGCGCGGCATCATCGCCAACCCGAACTGCTCGACCATGCAGATGCTGGTGGCGCTGGCGCCGCTGCATCGTGAGTACGGCATCGAGCGGATCAACGTGGCCACCTACCAGTCGGTTTCCGGTGCCGGCCGCTCGGCGCTGGAGGAACTGGGCCGCCAGACCGGCGCGCTGCTCAACTTCCAGGACGCCGACCCGCAGCGCTTCCCGGTGCAGATCGCGTTCAACCTGATCCCGCACATCGACGACTTCCTGGACAACGGCTTCACCAAGGAGGAGATGAAGCTGGTCTGGGAGACGCGCAAGATCCTCGGCGACGAGAGCATCCAGGTGAACCCGACCGCGGTGCGCGTGCCGGTGTTCTACGGCCATTCCGAAGCCGTGGCGATCGAGACCCGGGAGAAGGTCACCGCGGTGGCGGCGCGCGAGCTGCTGGAGCGTTCGCCGGGCGTGGAAGTGGTGGACGAGCGCAAGGCCGGTGGCTACCCGACCCCGGTGACCCACGCCTCCGGCAACGACCCGGTCTACGTGGGCCGGATCCGCGAGGACATCTCCCATCCGCGCGGCCTCAACCTGTGGATCGTCTCGGACAACATCCGCAAGGGTGCCGCTCTCAATGCCGTGCAGCTGGCGGAACTGGTCGCCAGCGGGGGCTGAGCGGACGGACGGCCCTGCGGCGCCCTGTCGGCGCATGCCGGAAGCCGGGGCCTTCGCCCCGGCTTTTGCTTTCTGCGGCCCCCGGATGTGCGGCGCCTATCCGGGCTGCGGCTGGCGTCGACCCTGGATAGGGCAGCAGGCTGCATCCGGGTTCCCGCGATGTCACGAGCTCGCACAGGCCTTGCGTCGCGGCCCCCGGATGCGCTTGCGCCTATATCCGGGCTACGACGGCTGGCGTCGGCCCCGATGTAGCCCGGAGAAGGCCGCAGGCCGCATCCGGGACCCGCAGGCGCTGCGGCCGGAACCGTGAACCCGCTATAGTTCGCGCCATGGAAACGAGGGGACGGGGCGCCGTGCGCCCGCTGCAATGGCTGATGGCCCTGGCCCTGCTGCTGGCCAGCGGCAGCGCGCTTGCGCTGGGCCTGGGCCAGATCCGGGTGCTATCCGGTCCCGGCCAGCCGCTGCTGGCCGAAATCCCGGTCATCTCCAACCAGCCGGGCGAACTGGAAAATGCGCGGGTGAGGCTGGCCTCGCCGGAGACCTTCGCCCGGGTCGGCCTGCAGCCGCCGGCGGGGCTGGTCCGCGACCTCCAGTTCGAGATCACCGCCGACGCGCAGGGCAGGGCGGTGGTACGGGTGACCAGCGCGGCGCCGGTCGATGTGCCGGCCGTGGCGTTCCTGCTCGAGGTCGACTGGGGGCAGGGCCGGCTGGTGCGTGAGTACTCGGCGCTGGTGGATGTCCCCCGCAGTGCCACGCCGATCGACGCGCCCGTGATCGAGGCGCCGCAGGGCCTGCCTTCGGACATGATCGTGCGCGATCCCGAGCCGGCCGCGCTTCCGCCCGCGCAGTCGCCGGCCGCGACACCGTCCACCGCGGCGACCCCGGCCATGCCGGCCGGCGCACCGGCGCCGGATCCGGTTCCTGCGGCGATTCCCGGCGACATGCCGGTGCGGATCGAGCGTGGGCAGACGCTGTCCCAGGTGGTGGCCGGCATGGAGCGGGGCAGCTACACCCGTGAGCAGGCGATGGTCGCGCTGCTGCGGGCCAACCCCGAGGCGTTCATCGGCGGCAACATCCACCGCGTGCGCGCCGGTGCCGAGCTGCGCATGCCGTCCGCGGAGGACTTCGCCGATGCCGCCAGTGCCACGGCCCTGGTGCGCGAGCAGACCGCGCAGTGGCGACAGCTTTCCCGGCCGGTACCGCAGCCGGCACTGGCCAGCGCCGACGATGCGGAGGCCGCACCGTCCGGCTCGGCTCCGCCGGCGCCGGCCCCGGCCCCGGCATCCTCCGGGGCGACTGTCGGCGGGGCGCGGCTCGAGATCGCACCGGCCGCCGCGGCCGAGGGCACGCAGGCGGCGACTTCCGGACTGGGCAGTGGTGGCGAGGGCGACATGCTGGCAAACGAACAACTGCGCCAGGCGCAGGAAGACCTGGCCACCCGCGATTCGGAACTGCAGGAGCTCCGCGGCCGGGTCGAAGAACTGGAAAAGCTGCAGCAGCAGCAGATGCAGCTGATCGAACTGAAGGACAGCGAGCTGGCGGCTGCCCAGCAGCGCCTGGCACAGTCGCAGGCCGGTGCCGGCAGTGGCAGTGCCGGGTGGTTGTGGCCGCTGCTGCTGCTCCTGGTAGCCGCGGCCGCCGCAGGGGCGTGGTGGGTGGCGCGGCGGCCCAAGCCATTGCCGATTCCGGTCGCGCGCGGGCGTGGTTTCGACGCGGCGTCGCTCACTGCGGCCGTTCCTGCCCAGGCGGTGCAGCCGGAGCCGATCGCCGTGGCGGATCCACCGTCGCCGGCGCAGGTGCCGGGCGAGCCGGCACCGGAATGGGACGAGCCCATCGATACGGCAGGCTCCGAGGTCCAGGCCCCCTACGCGCCGGAACTGGATGTGATCGACCCGCCGCCACGCGAGACCGCGCCGGCCTGGCACGCCGGCGATGCGCCCGGGTTCACCGCGATCAATCCCTCGCCGGCCGGCCGCGAGCGGCTGGAACTGGCCGTGGCCTACCTGGACCTGGGTGACGTGGAAACCGCGCGCACCCTGCTGCGCGAGGTCGTGGCCGGGCAGGATCCGGCCGCGCGCGACGAGGCCGCGCAGCTGCTTCGCGACATCGGCTGAGCCGATGCGCTACGCGCTGGGAGTCGAGTACGACGGAGGTGGTTTCCAGGGCTGGCAGGGCCTGGGCCCCGGCGGGCCGCCCACCGTACAGGCGGCGCTCGAGCGTGCGCTGTCCTCGGTGGCCGACCAGGCCATCACCGTCAGCTGCGCCGGCCGCACCGATGCCGGCGTGCACGCCCAGTGCCAGGTGGTGCATTTCGATACCAGCGCCGCGCGCGATCCGCGCGCGTGGACGCTGGGCGTCACCGGCCGGCTGCCGGGCAGTGTCTGCGTGCGCTGGTGCGTACCGGTGGAGGACAGCTTTCACGCCCGCTTCTCCGCACGCGCCCGACGCTACCGCTACTCCCTGGTCAATCGTCCAGTACGGCCGGCGCTGTACAGAGGCACGATGGCCTGGGAGCGGCGTCCGCTGGATGCCGGGGCCATGCATCGCGCCGCGCAGGTGCTGCTGGGCGAGAACGACTTCAGCGCGTTCCGCACCGTGCACTGCCAGGCGCCGCATGCCCGCCGCAACCTGCAGGACATCCTTGTCCACCGCAGCGGCGAGACCGTCTCCATCGAAGTGCAGGCCAATGCCTTCCTGCACCACATGGTCCGCAACATCGTCGGTTCGCTGCTGGAGGTGGGGACGGGCGCGCGGGACGAGGCCTGGATCGGCCGCCTGCTCGCAGGGCGCGACCGCACCGTGGCCGGACCGACGGCACCGCCCCAGGGCCTGGTCTTCCTGCATCCCCTGTACCCCCCCGAGTGGGGGCTCCCGGACGAGGTGACCCTGTGAGCCGAACGCTTTACCGCACCCGCATCAAGTTCTGTGGCATGACCCGTCCCGGGGACGTGCGCCTGGCCGGCGAACTAGGGGCGGACGCGGTGGGCTTCATCTTCGCCGCCGGCAGCCCGCGCCAGGTGTCGCCGGCTGCGGCCCGCCAGCTGCGGCTGGCGCTGGCGCCAATGGTCAGCGCCGTGGCCCTGTTCCGCGACAACACCGCCGAGGAAGTGCGCGAGGTGGTCCGGCAGATCCGGCCGGCGCTGCTCCAGTTCCACGGCGAGGAGGACGACGCGTTCTGCCGTGCATTCCGGGTGCCCTACATGAAGGCCATCCCGATGGGCGGCGAGGCTGCGTGGGATGCGCAGGTCCTGCAGCAACGGTGGCCGAACGCGTCGGCGTTCCTGTTCGACAGCCACGGCGGTGGCGGCACCGGAGGCAGCGGCAAGGGGTTCGACTGGCGGCGCCTGCCGACCGGCCTGCACCGTCCGTTCGTGCTGGCCGGCGGGCTGACGCCCGACAACGTGGCCGACGCCATCGCCGCGACCCTGCCCTGGGCGGTGGACGTGGCCAGCGGCATCGAGCTTTCCCCCGGCATCAAGGATGGCGACCGCATGCGCCGCTTCGTGGCCGAAGTGCGCCGCGCCGACTGCAGCGACGACAGCTGACGGCGGCCCCGGTCGCAGCGGTTGCCCACCGTGCGCGCCCGCCGAGACCTTGCGCGCTGGCCAGCGCGAGCAGCTGGCCACGCTGCGCCGCCACGCCAGCCGCCTGGGCCGCCGAGGACATCAGCAAGGTCAAGCGGGCCTTGGCACGCGGGGCGCATGGTGTCGCCCGGCACTGGCGTCGCGGGCCGCGAACATGACCTTCTGCTGGTCAGCGGCCAACAACGGCGTGCCCGCGCGTGGCGTGCCGGTTCCCTCCGATTGTCGCGTGACCCATGGCGTTGCCGTGGCTGGACATCCGCTGCGCGTGGCGTGCGACCGATGGGCCGTGTGCGGCGGTGGATGGGCGGCGGGGGACCGGCACAACTTGTCCAGTCCCGGTTGCTGGAGCGCGGATCGGGCGCCGCCGCGTGGCTCGCCGGATGCCGTGCAACTGCCATTGGCGCCGGGGAGCGGCGAGGCGGCTTGTGCCCGGGCCTCTGGCCGACGCAGCATGCCCCTGCCAGGTACTGGAGCCGGCCACATGCGCAGGAAGCGCATCCGCCGGAGCCACCCGGGCCCAAGCGAAACGACGCAAGGATTGCGTCCCCGACCACAAGGAGATCGACATGCGTGGATTGACTGCAACGGAAACCGGAAGCATCGGCGCTGGCGTGCGGGATGGGCAGGAGACGCCGCCCCCGGCGGGGGTCAGCCCGGGTGTGTGGAATGACCTGCTGGCCCGCCTGGAGTGGGAGCGCCGCAACCAGTACCGCAAGCGCCACTAGCCACGCCGCGGCGGGGACCAGCCCGCGCCCGCGATACGCCACCTGCGGGTGTGCGTTCGCCGGGCATCATCCAGATGCGGCATGGCGCAGCCGTCCCGCCGTGGACGTCGCGTCCCGGCGGGATCTTCCGTGCCAAATGGCCGCCGCCTGCACCGGACCGGGGCGCGGTCCATTGGCGCAGGTCAGGCACGGCGGCCCTCCATCTCGTCGAACTGGGCGTCGGCCATGCGCAGGAGCATGCGTTGCACTGGCCGGCTTGCCAGCCGGAAGGCCTGCAGCAGGCGTCGTTCCGCAGGGTCGTCCACCAGTTCGGCTTCCGCCGCGGTCACCGGCGGGGTCTCGGCATAGCCGACCGGCCCGCGGCCGGTCGCCAGCCATTCGAAGCACACGCCCGTGGCGCGGGCGAGGCCCTCGAGCCGCGACGTCGCCGGCATGGCCCCTACCGAGCATTCCCAGTTCGCCACCGCGCCGCGGGTGACCCCGAGTTGCGCGGCGAGCGCCTCCTGCGACATCCGCGCCCGCTGGCGGGCGATCCTTATCCTCATGGAAAGCTTCATGCGTTTCCCCCGCCTGTCCGTGGCAGTGCGACCGAGACTAGCCCTGTCCCTCGCCAGCTCGCAACCGGCCGGATGGGCGGACGGAAATCTTGTGCAATTGCGCTTGCAGCGATCCGGCAGGGCCCGGACGGGCTGACTGGCAGGCCTCGACGCAATCCAGGCTGGCCCTCCGCGCGGCGCGCATGGCTTGACCGGCGCCGTCATGGCGGCAGTATCGGCCTGCGCACGGCCCAGGCCGGCGCCAGCGGACCGGTCGGGTCCGGCTGTCCACGCGCAAGGATGCGCGGGGTGATCCAGGGAGCGGACGATGCCGATGCATGCAACCCGGTCGGGGCGTGTGACCTGTCGTACCAACGTGGGCGGCCACCGGAAAGGCATTTCCCGGCGCGGGCCGGACGGCAGCCGGACCAGCGGCGGGCGACGCGGCGGGCGCTCGTGGTGCGCCCGCCGGGCAAGCGCCGGAGTGCCGGCATGAGCGGCCCGTTGTTCCGCCGCGAGGCGCTGGAGGCCCGGCGCGGTCACTGGCTTGGCGGCATCTCGCTGGCGCAGCCAGTGCGCCTGTGGATGATGACGCTGGTGGCGGCCCTCGCCGCCGGGGCGGTGCTGCTGTTCCTGCTGCTGGGCACCTACACGCGGCGTTCTACCGTTTCCGGATACCTGGTCCCCAGTGGTGGGATGTCCATGGTGGTGGCGCCGGCATCGGGGGTGGTGGCCGACCTGCACGTCCGCGAAGGCGATGCGGTGAAGGCCGGCCAGGAGCTGGCCGTGGTCACGGTGCCGCGCTCGATCCGCGAGGCTGGCGACACCCTGCAGGCGCTGGAACAGCGTCTGGGGCAGCGCCGCGAGGGGCTGGCGATCGCACATGCCGCCCAGCAGGCCCAGCTCGATGCCCAGGAGTCCGGCCTGCGCTCGCAGCTGGCGGCGGCGCAGCAGGAACTGGCCCAGGTCCAGGCCGAGATCGACACCCGACAGGCGCAGGTCCGGCTCGCGCGCGAGACCCTCGAGCGCCTGCGCCAGCTGCAGGACGAGCGCTACGTCAGCCTCCTGCAGATCAAGCAGCAGGAATCGGCGGCCCTGTCCCAGGTGGGGGAGGTGCAGGCGTTGCAGCGGCAGGCCGTCAGCACCCGGCGGCTGCTGGTCCAGCTGCGCCAGGCGCTTGCGGAACTGCCCGCCCAGCGCAGCGCCGGCGAGGCGGCGCAGGCGCGCGAGCTGGCGATGCTGGAGCAGGAACAACTGGAGACGCGCGCGCGTGGAGAGCTGCTGGTCAGCGCCCCGGTCGCCGGGATGATCGCCACCCAGCTGGCGCGGCCGGGCCAGGCGGTACAGGCAGGCCAGCCGCTGCTGGCCGTGCTGCCCGGGCAGGGAACCCTGGAGGCGGAACTGCTCGTTCCCAGCCGGGCGATCGGCTTCATCGCCCCCGGGGACAGCGTCATGCTGCGGTTCCAGGCCTTTCCCTACCAGAAGTTCGGACACCAGCGCGGTCGGGTGGCGCGGATCAGCCGCAGCGCACTGGGCCCGGCCGAGCTGGCGGCGCTGGCGGCAGCCGGGCAGGCCCAGGAACCCCTCTACCGCGTGACCGTGCGGCTGGCTGCCCAGAGCGTGCTGGCGTACGGGCAGGACGAGCCGCTCAGGCCGGGGATGCTGCTGGATGCGGACATCCTCGGCGAGGAACGGCGCCTGGTCGAATGGTTGCTCGAGCCGGTGTGGTCGGTGCGCGGCCGCGTCTCCGGCTGAGCCGGCACCCAAGGAGTTCTACCCGGGCACAGGGACTGTGCCGATCGTGCAAAGGAGATGCACATGAGAATCCTGCAAGCGCATGAAGTGGCCGATGTCTGTGGTGGCATGAACGTCCCGCCCACCGGGCGCGTGCCCGGCGGTGGACTAGGGTACCTGTACGACCTCTGGGAGAGGCGGGTGGCGCCGTTGGTGCCAGGCACGGGCCGCGGCTGATGGGTGCGCCCGGCATGGCTTCCCTGAACCGGACACGTCCGTGTGCGCCGGCCGGCGCCATGCCGGGCACCGTGCCTTTCGCCGCAGTCCACCGCGCAGGGGCGTGCGCGTGATCGCCCGGGTACGTCCGGTGCTGCAGGCCGAGGCGGCCGAATGCGGGCTGGCGGCCCTGGCGATGGTGGCCACGGCGCACGGGCACGTGGTCGGCCTGCAGGAGCTGCGTGCGCGCTTCCCGCTGTCGCTCAAGGGCGCGCGCCTGGATCAGCTCATGCGCGCCGCCCAGCAGCTCGGTTTCGCCACGCGGCCGCTGCGCCTGGAACTGGAGCAGCTGGACCAGCTGCAGCTGCCCTGCATCCTGCATTGGGATTTCAACCATTTCGTGGTCCTGACCCGCACCGGGCGTGCCCATGCGGTCATCCAGGACCCCGCGGTCGGTGAGCGGCGCATGCCGCTGCAGGAACTCTCGGACCACTTCACCGGGGTCGCCCTGGAGCTCACCCCGGCTGCCGCCTTCCAGCCGCGCAAGGCCGCCCCGGCGATCAGCGCCCGCCAGCTCAGCGGCCCGATCCGGGGGCTGTGGCGCTCGCTCGGCCAGATCGTGCTGCTGTCGGTCGCGCTGCAGGTGTTCGTGGTGCTGGCGCCATTCCTGATGCAGTGGGTGGTCGACCAGGTGCTGGTCTCCGCCGATCGCGACCTGCTGGCGGTGCTCGGGGTCGGCTTCGGGCTGTCCCTCCTGCTCCAGATCGGCATCGGCCTGCTGCGTGGATGGTCGGTGGTCTACCTGTCCACCCGGCTGGGCCTGCAATGGATGGGCAATGTCTTCGCCCATGTGCTGCGGCTGCCGCTGGATTTCTTCGAGAAGCGGCATCTTGGCGACATCACCTCGCGCATGGGCGCGGTGCAGTCGATCCAGAACACGCTGACCACCAGCTTCGTGGAGGCGATCATCGACGGCCTGATGGCCGTGGTCACGCTCGGCCTGATGCTGCTCTACAGCTGGAAGCTGGCGCTGGTCACGCTATTGGCGGTGGCGATGTACCTGGGCATCCGCGCGATCGCCTATCGTCCGGTACGCGACCGCACCGAACAGCAACTGGTGGCCGCCGCCAGGCAGGACACCCATCTGCTCGAGTCGTTGCGGGGCATGCAGAGCCTGAAGCTGGCGGGTGAGGAACCCCGTCGCCGTGCCACCTACGAGAACCTCATGGTGGACACCGTCAACCACGAGGTGCGCCTGGCCCGCATGGGTCTGGGCTTCAACGGTGCCAGCCAGCTGGTATTCGGCGTGGAGCGGATCGCGGTCATCTGGATCGGCGCCCTGCTTGCGCTGCAGAACGTGTTCTCGGTCGGCATGCTGATCGCCTACCTGGCCTATAAGGACCAGTTTGCCGGCCGCATGGCCGCGCTGATCGACAAGTGGGTGGAGTTCCGCATGCTGCGCCTGCATGGCGAGCGGCTGGCGGACATCGTCCTGGCCGCACCGGAAGACGAGGGCAGCCAGCCCGAACTCCCGCCGCCGCCGGATACCGGCATCGAAGTGGAAGGGCTTTCGTTCCGCTACGGCGAAGGCGAGCCCTGGGTGCTGAAGGACTGCAGTTTCCGCATCGCGGCGGGCGAATCGGTCGCGCTGGTGGGCGCATCCGGGTGCGGCAAGACGACCCTGGTCAAGCTCATGCTCGGCCTGCTCAAGCCCACCGAGGGCCGCATCTGCATCGGCGGCTACGACCTGCAGAAGGTCGGCCCGCGCAACGTTCGCGCCACGGTCGGAGCGGTGATGCAGGACGACCACCTGTTCGCCGGGAGCATCGCCGACAACATCAGCTTCTTCGACCCGCAGGCCGATCCGGCGCGGATCGAGTCGGCCGCGCGCCTGGCGGCCATCCACGACGAGATCGCCGCGATGCCGATGGGGTACCACGGCCTGATCGGCGACATGGGCAGCTCGCTGTCCGGCGGGCAGAAACAGCGGCTGATCCTGGCGCGCGCGTTGTACCGGCAGCCGCGCCTGCTGTTCCTGGACGAGGCCACCAGCCATCTGGACGTGGCCAACGAACGCCTGGTGAACGAAGCGGTCAAGGCACTGTCGCTGACCAAGGTGATCGTCGCGCACCGCCCGGAAACCATTGCCAGTGCGGACCGGGTGCTGGTGGTGGCGCAGGGGCGGATCGCTTCGGAACTGTGCCCGCGTGCCCCTGCGGAACAGCCGCTCGCGGTGCCCGGATGAGTGGAGCATCGCCGATCGCGATCCACAGCCTGGCGTCAGGCGGTCAAGACTTGACGCGGGATGCCGTAGCGACGCGCCCGCGGTGGCGCGGCCACGTGGGGCCGGGCTGGATCACCCCGGGGATCCGGGCCCTTGGCGCGGGGCATGCGCCCATCATCGAAGGAGACGGTCATGTACGAGTTGGACATGGAGCAGGTCGCCCTGGTATCCGGGGGCAGCGAGGAGAGCTACAACGCGGGCTACCAGATCGGTCATGCCATCGGCAGCGCCCTGAAGTACGCGGGAGCGATCTCGCTGGTCGTCACCATCATCGCGCTGAACTCCTGAGGTGCCAGGCATGATCCGCGTACTGGGCCCGCATGAGTTGATGCTCGTCGCCGGTGGCTCCTGCAGCTGCAGGCGATGCCGGGAGATGGGCGAACTGGGCAAGGATATCGTCGATTTCTTCAGAGGCATCATCGACGGTATCAACGACGGCCTGTGAACCTTCGCCCCGCACGGCATCCCGTCGTGCGGGGCTTGACGCTGCGGGCGTCGGTGCCGCCGGATGCCGCGCGCCACGGCCGGCGTCAGGTGCCCAGCTCCCGGCGCAGCCACTGCGCCAGCGCAGTGGCGCGTGGATCGTCTTCGCCGCGACGCATGCACAGGGCCCATTCGCCGCCGGTCGTGGTGAATCCCCAGGGCGCGACCAGGCGCCCGGCTTCGATGTCGGCCTGCACAAGCTCCTGCGGGGCGATCGCCACGCCCAGGCCGGCCACCGCGGCCTCGAGCAGGTAGTAGAGATGCTCGAAGCCGGTGCCCAGGCGCAGTCCGCCGGCGTCCAGCCCGGTCCGCGCCGCCCATTCCGGCCACGCCGAAGGGCGCGAAGCGGTGTGCAGCAGTGGCTCCTCCAGCAACGCGCGCGGTGGCGCGCCGGCCAGGCGCGCGTGCGAGGGATGGCGCGGGCTGAGGACCGGGCCGATGCGCTCGGGGGCCAGGCGGTGCACCCGCCATCCGGTGGGCCAGGGGGGCGTGCCGATCAGCAGGGCGGCGTCCAGCCCGGCCAGTGCCGCGTCCGGGGTGGCCTCGTTCGCGGCCAGGTGCAGGCGCAGGCCCGGCAGGTCGGCGGCCAGGCGCTCCATCCGCGGGATCATCCAGCGCGCCAGCAGGCTGCCGGGGCACCCCAGCACCAGGGCCGTGGCCGAGGCCGGCGCGCGCAGCTGCGACCAGGTCCGGCGCAGCGGCTCGAACGCGCCGGCAGCCGCCTCGGCCAGGCGCTGGCCGGCGGTGGTGAGCGCCAGGCCGCGGCCCTGGCGCACGAACAGCGGACACCCCAGGGCCTCTTCCAGCGCCTTGACCTGGCGGCTGACCGCCCCATGGGTCACATGCAGTTCGTCGGCGGCCGCCGAGACGCTGCCCAGCCGGGCGGCAGCCTCGAAGGCACGCAGGGCGTTGAGCGGTGGCAGGTCGCGCGACACGTGAGGTTTCCTGACGGGTCGCCAGACTTTATCGCTTTTGCAGGTCCGGTGGCGTGCGCTAAGGTCACCCCATTCCATCGCCCCGGCAGCCTCCCGATGAGCAGCGCAATCCAGGACTTCCACGCCTACCCCGATGCCCAGGGCCACTTCGGCCGCCATGGCGGCAGCTTCGTCGCCGAGACCCTGATCGGCCCGCTGCAGGAACTGGCGGCCGCCTACGATGCCGCCCGGGTGGATCCGGCCTTCATCGCCGCCTACGACAACGACCTCAAGCACTACGTCGGCCGGCCCAGCCCGATCTACCACGCGCAGCGCCTGAGCCGCGAAGTGGGGGGCGCGCAGATCCTGCTCAAGCGCGAGGACCTGAACCACACCGGCGCGCACAAGATCAACAACACCATCGGCCAGGCCCTGCTGGCCGCGCGGATGGGCAAGAAGCGGATCATCGCCGAGACCGGCGCCGGCCAGCACGGCGTGGCCAGCGCCACGGTCGCCACGCGGCTGGGCCTGGAATGCGTGGTGTACATGGGCGCCACCGACATCGAGCGGCAGAAGATCAACGTCTACCGCATGAAGCTGCTCGGCGCGACGGTGGTCCCGGTGACCAGCGGCTCGGCCACGCTGAAGGACGCGCTCAACGAGGCGATGCGCGACTGGGTGACCAACGTGCAGGACACCTTCTACATCATCGGCACCGTCGCCGGGCCCGACCCGTACCCGCGCATGGTGCGGGATTTCAACGCGATCGTCGGGCGCGAGGCCCGCGCGCAGATGCTTGCCGACTACGGCCGCCTGCCGGACGCGATCACCGCCTGCGTCGGTGGCGGCAGCAATGCCATCGGCCTGTTCCACGCCTTCCTCAACGACCGCCAGGTGCGCATCGTCGGCGCCGAGGCGGCGGGCGAGGGCATCGAGACCGGTCGCCATGCGTCATCGCTGGCGGCGGGCCGGGTCGGCGTGCTGCATGGCAACCGCACCTACGTGATCTGCGACGACGATGGCCAGATCACCGAAACCCACTCGATCTCCGCCGGGCTGGACTATCCCGGTGTCGGGCCCGAGCACTCGTTCCTCAAAGACAGCGGCCGCGCCGAATACGTGGGCGTCACCGATGCCGAGGCGCTGGAAGCCTTCCACCGCCTCACCCGCACCGAGGGCATCCTGCCGGCGCTGGAATCCAGCCATGCGGTGGCCCAGGCGATCAAGCTGGCGCGCGAGCTGCCGAAGGACAAGCTGGTGCTGTGCAACCTGTCCGGTCGCGGCGACAAGGACGTGCACACCATCGCCGCGCGCGAGGGAATCGAGCTGTGAGCTGCGCGCAGTCTTCCGCGCCCGTCATCCTTCCACCGCCGCGCGCCAGCGCGCGCTGAACCCGGACCTGCAATGAGCCGCATCGATACCGCCTTCTCCCGCCTTCGCGCCGACGGCCGCAAGGCCCTGATCCCGTTCCTCACCGCCGGCGATCCGTCGCTGGAGGCCACGGTACCGGTGATGCACGCCCTGGTCGCCGCCGGCGCCGACTGCATCGAGCTGGGCGTCCCGTTCTCCGACCCGATGGCTGATGGCCCGGTGATCCAGCGCAGCTCCGAGCGCGCGCTGGCCCGCGGCGCGGGCATGGCCTACGTGCTGGATACGGTGCGCGCCTTCCGCGCGCAGGACGCCACCACGCCCGTGGTGCTGATGGGCTACCTCAACCCGGTGGAGATCCGCGGTGGCGCCGCGTTTGCCGCCGATGCGGTGGCCGCGGGCGTGGACGGCGTGCTGCTGGTGGACCTGCCGCCGGAGGAGGCGCCGGAGTTCCTGTCGGCCTTCGATGCGGCGAGACTGGCGCTGGTGATGCTGGCCTCGCCCACCACGTCGGGCGAGCGCGGGGCGATGCTCAGCGCCAGTGCGCGCGGGTACCTGTACTACGTGAGCTACGCGGGCGTCACCGGGGCGGACCATCTGGACACGGGCGCGGCCGGGCTGCGCCTGCAGGAGCTGCGCGCCACGGCGAAGGTGCCGGTGGTGGCGGGCTTCGGCATCAAGGACGCGGCCAGCGCCCGCGCGATGTCGGTGGACGCGGACGGGGTGGTGGTGGGCTCGGCGCTGGTGTCGGCACTGGCCGGGGCGGACGGTGTCGAGGACGCGGCCGCGCGCGCGAAGCAGTTCCTGGCGCCACTGCGCGAAGCGATCGACGCGGGCTGACGGCACGCGACCTCTGATCCGATGGCCGCATCGATTGCGGCCGCAGTGGCCGCTGCAGCGACAGCAACAGCAACAGCAACAGCAACAGCGGCGCTTCGGCAGGGGGCCGCCACGCCCCCGGGATCCGGGTCACCGCTCGGCCGTACATCCATGTACGCACTCGCGGCCGGGGCACATCCATGTGCCGCTTGCCCCGGATCCCGGGGACGTGGCGTCCTTCGCAAGTGTTCATGGTCCAGGCTTCTTCCGTCTCGGATAGAAGTGTCCTGGCGCCAGCCATGCCGACTCGGCCGTACTACGTGTAGCCCGGATAAGCGAAGCGCATCCGGGGATTGGACGCGATCGGATAGGTGCGACCCGGACGCCGACGGTCCCTCCGCGCCACCCTGAGCCGGCTACGCGAACAGGTCGCGCGCCGTCTCCGCCGGCGGGATCGCCCCCTCCAGCTGCAGCAGGAAGCGTTTGGTGGGCAGCCCGCCGCCGAAGCCGGTGAGCGAACCGTCGGCACCGATCACCCGATGGCAGGGCAGCACGATCGGCAGCGGGTTGCGGCCGTTGGCACCGCCCACCGCGCGCATCGCGGCGGGCCGCTCCACGCGTGCCGCCAGCTGCGCATAGCTTTCCGTGCGCCCGTAGGGGATCGACGCCAGCGCCAGCCACACCTGGCGCTGGAACGGAGTGCCCTGCGGGGAGAGCGGCAGGTCGAACGTGCGGCGGGTACCGGCGAAGTATTCGTCCAGCTGCCCGCGCGCCTGGCGCAGCAGCGGATGGTCGCCTTCGACCCAGCCGTCGCGGCGCTGCGGATGCCGGTTTTCGGGGAACTCGATCGCGTGCAGGCCGGCATCGGTGGCGGCGACAGTCAGGCGCCCGACCGGAGTATCGACGTGGCAGTAGTGGATAGGGTTCATGCAGGGATCTCCAGGTTGCCGCGCCGGTGCGACGTGGCCGCGGCGGCTTCGGTGGCGTCGCCAGGGCGTGCAGGGCCGGCCGTTGACTTGCGCGCCGCCGCCCCGGCCGGCGTGGCCTGCGCCGCGTCGCGCCACAGGTGCATCACCGCGTAGCCGCGCCACGGCCGCCAGCCTTCGGCGCGGGCGCGCAGGGCGCGTTCGTCCAGGCGGCTGCCGTCGGCGGGCACCGCCTTCTGCAGCACCAGGTCGCCGGCGGGGAAGGCGTCCGGGTGGCCGAGGGCCCGCAGCGCCAGGTAATGCGCGGTCCACGGGCCGATGCCCGGCAGCGCGCTCCACGCCGCGGTGAACTGCTCCAGCGTCTGCCCAGCGTCGAAGCCGGCATCGCCCGCCAGCAGGGCGCGCGCCACCGCGCGCAGCGTGGCGATGCGGGCACCGGTAAGGCCGAGCCCGTCGAGGTCGCACCCGGCCAGGACCGCCGCGTCGGGGAAGATCCGGTCCAGCGCGGGGGCACCGGCCAGCGCCACCGCCGCGCCATGGCGCTGCACCAGGCGCGCGGTCAGCGTGCGCGCGGCGGCCACGCTCACCTGCTGTCCGATCACCGCCCGCACCGCGATCTCCAGCCCGTCCCAGCCACCCGGGATGCGCAGGCCCGGGTGCCGGGCCAGCAACGGCTGCAGCCGCGCATCGCCGGCCAGCACCGTGGCGATCGCGTCCGGGTCGGCATCGAGGTCGAACATGCGCCGCACCCGCTGCACGGTGCCGGCCAGCTGCGCCGGCGGCACGCCGTGCAGTTCCAGCCGCAGTGCATGCACCGCGCGGCCGCGTGCCGCCGGCCAGGCGCCCACCCGCAGCCACGCCGGCGCCTGTGCCGTGCCGATGGTGCGCGCGTAGCCGTGGGCGTCGACCGTCTCGATGCCGGGCAGGGCGCGGCCGCGCAGGAAATCGAGCATGGCCGGGAAGTCGTACGGCGGCCGGTACCCCAGGCGCAGCACCAGGCAGTTGCCGGCGGTGGCCACGGGCGCCTCGCGCAGCTCGCGCCGCAGCCGCCGCGGCGGCATCGCGTAGGCCTGCAGGAAGGCGTCGTTGAATCGCCGCAGGCTGCCGAACCCGGCCGCCAGCGCCACGTCGGTCACCGGCAGCGGGGTTTCGGTCAGCAGCTGCTTGGCGAACAGCAGCCGGCGGGTGCCATGCACGCCCAGCGGCGCAGCGCCCACGTGCTGCACGAACAGCCGGCGCAGCTGGCGCTCGCCCACGGCCAGGCGCGCGGCCAGCTCGGCCAGCGGCCGTCCGGCGAGGAATCCCTGGTCGATCAGCGCCAGCGCCCGGGCGACCACGGCATCGCCGCGGCGCCAGCTGCCGTCTTCCGGCGCAAGCTCGGGCCGGCAGCGCAGGCAGGGTCGGAACCCGGCCGCCTCGGCCGCGGCGGCACTGGGGTAGTAGTCGACATTGGCCGCCAGCGGTGCCGGCGCCGGACACACCGGACGGCAATAGATGCCGGTGCTGCGTACGGCGGTGAAGAACAGCCCGTCGAAGCGCGCATCCCGGCTCAGCCGCGCCCGTTCGCAGACCCGCGGGTCGGGCAGGGCGGGCGCGGCGGCAGCGACAGCAGTGGCGGTGGTGGCGGGGGTGGACGACATGCACGCAGGCTAGCACCGGCCACAGGGCGGTACTGGCCGTTTCCGGACATGTATGCAGCGGCCACGGGGCGATGGCAGCGGCGCCGGGGACCGCGCCACATGCCGCGTCGCGTCGCGCCGGTGCGCGCGGCCTGGGGGTGGCGCCGCCCCCGCCGGTGCGGCCCTCAGGGGGCGCGCAGCGCCGGGGCCAGCGCGCGCGGGTCGCCGTCGCCGCGCGGCAGGTCCAGGCCGAGCAGCCGCGCCAGCAGCGGGTGCAGGTCCACGTTGTGGAACGGCGGCAGCCTCACGCCTTCGCGGAACGACGGCCCATGGGCCAGGAACACCGCACGCATCGAGGGCAGTTCCGGGTCGTAGCCGTGGGCGCCCCGGTCCAGCGCGCCGTCGGCGATCCGCCGCGCGAGCGTGTCGCGGCCCAGCGCGTTCCAGCCTTCGTCCATCTGGCAGACGATGGGCGGCACGCGCGGGTGCCTGCCGTAGTGCAGCCGCGCCGGGATGGCGTCCTTCTCCCAGCACTGGTAGTGCGCGTGCCGGCCCGGCAGGCGCGCGTGCAGCGCGCGGGCGTGCGCCGGGTGCGGCACCAGCCCGATCACCTGGCCGACGCTGACCACCTCCGCCTCCTCGCGCGAGGCGATGTCCTCCACCGCGATGAACTGGTCCGCCGGGGTGTCGGCCATGCCGTGGTCGGAGACCACCACGACGTCCGCCTCCACCCCGGCGGCCTGCAGGCGCGCCAGCAGCTGGCCGATCGCGGCGTCCACCGTGCGGATCGCGGCGCGGGTGGCCGGCGCGTGCGGGCCGTTGTCATGGCCGGCGCCGTCCACCTGCTCCAGGTACACCGCCGCCAGCCGGGGGCGGGGGCCTTCGGGTGCCAGCATCCACCCGGCGATGCGCTCGACCCGCGCCTGCAGCGGGATGCCGGCATCGAACGCCTGCAGGTAGCGGGGCCGCACGCCGTCGCGCACGGCCGTGGCCCCGGGCCAGGCCCACACGGCGGTGGGGATGCCGGCGCGCTCGGCGCTGGTCCACAGCGGTTCGGCCTGCCACCAGCCCGCCACCCGCGCCGCCTGCGCGTCCGCCACCCGGAACTGCCCCAGTCCGGTGTCCTTCATCGAGTTGTGGACCACGCCGTGGCGGTCCGGGCGCAGCCCGGTCACCAGGGTGTAGTGGTTGGGGAAGGTGAGCACCGGGTAGGACGGCTGCATCCATTCGGCCTGCACGCCCTGGCGCGCCAGCCGGTCCAGCACCGGCGTATCGCCACGGCCCAGCGCATCGGCGCGCAGCCCGTCGATGGACACCAGCAGCAGCGGCGGCGCGGCAGTGGGTGCAGGGGCGGGAGTGGGGCGGGTGGCACCGGCGGTACACGCGGCCAGGCACGACAACAGCAACAGCAGGGCGATACGGCGAAACAGCGGCGACATCATGAACACGTCAGCGAACGGGGGTGCCAGCTTGGCAGAGCCGTGTTGCAGTTCGCCACCCGCCGGCCGCGCTTGACCCGGCCGGCGGCCGCGAGGATGCTCGAACCCGACCGCCCCAGGAGCCCGCCATGCACACCCGCGCGCTGTACGTACTGATGAGTGGACCCCTGCTGGCCTTCGCCACCCAGGGCGGCCTTTCGGCGGGCAAGTCCCCGCCGGATCCGCTGGCGCAGCCTGCGCGCGCCGAAGCACCGGCCGCCGGTGCGCGCGAGGCGGCCGCCACGGCGCGTCGCAGCCGCCTGGCCGCGGCCGGCCCCCAGGACCGCCCATCGTTCCACCTGACCGCGGTGTTCATCGAGTCCAAGCCGGACGCCTCGGACAAGGACAACTGCCTGCAGAACACCGGCACCCGCCTCAAGCGCGAGGACACGGGCCTGCGCGCCTGCGCCTCGGCCAACGGCGTGGTCTACCGGATGCCGTGAGGCCGCCGGCGCGCGCGGCTGCCGGGCCTCGACCGACCGCCGGCTGAAGGCGATGGCCGGCATTGGGCTGGCATTGGGAACGGCGGCGCTATAACCGGTCCATGCCCGTTGTGGAAAGCGCCATGAACCCGATGCGACCTGTCCGGATCCTCCCGCTGGCCCTGCTGCTGGCGGCCGTCGCGCCACTGGCCCACGCCCAGTCGGTGTCGCCCAACCGCTACAGCCAGCCGCCCTCGTCCGGCCAGCCGGCGCCTGCACGGACCTGGGAGCGCTCGCGCGAGCAGGCCGAGGCCGCGCGCCAGCGCCAGGACCAGGCCGTGCGCCGCGCCAACGCCGACCGCCACCGCGTGGCGCTGGACGAGAACCGCCGGCGCATGGACGCCGATCGCGAGCGCACCGAGCGGCGCATGGACCACGCCGCCAGTCCCGAGCAGCGCGAACGCTACCGCCAGGATTTCGAGGCCCGGCGCCTGGCCCACGAGCGCGAGCGCGAGCAGATCGAGCGTGAGCGCGAGGCCGCCGAGCGCCACCAGCAGCTGCGCGAGGAGGCACGCCGCCGCGACGGACGTTGACCCCGGCGCGCGCCACTGGCGGGCGCACGCCCTGGTGCCCCGCGCTGCACAAGAGGTGCGCGCCATCGCGCTGCGATAATGCCGGCACTTCTTCCCGAGGCCGACCGGCATGCCCGACCTGCGTCACGATCCCCCCCACGACCCCCGGCACGACCCCTCTCGCGTGATCCGCGCCCCGCGCGGCAGCCAGCTCAGCTGCCGCAGCTGGCTGACCGAAGCCGCCTACCGGATGCTGCAGAACAACCTCGACCCGGAGGTGGCCGAGCGCCCGGAGGACCTGGTGGTGTACGGCGGCATCGGCCGCGCCGCGCGCGACTGGGCCAGCTACGACGCCATCCTGCAGACCCTGAAGGACCTGCGCGACGACCAGACCCTGCTGGTGCAGTCCGGCAAGCCGGTGGGCGTGTTCCCCAGCCATCCCGACGCGCCGCGCGTGCTGATCGCCAACTCCAACCTGGTGCCGCACTGGGCCACCTGGGAGCACTTCAACGAGCTGGACCGCAAGGGCCTGGCCATGTACGGCCAGATGACCGCCGGCTCTTGGATCTACATCGGCTCGCAGGGCATCGTGCAGGGCACCTACGAGACCTTCGTGGAGATGGGCCGCCAGCACTACGGCGGCGACCTCACCGGGCGCTGGATCCTCACCGCCGGCCTGGGCGGCATGGGCGGCGCGCAGCCGCTGGCCGCCTCGCTGGCCGGCGCCTGCTCGCTGACCATCGAATGCCAGCAGAGCCGCATCGACTTCCGCCTGCGCACCCGCTACGTGGACGAGCAGGCCGCCGACCTGGACGACGCCCTGGCCCGCATCGCGAAATACACCGCCGCCGGCGAGGCGAAGTCGATCGCACTGCTGGGCAACGCCGCCGACGTGCTGCCGGAGCTGGTGCGCCGCGGCGTGCGCCCGGACTGCGTCACCGACCAGACCAGCGCCCATGACCCGGTACACGGCTACCTCCCCATCGGCTGGAGCGTGGAGCAGTGGCTGGCCCTGCAGACCTCCGATCCGGACGCGGTGCGTGACGCGGCGAAGAAATCCATGCGCGTGCACGTGGAGGCGATGCTCGCCTTCCACGCCGCCGGCATCCCCACCGTGGACTACGGCAACAACATCCGCCAGATGGCGTTGGACGAAGGCTGCGCCAACGCTTTCGACTTCCCCGGTTTCGTGCCGGCCTACGTGCGCCCGCTGTTCTGCCGCGGCATCGGCCCGTTCCGCTGGGTCGCGCTCAGCGGCGACCCGGAGGACATCGCCCGCACCGACGCCAAGGTCAAGGAACTGATCCCCGACGACCCGCACCTGCACCGCTGGCTGGACATGGCCGCCGAGCGCATCGCCTTCCAGGGCCTGCCGGCGCGCATCTGCTGGGTGGGCCTGGGCCAGCGCCACCGCCTGGGCCTGGCGTTCAACGAGATGGTGCGCAACGGCGAGCTCAAGGCCCCGATCGTGATCGGCCGCGACCACCTGGACAGCGGCAGCGTCGCCAGCCCCAACCGCGAGACCGAGGCCATGGCCGATGGCAGCGACGCCGTCAGCGACTGGCCGCTGCTCAATGCCATGCTCAACGTCGCCGGCGGCGCCACCTGGGTCAGCCTGCACCACGGCGGCGGCGTGGGCATGGGCTACTCCCAGCACTCCGGCGTGGTGATCGTGTGCGACGGCAGCGAGGCCGCCGACCGCCGCCTGGAACGCGTGCTGTGGAACGATCCCGGCACCGGGGTGATGCGTCACGCGGACGCGGGCTACGAGATCGCCCAGGACTGCGCGAAGGAGCAGGGGCTGCAGCTGCCGATGGTGGGGCGGTAGGGGCGCCCGGCGCCCGGGTGGTGGCGGGTACGGCCGTGCCGGTCGTTCCCGTCGCTTCTGTGGGTCGCCAGGTTGCCGAATTGCCCGGAATGCCGGAACGCCGGAGGGACTGAGGGACCGAGGTTAAGGAGGGGGGGCGGTTGCCGGGGTGCCCTGGCGTGTGGCCTGCTGCCGTCCCGCCCCCGGTCCTGGCCCTCGCGGGCCAGCACCTCCTCCTTTACCTCCCGGCAGCAGGCACACGCCAGGGTGCTTCTGGCGTGGCGGGACGCGGACGGTGGTGCGGGGCAGCCTCGACCTGAGGGTTCAGCCGGCCGGGTGGAGGCCAGAAACGGTGATTGCGTGATTCCCACCCGGCGATGAGTGGCAATCGCTGGCGCGCGAGCGATTTCGATACGCGAACGAATGGAAATCAGTGGCCGTCGAGCAGTTTCCATACGCGGATGAATGGAAATCACTGCACGCCGAGTGATTTCCATACGGCGACGAGTGATCAAGACTGGCGCGCCAGAGATTTCCATACGACGGTGAATGGAGATCACCGGCGTCCTAGTGATTTCGATACGCGCGCGCATGGAAATCAGCCGACTGCCAGTGATTTCCAGTCGAGGCCCGGTGGCAGACACTGGCGCGCATCCGGCGGCAGGGCACGCGCGGGGCAGGGCCGTCAACGGTCCAGCGGACTGAGCACACCGAGCGCGCCGCGGTTGAGCACGTGCGTGTAGATCTGGGTGGTGGCCACGTCCTTGTGACCCAGCAGCTCCTGCACCGTGCGGATGTCGGCGCCGGACTCCAGCAGGTGCGTGGCGAAACAGTGGCGCAGGGTGTGCGGGGTGACCGGCTTGTCGAAGCCGGCTTCGCGCGCCGCCCGGCGCACCGCCGACTGCAGCACCTTCTCGTCGATATGGTGGCGCCGCCTCACCCCGTCGCGCGGGTCGACCGAAATGCGCGTGGCCGGGAACACGTACTGCCATCCCGGCTCCGCGGCCGCGTTGGGATACTTGCGTGCCAGCGCGTGCGGCAGGTGCACCCGGCCCAGCCCGCAGGCCAGGTCGCGCGAGTGCAACAGGCGCACCTCCGCCAGCTGGCGCAGCAGCGCTTCGCGCAGCGCGCCCGGAAGCACCGTCATCCGGTCCTTGCCGCCCTTGCCATCGCGGATGGTCAGCTCGTTGCGCTCCAGGTCCACGTCCTTGACCCGCAGCCGCGCGCACTCCATCAGGCGCAGCCCGCTGCCGTAGAGCAGCCCGGCCATCAACGCCTCCCGCCCCGACAGGCGCTCCAGCAGCCGCACCACCTGCGCCCGCGACAGCACCACCGGCAGCCGCCGCGGCCGCTTGGCGCGGACCACGTTCTCCATCCACGGCAGCTCGATGCCCAGCACCTCCCGATAGAGGAAGAGCAGGGCGGCCAGCGCCTGGTTCTGGGTGCTGGCGGCCACGTTGTCCCGCGTCGCCAACCCGGTGAGAAACGCCTCCACCGCCGCCCCGTCCAGCTCCGCCGGATGCCGCGGCAGCCACGCCCGGACATACCGGCGGATCCAGTACAGATATGCCTGCTCCGTGCGCAGGCTGTAGTGCTTCAGGCGCAGACGCCCCCGCACCTGGTCCAGCAACCGGGGCGTCCCGTCCCGTGCTACACCCCCTGATATCGCGGTCTGCTCGCCGTCATAAGACATATCGCGGCCTCCTTGCCGTCGAAACCGCAAGGGTGCCGCGGCGGCCAGTGGGTCACCATCGGGCAAATGCCTGATTCAGGTAGGACTTCGTCAATTGACGCGGTAAGGGACCCAGCCGCAGACTCGGGGCTACACCCCGGTTTGGGGTCTACTGGTAGTTAGGGGGCTATGTTGGGGCGCTACCATCTGACACTGCTTTCAATCGCCTTGGCATGTACTTCGTGCGCTTCGCACCCCAAGGTTGATGCATCGCAGTGCACGGCCCGGGGTGGCACGGTCCAGGGGGTTGGTATGTTCGCTACACCTGCCTGCGTCGTTCCGTACGCGGATGGTGGCAGGGAGTGTGAAGACGGATCAGAGTGTCAGGGGAAGTGTAAGGCCGCGCCGAACGCCGCTATTGGGTCCAAGGCCAGCGGCACGTGTCAGGCCGACACGCATGATATTTACGGCTGCTACAACGAGGTCAAGGCAGGGGTAGTTGTGGCTGGCATGTGCTTCGACTAGCCGTGGCGCCCCCTAACAACTCATTCAAGCCGAAGCCGCTTCGCGGCTCGGCTTAATTCAAGCGTTAGGCCGCAATGGACACTTGGCAGCCCGTGACCCTACAAGAACTCGATGCGCTCGTGGCGGAGCAACTAGCTGATTGCTCGCCCGACCAGCATCAACTCTTTCAGCGCTTCAAGGTCGAGCCATACCGCGTTCCAATTGAACGCCGGGGAGTGACGGAGGCTGTCTTTGTAGTAGCAAAGGCCGGCGGCAAGGTTCTTTACTATGAGGACGTTGAGGAGGGCTTCAACATTTCCATGCTGTCGCACAACGGTTCAATAGCGGCTCCTGGCCACGAGCAGTGGGAGTTGTGTCACGCGTTGGGGCGTCTGGTTGCGGCCTAACGATTCATTCAAGCCGACGCTGCTTCGCAGCGCGGCTTAATTCTGGTGTTAGGCCTCAGGGGAGACATCGTGTGGAGCTGACACAACTGGAAGCATTGCGCGCCTACGCGCGCTCACTGAACACTCTCACGGTAGAGCCACTCGAACCATTGCTCGCCGACGACTTCACTTATGAGTCGCAGAGCGTTTTTTCCGCCTTGGAGTCGAAAGAAGATTTCCTGAACTACTTTCGGCCAAAACTTCAAACCATTGCAGCATCGGGTTCGGCTGTTTTCGCAGAGATGGGGACGGTTTCAGCTTATGGCGGGCTCCAGCCCTGTGTCGTGCTTGCCCAGGGCGAAAGAGAAAGCCTTGTTGGTCTTGTACTCGCCAAGGTGCAAGACGGTATGCTGAAGCGCCTAGACCTTTGCATTGTGCCGCCGCCTCAATCGGCAGAGCGCAGCGGAGAGTACCCGGCCTGAGGCCTAACAATTCGTTCAAGCCGAACTTGCTTCGCTACACCAACAACGTGGCGGGTAAAGCTTGCCACGTTGTCGGCTACGCTACGCAAGTCGGCTTAACTCAGGCGTTAGGCAGCAGATGGAGCACCCAATCAGTCGACTGAAAGGCAGATCGTTCTCTTGGGCGTTCTTGCTGTTCGGAGCTATGGTCCTCGGCCCATCGATGTTCAAAGATCAGCTGCACCTGAGCCCAAGTACATCGGCGCTGCTCCTTGGGCTTGCTGGGATGATCCCGCTGACTATCCAAGGGGTTACAGGCTACGGACTCGATTCGAGTTGGCGCGCGGAGTTCTCGCGCACCGAAAAGCCCATCCTGTACTGGTCGCTCATTGCCATGTCCGTAGCGTTTTCGGCATTCTTTTGGTATGTCGGATTGAGCGGGCAGCCATGATCAACCTGCTACTGCCTAACAATTCATTCAAGCCGAACCGGCTTCGCCGGTCGGCTTAATTCAGGCGTTAGGTCTGGGGTGTTTGGTAGCAGGGGATGGGGCGTCGGGCTTCGGCAGGGGGATCGCAATGGGCAGTGGTGTGCGTCATCGCATCGGCCAGGGCGCGGGGAAGGCGCCGGGTTGGTGAGCATCTCGGACAATCAGGTTGCGGGCTTGCCCGCGTTGCAGGCCGCGCTTCGGTCACGGCGCTGGCCTAACCATTCGTTCAAGCGGAAGCCGCTTCGCGGCTCCGCTTAACTCAGGCGTTAGGCCGCTGTCCGCATACACGGATTCATCATGTACATACGCACTCTGATTATTGCAACTCTTCTTAGCGCACCAGCATTCACGCATGCCCAGTCGCGCTTTGACCCAACTCCGCAGCACCGCACTTGCATGTCGTATGCCTCGTCAATGGCAGATCGCCGTCGCTGCGACTCTGAAGAGATCGAGCGCCAAAAGGCGCTGCTCAATGCTGAGTACAGCATCGTGACAAACGGCATCAGCCAGCCCGCTAAAGAGCGACTGGATAGAGCGCAAAAGGCTTGGGTGGAGTTCCGTGATCTTGACTGCCAATCAAAGTCCGCTGCAGTTCAAGGTTCTGGCGGGGCCGATTCTTACAATGACTGCATGCTTCAACATATCAAGATCCGCAAATATCAACTTGAAAACTATTTCTCATTGTAGGCAGCGGCCTAACAATTCATTCAAGCCGACGCCGCTTCGCGGCGCGGCTTAATTCAGGCGTTAGGCGCCGCTGGAGACTGTCGTGATTCCCCATAGCACGTTCTACCAGTTGCGACTCTCCGACTTCGTCGATCCAAGTGACATTTCCCAACTGTCAGACTGGGAGTTCCTAGATCGGATGTGGGTGGGTGAGGCGTTGGGATTCAGCGAGTGGCTGCGTCCCGCGCACTCGCCACAACAACTCGGCTCTTTGGCGTTGGACCTTGTAGATCTTCCCCAGAGCGCCGTTGACCGGTGCCTCTCGGCACTCGGCCTTCCGCTTAGCCGCGGCATGGACTTGCCACAGATCCAAGCAGTCTTGGGTGGGCCGTGCGCCCATCACAGCTTCGTATCAGACCGAGACAGCTATGACTTCAAGTTCGGAGCGCCGGACCAATACGACATTTCTTGCACGATACTTGCGGACGGCGGTTTGTGCTATCTGGTTGTCACGGTGCCGGAAGCGGCGCCTAACAATTCATTCAAGCCGACGCCGCTTCGCGGCGCGGCTTAATTCAGGCGTTAGGCGCTAGATGCTGCAACGAACCCGCCGTCGTAAGAAGCGTAGAAGCGCCGTGTGGAGCGCCGTATACCTGATGATCGCCGCTATGGGTCTGTACTCGCTGTACATTGGCGCCTCATCCGTTACCGAGGGCGAGGTCGAGACCTTCAGCCGATTCAGTCGCGGACTTATCCTAGTGGCGGAGCAGCCGGTCGCCTTCTGGTTCACCGCCGGGCTCTGGATAACCGGCGGGATTTTCATGCTGGGCGTTGCGGTCTATGGCTGGGTCACCGCTAGCGCCTAACAATTCGTCCAAGCCGACGCCGCTTCGCGGCGCGGCTTAACTCAGGTGTTAGGCCTCGTGATGGAGTCTCCTGCAATGGACAAGGAACAAGCAAAGGCCGCCGCTGACGTCCTGACCGACATTGAGCGAGCCAAGAATCCAACCAAACCGCCACGGCAAGTTGCCCCGCCGCAGCAGCGCATTACTGGATTGGGCGCGGTCATCGGCTTTGGCCTCGGCATGATCGTTGGAGGAGTCTTCCTTGAGAGTACGTTTCCAGCGTCGCTCATCGGAGTGGTGCTTGGCGCGCTCGTCGGTCGTTACTGTGGCCATCGTCATGCCCGGACGAAGGCCTAACAGTTCATTCAAGCCGAACCCGCTTCGCGGGTCGGCTTAACTCAGGCGTTAGGCGGCATGGGCGAGATCATCGCGACTGGACTCTTAGGGTTTCTTGCTCTGGGTGCCGCCGCACCAGTGGGCCACCCTTTGTCGCTCGACTCGATTCAAGGGGGATGGTGGTCCAACTGCCAGGACCCAGCTGCGGAGTTCGTCATCGCTGGTGACGAATACTCAGGTGACTTCCTTGGCACACACAAGCTAGATCTTCCCGGCGATGTGCTGGTGTTCCAAAGCGGCCTGGTTGATGGTCACAGCATCAACGTCACCTACACGCCTCTTTCCTTCCGCGTCATGAGCGCTGGGCCCAGCCAGCTGGTTCTGCGTTCCTTGCCGGAAGGCCCTAGCAGCGAAGACTGGCACTTGGAGTCTTGCAGTAGCATGCCGCCTAACAGTTCATTCAAGCCGAACCCGCTTCGCGGATCGGCTTAATTCAGGTGTTAGGCTGTGAAGAAGTATCGGGGAACCATAGACGAGCAAGTGATAGAGGCATGGGCCGCCAAGACCGCACGCTTCAATCGAAGCTATGGTCGCGCTCAGGTGATTCTTTTCATCGCGCTTCTAGGAGTCGTTGTTTTCCTGTTTTATGCGCCATCTTCTTTGCTCACAGCGCTGGCATTCTTTCTTGGATTCGCCCTGGTTGTCCTAAAACTGCATGCAAAAGCAAATCTCTTGTGTCCAAACTGCAATCGGCCTCCGGATGGGCACTTTGCGCGTGGCACCGCCGGAGATTCGGACATGTGCGTTCACTGCTACTACTGGTTGCGTCGGCCTTGGCCCAAGAGTGAGAGTTAGGCCTAACAATTCATTCAAGCCGACGCCGCCTCGCGGCGCGGCTTAACTCAGGCGTTACGCCTTTGCCATGACTCTTCCTCCAGCCATTAGAAGAACCCTATTCATAGCGGTATCGTCCGCCGTTATCACGGCCGTGGGAATTGTCGATCTTGCAGCGTCAGAGCCGGGCGCTCGAAGCTATGAAACAGTAGATGCGGGCTACGCGGTTTCTCATAGCCAAGAGGCAAGAGCACCAAGAGGGCCGGGGGGGGATTGGCCGGATTCTGACTGCTTTATATGGGAGTTTCAGATCGACAAGGATGGTGTTCCATACAACCTTAGCGCGGTCATCCCAAGCAGAAATTACGGCTTCCACGCAAGTATGCGAGCCGCTCTAAGAAACTTCCGCTTTAGGGTTGCGCCAGGAGCAGACACTGATGCCTTGTACCGAATCGGGTTCCACTATGAGCAAGGGAACATCTCGGCGGGCTCGGTTCGCTCTTGCCCCAAGCCTTAAGCTCCAGTTCTTGGCGGTGGTCGGTCGGGTGCTGGGCACGGATGTCAGCGGGCGGCCTAACAGTTCATTCAAGTCGACGCCGCTTCGCGGCGCGGCTTAACTTAAGCGTTAGGCGGCATGACGAGATCACCATTAGCTGTTAGAGCCATATCTGCAGAGGAGCGTGCGGTACTGGAGGCCGCACTTCTATCCGCGCCCGCCGACGGTGCCGACGTCCCTTCGCTCGCGCAGATCGACACTCTCCAGGTCGTAGGTAAATGCCAATGTGGCTGCGCCTCGGTAGACCTCCAGCACCTCCAGCCTGGCGAGATTGCCGAGGTTGTTGCGGACGCTATCGGCGAGACTCCTGCCGGAGAGGAGGTTGGCATTCTTGTCTTTGCACTTGGCGATAAGATTGTTGGGCTGGAGATTTATGGGTATTCGGGCACTCCGGCCTCACTGCCGGTAGCGTCCACAGTTCGTGGCTGGGGCGGCTAGAGTTGGATGCCGCCTAACAATTCATTCAAGCCGAACCGGCTTCGCCGGTCGGCTTAATTCACGCGTTAGAGCCCAGGATCAGTAGCGATGTCGCTTGGAAGCCTCCTCAACCGCTATGAAGCACATCAACTTCATTCTGGCGTTAACTCCGCAATTTGGCACTCACACGCGGCCGCGAGGCACTTGGCCAGTAGCTCGGTCCGTGAAGAAGATTTTGTCGCCTCCTTTGTAACCGTTGGCGTGGAGAGCATTGCTCGGAGGTGGGATCCGATCTTGGCAAGACATGGCGTCTCTCTATCTATTGCAGGAGTTTTCTGCCATGGGCGCCCTCAAGTTACTTTCGATTCAAGCGGAAAAAAGTGCAAAGTCGAGCTCGCAGATTTACTTGTAGTCCATAGTCATCGGTCAGCAGAACGCACTCAGTCAAGAGCGGTGTTAGTCCAAGCCAAGATGTCACCAGATGGCACGCATGCGCTCCCGAACGGGGACGAACAACTCGATCTCTTTACGAGATGGCCCGCCTTCGCGTTTGTAGGGAAGGTCTTAGACTCACGTTCAAGAGTTCTGAAAGAGGTCGGCCACGGGAGCCGCTATGCGCTTATTTACGACGGCCGAGCGTTTCCGGAGGAGCTTGAATGGCCGCACCAGTGTCCTTGGTCCGCCTGCAAGGCAGCCAAGAATTTAGCCTCTGAGTCATCGTTCGCAACATTGGTCACGAACTTGGTACTCGGAAAAGATGGCAGATCGTTCTCCCACACGCGACCAAGAGGAGAGTGGTCACGAACAATCAATGATCTTCTGCGAATCACCGGACAAAGAACGTTTCGAGCTAAACGCCTATGGGCTGGAACCAAGAGCAGGATCGTGGAGCAAGTACTGCCGAGGAATGGGGATCTGATGTTCTTCTTTAGCAATCATGGCGGCGCAGCGCCATCTCTCTCCTCATCTGTCATTGGCTCGCATTTCAAGCATCTATCCAAGACTGATGCTACGCCTCCACCGCCAGCAGATCCGAATCAAGGCGATGGCTATCCGGAGGGCGCGGGAATTGCCACGTTCATAGTTGAAACCGCTTCTGTGGGCTAATGGCACTGGGCTCTAACAATTCATTCAAGCCGACGCCGCTTCGCGGCGCGGCTTAATTCAGGCGTTGGCGCCCATGAAGAAGTCTGCCGTCATCTCGAAGTGTCAGGCATATCGCTACGAGCTTCGTCGCATGTGGGACGAGACTAAGCCGCTGGTGCTTTTCATCGGACTTAATCCTTCCGCCGCCGACGCCGAGGTTGAAGACAACACTTCGCGAGTCTGTGCCAACTACGCGAAGCGCTGGGGCTATGGCGGCTTGCTGCTTGGCAACCTTTTCGCATTCCGCTCAACAGATCAGGCAGGCCTGTTCAACGCCACGGACCCTGTCGGCCCGGAAAACGACGCAGCGCTGGCAAAGCTGCAACAGGAATCGGCCTTAGTTGTATGAGCTTGGAGCGGCTCTGGCTCGTACCGGCAGCGTGACCAGGCGGTGGTCAAAGGACTGCATGATCCGCACTGTTTGGTGAGACTAAAGAGCGGTCACCCGGGGCATCCACTCTACAAGAGCGCCGCGCTCCAACCTACACGGTATGAGCGCTAACAATTCGTCCAAGCCGACGCAGCTTCGCGGGTCGGCTTAACTCAGGCGTTAGGCGTCGGAGGAGCGTTTATGGCAAGCGTGATCCGCAGTATCGCCGGTGGCGTAGCCGGTATCGCCGTGGCCGTGGGAACAGTGGCTGCCTTCGAGCTTCTTGGCCGCACCGTTGGCGCGCTTCGGCCGCCGCCAGTTAGCCGGGCGCCGGAAGCGCTGTCAGCGTATTTCCAGGGCCTCCCGGTCTCCGCTCTCCTGTTTGTCGCGCTCGGGTGGTTCGTGGCGGTGCTACTGGGCAGCTACGCCGCCGTGCTCATTTCCCGTTCCCGGCCGGTGCTCTTTTCGCTGTTGGTCGGCGGCGTCATCCTGCTCGCCGCGGTCGCAAACTTCGCCCTGTTGCCGCATCCAGTCTGGTTTGTGGCCGTGGGCATCGCTGCCGTCGCGCTCGCCACACTATTTGCAGCCAAGATCACTGGCCGAGCGACTGACGGATCGTCCAAGTCGACGCCGCGTCGCGGCCGGGCTTGACCCGGGCGTCAGCCACCCATCGCGGGCGCGGCTCCGCGCCAGGCAGCTGGGCGGGCGTGGATGCCTGGCTGCAGCGCCCGGCCGCGTGCCCGGTCGAAACCGAAGCGAAATTGCAACGATCCGTTGCCAGGACGCTGCACACGTCACGAGGCCTTGTGCGGCAAGGATCCGGCGGTCAGCAGACTTGCGTTTTTTTAACGTACAGGTTCTGTACAAGCCCGCGGTCAACGAACGGGTAACAGATCGGTCTCCAGTATCGGCGCCGTCGCCAATCGGGCGTCATTCGAATCATCTGGATGGAGACCACCATGCGTACTTGGCTGATTGTTCCAATCGCGGCAATGTTTGCGACCTCGGCCGCCCACGCGTCCGGTCCGGAGGCGGGCAAGTTCTCGTTGTCCCTCCTGGGTGGCATCGATACGCCCGTCAGCGGTGACGTGCACGACGGCGCGGTGGCGCCGGTGCCGGACCTGGGCCCGCTCAACCCGGCGCTGGCCGGCATCAATGCCGAGCTGCGGATCCAGCCGCGCGAGCACGACCGCATCTACGGCCAGGCCAGCACGGTCGGGCTGGAGTTCGGCTACGGCTTCAGCGACCGCAGCGAGATGTTCGCCCAGGTCCGCCAGACCCGCGCGGGCGAGGGCCGGGTGATGGTGGGCGAGGCCTACGTGCCGGCGCTGCAGGCCGGCCTGCCCGTCTATGGCACCTTCGGCCGCTACGAGGCGCTGTCGGCCGAGCTCGGTTACCGCCACTTCTTCGGTACGCCCGATTCGGCACGCCCCTTCGTCGGCGCCCGCCTGGGCGCGACCCGGGTCGACGACATCAACGCCACGTTCGAGATCCCCGATGGCGGCATCACCATCGCCAACGCCCCGTTCTACGAGGCGGGCTGGGTCGCCACCGGCGGCCTGGACATCGGCGTGATCGTGCCGGTCTCGGAGACCTTCAGCGTCACCCTGGCCAGTGGCGTCCACTACACCAGCGACCTGAAGGACGACGACAGCGCCATCGGGGGCCTGGGCCTGGCCCGCATCAACGACACCGGCAGCCGCGTGTCGGTGCCGCTGAGCCTGGCGGCGCGCTGGGATTTCTGAGCCCGCCGCTGCGCGCGGCGAAGATCCTTGGCAAAAGGGGGCCACACGCGTGGTCCCCTTTGCTTTGCGCGGTGCGGTGGGTGGAGCGTCGGCGGTGGCGTGACGATCACCGCTGGCGCCGGTCGCGCGGGCGGCCGGCGATGCCGGGGTATATCCGCGCGATGCCGCCACCGGCGGCGCGCGCCGGTACGATGGCCGCTCCATGGGCCGCAGGGGAAGCGGGATGACGAGGCTGGGATTCGGCCTGACCAATGTGTACCTGCGCTGCGGCGTCGTGATGCTGCTGGTCGCGGTGGCCAGCGCCGTGCTGCTGTTCGGCTTCGGGCCCTGGCAGGGAACGCCGCGGCTGCTGCTCGGGTGGGCATTGCGCGCCGGCCTGCTGGGCGGTGTGGTGCTGTACGTGATCGGACGCCTGGTGCAGGGCGCTGGCGTGCTGTCACGGCGGGCGGAGCGACGCGACCCGCGGTGAGGCCTGTCCGTGGCGGGGGCGGCCGCCGCTTACGTGCCGGTGCCGAGCAGGCGCCGCAGGAAGCGCTGCAGGTCGCCCAGCTCTTCGGCCACCAGGGCTGGCAGCAGTGGCGGCAATGGAGGCGGCGGCTGCAGCGACAGCCAGGCGCGCGCCAGCGTGCCCAGCGCGTGGGACAGCACCGCCTCGTCGCCGGCTTGCAGCGCCGGTGCCGCTGTGCGCTCGCCAGCTTCCTCGTGCGTCGGTCCGTGCCCGCCGTGCGCGGCTGGCGGTTCGCGTTCGGCATCCCAGCAGGCGGCCAGCACGCGGTAGACCAGCCGCTGGCAGGTGGCCACCGCCGGCCAGTGCTCGCTGGCGGTGCGGCGTTCTTCCGGCGAGCCCGCCAGGGCCTGGTCCAGGGTCTGCTCCAGCAGGAAGCTGCGGTGCTGGAGGTCGCGCCGGGCGACGCGCGCGGCCGGCGACGCCACCTCGCCACGGGCCAGGTGCAGGACGACGGTGCGTATCCCCAGCAGGCACTGGCCGATGTCGCCGGCCACGCTGGCGGCACCGGCCCGGGGCGGCAGCAGGCGGAACGCCGCCAGCGCGCAGAGGCAGCCGACCAGCGTGTCCACGCCGCGGGCCAGCAGCAGGCCGCCGAGGTCGTCCACCGGCCTGCCACCACTGGCGATGGTCAGCGCCGCGGCGGTGATGAACACCACCGCCAGCCCGTAGTTGCGCACCACCACGATCTCGATGGCGAACTGCAGCGCCATCACCACCAGCGCCAGCCACGGCCCGGACGGGTGCAGCCACAGCACGGCGCCGGCCAGCAGCAGGCCTGCCCAGGTGCCGGCGGTGCGCTCGACACTGCGCTGCACGGTGCGGGTCCAGGACAACCCCTGGTGCAGCATCAGCAGCGCGGCGGCCATGGCCCAGTACGCGCGCTCGACCTCCAGCGTGGCGGCGACCGTGCCGGCCAGCAGGCAGGCCAGGCCCACCCGCAGCACCACGCGCAGGGAATTCGAGCCGGGCGCCAGGCCTTCGCGCAGCAGCGTCCAGGAGCGCGGGTAGCCGTGCGGGATGGCGTCGCGCGGCAGCGCCGGCGGGCGGCGGATGGCAGGCCGCTGCGCCTCCAGCGCAAGCGCGCCCGCGCGCCGTTGCAGGGCGCTGCGACGCTGCGGCGGCAGCGACGGGTCCAGGTTGGCGACGAAGATCAGGTGCAGCTGCCGGTTGAGCGCGCGCAGCCGCGCCAGTTCGCCGTCGCGGCGCGCCGGGATCGGCTGGAACCCGACCAGCATCTGCCAACTGTCATGCAGGGCCTGCGCGGCGCGCCGGCGCGCGGGCGGATCCTCGCCGCCGTGCGGGTCGATGCCCGCGGCGACGGCCCGCGCCGCCGCGGCCACCGCCCGCCGCTCCGGTCCACGCAGCTGCCACAGGGCGCCGGCGGTATGCAGCGCCCAGGCCGCCGCGCCGCCGGCCAGCACCAGCAGGCCCGCGTGCCAGGCCGGCAGGTGCCCGGCGGGCATCGCGGTGCCGCTGGCGCAGGCCAGCACGAACAGGTACGCGCCGGGCGGACCGACCCGCATCGCGTTGCACAGCCAGGTGGCCAGCATCGCCACCAGGACCAGCGCCGGCAGCACCGCCCACCCGTGCGGCTCCAGCCACAGGCCGAACACCACCGCGCCGGCGAAGGCCAGGGCGATCACCGCCAGCGCGATCGCCCGGGCCGCGTAGGGCCGGTCGCCGCAGTAGAGCGCGGTGAACGCGCCCAGCGTCGCCATCAGCCCGGCGGTGGTGTCGCCGGCCAGCCAGCCGGCCAGCACCGGGATGCCCATCGCCAGCGCCGCGCGTGCGGCGAAGGCGGTGCGTCCGGGCGGCGCCGGGCGCACCTGGCGCATCTCGCGCAGCAGCCCGCGCGTGCCGGTGCGCGGGGGTGGGGAGGGAGCGGGGGGCAGCGGGGAGCTCATCGCCGCCCATGGTAGCCAGCGGCTGCCGCTAGACTGCGAAGCCTCACCAAGGAGATGCGCATGGAAATGGAAATCCGCTACCTGGCCGGCGCGGTGGTGCTGGGCGTGGTCCAGCTGCTGCTGGCCGATGCGCTGGTCACCCGGCAGCGCGGCATGGAATGGAACACCGGCCCGCGCGACCTGGATCCGGGCCCGGCCCGGGCCATGGCCGGACGCGCCGAGCGGGTCATGCGCAACTTCATGGAGACCTTCCCGTACTTCGCCGCCGTGGTGCTGGCGGTGGTGGTGACCGGGCGCACCGACGCCTGGACCCTGCTCGGCGTGCAGCTCTACCTGGCCGCGCGCATCGTCTACGTGCCGATGTACCTGTGGGGCGTGCGCTACCTGCGCTCGGCCGCGTGGGTTGTGTCGATGGCCGGGTTCGCGCTGGTGCTGGCACCGCTGCTGCGCTGAGCCTGGCCGAAGCATTCATCGACCGTTGCCAAGGCGCGCCACCCAGCGCCTAGACTGGGCGGCCACCCGAGCTGCGTGACCTCCGCCGTGCCGCCTTCCCCCTTGCGTCGCCTGCTGTTCCCGCTCCTGCTGCTGCCCGGGCTGGCCGTGCTGGCGGGCTGCCAGCGCGAGATGCCCGCCGAGGGCGAGGTGGAGACGCAGGTGGTGGTGTCGCCGGAGGAGGGCGGTGCGGTCAGCCGCGATCCGGTGCCGGCGGAGGCCATCGCCGCCGAGCCGCCGCCGGCGCCCGCGCCGGAGCCGGCCGCCGACTGGACCCCGCTGGAGCTGGCCTCCGGCCAGGCCTGGATCGGCTGCAGCCTGGACTACCGCGAAGGCGACGGCGAGCCGGTGGCGTCGCTGGAGCGCGAGCCGCTGCGCGGCCTGATGGAAGGCTGCCGCGAGGGCGACGTGGTCCGGGTGCGTTATGCCGGCAAGATCGCGCGGGACTTCACCGCGCTGGTCGAGCGGGTCACGCGCATGGCCGAGGAGCTGGGGATCAGCCACCGGGTGCTGGACCTGGATTCGACCGGCGGCCACGTCGAGGACGCGATCCGCACCGGCGACTGGATCGGCAACCACCGCTGGACGCTGTGGGTCCGGGAGGATTCGGTCTGCCACAGCGCCTGCGTGTTCGTGCTGGCCGGCGGCGACAGCCGGGTGCTGGCCGGGCGGGTCGGCATCCACCGCATCATCCGGCTCAGCTCCACCGCCACCAGCCGGCATGAGCTCAACACCGAGCTGCAGGCGGTGTACGGCACGGTGCGCGCCTACCTGGAGCGCAACGGCGCCTCGCCGCTGCTGGCGGACGTGATGAAGACCGTCCCCAACCGCAGCCTGCGGCTGCTGACCCAGGACGAGCTGGCGGCCTACGGGCTGGATGGCAACAACGCCGCCCAGGACGACCTGGACCGGGTGCGGCTGCTGGCCAAGTGCGGCGACGATTTCATGCTGCGGCGCGACCGCTGGGTGCGCGCCTTCGACGACCGTTGCCGGTCCGAGAACGAGGTGTACGCGCGCAACGCCTGCGGGCTGGAGCTGCGCCGCGGGCTGGGCTTCCCCGACGACGAGTGCCCGTCCGAAAGCCCGCTGGCGGAATACAACGCCCAGGACGCGGCGCCACTGGATGCCGCCGGCGCCACCGCCGACGGTATGCCCTCCGTGGGGACCGCCGGCGCGGACATGGCGGTCCACGCGCCGGCGCCCGGTGGCAGCGGCCCGGCGGCGCCGGCCGGCGGCGGGCGCTGATCCGCGGGAGGGCGACGCGGGCCATTCCCGCGCATCCGGAGCCGTGCAGGCGCCTGCGGCAGGGCACCCACACGCACGCGCCCGCGCGGTGGACCGATGCGCCGCAACACCTGCAGGCTCCTGTTTTCGCAGGGGTTACACGCCGACGGCAGGCATGATGCGCTGAACGGAACCTCGGTCCACATTCAGCCGCAGGCGCGACAAGTGCCTGCGTTGCAGCGCACAATGGCGAACTTTCACGCAATCCCGCCGCGCCGCCAGGCGCCGCCGCCGGAGCCCCGGATGTCATCCCCCGATCAAGAAACCCCTGCCGCGCCGAGCTTCGGCGACCTCGGCCTGCCGCAGCCGTTGCTGACCGCCCTGTCCGAGGTTGGCTACGAGACGCCGTCCCCGATCCAGGCCGCGACCATCCCGGCGCTGCTGTCCGGCCGTGACGTGCTGGGCACCGCCCAGACCGGCACCGGCAAGACCGCCGCGTTCGCGCTGCCGATCCTGTCGCGCCTGGACATGTCCCTGACCCGGCCGCAGGCGCTGGTGCTGGCGCCCACCCGCGAGCTGGCCATCCAGGTCGCCGAGGCGTTCCAGCGCTACGCCGTGCATATGCCCGGCTTCCAGGTCCTGCCGCTGTACGGCGGCCAGGGATACGGGCCGCAGCTGCACGCGCTGCGCCGCGGCGTGCACGTGGTCGTCGGTACCCCCGGCCGGGTGATCGACCACCTGGAGCGCGGCACCCTGGACCTGTCCGGGCTCAGGCGCCTGGTGCTGGACGAGGCCGACGAGATGCTGCGCATGGGCTTCATCGACGATGTCGAGGCCGTGCTGCAGAAGGTTCCGGCCGAACGCCAGGTGGCGCTGTTCTCGGCGACCATGCCGCCGCCGATCCGGCGCATCGCCCAGACCTACCTGCGCGAGCCGGTGGAAGTGACGATCGCGGCCAAGACCACCACCTCCGCCAACATCCGCCAGCGCTACTGGTTCGTCAGCGGGCTGCACAAGCTCGATGCGCTGACCCGCATCCTCGAGGCCGAGCCGTTCGACGCGATGATCGTGTTCGCGCGCACCAAGGCCGGCACCGAGGAGCTGGCCAACAAGCTGCAGGCCCGTGGCGTGGCTGCGGCGGCGATCAACGGCGACATGCAGCAGCAGCAGCGCGAGCGCACCATCCAGCAGCTCAAGGACGGCCGCCTGGACGTGCTGGTGGCCACCGACGTGGCCGCCCGCGGGCTGGACGTGGAGCGCATCAGCCACGTGCTGAACTACGACATCCCGTACGACACCGAAAGCTACGTGCACCGCATCGGCCGCACCGGCCGCGCCGGCCGCAGCGGCGAGGCGATCCTGTTCGTCACCCCGCGCGAGAAGGGCATGCTGCGCGCGATCGAGCGCGCCACCCGGCAGCCGATCGAGGAGATGCGCCTGCCGACCGTGCAGGCGGTCAACGACCGTCGCGTCGCGCGCTTCTTCGAGCGCATCGGCGGCGCGCTGGAAGCCGGCGGCCTGGAGCCGTACCGCGAGCTGGTGGACCGCTACGCGACCGAGCACGACGTCGGCGCCGGCGAGATCGCCGCGGCCCTGGCGCGCCTGCTGCAGGGCGACACCCCCCTGTTCCTGGAAGCCCGCGAGGAGCCGGCGCCGCACGAGCGCCCGGCGCGCGAGCCGCGTGCGTTCGAGGACCGTGGCGCGCGTGCGCCGCGAGGCCGCGACGACGGCGACTTCGCCCCGCGCGCCCCGCGCGCGCCCAAGCCGCCGCGCGATGCGCCGCAGCCGGGCATGGAGACCTACCGGGTCGAGGTCGGCCACGCCCATGGCGTCAAGCCGGGCAACATCGTCGGCGCGATCGCCAACGAGGCCGGGCTGGAGGCGCGCTTCATCGGCCGCATCGACATCCACGACGACTATTCGATCCTGGACCTGCCGGCCGGGATGCCGCCGGACACCATGTCGCACCTGCAGAAGGCGTGGGTGGTCGGCCAGCAGCTGCGCATCAGCCGCTGGGACGGCACCCACACCGAACCGTCCGGCGCGGGCGCTCCGCGCGGCCGGTTCCGGCCGGGCGGGCGTCCCGGCGGCCCCGGCCCGCGCGGGCCCAAGCCGCCACACCGCAAGGGTCCGCCGCGCCCGCGCGGCTGATGCCTGCAGGCGCCGCCGGTGATCCGGCCGGCGCCTTTGCCGCGCGCGGCCGTCGGGGGTTCTGCGCCGGCGGTTACGGAGCGGCGCGCCCCCGTATCATTGCCGGGTGAATCCCTCGCCCCGCAGTCCCGGCCTTGCCTCCCTCGCGGGCCGGCACTGGTCCCGCATCCCCTTCCTGGTGGTCTCACTGCTGCTGGTGGCGGTGGCGGTATCCAATGCCTTTGACCGGGCCGGGCGCTGGCCGGCCGGCAGCTACCTGCTGAGCGGCGCGGCCACCGCCGAAGCACCGCAGCCGCGCGGTTGCCCACCGGGCGCCTCCAGCCCCGGCCCGCACGTGGAAGTCGCGCCGCCCCCGGGCGGCTGGCCGGGTGTGCCGCAGGCGGTCAGCGTGTTCAACGTCTTCTCCGGCGAGGTCCGGCTGGAGCATGCCGGGCGCGTGGTGTGCGGGCGCATGCACGATGCGCGCACCCGCGACTCGCGCTTCCGCGCCGGCGTGGGGATGGTGATCGTGCCGGCCGCCGGCAGCCTGGAGCCGGTGCTGGTGTCCTGGGAGCCGCCGTTCAAGCCCGGCTGGATCCCGACGGTGCGGCTCGGCGCGCCCAGTGACGTGCAGCACGGGGACACCCTGCGGCTGGTGGTGCGCACCGCCTGCCTGGGCGTGGCCCTGGCCCTGGCGATGACGGCGCTGATGGCCTTCCCCGGCTCGCGCGACTGGGTGTTCCTCGGCTATGCGCTGCTGTGCGCGCTGTCGGTGGTGTGGCAGGCCGTGCTCAGCGGCCTCAGCGGCTATCCCGAGCCGTGGCTGCCGGTGTCCGGGCACGAGGGGCGCTGGCTGGTCGGGTTGTCCAGCACGGGCCTGGGGGCGCTGCTGTGCGCGATGTGGATGCTGGTGGCCGGCCCGGGCCTGGCCGCCGGGATGCGCACCCGCATGATGGCCATCACCGGCGCGGCCTGGCTGGCGGCCACTGCAATGGCGCTCCTGGTGCCGGCCTCGTGGCTGGCGCCGATGGGCATGGGCGTGGAACTGGCGTTCCGCATCGCCTACCTGCTGATGCTGGCCTGGGCCGTGCGCGGCCTGCTGGTGGGGCGCCCGGGCATGGTCCCCGCGCTGGCGGCGATGCTGCCGTTCGCCGGCATGGGGCTGCTGGAGATGGCCGGCAGCCGCTGGCTGGTGGAATACCGGGTCGAGGCGATCCAGCTGTCGGTGACCTGGTTCCTGACCGTGAGCGCGTATGCGCTGAACCAGCGCCTGGGCCGGCTGCGCCGCCAGCGCGACGAGATGCAGGTGCTCGCCGAGACCGACGCGCTCACCGGCCTGCCCAACCGCCGCGCCGGCCTGCGTCGCCTGGGCGAACTGTTCCAGGCCGCGCGCGAGGGCGGCGTCCCGTTGAGCGTGGCCTTCGTGGACATCGACCATTTCAAGACGATCAACGACGACCACGACCACGGCCACGACGCCGGCGACCGGGTACTGGTGGCCGCGGCCCAGGCGCTGACGGGGACCGTCCGCGGCCCCGGCGATGCGGCGCGGATGGGTGGCGAGGAATTCCTGGTGCTGCTGCCGGGGGTCGAAGGGGCTGCAGCCCTGCGGCGCATGGAGGCCTTGCGCACGCGCCTGGCCTCGCGCGGCGCGGCACTGGGCATCGACGGCGTGCAGCTCACCGCCAGTATCGGCGTGGCCACCCTGGCGCGCGGCGACGCCGACGCGTCGGTGCTGCTGCGGCGCGCCGATGCGGCGATGTACGCGGCCAAACGCGCCGGCCGCGACCGGGTGCAGGCGGCCGAGGCCTGACATCAGGGCGTGCGTGGCGAGGGGGCGGCCGGACTCCCGCGCCCGCGCGGCGTGCAGCGGCTGCCCCGGGGCCAGCGCCTGCCCGGCCAAAGCGGTGCATGCCCAACGCGTCCACCCTTGCCGCCAGTTGACGGGGCGGCGCCCCGGTGCGGCACGCCGGTCGCGGCCGGCGGATAATGGCCGCATGACCGACGAAGCCGTACGCCTCAACAAACACATCGCCGCCACCGGCTTCTGTTCCCGCCGCGAGGCCGACCGCCTGGTCGCCGAACGCCGCGTCACCGTCAACGGCCAGCCCGCCGGGGTCGGCGCGGTGGTGGGCGCCGGCGACGAGGTCCGGGTGGATGGCCAGCCGCTCAAGGCCCGCACCGCCCGCCCCGGGCGCCGCCGGCACGTGTACATTGCGCTGAACAAGCCGGTCGGCATCACCTGCACGACCGAGACCGCGGTCAAGGGCAATATCGTCGACTTCGTGGGGCACGAGCAGCGCATCTTCCCGGTCGGACGGCTGGACAAGGATTCGGAAGGGCTGATCCTGCTCACCAGCAACGGCGACATCGTCAACGAGATCCTGCGTGCCGAGAACGGCCACGAGAAGGAGTACCTGGTGGCGGTGAACAAGCCGGTGACCGACGAGTTCCTGCGTGGCATGGCCCGTGGCGTGCGCGTGCACGGCCAGATGACCCTGCCGTGCCGGGCCACGCGCATCGGCAAGTTCGGGTTCCGCATCGTGCTCAGGCAGGGGCTCAACCGCCAGATCCGCCTGATGGCGGCCGCGTTCGACTACCGCGTGACCCAGCTGCGGCGGGTGCGCATCGACAACGTGCGCCTGGGGATGCTCAAGCCCGGGCAGTGGCGCAACCTCACCACGGAGGAGCTGCGGGGCCTGCTCCCGCAGTTCAGCGACTGGTGAGCCGGTCCGGTCGCGTGCCTGGTGCACCCCGTCCCGAGCTGCCGGACGACGAGCCGGCGCGCCTGGCGGCGCTGCGCGCCACGCGGCTGCTGGACAGCCCGCGCGAGCAGTCCTTCGACGACCTGGTGGCCCTGGCCGCGGCGGTGACCGGCGCGTCGATGTCCGCCGTGTCGCTGGTGGATGCCGACCGGCAGTGGTTCAAGGCGTGCTGGGGCTTCGAGGCCTCGCAAACGGCGTTGCAGTATTCGCTGTGCGCGCACGCCATCCTGCAGCCGCGGCAGATGCTGGTGGTGGAGGACACCCTGGCGGACCCGCGCTTTGCCGGCTTCGAGCTGGTGGGCGGCCCGCTCGGCGTGCGCTTCTATGCCGGCGTGCCGTTGCTGGACGGGGAGGGCAATCCACTGGGCACGCTGTGCGTGTTCGATACCCGTCCGCGCGGGCAGGACGCGGTGCAGGCCACCGCCCTGCGCGCCCTGGCCCGCCAGGCCGGCTACCTGATCGAGCTTCGACGCACCACCGAGGCGCTCAACCTGCAGATGCGCGAGCGCGCGTGGTACGAGCAGCAACTGCTGCACTACTCGCAGTTGCTGGAGGAACAGAACGCGGACCTGGCGCTGCAGACCCGCACCGATCCGCTGACCGGCCTGACCAACCGGCGGGGCTTCGGCGAGGCGCTGGCGCTGGCCGTGGAACAGGCGGCCGCCGACGGCCTGCCGCTGTCGGTGGCGATCCTGGACCTGGACCACTTCAAGGCGGTCAACGACGCCTGGGGCCATGCCGAGGGCGACCGGGTGCTTGCGCGGGCCGGGCGCCTGCTGGCGTCCCACGTCCAGCACCCGGCGCTGGCGGGCCGCTATGGCGGTGAGGAGTTCGCGGTGCTGCTGCCCGGCATGGACCTGGCGCAGGCGCACGGCTATTGCCTGCAACTGTGCCGGGCCGTGGCCGCGCTGGAGGGGAATTTCGAGGTCACCACCAGCATCGGGGTGAGCCAGTGGCGCGCCGACGAGGAACCGTTGCACGCGCTGACGCGTGCCGATGCCGCGCTGTACCGGGCCAAGCAGGGCGGCCGGAACCGGGTCGAGACGGCCAGCTAGGCAGCTGCGATCAGTCGACCAGCCGGCGTGCCGCATCCGGCGCCGGTGGTTGCAGGGCCTGCGGCGGGCGCCGCCGCGACAGCAGCGGGTCCAGGAACACCGCCGCCAGGATGATCACCACGCCCGCATAGAACTGCAGGCTCAGTTCGTGCTGCTCGCCCAGCAGCAATGCCGCCAGTACGATCGCGTAGACCGGCTCCAGGTTGGTCACCAGCTGCACCGCGTAGGCGCTCATGTGGCGCAGCGCGACCAGCGCCAGCGCGAACGGCAACAGGGTGCAGGCCAGCGCCAGCACCAGCAGCAGGGCGCCGTCGCGCAGGCCGGGCAGCGCCAGCAGCTCCCCGGCGAAGGCCGGCAGCAGCAGCGGCATCAGCGGTGCCAGCGCCGTCAGCGCCAGGGTCCCGGCACCCAGTTCCAGCGCGGTGACGGTCAACGGGTCGGCGCGGTCCACCAGGCGCTTGTTGAGCGAGCCGAACACCGCCACCAGCAGCGCCGACAGCGCACCTACTGCCACGCCGGCGCGCATGCCTTCGGGCACGCCGCCCACCACCAGGGCCACGCCCGGCAGGACCGCCACCCCGAGCACCAGCTCGCGCGGGCGGAACGGCCGGCGCGCCACCCAGGGCTCGATCACCGCGGTGAACACCGGGGCCAGGGCGATACAGGTCGCGGCCACCGAGGCGTTGGCCAGCTTGATCGCCCCGTAGAAGGTGAGCCAGTGCAGCGCCACCAGCACGCCCACGCCGCAGTAGCCGGCGACCAGCCGCGGCGGCAGCGTGCGCAGCCCGCGCCAGACCTGCGGCAGCAGCATCAGTGCGGCGACCACCAGCAGCATGCGCCACCACACCAGCGGCAGCGCGGGCATCTGGATCAGCTTGCCGAGGATCGCGGTGAAGCCCCACAGCAGGACGCAGAAGTGGACCTGCAGCAGGGCGCGGGAGTGGTCGTTCATCGGCATGGCGCATTATCGCCCGCCGCGATGGCGGGCAACCGTGCCGCAGGTCAGGAACGCGGCGTTTCCGGCGGGGCCGCCGGTGCGCCCAGCCACCCGGCCAGGCCCAGCCCGGCCACCGACAGCGCGGCGCCGACGGTGGCCAGCAGCATGTCCTTCTGCGCGTCCCATTCGTCGCCCTGGGTGCCGAGGTAGGCCTGCCCCAGGTCGCCGCCGAACATGCTGGCGGCCAGCCACTCGAAGATCTCGAACAGCAGCGCGTGGGACATGATGAAGCTCACCGGCAGCAGGTAGCGCCACGGGCCGCGCGGCGGCGCCACGCGGTCCAGCAGCTCGACGCAGGTCGGCACCAGCAGCAGGCCGTAGCAGAAGTGCACGAGCCGGTCGAAGGAGTTGCGCTGCAGCCCGAGGACGGCATCGGGCGAGAACCCGAAGGCCTGCCTGGCGAACGCGTCGTATGGCACTTCCGCGTAGGTGTAGTGCGCGCCGACCGCGTGCAGCAGCCCGAATACGGACAGCCCGATGCAGCTGGGCCAGGACAGCGGCAGGCGCCGCCAGGCGAAGGGCAGGGCGCTGACCGCGGCCACCACCAGCACGTTCTCCAGTGCCCAGTCCTCGCGGTAGCGCGGATCGACCGCCAGCAGCAGCCAGGCCAGGGCGTACACGCCAAGCAGGACCAGGGCGTGGCCGGTGGGGACGGGAGTACGTGGCAGGAGGGCGCGGCTCATCGGCGCGCATCCTCGCATGGACCGCGCTGTGCCGGCAGCCCTGGCGGCGGGCGCCGGGAGCGTCGGCTCAGCCCGCGGCCAGACGTTTCAGCAGGGCCCGGGCCGCCGCCGGGTTGCGTTCCTTGGCCGCGGAGATGAAGAACACGAACACTTCGCGCGGCTGCCCGTCGGCCAGCCGCGGGCCGACATGGGCGAGATCCTCCGGATCGCCGCCGCGGTTCCAGGTGCGGGCACGCGTGGCCCAGGCGTCGAGTTCGGATGGCGTGTAGCCCTTGGCCAGGCCGGGGCGGGCCCGCATCACCCGCGCGTAGGCGAAATCGGCGGTGAGGTCGCCGAAGGAGGGATGTTCGTCCGAGTCCGCGCAGACCAGGGCGATGTTGTGCCCGCGCAGCAGGGCCAGCAATCCGGGGGTGAACAGCGTCGCGTCGCGCAGCTCCAGCGCGTGGCGCAGCGGCCGCCCGCCGGCCTCGCGCGGCAGCAGCCGGGCGAAGGCGTCCAGCGCTTCCAGCGATGGGCTCTGGCCGCGGTCGAACTGCCACAGGATCGCGCCCAGGCGGTCGCCGAGCGTGGCGATGCCCTCCACGAAGTCCTCCACCTGGGTGCCGGTACCGGCCAGCTGCCGGCTGGCCATGATCCGCTTGGGTGCCTTGGCGGTGAACACGAACCCGGGCGGGGTCTCATCGCGCCAGCGGGCGTAGGTGTCCGGCTTCTGCGCGCCGTAATAGGTGCCGTTGATCTCGATCGCCGTGAGCTGGCGGCTGGCGTACTCCAGCTCGCGGCGCTGCACCAGCTTTTCCGGGTAGAACACGCCGCCGCGCCATGGCGCGTAGGTCCAGCCACCGATGCCGACCCGGATGCGCGGGCCGTTGTCCGGAGTGGGCGGCGTGGAATCGAACAGGTCGGCCATGGCGGGCTCCGCTGGGGGATCGGCAGGGGATCGGCTGGGGATCGTAGCCGAGCCGGCGCACGTGCCCGTGCACGCCGCGGGCCGACACCGGGCGGCCACGTGCCCGGCTGCGCCTAGAATCGCTCACCACCTGCACCGGAACTCCTGCCCATGGCGCCGCGCCTGCCCCTGCTGCATCTGTCCTGCCTGTTTGCCGTCGGCCTGGCCGCACTTGCCCCGCTGCCGGGCTGGAGCGCCGACGCCAGCCCGGCGCCTGTGCGGCACGCGCCTGCCAGCCCGCTGGATCCGGCGCAGCTGTCGACATGGGTCGAACAGGCACGCGCAAGCTTCGAAGTGCCCGGCATCGCCGTGGCCGTGGTCAAGGATGGCCAGGTCGTGTTCGAGGGCGGCTGGGGCGTACGCGAGCTGGGCAGGCCGGCGCCGGTGGACGGGCGCACCCAGTTCGCCATCGCCTCCAACACCAAGGCGTTCACCGCCGCGGCCCTGGCGGTGCTGGTCGACGAAGGCAGGCTGGACTGGGACGACAAGGTCACCGAACACCTGCCGTGGTTCCGCATGTCCGATCCCTACGTGACCGCCAACCTGCAGGTGCGCGACCTGCTGACCCACCGCAGCGGGCTGGGGCTGGGCGCCGGTGACCTGCTGTTCTGGCCGGGCAGCACCTACGACACCCCCGAAGTGGTCCGGCGGCTGGCACACGTGCCGCTGGCGACAGGCTTCCGCGAACGCTACGCCTACGACAACATCCTCTACGCGACGGCGACCCTGGTGATCGAACAGGCCAGCGGCCGCTCCTACGCGCAGTTCCTGCACGAGCGGTTCTTCGCCCCGCTGGGCATGGACGACACCCGCGCCAACGCCGATGCCCTGCGCCCCGGCGACGCGCCCGCCACCGGCCACGCCAGGGCCGACTTCACCACCCTGCAGCCGACCTTCGCACTGACCTGGCACAACGCCTCCGGCGCCGGCGGCGTGTACTCCAGCGCCCACGACATGGCGCGCTGGATGAACGCGCAGCTGGCGGCAGGCCGCTACACCGGCGCGGACGGCCGCCAGCAGATGCTGTTCTCGCCACAGCGGCAGAAGGAGATGTGGGCCCTGCACTCGCCGGTGGACATCAACGAGCCGGCGGTGCCGGAACTGGCCGCGGCGAAGCCGGACTTCCTCGGCTACGGCCTGGGCTGGTTCCTGTCGACCTATCGTGGCCACAAACTGGCCTGGCACACCGGCGGCTGGCCGGGCCAGGTCTCGCGCGTGACCCTGGTGCCGGAGCTGGGCCTGGGCGTGGTGGTGCTGACCAACCAGGAGTCCGGCGCCGCCTTCAACGCGATCACCATGCACGTGCTCGACGCCTTCCTCCAGCCGGCGCAGCGCACCGACTGGGTGGCCGCCTATGCCGCCGCCGCGGACCGGTCGCGCACGCGCGCCGACCAGGCCTGGGCCAAGCGCGTGCAGGCGCGTGATGCGCGCAGCAGGCCCTCGCTGCCGCTGGCCGGCTATGCCGGCACCTATCGCGACCGCTGGTACGGCGATGTCCAGGTCAGCCTGGGCAACGGCCGGCTGGGCATGCGTTTTGGCGCCAGCCCGCTGCTGGTCGGCCGCCTAGAGCACTGGCAGCACGACACCTTCCTGGTGAGGTGGCAGGACCGCACGCTCAACGGCGATGCCTTCGTCACGTTCGCGCTGGATGCCGACGGCCAGGTGCGCGAGGCACGGATGGAAGCCGCCTCGGAGCTCACCGACTTCAGCTTCGACTTCCAGGACCTGGTGTTGCAACCGGTGAAGTGAATCGCCTGGGGGCGCTGAGGATGGCGTACCCGGACAAGGCCGCATCCGGGGGAGGCCGCCTGGGGCCCGTCGACAGCGCTTGCCGCTCCCTGGATCCCCGGATGCGCTCCGCTTGTCCGGGCTACGCCCAAGCGACTCTCGCCCGCTGGAGGGGAACAGGGACGAGGCCACGACCTCGACGCGCCCGCAGACGCGGTGCTCCGGGGGCATGGCCCCACCGGCACATGGATCGCCTGCGGTCGCGCGTTGGAGCAGACGCGAAGCCGCGCGATGCCCCATCCCACCGCGCTGCCGAGGCTCCGTCCGAACCCTGCCACCGCAGCCTGACGCCATCACTTAGCAGATCGCAGCGTGATGCGGTGGGTCGGCTGACGTATGGCGACGCGTCGGCCGGCGCCGGCTCCCTCATTCTCGCCGGGGCGCGGGCTGGGCCGTCCGAAGCCGGCCCAGCCAACGCCTCTGCCGTTGCCGCTCCTGTTGCCGATCCCCGCAACGGGATGGTGCCGCGGGAATGCAGAGGCAAAGGGGCGCCGGGTTCCGCCGGCGTCCTTCGGTCTGTCGCCGACCCTTCGCCTTACCGGATCGGTTCGTCCAGCACCAGCTGACGCACGAAGCGCACCGGTGGCGCGCCGTAGGACAGCACCTGGTCGTGGTAGGACTTGAGGTCGAAGTCCTGGCCGCGCGCGGCTTCCACCGCCTTGCGCATGTCGAAGTGTTCCTGCACCCCGACGAAGTAGGTCGGCAGCTGCGCCGAGGTGAGCTGTGCGCGGATCCACTTGCCGGAGGCCTCGCTCTGCTGCTGGAAGGTCTGGCGCACCATCAGGTCCATCGCCTGTTCGCGGCTCCAGCCATCCACGTGCACGCCCTGGTCCAGGATCGCGTTGGCCACCGAGCGCAGGTAGAACTTCAGCTGCACCAGGCGGAACAGCGGGTCGTTGTCCAGGTAGCCGGCGTCGGCCATCACCTTCTCGGTGTAGACCGCCCAGCCTTCGGCGAACATGCCCGAGCGCAGCACGGCGCGCAGGGTGGAGGGGTGGCGGGCGGAGTGCCAGCCTTCCAGGTAATGGCCCGGCGTGCCTTCGTGGATGCTCAGCAGGTGGATCATGCGCGAGTTGTATTCGCGCAGGAACGAATCGACCTGGGCGTCGCTCCACTCCTGCGGCATCGGCGAGACGGCGTAGAAGGTCTTGAGGTTCTTCTCCAGCGGGCCGGGCGAGTCGCAGTAGGCCACCGCCACGCCGCGCTGGAACTCGGGCATCTCGATGATCTCCACCGGCGCGTCCGGCAGCGTTACCAGGTCCTTCCGGCGGACGAAGTCCGTTGCCTGCGCCAGGGCCGCCTCCGCATCCGGGACCACGCGCTCGCGCGCCGGACGCTCCGCGTAGGCCAGTTCCAGTGCAGCTTCGATCGCGGCCTGCTGCTGCGCCGGGTCCGGTGCCTCTGGCAGCGGCGGGGCGCCATCGCGCCCGGCCAGTACGGTACGGGCGATGCCGTACATCTCCGCGCGCACGCGTGCCAGTTCGCCCTCGGCACGCTGCTTGATGTCCGCCCGCGACAGCGAAGACAGCAGCGCGAACTGCAGCTTGCGGTCGTACAGGTCCGCGCCGACGCGAAAGTCGCCTTTCGCGGCCGGCACCAGGGTCTGGTCCAGCCACTGCTGGTGCACCGCCACGGCCGCGCGCAGGCCTTCGATCGCCGCCTCGGCCGCCTGCCGGTCGGCCGATTCCATCTCCCCCAGGTGGGGCGCGATGAACATGTCCACCAGGCTCAGCAGGCCGCCGTTCTGGCGCGCGGCGGTTTCGGCGTGGATCCGCGGCACCCGGGCCGGATCGAGGTTGGCGCGTGCCTGCGCCAGGATCTCCGGCACCTGCCGCATGCGCGCGGTGGCCGAACGCAGGCGCTGCGGCAGCGGCGCGAACTCGCGCGCCATCAGGCCGTACAGGGCGCCACCGGCAAGGTTGCCGTACACCTGGGGATCCCACGCCCACGCCTGCAGCACTTCCTCGCCCCAGATGTCGTACTCGAGCTGGTTGCGCAGGATCGCCGCATCGACCTGGTTTTCCCGCGAGAGGCTCGCGGCGTCCAGTGCCTGCAGCTCGGCGAGGATGCCGCGGCTGAAGGCCACGCGGCGCTGCCGGCCCCCGGCGGACATGTCGTCGATCCGGTCGTCGTAACGGTGCTCGCCGATCTGGGTCGCGCCCACCGGCGACAGCTCCAGCCAGCCCTGCAGCGCACGCTGCGACAGGTCGGAGAAGGCGGCATCGGCCGGCGACGGCGCGGTGCGGGAGGTGGGGGCAGCCGGCCCGGCCGCCGGCGGCTCGGTCCGGCCGCAGGCGCCCAGCGACGCAAGCAGGGCGGTGGCGAGCAGGGAAGTGCGAAGCAGGGGATTCATCGGTGGGTCCAGCGGGTGGTGGCGCCAGCATAGGCCGCCCGCCCGCGGCGCGCCCCTGCCACAGGCTTACCCGCCGGGCGATGGCGGCGTAGGCTTGGCGCTCCCCCGGCACGGAAGGAGCAAGCGATGAAGCACGAAGGCAGCTGCCACTGCGGCGGCATCACGTTCACCGCCCAAGGCGACATCGACCAGGCGGTCGACTGCAACTGCTCGATGTGCCGCCGCCGCGGCGCCCTGCTCTGGTTCGTCCCCGGTGATGCCTTCGAGCTGGCCTCCCCGCGCCCGCAGCTGGCGACCTACACCTTCAACAAGCACCGCATCCAGCACCACTTCTGCCCGACATGCGGGATCGCGCCGTTCGGCGAGGGCACTTCGCCCGATGGCTCGCGGATGGTCGCGGTGAACGTGCGCTGCCTGCCGCAGGTCGACCTGGACGCCCTGAAGGTCGTCAGGTTCGACGGCGCCAGCATGTGAGCCGGACGCGGGCCGCCTATTCCTCTTCGGCCTCGAATTCGATCACCAGCCCGAGCCGGATGGCCAGCTCCTCGACCGCGGCCCGGACGCGGCGGGCGGTGTAGTCGTTGGGCGCGTCGATCTCCAGGTCGTGCGCGCCGGGGCCGATGTCGTCGGACAGGCCCGCGGAGCTGGAGTCCTCGTCGTCCATGCGCGGCATCAGGTCGGCCACTTCCTCGACGTGCTCGATGCCCTCGATGCTCTGCAGCAGGTCGGCCACCGCGCGCAGGTCGTCCTGGCTGCCAATGATGCGGATGCGAAGCTGGGGCATGGCGGGTCTCCTTGGGTACGGCAGCGAGCCTAGCGGCGCCGGTTTCAACGGCGGGTGAGGAATCGTGCACCGCCGCTACCTGCCGGATCGCCGCGCGCGCAGGGTCCGGCGCGCAGGCATGTCGGCCCAGGGCGCCTCCTGCGCCTGCCGCTTGATCCAGTCGATGAATTTCAGCGCCGCCGGCCCGGGCTGCCGGTGCGCCGGGTAGACCACGTAATACGCGAAGCGCGCCTTCATGGTCGGGCCGGGGAGGCGCACCAGTTCCCCGCGCTGCAGCCAGTCAAGCGCCAGGTGGCGGCGGGCCAGGGCGGCCCCGATGCCTTCGGCCGCCGCGCGCATCGCGTCGGAGCTGTCGCTGAAGCTGTGCATCGGCGGCAGCTCCACCCCGCGCACGCCGGCGGCCTGGAACCAGTCACGCCAGCCTTGCTGGGTCAGGTCGGAGATCAGCGGTAGCGCCGGTATCTGGCGCGGGTCCCGGATCGCCTCCACGCCAGGCAGCCGGGGCGAGGCGACCGGGAACATCGCATCGTCCATCAGGTGGTGCGCGACCAGGCCGGGCCAGTGGCCAGGCCCGTAGCGCACCGCCAGGTCCGGGCCGCCTTCCTCGAAGCGGGCGAACACCGCGGTGGCGTCGATCTCCAGTCGCACCTCCGGATACGCGGCACAGAATTGCGGCAGCCGTGGCAGCAACCAGCAGTGCACCAGCGAATGCACGCTGCTGATCCGCAGTATCCGCGCGCCCGCATCGGGCCTGAGGCTGCCTGCCACCGAGGACAGGTCGGCCATCGCGGCGGTCGCCGCATCGGCCAGCTGGCGTCCCTCGGGGGTGAGCGTGACCCCGCGCGCATGGCGCTGGAACAGGGTCGCGCCCAGCAGCGATTCCAGCTTGCGCACGTGGTGGCTGACCGCGCTGGCGGTGAGGTGCAGCTCGCCGGCGGCATGGGCGAAGTTCTGGTGGCGGGCGGCGGCGGCGAACACCGCCAGCGAGGGCAGCAGGGCGGGGCGCAGGAGCATGGCCAGGCACGAATGGGATTTGTGGCTCGCCGCGATACTACGCGCTTGTGGCGCCGCGCTGCGGGACCGAAGCTGTGGCCATCGAAGCCGGTGCTGACATGCCCGGAAACGGCGAGCGGCGGAGCAGACACCCGCGCAGGATCACTCATGGCCGTGGCGCCGCATGGCGCCCAGCAGGCCGCTGCGCAACCCGAGGAGACGAGGATGGATGGCACCAAGCAATGCCTGGAGGCCGGCGCGACGCCCGCGCCCGTTGCCGTGGCCCGCGGCTGGCGCACCCCGCTGGAGCTGCTGGCGCTCGGGGCGGTATGGGGCGGCTCGTTCCTGTTCATGCGCGTGGCTGCGCCGGAGTTCGGTCCCTATGCGCTGGTGGAACTGCGCCTGGGGCTGGGCGCGATGGTGCTGCTGCCGTTCCTCTGGCTGGCGCGGGCGCAGTTCCCGCTGCGCATCTGGCCCAAGCTGGCGGCCATCGGCGTGGTCAACTCTGCGGTGCCGTTCCTGCTGTTCGCGTGGGCGGCGCAGCGCGCTCCGGCGGCGGTCGGCGCCATCTGCAACGCGATGGTGGTGCTGTTCGCGGCGCTGGTCGCGTACCTGGCCTTCGGCGAGAAGATAGGCGCGCGGCGCGCGCTGGCCCTGCTGACCGGCTTCATCGGCGTGGTAGTCCTGGCCACGGCCAAGGTCTCCGGCCTGAGCGTGGGCCCCGCGGTGGCGGCCGGTGCCACTGCTGCCTTTCTTTACGGAGTCGGCCTGAACCTGGTGAAGCGCCACATGGCCGGGTTGCCGCCGGCGGCCTCGGCGGCGATCACGCTGGGCTGCTCGGCGCTGCTGCTGCTGCCCCTGGCGATCAGCCACTGGCCGGCAGGGCAGGTATCGATGGAGGCGTGGGCCGCCGCGGTCGGCCTGGGCCTGTTGTGCACGGGACTGGCCTTCATCTACTTCTACGGCCTGATCCACCGCATCGGTGCGGCGCGTACCTCCACCGTGACCTACCTGGTGCCGCTGTTCGGCGCGCTGTTCGCCTGGCTGTTCCTGGACGAGCCGGTCACCCTCACCATGCTGCTGGCTGGCGCCCTGATCCTGGGCAGCGTGGCCATCAGCCAGCGCGCACGGTGACCCCCCCTCAGTCCGCGGCGACCCGGACCGGCAGCGGCACGTTGCACAGGTCGATATGGCCGGCCGGCCGCTTGTAGAACGCGTCGCGCCGGTTGCGGCGCGCCTCGACAAGCTCGGTGAAGCTGGCGCTGTCGGTGCGCAGCAGCTGCAGGGCGGTGCGCTCGGCGGGTGCGACCTCGCTGGCCAGGCGCACCGCCCGGATCGGCGTGCGCCGGGCCGGGTCGGTGTGGAATCCCATCGGCTCCGGACCCCGGTGCAACGCGCTCAGCAGCTCCATGCCATGCACGACACGGCCAACGGCCGTGATGTTGCGGTCCAGCTGCCGCGGTGACTGGCCGATCACCACGTACAGTTCGGCGCCGACGCTGCTGTCGGCGGCCAGGTCGCGGCCGGCGCCCAGCGCGCCATAGCAGTGGGCCATCCATGCGGTGCCGGCCTGCGGATCGCGCGCGGCGGGAAAGCCTGCGGAGAAGCCCACCTCGGGCGCCCAGCCATCGGCATCGGGCAGTGGCACGAACTCCAGGCCGGCGGCGCTGCGCTCGAATTCGGCCGGCAGCGTGCGACGGGCCTGGCCCAGGTCGCGGGCTTGCGCCGGGTCGTCTGCCTCCGCATCCCCGAACTGGGCCACGAAGTTGTCCTGGACCCGGTAGATGCTGGTGCCATCCCAGAAGCCCTGGCGGGCCAGGGTGCGGATGTTGGCCACGTGGGCCGGGGCGAACGCCGGCGCCAGCTCGATCACCACGCGCCCGGCCTCCAGCTCGAGGTAGAGCGTGTGCTGCGGGTCCAGCGTGCGCCAGTGCGACGCCGGCGCGCCGTCCAGGATCTCCTGCATGCCGCGCGCGGGCGCCTGCGCCAGGGCGGGGGAAATGGCCACGCCCAGGGCGCAGGCGAGCAGGACGGGGCGCAGGGGCATGGCGGTCACCGGAAGAGGACTGGGGCCGATTCTCGCCGCTGGGCGCCGCAGCCACCAGCGGACGGCAGGCGGCACGGTGACTACCGGCACATCCGCTATAGCGAACTTCTCACTAGATTGGCTGGCAACGGCGCGGTCCGCGCCAGGAGCCGGCGATGACCGATCCCGATGCCCAGTTGAAGAAGTTCCAGAAGGAGCTCAGCGCCGGCACCGTGTCGCTGGCGCTGCTGGCGGTGCTGGCACGCGCCACCGAGCCGCTCTACGGCTACCTCATCGCCAAGCGCCTGGAGCAGGTCGGAGAGGGCGTGCTCGCCGGCAAGCAGAGCGCGCTCTACCCGGTCCTGCGCAACCTGGAGGGGGCCGGCCTGCTGGAAAGCCACGTCGAGCCGTCGGACGCCGGCCCGCCGCGCCGCTGTTACCGCATCACCGCCACGGGCCGCCAGGTCCTGGCGCAATGGACCGCCGCCTGGCGGGCCACCCGCGATTCCGTCGATTCCGTCCTTGAGGGGGTTTCCTGATGAGTGCCACGCACGGCCGGCCGCTGCCGGCCACCATCCCGCAATACCTGGACCAGCTTCGCGAAGCGCTGCGCGATGCCGATCCGGCCCTGGTCCAGGACGCGCTGTACGACGCCGAGGAGTACCTGCGCGCGGAGCTGGCCGCCAACCAGGCCCAGGGCGCCGGCGGACGCAGCGAGGCCGAGGTGATCGCTTCGGTCGCCGGCAGTTACGGCGCGCCGGAGGAGGTGGCCGACATCTACCGCCAGACCGAGGTCACCGTGAGCCGCGCCCTGCGCGCACCGCGTCCCCCCGCGCGGCGCACGCTGGCCGGCCGCTTCTTCGGGGTGGCCGCCGACCCGCACACCTACGGCTCGCTGTTCTACATGCTGCTGTCGATGGCCACCGGCATTTTCTACTTCACCTGGGTGGTCACCGGCGCCAGCCTGTCGGCCGGCCTGCTGATCCTGATCGTGGGCATCCCGCTGCTGCTGCTGTTCCTGCTGTCGGTGCGGCTGCTGTCGCTGGTGGAAGGACGCATCGTGGAAGTGCTGCTGGGCGAACGCATGCCGCGGCGGCCGCTGTACACCCAGCGTGACAAGCCCTGGCTGACGCGCATCGGCGAGCTGTTCACCGACGCGCGCACCTGGACCGCGGCGGCGTACCTGCTGCTGATGCTGCCGCTGGGGATCGCGTACTTCACCGTCGTGGTGACCCTGCTGTCGGTGGCGCTGGCGCTGATGGTGGCCCCGCTGGCGTCGCTGCTCGGGCTGGGCACGGCGGGGATCCACGTGGAAGGGCTGGTGGTGGACATCGCCGGCAACTGGTGGCTGGCGCTGCTGTCCCTGCTGGTGGGCACCTTGCTGCTGTTCGTGACCCTGCACGTGGCCCGACTGGTCGGCCGCTTCCACGGCTGGCTCGCCAAGCACCTGCTGGTGCGCACGGCGGTGGTGTGAGCTGCGCGGCCACCGTGCCGGTCCGGGCCCCGCAACGCGAAAGGCCGCCCACCGGGCGGCCTTTCCTTTATGGCAACGGCGACGCTGCAGGCTCCAAACCGCTCAGCCGGCGTAGCGGGCGATGAACTCGCGCACCTGCGGATACACCTTCTCGCGCCAGCGGCGGCCGCTGAAGATGCCGTAGTGGCCCGCGCCCTCCACGGTGAGCTGGCGCTGGTGCGCCTTGTCGATTCCGGTGCACAGGCCGTGGGCGGCGTGGGTCTGGCCCAGGCCGGAGATGTCGTCCAGCTCGCCCTCGATGGTGAACAGCGCGGTGTCGGTGAGCGCCGAAGGCGTCACCCGCTCGCCGTTGACCACCCACTCGCCGCGCGGCAGCAGGAACTCCTGGAACACGGTGCGGATCGTGTCCAGGTAGTACTCGGCCGGCATGTCCAGCACCGCGTTGTACTCGTCGTAGAAGCGGCGGTGCGAGTCGGCATCCTGCAGGTCGCCCTTGACCAGGTCCGAGTAGAAGTCCCAGTGCGACATGAAATGCCGGCTGGGGTTCATGGCGATAAAGCCGGCATGCTGCAGGAAGCCCGGATACACCTCGCGCCCCTGCCCGGGATAGGGCTGCGGCACGGTGTGGATCACGTTGTTCTCGAACCAGGACAGCGGGTTGCGCGTAGCCAGGTTGTTGACCGCCGTGGGGCTGCAGCGGGCGTCGATGGGACCGCCCATCACCACCAGCGAGCGCGGTACCGGCTCGCCACGGGCGGCCATCAGCGACACCGCTGCCATCACCGGCACGGTCGGTTGGCACACGCTCACCACGTGCAGGTCGCGCGCGCCGATGTGGCGGATGAAATCCTCGATGTAGGCGACGTAGTCGTCCAGCCCGAACGACCCGGACTCCAGTGGCACCATGCGCGCGTCGATCCAGTCGGTGACGTACACCTTGTGGTCGCGCAGCAGGGTGCTGACGGTGTCCCGCAGCAGGGTGGCGTGGTGCCCGGACAATGGAGCCACCACCAGCACCACCGGGTCGTCCTTCAGCGTGGCGATGGTGGCCGCGTCGTCGCTGTAGCGTTTGAAGCGCACCAGCCGGCAGAACGGCTTGAGCAGCGCCTCCTGCTCGAGCACCGGGACCTTGCGGCCTTCCACCTCGACCTCGTGGATGTTCCAGGCCGGTTTTTCGTAGTCCTTGCCGAGCCGGTGCACCAGCTCGTTGCCCGCGGCGATGCGCTCGGCGCCGGGCAGGGAAGCGACCCAGCTGGAGGGATCGGAGAAGATGCGCGCGTTCGCCTCGGCCAGGTGCACCCAGGGGGCCATCATGGCGCGGTTGAGTTCATGCAGTTGGTAGAGCATGGAGTGGCCACGCTTGGAGTCGGGTTGTTGCATCGCAACATCCTAACCGAATCCCGGGCGGGCCGCGTACAGGCCGCGTGCAGGCCGCACGGGGCTGGCAACCGGTTCAGCGCGACGGCAGGGGAATGGACTCGTCGTCCCCGGCGATGGTGCCGAACCGGCCCGCCGCCCAGTCGGCCTTGGCCTGCTCGATGCGTTCCTTCGAGCTGGAGACGAAGTTCCACCACAGGTGCCGCGGGCCATCCAGCGGCTCGCCGCCCAGCAGCATGGCCTTCAGCGGCGTGCGCGCGCGCAGCACCGGGCGGCTGCCGCGGTCGGGCAGCACCAGGTGGCGGGCGGGAATGTCGCGCCCGTCCAGCTGGGCGTCCCCTTCCAGTACATACAGGGCGCGTTCGGCGTGCTGGTTGTCCAGTACCAGCTCCGCGCCGGCCTCCAGGTCCAGGGCGACGTTGAGGGTGTCGGCGAACACCTGGACCGGCGATTCCTCGCCATAGGCCCGGCCGGCGATCACGCGCAGGTGTGCACCGGAGCGCTGCTGCTGGGGAAGGGTGGCCGCCGGGTGGTGGAAGAACGCCGGGGCGGCCTCCTCGTGCTGCCGTGGCAGCGCCACCCAGGTCTGCATGCCGTGGGTCTGGCTGCCGGTCACGCGCTCGGCCGCCGGGGTGCGCTCGGAATGGGAGATGCCGCGTCCGGCGGTCATCCAGTTGACGTCGCCGGGCCGGATCACCTGGTCCGAGCCGAGGCTGTCGCGGTGGTGGATCGCCCCTTCCCACAGGAAGGTGACGGTGGCCAGGCCGATGTGCGGGTGCGGGCGTACGTCCATCCCGTGTCCACGCTCGAACACCACCGGCCCGACATGGTCCACGAACACGAAGGGGCCGACGCTGCGTGCCTGCAGGGTGGGGACGGCGCGACGCACGAGGAAGCCGTTGCCGAGGTCGTGGACGCGGGGTTCGACGAGGGTGGTCATGCGGGCGCTCCCGGGCAGGATGGGCCGCAGCATTGCACGTTGCGCAGGGCGCTGCGCGCCCTGTGGCATGACAGTGCTCTCCGCGCTGCCGTCGCCGGCACCGCGACCGCGGGCGACTGCCGGAAGACGCGACGCCCGGCCAAGGCCGGGCGTCCGGGGGTCACTTCGCCTTGCCCTGGCTGGCTACCGCCGCGGCGGCACGCGCGGCCGCCTCCGGGTCGCCCAGGTAGCGGTGCGACACGACCTGCAGCCCGTCGTCCAGCTCGAACAGCAGTGGGATGCCGGTGGGGATGTTGAGCTCGAGGATCTCCTCGCGCGACACGTTGTTGAGGTACTTGTACAGCGCCCGCAGCGAGTTGCCGTGCGCGGCGACCAGCACGGTCTTGCCAGCCTTCAGCGACGGCGCGATCGCGTCGTGCCAGTAGGGCAGCACCCGGTCCAGGGTCGTGGCCAGCGACTCGGTGGCCGGCAGTGCATTGCGGTCCAGGCCGGCGTAGCGCGGGTCGTTGGCCGGGTGGCCCGGGTCGGTGGCGTCCATCGGCGGCGGCGGCACGTCGTAGGAGCGGCGCCAGATCTTGACCTGCTCCTCGCCGTGGCGGGCGGCGGTCTCGGCCTTGTCCAGCCCCTGCAGCGCGCCGTAGTGGCGCTCGTTGAGGCGCCAGCTCTTGTGCACCGGCAGCCAGTCCTGGTCCAGTTCGCCCAGCGCGAGGTTGAGGGTGCGGATGGCGCGCTTGAGGGTGGAGGTGTAGGCGACGTCGAAACGCAGGCCTTCCTCCCGCATCAGCGCGCCGCCGGCGGCGGCCTCGGCGCGACCCTGCTCGGTCAGGTCGACATCGACCCAGCCGGTGAAACGGTTCTCGAGGTTCCACTGGCTCTGGCCGTGGCGCAGCAGGACAAGCTTGCGGGTCACTGTGGGGGGTCTCCGGTGTGTGCGGATGGGAAGCGAGCGGCGATTGTAGCGGCTGGGTCCACCGCTGGACCCGCTGCGGACCGGATGAAACGGATGCGCGTGCAACCGTCGGGACGGTTTGGATGACGCTTGCAGAATGAGAGTCGTTCGCATCTAATGCGCGGGCAGCTCCCGTACCCAGATGGCAGGGATGGCGCGTGGCACCCGCCGCCGCCCCCAGGCCCAGGCAGCAGGCTGCGCGATCCCCGCCCCGGCCACCTCGCCGCGGGCGGAACCTCCCTTCCTGCTGCCGCCCATGCCCGCATTCCGATACGTGATCGCCGTCCCCCGCCGCCACGCCGTGGCCGCAGGGGGCGCGGATGCCTGGACGGCGGTTCCGACGATCCCATGCCTGTCCGGAGCTCGCCCGTGAGTCCTCGCCGTACCCGTTCGTACCCGATCCGCACCCTTGCCCCGCATCCGGCCGCCGTCGCCGTGCGCGCGGCGCTGGCCAGCCTGGCGCTGGCCGTGCCCGCGCTGCCTGCGCTGGCTGCCGGCAGCGCCTCCCCGACGGCCACCGAGCTGGACGCGGTGCTGGTCGTGGCCCAGCGTGCCGAGCGGGTCAGCAATGGCGCCACCAACCTTGACCTGGCGATCAAGGACACTCCGCAGTCGATCAGCGTGGTGGCCAGCGAGCAGATGCGCCAGTTCGGCGCCGACAGCGTCAACGAGGCGCTGCGCCTGGCCACGGGCGTGCAGGTGGACGAGTGGGAGACCAACCGCAGCAGCTACAGCGCGCGCGGCTTCGACATCCTCAACACCCAGATCGATGGCGTGGGCATGCCCAACAGCTGGGGCATCGCCACCGGCGCCATGGACAGCGCCGGCTACGAGAAGATCGAGGTGATCCGCGGCGCCAACGGGCTGCTCACCGGCGTGGGCAATGCCGCCGGCACGATCAACTACGTGCGCAAGCGCCCGACGAACGAGGCGCAGGGATCGTTCGGCCTCAGCTACGGCTCGTGGGACACCCTGCGTGCCGAGCTCGACTATTCCACCCCGCTCACGGCCGATGGCCACTGGGCCGGGCGCATCGTGGCCGCCCACGAGGACGGCGATTCCTGGCTGCGCGCCAACCGCAACGAGCGTGATTACCTCTACGCGGTGGTCGACGGCCAGGTCGGCGACAACGGCACCCTGACGATGGGCTATTCCTGGCAGCGGGCCAAGTCCAACGGGATCATGTGGGGCGCGCTGCTGTTCGCCAACAGCGACGGCACCCAGGCGCAATGGCCCACCGGCGCCACCACCACCCAGGACTGGACCTGGTGGAACACCACCAACCAGACCGCCTTCGTCGAGTACACCCACCAGCTCGGCGCGGACTGGCTGCTCAAGGCCTCGTACAACTACCGGCGCTCGGTCGGCGACGACCGCATGTTCTACGCGTATGACGGCTCCGGCGCCGGGCTGGACCCGGACACCGGCCTGGGCCTGGTGGGCTATCCGTGGGGGGGCGAGGACCAGGCCAGCGCGCACCTGGGCACGGTCATGCTCGACGGCCACTTCCAGCTGTTCGGCCGCGACCAGCAGGTGGTGCTGGGCGCCAGCGTTTCGCGCAGCGATACCGATGGCTGGGAATACGGCGCCGATCCGGCCTCGCCGGCCTGGGGCCCGCTGCCGGCGTTCCCGTATCCCACCGATGCAGTGCCGGAGCCGGCCTGGGGCGAGCGCGCGCTGTACTCGGTGCTGGACCAGCGGCTCAAGCGCGTCTTCGGCACGACCCGGATCGCGCTGAGCGAGCGTCTCAAGGCGATCGTCGGCGCGAACTTCGCCGAGTACCGCCGCAGCGGCAGCATGTATGGGGCGCCGTTCGACCAGACCACCCGTCACACCAGTCCCTACGCCGGGCTGACCTTCGACTTCAACGAGCGGGTGCTGGGCTACGTCAGCTATTCGGACCTGTACCAGCCGCAGGACCAGGTCGATGCCGACGACCGCTACCTGGACGCCAGCAAGGGCGTGAACTACGAGGCGGGGGTCAAGGCCAGCTGGCTGGACGAGCGCCTGCTGACCACGCTGGCGGTGTTCAAGGCCGACCAGGAAGGCCTGGCCACGCCGGTGGGCTTCAACGAGCTGGGCACCTACATCTATGCCGGCGTGGACGTGGAATCGCGCGGCGTCGAGCTCGAGGCGGTGGGCAGGCTGGCCGACGCCCTGGACCTGGTGCTGGGCTACACCGCGCTGGAGCTGGACGGCCTGGCCGGCAAGGACACCTACCCGTGGGTGCCGCGGCGTACCGCCAACCTGATGCTCACCGGCCGCGTGCCCGCCTGGCAGGCGGTGGCATGGGGCGTGGGCGGACGCTGGCAGGGCGAGATCTTCAACGGGGCCGTGCGCCAGGAAAGCCACTCGGTACTCAACGCGTTCGTCGCCTGGGATTTCCTGCCCGATGCCACGGTCCGGATCAACGTCAACAACGCCGGCGACACCAAGTACATCAACACGCTGCGCTACGGGGCCGGCTATTACGGCGCGCCGCGCAACTACACGCTGAGCCTGGACTGGCGGTTCTGACCGCCGCCCCTTGCAAGGAGCAGATCGAGCATGTCCGCCACGCCCACCGCTTCACGCCATCCCCGTCTGCAGCTGGCCGCGCGCGTCGGTGCCGGCGTGGTCGGCGGCTACGTGTTCACCTGGGGCCTGATCGCCGCCGGCATGGCGCTGCTGTTCAAGGCCGGCGTGGAGTTCCACGACGCCGAGTTCCTGGCCAGCGCGGTCGGCCTGCTGGCCTGGCTGGTGGTGCTGCTGGCGACCATTGCCGGGCGCCGCCATCCGCTGCGGGCCTGGCTGGGACTGCTCGGTGGCGGCGCGCTGCTGGCGGCGCTGGGTTCGGCCGTGCAATCCACCCTGTCCTGAGGAGGGTGCGACATGTTCCAGAACTTCCGCCAGGCCATGGCGTGGCTGCACACCTGGTTCGGGCTGGTGCTCGGTTTCGTGCTGATGGCCGCGTTCTTCTTCGGCGCGCTGTCGGTGTTCGACCGCGAGATCGACCGCTGGGCGATCCCGTCCACCCGCTTCGAGCCGCAGCCGATGCCTTCGTTCGAGGCCGTGCTGCGCCCGGCGTTCGAGCGCCTGCAGCCGGACCCGGCGCTGGTGGAGGCGATGCGGCCGCGGGTGGACGGACCGATGCCCGACCGCTTGGACCGCATCGCCTACTGGAGCGCCTACACCACCCATCGCGACCCGGTGCTGGCGATCTACGCCGGCTGGGAGGTGCCCGGCGCCCGGGACCCCGACGAGCAGCTCTACGCGCTGGGCACGATCGACCCGCGCGATGGCGCGCCGCTGCCGGATGACCGGCTGAAGGTCGGAAGCGGGTTCTTCTATCCGATGCACTACAGCCTGACGCTGGACTGGAAGAACCTGGGATTCTGGATCGTGGGACTGTCGGCCCTGGCGATGCTGGCCGCGCTGGTCAGCGGCGTGGTCATGCACCGCAAGCTGTTCCGCGAGCTGTTCACTTTCCGGCCCGGAAAGGCGCGCCTGCGCAGCGTGCTGGACCTGCACAACCTCACCGGCGTGGTGGCGCTGCCCTTCCATTTCTTCTTCGCCTTCACCGGCCTGGTGATCTTCGCCGCCACCTATTACTTCCCGGTCGGCCACACCCAGCTGCACGACCTGCACGAACTGCACGAGAAGCACGAGGCCGCGGCGCTGGGGCTGCCTCACGGCCGCGCCGGCGTGCCGGCCGGACTGGCCAACGTCGATGCGATGGTGGCCGAGGCGCGGCGGCGCTGGGAGGCGCGCGGCATGGCCGGCGACGTCGGTTTCCTCGTGCTGCAGCACGTCGGTGACGCCAACGGCTATGTCAGCGTCTACCGGGCCGGCACCGACCGTATCGCGCTGGTCGGGCAGGGCATCCACTTCAAGGCCGACACCGGTGCGCTGCTGCGCGAAGACCCGCCCGCCACCCCCGTGGCGCGGGCGGCCGAGTTCCTGACCGGCCTGCACCTGCAGCACTTCCGCCACTGGCTGCTGCGCTGGCTGTACGTGCTGGGCGGCCTCTCCGGGGCGGTCTGCATCGCCACCGGCTTCGTGTTCTTCGTGGAGAAGCGCAAGCGCCAGCATGCGGCGCGCGGCAGCCAGGGCGCGCGCGTGGTCGATGCGCTGGCGGTGGCGGCGGTCACCGGCATGCTGCTGGCGACCCTCGGCATCCTGGTTGCCAACCGGCTGCTGCCCGAGAGCCTGCCCGGGCGTGGCGACTGGGAGCGCTGGGCGTTCTGGGGGAGCTGGCTGCTGGCCCTAGTGCACGCCGGCTGGCGCAGTGCCCCGGTGGCCGCCGGCCTGCCCAATCCCGCCTGGCGCGAACAGGCCTGGGCGATCGCGGTGCTGGCCGCCGCGGCGGTGTTGTTGAACTGGATCACCACCGGCGACCACCTGGCGCGTACCCTTGCCGCCGGTTACTGGCCGGTGGCGGGAATGGACCTGGCACTGCTGGCGACCGCTGGCATTGCCGGCGGAGCCGCCGTGCACCTGCGGCGCAGGTCGGCCCGCGCCGTGGCGGCCGGGCACCTGGCGGGCGGCGCCGCTGCCGGCAAGCGCGGGGAGGCCGCCCATGCCTGATCCGGGCCATCCGCTGTTGCTGCATGTCGCGACCCTGCTGTCCGCCGTGGCGGGCATGGGCTGGCTGGCCCTGGCGATGGAAGTGCACGCGCGCCAGGCGTGGGGACACCTGCCCGGGCGCGCGGTCACCGGAGTGTTGCGCGTGCTGGGTGGCCTCGGCCTGGTAGGGGGGCTGCTGTTCGCCCTGGGCGCCGACCATCCCTCGATGGCCGTGCTCGTGTGGGTGATGGCGATGGCCGGCGCCGCCCTGACGGTTGCCTTCATCCTGGCATGGCGCCCGCACTGGCTGCGGGTGCTGGCACCGTGGGTGCATCCGCCGCGTGCCGGTGAGCAACCGCCGGACACGTCACCCGGCGGGGCAGAGCAGGGCAGGTCCGTGGACTGAGTCCGCGCCTGGCGGGCAGGGCGCGTCGCCCGCCTGCCCGGTGGGCACCGGCTTCCGGCAGGCAGGGCGCGCGCTCCGCTCCAGTGCCGTGCCGGTGCCCCTATCCCATGGCCGGGCCGTGCCGTCCCGCGAAGACCGGCCCGGGATGCCTCACGCCCGCATCCTGCGGTGGCGGCCTACAATCCGCCCAGGTCGCAGGCGGGGCAGGGATGGCGAAGAAGGCATTCAAGTGGATCGGCATTGCCCTGCTGGCCTTCGTGCTGGCATCGGTGCTTTCGCTGTACGCCTATGGCCGCTTCGCCGAGCGTGCGCGTGGCCCGGTGGTGGAAGCCCTGCCGCTGGCACCGGCGGCCACGCCGATCGACCGCGCCGTCGCCCCGCTGACGGCCGCGCGCCCGGGGCAGACCGGCATGGTGATCCTGGGCGACAACCTGGATGCCTTCGCGGTACGCGCGATGACCGCACGCTCGGCCGGCCGCAGCCTGGACCTGCAGTACTACATCTGGCACGACGACTTCACCGGCAACATGCTGCACCACGAAGTGCTGCGCGCGGCCGACCGCGGCGTGCGGGTGCGCCTGCTGCTGGACGACATGAACGTGCACGGCAGCCACTCGGTGCTGGCCGCGCTGGACAGCCACCCGCGGGTGGAGGTGCGCCTGTTCAACCCGACCCGTGCGCGCGAGGGCACGGTGATGCGCGGCATCGAGCTGCTGCTGCGCTTCTTCAGCCTCAACCGCCGCATGCACAACAAGATCTGGCTGGCCGACGGCCGGGTGGCGGTGGTCGGGGGACGCAACGTCGGCGACGAATATTTCGACGCGGCTGCCGACGTCAATTTCATGGACACCGACGTGGTCATCGTCGGCCAGGCCGCCAGCGAGGCCGAGGCGGTGTTCGACGCCTACTGGAACAGTGCCAGCGCAATCCCGCTGGAGGCGCTGGCGCAGGCGGAGGCCGGCGCCCTGGAGCGCGTCCGCGAAAGCCTGGATGCCGGCCTGCTTTCCACCCGCGCCGGGCCGTACCTGGAGCGGCTGGGCAGTTCGGAACAGGTCCGCGAGCTGTTGCAGGGCAAGCGCCGCGCCTACTGGACCGATCGCGCCACCCTGGCCTCGGATCCGCCTGAGAAGGCCGAGGGCGCCACGCCCGAACCGGACTGGATGACGCCGCTGCTCGTGTCGCGCATGGATGCCTCGCGCCGCGAGCTGAAGGTGATCTCGCCGTATTTCGTCCCAGGCGAGGCCGGGGTCGCGTGGTTCGAAGGCATGCGCAGGCGTGGGGTGGAGGTGGGCATCCTCACCAACTCGCTGGCCGCCAACGACGTGCTCGCCGTGCACGGTGGCTATGCCGGCTACCGCGCGCCGCTGTTGCGCGCCGGGGTGGAGCTGTACGAACTCAAGCCGCACGGGGCGGTGGGGGCGAGCCTGTTCGGCTCCAGCGGTGCCAGCCTGCACACCAAGGCGTACGTCGCCGACGGACGCCACGGCTTCATCGGCTCGTTCAACCTCGATCCGCGTTCGATGAACCTCAATACCGAGATGGGCCTGCTGTTCGAGCACCCCGGTGCGGCAGCCGAGCTGGAGGCGTTGTACGCCACCAAGACCTCGGCCAGCACCAGCTACCGGCTGGCACTGGACGACGGTGCGCTGCGCTGGCACGACGACGCGGCGCAGCCCCCGGTCACCTGGGAACGTGAACCGGAGGCAGGCGCATGGCAGCGCGCCGCCGCGCGGGTGATCGGCTGGCTGCCGGTGGAATCGCAGCTGTAGCCGTCGGCCGCGGGGCTCAGCCCGGGGCCAGCGCGGCCAGCAGCCCGCGCGCGGCATTGAAGCGGTCGGCCGCCTCCGGCAGTGGCAGGCGCACCTTGAGCTTGTCCGGGCCGTCCATCGAATACAGCTTGGGCTGCTGCTGGATCATGCGGATCACCGACATCGGATCCACCTTCGGCTTGGCCTCGAACACCAGGCGGCCGCCGTTCTCGCCCAGCTCCAGTTTGCGGATGCCCAGCGCGTCGCACTGCAGCTTCAGCTCGGCGATCGCGAACAGGTGCTTGACGGGGTCCGGCAGCAGGCCGAAGCGGTCGATCATCTCCACCTGAAGCTCGCGCAGCGCCTCGCTGTCGCGCGCACTGGAGATGCGCTTGTACAGGGTCAGGCGGGTGTGCACGTCCGGCAGGTAGTCCTCGGGGATCAGCGCCGGCACGTTGAGCACCACCTCCGCGCCGCGGATCTCCTCGCCGGCGTCCAGGTCCGGCAGCTTGCCCAGGCGGATGCTGCGCACGGCGCGCTCCAGCAGCTCGGTGTACAGGCTGAACCCGACCTCGGCCATCTGCCCGCTCTGGTCCTCGCCCAGCAGTTCGCCGGCGCCGCGGATCTCCAGGTCGTGGGTGGCCAGGGTGAAGCCGGCGCCCAGCTCGTCCATCGAGGCGATCGCCTCCAGGCGCTTCTCCGCGTCCGGGGTCATGGCGCGGCGGTCCGGCGGCACCACCAGGTAGGCGTAGGCGCGGTGGTGCGAACGGCCAACCCGCCCGCGCAGCTGGTGCAGCTGGGCCAGGCCGAACTTGTCGGCGCGGTTGATGATGATCGTGTTGGCGTTGGGGATGTCGATGCCCGACTCGATGATGGTCGAGGCCAGCAGCACGTTGAAACGCTGCTTCTGGAAATCCAGCATCACCTTCTCCAGCTCGCGCTCCGGCATCTGCCCGTGGGCCACGCCGATGCGCGCCTCGGGCACCAGCTCGGAAAGCTCGCGCTGCATCCGGCCCATGCTTTCCACGTCGTTGTGCAGGAAGTACAGCTGGCCGCCGCGCGACAGCTCGCGCTGGAAGGCCTCGCGCAGCAGCGCCGGGTCCCAGGGGGTGATGAAGGTCTGCACCGCCAGCCGGTTGGGCGGCGGGGTGGCGATGATGCTCAGGTCGCGCAGCCCGGCCATGGCCATGTTGAGCGTGCGCGGGATCGGCGTGGCGGTCAGGGTCAGCAGGTGGACGTTGGCGCGCAGCGCCTTCAGCGCCTCCTTCTGGCGCACGCCGAAGCGCTGTTCCTCGTCGACGATGACCAGCCCGAGGTCCTTGAACTTGACGTCCGGCTGCAGCAGGCGGTGGGTGCCGATGATCACGTCGATCGTGCCCTCGGCCACCTTCGCCAGCTCGGCCTTGATCTCCCTGGTGCTCTTGAAGCGCGACAGCACCTCGACCCGCAGCGGCCAGTCGGCGAAGCGGTCGCGGAAGTTGCGGTAGTGCTGCTCGGCCAGCAGGGTGGTCGGTACCAGCACCGCCACCTGGCGGCCGCCGCTGGCCGCGGCGAAGGCCGCGCGCACGGCGACTTCGGTTTTGCCGAAGCCCACGTCGCCACATACCACCCGGTCCATCGGCTGCGCGGACTGCAGGTCGCGCAGCACCGCCAGGATGGCGGCATGCTGGTCCGGGGTTTCCTCGAACGGGAAGCCGGCGGCGAAGCCCTCGTACATGGCGCGGTCGATGTCCAGCGCCAGGCCGGCCCGCGCATGGCGGCGGGCCTGGATCTCCAGCAGCTCGGCGGCCACGTCGCGGACCTTCTCCTGCGCCTTGCGCTTGGCCTTGGTCCATTGCTCGCCGCCGAGCGAGTGCAGGGGCGCGGTTTCCGGCGAAGCGCCGGAGTAGCGGCTGACCAGGTGCAGCTGGCTCACCGGGACGTACAGGCGGTCGCCCTTGGCGTATTCGATGTCCAGGAACTCGCCGGGCATGCCGCCGATGTCCATGGTCACCAGGCCGCGGTAGCGGCCCACGCCATGGTCCTCGTGCACGATCGGCGCGCCCTCGGTCAACTCGCCCAGGTCGCGGATGATCGCTTCCGGCTCGCGCCCGGCGCGGCGTGCGCGGCGTGGCTGGGTGGCCCGCTCGGGGAACAGCTGGCGCTCGGTGAGCACGGCCAGCCGCGGCTGGTCCAGCGCGAAGCCGTCCTCCAGCGGCGCCACGGCCAGGGCGAAGCGTTCGCCGCCTGCGAGGAAGGCCGGGAACCCGGCCACGGTGGCCGGCTGCAGGCCGGCGGCCTGCAGCACCTCCAGCAGCGCCTCGCGGCGGCCTGGCGAATCGGCCGCCACCAGGACCCGGCCCGGATAGCTGGCGATGAAGTCGCGCAGCGATTCGCCGGCGCGCTGGTGGTCGCGGCTGGCCACCGGCAGCGCTGGCGCCGGCTGGTCGCCCAGCGGCGCCGCATCGGCCACGTGGGGGTGGTCCGGTCCGCAGACCTCCACCCTCGAGCCGCGGTTCAAGCGCTCGCGCATGCCGTCCGGGGACAGGTACAGCGCATCCGGGGGCAGCACCGGGTGTTCGACGTCGTGGCGGCGCTGCTCGTAGCGGTTGCGGGTCTGCTCCCAGAACGCCGCCGCAGCCGCGCCGGTGCCATCGGCCAGCACCGGCAGCACACTGTCCGGCAGGTAGTCGAACAGCGTCGCGGTGGCGTCGGTGCCCTCGCGGCCCGGCGGGAAGAACAGCGGCAGGTAGTACTCGATGCCGGCCGGTGCGATGCCGGCCTTGAGGTCCTGGTAGAGCGCGCTGCGGCGGGTGTCCACGTCGAACCGCTCGCGCAGGGCGTCCATCACCCGGCCGAGGCTGGCCGGGTCCATCGGGGTCTCGCGTCCGGGCAGCATGTGCACCGAGTCGAGCCGGTCCAGCGAGCGCTGGCTTTCCGGGTCGAAGCTGCGGATCGAGTCGATCTCGTCATCCAGCAGCTCGATCCGCAGCGGCGCACGGGTACCCATGGGGTAGACGTCAAGCAGCCCGCCGCGCACGGCGAAGTCGCCCGGATCCAGCACCTGCGGCACGTTCCGGTACCCGGCCGCTTCCAGGCGACGCTTCTCCGCCTCAAGGTCCAGCCGCTGCCCGGCCTCCAGGTCGAAGCTGCTGCCGGAGATGTAGCGCAGCGGCGGCAGGCGCTGCAGCAGGGTCTGCACCGGCACCACCACGATGCCGCGCTCGAGCCCCGGCATGCGCTGCAGCGCGGCCAGGCGCTGGCTGACGATGTCCGGATGCGGGCTGAAGCGGTCGTAGGGCAGGGTTTCCCAGTCGGGGAACGGCACCACCGGCAGGTCGGCTTCGGCGCCCAGCAGGGTCAGCAGGTCGGACTCGACCTGGTGCGCGGTCTGGGTGTCGCGGGCCACGAACAGCAGCGGACCGGCATGGGCGCGCGCGGCGCGCAGCAGGTGCCAGGCCAGGGCCGAAGGCGAGGCGGGCGCGTTCCACCAGGCGCGGGCCTGGCCACGCCGGGGGAGCGGGGGATTGGGGGACACGGCTCGGGATGCGGACGACATGAGCCGGCCATTGTAGCCGCCGGGTGTGGCCGGCCCGTAGGCGGGGGCGGTGGCGCCCGGCCAGGAGGTCAGTGACGGCCCAGCTGCAGCACCACGCGCACCAGTCCGGCCGGGGCGCCACCGTCGGGCTCGGGCAGGAAGCCCATCGATCCGGCCAGCTCCAGCATCGGCACGTTGCTGGCCGGGATGTCGCCATACATGCGCTCCAGGCCGCGGCCGCGGCCCCACTTCACCAGCTTCTGCAGCAGGTGGCGGCCAAGCCCCAGGCCGGTGACGTAGCTGGCCAGCAGGATCGTGCACTGCGCCTGGCGGGTGCCGGGGACGCGGCGGGCCTGGCCCAGCCCGGCGATCATCGCTTCGCCCGGTGGCAGCGGCTCGGTGCCCACCAGCAGCAACTCGTGGCGCGGGTCCGGACGGGCGAGGACGGCGGCCGTCTCCGCGTCCAGGCCCCCGGCGCTACCGGCAAAACCGGCGCGTACCTCCTCCGGGCCGAGCAGGCCGAACACCGCATGCAGCGGGGCGGCATCCTCCGGGCGGATCGGACGGATCAGGATCGCCCGGCGGTTGGGCAGCACGAATTCCTCGTGCCAGGGGGGGAGCCGGTTGCGTGGCATGTCCCGATATTCCCACATCCTCCTGCACGTGGGGGAGGCGGGGGCGCTTGCTAGACTCCGGGCCCCCGGCAAAGGAGATTGGCCATGGCAGGCAGCGGAGACTCCACGCGCGCGATCTTCTTCGCGCTGGGCGCCAACCTGGCGATCGCCGCGGCCAAGGGCGTGGCCGCCTTCGTGACCGGATCCGGCGCGATGCTCGCCGAGACCGTCCACTCGCTGGCCGACTGCGGCAACCAGCTGCTGCTGCTGCTCGGGCTGCGCCAGTCCAGGCGGCCGGTCTCGCCGGAATATCCCCTCGGCTACGGCCGCGCGATCTACTTCTGGTCCTTCCTGGTGGCGGTGATGCTTTTCAGCGTCGGCGGCATGTTCTCGGTGTACGAGGGCGTGCACAAGCTGCGGCATCCCGAGCCGCTGACGCAGTGGTGGTGGGCTGCCGGCGTGCTGGTGTTCGCGATCGCCGCCGAAAGCGTCTCGATGCGCGCGTGCCTGCAGGAGGTCAACAAGGTGCGTGGCGGACGCTCGCTGTGGCGGTGGTTCCGCGAGAGCCGCCAGGCCGAGCTGGTGGTGATCTTCGGCGAGGACCTGGCGGCGCTGGCCGGCCTGGTCCTGGCGCTGGCCGCGGTGCTGCTGGCGGTGGCCACCGGCAACCCGATGTGGGATGCGCTGGGAACCATCGCCATCGGCGTGCTGCTGGTCGTGGTGGCGGTGCTGGTGGCCATCGAGGTCAAGGCGATGCTGATCGGCCAGAGCGTGGACCCGTTCCTGCAGCGTCAGATCAGCGAATTCATGGCCGGGCGCCCGGAGATCGCCGAGGTGCTGCACGTGATCACGCTGCAGCAGGGCGCCGACGTGCTGGTCTCCACCCATGCGCGGATGCGCCGCTCGCATGACGCGGCGGGCCTGCTGGAGGACATCGACCAGGTGGAGCGTGCATTGAAGCAGCAGTTCCCGGTGGTGCGCTGGAGCTTCTTCGAGCCGGAGGATGCCGGCCCGGCCGCGGCCTGAGCCGGGTCGCGGCGGGTGCTCAGCCGCCGGCTGACTCGCGCTTGAGCCACTCCAGCCGGGTCGAGGCGACCGGGTCGCCCAGGCGCTGCTGCAGGTAGGCCAGCGCCGGGGCGAGGGTCTCCTCCAGCTTCCATGGCGGGTTGAGCAGCGCCATGCCGCTGCCATTGAGGCGCAGGGGCGAGTCGTCCGGGCGGACCAGCAGCTCGGCCAGCAGCACCGAGCGGGCCGTGGAGGACGCGAGCTTGCGGAAGAACGGCTGCAGCGAGCGACGCTGCTTGACCGGATACCAGATGGCGATGCCCGCCTGCGGCCAGCGCTCCAGCGCTTCGCCCACCGCCTTCAGGACGCGCGGGTACTCGGCCTCCTGGGCCTCGTAGGGCGGATCGACCAGCACCAGCCCGCGCGCATAGCGCACCCCTTCCACCCGCGGCGGCAGCAGCGCACGGATGGCGTCGTAGCCGTCGCGCGCATGCACCGCCACCCGCGGATCGCCCGCGAACAACGCCTTCAGCGCCGTGGCTTCCTCCGGCTGCAGTTCGCAGGCGGCCAGCCGGTCCTGGGCGCGCATGGCCTGCGCGGCCAGCAGGGGCGATCCGGGATAGGCGAGCACGCCGTCGACCGGGTTGTTGGCGGCGACCGCGCGCAGGTAGCGGGCCACGGCCGGCGCGGCATCGTGTGGACGGCCCAGGGCCAGGACCCCGCCGGCCGACTCGCCGGTGCGCGCGGCGGCGCCGCCCTGCAGCAGGTAGCGGCCGCGGCCGGCGTGGGTGTCCAGCACGAAGAACGGGCTGTCCTTGCGCAGCAGGGCATCCAGCAGCGCGAGCAGCACGACGTGCTTGAGCACGTCGGCATGGTTGCCGGCGTGGAAGGCGTGGCGATAGTTCATGGGCGCAGCATAGCGGCCGCCCCGGGGCGCGACTATGCTTGGCCGATGCCGCCCGCACCGCTGATCCTCATCGTCGATGACGAGCCGGCCATCGCCGAGACCCTGCTGTACGCCCTGCGCACCGAGGGGCTGGACGCCGAGCATTGCCTGCTCGGGCAGCAGGCGGTGGACCGGGTGCGGGCCGGTGGCGTCGACGTGCTGGTGCTGGACGTGGGCCTGCCGGACATCGGCGGATTCGAGGTGTGCCGGCGGATCCGTTCCTTCAGCGAGGTCCCCGTGGTGTTCCTCACCGCCCGCGGCGAGGAGATCGACCGGGTGCTGGGCCTGGAGCTGGGCGCCGACGACTACGTGGCCAAGCCGTTCTCCCCGCGCGAGATGGTGGCGCGGGTACGCGCACGGCTGCGCCGGCGCCTGTCCGGTGAGGACCCGCCCTGGCAGGCACGCGGCGACTTCGCGGTGGACCGCACCGGCCACCGCATCCGCCACCGCGGCCAGCCGCTGGACCTGACCCGCTACGAGTACGCGCTGCTCGAGGCGCTGCTGCAGCGGCCCGGCGCGATCCTTACCCGGGCCCAGCTGATGGACCGGGCCTGGGACAGCGACGCGGCCAGCAGCGACCGCACCGTGGACACCCACATCAAGACCCTGCGCGCGAAGCTGCGCGCCGCCGGCGTGGCACCGGACCCGATCCGCACCCACCGCGGCCTCGGCTACGCGTTCGAGGCCTGAATGCGCCTGGGACTGCGCCTGTTCGTCGGCTTCTTCCTGGTGGTGGCGCTGTCGGCGTTCTTCGTGATGCGTGTGTTCGTCGACGAGGTCAAGCCGGGCGTACGCCAGGCGATGGAATCGAGCCTGGTCGACACCGCCAACGTGCTGGCGGTGATGGCGGCCGCCGACCTCAAGGCCGGGCGTATCGCCGAGGGCGGCTTCGCCCGCGACCTGGCGCTGGCGGCCGTGCGCGACCCGGGCGCGCGCATCTGGGACGTGGACAAGCACGGCGTCGAGCTGCGGGTCACGGTGACCGACGCGCGCGGCACGGTGGTGTTCGATTCGCAGGGGCGCGACCTGGGCCGCGACAACTCGCGCTGGAACGACGTGTACCGGACCCTGCGGGGCCGGTACGGCGCCCGTTCCAGCCCGGAAGGGCCCGGCGACCCGGAACAGACGGTGATGCACGTCGCCGCGCCGGTATTCGATCCGGAGGCGCCCGGGCGGCTGATCGGGGTGCTGACCGTGGCCCGGCCCAACCGCAGCATCGAGCCGTTCATCCGTGCCGGCGAGCGGCGCATGCTGCGCCAGGGCGCCTGGCTGGTCGGGCTGTCGGCGCTGGTGGCGATCCTGGTGACGGCCTGGCTCTCGCGCCGGATCGGACGGCTCGCCCGCTACGCCCGGGCCGTGGCCGCCGGCCAGCCGGCCCCGCCGCCGCCGCGCCAGCGCGATGAGATCGGCGACCTCGGCCAGGCGCTGGAGGACATGCGTCGCAAGCTGGAGGGCAAGGCCTACGTGGAGCAGTACGTGCAGTCGCTGACCCACGAGATGAAGAGCCCGCTGGCGGCGATCCGCGGCGCCGCCGAGCTGCTGCAGGAGCCGCTGCCTGATCGCGACCGCAAGCATTTCGCGGGCCGCATCCTCGAGCAGCAGGGACGCCTGACCGAGACCATCGACAAGCTGCTGGCGCTGGCCGAGGTCGAGCAGCACGGCTGGCTGCAGCGGCGCGAGCCGGTGGACCTGCGCGCCCTGCTGGAGGAGGTGGCGGCAACGGTCGATCCGCGCCTGGCGCCGATGCGGCTGCAGGTGTCAGGACCCGACACGCCGGTGCCCGCCCACGGCGACCGTTTCCTGCTGCGCCAGGCCCTGGCCAACCTGGTGGACAACGCGCTGGCCTTCGCCCCCGTTGGCAGCACCGTCGAGCTGGACCTGCGCCGCCACGACGGACAGGCGCAGCTGCGGGTCCTCGACCGCGGGCCGGGTGTGCCGGACTACGCCATCGCGCGGGTGTTCGAGCGCTTCTATTCGCTGGCCCGCCCCGGTACGGCCTCGCGCAGTTCCGGCCTGGGCCTGCCGTTCGTGCGGGAGGTCGCGCGCCTGCATGGCGGCCGTGCCTGGCTGAGCAACCGCGAAGGCGGCGGTGCCGAAGCCGGCCTGTCGCTGCGGCTGGACTGAGCGGCCGGCTTCACCTTCGCTTCAAACTGGCCCCATCACCGCCCCACGGGCCGCTTCCAGGATGCCGGCATATCCCTGGAAGGAGTGATCCGGTGACATCCCTGAAACTGCTGTTGCGCTTCGTGGTGGTTGGCGGCCTGGTCCTGCTGCTGCTGGTCCCGCTTTCGATGATCCGTGGCCTGGTGGAGGGGCGGCAGGCCCACCGCGCCGAGGCGGTGGACCGGGTCGCCCAGGGCATGGCGGGGCCGCAGCGGCTGGCCGGTCCGCTGCGGGTGGTGCCATGGACCGCGACCCACCTGGTCAACACAGGCGTTCCCGGCGGCCGACCCGAGCTGCGCCAGGAGACCGTCTCCGGCTACCTGCTGCAGGCGCCGCAGGCCCTGGAGGCGGCCGGCACGCTGGTCCCGGACGTGCGCCGGGTCGGGCTCTACGACGTGCCGGTGTTCCACTGGCAGGCGCAGGTCGAGGCGCGGTTCGCGATGATGGAGCTGCCGGTGGTGGAGGGGCGCCGGTATGGCGTCCCGTACCTGGCTTTCGGGCTGGGCGACGTGCGCGGCCTGGTCGGCACGCCGGTGCTCGAGGTGGATGGCGCACCGGTGGCGCTGCTGGCCGGCAGTGCCGACCTGGCGGGCCGCCTCGATGGGCTGCACGCACCATTGCCCGCATCGGCGGCCGACGCCGGAACGCTGCCGGCCACCGCTGCGGCCCTGCGCATGGAGCTGGCAGGCACCCGTTCGCTGGCGATCGTGCCCCTGGCCGACGCCAACCGCGTGGAGCTGCAGTCCAGCTGGCCGCATCCCTCCTTCGGCGGGCGCTTCCTCCCCAACCGGCGCCAGGTCGGGGATGCCGGCTTCGACGCCAGCTGGAACATCTCCTCGCTGGCCAGCGCCGCGCGCTCGCAGGTGCTGGGCTCGCTGCGTGACCCGGGAGCGGAGGGCCGTGGCGGCGCGGCGACGCTCGTTCCCGGCGACTGGGACAGCATCGGCGTGAGCCTGGTCGACCCGGTCGACGTTCACACCCAGGTCGACCGCGCCACCAAGTACGGCGTGCTGTTCGTGATCCTGACCTTCGTGGGCTTCGCGCTGCTGGAGCTGGTCGGTGGCCAGCGCATCCATCCGATGCAGTACCTGCTGGTGGGCCTGGCCCTGGCGGTCTTCTTCCTGCTGCTGCTGGGCCTGGCCGAACGCATCGATTTCAGCCGCGCCTACGTGGTGTCGGCCGCGGCGTGCATCGGCCTGCAGGCGGTGTACGTGTCCGGGGTGCTGCGCAGCGCGTGGCGGGCGGGGGTGTTCGCCGGGCTGCTGGCTGGCCTGTACGGCGCGCTCTACAGCCTGCTGGTGTCCGAGGACAACGCGCTGCTGCTGGGTTCGCTGCTGCTGTTCGGCGTGCTGGCCACGGTGATGCTGGTCACCCGGCGGGTCGACTGGTACCAGCGTGCGGCCAGCCTCGGGTGAGCAGCCCCCCGGGGCGCGGGCGGGTGCGCCCGCGCCCCGGGGGCAGGGGTTCAGCCCATCAGTTCGCGCGCGACGTGGTCGAAATGCTCCAGTGCCCGCGGCGATTCCGGGGCGCGACGCAGCGATTCGACCGCCGCGCCCAGGCGGCGCGCGCCGACCAGGCCACATCCGGCCTGCAACCGGTGCAGGCGGGCGCGCACGGCCATCGCATCGCCGCGCCGGGCGCTGGCGATCACTTCCTCTCGGGCCACCGGCAGTTCGTCAAGGAACATCCTGCGCAGTGCGCGCACGTTCTCCTGGTCGTCGTTGAGCGCGGCCGCCGCGGCGGCGTTGTCCCAGTCGGGCAGGGCGCCGGCGGACGCCAGCGCGGCCCGCACGGCCTGCAGCAGCTGGGTGCTGGGCATCGGCTTGACCAGCACCTCGCGGAAGCCCGCGCGCAGGGCCGGCCCGTGTGCCTCCGGATCGGCATGCGCGGTATGGGCCAGCGCCGGCGGCGGGTCGGGCCAGTGGGCCTGCAGCCGCTGCAGCAGTTCGGGGCCGGAGCCGTCGGGCAGGGTAAGGTCGATCAGCCACAGGTCGTGGCGTTCGCCCGTCCCGTGGGCCAGGGCCTGCTGCTGGGTGGCGACCAGGTCCACCGAGGCCGGGATGGCTTCGAGGACCGCGCGGAAATAGGCCTGGCTGATGCCGTCGTCTTCCACCACCAGGATCCGGGGTGCGGCGACGGACTTGATCGGGTCTTTCGATCCCATTGCGGCTGACTCCCTGTCGGCTGGGGCCATCCTAGCGCGTTGGCGCCCGGTGGCAACCGTGCCAGTTCACGGTTCGGACACCCGGTGGCCATTCCGGGATAATGCCGCCCCTCCGCCGTCCCGAGTTCCTGCGCCACGTGGCCCGAATCGACCGTACCCCGTTCCAGATCCGCATCTCCGACCTCAGCCACGATGGCCGCGGCGTCGCCCGCCGCGAGGACGGCAAGGCCGTGTTCGTCGCTGGCGCATTGCCGGGGGAACTGGTGCTGGCCGAGGCCACCGCGCGCAGCCGCCGCTTCGACGAGGCCCGCACCCTGGAGGTGCTGGAGGCCTCGCCGGATCGCGTGCTGCCCCGCTGCCCGCATTTCGGCACCTGCGGCGGCTGTGTGCTGCAGCACCTGGACGAAGGCCGGCAGATCGCCGCCAAGCAGCAGGTGCTGATGGAGAACCTGGAGCGGATCGGCAAGGTGCATCCGGGGCAGGTACTGGAGCCCCTGACCGCCGGCAGCTGGGGCTACCGCCGCAAGGGACGCTTCTCGGTGCGCCGGGTCAACAAGAAGGACAAGACCCTGGTCGGTTTCCGCGAGCAGGACCCGCGCTTTGTCGCCGACCTGCACGAATGCCACACCACCATCCCCGAGATCGGGATGAAGGTGGCCGCGCTGTCGGCCCTGGTCGACCGCCTGCAGGCGCGCGAGGGCATTCCCCAGATCGAGTTCATCGCCGGGGACGACGCCATCGCCCTGACCGTGCGCCACCTGGTGCCGCTGGGCGAGGACGACCGCGCCGCGCTGGCCGCGTTCGGGCGCGAGCACGGGTTCAGCATCTTCCTGCAGCCGAAGGGTCCGGACAGCGTGCAGCCGCTGGAGGAGCCGGCGCCCGAACTGGCCTTCCGCCTGCCGCCATGGAACGTGGAACTGGCGTTCCAGCCGCTGGACTTCATCCAGGTCAACGCCCGGCTCAACGAGAAGATGATCGCCCGCGCCCTGGAGATGCTGGACACCGCGCCCGACCACCGGGTGCTGGACCTGTTCTGCGGCCTGGGCAACTTCACCCTGCCGCTGGCCCGCCAGGTGCGCGAGGTGGTGGGCGTGGAGGGTGACCCGGGCCTGGTGGCCCGCGCCCGGCTCAATGCCGAGCGCAATGGCCTGGCCAACGCCCGGTTCTTCGCCGCCGACCTGACCCAGGACCAGCGCGGCACGCCGTGGATGCGGCAGGGCTTCGACCGGCTGCTGCTGGACCCGCCGCGCTCCGGCGCCGAGGAAGTGCTCAGGCAGCTGCCGCTGCAGGACATCGACCGCATCGTCTACGTCAGCTGCCACCCCGGCTCGCTGGCCCGCGATGCCGGCTTCCTGGTCAACGAACGCGGCTACAGGCTGGTCTCGGCTGGCGTCATGGACATGTTCCCGCACACCGCGCACGTGGAGAGCATCGCGCTGTTCCAGCGCTGAGGCCGCAGGGCAGGGGGCGAGGCCACGCCGTCCCCGCCGATCGGCGACAATACCCCACCCCGCCGCCGTGCCCGTTTCCATGTCCCGACTGCAGTTCCAGCTCCAGACCACCGATGGCGCCGCCCGCCGCGGCCGCCTGACCTTCCCGCGTGGAACGGTGGAGACCCCGGCATTCATGCCGGTGGGGACCTACGGCTCGGTCAAGGGGATCATGCCGGACCAGGTGCGCGCGCTGGGTGCGGAGATCATCCTCGGCAACACCTTCCACCTGTACCTGCGCCCGGGCCTGGACGTGATCGGCGACCACGGCGGCCTGCACGGCTTTTCGCGCTGGGACGGGCCGATCCTGACCGACTCCGGCGGCTTCCAGGTGTTCTCGCTGGCCCACCGTCGCAGGATCACCGAGCAGGGCGTGACCTTCGCCTCGCCGACCGACGGTGCCCGGGTGTTCCTGGGCCCGGAGGAGAGCATGAGGATCCAGCGGGTGCTCGATTCGGACGTGGTGATGATCTTCGACGAGTGCACCCCGTACCCGGCCACCGAGGACGTGGCCCGGCGCTCGATGGAACTGAGCCTGCGCTGGGCGCAGCGCTCGCGCGAGGCCCACGACGGGCTGGGCAACGACGCCGCCCTGTTCGGCATCGTCCAGGGCAGCGTCTACCACGACCTGCGCAGCCGCTCGCTGGACGGGCTGCAGGCCATCGGCTTCGACGGCTATGCCATCGGCGGCCTGGCCGTGGGCGAGCCGGAGCACGAACGCAACGCCATGCTCGAGCACCTGCACCCGCGGCTTCCGGCGGACCGGCCGCGCTACCTGATGGGCGTGGGCCGGCCGGAGGACCTGGTCGAGGGCGTGGCCCGCGGCGTGGACATGTTCGACTGCGTGATGCCGACCCGCAACGCGCGCAACGGGCACTACTTCACCTCGTTCGGCACGGTCCGGATCCGCAACGCGAAGTACGAGCGCGACCTGGACCCTATCGAGCCCGGCTGCGGCTGCGTGGCCTGCGCCGGCGGCTACACCCGCAGCTACCTGCGCCACCTGGACCGCTGCAACGAGATGCTCGGGCCGATGCTGGGCACCCTGCACAACCTCTGGTACTACCAGAAGCTGATGGCCGACATGCGGGCGGCCATCGCAGAGGGCCGGTTCGGGGCCTTCAGGCGGGATTTCTACGCCCGTCGCGGCGGCTGAGGGAAAGGTCACGGCGCCGGAGGCGGCTGGCCCATCCCGGGATGGGGCCCAGCGGGCGGGAACCACGGCGCGCGGAAAAGATCCAAGCCGCGCTTGCAATGGGGCCGGCTCGCCCCTATGGCATAATCCCCGGCTATTTTCAGCCTTGACAGGAACCACCGATGAGCGTCCTCGCCACCCTGAGCCCGACCGCCTTCATTGCCGCGGCCCCCGCGCCGCAGGGCGGCGGCTTCGGCATGCTGCTGTTCCCGATCGTCCTGATCGCGATCATGTACTTCCTGATGATCCGCCCGCAGATGAAGCGGCAGAAGGAGCACCAGGCGATGCTGGGCAAGCTGTCGCGCGGCGACGAGGTGCTGACCAGCAGCGGAATCGCCGGCGTGGTGACCGAGATCGGCGATGCGTTCGTCACCATCGAGGTGGCCGAAAACGTGCGCCTGCGGGTCCAGAAGTCCGCCGTCGGCAACGTGCTGCCCAAGGGCACCCTGAAGTCCGCCTGATCCGTCCGTCCCACCTTTGAGCGTGGTCCCGCGGGTCGGGGCCGCGCGGGGTTCCGCAATGCTCGAATTTCCCCGCTGGAAGTACCTGGTGATCCTGGTCGTGCTGGCGGTCAGCGTGCTGTACGCGCTGCCCAACATCTACCAGAACGACTACGCCGTGCAGATCACCGCCAATCGTGGCGCCTCGCTGGACCAGGCGCTGGGCGGGCGGGTCTCGCAGGACCTCGCGGCCGCCGGTGTCACGCCCAAGTCCGTGGCCGTGGAGGGCGACAGCCTGATGGTTCGCCTGGGCGACGCCGACGCCCAGACCCTGGCCGCCGACGCCCTGCGTCCGGCGCTTGGCGAGAACTACACCGTCGCCCTGAACCTGGCCTCCAACGTGCCGGACTGGCTGGAGCGCCTGGGCGCCCGGCCGATGGTGCTGGGCCTGGACCTGCAGGGCGGCGTGCACTTCGTGCTGCAGGTCGACCAGAAGGCGGCGCTGGAGAAGCGCGTGGACGCCTACGCCGAAGACGTGCGCGTGACCCTGCGCGACAAGCGCATCCGCTACACCGCGGTGGATCGCCGCCCCGACCACAGCATCGTGGTGTCCCTTGGCAGCGGCTCGGACCCGGGCCAGGCGCGCACCGAGCTGGCGCTGGCCATGCCGACCATGAACGTGGACGTGCAGGGCAACCGCCTGGTGGTGCGCGTCCCGGACGCCGAGCTCAACCAGATCGCCGGCTCGGCGATCGAACAGAACATCGCCACGCTGCGCAACCGCGTCAACGAGCTGGGCGTCGCCGAGCCGATCATCCAGCGCCAGGGCGAGGAGCGCATCGTGGTGCAGCTGCCCGGCGTGCAGGACACCGCCGAGGCCAAGCGCATGATCGGCGCGACCGCCACCCTGGAGTACCGCGCGCTCATCGAAGGCAATGCCGCCGACGCGGTCGCCAGCGGCCGCGTGCCGCCGGAGGCCAAGGTGTACTACCGCCGCGACGGGCGGCCGGAGCTGCTGAGCAAGCGGGTGATCGTCACCGGCGACCAGATGGTCGCCGCCACCAGCTCGGTCGACCAGAACGGCCTGCCGGCGGTGAGCGTCACCCTGAACAACGTCGGTGGCGACCGCATGTTCGACTTCACCAGCGCCAACGTCGGCAAGCCGATGGCGGTGGTGTACACCGAGCGCATCCCGCAGGTGACCGAGGTCAACGGCGAGGAGGTGCGCAGCTTCCGGGTCAAGGAGGAGGTGATCTCCGTGGCCAACATCAACGGCGTGTTCGGCAAGAACTTCCAGACCACCGGCCTGGAGAAGACCGAGGCCGACGACCTGGCCAAGCTGTTGCGTGCCGGCTCGCTGGCCGCGCCGATGGATTTCGTCGAAGAGCGAATCGTCGGCCCGAGCCTGGGCAAGGAGAACGTCCAGCGCGGCGTGACCGCGGTGCTTTACGCATTCCTGTTCACCCTGGTGTTCTTCGGCGTCTACTACCGCATGTTCGGCGTGCTGACCGGAATCGCGCTGCTGTTCAACCTGCTGATCGTGGTGGCGGTGATGTCGCTGTTCGGGGCCACCATGACGCTGCCAGGCTTCGCCGGCCTGGCGCTGTCCATCGGCCTGTCGGTGGACGCCAACGTGCTGATCAACGAGCGCATCCGCGAGGAGCTGCGCGCCGGCGTGCCGGCCAAGGCGGCCATCGCCAACGGCTACGAGAAGGCGTCCGGGACCATCCTGGATGCCAACCTCACCGGCATCCTCGCCGGCGTGGCGCTCTACGCCTTCGGCACCGGTCCGCTGAAGGGCTTCGCGGTGACCATGGTCATCGGCATCCTGGCCTCGATGTTCACCGCGATCACCGTGTCGCGCTCCCTGGCGGTGCTGGTGTACGCGCGCCGCAAGAAGCTCAAGTCCCTGGCCGTCTGAGGGAAGGAACCGGAACATGAAGATCTTCCCGCTGACCCTGATTCCCAACGACACCCGCATCGACTTCATGAAGATGCGCTGGGTCGCCATCGCGGTGGCCCTGGTGATGTTCGTCGGCTCCATCGCCGGCATCGCCCGCGGCTTCAACTACGCGCTGGATTTCACCGGCGGTACCGTGGTCGAGGTGCGGTTCGCCCAGAGCACCAACGTCGACCAGGTGCGCGAGCGCCTGGCCGGGGCCGGCTACGAGGGCGCCCAGGTGCAGAGCTTCGGCAGCGGCAGCGACCTGCTGGTGCGGCTGCAGCCACGGGACGGCCAGACCACCACCGACGCCAACAACCGCACTGCCCAGGAAGTGCTGGCCGCGGTGAGTACCCCCGACAACCCCGCCACCCTGATGCGGACCGAGTTCGTCGGCCCGCAGGTGGGCCGCGAGCTGGCCATGAACGGCCTGTACGCGGCGCTGTTCGTGGTGGTGGGTTTCCTGATCTACATCGGCTTCCGGTTCGAGTGGAAGTTCGCGGTGTCGGCGATCATCACCACCCTGTTCGACGTGCTGGTGGTCGCCGGCTATTTCGCCTGGAGCGGTCGCGATTTCGACCTGACCGTGCTGGCCGGCCTGCTGGCGGTGATGGGTTTCTCGATCAATGACACCATCGTGGTGTTCGACCGCGTTCGCGAGAATTTCCGCAGCCTGCGGGTCGAGCCGAACGAGGTCTTCAACCGCTCGATCAACCAGACCCTGTCGCGCACCATCATCACTTCCCTGGTGTTCTTCCTGTCGGTGTTCGCCCTGTACCTGTATGGCGGTGGCTCGCTGGAAGGCCTGGCGTTGAGCCAGATGATCGGCGCGGTGATCGGCACGCTGTCCTCGATCTTCCTGGCGTGCCCGCTGCTGACGCTGGGCGCCCTCAAGGTCACCAAGCAGGACCTGCTGCCCAAGGCGAAGGACGAGGAAGAGCTGGCCCGCCGGCCCTGATACGCGACTCTTGCCGCTCCGGAAAGAGCCGCCTTCGGGCGGCTTTTCTTTTGGTTGCCGCCAGGTCCGGTCGCGGCCGGTGATGCCGCAAGCTGCCGCTGCACGGCGTCCAGGCGGAAGGGAAAGCGGGCGGATGGCCCGGGCCATGGACCTCGCCGGCGGGCAACCGCATCGGCGGCACGCCCGGGCCCGCTTTGGCCAGCCAGCCGTCAGCTCCGTTCCGGGCTTGGCGTGGCCGGGCCGGGAAGCGGGACGGGTCGCGCGGCGACGCGCGGTGTTTCGACACGGGCAGACGGCTTCGTCCCATGGGTAGTGCCCGGCCGGACGAGGCGGGCCCAGCGGGGCCACGAACGCGACCGGAAGCGGAGCCGGCGTCCGTAGCCGGGGGCCCGGCGGCCACCCACAAAAAAGCCGCCCGCCCCGGAGGGCGGACGGCTGCATGCATGCCTCAGTTGAAGGCGGCGGCGTAGCCGGTGTTGGCCACCAGCTTCTGCAGCTCGTCCACCACCTTCAGGTTGCCGGCGATGATCTGGCGCGCCTCGGGGCCGCGCTCGTCCATGCGCGCGGCGTTGGCGCCGCGGAAATCGCACACCCGGCCGCCGGCTTCGCGCACCAGCAGCACCCCGGCGGCCACGTCCCACGCCTTCACGCCCGCCTCGAAGTAGGCGTCCATGCGGCCGCAGGCCACGTAGGCCAGGTCCAGTGCGGCCGAGCCGGTGCGGCGCACGTCCTCGGCCTGCACCAGCAGCGCGTCCACGCACTTGAGCTGGGCGCTGGCGCGCGCGCGCTCGCGCGGGGGGAAGCCGGTGCCGATGACGGTGCCGCCGAGATCCTTGCGTTCGGCGACGCGGATGCGCTTGTCGTTGAGCACCGCGCCGGCGCCGCGGCTGGCGGTGAACAGGTCGTTGCGGATCGGATCGAAGATCACCGCGTCCACCGGCTCGCCGTTCTCCACCAGGGCGATGGACACGCAGTAGTGGGGGAACCCGCGCAGGTAGTTGCTGGTGCCGTCCAGTGGATCGATCACCCACTGGAAGCGGGGGTTGCGGCCCGGCTGGTGGCCGCCTTCCTCGCCCAGCACGCCATAGTCCGGGTAGGCCCGGCGCAGCTCCTTGACGATCACCTTCTCGGCGTCGGCGTCCACCTCGCTGGCATAGTCCATGCGCTGCTTCTGCACCACGTTCAGGGCGTCGAGCCGGTTGATGTTGCGCAGCAGGACGTTACCGCCGAGGCGCGCAGCCTTGACCATGACGTTGACGGCGGGTTTGAGCATGGCGAAGGTTCCCGGAAAGGCAGGTGGGGCAGGGCGGGCGAAGGAAAAGAACATTCCGGCACGCGTGGCCGGTCGCGCAGTTTACCATCTGCACATGTCCGGATCCCCAACCACCGCCATCCCAGCCGCCGGCGCCGCCGGCAACATCCGCATCGTCCTGGTCGGGACGCAGCACCCGGGGAACATCGGCGCCGCCGCGCGCGCGATGAAGACCATGGGACTGTCGCGCCTGGTCCTGGTGGCGCCGGAAAAGCCACTGGACGAGGTCGCGTACCGCCGTTCGGCGGGTGCCGAGGACGTGCTGGACCAGTCGCCCGTGTACGCCACCCTGGCCGAGGCGGTGGCCGACTGCCGGCTGGTGCTGGGTTGCACCGCGCGCAGCCGGCGGGTGCAGCTGGAGCAGCTGGAGCCGGAGGCGGCCGCGCAGCGGATCCTGCACGGTGCCCTTTCCGGGCCGGTGGCGCTGGTCTTCGGGCGCGAGCGCACCGGCCTTACCAACGAGGAGCTGCAGCTGTGCCACGCATCGGTGCACATTCCCTCCGACCCGGCCTTCAGCTCGCTCAACCTGGCGGCCGCGGTGCAGGTGCTGGCCTACGAGGTCCGCCTGGCCGTGCTGGCCGCCGAGGGGCCGGGCGAGGCTCCGGCGACCGTGCCGCCGGATGCGCGCACCGCGTCGCATGAGCAGCTGGAGGGCTTCTTCGCCCAGTTGGGCCAGACCCTGGACGAGATCGATTTCCACAAGGGACGCGCGCCGGATTCGGCCATGCGCAAACTGCGCCGGCTGTTCCTGCGCACCGACCTGACCGAGCAGGAAGTACGCCTGTTGCGGGGCGTGCTCGCCGACGCCCAGCGCATGGCCAGGCTGGCCGCCGGCGGCGGCTGACCGCTGTCGCCACGGCCGGCTTTCAGCTAGGCTTTCACGGCCACAGGGGGAATGCGCGTTGTCGATGATGCCGATACTGGTCGCGTGGGGAACGCTGCCGGGCACAGGCCCGCATGGCCTGCTGCCGGGTGCGTCCGTGCCCGGGGCGCAAGGTGGCGTGCCGGCCGCGGCCGTGGACGGCAGGGCGGGCGGCGCATGAGGCTGCGCATGGGACTGCAGGCCCGCTTCCTGGCGTCGATGTCGCTGGTGCTGGTGGTGGTGCTGGTGCTGCTGGGCCTGTTGTTGCAGCGACAGCAGGTGATGCGCGAGGAATCCGAGGCGCTGAGCCGGGCGGCGATCCATGAGCTGATCGACGCGCACCTGCATGCACGCGCCCGCACCCTGGCGCTGCAGCTGGCGACCAGCCTGTCGCGACCACTGCACGAATCCGACCACGAGGCGATCGACGCGCTGCTGCAGGAGCAGCGCAAGGACGGCCTGGTGCGGTACATCCAGGTGTCCGACAGCCATGGCCGCATCGTCCGCGACACCGGGACCCCCGGTGGTGGCCCCGGCGTGGTGCTTGAGGACCCGGGCCTGCTGCTGGCCGAGGACGTGACGACCCGGGCCGACGCCGAGGTGTTCGAGGCCGCCGCGCCGATCCGACGCAGCGGCCGGCGCACCGGGCTGGTCCGCGTGGGCATGTCGCTGGAGGTCGCGCACCGGTTCGAGGAACAGAACGTCGAGCGCCTGCGTGCTCGGGTGGGTGAGCTGGCCCGGCGCCAGAACGCCTGGGTCGCCCTGCTGCTCGGCCTGCTACTGGCGGTGGGCGTGGGCATGGCGTGGTACGTGCAGCGCGTCCTGGTACGGCCGATCCGCGACCTTGCCGCGTCGGCCCGCCGGATCGAGGCCGGCGACTACGACGTGCAGGTCCCGGCCAGCACGCGCACCGACGAGATGGGCGAACTGGAGCGTGCGTTCAACCGCATGAGCGAGAGCGTGGCCCGCCACGACCGCGACGTGCGCCAGATCGCCTATACCGACGCGCTGACCGGCCTGACCAACCGCCTCGCGTTCCGTGAGGACCTGGACCACCGGCTGGCCCAGCTGCGCGGCTCCGGCCGCGAACTGGCGCTGCTGTTCGCCGACATCGACGACTTCAAGCGGGTCAACGACACCCTCGGGCACGAGGCCGGTGACGAGGCGCTGCTGCAGTTCGCCACCCGCATCCGCGAGGCGGTCCAGGCCCATGGGGGCGAGGGCGCGATGCTGGCGCGCTTCGGCGGCGACGAGTTCGTCATCCTGGTCGAGGCCGAACAGGCGCGGCCGCTGGCCACGCGCCTGGCGGAAGTGCTGGTCCGCGAGTTGCGGGTGCCGCTGGAGATCGAGGGCCGCCAGGTGTTCCTGGGCACCTCCATCGGCATCACCCTGTTCCCGGAGGACGCCGACAGCGCCAGCGCGCTGATGAAGAACGGCGACATCGCGATGTACCAAGCCAAGGTCGCCGGCAAGAACGGGTTCCGCTTCCACAGCCGCGCGATGGACCACGCGGTCGAGCGGCGCGCGCACATGGAGCAGGAACTGCGGGGCGCGTGGGAGCGCGGCGAGGTCAGTGTCGTCTACCAGCCGGTATGCCGCACGGCCGATGGCCGGGTCGTGGGCGCCGAGGCGCTGCTGCGCTGGCAGCATCCGGTGCTCGGTGCCATCGCCCCGTCTGCATTCATCGATGTCGCCGAGCAGAGCGGCCTGATCGACCAGCTCGGCCCGCGCGTGCTTCGCCAGGCGTGCATGGAGGCGGCGCGCTGGATCCAGGAGGCCGGCGACAGCCGCCTGTTCGTCTCGGTCAATGTCTCGCCGCGCCAGCTGCGCCATGGCGACCTGCCGGACATCGTCGCCGACTGCCTGCGCGAATCCGGCCTGCCCGCCGCCTGCCTGCACCTGGAGCTGACCGAGACGGCCCTGATCAGCGACGAGCTGCAGGCCGCGGCCCTGCTGGCGCGCCTGCACGGCACCGGCGTGAAGGTCTGGCTGGACGACTTCGGCACCGGTTTCTCCGGGCTGAGCCACCTGCGCCGGGTTCCGGTGGACGGCCTGAAGATCGACCGCAGTTTCATCGCCGACCTGCAGCGCGATCCGGACGACCTGGCCTTGACCACGGCGATCATCGCCATGGCCCACTCGCTGGGGATCACGGTGGTGGCCGAGGGCGTGGAGAAGCAGAGCCAGTACGCGCTGCTGGCCGAGCGTGGCTGCGACCTGGTGCAGGGCTACTGGCTGAGCCATCCGCTGGGGGCGACCGAGTTCGCCCGGCTGCTGGCCAGCGGCACCCGCCGCGACGTGACCCGCTAGTCGCTCAGCCGGCCGGGGTGCGGTGGCCGAGCCACTGGGCGGCCAGTTCGGCCAGTTCGCCCGAGACCAGGGCCACCCCGCCGATGGCGGCGGCCGACGCCAGCCACAGCACCACCAGCAGTGCGCCGTCGCGCTCGAGCAGCGCCAGCGCGAACAGCAGCAGCAGCCCGGCGAAGACGTAGTTGGTCATCGGGATCGGCAGGGCCAGCAGCAGGCCCAGTGCCAGCACCAGCACGCCGGTCAGGGCATTGGCCAGGCGGCTGGTGGTGAGCCCCTGCATGCGCGGGCGTACCAGCCGCTCCAGCCGGGCCAGCCACGGCGCGATCCGGCGGTGGAACCGCCCCAGGGTGCGTCGTCGCGGCCCACGGCGGCCGACGAAGCGCGGTACCCACGGCCGCACCAGTCCGGCCATCAGCTGCACGCCGATCAGCATCACCAGCGGGCCGGCGACCACGCCGCCGGCGCCCGGTACCGGGATGAAGCCCGGCAGGATGGCCACGAACAGGAACATGCCGAAGGCGCTGCGGCCCAGCCCGGCCAGCAGGCGGTCCAGCGGCAGCACTTCCTCCGGATCGCCTGCCTGGAAGGCTCCCAGCAGGCGCACGATGCCTATATGGCCGCCGCCGCTGCCCGCGCCGGCGTCAGACGGCGAGCTCATCGTCCTGCCCCGGCAGGCGGTTGAGCAGGAGCTTGTCGATGCGGGCGCCGTCCAGGTCGACCACCTCGATGCGCCAGCCGGCCCAGTCGAAGTGCTCGCCCACGTGCGGGATGCGGCCGAAGTGCGCGATGCACATGCCGGCGAGGGTGTGGTAATCGCCGTCCTCGGCGTCGGGTAGCGCGGCGCCGTCCATCAGCTCGCGCAGGTCCTCGGTCGGCAGCGTGCCGCCGACCAGCAGCGAACCGTCGTCGCGGGTCACCACCAGCGCCTCGCCGTCGTTGTGCTCCACCGCCTGCAGGCGGCCGATGATCGCGCCCATCAGGTCGTTGACCGTCACCAGGCCCTGGATCTCGCCGTACTCGTCCACCACCAGCGCCATCGACTGCTGTTCCTCGCGGAAGATCTCCAGCAGCTTCATGGCATGGGTCGATTCGGACACGAACAGCGTGTGGCGCAGGTCTCGGAACAGCCCGCCGTCCAGGCCGCCGGCATCCAGCAGCAGCGACTTGACCTCCAGCACGCCAGCGATGTCCGCATCGCTGTCGCGGAATACCGGATAGCGCGAGAAGCGGTTCTCGCGCATGACCTGGAGGTTCTCCTCCAGCGGCGCGTTGGCGTCCAGCCAGGCGATCCGGTTGCGCGGGGTCATCAGGCTGTCGGCGGTGCGGTCGCCCAGGCGCATGACCCGGTTCATCATGTCGCGCTCGTGCGCGTCGATCACGCCCTGCTCGTGGCTTTCGGCCACCAGCATGCGGATCTCCTCTTCGGAGATGGTGCTGACCTGGTCCTTGCCCAGGCCCAGGGCGCGCAGCACCAGCCGGGTGCTGTGCGAGAGCAGCCACACGAACGGAAAGGCGATGCGCGCCAGCCAGCCCATCGGGATGGCGACGATGCCCGCGATCTTCTCCGGCGCGGTGATCGCGAGCCGTTTCGGCACCAGCTCGCCGAAGATCAGCGTCAGGTAGGTGATCAGCGCCACCGCGATCAGCTTGCCGACGTTGTCCGCGTAGGTGCCCAGCGCCGGTACGGTCACCGTGAGCCACTGGGCGATCGCAAGGCCGATGGCCTCGCCGCCGAACAGGCCGGTCAGGATGCCGATCAGGGTGATCCCGATCTGCACCGTGGACAGGAAATTCTCGGGGCGTTCGGACAACGCCAGCGCCCTGGACGCACGCTTGCTCGCCTGCGCCTGCTGCTTGAGCCGGCTCTTGCGCGAGGTCATCACCGACATCTCCGACATGGCGAAGAAGCCGTTGAGCAGGACCAGGGCCAGTACGATCAGCAGTTCAGCCATGGCGGGTTATCCCGCGGCGTGCCTGGGAGTGCTGGAGGGAGGGCCGGGCCGTCGTGGCGCGGCAGGGGGAGGAAGTAGGGTCGTCGTCCATAGGGTGCGCCGTCGGCGCCGGGCGATCATAGCAAGGCCGCGCGCAGAGCGTCAGCGCCGATGCTGCGCTGCGGCAGTACCCGTGCCCCGCACAGGCTGTCATAATTCGCCCGATCGCCCGCCCGTCCCGAGGCGGAGGACAGTCTTCGATGTTCTCACTGCAGACCATTTTCGGCTCCGGCAAGCAGTTCTTCACGCTGCTGGACGAGGCGGCCCAGGCGGCCCATGACAGCACGACGGCGCTGTACGACATGATGAAGGCGGCCGATCGCCAGCCGGCGCTGGACGCCTTCAAGCTGGCCCGCCAGCGCGAACGCACGGCCTCGGAAAAGATCGGCCAGGCCCTGGTCGACAGCTTCATCACCCCGCTGGAGCGCGAGGACATCGAGGCGCTGGGATCGGCGCTTTACAAGATCCCCAAGCAGGTCGAGAAGTTCGCCGACCGCTATTCGCTGGCGACCCAGCACCTGGCCCACATCGACTTCGCCCCGCGCGCGGCGATGCTCGAGCAGGCGGCCGGCGTGGTGGTCGAGATGGTCGCCCAGCTGCGGCACATGAACCTGGACAAGATGACCGCGCTCAACGAGAAGCTGCGCTCGATCGAGAACGAGGCCGACCGGCTGATGCTGGAGCTGTACCGGGACATCTACTCCGGGCGCCTGGACCACCTGCAGATGTTCCTGCTCAAGGAGTTCTTCGAGATCCTGGAAAAGGCCATCGACCGCTGCCGCGAGGCCGGCGTGGTCGCCTACCAGATCGTGCTGTCCAACAGCTGATGGGCCCGGTCCGTTCTTCCGCGGGCCCGGTCCGCGGCGCGGCCGGTATCGGCCCGGCCGTGGCGGGCGCGCCATCCGCATCGCGCGCCGGCACGACCGGCATCGTCCTCCCGGCCGCTGGCGCCGCCGGGCAGGCAAGGAGCTCCTCATGCTGACCCTGGTCCTGGTCGTGATCCTGGCCGCGCTGGTGTTCGAGTTCATCAACGGCTTCCACGACACCGCCAACTCGATCGCCACGGTGGTGGCGACCAAGGTGCTGTCGCCGGGCGCGGCGGTGTCGCTGGCGGCGGTGATGAACCTCGTCGGCGCGCTGATGGGCACCGCGGTGGCGGCGACCATTGCCACCGGCATCGTCAATACCGAGGTGGTGGAAGCCTCTTCCCAGGTGATCCTGTGCGCCTTGCTGGGCGGCATCGTGTGGAACCTGATCACGTGGTGGTTCGGGTTGCCGTCCTCGTCCTCGCACGCCCTGATCGGCGGCCTTTGCGGCGCCGCGCTGGCGGCGGCCTCCAACGACTGGAGCGCGCTGATCTGGTCGGAGACCGTCGGCGACTGGACCAAGAACAAGGGTCTGATGTGGAAGGTCTTCCTGCCCATGGTGACCTCGCCCATCACCGGGTTCGTGCTGGGCGTGGCGATGATGCTGCTGCTGTGGGCGCTGATCGCGGGCATGTCCCGGGCCGGCGGCACGCTGCGCCGCCTGGCGCGCCCGCGCTGGGTGAATGCGTTCTTCGGCAAGGCCCAGATCCTGTCGGCCGCTTACATGGGGTTCGCCCATGGCCACAACGACGCGCAGAAGACCATGGGCATCATCGCCCTGACCCTGTTTGGCGCCGAGGCCGCGGGGACCCTGGACAACCTGCCGGCGTGGCTGGCGTTCCTGCATCCGGGCGAGGGTGACGGTACCCAGATCGCCATGTGGATCGTCATCACCTGCGCGATCGTGATGGCCGCCGGCACCGCTTCCGGTGGCTGGCGCATCATCAAGACGCTGGGCCACAAGATGGTCAAGCTGCACCCGATCCACGGTTTTGCCGCCGAGACCAGCTCGGCCACGGTGTTGACCCTGGCCGCGCACTTCGGCATGCCGGTGTCGACCACCCACAGCATCTCCACCGCCATCATGGGCGTGGGTTTTGCCAAGAACCCGCGGGCGCTGAAGATCGGCGTGATCGAGCGGATCATCTGGGCATGGATCCTGACCATCCCGGCTTCCGGCGGCCTGGCCTGGCTGTTCCTGCGCGGCATGCGCTCGATGGGCTGGGCCTGAGCCAGGCGCGCGGCAGACCGCTACCGAGGCCGCCCGCCAGGGCGGCCTTTTCCATGGTGGAGCGCACGCTCCGGCAGCGGCCGGCTATGCTGCCGCAATGAGTGGTTCCACTCCGGACAGCGCCGGCTCCATCCTTGCCGCGGTGCGGGCGATCCCGCGCGGGCAGGTGGCCAGCTACGGCGAAGTGGCGCGCCGGGCCGGCCTGCCAGGCCGGGCGCGCCTGGCGGCACGGATCCTGGCCGGCAACGACGATCCGTCATTGCCCTGGCACCGGGTGTTGCGTGCCGACGGTCGCATCGCCTTCCCGGAAGATTCCGCGGGCTATCGCGAGCAGTGCCGGCGCCTGCGCGCCGAAGGCGTCCGGGTGGAGCGCGGCCGGGTGCGCCGGGTGGCGGCGCCGCGGGAACAGCTGGACGCGGCGGTCTGGGGGCCGCCGCCGGGCTGAGCGCAGGTGGCATCGGCGTCCGGCCGCTATCATGGGGCCCCCTTCGCACGGAGCCGCGGATGTTCGCGCGACTGCCCCCCGTTACCCAGGCCCTGCTGATCGCCAACGTGGCCGTGTTCCTGCTGCAGGCGATGCTCGGCAATGCCACCTTCTCGCCGTTCATGCTGTGGCCGCCGCTCGGGTTCGACCCGTTCTCGCCGGGCCAGAGCTTCCAGCCGTGGCAACTGCTGACCTACGGTTTCCTGCACGGCGGTTTCGGCCACCTGTTCTTCAACATGCTGGCTGTCTACATGTTCGGCTCGCCGCTGGAGCAGACCTGGGGCCCGCGCCGGTTCCTGGCGTTCTACCTGATCTGCGTGGCCGGCGCGGGGCTGTGCCAGCTGCTGGTGGGCTGGTGGACGATGTCGGCCGGTGGGCCCGCGTACCCCACGGTGGGCGCATCCGGCGGTGTCTTCGGCCTGTTGCTGGCCTACGGCATGCTGTTCCCCAACCAGCGGGTAATGCTGCTGTTCCCGCCCATCCCGATGAAGGCGCGCACCTTCGTGATCGTGTTCGGCGCGATTTCGCTGCTGCTGGGGTTCACCGGCCTGCAGCCGGGCATCGCCCACTTCGCCCACCTCGGGGGAATGCTGTTCGGGTGGCTGGTGATCCGCTACTGGCGCGGCGAACCGCCCTTTGGCAGCCGCCGCCCGCCGCGCGGCCCCAGCCACCTGCGCCGGGTCAAGTAGCGGCGGGAGGCAGGACCAGTACCCAAAGGAAAGGCGCGGGTGACCGCGCCTTTCCAGTGTCTGCCGCCCGGATGGCGGTCAGCGCCAGACGCGCACCTGTTCGGCTTCGGTCCGCTGCATCGGCTGGCCTGCGCTGCAGCCGAAGGCCGCGCCGAAGGCCGGCAGGTTGGCCAGCGGCGCGTTGCCGCGCACGGCGCCCGGCGGGTGGATGTCGGCCAGCCGGCGCTCGGCCGCCGTGGCCGGGGTGACCTGCTGGCCCCACAGCTGCGACCAGGCGGTGAACAGCGCCTGCTGCTGTGCGGGCCCGGCAGCAGGCTGGACCCGGTTCCACGCCGCCACTGCCAGCTCCAGGCCGGCCAGGTCGGACAGCGCCTCGTCCTTGACCAGCTGGCCGTCGACCTTCGCGTTGGCCACGCCCGGGTAGGGGTAGCCCGCGTACTGCGTAGCCACGCGCTGGCCGAGCTGGGCCCAGGCGGCGCGGTCCTCGGCGGTCCACCAGCTGCGCAGCTGGCCTTGGGCGTCGACCAGCGAGCCGCGCGCATCCACCGCCCGGGTCAGCTGGTTGCCCACCAGGGCGCCATAGGCACCGAAGGCCATGGCCGGGTTGGCGGCATCGAACACCGGCGGCTGCAGCACCGCTGCGGTTGCGATCAGGCGGTTCTGGGCGATGTCATACGCCAGCGCCGGCTGCTGCGGCAGCACGTCCCAGCGACGGTCGGCGTTGCCCTTGCCGATGCGCTTCATCTCCTCGCGGTGGCGCCAGGTCGAGGCGATGAGCATGTTGCCGCCGAAGCTGCCGCGGCCCATCGGCTGCACGGTGTAGTCCACGTCGCGGCGCGGGGTGCCGATTTCGATCTTCAACGCCTCCAGCTTGGTGCGCGCCTCGGCCCGCGAGGCGGGGCTGAGCCAGGTGGCCTGGTCCAGCGCGGCGATCTGGGCCTGGCGCACGGCGTCGGCCACGCTGGTGGCACTGCGGCGCGCGTCGGCGCTCAGGTGGCGGGCGGCGTACTCGCGCCCCAGCATCGGCCCGGCCGCGGTGTTGATCGCATCCAGCACCTGCTCCCAGCGCGGGGCCTGCGCGGCCTCGCCGGCAAGGACCTGGCCGCGGAAGGCGAAGCTGGCATCGCGGAAGCTGCGCGACAGGTACGGCGCCATCGCATCGCCCACCCGCCAGCGCAGGTACGCCTTCCACTGTTCGGCAGGAAGCCGCGCGACCATGCCGTCCAGCTCGGCGAACAGCGCCGGGTCGGGCAGCGAGACCAGGTCGTCGCGCACGCCCTGGGCATCGAGGAACTTGTCCAGCTGCAGGTTGCGGTAGCTCTTGACGACATTGGCCACCGGCACCGGCACGTAGGTGCGGAACGGGTTGTTGAGGTCGGCCACCGGCTGGGCGCGGCGGGCAATGGCCGTTTCGATGTCGATCACCGCCTGCACGTCGGCATCCAGCCGCGCCGGCGCGGTCCCGGTGAGGGTCAGCACCTGGCGCACGTAGTCGCGGTAGCGCGTCATCAGGGCGCGGGTGTCGGCGGTATCGCGGGTGTAGAAGGCCGGATCCGGCAGGCCCATGCCGCCCTGCATGAAGTAGCCGATGTGGCGGTCCAGCGCTTTGAGGTCCACGTCCGGGGCGAAGTTGAAAGCCACCGGGATGCCGACCTGGTGCAGCGCGGCGATGGCCGCCGGCACGTCCTTGGCGCGCTTGATCGCATCGATGCGCGACAGCAGCGGGGCGATCGGCCTGCTGCCATCGGCTTCCACCGCCGCCTCGTCCAGGCCGCTGGCCCAGAAATCACCCAGCCGCTTCTGCACCTCGTTCTGCGGCGTCTGCATCGCCGCCTGCAGCAGCTCTCGCTGCTGGTGCCTACTGCGCTCGGCCAGCTGGCCAAGCACGCTGATGGCATCGCTGCCCGGCGGCAACGGGTTGGCGGCCAGCCAGGCCGCGTTGGCCTGGGCGTGGAAATCGGTGCACTGCGGCGGCACCACCGGCGGCGCCGGGGCACGCTTGCGCTGCGCATCGGCATGCGGAGCGGCGAGGAGGGCGGACAGGCCGAAGGCCAGGGCGAGGACGAGCGGGCGCGGCGTGGGCGTCATCTGCACGGACGGGTTGGAAAGGTGGCCGGAGTGTAGCGTGCCGGCACGCGGGCAAGGTGCCGCGCCCCGCGAAGTGGACCGCATGCGGTTGCGCGGTTCCGGCGTCGCGGCAGCCGACCGGAGCGGCACGGGCCGCCGCCGTGCGCGCGCCCGAAAGAAAGGGGCCCGGCATTGCCGGGCCCCGTGTCACGCATCCATACCGGCCGGACTTACCAGATCACGACCTGGGCATCGCCCTGGCGGACCATGGGCGAACCCGCTTCGCACTTGAACGCCGCGGCGAAGGCCGGCAGGTTCGACGGGGCGCCGATGGCGCGGAACTCGGCCAGGGCATGCTCGTCGGTGGCCAGGCGGGTCTTCTGCTCTTCCGGGGTGAAGTTGCGGCGCCACACCGTGGCCCAGTTGAGGAAGAAGCGCTGGTCGCGGGTCAGCCCGTCGGTCATCGGGTCCGGGGCGTCGCCGGCGGCGGCCTTCATCGCGTCATAGGCCGTGGCCAGGCCGCCCAGGTCGGCGATGTTCTCGCCCAGGGTGTGGCGCCCGTTGAGCTTCTGGCCATCGGCGGTGGTGTAGCCGTCGAACTGCGCCACCAGCTTGCCGGTGCGGGCGGCGAAGCCCTCGGCGTCGGCGGGGGTCCACCAGTTCTCGAACTTGCCCGTCGGCCCGAAGCGGCTGCCCTGGTCGTCGTAACCATGGGTCATCTCGTGGCCGATCACCGCGCCGATGCCGCCGTAGTTCATCTCGTCGGTGGCCTGCGGGTCGAAGAACGGCGGCTGCAGGATCGCGGCCGGGAACACGATCTCGTTCTGCAGCGGGTTGTAGTAGGCGTTGACCATCTGCGGCGGCATGCCCCATTCGGTCTTGTCCACCGGCTGGCCGATCTTGGACAGGTTCCAGCGGTAGTTGTATTCCTGCGCGGCCAGCACGTTGCCGATGTAGCTGTCACGGCCGGTGGCCAGGCCGTCCCAGACGCGCCACTTGTCGGGGTAGCCGATCTTGGTGGTGAACGCCGCCTGCTTGGCCAGCGCCTTCTGCTTGGTGTCGGCGCCCATCCACTCCAGGTTCCCGATGCGGGCCTTCAGCGCGGTGCCGAGGTTGGCGACCAGCGCCTCCATCTTGGCCTTGGATTCGGCCGGGAAGGCCACGTCCACGTACATCTGGCCCAGCGCCTCGCCAGCCTGCTCGTTGATCGTGCCCAGCACGCGCTTCCAGCGCGGCTTCATCTCCTTCTGGCCGCGCAGGGTGGCCGAGTAGAAGTTGAAGTTCTCCTGCACGAACGGATCGCTCAGGTACGGCGCGGCGCCATCGACGGTATGGAAGCGCAGGTAGGCCTTCCACACGCCCGGGTCGGTGTCGCCCAGGGCCTTGTCGACGGCCTTGTGGAAGTCCGGGGTGGCCAGCGAGAACATCGTCGGCGCGGCCACGCCCTGGGACTCGAAGAACCTCGACCACGGGAAGTTCGGCGTCAGCGCGTCGGCGTCGGCCAGGCTCACCGGGTTGTAGTACAGCGACACATCGCGCGACAGGTCCTCACGCGACTTGGAGGCCTTGGCCAGGCGGGTCTCGAAGGCCATCACCTGCCTGGCCTGTTCCGCGGCGGCGGCGGCATCGACGCCGGACAGCTCCAGGATGCGCGCGATATGCGCGACGTACTTCTCGCGGATGTCCTGCTTGTCCGCGTCGGTGTAGTACTTGCTGTCCGGCAGGCCCAGGCCGCCCTGCATCGCGTAGGCGATGTTCTGGTCGGGGTTCTGGAAGTCGGCCTCGGCGCCGAAGCCGAACAGGAAGTTGCCGCCCTTGGCCGCGCTGGTGCGCAGGTACTGGGCGATGGCGTCCTTGTCGGCCAGCGCATCGATCGCGGCCAGTTCAGCGGCCAGCGGCTCGATCCCCTGGGCGTTGATCTTCGCCTCGTCCATGCCGGTGGCCCAAAGGTCGCCGACGATCTTCTTCACGCCGGTGGCGGCGGTGTCGTCCCCGGCCTGCTCGGCCAGCTGCCGCTGGATGGCGTTGGAGCGCTCGTCGAGCATCTCGAACGCACCCCAGCTGGTGCGGTCACCCGGGATCGGGTTGGCGGCCAGCCACTTGCCGTTGGCGTAGCCGGCGAAATCGGTGCAGGCCTGCCTGCTGTGGTCCAGGTCGGCCAGGGCGAAGCGGTTGACCGGCGGCAGCTTGCTTTCGTCCAGGGTCAGCGCCGGTGCGGCGGCTTGGGCGGGGGCCGTCGCCGCCGGCTCCTCCTTGGAGCAGGCGGTCAGTGCCGCGGCAACGGCCAGCGGCAGCAGCAGGGCATGGGTCTTGCGGTTGTTCACGTTAGGGTCTCCGGCCACAGGGGCGCGCGTTGGCCCCGGGAGCGGGGCAGTGCCCCGACTGTACGCCCGCGTGCGCTGGCCGGGGGACTGCCGGAGGTCATGCGTGCACAATGACCTCGCACCTACGGGAGACCGCATGGACATCGAGTTCCACGGGGCGGCCGGAGGGGTGACCGGCTCGATGCACCTGGTCACCGCCGCCGGGCGCCGCATCCTGCTGGATTGCGGCCTGGTCCAGGGCAGTGGCCAGGCCGAGGCCGCCAACGCCGCGCCGTTCCCGTTCGATCCGGCCGGCCTGGACGCCGTAGTGGCCAGTCACGCCCACATCGACCACGTCGGGCGCCTGCCACTGCTGGTGGCGCGCGGTTTCCGCGGCCCGGTGTGGTTGCAGCGGGCCACCGCCGACCTGCTGCCGGTGATGCTGGAGGACGCGGCCTCGCTTGCGGCTTCCGAAGCGGAGCGCGCCAACCGCCGGCGCCGGCCGGGCGAGCCGGCGCGGGTCCCGCTGTTCGACCTGGCCGACGTGGCGCGGGTGCTGGAACTGCTGCAGCCCCTGGACTACGAGGCCCGCACCACGATCCTGCCCGGGGTGGAGCTGGCCCTGCGCGATGCCGGCCACATCCTCGGCTCGTGCATCGTCGAGCTGTGGGGGGACGGTCGCAAGCTGGTGTTCTCCGGCGACCTGGGCCCGAAGGGCACGCCGATCCTGCGCGATCCCGCCGCCATCACGGAGGCCGACCTGGTGGTGATGGAGTCCACCTACGGTGACCGCGACCACCGCGAACGCGCCTCCACCGTGCAGGAGCTGGGCGAGGTGTTCGAGCATGCCTGGCGTGAGCGCGGTACTGTGCTGATCCCGGCTTTCGCCGTGGGCCGCAGCCAGGAGTTGCTGTACTGGTTCGCCCGCTACTGGAGCGAATGGAACCTCGAGCGCTGGCGGATCTTCCTGGACAGCCCGATGGCCGGCAAGGTGGTCGCGGTGTACGAGCGCCACCACGAACTGTTCGACGAACAGGCATGCCAGGTGTGGCGGCAGAAGCCCTCGCCGTTCCGCCTGCCGAACCTGCATTACACCGCCAGCACCCCGGCATCGATCGGGATCAATGCCGTCGAATCGGGCGTGATCGTGATCGCCGGCTCGGGCATGGCCAATGGCGGGCGCATCCAGCACCACCTGCGCCACCGCCTCGGGCGCCGCAACACCCACGTGGTGTTCGTCGGCTACCAGGCCGAGGGCACCCTGGGCCGACACCTGGTCGAACGTGCGCCATGGGTGCGCATCCATGGCCATGACGTGCGGGTGGCGGCGCAGGTGCATACCGTCGGTGGCCTGTCGGCGCACGCCGGCCAGCGCGGCCTGATGGCCTGGTACCGGCAGTTCCGTGACACGCCCCCGGTGGCACTGGTCCACGGCGAGGACCGTGCCCGCGAGGTGCTGGCCGGGGAGCTCGGGCGCCAGTTCGGTGCCCGGGTCGAACTGCCGCAGCCGGGCACGCGCCTGGTGGTCTGACCGGGCCTCGCCGGTGGTATACCTGCGGCATGCGCAAACACGACACACGATGCGACGTGCTGCTGGTCGGCGGCGGGCACAACGGCCTGGTCTGCGCGGCGTACCTGGCCCGCGCCGGGCTCAAGGTGACCGTGCTCGAGCGCCGTGGCGTGGTCGGCGGCGCGGCGGTGACCGAGCAGTTCCATCCAGGCTTCCGCAACTCGGTAGCCTCGTACACGGTGTCGCTGCTGCAGCCGAAGGTGATCGACGACCTGGACCTGCACGGCCACGGCCTGCGGGTGGTGCTGCGCAGGCATAACAATTTCCTGCCGCTGCCCGATGGCCGTTACCTGCTGACCGGGGCGGGCCGCAGCGCCGTCGAGGTGGCGAAGTTCTCCCGGCGCGACGCCGAGGCGCTGCCAGCGTACGAGGCGCGGCTGGACGTCATGGCCGACGTGCTGCGCGCGCTGGCGCTGCAGGCGCCGCCCAACATCACCGACGGCGGCTGGCTGCAGGCCCTGCCCGAACTGCTGCGCGGCGTGCGCGTCGGTCGACGGCTGCACGCGCTCGACCCGGCCCTGCGCCAGGACCTGCTGGACCTGTTCACCATCTCCGCGGCCGAGTACCTGGACCGGTGGTTCGAGAGCGAGCCGGTCAAGGCGCTGTTCGGCTTCGACGGGGTGGTCGGCAACTACGCCAGCCCCTACGCCCCGGGCACCGCCTACGTGCTGCTGCACCACGTGTTCGGCCAGGCCAACGGGGTCAAGGGCGCATGGGGGCATGCCATCGGCGGGATGGGGGCGATCACGCAGGCGATGGCGGGGGCCGCCCAAGCGGCCGGCGCGGAGATACGCACCGGGGAAGGGGTAGATCGGGTACTGGTCGAGGGCGGACGCACCACGGGTGTGGTCACCTCGGCCGGCGAGACCCTGCGTGCCCGGGCGGTCGTGGCCAACGTCAACCCGAAGCTGCTCTACCAGCAGTTGCTGCCGCCGGCGGCAGTGCCGGCGGCCACTGCCGATCGCATGCGCCACTGGCGCTGCGGCTCCGGGACCTTCCGCATGAACGTGGCGCTGTCGCGACTGCCGGATTTCAGTGCGCTGCCGGGGGCGGGCGACCACCTCACCGCCGGCATCATCCTGGCGCCGAGCCTGGATTACATGGACCGCGCGTGGCGCGACGCACGCCAGCACGGCTGGTCACGCGAGCCGATCGTGGAGATGCTGGTGCCCTCGACCCTGGACGACTCACTGGCACCCCCGGGCATGCACGTGGCCAGCCTGTTCTGCCAGCACGTGGCCCCGCAGCTGCCCGACGGCCGCAGCTGGGACGACCACCGCGAGGAGGTGGCCGAACTGATGCTGGCCACCGTCGACCGCTTCGCGCCGGGTTTCTCCACCTCGGTGCTCGGGCGTCAGGTGCTGTCGCCGCTGGACCTGGAGCGCGAGTTCGGACTGGTCGGCGGCGACATCTTCCACGGCGCGCTGAGCCTCAACCAGCTGTTCTCGGCGCGGCCGATGCTCGGGCAGGCCGGCTATCGCGGCGCCATTCCGGGGCTTTACCTGTGCGGGTCGGGCACCCATCCCGGCGGCGGCGTCACCGGTGCCCCGGGGCACAACGCGGCGCAGGTGGTGATCGCCGACCTGCGCTGAGCGGCGGCAGCTGCCAGCGCGCCGGCGGCGTCAGCCACCCAGGCCGGACCCAGCGCCGTACATCCGCCCCAGCGCCAGTGCCAGCGGGTAGGGGCCGGGATCGTCGCGGTTGCTGAGGACCACCACCGCCAGGCGCTGCCCTGGCCAGCGCACGATCGCGTTGCGGAAGCCGATGCTCTCGCCGCTGTGCCAGGTGGTGTCGCCATTGAGCCGCCAGCCGTAGCCGTAGCGGGCCACGTCCACTTCGCCGGTGGCGACATGGCCGGTGAACATCAGCCCTCGCCAGGGCTGGCGCAGCAGGCGGTCATCCTCCAGTGCCGCATTCCAGCGGGCCAGGTCGTCGATGCTGGAATAGATGCCGCCGTCGCCGAGTACCGCGCTGGTCCGGTCCTGGTCGGTACGCACCCAGGCACCGTCGACCCGGCTGTACCCCCAGGCGCGGTGGGCAACCAGGTCCAAGCCATCGCGGTGGGCCACGCTGCGCCCCATTCCCAGCGGCGCGAAGATGCGTTGCCGGAGGAAGGTGGCGAACTCCAGCCCCGATGCCCGCTCGACCACCAGCGCCAGCAGGGCATAGCCGCTGTTGCTGTAGCGGTAGCCGCGGCCGGGCGCGAAGTACGTCCAGTCCAGGCCGGCGAGGATGGCCAGCACGTCGGCGTCGTGGACCTGGCGGTCCACGCCGGCGGGCAGGTGGTCCTCGTAGTCCGGCAGGCCCGAGGTGTGCGACAGCAGCTGGTGCACGGTCACCGCTGCGGCGGACGGTGGCAGCGATGGCAGCCAGCGCGACGCGCGATCCTCCAGCGCCAGGTGGCCTTCCTGCGCCAGCAGCAGGACGGCCGTGGCGGTGAACTGCTTGGTCACCGAGGCAAGGCGGTAGCCGGTACGCGGCGTGGCGGCGACGCCGGCTTCCAGGTCGGCCATGCCCCACGCCCGGCGCAGCACCTGGCGGCCATCGCGCATCACCAGCACCGACGCGCCCGGGACCTGCCCGTCGTAGTCGCGCAGCAGCGCCTGGACCACCGACGGCACCTCCAGGCGGTCGGACGCGGCATGCGGGGTCAGGGCTGGATGTTGTGGCATCGACTCGGGTCCGGGGCGGGCATGGCGGCCGGGCGTGGGAGACCCCCAGGCGGCCGGCGGCCGGCGGCCGGCGGGCAGGTCAGGCCGCGGCCTGCTCACGGAGCTGGCGCGCACGCCCGGCACCAAGGTAGCCGATGATCGCCCGGCGCATCAGGTACAGCAGCGGGATCAGCGCGATCGCGCACAGCATCTTGTATGCATAGTTGAGCGAGCTGACCGCAAGAAACAGCGATGTCGGCCACTTCTGCGGGCCGAGCACGAAGGCGATCCAGATCACCACGAAACTGTCCACCAGCTGCGACACCGCCGTGGAGCCGGTGGCGCGCAGCCACACATGGCGCTCGCCGGTGGCCCGGCGGATGCGATGGAACACGGTCACGTCGATCAGCTGCCCGACCACGAACGCCACCAGGGAGCCGGCGATCGTCCAAAGTCCCTGGCCGAACACCGCCGCGAAGGCGGCCTGGTAGTCGGGCACGCCCTGGGCCACGGCAGCCTGGCGCCACCAGCCGGCCGGCGCGAGCGAGATCGCGGCGAACGCGAACAGGAAGCCGTAGCAGATCAGCCCGGCGGCCAGCCAGGAGATGAAGCGCACGCCGCGTCGGCCGAAGAACTCGTTGATGGTGTCGGTCATGATGAACACCACCGGCCAAAGCAGCGTGCCGGCAGTGAAGCTCAGCGAACCGGTCTGGCCGAACAGGTTCCACTCCAGCGGCGCCACGCCGAGGGTGTCCTCGAGCGCGAAGATCTTGACCCCGATGAACTCCGCCAGCACCGCGTTGGCGCAGAAGAACGCCGCCAGCACGATGAACAGGCGCACCGCACGGTCGTCCAGCACGCGTGCGGCCGGCACGCTCACACGCGCTCGCCGGAGCGGGTGAACGGAATGCTGTCCGGCGCCACCGCGCCGCCGGAAATGATGAAGCCCATCGCCTGGTCCACGGTCCAGTCGGTCGGGGTCAGCAGTTCCACCGGCACCACTTCCAGGTAGCCGGAAGTGGGGTTGGGGGTGGTCGGTACGTAGACCGCGGCCAGTTCGCGGCCGGTGCCTTCCTCGTGCAGCACCCGGGTCACCAGGCCGATCGATTTCATGTCGCGGTGCGGAAAGTCGATCAGCACCACGCGCTGGGTGCTGCCGGGCTTGGTCTGCAGGATGTCCAGCAGCTTGCGCGCGCTGGTGTAGATCACGTTGGCCAGCGGCACCCGCGCGATCACCGCCTCGAACCAGCCCAGCAACCGCTGCCCGACCACGCGCCGCGCCAGCGCGCCGACGCCCAGTATCACCAGCATCGTGGCCAGCAGGGCGATGGTGTTCTGCACCCACAGCGCCTGCACCCAGCCCAGGTAGCCGGGGAAGGACGCGGCGATGCGCTGCGACAGCGGCACCACCCATGGGCTGCTGATGCCCGACAGCAGGACGAAGACGAACTTCACCACCACCCAGGTCAGCCACAGGGGCAGCAGGGTCAGCAGTCCGGTGATGAACAGGCGTTGCAGGGAGGTGCGCTGGTGCGCATGGGGGTCGTGGGACATGCGGCGATTGTAGCGCCGGTGGCTGCTATCCTGCGGCCCGGCAAGGGATGTCGACGGGGGTCGCATGGTCCGTTTCCTCAAGTGGTTGCTGGCAGCTGCGGCGGTGGTCGTGCTGGGCGTGGCCGGGGCATATGGGGTGTCCCGCGCGATGGGCCCATCGGAGCTCGAGCGCGAGGCGCTGGCCCTGATCGACGCGTCGCCGGCACCGCCGGCGCGCGACGGATTCGCCGCGCTCTACACCGCCGCCCATGACGTGCCAGAAGCCGCGCAGGCGAACCTGCTGGAGGAAGACGTGCGTCGCCTGGCGGCGGCCCCGCTCTCCGCGGACGGCGCCAGCGACTGGAGCAGCCTCCTGCAGGAGCGCCGGTCGCTGGTGGATGCGCGCGCCGACGACCCGGCCTGGTGCAACCTGCGCGCCACCTGCCTGGCGACGGTGCGCAGCGCCCGGGACGCCTACGCCGGGTTGCTGGAGCGCCATGCCCGGCTGCTCGATCGCGCCGAGGCGCTGCAGGGATACGACGGGTTTCCCAATCCCTTCCCGTCGCGCCTGGACACGCCGATCCCGTCCTACCAGGTCTTGTTCCGGCTGACCACGCGGACCGCCTGGCGCTTCGCCCAGGGCCAGGTGGACCAGGCGCTGGCCGATGCGTGCAGCGATGTGGCGATGGGACGGCGCATGATCGACGCCGGCGATTCGCTCATCGGCAGCATGGTGGCCGCCGCCCTGGTGCAGGGCAACGCCCAGCTGCTGGCGCAGATGCTGGCCGAGCTGCCACGCGACCATCCATTGCCCGGCCAGTGCCACCACGCGTTCGAGCGGTCCCCGGCGCTGGACCAGGGCGTGTGCCGGACGATGCTCAGCGAAGGCCGCTTCATGGCCGGGGGGCTTCGCAGCCAGGGAGGTTCGGCGGCGTCCGCGGCGGGCGTGGCCGGCGAGGTGCCGTCCTGGATGGCCGGCGCCCTGTTCGATCGCGAAAAGTCGGCCGCCAGGGTGGCCCCGACCTTCGCCTGGTATTGCGGTGACGAGGTCCGCCAGCTGCTGGCACAGGACAAGCCGCTGCGCGCACCACCCCTGCCGCCGTCGCGCCGCTCGCTGGCCTGCCTGTCCAACCCGGTCGGCTGCATCCTCGCGGACATCGCCCACCCGGCCTACGGCGACTACGGCATGCGCCTGCAGGACACCGATGCCCGGCTGCGGACCATGCGCACGCTGCTTTGGCTGCGCGACCAGGCCGGACCGGTCGACGCGTCCACCCTGGGGCGTGTCCCCGCCGCGCTGCGCAGCGAGGCGCGCCCGTTCCGGCTCGACCCGCAGGCCGGAACCCTCGCCACGCCGGTGTACTCGGCCGCGGGGCGCGACACCGGCGGCAGCTGGTCGGTGCCGCTGCCGGCCAGCCGGTTTCAGGCTGCCGCGTCGTCGCCCTGAGTTGGGCGCCGGTCCGGCTTGCGCCGCACGTACACCTGCTTGCGCACGCGCGCCACCACCTCGCCGGTGGCGTCGACGATCTCGTTCTCGAACCAGTGCAGGTACTTGGCGCCGCCGGCGGTGGCCTGTCGCACCTCGGCAAGCACTTTCGGGGTGATGCGGAACTCGGTGCGGACAGTGCCACGCCCCGGTTTGAGGAAGTCGATGCTGCCGGACTGGTCCCACACGTAGTAGTCCCGGCCAAGCTGCTGCATCAACAGCAGCATCCAGAAGGGGTCGCTCATCGCGAACAGGCTGCCGCCGAAGTGCGTGCGCACGTAATTGCGGTTCCAGGGGCGCATGCGCAGCTCGACCCGGGCGTGGCTCCAGTCGCTGGCGATGCCGGCCACATGGATGCCGGTGAACAGGAACGGCGGCCACAGGTTCATGCCGTGGCGCAGCAGGGTGGGGCTCATGCGGTCGCAGGGACGAGGGGGCAGGGGGTTGGCGAGCCTACCATGCGCACGGGTACGGAAAAGCGGTCAAGCGCGCCTCCGAACCGGGCCCTGGGCTAGACTGTCGGCCTTTTCCGGCCTCCACGGCCCCTGAACGGAACCGACCTTTCCGCATGAGCTGGCTCAGCAAACTGATGCCCTCCGGCATCCGCACCGAAAGCGCCGCCAACCGCAAACGCAATGTCCCCGAGGGGTTGTGGGAGAAGTGCGACCGCTGCGGCGCCGCCCTCTACGGCCCTGAGCTGGAGGAGAACCTGGAGGTGTGCCCGAAGTGCGCCTTCCACATGCCAATCCGCGCCCGCGCGCGCCTGGCATCCCTGTTCGACCCCGGCAGCACCAGCGAGATCGCCGCGCGCCTGGCGCCGACGGACGTGCTCAAGTTCCGCGACCAGAAGCGCTACGGCGACCGCATCAAGTCCACCCAGAAGGCCACCGGCGAGTACGACGCCCTGGTGGCGATGGAAGGCACCCTCAAGGGTAGCGCCCTGGTCGCCAGCTCGTTCGACTTCGCCTACATGGGCGGCTCGATGGGGTCGGTGGTGGGCGAGAAGTTCACCCTGGCCGCCGAGCGCGCGCTGGAGCTGGGTTGCCCGTTCGTCAACTTCTCCGCCAGCGGCGGCGCCCGCATGCAGGAGAGCCTGTTCTCGCTGATGCAGATGGCCAAGACCTCCGCCGCGCTGGGCCGCCTGCGCGCGGCCGGACTGCCGTACGTGTCGGTGCTGACCCACCCGACCACCGGCGGCGTGTCGGCCTCCTTCGCGATGCTGGGCGACCTCAACATCGCCGAGCCGGAAGCCCTGATCGGCTTCGCCGGCCCGCGCGTGATCGAGCAGACCGTGCGCGAGAAGCTGCCGGAGGGCTTCCAGCGCTCGGAGTTCCTGCTCGAGCATGGCGCGATCGACCAGATCTGCGACCGTCGCGAGCTGCGTGAGCGGCTGGCCACCCTGCTGGCGATGATGATGCGCCAGCCGCGCCCGCAGGCCGACGGCAGCCAGGACGCGGCATGAGCGCCGCCCGCCGTTACTTCGGGACCGACGGCATCCGCGGCCGGGTCGGCCAAGGCGCGATCTCGGCCGATTTCGTGCTGCGCCTGGGCAATGCCCTGGGCCGGGTGCTCGCCCAGGGGCACGGCAGCCGCCCCACCGTGGTGATCGGCAAGGACACCCGCATCTCGGGCTACATGTTCGAGGCGGCGCTGGAAGCCGGACTGGTCGCCGCCGGGGTCAACGTGCAGATGCTGGGGCCGATGCCGACCCCCGCGGTGGCGTTCCTGACCCGCACCCTCGGCGCGGACGCAGGCATCGTCATCAGTGCCTCGCACAACCCGCATTACGACAACGGCATCAAGTTCTTCTCCGCCGAGGGCGAGAAGCTGGACGACGCCACCGAGCTGGCGATCGAGGCCGCACTGGATGCGCCGTTCGCCACGGTCGAGTCCGAGCATCTGGGCAAGGTGGTCCGTGCACGCGATGCGGTCGGCCGCTACGTCGAGTTCTGCAAGGCCTCGGTGCCGCGGGGGTTCGACCTGCGCGGGCTCAAAGTGGTGCTCGATTGCGCCCACGGCGCCAACTACCACGTGGCGCCACTGCTGTTCCGCGAGCTTGGCGCCGACGTGGTGGCGATCGGTGCCGCGCCGGATGGCATCAACATCAATGCCGGCGTCGGCTCGATGCACATCGGCAACCTTGCGGCCAAGGTGCTCGAAGCCGGTGCCGACCTGGGCATCGCTTTCGACGGCGACGGCGACCGCGTGCTGATGGTCGACGGCCAGGGCCGCGCCGTGGACGGCGACGGCCTGCTCTACGTGCTGGCCCGCGACTGGCAGGCCAGCGGCCGCCTGCGCGGCCCGGTGGTCGGCACCTTGATGACCAACTACGGCCTGGAGCGCGCGCTGGATCAGGCGGGCATCGCTTTCCGGCGGGCGAGGGTAGGCGACCGCTACGTCCACCAGGCCCTGGTCGAGGGCGGTGGCGTGCTCGGTGGCGAAGCCTCCGGGCACCTGCTGTGCTTGGATCGCGCCACCACCGGCGACGCCATCGTCAGTGCGCTGCAGGTGCTCGATGCGCTGCGCCGCAACCGGCTCGGCCTGGCCGAGGCGCTGCAGGGCCTGTCGGTAGTGCCGCAGGCCACAGTCAACGTGCGCCTGGACGGCGCAAGCGCTGGCGCCGTGGTCGACGCGCCGGGCGTACGCGAAGCGCTGCAGCAGGCCCAGGCCGCGGTGCAGGGCCATGGTCGCGCGTTCCTGCGGCCGTCCGGCACCGAGCCGGTGGTGCGGGTGACGGTGGAGGCCGACGATGGCGACCTCATGCAGCACACCCTCGACGCGCTCGCCGCCGCGGTACGCCAGGCCGCCGCCTGAGCCTTCATTCCCGTGCCGTCGCGTACCGGCACGTGTCCCACCGGAGCATTCCCCCCATGTCCGCCCGTATCCCCACTTTTGACATCACCCGCTTCGACACCGACCGCCAGGCCTTCGTGGCCGAGCTCGGTGCGGCCTACCGCGAATGGGGCTTTGCCGGCATCAGCAACCACGGCATCCCGCCGGAACTGGTCGACAACGCCTACGCCGCGTTCCAGAAGTTCTTCGCCCTGCCGGAGGAAGTAAAGAAGAAGTACTACGTGCCCGGCGGCGGCGGTGCCCGCGGCTATACCCCGTTCGGGGTGGAAACGGCCAAGGGCAGCAAGCACTTCGACCTGAAGGAGTTCTGGCACATCGGCCGCGAGATCCCGGACAGCTCCGCGTACCGCGAATTCATGGCGCCGAACCTGTGGCCGGAAGAAGTGCCGGAGTTCCGCGAGCACGGCTATGCGCTGTACCAGGCGCTGGATGCCCTGGGCTCGCGCGTGCTGTCCGCGCTGGCGCTGCACATCGGCCTGCCGGAGGACTTCTTCGCCGACAAGACCAACTTCGGCAATTCGATCCTGCGCCCGATCCACTACCCGCCGATCACCGCCGACGACATCCCCAACGTCCGCGCCGGCGCGCATGGCGACATCAACTTCATCACCCTGCTGGTCGGCGCCAGCGCCGCCGGGCTGGAGGTGCTGTCGAAGAAGGGGGAGTGGGTGCCGTTCACCTCGGCCGGCGACACCATCGTGGTCAACATCGGCGACATGCTCGAACGCCTGACCAACCACGTGTATCCCTCCACCATCCACCGCGTGGTCAATCCGCCGGGTGAGGAGGCACGCAAGCCGCGCTATTCGGTGCCGTTCTTCCTGCACCCCAATCCCGATTTCCTGATCGACGTGCTGCCGTCCTGTGTGGGCGCCGACAACCCCAGCCGCTATCCGGAGCCGATCACCGCCCAGGGCTTCCTCGAACAGCGGCTGCGCGAGATCAAGCTGAAGTAAGTCACGGAAAGCGCGCCCTGTCCTGCGTTGTCAGGGCGCGCGGCGACGTACCGCCCGGTATCCTGTGCCCACCTTTGCGTATTCAGGAGCAGGTATGCGGCGCAGGATCGTGGTGGGCAACTGGAAGCTTCACGGAACCCGTGACTTCGCCACCTCGCTGGTGGCCGGACTGGCCAGCGAGCTGCCGGTGCCGGGCGTGGAGCTGGTGGTGATGCCGCCGCTGCCTTACCTCGGCGACCTGATCGAGGACTTCGAAGGAACCGCTCTGCAGTTCGGCGCCCAGGACGTCAGCCCCAATACCGAAGGCGCCTATACCGGCGAGGTGTCGGCCCGCATGCTGGTCGACGTGGGCGCACGCTACGGGTTGTGCGGCCATTCGGAGCGGCGGCGCTACCACTCCGAGGGCAGCGAGCTGGTGGCCCGCAAGATGCAGGCCGCGCTGGAGGCTGGCCTGGTGCCGGTGCTGTGCCTGGGCGAACAGCTGGCCGACCGCGAGGCCGGCCGGGCCCGGGACGTCATCGCCGCCCAGCTGCAGGCGGCGCTGGACCTGGTGGGCGTGGCCGGGTTCGACGGGGCGGTGGTGGCCTACGAACCCTGCTGGGCGATCGGCACCGGCCAGACCGCCTCGCCGGAGCAGGCCCAGGAGATGCACGCATTCATCCGTCGCCAGATCGCCGCGCACGATGCTAGAATTGCTGATTCGCTGCCGATCCTGTACGGCGGCAGCGTCAAGCCCGGCAACGCCGGCGCGCTCTGTGCGCAGCCGGACGTGGACGGCGGGCTGATCGGCGGGGCCTCCCTGGTCGCCGCCGAGTTCCTGGCCATTGCCCGGGCCGCTGCGGCGGCCCGGTAGTCGAGATCTCTGACAATGCTGATGCTGATCCTCAACGTGGTGTACGTACTGGTGTCGATCGCCATGATCGTGCTGGTCCTGCTGCAGCGCGGTTCCGGCGCGGCCGCCGGTTCCGGCTTCGGCGCCGGTGCATCCGGCACCGTGTTCGGCGCCCGCGGCGCGTCCAACTTCCTGTCCAAGACCACCAAGTGGCTGGCGGTGGTGTTCTTCGGCATCAGCCTGTTCATGGCGTGGTACGCGACCCACAGCGCCCGTCCGGTCGCCCAGGCCGACCTCGGCGTGATGTCCCAGCCACTGGAGCCCTCCACCCCCGCTGCGGCCCCGGGCGAGCTGCCGCCGCCGACCGCCTCGCAGGAGGTGCCGTCGGCCGCGCCGGCGCCGCAGGAGGTGCCGGCTCCGGCGCAGGAAAATGCGCCGGAGGCTGCTACGCCGGCCCAGTAACGCGTACAATGCGCCGCGCGCTGCACGGCGGCGCGAAGTTTCAGCCCAGGTGGCGGAATTGGTAGACGCACTACCTTGAGGTGGTAGCGACGAGAGTCGTAGGGGTTCGAGTCCCCTCTTGGGCACCAATGCAGGACACCGGCGCATGCGCCGGGCAAGGACGGCCCGCTTCGGCGGGCTTCTTTTTTGTCCGGTTGCTTCCGGGGCGGCCGATGGCGGGGCAAAGCGTTTACCCCCACCGCCGCAAAGGCTACAATTCCGCTGCTATGCACAATGGCGTCCTCGGGGGATTCCCGGGGTCACCGATGTAATGGCGAGGTCCGCGGCCAGGCCGCGGCAGGACAGGCGAGGGGGTTCCCGCGAAAGCGGTTCCCGGCGCCCACCCAGCCCGCTCCGGCGGGCAGAGGCAAGAGAGAACCGCACGTGCTGGCCCAATACCTGCCGACCCTGTTGTTCCTGATCGTGGCCACCGGTATCGGCGTCGCGCTGATCATCGTCGGCCGCGTACTCGGTCCGCGTAGCCCGGATGCGCAGAAGCTGTCGCCGTACGAGTGCGGCTTCGAGGCGTTCGAAGACGCGCGCATGAAGTTCGACGTGCGCTACTACCTGATCGCGATCCAGTTCATCGTCTTCGACCTGGAAATCATCTTCATCGTGCCGTGGACCCTCGTGTTCCAGGACCTCGGGGCCCGCGCGCTGGTCACGATGGGCCTGTTCGTGGGAATGCTCTTCCTCGGCTTCATCTACGTCTGGAAGAAGGGAGCGCTCGAATGGGAGTGATCCAAACGATCGACCGCCTGATGACCAACCCGATGCCCGAGGCACGGGTCGAGGACATCCTGCGGCCCGAGGGCGAAAACCCGCTGCTCGAGAAGGGCTACGTGACCACCAGCGTCGACGCGCTGATGAACTGGGCGCGAACCGGCTCGATGTGGCCGATGACCTTCGGCCTGGCCTGCTGCGCGGTCGAGATGATGCATGCCGGTGCCGCGCGCCTGGACCTGGACCGCTACGGCGTGGTGTTCCGCCCGTCGCCGCGCCAGTCCGACGTGATGATCGTCGCCGGCACCCTGGTCAACAAGATGGCCCCGGCCCTGCGCAAGGTCTACGACCAGATGCCGGACCCGAAGTGGGTGATCTCGATGGGCAGTTGCGCCAATGGCGGCGGCTATTACCACTACTCGTACTCGGTGGTGCGCGGCTGCGACCGCGTGGTGCCGGTGGACATCTACGTCCCCGGGTGCCCGCCGACGGCCGAGGCGCTGGTGTACGGCATCCTGCAGCTGCAGAAGAAGATCTGGCGCACGCAGACGGTGGCGGCGGAAAAGAACAACACCATCGCCCGCTGATTCCCTTTCGATGATCCACCGCGCCCTAGGGCGCACCAATGATGGAAAAGCCAAGCCCCATGGCCGAGCCAGCTGCCACCTTCGCCCAGCGACTGCGCGACCGGTTCCCCGGCGCCACGGTCTCCGTGGCCGAGCCCCGTGGTGAAGTCACCCTCGAGGCCGGCGCCCCGGACCTGGTCGCCACCTGCATTGCCCTGCGCGACGAGTTCGGCTTTGAACAGCTGATCGACGTCTGTGGCATCGATTACATGGGCTACGGAAGCGACGAGTGGGACACCGACGATGTGTCCAGCGGCGGCTTCAGTCGCGGCGTGGAGGGCAAGGGTCCGGGCCGCTTCGGCTGGAGCGAGCAGCCCAGCGAGCAGGGCGCCGGCGGCGTCGAACCGACGCTGGTGCCTGAGCACCGTTTTGCCGCGGTCATCCACCTGCTGTCCTATGCCAACAACCGTCGCCTGCGCCTGCGCTGTTTCGCGCCGGACGACACGCTGCCGGTGGTGCCGTCGCTGACGGGCGTCTGGAAGGGCGCCAACTGGTTCGAGCGCGAGGCATTCGACCTGTACGGCATCATCTTCGAGGGTCACCCGGACCTGCGCCGGATCATGACCGACTACGGTTTCGTCGGCCATCCCTTCCGCAAGGACTTCCCGCTGATCGGCAACGTCGAGGTCCGCTACGACGAACAGCGCAAGCGCGTGGTCTACGAGCCGGTGACCTCGGTCGAGCCACGCGTCGGCGTGCCGCGCGTGATCCGCGACGACGCCCGCTACCAGACCGCCGCCGGCGAAGCCGCACAACGGGAGGCCGCCAAGTGAGCGCGCAGATGCTTACGGACATCCATGGCCAGCCGGCCCCGTCGCCGGCCGCCGCCGCCGCCCTGCGGCAGGAGATCCGCAACTACACCATGAACTTCGGCCCGCAGCACCCGGCCGCGCATGGCGTGCTGCGCCTGATCCTGGAAATGGACGGCGAGACCATCATCCGCGCCGATCCGCACGTGGGTCTGCTCCATCGCGGCACCGAGAAGCTGGCCGAGTCCAAGCCGTTCAACCAGTCGATCCCGTACATGGATCGCCTGGATTACGTGTCGATGATGTGCAACGAGCACGCCTACGTGCGCGCGATCGAGAACCTGCTGGGGGTCGAGGCGCCGGAGCGGGCCCAGTACATCCGCACCATGTTCGACGAGGTCACCCGCATCCTGAACCACCTGATGTGGATCGGCGCCAGCGCGCTGGACCTGGGTGCGATGGCGGTGTTCTTGTACGCGTTCCGCGAGCGCGAGGAGCTGATGGACGTCTACGAGGCGGTCAGCGGCGCGCGCATGCACGCGGCTTACTACCGCCCCGGCGGCGTGTACCGCGACCTGCCGGACGCCATGCCCAGGTACAAGGAGTCGCCCTGGAACAAGGGGGCCAAGCTCAAGCGCTTCAACGAGGCGCGCGAAGGCTCCCTGCTGGACTACCTGGAGCACTTCACCCGCGAGTTCCCGAAGCGCGTGGATGAGTACGAGACCCTGCTGACGGACAACCGCATCTGGAAGCAGCGTACCGTCGGCATTGGCGTGGTCACGCCCGAGCAGGCCTATGCCTGGGGCATGACCGGCGTGATGCTGCGCGGTTCCGGCCTTGCCTGGGACCTGCGCAAGAAGCAGCCGTACGCGAAGTACGACGCGGTCGATTTCGACATCCCGGTCGGCACCAACGGCGACTGCTACGACCGCTACCTGGTCCGCGTCGCCGAGATGCGCGAGTCCAACCGCATCATCGCCCAGTGCGTGAAGTGGCTGAAGCAAAACCCGGGCCCGGTGATGGTCAGGAACTTCAAGGTCGCCCCTCCCAGCCGGGAGGAGATGAAGGACGACATGGAAGCCCTGATCCACCACTTCAAGCTGTTCTCCGAAGGCTACTGCGTGCCGGCGGGCGAGACCTACGCCGCGGTCGAGGCGCCCAAGGGCGAGTTCGGCTGCTACCTGGTGTCCGACGGCGCGAACAAGCCGTTCCGCGTGCACTTGCGTGCGCCCGGTTTCGCCCACCTCTCGTCGATGGACGAGATCGTGCGCGGCCACATGCTTGCCGACGTCGTTGCGATGATCGGTACCTATGATCTTGTGTTTGGTGAGGTGGATCGATGAAGGCCACCGGTAATTTCGAGAATGCGCGCAACGTCGACCCGCTGGTCGTGCTGAGCGACGACACCCGCGCGCACATCGACCACTGGTTGACCAAGTTCCCGCCGGACCGCAAGCGGTCGGCGGTGCTGCAGGGGCTGCACGCGGCCCAGGAACAGAACAACGGCTGGCTCAGCGACGAGCTGATCGCCGCGGTCGCGAAGTATCTCGACATCCCGCCGGTGTGGGCCTACGAGGTCGCCACGTTCTACACGATGTTCGAGACCCAGCCGGTCGGTCGCAACAACGTCGCGTTCTGCACCAATATCAGCTGCTGGCTCAACGGGGCGCAGGAGCTGGTCGCCCATGCCGAGCAGAAGCTGGGCTGCAAGCTGGGCGGATCCACCGCCGATGGCCGCGTCTACCTCAAGCGCGAGGAAGAGTGCGTTGCCGCGTGCTGTGGCGCCCCGGTGGTCGTGATCAACGGCCATTACCACGAGAAGCTCACCACCGAGAAGGTGGACGAGCTGCTCGACGGACTGAAGTGAGGCCGGCGGACATGGCACACCACCCGAAGATTTCCGAGGGCTACGGCCCGGTCGGCCCGGCACCGAAGGAGCACCAGGCCGTCTACACGACGTTGCACTTCGACAAGCCGTGGTCGTACGAGAACTACCTCAAGACCGGCGGCTACCAGGCCCTGCGCAGGATCCTCACCGAGAAGATCGCGCCGGCCGACGTGGTCGAGATGGTCAAGCAGTCCGGCCTGCGCGGCCGCGGCGGGGCGGGTTTCCCGACCGGCCTGAAGTGGAGCTTCATGCCCAAGGGCGACATGCAGAAGTACATCCTCTGCAATTCGGACGAGTCCGAGCCGGGCACCGCCAAGGACCGCGACATCCTGCGCTACAACCCGCACGCGGTGATTGAGGGCATGGCCATCGCCTGCTATGCCACCGGTTCGACCGTGGGCTACAACTACCTGCGCGGCGAATTCCACCACGAGCCGTTCGAGCATCTGGAGGAGGCGACCGCCGAGGCCTACGCCAACGGCTGGCTGGGCAAGGACATCCTCGGCTCGGGCATCGACATCGACATCTACAACGCGCTGGGCGCCGGGGCCTACATCTGCGGCGAGGAAACCGCGCTGATGGAGTCGCTCGAAGGCAAGAAGGGCCAGCCCCGCTTCAAGCCGCCGTTCCCGGCGAACTTTGGCCTTTACGGCAAGCCGACCACGATCAACAACACCGAGACCTACGCCTCGGTGCCGGCGATCGTGCGCAACGGCGCCGAGTGGTTCATGAACCTGGGCAAGCCGAACAATGGCGGCTGCAAGATCTTCTCGGTGTCCGGCCATGTCGCGCGCCCTGGCAACTACGAGATCCGCCTCGGCACCCCGTTCTCGGAGCTGCTGGAGCTTGCCGGCGGCATCCGTGGGGGCAACCGCATCAAGGGCGTGATCCCGGGCGGCTCGTCGATGCCGGTGTTGCCGGGCGAGGTGATGATGGGCCTGACCATGGACTACGACGCCATCCAGAAGGCCGGCTCCGGCCTGGGTTCGGGCGCGGTCATCGTCATGGACCACACCACCTGCATGGTGCGCGCGTGCCAGCGCATCGCGCGCTTCTACTACAAGGAAAGCTGCGGCCAGTGCACCCCGTGCCGCGAGGGTACCGGCTGGATGTACCGCATGCTGACCCGCATCGCCAACCTCGAAGCGACTCTGGACGACCTGCACATGCTGCGCGCGGCCGCGGGCCAGATCGAGGGCCACACCATCTGCGCGTTCGGCGAGGCCGCCGCCTGGCCGGTGCAGGGCTTCCTCCGCCACTACTGGCATGAATTCGAATACGCGATCGTGAACAAGCGCTTCCTCGTCGACGACGAGCGTGACGGCACGGTGGTGCGCTCCAACCTGGAGGTGGCCGCGTGAGTGCGCAGCCTGTCAATCCGAACCTGCCGCCGGACCACGTCACCGTCTTCATCGACGGCGTGGAGCTTGCGGCGCCCAAGGGATCGATGATCATCCAGGCCGCCGACAAGGCCGGCATCCCGATCCCGCGGTTCTGCTACCACGACAAGCTGGCGATCGCCGCGAACTGCCGCATGTGCCTGGTGGATACCGAGGTGGGCGGGCGTTCGGCGCCCAAGCCGGCCCCGGCCTGCGCCACGCCGGTGATGGACGGCATGAAGGTCTTCACCCGCAACGAGAAGGCGCTGAAGTCCCAGCGCAACGTGCTTGAGTTCCTGCTGATCAACCACCCGCTGGACTGCCCGGTCTGCGACCAGGGCGGCGAGTGCGAGCTGCAGGACCTGTCGCTGGGCTACGGCCGCTCGGTCAGCCGCTTCGTCGAGCGCAAGCGCGTGGTGCCGGACGAGGACATCGGTCCGCTGGTCGCCACCGAGATGACCCGCTGCATCCAGTGCACCCGCTGCGTGCGTTTCACCGGCGAGATCGCCGGCACGTACGAGCTGGGTGGCATGTACCGCGGCGAGAACCTGCAGATCGGCACCTACGACGGCAAGCCGTTGACCACCGAGCTGTCCGGCAACGTCATCGACGTTTGCCCGGTCGGCGCGCTGACCAACAAGGTGTTCCAGTTCCGCGCCCGTCCGTGGGAGTTGATCGCCAGGGAGTCGCTCGGTTACCACGACGCATTGGGCTCGAACCTGTTCCTGCACGCCCGCCGTGGGGAAGTGCTGCGCGCGGTCCCGCGCGAGAACGAGCTGGTCAACGAGTGCTGGCTGTCCGACCGTGATCGCTACTCGCACCAGGGCCTGAACGCCGCCGACCGCGCCACCGTGCCGCTGCTCAAGACGGGCGGGGAGTGGAAGGAAGCGACCTGGGCCGAGGCCCTGTCCGCTGCCGCCGCGATCCTGCGCGACAACAGGGGCGATGACCTGGGCGTGCTGGTGCACCCGGCCACCTCGAACGAGGAGGGCGGCCTGCTGGCCGCGCTGGCCGCCGAGCTGGGCACCGGGAACATCGACCACCGCATCGCCAGCCGCGACTTCTCCGACGCCGCGGTCGCCGAACCGTTCGCGCTGCCGGTCGCCGAGATCGAGCAGGCCGACGTGATCGTCGTGGTCGGCAGCAACATCCGCCACGAGCTGCCGCTGCTGCATGCACGCCTGCGCAAGGCGCAGACCAAGCACGGCGCGCGCATCCACGTGGTCAACCCGGTCGACTTCGATTTCACCTTTGCGGCCGCGGGCACCCACGTCGTGCCGCCATCGCGCTTCGCCGAGGTGCTGGGCGGCGCCGGGTTGCGCGAGGCACTGCAGGGCGCGACCCGCCCGGTCGTGATCATCGGCGCGATCGCCGAGAACCATCCGCAGGCCGCCGCGATCCGCGCCGCCGCGCGCGATTTCGCGACCGCTACCGGTGCGGCGCTGTGCCGCATCCCGCAGGGCGCAAACGCCGTGGGCCTGGTCCGCGCCGGTGTGCTGCCGGCTGGCCGCGACGCCGCTGCGATGCTGGCCGACCCGCGTCGTGCCTACGTGCTTTACGGCATCGAGCCGGGCCTGGATTTCGCCGACACGGGCAGCGCGCTCAAGGCGCTGGGCGCGGCGAAGGTCGTGGCGTTCAGTCACTTCGCCTGCGAATCCACCCGCGCGGTGGCCGACGTGATCCTGCCGGTCGGCGCGTTGCCGGAGGTCGAGGCCACGCTGACCAACCTCAACGGCATCGAGCAGGCGGCGCATGCCGCCGGTCGCCTGCCGGGCCAGGCCCGCGAGGGCTGGCGCGTGCTGCGTGCGCTGGGCGGCGAGCTGGGCCTGGCCGGCTTCGAGTTCACCGAACTGGCCGGCGCCCGCGCGATGCTGGAAGGCGGGCGTGCGGTGGAGGTCCGGGCCGGCGTCGCCGGCGCGGCGGGCGAGGGCGGCCTGGAGCTGGCCCTGGTCCCGGCGATCTACCGTACCGATGCGGTGGTTCGCCGCGCGGCCGCGCTGCAGGCCCATCCGCTCAACGTGGCCGCGCGCATCGTGCTGAACCCGGCCGACGCCGGTGGAATCGGGGCGGGCGCCGTGGTCAAGGTCAAGGGCGCGCACGGCACGGCGACGCTGCCGGTCGAGCTGGACGCGCGGGTTGCCGCCGGTGCGGCATGGATCGAGGGTGGCCATGGCGCCACCGCGCCGCTGGGCGCTGGTCGGGTCGAGGTGGTGAAGGCATGAACGAACTGCTGATCAACGCGGTCGGCCCGCTTCGCGAATGGCTGTTCGGGCTGGGTGACATCGGCGCGATCCTGTGGATCGTGCTGAAGATCCTCGCCATCGCCATGCCGGTGATCATCTCGGTCGCGTTCTACGTGGTCTGGGAGCGCAAGCTCATCGGCTGGATGCACGCGCGTCACGGGCCGATGTATGTCGGCATGGGCATCTTCCAGGCCTTCGCGGACGTGTTCAAACTGCTGTTCAAGGAGGTCATCCAGCCCTCCAGCGCGCACAAGGTGATGTACATCCTGGCGCCGCTGATCGTGCTGGCTCCTGCGTTCGCGGCGTGGGCGGTGGTGCCGTTCGACTACCAGCTGGTGCTGTCCAACGCCAACGCCGGCCTGCTGTACCTGCTGGCGATGACCTCGCTGGGCGTGTACGGGGTGATCATCGCCGGCTGGGCATCGAACTCGAAGTACGCCTTCCTGGGAGCGATGCGTTCGGCCGCCCAGGTGGTGAGCTACGAGATCGCGATGGGCTTCGCCCTGGTGGGCGTGCTGATCGCCGCCGGCAGCCTGAACCTGACCGACATCGTGATGGCGCAGTCGGGCAACGCCGGCTTCCTGGAGTGGTTCTGGCTGCCGCTGCTGCCGCTGTTCGTCGTGTACTGGGTGTCCGGCGTGGCCGAGACCAACCGCGCCCCGTTCGACGTGGTGGAAGGCGAGTCGGAGATCGTGGCCGGCCACATGGTGGAGTACTCGGGCTCGGCGTTCGCGCTGTTCTTCCTGGCCGAGTACGCCAACATGATCCTGGTCAGCTTCCTGATCTCTATCTTCTTCCTCGGTGGCTGGCTGAGCCCGCTCCAGGGCTGGGTCACGGCCGACATCTCGCCGTGGATCGACTGGATCTGGAAGGGCGGCTGGCCGTGGCTGCTGGTCAAGGTGTTCTTCTTCGCCAGTGCGTATATCTGGTTCCGCGCCAGCTTCCCGCGCTACCGCTATGACCAGATCATGCGGCTGGGCTGGAAGGTGTTCATTCCGCTGACCATCGTCTGGATCGCGGTGACCGCCCTGCTGGTGTTCTTTGGCGTGTTCGAGAAGGGCGCCTGATCGATGAGCAAAGTCGTCCACTATTTCAAGAGCCTGCTGCTGCTGGAGCTGATCCGCGGCCTGGGCCTGACCCTGCGGTACCTGTTCCGTCCCAAGTACACGATGATGTACCCGATGGAGAAGTTCCCGCAGTCGCCGCGCTTCCGCGGCCTGCACGCGCTCCGCCGCTATCCCAACGGCGAGGAACGCTGCATCGCCTGCAAGCTGTGTGAGGCGGTGTGCCCGGCGCTGGCCATCACCATCGACTCCGCCCGGCGCGAGGACGGCACCCGCCGCACCACGCGCTACGACATCGACCTGTTCAAGTGCATCTACTGCGGCTTCTGCGAGGAAAGCTGCCCGGTGGATTCGATCGTGGAGACGCACGTGATGGAGTACCACTTCGAGAAGCGCGGCGAGAACATCGTCACCAAGCCGCAGCTGCTGGCCCTGGGCGACCGCCTCGAGGCGGAAATCGCCGAGCGTCGCGCCGCCGACGCCGCCTACCGCTGAGGCCACGATGGACTGGATCAAGATCGCTTTCTATGCCTTCGCCGCCGTGGCCGTCGCCTCGGCCGGCGCCGTGATCAGCGTGCGCAACCCGGTCAACGCGGTGCTGTGCCTGATCCTCACCTTCTTCTCGGTGGCCTGCACCTGGCTGCTGGTCGGCGCCGAGTTCCTCGGCGTCGCCCTGATCCTGGTGTACGTCGGCGCGGTGATGGTGCTGTTCCTGTTCGTGGTGATGATGCTGGACATCGACGTGGCCGCGCTGCGCGAGGGGTGGGTGAAGTTTCTGCCCGTGGGCCTGGTGGTGGCCGTGCTGATGCTGGTCCAGGTCCTGGCCCTGATCGGCGTCAAGGCGCGCTCGGCGACCCCGTTCCCGGTGGACAACGCCGCGGCGCTGGCGGCCGACGCTTCTAACACGCGCTGGTTGGCCGAAACCCTCTTCACCCAGTACATCCTGCCGTTCGAGTTCGCCGCGGTGATCCTGACGGTGGCGGTGATCGCCGCGGTGATGATCACCCTGCGCAAGCGCACGGGCATCAAGACCCAGAAGCCGGCCGAGCAGTCGCGGGTCAAGGCGTCCGACCGCCTGCGGATGGTGTCGATGCCCGCGGAGAAGCCGGCGCCGGCCGCACCCGCGCCGGAAGGGGAGGCACAGGCATGATGACCATCACGCTCGGGCACATGCTCGCGCTGGGCGCGGTGCTGTTCTGCATCAGCCTTGCCGGCATCTTCCTCAACCGCAAGAACGTCATCGTCCTGCTGATGTCGATCGAGCTGATGCTGCTGTCGGTCAACATCAACTTCATCGCGTTCTCGCGCGAGCTGGGCGATGCGGCCGGGCAGATCTTCGTGTTCTTCATCCTCACCGTCGCCGCCGCCGAAGCGGCGATCGGGCTGGCGATCCTGGTGGCGCTGTTCCGCACCCGCGGCACCATCAACGTCGGCGAGGTGGATTCGCTCAAGGGCTGATGCCCGGGCGCGTCCCGGACGGCGCGGCCCCCAGGCCTGCCGGACGAGGATGCGCGGACAAGGCGCCACCGCGGTGGCGCCGCCCCGGCCCATGCCGGGGGAACTTGGCAGTGGCGGCATGCGCGGCCTGCGGCTGGACTGCAGGCTACACGGCACGAACGGCACGTACTGGAACTAGACGGCAACCATGATCATCTCCAAAACCCACCTGCTGCTGATCGTCCTGGCCCCGTTGCTGGGCAGCATCATCGCGGGTCTTTTCGGGCGCCAGGTCGGTCGCAGGGGCGCGCAGGCCGCGACCATCCTCGGCGTGGCTGCCAGCTGCGCGCTTTCGTGCTGGGTGCTCTACCAGCTGGTGGCCGGGGGTGCCTCGCCCTTCAACGAGAACGTCTATACGTTCTTCGAGATCGGCAGCTACTCGGCCCATGTCGGCTTCATGGTCGACCGGCTCACGGCGATGATGATGGTGGTCGTCACCTTCGTCTCGCTGCTGGTGCACGTGTACACCATCGGCTACATGGCCGAGGATCCGGGCTACCAGCGGTTCTTCAGCTACATCTCGTTGTTCACCTTCAGCATGCTGATGCTGGTGATGAGCAACAACTTCCTGCAGCTGTTCTTCGGCTGGGAGGCGGTGGGCCTGGTGTCGTACCTGCTGATCGGTTTCTGGTTCAAGCGGCCGAGCGCGGTCTTCGCCAACATGAAGGCCTTCCTCGTCAACCGCGTGGGCGACTTCGGCTTCCTGCTGGGCATCGCTGGCGTGCTGCTGTGGTTCGGTACCCTGGACTACGCGACCGTGTTCGCCAATGCACCGCTGCTGGCGGGCCAGGAAGTGCAGATATTCGAGGGCCATTCCTGGGGCGTGGCGACCATCATCTGCGTCTGCCTGTTCATCGGTGCGATGGGCAAGTCGGCCCAGGTGCCGCTGCACGTGTGGCTGCCCGACTCGATGGAGGGCCCGACCCCGATCTCGGCGCTGATCCACGCCGCGACCATGGTCACCGCGGGCATCTTCATGGTGGCCCGCATGTCGCCGCTGTTCGAACTGACCCAGGCGACGCTGGATTTCGTGCTGTTCGTCGGCGCGACCACGGCGTTCTTCACCGGCCTGATCGGCATCGTGCAGAACGACATCAAGCGCGTGGTCGCATATTCGACCCTCTCCCAGCTCGGTTACATGACCGTGGCCCTGGGCGTGTCGGCCTACTCGGCGGCGGTGTTCCATCTGATGACCCACGCCTTCTTCAAGGCGCTGCTGTTCCTGGCGGCCGGCTCGGTGATCATCGGCATGCACCACGAGCAGGACATGCGCAAGATGGGCGGCCTGCGCCGCTACATGCCGGTGACCTACTGGACCAGCGTGATCGGCACGCTGGCGCTGGTCGGCACCCCGTTCCTGTCCGGCTTCTACTCCAAGGACACGATCATCGAGGCCGCCGCGCACCATGCCCATGGCGGCGGTAGCTGGGTGGCGACCTATGGCTACTGGGCGGTGCTGGGCGGCGTGATCGTGACCAGCTTCTACAGCTTCCGCCTGCTGTTCCTGACCTTCCACGGCAAGGAGCGGTTCCGCGACGCGCACGCCCACCACGAGGCCCACGCCCCCGCGGGCCCGGCGCACGGGGCGGCCGCGCACACCGACGCCGAGGCGCAGGGTGGCCACGATGCGGGGGCGCATGACCACCACGCACATGACCACCACGCACATGACGACCACGGCCACCACGGGGCCCATGAACCGCACGAGTCGCCGTGGGTGGTGACCCTGCCGCTGGTGCTGCTTGCGATCCCGTCGATCGTGATCGGTTTCTTCACCATCGGCCCGATGCTGTTCGGGACCGACTGGCGTGGCGGACACGCCGCCGCGACGGTGCCGGGGCAGGAAGTGGGCTTCTTCACCGGCGTGATCGATTTCCTGGACCCGGCGCGCGATACCGTCGCGGCCGTGGGCAGGGAGTACTGGCACGGCCCGGTCGCCTATGCGCTGCACGGCATGCAGATGCCTGCGTTCTGGCTGGCCCTGGCCGGGCTCCTGCTGGCCGCGGCGATGTACCTGTGGAAGCCGGACGTGCCGGCGCGCGCGCGCCGGGCCCTGCACCCGGTGGTCCGCGTGCTGGAGGAGAAGTACGGCTTCGACCACCTGTGGATCAAGGGCTTCGCCGGCGGTGGCCTGGCGCTGGGCCGGGTCTCGCGCTGGATCGACAGCAACATCGTGGACGGGGTGTTCGTCAATGGCAGCGCCCGCGTGATCGGCCTGGCCGCGGCGCTGCTGCGCCGCACCCAGTCCGGCTACCTCTACCACTATGCCTTCGCCATGATCATCGGCCTTATCGCACTACTGGCCGTGCTCATGCGTTTCTGGCAATGAACTGACTGCACGGAAGAACACGACGTGGCGAACCACCTGTTGAGTGTCCTGATCTGGCTGCCGATCCTCGGCGGTACGCTGGTGCTGGCGCTGGGCGACCGCCCGGCGGCCGCCCGATGGTCCGCGCTGGGCGTGGCCCTGCTCACGCTGCTGTTGAGCATCGGCCTGCTGACCGGCTTCGACTATGCGGCGACGGGGCTGCAGTTCGTCGAGACCCACGCCTGGATCCCGGCCTATGACATCCACTACAACCTCGGTGCCGACGGCATCGCGGTGGCCCTGATCCTGCTGACCACGCTGATCACGCCACTGGCGCTGATCGGTGCGTGGGAGGCGATCCAGAAGCGGGTCAACCAGTACGTGGCGGCGTTCCTGATCCTGGAAGGCGTGACGGTCGGCATCTTCGCCGCCACCGACGCGATCCTGTTCTACGTGTTCTTCGAGGCCATGCTGATCCCGATGTTCCTGATCATCGGCATCTGGGGCGGCCCGCGTCGCATTTACGCGGCGATGAAGTTCTTCCTGTACACCTTCCTCGGCTCGGTGCTGATGCTGGTGGCGTTGGTGTACCTGTACCTGAAGGGTGGCAGCTTCCAGCTGGCCGACCTCTACGCGCTGCCGTTGAGCGCCCGCGAGCAGACCTGGATCTTCTTCGCCTTCATGATCGCCTTCGCGGTCAAGGTGCCGATGTTCCCGGTCCACACCTGGCTGCCGGATGCGCACGTCGAGGCGCCCACCGCCGGCTCGGTGATCCTGGCGGCGATCGCGCTGAAGATCGGTGGCTACGGTTTCCTGCGCTTCAACCTGCCGATCACCCCGGACGCCGGCCACGAATGGGCATGGCTGGTGATCGCCCTGTCGCTGGTGGCGGTGGTCTACGTCGGCCTGGTGGCGCTGGTCCAGGACGACATGAAGAAGCTGGTGGCGTACTCCTCGGTCGCACACATGGGCTTCGTCACCCTCGGCACCTTCATCGCCTTCACCCTGGTGCGCGACTTCGGCTCGGTCGACGCGGCGCGCCTGGGCCTGCAGGGTGCCATGGTCCAGATGATCTCCCACGGCTTCGTGTCCGGCGCGATGTTCACCTGCATCGGCGTGCTGTATGACCGCATGCATTCGCGCCGCATCGCCGACTACGGCGGCGTCGCCAACGTCATGCCGTGGTTTGCCACCTTCTCGATGCTGTTCTTCATGGCCAACGCCGGCCTGCCGGGCACCAGCGGCTTCGTCGGCGAGTTCATGATCGTGCTGGCGAGCTTCCAGAAGCACCCGGTGATCGCTCTGCTGGCCGCGACCACGCTCATCACCGCCGCCGCGTACACGTTGTGGCTCTATCGCCGCGTGTTCTTCGGCGAGGTGGGCAACGCCCACGTCGCCGAGCTGAAGGACATCAACGCACGCGAAGTGCTGGTGCTCGGCGTGTTCGCCGCCGGCACCCTGCTGTTCGGCCTGTGGCCCAAGCCGCTGACCGACCTGATGGAACCGTCGATCGCGCACCTGGCGACCCAGATCGCCACCAGCAAGCTGTAAGGATTCTTCGAAGATGACCACGTCCCTCGCGATGCCGTCCGCCGCCGAGCTGGTGCCTTTGCTGCCGGAACTGGTGCTGATCGGCGGTGCGTTCGCCCTGCTGATCCTCGACCTGTTCATCAGCAACCGCCATAAGGTCTGGACCCACTTCCTGTCGGTGCTGATCCTGGTGGTGGTGCTGGCGATGCTGGCCACCGGCACGGGGGGGCAGGGCGAAGTCCTGTCCGGGATGTTCGTGCGCGACACCGCCGCCGACGTCATGAAGATCGCCATCGTCGCGATGAGCGGCCTGACCCTGGTGTATGGGTGGAGCTACCTGCGGGAGCGCAGCCTCTACCAGGGCGAGCTGCCGGTGCTGGTGCTGTTCGCGACGGCGGGCATGATGATGCTGGTGTCGGCCGGCAGCCTGGTGATGGTCTACCTCGGCCTGGAACTGCTCGCGCTCAGCTCCTATGCGCTGGTCGCGGCCGACCGCGACAACCCGCGTGCCACCGAAGCGGCGATGAAGTACATCGTGCTCGGCTCGCTGGCGTCGGGCCTGCTGCTGTATGGCATGTCCCTGGTCTACGGTGCCACCGGCACCCTCATGCTCGAGGGCATCAACGCCTCGGTCCAGGGCAGCGACGAGCGCGTGCTGCTTCTCACCGGCACGGTGTTCATGATCGCCGGCGTTGCCTTCAAGCTGGGTGCGGCCCCGTTCCACATGTGGTTGCCGGACGTGTACCAGGGCGCCACCGCGCCGGTGGCGCTGTTCGTCAGCACCGCCCCCAAGCTCGCTGCGTTCGGCATGGCCTGGCGCCTGCTGGAAACCGGCGTCGGCCCGCTGTCGACGGAGTGGCAGTGGCTGCTTGCCGGGCTGGCGGCGGTCTCGCTGGTGGTCGGCAACCTGATGGCCATCGCCCAGGCCAACATCAAGCGGATGCTGGCGTACTCGACCGTCTCCCACATCGGTTTCCTGCTGATGGGCATGGCCGGGGGTGACGAGCGCGGCTACGCGGCGGCGCTGTTCTACACCATTGGCTACGCCATCATGTCCGCGGCCGCGTTCGGGCTGATCATCGCGCTGTCGCGACGCGGTTTCGAGGCGGAGAGCATCGAGGACTTCAAGGGCCTGGCCGCCCGCAGCCCGTGGATGGCGCTGCTAATGCTGTTCGTCATGGCCTCGCTTGCCGGCGTGCCGCCGTTCCTCGGCTTCTGGACCAAGCTGGCGGTGCTGGGCGCGGCGGTGCAGGGTGGCATGCTGTGGCTGGCGCTGCTGGGCGTGATCTCGGCCGTGGTCGGTGCGTTCTACTACCTGCGGATCATCAAGGTGATGTATTTCGACGAGCCGGCCGGCGCACCCCTGGCCGCGCACAACGACCGCGTGCTGGGTCTCGTGCTTGGGGTCAATTCCGTCGGCCTGCTCGCGCTGGGCGTGGCTTGGAACCCGATCATGGTCTGGTGCCAGCGCGCTTTCATGTAAGGCACCGCGCAGGCTCCGCTCCCGCAACCCCCGGCCCGCCCGGGGGTTGCGTGTTTCAGGGGCATGCACCTCGTGGATGTGTGGTGCCGTGCGTGGCCGCATGGTGTTCCTTGACCGGATCGATGCAAAAAATCCCCATTCAGTTATCCGGATCATGTACACTTGCGCCTGTTCCGGAACGCCTCGACGGGTTCTGGGGAGCAGGCCGCCAACACGGGGTCGCGCTTCGGAAGGCGCCGGCAGGCTTGCATAAAAGCGAAAATGCCCGCATAATTCCGCTTCTGCTGCGGGGTGGAGCAGTCTGGCAGCTCGTCGGGCTCATAACCCGAAGGTCGCAGGTTCAAATCCTGCCCCCGCTACCATGTTTCGAGGTTGTGCGTCGTCCCTCACGGGATTCCGGATCCTCAAGACTGGGCTTGCAACAGCGCTTGTTCCCGCTGTTGCGCCGATTCCAGCACCATCGGATGAGAAGCCCGACAGGGCTCTCAAGCACAAGAGGCCCGGAAGGGCCTCTTGTCGTTTACGCGGTCCGCTGACCGTGTCCTCCGTCAACCGCGTTGGAGTTTGCCGCCGAAGATGAGCGAGAAGACCAGCGAAATCGTCCAGCTGCTGGCCCCGACCGTCGAGTCGCTGGGCGTGGAGTTGCTGGGCGTGGAATACCTGCCGGCCCCCGGCGGGGCCACGTTGCGCCTGTATATCGATGTCCCCGCCGAGGCGGATGGACAGCCCGCGCGCACCGTCACCATCGAGGACTGCGAGGCGGTCAGCCGCGAAGTGTCGGCGCAACTGGACGTGGCCGACCCGATCAGTGGCAACTACACGCTCGAGGTTTCCTCGCCGGGCCTGGACCGTCCGCTTTTCAGCGGCGAGCATTTTTCACGATTCATCGGGCAGCAGGCCAAGGTCGGCTTGAAGTTGCCCCAGGATGGCCGTCGCCGCCTGCAAGGCACGATCCTGCGCGTCGCCGACGGGCAGGTCGTGTTCGCGCTGGATGGCGGAGAGTTCACCGCGGCCCTGGACAACATCGACAAGGCGCGCCTGGTGCCCGACTGGGAAGCACTTGGGCTGGCGCCCGGCAAGAAGCCCGGCAAGGGCATGAATTCTGGCAAGCAACCCTCCAACAAGCCGGCGGCTGGAAAGCCGCACGCGGAGTAAATAGATGAGCAAGGAACTTCTGCTGGTAGTTGACGCGGTCGCCAACGAGAAGGGCGTGCCGCGCGAGGTGATCTTCGAGGCGCTGGAAGCCGCGCTGGCCTCGGCGGCCAAGAAGCGCTACATCGACCAGGACGTGCTGGCCCGCGTGGCGATCGACCGCAAGGACGGCAGCTACGAGACCTTCCGTCGCTGGGAGGTGGTGGCCGACGACGTCGTCATGGAGTCGCCCGACCGCCAGATCCGCATGATGGACGCGGTGGACGAGGCCGACGGCGTGGAAGTCGGCGACTACATCGAAGAGCAGATCGAGAACCCGGAGTTCGGCCGGATCGCCGCCCAGGCCGCCAAGCAGGTGATCGTGCAGCGCGTGCGCGAGGCCGAGCGCCAGCAGGTCGTGGACGCATGGAAGGATCGCGTGGGCGAGCTGGTGACCGGCGTGGTCAAGCGTGCCGAGCGCGGCAACATCTACGTGGACCTCGGCGGCAATGCCGAAGCCTTCATCCCCAAGGACCGCGGTATCCCGCGCGATGTCCTGCGCGCCGGCGACCGCGTCCGCGGCTACCTGTACGAAGTGCGCAGCGAGCCCCGTGGCCCGCAGCTGTTCATCAGCCGCGGCGCGCCGGAATTCATGATCGAGCTGTTCAAGCTCGAGGTGCCGGAAGTCGGCCAGGGCCTGGTCGAGATCAAGGCCTGCGCCCGCGACCCGGGCGACCGGGCCAAGATCGCAGTCATTGCCCACGACAACCGCACCGATCCGATCGGCGCGTGCATCGGCATGCGCGGTTCGCGCGTGCAGGCGGTGAGCAACGAGCTCAATGGCGAGCGCGTGGACATCGTGCTGTGGAACGACAACCCGGCCAATTTCGTCATTAACGCGATGGCACCGGCCGAGGTGCAGTCGATCATCGTCGATGAAGAGAAGCACTCGATGGACCTGGCCGTGGCCGAGGATCGCCTGGCCCAGGCCATCGGCAAGGGCGGCCAGAACGTGCGCCTGGCCAGCCGCCTGACCGGCTGGCAGCTCAACGTGATGACCCAGGACCAGGTCACCGCCAAGTCCGAGGCCGAGCAGGCCGTGGCCCGCCAGCTGTTCATGGACAAGCTGGAAGTGGACGAGGAGATCGCCGGCATCCTGGTGTCCGAGGGCTTCAGCACCGTCGAGGAGATCGCCTACGTTCCGGTCGGCGAACTGCTGGCGGTGGAAGGCTTCGACGAGGACATCGTCGAGGAACTGCGTGCCCGCGCCCGCGACGCACTTCTCAACGACGCCCTGGCGGTCGAGGAGCAGGCCGGCGAGGACGCCCCGGCCGAGGACCTGCTGGCGCTGGAGGGCATGGACGAGGACACCGCCTTCGCCCTGGCCGCCCACGGCGTGCGTACCTCCGAGGACCTGTCCGACCTGGCCGCCGACGAGGTGGTCGAGTTCGGCATCGAGGGCCTGGATGAAGCCCGCGCGGCGGCGCTGATCCTGGCCGCCCGTGCCGAGGAGATTGCCCGCCTGGAGCGCGGCGAATGACCGCCAGGCCGAACCATCCGGAGCGCGCGGCATGAGCCGGCGATGAACACCGCCCTGCACCCGCCAGGGCTTAGAATCCGCGCTTCCCTTGCTCTTACTGGCGAGGGGGCGCCACAAAGAGCATAGGATCCGAATGTCGCAGCAAACCACCATCCGCAAGCTTGCCGAGCTGGTCAACACCCCGGTCGAGAAGCTGCTGGAGCAGCTGGCCGAGGCCGGCATGAAGTTCAGCGGTCCCGACCAGGTCGTGACCAGCGCCGAGAAGATCAAGCTGCTCGGCTTCCTGCGCCGTACCCATGGCAAGGGCGAGGCGCAGGCCGAGGAAATTGCTGCGCCCAAGAAGATCACCCTGGCGCGCCGCAAGGTCCAGGAACTCACCGTGGGCGGGGGTCGCAGCAAGACCACCGTGGCCGTGGAAGTCCGCCAGAAGCGCACCTACGTCAAGGGTCCGGACGCCCCGGCAGCCGACGGCCCGGTCGACGACGAACGCGCCGAGGTGCTGCGCAAGCTCGAGGAGTCGCGCCAGCGCAACCTGGCCGAACAGCAGCGCCTGGCCGAGATCGACCGCCTGCGTGCCGAGGAAGCCGAGCGCAAGCGCCAGGAGGAAGAGGCCGGTCGCCAGCGCCTGGAAGAAGAGCGCAAGGCCGAGGAGGCGCGCCTGAAGGGTGCGGACGCCGCACCGGCCGCCGACGCGGCTGCTGCGCGCCCGGCCCGGCCGCCGGCCCGCCCGGCGGTCGACGACAGCCGCGCCGGTCCCAAGCACAAGAACCGCGGCTCGCATGTGATGGTCGCGGGCGTCGAGGACGACGAGAACACCAGCCGCTTCGCCGGCCAGCTGCACCTGTCGGCCGCCGACCGCGCGCGGCGTTCCAGCGCCCGCCCGGGCGGCCGCGGCAAGCCGCAGCGCCGGCAGGACACCCGCGGCGGCGGGGGCAACAACGGCGGCGTCGGCGGCTTCGAGCGTCCGACCGCGCCGGTGGTGCGTGAGGTCGCCATCGGCGAGACGATCACCGTGGCCGACCTGGCGCAGAAGCTCGCGCTGAAGGGCGGCGACGTGGTCAAGGCGCTGTTCAAGATGGGCGTGATGGCCACCATCACCCAGAGCATCGACCACGACACCGCCGCCCTGGTCACCGAGGAACTGGGCCACAAGCCGGTGCGCGCCGACAGCGGCGATGCCGAGACCGAGCTGATGGCCCATGTCGAGCGCGCGCAGGGCGACACCGCCCCGCGTCCGCCGGTGGTCACCATCATGGGCCATGTCGACCACGGCAAGACCTCGCTGCTGGACTACATCCGCCGCACCAAGGTCGCCACGGGCGAGGCCGGCGGCATCACCCAGCACATCGGTGCGTATCACGTCGAGACCGACAAGGGCGTCATCAGCTTCCTCGACACCCCCGGCCACGCGGCCTTTACCTCGATGCGCGCCCGCGGCGCCAAGCTGACCGACATCGTGATCCTGGTAGTGGCGGCCGACGACGGCGTCATGCCGCAGACCAAGGAAGCCATCCAGCACGCGCGTGCCGCCGGCGTGCCGCTGATCGTGGCGATCAACAAGATCGACAAGTCCAGCGCCGACCCGATGCGGGTCAAGAACGAGCTGCTGAACGAGCAGGTCGTGGCCGAGGACTTCGGTGGCGATACCCAGATGGTCGAGCTGTCGGCCAAGACCGGTATCGGCGTGGACGACCTGCTGGATGCGATCTCGCTGCAGGCCGAGCTGCTGGAGCTGCGCGCGGTTCCCGAGGGCACCGCCAGCGGCGTGGTCATCGAATCGGCGCTGGACAAGGGTCGTGGCCCGGTGGCCACCGTGCTGGTCCAGCAGGGCATGCTCAAGAAGGGTGACTACCTGGTCTGCGGCGTTCAGTACGGCCGCGTCCGTGCGCTGTTCGACGAGACCGGCGCGCAGCCGAACTCGGCCGGTCCGTCGATCCCGGTGCAGGTCCTGGGCCTGTCCGGCGTGCCGGACGCGGGCGACGACTTCGTCGTGGTCAAGGACGAGCGCCTGGCCAAGGATGTGGCCCAGCAGCGTGACGCCAAGCGCCGTGAATCGCGCCTGGTGCAGGCCGCGGGCAACCGCATGGAAGACATCATGGCCCAGATGGGCAAGGGCGAGGGCCAGCAGGTCCTCAACCTGCTGGTCAAGGCCGACGTCCAGGGCTCGGTGGAGGCGCTCAAGCAGTCGCTCACCGCGCTGTCCAACGACGAGATCCGGATCAACGTGATCAGCTCCGGCGTGGGCGGCATCACCGAGTCGGATGCCAACGTGGCGGTCACGACCAAGGCCACCGTCATCGGCTTCAACGTCCGTGCCGATGCCTCGGCGCGCAGGATCATCGAAGCCAATGGCGTGGACCTGCGCTACTTCTCGATCATCTACGACGTGATCGACCAGGTGAAGCAGGTGGCGTCGGGCATGCTGGGCGTGGAGATCCGCGAGGAGATCATCGGCATCGCCCAGGTGCGCGAGGTGTTCCGCAGCTCCAAGTTCGGCGCGGTTGCCGGCTGCATGATCGTGGAGGGCGTGGTGAAGCGGAACAAGCCGATCCGCGTGTTGCGCGACAACACCGTCATCTTCGAGGGCGAGCTGGAATCTCTGCGCCGCTTCAAGGAGAACGTGGACGAAGTGCGCAACGGCACCGAGTGCGGCATTGGCGTCAAGGAGTACAACGACGTCAAGCCGGGCGACCAGATCGAGTGCTTCGAGCGCATCGAGGTCCAGCGCACGCTGTGACCTGCCGGTACCGGCGCCGCCGAGCGTGCGGCGTGCGGTGCCTGCGCTACGCCGGGACGGCCTTCGTGGCCGTCCTGCCGTTTCCGGGCCACCACGGCCTGAATGCAGAACAAGACCGGGCCGGGCCCGGCGAGGAGTCCGCAGATGCCGACCAAATCGTTCCATCGCACCGACCGGGTTTCGGCGCAGTTGCGCCGCGAGCTCGGCACGCTGGTGCACGAAGCCGTGCGCGAGCACGGCCTGCCGTCGGTCAGCGTGTCCGACGTGGAGGTCACCCGTGACCTGGCCCACGCCAAGGTGTTCGTGACCGCGCTGATGCCGGAGCGTTCGGCCGAGGCGGTCAAGGGCCTCAAGGAGATCGCGTACGCGCTGCGCATGGAGCTGGCGCGCCGGATCAAGCTGCGGCATGTTCCGGAACTGCATTTCCACTACGACGACTCGGTGGACCGCGGCGAGCGCATCGAGACGCTGCTGAAGGAAAACCCGCCGCTGCCGTCGGACGAGTGACCTTCCCGCCGCCCACCGTGTGGCCGGTGTCGCCCAAGCCCCATCCCGGGGCCGTTGTCGAGCCGCCGCCGACGTTCTCCAAGCCATGAGCCGTCCCAAGATCCGGTTCCGCCCGCTGGACAGCATCCTGTTGCTGGACAAGCCGGCGGGCATGAGTTCCAACGCCGCGCTGCAGGCGGCGCGCCGCCTGTTCCGGGCGGAGAAGGGCGGGCACACCGGCAGCCTGGATCCGCTGGCGACCGGCCTGCTGCCGCTGTGCTTCGGCGAGGCGACCAAGCTCGCTGGACTGCTGCTGGGTGCGGACAAGGCCTACGACGCCGGGATCGTCCTGGGCGCCACCACCGATACCGACGACGCCGATGGCCAGGTGCTGCGCGAGCGCGCGGTGCCGCCCCTGGACCGACCGGCGGTGGAAGCTGCCCTGGCGCGGTTTACCGGGACGCTGCAGCAGCGCGCCCCGGTCTACTCGGCGCTCAAGCAGGGGGGCGAACCGCTCTATGCGCGCGCGCGGCGGGGCGAGGTGATCGAGGCACCGGTCCGGCAGGTGCGGGTCCACCGCATCGAGCTGCTCGACCTGTCGCCTGAGCGCCTGGACGTCCGCGTGACCTGCGGCTCGGGGACGTACATCCGCAGCCTGGCACGTGACCTGGGCGAACTGCTCGGCTGCGGCGCCCACATCGCCAGTCTGCGCCGGCTGTGGGTCGAGCCCTTCACCGCTCCGGTCATGTATCCGCTGGAGCAGCTGGAGGCCATTGCCGCGCAGGGCGGCGAGCCGGCGCTGGATGCCTGCCTGCTGCCACTGGAGGCGGGCATGGCGGGATTCCCGCGCGTCGACCTGGATGCCAGCCAGGCCCGTCGCCTCGGGATGGGCCAGCGCCAGCACGGGCCGTGGCCGCCGGCCGAACCGGTGGCCCTGTTCGGGCCTGACGGCCGGGCGCTGGGCCTCGGGCAGGTGGCGGCCGACGGGCTGCTGTCTCCCCAGCGCCTGTTCAGCTTCGCGGTCGCCTGAGCCGGCGGCCCAGCTGTGCCTTGTCCGGACCCGGCGCCGGAGGTACAATTCGCGCGCCTTTTTTCCAAGGCAAAGCCTTCCGTCCCGGAATCTCCGGACGGCCTTCCGCAAGCGGCGGGCCAGGCGGTGCGCACCAGCGCGTTCCTGCCAGCCTCGCATCCAAGAGAACACTCCATGTCCATCGACACCCAGAAGGTCATCGCCGACAACGCGCGCGGCACCAACGACACCGGCTCGCCGGAAGTCCAGGTCGCGCTGCTGACCGCCCGCATCGAGCAGCTGACCGAGCACTTCAAGATCCACAAGAAGGACCACCACAGCCGCCGCGGCCTGCTGCAACTGGTCAACCGCCGCCGCAGCCTGCTCGACTACCTCAAGCGCAAGGACAACGAGCGCTACAAGAGCCTGATCGAGAAGCTGGGCCTGCGTCGCTGATGTAACCTCCCGCCGCGGCGCAGAAATGCGCCGCGGTTTGCATTTGGGCACCGGCAATCCAGCGCTGGCGCCATTCCCGGGGCTCCGGGACGCAACACCCGCAAGCCGGCCGGGCTTTCCGGCCACCCCGCGGCGGCAAGGGCCGTCGCCGGTCAATCGCAAGCAGATCCTCCAAGGAATCAACGTGGCAAAAATCACCAAAACCTTCCAGTACGGCAAGCACCAGGTCACCCTGGAGACCGGCGAGATCGCCCGCCAGGCCGGCGGCGCCGTCATCGTCAAGTTCGATGACACCGTGCTGTTGGTCAGCGCCGTCGCCGCCAAGAACGCGCGCGAGGGCCAGGACTTCTTCCCGCTCACCGTGGATTACCAGGAGAAGTTCTACGCCGGCGGCCGCATCCCGGGTGGCTTCTTCAAGCGCGAGGGACGTGCGACCGAGAAGGAAACGCTGATTTCGCGCCTGATCGACCGGCCGCTGCGCCCGCTGTTCCCGGAGGAGTTCCGCAACGAGGTCCAGGTCATCGCCACGGTGATGTCGCTGAACCCGGAGATCGACGGTGACATCCCCGCCCTGATCGGCGCCTCGGCCGCCGTCGCCCTGACCGGCGCCCCGTTCAACGGCCCGATCGGCGCCGCCAAGGTCGGCTACATCAACGGCGAGTACGTGCTAAACCCGACCGTGAGCGAGCTGAAGTCCTCGCAGCTGGAGCTGGTGGTCGCCGGTACCTCCAACGCCGTGCTCATGGTGGAATCCGAAGCCGCCGAGCTGTCCGAGGACGTGATGCTCGGCGCGGTCATGTTCGGCCACCGCGAGATGCAGAAGGTCATCTCGGTGATCAACGAGCTGGTCGCCGAAGCCGGCAAGCCGAAGTGGGACTGGCAGCCGCCGGCCAAGAACGAAGGCCTGGTCTCGGCCCTGCGCAACGCGGTGGGCGAGAGCCTGGCCGGTGCGTTCCAGGTGCGTGACAAGCTCGAGCGTCGCGACGCCATTTCGAGCCTGAAGAAGGCCGTCCTGGCCGCACTCGCGCCGCAGGCGGAGACCCACGCCTGGAACTCCGGCGACCTGTCCAAGGAGTTCAGCGAGCAGGAGTACCAGACGATGCGCAGCTCGGTCCTCAAGACCAAGGTGCGTATCGACGGCCGTGCGCTGGACCAGGTCCGTCCGATCAGCTCCCAAGTCAGCGTGCTGCCGCGCGTGCACGGCTCGGCGCTGTTCACCCGTGGCGAGACCCAGGCGATCGTGGCCGTGACCCTGGGCACCGCGCGCGATGGCCAGGTCATCGACGCGGTCTCCGGCGAGTACAAGGACCACTTCCTGTTCCACTACAACTTCCCTCCGTACTCGGTGGGTGAAGCGGGCCGCATGATGGGCCCGAAGCGCCGCGAGATCGGCCACGGCCGCCTCGCCAAGCGCGGCGTGCTGGCGGTGATGCCGACCATCGAGGCGTTCCCGTACACCATCCGCGTGGTCTCGGAGATCACCGAGTCCAACGGCTCCTCGTCGATGGCCTCGGTCTGCGGCAGCTCGCTGGCGCTGATGGATGCCGGCGTGCCGATCAAGGCGCCGGTGGCGGGCATCGCCATGGGCCTGGTGAAGGAAGGCGACGAGTTCGTCGTGCTGTCGGACATCCTGGGCGACGAGGACCACCTCGGCGACATGGACTTCAAGGTGGCCGGTACCGCCGACGGCGTCACCGCCCTGCAGATGGACATCAAGATCGAGGGCATCACCGAAGAGATCATGAAGCAGGCGCTGTCGCAGGCGAAGGCCGGCCGACTGCACATCCTCGGCGAGATGGCCAATGCGCTGACCGCCCCGCGCCAGGAGCTGAGCGAGTTCGCGCCGCGCCTGATCACCATCAAGATCCACCCCGACAAGATCCGCGAAGTGATCGGCAAGGGCGGTTCGGTGATCCAGGCCATCACCAAGGAGACCGGCACCCAGATCGACATCCAGGACGACGGCACCATCACCATCGCCTCGGTCAACGGGGCCGCTGGCCAGGCCGCCAAGGCTCGCATCGAGCAGATCACCTCGGACGTGGAGCCGGGCCGGATCTACGAGGGCAAGGTCGCCAAGATCATGGACTTCGGTGCCTTCGTGACCATCCTGCCGGGCAAGGACGGACTGGTGCACGTGTCGCAGATCTCCAACGACCGCGTCGAGAAGGTCAGCGACGCCCTGAAGGAGGGCGACCTGGTGAAGGTCAAGGTGCTGGAAGTCGACAAGCAGGGCCGCATCCGCCTGTCGATCAAGGCCGTCGAGGAAGGCGAGGGCGTGACGGAGTAATCCGCCACACCACGCGGTTCCGGCAAAGAGCGGGCTTCGGCCCGCTCTTTGCGTTTGAGGCCCGGGTCACCTATGGGCGATGGCCGCCAGGGTTGGATGCGCGCAGGACACCGCACGTGGCCGGTATCGGCCGAGACCCGGGCACGCATCGGGGAAGCCTGTCGCGCCGGCCGAGCCGCCGACGGCGACAAACGGGTGGCGCCGGGATCGCCGGGCGCGGCGTTTCATGCTGCCGGCAGTGGGTCCGGCCGCGTGCATTGCCGGCCGTCCGGCGGATGCAGGTGACGGTGGGCGGCGGCGGATGATGCCGCCGGCCACGTTTTCGTGGTCGACGCCGCGGCTGTGACGCATGGCGCGGCCGGACGCTTCGTCCTGGCGGGCCTCAGGCGGCGCGCAGCGCTTCCAGTCCGGCGAAGTCACGCACCTCGATCCGGTAGGTTTCCGGCACGGCGATCAGGCCGCGGGTGCGCAGGGTGGCGAGACAACGGCTCACCGTCTCCACGGTCAGGCCGAGGTGGTCGGCGATGTCCGCGCGCGGCATCGGCAGCGGCACCAGCGGGCCGGGGTTGCCGAGGCGCGCTTCGCGCGCGGCCAGCTTGAGCAGGAAGTCCGCCATGCGCTCGGTGGGGTTCATCCGCGCCAGCGCCATCATCTGGTCGCGGGCCGAATCCAGTTCAATGCATGCGCGTTCCAGCAGCTTCTCGCGCAGCTGCGGATACCGCGTGCCCAGGCGCTGCATCGCCTCGGTGCCGAAGCGGCAGAGCTCGGTCTCGCCGAGGGCCTCGACGTCATGCGAATAGGTGGGCGAACCGCTGAGGCCGACGAAGTCGCCCGGCATCGCGAAGCCCGCGACCTGGCGGCGGCCATCGGCCGCCAGGCGTACCAGGCGCAACGCGCCGCGCACCACGGTGAACACATGGCGGCGCGGGTCCCCCTGCCGTGCCAGTACCGCCGAGGGGCCCAGCAGCTGGGTGCTGGCCTCCGCGTCCAGGGCATGCATCTCCTCGTGGGTCAGCACCGAACAGACGGCCAGGTGCCGGACCTGGCAATGCGCGCACGAGCCGAGCAGCCCGGAATCATCCGGCGGCGGGGTCAGGCAGGGGCTGTCGAAGGGAGGCCAGGCCATTGGGATTGACGCGATCGGGAGTGCGCACATGATAGCCCGGGGCGCTTCCGCGTGCCGTCAGCGGCGCCCGCCGCGGTAGAATCTCCCGTCCCCGTCCGTGCCCCAGTTGCAGGAGTTTTCCGCTTGATCAGGCCCCGTACCCCGCCCGGCGTCATGGAGCTGCTGCCGCGCGAGCAGATCGCCTTCCAGCGCATGCTCGACGTCATCCGCCGCAACTACGAGCGCTTCGGGTTCCTGCCGGTGGAGACCCCGGTATTCGAGCTCTCCGACGTGCTGCTGACCAAGTCCGGCGGCGAGACCGAGCGGCAGGTGTACTTCGTCCAGTCCACCGGGGCGCTGGCCAACGCCGCCGCCGAGGGCACCGCCGGCGGGCTGCCGGAGCTGGCGCTGCGCTTCGACCTGACCGTGCCGCTGGCGCGCTACGTGGCCGAGCACGAGCACGAGCTGAGCTTCCCGTTCCGCCGTTACCAGATGCAGCGCGTGTACCGTGGCGAGCGCGCCCAGCGCGGCCGTTTCCGCGAGTTCTACCAGTGCGACATCGACGTCATCGGCAAGGACTCGCTGAGTATCCGCTACGACGCCGAGGTGCTGGCGGTGATCCACTCGGTGTTCTCCGAGCTGGGCATCGGCGCGTTCCGGGTGCAGCTCAACAACCGCAAGCTGATGCGTGGCTTCTTCGAGGCCCAGGGCGTGGCCGACCCGCAGCAGCAGGCGCTGGTGCTGCGGGAGGTCGACAAGATCGACAAGCGCGGCGCCGACTATGTGCGCCAGACCCTCACCGGTCCGGACTTCGGCCTGCCTGCGCCAGCTGTGGACCGCATCCTGGCCTTCGTGGAAATGCGCTCCAGTTCGCACGACGACGCCCTGGCGCGCATCGACGCGGTACTGGCCGAAGCCGGTGAGGGCGCTGGCGAGGCGTTGCGTACCGGCGCGAGCGAACTGCGCGAGGTACTGCAGCTGGTGCGCGCCCTGGGCGTGCCCGAGTCGGCCTACTGCCTGAACTTCTCCATTGCCCGTGGCCTGGACTACTACACCGGCACCGTTTACGAGACCCAGCTGGTCGAACACCCCGGCATCGGCTCGATCTGTTCCGGCGGCCGCTACGAAGACCTGGCCAGCCATTACACCAAGTCCAGGCTGCCGGGCGTGGGCATTTCCATCGGCCTGAGCCGGCTGTTCTGGCAGCTGCGCGAGGCGGGCCTGATCGCCGGCATCGCCGAGAGCAGCGTCCAGGCGATGGTGGCCTTGATGGACGAGAACCAGCTGGCCGACGCGTTGGACATCGCCCGCCACCTGCGCCTGGGCGGGATCAACACCGAGGTGCAGATGGAGCCGCGCAAGGTCGGCAAGCAGTTCCAGTACGCTTCGCGCGCCGGTATCCGGTTCGTGGTGCTGGCCGGCCCGGACGAGCTGGCGCGCGGCGTGGTCGCGGTCAAGGACCTGGTGCGCGAGCAGCAGTTCGACGTGCCCCGCGAGGAGCTCGCCGAAACCCTCACGGTCGAGCTGGAACAGGCCCGCGCCCTGGCGGGGCGCTGAGCCATCCGCCCGGCCCGCCACCGCGGGCTGGCGCACACGGGCGCCGCGCACGCCGGCGCCCTCCGTACCGCACAACGCAACAGGCAGGCGCATGACGACGATCCGTCTCGACGGACAATCCCTGACCCGCGGCCAGCTGGTGGCCGTGGCCCATGGCGCGCAGGTGGCGCTGGATCCCTGCGCACTCCAGGCGGTGGCGCGCGCGGCGGACTTCCTCGCGGAGCAGGTGCGCCGGGAGGAGCCGATCTATGGCGTGTCTACCGGCTTTGGCAGCAACGCCGACAAGCTGCTGGGCGCACATCCACTGCGCGACGAGCTTCCAGGTGCGACCGCGTCCGGGCGCTCGCTGCACGAGGAGCTGCAGCGCAACCTGATCGTCACCCATGCCGTGTGCGTGGGCGAGCCCATGGCGGCCGACGTGGTCCGGGCGATGCTGTGCATCCGCATCAATACCCTGCTCAAGGGGCACTCCGGTATCCGCGTGCAGACCCTGGAAGCCCTCGCGGCCATGCTCAACGCCGGCATCGTGCCGGTGGTGCCGCAGCTGGGCTCGGTCGGCGCCTCCGGCGACCTGGCGCCGCTGTCGCACCTGGCCATCGTCCTGCTGGGCGGCGGCGAAGCCTTCCTCGGCGGCCAGCGCATGCCCGGTGCCGAGGCGTTGCGTCATGCGGGCCTGGAGCCGGTGTCGCTGTCGTACAAGGAAGGCCTGGCGCTGAACAACGGCACCGCGCAGATGCTGGCCATGGGCGTGCTCGCACTGCACCGCTTGGAGCAGATGCTGGATACGGCCGACCTGGCCGCGGCCATGACCATCGACGCCTTCGCCGGCCGCTTGGGTGCATTCGCCGAAGAGGTGCACGCGCTGCGCCCGCATCCGGGCCAGATGCAGGTGGCGGGGAACCTGCGCCGGCTGCTGTCCGGCTCGACCCTGGCCGATATCCCGTACCACCTGGTGCCGCGGTTCCGGCCGTGGCTGCCGTCGAGCTGGGACACGGAAGAGTCGCGCGAACTGCGCTTCGACATCGGCTGGGCCTGGGTGCCGGCCGACCAGCGCCATGGGCGCGAAAAGTTCTACCAGCGCTTCCTGCCGTTCCGCGGCGGCAAGAAGCACCAGCCGCAGGACAGCTACTCGCTGCGCTGTATCCCGCAGGTGCATGGCGCGGTGCGCGATGCGGCCGCGCAGGCCGCGCGGGTGCTGGAGATCGAGCTCAACGCGGTCACCGACAACCCGCTGGTGTTCCCGGACAAGGCCGATGCGGCGCACGTGGAGGAGCAGGTGATCTCCGCCGGCCACTTCCACGGCATGCCGCTGGCGCTGGTGCTGAGCTACCTCAAGGCCGCGATCCCGACGGTGGCCTCGATCTCCGAGCGCCGGCTCAACAAGCTGGTCGACCCGGCCACCAACGACGGCCTGCCGGCGTTCCTGATCGGCAACGAGGACGGCACCGAGTCCGGCCACATGATCGTGCAGTACACCGCGGCGGCCATCGTCAACGACCTGGCCAGCCGTGCGCATCCGGCCTCGGTGTTCTCGGTGCCCACCAGCGCCAATGCCGAGGACCATGTTTCCATGGGCGCCAACGAGGCCCGCCACGTGCTGGCCATGGTCGAGGACCTGGGCAAGGTGCTGGCGCTGGAGCTGTACACCGCCGCCCAGGCGCTGGACCTGCGCCGCGACATGATCAATGCCGCCCGGGCGCTTGCCCGCCGCACCGACGCCCGGGCGTTCGCATCGAAAGTGCAGGGCGGTCCGGCGGGCGAGGCATCCGGCCGCGACCGGTTCCTGGCGGAGGTCGAGGCGTTGCGGATCCAGCTTGCCGAATCCGATGCGTTCCATCCGGGGACAGCCGTGGCCCGCGCCCATGCACGCATCCGCCAGGCCGTGCCCTTCCTGGACCGTGACCGGGCGATGGACGGCGAGGTCGCGACGATGGTGGCGCTGGTGGCATCGGGCGCGTTGCTGGCGTCTCCGGACTGAGCGCGACAGGCCCGGCGCCGCTGATGGGCCGGGCCTGAAGCGCCGCCTGGGCGCACTGACCCCCGCGTCGGAGCGGGGCAATCCTGGAGAATGCCTGCGTCGGGCTACACGCGGCATATCGGGTGCAGTCCGCGCAGTCTCGACATTTTCATGGTGCGCCCATGGACGCGCCGGCTGCGCGTGGGAAGTCTGGGACGTGGTGCCTGCGGGGGAAGCCATCTGCCAGGCGGGGGCGGCGTTGCAGTCGTCCGACCGGGCGCGCCCCTTTGTTCCGCAGGACCGTGATCCGCTGTCGGCGCGGTGCCTCCCTCACGTGATCGTTTCCGGCCGGGGCCGCGCAAGCCGCCGTGCTGCTGCAACACAGCGGTGCCGCGGGCCCCGTCAGGTGGTCCGGGCGCGGTGCATCGCACGCGGCGCGGGTTGACCTCGCCCACGTTACGCGTTCTAATGTGCTAACACGTTAATACATTGGTCCGGGATGAAGCGGCGCGGCAAGGGCAATGACGAGGATTTCGCGGCGCGGCTGGCCGATCTGGCGGCGGTGTTCGCGCGGCTGGGTGATCCGGATGCCGTCCGCGCCTTTCTTCTGGACCTGTGCACCCCGGCCGAACTGGAAGCCATGACCGATCGCTGGCACGTGGTGCCGCTGCTCGGGCAGGGCATCCCGTATCGCGAGATTCACGAGCTCACCGGCGTGAGTGTCACCACCATCGGCCGGGTCGCGCGCACCCTGGAGCGCGGCGCCGGTGGCTATGCGCAGGCCGTTGCTCTGCGCCCCTCCCGCAGCGAGAGAACCTTCCCATGAGCCCCCCCTTGGGCGCGGCCACCCGCGACCGCCTGCGCATCGCCATCCAGAAGAGCGGCCGCCTCGCCGAGCCCGCGCGCAAGCTCCTGGCCGCCTGCGGCCTGAGCTGGCGCGAGAGCCGCGACAAGCTGTTTTGCTACGGCGAATCCCTGCCCGTGGACCTGTTGCTGGTCCGCGACGACGACATCCCCGGCCTGATCGCCGATGGCGTCTGCGACCTGGGCGTGGTCGGGCGCAACGAACTCGACGAGCAGGCGGGCGGGCGCGCGCGCCTGGGCCTGGCGCCGGCGTTCCGCGAGCTGCGCGGGCTGGGTTTCGGCCAGTGCCGGCTGATGCTGGCGGTGCCGGAAGAGTGGGAGTGGATCGGACCGCAGCAGCTGCGCGACCGCGGCCTGCGCATCGCCACCAGTTATCCGGCCATCCTCGCCGGCTGGTTGCAGGCCCAGGGCATCGACGCGCAGGTGGTGGAACTTTCCGGCTCGGTGGAGATTGCGCCGCGGCTGGGTACCGCGGAGCTGATCTGCGACCTGGTATCCAGCGGCGCGACGCTCGCCGCCAACCAGCTCAAGCCGGTGGAAACGCTGCTGGACAGCGAGGCGGTGCTGGCCGGTCCGGCCAGCGGCTTCGATGACGCACGCGCCGGCCTGGCCCAGATGCTGCTGCGGCGCATGGACGGCGTGCTGCAGGTGCGTGAGCGCAAGCTGCTGATGTTCAATGCCGACCGCGAATCGCTGCCGGCGCTCGAGCGGCTGCTGGCCGGCGCCGGCCCGCTGGTGCAGCTGCCCGGGGCCAATGGCGCGCTGTCGCTGCAGGCGATGCACGAGGGGGCGGTCAGCTGGCAGCAGCTGGAAGAGCTGGAGCGGGCAGGTGCACGCCAGCTGATGGTGCTGGGCGTGGAGAGGTCGCTGGCATGAGCGCCGTGCAGGACATCCCCGCGTCGCCGGCCTGGAACCGGCTGCAGTGGTCGGCGCTGGACGAGGCTGCGCGCACCGGCGCGCTTACGCGGCCGGTGCAGGTGGTGGCCGAGGCCACCCGCCAGGCCGTGGCCGCCGTTATCGATGCAGTGCGCACGCGTGGCGATGACGCCCTGCGCGAGTTGACCGCGCGCTTCGACAGGGTCGAACTGCCACGCTTCGAGGTGACCGCAGCGGAGTTCGCGGCGGCCGAGGCAGCCGTGGCGCCGGAATTGCGCCGGGCCATGGTGGAGGCCGCCGCGCGCATCGAGGCCTTCCACCGCGCTGGCATGAGCCAGGGCTACCGGGTGGAGACCGCGCCGGGCGTGGTCTGCGAGCGCATCGTCCGGCCGATCCCGCGGGTGGGACTGTACGTGCCGGCCGGCAGCGCGCCGCTGCCCTCCACCGCGTTGATGCTGTGCGTTCCCGCGGCGCTGGCCGGTTGCCGCCAGGTCATCCTGTGCACCCCGCCCCGCGCCGATGGCACGGCGGACCCCGCGGTGCTGGTGGCCGCGCGACTGGCCGGCGTGGACCGCGTGTTCAAGCTCGGCGGTGCACAGGCGGTCGCGGCGATGGCCTACGGCACCGCCAGCGTGCCGAAGGTCGACAAGATCTTCGGCCCGGGCAACAGCTACGTGGACGAGGCCAAGCGCCAGGTGGCGCAGGGTGGGGCGGCAGCCATCGACATGCCGGCCGGCCCCTCCGAGGTGCTGGTGATCGCCGACGCCGGCGCCAATGCCGCCTACGTCGCCGCCGACCTGCTGTCCCAGGCCGAACACGGTCCGGACTCCCAGGTGCTGCTGCTTTCCGACAGCGCCCCGCTGATCGACCAGGTCGAGGCGGAACTGGCCAGCCAGCTGGCGGTACTGCCGCGCGCGGCGATCGCCGCCCGCGCGCTCGCATCCTCGCGCCTGGTCCAGGTCGACTCGATCGGGCAGGCATTCGATATCAGCAACGCCTATGCACCGGAGCACCTGATCCTGGCCCTGCGCCAGCCGCGTGACTGGCTGGACCGCGTCGAGGCGGCCGGTTCGGTGTTCCTCGGCGACTGGACCCCGGAAGCCCTGGGCGACTACTGCAGCGGCACCAACCACGTGCTGCCGACCAACGGCGCCGCACGCGCCTGGAGCGGGGTGAGCGTGGCCAGCTTCCAGAACTTCGTCAGCGTGCAGGCGGCCAGTCGCGAGGGCATCCTCGCCATCGGCGACTGCGCGGTGACGCTGGCCCGGGCCGAACAGCTGGACGCCCACGCCAATGCCGTGGCCCTGCGCCTGAACGGGGCGGTGGCATGAGCAGCGACCTCCTCCCGCTGGTGCGCGAGGACCTGCGCGGTTTCGGTGGCTACAGCTCCGCCCGCAGCCATGCGCTGGACGGCGAGGTCTGGCTCAACGCCAACGAGAGCCCATGGCCCAATCCGGCCGACGCCGACGGCGGCTGCAGGCGTTATCCGGACCCGCAGCCGGTGCCACTGGTGCAGGCACTGGCGCGGCTTTACCGCTGCGAGGCGTCGCAGGTCCTGGTCGGGCGTGGCAGCGACGAGGCCATCGACCTGCTGGTGCGCGCGCTGTGCGTGCCGCAGCGCGATGCCATCGTGACTACGCCGCCGGTGTTCGGCATGTATGCCGTCAGCGCCCGGCTGCAGGGCGCGCGCCTGCTGGAGGTTCCGCTGGTCGATGGTCCGGGTGGATTTGCCGTGGACCTCGACGCGGTGGCCACGGCCGCCGAGCAGGGCAGTGCCAGGCTGGTGTTCCTGTGCAGCCCGTCCAACCCCACCGGCGCCGATGTGCCGCTGGAGGGCATCGCCGCGCTGGCCAGCCGACTGGCCGGCCGTGCCCTGGTCGTGGTGGACGAAGCCTACGGCGAGTTCTCCAGCCAGCCCTCGGCAACCACGTTGATGGGCGCGCACGGCAACATCGCGGTGCTGCGTACGCTGTCCAAGGCGCATGCGCTGGCCGCGGCGCGCATCGGGACCCTGATCGCCGATGCGGCACTGATCGGGGTGCTGCGCGCCTGCCAGGCGCCTTATCCGGTGCCGACCCCGTGCGCCGAGCTGGCGGTCGCCGGCCTTTCGCCGGAGGCACTGGCGCGCACAAGCGAGCGCGTGGCCCTGGTCCGCAGCGAACGCGCGCGGCTGGCCGGCGCGCTGGCCTCCATGCCAGGTCTGCGGCGGGTCTATCCGTCGGCGGGCAACTACCTGCTGGCGCGCTTCGACGACGCCCAGGCCGCCTTCGATACCCTGCTGGCCGCCGGCGTGGTCGTGCGCGACCAGCGCGCAGCGCCCCTGCTTGGCGACGCGCTGCGCATCACCATCGGAACCCCGGACCAGAACGACCGCGTCCTCGCGGCACTGGCCGCCCAGGAAGCTGCTGCATGACCCCGATCCTGTTCATCGACCGCGACGGCACCCTGATCGAGGAGCCGGCGGATTTCCAGATCGACGCCTACCAGAAGCTGCGCTTCGTGCGCGGCGTGATCCCCGCACTGCTGCGCCTGCGCGATGCCGGCTGGCAATTCGTGATGGTGTCCAACCAGGATGGACTGGGCACGGACGACTATCCGCGGGAAGCCTTCGACGGGCCGCACGACCTGATGATGCAGGTGTTCGAAAGCCAGGGCATCACCTTCCGCGACGTGCTGATCGACTGCAGCTGGCCGCACGAGAACAAACCCACGCGCAAGCCCGGCATCGGCCTGGTGCTGCCGTACATCCAGGACCGGTCGATCGACTGGAAGCGTTCGGCGATGGTGGGCGACCGCCCGACCGACAACGAGTTCGCCGCCAACCTGGGCATCCGCGCCTTCCAGCTGCGTACCCCGCAGTTCGGCGGCCAATGGGACTGGGCCGGCATCGCCCACGCGCTGGCGGATGCGCCGCGCCAGGCGGTGGTGGAGCGCAATACCAGGGAGACCCGGATCCGGGTCGAGGTCGACCTGGACCGGGTGGCCGAGCCGCAGGTCCACACCGGGCTGCCGTTCTACGACCACATGCTCGAGCAGATCGGCAAGCACGGCGGGTTCTCGCTGGCCATCCGGACCGAAGGCGACCTGCACATCGACGAGCACCACACCATCGAGGACACCGCCCTGGCGCTGGGCCAGGCGCTGCGCGAGGCGCTGGGCGACAAGCGGGGCATCGGCCGCTACGGCTTCACCCTGCCGATGGACGAGGCCTGCGCCAGCGCTGCGCTGGATTTCAGCGGCCGTCCGTACCTGGTGTTCGAGGGCGGCTTCACCCGCGAGAAGGTCGGCGACATGCCGACCGAGCTGGTGCCGCACTTCTTCCGCTCGCTGTGCGATGCGGCCGGACTCAACCTGCACGTCAGCGTGAGCGGCGACAACGACCACCACAAGGTCGAGGCCAGCTTCAAGGCGCTGGCCCGCGCGCTGCGCCAGGCGATCCGGCGCGAGGGCGACGCGCTGCCTTCGACCAAGGGCGTGCTGTGAGCGCCGCCGGCAGGCAGGTGGTGGTCGTCGACGCCGGTGGCGCCAACCTGGGCTCGGTCTGCTACGCGCTGGAGCGGTTGGGCGTGCAGCCGCGGGTGGTCACCGACGCGGCCGGCCTGCAGGGCGCGGACCGCGTGATCCTGCCCGGCGTGGGCGCGGCCCCGGAGGGCATGCGCCGGCTGCACGCGCAGGGGCTGGTCGAGCCGCTGCGGCGGCTGGAGGCGCCACTGATGGGAATCTGCCTGGGCATGCAGCTGCTGTACGAGCGCTCGGACGAGGGCGATGTCCAATGCCTGGGCCTGCTGCCCGGGGTCGTGCACCACCTGCCGCAGCTGCCCGGCATCCGCGTTCCGCACATGGGCTGGAACGCCCTGCGCACGCTGCGGCCATCGCCACTGCTGGACGGGGTGGAAGAGGGCGCCAGCGCGTACTTCGTGCACAGCTACGCCGCGCCGATCACCGCGGCCACCGTCGCCGCGACCGACCACGGCGGGCTGTTCACCGCGGTGGTCCAGGACGGACGGCGCTGCGGTGCCCAGTTCCACCCGGAGCGCTCCTCGACCACCGGCGCGCGCATCCTGCGAAATTTCCTGGAGATGGAATTTTGATGGGCTTCACCGTCTACCCCGCGCTGGACCTTCGTGGCGGCCGTGTCGTGCGCCTGGCCCAGGGCGACTACGCCCGCGAGACGCGCTATGGCGACGATCCGCTGCCGCGTGCGGCCGCCTTCGCCGAGGCCGGCGCGCGCTGGATGCACCTGGTCGACCTGGACGCCGCCAGGTCCGGTGGCTACACCCTCGGGCCGTTGCTGGCGGACATCGCGCGCACCACCGGGCTGCAGGTGCAGACCGGCGGCGGCGTGCGCAGCCGTGACGACGTGGCCCGCATCCTCGACGCCGGTGCCGCACGCGTGGTGGTCGGCTCGCTGTCGGTCCGCGAGCCCGACACGGTGGCCGCGTGGCTGGCGGAATTCGGCGGCGGGCGCATCACCGTCGCGCTGGATACCCGCCAGGACGAGGCCGGTACCTGGCAGCTGCCGGTGCACGGCTGGACCGAGAACGCAGGCAGCACTCTGGACCAGTTGCTGCCGCGGTTCGTGGATGCCGGGCTGTGCCACCTGCTGTGCACCGACATCGCGCGCGACGGCATGCTTTCCGGCCCCAACCTGGAGCTCTACGCGCACCTGGCGCGACTGGCGCCGGGCGTGGCCGTGCAGGCCTCCGGAGGTGTACGCGACGCGGCCGACGTGGCCGGCGCCCGGCAGGCCGGTTGCGCCGGCGCGGTGCTGGGACGGGCGCTGCTGGAAGGGCGGCTGCAGCTGGCCGACGCGCTGGCCGTCGAGAACCGCCCATGCTGAGCCGGCGGATCATTCCCTGCCTGGACGTGCGCGACGGGCGCGTGGTCAAGGGCGTGCGCTTCCGCGACCACGTGGACATGGGCGACATCGTCGAGCTGGCGCTGCGCTACCGCGACCAGGGCGCCGACGAGCTGGTGTTCTACGACATCGGGGCCAGCCCGGAAGGGCGCTCGGTGGACTACACCTGGGTCGAGCGGGTGGCCCGCCTGATCGACATCCCGTTCTGCGTGGCCGGCGGCATCCGCGAGGTCGCCACGGCGCGCCGGGTACTGCATGCCGGGGCGGACAAGATCTCGGTCAACTCGCCGGCGCTGGAGCGTCCGCAGCTGGTGGCCGAGCTTGCCGACGCCTTCGGCGTGCAGTGCGTGGTCGTGGGCATCGATTCGATCCGCGAGGCCGACGGGCAGTGGCGGGTGCGCACCAACACCGGCGACCCGGACAAGACCCGGGCACTGGCGGTGCGCACGCTGGACTGGATCGTCGAGGTCCAGCGACTGGGCGCCGGCGAGATCGTGCTCAACTGCATGGACAGCGATGGCGTCCGCCGCGGCTATGACATCGGCCAGTTGCGCCAGGCGCGCGCGCTATGCCGGGTGCCGCTGGTCGCCTCCGGCGGCGCCGGCAGCCCGGAGCATTTCGCCGAGGCGTTCGAACAGGCCGACGTGGACGGCGCGCTGGCGGCCAGCGTGTTCCACAGCGGTGCCATCGCCATTCCCGCGCTCAAGCGCTTCCTGCGCGGGCAACAGATCGAGGTGCGTGATGTCTGAGGTTCCTGACGGCAGCCAGGTCGGGCGGATCGGTGTCTTCCCGGGCGGGCTGGACTGGGACAAGTCCGGCGGCCTGCTCCCCGTGGTGGTCCAGGACGCCGACAGCCTGCGCGTGCTCATGCTCGGGTACATGGACCGCGAGGCGCTGCAAGCCACGCTTTCCCGGCGCCTGGTCACCTTCTACAGCCGCAGCAAGCAGCGCCTGTGGACCAAGGGCGAGACCTCCGGCCATGTGCTGGAGCTGGTCGACGTGCAAGCCGACTGTGATGCCGATGCGCTGCTGGTGCTGGCCAGGCCGCACGGGCCGACCTGCCACCTGCAGCGGTCCAGCTGCTTCGAGGCCGCGCCGCACGCGCAGGCCGCGCCGCAACGTACGCCGGCCCTGGAGATCGGGTTCCTCGCACAGCTCGATGCCCTGGTGGCCGGGCGCGAGCGCGAGCGTCCGCAAGGCAGCTACACCACCTCGCTGTTCGAATCGGGGGTGCGCCGCATCGCCCAGAAGGTCGGCGAGGAAGGAGTCGAAACCGCCCTGGCCGGCGTGGCCCAGAGCGACACCCACCTGCTGGGCGAGGTGGCCGACCTGATCTACCACGTGACCGTGCTGCTGCATGCGCGCCGCCTGTCGCTGTCCGACGCGGTGGCCGTGCTGGAGGACCGGCACGCGGTCCGTGCCGGCGGCGGCTGAGGCATCGGCCGGGCGGTCGCCACGCCGGTGGCCTAGAATCCCGGGTTTTCGCCGGGAGTGTGTCGATGTCCAAGCGATCCGCAGGCGCCTGGCTGCTGGCCGGTGCAGGTGTCCTGGCCACCGCGCTGGCCCACGCCGCAGCGGCGGTTCCGGTGACCGGGGTGGTCCACCTGGAACGGGACGGGCGGCCGGGCCGCGGTGCGGACGAGCCGGGCATCGCCGGTGTGCTGGTCTCCGATGGCCGGCAGCTGCAGCGGACCGATGCCCGGGGACGTTACCGCATCGAGGCGCGTCCCGGCGCCGCCCTGTTCGTAATCAAGCCTGCCGGCCATCGCTTCCTCCAGGGCGAGGATGACTTGCCCGCCTTCTGGGCGCAGGTGCCCGACGCGGGCCCAGCGCAGCTGGATTTCGGCCTGTCGGCCGCGCCACCCGGGCCCGGCCGCTTCGAGGCGCTGGTGTTCACCGACACCCAGGTCAAGAACGCCCGCGACATCGACCACTATCGCCGCAGCGTCGTGGAGCCGCTGGGCAGGCCGCAGGCCGCCCTGGGCATGACCCTCGGCGACCTGGTCGATGACCGTACCGGGCTGTACCCGGCCCTCAACGCGGTCACCACCCGCTTGGGGGTGCCGTGGTTCCACGTGCCGGGCAACCACGACCTGGACCCGGACGCCACCTCCGACGCCGGCTCGCTGCGGGCCTGGTCGGACATCTACGGCCCGGACACCTACGCGGTGGAGGAGGGCGCGGCCGCGTTCGTGCTGCTGGACAACGTGATCGCCACCCCCGGCGAGGACGCCGGCTACACCGGCGGGCTGCGCGAGGACCAGTTCCGGTTCCTCGAGGCCTACCTGGCCACGCTTCCGCCCCAGCGCCTGCTGGTACTGGGCATGCACATCCCGCTGTTCGAGACCGGCGGACGCGCCAGCTTCCGCGCTCAGGACCGCAGGCGCCTGTTCGGACTGCTGCGTGACCATCCCCGGGTGCTGGTGCTCAGCGGGCACAGCCACGGCCAGCAGCATTACTGGCACGGTGCGGAGCAGGGATGGGAGGGAGCCTCGCCGCTGCACGAGTACAACGTGGGCGCGGTGTGCGGCGCTTTCTGGTCCGGCGCACCCGATGCGCGGGGCATCCCGGACACCACCATGAGCGATGGCACGCCGCACGGACACGCGCTGCTGACGGTGGAGGACGACGCCGGTTACGCCCTGGCCTACCGCCCGGCGCGGGCCGACGGCACCGATCCGGCCTTCACCACCGCCATGGCGCTGCATGCGCCCAGGGTGCTGCGCCGTGGCGCCTATCCTGCGTATGGCGTATTCGCGAACGTGTTCATGGGCGATGCGGACACCCGGGTCGAGTACCGCATCGACGCCGGGCCGTGGATGCCGATGCGGCGGGTCCAGCGCGCCGACCCGCGCCTGCTGCTGGAGAACGCGGCCGACGACCTGTCGCCGGCACTGCGTGGTTACGACCGCTCACCTGAAGCGACCGCGTCGACCCACCTGTGGCGCGGCGCACTGGATACCGGGCTGGCAGCCGGCACGCACCGGGTGGAGGTGCGGGCGTTCGACCGTTGGCAGGGGCAGGTGGTGGCGTCGACCAGCTACGCGCTGGAAGAGGCGCACCCCTGACCTGCACGTCGCGCGGGTCGGGCTGGAGCCGAGGACCGGCCTCCCGCTCAGCGTGGCAGGGCGATTTCCTGGAAACCGGTCACCCGGGTGTGGCCATGCGCGGCCTCCTCCAGCCTCGGCCGCGGATAGTCCTCCAGCCGGTCGACCAGCACCGTGTGCATGCCGGCCGCGCGTGCCGCGTCCAGCTCCTCGACCACGTCGGACAGGAACAGCACCTGGTTGGGCGGCAGGCCGATCGCTTCGGCGATGCGGGTGTAGCTGCCGGACTCGCGCTTGCCGCCGGTCTCGGTGTCGAACCAGCCGGAGAACAGCCCCGTCAGGTCGCCAGCGTCGCTGTGGCCGAAGAACAGCTTCTGCGCGGGGACCGAGCCGGAGGAGTACACGTAAAGCGGCAACTCCAGGTCATGCCAGCGCTGGAGCGCCTGCGCCGCGTCGGGGTACACGGGCGCGGTGAAGTCGCCATTGCGGTAGCCGGACTCCCACACCATGCCCTGCAGCGCCTTGAGCGCGGTGTGCTTGCGGTCCTGGTCGATCCAGCCCTGCAGGGTTTCGGCGATCATCGCGTCCTGGCACAGCCCGCCGGCTTCCACCGCCACCGCGTCCAGCCAGCGCCGAACCTCCGGCTGGTCGCCATGTGCATCGATGAAGCGCGGCAGGGCCTGGCGCGCATACGGGAACAACACCTCGCGCACGAACGAGATGCTGCTGGTTGTGCCTTCGATGTCGGTGAGGATGGCGCGGGTCATACGGGATCCTTGAAACCCGGCGCCCCTCGCATTGCGAGGGGCGGGAGTGCGTGGGGTCAGCTAGCCTGCGGCTCGTATCGCGGGAACTTCTGCGCGATGTCGGTGCCGGTGAAGTGGCCGACCCAGCCGTCCGGCTCGGTGAAGAAGCGGATGGCCACGAAACTGGGCGACTCGCCCATGTCGAACCAGTGGTGGGTGCCGTCGGGCACGGCGATCAGGTCGTCCTTGACGCATTCGATCTCGTAGACCTTGCCGTCCACGTGCAGCGTGAACAGGCCCGAGCCGGCGACGAAGAAGCGCACCTCGTCTTCCTTGTGGAAATGCTCGTCCAGGAACTTCTTGCGCATTTCCGCGCGGTTGGGGTTGTCCGGCGCGATGCTGACCACGTCGACCGACTTGAAGCCGCGCGCGGCCACCAGGCGGTCGATGTCGGCGCGGTAGGCCTCCATCACTTCTTCCGGGCTGGCGCCTGGCTCGACCGGGCGGGTGGCGTGCCAGCGCTCGAAGGTGACGCCGATGCGCGCCAGCTCGGCGGCGATGGCGTTCCCGTCGGTGCTTTCGAACCCGGGCTGGTCGGGGTGGTTCTCGTCGAAGATGCGCAGTCGGCTCATGGGGTCACCTGTTGCGTGTGGCCGCGAACATCGCGGGCCGGGAAGATTACCAGCTGGGTACGGGCGTGACGGGGGCGCCGGGATCAGCCGCGCAGCCGGCGCAGCTCCAGTTCGCACGCCAGCAGGAACTCGAAGGCCTCCAGGTGGCGCCGCGCCTCGGCCATGGTCCGGCCCCACGCATAGAGCCCGTGGCCGTCGATCAGGTAGCCCCACATCGGTTGCCGGTCCAGCACCGCATCCACCTGGGCGGCCAGCACGGCCATGTCCTGGGTGTTGGCGAACACCGGCACGTCGATCGCCGCCTCATGGGTGCTGTTGCCGTCGAACGCCTTGAGCAGCTCGTAGCCCTCGAGGCGGACGTGGCCCTGCGGCGCGTACAGGCGCGAGGCGACGGTCTGGACATGGGAGTGGGTATGCAGCACGCAGCCCACCTCCGGGAAGCGCTGGTAGAGCCGGGTGTGCAGCAGGGTCTCGGCCGACGGCCGCAGCTGGCGTCCCACGGCCCTGCCCTCGAGGTCCACGACCATGATGTCGTCCTCGACCAGCCGCCCCTTGTCCCGGCCGGAAACCGTGATGGCCGCGTGCGTGGCGTCCAGGCGCAGCGAGAAATTGCTGCTGGTGGCCGGCGTCCAGCCCAGCTGGGCCAGCTCGCGCACGTTGCCGATCAGGGACTGGGCGCAGGCGTGCAGCTGCGCGGGGTCGTACGGGGGGGAGGTCGTGTCCATGCGCGAAGTCTACCGCGCGGGCGCGCGCCGGCCGAAGCCGCGATAGGCGGCCCATGCGAGCGCGGCGATCACCAGTCCACCGACCAGCGTCTTGCCCGGGGTCGAGTAGACCAGCAGCCCGCAGGCCACCAGCGCGCCCATGCCAAGCATGCGTTCGCCCTGGCTGGACGCGCGTTCCGGCGTGCCCAGCAACAGGCTCAGGCCGGCGGCGGCGTAGGCCATCACCACCAGGATCACCACCATCTCGATCAGGACTTCGAACTGGCCAGACACGGTGGGCGAGAGGGTCAGCACGGCCAGCGCGGTCATCGACAGCGCGATGATGAACAGGCCGCTGCGTGCGGAGCCGTTCGGCCGCAGGCGGCCGAACACCGGCGGCAGGAACCCCCGCTGCGCGGCGCGCGCGCCGGATTCGCCACTCACCAGCATCCAGCCGCCCAGCGTGCCGGTGGCCTTGAGCGCGGCGGCCGCGGCGATCACCGGGATAGCCCAGGCGCCGAACATCTCGCCGGCGACCGTGGCGAACGGTGCGCTGGACTGGGCCAGCTGGGCGGCAGGCACGATGCCCATCATCAGCACCGAGGACGTGAGGTAAACGACGCCGGCGATGGCGATGCCGCCCAGCGTGGCGCGCGGCACGTTGCGCTCCGGGTCGTCGACCACGCCGGCGACCATCGCCCCGGTTTCCAGCCCGACGAAGGCCCAGAAGATCGGCGCCAGCGACTGCATCACCACCGCCGCGTCCGATGTCCCGGACACGTTCCAGGCCTCGCGGTACACCTGCGGGTCGAAGTAGGCCCAGCCGGCGGTCAGGATGGCCGCCACCGGCAGCAGGCCCAGCACCACGCACATGGACTGGAAGCGGGCGATGGGCCGGGGGCCCAGGAGGTTGAGGGCGAACATCGCCCAGATCAGCGCGATCTGGCCAACCAGCCGCACGCCGCCGCTGTCCTCGAGCGGCAGCAGGATCACCAGGTAGCCGAACGCGGCCACCGCGATGGCGTTGTTGCCGATCCACGAGGACACCCAGTACATGGTGGTGGCCACGAAGGAAGCGTCGCGCCCCAGCGACGGGCGGATGTAGTCGTCCTGCGATTCCAGCTGCGGATGGTGGCGCGCCAGGCGCGCGAACGCGCCGCCCAGCATCATCGCCAGCACCGTTCCCAGCAGCCAGCTCAGCGCGGTCACGCCGCCGGACTTGGCCAGGGTGGTGGGCAACAGGAAGAAGCCCGAGCCGATCATGTTGTTGGCGACCACGAAGGTCGCAAGCACCGGGCCGATCTTGCGGGGAGCGTGTGCGCTCATGCGCGATCCTGGATTGGAAAGGAAACGGCCGGCGCTGGGCCGGCCGTGGTCGGGACGTGGGCGTCAGGCGCGCCGGTGCAGCTTGCTGTGGCGGTAGCCGTAACCGAAATAGATCAGCTGGCCGAGGAGGGTCCAGCCCACGAACACGTGCCAGTGCTCCGCGAACGACTGCGCGAACAGGAACAGGCACGCCGCGAAGCCCAGCGGACAGATCAGCCAGAAGGCCGGCACCCGGAAGGGCCGCGCCAGGTCCGGGCGGCTGAAGCGCAGGACCAGGACGCCCAGGCAGACGGTGGCGAAGGCCAGCAGGGTGCCCATCGAGACCAGCTCGCCGAGCACGTTGAGCGGCATGAAACCGGCCAGCAGGCAGGCCACGATGCCGACCAGGATCGTGCCCACGTGCGGGGTGTGGAAGCGTGGGTGGATCTTGCCGAACAGGCCCGGCAGCAGGCCGTCGCGCGACATCGAATAGAAGATGCGCGGCTGCGCCATCAGCATCACCAGGATGACCGAGGACAGGCCGGCGATGGCGCCGATCTCCACCGCGGTCTTGAGCCAGCCGATGTTGGCGGCGGGATCGGCCTTGATCACTTCCTCCAGCGCGGTGGCCACCGGCTTGGCGGTGCCCAGCAGGGAATAGTGGGTCATGCCGGTCAGCACCGCGCACACGGCGATGTAGATGATGGTGCACACGGCGAGCGAGCCGAGGATGCCGATGGGCATGTCGCGCTGCGGGTTCTTGGCCTCGCCGGCGGCGGTGGAGACCGCATCGAAGCCGATGTAGGCGAAGAACACGATGGTCGCCGCGCGGAACACGCCGTCCATGCCGAACTGGCCGGGGCCGGTGTTCTCGGGGATGAAAGGGGTCCAGTTGGCCGGGTCGACGTACTGCACGCCGAAGCCCAGGAACGCCGCGATCACCGCGACCTTGATCGCCACGATGATCGCGTTGACGAACGCCGACTGGGTGATGCCCACGTAGCACAGCCCGCTGACCGCGGCCACGATCAGCACCGCCGGCAGGTTGACGAGGCTGTCGGTGCGGACGAAGCCGCCGTCGGCCCAGTTCAGCGGCGCCGACGCCAGTTCGGCCGGGAACGGCACGCCCAGCGTGGTGGTGAGGAAGCTGACCAGATACCCGGACCAGCCCACCGCCACGGTGGCCGAGGCGAACAGGTATTCCAGCACCAGGCACCAGCCGATGAACCAGGCCACCGCCTCGCCCAGGGTGGCGTAGGAATACGAATAGGCGCTGCCGGAGACCGGCATCATCGAGGCGAACTCGGCATAGCACAGGCCAGCCATGGCACAGGCGAATCCGGCCAGGACGAAGCTGAGCATGATCGCCGGACCGGCATGGTTGGCCGCGGCCTGGCCGGTCAGCACGAAGATGCCGGCGCCGATGACCGCGCCGACGCCCAGCAGGATGAGGTGGCGGGCGGTGAGGGTGCGGCGCAGGGTGGCCTCGCCCTGGAGCGATCCTTCCACCGGCTCCCCGGCGTCGACGTGCGGCGCCGGCTCCACGGGCTTGACGCTGAATAGACGATTGAGCATGCGTGGTTCCCCGTCGGTGGCGACCGATGCGCCCGTGTTGGTCATGGCCGCAAGCAGGCCACGTAAGCGCCGTACCTTGCCAAACCGCCGGGTCGGTTGGCAATGCGCGCTGCGGCGTGGGCCGGCGCGGCCGGCCGCAGGCATAATCGCGCGCCCGGACGCTGGAGCCATCGATGGACCCGACCCACCCCGCCGGCCTGCTGGCCAGCCAGCTGCAGGCCTACCGCGAGCGCTGGCCGGACCAGGCCGCGCTGGCGGGCGAGTTCCTGGCGCTGCTGGGGGATCCTGCCGATCCGTTCGTGCGCGGGCGGCTGCAGGGCCACTTCACAGGATCGGCCTGGGTGGTCAGCGCCGATGGCCAGCGCACCCTGCTCACGCACCACGCCAAGCTGGACCGCTGGCTGCAGCCGGGTGGCCATGCCGATGGCGACCGCGACCTGGCCGCCGTGGCGCTGAAGGAGGCGCAGGAGGAAACCGGGGTGCCCGGGCTGGTGGTTGAGGCCGAGACGATCTTCGACCTGGACCGGCACTGGATCCCTGAACGCCCCGGGATCCCGGGGCACTGGCACCATGACGTGCGCTACGTGGTGCGCGCAGGCGCGGACGAGCGCTTCGTGGTCAGCGCCGAGTCCCACGCCCTGGCGTGGCGCCCGGTGCGCGAGGTGGCCGGCGATCCGGCGATGGATGCCTCGATGCGGCGCATGGCCCTGCGCTGGCTGGCCGGCGGCTGAGCCACGCGGCCGGCCGGTAGCGGATCAGTACAGGACCCGGGTCCGCAGGGTGCCCTCGATCCCGGCCAGTTCCTCCTTCAGCGCGGCCACCTGGGCCTCGTTGGCGGCCACGTCGATCACCACGTAGCCGACCTTGGGATTGGTGCGCAGGAACTGCCCGTCGATGTTGACCGCGTGGCGGCTGAAGATCTCGTTGACCTTCGACAGCACGCCGGGCACGTTGCGGTGGATGTGGAGCAGGCGCAGGCTGCCCTCGTGCTCGGGCAGGGTGACCTCCGGGAAGTTCACCGCCGACAGGGTGCTGCCGTTGTCGCTGTAGCGAACCAGCTTGGCCGCCACTTCCACGCCGATGTTCTCCTGGGCCTCCAGCGTGCTGCCGCCGATGTGCGGGGTCAGGATCACGTTGTCGAAGCGGGTCAGCGGCGAGACGAAGGCCTCGTTGTTGGCCTTGGGCTCGACCGGGAACACGTCCACCGCCGCGCCGCCGACATGGCCGGACTCCAGCGCCGCGGCCAGCGCGTCGATGTCCACCACGGTGCCGCGGGAGGCGTTGATCAGGTGCGCGCCGGGCTTCATCGCGGCGATCTGGGCGGCGCCGAACATGTTCTTCGTCGCGGCGGTCTCCGGCACGTGCAGGGTGACCACGTCCGAACGCGACAGCAGGTCGTCCAGGCTGATCGCCGCGCGCGCGTTGCCCAGCGACAGCTTGGTCTCGATGTCATGGAAGACCACGTGCATGCCCAGCGCCTCGGCCAGCACCCCGACCTGGGTGCCGATGTGGCCGTAGCCGACGATGCCGAGGGTCTTGCCGCGCACCTCGCGGCTGCCGGCGGCCGACTTGGACCATCCACCGCGGTGGCATTCGGCGCTCTTCTGCGGGATGCCGCGCATCAGCATCACCGCCTGGGCCACGACCAGCTCGGCCACCGAGCGGGTATTGGAATAGGGGGCGTTGAACACCGGGATGCCGGCCAGCTCGGCCGCGTCCAGGTCCACCTGGTTGGTACCGATGCAGAAGCAGCCGATGGCCATCAGCCGCTTGGCACCGGCCAGCACGTCGGCCGTCAGGTGGCTGCGCGAGCGGATGCCGACGATGTGGGCCTCGGCGATGCGTGCCTTGAGCTCGTCCTCCGGCAGCGACTTGTCGTGGAATTCGATCTGGGTGTAGCCCGCCGCGCGGAAGGTCTCCACCGCGGTATGGCTGAGGCCCTCGAGCAGCAGCACGCGGATGTCGGATTTGGGGAAGGAGGTCTTCTTGGGCGACATGCGCGAGTGGTCCGGCAGGTAGGGCGGGAGCCGACAACTATGCCAGAAGCGCCCCCTGTTTTCCGCAGTGCGTCATGCCGCTTTCATGCCGGCCGCGCAACACCGTGTGCGCTTCGCGGAGGCAGTTTCACCCGGCAAAAGTTGCCACTGAAACAGCGACTTGCCCGTAGTGCGCCAGCCGCCGGGCGCCGCGGTCGCCGCTGGACTCGGCGACCCCGCAGCTGGCACGCTTGCCGGCTCCCGCACGCACGCACGCCACCACCCGCCCATGACCGACCCACGCCTCGCCGACCTGCTGCAGTCGGTGCCCGAGCTGCGCCTGAAGACCGACGCTTCCGACCTTGAGCATTACGGCCGCGACTGGACCCGGCGCTGGACACCGGCGCCGCTGGCCGTCGCGCTGCCCGGCAGCGTGGAGGAGGTGCAGTCGATCGTGCGCTGGGCCAACCGCCACCGGGTGGCCATCGTGCCCTCGGGCGGACGTACCGGGCTGTCCGGGGGCGCCGTGGCCGCCAACGGCGAACTGGTGCTGAGCCTGGAGCGGATGAACAAGGTGCTGGACTTCAACGCGGTGGACCGCACGCTGACGGTGCAGGCGGGCATGGTGCTGGAAGCGGTGCACAACGCCGCACGTGAGCACGGGCTGGTCTACCCGGTGGACTTCGGCGCGCGCGGTTCCTGCTCGATCGGCGGCAACATCGCCACCAACGCCGGCGGCATCCGCGTGATCCGCTACGGCAATACCCGCGAATGGATCGCCGGGCTGACCGTGGTCACCGGCAGCGGCGAGCTGCTGCAGCTCAACCGGGCGCTGGTGAAGAACTCCAGCGGCTACGACTTCCGCCAGTTGCTGATCGGCTCGGAGGGCACGCTGGGCATCGTGGTCGAGGCGATCCTGCGCCTGGCCGACCCGCCGCCGCCGACCAACGTCATGCTGCTGGCGCTGCCCTCGTTCGAGGTGCTGATGCAGGTGTTCGCCGAGTTCCGCCGCCGCCTGCGTCTGGAAGCCTTCGAGTTCTTCACCGACCGCGCCCTGCGCCACGTGCTGGCCCACGGCGCGCAGAAGCCGCTGGAGGACGAGTACCCCTTCTACGTGGTTACCGAGTTCGCCAGCGACGACGAGGCGACCGAGGCCGCGGCGATGGCCGCCTTCGAGCACTGCATGGAGCAGGGCTGGGTGGCGGACGGGGTGATCAGCGCTTCGGAGGCGCAGGCGCAGCAGATCTGGCGCCTGCGCGAAGGCATCACCGAGGCGGTGGCCCGCTACCGGCCATACAAGAACGACGTGTCGGTGCGCATCTCGGAAATGCCGGCGTTCCTGGCCCGGACCCAGCAGCTGCTGGGCGATGCGTATCCCCAGTTCGAGGTGGTCTGGTTCGGCCACATCGGCGACGGCAACCTGCACATCAACGTACTCAAGCCCGACGCCACCCCCGATGCGGAGTTCGTTGGCCAGTGCGAGCAGGTGACCAAGCTGCTGGCGCAGGCGCTGCAGGCCCACGGTGGCAGCATCTCCGCCGAGCACGGCATCGGCCTGGTCAAGAAGCCCTACCTGGCCGGCACCCGCAGCGAGGCGGAGATCGCGCTGATGCGCGGGGTCCGGCAGGTGTTCGACCCCAACGGCATCCTCAACCCGGGCAAGCTGTTCGACGCCTGACCGCGATCACGCGGGGCGGTACACGGCGGCAGGACGGCGCGGTAGTCTTCACGCATCTTTCATCGACTGCCGGGCCACCGCCATGAAGCATCCGTTCCTGCCTGCCGCCGCCTTCCTGCTGGCGGCCCTCGCCGCGCCGGCGCTGGCCTCCAGCTTCGCCGGCACCTCCGCCGGTGCGTCCTCGGCGGGCAGTTCCGCCTCATCCGGCAGCACCTCCGGCGACGACAAGCTGGTGCAGGCCGCGCGCGAGGACGCCGCCGGCTTCCTCGCAAGCGACGGCCAGCTGCGCAGCGCCCGGTTCGAAGCGGCCCTGCGCGTGCTGCGCGAGCGCGACGCCACCGCGCGCCAGGCCAGCGACCTGGAGCTGGCGCGGAAGATCCTCGCCGCCGAATGATCCGGACGCTGGCGCTGGCAGCCCTGCTGCTGGCCAGTGCCACGGCCGGGGCCGTCCCACGCATCGCGCCCGCGCCGGGGCTGGATGCCGGCGACCAGGCGTCCACTGCCAGCCTGGTCGCGGCGGCGGCCGCGCACCTGCCGCCGGCCTGGGCCGGCGCGCTGGACCGGCCCATCACGCTGGAGTGGCGCGACGACCTGCCCGAGGGCGTGCACGGGCGCGCGAAACACCGGCGCATCCTGCTCAGGCGAGAACTGCTCGAAGACTGGAAGCGGGTCGGTGGTGCACCGCCCGACGGCCGGACATCGCCGGCGCTGGCCGCGCTGCTGCATGAGCTGGCGCACCTGTACGACCGCACCGCCGCTGGCGGGCTGTCGGGCGATCCGCGCCTGCTGGATCTGGCCGGCTGGCAGAAGGCTGCGCTGCGGCCCGGCCGGCGCGGCCGCAACGACTTCGGCGACCGCAGCCCCGATGGCTACGAGCTGGCTTCGCCGCGCGAGTACGTGGCGGTCAACCTCGAACACTACCTGCTGGATCCCGTCTACGCCTGCCGCAGGCCGGCGCTGGCGGCGTACTTCGACGCGCGCTTTGGCATGACCCGCCCTCCACCGGGCCGGTGCGCCCCCGGCCTGGCATTTGTCCAGGATCCGGCCACCGGGGCCGAGCCGGTGCGCGTGCTCGATCCGGCGCAGGTGTATGCGGTCGATTACCTGCTGGCCGGTGACGGCGAGGGCATGGCCAGCCGCTGGGGCCACGCCATGTTGCGCCTGGTGGTCTGCGCGCCGGGGCGCGAACCGGGTCCGGACTGCCGCTTGGACCTGCAGCACCACCTGGTGCTGTCGTTCCGGGCCTTCGTCGACGACCTGCAGATCTCCAGCTGGCGGGGACTCACCGGGGGCTATCCCTCGCGCCTGTTCGCGCTGCCTCTGGACCAGGTGGTGGACGAATACACCCGGACCGAACTGCGTGACCTGCATGCCATTCCGCTGGCGCTGTCGCCGGAGGAGGTGGCGGCCGTGGCCTTGCGCGCGGCGCAGCTGCACTGGAGCTACGACGGCCGCTACCTGTTCGCCAGCAACAACTGTGCGGTGGAGACCTGGAAACTGCTGCACGACGCGGTGCCAAGGCTGGCGGCGCTGCCGCTGCGCACGGTGTTCCCCAACGGCCTGGCGCGAAGACTGCAGCGCCATGGCGTGGTCGACGCCGCCGTGGTCCCCGCGGACCGGGCCGAACAGGTGCGCCTGGGATTGCGCTTCGAGGCCGCCAGCGCCCATTACGAGTCGATGTACGCGGTGGCACGCGCAGAGCTCGGTTTGCAGGCCGACGATGCGCAGGAGTGGATCGCGCTGCCGCCCGCGCAGCGCAGGCCGGCGCTGGCGCAGGCCGGGCTGAGGGCCGCGGCGGCGCTGCTGGTCCTGGAATCGGCCGCGCTGCGACGCCATGAAGCCCTCGCCCGCGACGAGCTCAAGCGCCGCTGGATGGGACGCATCGCGCCCTCCGACGCAGGCGTGGCCGGGGACGTGGAACGGTTCCTGGCCGTTGGCGACGCCTTCAGCCGCCCGGCGGCGTGGCTGCAGGGCGTGGACGGCTACGGCCTGCCACAGGGGGAGGAACGCGAAAGGCTGCAGGCCACCGCGGTCGCTTCCGCGGAGGGGCGCCGGACCGAAGCACGCGAACTGGAAGCGAGGGTCCGGGCGCTGCTGCCGGCTGCGCGCCGCGAGGCGCTGGACGGGGCCGAGGCGAATGTCGCGCTGCTTGGAGCGCGCCTGCGCGAACTGGCGGGCAGACCGTCGTAGGGGTGCCGTCCTGCAGCCACCGAGCGCACTGCCGCCTGGGCCCGGGTGTGGCCGGCGTGGCCCGGACAAGGCTGCAGGCCGCATCCGGGTAGCCGGCATGCCGGCGACAACGCGGGCACAGCGGATCCCGGCCGCACGCAGCGGCCGGGCCCGGGTCAGTCGGCGCGGCCGCCGAACTCGCCGGTGGTGGTGTTGACCAGGATGCGCTCGCCGGTGGTGATGTACTCCGGCACCATGATCTCGATCCCGGTGCTCAGGCGCGCCGGCTTGGGGCGCTTGGTCGCCGTTCCGCCCTTCAGCTCCGGCGGGGTCTCGACCACTTCCAGGGTCACGTGCTGCGGCAACTGGATCGCCACCGGCTGCTCGTCGATCACCTGCACGTAGATGCCGGCCAGGCCGTCGGTGATGTAGCCGGCGTCATCGCCGATCGCCTCGGGGTCCAGGGTGTAGGGCGTGTAGTCCTCGTCGTCCAGGAACACGAAGGCGTCGCCGTCCTTGTAGGAGAAGCTGGCCTGGCGGCGCAGCAGTTCCACTTCGGTGAGGTTGTCGTCTGCATCGAAGCTGGCATCGAGCTTGGCGCCACCGGGGACCGAATACATGATGAAGCGGTAGCGGACGTTTCCGCCGCGGCCCTGGGGTGAGCTGCGCTCGATGTCGCGGATCTGGTAGACGCCGTTGTTGTATTCGACGACGTTGCCCTTCTTGATGTCGCTGGCTTTCATGGAAAGTCCGTGTCCGGTGGGGTGGTTGGAGGCCGTCCGGCCGCGTTGCGCCGGATGGGTGGTCGATGGGCCGGTGTCTGCCGGTTACCTGGGGGCCAGGCGGGTCGCACCATCGAGGCGGATGGTCTCGCCATTGAGGTAGCGGGTGCGCAGGATGAAGGCCACGGTGTCGGCGAATTCGTCCGGCTGGCCCAGGCGCGCGGGGAACGGGATGGTCGCTGCCAGCGACTGCTGCACGGATTCGGGCATGCCATCGACCATCGGCGTCCAGAACACGCCCGGGGCCACGGTCATGACGCGGATGCCGAAGCGCGCCAGCTCGCGTGCCATCGGCAGGGTCATGCCGACCACGCCGCCCTTGGAGGCCGCGTAGGCGGCCTGGCCGATCTGGCCCTCGTAGGCGGCCACCGAGGCGGTGTTGACGATCACGCCGCGCTCGCCGTCCTCTCCCGGGGCGTTGTGCTGCATCAGCGCCGCCGCGGCCTTGGCCACGTTGAAGCTGCCGACCAGGTTGACCATCACCGTGCGGGCGAAGCCCTCCAGCGGCATTGGCGCGCTGTTGCCGGACGCGTCCTTGCCGAGTACGCGCCCCGCGCCGAGGATGCCGGCGCAGTTGACCGCGGCATTGAGGCCGCCGAGGAAATCGCGCGCGGCCGCCAGGGTGGCGCTCACGCCGGCCTCGTCGGTGACGTCGGTGCGGAAGTAGCGCGCGTTGCCGGCGCCGAGCGCCTGGACCGCGGCCGCGCCCTTGTCGTCGTTGACATCAAGCAGGGCGACCCTGCCGCCGTCGGCGACCACGCGGGTGGCCACGGCCAGGCCCAGGCCGGAAACGCCTCCGGTGATGACGGCGCGGACGGTATCAGGCTGCATCGGAAGGTTTCCGGTGTAAGGGTCGTCCATTGTAGGCGGAGCCCCCGGCGCCGCGGCAGGGGGCAGAGCGGGTCACTCGGGGTCGTAGTCCAGGTTGGAGGCCAGCCAGCGCTCCACCTGCGCCCGGTCCACGTTGCGGCGGCGGGCATAGTCGGCGACCTGGTCCTTGCCCACGCGGCCGACCACGAAGTACTGGCTGCGCGGGTGGCTGAAGTAGTAGCCGGACACCGCCGCGGTCGGCAGCATCGCGAAGCTCTCGGTCAGTGACATGCCGGCGTTGGCCGGCGCATCCAGCAGGGCGAACAGCGTGGCTTTCTCGCTGTGGTCGGGGCAGGCCGGATAGCCGGGCGCGGGGCGGATGCCGCGGTACTTCTCGGCGATCAGGGCCTCGTTGTCCAGCGCCTCGTCGGCGGCGTAACCCCAGAACTCCGTGCGCACGCGCTGGTGCAGGCGCTCGGCCAGGGCCTCGGCCAGGCGGTCGGCCAGCGACTTGAGCAGGATCGCGTTGTAGTCGTCATGGGTGGCCTCGAAGCGCGCGACGTGCGCGTCGATGCCGATGCCGGCGGTGACCGCGAACGCACCGATCCAGTCCTGCACACCGCTGTCGTGCGGTGCAATGAAATCGGCCAGGCAGAAGTCCGGGCGGTCGACCGGCTTGTCCACCTGCTGGCGCAGGAAGTGCAGGGTGGCCGGACCATCGGCATGCTGCAGGACGACATCGTCGCCGTGGGCGGCTGCCGGCCAGATGCCGTAGACCGCACGCGCCTGCAGCCACTTCTCCGAGACGATCCGCGCAAGCATGGCCTGCGCATCGCCGAACAGCTCGCTGGCCTGCGCACCGACCACCTCGTCCTGCAGGATCGCCGGGTACTTGCCGGCCAGTTCCCAGGCCTGGAAGAAGGGCGTCCAGTCGATCACCGGCAGCAGGTCCTCCAGCGGCCAGTCGAATCCGTGCACGCCGGGCTGATTCGGCGCCGGCGGTACATGGGCGTCCCAGCCACCGTCGAAACGCTGCCCGCGCGCCTTCTCCAGCGGCACCAGGCGCTTGGCGTCGCCGCGGTTGGCGTGGCGGGTGCGGATCTCGGCGTAGTCGGCATCGTTGGCGGCCACGAAGCGGCCCCGGAGGTCGGGACTGATCAGCGACTGCGCCACGCCCACCGCGCGCGAGGCGTCCTTGACCCACACCGTGGGCGCCTTGTAATGCGGGTCGATCTTCAGCGCGGTATGCGCGCGCGAGGTGGTGGCGCCGCCGATCATCAGCGGCGTGGTGAAGCCCTGGCGCTGCAGTTCGCGCGCCACGTGGCTCATTTCCTCCAGCGAGGGGGTGATCAGGCCGGACAGGCCGATGAGGTCGGCGTTCACCTCGCGCGCGGTATCGAGGATCTTCTGCGCCGGCACCATCACGCCCAGGTCCACGACCTCGAAGTTGTTGCAGGCCAGGACCACCCCGACGATGTTCTTGCCGATGTCGTGCACGTCGCCCTTGACCGTGGCCATCACGATGCGGCCGTTGTTCCTGCCGGCATCGCCGGTGCGCAGCTTTTCCGCCTCGATGTACGGCAGCAGGTAGGCGACGGCCTTCTTCATCACCCGTGCGGATTTGACCACCTGCGGCAGGAACATCTTGCCGGCGCCGAACAGGTCGCCGACCACGTTCATGCCGTCCATCAGCGGCCCTTCGATCACGTCCAGCGGGCGGCTGGCCTGCTGGCGGGCCTGCTCGGTGTCCTCCTCGACGAAGGCGTCGATGCCATGCACCAGCGCATGCGCCAGGCGCTCGCGCACCGGCTTGTGGCGCCAGGCCAGGTCCTCGGCCTTCTTCTCGCCCTTCTTTCCCTTGTAGCGTTCGGCGATCTCCAGCAGGCGCTCGGTGCCGTCGCGGCGCCGGTTCAGCACCACGTCCTCCACGCGTTCGCGCAGCTCCGGGTCCAGGTCGTCGTAGACCGGCAGCGCGCCGGCGTTGACGATGCCCATGTCCATGCCCGCCCTGATCGCGTGGTACAGGAACACGGAGTGGATCGCGCCGCGCACGGTCTCGTTGCCACGGAACGAGAATGAGACGTTGGACACGCCGCCGGACACGTGGCAGTGCGGCAGGGTCCGGCGGATGATGGCGGTGGCCTCGATGAAGTCGACCGCGTAGTTGTCGTGCTCCTCGATGCCGGTGGCGATCGCGAAGATGTTGGGGTCGAAGATGATGTCTTCCGGCGGGAAGCCCACCTCGTCGACCAGGATCCGGTAGGCGCGGGTGCAGATCTCCACCTTGCGTGCGCAGGTGTCGGCCTGGCCCTGCTCGTCGAAGGCCATCACCACCACCGCCGCGCCATAGCGCAGCACCTTGCGGGCGTGCTCGACGAACAGCGCTTCGCCTTCCTTGAGCGAGATCGAGTTGACCACGCCCTTGCCCTGCAGGCACTTGAGCCCGGCCTCGATCACGCTCCACTTCGAACTGTCGACCATGACCGGGATGCGGGCGATGTCCGGCTCGGCGGCGATCAGGTTGAGGAACCGGGTCATCGCCTTTTCCGAGTCGATCAGTCCCTCGTCCATGTTCACGTCGAGGATCTGCGCGCCGTTCTCCACCTGCTGGCGCGCCACCTCCACCGCCTCGGCGTAGCGCTCCTCCTTGACCAGCTTGCGGAACTGGGCGCTGCCGGTGACGTTGGTGCGCTCGCCGACGTTGACGAACAGCAGTTCCGGGGTGATGACCAGCGGCTCCAGTCCGGACAGGCGGGTAGGGCGGACCGTCGCGTTCATGCCGCGGCCTCCAGCGCCTGGCCCGGCACCCGGGGCGGCAGGCCACGCACGGCCTCGGCGATGGCGCGGATGTGCTCGGGCGTCGTGCCGCAACAACCGCCGACCAGGTTCAGCAGGCCGGACCGGGCGAACTCGTGGAGAGTCGTGGCCATCTCCTCCGGGGTCTCGTCATAGCCGCCGAACGCGTTGGGCAGGCCTGCATTGGGGTGGGCGCTGACGTAGAACGGCGATACCTGGGCCAGGGCCTCCACGTGCGGACGCAGCTCCCTGGCCCCCAGCGCGCAGTTGAGCCCGATCGACAGCGGGCGGGCATGGGCCAGCGAGGTGTGGAAGGCCTCGGCGGTCTGCCCGGAGAGGGTGCGGCCGGAGGCATCGGTGATCGTGCCGGAGATCATCACCGGCAGCCGTGCGCCGCGCGCGTCGAACACCTCCTCCACGGCGAACAGCGCGGCCTTGGCGTTGAGCGTGTCGAAGATGGTCTCGACCATGAGGGTGTCGGCGCCGCCGTCGATCAGCCCCTCGACCGCCTCGCGGTAGGTGCCGCGCAGCTCGTCGAAGCTGGTGTTGCGGAAGCCGGGGTCGTTGACGTCGGGGCTGATCGAGGCGGTGCGGCTGGTCGGCCCAAGCACGCCGATCACGAAGCGCGGCTGCTCCGGGGTGGCCACCTCCGCCGCGTCGCAGGCCTGGCGTGCCAGGGCGGCGCCGGCCCGGTTGAGCTCGTACACCAGGTGCTCCAGGTGGTAGTCGGCCTGGCTGACGGAGGTGGCGTTGAAGGTGTTGGTCTCCACCAGGTCCGCGCCGGCCTCCAGGTAGGCGGCGTGGATCGCGCCGATCAGGTCCGGACGCGTCAGCAGCAGCAGGTCGTTGTTGCCCTTGAGGTCGTGGCCGCAGTGCGGGCCATGGCCCTGGTGGCCGGAATGGTGCTCGCCGTCGTAGCCCGCTGCGAAACGCGCGCCGCGGTAGTCGGCCTCCTCCAGCCCATGGCGCTGGACCATCGTGCCCATGGCCCCGTCGATCACCAGGATGCGTTGCCGCAGCGCCTGTTCCAGCAGGGCGACGCGGTCGGGATGTAACCAGGGAAGCTGACGGGACATGGGCGGCTCAGGGCTTGTTTGCGATCAGGGAAATCACTTCGAAGTGCGGCGGGCGGCGCTCGCGGGTCACCGTCTCCAGGCTGGTGACCTGCAGGCCGGCCTTCTCGGCGAAACGCCGCAGGTCGCGGTCGCTGAAGCCGAGGTTGACGTGGCCGTAGGTCTCCACCACCGCGCGGTGCTCGTGCCGCGCCAGGCTGGTGACCAGCAGCCGGCCGCCCGGGCGCAGCACGCGCGCGGCCTCGGCCACCGCCTGCGCGGGGCGGTCGGCGTAGGTCAACGCGTGCATCAGCACCACCAGGTCGAAGCTGGCTTCGCCGAAGGTCAGCGCGTGCATGTCGCCCTCGAGCACTTCCACGTTGGCCAGCCGACGCAGGCGCTCGCTCGCCGCGGCCACCACGCGGGCGCTGGTGTCCACGCATACGTAGCGGTGCGAATGCGGCGCCAGCAGTTCGGCCAGCACGCCGTCGCCGGAGGCGATGTCGAGCACGTCGCCGGTGTGCAGCAGGGGCAGGGCGCTGCGCGCCAGCGCCTCCCAGGTGCGGCCGGGCGAGTAGTGGCGCTCCATGTCGCCGGCCACGCTGTCGGCCCAGTTCTGGTCGGCGGCGCGCGCGGCCAGCACGGCGGGCAGGCGCTCGGCGTCCTGGCGCAGCAGCGGATCGTCGCTGCCGGTGCTCAGGGCCTGCCACAATGCGCGCTGGGCCGGATCGAGGATGGCCTCGTCGAAGCGGTAGTACGCCGAGACACCGGCGCGGCGGTCGCGCACCAGGCCGGCTTCCTTGAGCCGGGCCAGGTGGGTCGAGACGCGCGGCTGCGCCAGGCGGGTGACCGAGGACAGTTCGGCGACCGTGAGCTCCTCCAGTTCGAGCAGGGCCAGCAGCCGGACCCGCGTGGCGTCGGCGAAGACCTTGAGCCGGATCGACCAGTCTTCCAGATCCATAAATATCTTCCTATCGCGATATAGCGATGATTGTCCGCCGCCGTGTCGCGGCAGGTCAACCGCGTACGCCGGCGAATGGGCAGGTGGTTACAATCGGTACAAATTCCGACCGGAGGGGTCACCCGTGGATTTCAGCTTCACCGAAGAACAACTGATGCTGCAGGACGTCGCACGTCGCATTGCCCAGGACGTGATCGCGCCCAGCGCGGAGCACTTCGACCGCACGGGCGAGTTCCCGCTGGACAACATCCGGCTGCTGGGCGAGAACGGGCTGATGGGCATCGAGGTGCCGGCCGAGTACGGCGGCGCCGGCATGGATCCGGTCGGGTACGCGCTGGCGATGATCGAGATCGCCGCCGGCGACGCGGCGCACTCCACCATCATGTCGGTCAACAACTCGCTGTTCTGTACCGGCATCCTCAAGAACGGCAACGAGGAGCAGAAGCAGCTCTACGTGCGGGCGGTGGCCGAAGGCCGGGAGATCGGCGCGTTCGCGCTGACCGAGCCGCAGTCCGGGTCCGATGCGTCGGCCATGCGCTGTCGCGCGGTGAAACAGGCCGACGGCAGCTACGTCATCAATGGCAAGAAGAGCTGGATCACCTCCGGCCCGGTGGCCCGCTACATCATCCTGTTCGCGGTCACCGACCCGGCGCAGGGCTCGCGCGGGATCACCGCGTTCATGGTCGACACCGGGCGCGAGGGCTTCCACCGCGGCAAGACCGAGCCGAAGCTGGGCATCCGCGCCTCGGCCACGTGCGAGATCGAGTTCCAGGACTACGTGGCTCGGCCGGAGGAGGTCGTGGGCGTGGAAGGGCAGGGCTTCAGGATCGCCATGAGCGTGCTGGACGCCGGCCGCATCGGCATTGCCTCGCAGGCGGTCGGCATCGCGCGGGCGGCCTACGAGAAGACCGTCGAGTACGTGAAGGAGCGCAAGGCCTTCGGGGCGCCGATCGGCACCTTCCAGATGACCCAGGCCAAGATCGCCGACATGAAGTGCAAGCTGGACGCATCGTTGCTGCTGACCCTGCGCGCGGCGTGGCTGAAGGGCCAGGGCAAGCCGTTCGCGGCCGAGGCGGCCATCGCCAAGCTCACCGCGTCGGAGGCGGCGATGTGGATCACCCACCAGGCGGTGCAGATCCATGGCGGCATGGGCTACTCGAAGGAGATGCCGCTGGAGCGGTACTTCCGCGACGCCAAGATCACCGAGATCTACGAGGGCACCTCCGAGATCCAGCGCCTGGTCATCGCCCGCGCCGAAACCGGCCTGCGCTGAGGTACGGCCGCGCTCCAGCCCACCGCTGCGGCGGCGGCACTGGAACGCTCCGCGCGGGGTGACCGGCATTCCGTCAGGCACCACCTCAAGGAACCTGGCCATCGCTCCCGCCGGCGCGCGCGGGCGCCGGCGGGGGCACCGCGTGGCATGCGAAGGGGCCGGGCAGCCGGCGCCTCGCATCGCCGCGGGTCGCTGCTTCCGCGCGCGGCGCGGATCGCTTCAAATGGCCACTGCGCAGGCGGGGAACACGGAATGCGGCGGGCCAGGCACACCACACGGACATCGCGCCGACAGCGCCGCTGGACCTGGCTGCGCTGGGGCGTGGCCGTCCTGCTCGTGGCGCTGCTGGTGCTGGACCTGGCCTTCCCGCCGCCGTTGCCGGACGCGGACGGCACGGCCACGGTGGTGACCGCGGCCAATGGCACGCCACTGCGCGCCTTCGCCGATGGCGACGGGGTCTGGCGCCATCCGGCCACGGTGGCGTCGGTGTCCCCGCTGTACCTGGAAGCGCTGCTGACCTACGAGGACCGCTGGTTCCGCCAGCATCCGGGCATCAACCCGGCAGCGATGGCACGCGCGGCCTGGCAGTGGCTGCGCAGCGGCCGCATCGTCTCCGGTGGCTCGACCCTGAGCATGCAGGTGGCCCGCATCCTGGACGGGGGCGACACCCGCAGCGGACCGGGCAAGCTGCGGCAGATGGCGCGTGCGGTGCAGCTGGAGGCGCGCCTGTCCAAGGACCAGATCCTGCAGCTGTACCTGGAACGGGCGCCATTCGGCGGCACCATCGAGGGCGTCGAGGCGGCCAGCTGGGCCTACCTGGGCAAGCCGGCCGCGGCGCTCTCGCCGGCCGAAGCGGCGCTGCTGGCGGTGCTGCCGCAGGCACCGAGCCGGCTGCGGCCGGACCGCCATCCGGAGGCCGCGCGCGTCGCCCGTGACAAGGTGCTGGCGCGGATGCAGGCCTCCGGGCGGTGGAGCGCGGACACCGTCGCCGAAGCGCGGGTCGAACCGGTCGTGGCCCGCTCGCTGAGGGTGCCCCGGCACGCCGCGTTGCTGGCCGAGCGCCTGCGCCGGGCGCAGCCGCAGGCGCGACGCATCGTCACCACCCTGGACGCGGACCTCCAGCGCGACCTGGAGGAGCGGGTCGCCAGCTACTTCGCCGGGCTGCCACCGCGTACCTCCGCGGCGCTGCTGGTGGTGGACAACGCCAGCCTGCGTGCACTGGCCTACGTCGGGTCGGTCGAGTTCGGCGATCGCGACCGGCTTGGCCACGTGGACATGGTGCGCGCCTGGCGCTCGCCCGGCTCCACCCTCAAGCCGTTCCTGTACGGGATGGCCCTGGACCAGGGGCTGATCCACTCCGAAAGCCTGCTGGTGGATGCGCCCCAGGATTTCGGCGGCTATCGTCCGGGCAACTTCGGCGAGGCCTTCAACGGCCCGGTCGGTGCCGCCAGCGCGCTGCGCCTGTCGCTCAACGTGCCGGCGGTGGACCTGGTCGAGCGCATCGGCCCGGCACGGTTCGCCGCGCGGCTGGAGCACGCGGGCCTGCCGTTGCGTTTTGCGCGCGGTGCCCGGCCGGGCCTGCCGCTGATCCTGGGCGGGACGTCCGCGCGGCTCGAGGACCTGGTCGGTGCCTTCGCCTCGCTGCAGCGCGAGGGCATCGCCGGGCAGGTGCGCTACCTGCACGACGCGCCGCTGGTGCAGCGCCGGCTGCTGTCGCCGGGCGCTGCGTGGATCGTGCGCGAGGTGCTGCAGGCGGCCCCGCGGCCCGGCCACGCCGCTGGCGCGTTCGGTTCGCGTACCCCGCCGGTGGCCTGGAAGACCGGCACCAGCTACGGGTTCCGCGACGCGTGGGCCATCGGCGGCACCCGGCGTTACACGGTAGGGGTCTGGGTGGGGCGCCCGGACGGCACCCCGCTGCCCGGCCAGTACGGCGCGGTGACGGCACTGCCGCTGCTGCTGGACACCATCGACAGCCTGCCGCACCGGCCGGGGGACGCCGGTCCGCGCCCCCGGCCGTCCACCGTGGAGGACGTGGAAGTGTGCTGGCCGCTGGGCGAAGCCGCGACGGCGACGCCGCCCCCGCTGTGCCAGCGCCGGTTCCAGGCCTGGGCGCTGGACGGCGCGGTGCCGCCCACCTTTCCCGAACGCGACGCCCGGCTGTGGAGCCCGGGGCGCGAGCGCTTCCATGTCGACGCCACGACCGGGCTGAGGCTGTCCGCCTCCTGCGCAGGTGCGCACCCGGTCCGCGCGGCCGAGATCGCGCGCTGGCCCGCGCTGGTCACCCCGTGGCTTCCGGCCGACCTCCGCCGGGCCTCCCGGTTGCCGGCGCTGTCGCCGGACTGCGCCGACGACGGACGGGAGGTCGACGCGAGCCTGTATCTGGAAGGACTGGTGGACCGGGCGACCCTGGCGCCGGCGCCGGGAGGACGCGGCCGGATCGAGCTGCAGGTTCGCGCACTCGGGACGGCCGCGCCGGTGCAGTGGCTGCTGGACGGGCGCTGGGTCGGGCGGACCACGCCCGGACAGGCTTTCGTCCATGACTACGCCACTGCCGGCGCCGGGACCCATGTGCTGTCCGCCCTGGCCGACAACGGTGCCTGGGCGCAGGTGACCTTCAGGATCGCCGGGGTGGGCGCGCCGGAGGGGCGTGCCGCGCCGGACGCTGCGCACGCGGCCCGTTGAGTGCCCGGATGGGCGGCATCCCGCCTCAGGCCGGCAGGTGGTCCAGTACGTTGGCGGCCGAGGAGATACCGAATTCGCCGGGGGCCTCGATGAACAGTTCGCGCACCACGCCATCCTCGGCGTACAGCGCGAACCGGCGCGCACGCACGCCCATCCCGTAGCCGGTGGCGTCCATCTCCAGGCCCAGTGCGCGGGTCAGGTCGGCGTTGCCGTCCGAGACCAGCTGCAGGCCGTCCGGCGCGCCCAGGCTGCGGCCCCAGGCCTGCATCACGAACGGGTCGTTGACCGCCATGCAGACCACGTCCACGCCGCGGCTGCGGAACTCCTCGAAGCGCTCGATGAAGCCGGGCAGGTGTTTCTCCGAGCAGGTCGGGGTGAACGCGCCCGGTACCGCGAACAGCACCACCTTGCGTGCTTCGAACAGGGTCGGGGTGTCGACGTTCTCCACGCCGTCGCGGATGCGCTTGAGCACGACTTCCGGAATGGTGTCGCCGATCTTGATGGTCATGGGGATTCCTCGGGGAAGGGGATGGCTGAACGCAGTCTAGCCGCAGCCCGTGGCCGGGGTGGGGCGGTGTTGAAAGCCCGGTGGCCGTTCCCATCTTCCGGGCATGGCCGCTGGGCGGCCGAAGACAGGAGACCGAGATGACCATCGTCCGCTACAACACCCTCAACCCGCTTCCCGGCCGCAACCTGCAGGAAGAGTTCAAGCAGGTTTTCGAGCGCCTGCTCGGCGAGGCCACCGGCGACCAGTCCGATGTGGTCACCAGCCAGTGGGCCCCGCGCGTGGACATCCGCGAGGAACCCGGCCGCTTCGTGATCCTGGCCGATATCCCCGGCGTGGATCCGAAGGACATCGAGGTCCAGATGGACAAGGGCATCCTGACCCTCAAGGGCGAGCGGGCCGGCGAGGCGGAAGCCGAGGGCGAGCGCTACAGCCGGCGCGAGCGTGCCTGGGGCAGCTTCTATCGCCGCTTCGCGCTGCCGGACAGCGCCGATGCCGACGGCATCACCGCCAGCGGGCGCCACGGGGTGCTGCGCATCGACATTCCCAAGCGTCCGGAAACCACGCCTCGCCGCATCGAGGTGCAGTAAGCCACGCCCTGGCCGGCGCCGCGCGCGCCGGCCAGGGCCGCATCCGTCGTGCCCGGGTGGCGCGGTGGCTGCAGGCCTTAGAATTCAGGCCCGTGGCGTCGCGCCGCGGGCCGTCGTGTTTCCAGCCCCCGGTATCGGCAGGGGCGATCAGCAGGGTTCTGACGCATGGAGTTCAAGGATTACTACGCGATCCTCGGGGTCGAGCCGGGTGCCGGCGAGGCCGAGATCCGTTCGGCGTACCGCCGGCTGGCCCGCAAGTACCACCCGGACGTGAGCAAGGAGGCGGATGCCGAGGAGAAGTTCAAGGCGGTGGGCGAGGCGTACGAGGCATTGCGCGACCCGCAGAAGCGCGCCGCCTACGACCAGCTGCGCGCGCGTGGCTACCGTCCCGGCCAGGAGTTCCACCCCCCGCCGGGGGGCTTCGACGGCGCCGGCTTCGACTTCGACGAAGTGTTCGGCGACATGGGCAACCGGCCGGGCGGCGCCGGCTTCAGCGACTTCTTCGAAAGCCTGTTCGCGCGCCAGCGCGGAGCCGGCGCGCGCGGCCCCGGGCCACAGCCGCGCGGCGACACCCGCGCCAAGCTCGCCGTGCCGCTGGAGGCGGTGTACCGCGGCGACACGGTCCGCATCACCCTCAACGGCCGCCAGCTCGAGGTGCGGGTGCCGAAGGGAATCCGCGCCGGGCAGTCGATCCGGCTCGCAGGACAGGGCACCAGCGGCGGCAACCTGCTGCTGGAGATCGAATACCTGGCCCATCCCCAGTTCGAGGTGGATGGCCGCAACATCCTCTATACCCTGCCACTGCAGCCATGGCAGGCGGCGCTGGGCACGACCGTCAACGTTTCCACCCTGGGCGGCCCGGTGGAGCTGCGCATCCCGCCGGACTCCGACTCCGGCCGCAAGCTGCGCCTGCGCGGCCGCGGCCTGCCCGGCGATCCGCCCGGCGACCAGATCGTGGAACTGGAGGTGCAGGCGCCGATGGCCACGACCGATGCCCAGCGACAGGCCTACCGCGACCTGGCGCGTGCGTTCGGCGAGCAGGCGTGATCCGGGCGCGGCGGCCTGGCCGTCGCGCTGCAGGGTGGATGTGGAGCAGGACCCGCCTGGTGCGGCTCAGGCTTCGCTTTCGGGCTCGGCGGCGGCCTGCGCGGCCTGGCGTTCGCCCAGCAGGCGGTTGATGACGTCCGACAGTTCGGCTTCGGAAAACGGCTTGGTGAGGTAGGCGCGCGCACCCTGGCGCATGCCCCACATCCGGTCCGTGTCCTGGTCCTTGGTCGTCACCAGCACCACGGGGATGTCCCGGGTGGTGGCCCCGCGGCTGAGCGTGCGGGTGGCCTGGAAGCCGTTGAGGTTGGGCATGACCACGTCCATCAGGACCAGGTCCGGCAGCTCTGCCTTGGCCACTTCCACGCCTGCCGCGCCGTCCTCGGCCGTGAGCGTCTGGTGCCCGAGCTTTTCGACGATGCGCTGGATGCCCATCAGCTGCGAGGGCGAATCGTCCACGATCAGGATGCGGGCCATGCGGATTCCCCGTTGTTACCCCGTTTGGCGGAGTGTAGACGCTGGCGGCGGTCGCCGGAAGCGGCAATGCCGGGCCGGTGCTGGCGCACCGGTGGCGCTTCGTGCCTAGAATCCCCGCGGGTCGCCGGCTGGCGGCCCCGGCCTTGGGGAGGGATGGCGATGACGGGCAGGCGTTGGTGGGGCGCGGTGTGCGCACTCGTCCTGGGATGGGGCGTATCGGCAGGCGCCGGGGCGGACGGGGCGCGAGCGCCGGCGGTGCAGCTGGCGGAGACGCAGTGGAGGTTCGGCGGCACGCCGGTCTGGCAGGACGAGTTCGACGGCGAGGGCGTACCCGATCCGGCGCGCTGGAGCTACGACACCGGCGGCCACGGCTGGGGCAACAACGAGCTGCAGTACTACACCGACAAGCCGGCCAACGCGTTCGTGGCCGACGGGCTGCTGACCATCGTCGCCCACCGCCAGCGGGCCGGGAAACTGCGCTACAGCTCCGCGCGCCTGGTGACCCGCGGCAAGGGCGACTTCCGCTACGGGCGGGTCGAGATCCGCGCCCGGCTGCCGGTGGCGCGCGGCAGCTGGCCGGCGCTGTGGATGCTGCCGACCGACAACCGGTACGGGAACTGGCCGCGCTCGGGCGAGATCGACATCATGGAACACGTCGGCTTCGACCGCGGCGTGATCCACCAGACCCTGCACACCCAGGCCTACAACCACCGCCTTGGCACCCAGCGCGCCGCGCAGAAGCGGATCGGGGACCTGGATACGCAGTTCCACCGCTACCGGGTCGACTGGACCCCGGACCACATCCTCGGCTACATCGACGACGAGCGCGTCTTCGAGTTCGCCAACGAAGGCACCGGCCCGGACGCATGGCCGTTCGACCAGCGCTTCCACGTGGTCATGAACGTGGCGGTGGGCGGTGACTGGGGTGGCCAGCAGGGCATCGACGACGCCGCCTTCCCGATCTGGATGGAGGTGGACTACGTGCGGGTGTATCCGCTGGAGAACGCGCCCGAGTAGGTGCCGGGCACCCGCCGCGGGGAGCCTACGTCGCCGGTCATCCGGGGACGCGTGCAGGGCAGGGATCCAGGTGCGGCATGGTCGCCGGCCTGGGTCCGGTGGCCTCCGGCAGGTGCGGGCACGGCGAAGTCAGGGGGCGCTGCCAGCGCGCCGGGATCATGCAGACCGCCCCGCGCAGGGTTCGGCCGGACAGGCCGGCAGTGCGCGCCTGCCGGCACTGCGCCTCAGTCCAGGCGCACCACCGTGCGACCCAGCGACTGCCCGGCGAGCATGCGCGCGAACACCTGCGGCAGTTCGGCGAGGGTGACTTCGGCGGTGGCGATGGCGTCCAGTCGCGCCGGCTTCCAATCGTCGGCCAGCAGCGCCCAGATGTCGTCGCGGATGTCGCGCGCGGTGCCTGCCGAACCGATGCCCAGCAGTGAGACGCCACGGAGGATGAAGGGCATCACCGTCAGCGCCTCCAGGCCGGGACTCGCCGCCAGGCCGGCCGCGGCCACATTGCCGTAGGGAACGGTCTGCGCCAGCAGGCTCACCAGCATCGGCCCGCCGACGTTGTCCAGGCCGCCGCCGAAGCGCACCGATTCCAGCGGACGCGCGGCCTCCAGCGCGTCGCGACCCAGCACCTCGCGGGCGCCGAGCGAGCGCAGGTAGCCGGCCTGGTCGGCCTTGCCGCTGACCGCGTGCACGTCGTAGCCGGCCTTGCTGAAGATCGCCACCGCCATCGAGCCGACCCCGCCGGTGGCCCCGGTCACCGCCAGCGGACCGAGTTCGGGGCGTTGCCGGTTCTCGCGCATGCGGTAAAGCGCCAGCGCCGCGGTGAAGCCGGCCGTGCCCAGGATCATCGACTGGCGCAGGTCCAGCCCGCGCGGCAGCGCGACGACCCACTCGGCGGGCAGGCGAACGTAGGCCGAGTACCCGCCATCGCGGGTCTCGCTGAGGCCGCACCCGGTCACCAGCACCGGGTCGCCCTCGCGGAATGCCGGATCGGTCGAGGCCACCACGTGGCCGGCCACGTCGATGCCGCCGACCAGCGGGAAGCGGCGCAGGATCTTGCCCTTTCCGGTTCCAGCCAGCGCGTCCTTGTAGTTGACTGACGACCAGGCCGCCTTGACCACCACCTCGCCCGGAGACAGGTCATCGATCACGACCTGCTCCACGCCGCTGCGGTAGCCGGCGGCGTCGCTGTGGATGCGGAAGGCGGGGAAGGGGCGGGTCAGCGGCATGGATCGTCTCCGTCGTCCCGGCGGATGCGGGCACCAGATGAGCTGGATTCTGGCCGGCGGGGACGTGAAAGCAAAGCGCGCAGCGTCCGCCGGCTTGGCCGCATCGCGCGACGTGGGGCCTGCATGCCGCCACGCAGCCCTGTGGAGGGGGCGATGGATGGCGCCGTGGTGGTGGGCGGGCGCCCGCCGCTGCCAAGCCGGGCGCTCCCGGCGGGCGGCGGCCCGCCTGCCGGCTCGCGCGCTCTACTCCCCTGAGGATGGACAGGGAAGTGTCCGCCCTCGCGTAGCGCCAGACGCCGGGCCGCTGCCGTCGGCAGCGGGGCGGCAGCAGGTCGCTGGCGGGGCATGGCGCGCCGCCACGCCCCGGCGATCCTGCCGCCAACGCCGCCTCACTCCATGACGCTGCGGCGCTTCTCATCGATCCACTTGCTGGCCTGCGCGGGGCGGTAATCGCGCATCCACTGCAGCATCTGTTCCAGGTCGCTGCCGTACCACAGGTCGGCGCGCTGGTCCGGGTGCAGGAAGCGCTCTTCCACCATGCGGTCGATCATGCCGATCAGCGGGGCGTAGAAGCCTTCGATGTCCAGGAAGGCGCAGGGCTTGCTGCCGATGCCCAGCTGCCGCCAGGTCAGCATCTCGAAGATCTCCTCCATGGTGCCGAAGCCGCCGGGCAGCGCCACGAACGCGTCGGAGAGCTCGAACATGCGCATCTTGCGCTCGTGCATGGAGCCGACGATCTCCAGCTCGGTCAGGCCGCGGTGGGCCACTTCCCAGTCGGCCAGCTGCTGGGGGATCACGCCGGTGACCTGGCCGCCGGCATCGAGCACCGCGTTGGCCACCGTACCCATCAGGCCGACGTTGCCCCCGCCGTAGACCAGCCGCAGCCCTTCGCGGGCGATGCGGTCGCCCAAGGCGATGGCACGTTCGGTGTAGGCCGGCTTGCTGCCGGCGTTGGAACCGCAATAGACACAGAGGGAGCGCATTGGAGTCAGTCCGGTCAGGGGGAAACAGCTCGGGCGGCCGCGGGGGCGGGCGGGACGGCGCACTGGATGCCGTCCACGACGCCGCCGCCGCAGTGCACGTACGAGGCGAGCACGCGGCCACGGGTGTCGGGCCAATGCCACGGGGCGACGGACCGGCCGGAGGCCGGCGTCCGGTCCGGATGGGCCTCCTCGTGGCTGGAAAGGGCGGCATGCGGATCGCGCGCCGTGATCGCCAGGATCTCGGCAGCGCCCGTGCGCCGACGCAGCCGTGCGCGGCGCCGGTGGGCGGCGGGGTCCGGTGCCGGAGTGGACGCGGCGGGAAGGGGCGAGGGCGGGCCTGCCATGGCGCGGCACGACCCGCGGCGGGCGGCCAACCCGCGGGCGCGGGCCGGGCGCAGGCGTGGCCGTGGGCAGGCGTGGGACGAGGCGTGCCGCGGCCCGTGCGTCATATCAGTCCGGCTTCCGCTTCTGGCGCAGGTAGATCATCGCCCCCAGCGCCACGAAGGCCAGCCCGACCACGCTGAAGCCCGGGCGGCCACCATGGAAGGCGCCGGCAATGAAGAGGACGCCGGCTCCGGCATACAGCGCGGCGGTGACCTTCGGCGGAAGTCCCTGTTTGTCCATGGATCAGATCCCACTCCTGCTGGAACCGGAAAACGCGGAGCCGGGCGATGCCCGGCTCCGGTCACGCATGAAGACGTCCGCTGCGCGGCCATCTGCAGCCACAAGGCCAGCCCCCGGGGGGACCTGCCCGTAGCCCCCAGTCCGGGGGCGGGTCGCGCCAGGCCAGTGGCGGGAAGTGGCGGCACGCGGAACCCGGCGTCTGCGTCGCAAACCCGGGCACCGCGAGCCAACTCAGTTGGCTTTATGGATCGCGCGCTTGTCCACGGCCATGGCGGCGTCGTGGATGGCTTCGGACAGGGTCGGGTGGGCGTGGCAGATCCGCGCCAGGTCGTCGGCCGAGCCGCTGAACTCCATGGTCAGCACGCCCTCGTGCACCAGCTCCGAAGCGCTCGGCCCGATGATGTGCAGGCCCAGAACGCGATCGGTCTCGGCGTGGGCGATCACCTTCACGAAGCCGGTGGCCTCGGCCATGGCGACGGCGCGGCCCACCGCGGCGAACGGGAAGCTGCCGGTCTTGTACGGCACACCCTCGGCCTTGAGCTGCTGCTCGGTCTTGCCGACCCAGGCGATCTCCGGCGAGGTGTAGATGACCCACGGGATGGTGTCGAAGTTGACGTGGCCCGGCAGCCCGGCGATCAGCTCGGCCACGGCGATGCCTTCCTCGAAGCCCTTGTGCGCCAGCATCGGGCCGCGCACGCAGTCACCGATGGCCCACACGCCGTCCACGCCGGTGTGGCAATGCTCGTCGACCACGATCTGGCCGCGCTCGTTGAGCTGCACGCCGGTGCCCTCGGCCAGCAGCCCCTTGGTCGCGGCACGGCGGCCCACGGCCACCAGCAGCCTGTCGACCGACAGGGTCTGCTCCTCGCCCTTGGCGTCGGTATAGGCCAGGGCCACTTCCTTCTTCTTGCCCTTGCCGGTGACCTCGGCCTTGGAGACCTTGGCGCCCAGGCGGATGTCCAGGCCTTCCTTCTTGAACTCGCGGGCGGCCAGCTTGGACACTTCCGCATCGGCGGCAGCCAGCAGCTCCGGCATGGCCTCGAGGATGGTCACCTCGGCACCCAGGCGGCGCCACACGCTGCCCAGCTCCAGGCCGATGACACCCGCACCGATCACGGCCAGGCGCTTGGGCACCTCGGTGAAGTCCAGCGCGCCGACGTTGTCGACGATGGTCTCGCCGTCGAACTTCGCGAACGGCAGCTCGATCGAGTCCGAACCGGCGGCCAGGATGACATTGGTGCCCTTGAGCTCGACCTCGGCGCCATCGTGCTGCCTGACCTTGACCACGTTGCCGGCGTGCAGCTGGGCGAAGCCGTAGTACGGGGTCACCTTGTTGGCCTTGAACAGCATGGCGATGCCGCCGGTGAACTGCTTAACGATGCCGTCCTTGCGGGCGATCATCTTCTCCACGTCCATCGCCGCATCCTTGAAGCTGATGCCGTGCTGGTCGAACTTGTGGAGCATGTTCTCGTACTGGTGGGTCGAGTCCAGCAGCGCCTTGGACGGGACGCAGCCCACGCGCAGGCAGGTGCCGCCCAGGGCGGGCTTGCCGTCCTTGCCCAGTGCCGCGTCGATGCAGGCCGTCTTCAGGCCCAGCTGCGCGGCGCGGATCGCGGCGTGGTAGCCGGCCGGGCCGGCACCGATGACGACGACGTCGAATTGTTCAGCCATTTCCAGTTCCTTTGCATTCGCGGACCCGGCAGTGCGGGCGCGGCCCCGTGGGGCGGGATTCTGCAGGGCGGGAACTGTCGGATCGGAACCCGTGTCCGCCGGCCCTGGCGAAAACGGCGCCGCCCTTCCGGGGAAGGGCGGCGCGGGGTGTCTTACAGCCCGAACAGCATGCGGTTCGGGTTCTCGAGCTGGTTCTTGATGTCCACCAGGAACTGCACCGCGTCCTTGCCATCGATGATGCGGTGGTCGTAGGACAGCGCGATGTACATCATCGGCGCGATCACGACCTGGCCGTTCTCGGCGATCGGGCGCTCCTTGATGGTGTGCATGCCCAGGATCGCGCTCTGCGGCGGGTTGACGATCGGGGTCGACATCAGCGAGCCGAAGGTGCCGCCATTGGTGATGGTGAAGGTGCCGCCCTGCAGGTCGTCCAGCCCCAGCTTGCCGTCACGCGCCTTCTTCGCGTATTCGGCGATGCCCTGCTCGATGTCGGCGAAGCCCATGCGCTCGACGTTGCGCAGCACCGGGGTGACCAGGCCCTTCTCGGTGGACACGGCGATGGAGATGTCCGAATAGCCGTGGTAGATGATGTCGTCGCCGTCGACCGAGGCGTTGATCACCGGGAAGCGCTGCAGCGCGTTGGCCGCGGCCTTCACGAAGAAGCTCATGAAGCCGAGCTTGATGCCGTGGGTCTTCTGGAAGTCCTCGCCCAGCTGCTTGCGCGCGGCCGACACCTTGGCCAGGTTGACCTCGTTGAACGAGGTCAGCATGGCGATGGAGTCCTTGGACTGCATCAGGCGCTCGGCGATGCGCTTGCGGATGCGGGTCATCGGCACGCGCTCTTCCGGACGCGCGCCACCGGCCTTGCCGGCGCCGCCGCTGCGGGCGTAGTTGACGATGTCCTCCTTGGTGACCGCGCCGCGGCGGCCGGTACCCTCGACCTGCGACGGATCGATCCCGTCCTTGGCCGCGGCAAAGCGCGCGCCGGGCGGCAGCTCGCTGCCGGAGGCGCTGGCGGCGGCCGGGGCGGCGGCCGGGGCGGCGGCCTTGGCGGGAGCCTCGGCCTTCTTCTCTTCGGCCTTCGGGGCTTCGGCCTTCTTTTCCTCGGCCGGGGCGGCCTCTGCAGCCGCGCCTTCCTCGATGATCGCCAGCACCTGCTGGCTGGTCACGGTGTCGCCCTCGGAGAACTTGATCTCCTTGAGCACGCCGTCGACCGGCGAGGGGACCTCGAGCACGACCTTGTCGGTCTCCAGATCCACGATGTTCTCGTCGCGCTTGACCGCCTCGCCGGCCTTCTTGTGCCAGCTGGCTATGGTGGCGTCGGAGACGGATTCGGGGAGGACCGGAACTTTGACTTCGGTGGCCATGGGGCGTCCTTGGGGCGTATGTCTAATGGCGGGGATGCGGGATGGGCGGCGCTGCGCTTATTCGGCGGCGATCTGGCCGCCGGCCGGATTGACCAGCGCGTCGGCAACCAGCTGCTGCTGCTCGCGCACGTGGTCGGCGAAATGGCCGACGGCGGGCGAGGGCGAGCGGGGGCGGCCTGCGTAGCTGAGGGCCTGGCCCTTGGCCAGGCAGGCCTGCAGGTGATGCTTGATCTGGTACCAGGCGCCCTGGTTCTGCGGCTCTTCCTGGCACCAGACGACCTCGGTGGCCTGGTCGTACTTCCTCAGCTCGGCCGACAGCAGTTCGCGCGGGAACGGGTACAGCTGCTCGACGCGGACCAGGGCGACGTCGTCCTGGCCACGCTTCTGCGCGTCCTCCAGCAGGTCGTAGTAGACCTTGCCAGAGCAGGCAACCACGCGCCTGACCTTCTTCGCGTCGGCGGACGCGTCGGGGATCAGGTGCTGGAACTCGCCGTTTGCCAGCTCGTCCAGGGTGGACACCGCCAGCTTGTGGCGCAGCAGCGACTTCGGGCTCATGACCACCAGCGGCTTGCGGGTGCTCATCTTCATCTGGCGGCGCAGCATGTGGAAGCACTGGGCCGGCGTGGTGGGCACGCAGACCAGCATGTTCTCCAGCGCGCACAGCTGCAGGAAGCGCTCCAGGCGCGCGGAGCTGTGCTCGGGGCCCTGGCCTTCGTAGCCGTGCGGCAGCAGCAGGGTCAGGCCCGAAATGCGGCCCCACTTGGCCTCGCCCGAGGCGATGAACTGGTCGATCACCACCTGGGCGCCGTTGGCGAAGTCGCCGAACTGGCCTTCCCAGATGTCCAGGGTGTTGGGATCGGTGGTGGAGAAGCCGTACTCGAACGCCATCACCGCCTCCTCGCTCAGCAGGGAGTCGATGACGGTGGCCTGTTCCGGGCTTTCCACCAGCTGGCGCAGCGGCAGGTAGTAGCTGTCGGTCTTCTGGTCATGCAGCACGGCGTGCCGATGGAAGAACGTGCCGCGGCCGGCGTCCTGGCCCACCAGGCGCAGGCCATGGCCCTCCGACAGCAGGGTGGCATAGGCCAGGTTCTCGGCGAAGCCCCAGTCGCCGGCGATCTCGCCGGCGGTCATCTTCAGGCGGTCCTCGTAGATCTTGGCCACGCGCGGGTGCAGCTCCACGCCCTTCGGGATCGTGTTGATGATCTTGGCCAGCTGGGCCAGGGTGGCCTTCTTGACCCGGGTGTCGACCGCGTCGGACAGTTTGCCGGACAGGTAGCGCGACCAGTCGATGGTCAGCTCGTAGTCCTCCGGCTTGGAGCCGGCCAGCTCGGTGGTGACCTCGCCGGAGTCGAGCTTGTCGCGGTACTGGTCCACCAGCGCCTTGCCGGCGCCGGCCTCGATCACGCCGGCCTTTTCCAGCGCGGCGGCATAGAGCTCGCGGGTGGTCGGGTGCTTGCGGATGGTGCGGTACATCACCGGCTGGGTCGCCGCCGGCTCGTCGGCCTCGTTGTGGCCGTGGCGGCGATAGCAGACCAGGTCGATGACCACGTCCTTCTTGAAGACCTGGCGGAACTCGTAGGCCAGCTGGGCCACGAACACCACCGCCTCGGGGTTGTCCGCGTTCACGTGGAAGATCGGCGCGCCGACCATCTTGGCCACGTCGGTGCAGTACAGCGTCGAGCGGGCGTCTTCCTTGTGGCTGGTGGTGAAACCGACCTGGTTGTTGACCACCACGTGGAAGGTGCCGCCGACGTCGAAGCCGCGGGCCTTGGACATCTGGAACAGTTCCATGCCCACGCCCTGGCCGGCGAACGCGGCGTCGCCATGGATCAGGATCGGCAGAACCTGCTTGCGCTCGGTGTCGGCCCGGCGCTCCTGGCGTGAACGCACCGAACCGGCGACCACCGGATTGACGATCTCCAGGTGCGAGGGGTTGAACGCCAGCGCCAGGTGCACCGGGGCGCCCGGGGTGGCGATGTCGGCGGAGAAGCCCATGTGGTACTTCACGTCGCCGGCCACCGCGAGGTCGTCGTGCTCGAAGCGGCCTTCGAACTCGTCGAACAGCTTGCGCGGGTTCTTGCCCAGGGTGTTGACCAGGACGTTCAGGCGGCCGCGGTGGGCCATGCCGATGACGATGTCCTTGACCCGGTCCACGCCGGACTGGCGGATCACGCTGTCAAGCAGCGGGATCAGCGAATCGCCGCCTTCCAGCGAGAAGCGCTTCTGGCCCACGTACTTGGTGTGGAGGTAGCGCTCCAGGCCCTCGGCGGCGGTCAGCCGCTCCAGCACGCGCCTGCGGGTCTCGGTGCTGAGGTTGTAGTCGTCGCCGGCGCGCTCCAGGCGCTGGTAAAGCCACTGGCGCTGCTCGACCTCGGAGATGTGCATGAACTCGGCCCCGATCGGGCCGGTGTAGGTGGCCTTCAGCCGCGCCAGCAGGTCGCGCAGCTTCATGCGCGGCTGGCCGGCCAGGCCGCCGGTGCTGAATTCGCTGTCCAGGTCGCGCTCGGACAGGCTGTGGAAATCCAGGCCCAGGTCCGGCGGGTTCATCGGCGGGGTCAGGGCCAGCGGATCGACCTTGGCACCGAGGTGGCCACGCGACCGGTAGGCGGTGATCAGGCGGCCGATGTTGCGCTCGCGCTCGTCGCCGCTGCCCTGCGCAGGCGCGGCGGTGGCGGCGCCACGGGCCGCCTCGGCCACGTGGGCGATGACCGCCGAATGCGGGACGTCGCCGGCCTCGCGGCCCTTGAACCCGTCGAAGTAGGCTTTCCACTTCGGGTCCACGCTGTCAGGGGAGACCAGGTACTGCTCGTACAGGTCCTCGATGAAGGCGGCATTGCTGCCGAGCTGCGATGACTGCGCAAACTGCTTGAGTAGGTTGTCCACGATATGTCGCGTCTGGAGGAAGGGCGGGCGCGCCGCTGGGCTCCGGACCCTTTCCGGATGGGTTCGAAAGCCGCGAAAGTATAACCCCCATTCATTCCGGGCGGGCCTTAGCCGAAGGGCGCATGGCGGCCGCAGGGGGGCTTTGTCGTGGCGCGGTTCACACTCGCTGTGCGCCGCTCTCCGGCTCTGCGCGCGGCCGCGATGTGACGGGGCCCGCGTCGTCGCGGGGATCGCGCCGTCTCAGGACAGCGCGCGCAGCTCGCTGCATTGGCGCGAGCGCTCCCAGACCGGGTCGAACGCCTGGCCCAGCCGCCGGGCGACCGGGCCGTGCTCGATCCCGCCTTCCCCCTCGAAGCGCAGGCCCAGCGGCCGGAAGAGTGCTCCGCCGGTGTCATTGAACGCGTATGCCGAGGGGTAGCGCGCATCCACCGCATCGGAGACCTGGCGCAGGGCGAACACGCTGGGCAGCCGTTGCGCGAGCGCCAGCAGCGGCGCGTCAGCGCGGCGCGGGGTGGCGACGTCGTGCAGCAGGATGCGGACCTGGCCGGGCCCGGGGCGGGTGGCGAAGCGGCGCAGGGCGTCGAGCACGTCGCGCCGGTCCAGCAGGCCCGGATCCAGTGCCCGGCTGTAGATGGACAGGCCGCGCCGGGCGCGTGCGGCCAGCGCGACCAGCACCGCGGCCGCGGCGTCGGCGTCCTCCACCGCGCTGGCGCCGGGCAGGCGCCGTGTCATGCGCCGGTGGTCGATTCCAGCCTCGCTGAATACCGGCCCGGCGGGCACGAAGCCGGCCCGGGCGTAGAAGGGCAAGGCGTGCAGCTGCGCGTGCAGGCTCACCTCCGGCCAGCCCTGGGTGCGCGCGTGGGCGACCAGGGCCGCCAGCAGGGCCTCGCCGATGCCACGCCCGCGACAGGGTCCGAGCACCGCCATCCGCCCGATGCGCCGGTCCGGGGTCAGCCGTGCGGTGCCGATGGGCGTGCCATCGGCGGCGCGCGCCAACACGTGGGTGCTGAGCGGGTCCAGCGCGTCGCGCTCCAGTTCCGCTGGCACGCCCTGGCCGTCGACGAACACCGACGTGCGCACGGCGTGCACGTCGGCCTGCTCGCGCGCGTAGTCGGCCAGGGCGACGCCGGCGTTCATTCGTCGCCGGCTTCGCCGTCGTCGCCACCGGCATCCAGGGCGTAGTGGCCGGCCTCGTACAGCGCGTAGGCGGCGTCGCGGCCGGCCTCGGAGAGGGCCTGCCAAGCGGCCAGGTCCAGCACCGTGGCATCGGCCAGGTGGCGGGCATCGGCCTGCGGAACCTCCAGCGAGCGCCCGCTGCAGTACAGGCTCGCGGTGCGGCCGGCGTGGCGGCGGCGCCAGGCCAGGCGCGAGGCCGGGTGGCGGTGCAGGGTGGCGCCGTCGGCCAGCAGTTCCTCCACGCCCTGGCGCGGCAGCTCGCGTCCGGAGGGCATGACGTCGCCGGCGGCGCGGTAGGTGGTGATGAAGCGGCCGAACCAGTCGCCCAGGCGGTCCGGGTTGTTCATCCGGATCGCGTTGAGCGCCTCGACCACGCGGTTCATCGCCGCCACGTCGATCTCGTTGGGATCGGCCGGCAGGGCCAGGTCCTCGTCGTGGTAGCGGATGGCCTCGTCGGCCTCCATCAGCACCTCGTCCAGCCAGTCGCCGATCAGTTCGGCGGCGGCGGGGGCGCGCATGCCGACCGAGAAGGTCAGGCAGGGATCCTCGGCCACGCCGTGGTGCGGCACCAGCGGCGGCAGGTAGAGCATGTCGCCCGGGGCCAGCACCCAGTCGTGGGTCGGATCGAACTGGCGCAACAGCTTGATCGCCACGTCCTCGCGGAAGGACAGGTCCGGCGCGGGCCGGCCCATCGCGACCGAAGCGTCGATCTGCCAGCGGCGGTGGCCGTGGGCCTGCAGCAGGAACACGTCGTAATGGTCCACATGCGCACCGACCGAGCCGCCGGTGGCGGCGAAGCTGACCATGACGTCGTCGATGCGCCAGCGCGGCAGGAAGCGGAAGTGCTCCAGCAGCGCGGCCACGTCCGGATCCCACTTGTCCACGTCCTGGACCAGCAGGGTCCAGTCGTGGTCCGGCAGGCCCGGGAAGTCTTCTTCCTGGAACGGGCCGGTGCGCACGTTCCAGGCGTCGCCGGCCCGGTCATGGCTGATCAGGCGCGCCAGCACGCCTTCCTCGCAGGCAAGGCCAGCCAGGTCCTCGGGCATGACCGGGGTCTGGAAGCCGGGGAAGGCGTTGCGGACCAGCAGCGGGCGCTTGTGCCAGTAATCGCGCAGGAACGCCTGCGGCGACATGCCCAGCGGCTGGTTGCGGGAGGCGTCGACCTCGAAGGCCAGCGACCGCGCCCCGGGCGCGGCCGGCTTGCGTGCGGCCCGGGCGGGGATGGCGGTCTTCACCGCCCTGGATGCCCTGGCGGCGGTGGCGGGTTTGCCGGCCTTGGCGACCTTGGCGGTCTTGGCGGCTTTGGCGGCTTTGGTGGCTTTTGCGGATCGGGACGGGCGCTTGGGGGTCATGGAGTGATCTCGTCATAGCCGCGGCCGAGGAACTGGAGCAGGCACCAGCCGTGCCCGAAAGGGTCGGCCAGCTGCACAAGGCGGCCCCATGCGGCCTCGCGCACCTGGCCTTCGGCGCGGGCGCCGGCGGCGAGGGCGCGGGCCAGGGCCGCGTCCAGGTCCTGGACGACGACATCCAGGTGGAGGGGAGTCCAGTGTCGCTGGTAGTCACGCCGCGCATCGCCGGCGGCGGTCGAGCCGGCCGGCTTGCGCAGGAGGTAGACCGGGGCCTGCGCGCCGAGCATCTCCACCGCGCCGTCGCCCAAACGGCGCGCGGCCGAGAGCCCGAAGGCCTCGCGATAGAAGGCTTCGGCGCGGTCCAGGTCGTCGACGTCGATGTTGATCAGCAGGTGCATGGCATCGACCTTGCGCGGGCGGCACGCCGCAGCGCGGGTGCGATCAGGCAGTTGCGACGCACGCAGGATACTGCAGCGGGTCGCGGCCGCCTTGAGCAGGGTCAAGCCTTCCGGCGCGTGCCGGGCCGCGACTCCGGTCAGGCAGGCCGGGCCGCCTGGGGCGGCCGGCCACGGCGGGTCAGATCCCGCGGGCCAGGCGCTCGGCCAGCCCGGTGTAGCCGGCCGGGGTCAGCGCCGCCAGACGGGTGCGGGCATCCTCCGGCAGGTCCAGCGAGGCGATGAAGCCGCGCATGGACTCGGCGGTGATGCCCTGGCCACGGGTCAGGGCCTTGAGCTGCTCGTACGGGTTGGGCAGGCCGTGGCGGCGCATCACCGTCTGCACCGCTTCGGCCAGGACTTCCCAGGCGGCGTCCAGGTCGGCGTCCAGGCGCTGCGGGTTCACTTCCAGCTTGCCCAGGCCCTTGGCCAGCGAGTCCAGGCCCACCTGGGTGTGGCCGAACGCGGTGCCCAGGGCGCGCAACACGGTGGAGTCGGTCAGGTCGCGCTGCCAGCGGCTGATCGGCAGCTTGGCCGAGAAGTGCTCGAACAGGGCATTGGCGATGCCGAAGTTGCCCTCGGCGTTCTCGAAGTCGATCGGGTTGACCTTGTGCGGCATGGTCGAGGACCCGATCTCGCCTTCCTTGAGCTTCTGCTTGAAGTAGCCCAGCGAGATGTAGCCCCAGATGTCGCGCGCCAGGTCGACCAGTACGGTGTTGGCGCGGCGCACGGCGTCGCCCAGCTCGGCGACGTTGTCATGCGGCTCGATCTGGGTGGTGTAGGGGTTGAACGGCAGGCCCAGGGACTCGACGAAGCGCTGCGCGAACGCCGGCCAGTCCACGTCCGGGTAGCTGACCGCGTGGGCGTTGTAGTTGCCGACCGCGCCGTTGATCTTGCCGGTCAGCTCGACCGCGGCGATCTGCCTGCGCTGGCGCTCCAGGCGGGCGACGACGTTGGCGATTTCCTTGCCCAGGGTGGTGGGCGAGGCGGTCTGGCCGTGCGTGCGCGACAGCATCGGCTGCGCGGCCTGTGCATGGGCCAGCTGGCGCAGCGAGGCGGTGACGTTGTCCAGGGTCGGCAGCAGGACCTCGTCGCGGGCCTGGCGCAGCATCAGCGCGTAGGACAGGTTGTTGATGTCCTCGCTGGTGCAGGCGAAATGCACGAACTCCAGCGCCGGGCCCAGCTCGGCATCGTCGCGCAGCTGCTCCTTGATGAAGTACTCCACGGCCTTGACGTCGTGGTTGGTGGTGCGCTCGATCTCCTTGACCCGGGCCGCATGCGCCACCGAGAAACCGTCGGCCAGCGCCTGCAGCCGCTGGCGGGCGCCATCGGAGAAGGCCGGCAGTTCGGCGATGCCCGGTTCGTCGGCCAGCGCCAGCAGCCACTGGATCTCCACCCGCACGCGGGCGTGGATCAGCCCGTACTCGGAAAAGACCGGGCGCAGGGCGTCGACCTTGGAGGCGTAACGGCCGTCGAGCGGGGACAGGGCGAGCAGGGCGGAATCCGACATGGGCGGCGGGCTGGCATGGGAAACGGAGCCGCATAGTTTAAGCCGTGCCGGCGGGGCGTGCCGGACGCGGCGGGCTCGGAGCGGGGATGAAAGCCCCGGCGGGTGCTGACGCAGGGCACCGGGGGAGGGGCGGGCGCGCCGACGCGGGCGCCGCGTCGGCAGCTTCGCTCCTGGTTTCCCTCTGCGGCCTGGAGAAGGCGCCTGCGGCGGCCGGGGCCGTGCCGACGGCACCTTGCCTCGGCGGGGGTATCCTCGGTCGCATTCCATCCGCACTGGAGACGGCCATGAGTCCAACCCCCGCACGCTCCCGCGCCAAGGCGTCCCCGAAGCGCCCGGGCGCGACAGCCCCGGCCGGGCGCACGCGCGTCGAGCACGACAGCATGGGCGAGCTGCAGGTCCCTGCCGACGCCCTGTGGGGCGCGCAGACCCAGCGTGCGGTGCAGAACTTCCCGGTTTCCGGGCGGCCGATGCCGCGCGGCTTCATCCGCGCCCTGGGACTGGTGAAGGCCGCCGCCGCGGAGGTCAATGCCGGCCTGGGCCTGCTGCCGAAGAACGTGGCCGGCGCGATCCGCGCCGCGGCGCTCGAGGTGGCCGAAGGCCGGCATGACGCCCATTTCCCGGTGGACATCTACCAGACCGGCTCGGGCACCTCGTCCAACATGAATGCCAACGAGGTGATCGCGAACCTGGCCAATGCCTCGGGCAAGGCCGGCCGCCGCGCGGTACATCCCAATGACCACGTCAACCTGGGCCAGAGCTCCAACGACGTGGTGCCCACCGCGATCCGGGTCTCGGCCCAGCTGGCGGTGGTGGAGGACCTGCTGCCGGGGGTCAGGCACCTGCGCCGCACCATCGAAAAGCGCGCACGGGAGCTGCGCCGGGTGGTGAAGACCGGCCGCACCCACCTGATGGACGCCATGCCGCTGAGCTTCGGCCAGGAGTTCGGGGCCTGGGCCTCGCAACTGGCCTCGGCCGAGGGGCGGCTGCAGGACGCGCTGGTGCGCCTGCGCCGGCTGCCCCTGGGCGGCACCGCGATCGGCAGCGGCATCAATGCCGACCCGCGCTTCGGCGCACGCGCCGCCAAGGCGCTGTCGGCTTTGTCGGGCGCGAGGTTCGACAGCGCCGAGGACAAGTTCGAGGGCCTGGCCGCGCAGGATGATGCAGTGGAACTGTCCGGCCAGCTCAATGCCCTGGCGGTGGCCCTGGTCAAGATCGCCAACGACCTGCGCTGGATGAACTCCGGCCCGCTGGCCGGCCTCGGCGAGATCGAGCTGCCGGCGCTGCAGCCGGGCAGTTCGATCATGCCCGGCAAGGTCAACCCGGTGGTGCCGGAGGCGGTGGTGATGGCCTGTGCCCAGGTGGTCGGCCACCACACCGCGATCACCTTTGCCGGGCAAAGCGGCAACTTCCAGCTCAACGTGACCCTGCCGCTGATCGCGGCCAACCTGCTGGAGTCGGTCCAGCTGCTGGCCAACGTGTCGCGGCTGCTGGCCGACGACTGCATCGCCGGGCTCAAGGTCCGCCGGGACGTGGTCCGGCAGGCGTTGGACCGCAACCCGATCCTGGTCACCGCGCTCAATCCGGTGATCGGCTACGAGCAGGGTGCGGCGATCGCCAAGCAGGCCTACAGGGAAGGCCGTCCGGTGCTGGACGTGGCAATGGAGGTCACCGGCATGTCGCGCCGGGAGCTGGAGCCGTTGCTGGATCCGGCGATGCTGGCGCGCGGCGGGATCCATGGCCGGCCGGGAGCCGGCGGCGGGTAGCCCTGCGGGCAGCTGCCAGCCTCCGCTGCGGGCCCGCCACCCTCCCGATCCAGGACAAAAAAGAGGCCGCGCACCGCGCGGCCATGGAGAACCGCCGCGGTCCGGCCGCGACGGCGGGGACTGCCGTTACCGGGCCGGGTCGCGGGCCGCCGCATCCGCTTCGGCGGCCGCGTCCGTTGCCGTGCCCGTGCCTGCCGCGGTGTCCGGGTCCGCGGCCGTGTCGGCCGGGGGCGTGGTGATCTCGAAGCCACCGGGGTGACCTTCGGTACCGCACTTCTCCACGTCATTCTGGTCCAGCGTGGCGTAGGGCACGAACTCGGGCAGGGCCGCGGCCAGCGCGTCCTGTGCCTGGCGCAGTTCCGGCAGGCGCGCGCAGATGGTCTGCTGCGCCTCGCGCTCGATCTGCTTGCCCTCGGCCTCCATCTGCTTCTCGAACTCGTCGGTCGAGCCGCTGAAGGCGGCCTTCAGCGCGCCCTGGGCGGCCTGGACGCCCAGGTTGGCGCCGCGCACGCCGATGGCCATGCCGGCCTTGGCCACCTCGATGATGCGCGCCCGGTAGGCCAGCAGCAGTTCACGCTGGCGGGCGTCCACCGCCACCGCCTTGCCCTCGATCAGCAGGTCGCCCTTGGGGGTGATCTCGGCGCGGGGGAGGTGCTCGGTCGACTCGCCCCACCGGAAGCCGTTGTTGTGCTTGCCGCCGACGGTGATGTTCCCGGCTTCCAGCTGCTTGGCGGCGCGCCCGATCGCGGCCTGGACCCCGCGGGTCACCAGCGAATCGGACGGCGCCGTGGCCGGATCGGCGCCGGCAGGTGGCGGCGCGTCCCGGCCACAGCCGGAGAGCGGCACCAGCAGGGCGAGGGAGAGGCCAAGGGCGAGGGTGTGCAGTCGCATCGGAGTGTCCTCAGAGGCCGGCGAATTCACGCCGGAGGTCGGTTTCGCAGGCGTGGACTTCGTCCTCGCGCAGCGTGGCCCAGGGCTGGAACGCCGGCAGCGTGGCCGCCAGCGCCTGCTGCGCGTCCAGCAGCGCCGGCAACCCGCCGCACAGCTGGACGATGCCCGGTTCCAGGGTGGTGCGCAGGGTGCGCTGCAGCTGCCGTTCGAGCCGGCCGGTCATCGCGCTGGCCAGCAGGCTGAAGAGGCCGCGGTCGACCGAGGCCAGGGCGACCTCCGCGGCCTGTTCGCCGATGCCGATCCCGGCGACCGCCAGGGCGATCACCTGCGCCCGGTAGTCGAGCAGCAGCCGGCGCTGATGTGCGTCGATCGCCACGGCGTGCCCGTCCACCAGGAAGTCGCCTGCCGGGGTGATCTCGGCCCGCGAGCGCGGCCCGTCCTTGCCGCGCGGCCGATGGTTGCCCAGGTGCAGGCTGTCGCCCAGTTCGAGGTTGCCGGTTTCCAGGCGGGTGCGCGCCGTGGCCAGCTCGCGCCGGACCTCCTCGCGCGCCTGGACAAGGCTGGCGGACAGTTCGTCCGACGGGGGCGGGGTGGGGGCCGCCAGTGCGCTCAGCGGGAGCAGGGTCGCCAGCAGCAGTGCGCGGACGCGGCGGCGGGGCAGGGAGGAGGTGTCCATGTCAGCCCCCGTCACTTGCGGGTGGGCAGGTCGAGGCGGGCCACGTCGCGGTGGCGCGCCTGGCCGCTGCCGATGCTGCGGACCTGCAGGGCCGCGGCGCCCGTGCACGGTCAGGTCGCCGGAGCCGATGCTGCCGGCCTCGACGGTGCCGCCCACGCGCTCCAGCGCCGCATCGCCGGAGCCGATCGAGCCGATCGCCACGTTGCCGCCTACGCCGGCCAGGGCGAGGTCGCCGGAACCGATGCTCCCGACCTCCACGTCGCCGGCGATGTCGCGTGCGTCCAGGTCGCCGGAGCCGATCGACAGCACCTTCAGGGCGCCGGCGCCGGACACTTCGACGTCGCCGGAACCGACCGTGGCGGTGACCACGCCGCGCACGTTGCGCAGGGTCGCCTCGCCGGACCCCACATCGGCGCTGGCGCGGGCGCCACCCTCGAGCACCGCGTCGCCCGAGCCGACCACCAGCTGCACCAGGACGTGTTCCGGGACGGTGCCGCGCAGCGCCAGCGAGGCCCGGTTGTCACCGAACAGGCTGGCGAGGCCCGCCGACGCCTCGCGGCGCAGTCGCACCACCAGGGTGTCGCCCTCCCGGGACTGGGTCACGGTCAGGTCCTGCAGCCAGCCGGGCTTGCCGGCGCAGGCGCGGCCTTCCAGGGAGTGGCTGCCACCATTGGCGGCGCGCAGGTGCAGCGTGTGCTGGTTCACCTCCATGCGCACCACCCGGACACCGTCGGTGTCGAGCTGGAGCGCGCGCGGCGCGGCGTGGGGGCAGCTGTCATCGGCCATGGCCAGCGGCGAGGCGGCCAGCAGCAGCGGAAGGATGGTCAGGCGGGACATGTGCAGGCTCCTTCGGGACGGGCGGGGGCGCGCCGGTCAGGCCTCGTCGCGCCAGCGGCGCAGCTGGATGGCCAGGGCGATGAACACCGCGCCGATGGCGGCACCGATCCACAGGTCCCAGCTGGCGTACAGGCCCCAGTTGCTGGTCTGGTCGAGCACCGCGGCCACCACCTCGCCCGGGTCGTTGATCGAGCCCTGTTCGAAGCGCTCCTCCAGCCCGTTGATGCTCCAGGTGCCCGGGACCACGCTCAGCAGCCCGCGGTAGACCGCCACGTACCAGATCATGCCGTACGGCAGGCTGATGCCGGGGATGGCGCCAAGCACGCTGATCATCACGCAACCGAGCACCGGCACCAGCACCGCCCACAGGAACGGCTTGCTGCGCACGAAGGCCGAGCACATCATCAGCCAGCCCACCGCAGGCAGCATCCACAGCAGGCCCAGCGGCACGGTCAGCAGCATCCGCCAGGCGACGGTGAACGGGTGGGCGTGGGTGAGCAGGGCGGTCGGATGGGGCATGCCGCTGCCGATCATCGCCACCGCGGCGACCAGCCACAGCACCACCCCCACCACCAGGCCCACGACCACCGACAGCAGCGGCGCCAGCAGCAGGGCCCAGGCGGCCTTGGACAGCACGGTCTGGGTGTCGGACACCGGCAGCGACTTCCAGAACAGCGCGCTGCGGTCGCGGCGGTCGTCGTACAGGCTGCCCAGGGCGTAGAAGAACACCACGAACGCCAGCACCACGCCGGTCAGGCTGCAGCCGGCCATCAGCAGGCCGTCGCCGGCCGCGCCGACGCTGGTCAGGTAGCCGGGCACGTCGTCGACCACCTTGGAGGTGTCGACCAGGTTGCGCCGGGCCTGGACCACGCCGGCCACGGCCAGCAGGGTGGACATGAACACGGCGATGCCGCCGGTGATTACCGGGGCCCAGAGGAAACCGCCGCGATTCTCCCAGTATTCGCGGTGCAGCAGCCAGCGGAAGGTCCGTGTCCAGCGGTTGCCGGTGTTGCTTGCGGCAATGGCGTTCATGCGTAGGTTCCTTTCATCAGGGCGACGAACAGGTCGGCCAGGCCAGGTGCCCGGACCTCGCCGAGCGCGGCGGCGCGTTCGCGGGGCAGGCCGTCGTACAGCAGCACGGTCTTGCCGAAGGGCAGGGTCCGCTCCTCGACCGGGCCCAGGGCGCGGGCTTCGGCCAGGCGGTCGGCGCCCACCAGCACTTCGCTGTAGCGCTCGGCCAGGTGGTCCATCTCGGCCGACAGCACGATCCGGCCGTCCCGGATGAACAGCACGTCGGTCAGGATGTGCTCGATCTCCTCCACCTGGTGGGTGGTGACCACGATGGTCTTGCCCTCGTCGAAATAGTCCTCCAGCAGGCGCTGGTAGAACTGCTTGCGATACAGGATGTCCAGGCCCAGGGTCGGCTCGTCCAGCACCAGCAGGCGCGCATCGATGGCCATCACCAGCGCCAGGTGCAGCTGCACGATCATGCCCTTGGACATCTCGCGCACCCGCAGCTTCGGGTTCAGCTGGGTATTGGCCAGCAGTCGCTCGCACTTGGCCCGGTCGAAGCGCGGATGCACCCCGGCGACGAAGTCGATCGCCTCGTGGACCCGCATCCAGCGCGGCAGCACCGCGACGTCGGCGATGAAGCAGACCTCGTTCATCAGCTCGTCGCGCTGGCTGCGCGGGTCCATGCCCAGTACGGTCAGCTGGCCATCGAACCGGGTCAGGCCCAGGATGGCCTTCAGCGCGGTGGTCTTGCCGGCGCCGTTGGGGCCGATCAGGCCCACGATGCGCCCGGCGCCGATGTCGAAATCGGCGCCGGCCACGGCCAGCTTGTGCCGGTAGGCCTTGCGCAGGCCGCGGGCGGAAACCACCGGGGTGGTGGCACGTTCGGAAGTAGTGGCATTCATCTCAGTTCTTCCCCAAGGACTCGAGCAGATCCTGCATTGACAGGCCAAGGCGCTGGATGCGCTCGGCGACGGCGGGCCATTCTTCGGTGAGGAAGCGTTCCCGTTCGCTGGTGCGCAGCTTGCGCGAGGCCTCCTCGGTCACGAACATGCCCAGGCCCCGGCGCTTCTCCACCAGCCCCTCGTCCGCCAGCTCCTGGTAGGCCCGGGACACGGTGATCGGGTTGAGCTGGTACTCGGCGGCCACCTGCCGGACCGAGGGCAGGGCGTCGCCCGGCTTGAGGACTGCGTCCAGCATCATGGCGATCACGCGCTCCTTCAGTTGGCGGTAGATCGGAGTACCGTCGCTCCATTGGATGTCGCTCATCGATCAGCTCCGTGAGCGCAGCGCGTGCGCGAAGGAGAAATAGGGCATGGCCAGCGAGGCGCGCAGGCGGTGGACGGGCCGTTCGGCGGCGGCTTCCAGTCCGGCTTCGGCGCGCTCCACCGCCGCCTCGCCGAGTTCATAATCACCGCCACGCTCCTGCACGGCCGCCAGCCAGACGAGGCTGGACAGGGCCATGGCCACGCCCGACGCGGTGAGCCAGAAGCGACGGCCTGCGTAACTGGTGCGAATCATGGGGTGTCCTGCTTTGGGTGACTGGTGTTGTATTCAACTATAACACCTAAACACGGCATGTCAAACGTATCCCGACCCAACTGATGGCCTATGCGGCGGGCGCCGCGGGAGTTCCGTATGAAGAGTTGCAAGTTCCTGATCGCAATCGCCTTTGTTCTGTCGACGGCGGTGGCGCACGCGGCCGGCCCGGGATTGCTGGACGTCGAATACCGGCCGCTGGCCTCGCGTACGCCGGTCAACCTGGCCGAACAGCACGCCGGCAAGGTGCTGCTGGTGGTCAATACCGCCAGCAAGTGCGGATACACGCCGCAGTACGAGGGCCTGGAAGCGCTGCAGCGCCGCTACGCCGGCCGCGGCTTCGCGGTGCTGGGCTTCCCGTCCAACGATTTCCGCGGCCAGGAGCCCGGGGACGAGGCACAGATCCAGGAGTTCTGCACGCTGACCTATGGCGTGAAGTTCCCCATGTACGAGAAGGTGCAGGTGACCGGTGACGACGCCACGCCGCTGTACCGGCGGCTGGCCCGGGAAAGCGGGGTCCAGCCGGGCTGGAATTTCCACAAGTACCTGGTCTCGCGGGACGGACGGGTGGTCGGCAACTGGCCCAGCAAGGTCGAGCCGGGCGACAAGGCGCTGGTCGCGGCCATCGAGCGCGAACTGGCACGCCCGGTGCCGGCCCGGCCGGCGGCTCCCCGGCGCCCGCGCTGACCCGCGCTGCCCCTGCGTGCGACAATGCGCGCGGACCGGCCGTGCGCCGGGAATCGATCCACCTCATTGGAACCGTTACGAATGAACAACCGCATGCGCGGCGCCCTGGCGTCGCTGGTGATGGGAGCGAGCATGATGACCGGCGCTGCGATGGCCCAGGACAAGGCCACGCTGGCCACCGACAAGGACAGGATCAGCTACGCCATCGGCATGGACGTGGCCAATTCGTTCGAGCCACTGGCCCAGAACGTCGACCTGGACGCCATGCAGCGCGCGGTCGCCAATGCCTTTGCCGGCGGCCAGCCGCTGCAGTCCGAGGAACAGGCGCGCGCCACCGACGCGGCCCTGCGTACCGCCTTGGCCGCCCGCGCCGGCGAGCGCGTCCCGGGCATGGCCCCGGGTTCGGAGCCGCCGGCGCCGGCGCGCGACCAGGTCGGCCTGCTGGTGGGTGACCGCATGGTCGGACCCTCGCTGGTGCCACTGAAGAACGACATCGACCTGGCGGTGATGATGCAGGCCGTGCGTACCGCCTTCGCCAAGGGCCCGCTGCTGATGACCCAGCAGGAAGCCATGGCCGCGCTGCAGGGCTACATGGGCCGCAAGCAGCAGGCGGCCGGTGAGAAGAACCGCACCGACGGCGCCGCCTTCCTGGCCGAGAACCGCAAGCAGAAGGGCGTGATCACCACCCCGTCCGGCCTGCAGTACATGGTGCTGCGCCAGGGCAGCGGCGCGCGCCCGACCCCGAGCGACACCGTCCGGGTGAACTACGAGGGCAAGCTGCTCGACGGCACCGTGTTCGACAGCTCCTACGCGCGCGGCCAGCCGGTGGAGTTCCCGCTTGGTGGCGTGATCGCCGGCTGGACCGAGGGCGTGTCGCTGATGCCGGTGGGCGCGAAGTATCGTTTCTGGATCCCGTCGGACCTGGCCTACGGCGCCAATGGCGCGCCGGGCGGCAAGATCGGCCCGGATGCGACCCTGACCTTCGACGTCGAACTGCTGGACATCGCGCGCTGAAGCGGGCGGGTGGCGCCGCGCCGGGCTCCGGCGCGGTCCTGCCAGCCGGACCGCCGCACGCCGCAGGACATGGACACCATGCACCAGGGTCACGATGCGCTTGACCAGCGCCTGGTCGAACTGGAGACGCGGCTCGCGTTCCAGGAGCAGGCGCTCACCGAAATGAGCGAGGCGCTGGCCGAGGCGCGCATGGAGCGTACCCGGACCGATGCACTGCTGCAGGCGGTCCTCGCCGACCTGCGCGGGCTGCGTGGCACGCTCTACGCCGATCCGGGCAGCGAGCCGCCGCCTCCGCACTACTGACCGCCGCCTCTCCGGCGCAGCACCGATCGACGGCCCAGGGGCCGCAAGACTCATGACCGACATCCGCGACCAGCTCCTGAACCTCGGCTTCAAGGCTCCCACGCCCGAGCGCCGTCCGGCGCCGCGCAAGGACGCTGGCGGCAGGCCACGTCCGCCGCAGCCGCCGGCCGCGGCCCGCAAGGGCACCGCTGCGCCCGGACGCGGCCCGCGCCGCGATGACGCCGGCGCCCGCACCGCCGCGCCGCCGCGCCGGAAGGCGGCCAGCGAGATGGACCTGGGCAAGGCGTTCGCGCTGCGTGCCCAGCAGGAGAAGCGCGAACGCATCGAGGCCGAGCAGCGGCGCCAGGAAGAGGCGCGGCTGCGCCGCGAGGCCAAGGCCCGGCTGGAGGAGCTGCTCCAGGGCAAGGCGTTGAACGCGGAGGCGGCCGACATCGCGCGGCATTTCGAATACGGCGGCAAGATCAAGCGGATCTACGTCACCGCCGAGCAGCTGCGCGAGCTCAACGCCGGTGCGCTGGGCGTGATCCAGCTCAATGGCCGCTATCTGCTGGTGGACGCCGCGATGCTCGACCAGGCCCAGGCGGTCTTTCCGCAGGCGGTGGCGCTGCGGGTCGATCCCGACGCCCCGGCCGCGGACGACCCGTACGCCGATCCCCGCTACCAGGTGCCAGACGACCTGGTGTGGTGACCCGGGCCCGGGTGGCCTCGCGCCGGCGGTAACGCGCACCCTTTGGCGCCGCCCGGCGGCGCGTCCTCCTTCGCCTCCCCGGTGCTTGCCGTGCGGGCGCCATGACCGCTAGCCTGCCCGGCCTATGGATACCCCCCTGCGAATCCTCATTCACGGCGCCTCCGGGCGCATGGGCCAGGCATTGCTGCGGCTGGCGGCCGGGGCGCCGGCACGCTGGAAGGTGGCGGCGGCCGTGGCCGGCCGTCCCCCCTCGCAACGGGTGATCGACGGGGTGCCGCATTTCGGCGCGGCCGAGCTTGGCTGCGCACCGGATTTCGACGTGGCGATCGATTTCAGCCTGCCCCAGGGGTTCGATCCGCTGCTGGCGCAGTGCGTGCAGCGCAAGCGGCCGCTGGTGTCCGGCACGACCGGCCTGTCGCCGGCGCAGCGCCAGGCGTTGCAGGACGCCGCAGGCACGATCCCGCTGCTGTGGGCGTCCAACTTCAGCGTGGGCGTGGCCGTGCTCGATGCGCTGGTCGAGCAGGCCGCGCGCGCGCTGGAAGGCTGGGACTGCGACATCGTCGAATCGCACCACGTGCACAAGCAGGACGCGCCTTCCGGCACCGCGCTCACCCTGGGGGAGTCGGCCGCGCGCGGCGGCGCCCAAGCCCGCTATGCCAGCCTCCGGGCGGGCGACATCGTCGGCGAACACCTGGTCCAGTTCGCGGGGCAGGGCGAGCGCATCGAACTGGTTCATCGTGCAACCAATCGCGACATCTTCGCCCGCGGGGCGTTGCAGGCGGCCAGCGCGCTGGCCGCCCGGCCTGCGGGCCTGTACAGCATGCGCGGGCTGCTGTTCGGCCAGGACTGAGCCGCCGCGCCGTCGCGCGTACCCGGTACGCATCCGGCGTTTCCTTTTGGGGGCTTCGCCGGTACAATTCCCGCTCGCCTGTTACCCCACGCCCGGACCGGAGAAATGCCCGTCCGCGGTTTTTTGCAGCCTGCCGTCCACGCGGCGGGCCGGCGACAGGGCTCCTCCACCTGCAAGGCGAACGACGTGACCCAACCCGCAATCCTCGTCCTCGAAGACGGCACCGTGTTCGAGGGCGAATCCGTAGGCGCCAGTGGCCTGGCCGTCGGCGAAGTGGTGTTCAACACCGCCATGACCGGCTACCAGGAGATCGTCACCGATCCCTCCTATGCGCGCCAGCTGGTCACCCTGACCTACCCGCACATCGGCAACACCGGCTGCACCGGCCAGGACGACGAGGCCGGCAAGGTCTGGTCCGCCGGCCTGATCGTGCGCGACGTGCCGCGCCGCCCCAGCAACTGGCGCAGCGAGGCGCCGCTGCAGGACTGGCTGGCCGCCCGTGGCGTGGTCGCCATCGCCGGCATCGACACCCGCAAGCTCACCCGCCTGCTGCGCGAGCGCGGCGCCCAGAATGGCGCACTGATGGCGGGCGAGGGCCTGGACGTGGCCACGGCGCTCGAGGCGGCGCGCAAGTTCCCCGGGCTCAAGGGCATGGACCTGGCCCAGGTGGTCAGCACCGGCGAGCGCTACGCCTGGACCGAGGGCCAGCTGGAGCTGGACAGCAACGCCTTCGCCAGTGCGGAGAAGAAGTACCGCGTCGTGGCCTACGACTTCGGCGTCAAGACCAACATCCTGCGGATGCTCGCCGAGCGTGGCTGCGAGGTGACCGTGGTGCCGGCCAGGACCCCGGCCGCCGAGGTGCTGGCGCTGAACCCCGATGGCGTATTCATGTCCAACGGCCCGGGCGATCCGGAACCGTGCGACTACGCGATTGCCGCGATCCGCGAATTCGTGGCGAGGAAGGTGCCGCTGTTCGGCATCTGCCTGGGCCACCAGTTGCTGGCGCTGGCGGCCGGCGCGCGCACCACCAAGATGGCCAACGGCCACCACGGTGCCAACCATCCGGTCCAGGAGCTGGATACCGGCCGGGTGCTGATCACCTCGCAGAACCACGGTTTCGCGGTGGACGAGGCCAGCCTCCCGGCGAACGTGCGGGTGACCCACCGCTCGCTGTTCGACGGGACCAACCAGGGCATCGAATTGACCGACGCGCCGGCGTTCTCCTTCCAGGGCCACCCGGAAGCCTCGCCCGGCCCGCGTGACGTCGCCGGGCTGTTCGACCGGTTCGTGGCATCCATGGCTGCGTGAGGTGGCGCGGCGCCGTCCTGCAATTCACGGGAGTAGGAAATGCGACTGCTGAAGGGAATGCTGCTGTCGTTGTGCATGCTGGCCGGGGCACTGGCGGTGGCGCCCGTGCAGGCGCGTGAAGTGCCGATCGAGGATTTCTTCAAGGATCCGGAGTTCACCTCGGTCAGCCTGTCGCCCGACGGAAAGCACATGGCGGTCACCGTGCCGCAGGCCGACCGCACGGTGCTGGCCGTGCTGCGGGTGGCGGACAAGGGCGTGGTCGGCAAGTGGGACTATGGCCCGGACCGGCATTTCCGCGAGGTGCTGTGGGCCAACAACGAGCGGCTGCTGTTCTTCGTGACCTTCAAGACCGGCCGCTTCGACTTCGAGACCACCCGCGGCGACCTCTACGCCTCGAACATCGATGGCACCCGCCGGATCGACATCCCGAACGGCCAGTACTACTCGATCGTGAGCCTGACCCCGGAGGATCCGCAGACGATCCTGGTGGAACGCTCGATCGAGAACGCGTTCCTGTTCAAGCTCAACGTCTACAACGGGCGCATCACCACCGTGGCCACCGCGCCGGTGGAGCAGGGCAGCTTCCTGGTGGACCACGAGCGCAACCCGCGCTTCGTCTCCGGCGCCATGAACGACGGCCGCAACGTCACCTACCGCCGCGACGGCGACAAGTGGAGCCTGGTGCACGAGAGCGAGCGCAACGGCGCCACCTACGTGCCGCTGGGCTTCGCCGCCGACAACCGGCATGCCTACATGGCCAAGGGCGTGGACGGCAAACCCGAGACGGTCGTGCTGCTGGACATGGAGACCCGCGAGGAAGAGCCGCTGTCCAGCAACGGTACCGTCAGCCCTTCGGGTTATGTCTGGAGCAGCGACCGCAAGACCCTGCTCGGCGTGCGCTACGAGGACGGGATCCCCTACTGGGACTGGATCGCCAAGGACCATCCGGAAACGCTGGCCTACGCCGGCCTGGCCAAGGCCTTCCCGGGCAAGGCCGTGAGCTTCCTGCGGCCGTCCGACGACGGGCGCTACCTGGCCGTGCGCGCGTACTCGGACCGGCAGCCGTCGGAGGCGTTCCTGTTCGACCGCCAGGCCGGCAAGGCGACGTTCCTGGCCGGCAGCATGGAATGGATCAAGGCCGGCGAGATGTCGCCGATGAAGCCGGTCAGCTTCAAGGCCCGCGACGGCCTGGAGCTGCATGGGTACCTCACCGTGCCGGCCGGCAGCGACGGGCGCAACCTGCCGCTGGTCATCAACCCGCACGGTGGCCCGCACGGCCCGCGCGACGAGTGGGGTTTCAACCCCGAGGTGCAGCTGCTGGCCAACCGCGGCTACGCGGTGCTGCAGGTCAACTACCGCGGCTCCGGCGGCTACGGCAATGCGTTCGAGGGCCTGGGGTACCGCAAGTGGGGCACCGCGATGCAGGACGACCTCACCGACGCGGTCAGGTGGGCCATCAGCCAGGGCGTCGCCGATGCCGGCCGGGTCTGCATCTACGGTGCGTCCTATGGCGGGTATGCCGCGCTGATGAGTGCGGTGCGCGAGCCTGACCTGTACCGCTGCAGCGTGGGCTACGTCGGCGTGTATGACCTGGATGCGCAGTACAGCTCGGACATCGGCGACCACAAGGCCGGTCTGGCCTATCTGCACGACGCGTATCCGACCAGCAAGGCCGAGCGCAATGCGCAGTCGCCGGCCTATGGCGTGGAGCGCCTGAAGGCGCCGGTGATGCTGGTGCACGGCGCGAAGGACGTGCGCGTGCCGATCCGCAACATGCACGTGCTGATCTCGCGGATGGAAGCGGTGGGCAAGAAGCCCGAAGTGGTCGTGGTCGAGCCCAAGGAAGCCCACGGCTTCCGCGACCTCAAGAACAACGTGAACCTGTACACGAAGATGCTTGCCTTCTTCGACAAGCACATCGGCCCGGGCGCCAACACGGCCCAGGCCGGCGCCAAGTAACAGACAGAGAACGAGATGCCCAAGCGCAGCGACATACAGACCATCCTCATCATCGGCGCCGGCCCGATCGTCATCGGCCAGGCCTGCGAGTTCGACTACTCCGGCGCACAGGCCTGCAAGGCGCTGCGCGAGGAGGGCTACCGGGTGGTGCTGGTCAACAGCAACCCGGCCACGATCATGACCGACCCTGACACCGCCGACGCGGTGTACATCGAGCCGATCAACTGGCAGACGGTCGAGAAGATCATCGCCAAGGAGAAGCCCGACGCGCTGCTGCCGACCATGGGTGGCCAGACCGCGCTCAACTGCGCGCTGGACCTGGCCGACCACGGCGTGCTGGAGAAGTACAACGTCGAGTTGATCGGCGCCAAGCGCGAAGCCATCCGCATGGCCGAGGACCGCGAGCTGTTCCGCGTGGCCATGCAGGAGATCGGCCTGGAGTGCCCCAAGGCGGAGGTCGCGCGCACCTTCGAGCAGGCGGTGGAGATCCAGGCCAAGGTCGGCTATCCGACCATCATCCGCCCGTCCTTCACCCTCGGCGGCAGCGGCGGCGGCATCGCCTACAACCGCGAGGAGTTCGAGGACATCATCAAGCGCGGCCTGGAGCTTTCGCCGGTGGGCGAGGTGCTGGTCGAGGAATCGGTGCTGGGCTGGAAGGAGTTCGAGATGGAGGTGGTCCGCGACACCGCGGACAACTGCATCATCGTCTGCTCGATCGAGAACCTGGACCCGATGGGCGTGCATACCGGTGACTCGATCACCGTCGCCCCGGCCCAGACCCTGACCGACAAGGAATACCAGCGCCTGCGCGACGCCTCCATCGCGGTGCTGCGCAAGATCGGCGTGGACACCGGCGGCTCGAACGTGCAGTTCGGCATCAACGCCCAGACCGGCCGGGTGGTCGTGATCGAGATGAACCCGCGCGTGTCGCGGTCCTCGGCGCTGGCTTCCAAGGCCACCGGCTTCCCGATCGCCAAGGTCGCCGCCAAGCTGGCGGTGGGCTACACCCTGGACGAGCTGAAGAACGAGATCACCGGCGGCAGGACCCCGGCCTCGTTCGAGCCGGCGATCGACTACGTGGTCACCAAGATCCCGCGCTTCGCCTTCGAGAAGTTCCCGCAGGCCGATTCGCGCCTGACCACCCAGATGAAGTCGGTGGGCGAGGTGATGGCGATGGGCCGCACCTTCCGCGAGTCGGTGCAGAAGGCCCTGCGCGGCCTGGAGACCGGCAAGGTCGGCTTCGACCCGACCGGCCTGGACCTGGCCGACGCCGACGACCTGGCGACCCTGCGCCGCGAGCTCAAGGCCCCGGGCCCTGAGCGCCTGTTCTACGTGGCCGACGCCTTCCGCGCCGGAATGGGCGTGGAGGAGATACACGCCCTGTCCTTCATCGACCCGTGGTTCCTGGACCAGATCGAGGAGATCATCCAGGAGGAGAAGGCCCTGGCCGCCGCCGGGCTGGACTCGCTGGACGCCGCGCGCCTGCGCAAGCTCAAGCGCGATGGTTTCTCCGACGCGCGCCTGGCGCAGCTGGCCGGCACCAACGAGGCCGCCGTGCGCGCGCTGCGCCGCGCGCACAAGGTCCGCCCGGTGTACAAGCGCGTGGACTCCTGCGCCGCGGAGTTCGCCACCGGCACCGCGTACCTGTATTCGACCTACGAGGACGAGTGCGAGGCCAATCCGTCCGACCGCGAGAAGATCATGATCCTCGGCGGCGGTCCCAACCGCATCGGCCAGGGCATCGAGTTCGACTACTGCTGCGTCCATGCCGCCCTTGCCCTGCGCGAGGACGGCTACGAGACCATCATGGTCAACTGCAACCCGGAGACGGTCTCCACCGACTACGACACCTCCGACCGCCTGTACTTCGAGCCGCTCACGCTCGAGGACGTGCTGGAGATCGTCGAGCTCGAGCAGCCCAAGGGCGTGATCGTGCAGTACGGCGGACAGACCCCGCTGAAGCTGGCCCGCGCGCTGGAAGCCAACGGCGTGCCGGTGATCGGCACCAGCCCGGACTCCATCGACCTGGCCGAGGACCGCGAGCGGTTCCAGCAGCTGGTCGAGAAGCTGGGCCTGAAGCAGCCGCCCAACCGCACCGCCCGCACCGCCGACGAGGCGCTGGCCCTGGCCCGCGAGATCGGCTATCCGCTGGTGGTGCGCCCCAGCTACGTGCTCGGCGGACGCGCCATGGAGATCGTGTACGGCGAATCCGACCTGGCCCGCTACGTGCGCGACGCGGTGAAGGTGTCCAACGATTCGCCGGTGCTGCTGGACCGCTTCCTCGACAACGCGGTGGAGGTCGACGTGGACCTGATCGCCGACGCGGAGGGCAACACCCTGGTCGGCGGCGTGATGGAGCACATCGAGGAAGCCGGCGTGCACTCGGGCGACTCGTCCTGTTCGCTGCCGCCGTATTCGTTGTCGCAGGCCACCCAGGACGAACTGCGCCGGCAGGTGGTCGAGCTGGCCAAGGGGCTGAATGTCGTCGGCCTGATGAACACCCAGTTCGCGATCCAGACCAGCGACGACGGCGAAGACACCGTGTTCCTGCTGGAGGTCAACCCGCGTGCCTCGCGCACGGTGCCGTTCGTGTCCAAGGCCACCAGCGTGCCCCTGGCCAAGATCGCCGCCCGGTGCATGGCCGGCCGCAGCCTGGTCGAGCAGGGTGCCACCCGGGAAGTGGTCCCGGACTACTACTCGGTCAAGGAGGCGATCTTCCCGTTCGCCAAGTTCCAGGGCGTGGACCCGATCCTCGGCCCGGAGATGCGCTCCACCGGCGAGGTGATGGGCGTGGGACGCAGCTTCGGCGCGGCCATGGCGCGCGCGCAGGAAGCCGGCGGGATCAAGGCGCCAGCCCCCGGCAAGGCCTTCGTCTCGGTGCGCGACCCGGACAAGAAGCGCGTGCTGCCGGTGGCGCAGGCGCTGGTCGAACGTGGCTTCAGCATCGTGGCCACCCGCGGCACCGCGGCCTGGCTGCAGGAGAACGGCGTGGCGTGCTCGGTGGTCAACAAGGTCGCCGAAGGCCGTCCGCACATCGTCGATTCGATCAAGAACGGCGAGATCGCCTACATCGTCAACACCACCGAAGGCCGTGCGGCGATCTCCGACTCGTTCTCCATCCGCCGCGAGGCGCTGCAGCAGCGCGTGACCTACTCGACCACCATCGCCGGTGCCAGGGCGCTGGTGCATTCGCTGGAATTCCGCGGCACCGGCCCGGTCTGGTCGCTGCAGGAGCTGCACAAGGAGCTGCAATCGTGAGAGCCCCGATGACGGTCAAGGGCGCCCAGCGCCTGCGCGAGGAGCTGGACCACCTCAAGTCGGTCAAGCGCCCCGAGGTGATCGCGGCCATCGCCGAGGCGCGCGGCCACGGCGACCTCAAGGAGAACGCCGAATACCACGCCGCGCGCGAGCAGCAGGGCTTCATCGAAGGCCGCATCCAGCAGCTGGAGAGCGAGCTGTCGCATGCCGACCTGATCGACGTGACCAAGCTCAATGCCGGGAGCAAGGTGGTGTTCGGCGCCACCGTGACCCTGGCCGACGTGGATACCGACGAGGAAGTCCGCTACCAGATCGTTGGCGACCTGGAGGCGGACATCAAGCAGCGGCTGATCGCCATCTCCTCGCCAGTGGCGCGTGCGCTGATCGGCAAGGAGGAGGGCGACTCGGTCACGATCGACGCACCTGCCGGCCAGCGCGAGTACGAGATCGTAAGCGTCGAGTACCTGGGCTGAGCCCGGCGCGATGACCACCATCGCGCTGCTGCTGCCTGCCCGGGACCGGTTGCCGGGGACCCTGCCACCGGCCGCGGCGCGTGCCTGCGGCCGTGCTGACCGGGCGCAGCTGGAGGCCGGCAGCCGCGCGCAGCTGCGCCGCCACTTCCGCCTGGCGCCGGACCACTGGCCGGTCGCCGCGCTGACCCGCCGCGCCGACGCCGGGGCCGATGCCGGCGACGCGCTGTGGCTGCGTGCCGACCCCGCGCACGTGGCCCCGGACCTCAGTGGCGTGCGCCTGCTCGGCTGGGGCGAGGGCCTGGGGCTGGATCCGCTGGACGCGCAGGCGCTGCTGCCGGTGCTGCGTCCGCTGTTCGGCGATGCCGGCTATGAACTGGACGCGCCGCATCCGGCGCGCTGGTACCTGCGCCTGCCGCCCGGCACGCCGCTGCCGGCGTTCGCCGCACCCGAGGACGCGGTGGGCGAGGACCTGTTCGGCAGCATTCCGCAGGGCGAGGATGCGGTCTCGCGCCGCTGGCGCACCCTGATCACCGAGGTGCAGGTCGCGCTGCACCAGCATCCGTGGAACCGCGCGCGTGCCGACCACGGACGGGTCTCGGTCAACTCGCTCTGGTTCTGGGGCGCGGGCGTGGCGCCGGACAGCGTGCAGTCGCCCTACATGAACGTGCGCAGCCCCGACCCGCTGCTGCAGGCCCTGGCCGGCGAGGCCGGGGCCGCCACCGCCGCGCCGGCCACCGCCGCTACGGCCAGCGGCATCGGCGACAGCCTGGTCGACCTGCGCCACCTGCGATCGCTGGAGATACTGGGGGCGCAGGTGCTGCCGCCGTTGCTGTCATCGATGGAACGCGACGAGTACGACACCCTGCTGCTGGATTTCGAGGACGGGATCCGCCTGCGGATCCGGCAGAGCCAGCGCTGGCGCCTGTGGCGCGGGCCGCTGCGCTCGCTCGACGCGTGAGCCGCGCCCGGTGAGCGCCGGAATGCCCCGCATCCGCCGCCGCGACCCGGTGACCGCGGCGGGCTGGCCCGCGCAGGTGCCGCCGCTGCTGCAGCGGATCTACGCCGCGCGCGGCGCCGCGCGGATCGAACTGGCGCGCCCGCGCCTGGCCGACCTGCTGCCGCCCGAGGGCCTGGGCGGGCTGGATACCGCCATCGGGCTGCTGGCCGCGGCGATCGCCGGGCAGCGCCACATCGTGGTGGTGGGCGATTTCGACTGCGATGGCGCCACCGCATGCGCGGTCGGCGTGCGTGGCCTGCGCATGCTCGGTGCCCGGCGGGTATCGCACGCGGTGCCCAACCGCATGGTCCACGGCTACGGGCTCTCGCCGGCGCTGGTGGACGAACTTGCCGCGCTGCAGCCGGACCTGCTGGTCACGGTGGACCACGGCATCGCCTGCCACGCCGGCGTCGCTGCCGCGCGCGCACGCGGGTGGCAGGTGCTGGTCACCGACCACCACCTGCCGGGGCCGCAGCTGCCGCCGGCGGACGCCATCGTCAACCCGAACTGCATTGGCGACGCGTTTCCCAGCAAGTACCTGGCCGGCGTGGGCGTGATCTTCTACGTGCTGGTGGCGCTGCGCCGCCACCTGCGCCAGGGCGGCGCGCTCCCGCAGGGCGAGCCGGACCTGTCGAGCCTGCTGGACCTGGTCGCGGTGGGGACCATCGCCGACCTGGTGCCGCTGGACGCCAACAACCGTGCCCTGGCGGCGGCCGGGCTGCGCCGCCTGCGTGCGGGGCAAGGCTGCGCCGGGCTGCGCGCACTGGTGGAGGTCTGCGGCCGCGACCCGGCCTGCCTGACCGCCGCCGACATCGGCTTCGCGGTGGGGCCGCGGCTCAACGCGGCCGGGCGGCTGGAGGACATGTCCGTCGGGATCGAATGCCTGCTCACCGATGACCCGGTGCGGGCCCGTGAACTGGCCGGCATCCTCAACGAGATCAATGCCGAGCGCCGCGCGGTGCAGCAGCTCATGACCGACGAGGCCGAGGCTGCGCTGGCCCGCGCCCGGGTTGACCAGGGAACGCCGCCGCTGGCGCCGTGCCTGTTCGATCCGGAGTGGCACCCCGGGGTGGTCGGCCTGGTGGCGTCGAAGATGAAGGAGCGCCTGCACCGGCCGGTGCTGGCCTTCGCCCCGGCCGAGCCGGGGTCGCAGCTGCTGCGCGGGTCGGCGCGCTCGATCCCGGGTTTCCATATCCGTGATGCGCTGGCGGCGGTGGACGCGCGCCATCCGGGGCTGGTCCAGCGCTTCGGCGGCCACGCCATGGCTGCCGGCCTGAGTCTGGAACTGGCGCGGCTGCCCGAGTTCGAGCAAGCCTGGCAGGCGCATGCGCGCGCGATGCTGGACGACGCCCTGCTGCAGGCCGAGCTGCTCAGCGACGGCGAACTGCTGCCGCAGGAGTTCGACCGGTTCCATGCCGAGGCCCTGCGCGACGGCGGGCCATGGGGCCAGGGCTTTCCGGAGCCGCTGTTCGACGGCCATTTCGAGGTCCTGGAATGGCGTCCGGTCGGCGAGCGCCACCTGCGCCTGAGGCTGCGCCATGCATACCGGCGCGAGCCGCTGGCGGCGATCCACTTCGGCGGATGGAAGGGCAGCCCGCCGGCGCCGCACCTGCACCTGGCCTACCGCCTGCAGCCGGACGACTATCGCGGGGGCGACGCGGTGCAGCTGGTGGTCGAGCACGCCGTCCCGGCCTGAGCCACGGTGGCGGACGGGGCCGGGCGTTCACGCCAGCGCAGGCCGAACAGCGGGCGCAACGGCCGGATCCGCCGGATCACCTCGTAGGCTGCGAAGCACGCGCCGAAGGTGACCACCACCAGCAGCGGACCTTCCAGCACCGGTTGCATCTCCAGGCGTTGAAGGTGGTGGGCGGCGACCACGATCACCGTCTGGTGCAGGATGTACACCGGGAACACCGCCGCCACCAGGTAGCGCAGCACGGGGCCGTCGCCGGGTGCCAATCGCCGCGCGAAGCCGAGCACCGCCACGATGGCGCACCACTGGTCCGTCCCCCAGCACATGCGCATGGCCAGTCGCAGTGCCTGCGGCGGTTCGCTGTCCGCATACGCGAGCATGTAGCCGACCTGCGCAACCCACGTGCCCAGCCACAGCAGCAGGGCTGGCCAGCGCAGGCGCAGCGCCGCGTCCCAGAAGCCGGCGCCGCGCGCGACCAGGAAGCCGAGCAGGAACACGCCGAAGTACTGGACGTGGTTGTACCAGTCGTCGACCAGGGCATGGGTCGAGCCGAAGCGGCCGACCAGCAGCATCCGCGCCAGGCCGAGGCCCAGCGCCGGCCACAGCAGCAGCCCCCAGCCGGACAGGCGCCGGTCCAGCGCCGTGCCGGCCCGCTCCAGCAGCGGCTGCGCCATCCACCATAGCAGCCACAACGCAACGGTGTAGACCCACAGGTAGGCGACGAACCACAGGTGGTTCCAGGTCGGCAGCGCCAGGCAACCGGACGCATCGCAGAACGAACCGTCACCGCGCAGGTAGCGGGCCCAGAATGCGAGGTAGCCGTCGTGGTAGCCGCCCGGCAGCTGCTCGACCACCTCGTAATAGGACTGCGGCGGAACGATCACCGCCATCCCGAACAGCAGCGGCACCAGCAGCCGCCAGGAGCGTGCGCCCAGGAAGCGGGGCCGGCCGCCGTGCGCCGCGGCCTGTCGCTGCGCACGGGCCAGCAGGAAGGCGCTGGCCACGCCGGACACCAGGAACAGCAGCGACAGCCGCCAGGGTGCGGTGAGCATCATGGCGGGCTCCAGCGCGGGGCTGGCGTGCGGGCTGTTCACGTGCCAGTCCCAGGTCACGTAATACATGCCGACGTGGTACAGGACGAGCAGGCCAAAGGCGCATACACGCACCCAGTCCAGATCGTGGCGGCGGAGGCCGGGGGCCGGCGGGGCAGGTGGCTGGTGCATCTGGCGGTTCCTGTTTCGACGACGGGACTTTGCCCGCCAGCGACCGCCATGGAGCGCGCGCAGTGACCACCCGTGGCGACCCGGGGACGGATCGCGGGCCCGCGGGGACGAAGCGGGGCCGGCGGCGGCACCGGCTGGCTAGAATGCGCCGATGCCTGCTGCCGGTCGCACCCTCTACCAACGCTACCGCCCCTGGCGCCACTGGGCCGAGGCCGGCTACTGGATTGCGCTGTGCGCGGTCAACGCGGTCGCCAACAGCTACACGGTGATCAGCGACGTCAACAAGACCGGGCTGCCCTTCGCCGCGTGGGAGGTGGCGGTGTGGGAGGGCAGCAGCGCGCTGATGTGGCTGCTGCTGGTCTGGCCGATCGCCTGGGTCAGCCGCCGTTTCCCGTTCCACCTGGACACCTGGTGGCGGCAGTTGCCGGTCCACCTGCTGGCCAGCATCGGCGTATCCCTGGTGCATGTGGTTGGCATGGTCGGCCTGCGCACGCTGGCCTACTCGCTCCAGGACACCACCTACGCGTTCGGCCACTGGCCCCGCGAGCTGCTCTACGAGTATGTCAAGGACGTGCGCACCTACGCCGGAATGGTGGTGGTGATGAGCCTGTACCGGCTGGTGCTACGCCGGCTGCAGGGCGAGGCCAGCCTGCTGTCCGCGCCGGACGAGGGTCCGCCGCTGGAATCGCTGGAGCGGCCGGAGCGCTTCCTGGTGCGCAAGCTCGGGCGCGACTTCCTGGTGGCCGCCGCCGACATCGAATGGCTGCAGGCGGCGGGCAACTACGTCAACCTGCGCGTGCGCGGCCATGACTACCCGCTGCGCAGCACCCTGGCCGGCATCCAGGAACGGCTGGATCCGCGTCGGTTCGTGCGCATCCACCGCAGCCACCTGGTCGCGCTGGACCAGGTGGCTTCGATCGAGCCGATGGATACCGGCGATGCCCGCGTGCACATGAAGGACGGCAGCGTGCTGCCGTGCAGCCGCCGCTACCGGCAGGCCCTGCGCGAGCGGATCGACGGCCAGGGCCCGGACGGGCGCTAGGCCAGCTCGGGCTGCAGCCCGACCCCCAGCCGGTTCCAGGCGCTGATGAGGGCCACGGCCATGGTCAGGGTGGCGATGCCGGCCGGGTCGAAGTGGGGCTGCAACGCCGCGTAGGTCGCGTCGGCCGGGGCGCCGGAGGGCAGGGTGGCAAGGGCCTCGGCCCAGGCCAGCGCCGCGCGCTCGCGCGGATCGAAGAACCGGCTGTCACGCCATCCGGCCAGGGTGTGCAGCTTGCGCGGGTCCACCCCGGCCTTGTGCAGCGCCCCGGCATGCATGTCCATGCAGTAGGCGCACCCGTTGATCTGCGATACCCGCAGGAATACCAGTTCGACCAGGGTGGGCTCCAGCGCGCCTTCGTGGACGGCGGTGCTGGCGGCGTAGAGGGCCTTGAACGCGGCGGGGACGTACGTCGGGTAATCGACCCGGTGGAACTTCATGGCGGTCTGCTCCCGGTGGCCACCATGGCCACCTTCACCACCAGGACGTGCCGGCGGAGGCGCCCGTGACAGCCAGCTTTTCCGGATTGGCGACGGTGTACAGCGCGGTGATCCGTCCGCCGGCGCTGGCGGCCACCGTGATCCCCACCAGCTGCCCGCTCCGGTAGCGCAGGACCGCCGGCTCGCCGTTGGCCAGGCCCAGCTGCCAGCGCACCGTCCGGTCGCCCCGGCGCGCCACCGCCCAGAACAGCCGCGCAATGCGCTCGGCCCCGTGCAACGGCCGGATCGCCGCCAGCGCCTTGCCGCCGCCGTCGGAGACCAGCTGCGCGTCGGCGTGCAGCAGCGTCTGTATCGCCTCGCGGTCGCCCCCCCGCGCGGCGTGCATGAACTTCTCCAGCAGGCGCCGGTGGTGCAGGGGGTCGACCCCGAACCGGGGCCGCGCCTCGGCGACGCGGCCGCGGGCACGGTGCACCATCTGCCGGCAGGCGGCCTCGCTGCGCTCCAGCAGGGCGGCGATGGCGGCGTAGTCGTGGTCGAACACCTCGCGCAGCAGGAAGGCGGCGCGCTCTTCCGGACCCAGCCGCTCGAGCACGGCCAGGAAGGCGAGCGAGACATCCTCCGCCCGTTCCAGCGCCCGCGCTGGCCCGGGCGCCGGATCGGCAGCCTCGTCCGGGCCGGTGGCGGGCGTCCCCGGGTCGATCCACGCCGGTTCCGGCAGCCACGGCCCGGGATAGACCTGGCGCCGGCGCCGGGCGGCGCGCAGGCGGTCGATGCCCAGCCGGGTGGCCGTGGTCACCAACCAGGCTTCCGGGTCGGCGATCGCCGGCTGGTCGGCCCGGTTCCAGCGCAGCCAGGCGTCCTGGACCACGTCCTCGGCGTCGGCGCGGGTGCCGAGCAACCGGTAGGCCAGGGCCAACAGCCGCGGCCGATGTCGGATGAAAGGATCAACAGGTTCCATGGATCTCAGGACGCAACAGCGTGTGCCGGCGTGACAGGGCCCGGGCCTGCGCACCACTTTGGCCTAAAATGGGCCGGTTTTCCGCCCGCCATGAGCCAGCCGTGACCGCTTCCGTCCCCTCCAGCCCGTCCAGCGCCCCGGTGTCCATCCGCCAGGAGGACCTGATCCAGTCGGTCGCCGACGCGCTGCAGTACATCAGCTACTACCACCCGGTCGACTACATCCGGAACCTTGCCGCCGCCTACGAGCGCGAGGAATCGCCTGCGGCCAAGGACGCGATGGCGCAGATCCTGATCAACTCGCGCATGTGCGCCGAAGGCCACCGCCCGATCTGCCAGGACACCGGCATCGTCACCGTGTTCCTGGAAGTGGGCATGCACGTGCGCTGGGACGACGCGACCATGGGCGTGGAGGACATGGTCAACGAGGGCGTGCGCCGCGCCTACAACCATCCGGACAACAAGCTGCGCGCCTCGGTGCTGGCCGACCCGGCCGGCAAGCGCCTCAATACCCGCGACAACACCCCGGCCGTGGTCAACGTGAAGATCGTCCCCGGCAACACGGTGGACGTGATCGTGGCCGCCAAGGGCGGCGGTTCGGAGGCCAAGAGCAAGTTCGCCATGCTCAACCCGTCCGACTCCATCGTGGACTGGGTGATGAAGACCGTGCCGACCATGGGCGCCGGCTGGTGCCCGCCGGGTATGCTCGGCATCGGCATCGGCGGCACCGCCGAGAAGGCGATGCTGCTGGCCAAGGAAGCGCTGATGGAGCCGATCGACATCCAGGAGCTGGCCGTGCGCGGCCCGTCCAACCGGGTCGAGGAGCTGCGCCTTGAGCTGTACGAGAAGGTCAACGCGCTGGGCATCGGCGCCCAGGGCCTGGGCGGCCTGACCACGGTACTGGACATCAAGATCAAGGATTACCCGACCCACGCGGCCAACCTGCCGGTGGCCCTGATCCCCAACTGCGCCGCCACCCGCCACGCCCACTTCACCCTCGACGGCAGCGGCCCGGTGGCGCTGGATCCGCCCTCGCTGGAGGACTGGCCCAAGCTGACCTACAACCCGGCCAACGCCCGCCGCGTGGACCTGGACAGCATCACCCGGGAGGAAGTGGCCAGCTTCAGGCCCGGCGAGGTGCTGCTGCTCAACGGCAAGCTGCTGACCGGTCGCGACGCCGCGCACAAGCGCATGGTCGACATGCTGGGCCGCGGCGAGAAGCTGCCGGTGGACTTCACCAACCGCTTCATCTACTACGTCGGCCCGGTCGACCCGGTGCGCGACGAGGTCGTCGGCCCGGCCGGCCCGACCACCGCCACGCGCATGGACAAGTTCACCCGGCAGATGCTGGAGCAGACCGGCCTGCTGGGCATGGTCGGCAAGTCCGAGCGCGGCGACGCGGCGATCGAGGCGATCCGCGACAACAAGGCGGTGTACCTGATGGCCGTGGGCGGCTCGGCGTACCTGGTGTCCAAGGCGATCAAGGCCAGCCGGGTGCTGGCGTTCGAGGACCTGGGCATGGAGGCGATCTACGAGTTCGAGGTCAAGGACATGCCGGTCACCGTGGCGGTCGATGCCACCGGCGAGTCGGTGCACAAGACCGGCCCGAAGCAGTGGCAGGCGCGGATCGGCAAGATCCCCGTGGTCGTGGCCTGAGGTTAGGCAACATCGCTGCGCACGGACGGGCCGGCAGCAATGCCGGCCCGTTCTCGTTGGGGCGGGCAGGGTGATAATCGGCCGGTCCCCTGCCAGGAATCGCGCGATGCCCGTCGTCCTCTATGGTTCACAGAGCACCGCCTCGCTGGTCGTGCACTGGCTGCTGATCGAGCTGGGTGTCGAACACGACCTGCGCCAGCTGGATTTCGACCGGCTCGAACACAAGTCGCCTGGATACCTGGCGCTCAATCCCGCCGGCCGCGTGCCCACCCTGGTGATCGACGGCCAGGTGCTGACCGAGTCGGTCGCCATCGCCATGCACCTGGCCGACCTGCATCCGCAGGCCGGGCTGGCGCCGGCGCCCGGCACGCCGGCGCGTGGCGACTACTACCGCTGGATGTGCTTCTGCGTGTACACGCTGATGCCGCACTACCGCGCCTGGTTCTATCCGGACGAACCGGCCGGCCCGGCGCACGCGGAGGCGGTCAAGGCGCGCGCGCGCGTGGCGCTGGAAGCGGCGTGGCAGCAGGTGGCCGAGCACCTGGAGCGTAGCGGTGGCCCGTACCTGCTCGGCGCGCAGCGCACGGCTGGGGACTTCGTGCTGACCATGCTGATGCGCTGGTCGCGCAACATGCCCCGGCCGACCGACCACTGGCCGGCGCTGCAGGACCACGCGCGGCGCATGAAGGCCTTGCCCAGCTTTGCCGAGGTCTACCGCCGCGAGGGCATCACCGACTGGACCTGATCCCGGCTGCGTTTGTCCGCGCGGATGAGGGCCGGCCGGACTCCGGGCGCACAGGTTCGCTGGATGTCCCGAAGCCGCCCGATCAGCTCCAAGGCCGGGTGCGACGCATGCATGACGACCTCGTAGCTGGCCCCGCCGGTCCCGCCACCGGGTTGCCCGTAGGTGATCGACTGGAAATAGAGATGGGAAGGCTCCCGGTACCCTTCCCACGTGTTCTGCGGCGGCGGATCGGCCTCGGCCGTCACGGCCAGGCGCTGCGCCACATCCCACGCGTCGGCCAGGGCCGGGCATTGGGCCTGGGTCACGTGGACGGTGCAGCTGTGTTCGAGCACCTGCTCGATGATCCGGGCCTGGACCTCTCCCTCCCGGCGCAGTTCGAGGATCCCGGCGCTGGGCGTCGGATCCCCGTAGGCCGACAGCCGGTATTCGCCCTCGGCCGGCTCCCGCATCCGCGCATGGACCTCTCCCGGGCTTTCCAGGCGGCAGACGATCCCCGGCTCCAGCGTCCATCCCAGTGCAGCTGCCAGGACGAGGGCCGTGGCGCTCACTCCAGCAGTTCCAGCACCCGTTCCGAGGGCCGGCACAGGCGCGCGCCCTGGCGGGTGATCACCACCGGCCGGTTGATCAGGTTCGGGTGCGCCAGCATCGCGTCCAGCAACTGGTCCTCGTCCGCGGTTTCCAGCGCCAGCTGGTCGAACTGCGGCTCCGATTGGCGCACCAGTACCCGGGCGCCGCCGCACGCCGAGGCCACCCGGCGCAGGGTCCGGCGGTCCGGCGGATGGGCCAGGTAGTTCAGCAGCACCGGCTCGATCCCGCGCTGGCGCAGGATCTGCAGCACCGCACGCGACTTGGAGCAATGCGGGTTGTGCCACATCGTCGCCCGCTGCATCAGAACCACTCCAGCAGCGCGAAGCCGACGCCGACGTAGGTCGCGCGGTGGTTGTAGTCGATAAGGCTTTCGCCGTAGCCGTCGAACACCTGCACGTGGCCGCGCAGCAGGTTGTTGATCGGGAAACCCCAGTCGAACTGCAGCGAGCCGTGCGAGCGCTCGCCGCCGCGCAGCGAATGACGCGCGGTCAGGCTCAGCTCGTGGCCGTTGCGGCTGTACACCAGCAGCGCATCGCCGCGGCCGATGTAGTCCTCCATGTCCGGGTTGTTGTCCTCGCGCGAACCTTCCTTGATGCGGTGCCAGGGGCGCAGCACCAGCGCCCAGTTCTCGCGGTCCAGGCCGACGTTGAGGATCACCCGGTTCCAGCTACGCGACAGCGGATCGCCGCGGCCGTTGGACTGGTGGTTGAGGCTCAGCCCCGTCATCCGTCCCTTCCAGCCGAGCAGGCTGTAGTTGTTGCGGAACACGAGCATCACTTCCGGCTCGTAGTTGGTCTCGCGGAACGGACGGGAGAGCTCGGAGTTGTAGGCCTGCCACCGCGAACTCTGGGTGTATCCGACCCAGACATCGCCGTTGTCGCCAAACAGGTCCTCGGCGACCTTGGTCTTGAAGCTCAGCTGGAACTTGGCCTCGGTGCTGTCCAGCTCCTCCGGCGTGGTGACCGTGTTGTTGGGATTGGGCGAGGACGGGGTCGTGTTGACCTTGCTGGTCCAGAAGCCGGGCAGCACGTACACCGGCTTGTAGGCGCGCAGCTGGAAGATGCCCAGCTTGGAGTCCTTGGCCAGCTCCCAGCGGCTGTCCAGCAGCGAGCCCCGGCCGGCGTTGGCGATGGCGGTCCGCGCATCCGGGTCCAGGTCGCGGCGGAACAGTTCGGCCACCCGCGCGGCCGGGGTCTCCGGCGGCGCCGCGGTGGTGGTCGCCGCCACCTCCGCCGCCTCGGCCGCCAGGTCCGCTTCCTGCGGGGTGGGCGCGGCGTACCCCAGGGCCGCGTCGTAGCAGGCCAGGCGCTGGGCGTTGGAGGCGATGGCAAGGCACGCGTCGGCGCTCGCCGGGCGCGCCGCGATCTCCTGCGCGGCCACGGCCGGAGTGGTGGCGGCGGCACACAGTGCCAGCGCGAGGGGGGACATCCGGTTCAAGGCGAGCTCCAGGAAAGGGTACGGGTCAGAGGAACCAGGCCAGTACGAACAGGCCGAGCATGGCGAAGGCCAGCGCCAGCTTCAAGGCGACGCCCAGCAGCAGGCCCAGCCAGGTGGCGACCCCGACATGGGTGGCGCGGCGCAGGTGGCGCGTGTGGTAAAGCTCGCCCGCCACCGCGCCGGCGAAAGGTCCCACCAGCAGTCCGGGCAGCCCGAACCAGATGCCGGCGAAGGTACCCACTGCCGCGCCGACCACCGCCATGGGGCCGGCACCGACCCGCCTGGCACCGACCGCGCCGGAGAGGATGTCGGCTGCCACCGACAGCAGGGTGAGGATGGCCAAGACGGCCAGCGACCAGCCGCCCACCCGCTCGAAACCGTCCGCCCAGGCGGCCAGCAGCATGCCGGCGAATACCAGCGGCAGGCCGGGCAGGGCGGGAAGGATGACGCCGGCCAGTCCGGCCAGCACCATCAGGCCGGCGATCACGTACCAGAGAAGGGTGGTTTCCATGGGTTCCCGCAGGGTCTGGAAGGGTAGGGGTAGCCTGATTGCAATCGCCGGGGGCCGGGGGTAAGTTTGGGCCCGCTGCGCTTGGCAAGGTCACCGTGAACCGAGACCTGATGTAGATCCCGGCTGGTGATGGTTTGCTACATCGTTATACCTCGCGTACTCCTTGCAACCAGCCGCCGTGGCAACGGCGTAACCACCACCCGCAAGTTCCAGGAGTAGCAGTAATGTCAGAGCGCGAGACCGGGACCGTCAAATGGTTCAATGATGCCAAGGGCTTCGGATTCATCAGCCGCGAGAACGGCGAGGATGTCTTCGTGCATTTCCGGGCCATCCAGATGCAGGGCTTCAAGAGCCTCAAGGAAGGCCAGAAGGTCAGCTTCACCGTCGTCCAGGGCCAGAAGGGCCTGCAGGCCGACGCCGTGCAGTCGGCCTGACCGGCGCCAGCGACCCACAGCGAAACGGCCCGCGAAAGCGGGCCGTTTCCATTACCGGGGGCGCAACGGAACGTCAGCGGATCACGACACGTCCGTTGACAACGCGCACGTAGGTGTTCTCGCGCACGCCACCGAGGTCGCGCTGGTTGATCACCACCGTGCGGCCATCGTCCATGCGCACGTGCACGTTGTAGCTGTCCCCGGTCACGCGGTTCTGGATCGCGTTGCCGGCCGCGGCGCCGGCTGCGGCGCCGGCCACGGTGGCCACGTTCTGGTTGCCCTTGCTGCCACCGGTCTTGTCGGAGATCTCGCGGCCGGCGACCGCGCCGACGATGCCGCCCAGCACCGCACCGGTGGCCGACGGCGCGCTGCGGTTGGAGCCCATCACGTCGATACGGGTAACGATGCCGCAGTCGGCGCAGGTGCGCGATTGCGGATAAGTGTTGCCCGACGGATAGGACGAGCCGTAACCGCTATTGGGCGAGGTGCTGGCGCAACCGGCCAGGGCCAGGGTGCCGAGCGCGGCGACGCAGAGCAGGCGGGAATTCATGGCGCATCTCCTAGGTGGCGGTCGGGGAGCGGCGTGGCCGCATCCGTGGCCGCATCCTTGCGCCGCCGATGTGAATGGCGCGCCAACCGCCATGCCGCGTCCCGGCTCGCAGCTGAACGGACCGGGTCGTGTCAGCGGAACTGCTGGTGGCAGGTGCGGCAGTCCTCGCCGATCCGTTCCAGCACCACGCCGACCTGCGCACAGTCCGACGGAGGCGCGGACAGCGCGCTGTCGAGCGTGCCGCGCAGCGCTCCCGCCGCGGCGACGAAGCCGTCTTCCTCGCGCAGGCCGGGGAAGGCGCCTTCCAGATCGTTGGCCATGGCGCGCAGCGATTGCAGGCGTGGGATCGCGTCGGTGGCCGCGCAGCGGTTGGCCGTCGCGCTGGCCTTCAGGGCCGCGGTCTGGTGCGCCATCACCTGCATCAGCGCGTCGGGAAACGGATCCTGGCGGGCCTGCAGCGCACGCAGCAGCATCACCGCGCACATGACGCCCGCAAACACGCCGACGACGAACACGACGAGATAGCGGGCGGCGGAGGAAGGACGACGGGGAGGTGGGCTGGCCATCGGGGTAGCTCCATGGATAGCCGGTCATGATAGGGCCAGGTCATGGCGGCCGCAGCTGCGACGGTAGAATGGCCGCATGGAAGCAATCCTGCAGGAGCGGTTCGCCGGCATCGACCGGCTGTACGGAACAGGGGCGGCGGGCTGGCTGTCGACACGGCGCGTGGCCGTGGTCGGCCTCGGCGGCGTGGGTTCGTGGCTGGTCGAATCGCTGGCACGTTCGGCGGTGGGAACCCTCGACCTGATCGACGCGGACGACCTGTGCGTATCCAATACCAATCGCCAGCTGCCGGCGCTGGCCGGCCAGTACGGACGCGGCAAGGCGGAGGCGATGGTGGAGCGCTGCGTGGCGATCAACCCGGCGGTGCAGGCGCGCGCGATTCCGCAGTTCCTGCTACCAGGAAACCTGGAGGAACTGCTGGGTGGCGGCTATGACCTGGTGGTCGATGCCTGCGACAGCTTCCGCACCAAGCTCGAGGCCATCGCGTGGTGCAGGCGGCGGCGACAGCCGGTGTTGACCGTCGGCTCTGCGGGCGGGCGCACCGACCCGACCCTGGTGCGCGTGCGAGACCTCTCGCGTACCGAGCACGATGCCATGCTCGCGCTGGTGCGCAAGAAGCTGCGTGCCGAATTCGGCTTCCCGCGCAATCCCGACCGCTTCTTCGGCGTGCCTGCGGTGTATTCGCTGGAGAACGTGAAGTATCCGCAGCCTGACGGCCGCGTCAGTGGCGTGCGCCCCAGGTTGGGCGCCGATGCGGCACTGAAGCTAGACTGCGGTGCAGGCCTGGGCGCGGCCACCCACGTCACCGGCGCGTTTGCCTTTGCCGCGGCCGGCAAGGCCCTGGAGATGCTGCTGAAGGGGCGCCCGATGCCAGCCCCGGTCGCCAGCGCGACAGCCTGCGCGGCCCGCGACTAGGGCGGCGGTGGCAGGCCGAACAGGCGCTCGGCATTGGCGGTGGTGGCCGCGGCGATCTCGGCAGGGTCCTGCCCGCGCAATGCGGCGATCGTGTCGAGCACACTGGGAAGCCGCGCCGGCTCGTTGCGCTGGCCGCGGTGGCCGGCGTCCGGCTGGTCGGGCGCGTCGGTCTCAAGCAGCAGGAATTCAAGCGGCATGCGCGCGGCAAGCGTGCGCAGCCGATGGGCGCGTTCGTAGGTGACCGGTCCGCCAAGGCCGAGCAGGAACCCGAGGTCCCACAGCTGGCGCGCCTGTTCCGGGCTGCCCGAGAAGCTGTGGACCACGCCGCGCAGGCGTGACGGCTGGCCCGATGCGGCGCCGCCGATGCGGCGGATGGCGGCGATCACCGCATCCACCGCGCGCCGGGCATGGACGATCACCGGCAGTCCCGCATCGCGCGCCAGGCGCAGCTGCGCCTCGAAGTAGCCCGCCTGCGCCGTGCGGTCCAGGCCTTCGATGAAGTAGTCCAGGCCACATTCGCCGATCGCCACCGGGCGCTCGCGCCCGACCCATGCGCGCAGCTGGTCCAGGTGCTCGGGCGCATGTTCGGACAGGAACACCGGATGCAGCCCGTACGCCGGGAACAGGCCGGGGCCGGAGCGACAGGTCTCGCGCAGTCCTGGCCAGCCGGCGGCATGGATCGCCGGGACCACCTGGCGGCGCACCCCGGCAGCCCGGGCGCGGGCGACCACCGCATCCCGGTCGGTGTCGAACTCCGCCACGTCGAGGTGGCAGTGGGTATCGACCAGGTCCACCGGTCAGCGGCGCGGCCGCAGCGGGCGCGACGGCGGCGACAGGGGGTCCTTGCGACGCTTCCAGTTGGCCAGCATCAGCGTGCCCAGGCCCAGGGCGATCTCGTCCACGAACGGGATCGGATCGGGCACCAGCACGCTCAACGCGAACACCGCGGCGGTCAGCTTGAACAGGGTGGGGAAGCGCAGCCGGCGCGCCCACTCCAGGAAGGGAAGCACGAAGGGGTTGGGCATGGTGGACGGCTCGGTGGAAGGGCGTGGCGCCAGAATGCCGCCTTGGCGGGTAGACGTATTGTCGCCGGCAAAGTATTCGGGGTCCTGTTCAGGTTGGTCGTGATGGAATGCGCCCGTCAATACGCGGGCCGTCGCCCGCAGGAGCCAGGGCCATGAAGCAAGCCACGACCGTCCTGATCGCCGCCGGTGCCCTGCTGGTCGGGGGCATCGCCACGGCCGCCTACATGAACAACCGGGGTGATGCGCCGGCGCCGGCTGCCGCCGTCACCGCCCCGGTCCTCGGCGGCGACACGCCGGCCACTGAAGCGCTGCCCCAGACGCCGGCGCTGGAGTATGCCGATGTCGTCGCCGTGGTTCCGGTGACCGAGAAGGAGCAGCGCTACGCCACGGTGATCGGCAGCGAGCCGGTGCGCCAGGCCACCAGCCAGAGCGTGCCGCACGAGGTGTGCGAGGACGTGGTGGTCCAGGAGCGGCTGCCGGAGCGCGACGGCAACGTCGGCGGCACGGTGGCCGGCGCGGTCATCGGTGGCCTGCTGGGCAACCAGGTGGGGGGTGGCAGTGGCAAGAAGGCCGCCACCGCGGCCGGTGCGATCGCCGGTGGCGTGGTCGGCAACCAGGTCGACAAGCGCCACGTCGGCGGCCGGGTGGTGACCCGCACCGAGCAGCAGTGCCGCACCGAGTACGCCACCTCCGAGTCCAGCAAGGTGGTGGGCTACAACGTGACCTACCGCAATCCCGATGGCACCACCGGCTCCATGCGGATGGACAGCAAGCCGGGCGAGCGCATCACCCTGGGCAAGCAGGACAAGGTCGTCGGCTATGACGTGACCTACCGCTACAACGGCCAGGAGCGCACCCTGCGTCTGGACGAGGAGCCGGGCAGCGACCGCCTGCCGGTGGTCGACGGAAAGATTGTCACCGCCGCGGTGGATGCCGGCGACCAGGCCACTGCCAGCCGGCAGTAACCTCGAAAGCGCCAAGGGCCGCCCCTTCACCGGGGCGGCTTTTTTTTGCGTGGCGCATTGCCCGGTGGGCCGGACAGGTCGATACAATCGCAACCATTCCCAGCAACGGTAACCGCCATGGCCCTGTCCGCCTACGACCTGTATGACGTGCGTTCGATGCTCAGCGACGAGGAGCGCGCCGTGCAGGAGGCGGTGGCCCGGTTCACCGACGAGCGGGTGCTGCCGATCATCGGCGACTGCTTCGACCAGGGCCGCTTCCCGAAGGAGCTGGTGCCGGAGATCGCCTCGCTGGGCCTGCTCGGCTCCTCGCTGCCCGAGGAGTACGGTTGCGCCGGCCTCAACGCGGTCAGCTACGGCCTGATCTGCCAGGAGCTGGAGCGTGGCGACAGCGGCCTGCGCAGCTTCGTCAGCGTGCAGTCCTCGCTGTGCATGTACCCGATCTACGCCTACGGCTCGGAGGAACAGCGCCGGCAGTGGCTGCCGCGCATGGCCGCCGGCGAGGTGATCGGCTGCTTCGGCCTGACCGAGCCGCATGGCGGCTCGGACCCGGCCAACATGAAGACCCACGCCAGGAAGGATGGCGGCGACTGGGTGATCAACGGCTCCAAGATGTGGATCACCAACGGCAACGTGGCCGACATCGCCATCGTCTGGGCGCAGACCGAGGAGGGCATCCAGGGCTTCGTCGTGGAGAAGGGCACGCCCGGCTTCACCGCCCAGGAGATCAAGCACAAGATGTCGCTGCGCGCCTCGGTGACCTCCTCGCTGTTCTTCGACAACGTGCGCGTGCCCGATTCGTCGCGCCTGCCCAACGTCAAGGGCCTCAAGGGCCCGCTGGGCTGCCTGACCCAGGCCCGCTACGGCATCACCTGGGGCCCGGTCGGCGCGGCCATCGCCTGCCTGGACGAGACGCTGAACTATTCCAAGGAGCGCATCCTGTTCGGGCGCCCGGTGGCGGCCACCCAGAGCGCGCAGATCAAGCTGGCCGAGATGGCCCGCCGCATCACCCTGGCGCAGTTGCTGGTGCTGCAGCTGGGCCGGCTCAAGGATGCCGGCACCATGCAGCCGCAGCAGGTGTCGCTGGCCAAGTGGAACAACTGCCGCATGGCCATCGATATCGCCCGCGAGTGCCGCGACCTGCTGGGCGGCGCCGGCATCACCACCGAGCACGCCGCCATCCGCCACGCCCTCAACCTGGAGTCGGTGATCACCTACGAAGGCACCGAGACGGTGCACCAGCTGGTGATCGGCCGCGAGCTGACCGGCATCAGCGCGTTCTGACGGCCGTGCCGACCGGCCCCGTCATCGAGACCGCCCGGCTGGTCCTGCGGCCGCCGCAGGCGTGTGACTTCGACCGCTACGCCGAGCTGCTGGACGACGCCGAGGCCTGCCGCTTCATCGGCGGCCGTGAGCCGCGCGCCGCGGCCTGGCGCAGGTTCCTGCAGATGCCCGGGGCCTGGGCGGTACAGGGCTTCGGCATGTTCTCGGTGATCGAGAAAGCCTCCGGGCGGTGGCTGGGCCAGGCCGGTCCGTGGCGCCCCGAGGGCTGGCCTGGCAACGAGGTCGGCTGGAGTTTCCATCCGCAGGCCTGGGGCAAGGGGTACGCCACCGAGGCGGCCGCCGCGGCCGTGGAGTGGGCGTTCGCCACCCTGGCCTGGGACCAGGTGATCCACTGCATCGCCCCGGACAACCACGCCTCGCAGCGCGTTGCCCAGCGCCTGGGCTCGCGCAACCTCGGCCCCGGACGGTTGCCCGCGCCGTATGCCGATGCCCGGATCGAGGTCTGGGGCCAGGGCCGCGCGCAGTGGCGTGCGCGTGCGGCCATGGTCGGCCACTGATCATGTGGCCGCCGCCTGCCATCCCATCCACTCGCCAGGAGCCGGCTGATGGACCTTGCCCCCGTGCAGCTTGAGACCCCGCGCCTGCTGCTGCGCGTACCGCGCCAGGAGGACTTCGAGGCCTGGGCGGCCTTCATGGGCGATGAGGAAGCCACCCGGTACATCGGCGGCGTGCAGCCGCGTCCGGTGGCATGGCGCGGGCTGGCGGCAATGCTCGGCGCTTGGCACCTGCAGGGCTATGCCATGTTCTCGGTGATCGAGAAGAGCACCGGAGCGTGGGTTGGCCGGGTTGGCCCCTGGCAGCCGGAAGGCTGGCCCGGTCCGGAGGTGGGCTGGAGCATCGTGCGCAGCCACTGGGGCCGCGGCTACGCCCCCGAGGCGGCGGCAGCCTGCATCGACTGGGCGTTCGACACGCTCGGCTGGGACCACGTGATCCATACCATCGCGCCGGAGAACGACAGGTCCAAGGTGGTGGCGACCAAGCTCGGTTCGCGCTACCTGCGCATGGACGAACTGCCGCCCCCCAGCGGCGCGCTCGCCGAGGTCTGGGGGCAGACGCGGGCCGAGTGGCTCGCGGGCCGCGCGATGCGGCCATGAAGTCCGCCGACGCCCCGTCCACCACCAGCGTCGCATTGGCGGAGCTGGCACGCTGGCCCATCGATCCGCGGACAGCGCGCTGGCGCCGGCTCCGCGCGATAGACACCCACACCAACGCCGGGGCGGCCAACCGCCCCGCCTAGGACCACTGACCCTCCCGACGCATGAACGCAGCCACCATCCCCGCCTGGAAGAAGGGCATCAACCGCGCCGAGATCTGCGACCGCAACTTCGTCGAGGCGGTGCGCGCCTGGGACGGCGTTCCGGCGCAGCGCCCGCGCGAGGACGAACCGGTGCTGCCGGGCAGCGCGCTGGACGCGCGCGGCTTCCGCGAGCTGTTCGAATCGCAGCTGGTCAGCCGCCATCTGGACCTCATGGCGCGGGTGCTGCGGGTGCAGAACAAGGTCTTCTACACGATCGGCAGCAGTGGCCACGAAGGCAATGCCATGGTCGCGCGGGCGACCCGCCATACCGACCCGGCGTTCCTGCACTACCGCAGTGGCGGCTTCATGGCCGAGCGTTTCCGCAAGCTGCCGGGTATGGACCCGGTGATGGACTCCGCGCTGAGCTTCGCCGCCAGTGCCGAGGACCCGGCCTCCGGCGGGCGCCACAAGGTGTGGGGCAGCAAGCCGCTGTGGGTGCTGCCGCAGACCTCGACCATCGCCTCGCACCTGCCCAAGGCGCTGGGCACGGCGGTGGCCATCGAGCAGGCGCGGCGCATCGGCCATGACTTGCCGGTGCCGGCCGACAGCATCGCCATCTGTTCCTTCGGCGATGCCAGCGCCAACCACGCCACCGCGCAGACCGCGTTCAACGCCGCCGCCTGGACCGCCTACCAGAAGCTGCCGGCACCGGTGCTGTTCGTGTGCGAGGACAACGGCATCGGCATTTCGGTGAAGACCCCCGAGGGCTGGATCGGCAACCGCTTCCGCAACATGCCGGGGCTGGACTACTTCCACGCCGACGGCCTGGACCTGGCCAACGGCTACGACCAGGTGCAGGCGGCGGTGGAGCATTGCCGCCGCACCCGCCGGCCGACCTTCCTGCACCTGCGCACCACGCGGATCATGGGTCACGCCGGTACCGACTTCGAGATCGAGTGGCGCGCGATCGAGGAGCTCTGCGCGGTGGAGGCGACCGATCCACTGCTGCGCAGCGCGGCCATCGCGCTGGAGTCCGGTCTCTACTCCAGGGACCAGCTGCTGGACCTGTACGAGGCCACGCGCCGTCGCTGTTTCGAGGCGGCCGAGGAGGCCGATCGCCGCCCGCGCCTGGCGTCGCTCGCCGAGGTGATGGCGCCGCTGGCCCCGCACACGCCTGAAGCGGTGGCCGCCGAGGCGGCGCGCCCGGCGCCGGAAGACGCGCGCATCGCGGCGTACGGCGGCCAGGACAGGCTCCCGGAGAAGCTGGCCCCGCGCCACCTGGCGATCCAGATCAACCAGGGCCTGCACGAGCTGATGGCCAAGTACCCGGAGACGCTGCTGTTTGGCGAGGACGTGGCGCAGAAGGGTGGCGTGTACACCGTTACCCGCGGCCTGCAGAAGGCCTTCCGCGGCGCGCGCGTGTTCAACACCCTGCTGGACGAGACCATGATCCTGGGCCTGGCCCAGGGCTACGCCAACATGGGCATGCTGCCGCTGCCGGAGATCCAGTACCTGGCGTACTTCCACAATGCCTGCGACCAGATCCGCGGCGAGGCCTGCTCGCTGCAGTTCTTCAGCAACGACCAGTACCGCAACCCGATGCTGGTGCGCATCGCCGGGCTCGGGTACCAGCGGGGCTTTGGCGGCCACTTCCACAACGACAACTCGATCACCGCGCTGCGCGACATCCCCGGCCTGGTGGTCGGCTGCCCCTCGCGCGGCGACGATGCGGTGGAGATGCTGCGCACCCTGGCCGCGCTGGCGAAGGTGGACGGCCGGGTGGCCGTGTTCCTCGAGCCCATTGCCCTGTACATGACCAAGGACCTGCACGAGGCCGGCGACGGCCAGTGGCTGTTCCCGTATCCGGAGCAGGGCCGGGCCATGGCGCTGGGCGAGGGCCGGGTGTACGGCGAAGGCAACGACGACCTGGTGATCATCACCTATGGCAACGGCGTGCCGATGAGCCTGCGCGCCGCGCGGCGGATCGAGCAGGCCCATGGCTGGAAGGTGCGGGTGGTCGACCTGCGATGGCTGGTGCCGCTCGATGATGCCTACATCGCCGCGCAGGCCCGCAGCGGCAGGCGGGTCATCGTGGTGGACGAGGGCCGCCGCAGCGCCGGGGTGGGCGAGGGCGTTGTCACGGCGCTGGCCGAGGCCGGGCTCGGCCAGCTGCCGCTGCGACGGGTGGTCGGCGCGGACACGTACACTCCGCTGGCAGGCGCCGCGTTCCTGGTCATCCCGGGCGAGGACGACATCGTCGCCGCCGCCGCGGAGCTGGATGACTGAGATGTGTGGACTTGCCGGATTGCTGATGGCGCAGCCGCGGCTGCATGGCGACACCCTGGCGGCGCAGGCGCGCGCCATGGGCCGGGCGCTGGAACACCGCGGGCCCGATGACGCCGGTACCTGGGTCGACGCGCAGGCCGGCGTCGCCCTGGCGCACCAGCGCCTGAGCATCCTGGACCTGTCGCCGCTGGGCCACCAGCCGATGGCCTCGGCCGACGGCCGCTACGTGATGGCCTACAACGGCGAGGTCTACAACTTCGCCGTGCTGCGTGCCGCGCTGGCGGCGGTGGGGCACCGTTTCCGGGGGCATTCCGATACCGAGGTGCTGCTGGCGGCGGTGGCCGAATGGGGCGTGGAGGACACCCTGCAGCGCTGCAACGGCATGTTCGCCATCGCCCTGTGGGACCGTCGCGAGCGCTGCCTGTGGCTGGCCCGCGACCGGGTCGGCAAGAAGCCGCTGTACTACGGCTGGGCCGGCGACACCCTGGTGTTCGGCTCGGAACTGAAGGCGCTGTGGCGGCACCCGGACTTCGACAATGGCGTGGACCGGAGCGCGCTGGCCCTGCTGCTGCGCCTGGACTACATCCCGGCGCCGTACTGCATCCACGAACATGCCTTCAAGCTGATGCCCGGCAGCGTGTTGCGGCTGGATGCGGAGGCGGTCGCCGCCGGCGCCGCCGCGCATGACCCGCACCGCGACCAGCGCAGGTGGTGGGACGCGCGCAGCCGCATGCGGTGCGCGCTGGAACACCCGTTCGCCGGCGACGACGTGGATGCCACGGCGGCCCTGGATGCGCTGCTGCGCGACTCGGTCGCCCAGCGCATGGTGGCCGACGTGCCGGTCGGGGTGTTCCTGTCCGGCGGCACCGACTCGTCCGCGGTCGCGGCGCTGATGCAGGCCCAGAGCACCCAGCCGGTGCGCAGCTTCACGATCGGGTTCCGCGACTCCCACCATGACGAGGCGCCGCTGGCGCGCGAGGTCGCCACCCACCTGGGCACGGCCCACACCGAGTTCGAGGTCGACGGGGGCGACGCGCTGGCGGTGGTGCCACAGCTGGCGGGCATGTTCGACGAGCCTTTCGCCGACGCCTCGCAGGTGCCGACCGCGCTGGTCTGCCGGCTGGCGCGCCAGGACGTGACCGTGGCGCTGTCCGGCGATGGCGGGGATGAGCTGTTCTTCGGCTACGGCCGCTACCAGCGTGCCCTGCGCAACTGGCGCCTGGCGCGGACGCTGCCGGCCGGCCTGCGGGGGGCGCTGGCGCGCATGCCCGGTGCCCGCGGTGAAGCGGCCCGCACCGGCGGCCTGGCGACCCTGCTGGCCGAGGCCGGCGTGCAGGGCATCGGCGACGTCTACCGCAACCGGGTCTCCCGCTGGCGCGACCCGGCGGCCGTAGTGCGCGGCGCGCACGAGCCTGCCACCGTCTACCACCAGGCCGATCCGCTGGGCCTGCCGGGTCGCGATGCCGAGGCGATGATGCTCGCCGACTTCATGGCGTACCTGCCCGACGACCTGCTGTGCAAGGTCGACCGCACCAGCATGGCCGCCAGCCTGGAGGCCCGCGCGCCCCTGCTGGACTGGCGCGTGGTCGAGTTCGCCTGGTCGCTGCCCCAGCACATGAAGCTGCGCGAGGACACCAGCAAGTACCTGCTCAAGCAGGTCCTGCGCGGCTACCTGCCGGGGGCGATGATCGACCGGCCCAAGCGCGGGTTCGGTGCGCCGGTGACGCAGTGGCTGCGCGGCGACCTGGCCCCGTGGGCCGGCGACCTGCTGGCCCCGGCCGCCCTGCGCCGCCACGGCCTGCTCGACGAGGGCCGCGTAGGTGGCCTGTGGGCGGCCTTCGGCCGCGGCCAGCGCAAGTGGCATACCCACCTGTGGAACGTGCTGATGTTCCAGGCGTGGCACGCGCACTGGCGGGCCAGCCGCGGCCACTGAGCGGACACGATGCCGCCTGCCTTCACCCGCGGCTGCCGGCGCCTTGCCTAGGATCGGGCCACCCCCCGTACAGGAGCAGGCCCGTGGACAAGCGCAAGGTGGCGGTATTCGTCGGCAGCCTCCGCAAGGAGTCGATCAACCGGTGCCTGGCGCAGGCGCTGGAGCGCCTTGGCGAGGACCGCCTGTCGTTCCAGTACGTCGGTATCGGCGACCTGCCGCTCTACAACCAGGACTTCGACGACGACTACCCGGCCGCCGCCACCGCGCTCAAGGAGCAGGTGCGTGGCGCCGACGCGGTGCTGTTCGTGACCCCCGAATACAACCGCTCGGTCCCCGGCGTGCTCAAGAACGCGCTGGACCTCGGCTCGCGCCCGTACGGCGACAGCGCCTTCGCCGGGTTGCCGGCCGCGGTGATCGGGGCCTCCCCGGGCGCCATCGGCACCGCGCTGGCGCAGCAGCACCTGCGCAACATTCTCTCCTACCTGGACATGGCGGTGCTGCCGCAGCCGGAGGCCTTCATCCAGTTCAAGGACGGGCTGATCGAGGCCGACGGGCGGATCACCCGTCCGGAGACGCGCGAGTTCCTGGAGGATTTCCTCGACCGGTTCGTCGCCTGGATCGACCGCCAGCGCGGCTGAGTCCGCTCAGTCCGGGCGCAGCAGCGACAGCCCGCTGCGCAGCCGCCGCAGCGGGCCCGCATCCACCGGGCCGGCATCGGTCAGCGCGGCCGCCAGCAGGCGCCGGAACGGTGCCAGTCGGGCGCCGGTGCGCAGGGTGGCACCCCTCAGCGCGTGGGCGGCGGGATGGTCGCTGGTATAGACGCCCACGATCGCGCGGGTGGCCTGGAACAGCGGCCGGCTGCCGCGGCGGTGCCGTCGCTGGTAGCGTGCCAGCAGGGCCGGGTCGCCCGGATCGCTGCCCTGGCTCACGCCGGTGCGCAGTTCGTCCGCCAGCCGCTCTATGCCGGCCAGGCCCAGGTTGAAGCCGTGCGCGGTGACCGGGTGCATGCCGACGGCGGCATCGCCCACCAGCGCCAGCCGCGGCCCGACGAAACGCCGCGACCAGGTCGCCACCAGCGGGTAGACGTGCCGGGTGCCGGCAGGCTCCATCGTGCCCAGCCGCCCGCCATAGAGGTCCTCCACCGCGCGTGCGAACGCGGCATCGTCCAGGGCCGCCAGTGCACGGACACGTTCGCCGGGCAGGGTCACCACCACCGAGGACAGGTGCTCGTCCAGCGGCAGGAGGGCCACCGTCTGGCCGGTCCCGAACCACTCCCAAGCGGTGTGCCCGTGCGGGCGCTCGTGGCGCATGCGGGTCACCAGCATGCTCTTGCCGAAATCGTGCAGGTCCGCGGTGATGCCCAGGGCCCGGCGGGTTTCCGAGAAGCGGCTGTCGGCGGCCACCAGCAGGCGCGCCTGCAGCCGCACACCGCTGGCCAGCTGCACGCCCGCCTGCACCGGGTCGGCCTGGACGGCCTCGATCCTGGCCTCGTCGTACACGTCGATGCCTGCCGTGTCCTGCACCGCTTCCCACGCGGCGCGCCGGATGAGGTGGTTCGGTACCAGGTTGCCCAGGCGGTCATGCTCCCTTGCGGGCTCGACCACCATCGCCTGGGCCAGGCCGCGGTCCATCACCCGGGCCCGGCGCAATGGATGGATGCCGTCGGCAGGCAGGCGCTGCCAGATGCCCAGGTCGCGCAGCAGGCGCATGGAGGCGTGGGTCAGGGCGATCTCGCGTCCATCGAAAGGCGGGTCGGCCAGGCTCGCGCGCGGCTGCCGCTCCACCACCGCCAGGCGCAGGCCCAGTGGCGCCAGCGCGCGTGCCAGGCAGAGTCCCGCCGGGCCGGCGCCCACGATGACCACGTCGTACTGTTGCATCCCATCCTCCCAGGGTGACCGGGACCGGAGTCTAGGCACCTGTGCCGGCGCCGGCCCTGATCCTGGTCAAGCTGCCGGGCGGCCGCGGCCATGGCCGGTGCCACGGCTATACTGCCCGGTCCGGACGCCGGTTCGTGGCGCCGCGCCACCTTGCGGATCAACCGCATGGCGGCCATTCCGGACAAACCACATCAACCGGTGGCGCGGTGGCGGACCGTCGCCCGCCACCCCGGGAAGCCACCGCCGCATGCGCCTGTCCACGATCAAGCTGTCCGGGTTCAAGTCCTTCGTCGACCCGACCACGCTGCACCTGCCCACCAACATGACCGGCGTGGTCGGTCCCAATGGCTGCGGCAAGTCCAACATCATCGACGCCGTGCGCTGGGTGATGGGCGAAAGCTCGGCCAGCCGCCTGCGGGGCGACTCGCTGACCGATGTGATCTTCTCCGGCTCGGCGGCACGCAAGCCGGTATCGATGGCCCAGGTCGAGCTGATCTTCGACAACTCCGACCACACCATCGCCGGCGAATTCGCCGCCTTCAACGAGATCTCGGTCAAGCGTACCGTCAGCCGGGACGGCCAGAGCCAGTACTACCTCAACGGCACCAAGTGCCGCCGCAAGGACATCACCGACCTGTTCCTCGGCACCGGCCTGGGCCCGCGCAGCTACTCGATCATCGAGCAGGGCATGATCAGCCAGATCATCGAGGCCCGGCCCGAGGATCTGCGCGTCTACCTGGAGGAAGCCGCCGGCATCTCCAAGTACAAGGAGCGGCGCAAGGAGACCGAGACCCGCATCCGCCACACCCGCGAGAACCTGGATCGCCTCAGCGACCTGCGCGAGGAGGTGGACAAGCAGCTGGAACACCTGCGCCGCCAGGCCCGGCAGGCCGAGCAGTACCAGGCCCTGTCCGCCGAGCGCAAGACCAAGGACGCGCAGTGGAAGGCGCTGCAGTTCCGCGCCCTTGATCAGCAGCTGCAGGGCCTGCGCGAGAAGCTGGCGCAGGAGGAGACGAAGCTGGAGCAGATCATCGCCGGCCAGCGCGAGGCCGAGCGCGAGATCGAGACCGGCCGCGTGCGCCGCGAGGAGGCCGCCGAGGCGCTCAACACCGCCCAGGCCGAGGTCTACCGGGTCGGCGGCGTGCTGGCCCGGATCGAGCAGCAGATCCAGCACCAGCGCGAGCTCTCCAGCCGGCTGACCCAGGCGCACGACGAAGCCACCGCCGCGCTGGAGGAACTTGACCGGCACATGGGGGGCGACCGCGAGCGGCTGGAAGCCCTGCAGCTGTCGGTGGAAGAGGCCGGGCCCCGCCTGGAACAGCTGCGCGAAGACGACGAGTTCCGCCAGGAGGCCCTGCGCGAGGCCGAAGCCGCGCTGGCGGACTGGCAGCAGCGGTGGGAAGAGCACGGCCGCCACGCCGCCGAGGCCACCCGCGCCGGCGAGGTCGAGCGCACCCGCGTCGATTACCTGGACCGGCAGGCCCTGGAAGCCGAGCGCCGCCGCGAGGCGCTGGCCGCCGAGCGCGCGGGGCTGGACCTGGAGTCGCTGGCCGAGGCCTTCGAGCAGTCCCAGATCGAGCACGAGACCCGCAAGACCGCACTGGACGGGCTCAATGAACTGCTGGAGGCCCGCAAGCAGGAGGTCTCCGGCATCCAGGAGCAGCAGCGCGGCGCCCAGGGCGAGCTGGCCGAGGTGCGCAAGCAGGCGCAGGCCGCGCGCGGCCGCCTGTCCTCGCTGGAGACCCTGCAGCAGGCCGCGCTGGGCCAGGAGCAGGGCGCGGCGGTGGCCTGGCTGAGGGCCCGCGGCCTGGACTCGGCCGCCCGCGTCGGCGAGCGGCTGGTGGTCGAGGACGGCTGGGAGAACGCGGTCGAGAGCGCCCTCGGGCAGCTGATCGAAGGCGTACTGGTCGACGCCCCGGAGCAGCTGGTCGAAGCCCTGGCCGACCTTGGCGAGGGGCGCATCGCCCTGGTGGCCGGAGGGGAGGGCAGCGCGGACTTCCCGCCGACCTCGCTGGCGGCCAGGGTCCAGGGGCCGCTGGCGATCCGGCGCCTGCTGGCGCGCCTGCATGCGGCCGAGGACCTGGCAGCGGCCCGCGCCATGGCGGCCCAGCTTCCCGAAGGCGACTCGGTGATCACCCGCGCCGGCGAACGCCTGGGCGAGGGCTGGGTGCGGGTGTCGCGCCAGGGCGCCGCCAAGCAGGGCGCCCTGCTGCGCGAGCGCGAGATCCAGGCCCTGCGCGGCACGATCGACGAGTTGCAGGAACGCGAAGCCGGGCTGGATGAGCGCCTGGCCAGCCTGCGCGAGCGCCTGCTGGCGGGCGAACAGGCCCGCGAGGACGCACAGCGCCAGCTGTACCTGGCACACCGCGCGGTCTCGGAGCTGGCCGGCCAGCTGCAGGGCCAGCAGGGCCGCATGGACAGCGCGCGCCAGCGTATCGAGCGGATCGAGGCGGAACTGGCCCAGCTGGCCGAAACCCTCGACAACAGCCGCGAGCAGGCGCGCGAGGCGCGCGGCCGGCTGGAGGACGCCGTGGTCTCCATGGGCGACCTGGAGGCCGGGCGCCAGGCGCTGGAGGCCGAGCGGCGCCAGCGCAGCGAAGCCCGCGACCTGGCCCGCGAGGCTGCGCGCGCCAGCCGCGATGCCACCCACGCCCTGGCCCTGGGACTGGAGTCCCAACGCACCCAGATCGCGTCGCTGACCCAGGCCCTGCAGCGCATGACCGCCCAGCGCGCGCAGCTGGATTCACGCCTGGGCGAGCTGAGCTCGCAGCTGTCCACCGGCGATTCACCGGTGCAGGCACTGGAAGCCGAGCACCAGGCGGCGCTGGCCGAGCGGGTGCGCGTGGAGCGCGCGCTGGGCGAGGCGCGCACGGTGCTGGAGGCGATCGACCACGGGCTGCGCGGGCACGAACAGGCCCGCCAGGAGCGCGACAGCCAGTCGCTGGCCCAGCGCGAGCGCATTTCCCAGCGTCGGCTGGAGCAGCAGGCCCTGCAACTCAAGGCCGAGCAGCTGGTGCAGGCGGTCACCGGCGATGGCCAGGCCCTGGACGAGGTGCTCAACACGCTGCCGGACGTCGCCGACCCGCGCGAGTGGGAGCAGTCGGTGGTCCAGATCGATGCGCGCATGCGGCGGCTCGAACCGGTCAACCTGGCTGCGATCCAGGAGTGTGGCGAGGCCGAACAGCGCAAGCAGTACCTGGACGCGCAGGACGCCGACCTCAACGCCGCGCTGGAAACCCTGGAAGAGGCGATCCGCAAGATCGACCGCGAGACCCGCGGCCGTTTCAAGGACACCTTCGACCGGGTGAACTCCGGCGTGCAGGCGCTGTACCCGCGCCTGTTCGGCGGTGGCCACGCCTACCTGGAGCTGACCGGCGAGGATCTGCTGGACACGGGCGTGGCGATCATGGCGCGCCCGCCGGGCAAGCGGGTGAGCAACATCTCGCTGCTGTCCGGTGGCGAGAAGGCGATGACCGCGGTGGCGCTGGTGTTCGCCATCTTCCAGCTCAACCCGGCGCCGTTCTGCCTGCTGGACGAGGTGGATGCGCCGCTGGACGAGGCCAACGTCGGCCGCCTGGCGGCGATGGTGCGCGAGATGAGCGAGAAGGTGCAGTTCCTGTTCGTCAGCCACAACAAGGCGACGATGGAAGCCGCCCACCAGCTGTCGGGCGTGACCATGCGCGAACCCGGCGTGTCGCGCCTGGTGAGCGTGGACCTGGAGGAGGCCGCGCGCCTGGCAGGCGCCGCCTGACCGCTGCCCGCGTCGCCGGGGTTTTTCCCCGGCGCCCCGGCATGACATCCTTCCCCCTCACTGCAATCGCCGGAGACGCTTCCCCATGACCGACAGAGACCTGCTGCGCATCGGCATCCTGCTTGCCGGCGCGTTGCTGATGCTGGCGATCTGGTATTTCGGCACCCGTCCGCGCAAGGAGCAGCACGCGCGCCGCCGTGAGTCCCCGGCTCCCGCGCCGGCGCCCCTGCGCCGCGAGCCGCAGCTGGGCGAGGGCGCCGGGGAGCCGGCGGAGGCATCCACCCCGCCTGCCGGTGAGGTCCATGACGAGGCCGATCCCGGCCCCGAGGTGCCAGCCGGGAGCGGAAGCACCCTGGGGCGGCGGGAGATCGAGGACTTCGACAAGATCGTCTCGCTCTACGTGGCCGCCCGTGCCGGCAGCACCCTCCGCGGCGAGGACATCGTCGTGGCCGCGGAGAAGACCGGAATGGTGTTCGGCCACATGAACGTGTTCCACCGCCTGCTGGAGGGCCATCCCGAGCGCGGCCCGGTGTTCAGCATGGCCAGCATCATCAAGCCCGGCAGCTTCGACATGGCCACCATCCGCGAGCTGGAGACCCCGGCCATCGCCTTCTTCCTGACCCTGCCGGCGCCGGTTCCGGCGCTGGATGCATGGGAGAAGATGCTGCCGACCGTGCAGCGCATGGCCGAGCTGCTGGACGGCGTGGTCCTGGACGACAGCCGCAATGCCCTCGGCCGCCAGCGGATCGCCCACATCCGCGACGACCTGCGGGCCTACGACCGCCAGCACGAGGCGCCGCCGCTGACCAAGGCGCCGCGCTGGTAGCGCGCCGCGGCGCGCACGCATGGCCATCCGCGGGCTCAGCCACGCCACCTTCGTGGTGTCCGACCTCGAGCGCACCGCCCGGCTGTTGCGGGACGGGCTCGGCGCCCGCGAGGTCTATGACAGCGCCGGGCGCGAGCATTCGCTATCGCGCGAAAAGTTCTTCGTGCTGGGCGGGCTGTGGCTGGTGGCGATGGAGGGCCCGCCGCTGTCCGAGCCGAGCTACCGCCACCTGGCCTTCGCCGTGGATGCGGCCGAGATTCCGGCCTTCCGCCAGCGCCTGCAGGCAGTCGGCGTGGAGATCCTGCCCGGCCGCAGCCGGATCGAGGGGGAAGGGCAGTCGCTGTATTTCCGCGACTGGGACAACCACCTGTTCGAACTGCATTCCGGCACCCTGGACCAGCGCCTGGCCACGTATGCGGCGGCCGCCAGCGTGGCTTGATCCGTCACCGCCGTCACGTGCGGCATGCGACGCTGCGGACGACCGTGTCTGCAGGACCCCCCGCGGGTAAGATCGTGCCCCCCGACCACGCCGCATGCAGATGACTCCCAGCCCGGCTCCCGCCGACCGTGCCGCCGACCTGCGGCGCATGATCGAAGACGCCAACCGCCGCTACCACGAGCTGGACGCACCGGACATCACCGATGCCCAGTACGACGCCCTGGTGCGCGAGCTGGAAGCGCTGGAACGGGCCCATCCGGAACTGGCGCTGGAGGACTCGCCCACCCGCAGGGTCGGCGCCACGCCGTCGGGCCGTTTCGCGGCAGTGACCCACGCGGTGCCGATGCTGTCGCTGGGCAATGCCTTCACCGAGGAGGAGGTGGCCGACTTCGTGCGCCGGATCCGCCAGCGCCTGGACCGCCAGGACGGGGAGCTGGCGTTCTCGGCCGAGCCCAAGCTCGATGGCCTGGCCATCAGCCTGCGCTACGAGGACGGCGCATTCGTGCAGGGCGCGACCCGCGGCGACGGTGCCACGGGCGAAGACGTCACCGCCAACCTGCGGACCATCGGCGACATCCCGCACCGGCTGGCCGGCAAGGGCTGGCCCAAGGTGCTGGAGGTGCGCGGCGAGGTGTACATGGGCCGTGCCGACTTCGAGCGCTGGAACGAACACGCCCGCCTGCATGGCGGCAAGGTCCTGGCCAATCCGCGCAACGGCGCGGCCGGCTCGCTGCGCCAGCAGGACCCGAAGATCACCGCGCAGCGGCCACTGAGCTTCTTCGCCTACGGCGTGGGCCTGGTCGAGGGTGGCGAGCTGCCGCCGTCGCATTCGGCGACCCTGCGCCAGCTGCGCGACTGGGGTTTCCCGGTCAGCGGCCTGGTCCAGGTGGTGCGCGGCCTGGATGGCCTGCTCGGCTACTACCGCCACATCGGCGAGGCCCGCGACGGCCTGGCCTTCGACATCGACGGCGTGGTCTACAAGCTCGACGACCAGGCTGGCCAGCGGGAGCTGGGCTTCGTCTCGCGCGCCCCGCGCTGGGCGCTGGCACACAAGTTCCCGGCCCAGGAGCAGACCACGGTGGTCGAGTCGGTGGAGGTCAGCGTCGGCCGCACCGGTGCGGTCACCCCGTGGGCGCTGATGCAGCCGGTGCTGGTGGGCGGCGTCACCGTGACCCGCGCCACCCTGCACAACGCCGACCATGTGGCGCGGCTGGACGTGCGCGATGGCGATACGGTGATCGTGCGCCGCGCCGGCGACGTGATCCCGGAAGTGGTGCAGGTGGTGATCGACCAGCGCCCGCCACACGCACAGCCCTGGGCGATGCCTTCCATTTGCCCGGCCTGCGGTTCGGAGCTGGTGCGCGAGGAGGGAGCAGCGGTGTGGCGCTGCTCCGGCGAACTGAGCTGCCCGGCACAGCTGGTGCAGTCGGTGTTCCACTTCGCCTCGCGCCGGGCGATGGATATCGACGGCCTGGGCGAGCGCTACATCGAATCGCTGGCCGGGTTTGGCTACCTGCGCGATGTCTCCGACCTGTACCGGCTCACCCTGGAAGACCTGCTGGAGATGAAGCGCCGCGCCGACGAGGGCGAGGGCCCGTCGCCGGCCGCGGCCGACAAGGGAGGGGCGAAGTCCGGCAAGGTCGCGACCAAATGGGCGGACAACCTGCTGGCGGCGATCGATGCCAGCCGCAACACCACCCTGGCGCGCTTCCTCTACGCGCTGGGCATCCAGCACGTGGGCGAGAGCACGGCCAAGGCCCTGGCGCAGTGGCTGGGGGACCTGGGGCTGATCCGGCACCTGCCGTGGCCGCTGTTCCGGCGCATTCCCGACATTGGCGGCGAGGTGGCCCGCGCACTGGGCCACTTCTTCGACCAGCCGGGCAACCAGGCGGTGATCGACCGCCTGCTCGAGCGCGGGGTGCGCATCGGTGACAGCCATGCGCCGGATCCCCGCCTGGGCCCGACCCTGGACCTGGCCAGCCTGCTGGCGGACCTGGAGATCCCGAAGATCACGCCGGTGCGGGCCGCGCAGCTGGCTTCGGCGTTCAATGCCCAGGCGCTGGTGGACGCGCCGTTGCACAACCTGGTGACTGCCGGGCTGCCGACCGAAAGCGCCGGCGCGCTGGTCGGATGGCTGGATGCGCCTGGCAATGCCGCGCTGCTGCTGCGCTCGGCCGACGCCCAGGCGCGCGTGCGCGGGCTGCTGCCCGCGGCCACTGCGGTAGCCACCGGGCCGCTCGAAGGCATGACCGTGGTCCTGACCGGCACGCTCTCGGCGATGAGCCGCGACCAGGCCAAGGACAAGCTCGAGGCGCTGGGCGCCAAGGCCGCCGGCAGCGTGTCGAAGAAGACCAGCTTCGTGGTCGCCGGCGAGGCTGCCGGTTCCAAGCTGGCCAAGGCCGAGGAGCTGGGCATCGAGGTCTGGGACGAGGCAAGGCTCCTGGCCTTCCTGGAGCAGCATTCGTGAGCACCGCCGAGTGGAGTCCAAGCGCCGGGATCGGGGCGCTGCGCCTGCGCGCGCGCCTGTACGCGCTGGTCCGTGCGTTCTTCGCCGAACGCGACGTGCTCGAAGTGGAGACCCCGATACTCTCGGAAGCCGGCAACACCGAGCCCAACATCGAAAGCTTCAGCACCCGTTTCACCGGCCACGGTTCGGCCGGCGCGGAGGTGCGCTGGCTGCGGACCTCGCCCGAATACCCGCTCAAGCGCCTGGTGGCAGCCGGCATCGGCGACTGCTATGAGCTGGGCCGCGTGTTCCGCAACGGCGAGGCCGGTGGCCGCCATAACCCCGAGTTCTCGATGCTGGAGTGGTACCGCGTGGGCTGGGACCACCTGCGCCTGGCCGACGAAACGGTGCAGCTGGTGCGCGCAGCGCTGGCGCTGGTCGGGCGCGGGGCGGAGGTGCACCAGACCACTTACCGCCAGCTGTACCTGGACGTTGCCGGCGTCGATCCGTTCCAGGCTGGCGAGGCGGACCTGCGTGCGCGGCTGGATGGAATCGCCATCGAGCCGGATGGGCTGGGTCGCGACGACTGGCTCGACCTGCTCATGACCCACCGCATCCAGCCGTCCTTCGCGCCGGACCGCATCACCATCGTCCGCGACTGGCCCGCCAGCCAGTGCGCGCTGGCGAAGATCCGCGACGGCGATCCGCCGGTGGCCGAGCGCTTCGAGCTGTACCTGGGGCCGCTGGAACTGGCCAACGGCTACCACGAGCTCACCGACGCGGCCGAACAGAGGGCCCGTTTCGCCCGAGACAACCGGGTGCGCGCCGGCCGTGGCGCCCTGCAGCCGCCGGTGGATGCGCGCCTGCTGGCGGCCCTGCAGGTGGGCATGCCCGCCTGCGCTGGCGTAGCCCTGGGCATCGAGCGCCTGCTGATGGCCTTGGGCGGGACCGGCCGCATCGCCGATGTCCTCGCGTTCGATTTTGCCCGGGCCTGAGCCGGCCACGCGATGGCGTTCACGGGGGATTGTCGCGGCAGGGTCAGAATCGCCGGCGTAAGCCTGGAGGGGGAGTCGATTCCGATGTGGCGATGCAGTCCGCTCCGCGGCGCGGCGCTGCTGGTCGCGACGATGCTTGCCGCCGTGGCGCCCACCGCCGCCGCGCGCGATGCCGCGCTGCCGGGGCAGGTGCGGTGCGAGTCGCAGGACACGCGCCGGGTGCGATGCCCGCTCGATACCAGCCGCGGGGTGGTGCTCGTGCGCCAGCTTTCGGAGAACGCCTGCATCCGCGAATCCGACTGGGGCGTGGATGCCGGCGGCGTCTGGGTGGCGCGCGGATGCCGCGCGGAGTTCCGCGCCCGACCTTCCGAAACCACCACCACCCGTCGCGTCGTGCGCTGCGAGTCGCGCGGCGCGCGGGTGGAAGGCTGCGCGGTCGCCTTGCGTGGCGCGCCGGTGCGGTTGCTGCGCGAGCTGTCGCGCGCGCCATGTCGCCGCGGCGAAAGCTGGGACGTGGGTCGCAACCAGATCCTCGTGTCGCGCGGCTGCAAGGGCGAGTTCGAAGTGGGCGATGCGGCAGGTGGCTTCCCGCCGGGTCCGCGGCTGCTGGTCTGCGAGTCCCGCGACCGCCAGCGGCGCAGCTGCGGCACCACGGTGGAACGCTCGGTGGAACTGGTCGAGCAGCTTTCCGGCGCACCTTGCGGCTACGGCAGCAGCTGGGGCTGGGACGCAGGCGGGATCTGGGTGTCGGACGGCTGCCGCGCGAAGTTCGCGGTCGACTAGCGGCGCGCCGCTAGAATGCGGCCATGGACATTCCCTTCGACTTCGACCGTTACGACCACATCCGCCCGATCCTGTGGACCGGGGAGGCCCTGGAGCTGCTGGACCAGCGCAAGCTGCCGTTCGCGGTGGAGCACGTCACCTGCCATGACAGCGACGAGGTCGCCCAGGCGATCCGCGACCTGGCCGTGCGCGGCGCGCCGGCCATCGGCATCGCTGCCGCCTGGGGCGTGGTGCTGGCGACCGGCACGGTGGAGGCCGAAGACGGTGCCGGTGCGCTGCAGAAGCTCGAGCCGGCGCTGCAGCGGCTCAACGCCGCGCGTCCGACCGCGGTCAACCTGGCCTGGGCACTGGCGCGCATGCGCCGTGCGCTGGCGGCCGCCGGCGCGGACTGGCGCGAGGTGGCCGGACGCGAGGCGCAGGCCATTGCCGCGGAAGACCTGGCGGCCAACCGCCACATGGGTGCGCTGGGCGCCGGCCTGATCGCGCCTGGCAGCGGCGTGCTGACCCACTGCAACACCGGTTCGCTGGCCACGGCCGGCTTCGGCACCGCGCTGGGCGTGATCCGCGCCGGCATGGCCGAAGGCCGGATCGGCAAGGTGTATGCGGGCGAGACCCGGCCCTGGCTGCAGGGCGCCCGGCTGACCGTATGGGAACTGCAGCAGGACGGCATCGATGCCACCCTGATCGCCGATTCGGCCGCCGCCCACCTGATGAAGACCGGGGCGGTGCAGTGGGTCGTGGTCGGCGCGGACCGCATCTGCGCCAACGGCGACACCGCCAACAAGATCGGTACCTACCAGCTGGCCATTGCCGCCCGGCACCACGGGGTGAAGTTCATGGTGGTCGCACCGTCCTCGACCGTTGACCTGGACACCGCCAGCGGCGAGGCGATCGAGATCGAGCAGCGCGACCCGGGCGAGCTCCACGGCCTGGGCGGCGTGCGCACGGTGTCCGAGGGCATCGCCGCGTGGAATCCGGTGTTCGACGTGACCCCGGCGGAGCTGATCGACGCGATCGTGACCGAGCGTGGGGTGGTCGAGCATCCGGATGTCGCGAGGATGCGGGGCCTGTTCGCCGCCTGAGGCGCGTGATCGCGGCCCGCCGGGATTCCGCCCACCCGTGTGCGCCAGCACCGCCCGGGGCGTGGTTGCACACGCCCCGGCCGGAGCCGCAGCAGGCCGCTCCCGTCCCATCGCAAGCGAGGCGCCGCTCCCGGACGTCCCCGGCATCCTGGCCGCCATCACCGCGAAGGCGGCGGACAGGTACGCAGCGGTGTCCGGTGCCCACGTCGCGCCGCCGGCCGCCAGCGGCGCGATCAGCGCGTACCGGACCACGGGCATCGCCAGGGGAAGGCCAGGCCCGGGTTGCGGAGCAGGTGCCGCGTCTCGCAGCTGATTTCCCCGGCATGGGCCCGCAGCACCCGGCGCAGCGGCTTGGCCAGGCCGGAGCTGGCGTCCGGTTGATGGTGTCCGGGTTCATGCGGCCTGCCGGGCGGGTCCGTCGCGCCACCACGTTTGGCGGCGCAAGTGCTTGTTTCTGCGCGCAAACAAGGGCAGGCCGGCGGCCGTGCGTGCTATACTCGCGCGCTTGCGTGGAGTCCTCCCGCAGCGCCTCCCGAAGCCACTGGCACGGGCGGCGCCGACCGTTCCAGCCGAAGAGTCCAGATGACCGATCTCGCCAAAGAAATCATCCCGGTAAACCTGGAAGACGAGATGCGCCGCAGTTACCTCGATTACGCCATGAGCGTGATCGTCGGGCGTGCGCTGCCGGATGTGCGCGATGGCCTGAAGCCGGTGCATCGCCGCGTGCTCTTCGCCATGAACGAACTTGGCGCGCACAGCAACAAGCCTTATTACAAGTCCGCACGTATCGTCGGTGACGTGATCGGCAAGTATCACCCGCATGGCGACCAGTCGGTGTACGACACCCTGGTGCGCATGGCGCAGCCGTTCTCGCTGCGCTACCTGCTGGTGGACGGGCAGGGCAACTTCGGCTCGGTGGACGGCGATTCGGCCGCGGCCATGCGTTACACCGAGGCGCGCATGTCGCGCCTCACGCACGAGCTGATGGCCGACATCGACAAGGAAACCGTCGATTTCCAGCCCAACTACGATGAGAAGGAGCTGGAGCCGTCGGTGATGCCGACGCGGTTCCCGAACCTGCTGGTGAACGGTTCGGCCGGTATTGCCGTGGGCATGGCCACCAACATCCCGCCGCACAACCTCACCGAGGTGATCGACGGCCTGCTGGCGCTGATCGACGCACCCGACCTGGATATCGACGGCCTGATGCAGTACATCCCGGGCCCGGATTTCCCCACCGCCGGCATCATCAACGGCGTCGGCGGCATCCAGCTGGCCTATCGCACCGGCCGCGGCCGCGTGCGCATGCGCGCCAAGGCGGAGGTCGAGGTGGCCGACAACGGCCGCGAGTCGATCATCGTCACCGAGATTCCCTACCAGGTGAACAAGGCGCGGCTGATCGAGAAGATCGCCGAGCTGGTCAAGGAGAAGAAGCTCGAGGGCATCTCGGAACTGCGCGACGAGTCCGACAAGGACGGCATGCGCATCTACATCGAGGTCAAGCGCGGCGAATCGGCCGAGGTGGTCCTCAACAACCTCTACCAGCAGACCCAGCTGGAGTCGGTGTTCGGCATCAACATGGTGGCGCTGGTCGACGGTCGCCCGCAGCTGGTGAACCTCAAGCAGATCCTCGAGGCATTCCTGCGCCACCGCCGCGAGGTGGTCACCCGTCGCACCATCTTCGAGCTGCGCAAGGCCCGGGCCCGGGCCCACGTGCTGGAAGGCCTGACCGTCGCGCTGGCCAACATCGACGAGATGATCGAGCTGATCAAGACCTCGGACAACCCGCAGGTGGCCAAGGAGCGCATGCTCGGCCGCACCTGGGAGCCGGGGCTGGTCGGCGCGCTGCTGGCCGCCACCGGCGCCGAGGCGTCCAAGCCGGACGACCTGCCGGCGGGCGTGGGCCTGGTCGAGGGGCTGTACCAGCTGACCGAGGTCCAGGCGCAGCAGATCCTGGAGATGCGCCTGCATCGCCTGACCGGCCTGGAGCAGGACAAGCTCACCGAGGAGTACCGCCAGCTGCTGGACACCATCCGCGGCCTGATCGAGATCCTCGAGGACCCGGAGGTGCTGCGCCAGGTGATCCGCACCGAGCTGGGCGAAGTGCGGGCGGAGTTCGGCGATGCCCGCCGCAGCGAGATCCGCGCCAGCGAGGAAGACCTCGACATCCTCGACCTGATCGCGCCGGAAGACGTGGTGGTGACCCTGTCGCACGCCGGCTACGCCAAGCGCCAGCCGGTATCGGCCTATCGGGCGCAGAAGCGCGGCGGTCGCGGACGCAGTGCCGCGGCCACCAAGGACGAGGATTTCATCGACCGGCTGTGGCTGGTCAACACGCACGACACCCTGCTGACGTTCACCAGCAGCGGCAAGGTGTTCTGGTTGCCGGTGCACCAGCTGCCGGAGGCCGGCTCCAACGCGCGCGGCCGGCCGATCATCAACTGGATCCCGCTGGAGCAGGGCGAGCGCGTGCAGGCGGTGCTGCCGGTGCGCGAGTACGCCGAGGGATTCCACGTGTTCTTCGCCACCCGCAACGGCACGGTCAAGAAGACCCCGCTCACCGAGTTCGCGTTCCGCCTGGCGCGCGGCAAGATCGCGATCAACCTGGAGGACGGCGATGCCCTGGTGGACGTGGCGCTGACCGACGGCGCCCGCGACGTCATGCTGTTTGCCTCCAACGGCAAGGCCGTGCGTTTCGACGAATCGGAGGTCCGTGCGATGGGGCGTACCGCCACCGGCGTGCGGGGCATCCGCCTGGCCGCCGGCGAGGACGTGGTGAGCCTGGTGGTGCCCGAGGGCGACGGCGACATCCTCACTGCCAGCCAGCGCGGTTTCGGCAAGCGCACCCCGCTGACCGAGTACCCGAAGAAGGGGCGTGGCACCCAGGGCGTGATCGCGATCCAGACCAGCGAGCGCAACGGCCGCCTGGTCGGGGCGATCCAGCTGTCCGGGCAGCACGAGGTGCTGCTGATCTCCGACGGCGGCACCCTGGTGCGCACGCGGGCTTCGGAAATCTCGCAGGTGGGCCGCAACACCCAGGGCGTGACCCTCATCCGCCTGGGCGAGGGCGAGTCGCTGAAGGCCGTCGAGCGCGTCGATGCCTCGCTTGACGATGTGGAGGACGAGGTGGCCCCGGGCGATATCGTTGACGTGCCGGCCTCCGGTGCCGACGCAGGCACCACGCCGGCGCCCTGACAGGCGATCATCGGCGGGGAAAACAAAGGGCGGCCTTCGGGCCGCCCTTTTCTTGTCCGCCGCAGCCGGGCAGGGCCGCGCCTACTGGGTGCGGCACTGCCGCCAGCGCACCGGCTCTTCATCGCCCGGACGCGGGTTGAGCTGTACCCGGGTCGTCCGCAGCGCCGGATAACGCTCCAGTTCGGCACACAGCAGTGGCCAGATCGCCTCGATGCTGCCGGTCCGGTTGACCACGAGGGTGGCGCCGGTCAGCCAGTGCGCACGCTGTACGCCGGGCAGATGTGACACCGCGCGGGCCACCTCGCCCTGGTAACGCAGGAGGGTGTCCGCGTCGGGGTAGGCCTCGATATCGGCATCTTCGGGCAGCGGTTCCGGCTCCGGCGGCAACGGGCTGGCCGCCGGCGCGGCCGCTGGTGCTCCTGTGGGGGCGGGCTCGCGGGCCGTGGGCGGGTCCGGCGCGAACGAAGGCGCCAGGAACATCGCGGCGGCCCCCAGGACGACGGCGGCGAGGATCACCACCCAGACCTCGGTGCGGGCGCGGGTATCGGCCAGCGCCTCGACTTGGGCGCGGGTGGCGGCGGGCAGGTGCGGGCGCACCAGCGCCCACAGGCGGCGGCCGTCGACGACCTCGATATCCTGCTCCACGGCCGCGGAAAGTGCTTCGCGCATGGCACGTCCCTCGGTCAGGAGGATGCCGTGGCGGGCGCCCGCCAGGTCCATCTCGCCGGCGAGCTCCTCCACGTGGCCGCGCCCGAGGCGGTAGGCCAGGCCATGCTTGCATGACAGCAGCCAGCGATCGCGTCCGTCGGTCATCAGCATCCGGCTGCTGGCACCTTCCCGCGAGGCGCCGTCGCCGTCACGCCCGGCATCGCGCAGGCCGCGCTGCTGCATCGCCTGGCCTACCAGTGTGGAGAATTCGCGCCAGCGCAGGGCGGCAAGCGCGCGCATGCCTGCGATCTGCAGGTGGCTGGCACGTCGCACCAGCCACACGTATGGCAATCCTGCGGCTGCAACGAGCAGTGCCAGCGCAGCTCCCGGGATCCAGCCAGACATGCGGAGTTACCTGAGTTTTCCCTTTCCCCGCGGCGATGGTACACGGCCGCCGTTCAACCCGGATGGCGGGCACGAAAAGGCCCGCCAGTCCGAAAGCCGAGAGGGGAGGGGAGCAAACGGCGAGTGGACTGGCGGGCCGGTTCCGATTCTGCCCAACCGTTTTGTGCTTTGCAACATTCCGGCCGTCGCATCGCTGGAATGCTGTGTCAACCGATCCCGGCGTCCGGATGGGGCGAAGGCGGCGTCGCCCCGGCGGTGGTCCCGGCCTGCGCAGCCGGGGCGCCCGGTGAAAGGGCGGCGGGGCTTTCGGCCGACGACCGGGTGCCGAGCACGGCGCTGGACGCCGCCGCCGAGGCGGCATGGCTGGCGGCGGCCTGGCTGGCGGCGGTGCGCACCTGCAGCTCGCGGGTGAGGGCGTCGATGCGAACGCCCAGCGCGTCCAGGTCCTCGCGGGTCGGTACGTCCATCTGCTTGAGGGCCTGCTGGACCCGGTTCTCGAAGGCGCGTCCGACGCTGTCCCAGGCCTCGTTGGCCTTGGCCGTGGCCCGTCCCAGGGCCCCGTCCAGCGCCTGGCGCAGGCCCTCCAGCCGGGCCGCGGCGCCGCTGTCGGCCGCATGGCCCTGGCCGTCACCCACGGCGCGTCCTTCCTCGGCGAGCTGCTCGAACAGGCGACTGCCCTCGTTCTGTGCACGCGCAAGGGCACCGATCCCCGCCAGCCAGACCTGCTGGGCGGATTCGCCCAGTTCGCGGGCGAAACGACCGGCCTGTGCCTGCATGTCGGCGGCGCTCGGGGTGTCGCGGTGGCGGTTGTCGACGGTCATGACCGGGTCCTCGCGGGTGTGGGTGGCACCCGGCACTATCCGCCGCGCTCCGGTAAGGCGGTGTGATCCGTCAGTCCAGTTTCTCCGCCAGGACCCGGCGGATCTCCGACTCCACCAGTCCCTGCAGCGCGGCGAAGAGGAACCCGAGCTCGGCCTTCACCCGGACCCGGCCGGGCAGTGCCTCGATCGTCCCGTCGATGCCGGGCCCCTCCAGCCGCAGCACGTCGCCCTCCCACGCCGCCGCCAGCCCATGGCGCTCCTGCAGCTTTGCGGCGATGTCGTCCACCGCCTGGCGGACCTGCGCCGGCGTGCGCGAATGGGGGTGCTCGATGTCGATGCGGGACAAGTGCCAACTCCAGCTGGGGAAAGGGACGCGGCCGCAAGCGGAACTGGCGGCTGGCGCGAATGCGCTGATAGTCTGCCACGCATGCACGAACACGCACTGCACCTGCACTTCAGCAACCGCCAGCACCCCGACCATCCGCTCGCCCCCGGGGTCCTGCGGCTCGTCCGCCAGGCCAACGGCACCCTCGGCCTGGGCGACGCCGTCGCCGGTGCCCTGCTCGCGCAGTTCTGCGTCGACCGGCGCGGGCTGTGGCTGCAGGTCGCCAATGGCGCGCGTGGCATCCACGTCAATGGACGGCCGGTGCGGCGCATGGCGTTGCTGCGCGCAGGCGACGCGGTCTATGCCGACGGGGCGGAGCTGCTGGTGCGCGCGGGGCCGCGGCCGGCCGCGGCCCCGCCGGCCGCCGAGGACGCGGCGGCGGGCGATCCGTGCATGGTCCTGCGCGGCGTCGGAGGCCCGCACCACGGGCGCAGCTTCACCCTAGGGCCGGCGCGGCTGGTGGGGTCGGCACGCGAGGCCGACATCCATATCGACGTGCCCTCGTTCGCAGCGCGGCACGCGGTGCTGGAGCGCTCGGGAAGCCAGGTGCTGCTGCGCGACCTGGGATCGACCGAGGGCAGCGTGGTCAATGGCGTGGCCGTGCGCGATGCGGTGCTGGCGGCCGGCGACCAGATCGTGTTCGACGGACAGCACCGGTTCGTTGTCGAGTGCCCGCACGCGCCGGTCGCCGCGGCCCGCACGAGTGCCGGGACGGTGACGCCGGTGCCGGTGCCCGCAGCGCCGGTACGCCGCGGCGTGCGCCTGCCGTGGCTGCTGCTGGCGGCGATCCTGCTGGCCGCGGTGCTCAGCGCGCTGCTGTGGTTCGGCGCGCCCTGAGCCGCACGACCAGGCGCCATCCGAGCAGCACCGCGAGGATGGCGGCATAGGCCGCCGGCTCGCGGATGTCGGATTTGACCAGCCACCAGAAATGCAGGACCGCCAGCACGCCCACCGCGTAGACCGCGCGGTGCAGTTGCCCCCAGCGCCGTCCAAGGCGGCGCATCCAGCCCCGGGTGGATGTCACCGCCAGCGGGACCAGCAACAGCCAGGCGAGGAAGCCGACGGTGATGTAAGGGCGCTTGGCGACGTCCTCGAACAGCTGGACCCAGTATCCGCCCAGGTCCAGCACGAGATAGGCCGACAGGTGCAGGCAGGCATAGAAGAAGGCGTACAGGCCGAGCATGCGGCGGAACTGCAGCAGCATGGGCTGCCCGGTCAGGCGGCGCAGCGGGGTGATGGCCAGGGTCACGAGCAGCAGGCGCAGTGCCCACAGGCCGGTTTCGTGCTCGATCGCCGCCACCGGGTCGGCGCCCAGCACGTCGCTGCCGGTGCGCCACACCTGCGCGATGCGCCATCCCAGCCATGCTGCGGGCGCCACGGCGGCGGCGTGCACCAGTGTCTTGGCCGCCACCAGGCCGCGCTTGGGCGCCGGCACGCGTGGCGCCGGAGCGACGGACGCGCCCTTCAGTACCACTTGCGCAGGTCCATCCCGGTGTACATCGAGGCGACCTGCTCCGCGTATCCGTTGAAGGGAAGAGTCGGGATCCGCCCCGCGAACAGCTTGTTGCGCGTGCCGGCGATGCGCCGTTCGGTCTTCTGGCTCCAGCGCGGATGGTCCACGGCCGGATTGACGTTGGAGAAGAAGCCGTACTCCGACGGCTGCAAGTCGTTCCACGCGGTCCCGGGCATGCGCTCGGTGAAGTGGATGGCGACGATCGACTTGATCGACTTGAACCCGTACTTCCACGGGACCACCAGCCGCAGCGGGGCGCCGTTCTGCTGCGGCAGCGCCTTGCCGTACAGGCCGGTCGCCAGCAGTGTCAGCGGATGCATGGCCTCGTCGATGCGCAGGCCCTCGCGGTAGGGCCAGTCGATCGAGCGGTAGCGGAGGCCAGGCATCTGCTTCGGATCGGCCAGGGTGGTGAAAGCCACGTACTTCGCCCTGGAGTTCGGCTCGAAGCGCCTGAGCACCGAGCCCAGCGGCACGCCGGTCCACGGGATCACCATCGACCAGCCTTCCACGCAGCGCAGGCGGTAGGTCCGGTCCTCGGCGGCGATGCCGCGCAGCAGGTCCTCCAGGCCGATCGTGCCCGGTTTCGCGCACTGGCCGTCGACCACCACCGACCAGGGCGAGGTGCGCAGGGTCTTCGCCGCGCGCGAGGGATCCTCCTTGCTGGTGCCGAACTCGTAGAAGTTGTTGTAGGTGGTGACGTCCTCGTAGCGGGTCAGCGCCTCGTCGGTGACGAACCCGGCGCGCGCCTGGGCGACGCTCACGCGCCCGGCGGGCGGTGGTGGGGGCGGCTCGGCGTCGGCACAGCCGGCCAGGCCGAGCAGGGGCGCGCCGGCCATCGCGCCGAGCAGGCGCCGGCGGTCCCGGTAGACGACCTCGTCGGTGATCTCGCTGGCGGGGATGCGGGGCGGGAAAGGGGAGCGCATGGCAGATTTTCCAGAGGCCGATCGGGGGTTGCGACAACCGCGGCGGCGGCATGGTTCCCGCGTGCCGGTGGTCGGGCTTGGTTGCGCCCGCAACCTGTACGCTGCGGCATACTACGGGGCCTCCTGTTATGGGTGCTTCATGACGCGCGCGTACAACTTCAGTGCCGGCCCTGCGACCTTGCCGGAAGCGGTCCTGCGCCAGGCGCAGGCCGAGATGCTGGACTGGAACGGGGTGGGCGCGTCGATCGTCGAACTGAGCCACCGCGGCGCCGAGTTCATGGAGGTGGCGGCACGGGCCGAGGCCGACCTGCGCGCCCTCATGTCGATCCCCGACGGGTACGCGGTGCTGTTCCTGGCCGGGGGCGCCACCACCCAGCAGGCGCTGCTGGCGCTGAACTTCGCCAGCCCCGGCCAGACCGTCGACTACGTGGTCACCGGCCACTGGGGCAAGACCGCGGTGCGCCAGGTCACGCCCTACGTCAACGTGCACGTTGCCGCCAGCAGCGAGGCCGGTGGCTTCCGTGACATCCCGCCGCGCGGGTCCTGGTCGCTCAGCGCGGACGCGGCCTATGTCCATGTCACCGCCAACGAGACCATCCACGGGGTCGAGTTCCGTGAAGTGCCGGACGTCGGCACGGTGCCCCTGTTCGCCGACTTCAGCTCGTCCATCGCCTCCGAGCCGGTGGATGTGTCGCGCTACGGTGTGATCTACGCCGGTGCCCAGAAGAACCTTGGACCGGTGGGCATCTCGGTGGTGGTGGTGCGGCGCGACCTGCTCGAGCGCGCCGGGCAGCCGCGCGCGGACATCTTCACCTATGCCTCCCATGCCGCGCGCGACTCGATGCTCAACACGCCGCCGACGTGGAACTGGTACCTGCTGGGACTGACGGTGCGGTGGATGCTCGAGGAGGGCGGGGTGGAGGAGTTCGCCCGCCGCAACGCCGCCAAGGCGGCACTGGTCTACGGCGCCATCGACGGCTCCGACGGCTTCTACCGCAACGAGGTCGCCCCGGCGGTGCGTTCGCGCATGAACATCCCGTTCTTCCTGGCCGACGAGGCACTGACCGCGCGGTTCGTCGCCGAATCGCGCCAGGCCGGGCTGCTGGCGCTCAAGGGCCACAAGGCGGTGGGCGGCCTGCGGGCGTCGCTGTACAACGCCATGCCGCTGGAAGGCGCACGCGCCCTGGTCGACTTCATGGCCGACTTCCAGCGCCGCCACGGCTGAGACCCCGGCGCGCCGCGAACGGCCGCCGCCACGAACACGGATCCCCTGATGGCCTCCCGCAAGAAAACCACTGCAACCAAGCCGGCGCCCCTCCCCGGCGGCAAGACCGCGCGCAAGGGCGGTGTCGCCGAACCGGCCACGCGACCGGATCTTGCCGACGTCCGCGCCCAGATCGACGGCATCGACCGCCGCATCCAGGAACTGATCGCCGAGCGTGCGGCCTTCGCGCTGCAGGTGGGCAAGGCCAAGGGCAAGCTGGCCGCGGCGGTGGACTATTACCGTCCCGAGCGCGAGGCCCAGGTGTTGCGGATGGTGGTGGACCGCAACGAGGGTCCGCTGTCGGACGAGGTCCTGGTGCACGTGTTCCGCGAGATCATGTCCGCGTGCCTGGCGCAGCAGGAGCCGCTCAAGATCGGCTACCTCGGCCCGGAGGGCACCTTCAGCCAGCAGGCGGTGCTGAAACATTTCGGGCGCTCGGCGCACGGGTTGCCGCTGGGCAGCATCGAAGAGGTGTTCCAGGAGGTGGCCGCCGGCAACGCGGATTTCGGCGTGGTCCCGGTGGAGAACTCGGGGCAGGGCACCATCCAGGTCACGCTGGACATGTTCCTGACCTCGCCGCTGAAGATCTGCGGCGAGGTGGAGCTGAAGGTGCACCAGTTCCTCCTGTCGCGCAGCGGGCGGATCGAGGAGATCGAGCGCATCTACGCCCATCCGCAGGCGTTCGCCCAGACCGCCGGCTGGCTGCGCGCCAACCTGCCGCGGGCCGAGAAGGTGCCGGTGTCGAGCAATGCCGAGGGGGCGCGACGCGCGCGCGGTGCCGACGACGCGGCGGCCATCGCCGGCGAGAGCGCGGCCCACGTCTACGGCCTGAAGAAGGTCATCATGAGCCCCATCCAGGACGACCGCGACAACACCACGCGCTTCCTGGTGATCGGGCGCAGCCTGTTTCCGCCGTCCGGGCACGACCGCACCTCGGTGCTGGTGTTCATCCACGACAAGCCCGGCGCGCTGTTCGACGTGCTCAGCCCGTTCGCGCGCCATGGCGTGAGCATGAACCGGATCGAGTCGCGCCCTTCGCACCAGGCCAAGTGGGAGTACGCGTTCTTCATCGACCTGGCCGGCCATGTCGAAGACCAGGCGATGAAGCAGGCGCTGTCGGAGCTGGAGCAGCACGTGGCGAAGATCAAGGTGCTCGGGTCCTATCCGGTCGCCGTGCCCTGATTCCCAACCGGCGGCACCGCGCCGCCGCGCAAGCACTGGAGAAGTGATGTCGCAGTCCCCGCAACACTGGATCGCAACCGCCGGGCGGCCGCTGCGCGGCACGCTGGAGATTCCGGGCGACAAGTCCGTGTCCCACCGGGCGGTGATGTTCGCCGCGCTGGCCGACGGCACCTCGACCATCGACGGCTTCCTCGAAGGCGAGGACACCCGCGCGACGGCCGCGATCTTCGAGCGCCTCGGCGTGCGGATCGAAACGCCATCGGCATCGCGCCGCGTGGTGCACGGGGTGGGCGTGGACGGGCTGGTCGCGGCCGCTGGCGAGCTGGATTGCGGCAACGCGGGCACCGGCATGCGGCTGCTCGCGGGGCTGATGGCGGGGCAGGCCTTCGACAGCGTGCTGGTGGGCGACGCCTCGCTCTCCAAGCGGCCGATGCGGCGGGTGACCGAGCCGCTCGCGCGCATGGGTGCGCTCATCGAGACCGGCGACAACGGCACGCCGCCGCTGCGGATCCATGGTGGCCAGTCGCTGAAGGGCATCGACTACACGCTCCCGGTCGCCAGCGCCCAGGTGAAGTCCGCCCTGCTGTTGGCAGGGCTGTATGCGGAGGGATACACCACCGTCGTCGAGCCGCATCCGACGCGTGACTACACCGAGCGCATGCTGGCGGCCTTCGGGGTGGATATCGAATTCTCGCCCGGTCGCGCCCGCCTGCGGGGCGGCCAGCGCCTGCGCGCCACCCACATCGCCGTGCCGGCCGATTTCTCCTCGGCCGCGTTCTTCCTTGTCGCCGCCAGCATCGTGCCCGGCTCGGAGTTGCGGCTGAAGGCCGTCGGACTCAATCCCCGCCGCACCGGCCTGCTGCATGCGTTGCGACTGATGGGCGCCGACATCGCCGAGGAGAATCCGGCCACCCACGGTGGCGAGCCGGTGGCGGACCTGGTCGTGCGGCATGCGCCACTGCACGGGATCGAAGTGCCCGAGGCGCTGGTGCCCGACATGATCGACGAGTTCCCCGCACTGTTCATCGCCGCGGCGTGTGCCGATGGACCGACAGTAGTGCGCGGGGCAGGCGAGCTGCGGGTCAAGGAGTCCGATCGCCTGGCCGCGATGGCTGGCGGCCTGCGGACGCTCGGGGTAAGGGTGGACGAGACCGACGATGGCGGCACGATCCACCCCGGGCCGATGCACGGCGGTACCATCGAAAGCCAGCACGACCATCGCATCGCGATGTCGTTTTCCGTCGCCGGGCAACGGGCGGCTGGCGAGGTGCGCATCCGCGACATCGCCACGGTCGCCACCTCATTTCCGGGATTTGACGGGCTGGCGCGCGGCTGCGGATTCGGGCTGGCGGCCCCGGCGGGCTGATACCCACCGGGGCGCGGGTTCAACTGCGACGGAACTCGATCGGCAGACGGACCGTGGACGGGACCGCCTCGCCGTCCCGCAGCGCCGGTTCGAAGCGCCACTGGCGCGCCGCCTCGACCGCCGCGCGGTCGAACGCGCGGTCGCGGGTGCCACCGCGTTCGACCACCTGCACGTCCATGGGCAGGCCATCGGTGCCGACCACGATGTTCAGCACCACGTCGCCCTCGCTGCCGTTGCGGAGCGCGGCGCGCGGGTAGCTGGGCACCGGATTGCCGGCCAGCGGCCGCGGGGCGCGGTCGATGCGCGCCTCGGTACGCGCGGGCGTCGCGGCGCGCGGGGCTGAGGGCGCCCGTACTTCTTCCCGTATCGCCGGTGCGGTGGAGCTGGCGTCCACCAGCGGAGCGGTTTCGGTCCCGGCATCCCGCCGCGCATTCCATGCCACGGCCAGCGCGAGCAGCGACACGGTCAGTGCACCCACAAGCACTGGCGACGTGCGGCGCGGCGCCTCGCCGGCGGTGACGGCGCGATCGTGTTCCCGGTCCAGGATGGTGGCCATTGCGCGACTCCTCGGTTCGTTGTCCACGGATCCGAGTCTGGCCACGCCCATGTGTGCACGGGGTCGTAAAGCGATGAACCGCCGACAACTCCACCGAATCGTTCAGTGCCGTGAGCGACGCGTCTAGCGCGGCTGGAATTCCACCGGCACGACCGCCTCTCCGGGGACCGGCCGACCCGCATCATCCAGTGCTGGCTTGAAGCGCCAGCGCAAGGCCGCTTCGGCGGCAGAGCGGTCCAGCGCGCGGGAGCCGCTGCGTTCGATGATCTCCACGTCGCCGGCGCGGCCTGCCGCGTCCACCTGCACGCGCAGCACCACCGTGCCGCTCTCGCCGCGGCGCAGTGACGAGGCGGGGTATCGGGGGGCTTCCTGGTCCGCGAGCAGTTCCGGAGCCTGGGCCGCCTGGGGAATGGAAGGGGCGGGCGGATCCGTCGCCGGGGGCAGCGGTACCGGTTGCGCCTCGACCGGCGGCGGTGGCGGCGGTGGCTCTTCCACCAGGCGAGCCTCATCGTCCCCCGTGGAGCGCTGCAGCGGGGGCTCGCTTCCGGCCGGCATGGGGGCCGGAAGCGGCTCGCCCTGGACGGTGGCCAGGGCCACGGCCGGGGCCGCCTCGCCAATGGCCGGCTCCGACGACTCCCGGGTGATCACCAGCAGGAACCCGACCCAGCCCAGCGCGAAGGCGGCAACGACCAGCGTCCAGCGTCCGCCGGCGATGTCGCGCAGGGAACGTGCAGGATGTTCTCGGGTTCGGCTCATGCAGGGCAGGCGAGGGGCGGAGCGCTTGATTCTGGCATACGGCCGCTGCCCGGCGCGGGCACTGGCTGCGCCGATTGGCGATAATGCGCACCTTCCCGTGTCCCGGCCCAGACAATGCTCGACCCCTCGCTGCTCCGTTCCCAGACCACCGACCTGGCCCAGCGCCTGGCGACCCGCGGTTACCACCTCGACACCGCCGCGCTGGAGTTGCTCGAGTCCGAACGCAAGGCCATCCAGGTGCGTACCCAGGAGCTGCAGAACCTGCGAAACACCCGGTCCAAGGCCATCGGCCAGGCCAAGGCCCGGGGCGAGGACGTGGCCCCGTTGCTGGCCGAGGTGGCCGGCCTGGGCGACGAGCTCAAGGCGTCCGAGGCACGCCTGGAGGAGATCCGTGCCGGCCTGGACGCCATCACCCAGGGCATCCCGAACCTTCCGGCCGACGACGTGCCGGTAGGCGGGGACGAGACGGGCAACGTGGAGCAGTACCGCAAGGGCACGCCGCGCACGTTCGATTTCCAGGTGCTGGACCATGTCGAGCTGGGCGCGCGCAACGGCTGGCTCGACGCGGACACCGCCGCCAAGCTCAGCGGCGCGCGCTTCACCGTGCTGCGCGGCCAGCTGGCACGCCTGCACCGGGCCCTGGCCCAGTTCATGCTCGACCTGCACACCGGGGAGCATGGATACGAAGAGGTCAATGTGCCGGTGATCGTCAATGCCGACTCGCTGCGCGGCACCGGGCAGCTGCCCAAGTTCGAGGAGGACCTGTTCTCCACCGAGCTGGGCGAGCACCGCCGCTACCTGATCCCGACCTCTGAAGTGCCGCTGACCAACATCGTGCGCGACACCATCCTGTCGCCCGAGCAGCTGCCCTTGCGCATGACCGCCCATTCGATGTGTTTCCGCTCCGAGGCCGGCAGCGGCGGACGCGACACCCGCGGCATGATCCGCCAGCACCAGTTCGAGAAGGTCGAGCTGGTGTCGGTGGTGTCCGCCGAGCACGGCGAAGCCGAGCACGAGCGCATGACGCGGGCGGCCGAGGCGGTGCTGGAAAAGCTCGGCCTGCCTTACCGCCGCATGCTGCTGTGCACTGGCGACATGGGGTTCTCGGCGCGCCGGACCTTCGACCTGGAGGTGTGGCTGCCCTCGCAGCAGACCTACCGTGAGATCTCCTCGTGCTCGGATTGCGGCGATTTCCAGGCCCGACGCATGCAGGCGCGCTGGCGCAACCCCGACAGCGGCAAGCCGGAACTGGTGACCACGCTCAATGGCTCGGGCGTGGCCGTCGGCCGGGCGCTGATCGCGGTGATGGAGAACTACCAGAACGCGGACGGAACGATCGACGTCCCGTCGGTGTTGCAGCCGTACATGGGCGGCCTCACGCGTATCGCCTGACCGGGGGCGGCCGGGCGATGGGCCGGCCAGCCGCCCTGCCTCAGGCGGCGATCGCCTGGGGCGGCGACATGGCGGCGATCTGGTCGCGGGCCGCCTCCAGCGCACGGGCCCGGTGGTCGGGGGAGAACGCCACGCCCTCGGCGCGCACGAACCGGACGTCGTCGATACCGATGAAGGCGAACACCTGGCGCAGGTAGGGTTCCTGGAAATCGGTCGGTGCGCCTGTATGCACGCCGCCGCGCGCGCTGGCGATGATGACCTGGCGCCCACCGGCCAGGCCCTCGGGCCCGCTTGCGGTGTAACGGAAGGTGCGTCCGGCCACGGCGATGCGGTCGATCCAGGCCTTCAGCGTGGAGGGGATGCCGAAGTTGTACATCGGCACCCCGATCACCACGACATCCGCCGCCAGGAACTGCTCCAGCACCCGCTCGGCTTCGGCCGCCTGTACCCCGTCGGCGCCTGCGAGGCTGGCCCCGGTCAGGTGGGGCAGCGGCTGCGCGTCGAGGTCGCGGTAATCGACCTGGGCGCCCGGATGCTGGCGCAGCTTTGCGACCACTGCGGCACTGAGTTCGCGGCTGACGGAGTTGGCGCCAAGGGCGCTGGAGTCAAGGTGCAGGATCTTCATGGAGGGTCACCGGCGTGGCGGCATCGCCGCGGGAGGCCGGCAGTCTCCATCGTTGCGCAGGTGGGATAAAGGTGCTTAGATGACACCATCTGTTGCGCAGGTGGAGCCACCCATGCAGGACCTCAACGATCTCTACTACTTCGCCATGGTTGTGGAACACGGCGGTTTCGCGGCTGCCGAACGCGCGCTCGGCATTCCCAAGTCGCGCCTGAGCCGCCGCATCAGCCAGCTGGAAAACGATCTTGGCGTTCGCCTTCTGCAGCGCTCCACGCGCCGCTTCGCCGTCACTGATGTGGGCATGAGCGTGTATCGACATGCGCAGACGATGCTCACCGAGGCGCAGGCCGCGCGCGAAGTGGTGGACCGGCTCAGCGCGGAGCCTCGTGGCCTGGTGCGGGTGAGCGTACCGGTGGCACTGGCCCAGCAGCAGTTGCCCAAGCTGCTGCCCAGGTTCCTGGAGCAGTACCCGAAGGTCCGCCTCCAGTTGCACGTCAACAACCGCCGGGTCGACCTCATCAACGAAGGCTTCGACGTGGCGCTGCGCGTGCGCACCCGGTTGGATGACGATGGCAGCCTGGTGATGCGCAGCTTCGGCCAGATCCAGGAACTGCTGGTCGCCAGCCCCGGGTACCTGGATCGCGCCGGGCGCCCCAAGGCGCCGGAAGACCTCGCCTCGCACCTGACCATGAGCATGCACGAGGACGAGGCGCACCAGCGCTGGGAGCTGCATGGCCCCAACGGCGAGGTGCGGCGCGTGGACAACCTCCAGCCGCGCGTGTCCGGCTTTGATTTCCCGCTGCTGCAATCGATGGTCAAGGACGGCTTCGGCATCACGATGCTGCCGGAAACCGTGTGCGCCGAGGCGGTACGCAAGGGCGAGCTGGAGGTCGTGCTGCCCGAGTGGTCGCTGCCGCAGGGCATCTGCCATGCGGTATTCGCCTCGCGTCGCGGGTTGCTGCCGGCGGTGCGCGTGTTCATCGACTTCCTGGCCGAGCATCTCCCCGGGCAGATCGAATCCTCGCGCCTGGATTGCGGCAACTGCGGCAACGCCCAGGCGGGCGGGGAGCCGCTGGCCCTGGCAAGCTGATCCACGCCGTCCCATGCGACAATCCCGTGCGCGGCGTCGCGCAACCGGAACCGGATACCCGGCACCAGGCGTGGAGCGGCACGGCGGTGCGGAGTGACGCCGCGGGTGGGCGTTCCCGATGCGGGGCCGACGAGCCGCAGGGGGCAAGCCGGACTGGCGCCACCCGGCGGCACCCCGCCCCGGTGTGGTGAGGGGGAGAGGTCATACGACGTAGTGGAAGTGGCGTTGCTGTAGCGGCGAACAATCGGAGAGATGGCCGAGCGGTTTAAGGCACCGGTCTTGAAAACCGGCGAAGGGTCAAACCTTCCGTGGGTTCGAATCCCACTCTCTCCGCCAGTCCCGCTTGCACCTGTTTCCCCTGCGCATGGCATGACTTCCGGCAGTTGCCGGAGCAACCGGAACATCGGTTACCGACGCTTGATCCAGCCCGGAGGCGGCGCTAGGCTGCCGCGCAGGCCATACCGAAGGGAAGCGGCATGACCATCCGAGTGTTTCTGGTAGACGACCATGCACTGGTCAGGACCGGCCTGCGCATGATCCTCGCGTCCGAGCCCGACATGGTGGTCATCGGCGAAGCCGAGACCGGGGAGGATGCGCTGCGGCAACTGCGCAAGCTGCGCCCCGATGTGGTCCTGTGCGACCTGCACCTGCCGGGCATCAGTGGCCTCGAGGTGACCGAACGCATTGTCAGCGAGGACCTTGGCGCCCGCGTGCTGATCGTGTCGGTGCTCGAGGACGGACCCCTGCCCAAGCGCCTGCTCGACGTGGGCGCCTCCGGCTACATCGGCAAGGCCGGCGACGCGCGCGAGTTGCTGCGCGCGGTACGCGACGTGGCCGCCGGCAAACGCTACCTCGGCAGCAGCGTTGCCCAGAACATGGCGCTGGCCAACATGGAGGGCAAGGGCTCGCCTTTCGACACGTTGTCGCGGCGCGAGCTGGAGGTGGCGATGCTCCTCGTGCAGGGCATGCGACAGGAAGTGATCGCCCGGCGCCTGGCCCTCAGTGCCAAGACCATCAACACCCACAAGTCGCGGTTGTTCGAAAAGGTCGGGGTGCAGGACAGCATCGCACTGGCGCGCCTGGCCGCGATGTACGGCTTGATGGACCCGAGCCAGGCCATCTAGGCACCCCCCGGAACGCACGTCCACCGGTGAAGCGGGTGGACGGATCGTGGCAAGGGGACGGTCGCGCACCGCCGCCTGCCTGCGGCAGGGCGCCACCGCCACCCCGCGTCCCCGCCCGATGCCGCTTCCCAACGTTCTGGCAGTCCACCACGTGCGCATGGTCGGGCATCCGCGACCATTCACGAGCACTTTCCGGACTGGCCCGGGCAGGCGGATGCGACCGACGCAACCGGCAACGGACAACCGCGCGCTGCCCGGCATCCGGAGCCAGACGGGGTCACGGCGGTGGCCTGGGCTGGCGTGGAGCGAGCGCAGCGGTGGCGGGTGCGCATCCGGTCGCGGCGCTGGCATCCGGCCGGATGCTCGATGGCGTGGGCCAGCCGCGGAAAACAGAAGGCCCGCCGGAGGGCGGGCCTTCTGTAGGTACGTCCGCGGGTCAGCCCTGCGGGCGCGACCCGTCACCCGACACATCGGCGTCGGGCTCTGGGGCTTCGGTCTTTGCCTGCTCCGCCCGCGCATCCGTACCGGTGTCGCCGTGCTCAACGTCGTCCGCACCGCCGTCAGCGGCACGCGGGGTGGCATGGGGCGCCAGCTTCTCCAGCACGTCGCCCTCGGGCAGCTGGTCGAACAGGCCGGCGGTGGTGAACGGCGAGGCAGCCGTGGAGGAGGGGGCATCCGGGACGGCGTCCGCATCGGCGTCGGCGGACGCAACCGCCGTTTCGGCTTCCTGCGCGGCCGGCGCGCCAGCCGGCTCGACATCCGCTGCCTGGATCGCCGCCGCCGGCGCTTCGGCAGGTGCGTCCACCGCGACGGCAGCCGCATCGGCCGGGGTCGGGAAGTCCTGCACCGGCTCCACTCCCGCAATGGCCTGTGCAGCGGCGTCGACCGCCGCGGTTTCAGCCTGCGGGTCGGGGGTCGTCAGCGCAGTGACGCCCTGCGGGCTTGCTGCGGACGTCGGATCCGGCGTCACGGCAGGCGCGGTCGGACCGGCGGAAGCCGGGTCGGCAGCCGCGTCGGAGCGGACCGCCGCGGCAGGTTCACCCATTGCGTCTTGCCCGGCGCTGGCGTCCGGTGCCCGAGACTCGGCCTGGATGACCGGGGTGGAGGGGCTCTCCACGCTCGCTGCGGCCGGCGCCTTGGCCGGGGCAGGCGGCGCAGGCAGGTCGTCGAACTCGAACTCCGGCTGGTCGGCGGATGCCACCGGGCTGGCCTGCGCCGGGGTATCGCCGAACTCGTCGTTCTCCTCGCCCTCGGCATCCTCGGCCTGGTCCTGGCCGGCGTCGATCCCGGCGCCCTCGGCGGCGGTCCCACGACGGCGGCGGCGGCCACCGCGACGGCCGCGACGACGGCGGCTGCCGCCTTCGGCCGAGGCGCCTTCATCGCCCGGAGCACCGTTCTCGGTCAATGCCACGCCCTCGGCTTCGACCGGCGCGGTGTCCGTGGCGGCAGGCGAGATGTCCGGATGCGGCACGGCTGCTGCCGCCGCCACGGCGCTGGTCACCAGCGTCGTCTCCGGATCGGCCGTGGTGCGGACCGGCTGAGCCGGCTCCTCGCCACGCGGGCGCGCCGGGGGTGCGGTACGGGCCATTGCCGCCGCCTCGGTGGATTCGGCCGGCTGCTGGCGCGGCGGACGCTGGCCCTGCGGCTTCTTCGGCCGCTCTCCGGACGCCGGCGCCTGGCTGCCGCGCTCCTGCTGGCCACCGCGGGGCTGCTGCGGCCCCTTCTCCTGCTTCTCCTGCTTCTCCGGACGCTCCTGCTTCGGCGACTGCGCGGCGCCTTGGGGGGCGCCCTGCGGGTTGCCGCCCTTGCCCTGGCCACCACGCTTGCCCCGACCGTTGCCGCCCTGGGCGGGCTGGCCGTTGCCGGCGTCGCGGTCACGGCGCGGACGCTCGCCACGGTTGCCGCGGCCCTCGCCCTGGGGGCTGGCGGGGGTGCGTGCGGGCCTGGCCGGCGCCGGCGCCGGATCGACCGCACCGAACAGGCGCTTGAGGAAGCCGACCACGCCGCCACCGGGGGAAGCCGGGGCGGCCGTCGCCACCGGTGCGGGCACCGGCTGCGGCACAGGCGCCTCTTCGCGCTCCTCGCGCACCGGCGCCGGGCGCGGCGGTGCCACCCGGGTGACCGCTGGCGGCGGCGGGATGTTGAGCTGGGCCTTGGTCAGGGCGTGGACCGGCAGCTTGCGCGGGGTGCCGCGCTGGTAGCTCGGCCGCGTGCTTTCCTCGCCCAGCTCGTTCTCGCGCAGGCGCGTGACTTCATAGTGCGGGGTCTGCAGCTGCTCGTCGGCGACGATGATGATCGGCGCGTCGTGCCGGGTCTCGATCTCGCGCAGGGCGCTGCGCTTCTCGTTGAGCAGGAAGTTGGCGATCTCCACCGGTGCCTGGACCAGCACCTGCCCGGTGTTCTCCTTCATCGCGTGCTCCTCGGCGACGCGGATGATGGACAACGACAGCGACTCGATGCTGCGCATGCGGCCGTGGCCCTCGCAGCGCGGGCAGACGATCTGGCTGGACTCGCCGAGGCTGGCGCGCAGGCGCTGGCGGCTCATCTCCAGCAGGCCGAAACGGCTGATGCGGCCGATCTGCACGCGCGCGCGGTCGTATTTGAGCGCGCCCTGCAGGCGGTCCTCGACCGCGCGCTGGTGCTTGGAGGAGGACATGTCGATGAAGTCGATCACCACCAGGCCGCCCAGGTCGCGCAGGCGCAGCTGGCGGGCCACTTCCTCGGCCGCCTCCAGGTTGGTGTGGAAGGCGGTCTCCTCGATGTCGCCACCCTTTGTGGCGCGCGCGGAGTTGACGTCGATCGCGGTCAGGGCCTCGGTCTGGTCGATCACCAGCGCGCCGCCGGAAGGCAGGCGGATGGTGCGCTCGTAGGCGTTCTCGATCTGCGACTCGATCTGGAAGCGGTTGAACAGCGGGATATCGTCGGTGTAGTGCTTGAGCTTGCGCAGGGTCTGCGGCATCACCTGTTCCATGAACTGGCGTGCGTCCTGGTACATCTCCTCGGTATCGACCAGGATCTCGCCGATGTCATTGCGCAGGTAGTCGCGCAGGGCGCGGATGATCAGCCGCGACTCCTGGTAGATCAGGAACGGGGCCGGCTTGCTCAGCGCGGCCTCGGCGATCGCACGCCAGGCGGCCAGCAGGTAGTCCAGGTCCCACTGCAGCTCTTCCGCGTCGCGGCCCACGCCGGCGGTGCGGATGATCACGCCCATGTCGTCGGGGATGTTCAGCGCATCCATGGCGCGCTTGAGCTCGGCCCGGTCCTCGCCCTCGATCCGGCGCGAGACGCCGCCGGCGGTGGGCGAGTTGGGCATCAGCACCATGTAGCGGCCGGCCAGGGAGATGAACGTGGTCAGGGCCGCGCCCTTGTTGCCGCGTTCATCCTTGTCCACCTGGACCACCACTTCCTGGCCCTCGCGCAGCAGCTCGCGGATGCCGGCCTTGTTCGGGTCGACCCCGGCCTGGAAGTAGTCGCGGGAGATTTCCTTCAGCGGCAGGAAGCCATGGCGCTCGGCGCCGTACTCCACGAATGCCGCCTCCAGCGAGGGCTCGAGCCGGGTGATGCGGCCCTTGTAGATGTTGGACTTCTTCTGTTCCTTGGACGGCTGTTCGATGTCGATGTCGTACAGGTTCTGCCCGTCGACGATGGCCACGCGCAGTTCTTCCGCCTGCGTGGCATTGATCAGCATTCGCTTCATGTTGCGTTCCTCGCGCGCTCTGACACGCGGAACGCCGGGCGTTCGCCGTACTGGAATCCCGCCCTGCCCCCGTCCGGGGGCAGGGCAGGCTTCGCCGCCCTCGCGCAACAGCGCGGCCGGGCGGATCCTTGTTTCCAGCGCTGCAACACCACGGCGGGCCGCGGGAGCGCTCAACTTTTCTTGGTTTTGGTACAGCGGGCCGGTGGCGCGGACGCCACGCGGGACATGTTCAGCTACCGGTGCTCTGACCCACCGGGCCATGGCCGGGTCTGCCTGCAAGCCGCTAACATGGCCGCCCCGGGGGCGGTGGTCGCGTACTGTGCCGGGGTCGCGGGAAGCCCGGGCTTTCGGCCCTGCAACTTCTTCCAGCGGAATCAAACCCTTACATCGCCGCCCGAGTCTAACAGAATTAGCACCTAATGACTGATGCCACACCCCGGGCTGGAGCCCGCACCGTAAAGGTGCCCGAAGACCGTGATGGCCAGCGCCTGGACAACTTCCTGCTGGGCCAGCTCAAGGGCGCCCCGCGCAGCCTGGTCTACAAGCTGGTGCGCAGCGGCCAGGTCCGGGTCAACGGTGGCCGCGCCAAGGCCGAACGCAAGTTGGCCGGCGGCGACGAGGTGCGGATTCCACCGGTGCGGATCGAATCGGAGGCCGAGCGCGGGACCCCGGCGCCGGGCCTGCTGCAGCGGATGGAAGCGTCGATCGTCTTCGAAGATGCGCGCATCCTTGCACTGGACAAGCCATCCGGAGTGGCCAGTCACGGCGGCAGCGGGATCAGCTTCGGGGCGATCGAGACCCTGCGCGCGCTGCGGCCCGGCCAGACCCTCGAGCTGGCCCACCGCCTGGACCGGGACACCTCCGGCATCCTTGTGGTTGCCAAGAAGCGCTCGGCGCTGTCCGAGCTGCAGGCGCTGATGCGCGAGGGCGGTGCGGGGGGCGGCATCCGCAAGCGCTACCTCGCCCTGTTGGCCGGGCGCATGCCGGACGGAACCATGAGCGTGGATGCGCCCCTGCACGTAGGCCTGCGCCAGGGAGGTGAACGGCATGTCCAGGTCGCCCCGCTCGGCAAGCCGTCGCTGAGCCATTTCCGCCTGCTCGAGCGCCGGGGGGGGCAGTCCTACTGCGAGGTCCGGATCGACACCGGCCGTACCCACCAGATCCGCGTGCATGCGCTCCACATCGGGCATGCGGTGGCCGGTGACGACAAGTACGGGGATCCGGAGGTCAACCGCCGGTTGCGGGACAAGGCCGGGCTGCGACGGCTGTTCCTGCACGCGGCTTCGCTGGAGTTCGCGCTGGACGACGGGCGCAGCCCGTACACCCTCAACGCGCCGCTGCCACCCGAGCTGCGCGAGGTGCTGGACCGGCTGGATTGAGCGGGAGGGCGCCGGTGACGGGCCGGCTCACCATTTGAACAGCACCAGGCTGATCGCCAGCACTCCCATGCCGCTCACCAGGCCGTACACGGTCTCGTGGCCCCTGGCGTAGCGCTTGGCGGCCGGGAGCAGCTCGTCGATCGCCAGGAACACCATCACCCCGGCGATGATGCCGAACACCGCCCCGAACACCGCTTCGGACAGCACGTCGGCCAGCAGCACGTAGCCGATCGCGGCCCCCACCGGCTCGGCCAGGCCGGACAGCAGGCTGGCCACGAATGCGTACCGCTTGCGGCCGGTGGCGTAATAGACCGGCACGGCGATGGCGATGCCTTCGGGGATGTTGTGGATGGCGATGGCGAACGCCAGCGGCAGGCCCACCGCGGGGCTTTCCAGGGTGGCGAAGAAGGTCGCCAGCCCCTCCGGGAAGTTGTGCGCGGTGATCGCGACGGCGGTCATCAGCCCGACCCGGCGGATGTAGTCGCGGTTGTGCTCGAGCAGGGCCGGATCGTCCGTGGTGAGGCTGTCGTGCGGGTTCGGCACCAGCCGGTCGATCACCATGATCGCGACCATCCCGACCAGGAACGCGCCGGTGGCCCAGGCGAAGCCTTCGCGCGGCCCGTACGCCAAGCTGAAGGAGGCGATCGACTTGTTGAGGATCTCCGAAAGGGAGACGAACACCATCGCACCGCCGGCGAACGCCAGCCCGAAAGCAAGCAGTCGCGGATTCGGTCCTTTCGCGAAAATGACCAGCAGGCTGCCCAGGCCGGTGGCAAGGCCCGCGGCGAGGGTCACCGCCAGTGCGACGAGCACGGCGGAGGTGGAGGCATCGACCATTCAGCGGCTTCCGGGTGGTGCGGGTTTGCGGGGAGGGCGGCGTGCCTCAGGTCCCGCGGCGCGCGTCCAGGGCGAAGCATGCATCCGGCCGCACCTGCGGGGCCGTGAAATTCACCGGCACCTGGATCGTCCGTGCGACCGGTTGCCCGCCGCGGGTCGCGGCACGGAACTTCCAACCCTTCACCGCTTCCTGGGCCAGCCGGTCGAGGTCGCCGCTGCCACTGGAACGCAGCAGGACCACCCGCGTCGGCGTGCCGCCGGTGCCCACTTCCACGGTCAGCACGCTCTGTCCGCCGACCCCGGCGCAGGCCAGTTCCAGCGGGTACTCCGGGGGCGGGGTCTGGATGGCGGCCACTTCGGTGGGCGGGGCCACGGGGGCGGCAGGCGCGTCCGCGTCGCCTCCGCAGGAGGCCAGCAGGAGCAGGCACGCACCGGCGGCGGGCAGGGGCAGGAGGCGGTTCATGCGGGATCCTCGACAAGGGCGGCGGCCTTGGCCGCACAGATGAAGTCGTTCTCGCTCAGCCCGCCCACGTCGTGCGTGGAGAAGCGCACCACGCAACGGTCGTAGTGCACGCCGAGGTCCGGGTGGTGGTCCTCGCGGTGGGCGATCCAGGCCAGTGCGTTCACGAAGGCCATGGTGCGGTGGTAGTCGCCAAAGCCGAAGGTACGCACCAGGGCCCGGCCTTCCTCGGCCAGTTCCCAGCCGGGGACCTGGGGCATTAGCTCGGCGACGCGCGCCTGGCCAAGCCGGTGCTCATGGCCGCGGCGGGGCACGCAGTGCGCCTGCGCAAGGGGAATGAAGTCGGACATGCGGGTCTCCATGTGCCGGTCGAATGATCCCCGCGGCGTCGTGCACGCAGCGTTGCAGCGGGGCATTGGTGCCGGGCGCGGGTCGGGGCCGGGACGGGGCTAGAATACCCGCATGATCAATATCTCAGACACCGCGCAGACGCATTTCCGCAAGCTGGTCGAACGCGAGGGCATCCCCGGGCTGGGCGTGCGCCTCAGCGCCGTGGAGCCGGGTACTCCGCGCGCCGATGCGCGCCTGGAGTTCGCCGAGCCGGCCGAACTGGCCGGCGACGAATGGGCGGTGGATTGCGACGGATTCACCTTGTACGTGGCGGCCGACAGCGTGGCCTGGCTGGACGGGGCCGACATCGACTACGTGTTCCAGGGCGCGGGCGCCCAACTCACCATCCGCGCGCCGCGGATCAAGGGCGAAGCGCCCGGCGATGCCGCCTCGCTGGTCGAGCGCGTGCGCTGGGTGATGGAGAACGAGGTCAATCCGCAGCTGGCCTCGCACGGCGGCCGCGCCACCGTGGAGCAGGTGTCGGCCGAGGGCGTCGTGCTGCTGCGGTTCGGCGGCGGCTGCCACGGGTGCGGGATGGCCGATGTCACCCTGAAGCAGGGGATCGAGAAGACGCTGATGGCGCGCGTGCCGGGGATTACCGCGGTGCGCGACGCCACCGACCATGACACCGGCTCGGCACCGTACATGCCGCGCGGCGCCGGCTGACGCGGCGCCTGACTGGTGACGCGGGCGGGGGAGCTCATCGATGTGCTGAACGCGCGCGCGGGCGCACGCATCCCGCGCGAGCGCACCACCGGGCTGCCCTATGGCTGGGCCCTCTGGATGAAGGCCCGGGCCGCGGCGATGGCTGGGCGCCAACTGCCCGTGCGGGCGGACGATGTGGTGGCGCTGCTGGGTGCCGGCGATCCGCGTCCGCGCGAGCGCGGGGAAGAACTGGGTCCGCTCGGTGCCCTGTTGTCGCTGTTCCGCCAGGGCTGGCTGCCGCCACCGCCCGAGGAGCGCCCGCTGCGGGTGGCGTCATGGGGTGCCAGCGCACTGCTGCACGTGGGCTTCTTCCTGCTGCTGGGCTGGATCGCCTACCTGCAGTCGCTGCTGCCGCCCCCGCCGGACCCGGCTGCCGCCGGAGGCGGTGGTGCGCGCGTGGGAGTCGGCTTTGTGTCACGTGGCGACGCGGGCCAGGGTGCAGGCGGGCCGGCGACCCCGGTGCCGGCCACCGATGGCGCGGCCCCGCCGGCCGCCGACGCGCCCACGGTGCCCGGCCCGGTCTCGGCCAGCGGCGCGCCGGATACGCCCGCAGTCGCCGCGTCCGCAGCGATCGCCGAACAGGTGTCCGCTGCCGCCGAGGTCGAACCGGCCGTCCAGCCGCCGCCCGCGCCGGTGCCTGAGGATCCGCTGATCGTCGCGCCCGCCCTCCAGGTCCCCGCACGCGAGGTCGCCGTGCGGGCGGCCGAGCCGGCGTTGCGAGAGCGTGAGGTGACGGTGGTGCAGGCCCCTGCCATCGTGGTCCCGAGGCCGCGCGAGATCGACATTCCCTTGCCGGTGGCTCCGCAGCCGCGCCTGGCCGTGCGCGAGGTCGCCGTGGTCGAGGCGCCGGAGGTGCGGCCGCGCCTGGCGCCGGAGGTCCGTGCGCCGGAAGCGCGCACGCCCGATCTGCGCCAGCGCGAGGTCGCCGAGCCGCTGCCGGCGGTCGAGCGCGCCGCGACCGCGGTCGCGGTGCCCCAAGTGCAGCCGCGTGCACCGGCCGCGCCGACGCTCCGGCAGCGCGAGGTGCCCATGCCGGCCGCGGGCGAGCGCGCCCCGCCGGTGCCTGGTTCCGGTGTCGCGACGGCCCCGCCGGTGCCCTCCGGCGCCACGCCGGGGCCCTCGGTTCCGTCGCCGCTTCCGGCCGACGCGGACCGCCAGGGTGCGGCGTCCAACCGGCAGTCCGGACGCCCGGCCCCGCCTGGCCCGGCGCCGGGTTCCAGTGAGCGCCGCCCGGCGGATGCGGCGCCCGCGGGCGATCCCTGGGCCAGGGCGCTGGCCGATGACCGCTGGGGCCCGGCAGGCGATACCGGGGCGCGCAACCCCGGCCTGTTCGACGGCGACGGCCGCGCGCGCCTGCCAGGCGGCGGCGCTGGCGCGGGGCAGGGACCCGGCCGCGGTCCTGGCGAGGGCGTGGCCGAGCGCGGGGCGCCCGGCGGTGCAAACGACGCCTGGTCGCGCGAGCGTATCGACCAGTCCGGCACCTGGCTCAAGCGGCCGCCGTACGACTACGAGCCGACCAGCTTCGACCGCTACTGGATGCCCAACCAGTCACTGCTGGCCGAATGGGTGCGCAAGGGCATCCAGAACGTGGCCATTCCCATTCCCGGCAGCAACGGCAAGAAGCTCAACTGCGTGGTGTCGCTGCTGCAGCTGGGGGGTGGTTGCGGCATTTCCGACGACAACCTCAACGAGCAGCCCGCCGTGGCGCGGCCGCCGCCGGACATTCCATTCAAGCCGGAACTGCAGGAAGACAACGGCAGCGTGCGGCCCCCGGGCTAGCGGCGCCGGCGCGGGCGCACCTGCTAGAATCTGCGGCCGTTTTCACGCCGCCCGCCCGCCATGATCGAGCTCAATCCCGTCCGCCAGCGCATCGCCGACCTCACCGGTCGCGTGGTCTCGCTACGGGGGTATCTTTGACTACGACGCCAAGAAAGAGCGTCTGGAAGAAGTAAACCGCGAACTGGAACTGCCCAACGTCTGGGACGACCCGGAGCGCGCCCAGGCCCTGGGCCGTGAGCGCGCGATGCTGGACAAGACCGTCGGCGGCATCGCTTCGGTGCTGGAAGGCCTGGAAGGCTCGACCGAGCTGCTCGAACTGGCCGAGAGCGAGCAGGACGAGGACACCGCGCTGGCGGTGGTCGCCGACGTGGACCGCTTCGAAAAGCACATCGAGACGCTGGAATTCCAGCGGATGTTCTCCGGCAAGATGGATGCGTCCAACGCCTTCGTCGACATCCAGGCCGGCGCCGGCGGCACCGAGGCCCAGGACTGGGCGGAGATCCTGCTGCGCATGTACCTGCGCTGGTGCGAATCGCGTGGCTGGAAGACCGAACTGATGGAGGCCAGCGGCGGCGACGTCGCCGGCATCAAGTCCGCCACCCTGCGGGTGGAGGGCGATTTCGCCTACGGCTGGCTGAAGACCGAGACCGGCGTCCACCGCCTGGTGCGGAAGTCACCGTTCGATTCGGACAACCGTCGCCACACCAGCTTCACCTCGGTGTTCGTCTCGCCCGAGGTCGACGACAACATCGACATCGAGATCAACCCGGCAGATCTGAAGACCGACGTGTACCGCTCCTCCGGTGCCGGTGGCCAGCACGTCAACAAGACCGAATCGGCGGTGCGCATCACCCATGTGCCGACCGGGATCGTGGTGGCCTGCCAAACCGGCCGCAGCCAGCACCAGAACCGCGACAACGCGATGAAGATGCTGGCCGCAAAGCTGTACGAGCTGGAGATCCAGAAGCGCAACGCCGAGCGCGACGCGGTGGAGGCCACCAAGTCCGACATCGGCTGGGGCAGCCAGATCCGCAACTACGTGCTGGACCAGAGCCGGATCAAGGACCTGCGCACCGGCATCGAGCGCAGCGACACGCAGAAGGTGCTGGACGGCGACCTGGACGAGTTCGTCGAGGCCAGCCTCAAGGCCGGCTTGCAGGTGGGCTCCAAACGGACCGACGCGGCCTGAGGCGCTGGCGGCCCGCGGGCCGCAGCACGCCGCGTCCGCGTCCGCCACTTTCCGCCGACAGGCCCGCTGCCGCAGCCAGCGCCGGGCCACCCAGAAACCACGCGCCCGCGCGCAACGTCCGGTCCACAGATGAGCCAGTCCAACGAAGCCCCCGCCACCGCGCCCGTCGACGAGAACCACCTCATCGCCGAGCGCCGCGCCAAGCTCGCCGCCCTGCGCGAGCGCGGCATCGCCTTCCCCAACGACTTCAAGCGCGCCGACTACGCCGGCGACCTGCAGGCCGAGTTCGCCGATGCCGACACCTGGACGGCCGAGGCGCTCGAAGCCCTGCCGCGTACCGTCGCCATCGCCGGCCGGCTGATGGCCAAGCGGGTGATGGGCAAGGCCAGCTTCGCCCAGGTGATGGACGAGTCCGGGCGGATCCAGCTGTTCCTGCAGGGCAATGCGCTGGGCGAGGCGTACGAGGCGTTCAAGTCCTACGACGTGGGCGACATCGTGGCGGTCGAGGGTGGGCTCACCCGCACCCGCACCGGCGAGCTGTCGGTCAGGGCCGGCGGCCTGCGTCTGCTGGTCAAGTCGTTGCGCCCGCTGCCGGACAAGTGGCATGGCCTGAGCGACGTGGAGCAGCGCTACCGCCAGCGCTACGTCGACCTGATCGTGACGCCCGAGGCGCGCGAGGTGTTCGTCAAGCGCTCCAAGATCATCCGCGCGATCCGTGCCTGGCTGGACGATCGGCGTTTCCTGGAAGTGGAAACGCCGATGATGCATTACATCCCCGGCGGCGCCACCGCCAAGCCGTTCACCACCCACCACAACGCGCTGGACCTGGAGCTGTACCTGCGCGTGGCGCCGGAGCTCTACCTCAAGCGGCTGGTGGTCGGCGGCCTCGAGCGCGTGTACGAGATCAACCGCAATTTCCGCAACGAGGGCGTGTCCACCCGGCACAACCCCGAGTTCACCATGCTCGAGCTGTACGAGGCCTATGCCACGTACCACGAGGTCATGGACCTGACCGAGAACGTGATCCGCGATACCGCCCGCTCGGTGCTCGGCACCACCACGGTGGAGTGGGACGGGGCGGGCATCGACCTGGGCCCGGCGTTCCGCCGCTGGCGCATGGACGAGGCGGTGCGCCACCACAACCCGGAGATCTCCGCGGCCGACTGCACCGACCGCGAGGCCCTGCTCGGCCACTGCCAGCGGCTGGGCATCAAGGTCAAGCCGTCCTGGGGCTGGGGCAAGCTGCTGCTGGAAGTCTTCGAGGCCACCGTCGAGCACACGTTGGTGCAGCCGACCTTCATCACCGACCATCCGGTCGAGGTCTCGCCCCTGGCGCGGGCCAGCGATACCGAGGCCGGCTACACCGATCGCTTCGAGCTGTTCATCAACGGCAAGGAGATTGCCAACGGCTTCTCCGAGCTCAACGACCCGGAAGACCAGGCGGCACGTTTCCAGGCCCAGGTGGCGGCCAAGGAAGGCGGCGACGACGAGGCCATGCACTACGACGCCGACTACATCCGGGCGCTGGAGTACGGCATGGCCCCCACCGGTGGCCTGGGCATCGGCATCGACCGGCTGGTGATGCTGCTCACGGGCAGTACCTCCATCCGCGACGTGCTGCTGTTCCCCTACATGCGCCCCGGCCAGCCGGGCTGACGCGCCCCGGCCCATCCGGACCGGCGCGCCCGGGCGTCATCCCGGCACGGGCCCGCGGGCTCCGGGCCGGGAAGCAGGACGTGCGCCGGTGCCGGAAGCGCCGGCGCGCGCTATGCTGCGTCCAGGATCACGGGCGGGACGGGCAGGGCCTTGGATATCGCCATCGTCGACGACCAGGCATCAGCACGGACGATGCTGCGTCACATCATCGAGGACATTGCCTCGGAACTGCGGGTGCATGACTTCGGAGACGCGCGCCAGGCACTTGCCTGGTGCGAGGACAATCCCGTCGACCTGCTGCTGCTGGACTACCGCATGCCGGGCATGGACGGGCTGGAGTTCGCGCGCCGCTTCCGGCGCATGCCCAAGCACCGGGACATCCCGATCATCCTGATCACCGTCGTCGGCGACGAGCCGATCCGCCAGGCCGCGCTGGAGGCGGGGGTGATCGATTTCCTGGTCAAGCCCGTGCGTCCGCGCGAGCTGCGCGCCCGCTGCCACAACCTGCTGCAGCTACGCCAGCAGGCCGAGACCGTCAAGCAGCGGGCGTTGTCGCTCGAGCAGCGGCTGCTGGCGAGCATGCACGAGGTCGAGGAGCGCGAGCGCGAGACGCTCTCGCGCCTGGCGCGGGCGATCGAGTTCCGCGATGCGGGCACCAGTACGCACCTGGAGCGGATGTCGCGGCTGGCCGGCCTGGTGGCCGAGTCGCTGGGCCTGCCCGAGGACGAGGTGCGCACGATCGAGGCGGCCGCCCCGTTGCACGACATGGGCAAGATCGCCATCCCGGACGCGGTGCTGATGAAGTCCGGGCAGCTGACCGAGGAGGAGATGGCGGTGATGCGTCGCCACCCCCGGATCGGCTACGAACTGCTGGCCGACAGTCCCAACCGTTTCATCCAGGCCGGCGCGCTGATCGCCCTGCGGCACCACGAGCGCTGGGACGGCAGCGGCTATCCGGACGGCCTGGCCGGTGAGGCCATCCCGCTGGAGGCGAGGATCGTCGCGGTCGCCGACGTGTTCGATGCGTTGATCTCGCGCCGGCCCTACAAGGACGCGTGGAGCATCGACGCGGCGCTGGCCTACCTCTACGCGCAGCGTGGCCGGCTGTTCGATCCGGAGTGCGTCGATGCGCTGCTGCGCGCGCGCGACCGGGTGGTCCAGATCTGCGAGCAGTTCTCCATCGCCTCGGCACGGCCGGGAGGGGAGGTCGCCGGTGCGTGAGATGCTGCGATGGGTGGGGCGACGCCTGACGCGCAGGCCGGACAGCGAGCATGCGCAGGCGCTGGTCCGCATCACCCTGATCCTGCTGATCCTCGGATACGTCCTGCTGCCGTCCTCGCGCGCGGACCTCACCCCCGACCAGTACCACGACGTACTGGCCATCGTGCTGACCGGCCTGGGGCTGAGCCTGGGCATCTTCGCGGCGCTGCTGGCCTGGCCTGGTCGGTCGGACCTGCGCCGGGGCATCGGCATGCTCGCCGATTACGGCCTCATGGCGGCCGGCATGATCCGGATGGGCGAGCCGCTGGCCTGGGTCTACGTGGTGGTGATGTGGGTCACGGTGGGCAATGGCCTGCGGTATGGCAACCGCTACCTGCTGGTTGCCGTGGCGATGGCGGCTGCCAGCTTCGGCTCGGTGCTGGTGCTGACCGACTTCTGGCACCAGGTCCGCAGCCTGGGCCTGGGCCTGCTGGTGGGACTGGTCGCGGTGCCGATGTACCTGTCCAGCCTGCTGCGGCAGCTGACCCGCGCCACCGAGGAGGCACAGCGCGCCAGCGAGGCCAAGAGCCGGTTCCTGGCGAACATGAGCCACGAGTTCCGTACGCCGCTCAACGGCCTGGCGGGAATGACCGAGCTGCTGTCCACCACTCCCCTGGATGGCGAGCAGCGCGAATGTCTGCGCACCATCCGCGCCTCGACCCGCAGCCTGATGGCGCTGGTCGAGGACGTGCTGGACATCTCGGCGATCGAGGCCGGCAAGGTCAAGCTCGACGCGGACAACTTCGCCCCGCGCGAGGTGATCGACGCGGTCGGGCTGATCCTGCAGCCGCAGGCCCGGCAGAAGCAGCTCGAATACCTTGTAGTGGTGGAGGACGCGGTGCCGGCGATGGTACGGGGCGACGCCGGCCACCTGCGCCAGGTGCTGCTGAACCTGGTCGGCAACGCGGTCAAGTTCACCGAATCGGGGCGGGTGCGGGTGGACGTGGGCGTGGCCGGGGCCACGGAAGAGGGCGGCGTGCGCCTGCGTTTCGCGGTCACCGACACCGGCATCGGCATCCCCGAGGCGATGCGCGACCGGCTGTTCCAGGCATTCGAGCAGGCCGATGCCGGGCTGGCGCGCCGCTATGGCGGCACCGGCCTGGGTACGACGATCGCGCGGGGTCTGGTGGAGGCGATGGGTGGGCGCATCGGCTTCGAGAGCATGCAGCCGCGCGGAAGCCGGTTCTGGTTCGAAGTGCCATTCCAGCCGGCGCTGGCGCCGGCGCACGTGGCGGTGCTGGACCCGGCGCAGGCCGATGCGGTCGCCAGCGACGACGGCAAGATCATCGCCTTTGCCGATCCGTTCCTGCGGCACCGGGCGCGGGTTCGCAGCATGCAGGTGCTGGTGGCCGACGACTACGAGGCCAACCGGATGGTGCTGCAGCGCCTGCTGCAGAAGGCCGGCCACCGGGTGACCTGCGTGGCCGGCGGCGAAGAGGTGCTCGACGCGATGGCCGAGCGGGACTATGACGCGGCGGTGGTCGACCTGCACATGCCCGGCATCAGCGGACTGGACCTGCTGCGCGAGCTGCGGGTGATCCAGGCAGGCGGCGGACAGCAGACCCCCGTGGTGGTGCTCAGCGCGGACGTGACCCCCGAGTCGATCCAGCGTTGCGAGCGGGCAGGGGCCTACGCCTTCCTGGCCAAGCCGGTCGCCGCCGCACGGCTGCTCGACGTGCTGGCCGACATCGCGCTCAGGCGTGGCCGCCGGCCGGTGGCCGCCGCGGCGGCGTCGGCTGCTTCGCGTCCCGAACCGGACGCCACTGACGCCGGGGCGGTGCTCGACCCATCTGTACTCGACGAACTGGCCGCCATGGGCATGGGAGTGGGGTTCGAGCGCGAGTTCATCCGCCATTGCCTGGCCGACGCCGACGGCTGCCTCAGCTCGATGCAGCAGGCCGGCGACGAGGCGGACTGGTCGCGGCTGCGCGACCATGCCCATGCGATCAAGGGCGTGGCGGCGAACATGGGCCTGGTGCAGGTAGCCGGGCTGGGCGGCACGTTGATGCGCCTGCCGGAATGGCAGATCCGCAACGAATGGCGCGAGCACATCGCCCGCCTGGCCGATGCCCTGGTCCATGGCAGGCGCGCGCTGGATGCGCGCATGCGCGGGGCCGGCGAGGCCCGCGACGGCCACGATTCCTGACGGCAACGGCGCGGCCGGCGGCCCGGCCCCAGCAGCAGGCCCGGCAGTGCCGGGCCCGTCGCCCTCCCACCCCCTGCCTGGTCAGACGCCGGGCATTCCCGCGCGCCGCGTCTGCGCACGCACGATCCGTTCCATGGTGCGCAGCGAACGGTCACCCAGCGCCAGCGCGGTATCGACCCAGACTTCGGTGATGCCCAGCAGCTCCTGGTAGCTGACCGGCTGGCCGATGCCACGCACCGCGTTCATCGCCAGGTGTGCATGCGGCGCGCGCTGGTGCTGGCGGACCAGGTCGCGCACGGCCGCTTCGCCTTCGCCCTTGCCGACCAGGATGTCGACTACGCCGAGGCGGTGCATTTCCTCGCTGCTGTAGGTCTCTCCGCCGAGGATCATCTTCTCGGCCAGGCGCGGGCTGACGCGCTTGCACAGGAAGGAGTAGGCGCCCATGCCCGGGAACAGGCCGAACAGCACCTCCGGCAGGCCCATGCCCACGCCTTCCTCGGCCACGATGGTGTGACAGGCCAGGGCCATTTCCAGGCCACCGCCGAGGGCATCGCCCTGGATCAGGGCCACGGTATGCACATCCCCGCCGAAACCGGTGTGGACGTGGTGGACGCCTTCCACGCAGCGCTTGGCATAGGCAAGCAGCTGCGCCCGGTCGCCGGCGCGGATCAGGCGCATGAACAGGTCCAGGTCGCCGCCGAGGTTGTACGCCGGCGCGGCCGAAGCCAGCACGAAATGGCGCAGCCGGTCGGGGGCGCGCTGCTCGGGACGCAGGGTCATGGCGCTCATGTAGCTCCACATGTCCTCGAGCATCTCGAACCGGCAGCAAGGTCGTACGCCGGTGTGCGCGTCGGCGTGCATGTAGAGCCAGTGGGCACTGCCGTCGGCGGGGCCTTCGACGCGGATGGTGGGGTAGTGGGAAACGCGCTGAAGCTTTTCGATGGTGCTCATCGGCTGCTCTCCGGATGTGTGATGGGCGTACGGATTCGTACGATCCGGGATGCTACACCCCGGTCCCGCAATGGCCCGGGAGCAAAAAAAACGCGCCGGTCGCCCGGCGCGCTGCAGTGATCAGGGCCGATTCGGGCGCCTGCGCGCCCGAACCTGTCGCCGCTTCAGTGGGGCGCCGCGGCGGCCGCCGGGGCGGCGTCACGCAGTTCCTTGCGCAGGATCTTGCCGACATTGCTCTTGGGCAGCTCCTTGCGGAACTCGATCTGGCGGGGCTGCTTGTAGCCGGTGAGCGACTGGCGGCAGTAGGCCTTGATGTCCTCGGCGGTGAGGGACGGGTCCTTCCTCACCACGAACAGCTTCACGGCCTCGCCGGAGCGCTCGTCCGGCACGCCGACGGCCGCCACTTCCAGCACGCCCGGCATCGCCGCCACCACGTCCTCGACCTCGTTGGGATACACGTTGAAGCCGGAGACCAGGATCATGTCCTTCTTGCGGTCGACGATGTAGACGAAGCCCTGCTCGTCGATGCGCGCCATGTCGCCGGTATGCAGCCAGCCGTCGGCGTCGATCGTCCGGGCGGTCTCCTCCTGGCGCTGCCAGTAGCCCTTCATCACCTGGGGGCCCCTGATGCACAGTTCGCCGATCTCGCCCAGGGCCACCTCCCGGCCGTCGTCGTCCTTCACGCACACGTCGGTGGAGGGAATCGGCAGGCCGATGGAGCCGTTGAACTCCTTGATGTCCAGCGGGTTGATGCAGGCCGCCGGCGAGGTCTCGGTCAGGCCATACGCTTCCACCAGCGTCACCCCGGTGACCTTCTTCCACCGTTCGGCCACCGCACGCTGTACCGCCATGCCGCCGCCCAGGGTGATCTTGAGCCGCGAGAAATCCACCTGGTCGAAGCCGGGCGTGTTGAGCAGGCCATTGAACAGCGTGTTGACGCCGGTGATGGCGGTGAACCCGGAGGTTTTCAGCTCCTTGACGAACCCGGGCATGTCGCGGGGATTGGTGATCAGGTGGTTCAGCCCGCCCAGCTCCATGAACACCAGTCCGTTGGCCGTCAACGCGAAGATGTGGTACAGCGGCAGGGCGGTGATGATCACTTCCTCGCCCGGGCGCAGGTCGTTCGGGTTCAGCCAGGCCGAGGCCTGGCGCATGTTCGCCACCAGGTTGCGATGGGTGAGCATTGCGCCCTTGGCCACGCCGGTGGTGCCGCCGGTGTACTGCAGGAAGGCGATGTCCGACGGATCGATGTCGATCTGCGGCAGGGTGTGGCGCCTGCCCGCAGCCAGCGCGTCGCGGAAGCGCACCGTGCCGGGGATGTCGTAGTCCGGCACCATCTTCTTGACGTACTTCAGGACGAAGTTGACGAGGGCGCCCTTGGGAAACCCGAGCATGTCGCCCAGCCCGGTGGTGATCACCTGCTTGAGCGGGGTGTCGGCCAGCACTTCCTGCACGGTATGGCCGAAGTTGTCGACCACCACGATGGCCGCGGCGCCGGCATCGACCAGCTGGTGCCGGAGCTCGCGCGCGGTGTACAGCGGGTTGACGTTGACCACGGTCAGGCCGGCCCGCAGGATGCCGAACGTGGCGATCGGGTACTGCAGGCAGTTGGGCATCATCAGGGCGACGCGATCGCCCTTCTTCAGCCCCAGTTCGCCGATCAGGTAGGCGGCGAACTGGGTGGCCAGCGCATCCACCTCGGAGTAGGTGAGGGTCTTGCCGAAGTTGCGGTAGGCCGGGCGATCGCCGAAGCGGGCGACGGTGGCGTCGAATACCGCGGCGATGGACCGGTACTGGTCCGGATCGATTTCAGCGGGCACGCCTTGCGGATAGCTCTGCAGCCAGGGACGATCCGGATTCATCTAGCTCCCTCCCGAGGAGTTCTGTCTTGCGTCTCGATCGATTCAGTCGCGCTGCGTTGCAGGCGCCTTGGGTGAGCATACCGTCCCGGATGGGAAACGCGAAGTTCGCGCCCCGCGACAAAAGGCCGATGGACACGGGCGGCAGGCTGCGCTGGGCGATGCTTGCACTGCTGGCGATGGGGGCCGGATGTGGCCACCCACCGCCCGAAGCCAGGCTGCGCCAGACCCTGGAAGAGATGCAGCAGGCCCTCGAGCAGCGCGAGCCGGCCCGTTTCATGGCGCATGTCGCCGAAGACTTCGCCGGCAACGACGCGATCGATCGTGGTGCACTGCAGCAGACAGTTCGCGCGCAGCTGCTGCTCAACCGGAAGATCGGCGTCGTCACCGGTCCGGTAACCGTGGAAATGGGCCAGAAGCAGGCGCGGGCGGATTTCCAGGTCGTGGTCACGGGTGGGCGCGGGCGCCTCCTGCCCGAGCGCGCCAGTACCTGGCAGGTCACAACGGCGTGGCGTGACGAGGATGGCCAGTGGAAACTGCAGTTCGCGCGCTGGGAGCGGCACTGATACGCAGGCCCGCACGCGGTGCCACCGATAATCCATGCGCTTCCCGCCTTTGCGGGGACAACCGCGAATCCGGCACCCCGCCGTGCCCTACGGCCCGACGTGCGGCGTGAGCGCGGGGTGGGGCTTGCGCCGGTTCCGGACCGGGTCAGGCTGCCTTGCGCGTCGCCAGCTGGCGCAGGACGTGCTGCAGCACGCCACCGGGGCGGGTGAGGCGCACTGCTTGCGAGGCATTGCCGCGCGGTGCGGCCGAACGCCCCGCGCGTGAGCGCGGGGCCGGGCTTGCGCCGGTTCCGGACCGGGTCAGGCTGCCTTGCGCGTCGCCAGCTGGCGCAGGACGTACTGCAGCAGGCCACCGTGGCGGAAGTACTCCACCTCCTTCGGGGTCAGCAACAGGACGTGGGCCTCGAACCCGATCACCTGGCCATCGGCCCTGCGCGCGGTGACATGGGCGCTCTTGCTCGCTCCGTTGTCCAGTCCCGCAATGTCGAACACCTCGGTGCCGTCCAGGCCCAGCGAATGCGCATTCTGGCCATCCTTGAACTGCAGCGGCAGCACGCCCATGCCGACCAGGTTGGACCGGTGGATGCGCTCGAAGCTCTCCGCCAGCACCGCCTTGACCCCCAGCAGGTTGGTGCCCTTGGCGGCCCAGTCGCGCGAGGAACCGGTGCCGTATTCCTTGCCCGCGATCACCAGCAGCGGGGTGCCCGCCGACTTGTACTTCATCGCCGCATCGTAGATCGACATCTTCTCCGGCGGATTGCTGCCAAAGTACAGGGTATTGCCGCCTTCCTCGCCGCCGAAGAACAGGTTCTTGATGCGGATGTTGGCAAACGTGCCGCGCACCATGACGTCGTCGTTGCCACGACGGCTGCCGTAGCTGTTGAAGTCGGCCGGCTGCACGCCACGCGACTGCAGGAAGCGGCCCGCCGGCGAGTCCTTCTTGATGTTGCCGGCGGGGGAGATGTGGTCGGTGGTGATCGAATCGCCGAACAGGCCCAGGACCCGCGCGCCATGGATGTCGCCGATCGAGCCGACCTCCATCGTCATCCCCTCGAAGTAGGGCGGGTTCTTGATGTAGGTCGAATCCCCGTCCCATGCGTACAGCTCGCCGTCGGGCGACTCGATGGCGTTCCAGCGGCTGTCGCCCTTGAATACGTCCGCGTAGTTCTGCTTGAACATCTCCGGGCCGATCGTCGCGGCGATCACGTCGCCGATCTCCTTGCTGCTGGGCCAGATGTCCCGCAGGTACACCGGCTGGCCGTCGCTGCCGGTGCCGATCGGCTCGGAGGTCAGGTCGATGTCGGTGGTGCCCGCCAGCGCATAGGCCACGACCAGCGGCGGGCTGGCCAGGTAGTTCATTTTCACCTCTGGGTGCACGCGGCCTTCGAAGTTGCGGTTGCCCGACAGCACCGAGGTGACCACCAGGTCGCCGCTGGCGATCCCGGCGCTGACTTCCGCCGGCAGCGGGCCGGAATTGCCGATGCAGGTGGTGCAGCCGTAGCCGACGATGTAGAAGCCGACCTTCTCCAGCTCCTTCAGCAGGCCGGCCTTTTCCAGGTAATCGGTGACCACGCGCGAGCCCGGGCCAAGCGAGGTCTTGACCCACGGCTGGCGGTCCAGGCCGCGGGCGGCGGCGTTGCGGGCCAGCAGCCCGGCGGCGACCATCACCGCGGGGTTGGAGGTGTTGGTGCAGGAGGTGATCGCGGCGATCACCACCGCGCCGTCCTTGAGCTTGACCGGCTTGCCGTCCAGCTCGATGTGGGCCACGCCCTTGTGCAGCGCCTCGTTGCCCACTGCGGCCGTGCCGCCCTCGTTGATGAAGTCGGCCACCTCGGGCGTGCGACGGTCGCGCGTGGCGGTCATGGGGGACACGTTCTGCCGGTAGTTGGACTTCATGTCCTCCAGCAGCACGCGGTCCTGCGGCCGCTTGGGGCCGGCGAGCGAGGGCCGCACGTCGCCCATGTCCAGCTCCAGCACCGAGCTGTAGCTGGCGTGGGCGCTGCCGGGCTCGTGCCACAGGCCCTGCGCCCTGGCGTAGGCCTCCACCAGCGCGATCTGCGCTTCGCTGCGCCCGGACAGGCGCAGGTAGTTCAGCGATTCGGCGTCGATCGGGAAGATGCCGCAGGTGGCGCCGTACTCCGGTGCCATGTTGCCGATCGTGGCGCGGTCGGCCAGCGGCAGGTGCTGCAGGCCCTCGCCGAAGAACTCGACGAACTTGCCCACCACTCCGTGCGCGCGCAGCATCTGGGTCACGGTGAGCACCAGGTCGGTGGCGGTCGCGCCCTCGGGCAGCCTGCCGCTCAGCTTGAAGCCCACCACCTGCGGAATCAGCATCGACGAGGGCTGTCCGAGCATGGCCGCCTCGGCCTCGATCCCGCCCACGCCCCAGCCCAGTACCCCGATGCCGTTGATCATCGTGGTGTGCGAGTCGGTCCCGAACACGGTGTCCGGATACGCCCAGGCCTCGCCATCGCGCGTGCCGGTCATCACCACCCGCGCCAGGTTCTCCAGGTTCACCTGGTGGACGATGCCGGTGTTGGGCGGCACCACCTTGAAGCCGTCGAAGGCCTTCTGGCCCCAGCGCAGGAAGGCGTAGCGCTCACGGTTGCGCTCGAACTCGATGCGCCCGTTGATGTCCAGCGCATCCGCCTTGCCGAACACGTCCACCTGCACCGAGTGGTCGATCACCAGCTCGGAGGGAATCAGCGGGTTGATCTGGCTGGCGTCGCCGCCCAGCTTGACCACCGCGTCGCGCATCGCCGCCAGGTCGACCACGCAGGGCACGCCGGTGAAGTCCTGCAGGACCACGCGGGCCGGCATGAAGGCGATCTCCGTATCCGGCTCGGCCTGCGGGTCCCAGGTGGCCACCGCCTCGATGTGGGCAGGCAGCACGGTGACTCCGTCCTCGTGCCGGAGCAGGTTCTCCAGCAGGATCTTCATCGAGTAGGGCAGGCGCGCGAGGTCGAAGCGCTCGCCCAGCCTGGCCAGGCTGGCATAGGTGTAGGACTGGCCACCGGTCTCAAGGCGGCTGCGGGTGGCGAAGGAATCGCGCATTGCGGGCTCCTCTGGCTGGAAGGGGGTGCCGCAGGGCGGCGGGGAAATCGTTGGCGATTATTGGCCTTCAGGCATGACAGGGCCGTGGTTGCGGCCTCATTGTCGGCCATCGGCGGGTACGTGGGTTTGAGTATGCATGAAATGGTATGTATCATGCGCACATACCGTCTGGGGGGGAGATTCCCATGGAAGCGACCGTGGCCGAGCGTGGCCAGATCACGCTGCCCAAGGCCGTGCGCGATGCACTCGGGCTGACCAAGGGCACCCTGCTGAAGGTGGAGCTGGACGGCAGCCGCATCATCCTGCGCAAGAGTGTGGACGATGCCATCTCCCGCGCCCGCGGCAAGTTCGCGCTGGACGGCTTCGGCTCGTCCGAGGAGGCGGTCGAACGGTTGCGTGACGACGACGGCGCATGATCGCGGTCGATTCGCCGGTCCTGATCGAGCTGCTCAGCGACGGCCCCCGCGCCGACGCGGTGGAGGCCTGCCTGCGGCAGGCGCTGGTCGGCGGCCGGGTGGTCGTGTGTGGCACCACCCTGGCCGAGCTGTGCGGCGCGCTGCGGGGTGGTGCCGAGGTCCAGGAGGCCCTCGAGGAGATGGGCGTGCACTTCAGCGCCCTGGAAGCAAAGTCCGCGTTGCGCGCCGGCGAGATGCACCGTCGCCACCGCCAGCGTGGTGGCCCGCAGCGCGGCATCGGCGCGTTCATGGTCGGTGCCCATGCCCTGTTGCAGTGCGACGGGCTGGTCACCTGGAACGACGCCTTCTACCGCGATTACTTCAAGGGCCTGCGGCTGGTCGTGCCGCAGGCCTGAATCCCCGTTTCTTTTCCCGTACCCAAGTCCGGAGTTGTCCATGTTGGAAGCCTACCGCCACCACGTCGCCGAGCGCGCCGCCCTCGGCATCCCGCCGCTGCCGCTCACCGCGCAGCAGACCGCGGAGGTCATCGAACTGCTGAAGAACCCGCCGGCCGGCGAGGAGCAGTTCCTGGTCGAGCTGATCAGCCATCGCGTGCCGGCCGGCGTGGACGATGCGGCCAAGGTCAAGGCGTCCTACCTGGCCGCGCTGGCCTTCGGCAGCGAGGCCAACCCCCTGATCAGCCGGCAGCGCGCCACCGAGCTGCTGGGCACCATGCTGGGCGGCTACAACGTCGCGCCGCTTATCGAACTGCTTGACGATGCGGCGGTCGGCACCATCGCCGCCGATGCGCTGAAGAACACCCTGCTGGTGTTCGACGCGTTCCATGACGTGGAAGCCAAGGCCCGGGCCGGCAACGCCAATGCGCGCGCCGTGCTGCAGAGCTGGGCCGACGCGGAGTGGTTCACCTCCAAGCCGGAAGTGCCGCAGAGCCTGACCATCACCGTGTTCAAGGTCCCGGGCGAGACCAATACCGACGACCTGTCGCCGGCGCCGGATGCCACCACGCGGCCGGACATCCCGATGCACGCCCTGGCCATGCTGAAGAACAAGCGCAGCGATGCGCCGTTCGTGCCGGAGGAAGACGGCAAGCGCGGCCCGATCCAGGAAATCCTGTCGCTCAAGGACAAGGGCCACCTGGTCGCGTACGTGGGCGACGTGGTCGGCACCGGCTCCAGCCGCAAGTCCGCGACCAACAGCGTGCTGTGGTGGACCGGCGACGACATCCCGTGCATCCCCAACAAGCGCGCCGGTGGCGTTTGCCTGGGCGGCAAGATCGCCCCGATCTTCTACAACACCATGGAAGACGCCGGCGCGCTGCCGATCGAGCTGGACGTGGGCCACATGGCCCATGGCGACGTCGTCGAGCTGCGCCCGTACGAGGGCAAGGCACTGAAGGACGGTGCGGTGATCGCCGAGTTCCAGGTCAAGTCCGAGGTGCTGTTCGACGAGGTGCGCGCCGGTGGCCGCATTCCGCTGATCATCGGCCGCGGCCTGACCGCCAAGGCGCGCGAGTCGCTGGGCCTGCCGGCCTCGACCCTGTTCCGCCTGCCGCAGCAGCCGACCGACTCCGGCCGTGGCTTCTCGCTGGCGCAGAAGATGGTCGGCCGCGCCTGTGGTTTGCCGGAAGGCCAGGGCGTGCGCCCGGGCACCTACTGCGAGCCCAAGATGACCTCGGTCGGCTCCCAGGACACCACCGGCCCGATGACCCGCGACGAGCTGAAGGACCTGGCCTGCCTGGGCTTCTCGGCCGACCTGGTGATGCAGTCGTTCTGCCACACCGCGGCCTACCCCAAGCCGGTGGACGTCAAGACCCACCACACCCTGCCGGAGTTCATCTCCACCCGCGGCGGCATCTCGCTGCGTCCGGGCGACGGCGTGATCCACAGCTGGCTCAACCGCATGCTGCTGCCGGACACTGTCGGCACCGGCGGCGACTCGCACACCCGCTTCCCGGTGGGCATCTCGTTCCCGGCCGGCTCGGGCCTGGTCGCCTTCGCCGCGGCCACCGGCGTCATGCCGCTGGACATGCCCGAATCGGTGCTGGTGCGCTTCAAGGGCCAGATGCAGCCGGGCGTGACCCTGCGCGACCTGGTCAACGCGATCCCGTACTACGCCATCAAGGACGGCCTGCTGACCGTGGCCAAGGCCGGCAAGAAGAACATCTTCTCCGGCCGCATCCTGGAGATCGAAGGCCTGCCGCAGCTGAAGGTGGAGCAGGCGTTCGAGCTGTCCGACGCCTCGGCCGAGCGCTCCGCCGCCGGCTGCACCGTGCGCCTGGACAAGGAGCCGATCATCGAATACCTCACCAGCAACATCACGCTGCTGAAGTGGATGATCGCCGAGGGCTACCAGGACGCCCGCTCGCTGGCGCGCCGCATCGCCAAGATGGAGGAGTGGCTGGCCAACCCGCAGCTGCTGGAGCCGGATGCCGACGCCGAGTACGCGGCGGTCATCGAGATCGACCTGGCGCAGATCGTCGAGCCGATCGTCGCCTGCCCGAACGACCCGGACGACGTGAAGTCGCTGTCGGCCGTCGCCGGCACCGCGATCGACGAGGTGTTCATCGGTTCGTGCATGACCAACATCGGCCACTTCCGTGCCGCGGCCAAGCTGCTGGAAGGCAAGCGCGACATCCCGACCCGCCTGTGGGTCGCGCCGCCGACCAAGATGGATGCCTCGGAGCTGACCAAGGAAGGCGTGTACGGCACCTTCGGCACCGCCGGTGCGCGCATGGAGATGCCGGGCTGCTCGCTGTGCATGGGCAACCAGGCCCAGGTGCGCGAGGGCGCCACCGTGTTCTCCACCTCCACCCGCAACTTCCCCAACCGCCTGGGCCGCAACTCCAACGTGTTCCTGGGTTCGGCGGAGCTGGCGGCGATCTGCTCGCGCCTGGGCCGCATCCCGACCCGCGAGGAGTACCTGGCCGACATCGGCGTGATCAACGAGAACGGCTCGCAGATCTACCGCTACATGAACTTCGACCAGATCCAGGAATACCAGGAAGCGGCGGACACCGTCGCGGCCTGATCCCCGCGCCCGCGGGTGATGCGGACCGACGCGCGGCACTGCCGGGCGTCGTCCGTTGCAGCCTTGCTCAGGCCTTGCGGATCATCTCCAGGATCAGCCGCTGCAGGGCGGGATCATCATCCAGGGTGCCGTGGGTGGCGGCCGTGGTGCTGCGGCCGGCGCTGCCATCCAGTGCCAGCTCGCTGGGCAGGCGGGTGATGTCGCTGGCAGGGCTGGCGACGGCCATCGTCAGCGCGCCCCACGGCAACGTGGCCCGGGCGGGCACCAGGTGGCGTTCCATGCCCAGCAGCGCGGTTTCGCCGCGGTCTTCCAGCGCCCGCGACACCAGGTAGAGCAGGGAGTGGCCGTACGGGCGGCTGGTGGTGTCGGCGCGCTCGGCCGCGTCGGTCAGGTGCGCGACCAGCAGGCGCGTGCCGGCCTTGAGCGCGGCCCTGCCCAGGGTGCGGTCGAACTCGTCGATGCGCACCGCCGGTGCGATCAGGCTGGCCGAGCGCAGGTCCAGGCCGGATGCCACGGCCATCGCCCCGAAATGCCCGTGCACGATCGCCCCGGCCGAATGCCCGACCAGGTGCCACCTGATCGATGGCAAGCCGTACCGGCGTGCGTTGGCGGCGTACAGGTCCAGCAGCTGGCGCACGCCGGAGTCGGGGTTGCTGCTGATCCGCTCCGCGTTCTGCTTCATCTCGTTCCACAGCGGCCGGCCCAGCGGTCGGGCCACCGCCTCGACCCGCTGGTTCCACCAGTCGCTCCAGCGCTCGCGCAGGCGGTCCAGCGCGCCGGCGGCCAGGCCGCGCTCGGGCGCGAGCCGGTCCTCCACCAGGTTGGAGAGAGTCTTGATCGCGCCGCTTTCCCACATCAGGAATACCGGAAAGATGCGCTGCTCGTAGAGCCGCGGGATCCATGCGCGCGCCGACTGCGCCGCCGATTCCTCGTCGCTGAGGCCGCCATGGGCGTAGACCGCCACGTCGACCACCCCGTCGGCGCCGATCTGCCAGCGGCGGCAGGCCTCGGCCAGATGGATGCGCAGCAGTGCCTCCACGTCCGACGACTGGGTCCGGAACTGGCCGCGGCGGCTGAGCCGGCCGTTGTTCTCCATGTTGATGATGAACGGGCTGAGCTCGTGCGCCGCCAGGATCGGGTTGCGCGAGACCACCGCGCAGCGGCCGTCGGCGTCGGTGCGCAGGGAGGCGGCTTCGGAGATGGCCTCGTGCTCGGACGTCACCACGCCCAGCTGCGCCACCCAGCAGTCCATCGCGTTCTCCAGCCAGTCGCTGTAGCGCAGCACGGCCAGCCCACCCTTGCCCCAGCGGGTGCCCCAGGAGTTGTGCACGATGAAACCGTCGCGGGTGTAGCCGACGATCGCGAACGCATGGCCGCTGGCCGGATGCCCGGACATGCGCCGGACCAGCGGCAGGTCGGCGGGATCCTCGGGCCGCGCCGAGGGCCTGGTGCCGAGCAGCTCCTCCCAGCCGGCGTGGGTCCAGGCGCTGGCGTAGACCGCGCCGACCTGGTCGATCGCCACGTGCAGGTCGCGCAGCGAGCGCGGGTCGATGCGGTAGTAGGCCCCCAGCGGACGCTTGAGCGCGTCGGTCCACCAGTCCTCGCAGGCGTCGCCGCTGGGTTCAGGCATTGCGCGCGCAGGCCACAACCGGGCACTGGAGGCACCGTGCCGCAGCCAGCCCTTGAGGGCACCGCGCACGGACGAGCCGATGCCGCGGTCGCCCTCGCCATCGCCATCGTCCGGTTCGGCCCACTCGTCGTAGCGGCGGGCCATGCTGTAGAGCATGTGCGGCGAGACCGCCTCGACGTGGCGGCCGGCGCGCACCAGCAGGTACTCGATGACCGTGGCCAGGGCGTAACCGGTGCACGCGCTGGAGTCGCCCTGGTCCAGGACCGGCGGCACATCGTTGGGATAGCGCACGTCGCGCGGCGCCGAGGCCACCGGCGGCTGGTACTCCCAGTCCCGCAGGTCCACGCTGTCCGGCCGCACGTTGAGTACGCGGTACGGCGGCCGGCGCTGGCGCGGCCGCAGCGCGGGCGGCTGGTCGTCCAGCGGTGCCGGTTCCGGCCGGCCGGGCGGCAGCCGCCGCGCACCTGTCGCGCGGGGCGTGCCTGCCGCGGCGCCGGCATGGCGGGCGTAGGCCTCGGCCAGCTTGCGGTCGTAGGCGTTCTGCGCATAGCCGGGACCGTTGTAGAGCCGGGCGAAGCGCGCCCAGTCCCGGCGCCGCAGCGGCTGCAGCAGGGGCGACCCGGGGCGGGAGATCAGCGCGGCGAAGCTTTCCAGCTGGCCATTGGCGCCGGAGGACTGCACCTCGACGAAGGCACCGATGCTGTCAAAGCCACACAGCGCATAGTTGAATCCCATGATCTGGAACGCGCCCCAGCTGGCCGACTGCATCGCCGCGGTCGGGTCCAGGATGGCGGCCCGGTCCAGGCGCTTCCATTCCCCGGCCAGCGAGCCGGCGTACTGCTTCCGGTCCCAGCGGGGGTGGCTGAGGTTGGGGTGCGAGGTGCCATAGCGCCCGGCGGTGAGCCGGTGGAACACATGGCCCTCGAACAGGACCTTGGGGCGGCGGTCCGGCGGAGGCAGGAAGCCGCTGCCCGCCGACTCCACCTCGGCTACCGCGCGCAGGGTGGCAACTCCGACGTCGAGCCGCGCCGCCAGCCGGCTCCACATGTCCGGGGTGACCTCGCGCTCCAGTTCCGTCTGTTCCATCGCGATCCTCCCTCGTGCGGCGGCGGATGAGCTGCGTGCCACCGTACCGGATCGCGCAGGGGGCGTCAGGGGACGGCGGTCGCAGGATCACCCGGCAGGCGCACGTCCACCAGGCGCCAGCGCAGGCCCTGGCGATCCAGTACCCAGGTGCTGGCCTGGCCGGGCGCGTGCTCGACCGTCACCGTGGCCCGCGACAGGGAGACATAACGCAGGCGTGGGTCGTGCAAGGGCCGGGCGGGCTCCACCTCCCAGCCCTGGTCCGCGCCGGCATGGCGTCCGCTGGCCCGTTGCCACAGCACGTGGCCCTGCAGCAGCGCGGCCACGCCCTGCGGGGTGGCGGCGAGCTGGACGCCGGCCCCGGCAACCCCTGAAGCGGCCGCCAGGGCCATGGCGCCGAGCGGGTGGGAGGCGACGTCCGGGCCGGCGGCGCGCACCAGCCGGTCCTGCACCTGGGCGCGCAGGTTGGCCTGCAGCCGCGGGAAATCGACATGGCGGGCGAGGGCGGCGGTGTCGCGCTGTTCCAGTGCGCGGGAGATCCCGCGCACCGCCAGCCACGGACCGGCGGCCAGCCAGCCCGCCAGCAGCAGCGAGGCCGCGGCCGGCAGGAGTAGCCAACGCCAGGTGTGGGAGGAGCGGCCGCCCATGCTCAGAACTCCAGGTCCAGCCCGGCGCAGAGGTAATCCACGAACGGCGCCAGCGCCGCCAGGTCGCCCTCGAGCGTGCGCAGCAGCCGCGGCCCGGTCATGGTGGCGTCGTCCAGCGGTCGCCACGCCACCCAGTTGCGGTGGCGCAGGTCGTCGATGAACTCGAAATCCGCGGGGAAACCGCGCGGGGGGCGCACCAGCATCTCTTCGTGGTCCAGCTCGAAGCGGCGGCGGAATGCCGGCCCGTGGGCGGCCCGGCGCCAGCCGCCGGGATTGTCGAAGATGAACTGGCGCACGCGGCGCTGGGTGCCGGTCTCCGGATGCCACAGGCCCGCGCCGACGAAGCTCCCCCCGGGTTGCAGCTGCACGTAGAACGAAGGTGCTGCCACCTCGCGCCGGCGCTCGTGGAACAGGCGCGCGCCCTGCCAGGTCTTGTACGGCGACTTGTCATGCGAATAGCGCGCGTCGCGGTGGATGCGGAACAGCGAGCCGCCAACCGGGCGCGGATCGGCGCGGAAGTGCGGGCTGATGGCGGTCATCGCCGGCTGCAGGTCGGCCACCAGTCGCAGGAACGGCTGGCGCACATGGTCCTCATAGTCGCCGCGGTGCGCCTGGAACCAGGCTTTCTCGTTGTGGCGGGCAATGCCCCGCAGGAAGCGCAGGCTGGCCTCGCTGAAGTAACTGCTCATAGCTGTTCCTGCAGGTGCCGGCCCCAGTGCTCGAGCTGGTCGAGCAGCACCTGGCGGCCGCCGTCACCGGCGTGCTGGACGCGCAGGGCGGCGATCTCGGCGTGGAAGGTGTCGAAGGTGTATTCGGACAGTCCGCTGTCGGACTGCAGCCTGCCCCTCCGGTAGCCGTCCCAGCGGGCGCGCTCCTCGGCGGAGAGCGAGCCGGGCCAGTTGCGGGCGCGATAGCGGAACAGCAACTCGGGCAGGCGGCCGTCGCGGAATTCGAACAGCCGCGTCGCCAGCTCCTGCGGCGTGGTGGCGCGCACCTGGTTGCACAGCCGCTTGTCGCCGTCGCCACAGAAGCCGGCGTACAGCGAGGCGTCGACGTCGACCTGCGCGGCGCCGCGCGCGCCGGCATAGACCTGGCGCGCCTTCTCTGCCAGTTCCGGCCCGTGTTCGCGCAGGCGCGCGGCCCGGGCCAGCAGCAGCTCCCGGTCCAGGCCCAGGCGCTGGAAGTCGGCCTCGCGCAGGTGCGCCCACGGCACCAGCATGGGCGAGCGGTTGAGGTGCACTTCCTTCAGCGGTACCCGCGCCACCCCGGGTGGAAGGTCGGCCGACGGGGTGTACAGGCGGTCGGCGATCCCGCCGGGATCCTGTTCCAGCAGGGCGTCCACGTCGCCGTCCAGGTCGAACACGATCACCCGGTTGGAAATGGACGGATGCACCGCCAGCGGCAGCACCACCGCCGCGCACAGGCGGCTGGCCGGATAGCGCTGGGACACGTGCAGCACCGGCTGCATGGCGAAGGTGTCCAGCAGGCTGGCGGCGTGGCGCTTGTCGCGCAGCCGCAGGGCGTAGTCCCACAGCCGCGGCTGGTGCTGGCGCAGCAGCCGTGCCAGGCCGAGGGTGGCGTAGACGTCCGACAGCGCTTCGTGGGCGTCGCCTTGGCGCACGTCGTTGGCCACGGCCAGGTGTTCGAGCCTGAACGAGGTGGCCCCGTCCTCACGGGTGGGCCAGTTGATGCCCTCCGGCCGCAGCGCATGGGCCAGGCGCAGCACGTCCAGCAGGTCCCAGCGCGAGTTGCCGCCACGCCACTCGCGCTCGTAAGGGTCGAAGAAGTTGCGGAACAGGGTGTGGCGGATGAACTCGTCGTCAAAGCGCAGCGAGTTGTAGCCCAGGGTGCAGGTGCCCGGTCGTGCCATCTCCTCGACGATGCGCGCCACCGCCTCGGCTTCGGGCAGGCCCTCGCGCAGGGCCTGTTGCGGGGTGATGCCGGTGATCAGGGTGGCGGTGGGCGAGGGCAGCAGGTCGTCGGCCGGCTGCATGAACAGGCTGACCGGGGCTTCGACCTGGCGCAGCTCCAGGTCGGTGCGCACGGCGGCGAACTGGGCGATCCGGCTGCGCCGCGGATCGGCACCGAACGTTTCCAGGTCGTAGAACAGGAAGCTGTCGCTCATGCGGGTATTGGACGTGGCGTGGCCGCGCGCGGCAAGCCCGGCAGGCCGCGGCGGCCGCAGGTGTTCAGGCAGCGTCGTCCAGCACCGGCAGTTCGGCCGCGATGCGCCGCGCCAGGGCGTCCCAGTCGATCGCCGACAGGTCGGCGTGGCCGGCGGTGGTATCGACCAGGATCCGGCGCTGCACCTGGCTGCGCGCGTGGGCCACCGCGTACGGCACACGCATGAAGGTGACCATGGTGTAGTGCGGCACGAAGCGGTCCGGATGCCGGGCGTGGAGCGCCTGCTCGAGTTCACGCTGCAGCAGGAACTCCGGATCGCCGACCCGGTCGCGCATCTCGACGTAGTTCTCCAGCGCCATGGCCTGGATCGCCGCGGCATTGGGCTTGCGCTCGGCCTCGAACGCGGCGAAGGCCGACGCGAGGCTGGTGTGCCGGTCCATCGCCCCGGCCAGGGCCACGCAGTCCTCGAACGCGCAGTTCATGCCCTGGCCGTGGAACGGCACCATCGCGTGGGCGGCATCGCCCAGCACCAGGGCGCGCCCGTCCAGGTGCCACTGGTCCAGGTACAGCGTGCCCAGCAGCCCGGGCGGGTGGTTCTCCCAGTCGCGCGCCAGGTCCGGGATCAGGGGCAGCGCATCGGGGAAGTCGCGCTCGAACAGGGCGCGCACCTCCGAGCCGCTGCGCACGCTGGCAAAGCACGGGTCGCCGCTGCCCGCCGCCGCCTGGTTGGGCAGGAACAGGGTGACGGTGAACGTGCGCTCGTCGTTGGGCAGGGCGATGCACATGTAGCGGCCGCGCGGCCAGATATGCAGCGCATGCGGCTCGATCATGAAGCCCCCGTCCGCTGCGGGCGGGATGGTCAGTTCCTTGTACGAATGGTCCAGGAACTCGGTGCGCTCGCCGATCCCGGACTTGCGCACCATTTCGGCACGCAGTGCCGATCCGGCGCCGTCGGTGCCGATCAGGGTCTGGAAACGGATGTCGTGCGGCTGGTCGTCGCGGTCGTCGATCAGGCGCGCGTAGCCGGCGTCGAAATCGACCGTGTGCAGTCGGTGGTGGAAATGCACGGTGGCGCCGGCGCGCTCGGCCGCTTCGAGCAGGGTCATGTTGAGGTCGGCGCGGTGCACCGACCAGATCACTTCCGAATCATCGCGTCCGTAGCGCTGCAGCGTGGTGGTGCCGTCGCGCGCGTGCACCATCCGCCCGCGCATCATCACCGCCTGGCGCATCACCGCCTCTTCCACGCCGGCCACCCGCAGGGCGTGGCGGCCGCGTTCGGCCAGGGCCAGGTTGATCGAGCGGCCGGACTCGTATCCCTTGATGCGCGGATCCCCGCGCCGCTCGTGGATGGTGACCTGCCAGCCGCGCTGGGACAGCAGGACGGCCAGCAGCGATCCGGCAAGCCCGGCGCCGATCAGGGTCAGTTCGCGTTCGGTCTGGGCGTTCAATCCATTCGTCCGGCATCCGGCGGGATGCAGTTGCCGTCGCCGGCGTCAGGGAATCGGGATGCCCGTGCCGGGAAGCACCGTGGCGACGGGGAAACATGCGCGCCGCAGGACACGACGCCCGGCGGCTCAGGCCGCACGCCAGCGCTCCACTTCCTCCACCAGCGCCAGCACTTCGGCGTAGCGGTTGTAGAGCGGGGCCGGTGCGATCCGGATCACGTCCGGCTCGCGCCAGTCACCGAGGATGCCGTGCGCGCGCAGGTGTTCGAACAGGGCACGTCCGCTTGCGCGCCCGGCGAGCACGCGCAGCGACAGCTGGGCACCACGCTGCGCCGGATCGGCGGGGGTGAGGATTTGCAGGGTGTCGGCGAGCCGCTCGTGGATGAGGTGTTCCAGCAGGCCGGTGATCCGCAGCGACTTGGCCCGCAGCGCCGGCATGCCACCGGCGCGCGCGAACTGCTCGAGCGAGGCGCGCAGCGGCGCCAGTGCCAGCACCGGGGGATTGGACAGCTGCCAACCCTCGGCGCCGGCAGCCGGCACGAATTCCGGGGCCATCCGGAAGCGGGTGGCAGACTCGTGGCCCCACCACCCGGCCATGCGCGGCAATCCGGCCGCCGCATGGCGCTCGTGCACGAAGCAACCGGCCACCGCGCCGGGCCCGGCGTTGATGTACTTGTAATGGCACCACACCGCGAAGTCGGCGCCATCGTCATGCAGCGCAAGCGGCAGGTTGCCGGCTGCGTGGGCCAGGTCGAAGCCGGCCACCGCGCCCTGCGCATGTGCCAGGGCGGTGATCCGCGCCAGGTCGAACGCCTGCCCGGTGCGGTACTGGACGCCCGGCCACAGGACCAGGGCCAGCCGCGGCCCCTGCGCGGCGATCGCTTCCTCGATCGCGGCCATGGAAATGGTTCCGCACGGGCCATCGGGCTCGAGCTCGACCAGGCACTGCGCCGGATCCAGCCCGTGCAGGCGCAGTTGCGATTCGACCGCGTGGCGGTCCGAGGGGAAGGCGCCGGCTTCCATCAGCACCCGGCAGCGCGATCCCACCGGACGGAAGAAGCTGGCCAGCATCAGGTGCAGGTTCACCGTCAGCGTGTTCATGGCCACGACTTCCAGCGGGCGTGCGCCCACCAGTTGCGCCAGCCCCTCGCGCACCAGCCCGTGGTATTCCATCCACGCCGTGGGCCCGCTGAAGTGGCCCTCGACCGCCTCCGAGGCCCACTTGTCCAGCACTTCCAGCACGTGGTCCCTTGCCAGGCGTGGCTGCAGTCCCAGCGAATTGCCGACGAAGTACGCCTGTTCGCCATCCCCGTGGCGCGGCAGCAGGAACTCGTCGCGGAAGCCGCGCAGCGGGTCGTGCGCATCCAGTGCCGCGACGTGGTCGTTGATGGTGGTCATTCCGGCGCCTCGCCGGCCGCGCGCGGCGCGACGGGCCGTGGCGGGTGCACGTGCCCGCACTGGTCGCAGGTGCGCAGCCGTTCGGACGCGAAGAAGCGCTCGAATACCGGGGGAAAGTCGTTCTCGATGTCCTGCAGCTCGAAGAACTCGTGGTGCAGCCGGTGGTTGCAGCGGTCGCAGTACCACATCAGGCCGTCGCGCTCGTGCGCCAGCCGCCTGCGCTCGATCACCAGGCCAACGCCGCCGGCGGGGCGCTGGGGGGAGTGCGGTACGCCGCCCGGCAGCAGGAAGGTCTCGCCGGCGCGGATGGTGATCTCGCGCAGCGAGCCCGGCCCGCCCTCGGCTCGTTCCTGCACCCGCAGCACCATCTCGCCTTCCAGCTGGTAGAACCATTCCGGCCCCTCGTCCCAGTGGAAGTCACTGCGCGCATTCGGGCCGCCAACCACCATGACGATGAAGTCCCCGTCATGCAGGCACTTGTTGCCCACAGGCGGCCGCAGCAGGTGGCGGTTCTCCTCGACCCAGGCCTGCAGGTTGATCGGTGCGGCGAACATGGCGGTGGCCTTGCGAAAGGGGGGTCAGCGCAGCTCGCGGTCCTGCTTGATGCGCTCCAGGGCCAGTGCGTACTTCGGCTCCAGGTCGGTGATCCGGTCGATATCCATGCCCAGGTGGTGCACCCGGCCATCGCGCAGGCTGTAGACCCAGCCGTGCACCGTCAGGTCCTGCCCGCGCTCCCAGGCATCGCGCACGACGTGGGTCTTGCACACATGCGACACCTGCTCCAGCACGTTGAGCTCGCACAGCCGCGCCAGCTGCACCTCGTTGTCTCCCAGCGCCGCCAGGCACTCGGCGTGCTGCTCGGCGACGTCGGAGACGTGCCGGATCCAGTGGTCGACCAGGCCCAGCCGCTGGCGGGTCAGCGCGGCGTTGACGCCGCCGCAGCCGTAGTGGCCCACCACCAGGATGTGCTTGACCTTCAGCACCTCCACCGCGAACTGGATCACCGACAGGCAGTTGAGGTCGGTATGGACCACCACGTTGGCGACGTTGCGATGGACGAACACCTCGCCCGGTGCCATGTCGATGATCTGGTTGGCCGGCACGCGCGAGTCCGAACACCCGATCCACAGGTATTCCGGGGCCTGCTGGCTGGAAAGGCGGGAGAAGAACCCCGGATCCTCGGCGCGCACGCGCTCGGACCAGGCATGGTTGCGTCGGATCAGCTCATGGAGGTCTTGGCTCATGGGCGCATTATCTCCGACTGGGCGCCGGCGCGAAACGTGGAGGCCGGCCTCAGCTTTCGCGCCTGGCGAGGCGTTCGGCCATCAGCGTGGCCATTTCGGCGGCGGCTGCGCCCTGCAAGCCGAGCAGTCCATCTATCACGCCCTGCACATTCGCCTGCGGATGGTTCTGGTTGAGCTTGAACTTCAGTTCCACCGTCTCGACTTCCAGGCGGAACCCGATGATCCCGCGCAGCTGGCCGCGTTCACGCGGATCGGCCGGATCGTAGGCCCATTCACCACCGACGCCGGGTTCGAACCGCTCGCCGAGGCGGGAGACGATCGACGCCAGCGCCGGTTCCTCCTGCAATGGGGCCAGGGTGCCGTGCAGGTGCGCGACCGCGTAGTTCCAGGTGGGTACGCGCGCGGCTTCGGCCTTGTCCGGGTACCACCCCGGGCTCACGTAATGGTGCGGGCCGTGCACGATCACCAGGGCCGGGCCCGCATGCCCGGCCTGCGGATTGGCACGCGCCCAGTGGCCCTCGAGGGTGACCCGGCCGCCGTCGCGTGCAGCGAGCACCGGCAGGTGGGTCACGCAGGGCAGGCCGCCGGGTCCTGGCGTCAGCAGGGTGACGAACGGATCGCGCGCCAGCAGCCAGTCGAGCCCCGCAAGGTCGGCCTCGGCGAACGCGCGGGGCGTGTACATCTCAGGCGTGGCGACCGAGGTTCAGGGTCATGTGCGGCACGAGCTGCTCGTCGCTGCCGGCCCGTGGCGGTGCGACCTCGTCCAGCGAGAATCCGCGCTCCAGCGCATCATCCTCGTCGAGCCCGTCGAACTCGACGAAGCCCGCGTCCATCAGCATGGCGCGGGCGGTATCCACGCTGTCGTACGCGTGCACAGCGCCATCGTGGTCGAGCACCTCGGCGGTGCCTGCCTCGCGCTCGCGCAGGCGGGCCCAGTGCAGGGTGCGGCCGAGGGTGGCCAGCCACCAGCTTTCTTGGTTCATGGCATTGCCTCCGCGGCCAGCCAGAGCAGGGCGGCCAGGGAAAGGCCGGCCAGGATGGTGATCAGCGCGATGCGCGCCGGGGTGGCCAGGCCGCTCAGCGAGCGGTCGCCGGTGCTGCGGTACTCGCCGGTCAGCAGCCAGCGCAGCGCGGCCGGGGCGAGGAAGGCGCCCGGGCCGAAGTCCGCGGCGGTGCCGGCATGGCGGTCGCGGATGTGCACCAGGGTGAGCGGCCAGAAGATCACGAAGGCGGTCGCGCCGGCGATGGCCACGCCGACGAAGCACAGGGCCAGGAACAGGATCACCGGCTCAGAACTCCGCGCTGCCCGGTGCGCGCGGGTAGGCGATGGCATCGCGGATGTTGGACAGGCCGCAGACGTAGACCACCAGCCGCTCGAAGCCCAGCCCGAAGCCCGCGTGCGGCACTCCGCCATAGCGGCGGAAATCCCGGTACCACTGGTAATGCTCCGGGTCCAGGCCGAACTGGGCCATGCGCGCATCCAGCACGTCCAGGCGCTCCTCGCGCTGGCTGCCGCCGATGATCTCGCCGATGCCCGGCGCCAGCACGTCCATCGCCGCCACGGTCTTGCCGTCGTCGTTCAGGCGCATGTAGAACGCCTTGATGTGCTCGGGGTAGTTCATCACCACCACCGGCCGGCCGACATGCTCCTCGGTGAGCCAGCGTTCGTGCTCGGTCTGCAGGTCCAGGCCCCACTCGACCGGGAAGTCGAACCTCCTGCCCGAGGCCTGCAGCAGTCGGATCGCCTCGCCGTAGTCGATGCGCTCGAACGGTGCGTTGATGAAGCCTTCCAGGCGGGTGACGGCATCCTTCTGCACGCGCTCGGCGATGAAGGCCATGTCGTCGGCGCGCTCGGCCAGGACGGTGCGGAACAGGTACTTGAGGAAATCCTCGGCCAGGTCCGCGTCCGCGGCGAGGTCCGCGAAGGCGATCTCCGGCTCGATCATCCAGAACTCGGCCAGGTGCCGGGTGGTGTGGGAGTTCTCGGCGCGGAAGGTGGGTCCGAACGTGTAGACCTTGCTCAAGGCCAGGGCATAGGCCTCGACGTTGAGCTGGCCGGACACGGTCAGGAAGGTTTCCTTACCGAAGAAGTCGCGCGAGAAATCGACCTCGCCTTCCCGGGTCCGCGGCAGGTTTGCCAGGTCCAGGGTCGAGACCCGGAACATCTGGCCAGCGCCCTCTGCGTCGGACGTGGTGATGATCGGCGTGCTGATCCAGTAGAAGCCGCGCTCGTGGAAGAAGCGGTGCACGGCCTGGGCCAGGCAGTGGCGGATGCGGGTGACCGCCCCGAACAGGTTGGTGCGCGGCCGCAGGTGGGCGAACTCGCGCAGGTATTCCAGCGAATGCTGCTTGGGCTGCATCGGGTAGGTGAGCGGATCCTCGACCCAGCCGACGACCTCGATCGCGCTGGCCTGGATCTCGAAGCTCTGGCCCTGGCCCTGGGAGGCCACCAGGGTGCCGGTGGCGATCACCGAGCAACCGGTGGTCAGGTGCTTCACCTCGGACTCGTAGTTGTCCAGGCTGGCCGGGGCCACGACCTGGATCGGCGCGAAGCAGGAGCCGTCGCTGACGTTGACGAAGCTCAGCCCGGCCTTGGAGTCGCGCCGGGTGCGCACCCAGCCGCGGACCGTGACCTCGCCGCCGGCGGCAACCTTGCCCGCGAGCGCATGTTCGACGCTGACCACCGTCATGGCTTGAATCCTTGTGTCATGGAGCCCATCTGCAAGGGCCGGAGTGTAGCGGTTGCGCGAGGTGGCAGGCGAGGCCGCCGGCACGCCGCGACCCTGTGCGTTCCACCGCCCGCTGCGGTGTGGACGCGGCTACCGCCTATAATGACGTCGCAGCTTCCCGGAGGTTCCCCATGGCCATCACCCTCACCCCCGTCGCGTTGGAGCGCGTGCAGCGGTTCCTGCAGCGCGACCCGCAGGCCTTGGGCCTGCGCTTCGGCGTGGAGCGCACCGGCTGTTCCGGCTGGGGCCACGTCGCGGACCTGGCCCGCGACCGCCGCGATGGCGACGCCGTGTTCGAGCAGGACGGCGTGCGCATCTTCGTCGACCCCGCCAGCCTGCCGCTGGTGGATGGCACCGAGATCGATTTCGCCCGCCAGGGCCTGGGCGAGGGGTTCGTATTCCGCAACCCCAATGCCAAGGCTGAGTGTGGCTGCGGCGAGAGCTTCACCACCGGCCAGGCCTGAGCCGGCGGGGGCCATTGCGCCGCGGGCCGCCTGGATTGCACCCAAGTCCCTGAACAGGCATAATTTCCGGCTTCCTGCGCTGGCCAAGGCGCCGGAAGCCTTGCCCCACCGCGCCCGTACCGGTCGACGGGGGGCTGCCAGGCCCGCAAGGGCCGCATCCACAGGGAAACCACAATGCGTCATTACGAAGTCGTGTTCCTGGTCCATCCGGACCAGAGCGAGCAGGTGCCGGCGATGATCGAGCGCTACAAGTCGCTGATCGAGAACGCCGGTGGCTCGATCCACCGCCTGGAAGACTGGGGCCGCCGCCAGCTGGCCTACCCGATCCAGAACCTGGTCAAGGCCCACTACGTGCTGTTCAACGCGGAGGTCGGCCAGGCCGCGATCGACGAGCTGGTCGAGACCTTCCGCTTCAACGACGCGATCCTGCGCCACCTGGTCATCCGTCGCGACGGCCCGGACACCGAGCAGTCGCTGATCATGAAGAGCAAGGACGAGAAGGGCGACAAGCCCGAGCGTGGCGAGCGCCGCCGCCGTGACGAGGAAGGCGAGGGCGGCAACGCCGCCGCTGCTGAAACCGACGGCGACAACGCCGACGCCGCCGCCTAAGGAGCACACCCATGTCCAAGTTCTTCCGTCGCCGCAAGTTCTGCAAGTTCACCGCCGAGGGTGTCAAGGAGATCGACTACAAGGATCTCAACACCCTGCGCCAGTACCTGACCGAGAACGGCAAGATCGTTCCCAGCCGCGTGACCGGCACCAAGTCGCGCTACCAGCGCCAGCTGTCGACCGCGATCAAGCGCGCCCGCTTCCTGGCCCTGATCCCGTACACCGACAACCACGACATCTGATCCGTGTCGCCCGTGGCGGCCGCGCCTGCCGGCGTTGGCCGCCCGCAGGGCGTCCCGGGCCAGTCGCTGGCAGTCCATCCCATACCGTCCGATCCGGACAGCACGCGTTGCGGTGCCCCGCGCACCGCTAACGGATAGAGGAGCAACACCATGGAACTGATCCTTCTGCAGAAGGTCACCAACCTCGGCAACCTCGGTGACAAGGTCACCGTCAAGCCGGGCTATGGCCGCAACTACCTGGTCCCGCAGGGCAAGGCCGCGCCGGCCACCGCCGCCAACCTGGCCGAGTTCGAGGCCAAGCGCGCCGACTACGAAGCCAAGGCCAAGGCGCAGCTGGACGACGCCCAGGGCCGCCTGGCCAAGCTGGAAGGCGCCAGCGTCACGGTGAAGGCCAATGCCTCCACCGAGGGCAAGCTGTACGGCTCGGTCGGCCCGCGCGACATCGCCGAGGCGTTCACCGCCGCCGGCCTGCCGGTGGAGAAGAGCGAAGTGATCATGGGCGAAGGCCCGATCCGCCACGTCGGCGAGTTCGAGGTGCAGCTCGCGCTGCACGCGGACATCGAGACCACCGTCAAGGTCGTGGTCGAGCCGGAAGCCTGATCGGCGCCGCCGCAGGAATCCACGAAGGGCGCCGCAAGGCGCCCTTCGTCTTTTGCGGCGTCGCAGCTGGCGCGATGTCCACCTGTTATGCACAGGGTTATCAAATGACGGGTGAGGGCCTGCCGCATACGATGGGCCGTTGCTCCGCCTGATCCATCCGGCCTGGCGCCTTTGGCGCGGGCCCACCCGAGGAATCTCCCCGAATGTCCGCACGCCCCGGCTTCCGCAAAGACCGCGACCGCGACCGCGACCGTGACCGCGATGGCGGCGATGCGCGCATCGAGCAGCTCCGCGTCCCCCCGCATTCGGTCGAGGCCGAGCAGGCGGTGCTGGGCGGACTGATGCTGGCGCCCGAGTCCTACGACTCCGTGGGCGACGTGCTGGTGGAGAAGGACTTCTACCGGCGCGACCACCAGCTGATCTACCGGGCCATCCGCGAGCTGGCGGAGAAGAGCCAGCCATTCGACGCGGTGACCCTCGGCGAGTGGTTCGACTCGCAGGGCTACTCCGAGCAGATCGGCGGCGGTGCCTACCTGGTGGAGCTGGCCACCACCACGCCCTCGGCGGCCAACATCCGCGCCTACGCCGAGATCGTCCGCGACAAGGCGGTGCTGCGCCAGCTGATCGAGGTCGGAACCGAGATCATCAACAACGGCTTCCAGCCGGAGGGCCGCGACAGTGCCGAGCTGCTGGCCCGCGCCGAACAGGAGGTGTTCGCCATCGCCGAAGCCGGTGCACGCGGCCGCACCGATTTCACCGGACTCAACACCGCGCTTCGCGATGCGTTCGAGGTGCTGCAGAAGCGTTTCGAGAGCGGCGGCAACATCACCGGCCTGCCCACCGGCTACAACGAGTTCGACAACATGACCGCCGGCCTGCAGCCGACGGACCTGATCATCCTCGCCGCGCGCCCGGCGATGGGCAAGACCACCTTCGCGCTCAACATCGCCGAGTACGCCGCGATCAAGTCGAAGAAGGCGGTGGCGGTGTTCTCGATGGAAATGTCGGCCGCGCAGCTGGCATTGCGCCTGATCTCCTCCAACGGCCGGGTCAATGCGCAGCGCCTGCGCACCGGCCAGCTGGAAGACGAGGACTGGAGCCGGGTGACCAGCGCCATCCGCATGCTCAAGGAAACAAAGATCTTCATCGACGACACCCCGGCGCTGTCGCCGGACGTGCTGCGTTCCAAGTGCCGGCGCCTCAAGCGCGAGCATGGCCTGGGCCTGGTGGTGATCGACTACCTGCAGCTGATGCAGGTACCGGGCAACAACGAGAACCGTGCCACCGAGATCTCCGAGATCAGCCGTTCGCTCAAGGCCCTGGCCAAGGAGCTCAACGTGCCGGTGATGGCCCTGTCCCAGCTCAACCGCTCGCTGGAGACGCGTACCGACAAACGCCCGGTGATGGCCGACCTGCGCGAATCGGGCGCCATCGAGCAGGACGCGGACATCATCCTCTTCATCTACCGCGACGAGTATTACAACAAGGAAAACTCGCCGGACAAGGGTCTCGCGGAGGTCATCATCGGCAAGCACCGAAGCGGCCCGACCGGTGCGGTCAAGCTGCGGTTCTTTGGCGAATACACCCGTTTCGACAACCTGGCCAACGACGCGGTCGGGTCGTTCGAATAGGCAACCTGCGGGGCACGGGCCGCCATCCCCCGTTCACGCAGGCCGCATTAGCATCCGTGGCGCAGCGGCGCAGGCCGCGTCCCGCAGACAAGGAGCTCCCTCATGAAGATCCGCAAGCAGACCCTGGCACTGCTCGGTACCGCCTCCCTGGTCGCCATGGTGGCGGTCGGCTGCCAGACCACCGACCCCTACACCGGCCAGCAGCAGATGAACCGCACCAGCCGCAATGCGCTGATCGGCGCGGGCATCGGCGTGGCCGCCGGCCTGCTGACCGGCGACAGCGCGGTCGAGCGCCGCCAGCACGCCCTGATCGGCGCGGGCGTCGGTGGCCTTGCCGGCGGCGCCGTCGGCACCTACCAGGACCGCCAGCAGGCCGCGCTGCGTGACAAGTTGCAGGGCACCGGCGTGAGCGTGACCCGCAACGGCGACAACATCACCCTCAACATGCCGGGCAACGTCACCTTCGGCTTCAACAGCGCCAACCTGGACCCGCAGTTCTATCCGGTGCTGAGCAGCGTCGCGCAGGTGCTCAAGGAGTACGACAAGACGGTGGTGGAGGTCGCCGGCCACACCGACAGCGTCGGCGGCGACGAGGTCAACCAGCGCCTGTCCGAGCAGCGGGCCAACGCGGTCACCCAGTACCTGGTGTCGCAGAACATCAACCCGCAGCGCTTCATCACCGTCGGCGCAGGCAAGCGTTATCCGATCGCCAGCAACGACACCGAGGCGGGCCGCGCGGCCAACCGCCGTGTCGAGATCACCCTGGTGCCGGTGCGTTCCTGACCCGGCGCCGGAACCGCGATGAAGGGGCCGCTCGCGCGGCCCCTTTTTTTTTGCACTGCCGCTGCGAAGTCAGCCGACCACTTCCTCCAGGATGCGCTTGCCCTCGCGCACTTCCTCGCCAGCCTGGAGCTGTGCGGCCGCCGCGGCCTCCATGGGGCACCGCGAGGGGCAGTGGACCATCATGTAGTCGGCGTTGGAACTGAGCCGCTCGACCAGGAAGTCGACGAACGCGCGGACCTTCGGCGACATCACCCGTCCGCGCGGGAAGACCGCGTTGAAATCCACTTCCGGTCCGGTCCAGCCGGCCAGCACGCGACGCAGCGCGCCTTCCTCCACGTAGGGCTTGGCGGCCACGTCGGTGGCCAGCGTCAACCCCTCGCCGTGCAGTACCGCGCCCAGCAGCGCGGACGGGTCGTTGGCCACCATCAGGGGGTTGATCGGGAAGTCGGCCGTGCCGCCGTTGCCATCGGTCAGCGGCCAGGTGATGCGCGAAGGATGCGAGTGGTAGTGCTTGCGCACGGCAAGGATCCGGTGGTGCTGCAACTCGTCGGGGTGTAGCGGCTCGCCGTGGCGGCTGATGTAGTCCGGGCTGCCGAACACCTGGGTGCGGAACCCGGCCAGGCGCCGCGCGACCAGGGTGGAGTCGGGCAAGGTGCCGACGCGCAAGGCCACGTCGATTTCGCTGCCGATCAGGTCCACCGGATCGTTGCTCATGTGCATGTCCAGGCGCAGCTCAGGGTATTGCGCATGGAAGGCACCCAGCAGCGGCGAGATCCAGGCGATGCCGATCGAGTAGGGCACGGTGAAGCGCAGCCATCCGCGCGGGCCGCCCTGCAGCTGGCCGACCGCACCCTCGGCCTCCTCCAGCTCCTGGGCGATGCGCTGGCAGTGCTCGAAATACACGTTGCCAGCCTCCGTCAGGCCGAGGCGGCGCGTGGTCCGGTGCAGGAGCTGCGCACCGAGGCGCGTCTCCAGCTCCTGGACCTTGCGGCTGACGGTGGTCTTGGGAAGGCCGAGCGTCCTGGCTGCGGCGATGAAACTGCCCTGTTCGACCACCTTCACGAAAACGAGGGTGTCGTTGAGATCGTAGGCCATGGGGATCTCCTGCAGGAGGGGGAGTGCAGGTGATTGGACCTGGCACGGGACGATTATTCCCTTTAATCGGGACTAATCAAGTCCTTGTTCGAGGCGTAACTTCGCCTTCCGTTCCCGCCGATGGAGGGCTGCCATGTTGTTCCGGCGCCTGATGACCCTGCTGTTCCCACGCACGACCCCGAGCCGCGACAGCGCCTTGCAGCTTCCAAGGCTCGGCGAAAGCCGGCCGCACGGGCATTTCCGCGAATTCACCGCGCCCCGTCGTCTGCAGCGTGGAGGGATCCCGTCGCGTCGCGCCGGCACGGTGGCGAATGGGCATCTGGATGGGATTATCCCGATGTCGGGAGAAAAAATCCCATGAGCGGGATTCTGGCTCCCGAGGTGCTGGTACTTGGCGCGGGCGGACGGGTCGGCACCGGCGTGGTGGCCGCGCTGCTGGAGGCCGGCAGCGCGGTGCTGGCCGTCGGCCGTGACGCCTCGCGCCTGCAGGCGCTGGCGGCCCTCCATCCGGACGAGCCGGGGCTGGAGCTGATGGTGGGATCTGTCGCCGACGACGATGCCGCCCGCTCGCTGGCGCGGCGCGTGGCCCGCAGGCCGCGCCCGCTGCGTGCGGTGGTGGATGCGGTCGCCGCCGTGCGCCGCCCGTCCCGCCTGCTCGGCCAGCCGCTGCCGCGGATGGCCTCGGCCCTGGAGCAGGACGTGCTGCCGCACCTGGCCGCCGCACGCCACCTCCTCCCCCTGCTCAGGCGCGCGGGCGGTGACCGCTACGTGCTGGCCGGCGGACCGGATGCGCGCGCCGGCTGGGCCGGCTATGGCCATGCCTCGGTCGCGGTGGCCGCCACGCGCATGCTTGTCCAGGTCCTGCACGAGGAGGCACTGCCATTAGGTGTCCGCGTGCAGATGCTCTCCATCGATGCGCCGGTGTGGACCGCCGAGAACACCGCGCGCGCCTGTCCTGGCTGGCACAGCGCGCTGGGCGTCGGACGGGCGGTGGTCTCGCTGCTGTCCACCCGCAGTCCCGATGCCCGTGCGGTGGTCACCTACGCGCCCGCCGCCGGCGCCCAACCCGGCGCGCTGATGTCACGCGATTTCGCCGCGGTGCTGGCGGCGGTATCCGGCACCCCGGGCGCCGGCCGCCCGGTCTAGCCCGCCACGCTGCCGACCTCCGGCGACCCATTTCCGTCAATACCTTCCCCTCCCACAAGGACCTACCCATGAACCGCATGACCCCCAGGATCCGTCCCCGCGTGCCGCAGCGGAGGCTGCTGGCACTTGGCGCAACCGGCGCGCTGGCGCTCACCGTGCTGGCCGGCTGCTCCGGACAGGCCGCAGAGCAGGGCCCGCCACCACCGCAGGTCGGCGTCGCCGAGGTGCCGGTGCGCACGGTGCAGCAGTGGGACGAATTCAGCGGCCGGATCGAGGCCGTGGAGAGCGTGGAGCTGCGGCCGCGCGTCTCCGGCTACATCGAGCAGGTGAACTATCGCGAAGGCCAGGAAGTGAAGAAGGGCGACGTGCTGTTCACCATCGACGGACGCAGTTACCGCGCCGCGCTGGCACAGGCGGAGGCCGCGCTGGCGCGGGCCCGGGCCCAGGCCGGCGTGTCCCGCAGCGAAGCCGAGCGCGCACGCCGGCTGTCCGAGGAGCAGGCGATCTCGGTGGAGACCTGGGAGCAGCGCCGCGCGCTGGCGCAGCAGGCCCAGGCCGACCTGGCCGCGGCGCAGGCCGCGGTGGATGCCGCACGGCTGGACCTGGAGTGGACCCGGGTGCGTTCGCCGATCGACGGCCGGGCCGGCCGGGCCCTGGTGACCGCGGGCAACCTGGTCGGCGCAGGCGACGCGGCCAGCGTGCTGACCACCGTGGTGTCCCTGGACAAGGTGCACGTGCATTTCGATGCCGACGAGCGCAGCTTCCTGCGTTATGCGGGCCTTGCGCGCAACGGCCAGCGCGCCAGCGAGCGCGACGGCACCCTGCCGGTGCAGGTGGCACTGGCCGACGAGGATGGTTTCCCGCACGAGGGACGGATCGACTTCCTCGACAACCAGGTCGACCGGGGTACCGGCACCATCCGCGCCCGCGCGGTGCTGGACAACGCCGAGCGCCGCTTCACCCCGGGCCTGTATGCGCGCGTGCGGCTGCCGGGCAGCGGCCGGTTCGAGGCGGTACTGGTCGACGACAAGGCGGTGCTGACCGACCAGGACCGCAAGTACGTGTACGTGGTCGACGGCGAGGGCAGGGCCCAGCGCCGCGACATCGTGGCCGGTCGCACCGCCGAGGGCCTGCGCATCGTCGAGCGCGGGCTCAAGGCCGGCGACCGGGTCATCGTCACCGGCGTGCAGAAGGTCTTCTTCCCCGGCATGCCGGTGCAGGCGCAGGCGCAGGCCATGGGCAAGCCCGCGCCAGTTCCGGCCGTGGCCGCACGATGAACTGATCGCCGCCGCGCTCCACGCGGCCGTTCCAGGTGCCCGTCCTCCCTTGCTTCCCCTCCCCGGCGGGGAGGGCGGGCCCCCTTTTCCCGGAATCCAGGAAACCTCCCATGGACTTCTCGCGCTTCTTCATCGACAGGCCGATCTTCGCGGCGGTGCTGTCCATCGTGATCTTCGCCGCAGGCCTGATCTCGATCCCCCTGCTGCCGATCGGCGAGTACCCGGACGTGGTCCCGCCGTCGGTGGTGGTCCGCACCGTCTACCCCGGTGCCAATCCCAAGGTCATCTCCGAGACCGTGGCCACTCCGCTGGAGGAGGCCATCAACGGCGTGGAGGACATGATGTACATGAAGTCCGTCGCCGGCTCCGATGGCGTGCTGCAGCTGACGGTGACCTTCCGCCCGGGTACCGATCCGGACGAGGCCGCGGTGCGCGTCCAGAACCGCGTCGCCCAGGCGCAGGCGCGCCTGCCCGAGGACGTGCGCCGCCAGGGCATCACCACGCAGAAGCAGTCGCCGGTGTTCCTGATGGTGGTGCACCTGACCTCGGCCGATGGCGTCTACGACTCGCTGTACCTGCGCAACTACATGCGCCTGCACGTCAAGGACGAACTGGCCAAGATCCCCGGCGTGGGCGAGGCGCAGCTGTTCGGTGGCGGCGACTACGCCATGCGCCTGTGGCTGGACCCGGACAAGGTGGCCGCCCGTGGCATGACCGCCGGCGACGTGCTGCGCGCGGTACGCGAGCAGAACGTGCAGGTCTCGGCCGGCCAGCTGGGGGCCGAGCCGATGCCGGGCGGCAGCGACTTCCTGCTGCCGATCAATGCGAAGGGCCGGCTTGAAAGCGTGGAGGAATTCGGCGGCATCGTGCTCAAGAGCGGTACGGACGGGCAGGTGGTGCGCCTGGCGGACGTGGCGCGGATCGAACTGGCGGCGGGCGACTACACCCTGCGCGCACGCCTGGACGGCAAGAACGCCGCGGCCATCGGCATCTTCCAGGCACCCGGTGCCAATGCCCTGGAGATCCGCGATGCGGTGGTCGCGAAGATGGCGGAGGTCCGCCAGACCCTGCCGCCGGGCGTGGAGATCCAGTCGGTGTACGACACGACCATCTTCGTGCGCGACTCGATCCGGTCGGTGATCACCACGCTGCTGGAAGCCACCGTGCTGGTGGTGCTGGTGGTGATCCTGTTCCTGCAGACCTGGCGGGCATCCATCATCCCGCTGCTGGCGGTGCCGGTGTCGGTGGTGGGCACCTTCGCGGTGCTGCACCTGCTGGGCTATTCGATCAACACCCTGACCCTGTTCGGACTGGTGCTGGCGATCGGCATCGTGGTCGATGACGCCATCGTCGTGGTGGAGAACGTCGAACGCCATATCGAGGCCGGCGCCTCGCCGCTGGAGGCCGCGCACCTGGCCATGCGCGAGGTGTCCGGGCCGATCATCGCCATCGCCCTGGTGCTGTGCGCGGTATTCGTACCGATGGCCTTCCTCAGTGGCGTGACCGGCCAGTTCTACAAGCAGTTCGCGGTGACCATCGCCATCTCCACCGTGATCTCGGCGATCAATTCGCTGACTCTGTCCCCGGCGCTGGCGGCCAAGCTGCTGCGCCCGCACGACGCCGCGCCGGACCGTGCCACGCGGATCATCGACCGCCTGGCCGGCTGGGCGTTCAGGCCCTTCAACCGCTTCTTCCGGCGGAGCTCGGGCCGCTATGAAGGAGCGGTGTCGCGGGCACTGGGCCGCCGCGGCGCGGTGTTCGCCGTGTATGCGCTGCTGCTGGTCGGCGCCGGTGTCATGTTCAAGGCCGTGCCCTCCGGGTTCATCCCGGTGCAGGACAAGCTGTACATCATCGCCGGCGTCAAGATGCCCGAGGGCGCCTCGATCGAGCGCACCGACGCGGTGATGAAGCGCATGGCCGCCATCGCCGCCGAAGTCGAGGGCGTGGAACACGAGGTCGCGTTTCCCGGGCTGAACCCGCTGCAGTTCACCAACACCCCGAACAACGGCGTGGTGTTCTTCAGCCTGAAACCGTTCTCCGACCGCAAGGCCAGCGCCGAGGCGATCACCGCCGAACTCAACCAGCGTTTCTCCGAGATCCAGGAGGGCTTCACTTTTGCCTTCATGCCCCCGGCGATCCAGGGGCTGGGCAACGGCTCGGGCTGGTCGCTGTTCGTCGAGGACCGCACCCGGCTGGGCTATGGCGAGCTGCAGAACGCGGTGCAGGCCTTCCGGGGCGCGGCGGCGCAGACCGCCGGCATGGGCTTCCCGATCTCCAGCTACCAGGCCAACGTGCCGCAGCTCGATGCCGAGGTGGACCGTGTCCAGGCCAAGGCCCAGGGCGTCCCGCTGACCGAGCTGTTCGAGACCCTGCAGACCTACCTCGGGTCGGCCTACGTCAACGACTTCAACATGTTCGGCCGGACCTGGCAGGTGATCGCCCAGGCCGACGCCCCGTTCCGCGACGAGGTCGGCGACATCGCCAACCTGCGCACGCGCAATTCCGCCGGGCAGATGGTGCCGGTGGGCTCGATGGTCGACATCCGCCAGACCTACGGACCGGACCCGGTCATCCGCTTCAACGGCTACCCGGCCGCGGACCTGATGGGCGATGCCGACCCGCGGGTGCTGTCCTCCGGCCAGGCCATGGCCCGGGTCACCGAGCTGGCGCAGCAGGTGCTGCCCCCGGGCATGGCCATCGACTGGAGCGACCTCAGCTACCAGCAGGCCACCCAGGGCAGGGCCGCGCTGGTGGTGTTCCCGCTGGCGGTGGTGCTGGCCTTCCTGGTGCTGGCGGCGCTGTACGAGAGCTGGACCCTGCCGCTGGCGGTGATCCTGATCGTGCCGATGACGTTGCTGTCGGCCCTGCTCGGAGTGTGGCTGACCGGCGGGGACAACAACGTGTTCGTGCAGGTCGGGCTGGTGGTGCTGATGGGCCTGGCGTGCAAGAACGCGATCCTGATCGTCGAGTTCGCCCGCGAACTGGAGCTGCAGGGCAAGGGCATCGTCGAAGCCGCGCTGGAGGCCTGCCGCCTGCGCCTGCGGCCGATCATCATGACCTCCGTGGCGTTCATCGCCGGCACCGTCCCGCTGGTGCTGTCGCACGGGGCCGGCGCGGAGGTGCGCTCGGTGACCGGCATCACCGTGTTCGCGGGCATGATCGGCGTGACCCTGTTCGGCCTGTTCCTGACGCCCGTGTTCTACGTGGCGCTGCGCTCGCTGGCCAACCGTCCGCTGGTCTCGCACGCGCCGGCGGCGCCCGCCGCGGCGGTCGATGCCTGAGTTCCCGCGTGCGGTGGCGCCCGGCCGCGCGGCCAGGGCTCACCGTGCGCTCCACCGGGCGGCCGCAGCGCCGCCCGACCTTCCTCCCTCCTGCAGGACATACCCATGAACGCGACTTCCCGTATCGCCCTGGTCACCGGTGCCACCCGCGGCATCGGCCTGGAAACCGTCCGCCAGCTCGCACAGGCCGGCGTACACACCCTGCTCGCCGGCCGCGACCGCCAGCGTGCGGTCGGGGCGGCCTCACAGCTGCAGGCCAGCGGCCTGGCGGTCGAGGCGCTCGAGCTCGACGTGCTCGACGGCCGGAGCATCGCCCGCGCGGTGGAAGAGGTCGGACAACGCCATGGCCGACTGGACATCCTGGTCAACAACGCCGGCATCCTGCGCGACCAGTTCGGCATCAAGCCGTCCGAGCAGTCCGTCGAAACCTGGCGCGCGACCTTCGACACCAACCTGATCGCGGTGGTCGAGGTCACCCGTGCGTTCCTGCCGCTGCTGCTGGCCTCGCCGGCGGGACGCATCGTCAACGTCTCCAGCATCCTCGGATCGCTCACGCTGCACGGCGACCCGGCTTCGCCGATCTACGACTTCAAGGTGCCGGCCTACAACGTCTCCAAGAGCGCGCTCAACGCGTGGACGGTGCAACTGGCATGGGAGTTGCGCGACGGCCCGGCACGGGTCAACGCCATCCATCCGGGTTACGTGCGCACCGACATGAACCAGGGCGAAGGCGAACTGGACGTGGCCCAGGGTGCGCTTACCAGCGTCCGCCTGGCCCTGGCCGGCGACGACGCGCCGAACGGCCGCTTCTTCCATCTGGGGGAGGAGCTGCCATGGTGATCCGCACGCTGGTGGCAGCCATCGCCACCGCCCTGCTGGCGGCCTGCGCGGTGGGCCCGGACTATCGCGCGCCGGTGCCGCCCGACGTCCACCTGGGCAACGCCACCGGGGAGGCGCTCGCCCCGGGGCAGCCGGTGGGGCAGTGGTGGGAAGGGTTCGACGATCCGGTGCTTGCGCAGCTGGTGGCCGACGCGCTGCTGGCCAGTCCCGACCTGCGTCTGGCGATGACCCGGGTCCAGGCGGCGCGGGCGGTGTTCAGCGAGCGGCGCCTGGATCCCTGGCCGCACGCCGGGATCGCCGCCACCGGTGAGCGCACCGGCCAGCCGGACGCGGCCGGTGGTGGCATCTCCGAGGCCTACAGCCTGGGCTTCGACGCTGGCTGGGAGCTGGACCTGTTCGGCCGCCTGCGCCGGGGCGCGGAAGCCGCCAGGGCGGACCTGGGCGCCGAACAGGCCGGCCTGCGCGATGCCCAGGTCAGCATCGCCGCCGAGGTGGCCCGCAACTATTTCCTGCTGCGGGGCACCCAGAAGCGCATCGAGGTGGCCGAGCGCACCTTGCGCAACCTCGATCAGACCCAGCGCCTGACCGAGACCCGCCGGGAGCTGGGCGCCGGCAGCGCGCTGGACGTGCAGAGCAGCCGGGCGCGGCTCAAGGCGATCGAGGCCGACCTGCCGCTGCTGAGGTCCCTGGAGACCGCGGCACGCTACCGTCTGGCCGTGCTGCAGGGACTGAACCCCGGGGCGCTGGACGCGATGCTCGCCCCACGCCCGACTCCGGCCCTCGCACGGCCGTTGCCCCTGGGCAATACCCGCGACCTGTTGCGCAACCGCGCCGACGTGCGTGCGGCCGAGCGCCGCCTGGCCGCCGCCACCGCGCGGGTCGGCGTCGCCACCGCGGACCTGTTCCCGCGCATCAGCATCCGCGGCTTCGCCGGGTTCCTGTCCGGCGACGCCTCGGCGCTGGTGGCGGGCCGCAACCAGGCCTGGTCGGTGGCCCCGGCGATCAGCTGGGCAGCGCTGGACATGGGCAGCGTGCGTGCCCGCCTGCGTGCCAGCGAGGCCGGCGCCGACGCGGCAGCCGTGCAGTACGAACAGGCGGTGCTGGCCGCCCTGGAGGAAGCGGAGAACGCGCTGCAGGACTACGCCCGCCGCCAGGAACGGCTGCGGATCGTGATCGACCAGGCAGCTGCGGCCCGGGAGGCGGAGCGGCTGGCGCAGATCGGCTACCGCGAGGGCGGGACCGATTTCCTGGCCCTGCTCGATGCGCAGCGTGCGCAGCTGGCCGCCGACGACGCACTGGCCGAGGCCGAAGCCGCGGTGAACATCGCCGCGGTGGTGGTCTACAAGGCACTGGGCGGTGCCGGCGCAGCGGACGAGGCGGCATCCCCTGCCGATGCGGTGGCCGCGACCGGCTCGCTGCCGCCGCTGGGCTACTGAGGCCTTCACGGCGCCTCCGCATACGCTCGGCAATCGTTCGCGCATGGAATGGATGGAACAGTTGCGGGTCCTGCCTGGCGTCATCTACGCGATGGCGCTGGGTGGGGCGATCGGCTTCGAACGCGAGCTCAAGAACCGCCCGGCGGGCTTCCGCACGCACATGCTGGTGGCGGGAACCTCGGCCCTGTTGCTGGGACTGAGCCGCATGGTGCTGGAGGATGACCACTACGCCGGCGTCGGCCTGCGCATCGACCCGTTGCGGCTGGTCGAGGCGGTCGTGGCGGGGGTGTCCTTCATCGGCGCCGGCACCATCTTCGCCAGCCGGAAGGGTGACGGCGTGCAGGGCATCACCACCGCCGCATCCCTGCTGACCGTCGCGGCGATCGGCATCACCGTGGGGTTCGGCTACCTGGCGCTGGGCTTTGCCATCGCCGTCCTGACCCTGGCGGTCCTTACGCTGCTGCGCTGGTTCGAACGTCGCCACCTGCTGCCGCCGGAGGATCCTCCGTCTTGACCGGGGACATCGGGCACCATGACAGCCGACCGCCGGCGCGCCGCGCCTGAAGTCGCGGCTGCCATGCAGTGGCGGACTCAGGCGCGGTCGTCGATACCCTTGACGCCCGCCTGCCCGGCGCAGTGGGCGCAGCAGAAGAAGCGTCCGGCAGCCTCGGCCCCGTGGCCGATGATCCGGCAGCCGCAGTGGTCGCAGGCCGGCGCCAGGGCATGGATCGCGCACTCGAAGGAATCGAAGGTGCCGTGGCTGCCGTCGGCCAGGGTGACCTGGAAGGCTTTGTCGTACTCGTTATGGCATACATCGCATCGGGCCATGGGGATGCTCCACCTGCTTGGGACGTGGACCATTGCAGTCCCAAGGCCGTGAACAGCGGGCGAGGGTGCCGCGAAGCCGGTGCAATACCGGGGCTTGTTCAGTCCTGCGGCGGGTCGTGCAGGCGGCGCAGGTCGGCCAGCAGCTGCGCGTAGCTCGATTCGCGATCGGGGGAAGCCATGCGCAGGATGGCCGAAGGGTGCCAGGTCGCCAGCGCGCGGGTATGCGGCCCGATGCGCTGCCATTGGCCGCGCTGGCGGGTCACGTGGAAGCCGGGGCCAAACACCGTCTGTGCGGCCATGGCCCCCAGCGCGACGACGATGTCCGGGTCCACCCGATCGAGTTCGGCAGCCAGCCAGGGGCGGCACGCCGCCTGCTCTGCGGCGTTGGCACGCTGGTGCAGCCGGCGCTTGCCGCGCCGCTGGAACTTGAAGTGCTTGACGGTGTTGGTGAGGTAGAGCGAGCGTGGATCCAGACCTGCCTCGGCCAGTGCCTTGCGCAGCAGCTGCCCGGCCGGGCCGACGAAGGGTTTGCCCTCGAGGTCCTCGCGGTCACCGGGCTGCTCCCCGACCAGCAGGATGCGCGCACGCGCCGGACCCGCGCCGAATACGGTCTGGGTGGCCGGCTGCCACAACGGGCAGCGCCGGCAACCGGCCGCCTCGCGGCGCAGCGCCGTCAGGCTGCCCTGCGGCATCGCGCCCACCGGCCTGGCCAGCTGCAGGGCCCGCGGGTCGTGCGTGGAATCGTCCTTGCGTGGCATGGACGCACGCTAGCGAGGGGCAGGACAGCACCCGGTGAAGCCGGGTGCTGAACGATACCCGCGACCGTGCAAGCGTGTGCCTTGTGCAGCCAGCGGGCCATCCCTACACTGGTTCCCGTCTGGCGATGCAGTTCGCCCGAAGTCGCCGGGGGTGTCCTGGTTTCGACGGGGGATGCGAAATCGACTGGCGCATGCCGAGGGGGCAGCTTTCCTCGTTAATCCAGCGGCAAAACTCATAGTTGCCAACGACGACAACTACGCTCTCGCCGCTTAAGGCGTAGCCCCGAACCCACTTGTGCCTGTGCTCGTGGATGTAGGGTCATTATCACGGGATGCTCCGGTGGTGGTTACCTGTCAGCCGCCGGTCAAGACTCAACAGGCGTGTCCCGAGGTGCGCTTAGCACGCCGTGCTGCCAAGGGACGAGAACCAACGGTGAGCTAAGCATGTAGTGCCGGAGATGGAGTACCTTCGGACGGCGGTTCAACTCCGCCCACCTCCACCAAAAGCGAAAAGCCCGGGGAAACCCGGGCTTTTTTCTTGCCTGCGACATCGCTCAGGCGTCCTTGTTGTGCCGGCGCATGACCCTCTGCTTCTCGCGCTGCCAGTCGCGCTCCTTGGCGGTGTCGCGCTTGTCGTGCTCCTGCTTGCCCTTGGCCAGGGCGATTTCGAGCTTGACCTTGTTCTTGGACCAGTACATCGCGGTGGGCACGATGGTGTAGCCGTCACGCTGGACGCCGCCGATCAGCTTGTCGATCTCGTGCCGGTGCAGCAGCAGCTTGCGGGTACGGCGGTCATTGGCGATGACATGGGTCGAGGCCTGGATCAGCGGAGTGATCTGGGCACCGATCAGGTAGATCTCGCCGTCCTGCACGTAGGCATAGCCATCGGTCAGGTTGGCACGCCCGGCACGGATCGCCTTGACCTCCCAGCCCTGCAGGGCCAGGCCGGCCTCGAAGCGTTCGATGAGGTGGTACTCGAAGCGGGCGCGCTTGTTGAGCGCGATGGTCTTGTTCGCTGCCGCGGCCTTGGCGTTCTTTGCCTTATCATTGGGCGGTTTCTTGCTCATTCGCCCATTGTCGCCGAAATCGAGCGACCGCAGACGCCCCCAGGTTAAATGCCAAGCATCACGCGCAGCGCACTCGTCGGCCATCCGGCGACCCGTATGTTCGACCTCGTCAACGACGTGGCCGCTTACCCGCGGCGGTTCTCGTGGTGCGAGCAGGCCCAGATCCTGGAGCAGGGCGAGGAGCGGATGCTGGCCCGGATGGACGTGGGGCTGGGCTCGCTGCGCACGTGGTTCACCACCGAGAACGTGCTCGAGCGCCCGCACCGGATCGACATGCAGCTGCGCGACGGCCCGTTCAAGCGCCTGCACGGGGTCTGGCACTTCCACGTGCTGGACGCGGACTCCTGCAAGGTCACGCTCACCCTCGATTTCGAGCCCGCCTCGCGGCTGCTGGGACCGGTGTTCACCCTCGGGTTCCAGGGGCTGGCCGACCGCATGGTCGACGACTTCGTGCGCGTGGCCGACCGCGAGGCCTGAGATGCGGGTGCAGGTGGTGATCGCGTGGCCACACCGGTTCGAGCAGCGCGAGCTGCACCTGGCGCCGGGTGCCACGGTGGCTGACGCGGTGGCCGCGGCCGGGCTGGGCCCGCTGGACACGCTGGCCGGCTACGCGGTGTTCGGCGCGGTGGTGGAGCTGCACGCGCCCTTGCAGGATGGCGACCGCGTGGAACTGCTGCGGCCGTTGCAGCTGGATCCGAAGGAGGCGCGCCGGCGGCGCGCGATGGCGCAGAAGACGACGCGCTGAACTCAGCGGGCGCCGCGGCGCTTCTTGTCCTTGGCGATGTTGGGACCGAACTGGCGGATCGACTTGGTGGCCAGGTCGAGGTCCTGCTCCGGGAAGTAGTCACCTTCCCAGCGCACCAGGGCATCGTTCTCGAAGTGCAGCGTCAGGGTCTTGGCCTGGGTGGTACCGCGGCGATCGGTGCGCTCGCTGGCGGCATAGTCCCAGCGCTGGGCATGGAACGGGTCGGCCACGGACGGCGTGCCAAGAAGACCGGCCACCTGCTGCTTGCTCAGGCCCGGGCGAAGCTGGTCCACCGCTTCCTTCTCCATCAGGTTGCCCTGGTAGATCGGCTGCTTGTAGAGGATGCCGCAGCCGGCGAGGGCCAGCGAGACGGGGGCGATCAGCAACAGGCGGGACAGGCTTGGCATTGCGTGTACGCGGGGTGGACAGTGGGGGCGATGATACACTCCCGGCGCGCCGAGCGGCCTCCCGCTGGGGGCGCTGGCGGTAAACCGGCAGTGAATGGAGCAAGGGCGATGGAATCCAGTGAACTTCGACGCGTGGGCCTCAAGGTGACCCATCCGCGTGTGCGCATCCTCGAGCTGTTGGAGGAGAAGCAGCCCCAGCACCATCTCACCGCCGAGGCCATCTACCGCCGCCTGCTCGACCAGGGCGACGAGATCGGCCTGGCCACGGTGTACCGGGTGCTGACCCAGTTCGAGGCGGCGGGGCTGGTGATCAAGCACAATTTCGAAGGCGGCCAGGCGATCTACGAACTGGACCGCGGCGACCACCACGACCACATGGTCGACCTGGACACCGGCAAGATCATCGAGTTCGAGAGCGCCGAGATCGAGGCGCTGCAGCGACAGATCGCCGCCCGCCACGGCTACGAGCTTGAAGACCATTCGCTCGTGCTTTACGTGCGCAAGCCGCGCCGCTGAGCGCACCTGTCCGCCGCTCCGGCGGGAACATCCCCGGGCCCGCTCCGTGCACGCCCCCGGCGGACTGGCCGGCGTGGGCGCTCCATGCCGGGGCTTACCGGCGCCTGCCAGAAGCGCTCAGTGGGAAGGGGCCGCCGCCCGTGGACGCGCAGTGCCGCGCCGGGCGCCGGGAGTGGCTGCCGCCGCATCGGCGGCGACCGCCTCTTCGAGCAGGCGTCGGGCGGCGGCATGGGCCTCGGGGCCGACCTCCACACCGCCGAGCATGCGCGCGACCTCGCCCATACGGCCTTCGCCGTCGAGGCGTTCGACCGAGCTGCGGGTGATGCCCTCCACCGGCGCCTTGCTCACCCGGTAATGGGCGTGGCCCTGGGCCGCGACCTGCGGCTGGTGGGTCACGCACAGCACCTGGCGTGACCTGCCCAGGGCACGCAGCTTGCGCCCGACGATCTCGGCGACCGCGCCGCCGATTCCCGAATCGACCTCGTCGAAGACCATCGTCGGCACGGCGTCCGATCCGAGTGCAGCGACCTCGATAGCGAGCGAAATGCGCGACAGCTCGCCGCCGGAGGCGACCTTGCGCAGCGGCCGCGGCGGCTGGCCGGCATTGGCCGCGACCAGGAACTCGACCCGTTCGGCGCCATTGGGGTCGGGCCGGGCGCCGGCATGGGCGGTGCTTTCCAGGTCGACCAGGAAGCGGCCTCCACCCATGCCCAGCTCGTCGATCAGCGCGGTGGTGGCGCGTGCCAGGGCCTCGCCGGCGGCATGGCGGGTGGCCGACAGGGCCGCGGCCGATGCCCGCCAGCGCTCGGCCGCCCGCGCGATCTCCGCATCCAGCTGCAGCAGCCGGTCCCCCGCGTTGCGCAGGCCGGCAAGCTCGCCGGCCACCGAGTCGCGATGGGCGGCCAAAGCCGTTGCCGGGAGCCGGTGCTTGCGTGCCAGATCGTGGATCCGGCCGAGCCGGCGCTCGAGTTCGTCGAACCGGGAGGGGTCCAGGTCCAGGTCGTCGCGCACGCGCCCGAGCAGGGCCATGGCCTCCTCCAGCTGCACGCCGGCACCTTCGAGCAGGGTGTCGACCTCCGCCAGGCGCGGCTCGTCGCCGGCCACGCGTGCCAGCCCGCTGCGGGTCTCGTGCAGCAGGCCGGCCAGGGATGGCCCCTCGTCGCCATCGATCCGCGCCAGTGCCTCCTCGCAGGCGGCGATCAGGCCGGCGGCGTTGGCCTGGCGGCGGTGGGCCTGGTCCAGCGCTTCCAGCGCGGCCGGGTCCAGGTCCTCGCGCTCCAGCTCGGCCAGTTGGTGCTCCAGCCAGCCAATGCGGTCGCCCACGTCGCCGCGCGCCTGCAGCGCCTCGCGCTCGTCCAGCAGGGCCTGCCATGCCGCGGCGGCCTCGCGTACGGCCAGACGCTCGGCCTCGTTGCGGGCATGCGCGTCGAGCAGGGCCAGCTGGCTGGTGCGGGCCAGCAGCGACTGGTGTTCGTGCTGCCCGTGGATTTCCACCAGCAGCCCGGCCAGCTCGGCGAGCTGGGCCAGGGTCACCGGCCGGCCGTTGATCCAGGCCCGCGAACCACCGTCGGCACGGATTACCCGGCGCAGCTGGCATGGCTCGCCATCGCCCTCGTCCAGCTCCCGCTCACGCAGCCATTGCCGCGCCGCCGCACTGCCGCCGAGGTCGAAGCCGGCAGCCAGCTCGGCGCGCTCGGCGCCATGGCGTACCACGCCACTGTCGGCGCGCAGGCCGGAGAGGAAGCCCAGGGCGTCCACCAGCAGCGACTTGCCGGCACCGGTTTCACCGGAGATGACGGTCATGCCCGGGCCGAATTCCAGCTCAGTGGCACGGACGACGGCGAAATCCTTGAGCGCGAGATGGGTCAGCATGGGGGCATTGTAGGGGCGCTGCGCGAATGGGTGGATGTTCCCCGGGGCCGGTCGCGCGGGCTGAGACGCGGCTCCCGCCCTTGCGGGGCGGGCGGGGCAGGCGCTATCTATTGCCCATGCCATCCCAGTCCCCCCAGCTCCCGCTGGACCCGCGCGCGCGCCAGCTGCTGCGCACCCTGATCGGCCGCTACATCCGCGATGGCGAACCGGTCGGCTCGCAGACCCTGGCCCGGCATGCCGGCCTGGACGTCAGCCCGGCGACGATCCGCAACATCCTCGCCGAGCTGGAGGAGGTCGGCCTGCTCAGCTCGCCGCACACCTCCGCCGGACGCGTGCCCACGGCGCAGGGCTACCGGGTGTTCGTCGACAGCCTGCTCCAGGTGCGTTCGCTGGGCGAACGCGAGCTGGCCCGGCTGCGGGCGGAGCTGACCGCCGGCGCAGGCACCCAGGCGCTGCTGGGCAATGCCTCCGAGCTGCTGTCGGCGATGACCCACTTCGTCGGCGTGGTCAGCGCCCCGCGGCGTGGCCAGTTCGCCTTCCGCCAGATCGATTTCGTGCCGCTGGACGGCCGCCGGATCCTGGCGATCGTGGTATTCGCCGACGGAGAGGTCCAGAACCGCGTGGTGGAGCCGCAACGCAGCTTCGGCCCGGACGAGCTGGAGCGGGTGGCCAACTACCTCAATACCCATTTCGCCGGGCGGGCGCTGGCCCACATCCGTTCGACCCTGCTGCACGAGCTGCGCCAGGCGCGCGACGAGATGGAACAGCTGCTGGCGCACTCGGTCGAGCTCGCAGAGCAGGCGCTCGAGCCGCCCGGCGACGACATGGTGCTGGCCGGCCAGACCCGGCTGATGGGCCTGCAGGACCTGTCGGACCTGGAACGCCTGCGCGAGCTGTTCGAGGCCTTCGCGCGCAAGCGCGAGATCCTGCAGCTGCTGGAGCGCACCCAGCGCGCCCCGGGGGTACGCATCTTCATCGGCGAGGAGACCGGCCTGGCGCCGCTGGACGGCGTCTCGCTGGTGACCGCGCCCTATGGCAGCGACGGCCAGGTGCTGGGCGTGCTCGGGGTGATCGGCCCCACCCGGATGGCGTACGACCGGGTGATCCCGGTGGTGCAGGCGGCCGCGGACGTCCTCGGCGCCGCACTGCAGCGACCTGGAAGCGCGCCGCAGCCTTGAATCGGCCGCGGCCGGCCCCCATTGGGGCGGGGATGGGCGGCCGGGAGCGCCGCCACGGAGCCGATTTGCAATGACCGAGAACGACATCCAGTCCCCCCAGCCCCACGATCCGGAGGCCGGCATCGAAGCCGCCCTGCGTGCGGAGATCGAGGCCCTGCGCGGCGAGATCGAACAGCTGCGCATGGATTCGCTGCGCGAGCGGGCCGACCTGGAGAACCAGCGCAAGCGCATGGCCCGCGACCTCGAGCAGGCGCGCCGGTTCGCCAACGAGAAGCTGCTGGGCGAGCTGCTGCCGGTGCTGGACAGCCTGGACGCCGGACTCGCGGCGGCGGGCGAGGGCACCAGCCCCCTGCGCGAAGGACTGGAGCTGACCTGCCGCCAGCTGCTCAAGGCGGCCGGCGACAACGGCCTGGTGGTCGTCGACCCGACCGGCCAGCCGTTCAATCCCGACCACCACCAGGCCATCAGCCAGGCGCCGGCCGGCGAAGGCGCCCCGGGCACGGTGCTGCAGGTATTCCAGAAGGGCTACCTGCTCAACGACCGCCTGCTGCGTCCGGCGCTGGTGGTTGTCGCCGGCTGATCCGCGGGCGATCCCGCCCCGGCAGCGGCCCGGCGGGCACGCGCGCCCGCATGCCACTTCCGCGCCATCACCCTTGAACTCCCCGGGCCCTGGCCCCAACTAGCCTCCATCGCCGGCGCAGGCCGGCCAAGACAGACATCCACGGAGCCTCGCAATGAGCAAGATCATCGGCATCGACCTGGGCACGACCAACTCGTGCGTCGCGATCATGGACGGCGGCAAGGCCCGCGTGATCGAGAACGCCGAGGGCGACCGCACCACCCCGTCCGTCGTGGCCTACACCAAGGACGGCGAGGTGCTCGTCGGTGCGCCGGCCAAGCGCCAGGCCGTCACCAACCCCAAGAACACCTTCTACGCGGTCAAGCGCCTGATCGGCCGCAAGTTCACCGATGCCGAGGTCCAGAAGGACATCGGCCTGGTGCCGTACGCGATCAAGGCCCATGACAACGGCGATGCGTGGGTGGAGACCAGCGAGGGCCGCAGGATGGCCGCGCAGGAGATCTCCGCGCAGGTGCTGGAGAAGATGAAGAAGACCGCCGAGGCCTACCTTGGCGAGGCGGTGACCGAGGCGGTGATCACCGTCCCGGCGTACTTCAACGACAGCCAGCGCCAGGCCACCAAGGACGCCGGCCGCATCGCCGGCCTGGACGTCAAGCGCATCATCAACGAGCCGACCGCAGCGGCCCTGGCCTACGGCCTGGACAAGAGCGGTGGCGACCGCAAGATCGTCGTCTACGACCTCGGCGGCGGCACCTTCGACGTGTCGATCATCGAGATCGCCGAGATCGACGGCGAGAAGCAGTTCGAGGTGCTGGCCACCAATGGCGACACCTTCCTCGGTGGCGAGGACTTCGACGCGCGCGTCATCGACTACCTGGTCGAGGAGTTCCAGAAGGACCAGGGCATCGACCTGCGCAAGGACCCGCTGGCGCTGCAGCGCCTGAAGGATGCGGCCGAGCGCGCCAAGATCGAGCTGTCCAGCGCGCAGCAGACCGAGGTCAACCTGCCGTACATCACCGCCGACGCCTCCGGTCCCAAGCACCTGGCCATCAAGCTGACCCGGGCCAAGCTGGAGTCGCTGGTCGATGACCTGGTCAAGCGCTCGATCGAGCCGTGCCGGATCGCGCTGAAGGACGCCGGCCTGCGCGCCAGCGACATCGGCGAGGTGATCCTGGTCGGCGGCCAGACCCGCATGCCGAAGGTGCAGGCGGCGGTGGCCGAGTTCTTCGGCAAGGAGCCGCGCAAGGACGTCAACCCGGACGAGGCCGTGGCGCTGGGCGCCGCGATCCAGGGCGGCGTGCTGGCCGGCGACGTCAAGGACGTGCTGCTGCTGGACGTGACCCCGCTGAGCCTGGGCATCGAGACCCTGGGCGGGGTGATGACCAAGATCATCGAGAAGAACACCACGATCCCGACCAAGGCCTCGCAGGTGTTCTCCACCGCCGATGACAACCAGTCCGCCGTGACCGTGCACGTGCTGCAGGGCGAGCGCGAGCAGGCCCGCTTCAACAAGTCGCTGGCCAAGTTCGACCTGACCGGGATCGACGCCGCGCCGCGCGGCATGCCGCAGATCGAGGTGTCCTTCGACATCGACGCCAACGGCATCCTGCACGTGTCGGCCAAGGACAAGAAGACCGGCAAGGAGCAGAAGGTCGAGATCAAGGCCGGTTCGGGCCTGTCCGAGGAGGAGATCCAGCGGATGGTCGCCGACGCGGAGGCCAACCGCGAGGAGGACCGCAAGTTCCAGGAGCTGGTGGCCGCGCGCAACCAGGCCGATGGGCTGGTCCACGCTACCCGCAACGCCATCACCGAGCACGGCAGCAAGGTGCCCGGCGACGTCATCGGCCGGGTGGAGTCTGCGATCGCCGAGCTGGAGACCGCGCTCAAGGGCGACGACAAGGCGCAGATCGAGGCCAAGGCCAAGGCGCTGGAGGAGGCTGGCCAGTCGCTGTACGCGGCGGCCGCGTCCGGTGCCCAGGCCGAGGCCGGCCCGGCCGGCGCTTCGGCTGGCGGCAACGCCGCCGACGACGTGGTGGACGCCGAGTTCACCGAGGTCAAGGACGACCGCAAGCCGTAAGCCGGGCCGCCGGCCGCCGCGCGAGGCGGCCGGTGGTGCGTGACGGGGAAGGGCGGGCCAGGGCGCGCCCTTCCCGCATGCGTTTTTCCGCCGGCCCTCCGGCGCACAATCCAGAACCTGCCTGCCGATGAAACGCGACTACTACGAAGTCCTGGGCGTGTCCCGCACCGCGACCGACGATGAGCTGAAAAAGGCCTATCGCCGTTGCGCGATGAAGCACCACCCGGACCGCAATCCCGGCGATGCCGCCGCCGAGGCCGCGTTCAAGGAGTGCAAGGAGGCCTACGAGGTCCTGTCCGACGCGGGCAAGCGCCGGGTCTACGACGCCCATGGCCATGCCGCGTTCGAGCAGGGCATGGGCGGTGGCGGTGGCCCGGCCCCCGACATGGGCGACATCTTCGGCGACATCTTCGGCACCATCTTCGGTGGCGCCGGCGGCGGCCGGGGTGCCCGTCGTGGCGCCGACATCGGCTACGTCATGGAGCTGGACCTCGAAGAGGCGGTTGCGGGGATCGAGAAGCGCATCGAGATCCCGACCCTCAGCGAGTGTGCGCACTGCAGCGGCAGCGGTTCGGAGGACGGCAAGGTCGAAACCTGCGGCACCTGCCGAGGCCATGGCCAGGTGCGGTTCCAGCGCGGGATCTTCGCCATGCAGCAGGCCTGCCCGGACTGCGGCGGGCGTGGCCAGGTCGTTCGCAACCCGTGCCGCCATTGCCACGGCGCCGGGCGCATCGAGGACGAGAAGGTCCTGTCGGTCAAGATCCCGGCCGGCGTGGACAGCGGCGACCGCATCCGACTGACCGGCGAGGGCGAGGCCGGCCCCACCGGCACGCCTCCCGGCGACCTGTACGTGGAAGTGCGCGTGCGCGAGCACGACATCTTTACCCGCGATGGCGATGACCTCCATTGCGAGGTGCCCATTCGCATTTCGCAGGCGGCGCTGGGTGACGTGGTCAACGTGCCCACGCTCGACGGGGAGGCGGAGATCCGCATTCCCGCCGAGACCCAGGCCGGCAAGACCTTCCGCCTGCGGGGCAAGGGCGTGCGTTCGGTGCGCAGCCGCGCCCATGGCGACCTGTATTGCCGGGTGGTGGTCGAGACCCCGGTCAACCTCACCGCCGAGCAGCGCGACCTGCTGGAGAAGTTCGAGGCCACCTTCACCGGCGAGGAAGGGCGCCGGCACTCGCCGCGCTCTGCCACCTTCCTGGATGGGGTCAAGTCCTTCTGGGGCCGCATGACCTCGTCGTGATGCATGCGGGGCGCCGGCCCCGCGGTTTCACGCGCATCCATTCCGCGTCGGCCGGGCGGCGCGTGCCAGCTCTGCATCTTCCCGCGCGAAACGTGCGGGAATCAGCATATTTCCGTTGCCACTGAAACGCTGTGCGCGGCCCGTCGGGCCACGCGCTAGCATGCGCTGCCTTCATCCTGTGCAGCCTGCATGAGCGACCTGGAAAGCCATCTGGTCCACGAACGCCGCAACCGCCCGCGAGGGTCGGCGCCGGTGGACCTGGTGTCGGTGCAGTCGCAGCTGGGCTATGGCCACGCCGGCAACAGCGCCGCGGTGCCGGTCCTGCGCATGCTCGGCGTGCGGGTGGCGGAAGTGCCGACCACGCTGTTCAGTAACACCCCGTTCTACGCCACCCTGCGCGGGCGCGTGCTGCCGCCGGACTGGCTGGCCGACCTGCTGCTCGGGCTGGACGAGCGCGGGGTCACCGCGCGCGCGCCACTGCTGGCGTCCGGCTACTTCGGCAGCGTTGCCAACGGCGAAGCCTTCGCCGACTGGCTTGAGCGCAACCATGCCGGCGGCAGCGCACCGCGCTACCTGCTCGACCCGGTGATCGGCGACACCCACACCGGCGCCTACGTCGAGCCGGGGCTGGAGACGGTGTTCGTGGAGCGGCTGCTGCCGCTGGCGTGGATGGTGACGCCCAACGCCTTCGAACTGGAGCGGCTCTCCGGGCAGCCTGCGCTGTTCGAGAGCGACGCGCTGCATGCGGCCCGCGGCCTGCTCGCGCGCGGGCCGCAGTGGGTGCTGGCGCACAGCGTACTCGCCGACGGCGACACCGGCAGTGGCCCGCTGCTCACCCTGCTGGTGGGCCGCGAGGGGGCATTGCGCCTGTCCTCGCCGCGCCTGCAGCTGGACGTGGCCGGTACCGGGGACGTGCTGACCGCGCTGATGGCCACGTTCCTGCTGCGTGGCGAGGCGCCGCACCGCGCCGCCGAGCGGGCCCTGGCGGGGGTGCATGCCACCCTCGAGTCGACCCTGGCCCACGGCTGGGAGGAGCTGGACGTGCTTGCCGCCGCCGCAGCCGCACTGGCGCCCGGTGCGCCGCGCTTCCCGGCGGTGCCGCTTTGAGCGTTGCCGAGGTGCCCGCCGCGCCGGTGGTCGGGGTGGTCGGCAGCGCCGGCGCCTACGGGCGCTGGCTGCGCCGGTTCTTCGAACAGCGCATGGGCCTGCGGGTGCTGGGCCACGACCCGGCCGACCCTTCGAGCGAGTCGCCGGCGCGCCTGCTGGCGGACGCGGATGTCCTGGTGTTCAGTGTCCCGATCCGCCACGCCGCGTCCCTGATCGGCGAATACGTGGAGCGCTCGGCCGGGCGCGAGGCCGGTCGCCTGTGGCTGGACATCACTTCCATCAAGCAGGCGCCGGTGGCGGCGATGCTGGCCTCGCAGGCCGAGGTGGTCGGCCTGCATCCGATGACCGCGCCATTGAAGGCACCGACCCTGCGCGGGCGGGTGGTGGTGGTGTGCGAGGAGCGCCTGGCGCGCTGGCGCGACTGGGTCGGGCAGCTGCTGCTGGCGATGCAGGGAGAGTATGTGCGCACCACGCCGGCGCACCATGACCGGGTCATGGCCCTGGTGCAGGCGATGGTGCATGCCGCCCACCTGGGCGAGGCGGGCGTGCTGCGCAGTTTCGCCGGCGAACTGGGTGGACCGGACGCGCTGATGCCGTACCGGTCCATCGGCTTCGAGATGGACGCGGCCATCGCCGCGCGCATCCTGTCGTTGAACCCGCAGGTGTACGAGGACATCCAGTTCGGCAATCCGCATACGGCCGAGGTGCTGTCGCGCCTGTCGCAGGAGATCTCGCGGCTGCAGGCGCTGGTGGCGCGAGGCGACGACCAGGCCCGCGCCGAGTTCCGCGAGCACTACCTGGCCGCCAACCGCGGCGCATGGCACCAGGACGCCCTGGCCGACGGCAGCTACACCTTCGAGCGCGTGGGCTACCTGCTGGCGGACCTGACCGAGACCCGCCGGCTCAGCGTACACCTGCCAGAAGACCGGGCCGGCTCGCTGCGCGCCCTGCTGCACGTGTTCGAGGAGCACGGCATCAGCCTGTCCTCGATCCACTCCTCGCGCACCCCGTCCGGCGAGGTGCACTTCCGCATCGGCTTCGACGCCGACGCCGACGTCCAGCGCCTGCGTGCCGCGGCCGAAGCGATCGACCGCGGCGGGCTGGGGCGGGTGCTGGAGCGGTCCTGACGGGCCTCAGTCGGCGGTCAGCACCAGGGTGCCGTCGTCGTTGCTGAACTGGCGTTCGCGCCGCACCAGCCGCTGGCCGTCAGCCAGTTCGTAGCGCAGGGAAGGCCCCCCGTCGGGTCCGGCGCCCTGCTCGTGGAACTCGATGATGATGTAGGCGTTGCCATCGTTGCCGGTGGCGGGGAACTGGCGGAAGGACATGCCGGGCTCCTCTGGAGGTGCGGGCGGACGTGCCCGCTTCAGGCGAAGGATGCTGCCGGGCGCCGTGAAGAAGCGGTGGGCACCGGGCCGGTGCGCGGCCCGGTGGGCCGGGCCCCTGCATGCCGGTAGACTAGCCGCCATGACGACCCAATTCACGCTGTCCGGGCGCGCCCGGGCCCTCACCAGCTCGGCGATCCGCGAGATCCTCAAGGTTACCGAGCGTCCCGAAGTCATCTCCTTTGCCGGCGGCCTGCCGTCGCCGGCGACCTTCCCGGTCGAGCGCATGCGCCAGGCCACCGAGAAGGTTCTGCGCGAGTCGCCGCACGCGGCCCTCCAGTACGGCCCGACGGAAGGCTTCGCGCCGCTGCGGGAGTGGGTCGCCGCGCGCCTGAGCCGCAACGGCGTGACCATCCCCGCCTCGCGGGTGCTGATCACCACCGGGTCGCAGCAGGGCCTGGACCTGCTGGGCAAGGTGCTGATCGACGAGGGCAGCAAGGTCCTGGTCGAAACACCGAGCTATCTTGGGGCGCTGCAGGCGTTCTCGCTGTTCGCCCCGCAGTTCGCCTCGCTGCCCAGCGACGCCCAGGGCATCGTCACCGACCAGATCACCCCCGCGCAGCTCGAGGGCGCACGCTTCCTGTACTGCCTGCCCAACTTCCAGAACCCCACCGGCCGGCGCATGCCGCTGGAGCGGCGTAGGGCGATCGTGGAGCTGGCCCGCCAGGCCAACGTCCCGCTGGTGGAGGACGACCCGTACGGCGAGCTCTCTTACGGCGGCGAGGCGTTGCCGAGCCTGCTGTCGATGAACCCCGACGGGGTGATCTACATGGGCTCGTTCTCCAAGGTGCTGGCGCCGGGCCTGCGCCTGGGCTACGTGGTCGCGCCGGAGGAGATCCTCGGCAAGATGGTCCAGGCCAAGCAGGCCGCGGACCTGCACACCCCGTCGTTCTCGCAGCGCATCGTGTACGAGGCGGTGCAGGACGGCTTCATCGACCAGCACATCCCGACCATCCGCACCCTGTACGCCGCGCAATGCGAGTGCATGCTGGCCGCCCTGGAGCGTGAGTTCCCGGCCCAGGCACGCTGGAACCGGCCGGAGGGCGGGATGTTCATCTGGGTCGACCTGCCGGAAGGCATCGACAGCGGGGCCTTGCTGGCCAAGGCCATCGAGCGCAACGTGGCGTTCGTGCCGGGCGCGCCGTTCTACGCGGTCGAGCCGCGGCGCAACAGCCTGCGGCTGTCGTTCGTGACCGTGCCGGCGGAAAAGATCGACCAGGGCATCAAGGTGCTCGGCGAGCTGCTCAAGGCGGAGATCGCCGCCCTGGCCGCGGCCGCCTGAGATGCACTCCGCACGCGTCCGGCACCGTTCCCCCGGTGCGGTGCCGGATCCGTGAGCACGCCGCTTGCGCGCGTGGAGGCGGTACTGACCGGGACGGCCGTCGCCTACAGCCGTCCCGGCAGCCGCAGTGCCATCGCCAAGCAGCCGCGGCCCGGTCCGGTGCACATCGGCCTGGAAGGGCTTGAAGGCGACGAGCAGGGCGACCGCCGCGTCCATGGCGGGCCGGACAAGGCCATCCACCACTACGCCCGCGACCATTACCGGGCCTGGGAGGCGGACATCGGCGGCCACCGGCTGCTTGAGCAGCCAGGCGCCTTCGGCGAGAACATCAGCACCACCGGCATCACCGAAGGCGACGTCTGCCTCGGTGACCGCCTGCGGCTGGGTAGCGCCGTGGTCGAAGTCGCGCAGGGACGGCAGCCGTGCTGGAAGCTCTCGGACCGGTTCGGCGTGCCGGACATGGCCCGGCGGGTCCAGGACAGTGGCCGCAGCGGCTGGTACTACCGCGTGCTGGAGCCGGGCCAGGTGGAGGCGGGCGACGAACTGGTGCTGCTGGCACGTCCTTACCCCGACTGGCCGCTGCCGCGGCTGGCCGCGCTGCTGTACCGCAGGACCCTGGACCGGGACGAGCTGCGCGCCGCCCTTGAGTTGCCGCTGGTGCCTTCCTGGCAACGGACCTTCGAGCGGCGCCTGGAGCAGGGACGGGCTGAGGACTGGGAGTCGCGGTTGCGGGGTCCCCAGGGCTAAGCTTCCACCGGCTGGCCCGACGGGCCGGCTTGCGACACATGCAGCGGCCGTAGCGGCGGGCGGGCGGCCGTATCCGGTCACGGCGTGCCGGCCAGGGACGCGGTGGGATGCACGCACGGCGGGCTGGTCGTTTCGCGTACCTCGCCGCCGCCTGGCCGCCTATGCGCGTTGCCGCCGGTAGTGCGCGCGCCACCTGCCGCGGCGGTCCGTCGGTGACGCCACCGGCCATTGCGGGTGACGCAACCGGCGCCGCGTACCGGGGGACCGGCGATCAGGCCGGTGCCAGCGCCCGTCCCACCTTGCTCCCGGTCTGCCGGCCGAGCACGCCCGCCAGCCAGCGCCCGGTGTCCGCCAGCGCCTCCAGATCCACGCCGGTCTGCAGGCCCATGCCGTGCAGCATGTACACCAGGTCCTCGCTGGCGAGGTTGCCGCTGGCGCCCCGCGCGTAGGGGCAGCCGCCGGTGCCGGCCACGGCGGCGTCGGCTACGCGCACGCCGGCCTCCACGCAGGCGGCGACGTTGGCCAGGGCCTGGCCCCAGGTGTCGTGGAAATGCACGGCCAGCGCCGCCATGGGCACCTCTTCCGCCACCGCCAGCAGCATCTGCCGCGCCTTGCGCGGGGTGCCCACGCCAATGGTGTCGCCCAGGGAGACCTCGCAGCAGCCGAGCGCGTGCAGGCGCCGCGCCACGCGCACCACGTCGGTCAGTGGCACGTCGCCCTGGTAGGGGCAGCCGAGCACGGTGGAGACGTAGCCGCGCACGCGCATGCCGTCCGCGCGGGCGCGCTCGAGCACCGGCACGAAGCGTTCGATCGATTCGTCGATCGAGGCATTGATGTTCTTCCTGTTGAAGGCCTCCGACGCGGCGGTGAACACCGCCACCTCGCCGGCGCCGGCCGCGCGGGCGCGTTCATAACCCTGCAGGTTGGGCACCAGCACCGGATAGGCGACGCCGGGATGGCGCCGGATGCCGGCCATCACCTCGGCCGCGTCCGCCAGCTGCGGCACCCACTTCGGGCTGACGAAGCTGGTCGCCTCGATGCTGCGCAGGCCGGTGGCCGAGAGGCGGTCCACCAGCGCGATCTTGTCGGCGGTGGCCACCCTCGTCGACTCGTTCTGCAGGCCGTCACGCGGGGCGACCTCGACGACGCGCACGAAGTCGCTCATGCCGCCTCCGCCGCGTCGGCGACCATCGCCAGCACAGCCTCGGCCTCGACGAAGTCGCCGGCGGCCGCCCGCAGCGCGGCCACGGTGCCGGCGCGCGGCGCCTTGACCGACAGCTCCATCTTCATCGCCTCCATCACCAGCAGCTCGGTGCCGGCCTCGACCTGCTGGCCGGCCTCGACCCGTACCACCACCACGCGTCCGGGCATCGGCGCGCGTACCTGGCCGTCGCCGGCTGCCTCGCCGCTCCCGGCGCGTTCGTCGGCCAGGCGCTGCACCTGCAGGCGGCGGTGGCCGTCGTGCAGTTCCAGGGTGTCGTCGTCGAAGTGGATCCGTGCGCGGCGGCCGGCCCCGTCGAGCAGCAGCTCCAGCCCGCTCCCGCGCACGCGCGCGTCGCGGACGACGTGGTCCTGGCCATCGATCTGAAGCTGCCAGTGGCCGCCGTGGCCGCGGGCGCTGACCTCGTGCACGCCGTCGCCGCAGCGCAGCCGCAGCTGCCGCGCCGCGCGGCCGTGCAGGCGCCAGCCATCGGCCAGCGCCCAGGGCGAGTGCGGACTGCCGAGGGCCGCCGCGTGGGCGGCCTCGTCCTGCTGCGCGCGTAGCAGGAAGGCGACCGCCGCGGTCGCCAGTTCCCCGCTACCGGGCCGGGCGGCCCCCTGCAGGAACTCGTCCAGGTGCCGGTCCAGGTAGCCGGTATCGATCCGGCCCTCGACCACCGCCGGATGCCGCGCCAGCGCCTCCAGGAATCCGATGTTGGTCTTCAACCCGGCCACGTGGCACCCGGCCAGGGCCTCGCGCAGGCGGGCCAAGGCCCGGGCGCGGTCCATGTCGTGCACGATCAGCTTGGCGATCATCGGGTCGTAGAACACGCTCACCGCGTCGCCCTGTTCGACGCCGGTGTCGATCCGCACATGTTCCGAGGGCGCGGGCAGGGCGAGCGTGCGCAGGGTGCCCGAGGCCGGGAGGAAACCGGCATCGGGATCCTCCGCATACAGGCGTACCTCGATCGCATGGCCCCGCTGGGCGACCTGTTCCTGCCGCAGCGGCAGCGGCTGGCCGGCGGCCACGCGCAGCTGCCACTCGACCAGGTCCAGGCCGGTGACCATCTCGGTGACCGGATGCTCGACCTGCAACCGGGTGTTGATCTCCATGAAGTAGAAGTTGCCGTCCGGGTCGACGATGAACTCCACGGTGCCGGCGTTGACATAGCCGATCGCACGCGCCGCCGCGACCGCCGCCTCGCCCATGGCCGTGCGCAGCGCCGGGGTCAGGAACGGGGAGGGCGACTCCTCCAGCACCTTCTGGTAGCGGCGCTGGGCCGAGCATTCGCGTTCGTTGAGATGGATCACCTGGCCAAGGGTGTCGGCGAACACCTGGATCTCGATATGCCGCGGCGAGGTGACATAGCGCTCCAGCAGCACCCGGTCGCGACCGAAGGCATTGCGTGCCTCGCGCTGGCAGCTCTCCAGGGCCGCGGCGAAGTCCGCGGCGCGGTGCACCACGCGCATGCCCTTGCCGCCACCACCGTGCGCGGCCTTGACCATCAGCGGGAAGCCGGTGCGCTGCGCTTCGCCGGCCAGCGTCTGCGGCGACTGGTCCTCGCCGTTGTAGCCAGGCACCACCGGCACCCCGGCGCCAGCCATCAACTGCTTGGCCCCGGCCTTGCTGCCCATGCGCTGCATGGCCTGGGCCGGTGGCCCGATGAACACCAGCCCCGCCGCCGCCACCGCCTCGGCGAAGGCGGCGTTCTCCGACAGGAAGCCGTAGCCGGGGTGGATGGCCTGCGCGCCGCTGCGCAGCGCGGCCTCGACCACCGCTTCGCCGCGCAGATAGCTCTCGGCAGGCGTCGCACCGCCCAGGCGGACAGCCTGGTCGGCCAGGCGCACGTGCAAGGCGCCGGCATCGGCGTCGGAATACACCGCGACGGTGCCGATGCCGAGCCGCCGGCAGGTGCGGATGACGCGGCAGGCGATCTCGCCACGGTTGGCGATCAGGATCCTGTCGAACAGGGGACGGTCGACCATAGGGTTCACTCCGGGTGGTGGCAGACCGCTTCGATGTTGTTGCCGTCCGGGTCCAGGACGAAGGCGCCGTAGTAGTGCGGGTGGTAGTGCGGCCGCAGCCCGGGCGCCCCGTGGTCGCGGCCGCCGGCCGCCAGTGCGGCCGCGTGGAACGCGTCCACCGCCGCGCGCGAGGAAGCCTGGAAAGCGACATGGGTGGCGGCGACGTGGCCACTGCCCGCGGCCGGGCCGCCGCTGATCCAGAAGAAGGGCTTGGGGCCGGCGCCGAAACCGACGTGGGCGGTGCCGCCGGTTTGCTCCGGATCCAGCTCCATGACCGGAACGATGCCAAGCGGCGCGAGCACCTGCTGGTAGAACGCGCGGCTGCGCGTGATGTCGGAAGCGGCCAGGCCGATGTGGTCGAGCATGTGGGTGCGTCCTTCAGTGCGTGCGTTCGTGCCAGGCGGGCGGACGCTTTTCAAGGAACGCGGCCAGGCCTTCCTGGCCTTCGGGCGACACCCGCAGCGCGGCGATCAGCGCGGCGTTGTCGGCATCGACCTGGCCCGGGTCGCCACCGGCGCCGACCCGGCGCACCAGCTGCTTGGCGGCTGCCGCGGCGACCGGCCCGGCCTTCAGCAGCAGGTCTAGCTGTTGCTGGAGCGCCGCATCCAGCCCGTCCGTGGGCACCACGGCATGCAGCAGGCCGATGCGCTCGGCGGTGGCGGCGTCGAAGTGTTCGGCGCTCGCGAACCAGCGGCGTGCCTGGCGCGCCCCGATCGCGGCGATCACATACGGGGAGATCACGGCCGGCAGCAGGCCCAGGCGACTCTCGGTCAGGCCGAAGCGCGCCTGGGGCGTGCCGATGGCGATGTCGCAGCAGGCCACCAGGCCCACGCCGCCGCCGAAGGCCGGTCCATGGACCCGCGCCAGGGTCGGACGCGGCAGCTCGTCCAGGGTGCGCATGAGGCGGGCGAGGGCGAGCGCGTCCTCGCGGTTCTGGGCCTCGCTGGCGGCGGCCATCCCGCGCATCCAGTGCAGGTCCGCACCGGCCGAGAAGGAGGTCCCTTCGCCCTCCAGCACCACCGCGCGCACGCCCGGATCGGCGCTGGCGGCGTCCAGGGCGGCGGTCAGCGCGCCGATCAGCGCTGGGTCGAAGGCGTTGTGCAGCTGCGGCCGGTTCAGGCGCAGGCGCAACACGGGGCCGGCGGGTTCGATCAGCAGCGGGTCCGCCATCACATCGTCCTTGGGGAAAAACCGTTTCGGATGATAACGGTGGCGGGCGTGCGGGCCATGACGCAGCGCGGCGTACCGGCAAGGTGGCGGGTGGAGCCTTTACCGGCGGGGTTCACTGCTAGAATGAGAACAATTCTTGATTGAGTCGGAGCCACCGTGCTGTTGTCAGAGCTGCCGCCGCGCACATCCGTCGCCGTGACCGGCGTCGAGGACGTCCAGCCCAACGATCCCATCGCCCGCCGCCTGCGCGAGCTCGGGTTCGTGGCCGGCGAACCGGTCCAGGTCGTGGCTCGCGGCCCCGTAGGCGGCGAACCCCTGCTGGTACAGGTCGGCTACACGCGCTTCGCACTGCGCCGGGTGGAAGCGGCGCGGGTACGGGTCGAGGACCTGGCGGGCGCGGAGGCGGCATGAGCATCGAGCAGGGCACCCTCCGCCTGGCGCTGCTGGGCAACCCGAATTCGGGCAAGACCGCGCTGTTCAACCAGCTCACCGGCAGCCGCCAGAAGGTGGCCAACTACGCCGGGGTGACCGTGGAGCGCAAGGAAGGCCGGATGCAGGGGCCTTCCGGGCGGCATTACGCCGTGCTGGACCTGCCGGGCGCCTACAGCCTCACTCCCGCCAGCCTGGACGAGGCGATCACCCGCGACCTGTGCCGCGGCTTCTACCCGGGCGAGGCCGCCCCGGACATGCTGGTGTGCGTGGTCGATGCCACCAACCTGCGCCTGCACCTGCGTTTCGTGCTGGAAGTGCGGCAGATGGGCCGGCCGATGGTGGTGGCCCTGAACATGAGCGATGCGGCCCAGCGCCGCGGCATCGCGATCGACCGCCAGGTCCTGGAGCGCGAGCTGGGCGTGCCGGTGGTGGAGACGGTCGCCGTACGCCATAACGGCGCACGCGGGCTGGTGGAGCTGATCGACCGGGCAGCCGCGCACCCGAAGCCGCCAGCAGTGCAACTGGCGGCTGATGCCGACCTGCATGCCGAGACCCGCCGCCTGCTCGACGCGGCGGTCTCCATGCCCGGGCGCACCGCGAAGATGGACGACGCCCTCGACCGCTGGCTGCTGCACCCGGTGTTCGGGCTGCTGACCCTGGCGGTGGTGATGTTCCTGATCTTCCAGGCGGTCTACGCCTGGGCCACCCCGGTGATGGACCTGATCGACGCCGGCGCCGGAGGCCTGGGCGAATGGGTGGGGGCCCGCATGTCCGAGGGCCCACTGGCCAGCCTGATGGTGGACGGCATCATCGCCGGGCTCGGCGGGGTGATCGTGTTCCTGCCGCAGATCCTGGTGCTGTTCTTCTTCATCCTGGCCCTGGAGGAGTCCGGCTACCTGCCGCGCGCCGCTTTCCTGCTGGACCGGATGATGGCCGGCGCGGGCCTGTCCGGGCGTTCCTTCATCCCGTTGCTGTCCAGCTTCGCCTGTGCCATCCCCGGGATCATGGCGACCCGCAGCATCCAGGACCCGCGCGACCGGCTGGCCACGATCCTGGTGGCGCCGCTGATGACCTGCTCGGCGCGGCTGCCGGTGTACGCGCTGCTGATCGGCGCGTTCATCCCGTCGCGGCAGGTCTGGGGGGCGTTCAACCTGCAGGGCCTGGTGCTGTTCGGCCTGTACATGGCCGGCATCCTCAGCGCGCTGGCGGTGTCGTGGGTGATGAAGAAGTGGCGCCGCGACAAGGGCGAGCATCCGCTGCTGCTGGAACTGCCGTCCTACCGCATGCCCAACCTGCGCGACCTGGCGATCGGCCTGTGGGAGCGGGCCATCATCTTCCTCAAGCGCGTGGGCGGGATCATCTTCGCCCTCACCGTGCTGCTGTGGGTGCTGCTGACCTTCCCCGGTGCGCCCGCGGACGCGACGATGCCGGCGATCGACTACAGCCTGGCCGGTCGCATCGGCCATGCGCTGGCGGTGGTGTTTGCGCCGCTGGGTTTCAACTGGCAGATCTGCATCGCCCTGATTCCCGGCCTGGCCGCGCGCGAGGTGGCGGTGGCGTCGCTGGCCACGGTGTACGCGCTGTCGGCGGCTGACGACGAGGCGGCGGCCCAGGCGCTGACCCCGCTGATCTCCGATGGCTGGTCGCTGGCCACCGGCCTGTCGCTGCTGGTGTGGTTCATCTACGCACCGCAGTGCATCGCCACCTGGGCGGCGATCAAGCGCGAGACCGGGTCGTGGAAAACCATGGCGATGGCCGCCGGCTACCTGTTCGTGCTGGCCTACCTGGCATCCCTGCTCACCTACCAGGTCGCCGTCCGCCTGGGCGCGGGCTGAGGGGCGCGCGATGGCGCTGTGGCTGCAATACGTGATCGTCGCGCTGGTGGTGCTGCTGGCGCTGTGGATGTTCCTGCGCCGGCAGTTTCCAGCCGCCGTACGCCGCGCGCGCATCGCGCTGGCCGCGCCGCTGGTGCGTGATGGCCGGCCGCCCTGGATGCGACGCCTGGCACGCGTGCTGGCGCCGGTGCAGGTGGGCAGGGGCGGCACGTGCGGCGGCTGCGACGGCTGTGGCCCGGAGCCGCCGCCCCGGTGAGCCACCGCCGAAGGTCGCAATAGGAACGGGCGCCCTGCGGCGCCCGTTCCGTTTCCGGCGCAGCCCGCCGCTCAGCCGGCCACGTCTTCCGGCAGCCACGCCCGGTAGCGGCCGCTGCAGTGGAGCAGGGCCATCATGTACAGCATCCCGTCGTAGTAGCGGTGGTGGCCGTCGGGCACCGGCCGCTCCCACAGCGCCCGCACGAACTCCAGCCGCCGCGGATGGTCGGCCGCCAGCGAGGCCACCGCGTTCATCGAGACCAGCCCGGTGGTCTGTCCGCCGCCCAGCGGCGTCCCATCCAGGGTGTAGAGGCTCACGTAGTCGTCCATGCCCTGGGCGTGGAAGAACGCCTGGATGCGGTTGCTCAGCTCGACCTGGCGCGGATCGGCGCGCCACCAGGACCAGTCCATGGACCAGTTCATCGCATTGCGCCAGGCGTCGTAGCGGAAGTCCGCCGAGCCCGGGTGCCAGGGCGCCGCCCATGGGGTGCCGTCGAAATTGCCGTACTCGGAGATCAACCCCGTGCGCGGATGGGCCGCCTTGTTGAAGTAGTCGCGGCTGACCCGGGCGGCCCGCTGCCAGAACCCGCGGTCGGCCTCCGGCCCCACCCGCGCCCAGACCTCGTAGAAGGCCGGCAGGTGGTAGGAGCCATCGGTATGGTTGGCGTTGGCATCATGCGGGGTGAAGCGGACCATCCCCGCGTCGTGGTCGAACAGGTTCAGCGCCGTGGCGCGCGGGCTGGTGCTGGTCGCGCCGGTGATCGGCTGGCGATGCAGCACGTCGGTCAGGATGCGGTCGGCGTGGGCGCGGTAGTCGTAGATGCCCTCGCCATCACCCCAGCGCGCCGAAGCGAAGTACAGCGCGGTGATGAAGTACTCCTCGCCATCCGGGGCCGGCATCTCGTCGATGGCGGTGCCGTCGGTGCGCACCGACCAGGCGAAGTAGCCATACGCCGGGTGCGCCGGATCGGCGTGGTACATGTGGGTCATGGACCAGTTCCAGATCGCGTCGAACTCCGCCTTCCGGTCCATCTGCACGGCGATCATCATCCCGTAGGACATGCCCTCCGAGCGCACGTCGTCGTTGTTGACGTCCTTGATGTAGGCCAGCGGCCCATGTCCGTTGTCGCCGGCGGCGTAGTAGACGGCCTGGTGCTCCGGGTCGCCATGGAACAGCTGCCGGAACGCATCCCCGACCTTGGCCTCGACCTGCGCAGGCGCGTATCCGGCTTCGGCGAACAGGTCCGGGTACTGGCCGCTTGCCACGGCGCCGGCCTGGGCGGCCGCCTGCGGCGTGGCGGCGGCACCGGCGTCGCCCCCGGCGCAGGCCGCCATGGCCAGTAGCAGGGGCAGGGTGGCAACCAGGCGCAGGATGGATGGACGATGCTGCATGCGACGCGATCCCCTGTGGAAAAACGCCGCCGACCATAGCAGAACCACGGGCCCTGTCCCGCTCAGCGGCCGCCTGCAACGTCCACGAAGCTGCCGGTGGTGTAGGAGGCCCGGCTGGACAGCAGCCACAGGATGGCCTCGGCCACTTCGCCGGGCTGACCGCCACGGCGCAGCGGCACCATTGCCTTGACCCGCTCGATGCGGTCCGGCTCGCCGCCGTCGGCATGCATGCCGGTGTGGATGAAGCCGGGACGCACGGCGTTGACGCGGATGCCCTCCTGCGCCACCTCCTGGGCCAGGCCACGGGTGAGCGTGTCCAGCGCGCCCTTGGAGGCGGCGTAGTCCACGTACTCGCCCGGCGAGCCGGTCAGCGCGGCCACCGAGGACACGTTGACGATGGAGCCGCCGCGTCCGCCGTGGCGGGTGGACATGCGGCGCACCGCCTGCTGGCAGCAGAACAGGGGGCCGAGCAGGTTGGTGGCGAAGATGCGCTGGACCCGTGCCGGGTCCACGTCCTCGAGCCGCGCCTGGGTCTCCAGCACGCCGGCATTGTTGACCAGCGCATCCAGCCGACCGAGGCGCACGTCGATCTGCCGGAACAGCGATGCCACCTGGCCAGGATCGGAAACGTCGGCCTGCAGCGCCAGCGCATGGCCGCCGTCTGCGCCGATGGCCTCCACCAGCGTCTCCGCGGCCTGCGCATCGCGGCGGTAGTTGAGGACCACGGTGTAACCGCGCGCGGCGGCAAGGGCCGCGGTGGCGGCGCCGATGCCGCGGCTGGCACCGGTCACGAGCAGGACTGTTCCATGCTCCATGCCAGCCTCCCGCCCGTTACATCCGGAACACGCCGAAGCGTGCCGGCCCGATCGGCGCGTTGAGCGAGGCCGACAGGCCCAGTCCCAGCACGCGGCGGGTGTCGGCCGGATCGATGATGCCGTCGTCCCACAGCCGGGCGGTGGCGTACCACGGGCTGCCCTGGTGTTCGTACTGGCCGCGCACCGGCGCCTTGAACGCCTCTTCCTCTTCCGCGCTCCACTGGCCGCCGCCGCCCTCGATCGCATCGCGGCGCACCGTCGCCAGCACGCTGGCGGCCTGCTCGCCGCCCATCACGCTGATGCGCGCATTCGGCCACATCCACAGGAAACGGGCGCCATACGCGCGTCCGCACATGGCGTAGTTGCCCGCACCGAAGCTGCCGCCGATGACCACGGTGAACTTGGGCACGCTCGAGCAGGCCACCGCGGTGACCATCTTGGCCCCGTCCTTGGCGATGCCGGCGTTCTCGTACTTGCGGCCGACCATGAAGCCGGTGATGTTCTGCAGGAACACCAGCGGGATGCCGCGCTGGTTGCACAGCTCGATGAAGTGCGCGCCCTTGAGCGCGCTTTCCCCGAACAGGATGCCGTTGTTGGCGACGATGCCCACCGGGCAGCCATGCAGGTGGGCGAAGCCGGTGACCAGGGTCTTGCCGTAGCGGGCCTTGAACTCGTCCAGTTCGCTGCCGTCGACAATCCGCGCGATCACCTCGCGGATGTCGAACGGACGGCGCGTGTCGGCTGGGACCAGCCCGTAGAGTTCCTCGGCCGGGTACAGCGGCTCGGCCGGGGGGCGCAGCGCGACGGCCGGCTGCTTGCGCCGGTTGAGGTGGCCGACGATGCCGCGCGCGATGTCCAGCGCATGGCGGTCGTCCTCGGCGTAATGGTCGGCCACGCCCGAAACGGAGGTGTGCACGTCGGCACCGCCCAGTGCCTCGGCATCGACCACCTCGCCCGTGGCGGCCTTCACCAGCGGCGGGCCGCCAAGGAAGATCGTTCCCTGCCCGCGGACAATGATGCTCTCGTCGCACATTGCCGGCACATAGGCGCCGCCGGCGGTGCAGCTGCCCATCACCACGGCGATCTGCGGAATGTTCTCCGCGCTCATCCGCGCCTGGTTGTAGAAGATCCGGCCGAAATGCTCCCGGTCCGGGAACACCTCGTCCTGCAGCGGCAGGAACGCCCCTCCGGAGTCGACCAGGTAGACGCAGGGCAGGTGGTTCTCCCGCGCGATCTCCTGGGCGCGCAGGTGCTTCTTCACCGTCATCGGAAAGTAGGTGCCGCCCTTGACCGTGGCGTCGTTGGCCACGACCACCACTTCCTGACCCATCACCCGTCCGATGCCGCAGACGATCCCGGCGGCCGGTGCGGCGCCGTCATACATCTCCTCGGCGGCCAGCGGTGCGATTTCCAGGAACGGCGAACCGGGATCGAGCAGGGCGTCGATGCGTTCGCGGGCCGGCAGCTTGCCGCGTTCGACATGGCGCTGGCGGGCTTTCTCGCCGCCCCCGGCCGCGGCCGCCTGCAGGCGGCGATGCAGTTCTTCGGCGAGATCCCGGTGGTGGGCGTGGTTCTGGAGGTAGTCGGCGGAGCGGGTGTCGATCTGGCTGCGGAGGGCGGGCATGGGCATCGTCGGTTCGGCGTGCCGCGAGGATAAGCCACCGGACCGTCCGCGCCTTCTGGCGGCGCAGCACGGAGGCCGGCTGCCGCAGCAGCCGGCCTCCGGCGATCAGTCGTTGTCGGTGCGGGCGTCGGCCGCGGCCTCGCGAGCCTTGTCGGCAGTGGCATCGGCGGCGTTGGCAGTGGCCTCGGCGGCGTCGGCAGCTGCCTCGCGGGTCGCGGCCTCGGCGCGCTGGCCGGCCTCACGGGCGTGCACCTCGGCCTCGGCTGCCGCTTCGCGGGTTTCCTGGGCGGCGTTGCTGGCGGCCTCGCGGGTGGCGGCAGCAGCATGCTCGCCGGCAGCCGCGGCGTGGTCGCCGGCGGCCGCGGCTTCCTCGCGCGAGGAGTTGTCGCAGGCGCCCAGCGCCAAAGCCAGCGCGGCGGCGGCGGGAATCATCAGGATGCGGTTGCGGTTCATTGGCGAACTCCTGTTCCGGAAAAGTAGGCGCCGTTCGTGGCGCGGCCCGGAGCATGTGCCGCCCCGCTTCAGCGCGCCGTGAATGGCATGAACGTTCCGCTAGGTTTGCGAATGCGGCGTCGCGGTCGCATTTACCTGACAGTTATCAAACCGTTGCCTGGATTCGCGGTAGGCAGAAAAGCAGGAGGCCGCCGGTTTCCCGGCGGCCTCCTGGGTGCAGCTGAAGCGCCTATTACTGCTTGGCTTCTTCGGCGGCGTCCTTGGCCTGCTCGGCCACGTCCTCGGCCTGCTCGGCAACGTCGGCAGCAGCGTCGGCAGCGTCGCCGGTGGCGGCGCCAGCAGCGGCGCCGGCGGCGTCGGCGGCGGTGTCGGCGGCGGCAGCGGCCGAATCAGCGGCGATCTGGGCGGCGTCGGCAGCCTCGGAACCCTCGGCGGCGGCGGCGTCGGCAGCAGCCTGGGCCTCGGCAGCAGCGGTGTCAGCGGCGGCGGCGGCGTCCTGGGCCTGCTCGGAGTTCGAGCAAGCAGCCAGGGCCAGACCCAGGGCCAGCGCGATCAGCAGCTTGTTGATGCTCATGTTCGGTATTCCTCGTCGTTAAGTTAGGCAACGCGCGATTGCGCGCCTGCAACATGATGACAAGCCCGTTTCCGCTGTCAAGCGGCAACAGGTGAGTTTCGTAAAGTGTCCGTGAAAAACGATTACAGCATTTCAATGGCGATGGCGGTAGCCTCGCCGCCGCCGATGCACAGCGCGGCAATTCCGCGCTTGAGGCCCCGGGTGCGCAGTGCATTTACCAGCGTCACCACCAGGCGGGCGCCCGTTGCGCCGATGGGGTGGCCCAGGGCGCAGGCGCCGCCGTTGACGTTGACCTTCTCGTGCGGAATGCCGAGTTCGCGGATCGGGGCCATCGCCACCACCGCGAACGCCTCGTTGATCTCGAACAGGTCCACGTCCGCGGCGTTCCAGCCCACGCGCTCCAGCAGGGTGGAGATCGCACCGACCGGGGCGGTGGTGAACCACTCCGGCTGCTGCGACAGGGTGGCATGTCCCACGATCCGCGCCAGCGGCTGCACGCCGCGGCGCGCGGCTTCCTCGGCGGACATCAGCACCGTGGCGGCGGCGCCGTCGGAGATGGAAGACGAACTGGCGGCGGTGACGGTACCGTCCTTCTTGAACGCCGGGCGCAGGGTCGGGATCTTGGCGACGTCGGACTTGCCCGGCTGCTCGTCGGTGGCGACCTCGACCTCGCCCTTGCGGGTGGCGACCTTGACCGGAACGATCTCCGCGGCGAACGCGCCACTGTCGGTCGCCGCCTGCGCGCGCCTGACCGATTCGATCGCGAACGCGTCCTGCTCCTCGCGGGTGAACCCGTACTTCTCCACGGTCTTCTCGGCGAACACGCCCATGGACTGGCCGTCGTACGGATTGGTCAGGCCGTCCCACGCCATGTGGTCCACCGCCTGGAAGCCGCCGTAGCGGTTGCCGGTGCGGGAGTTGGGGATCATGTGCGGCGCGTTGCTCATCGACTCCATGCCGCCGGCGACCACGATCGAGGCCGAGCCGGCCTTGATCAGGTCATGCCCGAGCATGATCGCCTTCATGCCCGACCCGCACACCTTGTTGATGGTGGTGCAACCGGCCGCCGCCGGCAGGCCGGCGGACAGCGCGGCCTGGCGGGCCGGCGCCTGGCCCAGGTTGGCCGGCAGCACGCACCCCATGATCACCTCGGAGACGTCGTCCGCCGCCACGCCGGACTGCTCCAGGGCCGCACCGATCGCGGCCGCGCCCAGGACAGGGGTGGGAACGCCGTTGAACTGGCCGAGGAAGGATCCGATGGCGGTGCGCCGGGCGGCAACGATGACGATGTCGGACATGGGGGTGCCTCGCGGGAATGAAGGCCGATTATCGGCACACCCGCCACCCGGCGCCACCGTACACGGCGGCAGGCGACAGCCGCGCGCGATTGCGGTATAGAACCGGTTCGCAAGCGCGCGGGCGCCGGCCCGCCATCTCGGGAGAGGATGATGGGTTTCAAGGGCGGACGTTCGATGGACGGCCTCGGCCGTTGCCTGCTGGCCGTGGCGATCGCCGCGACCCTGGCCACCGGCCTGGCGGCCTGCGGGGGAGGTGGAGGCGGGGGAGGCGGCATCCGCCCGTCGCCACCGCCCACGTCCCCGCCGCCTCCGCCGCCGCCTCCGCCGACTTCGCCACCCCCGCCGACGATCGAGCAGCCGGGGTTCGCCGATCACCTGACCACCATCAACGCCACCGCCGCCCAGCGCGGGGGCTACACCGGCGCCGGCTACCGCATCGGCGTGATCGACAGCGGCGTCAACCGGCAGCACCCGGGGCTGGCGGGCCGGGTCGACGCCAACCTCATCTACATCAATGCGCGGGACAACGACCTGTCGGTGGACGACGTGGTCGGCCATGGCACCACCGTGGCGCTGCTGGCCGCCGGCGCGCCGCTGGACCGCTGGCCCGGCGGCGTCGCCCCGGGCGCGCGCATCCTGTCGGCGCGCATCATCAACGACGAGCGCCCGGACGATGACGGCTCCGGGCAGGGCAACGAGGTCACCGGCGCGCTGGGCATCCGCGGCATCCACCAGGACCTGGTCGCGCGCGGCATGCGCATCATGAACAACTCGTGGGGCGGCCTGTACTGGACCCGGAGCAACGTGACCGCGGCGATCGCCGACGAGTACCGCTTCTTCATCCGCGACCACGACGGGCTGGTGGTGTTCGCCACCGGCAACGAGGGCCGCGACGACCCCACCGACATGGCGTCGCTACCCAGCCAGCCCGGCGCCCCGGGCACCCTCCCGGCGGCGGACCTGGCGCGCGGCTGGCTGGCGGTGGCCGCGCTCAACACCTCGGCCCCGGACCAGCTGGCCTACTACTCCAACGCCTGCGGCGTGGCCCGCGACTACTGCCTGGCCGCGCCGGGCACGGCGATCTATCCCGGCCACGACAGCACCGCCGCCAACCTCGAGTTCTATTACGGCTCGGGCACCTCCTACGCGGCGCCACTGGTGTCCGGGGCCGCGGCCCTGGTGTGGGAGAAGTACCCGTATTTCAGCAACGACCTGGTGCGCCAGACCCTGCTGGGCACGGCCACCGACCTCGGCGCGCCCGGTCCGGACGAGGTGTTCGGCTACGGGCGCCTGGACGTGGAGGCCGCACTGGGCGGCCCCGGCAGGTTCGACTGGGGCGACGTGGCGGTGTCCTTCAGCGGCCAGTCCAGCTGGAACAACCCGATCGCCGGCGATGGCGGCCTGGTCAAACGCGGCAGTGGCACGCTCACCCTGGGCAGTCCCGGCGCCGCCCTGGACTACCTCGGCGCGACCCGCGTCGAGGGCGGCACCCTGCGCATCCACGGCGACCTGGCCAGCTCCACCGTGCGGGTCTCCGGCGGTGCGCGACTGGCCGGTACCAACTGGCTGGGCGGCGACCTGGTCAACGCTGGCACCGTACTGGTGGACGGCGGCCACGACGGCCAGCGCGGCTTCGTCATCGAGGGCGACTACGTCCATCGCGACGACGCGCGCCTGGCGCTGGTGGTGGGCTACGGCGGGCTCGAGGTGCGGGGCACCGCGACCATCGAGGGCGGCGATGTGCAGGTGGCCGGGCTGCGGCAGGGCTACATCGCCCAGGCCCGCGAGGAGGTGCTCAGCGCCGCCGGCGGACTCAGCGGCCGCTTCGACCGGCTGGGCACGGCGACCGGTGTGTTCCTGGACGCTTCGCTGGTTTACGGCGGCGACGATGTCTGGCTGGACGTGCGTCGCCTCGACGTGTCGGCGACGGCCGCATCGATGGGCGTGGAAGCCGCGGGGCTGGGGGCGGCGGCCCGGATCGAATCGGCGTTCACCCTCATCGACGACGGCACCGCCACGGTTGCGAGCCCGGATTTCGCCCGCGTCGCCGGCGACTTCCAGCGCGCCGCCAGCGTGGAGGCGGCGGCCGCCTCGTTGCGCAGCCTCTCCGGTGAGGTGCACGGCGCGGCGATGGCGGCGACCTTCGATGCGCTGGACATGGGGCGCCGCACGCTTTCGGGCCGGCTGGACCAGCTGGCCACGGGCGAGCGCCGCGCCGGTGGATGGATGGAATCGATGGGCGCGCCGGCCGCGGCCGTGGGCAGCGGCGGCGGGGCGCAGCTGGGCGGCTGGATGGCCGGGCAGGACCTGCACCTGCAGGGCAACCTCGTCGCCGGCCTGGCCGTGGCCGAGAGCCGTGGCGACAGCCGCTTCGAAGGGCTGGCCGACCGCAGCCGCGAGCGCCAGGCGCAGGTGCAGGCCTACCTGGGCGTGCAGGGCGAGCACGGCTACCTCGCCGGCCAGCTGGGCAGTGGCCAGTGGCAGCGCCAGACCGACCGCCAGCTGCTGGTCGGCAACGCGGCCCACGCCGTGCACGCGGACTACGACGGCAACTTCAGCAGTGCGGCGATGGAGGCGGGTTGGCGCTTCGGCGGCAATGGCGCCACCTTGGTGCCTTACGTGGGCATCGAGCACGCGCGCGTCAGCAGCGATGGCTTCCACGAGCAGGGCGGGTCCGGTCTGGGCCTGCGCACCGCAGCGCTCGACGCCAGCCGCAGCCAGGCCATGGCCGGGCTGCGCGCGTTCCATGACCTCGGCCGCTGGCGCCTGCAGGGCCATGCCGAGTGGCAGCAGACCCTGGCCAGCGCCGGGCTGTCGCCGCTGGCGAGCTTCGTCGGTATCGAGGCCTGGTCGCCGCTGGCATCCACCGATCCCACCCGGCCGGGCGGCCTGTTCGGCGTGTCCGCCCGGGCGTGGCTGAGCCCGCGCTCGCAGCTCGGCCTGGGCTACGACCAGCGCTTCGGCCCGCGCGGTGATGCCCGCCAGGTGTCGCTGCGGTACGCCCTGGAGTTCTGAGCCGGCACATGGCGATGGCGGCGCCAGTGCCGCCATCGCCCAGCAGGACTTCGCGACCGGGCAGACGGCACGCACAAGCGGCCTTGGCACACGTGGCAGGCCACTGCGGATGGCAGTGGCTGTCGCGGATCTCCACCCTCGGCCGTCTCCGTGGCAAGTCGGCTCTAATCGCACGTACCGCGACGTGGATAAGCGAAATGCACCCGGGGGTCGGCACGTTCCGGGGGCGTGTAGCGAAGCGCACCCAGGGGGGTGTCGGCACGCTGCGGATGCGTGTAGCGAAGCGCATCCAGGGGGGGGTTGGTACGTTCCGGGTACGCGTAGCGAAGTGCACCCAGGCGTTGGCACGCTCTGGCGTTTGTAGCGAAACGCACCCAGGCCGGTGTCGGTACGTCCCAGGTATGGGTAGCGAAGTGCCCAGGCGTTGGCACGTTCCGGGTGTGTGGAACGAAGAGCGCCTGGGGCACATTCCGGGTCAGTGTGGAAGGCGCCGTTTACCCGGATGCGGCCGTCGGCCTTGTCCGGGCTAGGTGTCCGTACCCGGCATGCGTAACCCGGGTAAACGAAGCGCACCCGGGGCCTGGCCGTATGAGGGGTCGCAACGAAGCATGTCGCCGCGCGGCCCGGAAGCCGGACGTCAAGTCCGTCCGGGCCCTGAGCCTACGCCGCGTCCGATCCTGCGGACCTGCTCAGCCGCGGTCCTCGAACAGCTCGCGGCCGATCAGCATCCGCCGGATCTCGTTGGTGCCGGCGCCGATCGCGTAGAGCTTGGCATCGCGCAGGATGCGGCCGGTGGCGTACTCGTTGATGTAGCCGTTGCCGCCCAGGGTCTGGATGCCTTCCAGCGCCACCTGCACCGCCGCCTCGGAGGCATGCAGCAGGCAGCCGGCGGCGGCCGCGCGCGAGCGCATGCCGGCGTCGAAATCGCGCGCCACCTGGTAGGCGAAGGCGCGGCTGGACTGCAGCGCGGTGTACATGTCCGCCGCCTTGCCCTGCATCAGGCCGAACGTGCCGATGGCCGCATCGAACTGCCTGCGCTCGCGCATGTAGGGCAGGGCGATGTCCATCGCCGCCTGCATCAGCCCGATCGGCCCGCCGCTGAGCACCAGCCGCTCGGTGTCCAGGCCGCTCATCAGCACCCGCACGCCCTGGTTGACCTCGCCCAGCACGTTCTCCTGCGGGATCCGGCAGTCCTGGAACACCAGCTCGCAGGTATTGGAGCCGCGCATGCCCAGCTTGTCGAGCTTCTGCGCGGTGGAGAACCCTGGCATGCCGCGCTCGACGATGAAGGCGGTCATGCAGCGGCTGCCGGCCTCCCTGCCGGCGGTGCGCATGTACACCAGCAGCACGTCGGCCTCCGGGCCGTTGGTGATCCACATCTTGTTGCCGTTGGCCACCCATACGCCGTCCCGCAGTTCGGCGGTGCAGCGCATGGAGCCGACCACGTCAGAGCCCGCCCCCGGCTCGCTCATCGCCAGCGCACCCTTCCACTCGCCGCTGCACAGCTTGGGCAGGTACCTGCGGCGCTGGGCGTCGTTGCCGTTGAGGAACAGGTTGGACACGCACAGGTTCGAATGCGCGCCGTAGCTCAGCCCCACCGAGCCGGACGCCCGCGAGATCTCCTCCATCGCCACCAGGTGCGCCAGGTAACCCATGCCGCTGCCACCGAACTGCGGGTCCACCGTCATGCCCAGCAGCCCCATTTCGCCCAGCTTCGGCCACAGGTCCTGGGGGAAGGCGTTGTCCTCGTCGATCCGCGACGCGCGCGGCGCGATCTCCGCTTCGGCGAACCGCTGGACGGCCTCACGCAGCGCGTCGATCTCTTCCCCAAGCTGGAACGCCCGCATCCGCCGCCTCTCGCTGATGGTTTCAGTTGAACCTAGTGTAGTGCGGGACCGTGACCGGTCATGTGCGGATGCAACATCGCGCAAGGGTCCGGAGGAGGGTGGGGCAGAGGCCTGGAAGCAGTGCAAGCCTTGGTGGCCCGGCCATGACCGCAACCCCGACCGCCTGCCGGCGCGTTTCCAGATGCAGCTGCACAAGCTGCCCTGGAACGACGAGCCCGGCCGTTGCGCGCCACGGCCGGTCGAGCTGCCCGCTCCGGGGACTCCCAGGCACGCGCGACGACCCTCGTCCCCGGGTGTGCTGCGGTTATCCGGGCTACCGGGGTAGGGGCGACAGCGAGCGCCCCGAGCCGGGACCAGGCCCGCGGCCCGGACTATCCCCCGACATGCGCGACCGACCCACCGCCTCGGGAGTGCCCCGTGCTGCACCGACTGACCGGCCAATCCACGGGCCCTGGGCGCGCAGGCAATGTCACGCACTGCCGAAGAAGCCATGACCCGGGAGATCGAAGGACGCCGCCTCCCGCGGGGCCGGGCAGGCGGCAAGGGATGGGCCGCGGCCGCGGGTGCGTACAGGGAGATGCGCCCGGGCGGTGACCCGGATCCCCAGGGTGCGGCGGCCCTTCCGGAGCCGTGCTCACGGCTGACGGCCGCCGGCACCGGCGCCGACGGTGTCCCCGGCGTCCACCCATGCAGCGCCCTTTCAGCGCTCCGGCGCTAAGGGGCGGGATCCGGGACCCTGCGGGCAGGCGTTGGTCGAGTCCCGGGCGACGCAAAGGCGCCGGTGCTGGCGTATGCCGGGACGAGGGCGCTTGACTGGGCAGCGCAAGGCCCGGATCCCGTACCCATGACCCGGCGGCTGCCTCACCGAGCCGGTCGTGATCCAGGTCCCGGCGCCCGATATCGCCCACCGCATGTACTTGCCCGCGCGGGGCGGGTCGACGCCACCAGCGCCGGGTGTCGCTCGCAGTCGCAAGACAGCCCCGTGCGATGGAAACCAGCGCCAGCGCAAGGCCATGCCGGGCCGCGCTTCCTCAGTGCTGCTCGCCGCGCAGATGGGCCATGCGCGGGGTCGCCCGGCCCATCGGCAGCTTCAGCCGCCCGATCGCCGCCAGCCGCGCCTCGGCGATCCGGTCCGCGGCGTACTGCGGGCTGATGCCCTCGCGCTCGGACAGGTCGAACACCTTTGCGGTGTTGTGGTAGATGCTGCGGATCAGCCGCATCGCCCGCTCGCGGTTGTAGCCGTCGATCTCCAGCGACACGTTCATCACCCCGCCGGCGTTGACCACGTAATCCGGCGCGAACAGGATGCCGCGCCGGTGCAGCTCGTCGCCCACCGCGTGGCTGGCGAGCTGGTTGTTGGCCGAGCCGCAGACGATCTTCGCCTTCAGCTGGTCCAGGATCTCCATGTCGATCGCCCCCTCCATCGCGCAGGGCGCGAACACGTCGGCCTCCACCCGGTGGATCTCGCTGGCGTCCACCGCCTCGGCGCCATGCTCGGCCACCGCCCGCTGCACCCGCGCCGGGTCCAGGTCGCTGACATACAGCCTGGCGCCGCGCTCGCGCAGCAGCTTCACCAGCTCCATGCCGATGTGGCCCAGACCCTGCAGCGCGATGCTCGTGCGCCCGATCTCCTCGTGGCCCAGCTTGCGCTGCAGGCTCGCCATCAGCGCCTGCAGCGTGCCGTAGGCGGTGAACGGCGCCGGATCGCCCGAGCCGCCGTGCGCCTGGTGCACGCCGGTGACGTACTCGGTCTCCAGGTACACCAGCTCCATGTCGTTGACGTCGGTGCCCACGTCCTCGGCGGTGATGTAGCGGCCGCCCAGGGCGTCCACCGCCCGGCCGAAGGCGCGGAACAGCGCCTCGGTCTTGTCCTTGTGCGGGTTGCCGATGATCACGGCCTTGCCGCCGCCCACGTTCAGCCCGGCCAGCGCGTTCTTGTAGGTCATCGTGCGGCTCAGGCGCAGGACGTCACGCACCGCGTCGGCCTCGTTGGCGTAAGGGCGCATGCGCACGCCGCCCAGCGCCGGGCCGAGCACGGTGTTGTGCACGGCGATGATGGCCTTCAGGCCGATATCCGGGTTGTTGCAGAAAACCACCTGCTCGTGGCCGGAGGTGGCGAGTGTTTCGAACAGCATGGGCGGGCTCCGCTTGGGGTCGCGCATGGACGGACGGCGTTCCCGGCGGCGCCGCGGCGCGGGCCGGAAACAAAAAAGCGACGGGGCCGGGTCAGGGGGCGTGCGTCGCGGTGGCCATTCTACCCCCAGCGCGCCACGCGGCCGCGACACCGCTTGCACATGCGAACGGTCGTGCTATTTTGCGGGCATGAATCTCCCCGCACCTGCCACCGCCAAGGGCGCCAGCACCCGCGACATGCTGCTCGGGCGCGCCTGCGAGCTGGCGGGCAAGGTCGGGCTGGAAGGGGTGACCATCGGCGAGCTGGCCAGCGCGGCCGGCATGTCCAAGAGCGGGGTATTCGCCCATTTCGGCTCGCGCGAGGACCTGGTCCGCCAGACCCTGGACTGGGCCGCCGCGCAGTTCACCGGCCGGGTGATGGCGCCGGCGCTGCGCCTGCCGCGCGGCCTGCCGCGGCTGGAGGCGATGGTCGACGGCTGGATCCGGTGGGTGGTCGACCATCCCGACGGCTGCGTGTTCCTCGGCGCGGCCACCGAATACGACGGCCGTCCCGGCCCGATGCGCGACCACGTCGCCGACCTGATGGAGCGCTGGCGCGAGATGGTCGAGCGGGCGGCGGCCATGGCCATCGACGAGGGCCACCTCCGTGCCGGGGCCGATCCGGTGCTGCTGGCGTTCGAGCTGCACGGCATCCTCTACGGCCTTCACCACCTGCGCCTGCACCAGCCGTCGCAGGCCCCGGCGCTGGCGCGCCGCGCGGTGCAGGACCTGTTCGACCGTTACCGGGCCGGCGCCGCCGTCCCGGCTTCCTCCCCCCGCTGACCCTGGAGCCCCGGATGGCCACCCGCCCGCCACGATCGCCGCAAAAAAGCACGACCGTTCTAAATGCAGCCGTGCCCTGGCCGGTGCGCTGGTGCTTCGGGGTCGGCGGCTGGCTGGCGCCGTCGGCCACGGTGCGCCAGGCCTCGCGGATCTTCGCCACCCCGATGACCCGCTCGCGTCGGCGCGCGCTTGCCGCCGAGTGCGAGGACGCCCGCATCGGCCAGGTCCGCAGTGGCGGGCATGACCTGGCGACCTACACCTGGGGCGACCCGGCGCGCGAGCCGTGGGTGCTGTTCGCCCACGGCTGGTCCAGCTTCGGCCTGCGCTGCCGGCCGTGGGTGGCGCCGCTGCGTAAGGCCGGCTACGCCGTGGTCGCCTTCGACCTGCCGGGCCATGGCCGCAACCCCGGCTGCCAGACCAACCTGCCCGAATGCGCCGCCGCGCTGGCCGCCGTGGCCGCCGCGCACGGCCCGGCCGCGGCGGTGGTGGCCCATTCGCTGGGCGGAGCGGCCACCGCGCTGGCCCTGCGTGACGGCCTGCGCGCCGAACGGGCGGTGCTGCTGGCGCCGGCGGCCGACATGCGCGCGGCCGGCGTCCGCTTCGGTCGCATGGTCGGCCTGCGCGAGCCGCTGGTGGCACGCATGTGGCAGGGCTTCGAGCGCCGCCTCGGCGTGCAGGTCGACAGCCTCGGCGCACACCTGCACGTGCCGTCCCTGGCCACGCCCGCGCTGGTGGTCCACGACCTGGAGGACACCGACGTCCCCTGGGACGAGGGCGAGCGTTACGCCCGCCTGTGGCCGGCCGCGCGCCTGCTCAGCACCTGTGGGCTGGGCCATCACCGCATCGCCGGCGACCCGGCCGTGATCGAGGCCGCGCTGCGCTTCCTGCGCGGCGAGCCGGTGGGCGAGCGCGTGGTGTCCTCGCCGAACCTGCCGTTCGGGCTGGACTGACGGCCGCGGCGGGCCAGTGGCATCGGCCTGGGCCTGGACCTGGGCCGGCATGCCAGCCCCAACCCGTGCACGCCCACCACGTCCACGCCACCGGAATGATTGGGACGAGTACGGGCCCAACCGCGCCGACAGGGTGACCTTCGGCGTCGAACCCCGCTGCTGAGCCGAGCGGGCAGGGACGCACGCGGGCTCCCTGCCACCCGCGTGGGCGATGCGTGCGGCTGCGGCAGTGCCGGCCTCGCGGCAGCCCACGGTGGCCCGCGCCGCGCGCCAGTGATGTCACGCTGCAGCGCGCCAATCGGTTTCCGCTGCAAGCACCTAGAATCGGGACAGGTCTCCCGACATCCGGTGCACGCATGAGTACGCCCGCCAGCCATCTCCCCGGGGCCCGCCCCGACACCGCCGCCAGCCACCCGCCCGCATCCGCGCCCGGCCCCGACACCACGCCGCTGCGCTTCGTCACCGCGGCCAGCCTGTTCGACGGCCACGACGCGGCGATCAACATCATGCGGCGGCTGATCCAGGCCCAGGGCGCGGAAGTCATCCACCTCGGCCACAACCGCAGCGTGGAGGACGTGGTCCGCGCCGCGTTGCAGGAGGATGCCGACGCCATCGCCCTGTCCAGCTACCAGGGCGGCCATGTCGAGTACTTCAAGTACATGGTGGACATGCTGCGCGAGAAGGGCGCCGCGCATATCCGCGTGTTCGGCGGCGGTGGCGGCACCATCACCCCGGAGGAGATCCGCGAGCTGGAGGCCTACGGCGTCGAGCGCATCTACCACCCCAACGACGGCATGAAGATGGGGCTGGTGGAGATGATCGAGGACGTGGTCGCCCGGGCCGGCGCCGCGCGGGAGAAAAACCGGGGTCAGAGTGCACTTTCCCCCGCCGCCTCCGACGCCACCGCCAGCACGCACGGGAAAGTGCACTCTGACCCCGGTTTTGCCTCCCTCGACGAGACCGGCATCGCCGGCATGCTCAGCGCGATCGAGGACGGCACCTACGCGGAGGCCGAGCTGGCACTGATGCGCCGCGGCTGGGCCCGCCCGCGCGGCGAGGGCGAGGCCGCGCCGCCGGTCATCGGCATCACCGGCACCGGCGGCGCCGGCAAGTCCTCCGTCACCGACGAGTTGCTCAACCGCTTCCTGGCCTGCTTCCCGGCCATGCGCATCGCCGTGCTGTCGGTGGACCCGACCCGCCGCCGCAGCGGCGGCGCGCTGCTGGGCGACCGCATCCGCATGAACTCCCTGCGCAGCCACCGCGTGTACATGCGCTCGATGGCCACCCGCCGCCAGAACAGCGCCACCAACACCGTGTTGCGCGACTGCATCGGCTATCTGAAGTCGCTGGATTTCGACCTGGTGATCGTGGAGACCGCCGGCATCGGCCAGAGCGATTCGGAGATCGTCGACCTGGTCGACTTCCCGATGTACGTGATGACCAGCGACTATGGCGCGGCCAGCCAGCTGGAGAAGATCGACATGATCGACTTCGCCGAGGCCATCGTGCTCAACAAGTACGACCGCCGCGGCGCCGAGGACGCCCTGCGCGACGTGCGCAAGCAGTGGAAGCGCAACCGCGTCGCCTTCCAGATGCCCGACGAGGAGGTGCCGGTCTACCCGACCATCGCCAGCCAGTTCAACGACCCGGGCGTGAGCTGGATGTTCGCCAACCTGTGCCGGCTGCTGCGCGGCAAGACCGGCGCCGGCGCCACCGGCAGCCGCTGCGACTTCCAGCCCGGCATCGACACCTCGCTGAAGGAGCCGCGCGCCACCGTGCTGATCCCCGGTGCGCGCGTGCGCTACCTGGCCGAGATCGCCGAGCAGGGCAGGGCGATCAACTGCCGCATCGAGACCGAGGCCCAGACCGCCGCCCGCGCCCAGGCCTGCTGGGAGGCCCTGCGCGAGCTGGAGGATGAGCAGCTGCCCGAAGCCCTGGCCCTGTATCCGGCCGAGGCGTTGCAGGACGGCGGCGACCGCTCGCTGCTCACCCTGCGCCAGCGCTACAACGACGCGGTGCAATCGCTGTCCAGCGAATCCCTGCGCCTGCTGCGCCAGTGGCCGCAGCGGCTCAAATCCATCACCGACGACACCACCGAGTACCAGGTACGCGGCAAGGCGATCCGGGTCGAAAACTACCGCCAGTCGCTCAGCCACCAGAAGATCCCCAAGATCGCCGCGCCCACCTACCGCTCCTGGGGCGAGCTGCTGACCTTCCTCGGCAAGGAGAACCTGCCCGGCAGCTACCCCTACACCGGCGGCGTCTATCCGTACCGCCGCACCGGCGAGGACCCGATCCGCATGTTCGCCGGCGAGGGCACGCCGGAGCGCACCAACCGCCGTTTCCACTACCTGTCCGCCGGCCAGCCGGCCGCGCGCCTGTCCACCGCGTTCGACTCGGTCACCCTCTACGGCGAGGACCCGGCGCCGCGCCCGGACATCTACGGCAAGATCGGCAACTCCGGGGTCAACGTGCCCACCCTGGACGACATGAAGAAGCTGTACTCCGGCTTCGACCTTTGCGCGCCGACCACCAGCGTCTCCATGACCATCAACGGCCCGGCGCCGATGATCCTGGCGATGTTCCTCAACACCGCCATCGACCAGCAGGTGGAGAAGCATCTCAAGGCCGACCCGCAGCGCTGGGCGCAGGCCCAGCAGAAGATCGACGCGTTCTTCGAAGGCCGGCAGCGCCCGGTCTACCACGGCGAGCTGCCGGCCGGTAACGACGGCCTGGGCCTGGGCCTGCTGGGCATCACCGGCGACCAGCTGGTCGACGCGGAGACCTACGCCGCAATCAAGGCGCAGACGCTCAAGACCGTGCGCGGCACCGTGCAGGCCGACATCCTGAAAGAAGACCAGGCCCAGAACACCTGCATCTTCAGCACCGAGTTCGCCCTGCGCATGATGGGCGACATCCAGCAGTACTTCGTCGAGCACCAGGTCCGCAACTTCTACTCGGTGTCCATCTCCGGCTACCACATCGCCGAAGCCGGGGCGAACCCGATCAGCCAGCTCGCCTTCACCCTGTCCAACGGCTTCACCATCGTCGAGTACTACCTAGCCCGGGGCATGCACATCGACGACTTCGCGCCCAACCTGAGCTTCTTCTTCAGCAACGGCATGGACCCGGAGTACACCGTCATCGGCCGCGTCGCCCGCCGAATCTGGGCAAGAGCAATGCGCGAGCGCTACGGCGCCAATGAGCGCAGCCAGATGATGAAGTACCACATCCAGACCAGCGGCCGCTCCCTGCATGCGCAGGAGATCCAGTTCAACGACATCCGCACCACGCTGCAGGCCCTGTACGCGCTGTTCGACAACTGCAACAGCCTGCACACCAACGCCTACGACGAGGCCATCACCACGCCCACCGAAGAGAGCGTGCGCCGCGCCGTGGCCATCCAGATGATCATCAACAAGGAGCTGGGCCTGAACTACACGGAGAACCCCTGGCAGGGCAGCTTCGCCGTCGAATACCTCACAGACCTGGTGGAAGAGGCCGTCTACAAGGAGTTCGAGGCCATCAGCGAGCGCGGCGGCGTGCTGGGCGCCATGGACACCATGTACCAGCGCGGCAAGATCCAGGAAGAGTCGATGTACTACGAACACAAGAAGCACGACGGCTCGCTGCCGCTGGTAGGCGTCAACACCTTCCTGCCCAAGGAACACGCCGGCGAAGTGGCCACCGAGATCGAGCTGATCCGCTCAACCGAAAGCGAGAAAGCCCAGCAGATCGCCAACGTGCGCGCCTGGCAGGCCAACCGCAATGTGCTGGCCCCGGCAGGGGAAACCGGCCACGCCCACACGGTTGAAGATGAAACTGTGACCGACGCCCACAACGGCCACGGCCTGGCGTATCTTCAGGACACGGCGCGTCGACGGGGCAATGTGTTCGAGGCGCTGGTGGAGGCGGTGAAGACGCATAGCCTGGGCCAGATCAGCCATGCGCTGTATGACGTGGGTGGGGAATATCGGCGGAATATGTAGTACTCATTCATAGGGGCGCGGATGAAGCTGTTTACGCAACAGGAAAAGGAGCACTATCTTAGTTCGCTCTCAGAGGACGACTTTCGGGAAAAAGTCGTTCGCCGCTTGTTCAAGAGATTAGGCTTCTCTGATGGCAGGGATCTTTGTGGTCCCGAAGAGCAGGGAAAGGACGCTGTCTTTTTTGAGGAGGACAGGTTCGGGGGGCGCTCGCTCGTATGTGTCCAGACGAAAAAAGGTCCAATAACCCTCTCGGCGGACTCCAGTAAGAACTTGCATGACGTCCGGGCCCAAGTACGAACGGCCCTAGAATCGCCGTTTAAATGTGTCCAAACCAAGTCAACAATCTACGCTGCCCGAGTCTATCTTGTGGCTTCCGGTCGCATAAATGAGGCCGCACGTAGCTGGATTACGTCGAACGCGGGAAACGATGCTCGCATTAGTTACTTGGATAGGGATGATCTGATTAAAAATCTAGATAACCATTGCCCAGAGATATGGCTAAATATCACCGCAGACGTATTTCCGTATTTACATGCCCTTTCCCGATTGATTGATGATCAAGCTCTTGCCGGCCCTACGTCCGGTAGTGTGGCTGGGATAAAAAGCTATTACGCAGCATCTGATCGAGCATTCGTTGAGCTAAGGCTCATTAAGTCTGTATCGAGCACTAAGAAAGTTTCCGGAAGATTCACGGAAAAGTTCGAGTTTGAAGAGGCTGGCTTAAGTTACCTGACCTCCCTTAAAGGTGAGCGGCTGCTCCTGCTAGCTGACGCTGGGATGGGGAAGTCGACGTTACTCGTCCGTGCTGCCTACCTTATGGCGCGCGAAGGGGCCGCAGGGCGCAATGATTACCGAGTTCCAGTGCTGTTGCGGGCTGGTGAGCTAGTCGGGAGTGACGACCTCATGGATGTCATGCGGAGTTCGGTAGATGCTTTGGTCGGCTCCCAGCTGAACGCATTCACCGCTGATGATCTTGATGCTGGGCGCGTAGTTCTCCTTGTAGATGGGTTGGATGAAGTTGCTAGGGGTGAGTCCCGGGCTGCCGTCGTAGACAAGCTTAATGGCTTCTACCGTGACCACCCGCGGTGCTCAATCGTGCTGACGACACGGCCGTACTCGTCAATCGAGATGATTGAGGGTGTGAGAGGGTTCGCTCGAGCTCGCATTGCGGCAATGAGTATGGCCGCGGCTGAGAAGATGCTGGTTTCATACCAGCGTGGAGAGGTTGACTCGAAGCATACGAAAGAAGTCTTACGGCGGATCGAAGGGATACATGGCATTGAGCTAAACCCGTTACTTGTGACTGTGTTTGCGCTCACTAGTGATGCGGAGCGTAAGGATATACCGGCGAATATTACCGAGCTTTTTAGTAAGTTCACCGAGCTTATGCTGGGCAGATGGGATGAGACGAAGGGCATGTCTCAGCAGTTTCATGCCCGCATCAAGGAGCACGTCGTATCGAAGTTTGCTCATTCATTGCATACCGACAGGCGCAACCACTTTACGAGAGAGGAATTTCGTAATTTTGCGGGTCGCATGCTTGAGGATATGAACAGATCTGCAGACGCGGAGAACATGATTGGTGAGATTGTAGAAAGATCTGGTCTTTTTCGTGAGGCAGGTGAAGGACTTGAGTTCCGCCATCATCTGATCCAAGAGTATTTCGCGGGTAAGGGAATTCCTTCTGTTGATCAGATCAAAACCTTGGTGTCGGACGAGTGGTGGCGTAATGCCATCGTCTTCTACTTTGGGTCAAATCCCGAGAACGTTAATGGCTTGCTGGATGTGGCTACATCTCTAGGTGCCCGAGCCAACGAGGCGGCCCTGACAATTGGCTTGGCCCTTCAGACGTGTTACCTGTCCAAGCTGGAAGATCGGATTGATGTGTGGAAGTGGGTAGTGGAAACACTGTCTTGTGTAACGGAGGGGGTGCTCGCCGATATGCAGGAAGAGAGGTATCCCATTTTCTATTTCCTCACTCACTACATCCTTTCGCGAGACGCTGTTGCTCTGAGTGGCATAGAGCGTGACGAGATGGGGGCTCTGGATTGGGCGGTGGCCGGAAATCATTTCTCAACATCGCCTGAAATACGGAGGTTCTGGGCATTCGTTGGTCTGGTAGAGAACGGAAGAATCGATCTTCTGGAGCAGCAGTTGAAGGAGCATCCCCTAGAGTCGGAGGAGCTGAATTTCGCTCTCGGCATCGGGTGCTATCTGGCGGAGAAGGTGCGGTCAGTGGGTGAGGATCAGAAGCGAGCTGCTCATGACGTTCGTAGGCGGTTGGCCGGGAAGGTCGCTGTTCTCACGCAGAAGTTCGCGAAGGAGTATCGTGGACAACTGTTGGAATACAGGCAGGGAAAGATAGTTGCGCTCGATGAGCAGGAACCAGAGCCCGAAAGTGAAACATCAAATGGTCGCTCAGTTCAGATAATTCCTACAGCCGAATAGCGCTTCTGCCTATTCTTCGGCACGCGGAGAAAAGGGGTCAGGTTCATTTTCCTGTCGGTGCCGTCCTCGGGCGCCCGCGTGACCTGACCTCCATGCTGTTGCCGACCCAGAGAAAAGGGGTCAGGTACATTTTCGCGCCGCTGGGGCGGGGTTACCGAGAAAACGGGGTCAGGTTCATTTTCCAAGGTGTGCCGTCCTCGGGCGCCCGCGTGGAAACTGGGGTCAGAGTGCACTTTTAAGTGGGGCAGGTGGAACTCGGGGGATATATGAGGACAAGCGTGTCCAGCACTAACTGGACGCACAACTTTTTTGCCCACTTGGAGCGGCACTCGGTCGAACTGTCGCCCCCGGCTGACTTGGGCTTCTGGCGCGATCGCTGGATGCTTGGGCTGGTGGCGCTCGGTGCGCTGCCGGCGTTGTTGCCGCTAGCGCGGCTGACCGGATACCCCGTGCTGGGGTGGCTCCAGGTGATTGGCTTAGTACTGCAAGCGATTGGCCTGAGCGCTGTCTCCTGGCGCCAAGCCCGCGATGTGCTACCAGACTTCGTGGATGCCAAGAACAAGTTTGCAGCGGATATGGATTCGCACTTCCTACGCCGCGAGGGCGTATTGAGTTGGCTGCGCTCTCTTCCTCCCCGCGAACTAAGCGCTCGCGCTGCCTATGTTGAGATGCGATTGGAGGCACTGCAGTCGCGCTATGTGCTGCTGTTTGGTGCGGTGGACAAGCTCGGCGTTTTGCCGGCAGTGGTGGCACTGCTGGTCCAGGTGCAAGGCCTCGGATCGGTGTCACCCTGGCTCATGGGCGCAGGCGCGGGCATCGCCGTGTTCTACGCAATGGGGCTATGGGTGAGTCGCTTTCGCCTGCAGATGGAGGGGTACACCCGCTTGATGCATGCGGCTACCGCCCGGGTGGGGGGAGACATGGAAAGTGCAGGAGCCAACGAGCATTGCTCCAAGGAAAACTAGTCGTTCCCGGCTGTCCTTCCCAGCATGTGCGCCCGGCGCCTTCTCCGCTCCGAATCAGAAAACTCCTACCCAACGTGCCAACCAACTCCCACCCCACAACGCGGCACGCGCCGACTTCCGCTGCGCGCCTTTTCCGTTGACGCTGCCTCGCCGGCCAGTTCCGGCCGGTCCAACGGAAGGAGAAGAGCCATGTCGCAGAACCTGGTGTCCCTGCAGTTGAGCAGCGAGCAGTTGTCGCAGGCGGAGCAGGCCATCACCGCGCTGGAGCAGGCCCTGGGCGGGCTGGTGTCGCTGGCGCCGGTCGATCGCCGGCGGCTGGTGAAGATGGGCCAGAAGTCGGAGGTGTTCTGCCGGCAGACGCTGCGGGTGCTGGGGCAGAACCCGCAGGTGGTGCCGCCGGGGCTGGACCTGGCCGGGGCGCAGGCCGATCTGCTGGCGCTGGACCAGCTGGCGCCGCTGCTGGACCGGCTGCAGCGCCTGGCCGAGCGCGGCCGTGACACGGAGATGGCGCTGGGCGCGGACGTGATGGACGTGGCGCTGGAAGGCTATGGCCTGCTGCGAGTCTCCGGCCGCCAGCAGGGGCTGGATGGCCTGCGCAAGGAGCTGTCCAACCGCTGGAACCGCCGCAGCAGCACCGAGCCGGAGCCGGCCGAGGCCTGACTGGCATCTTCCCTCCATCCTTTCGCACCGGCCCGCCCGCTCCCCCGCGGCGGGATGCACTGGAGCCCTCGGCGGGCTGAACCCGCCGCCACGCCACACACGGCCGCCTCCGGGTGGCCGTTTCTTTTTTGCAACGGTCGCGCGGGATCTCCCGGCGCGCAGAGCCCCGGCCCGGGTCGACGGACAAATTTTCACCATCATCGGGGCTCCGAGCTCGGGCGTTGGACGAATTTTCACCATCGCCAGGGCTCGGAGCTCCGCCGTTGGACAAAATTTCATCAACGCCGGAGCTCTGGGCTCGGCCGTTGGACAAAATTTCATCAACGTCCGAGCATTCTGCTCGGCGTCTGGACAAATTTTCACCGACGTCGCAGCTCCGGGCTCGGCGCGCCGAGCTTTTTGCTCCGACGATGGAGCTCCGAGCTTCGGCGGCCTGATCCGCGCCCCCGCGTGGCGTGCCCGTGCGGGGCAGGGGACGCCATTGCGCGCTGATGCGGGCGGTCGGCGCCCTGAGCCTCCAGTTGGCTGGAGCGGGGACCGGGCCTGTCGGTGCAGCGGGGTCAGGAACCCATCTGGCCCGAGCCGGTGGGCCGACGCTCAGCCGAGGCCTGCAGCGGTCCCGCCCAGCCGGTTGATCGCTTCGTTCTCCACCACGCGGGGCGGGGCGGGCATGCGGGCCAGCGCCAGCATCGCCCGGCCCAGATGCGCGGTGCTGGTCATCAGGCCCGGCAACAGCCGCACGCCCAGGCCCATGACCGGCGCCCCCACCGCATAGAACGGCCGCATCCAGCCATGCGGGCTGCGCTGCCCGTGTGCGGGCTGGATGCCGCCGGGGCGCAGCATGACGGTGGTGATCAGCAGCGAGGCCAGTGCGGCCTCGGCTTCGCCCTTCACCCGCAGCGGCATGAAGCGGCTGGCGGGGTTGGCATGGGCGCCGGAAATGTAGAGCAGGCGCCCGCCGGGGTTGCGCTGGGCGTAGGCGCGCGCCACGTGCAGGGTGAGGTCGCAGGTGACATGCCGGTAGCGGGCTTCCGGCGTGCCCAGCGGCGGTGCGCCGGCACAGTAAAAGCAGGCGTCGTACGGGGCGAGGCGGTCGAGCACGCCGGCGAGCTCGTCGAACCGCTCCACCACCACGTCCTGCACCCGCGGGTCGGGGTGGCGCAGGGCGCGTCGCCCCAGCACCGCCACCTGCGTGACGTCCGGGTCGGCCAGGGCCTCGGCCAGCACGCCTTGCCCGACCAGTCCGGTGGCGCCTGTCATCAGGATGCGCATGCGAGCTTCCTCGGGAGCGGTATGCGGGGAGTCTAACGGCCGTCGCGTGGACCAGGAACGTGGCGCCTCTTCGCGCGCATCGTGATGGGAAACGGCCTGGACCATGACGGGCCGCCCAGCTCCGCGCGAAGATCGACGCGGCCCAGGTGCAGCAGGAGTTTGCCCAGGCGCTGGCGCCGGGCGAGCGGGTGGAGCATGCCTACCGGCTGATCCGCGATGCGATGCTGTTCACCGACCGGCGGCTGATCCTGGTCGACCGCCAGGGCCTGACCGGCAGCAAGGTGGAGTACCACTCCATCCCGTATCGCAGCATCACCCACTTCAGCGTCGAGACCGCCGGCACCTTCGACCTGGATGCCGAACTGAACATCTGGATCTCCGGCACCGCCGCGCCGGTGCAGAAGACCTTCAACCGCCAGCTGAGCATCTACGAGGTGCAGGCGGTGCTGGCCTCCTACCTGGCGAGGTAGCGGCACTGGCCGGCCGCTGGCGTGCCTGCGCCAGCCACGCCGTCCACCGGCTTGCGGTCCTCGACGTCACGGCTGGCGCGGGCGCATGCGCCCGGGCCGCAAACCGGTCCCCACGTGAGCGCGGCGACCTTCCGTCGCCGCGGGCTTGAGTCCACGTGGCCCCGCCGCAAACCTGGCGCGTCCCAAGGCTGGACCGCGCGAGCGCGCTTCGGTGACCATATGCCATGCCCGCCGCCCCCGCGCCGTCCGCCCAGCTGTTGCACCTGCTGCCGAACGCGGTGGTGCAGACCGATGCGCGCTGGACGCTGACCTACCTCAACCCCGCCTGGGAGGCGCTCACCGGCCACACGGTGGCCGAGGCGATCGGCCGCCCGCTGCTGGATTTCGTGCACCCCGACGACACCGGCACGCTGCGCTCGGGCATGCCGGTGTTCCGGCTGCGCTTCGCCGATGGAGACTACCGCTGGGTGCGGCTGCCGATGCAGCCGGAGACCGACGCCGCCGAGCGGGTGCTCAGCCGGCAGGGCGTGCTGATCGAGATCACCGATGTCACCGAGCAGGTGCTGGTGGAGGTGCGCCAGCGCTTCCTGCGGCTGCTGGAGACCATCGACGGCGTGGTCTGGGAGGCCGAGCGCGGGGTGGGCAACACCTTCCTCAGTCCGCAGGTGGAGCGGCTGTTCGGCTTCACCGTGGAGCAGTGGCGCTCGGACCCGGGCTTCTGGCGCTCGCGCGTGCATCCGGACGACCTGGAGGCGGCGCTGGTGATCGACAACGCCGCCTACGACGCCACGGAAAGCTACGCCTACGAGATGAGCTACCGCCTGATCGCCCGCAGTGGCGAGGTGGTGTGGGTGCGCGACCTGTGCCGCACCGTGGTCGAACCGGGGCGGCCGAACCGCATGATCGGGCTGATGATCGACGTGACCCGGCAGAAGGCGGTGGAGATGGAGCTGCGCCGCTCCGACGAGCGCTACGCGCTGGCCACGCGCGGCTCCAACGACGGCATCTGGGACTGGGACCTGCGCAGCAACGTGCTGCACGTGTCCAGCCGGTTCCGGGAGATCGTCGGCCAGGGCGGGGCCGACGAGCTGCACGAGGACGGCTGGCGCTTCCTGCAGACGCTGATCGACCCGGACGACCGCGCCCGCGTGCAGTCGGCCTACCGCCGGCACCTGGCCGGGGACAGCCCGAACTTCTCGGTGGATTTCCGCGCCTGCCACGCGGCAGGGCGCAGGGTGTGGGTGAACTGGCGCGGCGTGGCCCGGTTCGAGGACGGCGTGGCGGTGCGCATGGCCGGCTCGCTGAGCGACCTGGCCGAACGCGGCAGCTCCTACGACGCGCTGACCCACCTGCCGGGCCGGCCACTGTTCCGCGACCGGCTGGACCATGCCATCGCGCTGTACCGCAAGCGCCCGCCGGCGCAGACGCCGGACGGCATGCCCATCGGCGGGCCCGACACGCGCTTCGCGGTGCTGATGCTCGACCTGGACCGCTTCAAGCGGGTCAACGACACCCACGGCCACCACGTCGGCGACCAGCTGCTGCAGCAGGTCGCCCGGCGGCTGGAGCGCTGCGTGGGCGCGGTCGACCTGGTCGCGCGCATGAGCGGCGACGAGTTCACCGTGCTGCTGGAATCGGTCGACCCGACCACCGCCATCGCGCGGGCCTGGCAGATCGAAGCGGCGCTCGCCGCGCCGTATGCCATCGGCGCGCAGACCGTGACCACGCGCGCCAGCATCGGCCTGGTATGCAGCGATCCGGGCCTGCTCACCGGTGACGACTACCTGCGTGCGGCGGACACGGTCATGTACCAGGCCAAGACCCGCTCGCTGGGGCTGTGCGTGTTTCCGGTGGAGCCGCCGGACGCCTGAGTGCCGAGGTGCGCGCGAGTGCGCGCATGTGCGGGCCGTGTCCTTGGCTTACGCGCCGCGACAGGCCATGCTGCACCCTCGTCCCATGTCTACCGGTATCTCATGACCCTTCGCTTCACCCCTGTCCTCCTGACCTCCGCCCTGATCCTGGGCCTCGCCGGCTGCGGCGCTTCCCCGGCCCCCGAGGCCGACACCGCCGTGGCCCCGCCGCAGGCCGGCGCCGCCCCGACCGACCAGGCCAAACCGCCGATCAGCAAGTTCAAGGCCTACACCCGGCGTCATGACGGCGAGACCCTGTTCACCCAGAGCCATGCCACCGGCCACGTGGGCGACTGGTTCTTCACCCACTGGAAGGATGGCGGCGAAGCCTCGTTCAAGCTCGATCCGCAGGGCAACTTCAAGATCGACTGGATCGGCGGCGACTACAACTACGTCGGCGGCCCGGGCTGGGAGCGCGGCGACCGCAACCGCGTCATCGGCTACCACCTCAACGAGGACGCCGGCGCCAGCTACGTGACCCTCTATGGCTGGGGCTACGACAAGGACATGGACCCGACCGACCCGGCCCACCTGGTCGAGTACTACGTGGTCCAGCGCGGCGTGCGCACCGGCGGCCAGGGGGGCGAGCAGGGCGTGAGCTTCACCAGCAACGGCGTGGAGTACACCACCTACCGCACCGTGCGCACGCAGAAGCCCTCGATCAACAACACCGCCACCTTCTACCAGTACTGGAGCCGCCCGAAGGAGCAGCTGCCGCTGGGCCAGGACCACAAGATCATCTTCGCCGACCACGTCGCCGCGTGGGAGCAGAACGGCTGGAAGATCCCGAACATGGACAACTTCGACGCCAGCGACGACCCCACCTACCAGGTGTTCGCGGTGGAGGTGTTCCTGATCGACAACGGCGGCACCGTCTCCGGGCGGGTGTGGGACGCGGCGGAGTAAGCGAAGCCGGATCAGGAGGTACTTTCCGCGGCGCCACCCACTCAACCCGGGTGGCGCCATCGAGGGGACAGGGCGATGAATATTCCGCGGAAGGCCTGCGCAGTCGTACTGGGATGGTCCTGTGCCAGCACGGTTGCCATGTCAGCGGTGCCTTCCCCCGTGGAGACGCCGGACGCGTGTCGTGATCCGGCGCATGTGCTTGCAACCTTGCAGAGGCACGACCTCCCAGGCAGGCCTGCGTCCGCCGTCAGGCCGCTTCATCCTGCGCTGTCCTGGACGCGCAGCGTCGAGATCCGCACGCCCTGCGTCGGATCGTTGCGCGAGGTGCGTTCCCACGCCGCTGTTTTTACCCATGTTTACGTCAGACCGGCGCCGAACGGCATGCACGCCAGTTCCGTCGAGGGCGAGGATTTCGTCGACAGGCTGAAGCACCGGGCCGCCGGCCCCGATGGCGAGCTGCTGGCCGAGCGCCACATGCAAAGCCATGAAGGCCGGGACCTTGGGCTGGGCCTGTGGCGCTCAGCCGACCGCTACCGGATCACCTACTTCACCCGGATTCCGGGCGCGCCACGACCGGCAGCCTCCACCGTGCTTCTGGAGCTGGACTAGCCGGTGCACAGCATCAACTATGTCCGGGGATACCACTCGCTCAAGGCAGGAGTCGAATACGTCACTGGTGACCAGACCCGCTTCCAGCACCACTACGTCCTGGATCTGGAAAGGCTGGACCCGGAGATATGGCATTGGCCTGATGAACCGCCGGGACGGTAGGTCCTGTGGCGCGGCTTCGCAGGCATCAGTCGGCAGCGACATCCCTCGCGACGCACCCATGACCACCCCTCCCAGCCGCCTTCAGTTGCCACCCGGCCCATGGCACACCGTGCTTGAAGCCCTGTGCGCCCACTTTCCGCGGATTCCGGAAGCGCAGTGGCGCGAGCGCTTCCTGCGCGGACGCGTGCTGGACGATGCCGGCACGCCCCTGCCGCTGGATGCCCCGTACCGGATCGGCGCGCAGGTGCAGTACTTCCGCGAGGTGGCCGACGAACCGGCCTTGCCGGGCGGCGAATACGTGGTGCACCACGATGCCCACCTGCTGGTGGCGTTCAAGCCGCATTACCTGCCCGTCGCGCCCACCGGCGCCTGGGTGCGGCAGACCCTGCTGACCCGGCTGGTCGCCCTGACCGGCAATCCCGCGCTGGTGCCGCTGCACCGGCTCGACCGGGACACCGCCGGCCTGGTGCTGTTCTCGACCGACCCGGCCAGCCGCGGCGCCTACCAGGCCCTGTTCCGCGAACGCCGCATCCGCAAGGTCTACCGGGCAACGGCGCCGGCCCTGCCCGGGCTGGCCTTTCCCCACCTCCACCGCAGCCGGCTGGAAGCCGGCGAACCGTTCTTCCGCATGCGCGAGGCGGATGGCCCAGCCAACAGCGAGACGCGGATCGAGGTCCTCGAGCGCGACGGCCCCTTGTGGACCTACACGCTGCACCCGGTCACCGGCCGCAAGCACCAGCTGCGCGTGCACATGGCCGCCCTCGGCGCCCCGATCCTCCACGACCGCTACTACCCGCAGCTGCAGCCCCAGGCGCCTGATGACCCGGCAAGGCCGCTGCAGCTGGTGGCATGCGGCCTGGAGTTCGAGGATCCGATCAGTGGGGAGATGCGCCGGTTCCGCCTCGTCGAACGATGCGGGGAAACCCACGTTCTCAGTCCAGCCGCTGCCGCCTCTCCGAAGGCTTGCGGAACATGAAATAGCTGCTGACGATGACGGCGGCCTGCAGCACTGCCAGTGGGGGCATGAAGACGTGGGTCGCCGTCCATAGCAGCGACGCTACCAGTGCGATGTTCATGGGCAGGCGTCCGAGTCGGCTGGCGAAGAACATCACTCCGACGAAGAACAGCTGATACAGCAATACCGCAGTGGTCAGGATCATGGGGCGATGGATCCTCAGTTCCGATGGCTGAGTTCCGAGCTGCCGCATTCGGCACACTCGCGGTAGAAGTCCACGCCCGCCTTGCGAAGTCTTGGGTTGTGGCCCGGCAGGCAACTGAACCGGATCGCGGTATTGGCTTGACAAGCTTTGCACTTAAAGTAGTAGCCGAATTTGCCATGGCACACCTCGCCTTCGCGCATGCCGCACGCCTTGCACGGTGACAATACGGAGAGCCCAGGCGATGGCCGGGAGGAGGAAGGGGGCGCCGTTTCGACCCTGGCCCGGGTCGAGTCTTCCGACCGCGGTAACTCCTTCTTTCTCCGCGTAACGACGTCCTGGCACGGAGAAGCGTCCGCGCCGGGCTGGTGCATGGCAGCAATCTGGCGCGCGACATATTCAACCGTCTCGCTGGACACCAGCTTCGCAGCGGTGCGCAGTATCCCGAACAACGGGTTCTCCTTGTCCACGTCGCGCCAGATCGCCTTCCTCAGCTGGTCCGCCTTGATCACACGGCTGGTGTCGAACCTCTTTGGCCTGCTGATCCGCGCACCGGCCGCCACCAGCACGAACTGCTGGAAAGAAGGCGGAATCGAGAAGCCAAGCCGAGTCGGAAGAGTGACCGAGGCAAGTGCGTCGCGCAGCACCATGATGTGGCGCTCGTTCTGCTCCAGCGGCGAGGGCATCCCTTCGTAAGTCTTGCGGAAGTCGTTCCAGCGCAAGAACTCTCCTTCCTCGGTGATCTTGATGCCGCTATGGAAGTGCTTGGTCTCCAGGACGTATACGTCCATCCAGCGATTGATCAGCAGATGGTCGATCTGCGCGGTACGGCCCTCGTACACCAGCCGCAGGTCATGGATGACCGCCCAGTTCGGTGACTTGCCGAAGTCGAAGTCGATCAGGTAGGCGGACTCCTTCTCGCCCTTGAGCCCCGCTTTGCCGCGGCGGAGTTCGGTCGCCGCCTGCTGGGCGCCCTTTCCGGACCCGGCCGCGTCCTGTTCCAGACGACCCAGGAGGGCGGAGTAATCATCGAGGGGCTTGATCAGCATACGTCAATGTCTCTGAAATCCCTGCTAGGCCTTGAAGCAGTTCTCGCGGTGCCATCGCAGGTAAGTAGGGTGCGGGCGCTGTTCGCCTTGCGTGGGCAGTATCAGTTCCCGTTCCGGACGAATGAGCTTGTCGAGATCGTTCGGCACGCCGTGCGGCGACAGGATGATCTTGTAGTCGTCGCTGAAGGTCATGAGCCCGCGGTCGAACAGCCAGTGGGCCGTTCCGGTCAAAGCGATGCCATTGCGCACCGCATCCGGACCGTCCGCCTCCACCGGACGGATATGAGCCGCCTGGACCTCCGGCCGCCCGCCGCCATTGAGCAGGCGCAGGCCTGTGACCGCACAGGTGTTGGCGTAGGCCCTCCTGACTTGACGTTTGAAAGCCGCGTCGCGGACCTTGCGTTTGCTGATCGTCTCGATGATGGGACGGGTGACGTACTCGGGCACTTCCTCGGCCACGGCAGATTTCCGCTCCCATGGCTCCGCCTTCAGGCTGATTCCCAGCCGCGCGATTGCCTCGAACTCGGGGCGAGGCAGTTCGCGTACGGCACGACCGAAGGCGCCCTTGTTGGTTCCGCCATCGGCGCGAAGCAGCCTGCTCTCGCGATAGATGCCCGAGTCGCGGAAGGGCACCGGCGTGTCGAACGCGATGTAGTCACGCATCAGTGCGTAGAAGTGGCCGACGCGTGCCTGGTCGGGCACCACCGCTGCTACCGTCGCGATCGCGAAGTACGCCTGCCGCCCGGTCGCACTGTTCGGTCCCGTCGTCCGACGTGGCTCGTAATAGATGATCCAGTCGCCGACAGCAGCTTCGACCTGGCGCAGATAGGTGCGGGGAAAGTGGTAACGCTCCTCGATCAGGTCGTCGTAGATCGAGCTTTCCGAAGCGGTGAATATGGCGTTCGTCATTGACCTCCCCCAGGCGCGGACCAGGTTAGCAGGGGAAGGCGCTCAGCCCGCCGGCGTACCGTTGTTGCCGGCCACGCCGAGGTCCCAGTCCATGCAGGCCAGCAGCGGGTCCGGGTCGGGCGGTGCAGGTTGGGGGCGGGTGGTGCCGGCCAGTTCCTGGCGGGCGAGGGCTTCGAGCCGGGCCATCAGCGCGGCGCCGCGTGCCGGGGTGCTGGCCTGGGTGGCGGAGGCGTCGACTTCCGCGCCGGGGTAGCTGGCGTCGGGGCCGCCTTGCGCGAGGGCTGCCAGCGGATCCAGCGCCGCCGGCAGCGCGGGCGTGGCCGGTTGGGGTCTGGTCCGGCTGGCCGGGCGAACGGCCGAAGGCCCCGGCGCGGGGCCGGGGCCTTGGGGCAGGTCGCGGGAACGCGAGGGCTTCAGAACAGCTCGACCGTTCCGGCGCCCATGGTCTGCTGGGTCACCGGCTTGTGGGGCGGCTGCTCCCACTCGCCACGCAGCTCGCGCAGGCGCTGGCCGAGCTTCTGCAGGGCGCGGATCAACTCGGCATCGTCGCCGCCGGTGCTGCGGTGGAGCAGCTCCTGCAGGGCCATGGCCTCGCGGTTGATGGTGTCCAGCCGGTCCAGGTGCACGTGGGCGCCGCCCAGGGCCTGGGTGGCGATGTCCTCGAACTGCAGCGAGCGCACCGCCTCGGCCACCGAGCCATCGATGGAGCGACCGCAGTCGGAGATCTCGCGCATGCCGTCGCCGAGCGAGGCGTTGATCGCCGCCACGTTCTGCAGCATCTGCGCCGCTTCGGCACGCGCCTCGCGGGAGCGGTCCAGGTCGCGCGAGGCCATGTGGGTCACGGTCTCGCGCACCTTGGCGATGGCGTCCTTGGAGCTGTGCGCCAGCTTGCGGATCTGCTCGTTGAAGGTGGTCGAGCGCTCGGACAGGTTGCGCACCTCGTCGGCGACCACCGCGAAGCCGCGGCCCGCCTCGCCGGCACGCGCCGCCTCGATCGCGGCGTTGAGCGCCAGCAGGTTGGTCTGGTCGGCGATGGACTTGACGTCCTCCAGCAGGGCGAAGATGCCGTCCAGGTGCTGGGCCATCTGGTCGATGTGCTGCACGGTGTTGGTGCTCTGGCCGGCCACCTGTTCCAGCGCCTCCACCAGCTGCTCCATGCGCGAGCTGGCGTGCTGGGCGAAGCGGGCCACGTCCACGCCGCTGTTGCCGTCCTGGTCGGCGATGATCCGCGCCATGGCCTGGCTCTGCTGGCGCGACTTGCGGTTCATCGCGTCGAAGCTGCCGCCGAGTCCGGCGACCGCCTGGCGGATCAGCTCGCGGGCACGCTCGATCTCGTGGCGGGAGCCATCGATCTCCTTGCCGACGAAGCTGCGCAGCTCGCCCAGCAGCTGCTCCTGCTCGCGAACCACGCGGGCGTGCTCGGAGCTGCGGGCGGTCGCGGCCGGGGCCCTGAGCAGCAGCCAGGCGGCGAAGCCGAACCAGCTCAGGGTCTGGGTGGTGAGGATCGCCCAGCGCACCGGGGCCGGCCAGTCGAAGCCGATCGCGATGGGAACGAGGAGTGTCAGCACCAGCGGTGCGGCCATGCGGAAGAACAAGCGGGAGTCCATGGGTGATCTCTGCGGAGCCTCGTTCGCAGTATCGGCCGCATGCCGCCCGCCTTTAGTTTCGCGTGGCATCGCCGCGCTCCCGGCGCGGCGCTCGCCGGCTCAGTGCCGGTGCGCGCGCACCGCCTCGGCCAGCGCCCGGCGCGCCAGCAGGAAGTGCCACTGGCTGCCGCCGAGCTGGCGCCAGAGCATCGCCGAGCGCACCGCCGCCAGCAGCAGTGCCCGGATCTCCGAGACCACGCCCGGCTGGCCGAGATAGTGCGGGTTGCCCTGGACCATGATCCGCGGGCGCAGGTGGCTGATGGTGTCCGCGTACAGGGTGCCCAGTGCCGACAGCACCTCCGGGTGGGCGCTGCCCAGCTCCAGGGCGCGCGAGGCGATCTCCTCGATGCCGTTGCCGACCGCCTGCAGGGTGGCCGGCTCGCCGGCGAAGCGGCGCTCCAGCTGCACCGTGGCCAGGGCCAGGCGCGGCAGCAGGGGGTCGTCGGCGCGGTTGGAGAGGTAGCCGTCGAGCAGGCGCAGGCCCGGGGCCAGCGCGGGCACGCCGCCGTAGACGGCGGCCGGGGAGGGCGCATCGATGCGGAACACGCTGTCCAGCACCGGCTGGGCCGCGCCGGCGTCGCTGTGGCCGGTCTCGGCGATCCGGCGCACCTGCTGCAGGGACTGGGCCAGGCCGGCCAGGGCCAGCACGCGATCACTGTGGGGATTTTGCATGGGCGACATTCTAGCCGGCGGCCACGCCGGGCTGGACGGCGGCACCGGGCCGCGGGGCGTCGGTGGCGGCGATCACCGCCCCGCCCAGGCACGCCGGCCCGTCGTACAGCACCAGCGACTGGCCCGGCGTGGCGGCCCGCTGCGGGCGTTCGAAGCGCACCGAGAGGCTGCCGTCATCGCGCACCTGCACCTGGCAGGGCTCGTCCTGCTGGCGGTAGCGGACCTGGGCGGTGCAGGCGAACCGCGACGCCGGCGGCGCACCCTCGACCCAGTGCATGGCCTCGGTCTGTACCGTGCCGGCCATCAGCCAGGGGCTGTCGCGGTCCTGGTCCACGTAGAGGATGTTGCCGGCCACGTCCTTGCCGACCACGTACCACGGCGCTGCGGGGCGCCCGCGCACGCCGCCGATGTTGAGCCCCTCGCGCTGGCCCAGGGTGAAGTAGAACACTCCCGGGTGGGTGCCCACGCGCACGCCGAGCGGGTCGCGGATCTCGCCGGGCTGGGCCGGCAGGTACTGGCCCAGGAACTGGCGGAAGTCGCGCTCGCCGATGAAGCAGATGCCGGTGGAGTCCTTCTTGGCGTGGGTCGCCAGCCCGGCCTCGCGCGCCAGCCGGCGCACCTGGGCCTTGGGCAGGTGGCCGACCGGGAACAGCGTGGCCGCCAGCTGCTGCTGGCCGAGCTGGTGCAGGAAGTAGGTCTGGTCCTTGTCGCGGTCGGCGCCGCGCAGCAGGCGCCAGCGGCCGCCCTCGTGCGCCACCTGCGCGTAGTGGCCGGTGGCGATGCGCTCGGCCCCCAGCTCACGGGCCGCGTCCAGGAAATGCTTGAACTTCACCTCGCGGTTGCACAGCACGTCCGGGTTGGGCGTGCGCCCGGCGGCGTACTCGGCCAGGAAGTGCTCGAACACCCCGGCCCAGTACTCCTTCGAGAAATCGCGGAAGTGGAACGGGATGCCCAGCCGGCCGCACACGGCGACCGCGTCGCGCCGGTCCTCCTCGGCACGGCATTGGCCGCTGCCATCGTCGTCCCAGTTCTGCATGAACAGCCCGGCCAGCGGCTCGCCGGATTGCGCCAGCAGCCACGCGGCCACCGAGGAGTCGACGCCGCCGGACACGCCGACGACCGTGCGCGGGGCGGTGCTCACAGCTGGCGCACCAGGTCCAGCGGCTGCCGGCGGCCGGCCCGCCAGTCGGCCACCACCTGCCACACCAGCGGGCTGCGATGGCGTGCGCCCTCGGCCAGCAGCTGCTCCGGCGACAGCCACACCGCCCGTTCGATGCCCTCGTCCAGCGGGCGCTGCGGATGGTGCCGCAGGGGCGTGCCGGCGAAGGCGAAGCGCAGGTAGTGGCCGCCATCGGGCGCGGTCCACTGGTAGCAGCCGATGAACGACTCCAGCCGGATGTCCCAGCCGGCCTCTTCCAGGGTCTCGCGCACCGCCGCTTCGGCCAGGCTCTCGCCCGGCTCCAGGTGTCCGGCCGGCTGGTTCAGCACCAGCGCCCCGGCGATGGCTTCCTCCACCAGCAGCAGCCGACCCTCGCGCTCGACCACGCTGGCCACGGTGACATGGGGGTGCCAGTGGCTCATCAGTACTCGTCGTCGCCGGCCAGGCCGGACAACTCCAGTTCCATGCGGTCGGCGGCCATGGCCGCGGAGGTGATCGCATCCTCGAGCGTGCCGGCGCTGGCGGCCGCATCGACCTGGACCACCATCACCGCGTAGCGGCCATGGCGCGCCCAGCCGCCGAGCTTGAGCTCGCCGGCGGCCTGCAGCAGGCGGTTGGCCACCGCCGCGGGGAAATCGCCATCGCCTTCGCCGGCCCAGGCCGGGGACCACACCTCGCGCACCGCGGTGGCGCCGAAGCGCTCCACCGTCGAGCGCACGAACACCAGCTGGGTGCGGTCGCTGTCGGGCATCGCCATCACCAGCTTGTAGTCGCCGTCATCGTCCACCTCGTACTCGTAGCCCATCTCCTTGAGCAGCGGGGCGATGGACGGGTCCGGCGAGGCCGCGAAGGCGGTTGCGGGCAGCGCGGCGGGCAGGACAAGGGCCGCCAGCAGGGCGGCAACGCGGAAGGGTGCGGTCATGGTGCCTCCAGGGAGTCCGGGGGATTGTCCGGTGCCGCGCCGCCGGCGTCCATGGCCACCCCGGCAACGCTGCGGCCGTGCAGGCGCCCCGTATAATTCCGGCCATGCCCCGCACCCCACGACACGAGCACGAACACGAGCACGGCACCCTGGTCGATCCGGGCAAGCCGGAGATCGCCCCGCCGCCGATGTACCAGGTGATCCTGCTCAACGACGACTACACCCCGATGGACTTCGTGGTGGTCGTGCTGCAGCAGTTCTTCGCCCTGGACCTGGAGCGCGCCACCCAGGTGATGCTGCACGTGCATACCCGCGGCCGCGGCGTCTGCGGCGTCTTCACGCGCGAAGTGGCCGAATCCAAGGTAGCCCAGGTCAACGAGTTCTCCCGCATGAACCAGCACCCGCTGCTGTGCACGATGGAGAAGGCCTGACCTGCGGGGAGACCCGCTCGGCCGCCGGCATGCCGCCGGCTGAACGCGGCGTTCCGCCGGCACGCTGGAATTGCCGCCGGATGGCCGCATATTGTTGGCAAACCGCCGGAGCGAGCCATGTTCAGCAAAGACCTCGAACAGACCATTGGCCAGTGCTACAAGCAGGCCCGCGAGGCCCGTCATGAGTTCATGACGGTCGAGCACCTGCTGCTGGCCCTGCTGGACAACCCCTCCGCCCAGGCCGTGCTGCGCGCATGCGGTGCGGACGCCTCGCGCCTGCGTGGTGAACTGGACCAGGCCATCGAGGCTTCGGTCTCGCGCCTGGCCGAGGACGACGGCCGCGACACCCAGCCGACCCTGGGCTTCCAGCGCGTGCTGCAGCGGGCCGTGTACCACGTGCAGTCCTCCGGCAAGAAGGAGGTCACCGGCGCCAACGTGCTGGTGGCGATCTTCGGCGAGAAGGATTCCCACGCCGTCTACTTCCTCACCCAGCAGGACGTGACCCGGCTGGACGTGGTCAATTACCTCTCCCACGGCATCGCCAAGCTCGGCGACGAGCCCGAGCAGGGCACCCCCGCCCCGGAGGGCGAGCGGGCCGAAGGCGGGGAGGGCGACGGCAAGGCCGATGCCCTCACCGAGTACGCCACCAACCTCAACGAAAGCGCACGGGCCGGCAGGATCGACCCGCTGGTGGGCCGTGCCGACGAGGTCGAACGCACCATCCAGGTGCTGTGCCGCCGCCGCAAGAACAACCCGCTGTACGTGGGCGAGGCCGGCGTCGGCAAGACCGCGATCGCCGAGGGCCTGGCCCGCCGCATCGTCGAGGGCGAGGTGCCCAAGGTGCTGGCCGACGCGGTGATCTACTCGCTGGACCTGGGGGCCCTGGTGGCCGGCACCAAGTACCGCGGCGACTTCGAAAAGCGCCTGAAGGGCGTGCTGTCGGCGGTCAAGAAGATCCCCGGCGCGATCCTGTTCATCGACGAGATCCACACCATCATCGGCGCCGGCTCGGCCAGCGGCGGGACCATGGATGCGTCCAACCTTATCAAGCCGGCGCTGGCCTCCGGCGAACTGCGCTGCATCGGTTCGACCACCTTCCAGGAATACCGCGGCATCTTCGAGAAGGACCGGGCGCTGGCCCGCCGCTTCCAGAAGATCGACATCGTCGAGCCGACCGTGGGCGAGGCCTACGAGATCCTGCAGGGCCTCAAGGCCCGCTACGAGTCGCACCACGGCGTGACCTATGCCGACGAGGCGATCCAGGCGGCGGTGGACCTGTCGGTCAAGCACATCGGCGACCGGCTGCTGCCGGACAAGGCGATCGACGTGATCGACGAGGCCGGCGCGCGCCAGCGGCTGCTGCCGGAAGGCCAGCGCAAGGAGCTGATCGACGTCGAGGAGATCGAGACCATCGTCGCCAAGATGGCGCGGATCCCGGCCAAGCAGGTCACCGCCACGGACAAGGACGTGCTCCAGCACCTGGAGCGCAACCTGAAGATGGTGATCTTCGGCCAGGACCCGGCGATCGAAACCCTGGCCTCGGCGATCAAGCTGGCGCGCAGCGGCCTGGGCAATCCGGACAAGCCTATCGGCAACTTCCTGTTCGCCGGCCCCACCGGCGTGGGCAAGACCGAGGTCACCCGCCAGCTCGCCCTGCAGCTGGGGATCGAACTGGTGCGCTTCGACATGTCCGAGTACATGGAGCCGCATTCGGTGTCGCGCCTGATCGGTGCGCCCCCGGGCTACGTGGGCTTCGACCAGGGCGGCCTGCTGACCGAGAAGATCGTCAAGACCCCGCACTGCGTGCTGCTGCTGGACGAGGTGGAAAAGGCGCACCCGGACATCTTCAACATCCTGCTGCAGGTCATGGACCGCGGCGTGCTGACCGACACCAACGGGCGCGAGGCCAACTTCAAGAACGTGGTGATCGTGATGACCACCAATGCCGGCGCGGCCCAGGCCTCGCGGCGCTCGATCGGCTTCACCCGCCAGGACCACTCCACCGACGCGATGGAAGTCATCCGCAAGAGCTTCACCCCGGAGTTCCGCAACCGCCTGGACGCGGTGGTGCAGTTCCAGGCACTGGGCTTCGACCACATCCTGCGGGTGGTGGACAAGTTCCTGATCGAGCTGGAGATGCAGCTCAACGAGAAGCACGTGGCGATGACCGCCTCGCCGAACGCGCGCGAGTGGCTGGCCCAGCATGGCTTCGATCCGTTGATGGGTGCGCGGCCGATGGCCCGGGTGATCCAGGACCAGATCAAGCGTCCGCTGGCCGACGAGCTGCTCTTCGGCAAGCTGGTCAACGGCGGCCGGGTCAACATCGACGTGGTCGACGGGAAGCTGGTGGTGGAGAGCCAGTCCGAGCCGGAGCGACTGCTGCCGGCCACGGTCTGACGGGCGGCAGGTTCTTCGCGGAACAAAAAAGTGGCGGCCTCAGGCCGCCACTTTGCCGATGGCCGCTTGCCCGCAGGCAGCGGCACCTTGGCGGAACCTCAGCGCGTGCGGCGCTTGCGGTTGGTGAACTGCTCGGCGTCGATGGTTTCCACGCCGCGCACCACGCAGTTGTCGCGCTTGGTCTTGACCACGCTGCCGGTCGGGCACAGGCGGCCTTCGCTGCCCTCGGCCACGATGCGCACCGAGCTGGTCATGGCCAGCGAGCCGCAGTCGTCGCGGAAGGTGACGAGGTAGTGCTGATCGGCATCGCGCACCAGCATCGAGCGCGAACCGCCGGCACGCACGATTTCCTGGTCGGCACCCAGGTCGACACAGCCGGTCAGCGGTGCGTTCTCGGCGGCGCTGGCGCCCAGCGAGGCGCCGAAGAACAGGGCGGCGAGAAGGATGGGCTTGGTGTTCATGTCGGTCCGTCGTTGTTGTGCATGGTCCCGATTGGACCTGGCCACAGGTTAGGCAGTGGCACGCCATGGTGGATCTGCCTGTGGTGACAGTGACCAAAGACATTGGGTCGGAAGGGGTGGTGACTTCCGGCAGGCGCGTGCGCCGCGCGCGGCCCCGGCCAGCCCGGCGGCCCGGCGCGCTGACACAAAAAAGGCGGCCCGCAGGCCGCCCCCTGTAAACCCGCCATGGCGCCGCAAGGCGCGGCCGGCTCACTTCATGCGATAGGTGATGCGCCCCTTGGTGAGGTCGTAGGGCGTCATTTCCACCTTGACCCGGTCACCGGTCAGGATGCGGATGTAGTTCTTGCGCATGCGACCGGAGATATGGGCAATGATCTCGTGCCCGTTCTCCAGGCGAACCCGGAAGGTGGTGTTGGGCAGCGTCTCGATGACGGAGCCTTCGAACTCGATGGAGTCGTCTTTCGACATGCTTTCCCGATGTATGCGCTGAGCGGAGGCGTTAAAGGCGGCAATTTTACGCGAGAAGGGCCCCGGGCGCAAAGGCGGGGCTTCAGCCACCCAGCGCGGCGGCAGGCAGCCGGCCGAATCCGTCGGTCCAGGACCCCGGCCGGCCCGGGTCGGCGACCAGCGCCTGCACCGCCGCCTGGAAGCGGTCGCGCGGCCACCGCTGCGCGCCCAGCGACAGCAGGTGCGGGTTCTCCACCTGGGCATCGAGCAGCGGCCAGCCCCACTCGTGAAGCCGCCGGGCCAGGGCGGCCAGGGCGACCTTGGAGCCGCCGGAGCGCGCGCTGAACATGCTCTCGCCGTAGAACATGCGACCCGACGCGACGCCGTACAGGCCCCCGACCAGGCGACCGTCGGCGTCCAGCACTTCGATCGAATGGGCGTGGCCGAGCTGGTGCAGCCTGCGGTAGGCCGCCTGCATCTGCGGGGTGATCCAGGTGCCGTCCTGGCCGGGACGGGGGGTGTGCGCGCAGGCGCCCAGCACCGCGTCGAAGGCGGTGTCGGCGCAGACCACCCAGGCACTGCGCCGCAGTTCGCGCCGGAAGCGGCGCGGCAGGTGCAGCGCGTCGGTAGGGAACACCATGCGCGGATCCGGGCTCCACCACAGGATCGGCTGGCCCTGCGAATACCAGGGGAAGATTCCTTGCCGGTACGCCGCCAGCAGGCGCGCCGGCGAAAGGTCGCCGCCCACCGCCAGCAGGCCGTCCGGCTCGCGCAGCGCCTGGGTGACCGGGGGGAAGGGCGTGTCCGGCCCTAGCACCGCGGGGTAGAGGGTGCGGGCCATGGTCTAGCCGGGCGCCGGGACGCGGAACGGGCCGCGCCGCGCCAGCGCCTCCGCGTGCTGCCGCACCGATGCACGCTCGTCGGCGCACCACTCACGCAGGGCGCGGGCAAAGCGCGGATCGACCACGTGGTGGTGGCTGTGCACCAGCGTGGGCAGGAACCCGCGCGCCAGCTTGTGCTCGCCCTGGGCCCCGGGTTCGAACCGGGCCAGGCCCTGCTCCAGGCAGTATTCGATGCCCTGGTAGTAGCAGGTCTCGAAATGCAGGCCGGGCAGGCTGACGTCGCTGCCCCAGTACCGTCCGTAGAGGGTGTCGCCGCCGCGCAGGCAAAGCGCACCCGCCACCGGCTCGTCGTCCAGGTACCCCAGCACGATCAGCAGGTTACCGGCCATTTCTCGCGCCAGGTGTGCGATGAAGGCGCGGGTCAGCGCCGGGGCGTTGCCGTACTCGAGGAAGGTCTGCAGGTAGAAGCGGTGGATCGCGTCCAGTTCCGCCTCGCCGGCTTCAGCCCCGGACAGGCGCCGGAAACGCACGCCGGCGCGGGCGACCCTGGCCCGCTCCTGGCGGATGTTCTTGCGGTGGCGGTGGTCCATCGCGGCCAGGAAACCGTCGAAGTCCCGCCACTGGCCCGGGTTGTGCCAGTGGTACTGGATGTCGGCGCGCGCCAGCCAGGCGTCGTCGAAGGGGGCCGCTTCGCTGCCGGGATGGAAGTTCACGTGGGCCGACGACAGCCCGCTGCCGGCCGTGAGGTCCGCCATGGCCTCCACCAGGGCACGCCGCAGACGGTCGGTAGGGGCGAGCAGGCGCGGCCCGGTCACCGGCGAGTAGGGCACGCCGAACAGCCACTTGGGAAAGTACTCCAGCCCGTGCTGCGCGTACGCGTGGGCCCAGGCATGGTCGAACACGAACTCGCCGTGCGAGTTGGTCTTCAGGTAACCGGGGGCGGCGGCCACCAGGGCGTCGCCCTCCCAGAGGGTGAGGTGGCGCGCGGTCCAGCCCCACTCGGGGCGCAGGCAGCCGTGGCGCTCCAGGCCTTCGAGGAAGGCGTGTGCCAGGAACGGATTGCGCTGGTCATGCAGGGCATCCCACCGGGCCGGCTCGATGCCGGCCAGACTGTCCAGGCAGCGCGCCTGGAGGCTCACCGGACGCGCACCCCGGCCACGGCGGCACCACCGGCACACGCCGCGGCCGCGCGCACGACAGGTGCCACCCGCCGGTCCACGAAGGCGGACGCCGTACCGGCCAGCCCGGGCTCAGGCACCCTTGTCCAGGTAGCGCTCGGCATCCAGCGCGGCCATGCAGCCGAAGCCGGCGGAGGTGATGGCCTGGCGGTAGTGCTGGTCGGCCACGTCGCCGGCGGCGAACACGCCTTCCACCGAGGTCTGGGTGACATTTCCGCCCAGGCCGGAACGGATCTCGATGTATCCGTTGTTCATGGTCAGCTGGCCCTCGAACAGGCCGGTGTTCGGGTGGTGGCCGATGGCCACGAAGAAGCCGTGGGCGGCAATGTCGCGGGTGCTGCCGTCGATCGCCGACTTCACCCGCACGCCGGTGACGCCGGCGTCGTCGCCCAGCACCTCGTCGATGGTGTGGTGCCACACCGGCTCGATCTTGCCGGCCTCGACCTTGGCGAACAGCTTGTCCTGCATGATCTTTTCCGCGCGCAGGGTGTCGCGGCGGTGCACCAGGTAGACCTTGCGGGCGATGTTGGACAGGTACAGCGCCTCTTCCACCGCGGTGTTGCCACCGCCGACCACCACCACATCCTGGTCGCGGTAGAAGAAGCCGTCGCAGGTGGCGCAGGCCGAAACACCGCGGCCCTTGAACTGCTCTTCCGACGGGATGCCCAGGTACTTGGCGGTGGCGCCGGTGGCGATGATCAGTGCGTCGCAGGTGTACTCGGCGCTGTCGCCGACCAGGCGGAACGGCCGCTGCGACAGGTCCGCGGTGTGGATGTGGTCGAAGATGACCTCGGTGTCGAAGCGCTCGGCGTGGGCCTGCATGCGCGCCATCAGGTCCGGGCCCATCAGGCCGTGGGCGTCGCCGGGCCAGTTGTCGACCTCGGTGGTCGTCATCAGCTGCCCGCCCTGCTGCAGGCCGGTGACCACCACCGGCTTGAGGTTGGCGCGGGCGGCGTAGACGGCGGCAGTCCAGCCGGCGGGGCCGGAGCCGAGGATGAGCAGGCGCGAGTGCTTGGTGGCGGTCATGTATAGTCGTTCGAGGGAAGAATGGGGCGCGGGGCCGGGGCATAGAGTGGCGGCCGGGCACAGGCGAATCAAGGCGAGCCGCTCCGGGCATCCACCGTGCAGCGTCCGGGACGGGCACCCGCGCTTTCCTATGAAGCATCCCCCCGACTCGTTTAAGATCAATGCCTAACGCAGGGTTCCTGCAGCCAGTTCAAGATTGCGGAGCGACGTGGCCAAGGCATTGACGGAACGCAGCAAGTCCACCCGCGGCAAACCGCGCGAAGCGCGCGTGCCCAGTCCGGGGCGCCAGCGACTGTGGCGCGACCTGGCCCTGATCGTGGTGGCGCCGCTGCTGCTGTACCTGCTGGCGTGCCTGTTCACCTATTCGCCGTCCGACCCGGGCTGGTCGCACAGTGGCAGCGTCGTGGCCCCGATCCACAACCTGGGTGGCAAGGCCGGCGCCTGGATCGCCGACGTGCTGCTGACCCTGTTCGGCCACGCCGCCTTCCTGCTGCCAGTGGTGCTGGGTGCGCTGGCCTGGATCGCGCTGTTCGGCCTGGGCGAGGAGGACGAGCTTGGTCCGGCCCTGCGCCTGGTCGGCATCTTCGGGTTCCTGATCGGCGCCACCGGCTTCCTGCATGTGCGCCTGGTCGGCGTCTACACGGTGGACGTGGCGCGCGCGGGCGGCGTGATCGGGCAGCTGCTGGGCAAGTCGCTGCAGGCCGGGTTCGGTCCGCTGGGCGCCAACCTCTTCCTGGTCGTACTGCTGCTGGTGTCGGTGACCCTGGCCACCGGCCTGTCCTGGTTCCGGGTGATGGAGCGGATCGGCGGCTGGGTGATGTCTCTGCCGGACCTGCTGCGGCGCAAGTCCCAGCAGGCCGGGGAGTGGAAGCGCACCCGCGAGATGCGCGAGGAGCGCCAGGAGGTCCGCAAGACCGAGGCCGTGCGCCAGGCGCGCCGCGAGCCGGTGCGGATCGAGCCGCCGGCCGCGCCGGTGGTGGAGAAGAGCGAGCGCGCCAAGCGCGAGACCCAGATCCCGCTGTTCCAGGGCACCGGCGGCACCCCCGACGGGCTGCCGCCGCTGGCCCTGCTGGACGATCCCAAGCCGCAGACCAAGGGCTATTCGGAAGAGACCCTGGAGACGCTGTCGCGGCAGATCGAGTTCAAGCTCAAGGACTTCCGCATTGATGTGCAGGTCGTCGGCGCCTATCCGGGCCCGGTGATCACCCGGTTCGAGCTGGAGCCGGCGCCGGGGGTAAAGGTCAGCCAGATCAGCTCGCTGGACAAGGACATCGCCCGCGGCCTGTCGGTCAAGTCGGTGCGCGTGGTCGACGTGATCCCGGGCAAGTCGGTGATCGGCCTGGAGATCCCCAACACCAGCCGGGAGATGATCTTCCTCTCCGAGCTGCTGCGCTCCAAGGAATACGACAAGTCCGCCAGCCCGCTGACCCTGGCGCTGGGCAAGGACATCGCCGGCCGGCCGACGGTGGCCGACCTGGCGCGCATGCCGCACCTGCTGGTGGCCGGCACCACCGGCTCGGGCAAGTCGGTGGCGGTCAACGCCATGGTCCTGAGCCTGCTTTACAAGGCCACGCCGAAGGACCTGCGGGTGCTGATGATCGACCCGAAGATGCTCGAGCTGAGCGTCTACCAGGACATCCCGCACCTGCTGGCGCCGGTGGTCACGGACATGAAGGAGGCCGCCAACGGCCTGCGCTGGTGCGTGGCGGAGATGGAGCGCCGCTACAAGCTGATGAGCGCTGTAGGCGTGCGCAACCTGGCCGGCTTCAACAAGAAGGTGCGCGACGCGATCGACGCCGGCCAGCCGCTGATGGACCCGCTGTTCAAGCCCAACCCCGAGCTGGGCGAGGTGCCGCGCCCGCTGGAGCCGCTGCCGTTCATCGTCATCTTCATCGACGAGTTCGCCGACATGATGATGATCGTCGGCAAGAAGGTGGAGGAGCTGATCGCGCGCCTGGCGCAGAAGGCGCGCGCAGCCGGCATCCACCTGATCCTGGCCACCCAGCGCCCGTCCGTGGACGTGATCACCGGCCTGATCAAGGCGAACATCCCCACCCGCATCGCGTTCCAGGTCAGCTCCAAGATCGATTCGCGCACCATCCTGGACCAGTCCGGCGCCGAGACCCTGCTCGGCCACGGCGACATGCTCTACCTGCCGCCGGGCACCGGCATGCCGGACCGCGTGCATGGCGCCTTCGTCAGCGACGAGGAAGTGCACCGCGTGGTCGAGCACCTCAAGGCCAGCGGCACCGCGGACTACGTGGAAGGCGTGCTGGACGAGGTGCAGACCCTGGGCGACGGGGTGGTGGTCGGTGCCACCGGCCTGCCCGAGACCAGCAGCAGCGGGGGGGACGAGTCCGACCCGCTGTACGACGAGGCGGTGCGGATCGTCACCGAGACCCGCCGCGCGTCGATCTCCGGCGTGCAGCGGCGGCTGAAGATCGGCTACAACCGCGCCGCACGCCTGATCGAGGCGATGGAGGCGGCCGGCGTGGTCAGCCCGCCCGAACACAACGGCGACCGCAGCGTGCTGGCGCCGCCGCCGCCGCGGGACTGAGCCCGATCCACTGGCGAAGCCCTGGCCGATCAATGCCTGCCTGTTCAGGTTTCCGGCGGCACACTGCGCCGGCAATTCCCCTCAGCGAGAAGACCATGCGTTCGACCTCCGGTTTTGTCCGCCTTGCCACCCTCGGCCTGGGCCTGGCCCTCGCCATGCCGGCGTTTGCCGGTGCGCGCGACGCGCTGACGAGTTTCACCAGCGGCCTGAAGGGGCTGGAGGGCCGGTTCGAGCAGCAGGTATTCGACGGCAACGGTCGCGCCAGGGAGCGCAGCAGCGGCACGGTAGCGGTCTCGGCACCGCGGCTGTTCCGCTGGGAGTACCAGAAGCCGTTCACCCAGCTGATCGTCGCCGACGGGCAAAAGGTGTGGGTGTACGAGCCGGACCTGCAGCAGGCCACGGTCAAGGCCCAGGGCGAGGAGGAGCGCAACAGCCCACTGGTGGCGCTGTTCGACCCGGCCCGCCTTGACCGCCAGTTCGACGTCAGCGAGGAGGCCACCGCCAGCGAAGGCCTGCAGTGGCTGACCCTGACCCCGAAGATCGACACCGAGGCCAGCTTCCAGATGGCGCGCCTGGGGTTCGGTCCGCAGGGCCTGGCCCGGATGCAGGTGGTGGACCTGGTCGGCCAGAAGACCGAGATCCGCTTCGACGGCTGGAAGCGCAACCCTTCCTTCGCCACGGGCACCTTCAAGTTCACCCCGGCCAAGGGCGTGGACGTGGTCGGCCAGTAGCGCCGGCCACCCGGGCCGCGGCCTCGCACCCCCGCCAGCCCGTGTGCGGCGGGCCGCCGCCGTAGCCCTATCATGGGCACCATGAGTCGCAGTCGCCGTATTCCTTCCGACGCCGGGCCGGGTCTCCTGGCATCCAGCCGGGACGCCACTCCCGCCGACCACGCCCGCCAGGATGCGATGCGTCCGTTGGCCGAACGCATGCGCCCGCGCACCCTGGACGAGATGGTCGGCCAGCGGCGCCTGCTGGCGCCGGGCTCGGCGCTGCGCCGTGCCGTGGAAGGCGGGCGTGTGCATTCGATGATCCTCTGGGGTCCGCCGGGCTGCGGCAAGACCACGCTGTCGCTGCTGCTGGCACAGTACGCAGATGCCGAGTTCCGCGCGATCTCGGCGGTGCTGTCCGGGCTGCCGGAGGTGCGCCAGGTGCTGGCCGAGGCCGCGCAACGCTTCGAGGGCGGCCGCCGTACCGTGCTGTTCGTGGACGAGGTGCACCGCTTCAACAAGACCCAGCAGGACGCGTTCCTGCCGCACATCGAGCGCGGCAGCATCGTCTTCGTGGGGGCCACCACCGAGAACCCTTCCTTCGAACTGAACTCCGCGCTGCTGTCGCGCTGCCGCGTGCACGTGCTGGAAGCGGTGTCGGCCGATGACATCGTCGACGCGCTCGAGCGCGCCCTCGAGGACGGGGAGCGGGGGCTCGGCGGGCAAGGGATCGCGGTGGAGGAGGGCGCGCTGCGCGAGATCGCCGGAGCGGCCGACGGCGACGTGCGGCGCGCCCTGACCTTGCTGGAGATCGCCGCCGAACTGGCGGCGGACGAGGGCGGCCAGATCACCGAGACCACGTTGCTGCAGGTGCTGGCCGACCGCACCCGCCGCTTCGACAAGGGCGGCGAGCAGTTCTACGACCAGATCTCGGCCCTGCACAAATCGGTGCGCAGCTCCAACCCCGACGCGGCCGTCTACTGGCTGGCACGCATGCTCGATGGTGGCTGCGACCCGGCCTACCTGGCCCGGCGCCTGACCCGGATGGCGGTGGAGGACATCGGGCTGGCCGATCCGCGTGCGCTGCAGATGGCGGTCGATGCCTGGGACACCTTCGAGCGCCTCGGCAGCCCGGAGGGCGACCTGGCGCTGGCGCAGGTGGCGATCTACCTGGCCAGCACCGCCAAATCCAACGCCGCCTACGCGGCCTGGAACGCCGCCCGCGCCGATGTGCGTCGCCACGGGACCGCCGAAGTGCCGCTGCACCTGCGCAACGCGCCGACCAGGCTGATGAAGCAGCTTGGCTACAGCAAGGGCTACCAGTACGACCACGACGCCGACGGCGGCATCGCCCTGGACCAGACCGGCTTCCCGGACGTGATGGGCGAGCAGGTCTACTACCGCCCGGTCGAGCGCGGCCTGGAGATCCGGCTGAAGGAGAAACTGGACCGCCTGCGCGAGGCGAGGGCGCACGCCCGGGGCCGCGGCCCACAGGTGCTGGGGGCAGGCGAAGGTGGCTGACCGCTGCCGACCGTGCAGGGAGCCGCTGTGATGGACCTGCTGCGGGGGTTCATCGCCGTCGGCACGGGTGCGGCACTGGGCGCATGGCTTCGCTGGGGCCTTGCGATGTGGCTCAATGGCGGGCGGGGTCCGGTGGCCTTGGGCACGCTGGCCGCGAACCTTGCCGGCGGCTATCTGGTCGGCCTGGCGCTGGCGTGGATCGCCTCACGCCCCGGGCTTCCGCCGGAATGGCGGCTGTTCGTGGTCACCGGCCTGCTGGGCGGACTGACCACGTTCTCCACCTTTTCAGCCGAGATCGTGCAGCAACTGGGTCGCCAGCAGTACGGCGCCGCGGTGCTCGGCGCGGCCGTGCACCTGCTGGGCTCACTGGGCATGACCGCGCTTGGCCTGTATACCTGGCGCTGGCTGCAACCGGGAGGCTAGGTGGCCTCCGCGGGCAAGGATGCGCAGCGGAGACAACACATGCAAAGGATGCTCCTGATCGGGGCGCTGGCCTGGATGCCGGCGCCCGCCATGGCCCAGCACGTGTACAAATGCGTGGAATCGGGCCAGGTCTCTTACCAGTCCACGCCCTGCCAGGACGGCCGCACGCCGGCCCGCACCTGGGAACACGGGAGCTACGCTCCGCCGCCGCCCGCTGCGGTGGGGGCCACGGGCCAGTCGCGGGCGCGCCCGGCGGTTGCGCGCCTGCGCGACCAGCGGGAGGCACGCCCGGCCAGTGCCGGGCGCCCGGACCGCTGCGAAACCGCCAGGCGCCGGAGTGAGGCGCGCCTGCAGGCCGAGCGCATCGGACATCGCTCGATGGAACTGCGGCGCAAGCTCGACCGCGACGTGGCCGACGCCTGCCAGCGCTGATCTGCGCGGCAGCGGGCGGCGCGCCGGTACCGGCCGGCGCGCCACCCCCAGGGCTGCCGAGGGACCGGACGCGCTCGCGCCCCGGCCCGCCTCAGCGCGACAGGCGTTCGCTCCGCGCAGCGGCCAGCGCGAGGAACATGAAATTCTCCGCGCCGCCGCCGATCACGTACTCACGCTGCTGCCAGAAGTACGGCCAGACCTTCAGCTCCGGCAGATCCGGGCGGATCAGCGCCGTGCCGGAGATCACGCCGCCGGGGATGTAGCCCCAGTCGGCGCGATTGGTGCCATAAGCGACGGTGGCCGAGCGCGCGCCCACGCCGGAGGCGAAGGACTCGGTCACGTTGCCCGGATGCACGCCCAGCACGAAGTTGAGCGCGTCCATCTGCAGCGCGTCACTGGTGTGTTGCGGCCAGCCCTTGCGGAAGAAGTACTGGTCCACGCCAAAGCGTTGGATGTCCCAGCCTGCGCCCCAGATATGGGGCACGTAGGGCACGCGATAGGGCGTCCTGGTCGCGTCGTCCGCCAGTTTGGCCTGGTGGGCGGCTACCGCCGCGTCCACCTCGTGCAGGAATGCCGCGTCCCCGATGAGGGGCAGGGCGACGGCCAGCGAGGGCCCCGTCTTGTCGATGGCCTGCACGATCTGCGGCTTCAACGCGACCAGCCGCGCCACATAGGCCGGGTCGCCGGTGCTGACCGCAAGCTCGGAAAGTGCCGCGACCTTGGCGCCGATGCTGGTGGCCCGTTCCAGTGCCTTGCCGGTCAGGTCGATCGCGGCGTCCAGCGCCTCCCTGGCCATGGCGGGGTTGGAGGGCTTGAGCACCCGCGCCGCCACCGCAAGGCCCGAGGCCGTGCCCAGCTCACGATCCGGATTGTCTTCGGTGAACACCCAGCGGTCGTCCTGCAGCGAGGAGGTCGTGCCGGTGCGAGCGCCGGCGGGCAGGGCGGCGTCGTAGGCCAGGTTGTCGGTCTGGCTGGTGACGTCGCCCAGCAGTACGTACTGCTCCAGGGTCGGCTCGATCACACCCCGATAGGTGCGACCCAGCGCGCGGTAGCCGGCGAGCACGTTCAGCAGGCCATGCTCGATCTGCTGGATCGCGTCGTTGACACCATCGGGGCGCAGCAGGTGGGTCTCCTTGCGCTGCTGGTCGACGGTGGTCGCGTCGTAATCCAGGCCGAACTCCTCGACCATCTGTGCCAGCAGTTTGATCGTGCCCATCTGGCTTTCGATGCGCAGGTCGTAGTCGCCCGCGTCGTGCCAGCCGCCCGCCGCCATGCCCGGGATCCGCTCGCCGGGCTTGTAGCGGGTGAGGGTGTCCGGGCCCTGGTCGTACCCGTCGAAGTGCACGCCGGCCGGCGCCATGCGCGCGTCGTCCATGTGGTCCAGGCCGTGCCAGGTGCGGTAGTTCTCCTTCACCAGCATGTGGCACATCTGGGCCGGCAGGAAATACTCCAGGGTGGGCTGCCATACGCCGCGGTCGTACACGTCCTCGCCGATGCGGAAGGCGTGGGTGCGCTTGCCCCGGTAGGACACCTCGTACATGCCCGGCTCGCGCACCTCGCTGAAGTCGGCGGTCAGGTAGTGGTAACGGAGGAACCGGCCCCAGGCCCTGGGCGTATGGCGGGCTGCTTCCCTCGGGCCGTCCTCGGTGATGCGGTAGAGGATGAGTGGATCGGCGCGGGTGTCGCGCTTGTCCTGCTCGATGACCACCGTCTTGGCCTGTCCGGGGCGGTAGCCGACCTGGGAAACCTGGACTGCCGGTTCGTAACGCCACCGCGGATCCACGTTGGGCGTGACCACCCAGGTGATCGCATCGCGCGTGGCGCCGGGCCGGGTCAGCTCGCGCACGATGTACCAGCCGTTGTTCATGTTGCCGCGTCCGTCCAGCAGCACCATCTGGCCGCTGCGGCTCTCGATCTTCATGCGTTGCAGCCCGCTCTCCGGCGCCACGACAAGGGTGCGCCCGCTGGCCATCGGCGCGGTCAGCGTATGGCCCTCGATCGTCGCCACCGGCCCGTTGGCCTGCCGCGGGAAGCTGCCTGCCTGGCCATCCATCAGGAACGACTTGCCGAACAGATCGGTGGGGAACAGTTCGAAATTGAAGCCGACCTTGCCTTCCCATTGCGCTGGCAGGGGTTTGTCCAGGTGCACCGAGATCTGGAACGCATGGCCGTCCAGCGGGGTGACCGCCACCTCGTAGCGGAAGTCCAGATCGGGATATTCGATGGGGTTGAAGCCCTTCCGGTTCTTGCTCTCGTCCGGATACCGCAACGCCTGGGTCACCGTGCCGGTGGCCGGGTCGTGGGTGGCTTTCCCGTCGCCGGCCGGGACCGGCGACCACTGGCCGGGCGAGGGCTCGAGACGGAGGTCGCCATTGGCGGCCACACGCTCGCCGTGCTGGATCACGGTGACCCCGGTCTGGTGACCATCCGGATAGATATCGGCGAAAACGGTGACATTGAGTCCCGGCGCTTCGAAGTAGCCCTGCTCGTTGAGCTCGAGCCGCTTGGTGGCACCAGCGGGCATGGCCAGACAGGCGCAGACAGCCAGCGCCAGGATGCGACGACGATACATTGGTTCCCTCCCCGGATCCGATGACTTTGGAACGCGCCACAGCGAACGTGCGGCATCGCTGCAAGGCAAGGTACCGGCACAGGGGAGGGCAGCGCCAGCCGGGGGCTACCGCGGATAGGCGGGCTGGTGCTGGTGGACGACTTTCAGCAGCGCCGGTGCGCGGCCGATCCGCGCTCGTACCGCTGCACCCTGGTGTCACCGGGCAGCCAACATGTGCTTCCTTTGTACCGATACGGTCCGTCCTCGAGTTCGCTCGCGCCCAGGCCGTGACTGGGCCCGAGTGTCTGGCGCGGCCGGCTGGAAACGGCTCGTGCCGGGGGCCTCGAGCCCTCGAGCGCCGGCTCGGGCAGCTCCAGGTCCACCTGGACCAGACTCTCCGAAGGAATAGAACCCCGGCAGCCAGCCCGACGCTGCCGACGTCGGCCGCAGGGATGACAGCAGGTCACGCGCAGCGTTGTGGAGCAGATCTGGCGCGGCCGCCAGCATTGCGGCGTGAAAGGACCAGCCGCCCGCCACCGCCGAATCTCCAAACTGTCCATCCCGCCCAAGGCGGCCGCTGCCTGGCCACAGCCACACCGGGGATGCGGCGACAAGAAACAGGCACCGGACCACCAATCACATCCCCCGAAGCCCCCAAGCCGGGCGGTGGACTTGGATCCACGTGCTGGAACAGGTGCGAAATCTGGCGATGGGCCAGTCGCACGCCCGCCGGTGACCGCACCGGGAAATCCGCAACGGGAATGGATGTGCCGCCACCATCGACCGCGCATCTGTCAGGTCGCGGAGGTGTCAGGAGCAAGGGGGCCGACCAGGCGCAAAAGGATTGCTCCGTGAAACAGTCACGATGGACAGGCCTCACACGAACTGGCCAGTGCCGTCCTACATAATCAGCAGTGGTTTAGATTATCTGCTGCGCTAAGCCGCTGATCGCGCTCTGTTTCCGGTTACCCGCTGGGGTCCACTGCAGGACTCCAGTGACCCTACAAAATCACGCAAATAACCGCTCCGGTCCAGAAAGCCTGCTTTCTCTTCCTGAGCCCCTCGTGCCGCCCGAGGTGGACCTCAGCGGCCTGACCTTCATGCCGCTCGACGTGCAGCGCCTGCGCGACAGCGAGCTGGTCTCCGACGCCTCGCCGCAGGAGTTCCGCGCGGCGGTCCTGCTGTGGTGTGCGGCCTGGCACCAGGTGCCGGCGGCGAGCTTGCCCGACAAGGACTCCACACTTGCACGCCTGGCGGGCTTCGGTCAGTCGCCGTCCGAGCTGCGCGCGTGGCGCAAAGTGCGTGAAGGAGCGCTGCGCGGCTTCGTCCTCTGTCGAGATGGACGCTTGTATCACCCGGTTGTCGCCGAGAAGGCACTCGATGCGTGGTCCGAGCGCAGAGAGGTGCAGGGCATGCGCGAAGCCGAAAGCGTGCGCAAGCGGCGGGAACGCGCATGGCGCTCGGCGGCAACGGACGTGCTGCGAAATCACGGCATCGTCTTGGAATACAACGTGACCACCGGCGAACTCCGCAAGCGCATGGAGTCGCTCGGGTACGTCATCGTGGTTGATGAATCCTTCTCCGCGTCCGTGACAGGTCCGCGTGACAGTCACGGACGGGCTACGGCTAAGAAGAGAAGTGAAGTGGAGGGGAGTGAAGAGGAGTGGAGTGGAGAGGAGAGAAGAGAAGCTGTTAATACAAAAGCTGCGCGCGCAGCAGAGGGAGACAACAGCCCAGCAGCACAGCTCGCTGCGGTGCTCGCGGCAGCGCACGGTCGGCCGGTGGCCGCCGATGACCCGGAGGTACAGCGGGCAGTAACCGAGGGGATCTCGAAGGCCGAGCTGGAAGCGGCATGCGCGGGCGTGGTGGGCGGCAAGCCGCCGCGGTACTACGTGCAGCGCGCCATCGGCCGGCGCCTGGATGCCAAGGGCAGTACGCCGGCCGCACCCGCTGCCACACGGCCCAGAGATCCCGATGCGGAAGCGCGGGCCGAGCGGCGCCGGGCGATCGAGGACCAGATCATCGACGTGCGCCACTGCGCCGATCGCGGCATCGGGGACTGGACGCCGGAGCGCGCCGCGGCACGCATCGCCGAGCTGCAGACGGAGCTGGCCAGCCTGGCCGAGGAGGTGGTCTCGTGACCGCGTTCTCGCAGGCATTGCGCGCAAGCGTAGTTGGGCAGCCCGCTCACATGGCCGGAGAGCCCTACGCCAGCGCTGCTAACCCGCTGGGCGCAGCCGGAAAGGTTAGATATTCGTTAAGGAAACCAAACCCGGCGGCCGGGGTCAATAGAATCAATGGGTTACGCTGTGCCCGCGCCGGTCGGGGCGGGCCACGGACCCCACCCCCCCTTCGCATCAGCCCGCCCGGGAAGGGGGGCGGCCAACTATTGGCCCCTCGAAAAATGGGAGGGGTACATGGGCCACTCCCCCGGCGCGAGGTGCGAGCGTGAGCGCGGCGCGGGCGGAGAGCCCGGCGGAGGTGCCGCAGCTGCCCGCTGCGGTGCTGGAGGCGCTGGCAGGCGTGCCGAATGGGCAGGAGCTGCCCGGCTACCGGGCGCGGCTCCTGGCGCGCCCTGGCGGGTTCCCGGCGGTGATGGCGCGAGTGGAGGCCCTGCCGATGGCGCCGGCGGCGCTGGCGGAGTTGTGGACCTGGCTGGTGCACCTGGCCATCGACTGCGGCTCTCGGCCGGAGACCACGGGGCAGAGCTACGGGCGGACGGTCGGGCGGTTCCTGTCCTGGTGCCACCGGGAGGGCGTTGACCACCGCACGGCAGCCCTCAAGGACTTCGAGCGCTGGCAGCGGTGGCTGGCCTTCGAGCTGAAGAACCGGGAGACTTGGCGGGCGCAGCAGGTGTTCGCCCTGCGGAATTTCTACGACTGGCGGCGCAGCCGCGGCCTGGCCCAGGCCAACATCGCCGCGGACCTGCGCGGGCCGCGGGTGAAGCCGCGGCCGCCGCGAAAGTACACCACCGAGCAGCTCAAGGCGCTGTTCCGCGCCATCGCCCAGGCGCGCAGCGACCGGGTGGTGCGCGACCGCTGCGCGGTGCTGCTGCTCCTGGCCACCGGCCTGCGACGCGAGGAGTTGGCGTCGCTGGAGCTGGGCTCGATCGAGCTGACACGCCGGCACGGCGTGGTGCGGGTCCAGGGCAAAGGCGCCAAGCAGCGTGACGTGCCGTTCGAGGGGCCGGCGGTCGACGCGCTGCACGAGTGGCTGCAGCACCGCGACCAGCTGCCATGGATCGTCGACACCGAGTCACTGTTCGTCTCGCTCACCGGGCCGACGCAGGGCCGCGCCCTTGCGCTGCGCAGCTTCGAGACCATGGTGGGCACCCACGCCCGGGAGGCGAAGCTGCGGGACTGGGGCATCCACCGGTTCCGCGTCACCTTCGCCACGCAGCTGTACGACGACGGCGCGGACATCGAGACGATCCGCGCCCTGATGGGCCACGAGACCATCGAGACCACGCGCCGCTACCTGGCGGTATCCGAGCGCGCCCGTCGCACCCGCCTGCGCGCGGACCGCCAGCACGCGGTCCTCGGCACCAAGCCCACCGGTACGCCGATGTGGGTCCGCCTGGCGGCGGGGGAGCTGACCCGTGATTGACGGAATCCAGTTCAGCGACCGCGGCGATGCGCCCACGGAGTTCGAGGTGCGGCTTCTGCAGCAGACCCAGGGTGATACCGCGTGGCTGGTCACCGGCCAGCGCCTGATGGCGGAGCTCGGCGCCGCGGCGGGCGCCCGTGCACTGGCGATCGTCCTGGACGAGCTGGGCGGCGAGAAGCTCCGCGTGACCCAGCGTCGCCGGTTCTTCGAGGCGCTCTGGCGGGAACAGCGCGACGCCCTGGTGCGTGACCTGGCGACCCGTGGCGACTGGACCTACCGGGACATCGCCGAGGCGCTGGGCCTGAGCCATCGGCTGGTGCGCGCTATCGCCGGGGGGTGCCACGGGCCGGGGCGACAGTGGCACGGCGGGTGTGAGATATCCGGGCAATGACCCGCCGTCCGCCCGCCGTCCGGAAGAAGCGCCAGCTCAGCGAAGCCGAGCTGGCCCAACGCCGCGCCGCCTCCCGCAAGGGCGCCGAGGCGGCGACGGGCCCGCGCACGCCGGAGGGCAAGGCCCGCAGCTCGCGCAATGGCTGGAAGCACGGCCTCACCAGCGCCGTGCACCGGCAGCACTTCGACCAGGGCATGGCCGCGCTGATGGGCTCCCTGGCCAAGCCATGCCTGTCCACCTGCCCGAAGTACCCCTGCTACGCCGTCGAGGCGGAGATGACCGCGCCTGGCGGCAGTTGCATGGACAAGGAGCGCTACGTCCACGCCTTCACCGCGATCATCGACGCGGTCGAGAACAACGCCTCGGAGGGCATGAACGCCCTGATGGCCAGCGAGGTCGCCAGCACCCTGCAGATGCTCCACGACATGAAGGCCCGCTGCGCGGACCTCGGCCCGATGATCGGCATTCAGGCGGTCACCGCCGATGGCGTCGCGGTCTACGGCAAGGACGGCGAGCCGGTCATGGCCAAGTGGGTGCCGAACCCCGGCTGGCCGGTCGTGCTCAAGACCCTCGAGGTGCTGGGCATCAGCCTGCCGGAACTGCTGGCCACGCCGCAGGCCAAGGCCCGCGCAAAGGTGGAGGGCGAACAGGTCGACGCCGTGCAGCAGCTGATGGGCGGCATCTTCCAGCGCGCCGCCGCGGCGCGGCTGCCCGCGGCCGGTGGGCGCGTGATCGACCACGACGAGGGCGGCTGATGCGCCAGCGCAGCGCCACCGGCATCCTGCAGGCGCAGATGCTCGATCGCGGAGTGTACGAGCCCGACGAGTTCGAGCAGTGGCTGGCGGAGCGCGGCTGGTCCTGGCGCGGCCTGGACCGCGGCGCCTATGGGCTGACCGTCGACGAGGCGCTGTTCGTGTTCACCTGCGAGGACCCGCTGCGCTGGGCGGAGACGTACCTGGTCGAGCCGGACACCGGCGACCCGTACCGGTTCTGGGATTACCAGCGGCCGAGCGTGCGCGCCTGGATGCAGGACGTGATCCACCAGGACGGCGCGGAGTGCGGCAAGACGCGCGAGATCATCGCGCTGATCGCGTGGTCGGGGTGCACCTCGGTGGGCGGGCGCATCGCCAACCCGTGGTCGCTGGTGGCGGCGCCGCAGCAGACCCACCTGGACGAAATCATCCTCGCGCTGGAGGAGCAGTTCGGCGCAGCCGAGTCGGGCAAGGGCCACAGCCTCCTGTCTCGCTTCTGGCTCAAGCCGAAGAAGACCCCGCACGTGATGCACCGGTTCCTCGCGCCCAACCCGGTCAACCCGGCGCGGCCGAGCATCGCGCGCACTTACTACCGGCCCGGCGGCCATGACGGCGAGGCTTTCCGCGGCGTGCACGTCAACGCCTTCGGCTTCTTCGACGAGGCGGCCAAGGTCAAGAACGCGGTGATCTTCTCCGAGTTCTGGCGCGCCCTGAAACCCGGCTGCCGCTCGCGCGTCTACTCCGTGCCCGACGGCGACCGCAGCACGGAGTACTTCAAGCTCACCCAGACCGCACGGCTCAACCTGCCGGAGGACCAGGACGGCTTCCGCCTGTTCCGCTGGCAGCAGCCGATGAAGCCGCCGCCGTTCTGGGATGCCAAGCGCGAGGCGGACATGGTGCGCCGGTTCTCCGGCCGCAACACGCCCGGCTACCAGCGCAACGTCCTGGGCGAGTGGGGCCAGGCCGAGAACCCGGTGTGGCCCTTCGGCGCGCTGCTGCCCAACGTGGTGGATCTGCCGGACTACCGCGTGATCAAGCTGCAGGCCGACGCGGAATCCGACTCGCTGAGCATCGAGGTCATGGCGGTGACGCTCACCGTCCAGGACGGCCGCAAGGTCGGCGAGTACCGCTGGCTGCAGGACTCGGCCACCGGCCTGGCCGAGCTGCTGCGCGGCAGCGACGACGGCCGCCGCCAGGCCATGGCCGCGATCCTGCGCCCGCACATCCCGGCGGTGTCGCAGGGCGTGTTCTGGGCCGGCGCCGACCTGGGCGAGCGCAACGACCCCACCGAGATCATCCTCAGCGAGGAGGTCGGCACGCTCTGGCGCGACAAGGTGCGCATCCACGCCAAGGGCTTCCCGTACAACCTGCAGAAGGAGCTGATCGCCGCGCTGGACAGCCTGTTCGGCAACCTGCCGTTCTGGGGCGCGGACCTCGGCAGCGCCGGCACCACCGTGGTCAAGGACCTGATCGCCGAGGACCGCTTCGCGGACCTGCACTTCGAGGACCGGATGATCGGCTTCCACTTCCAGCAGTCGGTCGAGTGCATCGGCGAGGACGGCGAGGCACTGGAGGACGAGGACCCGCGCACGGGAACCCGCAAGGTGATCGCCGCGCCGGCCAAGCACTGGGCCACCCAGTGCATCTCCGCCCGGCTGCAGGCCCACGGCTACGCGCTGCCGTACGACCCCGAGGCCATGACCTCCATGGCCACCCAGACCGCCCGGCAGGGCGCCCGCTGGCCGATCTACTCAAAGCAGTTGGACCACTTCCCCGACGCACGCCGCCAGCAGATGTTGCGGAAGATCCGCAGCGTGATCGACGACGGCGGCGGCGTGGACCTGTTCGCCAGCGGCGTGGTGGAGCGCGCGGCGTGAGCGGCTATCGCTTGGTCAGCTCGCCATCTTCGAGCGCTTCAAGCCAGCGCTTCTGGTACGTCTCGGCCTGCGAAAGTCTGGCGAGCAGCGCGAAGACGATGCTTAGGCCGACCAGCCCCAGCCCCAGAGTTGCAGGCGTCAGCCAGTACAGGCCCGCCGCGCCAAGCGCGATGGCGATCAGGGCGATCAAGAGGTACATGCAGTTTCCCCTCCACATGGGTGTGTCGGGGAGCTTGACACGGGCATGGAACGGGCGCATCTTCCGCCCCGCAGCGGCAAATTCCGCTGTCGGGGTTGGAAGCCCGAACCGAAGGCGCACAAGCGCCGTCCATGACCGGCGTTTTTTTGTGCCCGCGTTATGGCGGGCGGTGCGTGGACGCCGCAAGGCGTGCCGGTCCTTCGGCCGGTCTTCCAACCGCGCACCGTCCGCCACCCTGTTTGGAAGCAGGTCGGCGGACTCCAACATGCCGAAGGAGTCCCGCATGACTGACCATGCTGCCGCGCGCCGTGCGCGCGAAGACCGGGCCATCGCCCGGGCCCTGAATATCCTCCATGCCCGCCATGCCGCCCAGGGCCAGCTGCTTGACCCGCCGGCTGCGCGCGCCCTGTTCGCGCTGCGCTTGGCGGGTGAGGTGCGCGAGCACTTCGAGGTGGCCTTCCTCAACACAAGGCACGAGCTGCTGGGCGTTGAGCGCCTGTTCTCCGGTGGACTGGCCGGCTGCATCGTCAGCCCGCGCGAGGTGGTGCGCACCGCCCTGCGCTACAACGCCGCCGCCGTGATCCTGGCGCACAACCACCCCAGCGGCCACGTTGAGCCCTCCCGCGCCGACCACGACCTCACCGACACTCTGCGCACCGCGCTGGCGGTGATAGAGGTGCGCGTGCTGGATCACATCATCGTCGGTGGCCGCGACACCACCGCCTTCGGCGGGCCGGACTGCACTGTCACCCGAGAGCGGCACGCGCAGCGCGAAGCCTGGCAGGCGCGGATTGCTAAGAAGAACGCGGCTGCCGAGAAGGCGCGGGAGACGCGCCGCCGGAAACGCGCCGTGGCAGTGGGAGCCAGGCCATGAACTACGGCGAGAATGATCCGATCTTGGTCGAGGCCATCGCCAGCGGCAAGTACATGGTTACTCCGGACGGCCGTGTCTGGAACCTGGACTTCCGCGGGACGGGCCGCCCCGTGGAATGCAAGCAACACATCAACACCGCGGGCTATTTGGTAGTCACCGTGGAGATGTCGGGCCGGAAGGTTGGAGCCCTCGTGCACCGCCTTGTGCTGCTGCGTTATCTGGGGGCTCACCCGGAGCGGCGGGTAGCCAACCACCGGGACGGAGTAAAGACGAACAACCACATCGACAATCTGGAGTGGGTGGAGCAATCCGACAATGTGAAGCACGCATGGGCGGCGGGGTTGAGAGGTTCCAGCCCAGGTTTCAAGGCCAAGTTGACGGATAATGACGTGCGGCGTCTTCACGAGCTGAGCGAAGCAGGGCGCACGCGTGGCCAGATCGCTTTCGCTTTGGGCGTGACGCCATCGGCGGTGGAGAATGTCCTCCGCGGGCGTAGTCATGCAGCGATCTCGCCCTTGCCAAAGGAGCGCGAGCGCGGCCGCCGTGGGATGCCCGACGAAGGATGGGCGGCGAAGCTGACCCCGGACCAGGTGCGCCAGATTCACCGGGAGTACATGCCGCACAGCCGCGCCCACGGGCTTCGAGCCATTGCTCGCCGGTTCGGTCTGAGCCGGGGCACTATCGCGAATATCGTCAGTGGGAAATCCTGGCCCCACATCTACCGCGAGTTTCACCCCGAGGTGCAGCCGTGAGCCGCGGTGACGAGGCGGCCTGCGCTCCCGACTCCGCTCGGCTGTTCGCCGACCTGCAGGCGTGGCACGCCACCATGCGCGAGATGGAGGCCAACAGCCGGCAGCTGTGCACGGCCCTGCGCTGCGGTCCAGACCTGCCCCTGCTGCAGAGCGCCTGGGCGCTGGCCTATGGCTACATCGCCCAGCTCGCCGCCCGCCATGGCATCGATGCGCACTGGCTCACCTGGTGGTGGGAGGAATGCCGGCTGGGCGACACCCCGGCCGACTGTGCGCTGCCGGGCGCCCCCCCCAACACCATCAGCACCGTCGCCGAGCTGGCTGCCGTGATCCTGGCGGACCGTGCCCGCCCCCCACAGGAAGAAGCCGCATGAACCTCAACCCCCTGCGCCTTTTCGGCCGCAAGTCCACCGATCCCACCCGCAACCAGGGTGGAGGGGTGGTGGCCTCCATCCGTGACCAGCAGCCGCTCGGGCCATGGTCGGACATCCTCACCGGCTGGCAGCCGCGTGCTGTCTCGCCCTGGCTGTACGAGGCGCTGAAGGAGGCGCTGCCCATCCTGGACGCCGGCATTGGCCGGCTGGTGACGCTGGATGGCATCCTGGAGGTGGAGGGCGACAACGACCGCGTCGTCGGCATCATCGAGGAGTGGATGCGCAACGTGCCGGTCAACGACCTGGAGACCGGCTACCAGGCGGCCTACGCCAGCCAGGCCGAGGAGATGAACGAGCAGGGCCACGGCATCATCGAGTACGTGTACGACGACAAGGGCCGCGAGGTGGTCGGCCTGCGCGTGGCCGACTCGAAGGGCACGGCCTTCGTCCGCGACACGGACCGCATGCGGATCTTCTACCGCGCGCCGCGCAACCACGGCGACCGCCGGCCGGATGGCCTGGGCCAGGTGGAGCGCATCCTCACCGGGCAGGTACGCGGGGAGGTGACCACCAGCATGCTCGGCCAGGTGGGTTATGTGGAGCTGGACCCGGCGCAGCTGGTGGTCTCCGTGCACCGGCCGGAGGCGGACAACCCCTACGGCACCTCGCTGCTGCGCAGCATCCCGTTCGTCGCCCAGAACCTGCTGCGCATGCAGAACGCCACGGGCCGGGTGTGGACCCGCTTCGGTGACCCGTCGTTCCATGTGCAGTTCAGCACCAAGAGCCCGAAGATCAACGCGGAGGAGGCGCACCGCCGCGCCACGGCCATTGCCAAGGACCTGGCCACCGCCCTGGTCGCCAAGGAGCGCGGCAACAGCGTGGACCTGGCCACCGGCGTGGGCATGAACGACACGATCACCATCGACGTGATCGGCGCCGTGGGTGAGGCACTGAGCATCGACCTTCCGGCAAAACACATGATCGAGCAGATCGTCGCAGCGTTCGGCATCCCGGCGTGGATGCTGGGCGTGTCCTGGGCGCAGGCGGCCGGCATCGCCGAGCCGCAGTCCGAGCTGGTGCTGCAGGACAGCCGCACGCGATTCGCCCGCCGCGAGGCCGGGTTGCGCCGGCCGATCGAGGCAATGCTGCGCGGCCGCGGCATCACCTGGAAGCCTGGCGACTGGAAACTCACCCAGCGCCTGCCCAGCCTGCACGACGAGGTGAAGCGTGCCCAGGCCGGCTTCCTGATCGCCCAGACGGCGATGATGGGCCGCGGCACGGAGGAGGGCGCGGGCAACCCGCGCGGCATCGACAACAACCTGCGCACCTCCCGGGGCGGGTTCCGCAAGGCGCACGGCTGCCGCCACAAGGCGCCGGACGACGAGGCCGGCGGCGGCGAGTCCTGGGCGGAGGACGATCCGGCGCTGCCGGTACTCGAGCGGGACACGCAGGCGGCGGTGCTGCGCGACTGGCACCGCCTGCGCGACCAGGTGATCGCCCTGGCGGTGCCGGACCGTGCGGCCGAATCCTGGGCGTTCGACCTCGCACAGCTGCCAGCCATCGTCACCCGCGTGGACGCGGCCGCGCCGGCCATGACCGTCACCCTGCTGGTCGGTCAGCTCGGCGCCTGGGAGCGGGGGGTGGACAACGCCCTGCGCGAGCGACGCGGCAAGGCCGCCCGGGCCAAGGCGGTGTGGGATGACGACCCGGCCCTGGCCAAGATCGTCAACGCCATGCGCAGCGCGGCGCGCGAGTACCTGCGCGAGCGCGGCCTGGTGTACGTGCAGGACGGGCTGGACCGCGTGCTGCGCGAGCAGGTGATCGCTGCGCTGGCCGGTGGCGCCTACGACGGACTCAACGCGCTGGCGGTCGCCGAGCAGCTGGAGCGCCGCTTCGGCGCCGGCGACTTCAACTGGGAGCGGCTGGCACGCAGCGAGATCGCCGAGGCGCAGGTGGACGGCAAGCTGGACCTGTACGCCGAAGAAGGCCTGAACGAGTACGAGCTGGTGGCGGCGCCCGATGCGTGCCCCACGTGTCTGCGGCTGGCGGCGGGCGGCCCGTACCGCATCGGCGACCCGGACGCACCACGGCCGGTGACCGACACGCATCCGAACTGCCGCTGCTCGGTCGGCCCCGTGTGATCGCACAAGGGGTGCCACTGAAAGGGGCGACAGTGGCACCCCTTGTGCGCCAGCCTGACCCGGAACGATGAAGCGCATGCCGTGCGCGCTCAGGAGATTCCGGGAATGTCGAACGCACCGACGATCGAAGAGCTGCAGAACCTGACCGCCGCCGAGCTGGTGGAGCAGGTCGGGAGCCTGGACGCGGCCCGCGCCACCGCGTTGCGCGAGCTGGAGGCCGCCGACAAGGACGGCGGTCGCAAGACCGTGCTGGCGGCGATCGACAAGCGCCTGGCGGAAGTGGGCGGCCAGGGTGGCAATGACCCGGCGCCTGCCGCCGCCCCGCGCCGCGCCACGCAGGCCGCCGCCGCTGATACCCCGGTATGGCAGGCCCCCGACTACGACGGCCCGCTGACCATCCCGCAGGCCGCCTGGCGCCGCGAGAACATCAAGCCCGCGCAGGAGCCGCGCACCAAGTGAGCGGCCCCCGCGCCAAGTCGCTGCAGCTGCGGATAAAGTCCGCCGGCGACCCGACCCCGGAACAGCTGACCGCCATCCGCCAGTACACCCTGGCCGAGATGGCGGCCGAGCAACTGTACGTGCGCACCTTCGCTCTGGCGCACAACGCCATCGACCGGGACCGCGAGGCGTTCGATGAGGCGCTGCTGGCGGACTTCGCCCGCACGCTGCCGGGCAAGGGCCTCTTCATCAAGCACCCGATGGACTGGGCCAACGCCGACCGCGGTGGCCCGCCGGAAGGTCGCTGGTTCGCCGCCCGCACCGAGCGCATGTCGCTGGACGAGGCCCGCACCCTGCTGCGCGAGCCGGAGCTGCGGTTCCCGCCGGACGTGCAGACCGCCGTGCTGCTGATGGCCGATGCGTACCTGGTGCGCACCACCGACAACGGACCGCTGCTGCTGAAGATCGACGCTGGCGTGGTGAGCGACGTGTCCATCGGCTTCACCGCCAGGGACTCCGAGCGCATCACCGACGCCAACAACAACGAACTCAACGCCCACCGAATCCTGGGCCCCGGCGAAGCGCTGGAGGGCTCGCTCGTCTGGCTCGGCGCGCAGCCGGGCGCCCGCGCCATCAAGGGCGCACGCACCCCCGAGGAAACTGACATGAAGACCTACTCCGAAGAGCAGTTCAATGCGGAGAAGTCCGCGCGCGAGGCCGCCGAGCAGAAGGCCACCGCGGCCACGGCCTCGCACGAGCTGGTGCTCAAGCTGCGTACCAGCCTGGGCGACAACGCCCACCTGGTCGACAAGCCCGAGCTGCTGGCCGACCAGCTGAAGGCGGCCGGCGACTACCGCAAGGGCCTGGTGGACGACATCGTCGCCGCCGAGCGCCAGCTGGGCCTGTGCAGCGACGACGGCGAGGCGGTGGAGGCGGCCAAGGCGATGTACGCCGGCTTCGACACCTCGAAGCTGAAGAAGCTGCACGACCACTATGCCGCGCGCACCACCAAGGGCGGCCGCGTCACCGCCTCCGATCCGGCGGCCCGCGGCGGCGCCAACGACGGCGAGGAAGGCGGCAAGAAGTCGGCCTTCGCCGACAACCCCGCGCTGGCCTGACCGGCACCCACCTACGCACAGGAGCACGCCCCCATGGGCCTGAACATCGCGTCCCCGAGCGAGCTGGTCAAGAACACCGGCTTCGCGCATTCCGCCGCCACGGTCGCGCGCGAGCCGATCGTCATCAACGGCCGTGTCGCCATCCCGCTGAACACCGCCGGTGCGAACGAGCGCAACGCGTTCGTCTACGAGTCCGAGGTGGACAACGTGCCCGCGCTCACCGGCACCGCCTGGAGCTGGGGCGACGCCCTGTACTGGGACGCCACCAACAAGCGCCTGACCAAGGTCTCCACCAGCAATACGCTGTTCGGCCACGCGATCCAGCCGAAGGCGGCGGATGCGGCGGTGAGCGGCCTGGTTGCCTTCAACGCCTTCGCCACCGTTCCGGCCGCCTGACGCGGCCGACCTGATCAAGAGGACATCCCCATGGGTGCAGTCGCCCGCCTGAAGAACCTGCAGCAGCTCAGCGGCGAACCGCAGCTGAAGGCCCTGGTGCAGGCCATCGACCTGGAGCTGTCGCTGCCGGGCCTGTACCTGGACCTGCATGGCGGCAAGGCCGCCAACGACCCGACCGTCACGCTGCTGGGCAACCAGCGCAAGGCCGAGGGTCCCAAGCTGGACCACATCAAGGCCGCGCTGCACCAGAAGTACGCGACGCCGACCGATACGCCGCAGTCCAGCGACGTGGCCGCGCGCATCGACCAGTGGTTCCACACCGGCATGCAGGAGATCGACACCGGCTGGACCAACCTGTACCGCCTCGTGGACATGCGCGGCGGCAACCAGGACGCGTTCGAGATCTACACCGGCGAGTTCGGCATCACCTTCAAGCAGCGTGCTCCGGGCGAGAAGACCGAGATCTGGCGCCTGCCGTCCGAGACGGAGATGCAGATCAAGACCGTGCGCTACACCGCGGGCGCCGGCATCCTCGACAGCTGGATTCGCTACAACAAGTGGTGGCAGATCGACGACATCCTCGCCGAGTTCCGCGCCAAGTCGTGGATGCACCAGGCCGAGCAGCACTATGGCCTGCTGACCGCGCTCTCCAGTGCGGTCAACTTCGCCCACATCTCCGGTGATGACCTCGGTACCGAAACCCTCAACGCGGCTGCCGCGTGGATCTATCGCCAGCAGCAGCTCAAGGGCACGGCGGTCAGCGCCAGCACCCCGCTGTGGATCGTGACCAGCCCGGAGAAGCGCGGCTACATCCTGCGCATGCTGGAGGCGACCCAGGGCAGCCTGATCATCGGCTACCAGAACGGAATCCCCCTGGCGGTGACCGTGGCTGGCGTGATCGCCACCACCTACGTCCCCGCCAACGACGCCGGCTACTACCTGGTGCTGCCCGCCCGCAAGGCCGCGCGAGGCCTCTGGCAGGACCTGCAGATCGAGAAGGCCCGCGACATCTACAAGTCCGCCGAGGACTGGGTGGGGTCGATGGAGTACAACGCGGTCATCGGCGACACCTCCCAGGTGCGCCGAGTGCTGTTCGGCTGACGGGGGAGGGCGGCCCGGCCAACGGGCCGCCCAAGGCGATGGCGGCCAAGGTCACCAAGCAGGATATCGACGATGCTGGCTTCAGGCCGGAGCAGTTCGGCATTGCGTCGGGCGGCCCGCCTGCGTGGACTGAGTACGTCGCGCGCCTGCTGACCCGGGCCGAGCTGTGGTCGCGCGGCCGGTTCGGCGGCGGCTACGCCGATGTGCCGGCCGACACGCCCCAGTTCGAACACCTGCGCGCCGCGGAACTGTGCTGGGCATCCGCCCAGTTGTGGAAGCGCCGCGCCGCCTTCATCGACAGCAACGCCGTCAGCTCGCTGGAGCGACTGGCGCATGCCGACCGCCGCGAGTTCGAGGCCCAGGCCGAGCGCGCCATGGCCTGCGCCGAGGAACAGATGGCCCTTGCGATCAACCCGGCCGCGCCCGCCGGCACCGGCGGCACGCTGACCCACGTGGTCACCGGCCCCTGGGCGGCGCTGGGGGTGTGCCGGTGAGCGTGCGCATTGCCGTCGATGCCGCCGCGGTGCAGCGGGCTGCCGCCGAGAGCGCGAGCGGACTGCTGCCCTCCAACCGCGAGCTGGTGCGCGAGCTGGCCATACAGGTGCAGCGCGCTGCCCGCCAGAACGCCAACGGCGCGGCGCAGGGGCAGGTGCGCGCGCGCCGCGGCACGCTGCCGGGCGCCGGCAACTATCCCATCCCGGTACGCACCGGCACCTTCGGCCGGGGCTTCGGCCTGCGCGTCACGGGGGAGAGCGCCATCGTCTTCAACGACACGCGGTACGCCCGGGCGCTGCACGACGGCTTCCGCCCCTACGGCAACCCCAACGCCACGCCGATCCCGGCGCGCCCGTACTTCGACGACGCGCTCGAGGCCATCGATATCGACGCCGCCCACGCTGCCTGGGAGCGGCGCATGCAGAGGGCCGGCCGATGATCGCCACCGCCCGCGCCGCGCTGCACGCGCTGCTGCAGACCGACCCGGCCTTCACCGCGGAGATCGCCGCGCTGGGCCTGGCCGCTGACGACAGCGCCGTAGTCCCGGGCGTGCGCAGCGGCAACCGGCCGTTCGCGCAGATCCACCAGAGCGAATACCCCTGCTGGATCGACGACGCGGGCGAGCAGGTGGCTGCCGGCTACGGCAACGACGCCAGCGACCCGGCCGGCCTGGTCATCAACAGCACCCAGCAGGACTGGCAGGGCGACATCGAGCTGAGCCTGGTCTGGCACCAGCAGTCGCATGCCCGATCCGTGGCCCAGACCGACGCGATCCTCCCGGCGCTCGTGCGCCTGCTGCTGCGCCACCCGGACCTGGGCGGCGCCTGCGCCATGGCCTGGGTGGCCAGCGCCGACACCAGCCTGGGCGAGCGCCACCCCACCCACGTGGTGCACGCGGTCATCCGCTGCGTCTACACGATTTCGAGGGACACCCCATGAACCAGAAGCGCCGCGCCGACATCACCCCCGCGCCGGCCCCGCCCGCCACCCCGTCCACCGTCTCCGTGGTGCTGCCTGCCGATGCGCGCCCCGGCGTGCTGCGGGTGGGCGCCTACGTGCCCGGCAAGGTCTACCCGCTGCCGGCCGACAAGGCTGCCCACCTGGTGGCCGCCAAGGGCTTCGAGCCCGCCACCGCAGAGGACGCCGCCGCGCTGCGCGCGGCCTCCGAGCCCGTCAACGCCGCCGCCCCGTCCGTAGCCGCCACTCCCTCCTACGCGGGCGGGCAGGGCGGCGGCACCTCTTCCGACTACCAGGAGTAGCCCGCCATGCCCCAGGCCACCGGCGCCCTCACCAGGCACGTCGCGGTCACCCAGACCGCGCTGCGCGCGCTCCCCGGCGTGGTCGATGCCGAGGTGCTTTACGTCCAGACCTTCGACTACAACGACGCCGAGCCGCTGGAGCAGGACCCGACCCTGGCCGGCGGCTTCCGCGGCGAGATGAAGGGCGAGCGCGGCCGGCTGGACCCCAGCGGCAGCGCCGTGGTCACGGTGGGCACCAGCATCGGTTTCTGGCTGAAGCACCTGATCGGCGAGCCGACCACCACCGGCAGCGGCGCGCCGTACACCCACCTGTTCCAGGTGAGCGCGGCCAAGCCGCTGCCGGTGGCATGGGCACATGAGCGGGACTACAGCAGCCGCATCGCCGTGCCGGGACGCTACGTGCGCAGCCTGGACGTGCGCATCGCCTCGGCCTCGTTCGCCTTCCAGACCGGCAGCCCGTTCCAGCAGGCCACGTTCAACCTGCGCGGCATGACCCGGCGCCAGCTGCCGGCTACGCCGATGGATGCGGAACCCACCGACTACGGCCACTCGGCGTTTGCGCTGGCCGGCCTGACCCTGCAGCTGGACAGCGGCGCCACCCAGGTGTGCGTGGAATCGCTGACGCTCAACTGGGACAACGACCTGGACCCGGACCTGTACTGCCTCAACGACGGCGGCCAGCGCCACGACCTGCCCGAGGGCATGGTCATGGTCACCGGCGAGGGCGTGGCCCAGTTCGACAGCCCGGCGCTGCTGACCAAGGCCCAGGCCGATACCAGCCTGGCGCTGCAGATCGTGCTCAAGCGCGGCACGGGCGCCGGCACCGTCGGCAATGAGCAGCTGACCATCACCATCCCGCTGTCGGTGCTGGAAGCACCGACCCCGGGCGTCACCGGCCCGCGCGGCCTCAAGCAGCCGTTCTCGTTCCGTGCCCACCGCGCCGCCGGCGCGGAGCTGGGCGTGACGGTGGAGCTGAAGAGCCCGCGCGCCGTGATCTGAGTCAACCAGGAGGGAGCCGATGTTCCGTTTTGCCGATGTGGGGCGCCAGTGGGTGCCCGTGGAACTGCCGCAGGGCGAGGAGCGGGTGCAGGTGCACCTGCTGCTGGACCTGCTGACCCGCGAGGAGCTGAAGGCCCGCGAGCGCCGCCAGCTGGAGCTGACCGGACCGGGGCTGATCAGCCGCGCCACCGAGATCAAGAGCGTGGAGGACCTGCTGCGCATCTTCGACGAGACCGCCGGCGCCGCCGACGCGGACCGCGCCGAGCTGCTGCAGCGCGCCCACGACTGGCGCGGCCTGGGCACGGCCGAGGGCGAGGCGCTGGGCTTCACCCGCGAGCGGCTGGAGTCGCTGCTGCGGTTCGACTTCATCTTCAACCGGGTGCGCCAGGCGCTGTACCGGGCCAGCCGCGAGGGCGTCGCAAAAAACTCCGAGCCTGGGGCCGCTGGATCGCCGGCGGTACCCCAGGCCTGAAGAGTGGAGAGCGGCTATGGGACTTCGAGAATCTGTACGGCGCCGGCTTCACCTCGGAGGCGTGTTCCTCCTGCTCGCGCGTCTGCCCGGATTGCCCGCAGCCCCGATTGCTGCCCGATGCGCGAGCTGGGGCGAATGCCTTCCTGCTCGTACGTACGCAATGGAACTACGCCCCGAGTGGCATGCCCACTGGCCTGCGTTACGGCGACTGCATGGCCGTCTGGCGCGCGCACGCGCGCGAGCTTGGCGTGCCGCGCACCGGGCTCGCCGGGCTGATGGCCGACGTGCAGGAGATCGAGGCGGCGATCGTCGAGGTGGCGCGGGAACGCGCTGAGCAGGAGCGGACGAAGCATGGCCACCCGTAGCACGCGCTTCCAGGTCGAGTTCACCACGGACGGCAGTGGCAACGTCCGTGCTGAACTGCTGAGCGTGGGCAAGGCGGCCGAGGACGCTGGCAAGAAGGCGCAGGCCGCCGGCCGCGACTGGGAAGCCTTCGGGCGTGGCATCGGAACGTCGATCCGGGCGGGCACTGTCGCAGCCGCTGCGGCCATTGCGCTGGTCGGGCGCAACAGTATCGCGGCGCAGCAGGAGATGGCCCAGCTCGATGCCGTGCTCAAGTCGACCGGTCAGGATGCTGCGTTCAGCCGTCAGGAGCTGACCGGCCTCGCCGAGGCGATCGCACGGGCCTCCACGTACTCAGCCGGTGAGATCACAAAAGCCGAGACGCGCCTGCTGTCCTACTCGGGTATCGCTCGGGACAACTTCGCCGGGGCCTTGCAGATCGCCATCGACCAGGCCGCACGGCTGGGTATCAGCGTGGAGCAGTCGTCGGAGATCGTCGGCCGGGCGCTGGAGTCGCCCACGAAGGCTGCCGCGGCGCTGGCCCAGCAGGGCTTCGGTGCCGCCTTCACCGACTCGGTGCGCAAGTCGATCAAGGCGCTGGAAGACGCCGGCCGGGAGGCCGAAGCGCAGAGGATGGTCATGGACATCCTCACCGAATCCTACGGAGGCGCCGCTCAGGCGGCGCGGGACACCTTGGGCGGTGCCCTCCAGGCGCTAAGGCACACGCTCGAGGATCTCACGACGGCCCCTGACGGCAGCCTGGACGCAGCCACGGCTGGGGTGAACACCCTCATCGACACCCTCAACGATCCGGCCGTCAGGGAGGGCTTCTCCGCCATGACGGGGGTGATCGCGTCCCTGACCGCGCAGATGGCCGAGGGCCTCGGCCTGCTGACCCAGTACATCGCACGGTGGCAGGAAGCGAAGGCCCTGAGGGACGGCGGAAGTGCAGCCCAGACGAGTGCCGGGGGAATCGAGCGGCGCCAGGAAGATATCCGCGAGACGCTCGAGTCGATGCAGCGCCGGGAAGCGGGCTTGCTAGGCGGTGAATGGTCCTGGCGAGATGGCTACGGCGACACCCCCGCGCTCAGTGCAGTGCAGCGGCAGCGGCTGATGCGGGGCGGTGGGGACAATGCCCGCGCCAACATCATCAATGAGCTGAAGCGCGAAATGCTGCAGCTGGATGCCGAACTGGCGCGCCGCAACGGGCCGCAGGTGCAGCTGCTCGAGAACGGCGCCCTGCCGGAAGGCGCGCTCAACCCTGCGGGGCGGGTGCCGGTGCCGAGCGGCGGCGAACCCGACAAGGACGCCGAGCGCCGTGCCAACCGCATCGCCAGCGCCCTGCGCGCGGCCCAGGGCGTGGCCGCCGACTGGCAGCGCGAGCTGGACAGCACCGGCAACCCCATCCTGGACCGCTATGCAGACAGGCTGGCCAAGGTGCAGGACCAGGCCGAGCGGCTGGCGCAGGCCAAGGTGCCGGCGGACAAGATCCGCGAGTTCACCACCGAGATGAACGGCCTGGCCGAGCAGCTGCGCGACCAGGAGCTGGCCGAGTACCAGCGCGAGTTCGCGGCCGAGACCGAGGCCATGGCCGCCACCCTGGCCGGGCCCGGCGTGGAGGCAGCGCTGCGGTACGCCAAGGCGATGGAGGACCTGAGGAAGCAGCAGGAGCTGGGCTTGGTCACCGCCGACGTGGCGGCCGAGCGTGAGCGCTACTACGCGGACGTGCGGGACAGCGCCGCCACCGGCATGATCGCTGCCCTGCAGGAGGAGCGGGCCACCCTGGGCATGAGCGCGCTGGACCTGGAGGTGTACGACAACCTCAAGCGCGCCGGCGTGGATGCCAGCAGCGAGATGGGCCAGGCCGTGGAGGTGCTGACCCGCCAGCTGCAGCGGGAGCGCGAGGCGATCGGGGCGATCAACGACACCGCCTCCGCCTTCCACGAGTTCGGCGCGGCGGTGCTGATGAACACCAGCCAGGCCGGCAACGCCCTGGACCAGTTTGCCGAGCGCATGAAGCGCATCGCCGCGAACATGATCATGGACAAGATGGTGCAGATGGCCTTCGGCGCGCTGATGGGCGGCTGGGGCTTCGGCGGCGGTGCCTACACCGGCAACGGCACCGGGGCCGGCTCCATGGGCGGCTTCGGCAACAACCTGGACAACTTCACCGGCAACCCGTACGCGGGCCTGGGCGGTGGTCGCGCCACCGGCGGCGGCGTCAACGGCAGCGGCATCTACGAGGTCACCGAGTACGGCCGGCCCGAGCTGCTGCGTCGCGGCGGCCGCACCTACCTGATGCCCGGCCAGGACGGCGTGGTGCTGCCGGCGCGGGAAGCGGGCGCCAGCGCCGGACCCGGGGCAGGGGGCGTCCAGATCAACTTCCAGGTGGAGAACAACGCCGGTGCCGAGGTGCGGATGGGCGAGTCGAGCGTGGGCGCGGACGGATCGCTAAACCTGCGCATGTTCCTGGACGCCGCCAAGCAGCATGTCGACCAGGCCATCCTCGGCGGCGGCTCGACCGCGCGGGCCATCCAGAGCCGCTTCGCCGGGATGCAGACGCAGGGGAGGCAGGTCTGATGCCCAACCCCACCTGGCCCAGCGGCCTGCCGCCCATGCCGCTCACCGAGGGGCTCAGCTACACCCCGCCGGACAACATCGTCCAGGACGAGATGGACGCCGCCACCTGGGCCTACCCGCGCCGCACCGGCGCCCTTGGCACGGTGACCTGCCGGCTGATCCTGCGGCCCGGCCAGCTGTGGGTGTTGCAGCAGTTCCACGAGGTGACGCTGCGCTGGGTGCGCCGCTTCGACTGGGTCGACTTCCAGCTGCCGCCGCACCCCTCCAACGTGGCCACCTACAGCTTCATCCGCAAGCCGCAGGTCACCGCGCGCCGCAACGGCATGACGTGGCTGGCCGCCCTCGAACTGCGCATCCACGCCCGGCCGTCCGGCGTGTTTCTCCTCGACGTAAGCAACGAAGAACAGGGGCTGACCACGTGAGCATCAACGTCAACGACATTGTGTCAGTCAAGGACCTGCCGCGGAAGCCGGCGGGGGTGAGCGACGCGCTGGTCGGCATTTCATCCAATCCTGCCGATCCGCCATTTCTCGCACCGTTTGATCAGCTGCCGATCCCGGCTGCAATGCAGGCCGCTTTGGACGCGCTCGCCGCTGGCCAGAGTGCAGGGCAACTGGTCTATCGGACATGGCCCGAGCTGTCGGCGGTCACAGGTTCGGTAGGGGTGGGGGCCCAGGTTATCGGGGACGCTGGCACCCACACTGATCCGGTGGTTGGAGGCACGGTTGCCAACGCCGGGCAGTACGTATGGAGCGCGTCTCCGCCTGGCTGGCGCTGGGTGCGTGCTGACCTTCTTCCGATGAAGGCAGACGCCACGCAGGTCGAGGCACTAGCCGCGGGCGAGTTCGACAACTTTCGTATCGCTCAGATGGGGCCGGAGAGTGGCTATCTCTGGGCGCTTGCCGACCAAGCGGGTCGTAGCCCGATCCGGGTGGCGGTCGATGGCACTGTCGAGATGGCGAAGGCTGCGGTAGGTGACGCCCGTGCAGTGCCGCTCTCGCCGGAGACAGGGTACGCCTGGGCAGTGGTTGACCTGAATAACCGGATCGGACTTGGCCTCAAGCAAGACGGGACCGTCGTGGGCAAGGGGCTGGGCGGCGGCGTTGCGCCGGATGCCAGCCCGTACATCACCCCGACCAAGAACCTGTGGTGCATCGGTGACTCCATGACTGCCGGCGCCGGTGGGCAGGTGACGTGGCGTCAGGTGATCGAGGCAAACAACCCGGCTCGCGCGGTTACAAACGCCGGCATTGGCGGACAGACCTCACCGCAGATTGCTGCGCGGGTTGGCGCATACGTCTCGCTGGTCACGGCTGCCGGCGACAGCATCCCCGCTTCCGGCGGTGTGGTCCTGACGGACCTCAGTATCAAGCTGTTGTCCACTCCGGCCGACAATTCGGGGGGCACGCGCACGATCCCGGGCTGGCTGGGCGGTGTGTACGGCACGCTGTCCTGCCTCAACGCGACCACGGGCGACGCTGATGATGTCTACACCTTCACCCGCCAGTCTCTTGGCGCCCAGGTGTATCTGGCCCCAGGCTCTCCTTTCGTTCCAGACACAGGCACTCGCGCATTCGACGTGCTGATTGTCTTCGTCGGGCGCAACAACCTGAGCGATGTGGAGACGATCAAGCGCGACATTGCGCGCTGCGTTGGCCTACAGAAGACCGTGGAGAAGCGTTTTCTGATCATCACGCCGCCCAACGGCGGGACGACCACGCCTGGGCAGTCCACGGCTGAAGGCACCGGCAGTAGCACGCTCGCCAACATCAAGGCGGTCGAGCAGTGGGCAGTGCAGGAATACGGTGACCGCGTGCTGCTATCGCGTCCCTATAGCTGGCAGTTCCACAACGGCAGCGCCGACGATCTTGATGATGTGGCGAAGGAGACCGTCCCGCGATCGTTGCGGATCGACGGCGTGCATTGGACTACCGCATTCCACGCGCAGATTGCCGCGTGGGTGCAGAACGAATTGAACAGGAGAAACTGGTGATGAGCGGACAAAAGATCGTGCTGACGGGCGTGAGCTTCACCGACCCGAGCCTGCCCATCTTGGCGGATGACCCGCTGTTGGTGCCAGGCTCGCTCCTGTTGTGGGACCCGTCCCATAGCATGGGCGCGTTCGACGGCGTGCCAACCGCGAGTGGAGCGCCCATGCCGAACGTCGCGTGGAAGGAGGCTGCGGCAATCCTTGGCGGGGGTGGCGAGGCCGACCTTGCATTCAAGGTCAACGCCGCGATCACGGGTCTTGCAGCTGGGCAGGCACAGGCCGAACGTACTGCCAAAGGCGGCGTCCATGTGATGATGACTCACGCTGGCCTGTCGGCTTCGCGAGGATGGGCGTTCAACGCGGCAACGGCCATCCGCGACTACATCTATGCCAACCGCAACACCCACCAGTTCTACGTGTCCATGTGGCGCAGGCAGACGCGGCCGTCAAAGGTCGGGGTGAACCCGGCGCAGTCGCCGTTCCACTTCATCAACGACACGGGCGCCACGTCGAACAACCTGTTCACCATGTCGAACGGGGTGTTCTCTCAGTCTGCGCCGGGCATCCCGCAAGTTCACAACGTGCCGTCCACCACCGAGAACAACGGTAACACCCCGGCCGGCACCAACCGCTACTCTAGTGCGCGGATCAGCGGAGGCATGGGAACTGGTCCCACGGCTACTCAGCAGATCATGGCCGGCGTGGGCTCCTTCTCCTCATGGAACAGCTTTAATCAGCCCGGTCCGCCCAGCGCCATCCTGTACCGCGTGTACCTCGAGGACCTGACGGTGTCCGGGCGCACCTACGAGCAAGTCGATGCCATCAACCACGCTCTTTGGCAGGCGGCCTTCGCTGCGGGAGGCAAGTACCACGGCGACACCTATAGCGATCCGGCGACTGCGGTCCCTTGATGCTTTTCCAACTCGCCACCGCCTGCGCCACGCTCACTCGCTTGCGCTGCGCTGTGAACGTCGTCCAGTGGCGTTACGGCGCCGCGCCCGGTCTGGGAGCCCACTGACATGCCCCGCACCCTCTCCCCCGAAGCCGTCGCCGCGTTCCTCTCCCAGGAGAGCGAGGAGGTGCTGTTCGCGTGCGTGCGCATCGACCACCCGGACCTGCCGCAGCCGATCCGCCTGGTGAACAACACCGAGCCGGCCGTTCGCGTGGATGGCATCTACAGCCCTGCGGACATGACCGTCGAGCTGCCTGACGACACCGAGGACGGCAGCGGCGCCGCAGCGCTTTCATGCTCCAACGTCAAGCGCGAGGTGATGGGCTACATCCGCTCGCTGCGCGGCGTGCCCACGTGCCGCATCGAGGCGTGCCTGGCCAGCTCGCCGGACCGGGTGGAGATGGGGCCGTACAGGTTCGACATCGTCGGCTCGGCCTACGACGTGCTGCGCGTGCACCTCACCCTCGGGCAGGACGACGCGTTCCTCAACCAGTGGTTCCCCTACGACGAGGTGACGCCGGTGAGCCACCCGGGGCTGCCGTGGTGAACCTCGCGCCCTGGATCGGCCTGCCGCACCCCGGGCGCCGCGGCTGCTACCGCTTCGCCGCGCGCTTCCTGGCGGCGGAGGCGGGGCTGCGCTTGCCGCTCAACCGGGAACTGGCGCTGGCCCACGGCTGGGCGCCGGTGGAGCGGCCGCAGCGATTCGACGTGGTGGTGTTCAACCGCGGCGCCCGGCCGGGGCATATCGGCGTGTGCCTGGGCCGCGGCGAGTTCCTCCACGTGGTGGAGGGGGAGACCAGCACCATCGATTACCTGACCGACCTCGCGTACCAGCCGCGGATCGAGGGCTTCTACCGATGCAGCACCTGAGCAGCTTCGCCTTCCGCGCCCACCCGCAGGGCATCGAGTACTCCGTGCCGGTGCGCGCGGGCCAGACCCTGCACCAGATGCTGCTGGAGGTCACCGCCGGCAAGCCCTACCACGGGGATGTGGTGATCCTGGACCCGCACGGCCACGAGGTGCCGCCGGCGCTCTGGAACAAGGTGCGGCCCAAGCCGGGCGCCAGGTTCCTGGTGGTGAACCACTCGGTGCACGGCAACGCGGCCCGCACCGTCCTGATGATCGCGGTGATGGCCGCGGCGATGTGGGTGACCGCCGGCGGCGCCGCGTTCACGACTGCCGGCGGCGCCACCTGGTTCGGCGCCAGCAGCTTGAGCGCCGCGGCGCTCGGAGCAACCGTGATGGTCGCCGGCACCATGCTGGTGGACAAGCTGGTGCCGCTGGCCCAGCCCGGCACCTCCACCGGCACCCGCGGCCAGTGGAACCAGATCACCGGCTTCCGCAACCGGGCCAACCAGTGGGGCGCCGTGCCCTGCGTGCTGGGCGAGGACCTGATCTACCCGACGTACGCGGCGGCGCCCTACAGCGAGGTGGTGGGCGAGACCTCCTACCACTACTACCTGTTCGAGCTGGGCCCCGGCGACGACCTGCTGGTCGACCAGATGACGATCAACGGCACCGACACCTCGGACTACGACGAGGTGTACATCAACGTCACCCGCACCCCGCGCCTGTACCTCAACACCGTGCTGGAGAACGCGGTGGGCGCGGACATGGACGACGACGGCGAGGTGGTCTACCGCACCACCGAGCCGGACACCGACCGAATCTCGATCGACATCCTGAAGTACGCGGGCCTGTTCGGCGTCGGCACCAGCGGCAAAGACTTCAGCATGTACGTGGGCTGGTCCATCCGGTACCGACCGGTGGGTGACGACGCCGCGCCCTGGCAGCTGCCCGAGAACCCGCAGCTGTCGCGCATGACCACCCAGCGCCCGCAGAAGGCCCCGCTGAGCGTGACCGGCGTCGATTACTGGGTCTCCGGCATGTACAAGAATCCGTTCGGCGCCACCATCGCCTGGGACGTGCCGCGCGGGCAGTACGAGGTGCGGGTGCGCCGGGTGAACTCGCACCGGGGCAGCGCCTCCAATACCTACGTGGACCAGGCGCGGTGGCACACCCTGCGCTCCATCCGCCTGCAGGCGCCCACCAACACCAGCACCAACAAGGTGGAGATGCGCATCCGCGCCAGCGGCCGCCTGACGGGCTTCATCGACGGCTTCCGGTGCCGGGTGCGCCAGCAGGTCCCGGTGTACGACCGGGAGACGGACACCTGGTCCGCCCCGGTGTTCACCAAGAACCCGGCATGGGTCGTCTACTGGCACATGACCCGCAACCCGGGCCTGCACCTGCACGCCGGCGACGAGGAGATGCACCTGGAGGTATGGGCCAACTACGCCGAATACTGCGCCACCCACGGCCTGGAGATCGGCACCACGGCCGATGTGCGCGGCCCGAACCGGGAGATGATCAACAAGCTGCTCGGCGGCGCCATGGCCAGCCTGGGCAAGCGCGATGGCAAGTGGCTGCCGGTATACGACCCCGGTGACGTGGTGCCGCGTGACAGCTTCTCCGCGCTGGACCTGAAGGACTTCCGTCTGGAGCGCACCCACCGCGAGAACCCCCACGCGGTGCGCGTGCTGTTCAAGAACACCCTGGCCGGCTGGCGCGAGGACGAGGTCATCGTGCTGGCCGACGGCTACAGCCTCAACGGCCTGGACGCGCGGGGCAACCCGTCCGCGCTGCCCGCGCCCACCCGCTGGGAGACCCACCGCCTCGAGCTGGCCATGACGCCGCAGCAGGTGTGGGTGCTGATCCGCTATCAGATGGCCCAGGCCGAATACCGCCCCTGGGTGGCCTCCTGGTCCACCGGCCGCGCCGGCCTGCGCGTGGTACGGGGCGACGCGGTGCGGGTCTCCCACGATTCGGTGCAGTGGGGCACCGGCGCGGGCTTCGTGGCCGAGGTGACGGCCGGGGGCTACGCCGGCGCCGCCGCTACGGTGCGGCTGGACGAGACCATCGCCAGCGAGCCGGGCAAGACCTACCAGCTGCAGCTACGGCACCGCCGCAGCGGCGAGACCCGCATCGTGGCCTGCACGCCGCACAGCGCCTACACCGACACCTTCTACCTGCCGGCCCTGCCCCCGGGGGTCAGCCTGGGCCAGCTGGTGGAGCCGGGCGACACCGCGGTGCTGGGCGAGTCGGAGAAGGTCTCCGAGGTGGTGTTCATCACCGGCGTGCGCTACCCGGAGCTGCTGCGCCCGGCGCTCACCGCCGTGGCCTACGACCCGCGCATCGGCCCGTACTGGGCCAACCCGCCGGAGAACCTGCCCACCGCGCTGGGCTCGCGGGCCAGCGAGCTGCCGGACCCGCCGGACCTGGTCAACGTGATCTCCTCTCCGGAGCACGACATGCCTGACGATGCCGGCATCGTCGGCCCGATGATCCGCATCGGCGTGCGCCAGCGCTCCCGCCCGATGACCCAGGAGATGCTGGAAGCATGAGCGCGCCCACCGTGGCCTATGACGTGCGCTGGCGGGTGGCCGCCGATGCGGAGGACTGGACCGTCAAGCGGTTCGAGCTGGGCGCGGCGATCGACATCCGCGATGGCCTGCAGCGCGACACCGTGTATGAGGGCGGCATCCGCTCGGTGGCCGCCTCGGGCAAGACCTCGGCCTGGGTGCCATTCGAGGTGGCCGTGCCCGGAACGCACCGCGAGGGCGCTGCAGCGCTGCCGGTGAATGCCTTCGCCAACCAGGCTTCAGCATGGGACGTGGACACCTCGGTGGAGTACGTGGCCAGCACGGACGGCAGCGGCGACAGCGTGGCGGTGATCACCATCAGCGCCGGCAGCCTGGTGGTCGGCGACTCCACCGTCGCCTACGCCACCAGCAGCGCTTCGGTCGCCGGCGAGCCGGAGACCGAGAAGCGCGTGTACCTCTACTACGACGACCCGCGTCTGCAGGGAGGCGCCCGCACCCTGGGCGTGGCCGAGAACTACGTCGACAGCCTGCGCGGCGCGGGCCGCGTGGCCATCACCACCGTGCTGCTGCAGTTCCCCGCGATCGGCGCGCCGCCCAACACGGGCGGCGGCGGCATCGGCGGCGGCGGTGGCGGCGGCGGCGCCCACAACACTCCGGAGCAAGCCCCGCTATGACCTATACCAAGCGCGAAGACCTGGCCGGCCGCCCGGGCGAGACTGTCGTGGCGCTGGACGACGGCCACCTGGTGGCCATCTCCTGCGCCCGCAAGCTGCTGGGCAACCGGATCTCCTTCCACGTGCTGGCCCGCGCGATCGACACCGCCGGCGCCCCCCTGCGCGACGCCGGCGGCGAGCCCATCGAGCGCGAGTTCAAGTTCAGCGCCGACGTCGGTACCGACGCCGACGAGATGGCACGCCAGTGCCTGCTGGCGGCGCTGGGCGAGCCCACCACGCTGCCGCTGGGCCCGATGGGCCAGGCCAGCCACAGCATCCGCGTTGCACTGGCGGCGGCGCCGGTGGCAGGGGCGGTCGACGCGGGGGCGATGCTGTAGGGGCCGGCCCAGGGGTCGGGATTGGTTGCGCCGGGGCCCGGCCCCCTGACACCCTGACAGCCCGGCATCGCGCCGGAAACGCGGAGTAGGGCAATGGACATGGCGCAGTGGAAGCACACGGCCACCGCGGAGGTCCCGGCGGGGAGCATCGTGCTTCACGAGGACAACGTGTACCTGGCCTGCCACGACGACTTCCTGGACGACAATGCCCTCGGGTTCCTCGTGCTTTCCGGGCCGCTCTGCGGGCACGTGGATCGCATCGACGCGCCGGGCTGCCGGGTGTTCCAGGGGGAAGTCGCGTTCGAGCCCTCCATGGACGAAGCCGCCGCCGATGGCGTCGAGCCCGGGGAGTACATCGCGTGCCTGCTGGTCACACCAGAGGGCATGCGCCTCGTGGCGCATGCCGACGGCTACAACGTGCTGGTCACCTGCCAAGGCCAGGTTGTCCGCGTCCACGGCGTGTCCAGCGACTGGCCTGTCATCGGCGCATGGACGCTGGTGCTCATTGGCCCCGGCGATCAGCGCACGCGCTTCCTCGAAGTGAAGGCTGTGCCCGAGGCCTTCGGGTCAGAACTTTCTGACCCGGCCGGCCGGGCTTCCCCGATATAACGGCTGCCCCCGACGCGGGAAGATGGGGGCCACCAGCACCGCACGGCACCGGCCCCCGGCCCAGGTAGCGCACCCGTGCGGCCCCCGGTTCATGGCCGGGGGTGCTGGTCTCGGCTCCTGCGACTCATGCCGCAGAGAATCGACACGACGGCGCTTCCTCCCCCGGTGGCGCCGTGCCGGCCGCGCCTATCCCCCCTCGGTGGCGCGAGAGACGCCCGCAAGGCTCGTCGAAAGCCCGGCTTTACGCAGAGGTGCAGCTTTCACCCTCGTTCTCGCCCGGAATGAGCCCGGCCGACGACAGCATGCAGCTGATGCTCGCGTGGATGTGCTCGACGTAGTCGGCCGGCGCCTGTTCCACCAGGCATTCCGCCTCGCCGGCGAACGCCTCCAGCACCTCGTCAGGTTCGCACTCGTCCACCAGGCAGGGCAGGCGCTGCTCCAGACGCTGCAGTTCGGCGTCGATCTCGGCTCGGGTTTTCATGCGGCGATCCGGTGCTCGTAGTAGGGGTGGCGCTTGTCGTCGAAGATCGCGTGCAGCGCCGCCAGGTTGCCCGGCTCGGGGTTGAGCCAGGCATCGATGTGCTCGGGCTTGATGTTGATGATGGTGCGGTCGTGGCCGGCAGCGGCCACCTCGGGCTCCGGCTCGTCCGTGATGGCCGCGAAGCTCAGCAGATCCGGCTCCACGCCGGCGGGGTCCCTCCAGTGCGACCACAGGCAGGCCACCAGCATCGGCTCTCCGTCGCGCGGGGTGAACTCCAGGACGCGGTTCTTCCCGTCCGGCCCCTCGACGTTCTCGTAGAAGCGGGTGGCCACCATCAACCCGTGGCTCGTGCCGAACTGCGCGGCCCAGAAGCCGGCCAGGTTGTCCCGCCGGGCGTTGTACGTGCCGGGGAACTTGCGGTCGTAGAACGCGGGCTTGCCGCACGGCCGGCACTGGTAGCGCATCGGCTTCACCACGCGCTGGCCGTTCTCCCAGACCATCACCGGGGCGTACATGCCGGGGAACACGCGGTCGTCGTCGCTGGCCAGGCCCTTGAGGATGTCGAGCCGGCGCCGGGCCGCCTTGCCCTTGTTCGTGCCGATGCGCACGTCGTCGCGCGCCTTCTTGGTCTCCTTCACCTGCAGCGCCCGCTGCGCGTCGCCGACGCGCCGGCGCAGCGCGAACAGCTCGGCCTCCAGCTCCGCGATGTCAGCCTGGTCCTGGGCGAGCAGGGCGGCGCGCAGCTCCGGCGGGCCGATCTCCTCCAGCTCCCGGATGGTCGCGCGCGGCGCCTTCCGGCGCGGCTGCCGCTTCTCCCCGGGCCAGAAGGTGGCCACGTAGGTGTCGATATCCATGACAGCGCCGAAGTGCCGCTTGAACAGCTTGAACTCGGCGTAGATCTGGGCGGAGTAGCACATGGGCCGGAGGATAACCGGGCCGAGAACGCCGACACGTGACGGGCCCTATGGATACGCGGCGACAACTCCCGCAATTCGCTTATCACGCCAGATCGCGCAGCGGAAGTGCGACCCCTCAATAAGTACTTGAATTACCGTAGTTGATGACGCCGCCTCACCCCCTAGACAGAGCCCGCGAGCGGGGCTAGCTTAGCCCTCGACCGGCGAGGGTCGGTCACCAACCCATCGGGGTTTCAGTAAAAAGAAACCCCGCCTGAGCGCCAACTCAGGCAGGGCAGGTCTTTCAATCAATCCGCCACCATCTGGAAGCGGGTTAGCGTTGTAAGCAAACGCTAACGCAAGGAAGCGTAGGCCGGTTTCGACAGACGGTCAACGATCCTTTTTCCGGCTCTGGTGGTTTTCTGTGAGGAAAACCATGAATACGAGCGCTACCCCCAGCGACCCCCCGCCGCTCCGCCTTCCGCCCCGGCTTCCCAAGCTTCGCGCCCCAATGCAGGGCTTGGCTAGCGGCCGGCCGCAAGCACCAACGCTTGATACGTGGCTGCCGGCGGCGGAGCGCGTGAGCCCTCCGCCGCCGCAGCCGGGCAGCCTCGCAGATCGAATGCTGAGCGGGTGCATCTTGATCGAGTCGATCTGCAGCGTGCTCCGGCCGGCGCCCTCGGCCACCCATGCTCTTTACGAGCGCCTGGCATCCCGACTGGATCTTGTGGGCGTGCTTCCTGCCTACTCGGTCGACGCGCCTGAGGGCGCGGCCGGGTCGGAGGCCACGAAGAGCCTGACCGAACTGCTCAAGCAGCATGGCAGCCCAATCAGCGCCCGCGCCGCGAACAAGATGTTGGAGGCGTCCGGCGTGCTTGAGCGCCAGGAGCGCGCGTCGAGCAACGGTCGGAAGGGCTACTGGTGCATCACGCGTGAGGGTGAACAGTTCGGCAAGAACTTGACCCATCCGGAAAACCCGCGCGAGACCCAACCGCACTTCTACCTGAGCCGGTTCGCGGACCTGGTCAAGCGTGCAGGGTTGCCGGTAACGATCGCCGTGTGACGCGCGACCCGGCCCTGCTTTTGCGGGGCCGGGTGATTCTCAGATGGGGAGACGCTGGTGCGCACAATGCCCGCCATGCGATGGAAGCCCGTCCACATCACCGCCAGCGGACCGCCGACCGTCCTTGAACTCGATGGGGTCGGGGTCGTGCGCCTGATGGAAGGCGTCGGTGGCTCCTGGTTCGCGGTCCTCAATTACCACCTGCCCAGGGACCGCCACAGCATGCGCGACTGCACCAGCTACGAGGCTGGCCGCACCGGGGCCGAGCTGTGGGTGCAGCGCCACCGGGATCGACTGGAGCGCGAGGCGGGCGAGGCGCGCGCCCGCTGGGCGCGGCTGCCGGTGGCGGAAGACGTGGCCACCTCTCCGCGCCGGTCGCTGGCGGAGATTGAGGCAGAACGCGAGCGGATCATCGCGAACCTGAAGGTTCCACCTCGGCCCCACCGCCGGCGGCGCTGAGCAGCGGAGCCGCGGGGCATGTGCCGGCAAAAGGGGTGCCACCGCCGGGGGCGACAGTGGCACCCCCGGGCGGCCAGCATCGCCGCATGGCAGCCCCGACGAGCCCTCCCGATCCCGTCACCCGTGCCGCGGCGCTGTGCGGCGGCGCAGGGGACGACGTCGCCGCCAGCGGCTCGCATCCTGCCGCCATGGCCACCCAGCTTCCTCTCCCGATCAACCCGGAAGACGCGGTCCGGCGGATCATCTTCCCCGCGCTGAGGCTGCTGCCGCCGGCCATGACCAGCCTGCAGGCCGTGGTGCTGATCGTCGCCATTTTCCTGCAGGAGTCCGCGCTGGCGCACCGCTGGCAGGTGGTCGACGCGAAGCGCCCCGAGCGCAAGGGCCCCGCCCGCGGCCTGGCCCAGTTCGAGAAGGGCACCCGCGCCAGCCGGGGCGGGGTGTGGGGAATCTACCTGCACGCGTCCAGCCGGTACTGGCTGTCGAAGGTGTGCGAGGCGCTGGGCATCCCGTTCACCCCGGACGCCATCTGGCAGGCCATGGAGCGCAGCGACGTCCTCGCCGCAGCCTGCGCCCGCCTCCTGCTGTTTACCGACCCCAAGCCGCTGCCGGCGCCGGACGATGAAGAAGGCGCGTGGAAGCTCTACCTGCGCACCTGGCGCCCCGGCGCCTACACTCGCGGCACGCCCACGGCGCGACGGCAGCTCCGCGAGAAGTTCGGGCGCAACCACCGCGTCGCGCGCGCGGCTGCCCTGGCGGCGCGCCCGTGATGGACCTGCAGCGCCAGCCCGATGGCCGCCGGCACATCAGCCTCGGGCCGGTGGAGTGGGCGATCGTCGGCGGCGCCGCATCCGTCCTGCTGGTGCTGGTCGGCATCGTCTATACCGGCATCACCAGCAAGATCGAGGACCAGGCGCGCAGCCAGAAGGAGCTGGCCGCCTCGATGGCGCTGGTCTCCCAGCAGGTGGCCGTGACGAACGGCCAGATCCAGACGCTCACCGCCCAGCTGGCCGACGTGCCACGCCTCACCCGCGACATGGCGGAGGTGAAGGTGCGCGTGGAGCAGCACGACCTGGACATCCGGGAACTGAAGCAGCTGCGGAGGGTGCAGTGATGGATCGCAAGGCGACGCTTGTGGCGGTGCTCAGTGCGCTGGGGGCAGTGCTGACGGCGCTGGCGACGCACGGCTCCGACGCAATCCAGGCGCTTTCCGGCGTACCGGTGCTGGTCCAGGCCTGGGCTGCCGGCCTGCCGCTGGGGGTCTGGTCGTTCGCGCTGGCGCTGGTACTGGCAACGCTGGTGTGGGTGGCTGCCATCCGCCACCTGCCGATCGCGCCCAGTGGCAAGGCGCCATTTGTCGCTGCCAACGCCGTGGCGCTGGTGCTGGGCCCGGCGGTGACCGTGGCGCAGCAGTATTTCGCGTCCACGCGCACCCCCGGGGCGCTGCTCAACGCGCTGATCATCGGCCTGATCGCCGGCCTGGCCGCGCCCCACATCGGCGCGCTGCTGCGTGGCAAGGCGAGGACCGCGCCGTGAGGGACTGGGCAGACCTGATCAAGCTGGGCGTCGCACTCGGGCTGGCCATTGCCGTCGCCCTCTGGGGCCGCAGCTGCGGCAAGGCCGCGGGCCTGGAGGAGGGTGCCGAGGCGCGCACCGCGCTGGCCGACGCCCTGGGTAAGGCGAACCGGGCCCTGGCCGCCTGCACGGGCTCGGTCAAACTGGCGAACCGGGAGGCTGAGCGCGCCGCGGCGGAAGCGCTCCGGCAGCAAGGCCTGGCCGCCCAGGCCGCCGAGCGCGCGGAGCAGGCACAGAAGGACGCCGACCGCCGCGTCGCCAACCTGGCGCGTCAGCTGCAGGAGGCCCGCGCCAACCCGGACGCCGCCGCGCAGCTGGACATTGAACTCCACCCCTCCATCCCACTGCTGTGAGGCCGCCGATGCGCCTGATTGCCGCCGCCGCGGTCCTGCTGCTGACCGCATGCCAGACTTGCCCGGAGCGGCTCCCCGAGGTGGTGAAGGTGCCCGTGCGCGTGACCGTGCCGGTGCCGGAGAAGCTGACCGCCCCATGCCCCGTCGCCCGGGCGCAGACCCGCACCGTCGAGGCCGTCGTCCAGGCCTACAACGCTAACGTGGAGCAGCTGGAAGCCTGCAACCGCAAGCTGGGGGAGATCCGGGCGTTGCCGGTGGGCGAGGGGCCGGACGCCTCCGCCACCCGCTGACCCTTCGGGCGGCGAAGTCGATCAGATCCAGTGCTGTCTTGATGAGCGCTGCGGCGGCCGCCGCTTCGGTGACGCTGATGTCCATGCGTGCTGATCCTGCTGTCGGGAGAAACCAGCGTGGACGAGCCAGGACGGCCCGATTCAGACGGGTTTCCGAAAACGCAGGACCAGCGTGTGTTTGTCGCACCCGCGAAATCCCGCCATTCGCCAGAGGGCAGGATCAGCGCGCAACTACCGCGCAATCCTGCCTTTCGGCGACGGCAGGATGTGGGCTGGCTATGGAGCGTTCCACGTCCGGGATTTCCGCAGCGCGGCTTCTTCTCAGCGGCAGGGGACAGCGCCGCGCTTGACCGCGCCTAGCGCCCGCTCGAGTTCATCCTCGTCGAACACGATGCCGCGGCCCCACACGGTGATCGTCACCTCGGTGCCGTTTTCCAGCTGCCGTATATCGAACCGCTCCAGGTCGGTCACCTGGCCATCGTTGCCAACACGCAGCACAGCGGTCCGGGTGTCGCTGTAGAGGTTGCCGCTGACCGGCCAAGCGCCCCGGACCAGCGCCTTGGGCGTACCCCAGCACGCGCGGGCGTAGGCATCGGCGCGCCGGTAGACCTCCTGGTAGCCCTCCGGCACCACGATCGTGCGGGAAGGGGAGGGCACGCCCTCCTTGATGCCAGGGGTGCATGCCGCGAGCGCGGCTAGTAGCGGAAGGACGAGCCAGCGCGTGTGCATCGGGCTACTCCGGGCGGGCCTGGGGGGCCTTGCGCTCCTGCTCTAAGCGAGCCAGGTCGGTGCGCAAAGAGGCGATATGGTCGTTCTGGTGCTGCAGCAGCCGGGCGATGTGGTCGAGCCGGCCTTTGATGCCGAAGATGGCGAAGGGGAGGATGAACCAGAGCACTGCCAGTACGAACAGGAACAGCGCGATCACCGCGCCGATGAGTTCGAGATCCCCATTGCTGACCATCGCCCCTCCCTGAGTTCAGATCACCTCTACCTAGCCACTGGCCAGGAGATCAAGCAACCCCTTCTGCTGCTTCGCCGTCAACCGGCTTACGCGCTCGATCAGCTGCTGGTCGAGCGCGCCTAGGTACGGCTCATGCGGCTCATGCACACGCGTGGGCGCCGCCCCGGCGGGAGCGAGCAACAGCGAGTCAGCCGACGCACGGTACAGCTTGCAGAGCTCGATAAACACCTGCAGCTGGGGGAAGTTTTTGCCGTTCTCCCACGCGGATAACGCCCCCTTCGTTACCCCCAGCTCCAGGGCCGCATCCATCTGCGTGAGCCCTGCCTGCTCCCGGGCGGCCTTCATGCGGGCGCCGAAAGTAGTCACCGGTGAAGTATAGGGCCGCTTAACTTGCCCGGGTTCAGGTGGGCTTGACATGGCGTCAAGGCCGCCTATACTCCGGGTCAAGATGAGCGCGACCCCTTCCAATCACGAACACCCGATCCGGCGCGCCAGGCTGGCCCGCCGCTGGTCGCAGCAGGAGCTCGGCCTCCGCCTGGACCCGCCGGCCACCAAGGCCGCTGTTTCCCAGTGGGAGTCAGACACCACCCAGCCCGAGCCGAAGCTCGGTTTGCAGCTGGTGGACCTGTTCGATGGCGAGTTCTCCCTGGAGGACCTGTACCGCCGCGAGAGGAGCGCTGCCTGATGCACGCCATCCTGACCACCCCCGCGTTCCCGCCGCGACCGGCCCAGCAGGGCAGGGCGACAGGGCCGACTGCGGCCGAGCCCACCTCCGAGACCAGCCGCCAGCTGGAGCAGGCCCTGAGCCAGTTGGAGGAGGTCGCTGCGCGGCAGCGGGGAACCGCCCAGGCCGGGCGCACCCTGGCCGACGTCTGCGCCCGCCACCTGCGGGCCAACCAGCCGGCGGCGCACCAGCCGCGGGCCGCCGTCCGCCACGCCGGCAACCCCATCCGGGAGGCGCGGGCGAAGGCCGGGCTGTCCCTGCAGAAGCTGGCGGCGCGCCTGGGCATCACCGCCAGCTGCCTCCACTACTGGGAGACCGACGGCAACTTCATCGGCGTGGACCGCCTGCGGGAGCTGCGCGCCGCGCTGGCCCCGCACTTCGACCTCGAGGCGTATCTGGCTCACGCCGAGCGGGTAGGGCGCACCCGCGGGCGTGCGGAGAGGGGCCGCTGATGGACACCCTCGTCCCGGCCATCGGCTACATCCGCGTCAGCACGCAGGAGCAGGCGGCCAACGGCCACAGCATCGAGCAGCAGCGCGTGCGGCTGGAAGCCTGGGGCCTGGCGCGCGGCCTGCGCTACGTGGACATCCTGGTGGACGCCGGCGTCTCCGCCGGCAAGCCGCTGCACAAGCGCCCGGGCGGGGCCGAGCTGCTGCGCCGCATGCGCGCCGGCGAGGCCGAGGTGGCCGTGGTCGTGTCGATCGACCGCATGTTCCGCGACGCCCAGGACGGCCTCAACACGCTGCTGGGGCAGGGCAGGGAACCCGGCCTGCCGCTGCAGTCGGTGACCGACCCCTGCGACACCACCACCGCGATGGGCCGCTTCATCCTCACCGTTTGGCTGGCCCGCGCGCAGCTGGAGCGCGAGCAGACGTGCGAGCGCAACGCCGCCATCGCCCGCGGCCTGCGCCGCGCCGGCCGCCCCAACGGCTTCACCCCCTACGGCTGTGTGCTGGTGGACGGCCAGCTGTACCGCGACCCGGCCACGTGGCCGGTGCGCGAGCAGATCGTCGCGCTCGCCGCCCAGGGCCTGGGCACCCGCGCCATCGCCACCCGCCTGGCTGAGCAGGGCATCGCCGCTCCCCTCGGCGGGGCGCGCTGGTCTAAGACGTCGGTGGGCCGGGTGATCGAGTCGCATGACGGGCTGAACCATATCCCCGCGCTGCCCGGCGCAGAAGAAAGCCGCATTTCACAGGAGCCCACCCCATGAACTGTCCGCTCGCCAATGCCGAGCAGCTGATCGCTGTGCGCTCGCCGGAGGGCCAGCGCCTGGCCATCGAGATCGCCGTGCTGCGCGATGCCCTGGAGATGGTCACCCCCGATGCGCCGGCCGGCGTGGTCTACGGCCGCATCGACGACGCCATCCAGCAGCGCCAGCAGGCCCTGCTCGCCGAGTACCAGCGCCTGCAGCTGCCGCTCACCCGCGAGCAGCAGCTGGCCGAAGTCCACACCCGCGGCTGAGCCGCACTCCCCGGAGGGAACCCGATGCTTGCCGAGCGTCCCACCCGCAGCCAGGTCCTCGCGGCCGCCATCACCGATGCGGTGATGCAGTCGCGGCTGGGCTGGCGTGCCTACGCCCAGGCGGTGGTCGACCACTACCTGGCGACCACCGCCGTCGTGGACCGCGTCATCGCGTTCCGCGTGGCCACCACGGCCGAGCAGTACGAGGAGGCCGCCGCCCTCAACACGCAGACCGTGCGCCGCATGGTCTCCGGCGAGAAGGTCATCCCGCTGGATATCAGCGAGTCGCTGGTGGAGGCGCTGCCGGAGCCGTTCCGCGAGCGCACGCTGGCGGTGCTGGCCGGCCGCTTCGGCCTGATGGCCGCGCGCAAGCCGCCGGCCCCGGGCGTGCCGGGCGGCGCGTACATCGGCCCCTGCCGCCTGATGCGCGACACCGCCGCCGTACTGGAGCCGCTGGCCGCCGCCTTGGAAGACAACCTCCTCACCCCTGACGACCTGCCCGCCATGCAGCAGGCGCAGCGCCGCCTGGGCGACCTCATGGGCACCTGCCTGCAGGTGGAGGCGCAGCTGCAGCAGGCGGCCGAGGGCATGGCCGCGCCGGGAGCGCGCGCATGAGCGCCGCCATCTTCTTTGCCGGCATGGCCGTGGGAATGGGGGTGGCCCTGTGCGCCCTGTACTTCGCGCGCGGCAGCCACAGCACGCCGAGGAGGCCGCGATGAGCGCCTGGCTGCAATGGCTGCCCGCGGCGGCCGAGGGCTCGCGCTGGCGGCTGATCCGCTTCAAGCAGGTGGATGCCGAAGGCAAGCCGGTCGGCAAGCCGGAAGAGGCGCTCAGCGCCGCCGGCTACGGCCTGCGTTTCCCCACCGAGGAGCGCGCCGCCCTGGTGGCGCGCCACCTCAACGCCGAGGAGGCCGCCGGTGCGTAGCGCGGCCCACGTTCCGCAGAAAAGTGAAGCCACCGGTGCTGGAACACCGGTGGCCTCGGGTGACCACAAACCGTTGGAGGCTCAGGTCGTGCATCAGTCCATCACAGCAGCACCGGCCGCGCAACCTGCGCTGCCCGTCGTCCTCGTCAGCGACATCATGCTTACCGACCACTACGCCCGACGCCGCGCCGCGCACTACCAGGTGGCCGCCGCCCCGGTGGTCGCCGCCGGCCGTGGCGCAGCCATCTTCCACCACGACCGCGTGGCCGGCTACCGCGCCGCGGAAACCGCCGCCTACGGCCTGGCCGTGCTGCAGGGGAGGGCGGTCTGATGTTCTTCCGCAACCTCACCCTGTTCCGCTTCCCGGCCGGCCACGACTTCAGCCAGCTCGCCGAGCTGCTGCCGGAGGCCGCGCTCAAGCCGGTCGGCCCGCTGGAGCTCGGCACCGCCGGCTTCATTCCGCCGCTCGGGCGGGATTCCACCGAGCTGATGCACCGCATCGGCGACGCCATCTGGCTGGCGGTGGGCGAGCAGCGCAAGCTCCTGCCGGCCGCCGTGGTCGCCGATGCGCTGGCGCGTCGCATCGCCGAGGTCGAGCAGCGCGAGGGCCGCAAGCTCGGCGGCCGCGCCCGCAAGCGCCTGAAGGACGAGGTGCTGCACGAGCTGCTGCCCAAGGCCCTGGTCCAGAACCGCCGCACCGACGCCATCCTGGACCTGCAGCTAGGGGTGCTGTTCGTCGACACGGCCAGCCGCAAGGCGGCAGCAGCCGTGGCCAGCGAGATCCGCCGGGCGCTGGGCAGCTTTCCGGCCCTACCGGCGGCCGCCGAGACCGAGCCGCGCGCGGTGCTCACCTCCTGGCTTGCCGGCGAGCCGCTGCCGGAATGCATGCACTTTGGCGATGAGTGCGAGCTGCGCGACCCCGCCGATGGCGGGGCCGTGGCCAAGCTTCAGCACCACCAGCTGCACAGCGAGGAGGTGGCACGCCACCTGGAGTCCGGCAAGCAGGTGGTCCGCCTGGGCCTGTGCCTGGACGACCGTCTCGGCTTCGTCCTCGGCGATGACCTGGTGGTGCGCAAGCTGCGCTTCTTCGAGGCCGCCGTCGAGTCGCTGGAGAACACCGAGCACGACGACCTGCACGCCGAGCTGGACGCCCGCTTCGCCCTGATGGCCGGCGAGGCCCGCCACCTGTTCCGGGTGCTGGAGCAGGCCCTGCACATCCGGGCGGGGGAGGGCTGAGGCATGGAGCAGAACACAGACCCGGTGCGGGCGCTGATTGCCGATTGGCGCGAGGAAGCCGCCGAGTGCCATGCCGAATCGGAGACGCCCGCGGTAAAGCGTGACCCGAGGGCCTATGCCGGATTTGCCTCTGCATCTCGCATCCTGACCCGTTGCGCTGACGAGGCGGAATCCGCCCTCGCCTCCGCGCCACCGAGCGCGCCCGTGGGGGACGTTGGCGGGGTCATGCGCCGAGCGTTGTGCCGGATCGCGCTGGGGCACGAGCCTGCGCAGGTGATCGCTGACGAGGCCATCGCCGAGGCACGCAAGGCCGCCCTCTCCCAGCAGCCCGCAGCGCCGAGCGGGGAGGCGGTGGCGTGGCCGCACTACACCGGGTCCGTGCTGACCAGCGGGGCCGACAACGAAGCCCGCGTGACATTCGCTTTCAGCAGCCGAGACGAGGCCGAGCGATTCCATGGGGTTGCCATCGCCATGCTCTACGCCGCGCCCCAGCAGCCCGCGGCCGTGGATGAGGCGTGGCGGCAGAAGGCGGCCGATTGGCTGGAGTCGAAAGCTGCCGAGCAGGAAGCGAACAATGAGAAGTGGCCCGATCACGCGGCCGCCTACAAGGAGTGGCGCGACCGTCCCGGCATCCTGAGGTCTCTGGCAATCCAAGTCCTCGCCGCCCAGCAGCAGGGAGGCACCCCATGAACGACGCCGACTTCATCGCCGCCATGCAGCAGGGCCTGCCGCCGCTGCCGAAGGGGCTGGAAGTGCTGGAGCTGGGCAACGCAGACCTCTCGGCGTCCAGCACCTGGACCGGCCGCACCGAGCCGAACGAGGCCGCGCCGCTGCCGCAGTACCCGCAGCGGGATGACCTGCCCGAGACGCCTGAGAAGCCGCTCACCTTCGCCGAGGCCATGGAGCGCAGCGCCCGCCGCCTGGCGCTGGCTGACACGGCCTTCTGCGCGCTGTTCTTCCTGGTGGGCGCCGGCGGCGCGCTGCTGCTGGGAGGTATCGCGGCATGACCACCATCACCCCCTTCCGCCGCAGCCCCGTCAGCGCCATGAGCATCGCCGACGGCGTCGTCCACTACCTGCAGCGGCTGCAGCGGCGCAACCGCAGCCTCAACACGCTCAACGCCTATCGCAGCGACCTCAGCCAGTTCGCCGGCTTCCTGCAGCGGTTGGGGCAGGGCGACCTGGTGGCCACGGTGGGCCAGGCCCAGGTGTCGCGTTGGCTGGATGACCTCTCCGCCGAGGGCGTCAGCCCGCGCAGCCAGGCGCGCAAGCTCTCCGTGCTGCGCGGGTTCTACAAGCATGCGATGCGCGAGGGCTGGATCGGCTTCGACCCCACCGCCGACGAGTCCGTGCGATTCCGCGCGGCGCGGGTCATCGCGCCGGAGATGGACGAGCTGCACGCGGTGATCGACGCCATCCCGCGCCAGGGCTGGCGCAACCTGCGCGATCGGGCGCTGCTGCGCCTTGCCCTGGACACCGGCGCCCGCATCAGCGAGCTGGGCGGGCTGGACGTGCCGGGCAGCCCCTCGCAGTCCGTGGTGGACCTGCGCCGCGGCCTGGCCCACGTGCTGGCCAAGGGCGGCGATATCGACACCCTGCCGTTCAACGCCGCCACCGGCCGCATGGTCGAGGACTGGCTCGCCGCCCGCCCGGAGGTGGCCAGCCCAGGCCACGCTGCCTTGTTCGTCAGCAACCGCGGCAACCGCTGCAGCCGCGCCACCCTGCACCAGGTATGCAAGCAGCGCGGCGAGGCAGTGGGCCTGCGCCTGCACATGCACCTGTTCCGCCACCGTCGCGGCTCCATGGTCATCGAACGCTGCGGCGACAAGCTCGGCCAGCAGTTCCTGCGCCACCAGAGCCTGGCCACCACCAGCCAGTACGGCCGCCACGCCAACAACCGCACGCTCGGCGTGATCCGCCAGCTGGCGGATATCGACGAGGGGAGGGTGGCATGCAACGGATGATCGCCCACCCCGAAGGCCTGCCCGCTTGCCGCAACGGCCACCCCGCGCGCCATATCCAGGACGCCCGCGCCCTGCGCGCCGGCGGCGGCCACCTGCTCGAGTGCCGCTGCTGCCACACCGGCAAGCACGCCGACTACGACGACGCCCTGCGCGAGTGGTGCCAGGCCCACGGCCACCCGGCACCGAGCGTCGAACCCCAGCGGCCGCTGCCGCTGGGCAATGTCACCCCGCTGCACCGCCACCGCGCGGCTGACGCCTTCGGCGCCGGCGAGCGGCTCCCCTCTGCCCGTTGAGGTCTGTCATGTCCGACCAGAACGAAATCCTGTTGCAGGCGCTGCGCTCCGGCCCGATGACCGCGCTGGAGATCCTGGACACCCTCGGCATCGCCCGCGCCAGCGCCCGGGTCTACGACCTGCGCCGGGCCGGCCACGACGTGCGCAGCGAGATGATCACCGTGCACAACCGCCGCGGCGAGCCTTGCCGCGTGGCCGCGTACTCCCTCGCAGTCCAGACGGCAGCGACGCCGAAGGCGATCACTTCCGAGCGGATGCGTGCGCAATGAGAGCCCTTACTAGCGCCTCGCCATTAAGGCAGTTACTTCTCGACAGAGCCGTCAGCGGCGCCTTTCAGGAAGAAGCGCTTGAGGCGCGTACGCGCTGTTGCGATCTGTCGAATATCGTCCTCAAAGCGTCCAATGTACTCATCCAGGAAAGCCATCTTAATGGTCAGGTCTCGAACGGGCGGCACAAGTGGCGGCCCGGACGTGCTTCCGACATTGAACCGCGTGATGACGGCCATGATCTGCGCGGCCGTCTCCCCATCGAAAGCACCCAGCTGATCCACGAAGCGAAGCGTGAGCTGAAGCGAGGCGCGGGCGTACCTCTCGGCCAAAGCGGTGGCTACCTCCTTGGGCATCCGGTGACCTCGCTCGCCCTTGGCATCCCCAACCGCTTGACACAGATGCGAATCGAGTTGGGCGAACTCGTTGTCGATCACGCGCGCAAGGCGGTCCGCCGTATGCGCGCGCGCAGTTTCTGCCTTCTGAGCTTCAAAGCGACGTTGGCTCTCAATTGCGCGTCGGGATTCGCCGGCGGTCCAGAGAGCCACGGCAGCCGCAACGAAGGTGCTGACTGCACCGACGGCGGTCCAGTCGATCCAACTTCCGAGTGCAGCCCACCAGTCGGCGCCGGCTTGGAGCAAGTGCATGCGTAACCCCCCCGAACCCATCTGGCGGCATGGTTGCGCCGAGCGAGCACCCTTCGCAAGTCCCCGCCACAGGAGGGAGGTGCTGTGTGCTTCGGGGCAGGGCGCAACGGGTAGGCCAGCCAATCTGGTTGTTTGCCCGGCCTGTGGCTCGGAAGCTGGGGCCCGCATCTGCTGCGGCGTCGACCTGGCCGCGCCGTTCGTGATGACCACCGCGCGCATCCGCTCGCTGCGCCGCTACGCCCACGGCATGAAGGGTTTGGACGAGCCGACCTACCGCCTGCACCTGGCTGCAGTCGGCGCCGCCAGCACCACCGAGCTGACGCGCGAGCAGCACACCGCGCTGCTGCGCCGGCTCGGCGCGCTGCCTAACCGCCCGCGCAAGCGGGGCAGAGGAGCGGCGGCATGAAGCTCGACCAGGAACGCCCCATCGCCACGCTCGCCGACGCCATCGCCGCCGCCGAGTTCGCCCTCAACCACACCCCCGAGGGATGCCCCTCGCTGGTGATGCCCTACGCACTTCAGCTGCTCTTGGCAGCGGCACGGGAGACCAGGTGTGATGATTAAGATCGCTCTAATCTGCCAGCGACTCAAGTTCTCGCAGGGCGATCCCGAGGGCTGCATCCGCACGATCGAAGATCAGCCCTACGTCCTCTGGCTCCTCCATCTCATCTTCGTCTCCGGTCTCGTGGTCGACGATGACTCCGCCGTACCGCCAGTATGTGTACTGCGTGTACACGCCGACGCGGACCAGTTCAAATGCAACTACGGCGCGTTGGAGCGCAACACCAGCGTCCTCGAGATGATAGAGCTCGGGGAGCCGGGTATTCAGCGCGTCCGGGACCACCAGGGGCTCCACGACATCATCGTCGTTGTATCTCTTCGGCACATGCCTCCAGCGGGCCCGTGCAGTCCAGAGCGCACCCTGCATAGCTTGTACATGCGGTATCAGGACGAAGGCGAGTGCCCGTGCTCTGAACCGCCTGGTGCGCTCCAACTGAACCCGCTCGTTCCTTGCGATACGCGTCGGCACGCCAATCGCCACAAGAAGAGCAACGATGGTTCCAATAGCCTGAACCCAAGCCGCTTGGGCCCCCGGCTCAAGCGCACAAAATCCTATCCAGTGACAGTCCATATCCCCTCCGCTGCCCCTCCGTCTGACTGCCAGTCATTGTCACCTGACTGGAGCCCTAGACGTAGGCGTAGGCTGTTGCACTCTCTCCCCAGGACGGGGGCAGCCGGATGAGCGCCGACTGCCCTGTAGCCCGGCCGGCCCCAGCCTTTGCCGTCGCTGGCTTCCCGATCAGCGCGGCGGACCACGATGCCGTAGCCCTTGCAATCTCTGATGATCTGGCGCTGGTCGGGTCGCTGATGAGGCTGTACCGCTTTAGCTCCATAGAGGCGACGGACTACCTGACTTTCTGCAAAAGCAGGGTGGATGGAGGTGACAAGTGAGCCGCGGCTACCAGCGCGTCACAGTCGTCGGCCACCTGGGCGACGACCCGGTGGTCAAGTCCACCCAAAGCGGCAGCCTGGTCGCCGAGATCCGCATTGCGGTGACGGAGGTGTACCGCGACCGCGACGGCAACCAGGTGGAGCACACCGAGTGGCTGCGGACCAAGCTCTTCGGCCGCAACGCCGAGACCGCGCAGCGCTACCTGCGCCGCGGCCGGCGCGCATGCATCGAGGGCCGCATCCGCACCGAGAAGTGGCAGGCCGCCGATGGCAGCGACCGCTACAGCCAGTGGATCTACGTGGAGCCGCAAGGCCTGACGCTGCTGGGCAGCCGCGAGCATGCCCAGACCGTGCGGGACCATCAGGGCAGGGCGCCTGCCTCCCCGCCGGCCGTGGCCACGTCAGGGGAGGGCGCCTCGCCCTCATCCGACTGGCCCGACGACGACGATATCCCGTTCTGACGGCGCGCCCGGGGATGAAGACGCGCCGCGCCACGCAGATGCTCCAGTTCCACGCCCAGGTAGCGGGCGGTGGTCTCCAGCCGCTCATGGCCCATCATCTCGGCGATCGCCGTGATCGGGCAGCCGGACTTCATCAGCACCGTGGCGAAGCTGGCCCGCAGTTCGTGGGGGAAGTGACCCTGCCAGGGCCGGCCGCCGCGGCTCATCTTGCTGATGCCGCCCTCGACGCCCAAGGCCTGCCAGATGCGCCGGCTGGTGATCTCCCACACGCTGCGCCCATTGCGCAGCGGCACGCCGGTACGCGACAGCCAGAAGGTGTGCGTCTTGCCCGGCTTCAGCGCCGCCCGGGCGTGCAGGTAACCCTCCAGCACGCCGGCCAGCGGCCGGCCAATGGGCACGTACCGGTCGCGCCTGGCCTTGCCCTCGACATACAGCTGGTCGCCGGCGAGCAGGTGGTCTGTACGCATGCGGATCAGCTCACCTGCACGCAGCCCGGTGACGTAGAGGGTCAGGATCATCGCGTAGTCGCGCAGGCCCACGAAGGTATCCAGCGGCAGCCGGCCCAGCACGGTGCCGACCTCCGCGTCGCTCAGCCAGCGCGGCAGCCGCGCCGGCAGCTTCTTCATCCGCGGGATCTTGCGCAGCTCGGTCGCTGGCACGTCGTGGAAGACCTGCCCATACCGGTAGAAAGCGCGCAGGCCCTTGATCTCCAGGTTCACGGTGGCTGGCGAGGTCTGCAGCCGCCGGCGGCGCAGCCAGGCCTGCAGCAGCCCCAGATCCACGTGGCCCGGCGAGCCGCCGGCGGCGATCCAGCGCTCCACCGTGCCCATGTACAGCCGCTGCGTGGCAGCGGCGTAGCCCTTGACCACCAGGAAGCGTGCAAACCGCTCGAGCGCGGCCTGGTTCTCGACCTCCCGCTGGCCCACCAGCGGAGTCACGCATAATTCGAGTGGTAACACAGGTTTCCTCCAGTTGGAGGAGCCCCGAGAGAGGACCACCCAGCGGGAAACTCGGAAGCAGCGGCGCAGAGAATGGCAGCTGGATCAGCTACTTAGCGTGGCGGAAGGCAACGACGGGGCGGGCGCCCCATCCCTGTGCCCATCCGGGCAGTACATAATCAGCATTATGCGCAATTTAAGATTCGGGCAGGATCCAGCGGGGTTTGGCTTCAATGCCCTCCATCGGCCTCCCCACACTGCTGTTCACTGCGCCTAAGGATGTCCCGGCGCCGCGCTAATTGTGTACAAAGCGTGCGGTTAAAGATGTACAGCCGAAGAAGTGCTGCAGACAAGGGTGTACACCGCTGGTTGCTCTGCGCTTAAAGATGTACACCGGTCGGCTCTCGCAAGATGTCCATGTCTCCTCCGGAAACCAACAAACGCCCGCTTTCATGCCGCCAGATGCCCCAAGTTCGTTGAGGCGCAACAAACCGTCCCGATTCGGCCGATCAGCCAACGGATCCACCAGATTTGTTCGTCGGGCCATCGAGTTGATACGCCTTGGTGTCCGGAAAACCGGATGTTCCAAGCCGCTGAAGGCGTAACCTAGACTCTGTCAACCTACCGCCATTAATTCGTTATGGACACCGCCCAAAGCCCAAGCCGCACAAGTCTTACCCATCCCCTTCGGATCGCTGAATTACCTGCCGGTCAAAAAGGGGGCGCTGTGGGTGTCACCTTCGCGCCGGGTAAGCACCAGCCAGCCGCTATGACCGGTTCTTGGGCGCGGGACCTAGACGAGGACCTACGAGCTATCAAGGCCTGGGGTGCCACAATCCTCGTGTCACTCATCGAGCCATGGGAATTTGAGGAGCTGCGTATTAAGAAGCTCCCCCATCGAGCCGCTGAGCAGGGGTTGGAGTGGTACGGGCTACCTATTGTCGATGGCGCCGCGCCAGATGAGCGGTGGCTTGGGACCTGGCGAGATGTGGGTCAGAAGCTCACGGAGCGCATCCTATCTGGGGGGCGCGTCGTCGTGCATTGCAAAGGCGGCCTTGGCCGCGCGGGCACCGTGGCCTCAATGTTGTTGCTGCAGACCGGTGAATACAGGGATTCCCAGGCTGTGATGAAGGCCGTACGGGAGGCCCGCGTAGGTGCAATTGAGACGAAAGAGCAAGAAGAGTTCATTCGCGGCTGGGCCGACCGTCTTAGCGGTGCTGAAGGATCCAAAGGCAGTTAGCGGCAGCTATGCGTGCGCACCCGTCCTTAGATCGGGTCTGGGCGACAACGCTAGATCGGCCCGCCGCTCAGCCGTGGACGAGGCTGGACTTGGGAATTTCAAAGGTCCTTCTTGGTAGGGTGAGCGCGCTGGGGCCCACGCCGTCTTGGCCCAGCGACACTCTTGGGGGAAGGCAGCGCAGCAAAGGCTACCCGCTGTGCGTTCAGCTGTTCCTCAAGTGCCTCAGCCCTCGCGCGCAACGCGGCCACCTCCCCTCGCAACTGAGCGGTTTCCCGGACGGACGCGTCGCGGGTGTCGTTGGCCGCAGCCAACGACGTCTCGGCCGCCTTCAGGGCGGCTCCCATTTCCGATCGAAGTGCCTTGACCGCCTGCCGTGCGAGATCAACTTCCTGGTGGGCACGATCCTCGAAGGCGCGGCGTTCCGATTCGAATGCGGTCCGTGCTTGTCTAGCCTGGACTTGTAGCTCCTCGACTCGATGGGCGAGCGCGGTCGCTTCAGCTTCAAGGCGTCCGACGCGTGCCTGCGACGCATCCCGCTGTCCAACTAGATCGGTCGCTTGATGCTGCAGCTGCGCGATTAGCTGGCGGCCTTCAGCTAGTTGGGCAAGGGCTATGTCTCGCTCCGTCTGAGCCAATGCCGCGGCCGACTGGGCAGCCTGCTCAAGCACTTCCAGGCGTCGCTGTTGCTCGGCTAAGGCTCTCCGTTCCTTCTCTACGGTCTGTCGGACTTCCTCCAGCTGCGCCTCTGCAACGTCCCGCGCTCGTGTAAGGGCTTCTTGCCACAGCTGCCCGGCCAGCGCAGCAACCGATTGAGGTGCTTCCGGTAGCGCCATCTGCCGCCCGTGGGCAACCAGGCGCGTGGCGAGTGTCTGCCACCAGGTGTCCAGCCATTTGGCCAAGGTGCCTGCCGAGCCGGTGCCCAAATGCTGGCGCAATCGTTCCACCGTTGGCCTCTCGCCGCTCACCACTATGGCATCGGCGGCACGGTGGGCTTGTTCTTCGGTGACTCCACGGGCCATTGACTGTCTCCTACTACGGTGCCCTACTCTGCTATTGCATTACTCACGATAAGTGATGATTATCGTGGCTATAGTGCCATATTCGTAGTAAATCATACATACTATGAAACATAATTCCACGATTCCGACCCTCGCCCAGACCGCCTCTGGCATGGCCTTACCTGCCCAACTGGCGCAGCAGGCCGCGGACGCGGTGCGCGAACTCCTTGCCGAAGCGGCCGCCGAGAACACCACCCGCAGCTACGCCAGCGCCCTGCGGTACTGGGCTGGCTGGCACGTGGCCCGCTATGGCACCGAAATTACGCTACCGGTCCCGGAGGCCGTCGTGCTGCAGTTCGTGGTGGACCATGTGGTTCGCCGCAATGCCGACGGCGAACTGGCCTGGGAGCTGCCGCCGACCGTCGATCAGGCGCTCGTGACTTCCGGGCTGAAAGCCAAGCCCGGACCCTGGACGCTGAGTACGGTCCGGCACCGGGTCGCAGTCCTCTCCACAGCGCACCGGCTCAAGCAGCAGCCCAATCCTTGTGAGCAGCCCGCGATCCGCACCGTGCTCAGCCGGGCCGCGCGGGCGGCGGTCAAACGTGGCGAGCGCCCGCGGAAGAAAACCGCGATCACCCTGGCTGAGCTGGAAGCCATGCTGGCCACCTGTGACGACAGCCTGGAGGGTCTGCGCGACCGTGCCCTGCTCTGCTTCGGGTTTGCCAGCGGTGGGCGCCGGCGCAGCGAGATTGCCGCCGCCGACATGCGGGATCTACGCAGGATCGGCGACAACGGTTACATCTATCGACTCGAGCACAGCAAGACGCAGCAGGCCGGCGTGACGGCGAATTCGACGCCTGACAAGCCCGTTCTCGATCGAGCTGCCCTCGCGCTGGAGGATTGGTTGGAAGCGTCTGGCATCACCGAGGGCGCAATCTTCCGGCGGCTGTGGAAGCAGCGCATGGGCCCTTCCCTCTCCCCTGCCGCGGTCGGCGAGATCGTGCAGCGGCGGGCGCGTCTTGCGGGATTGGAGGGGGATTTTGGCGGGCATAGCCTGCGGTCGGGGTTCGTGACCGAGGCTAGCCGCCAGGGCGTCTCTCTGCCGGCAATCATGCAGCTCACCGAACATCGGTCGGTGTCGAGTGTCTTGGGCTACTTTCAGACCGGCGGTGCGTCGGCGAATCCTGCTGCTCGATTGCTTGAAGACTGAAGGGCAACGCTATTACCGCCCGTCGATAGATCTGGACCCAGACTCGGCCGCTCCCGCGAGCCCTCCCCGCCTCATAGCCGGCCCCTGGGCGGCGTCAGCAGGCTATTGCGGGACGGCGAGTAGACCGCCCCTCGCTCTACTTGCTCCAAGACGGCTTTGAGGTCCCAGCCGTTGGCCACGAGCTGCTCGATGACGTCGGGCGTCAGCGCGACCCCGTCCTGCGCTCCGAAGATCTGCTCGATCCGCTTGTCGACCGACCGGGCCTGCTCGAGCGCCTCCCGAAGCTTGTCCACCGGATAGCCGCCAATCGCCCGGCTGCGGATCTCGGGATGCCCCGTCTCGACTGTGAAGAACGGTCCCGCCAAGCGAAAGGCGCCGTCCCATTCGATCTCCAGGCGCATCGGCAAGTTGCGCACGCTGACCTCCTGACGCTTGCCGTGCCAGACAAGACAGAGGCAGCGGTCTTCCTCAGGGTCGAGCAGCCAGCCGTCGCCGTACTCGGTCGAGAAGAGCACGAACTGACGAGAGGCGAGCGCCTCGGGGCCGGTCAGGATGAGCTTGCCCTCCCATGCCGTGGCCGCCGCCATGATCCGCTCAATCTCCTTGGTGAGCTGCCGCTCTGCCTTGATCTCTTCCGTTTCGGCCAAGCAGAGCTTGACGTGGTGCCAGTGCTCGTAGCCGGCGCCCTTGGCAACCCGATCAAGTAGCGCCGTGTGCTTGCCGCCGCCATTGCGTTGCAGGGCCTTGGCCTTCTTGCGCAGTGCGTCCGCCTGGGCGGCAGTGGTCTTGATAAAACGCATGACTGAACTCCTCGCTGGGGCGAAGGCCAGGTGCTCACTGCCCGGATTCGCCGCAGAGGGGAATCAGACATGGGAAGTTGGACGCCGTCCCCGCAGGGGTTTGCCATGGTGAGCAGCAGGCGCCGGCAGCGCCCATGGGCAGCCTACCAAAGAAACCTGCAGGAGTGCGCCGTCGTTCTGGCGCCTTCCGCGCACGTGCGTGCAGGGTTCACTACTCTGCACCGCGAAGCTGGTAGCTGCCGCCCCTTTTGAAGACCAGTTCGGCATGAAGATCCGCACGGCCAACGATCACCGCCAACAGAGGTCGCCCATCAGATCGTCTACGACTGAGTCGCAGCCACTCTGATCGATCCAGCTCTGACGGCGTCGGGTAGTCCTGCGGGTGGGTATGCCACTCCCCCAGATACCGCACTTGCCCCGAACTCTGCGCCCAGAGCATCGATGCAATCGTGGCATGTCCAAATGGCATCCTCTCAAACAAGGCGCGAAATCGTCGATCTCGCGGAGTGGGCGTCGTGGCCTTTTTGATCAGCAAGTGCTCACCATGCACGGTTCCGAGCAGCAAGCCACCCGCCTCACAGTCCGTATCAGCGCGCTGGGCATGATTTCGGAAGACCTCTAGCACCTCGGGTTCAAAATGGAGAAGTCTGCGGTGGTCATCAGTGGCCCAGGAGCTCAGGAACGGCATATCTGGCACGCCCTATGCGGCTCCGGACTGCAGTCTGGGGTTGCGACCTCAGCGGTGCGGTCCAGCACCCGCGTGCGGAGCTGCGGCGAAGACGGATCATTCAACCAATCAAGCGCCATCTCAGCGCCGAGCGTGGCGGCGTGCAGTGATACGGTGTTGGGAAAAGGCACGAATAGCCCCTCGCACCCCTGCCCGGCGAGAAGCGTAGACGCGCCGCCTACTACCGACAGCAGTTCGCCTTCCCGCGCGTAGTGCCAGAGGCATCGAAAGCACGCACCGTCGTGTGGAGCGTGCAGGAGGCCGCGCACTGCGGCGCCTGGCCCATCGATCCAGACCGAAAGAATTGGCACGCTTGCGCCATATCGCTCGCTCAGCCAATGCCCGAGCGACTCTTCCCCGGTTGCATCAATCAGCAGATCAAGCGTGCCAAGCTCGGCTTTTCGCACGTCAACCGGGAGAGCCCGTACATTGGCACTCGGGAGCATGCGCTCAAGCTCTGCCTTCAACGCGGACGCCTTGTTGGAATCTAGGCTGGGAAACCCAAGTCGATGGCGCCCGATGTTCTGCGCGCCGAAGGTATCGGGGTCGATCAACGTCAGCCGGCCGCCGAGCGTCCCCGCGCCCATACGAAGCAGTGCATCGGCGAGATGTCCGCCAATTGTTCCGCAGCCAACGACTGCAAGGTTCAACCCACCAAGCGTTGCGAGATTTGGGACGCTACGACTGGCCACATAAGCGTCATCGATTCGCACCAGCCAGAGCGGCTGCACCTGTGCGCGCAGCGTCGGATCACCCCGCTCCGCCAGCTTCACCCGCTTGGCCTTGTTCCCCTTCGTGAGCTTGGGGCTAACGGCGCGTGAGTGCGCCAAGACCTCTTCCAAGCGAATGACGATGCCATAGGTGAGCAAGGGGGACTCGATGAGCACCAGCATGACGGGGGCTTTCTTTCGAAACCCCTCCCGAATGCGCTCGTGAAGCTTTCGACGGCAACGCGGGTCGAGCGTGCTCTGCCAATCCAGCATCTCGGACACCGTGCTCGGTGGCCACGCGCCCGCCCAAGGCCTTGGCTGAGCTGGCGTTCTGATACGAAACGTCAGCACGCTTTCGCTAGTGCTTTTGAACTCCAGCGCAGCCAGCTTGCGCGCCGTCCGCGCTTCATCGTCTGTAATACAGAGCATCGTTCTGCCAGCGGCCTCGCCGAACAGGCATCGCTGCTCCCCGAGCTGCTTGCCTTCGATGTCGATATGGCAGCTGTATCGCCCCCAGTAGGCAAAGAACTCTTCGGCCAGATCATCGACCAGTTCGCCAAGCAGCACCTTGTCCAGTACAAGCTCCGCCTGCTTCAAGCAGGCGAGCGTCTGTCCTACAGGGTCGAAGATATCCAGCACGACAGTGCCTTCCGCGAGAAAGCACAACTCTCCGTTCGGCCCGAGATGGGGCACGGCCGCTGGCAGCCCTTCTGGCTTCGTCAGAAGGCGAATCTTCGGAAGCGAGGTAAAGCGGGGGTCAAGGTCGATCTCGCACGGGACGACTTGCCCCTTGCGCTCTGCCGCCAGGTGCCCAGAGAGGCGGAACCAGCCCGCTGGCGACTGCCCCAAGTGCACGAAGTTGCGCTCTTTCAGCGCTTCGATCACCTGGAGCGCCGCCGCCCGCTTCATCCGGCCATCGTCCGACCCACGAGCTCACTCGGGCCTGCCGCGGCGGGAGCCGCCATGATTGTCTGGGCGATCGTTGACGCCTTCACCCGCTTCGGCTCATCAGGGAAGCGGGCGCCAAACTCGCCGCGCATCCAAGCGCACCCCTGTGCCGCGTTGCTGGCCGAAACTGTTGCCCGGAGCACTTTCTCGAAGCTCTCAAAGGCCTGCGCCGCCTCCTCGACCTTCTCGGCACCAAGCCGCTTGGTCAGCGACTCACTCTCTTCTACGGGATTGCACACGCCGCCGCGAAGGCGCCCCGGCAGTTGAGCCACGACGTCCAGGAGCGCCAAATCATCGCGTCGATCGCGCTTCTCAAAAATCGGCGCTGCTGCTGCCATGAGCAGGATCGAGGACGGGCCGCCGCTCGCCCAGCGCCAATCGCGAAACGCTTTGAGGTAGCGCACCACGCGCCGGAACTGTTCGCCCTTCGCATCAACCTGTCCAAGAAACCAGTCCTTCACCGGCCGGGGGTCTGACGGCAACCAGTTGTCTTCTCGATGTGCCAACAGCACCTTGTTCTTCGGGAGCGCCGTCCAGCTATCGCGAGAACGAACGCTAACGGCCTTGGCGACCGAGTCGAAACCGTAGTTCTCCGTAGCGAGCGCGAGTTGCGTGAACTCCTCATCCGGAATCGCGTAGAGCGGGATGTCGATGTGCGCGTAGTCGGAAATGATGACGCGAATGCAGGTGGCCTTCGACCGATCCATGCGCCAGCGGCGCGCCGCCACCAACGGTAGAAGGGCTTCCTCTGCCGCCGCGAAGAAGACGGTCGTGGCGGCACTGGGGCGCTGCGACTGGGCCACAAAGCCCAGCGGCAAGTAGCACCCATCATCGACGTCTGCTTGCTGGGGCCGTTTGGCGGGCGAGTTCAGCGTTTTGTAGGCCCACGAGCCCTGCGTAAAAAAGCGCGGCTCGGGCACGGCGCCAGAGTATCCGTTCTCGCGAAGCACGCGGGGAATGCCCGCCCGCAAGCAAGCGCGCACCTCCTTACGCGCATGGGCAATCGCGTCGCGCTCATCCTGCGAGAGATCGAGCGAGGCATGCATGCACGCTTCACCATCGACCGTCGTGAAAAACAGCGAGCTCAGGTTCAACATGTGGCCTCCTCGGCGTTCTTGTTCGCACCATGAAAAAAGGTCGGCGGAGCAGCCTTGTGCTCACGAAACGGCTTGAACTTGGGATCGGGCAGCGCACGCTGGGCTGCGTGCATACCCCTGTCCCGAAGCGTGTTGGTCGAGGAGATGGACACCCGATCAAGCGCCTTGACGTCCTTGCTCTGATCGGGCGTCGCCTTGTCGTCGATCGGGTAGTAGTCGTCGCCGAGCTTCTGCCGGAGCATGTAGTCCACTGAGGATTCTTGCGCCGAGATCACGAGATCGAACAGGCTGCCGCCCCAGCGCCCAAATCCGCGGTCCAAGCTTGCACCGCCGCGCACCGTCGCGCCAATGGTCATCGTGCCAATTGAGAGAACACGGACCTTTTTCTCTTTCTCGCCAGGCGCCAAGAACATGTCGACTTCGTGCAGCCCGAAGAGACCCGGCGCATTGCCAACTAGGCCGCCATCAGCGAAGACGCCTCGCTTGTGCCGAAAGAGCGGGAAGTAAACGGGCGCTGCTGCAGTCGCGAGCGCGACGTCGACGAGGCGCATCTCGTGGTCGATCTCAAGGCTCGGATGATGCGGCGTCTTGAAGAACTGGCCGCGCCCGGTCGTGTAGTTCACAGCCGGGATGAGCACCCGGTGCCGCAAGTCGCCGATCAGTGCGTCGCCGAACCGCTCGGTGAGAACATTCTCAAGCCCTTTTGAGTCATGTTTGGCCTTCGCCCAGAAGCCGAGCGCGCGACGTGTCCAAGTGCGGCACCCGAAGATCCGGTTGCCCTGCGCTTCGAACAGGCTCTTCAACTCGCTGGCTGGGATTTCAGCAGCGAGCCCAAGGGCCAGCATCCCACCTGCCGACGTCCCGCAAATGAGATCGAAGTGGGAGGCGATGGGCCGCCCAAGCCTGGCTTCAAGCTCAGCGAGCACCGTTGCGGTATACAAACCGCGGTAGCCGCCGCCCGAGAGGGCAAGCACGTGGTAGGTGGGGATGCTGGTCATCGGATCAACCTCGCGGCGGGAAGCTGTCGTTGCCGTGACTGTCCTTGTCGCGGATGCGCCCATCAGGGCGATGAATCACGAGCTCCGAACTCTGATTGCGGGCGATCTCACGACCTGCGTCGATCGCTTTCTGCTGCGTTTGGTGCACGGACGTGGCGCGCTGATTGCCCGCCCCCTTTACCGCCCAGCCGTCCTGATGCGGCACCACGTGCTGGTTCTTACCGGCCATTTTCTGTTCCTTCTTGCCCAGAGATGAAGTTCCGGCAGCCTCGATTTGCGAAGCAGCCACGCTTACGGCACACTCTGCTGCTCAGCCAGACAACATTCGGACCAGAGATCGGCCTGACCCGCTACTCCCTTCCGCCGCTTCTGTATGTCTAGATGGACAACACGCTATCAGGCCGTCGATTCGGTTACAACTGCTGTGTGCGGCAGATCACACCCGGCACGGCATTCGTTCAGCTTCGATGGCGTTCTAACGCTTTCTTAAAGGACTCACATGCCTCAAACCGGTCTTGGCGCCGCCCTGAGGACGCTCCGGGAGCGCAGCGGTCATTCGCTGCGCCGCATTACAGAACTCACTGAAGTTGATCACGCCTACGTCTACCGCCTTGAGACGGGAGAGAAGACCAATCCTTCGCTGGATCTGGTCCAGAAGGTGCTCGCGGTGCTCGGCACTCAGCCGCGCGAGAACGAGTTAGTTGCATGGCTGGTGCAACACCCCGACACCGATCCCGCGCTCGTCCAATACGCGCTGGAAGACAGCACGGTGGATGTGGAGATATTCTCGGCAGCTGCCGGCGTGCGGCACAGGGGAAACGCGAGGCCTGATCCTGAGACGTTGATTGCGCGTGTCAGGCGCGCGTTCGCAGAGGACGACGATGAGGAAGATTGATCATGGAAGACGCCGAGGTCGTGCACCGGGCGCGTGAGTTCTTACGGCAGGTTGGCGCTGTTCCCGTAGGCGAAGATCTGAGTCCCTATGCGAAAGCCCTCGGCGCAAAGATCAAGTTTGAAGAGCTTGATAAGGGCGAATCGGGCTACACGCTGACCCGCGCATCAGGCAAGCACGTCATCACGATCAACGCTTTGGAGTCGCCTCAGCGCCAACGCTTCACGATTTGCCACGAGATCGCGCATATCGCGCTCGAATTGCCGTCAGATCACAAGGAAGTGGCGCCCTGGGCTTTCGCCAAGCGGCATATCAACGAGATCCACTGCGACCTCTTTGCTGCCGAACTTCTGATGCCATATCAGCAGTGGCTCGCTATTGTCCCCAAGGGCGAGCCTTCCCTCGACGCCATCAAGACGATGGCGGCCACCTTTTGCACCTCCTACCCGGCTACAGCATCGCGATTCGCAACATTGAGCGACGGCCCCTGTGCCTTCGTTACGATGGAGCGCGGCACAGTGCGCTATGCAGCGCAGTCCAAGACGCTGCGTGCGCTACATGCCCGGATTCGGGCGCGCTCCCCCATCCCCGAGGGTGCCTTGGCGCACCGCCTCCGCGCTACAAAGGAGACTCAGACTCAAACTGCCGATGTCGCTCAAGACGTGTGGTTCGAAGACTGGGAGGCTGGTCTTGAACTCGTCGAGCTAAGTCGTCACTACGCGGAGACCGACACTACGACCTCACTGCTCTGGTTCGACAACGAAGACGCGCCAGAGATCGAGGTGGACCGTTTCGGGCGACAAGCACGCGAGGAGACCGGACTGGATGAGCTGACCGGTCATCTCGAATGGGTTGGCAGGTCTCGCCGACGCTAGTGCGAAACCAGCGCAAAAGTCTGAAGATCAGGCCGTCGCTCCGCTCACCCGAGTAGAGTTTGAGGCGCAGCAATCAACTGACTCGTAAGTGCCGACGAAACCGTTGGCGATTCACTCCGAGCTTGTGCCCCACCCGTCTTCCATCGATCTGGCGTCGTGGTGCGAGCTCTGCGAGCGACACTAGGCTCCGCTGCTGTTCCTGATAGTTGGCACTGGCACTGACGGCTGGGTCGGGGTGAGCAGCCACAGGCTGCTGCGCTCGGTGCGCATGCTGCCAGTCCCCGTCTGAGGAGAATAGGCTGCAATCGCGATGCGGTGCTGCGGCGCTAGAATAGTCGGCGCCAAGAGGGGCGACTGATCCATACGAGAGGCGCGGCGGCGAAATGGAAAGCTCTACACAACGATTTGCCGTACGGGTTTTGCGCGCCGCAAGCGCGCAATTGCCAAGCGACTTTACCGGCCTCGGGGTGATTTTCTACGCGACGCTCGATGAGCTGTTGTTTCTTGGACTCGATGTCCCACCGGTGGCTGAGGTGTCCTTGCCCGTGTTCGGAGAGGCAGCTATTGCGGCCACGCTGGCACAAGTGTCCAGCGTTGGTTCCGGCTGGCATGACGGTTTTCACTTCGTGGACGTCGAACGCGAAGTTCTGAGCCACTTGGCGCAGTTCGTCTCCCCACCGTTGCCATTGCTGCCAACAACGGCACCCGCGGCTGCGGGCGCCCGCCATATGACAGCGGCCTTGGCGAGCCGGGTGCGGGGCATCCACGGCTGCGGCATCCTGACTGCTCGTAGCGAATTGTCTTATTTCAGTGACGGCCGTTGCGTGGTCCACGAGCGCCTCGGATGAGAACAGTCACGCTGACGCTCGCCGAGATCGTGCGCCTCATCAAAGCGTCGTTTTACGTGACTCTAGGTGCCGCTGCCATGATCGTGCTGCTGCGCCTGGCTGTTACCAGCAGTAGCCAAACCTCCTTTTTCGCACTGGCTTTCCAATCGATCTCTATGGCGCTGCTATTCACGACGGCGCTGTTTGGCTTGTTGGCGAATCGCCCTTGGAAGTTCAAGCGCCTAGCCAGTTGGCTGGGGCGGCCCAGCATCCATGGTATTTGGGCTGGAACGCTATACACCGACTGGCAGGATAAGGAGGGCAATCGCCCCGCTCCGATCCCAATCGCATTCGTGATTCGGCAGACCTACCTGTTTGTATCGATTCAGTCGTTCACTCAGCGCCAGGCGGCTCGTTCAACGTTCGAGTTCTTGGGTACAGACGAGAAAACTACTGATACCCACTTGGCGTACGTCTACGAGTTGCGTCGCACCGCGTACAAAGAGAACAAACTGACGACCGGGTATGGCCACTTGACGCTGCAAGACGGTGGCAAGGTGCTGGCTGGCGATTATTGGACTAACTCGCCGACTCAAGGCCGACTCGAACTTGAGTTCATTGCTCAGGACTGTGATGGTGTCAATTCGTACGACTCGGTCATGCGAGTCATCGCTCAGACCAAGCGCCATAAAGTTGGCGCGGCGACCAGAGCTACAAGGTTGGCCGAAGGTGGGCACGCTCCCTACCCCCGATAAATCCGTCTAGTCCTTGGCCGGACGCACTCGACGCTCGGATACAGATCGCTCGATGACTACCCAACGCTGATAATGCCTCTGCTTGGGACTTCAACGTCCTGCGTGAGCCTCAGGGCGTAAGCTCAGGGAACTGCAGGCCAGTACCCGGCGCGCCTGCGGTGTACAGTGGAAGAAGGGGCGATTTCCGGCGAGCGGAGAGCGGGGTTGGCGATGGGGCGGCGCAAGAGGGGCGGGGGCGGAATCGGTGCGCTGTTGCTTGGCGCGTTGGCGGTCATTCTACTGATCCCCAAACAGGTCTGGATCGCGCTCTTCTGGGCTTCCGTAGTGGCCCTCCTTGGTTGGATGGGCTGGCGCCTGTTCCGCACTTGGCAGTCCGCAAGGCAGACATCGGTATTGCCCCCGCCACCAAAGGACACGGGCAAGACGCTGGCGGAAATTCTGAGTGAATCATCGGGAAGTCGTCCCCCGGCAACAAGCCGCACGAGTGGCTCCGTCCCCATCCCCCAGGTCTCCGTTCCGCATCCCCTGCCCTCACCATCCGCGATCACGCCGCCACATCCCAGACCGCAAGCCACGGCCGGTATTGGACGAGCCGTCACTGAGCTGACGACTTCACCGTTTGGCGATTGGGCTAACAATCGGAACACGATTGCCGCAGCCAATCGTGCGCGATCAGACGAACTCCGCGCCAAGATTGCCGCGAGTGATGCGCACCACAAGTCTCATTCGGCTCGTCTTCCCGAAGCGGAATTCGCCCAGTCGCAGGCCGTCGAGGATCCGGCTGTGGACGATGCGCCTAGTGCGAATTTGCACCAAACACGCTGGGAGATTGAACGAGATCAGGTTGCCAGCGAAAACCGTCGACGCGCGGAGATGCTGCGCTCGAAGTTTCCAGACATCCGCATCGTGTCGGAAGAATTAACTAGTCCTGCGTCCGCGCCTACGCCTGACAGAGGCTCCAAAAAGCCGTCGGAGGAGACCGGTTCTGTACCACCGATGATACAGGCTCTGTCCCCGCCGCCCCTGCCCTCAAGTCCTGTAATTGAACGACCACCGAGCAGAAACCAGGTCGCGGACCGCCTTGCTCCATCCCTAGCTCCGTCTAGCCGTCCCGTTCCTGTGCAAGATATGGAGGTTACGTCTAGTGTGAGCTTGCACCAAACGCCCTGGGAGATTCAGCGAGAGCAGGTTGCCAGCGAAAACCGTCGACGAGCGGAGATGCTGCGCGCGAAGTTCCCAGACATCCGCAGCGTGTCGGAGGAATCCACTCGACCTGCGTCCGCGCCTACGCCTGACCAAGGCTTCCAGAAGCCGTCGGAGGAGACCACCGGGTTTGTACCGCCGATGAAGCAGGCGCAGTCCCCACCTTCCCTGCCCTCAAGTCCCGTAGTTGAACGACCGCCGATCAGAAACCAGGTCGCGGACCACTTTGCTATTTCCGTAGCTCCGTCCAGCCGTCCCGTTCCTGTGCAAGATCCCGTTCCGGTCCGGACGACCTCACCATTGCGTGCGCTGGTCGAGCCGGCTAGCCCCATCCGGCAACCGGCGCCGCCGCGCTGGGTGCCCTTTGGTGAAACGGTTTCTATCCGAGGCCAGGAAATCGTTGGTGGTGGCTTCTACTTGGGTACACCGCGAGGCTATCAGGACAGCGGGCTGGCCACGATCGATCCGACCTTGCCCTTCTCAGGGCAAGCCGATTGGCGCGGCGAAGGGTTGGGCTATTGGCCACGATACGCCGGGCTCAATGATCGCGAGCGCGGGGCCTTCCTGGCATTCCTGAACTCAGAGCGCCGAGCGGCTACTGTCGGTATCGGCTACGTGTTCCTGTACTTCTACGGCTTGGAACACCGTTTACTGCGTGGACTGGCCGATGGTGAAAGCAGTCGAGCCGAGGGCCAGCAAATCCTGGATGAATTGTTGCGTCTGCAACAGCACTATGGCGACCAAGGCTCCTTCGGCCGTTACAGCGAGGAACTGCTCGCGGTAGGGCGCTTTAAGCTCGGATTGCCCGACGGGACTGCGGGCGCAGCCGATGGGTGGAGCCTGTCTCAGCATGTCAAAGCAGCCCAAGCGGTTGCGCGCCAGCAGGCGCTGAACGTGGATCTGGCCTTTGCCTGGGCTCAGGCATTGACCGATGAGGCGCGGTCTACCACTTGGGATGTGGTCCGGCCTGAAATCAAAAAGAGATTCTGTCAGCTGTACGCACAGCGGTTCGGCGAGGGAGTGGTGATCAAGCCAGGTCGCTCCAGACTCACCCTGAACTATCGCTGGGCAGGTCCGGGCGAAGGCGTGGAGACGATCCAAACCGACTTGCCGGATATCACTCGTAGCCATGCACCGATCCGTCCCCTCGTTGCGCTCGTTCAACAGGCCATGGGAGAGTTGGAAACCCTGCGCCGTGTCCGACGTAGCAAGAACGGTACAGCGATAGCGGAACTGGCGGCCATGCCGGAGGCGCTACGTGGCACACAGGTGCCCGCCACGTTTCGCGCGTTGGCATCAGAATTGGACGGTCTGTTGGCGAATCAGGCTGTTGCCTCCATCGCGACCTCGCGCTTAACTGCTGGTTGTGGCATGACCGCACCCGGCCGGCTGGGTAAGCGGGAAGCCACATCGATGATTCAGGCTCTGGAGGCCTTGGGCTTTGCTATCGAGCCGGATGTGCGCTTTCACGGGCATCCACCTGCAATCGATGGGCAGGTGATCGTTTTCCGCCTGCCGAAACATGCAGCGCGCACCCCAAGTGCTGCGTATGCCGCCGCACTGTTGATGCTCCAGGCCGCCCTCGCTGTGGCGGGACGAAACAGCGAGATCATCCAGTCCGAGCTTGATGTGGCCGTAGCAGCCATCGAGCGTCAGTTCGCGCTTCCGGAGAGCGAGCGGCTGCGCATCGAGGCTCATGTGCGCTGGCTGCAGCTCAACCCCATCACGTTGCCACGTCTTGAGAACCGGGTGCGTCTGCTGCCTGCTTCCGAACGCGAAGCGTTTGCGGGAGTTCTGCTGGAGATCGCGGCCGCCGACGGTCATATCACACCGGCCGAGGTGCGAGTGATCGAGCGCTTCTACCGCGCACTGGAGTTGGATCCCGCGCGGGTGCCGGCTGACCTCCACCATGCTAGCGTTGGTGGTCGTCCGAATGCCAGTAACGGCGCCACGCTCAACGCTGATGTCATTGCCGAGAAGCTGGCTGAAACCGGGCGGGTGCAATCGATGCTGGCGCAAATCTTCAATGAGGCCGAAACACCGGTGGCCGCCACCGCGTCATCGCCCACCGTGCCTGTAGCTCCAGCAGCAGACGCCATGCCTGCCCTCTGCCAATCACAAGACGGGTCGATCCAGGGGCTGGATGCGGAACACATGGTGCTTTTGCAGCGTGTGTTGGACACACCCGAAGATCAATGGTTCAAAAGCGACTTTGAGGCGGCCTGTGAAACCTTGGATTTGTTGCCCGCTGGCGCAGCGGAGATGCTCAACGAAGCGGCCTTCTTTGTCGCCGGCGAACCGCTGCTGGAAGGTGACGATCCGATGTACGTAAATGATTATGTGCGTCTGCAACTCGCGCAAACCCTGACCTATCAGAAGAAGCCAAGCCCATGAGAACTGCTGTCCGAATCCCGCCCCGTGATCGCGATGCCGTGCTTCAGGCGCTACGCGCCGGCGTGGTACCGCGCCGCGGCTTGCAATACATTCAGGTCGGCCGCGCCCGAGAAGTCGAGGCGCTGATCAAGGATATTGATCGTATCAATGCCGCGGGCAGCGCAATTCGCTTCGTGATCGGCGACTTTGGCGCGGGCAAGACCTTCTTCCTGAGCCTGGTGCGTGCAGTGGCGCTGGAAAAGGGACTGGTCACCATGACCGCTGACCTGAACCCTGATCGCCGCTTGTACGGCAGTGGCGGCCAGGCCCGGTCCTTGTACAGTGAACTTACCCGCAGCATCGCCACGCGAACAAAGCCTGAAGGCGGTGCCATGGCCAGCGTGGTGGAGCGCTTCATCACCACGGCGCTTCAGCAGTCCAAGAGTACCGGTGAATCAGTGGAGTCAGTGATCCAGCAGCGCCTGCAATCGCTTACCGAGTTGGTAGGTGGCTACGACTTCGCCCAGGTCATTGAGTGCTATTGGCGCGGACATGATCAAGGCAATGAGCAACTCAAGGCCGATGCTGTCCGATGGCTGCGCGGAGAGTTCAATACCAAAACCGACGCACGGCAGGCCTTGGGCGTGCGCACCATCATCGAAGATGATCAGGTCTACGACGGTATCAAGCTGCTCGCCCGGTTTATCCGACTTGCCGGCTATGGTGGCCTACTCGTGTGTCTGGATGAGCTGGTAAACCTTTACAAGCTGCCTCACGCGACGGCCCGCAATACCAACTACGAGCAGATCCTGCGCATTCTCAATGACACACTGCAGGGCAGCAGTGAGGGCTTGGGTTTTGTCTTCGGTGGAACGCCGGAAACCCTGTTGGACGCGCGTCGCGGCCTGTATAGCTACCAAGCCCTGCAGTCACGCCTATCTGAGAATGCCTTTGCCGCCCAGCAGGGACTGCAGGATTTCGGCGGCCCGGTCATCCGACTAGCCAACCTGACACCCGAAGACCTCTACGTGTTGCTCACTAAGCTGCGGCACCTGCACGCGAGCGGCGATGCCGCCCAGTACGCCTTGCCCGATGCCGCTTTGCCGGCGTTTCTGACCCACTGTAATGAGCGTATTGGTGCGGCGTACTTCCAGACCCCTCGCAACACGGTGCGGGCGTTTCTGGACCTGCTCAGCGTGCTGGAACAGCAAGCTGATCTGGACTGGAACCATCTGATTGAAGAGTTGGACGTCAGTCCGGAGGTCAACACCTATCGCGATACCGAGGATGAGGGCTCAAACCCTGCCGAGGCACGGGCTACCGCTAATGATGATGAGCTCTCATCGTTCCGGCTCTGAATCCGTGGTAGATCCGTTTGAACAACTACACCCGGGAGTCCAGCGCTGGGTGTGGCAACAAGGATGGCCGGCCCTGCGGCAGATCCAGGCGCAGGCCATTCCCCTGGTGCTGGGGCGGCAGAGCGATGTAGTTATCTCAGCACCGACGGCCGGCGGTAAGACTGAAGCGGCCTTTCTGCCGATCATGACCGACCTGGCCCATTTCGAGGGTCCGGGTCTGCGTTGTTTGTGCGTTTCCCCGCTACGCGCCCTGATCAATGATCAGACCCGCCGGCTGATCTCAATGGCCGAGGCGGTGGACCTGCGGGTACAGCCATGGCATGGCGACGTGTCGGCCGGGCGCGCCAGTTTCTGGAAGCGCCCAGCGAACATCCTGATCACCACACCGGAGAGCTTGGAGGCGCTGCTGATGCGTCGTGGTGCGCAATTCGGCGGCCTGCTCCGAGAGCTACGCTATCTGGTGGTGGACGAACTGCACGCGTTCTTCGGCAGCGAGCGCGGTGCACAGCTGCGCTCCTTGCTCCAGCGCGTGGAGCGTCTGGTTCCCCATCCCCTGCCCCGCATTGCTTTGTCGGCAACACTGGGGGAGCCCGCGCGTGCAGGTGCATTCCTGCGTCCACGTGGTGACTTTCCCAGCCAAGTGCTGACCTCGGCATCCGATGGCGGCGAGTTGCGCTTGCAGCTGCGCGCGATCCAGCAGCACCGGGATCAGGAGGATGATCAGGTCCTTTCCATGGAGGCAGCGGGTGATGCGGTGGAGCGGCTACTCGCACAGATCGCCCGACAGCCGGTTGATGAACATGTTCCACTGCCGGTGCCACCCGAAACGTTTGAAGAGCTGGAGGACAGCGAGCAAGCCCCAGCCGATCGGTACACCACCGCCTTGGACGAAGTATCCGACCATCTGTTCGAGCGCCTGCGAGGCGAAAGTCATCTGGTCTTCGCCAACGCGCGGGCCCAGGTGGAAATCGTCGCGGATCAACTGCGCGAACGAGCTGAGGCCAGGGCGCTGCCCAATGAGTTCTTCCCACACCACGGCGCACTCTCGCGCGAACTTCGCCTGAGCGTGGAAGAGCGGCTGCGAGACGGCAAGCTGCCTACGACTGCGGTATGTACCTCCACCCTGGAGATGGGCGTGGACCTGGGCGATGTCGTGTCGGTGGCCCAGATCGGCCCTGCCCCGTCGGTGGCCTCGCTCAAACAGCGCATTGGTCGCTCAGGCCGCCGGCCAGGTCAGCCACAGATCCTGCGGCAGTACGTTGTCCTACCGGCACTGACCTCTCGCAGCCATCCGGTGGAATGGCTGCGCCTGCCCTTGCTGCAGGCCATTGCCGCTATCGAACTGATGCTGGCTGGTCGGTTCGAGCCACCGACCCAAGGCGACTTGCACCTGTCAACGCTGGTTCAGCAGATCCTGTCTTTGATTGCCCAGAGCGGTGGTGGCTGTTCGGCTGCCGAGTTGTACCGTGAACTCTGCCTGCGAGGAGCCTTCTCCAATATCGATCAGGCCACGTTTGCCGACTTGTTGCGCTCATTGGGCAGTGCGCAGGTTATCGAGCAGGTCGACGATGGGACCCTTCTGCCGGGCGCGGTGGGTGAGCGGCTGATGGAGCACTTCAGCTTCTACGCTACCTTCTTCACCCCTGAGGAATACCAGCTCTTGTGCAACGGCAAACGGCTCGGCACCGTTCCGGTGATCGAGCCCCTCGTCCCTGGGCGCTTGATGCTCTTTGCCGGCCGACGCTGGCGTATTCTGGAGGTCGATACACAGGCTCGCGTGGTCCTGCTCACGCCAGCTAAGGGCGGCAAGCCGCCCAGTTTTGGCGGAGGCAGTCTAAGGGTGCACGGCATCGTGCACCAGCGCATGCGTGAGCTTCTGGAAGAGGCCTATATTCCGGTCTACCTGGACCCGGTGGCCCAACAGGGGCTGTTGGATGCGCGGGAGGCTTACAGCCTGTTTGGCTTCGACCAAAGTCCCCTCATTGCCTCAGGCGAGGCAGTCCATCTGGCCCATTGGGCCGGCCATCGGGTTGGCCTGGCGATCGTGTTGTGGCTCCAATGGCTGGAGGTCGAGGCCGTCAGTGCCGGCCCATTCGTCGAGATCAATGGCGTGACGGAAGATGATGTTCCGAAGTTTCTCGAGGCGGCGCTGCGGCGCGTTCCGGCCGATCCGATGATTCTTGCAACGCAGAAGGAAGGGTTGACACGTAATAAGTTCGATCAGTTCCTGCAACCGGATCTACTAGTCAAAGGTTATGCGGCGGCCGAGCTAGATCTGGAGGGCGCAATCCAGGTGATGAAGCAATGGCACACCGCTATAAGGCAATGATCACCATTCTCGAACTGACATCCAATCAGAACCGCCATTGACTGCGTCGCCTTCCCTTTGCGCATCGAGATATAGCGGATGGGGTTCAATGAATTCTGGAGTTGACTCAAGCAGGTCGACCCCTACGACGTCCCCCCATCTTTGAGTAGCAGGTCGATTTGGAGTCCAATCCCCAACGAGACGGAGATTGGACGTGAAGAAGCGCTTTTCCGAAGAGCAGATCATCGGCTTCCTGCGTGAAGCCGAAGCTGGCCTACCGGTCAAGGAGCTGTGCCGCAGGCACGGCTTTAGCGAGGCCTCCTACTACCTGTGGCGCAGCAAGTTTGGCGGCATGAGCGTGCCAGAGGCCAAGCGGCTCAAGGAGCTGGAGTCCGAGAACACGCGGTTGAAGAAGCTGCTGGCCGAGCAGCTGTTCGAGAACGACGTCATCAAGGACGCCCTGCGAAAAAAGTGGTGACCGCACCGGCGCGCAGGACGCTGGTGCGGCATCTGGTGGATCGGGGACTGAGTGAGCGACGGGCGCTGGCGATGGTGCGGATGAGCGCCAGCGCGCTGCGCTACGTCCCGCGTCCGGATGGCAACGTCGAGCTGCGCGAGCGGATCCTGGTGCTGGCGCAGCGACACAAGCGCTATGGCGTCGGGATGATCTATCTGAAGCTGCGGCAGGAGCAGTGGCCGGTGAACTACAAGCGGGTGGAACGGCTGTATCAGGAGGCCAGGTTGCAGGTACGCCGGCGCAAGCGGAAGAAGGTGCTGCTGGGCGAGCGCCAACCGTTGCTGCGGCCGGAAGCGGCCAACCAGGTCTGGTCGATGGACTTCGTGTTCGACCGCACCGCCGAGGGGCGTGTGCTCAAGGCGTTGACCATCGTCGACGATGCCACGCACGAGGCGGTGGCGATCGAGGTGGAGCGGGCCATCTCCGGCCACGGCGTGGCCCGGGTGCTGGATCGGCTGGCGCTGACCCGCGGCCTGCCGCAGGTGATCTGCACCGACAACGGCAAGGAGTTCTGCGGCAAGACGATGGTGGCGTGGGCCCACAAGCGCGGTGTGCAGTTGCGCCTGATCCAGCCAGGCAAGCCGAACCAGAACGCCTACATCGAGAGCTTCAACGGCCGCCTACGGGACGAATGCCTCAACGAGCACTGGTTCCCGACGCTGCTGCACGCCCGCACCGAGATCGAAACCTGGCGCCGGGAGTACAACGAGGAACGACCGAAGAAGACCTTGGGCGGTCTCACGCCGGCCGCTTATGCCGAACAGTTGGCGGCCAAAGCCGCTACGATGAAACCTGGACTCTAAAGAGCCCCGCTACTGAAAGCGGGGGGACGTCGGCGTCGCCACCGTTCTGGAAGCCCGATTTGGCGACCGCGATGCTCGTACCGAGCAACTCGCCCATCAGCGAAGCCACCAGCTGTTCGAACCTAGTAGGCGGGTCGACCTCTTGTGCCAGTGCCCGGAGGCGTTCGAGATCTTGCGGGTTGATCGATGCCATCGATGTGTCTCAGGCTCGCCACAAAGGACAGTACACCGCCGACCATCGCCAGCAGCGGACTGCGGATGGGGTTACTAGGGATTGCGCTTACATTTCACCGATACTACCTCGGTTGGCGCGCGTTCCCGCAAATCTCCTTTTTGCGTCCCCCTTTTTGAACTATTTCCAGTCGGCTGCCGTGATCGCCCGCTCCCGGCGTTGCTCTTCACGCGGAGTGCTCGTCAAAATGCTTCCGACCAGCAGAGGGGCAGCGTGCGCATTCTACGATGAGCCGACGGATGGCTCGCCCAAGATGAGAACCGCGCGTGGTGCGTGTCGGACATCGGCGACAAACCCATCGCCTGATACAAAGGTTTGAATCGTCGGCCCGTTCATCCGGGATTGGAGTGCCATGGGTAGTCGGTCATGGACGTTGGAGTTGACGATTGCGTCGACCTCGATGCCTGACGATTGCGGTTTTGCAGACTCACCATCCACCTCCCGGCCTCCACCTCCAGCGGTGCCGGCCCCGCCGACGCCGCCACTCGGCGGGCCCGACACGGCGCCTGCCATTGCCGCGGCGACTGTAGCTGGCACGGACGACTTAAATGTGGTGGGATCCAAGAGGCAGGACCAAGGGCGCGTCGTGGACTGGTGGCTTATCCAAGGGTAGTTCTTCGCGCCCCTAGTGCTAATGGCCGTGACGGCGGTCTGCAGCGTCGTGACCGCGCAGCCGTACTTCCTGTCACGCTGCGCCAAGTGCGCGTGCCTGAGTCGACTGCCGGGCAAGAGTGAGGGGTCCCAGTGGTTATATAACAGGTAGAGCGGCTGCGCGCCGTTTGCCTTCGCATACCTGCGCAGCAGCTCGTGCTGGAAAATGCCCCTCTTGCCCACCTTGTGTTCGAGATTCGGATACCCGGCAGTCGGGATGGTCATACGCTTGGCCTGCATGGCGAAACGAAGCCACGTTCCGTCAGGACTGGCCACCCACATGTCGAAGTCCGCACCCGTCCGGCTTTCGATCTTGCGGCCGTCCCGCATCAACAGCGTCCCCTTCAGTCGGGTGACGATCGAGAACAGCAGGTGCGACGTGATCGCATCCTCATCGATGCGGATCTTCGAGTCGTAGTAATGGCGCAATTCGTGCCATGTCTGCTCGGCTAGCTGGTCCATTACCGCAATGGCATGCGCGCGGCTCACGGTCGGCTCGCCAATCCGATCGAGGAATACTTGGCAGGTGGTGTGAGCTCGAAGTGTTGAGCTGACCCAATGCGCGCGATTGGACGGACGCCCGCGCGCTTCAGATCGGGGGCTGTTCTCAGCACATCGAACATTAAGCAGATTGACACTGGTTGACCTTCCGTTGCCGCCGAGGTCACCAGTTTATCCTCGCGCGAAAAACGGTGCCAGCTTAGACGAATGGCTCGCTGCCAAACTGGCAGCCGCATGTTGCCACCCTTCAGCGGGCTCGGGGCGGTTCCAGTGCCACACGCCAGCAGTTAGGCTCTGCCCCAGCGGTGAAGATGCCTGCTACGGGCAGCGCCCTCGCCTACCCCCGATAAATCCATCGATTCGCGCACGACCAGCTGGCTGCCGCGCCACCTGGCGCGTGGTGGATGATGGTGTCACCAGCCCGGTGACTCGGGTTTGCTCCAGCGGCGTGATCTGACCAGTCCCCACTGAGCCGTACCACGTGAAGCTGTAAAGTCCGTCAACCCGAGAGGACGGACATGCGCAAGAGTCGCTTCACCACCGAACAGATCATCGCATTCATCAAGCAAGCCGAGGCCGGCATGGCGGTCTCGGAGCTGGGCCGCCAGCACGGCTTCAGTCCCGCCAGCTTCTACGCCTGGCGGGCCAAGTACGGCGGGATGGAGGCCGAGGACGCCAAGCGCCTGAAGGAGCTAGAAGCCGAGAACAACCGGCTGAAGCGGTTGCTGGCGGATGCCCACCTGGACATCGAGCCGCTGAAGATCGGCTTCGGGGCAAAACGTTGGCCCCGCAACGCAAGCGCGAGGCAGTCCGTCGCATGCTCGACCAGACGGTGTTGAGCGAGCGCCGGACCTACCGCCTTGCGGGGCTGTCCCCCGATGCCTTCCGTCACCCGCCCGAGCCAACGCCTGCCACGCAGGCGCTCTCGGCGCGGATCATCGAACTGGCCCAGGTCCGGCACCGGATCGGCTATCGCCGCCTGCACGACCTGCTTCGCCCGGAGTTCCTCGATGTGAGCCACAAGAAGGTCTATCGGCTCTACAGCGAGGCCAGCCTCGCTGTGCGCCGGCGCAAGAAGGCCAAGCGACCACCGCTTGAGCGATAGCCTCTGGCGATCGCCACGGCGCCCAACGCCGTCGGGAGCATGGCGACGCCCTGGCCAGCGCCCGGCGGCTCAAGTGCCTGACTGTGGCCGATGACTTCACCCACGAGTGCGTGGACATCACGGTTGACCATGGCATTGGCGGCGCCTACGTCGTCCGGGTCCTCGATCAGGCCGCCTACTTCCGGGGCTACCCGCGGGCCGTACGCACGGATAACGGCGCGGAGTTCACCAGCCGAGCCTTCATCGCATGGACGCAACGCCACGGCATCGAGCACCTGCTGATCGAGCCGGGCAAGCCCATGCAGAACGGCTACATCGAGAGCTTCAACGGCAAGTTCAGGGACGAGTGCCTCAACGAACACTGGTTCACGTCGCTGGCCCAAGCCCGCCAAGTCATCGCCGACTGGCGACGCCACTACAACGAAGTACCCACACAGAAGCTGCGGTCGGATCCCACCTGCCCAGTTCGCGGCAAACCACCGAGCACTACAAGCCGACAACGCAGTAACCTTCAACCCCGGGATTTATCAGTAATCACTGGTACGGCCGGCGTGGGCAGGTCATTCCACTTGCAGTACGTCGGCACGCTGATACCAGCCTGCCGGCAGATGTCCTTGAACGGCACGCCGGCATCGGACTGCTTGAGGATCGAAACGATCTGGGTCTCGGTGAAACGGGACTCTTCATGCAACCTCCTGGCTGGGGAAACATGCCAGAAAGCTCTACTTATGGGGTGTCTGCAGTTCGGGGAGCTGCTTACGATTGACGAGGGAGAGATGGTGGGCGACGAGGGGAAGCCCAGCCGCACCCGGAGGAGGCGTGAACCGGAAACGAAGATTCAGCAGCCTAGAACAGATCGAAGCGCTGCCTGAGGCCAAGCAACGCGCTATCGCGCAGGTGCTGGACTTGATGATCGGCCAAGCTGACAGTGGCAACGGCTAGCCGCTAAAGAAGGAGCCCCGCCGGATCAGGGCGGGGCCTCCTTGGGTCGATTAACTAACCATGCCCCCTTTTGGGTGGGTTATTCACTGAAGACCCAAACGCCGACTCCGGTCACCAAAAACACCACACAAGCAATGTGGGAGACAGCAAAAATTAGAAGCACGCACTTGTCGAAATATGAGGCAAACCGAAAAACGCGCCCCCACCCTCTGTATGGATACTTCTCAAGCAAATAATCTCGCTCCAGAAACTCAGGCGAGCCGAGGTCAGCCCACAGATCTCTATCCGAGAACCTGAGCCTAGCCACCAGGTACTCTCGTGACACGATAGCTACCGCCAAGGAAAGAAGAAATACAGAGAATATCTGGATGAGATTCATTCTGAGCAGCCACACCTGTTCCAAGAAACACCACCCTCTCCCCCTGAAATTTCCGAAGATCCCCACAGGTACATTGCTGAAGCATCCCATCCAGCCTGACCGCCAGCGCCAATCGAAGATACATTTCCGATTTTAATGGAGGACAATGCAGGTCCTCCGCCAACAGCTGCGCCTATAGACAGGATTGAGGATTTCCCCACCAATTCATTAGGGTCAATAAACATTAGAAGCCCGCCCGTCAACTCGATTCGGGAAACCGTTGCTGATACTGGGGACCCAACGGCCAACCCACCACCGATGAAGTTAACACTCACGGAAGCTTGCTCTCCGTTCAAGCATTCAGATTGAAGGTTGAGCCTCGCTATTCCTCCGCCAATTACAGTTCTACCCCCGCCACCAATGATGATAGTACCTGTCCATCTCGCCAAGCCTAGCGGATCAATGAAGCCAACCGGATTCCCACCAACATAGGCATACGTATTAACTCCCGCCAAAACCCCCATTGGATCGGACTGGAGATACCTTCCGGATTTTGCGTCGTAATCACGAAAACCGTTAGACCAGAGATCGGCTGCATCGTCGTAGTACTGTCCGGGGAGCCCAAGGGCAAGTCCGCCAATCTGGTCAAACTCCACGTGCCTGTCGAATGCATAGTTGTTGGCGCGCCATATCGGCGTTCGCGAACTGCTCGTGACGACCTCGGGCCGGCCTAGTTGGTCATTGTGAACGAATCCTACGCCAGAGAATCCAGCAGTGGTACCCGTGGTTCGCTTGATAACGCCAACTAGTTCATTGTCCAACCAAATGTAATTAGTCCAACCACTTGAACGATGCTCCGCGAGCCGCTGACTCACATTGGCATAGATATATCGAGAGTTATCGAACATCCCGCTTCTAGACGCAGGTCGATCTAGTGCATTCACCTCGTATGCCGCAGTGCCGGCGGGCAACCTCTTGCACGCCCCATATTGATCACATACATCCACGGGCATACCGCGAGATATCGTCTTTATTCGATTGAAGGGGTCATACGTTATCGCTGTTGTTACAGAGATGCTTCGGCCGTCGGGGTCTGGCTCAACGGGTTGGACAATCACAGGGGGCAGAGACGGATGCGTGGGTTGAGTAGGCGTTCCACCGGCTCCTGGCAGGGAGATATAGAACTGACCGGAATCGGATTTACGATTTCCCCGCTGGTCGTAGTCGTAATGGTGCCGGCGCCCCCGCCCCCCGCCGCTCATCGAAGTCAACTGATTACTAGTTCTCGATATCACGCTGATATCTTGACTAGATCCGATCTTGTAGTAAGTACGATTTCCATTACTATCGTATGAGAGCTGGTGAACTCCAAGGCCGGAAATTTCGTTCCTACTAAGCCTCCCTGCCGCGTCATACCCATAGGATTGGCTCCCCGGGCTTCCCGCGTGATTCGTGATTCCGGAAACCTCACCAGTACTATCGAACACGAACGAAAGATCCTGAATCTTGAGTCCGGACGAGGTATGTTGAGACCTAATTCCGCTCAATCGAGCATCTTCGTCATACGATCTTTCAAGTTGCAGCCCGTTCCCGTAACTCCAAGCCCTAGGCGGTCCAAAAGGATAATATCGTATCTGATTAACGATGACGCTTGTCGTTCCTTGATCAGTAACGCTAATGGACGAAACCAATCCGAGATCATAAGTGTAGGTGACCAAGGCGCCGTTAGGATAAGTGATGCTGCGAGTACGCCCCAAATTATCGTGAGCGTACCTGGTAACGTCCTGTACACCCATCACAGTATCAGTCTGAGAACTTAGGAGTCCTGTTTGCGTATATGTGTACTTAACAGAACTTTCCTTTACACCGTTATCAATTGTCCAGGCTTCGCACAGGCGTCCATTTAAGCATGTGTCGTAGCTATAGCGGCGGAGTTCCAAACCACCCTTTACTTCTGTCAAGCGCCCTATCGAGTCGTATGCATACTCAAGGATGGAACCGTCATGCCGAACCGCCTTAGCCAACAACCCGGACGTGTTATACGTAAAATTGGTGCTTCCCGTATCTGGGCTAGACTGGCGGATAGTTTCGCCAAACCCATTGTTGGTGTACTCGGTAACTAGACCTCTTGGATCAGTGACCCTGATGAGATTGTCACCGGCATCGTATATATAATGGGTCACACTCCCGGCAGGATCTGTGGTTTTTGACTTTCTACGCAAGGCGTCATACTCATACCGCGTCACCCTGCCTGCTGCATCAGTAATGCTGATGACGTCGCCATTGGCGTTGTAGGTGAACCGCTCTACGGCGCGACCATCGGCGGCATTCCTTGTTAGAACGCGTCCCGCTTCATCGTAATTAAAAGTAACCGTTGCTGCGGTTGCGATGTTTGCTGCGAAGATAGCGACTATGGCTATAACAATTCCGTACTTCCTGCGTGGGCCCGGGATGGTGTTGAGCCTGTTGCCATTGCTCGTCAAGTTCAGAAACTTAGTTCTCATGTGTAACCTCGACCTTGGTTACGTTGGAGAGAAGGTTGTAGGTGTAACGTTTTACAGCCCGCCCGCCTCCGGGCTGCTTGCGCTCCTCACGCACCAAGCGGCGAGCTCCGTCATAGTAGTAGTTGGTAACGCTTCCGTCCGCGCCTGAAACCGACTCCAGTAGCCCGGTAACCCCATAGTTATGACGGTCTTCCGCTTTGCTGCCCGCCGGAAAAGTTCGAACCACCGTGACTCTACCAAGTGCGTCGAATTCATACTCGGCAACACTTCCATCCGGCGACTTAATGCGGCCAGCTTGACCGCGAGCGTTGTAGTTAGAGAACTCTTCGATCTGTCCGTTCGCCTTCGTAATGGACAAGAGATCTCCTGCTGCACTATATCTGAAGGTTAAATCGGCTGCCGTGCCAGGGGCATCCACTTTCGCCGTCGAAAGCATCCGGTTGGAATGAAACGTATAGGTGAAGTTGACGTCCCTGACATCCCCAGAAGCCAGGTCTTTGCGCCTTATTCGCGAGAGTCTCCCCGTCTCGGTATAGGTATAAGATACTTCCATGAGCCCGGCGACGGAATGCCTAGAAAGGCGGTTCGTCGATTCATCCCAAGAATAGGTCGTTGTCCGCGCCTGGGGGGTCCCAAGGGCCTCAACTTTCTTAAGGAGGTGTCCATGGCTGTCGTAATCATAGTCAGTAGTATTACCGACAAAGTCCGTCGCGTTGTCAACAAAGCCTCTGGAATCAAACGTAGTGCGCTTTGAGCGCGCAGGGCAGTTTGCTGACTGGAGGCCCCTGACCTCGCTCACTTGGCCATTAGAAGTGAGGTATTCAGTCGTGTATCCGAGGGCATTGACCTCTTTGGCCTTATCTATCTCATGGATAAAGCCTGCGTTGTGAGTATAGGTAAAGGTGCTGCTTTCTACCCCTCCTGCAAGTTCAGACTTAAATGCCAATCCGTTGCGATAAGAGTACTTCGAGTAACGTACGCTGCCAAAAGACTTTCCGGTCAATGCTCCATCGGCCTTGCTGTCCTCGTAATGGTAACTAATCTTGGATCCATCAGGATTAGTTACCGATTGAAGCAGGTTGCCAGTGTAGCCATATGAAAACTTCGCACCAGTTGGGTCTTTGGCCCAAGCCACCCGATTGCCGGACCAACCGAACTCCACGTATCGACCGGAGGTGTGCGTTACTCTCTGCAGCTGAGTTCCGTTCGTGCCTCCATACGTGTACTTCCAGCCGATCCCGTGATCATTGAATCGCTCCAGAATGTATCCGCCACGTGAATAACGTTCGATGTGATTGTCTTCGGTCCGAAGTAGCCACGTCCCAAAGTACGTACCATTCTCGTATGTTCCGAACTCATAGGTGAGCCTGAGCAGAGGGGTAGACTTTTGCGAATACCAACCCTCAGCTCCGTTACGGGTGCCGTATACAAACTTTAGCTGCTTGCCATCTGGCTGATGGAGGAAGACCTCCTCGATCCCTGCTCGAAAGATTGAGCATTCGGCGGTGCCTGGTTTTGGCTTACAGCCGCCAGAAGCATCGGTGCTGAGTTGCGAGTCAAAGGTGGAGCCCCACTTTCTCCCGAATATTCCCTCCGTGGTGCTGAACCAGTTGTATGTCCGAGCAAGATCGAGCGGCATGACGCCTTCGGATGTAAAGTCAGCCTCGAAAAGAAGTTTATTCCCGGTCGTGAATACTATCGGGTGCTTGCTTCGCTCTGCACAGCCACGTGGACTCTTATCTAGCTCGGGAACGTTTCTTTCCATCTCCTCCCAGAGTAGGAGTTCATTTCTGTCGTTCCCCGAGTGTGCGAAACTTCCGTCGAACCATGACGGTGGGCTTCCCAGGCCGCCGCTCATTCCCCTCACGCCCACGACCTGAATCGTATCGAAATCTTTAATGTTGTCCGCCGCATTTGCACTTCCTGCGCATGCTGCGGTGATCGCGAGAGCTGCCTTTAGCGCGACAGAAACGGCTCGCGCTTCCGGTTTCGCTTTGTTCTCCATAGTTTCCCCATGATTGAAATGCGTTGAACGACAAGCGTGCTACGTCAGTGCGAGTATCGCCCTTACTGGGATGTGAGATCCCATCTGCCGAGATAAGTTCTCTCAGTCGGTAACCCTTGGACTGGTGGTTTGGGATTCCATCGATACCAAGAAACGCCATCCCTCGTATGTACTAGCAGTCTCGAAGTGCTCCTCATCCGGGCGGAAACCACTGATCTTGAGAGGCCTCGCGGATGAAAGTGAATGAATCCCAGCTATTCTCCCGTCAACTCGAATAAGGCCCCATTCGTCCTCGAGTGTAATTGGGTCCATATAGATTCTCCGGAGGTGGCGTAGCAGCGCACCCCGTCTTCTGTCCTCCAGCAGTTCTCCTGTCGTGGCGGGAAGTTCAGCACTCGCACCAGCTGCTCGATAACTATAAAGTGCGGCTTGGAATTCGCGGCCAACTCTGAGCAGCTCCTGCTCGGCTTGACGTCGATGGGTATAGTGATGGGCCGCTGAGACGCTGACGAGAGTCAATGAGGAAATTGCGGTTAGGAATAGCAAGAATATATACGCCCCTCCCGCTTGATTATTCATGGCTCAAGGTCTTGGTAAGGTACGCCGCTGGCGCTCGTACCAGGTGCGCCGCTACGAATGTCCATGATCCCCACTCCATGGTCTGGACTCGCCATAACGACGACCCAGGTGTCTTTCCGGCGATTTACCGGGTCTATTGGTATTGCCCGCAAATATCGATCGTCTACCAAGCGTTGTAGTGAGTCCGGGTAATGCCCTTTGTCCTCGTAGTAGCGATCAAGAGCAATCCGTGTCTGCTGGATATTGGCTAACAAAACGGTGGTAGTTGTGCGGTCTATGGACGCTTGGTAGCGGGGATAGGCCACGAGGAGCAGAATCGAAATGATGGCAACAACAACGATCAGCTCGATGAGACTGAAGCCGCCCTCCTCAGAATGCATACATTCACCAATCTCGATAAGGTATCCCATTGAGCCCAATGCCACCGGACGTGCTATATACGTCATAAACGTCTTCCCCCGGTTTTGGGTTATCCGCCGAGCTGGCGTAGCTTCGCAATCCCCAGGTGCTAGCATTATCATTGGCATCTCCAGAATGCATGGGGTCGCGAGATATCCGGCGAATGAAGTACATCTTCCCTTCCGACGAACTAGCTCGATCTATAACGCCGGCGGCGAGAATATTGAGATTTGGTGGGTAGCCGCTCGCGCCTGCATCCAGATGGATCCGGCCTGCGTCCGCGGCAATCTTGTATTGGTCAATCGCCCGCCGAATTTCGAGTAATGATCTGCGCAGCTCGGCTTCGCGAGCGCGCTGGACAGTTTTCTCCACGACCTGCAAGCCGATAGTCAGCAGTAGAAAGACAATTGCAACGCATGCAATAAGCTCGATGTAACTAAACCCCCGACACGCTTTATTCATTGTTAGCGCACACCCATGCTTGCGTCGATCGTAGTGAACGTTCCTCCGTTCGATATTGCACCCAATGGAGCTAACGAAAGCTTGACACTCTCGCTCGTCGACAAGGCCCGAAACGAGACCTTTAGCAGTGCGCCCTGCCCCGAAATTCCGCTACCTTCTCGAGAAACGGCGACGCTGATCTCACCTTCATCGTGGTTAATATTTTGTATCAAGGAAGTGGGGACATCGCCATGTTTCATGAAGTCGCCTTCTTCTACCGACACCACCTGTAGTGTTTTGCTGGGATAGCGTAGTACGAAAGGCACCTCTGCAAGAGCGTGAATCGCGTCGACATAAACAGTGGTCGAAAATATTTCTCCAACTTGCACCTCTTGGGGAGCACTCCACCCCAATACGTTCTGAGCTTGTAGTGGGGTCTGCCCAGCTCCCGCCTGCGCGCTTTCGTCATTTTTAATGGGAAAATCTACGGCACCTATTGCAGTGCTCGCTTTGTCCTGAGGGGGCGGCGCCTGAGATCCTGGCGCGTCTGCGCGCCTTACATCTACAGGAGGGCTTCTGCTGAGCGGACGGGCGTCTAGGCGAAGTGCGGTACCGCTCTGGAATAGCATGTCCGTGAGGTCGGTGCGTCTGATGCCACGCACCAGCCTCGGGGTTATTGAAAGCAAGATCTCTGTGTCCAGTGCATCCTTACGTCGCGTGCCGAGTAAACGGTTTAGGATGGGGAAACGGGTAATAATAGGTAGCCCTGCCCCAGTGCGACGATCCTCTTGGCTGATCAGGCCAGCGAGAATCTGCGTCTCGCCGTCTCGTAGACGCAGCATTGTCTCGGCATTACGTGTGCCAATCTGATATGCAAGGGTGCCTGATTGGGTTTGGATCTCGCGAACCAAGCGGCTAACCTCAAGGTTTACCTTCATTGCTACTTCGTCGGACGCATAAATGGTTGGCTGTACCTCCAACTTCAGGCCCACATCAATATAGTTGACAGTTTCCGACACAAATCCTGTTGAGGTTGAAGTCGATGTGATTACCGGTACCTTGTCCCCGATTAGGATCTTTGCCCACTCACGGTTCTCCACCCGGATCTTCGGGTTGGCAAGGATGCTGGCGTTGGTGGTTGACTCGCTAAACTTGATGCTGGCGTTTGGAACGTTGGCATAGAGGCTGGAGGAATTGATCCCGCGCAGCCCGTCGACCGTCCGCCAAGCGGACGTACTCTGGTCGGAGATCACCGACACGCCGATCTCCTTGGGCAGGTTCACGCCCATCTCGCGCAGTGTGGTGCGGTTGACCTCCAGGATCTCCACCTGCAACACCACTTCCGGCGCACTGGTGTCGTGCAGCTGGACCAGGCGTTCGGCTAGGCGGATGGCATCCGGAGTGTCGCGCATGATCAGCATGTTGAGGTTCTCGTCGACCACCAGGCTCTCGGTCTTGAGGATGGTCTTGATGGTCTCGGCGGCCGCGCTGGCCTTAGCGTTCTCGAGGAAGAAGCTCCGTACGCTCAGTTGGCGGTATTCGCTGATCTTCTGCGGCGTGCTCGGGAACACCAGGATCGAGTTGGCGTTGATGACCATGGTCTCAAGCTGGGTGGACATGCCGATGATGCGGATCGCCTCGTCCAGCGGCGTCTTCCGCAGCTGTACCGTGACCCGCGCGTCCGGCCGGATTTCCGGGTCGTAGATGAAGTTGATTCCCGACGCCTGCGATAGCACGTCGAGTACGGCGCGCACCGGGATGTCCTTGAACTCCAGCGTGACCGGCATGCGGAACTGCGCCTCGAGCCCATCGTCGGAGGCGTTGCGCTCGAAGTCGCGGGCGCGGATACGGGCGCGGGCATCCGTCCCGCGCGCATTGGACGGGTCCTCCTGCAGGACCAGCTCGACCAGCCGGCGGGCCTCGTCCCAGTCGCCCGCCTGGATCAGCTCGTCCGCCCTGGCCGCCTGCTGGTCATGCCGCCGCCGCAGGTCCAACGTATGGATGCGGCCGCGCGCATGCTCATTGCCGGTGTCGATCTCCAGGATGGTGCGGTAGGCGCGCTCGGCGGCGGCCAGGTCGCCCTGTGCCATGGCCGCGTCGGCCTTGCCGGAAAGCAGGGTGATGGCCTCGGCCCGTTTCGTCAGGTATGCCTGCCGGTACGGGACGTTGCCCGGGGCGGCCTCGGAGGCGAGCCGGTACTTCTCGATGGCCGCCGCATAGGCGCCTTCTTCGAACAGCCGCTGGGCGTCGCGCCGGGCGCCGGACGCCGCACAGGCGGAAACGGCCAGCACGAGCACGGCCGCCAGGAGCATGCGCGGGATCCGTACCAACTTCCGATCAGTCTGCATGTGTTTCCTGTTCATTCGGTCGTGTCCAGCTCGCCGACCCGGAACATCCGGGTGGTGCCATCCAGCAGGTACGTGAATTCGGCCATCCCCTGCTCTATCCCTTCGAAGCGGTAGGCCTCGTCCAGCGTTGTCGACGGTGCCAGCGCGTAGTTCTCCTCGTGCCATTCGACGAACACGTGTCGCGTCGCACCCGATCCCATCCACCCAAGGATTCTGGGTTCGGCCGGAGGCGGTGCGTACATCACCACCGGTGGCGGTTCTTGCAACGGCTCCGGCGGGGGCGGTGCCTGCTCCACCGTCACCAGGGTCTCGAACAGCGCAGCCGGCAGCGAGGGGCTGCGCTCGCGGATCCCCGGCAGCCGCGGCGCGTGCACCGGCCGTTCGACCGCCGGGACGATGCCGGCGCCGCCGCTGGTCGCCTCGCCCTCCGGACGCAGCAGCAGCATGAGGGCAAGCACCGCGCTCACCGTGAGATAGATGCGCATGGGGGGCGTCAGCTTCATTTGCCGCCACCCCCCTGGGCAATCTGATACACGAGGGTGAACCGCACGTCGGCCTCGACCAGGACGTCGCCGCCGTTCTCGCGGGAAAGTCCCAGGCCGGCGATATAGGCGTTTGGCAGTTCGGCCTGCGCACGGTCCAGAGCTGCGCCAAGCTGTTCCCAGGGCGCCTGGATCTGTATCGCCAGCGTCTGGGTGACGAAGCCCGGCTCCTCGTTGCGGTGCCAGGAGAACGCAGCCTTGCCCGGTGGCATCCCGTCGATGCCGAGCGCCTCCAAGGCGCGGGCGGTGTACTTGAACCGCTCGGCGTACGCCGGGAACAACGGCGCCTGGTCTGGCTCTTCAACGGAAGCCGGATCGGCCGCCCCGGGCATCGACTGTGCCTCCCAGCGCTGCTTCAGCCCGGCATGTCGCTGCAGCGAGCCGGCAAACAATGCCAGCGCGACGAGCACACAAGCCAGTCCCGCGGCTATGCCCCAGGCGGCGATACCGTGCACCAGGAAGAAGCGGCTGACGGCCCAGGCCAACCTGCGGGGGTCTAGTCGCGCCATCGGGCCACCACCTCGAACGTCACCCGCCCGCCGACGGGCTCCAGCGAGAGCAGACGCACGTCATGCGCGACACCGCGCTGCTCGAGCAGCGCCGAGTACGCATTGGCGTCGGCCGCGCGCGCCCCGGTGCCGGAAACCCGCACCATGCCAGCCGCCGGATCCACGTTCACCGCAAGCAGGCGGACGCTGCTGCCCTCCGGCACCAGGCTGCCCAGCAGCCTGCTCCAGTCACGGTTGACCAGCCCGACCTGCCGTCCCAGCTGCGCAAGCGCGGCATCGCTGTAGTGCACGGACATGGCGGCCTTGCGCCGGGCGGCGGCCGGACGCTGCTCCTGCTTTATCACTTCCAGTCGCTGTACAAAAGCTTCGGACCTGCGCTCAAGCGCCTGTCGCGCCACCAGCATCGGCATGCACAGGACCAGCAGCGCGACGGCCGGGAGCAGCCCACGCAGGATGCCTTGCCGTCCCCCGACCTGGAGCCCCTCGACGGCACGATCCATCCGCCTCATGCCACCGACTCCAGCAGGTCGATGCACGCCGATGGGCTGCCATTGGCCTGGGACGTCGTCTGGCCTTCGAACGGCGGTGGGCAATACGCCGGCTGCAACCAGCGTACCTGCCGCTCGCCCGGATACTCCAGGCGCTTGCGGCGGCACCAGACGTCCACGCTGTCCAGCCCGTGGCCCGCGTGCGACACCCATTCCACGTCCGCGATCAGGGCATCGTCGAGATGGACGCCGGTGATCCCGTCGTCCTCGGCGAAGCAGAGCAGTCCCGGCCCTTGGGGCATCTGCGTCCCCACACGCGTGGCTGTCGCAACCGCGGTAGCCAGCGAGTGCCGCACCGCGAGGCCGGTCGCCGCCAGCGCTTCGGCGGCGCCCGCAAGCAGCTGCCGCGGATAGGCCACCGCGAACACCGGACATCCGTAGCGCGGCCACTGGATCCGCAGCTCCCACCCGGCCGGATCCGTACCGGTCGCGGCCAAGGCCTGCTCGGCCTGGTGCCGGATGGCGGCGCCAGAGAAAGTGCCCATCACCCACGGCGCGCTGACAAAGCGCACCCGCGTCGAAGACAGCAGCAGGTCCACGTCCTCGGCGCGTCCCTGCCGCGAACGCAGCCAGCCCGCTGCTTCGGCCAGCGCGGCCGGATCGGGAGCATCGGCGGTCGTGTCGAGCGAAAGCTGCAGCGCTTCGGAATCTGCGGTCCTGACGTACAGGTGCGCGCCAGCGATAAGGAGGGTTGCCGTTGCCATGGTCCTACTCGGCGAAGGTCACGCGGTTGACCTCGGCAAGCGTGGTCTGGCCGCTGAAGAACAGGTCGAGCGCGGCCGCGCGCAGCGTCGGCCCCTTCGCCGAACGGGCCTCCGCGCGCATCGCCGTCACAGGCGCGCGACTGGCGATCAGATCGCGCAGCGCATCGTTCATCACCAGGTACTCGGCCACCACCCGTCGCCCCTTGTAGCCGGTGCCGCGGCACTGCGGGCAGCCGGTGCCGGCGCGCAGGTCGCGCCCCGCGATGTCGTCCTCGGACAGGCCGGAGATCGCCATCGTCTCCGCATCCGGCCGGTATGGCCGGGCGCATTCGGGGCAGTTCACCCGGAGCAGCCGCTGCGCCCATACCCCGACCAGGGCCGAGGCCAGGCTGTAGGCGTCCACGCCCATGTGCAGCAGGCGCCCGACCACGTCGAAGGCGTTGTTGGCGTGGACCGTGGTCAGCACCAGGTGGCCGGTCAACGCGGCCTGCACCGAGATCTGCGCGGTCTCCTCGTCGCGCACCTCGCCGACCATGATCTTGTCCGGGTCGTGGCGCAGGATCGAACGCAGGCCGCGGGCGAAGGTCAGGCCCTTCTTCTCGTTGACCGGGATCTGCAGGACACCCGGCAGCTGGTACTCCACCGGATCCTCGATCGTGATGATGCTCTCGTGGCCGTGGTTGATCTCCTGGATCGCCGCGTAAAGCGTCGTCGTCTTGCCCGAGCCCGTGGGACCGGTGACCAGGATCATCCCGTACGGCTGCGCCACCAGCCGCCGCAGCGTCGCGAGCGCGTCCGGATCCAGGGACAGGTCGGTCAGGCATAGCATGCTCTCGTGGTTGCCGGTGAGCGTGCTGCGGTCGAGCAGGCGCAGCACCGCGTCCTCGCCATGGATGCTCGGCATGATCGAGACGCGGAAATCCACGTTGCCGCCGCGCGTGCGCACCCGGAAGCGCCCGTCCTGGGGGATGCGGCGCTCGGCGATGTCCAGCGACGACATCACCTTGATGCGCGAGATCAGCCGTTGCGCCACTTCCACGCCCACGATGTCCGACACTCCCACCAGCACGCCGTCGAGGCGGAACTTGACCGCCATGCCGGTCGGCGACGACTTGAGGTGGATGTCCGAGGCGCGCTGCTTGAGGGCGTCGTACAGGATCGAGCTGGCCAGCTTGACCACGGGGCTGGAGTCGCCAGCGATGGCCTCGAGCGAGAGCAGCTCGGCGTCGCCGTCGGCCGCCTCGCTCAATCCATCGTCGTCGGCGAAGGTGCGTTCGGTGGCTCGCACCGCCTGTTCGGCCGCCGACAACGCGGCGTTGATGTCTTCCGGGTGCGCGAGCCGTGCTTCGTAGGGCGCCTGCAATGAGGCCCGCGCCCAAGCCACGGTCTCCTGCGAGAACGGGTCGGCCAGCACCAGGCGGACTCCGCCTGCTTCCGTCCGCAGCAGCGCGCAGCACCGGCGCACGCATTCCACGTAGCCGAGCAGCCCGAAGTCGACCGCGCCGGCGTACAACTCCGCGGTGGCGATGGCCGGGATGCCCGAAAGCCTGGCGAGCATGTCGACCAGCACCGGAGGCGCCAGCCCGAGTTCTTCCTGCAGCAGCAGCGGCCACGGGCGCTGGCCGGAGAGCGCCCGCATGCGTACCTCTTGGACTAGGACCAAGTCCAGTTCCGGCTGTTCGAGCTGCGGCGCCTGCAATTCGACGTTCACGAGCCGATGTTCCCCACCAGGTCGAAGATCGGGGTGTACATCAGCACGACGATGGCGCCGACCACGATGCCGATGACGGTCATCAGCAGCGGCTCGAACAGCCGCGAGAAGGTCTCCACCTGCCGGTCGAGGTCTGCGTCCAGGAAGCCGGCGAGCTTGTCGCTCATCTCCGCCAGCGCGCCACTGCGCTCGCCGACGCGCAGCAGACTGTCGGCGATCGGCGGCATCATGCTGCTGCCCATCAGGGCCTCGCTCAGCGGCAGGCCGGCACGCAGCCGTTCAATCGCCACCGTCAGCTCGTCGGCACGCACCGGGTCGAGGATGCCGCGGACCATGCCCAGGGCGGTGAGCAGCGGGATGCCGCTGTTGAGCAGCAACGCCAGGGTCCGATAGAAGCGCGAGAGGTTGAGCGTCACCAGGATCCCGGCGAGTACCGGGATCCGCATCGCGCCGCGCAGGAGCGCGCGCCGGCCCGCCGGCTGGGTCGCCAACCAGGCCACCGCCGCACCCAGTGCCGCCAGCACCATCGCCAGTACCCCCGGATGGCCGCCGATCGCCTGCCCCAGCGCCAGCAGGATCGAGGTGCCGGCACTGACCGGGCGGCCCGACCCGTCGAGGATGGTGGCAAAGCGCGGCACCACGTAGCCGATCAGGAACAGGATCACGCCGCCGCCTACCAGCAGCAGCAGCAATGGATAGATCGCACTTGCCGAGACCTTGCGCCGGATCTGCTCCAGGCGCCCGTCGTACTCGAGATAACGCTCGAGCGTGCCCGCGAGGCCGCCGGCGGTTTCGCTGGCGGCGATGCCGGCTACCAGCACTGCCGGGAACAGGCCCTGCTCGGACAGGGCGCTGGAGAAGGTCGCACCCTCGCGCAGGAGCTGCAGGATCCGGCCGAGGACGGCGCGGAAACCGGCATCCCGTTCCTTGCGCTCCAGCGCCTCGAGCACCTCCACCACGTTGAGGCCCGCCTTGAGCAGGGTGAGGGCTTCCTGCAGGAACACCGTCTGCGAGAACCGCACGCGCCCGGGTCCGGACGCCTCGACGCCCGCCTCCACGCGCAGCACCCGTCCGCCGCTACGGCGCGCCTCGGCCGCCGCTGCTTCCAGTGTCGGAGCCTCGATGTCGAGCCAGGTCGTGCGCCCACCCATGGCCACGAGCACGTGGTGCTTCATTCTTCAACCATCCCCGCCGATGTCGGCATCCTCGCCTTCCCCGCCCGGCTTGCCATCGCGGCCAAGCGACAGCACGTCGTAATCCCCGAATGCGCCGGGCAAGCGGTAGACGTAGGGATTTCCCCACGGATCCATCGGCACCCCACGCTGCAGGTACGGCCCCTGCCAGCGCGCCTCCCCCTCGGGCCGCACGACCAGCGCCTGTAGTCCGTCCTCCCGCCGCGGGAAGCGGCCCACGTCCAGGCGGTAGCTGTCGATGGCCTTGCGCAGCGCGTCGATCTGGTTGGCTGCGGCGGTACGCTCCGACTTGCCGATCTGCTGGAAGTAGCGCGGTGCCACCAGAGCCACCAGCAGCCCGATGATCACCACCACCACCAGCAGCTCCATCAGGGTGAAGCCCCTGCTGCGCGCCGTGCTTGGAGTTCCACGTGTCTTCTTCACAACGCAACTAGTCTCCACATCACTTCGAACGACGGAAGGGGCGACCCCGCAGTTCACCGCCACTGCGTCCTGTAAGCCGCCATCGGCAACAGCGAATTGGTCCGGAGTGCCCGCCACGTCGTCCTGATGCCGCATTCGGGAGAGGCCCCAAGTGCACGTGGCCGTGGTGGATCTCTCCCCTTGTCATTGGCCGGCTGGCAATCGTCCACGAACGCGATAGCGTCTGAAGCGCTTCGCATTCGAGCTGCTACAGCATAGTTCTGGGACCGACCACCCGTGGTCGAACAGGCTACTTTGAGCGCGTCAAATAGCGCTCCGCCAGAGCGGCAGGACAAAGCTCCCGCTGATGCACTCCGACAACCTATTGCCTAACGGGCAAATCCCCTTTAAGACGCGCATTCCTTCCCCAAGGAACTCCCTGATACGCCACTCAATGGCAGCAGCTCATAAGCAAACGATCCTAGAATTGCCTTTTGGCAGCGTCAAGCGCCAATCGCAGGCCCCATCCATCGGACGAACACGGTTGCCAAAGCAATCAATCACGACGCTCTGGGGACAAGCATTTGGTTGAGCCCATAGGCTCCACCATCTTTCCTTAGTAAGGCCCCCACCATCTTGCACTGGCGACTTGCCGGCTCTAATAGCCAAAGAGCGCTGGTAATGGCCAGGGTTGCAGCCGAACAAGTTTGATCGTGTCGAGAACCCACGTCTATCAGAGAACCCGACCAAACCCCGTAGGAATTCTCCGACACGCCTAAGATCCAAAGCCGGAACTATCCAAAGGATAGTGACCGAGAGAGCAACTGCCCAGCCTCAGTCCAACATGCCTGCCAGCGTGCAAACTGAGCGCCGGCCGTGCATCGTGGCCCGCTCGAACGGGCCGCTGGTAGCGAAGGACCAGGCCTCAACCTGTGCCCTCGCTCGCAAAGTGCGTCAGGATTGTGACCCGACATTCCGTGGGGCGACGTCAGTTGTTGCTGGTCCGCTTCAGTCCGTACTGCCGCGTAGCGCCGATAACACCCCCTAATCCCTGCCTTGGCGGTGAACGCTTCGGCTAGTAGCGGACATTAACGACTTGGCCACCTGACCACACGGCTAGAGATGCCGTCGTCTTAGCCTTTCGCCGAGCGACTCCAGGAACACGCCCTCCTTGCTTGTGTTGTTGATCAATGGCCCAAACATTAAAACCAAGCTCAACAAAGGAACGCGGCCCGCTAATTGCGGACCGCGCCTTTCTTCGACCTCACGATTGCGGTCAAAACACGGACTTCTCCGTCCTTAGGCGTTCTAGCGGACGCAATGGTGTGGCGGGAGAGACCAGCACTTCTGCAGCAGGCAGCACTCCCCCGCCCCCCCGCCGCAGAAACGAGCTTCATCGTCAGCTCGACGTCCTCAACATCCGCATCAGCTCGCAGAGCACCTCCGCCAAGGACGCGGCGGATGTACAAGCTGGGCGCGTCCGGGAGAACATCTACATCCAGAGTGCGACTAGGTAGCCTCATGTTTCAGGCTATAAGTCTATATTTAGACCAACGAAGGCCTACAAGGAGACGGGAAATGACCACCAATGATGGCGGTGTTCGGAAACCTCCGAAGCCCGGGAGGCAGTCTGCAGATCGCGATGCGATTGACAGCGGAACAGACCGCTCCCTGAAGGTTGTGGCGTTCGATACCGGCGCCAACGGTCGGGACGTCCGTGCGTTTCGGACCGCATTGCGAAATGCGGCACTGCGCGATCATGTACGTCTGGAGCGCCAAGGGGTTCCCGTCGGTGTTGTGCGTGACCTCATTGACCGATCCGGGATCCCGGCAAGAACCCTGCAGGAAGCGGCCGGTATCCCGAAGGCCATCTTCAGCAAGAAGATCCAAGGGAAGACCAGGGTCAGTGGCGCCCCGGGGCAGGCAGTGGTCGGCATGCTCAACCTCATCAACGCCGTCGAGTACATGGTCTGCCGAGACCCCGCCCCGGGCGCCGAGAACTTCGACGCAGAGGCCTGGGTCGGCTCATGGATCCAAAGCCCCATCCCTGCACTAGGCGGCCAGCGTCCGGTTGATCTCATGGGCACCCCTGCCGGACGTCAAGCAGTCATGCGAGTGGTCACGGCTGACCGCGAGGGCGTATACCTTTGATCCTATATCGGATCGCATCTGGCGGATCTAATAAACCTCCCAACGATTTGAGTGGTCTCGGTGCAACGGGTCTGCGCGGACGGTGGAATCCGTTCCGATAATCGCGGCGACGCCAACAGAGCCGAACAGCCTCACGAGGCGCGGCGTGGTGTCATGGCTCCAGTTCCTCGCTGGAGCGATCCATGTTCGAATCCTCACCTGCCACCCGTCCCTCCGACGTGTGGGGCGCGGCCTACATGCGCGCCGGCGGCTCCTACGCCGGCCGCACCGACCTGTTCATGCACGAGCAGCGTGCCCGCTCGATGGCGGAGCGCTGCACCGCGCTCGACACCGCGCGCCTACGCCCGTTCCGCTACGTGGAGGCGCCGACCTGGCAACCGGCCAGCACCCCGCCTCCGCCTGCGCGCCCGGCCGAGGCGTGGGAGATGGAAACCGAGAGCGCGCCCGTGCTCGTCGTGGTCCAGCACGGCGACGGCACCCGCCGCCAGGTCGTGGCCACCTGCCGCGTGGACGTGGAGGAGGGCCACCGCGTCACCTGGCGCTCCGAGTGCTGGACACTCGAGCGCGTGGTGGCCTGGCGCGAGCTCGACTGGCCGGCGCCTTAGACCTCTCGACTCAATATGAACGGCCGCGTGCCGATATATTGACGACAGGCGCCCATGTCCGTGACTTTACGGGCGGGGACAACGGAAGCGCTTCTGGCGCTCGCAGGGTCTGGGCACTCGGCCTGTCGGCACGGGTCTCGGACATCAAGTTGGACTACGGGGGGGAACATGCCGCACAGCCAAGAAGATCTCAATCGCCTAGCCCAGTACGGCAACAGCCAGCAGGATTCCCGGGCCGCGCACACCAATACGGGTGCTGCACTGTCCGGGCTGTCGGATGGGGTGAAGGCCCATCTCGAAACCCAGGCTCGCTACAACCGCTTGGATGCGGAAGCTCGAGCGCGCCGCATGGCTGCGATCCCAGTCGACGTGCGGCGTCAGGTCGATAGCGAGATCGCCGACGATTTGAGCCGGTACTTCCTGAAGTTCGTTCTGGCTCCGATCGCCCTGTTTATCGGAATCATCTGGATCGGTGAACTCAGTAAACCCGATTACAGCCATATCGATAAATACGCCATATACAAGATCGAGCCCGATCCTGCTTTGCACGCTCCGAGGAATGAACGAGTCAAGGAGCTATCGCGGCTTTCGATAGAAGAAATCCTGCGCAGCTCAAGCGGGGCCGGGCGGCTCAAGCGCGGGCAGACGCCGTCGCAGGAGCAGCTGGACTTCGGACAGGCGATCTGGCTGAGCCATATCGCGAACCCCAACGCTTATCAGCAGGTGGATGAGTTCAAGAGGGATTTCGCCTACAACTTAGTCGCTGGCTATCTGACCCACCGCGCGATCGAGTCCGGCGACGATCGGTTCTTCATCGAACTTGGAAACGATGGGGTCAGGCTTAACCCTTATGGCAGTAGTTCGGCCATTTGGAAGAAGCTCGCGCACAATCATCCAGACGTACCGGTACTCCATGCGATGGCAGACGGCGGCTTGGAGATCGAATTCAGGTTCTTTCGCGGCCTTTACTTCATCCTCTCCTTCGTCGGCTTGGACGATAGGGTGCGGAACTTCGTCGGCTAGGAGCTGGCGTGCCGCAGGCGACTGACCAGTCCATCCCGGACCTCCTGCATCGCCTAGCTGCGATCGCGCGAGGCCAGGAGCGCGAGCACGGCGCCCGGCACGCCGCTGCCCAAGTGGCGCAGGCTGCGGCCCAGCGGCTCGAATCGCTGGTGTCCGAGATGGAGGCTGCCGCGCGCACCCTTGCGGAGCTGGCAGGCGCCGGCCTGGCAGACAAGGGACAGATCAAGCGCATCCGGGCCGCCATCAGCGCGGTCGCGGGCAAGTAGCAACCGCCACTGGATCGCTTATGGTGCGTTGGTCCAACCAAGGCCAGCCCACAGGGGGGCAATACGTGAAGAAAAGGATCTGCGCCATCGCAATCGCCACCGCCATCGCCGGCGCGCTCGCCGCGCCCGCTTCTGCGCAATCCAATGATCCGGCTTGGCTGAAGGCCGAAAACCGCCTCAAGCTGAAGGCAGGCATGAGCCAGGCCCAGGTGGAGGCGATCCTCGGCAAGCCCGGCCGCGTGCGCCTGACCCGTCATGCTGGTGCCTTCGGCACCGACTACGAGTACAGCACGGCGGATGAGCGCCAGTGGCTCATCACCACCATCGCCAATGGCAGTCTCGTCCAGTATTCCGCTGCCCGCCTGACCAACCCGGACCATGACGGCGTGTACGAAAGCTGCCAGCGTGCGGAAGCCTGGCGACGCGTCCAGCCAAACATGACACCCGAAGAGGTTGTGCAGATCCTCGGCCAGCCCACCTCCAAGTCGATGGGTGGCGGCTACATGCCGACCGAGAACCTCAATGCCTTCCTCTACGAGTTCAGCGAGGAGCCGGAGGACGGCGCCGGCGCCGTGATGTTCGCAGCCGATCGCGTCGTCGGCATCATGGAGCCGTTCTGCGCGCCGCGCTGACCCCAGCGACGCCATCGATAGTCGTCCCGGCGTGCGGCGCTGCGGATGCCATTCCATGCAAGGAGAAACGCGAGTTGGAGACGCCAGACAAGAGCCCGAAAATTCGCACTCATGGTCGCCTGATCAACCCTGATCTGGCCGTGGGACCCCAGATCGCTGTGGCGCTGGAGCAGACCCAGATCAACCACTTCCACACCAAGGGCGGAACGGGGTTCGCAGCAGAAGATGCCAACGCCTTTGCCGATGCGATGGCCGGTCACGCTGTCGAGTATTCGGGTAGGGACTGTTCCCTCAACGGTGCTGATCGGATTGTCGACGGAATCAAGATCCAGACTAAGTATTACGAGTCGGCGACGCAGACGATGCGGGCGGCCTTCGACAGCGAAGGCGTGTACCGCTATGCGGGCCAACGGTTGGAAGTCCCAGCCGATCAGTACGAGGCGTGCCTCGCTAAGATGCGCGCGAAGATCGCGGATGGAAAGGTTCCAGGTATCTCAAACCCTGCCGATGCTGAATCGATCGTACAAAAGGGTCGTGTGACCTACAGGCAGGCTCGCAATATCGCGCGGGCTGGCACGATTGACGGCCTCAAGTACGACGCCAAGACACATGCCGTCGGCGCCGGTCTGGCGTGCGGCATTTCATTCGCCATCAACTTCGCCCAGCTGAAGTGGCACGGAGTGAATACCGGGGAAGCGCTCAAGGACGCCGCCCTTAATGGACTTGGGACTGGCACCATGGCATTCGTCTCCGGCATCGCCACTTCCCAGGTGCTGCGCACCAGGGCCGCGGCCATCGGCAGAGTGATGGCGCGCGATGGCATGCGCAGCCTCCACGGCACCCGGGCAGGAAAAATGGTGATCGAGAAGATCGCGGCCGGCAGCCTCGGGCGGGCGCTTCATGGAGGCGCAGCGATCAACTATGTCGCTAAGCTGGCCCGCAGCAATGTCGTAACGTCTGTGGTCGTGACCGCCGTGATGTCCACGCCGGATCTCTATCGCGCCACGGTATCCAAGGGGATCTCGTGGAAACAGTTCTCCAAGAACCTGGCCGTCAATGCGAGCGGCGTTGCCGGGGGCGCTGGTGGATGGTTCGCCGGCGTCGCCGTAGGCGCTGCGGCTGGCTCTGCAGTGCCCATCCTGGGAACCGCGGTGGGAGGCATCGCTGGGGGAATCATCGGGTCCCTGACGGGCGGCGCGCTCGCCGGGTTTGGGTCGAAGAAAGCGCTCGATAAGTTCATTGATGATGACGGCAAAGCGTTGCTTCCGCTGATCAACGAGCAGCTGTTCGAGCTTGCGTGGGACTACATGCTCAGCCAGAAGGAGTATGAGGTGTTTGTCGATCTCGCCGGCGAGAAGCTCACGCCGGCCTTCCTGCGCGACTTGCACGCATCGACTGACAGGCCAGCATTGCTACAGGCGACCTTCGAGCCGCCATGCCAGAATCTGGTATCCGGCCGTGACATCGTCTACCTGCCCGATGCCTCCGCGCTGGACGTTGCAGTCGCCGAGGCGCTGGACGAGGTGCTCAAGTCAGCTGAGACGGAGGGTGGATCCGATGGCGAGGCGCCCGCTAGTGAGGACCTGATGGTCTCCTGACCGCCAACGGTTAACGAGCCCTGCGTCTCCGGAACACAGGGGCCTGGCGCGCTAGCAACGTAGCGCGCCAAATTTCGCAGCCGCCCGCTGCTGGTTCCATGGCTCCACGATCCTGGAGCCAGCCATGCACACCGTCCTCGCATCCCAGCCGTCCACACCGGACCGCGTCATCGTCATCGACCGCCAGCCGTGCCGGCGCACGCGCTTCGCGCTGACCGTGGGCCGCGGCTATGCAGCTGACGTCGTCCGTGCGGATGTGCGCCTGGACGCGTTCAGTGACGATCTCGGACAGCGCATGCTCGTTTCGCTCTACGGCCGCACGCTGACCAACGGCGGCTACTGGCACCTGCAACAGGACGAGCAAGCCATCGCCGGGCCGTGGTGATGGCTATCTCTCGGCGGCTCGCCCTCGCCCCTGTGCGGGCGCGTGCTCGATGGTCTGTTCGAGAACGGTGCCGCCCCCAATGCGTTCCTGGGCCGCCTGCGGGATGCCGGCACGGCCGATGGCGATCTGGACCGTCGCGTGCGGGGCTTCTACGGCGACAACACCTTCCGCGCGGTGAGCGTCCCCGCTTCGGGCGCCTCGAAGCCTGCGCCCGCCCGTGAACTGAAGATTGCCACCGCTCATCGACGCGACGAAGAAAGGAGCCCGGAGCTCGCTACTTGTCTGCCCGCTTCCGGCCACGAGCGGACATTAACGAACGCCTGTGTGACGCTCCCGTTCTGTGCACGCGAGGGAGCAGCAATGGCAACTGCGCGCCAAGGCAACGTTGAGCTGATCGGCATCACCTTCGGCGGCTTTGATCCGCGCGGCGAAGACCTGCTCGCCATCGTCTACCTGCGCGCGCAGCGGCCGGATGCGGCTACGAACAGGTGGCGCTGCCAACGCTGCTTATGAGTGTCGACATGCTGCGTGAGTTCCACGCCCTGTTCCCGCAGCTGTGGCAGATCCTGGAGGGTCGCGATACCCTCGGCCAGCCTGTCCCACCGCTGACGGGGCCCCTCCCTGCGTGGGACTCAGGACCCCGCTTCTCCATGACCGCCGCCCAAGCCTGCTGCGCCGAGATCGCGCTCACCCGTGGACGCATTGAGATCGATTGAGTGGAGCTGACGCTGGCCATCGCGCCACTCCGCCCCCAAAGCACGCCAATGTCCGGCTACTACCTCTTGCCCACGTGGGCCGCGCGGACTCTGGAGCAGAGGATCGGCAAGCTCCTGGATCGCCATCAGGCTAACCATCCAGCGAAGTCGCGTGCCCATTGATTGGTCACCGTCTAACACGGACGCTCCGCGAGCGCCGAGGCGCGCTGCGCTCGAGCTTTCCCTGGTAGCACCGAGAGATCCATGTCCGAACCCGCAATTGCCGCGCGCCCCGCGACGTGTGGGGCGGGGCCTTACATGCGCGCCGATGGTCTCTAGGCCGGCCGCACTGACCTCTCCGTCCGCGAGCGGCGCACCCGCCCCCTGGTGGGGCGCTGCACCGAGTTCACCACAGCTCGCCCGCGTCCTGCGTGCGTGCTGCAAGCTCGATCTAGTGAAAGGCCACCGTCGGCACGGACGGCGCGCCATGGGAGATCGTGTAGGCCTCTGGGGCAGCACACTCCAGGGTCTATCTGCCCAAACCCGGAGGCTGGCCCCGATGGACGCCGCCAAGTGTGGAGCTTCTATGCGGTGCGCTACTTCCACCAGAAAGACTGTCACGAAGGTGCGACCACCAGTCGCCGAGCCGATGGCCGGGGGCCCTTCCGGCATCCGGCGGGATCCGGGCGGAGTAGCACATGCTCCGATGCTGACGCCGCGGGCGATAGCAAGCCGAGCACACCTTCAGGTCGCACCACGAGCCATGACAGCACCTCGATCGCGCTTGCCGATCCCGCCGTGCACTCCGTTGGACAAGCCAAATTATGCGCCCACGCATAATTATGCGTTCGCGGAGAACGGTGCATAACCGTGGCTGCCCAACCTGTCCCCGAGCGCTTGGCCTGCCTTCTGTAGCCACTCACGAGATCGCGCGAGAAGGTAGACATGGAGCTCAAGGGCTCCTGAGCCTCAGAGTTTTCTGACCTTCAGCGTCCAAGGTGCGTGACAGCACGCGGCGGCCGCTTGGCCCATGATGGGCTCGCCAGCAACGCATGGTGCGTGCCCGCCCGATTCGGATCGTCCACGACTGTCCTTGGTCGTCCACCTTCCCCGGCAAGCACGCCATCCAGCCATGCGGGCCCCTGCAGGGATGCCGGGCCCGCTGGCTCCTTCTGTTCGAGGGCCGCCAGGCGCTGCCTCGCCAACATGGTGTCTCGCCCCCGCCAAGTCTGTTGGGCCAACCAGGTCCGTGCCGCCTCTCGTCATAGGCTTGCAAGGCGGCAAAGTGCCGGAGGGCCCAAGCCTCGCAGCCTGCCCGGCCGGTGGTCTCGTCCGTACAGGTCCGAACAACAGGCTCTCGGCCCGGGGGCCGTAAAAAGGCAATCCACCCACCCCTTACCCGCTGGTCCACCCGCGCGACTTCGGCCCCCCACGTAGAGGGCGTTCTCAGGGCCGCGCCCTGCCGGACCTGTAATTGGGAGCCATCGAAGCACCATGCGACCGAGGGTACGGATGGCGCTCTCACGGTCCGAGACAGACCCTGAGACGGCGTTGGTCTGGGGTCTTGCCGCGCTCATTCTCGCCAAGGCTGTCGGGGCAGCAGCGCAACACCGACCCGGCCGCATTGACGACGGGTTCAAATGGTCAATCTCTTGGGGCTCCGCAATAGCGGGCCAACAGCCAGTGTCCCGTGGTCGGCTAGCAGCTGGAAGCCCCTAATCTGCCTTGGACTTCCGGCGGAGGGGTCTTTGCTCTCGTCAGAGTGTGGGCGAGATGACTACCGTGCGACGGAGCCCCTCGTTCTGGTGGCTTTCATTGCTAGCCGAATCGCCCTGTCTGGCGCAAGTCCCAAGGCCGCCGCAAGGCGAAGGAACTCAAGGACAACAATGCGACGCGCGCCAATCTCAATGGCGGACAGACGCTGCTGGCGCCACCCCAGCTTCTTGGCAAGCTCGCCTTGGCTCAGATTCAGCGCCTCACGACGGGTCCGGAGCTGCTCGACAAGTCGCCGGTACTCCACTGAATAGATGGTCTTCGTGGCCATGGTCGCGCCGAGATAGAGCGACCGGAAAAGCTATGGCACACGCACCGATTACACGCAATTCGTGTAGCATTCCTCAGCGTCTATCTACCGCTGCCGCCTCGGCATAGCGCCATGCCCCTCTACCTAGTGAACACGGCAGTCGAGATGACCCTTGAGGTATACGTCTCCCAACAGCTGGAAGAGGCGTTGACGATCCAGTATGAGAGGATCAAGGACCGCCGCGTTCGAGAGACGTTTGTCCGTCGCCTCGAGACGCAGATCGAAACACTACTTCACGACTCTCTGGACTGGGATATCAAGAAGCCGACTGCTGCGCAGCTCAGCTATGCCAAGCTCATCGCCACCCAGGTGGGAGTTTCCTTACCTTGTGAGGCGCAGAAGTATCGCTTCCATGCCGCGATGTTCCTTGAAACCTACGCCCCTAAGGCGCGTCAGGCATCTAGATCCGACAACGATGGCGCGCCTGGATCTGATGGGGCCCTGGCAGAGAAGATCGCCAGGGACCGGCAACGGGAAGACGCCGACAGCTCGCAGCCGAGCTGATCTGTCTTCTTGTGGCTTGCCGGCTCCGCCAGACTTCCAAGAGCAGGAGCTGTACCCACAGCCGTAGAAGATTTGGCTGCGCAACTCTGACCTGCCCCGCTAGGACGAGCGTCTGCCGGTCGATGTTAGGCAGATGGCAGTCAGGACCGCCGGTCACTTTCAACCGTCGAACAGCTCGGCCATCTAGCCTCTACCGTGACATCCTCCACTTCGCCGTTCGGGCTTGACCTCGAAGACCTTGGCGCCCACCCCGAATGGGCGGAAGCGTGCGAGCACGGACCTCTCAATTTTCATACGCGATTGGGCTGGCCAGCCGCTTCCACAGGTTAGCGATCACCGTGCCGGATCAAGCTTCGATCGGCTTCCTACCCTCGATAATGCTCTCTAATCACGCTCGCGCATCACTTTCCCTTTCGATACAGCGCTTCCGCTATCCACGACTGACCTGCAAGGTGATGCATTGGGAGCAGCTGTGTCCCCCAAGTTCCCCTTGACTGTCACAAGGGGCCAAGCGAGTACGCAGGTCAACAGGGCCAAGTGCCTCGCGAAGTGCTTCGCGACCTAGCTAGCCTGCCATAGAGTTCTGCGCCGCTTGCCTCGCTTGGTTTGCCTCACGCTTAATCCGCATGCAGATTAAATAAGGCCTCACATCAATGATCATGGCTGCGCACAGGACCGCAATGCAGCTACCCAACGCGAGAAACCGCAAAAGAAGGTTCGTGATGTTCGGCGCGGGGAGAAGGATCATGTAGCTAAAAGTCATCAGCGAAAGCACGCTGAAAACCCCGAGCATAACGAAGCCACGCACGAGATTGAGACGTGAGGGAGCGGGTCGCGCCTCTGGCCCTCCCATATCCAGAGAATCGGTCCACCACAGTAGCGTGATTTCACCGTCGGTCACGCCTGAAGCCTTTTTGAAGGCAAGGATCTTTGCCCGTTGCGCTTTGCCGACCTTGAACCAGAAGCGCATCAGGAAAGCTCGCTCGTCAAGCAGCGAGAGCCGGTCCCGCTCGGCCGTCGGGTCGAGCTTTAGGGGGGGATCTGCAAAGGGCGGGAGCGGGGTCACCGGCACCGATTGTTGCAGCGCGAGGGCGATTTCTTCGCGGCAGTACGCTTCCACGTCGAAACCAGGGTCAATGGCCGCATCCGCGACGTCCGGCTCGGAACGAAGACGCGAGCGAAAGGGGACCACTCGCTCGTCAATCCCCCCCTCTCCTCTGGGCTTGCCGCTATCGTCAACGCCCACGTGCGACCGCCACGTCCATAACACTTGCGACCTTTTCTGGCGTTACGCGCCCTTTTTCAAGTGCTAGTAGGTAGAGCGCCTTCACCACGCGGGCCTTGTGGTCGTCTCGAAGGCGGCGCCCGGCCGCAGCCAGTTGGCGTTCGAGTTCTCCGCTGATCTGCACGATGAGCCGAAAGTCCACCTGACCCGCGCCCGCAGCGACCGGCTCCGCGCCAGGACCGGACAGCAGCCAAGCCGGCTCGACTGCGTACAGATCGAGCACGGCCTTGACGACTCCGATGGGGACCTCACGCTCCCCGCGCTCGTAGTTGGCATATGCGCGTTTAGACGCCCCGATCGATTCCGCGAACGCGTCTTGGCTCAAGCCCTGCCGGTCTCGCACGGCACGGAGCCGGCGACCGATCAGTTCTTTGTCGAGCGGTTGGGTTGTGCTACTCAATTTTGCTCTATAGTGAGGCACCGGATAGAGGTGAGGGTACCGATTTGCACGCACCAGTCAAGCGACACGAGCGCATCAAGATGCACCTGCGTCTTGCAGGAACGTCGCTGGCCCCAAATCGGTCGGGAACTGGGCGTGCGGGCGACCACGGTTGCGTCGGTATCGCGCGGAACGAGCCGCTCGCGCCGGATCGAGGACTCAATTGCGCGCGCGCTTGGCACCACGCCTGAGAAGCTCTGGCCCGACCGCTACCTATCTTGCCCTCGTGCGATGGGAACCCAGGAGCGCCACGTCGACCGAGGATCCACATGAACTAGCGCCCACTCTGACGCGCAAACGCAAGAAAGGCCGACCTCCGTGCGAGAAGTCAGCCCTCTTAGGTTTCGCACGCCGTGCCAACCACGTCGATTCATAGCGACCCATGGTGACGCGCCCTTCCTGCGCCCGCGCCTGGTCGCCCGGAGGAGGCCCCGTATTGCCCGCCGGGATTAGTCGCCTTCCCTCCTAGCGAATCAAATTAGCCGAGCAGCTTCAGCGCTTTCGAGACCGCTGCTTGCCAACTCAACGGAGAACCAACACTGCCTAGCCCTTAACACTTTCGAACTTGAAACCAACATTTTCCGTGTCCGGAAAAGAAGAAGGGCCCCTGGCAGGGCCCCCAGTTGAAGCAATACGACGTGCTTCAAGCTTCTTCGATTTCGGGCTCTCGGTCAACTCTTGCCCGGCGAAAGTCGGCACCACCGAGCTCTATCTATGCCAGAGATGAACCGACCCGCACCGAGCTGACGTCGCTGGATTGCCGCGCGGATCGGCTCCCGATCCGCGGGCTCCTTGGCGTGCATTCATACGTTGCCTGTCCTTCAATCCCGCGACCGTCCAACCGGTTGTGCAGGAGTCCTCATGTCCCTCGTTTCTTATCTCACTAAGGCGAGCTATGCGCCCGCGGCGTTGCCGCAGCGCTCCGACGTCGCCACCCCACTCCACCGGCCCGGACCCCGTCCTTTCGAGGCCCGGCCGTTCACGCGCCGCGAGTTCGAGGCCTGCGACGTCCATGGCTTTCTCTCGCTCAAGGAAGATCGGCCAGTCGAGGTGGATGGCATCACCGCGATCGCCGTCGCTCTCGCGCTGGAATGCAATCCTCAGGTCGCGGCTTACACCGAGCGACCCCGTTACCTCCTGGTCAAGGACACTACGATCGAGCTCGACTTCTGGGTCCGCCACGTAAGCGGTTACGAGGAGTTCCTTCTCGTCGTGGGCGATGGCGAGTGCCACGGCGTGGCCGCCGGTGTGCCCCGCCCGCGCGAGGCTGAAAGACTCCAGGCCGCTGCGGACGCAGCCGGGATCAACCTCGCGTTCGTAGCTGAGTCGCACGTTCGCCGCGCTGGCGTTCAGGTGGTGATGCACCACCGGCTTCTCGCCTTCGCCCAGGTCGCGCAAGAGTTGCCCCATCGACTTGCGTTGCGTCAGCGCATTGTCGAAGTCGTGAAATCGCTGGGCCGCAGCCGGATCGACCAATTGGAGGTCGCGCTGGTGCCATTCGATCCGGGTGACGTGCAGGCCGTAGCCTGCGAGCTGGTGTGCCTAGGCCTGCTCGGCGTTGACCACGACGCGGAATTGACCCGCCACAGCGTGCTTACGCCGGCGGGTGCGGCATGACTAGTCGATTCACCGAGGCTGACATCGCTGCTCTGCGCGGATTGCCCCGTCCCGATACCAAAGCGATGACCGAGCTGACCGATGAACAGCGCGCCCAGATCGACAACCGGATCAAGGCGCTCGACGCTGCGCTTGAAGGCAACTCGGTCGCATCGGTCGCTAGGCTTTACAGAATTCATCGCAAGACTGTCCACAGGATGCTGGAGCTGGTGGACAAAGAGGCGCCTGACGGCACGATCTACGGCTTCCAGGTCTGCATGCCTCACGTGCGCCTAGCCAATCCCGAGCCCCGATCCGTGGATGGACCGCTGCTAGGGCGCGCCCACGACATGAGTCGGCTGATTGCACAGGTGCCCGAGGTGGGCGCCCTGTTGGGGCGTTTCAAGGCGGTCCTGCCCGCTCGCAAGCGCACCAGCCCCGCATTCGATCGCCTCTACGAGGACATCAAGCGCGCCCTCACTGCGAATTCGATGGCCGACGGCTATCCGCTCAATACCCGGGACAAGGGTCGTCGTGCGCTTATCAATTTCATCACCCGCGAGCGCAAGCGGCGATCAACCCAAGCGATGACGCGCGTCGTCGAATGGACGCTCACCAAATGGCAGAGCCTGACCACAGCGCGTCCCTTCGACGAGATCCAGGTCGACGCGCACTGGATCGACGCCAAGGGTCTGCAGGTCGCGATTCCACTCGAGGATGGCACCTACGTGCTTGCGCCGATTTCGGGCTTGTGGATCGTTGCCGCAGTTGATGTGGGATCGCGTGCATGCGTGTCTTGGCGCATCGTCGCGGACGCCGGATACGATCAGTTCGACTTGACCCGCACGTTGGCCAACGGCCTCATTCCTTGGGCGCCCAAGGATGTCGAGGGCTTGGACATGCAGTACCTCGCCGAGGCTTGGATGCCGTCCGCGAACGAGGGATTCGTGCCGAGGGGGCTCCGTACCTCACTGGACAACGCGAGCTCACACTTGACGAAGCACTCCATGCGAGCCTTGCGCGAGGACGTCAAGGGCGTCTATCGATTTGGAGTCGCCGGCATCCCTGAAACCCGCGGTGTGATCGAAGCTTTCTTCAAGCTGATGGAGAAGAAGATCCTGCGGTTCCTCGCCGGTGGCTTTGAGCCCGAGACCAAGGAGCGCCTGGAGCAGCGAGTTTCGAACAAAGATGCCGGCGAGCACCCGGTCTTCATCGATCTTCTGGAGATTTTTTTCGACATCGCGATCTCACAGTACAACGTTACCCCCCACAGCCAATTGGCCAACCGCAGTCCAAAAGAAGTCATCCAGCTTTACCTTTCGCTGGGCGGTATGCCCCTGCGCTCCAGCCGCACCGCGGAACACGCGCGCAGGATGCGCCTGACGCGCCACACCTTCACGATCCGAGGAAACAAGAACGAGGGCGTGCTTCCGCATGTGCGACTTAAGGGAGGCAAGTACCGCAGTTTCGAGTTGAATACCCGTTGGGACCTGATTGGCGTGACGTTCCACGGGACGTTGCCTGATGACGACGCACGTTCCTTGGATGTGCTCAACGAACGCGGCGTCCCGTTTATGCAGCTGGAAGTGCTGCCACCGTACGCCGCCTCTTCCCACACGCTTGAACAGCGGGTGCGCGTCGAGCGCCACAAGCGAGCTAATCCGGGCTTATGGCACGGCATGCCGGATCACATCGCCGCCTACCACTCAGACGTGCGGCGGCACGCCCGAACGCTCAAGTGGGCAGCAGATGAAGTCGCGAGCGGCAACACACCGCAGGCGAAGGCTTCTGCGGGAGTTACGGCGCCGGCAAGAGGCACCCCATTTGCCGCGCAGACGCTCACGGGGCTCGCTCCGCGCGGCGGTCCCGTACGTTTGCGCCGCTGAGTCGCAACAGGCACTTGTGTTAATTCCACTCACTCGAGTCTTACATGACCACGATCGAAGTTCACCCCATGCTGCGTTCCAAGCGGCCCATCGTCATCACCCGCCCCACCGAACGTCTCGCAGGAGACGGGAAGAACGCTTTGGAGATCGGTGCTGACGCGTTATGGGTTGATGGCCACGGGAGATTTGGTAAGACCTTTGCCTATCGCCTGCTCTCACAAATCGACGCATGGCGGCCTTACCCGCTGTACATGGCCGAGTACACCTTCACCAAGCCGACAAAGGCTGGCGAGGGTTACTTCTTCAGTTCGTTCCTGCTACAGGACCACCAGACGGTTTCCTCGAGTGCCATGAGCAACGTGCCTCTCGCACGCCTCGCCAACATGTGGCGGACCGAGGCGGTCCGGGTCGGCGCCGATGTCATTTGCGTGGGAATCAACGAGGCAAACCGACTGACGCTGGAACACTTCGAGCACATCGTCTCCCTCAGCAATGAGCTGGAGCGATGGGGAAGGGTGTTCTTCTTCTTCATCAACCAGATCGACGCAGGTGTCAACGTCCGCAGCGGGCTTGACCGTAGGCCGCCCCCGCACATTTCCGGGCGCTACTTCACCCACGCCCATCACTTCACGGGCTTGCTCTGGGACATCCCCGAAGGCGAGCACGATCTTCAACACGTTTCGGACGTCGCATTGGCTTGCCGTGAGTACGACGAGACCATGGTCTGGCCTGAAGGCTCGGGCGTCACCTATACGCAGTACTTTGCTCCCAAGGCTTACGCCAACAATTGGAGGCTTGGAAGTCAGATTGGCTTCATTCGGGAGATCGTTGATGTGATGCGTTCGGAAAACGGGCTCGCTCCGGTCAAGGACTGGCCAATGCTGACTTTCGAGCGCTTCGTCTACCACGCCATGGTGCGAATCGCCTTTGAGGATCCGGAATTCACTGAGCTTTCTGAGGCTCACATTCGCGACGCCCTTCTGCGTTCCGGTTATCTGCATTACGAGCCCGGCTATAGGGGCGTCCCCGCATGACCCCATCAATCAGCCTGCGGGCGCCAGGATCGCGTCAGCCATTCAGCCCGGACGCAAGGATTCGAGCGTCGCCGTTCGTCGGGGCCGACCTTACCCCCACCCCGCACGCGTCTGCGCACGGGGCGCTGATTCGTCTGGTGCGGCTTAATGGCCTGCGTCCGTCGGATCTGGCGTCGCTATTCGGGATTCGCGTTCAACGGGCCCAAGACCTTGGGGCAATCATGACGTTCTCTGACGCCAGGCAAGTCAAGTTCGCGGCTGCGTTGCGGCTGTCTGACGTGCCGGCCAGCTGGAACCTCTCGTTGTGGTTCCCCTTCTCCGCGCCGTCCTCGCTGATGAAGGACGGGTGGCAGTTTCGCTACTGTCCCGAGTGCCTGCGCGTTGGATATCACGTGCATCTTCACCAACTGCCTTGGTTCGAGCGCTGCCCATGGCACGGTGCCGCCCTGGCTACGACCTGCAGCGCGTGCAGCGATCGCATCGATACGAGTGCCAACTGGTTGACAGGTCACGACATGACCTGCCGATGCGGGCACACGCTCATCGACACGTCCGCGGCCATCGAGGGCGTCGTAGGGCCGCCCCCTGAGGCAGCCGCCTTCCTCGACGCGTATCTCGACTGGGCAGCGCGAGAGCGTGGCTCTGTCACGCTCGCGGGGCCTGATAGCTACGAGGCGCCAGCATCATTGCTTGGTGCTGTCGTAACACTCCCCCGCCGTTGGCAGCCGTGGGCGCCGGCCGCCGGCCCGTTCCACGCACGCTTGTGGGCTAACACCGGCCGGCCTGCACCCGGTGCGCTTCAAACATTGGCGGAACTAGAAACCCTTCGGCGAGACAGGCCGGGGTTTCTGAAACTCTCACCAGACCATGCCAACGCCTGTGCTCAGGTGGCGGCCGATCTGGCGCTCAAACTGCCGGCAGAGACACTCTCGGACGGAGAGATGTCGCTTTTCCTCGCAGGCGCTGGGATCAACGCGCCCACATCTTTTGATCCGGCCCGGCGCCCATTCTCTGCGGAGGTTTCGAGCATGGTGCCGTGGCAGACCAGTGCCGGGAACTTCCTCAATCTGACCTGTCTGCACCCTGCGGCCTACCGCCCGCTCGTGGAACTCTTGGACGCCTTCATGGGGGCTCATCCGCGGGCAGATTTCCACGCTCAGGCTCACGCAGGGGAGCTGGATCTGCTGTTGCGCTGCTGTAGAGACGTTCTGGCTCGCGGCTACGCTGAAGGGCTGCGCTCGGTCTTGGCGCCTCATGTTCCGGCGCTGTGGGATATGCGACGCGATCGGCCGCACCTCTGCCGACCCTGGCTCCTCGTGCGACGCAAGAACGGAAGGATCGCGTCAGTTCGAGCGGTTTGGGAGCCTCTGAACCTGAATGGACGTCAGGCGCCGGAGACGATCGAAGCTGCCGATCTGGCCAACCGACGGCGGGAGCGATGCTCAAGCCTTAGGCGGAAGAAAAAGTAGCAACACGGCGGCAAACACGCTGGAAGCTGTACCCACGGGTCTGCGGCACTGAATCCCATGTACCCAATGGACTGCGGGGCTTTCTCCGCAGTCCCCGTCTCAGTGCGGAATGTGCGCGGCTGTATCCATTTGTCTGCAGCCCCAGCAGCGCTCAAAGGTGTGCCATCGTGCGCACATCTTTCCAAGAATCAATGACTTGGAAAAGCCACACTGCGGTGCGGTGAACAACTGCCCACTGCATCCCAAGTCTGGCCAATCCGGGCAATCCCCGTCCGTTGTGGTGCCCTGCCAGGTGGCGCTTCCTTCGCTAGTTGCAAGCTGCCGCGACATATCTGTCCCACGAACGCAGGGACTCGACCGAATGGCTGCCACGGCGCGGGCGCGTCGCTTCCAGGTTGGCGTCACGCGTGCGTTTGGCGGCTTCGCAACGCCCGATGGTGGAAGGAACATGTGTCATGTGCGGTACGGCATGGCGTGCACGCTCCGCGCGCCTCGCGTTGTCCAGACGGTACTGGTCGGCGGCGATCCGGGCCCGGGCCTCGGATGCGGTCATGCGGTCGCGATCATTTACGTCGCCCGTACCCTCGAAACTCTGACGCCACTCGGCATCCGTCGAGGGGCACGGTTCCGATGAGTACGCCACTGAGCCGGTCTTCGGGTGGACGCATTTGTGGATCGACTGGGCCGAAAGCGCACCAGGAACCGCGAACACCAACGCAGCAAAGCCGGTACGCACAAGCCAGCTGAGTAACATCGTTCAGCCTCTGCACGCATTCCCCGCGCGTGCCAACGCACCGGCCGGAAGGCCGGTCGGGGCGATAGTAGCGGAGAACACGCCCAGGCCAGCAGGCGGACGGCGCCCCGGCTCTCGAACCCGGACGACACCGCGCGGACCGGCCAGCCCCACCGCGCGCTGCGCCCCCGCTCAGGCGCAGCGCCGTCCATGGCGTGGAGAATGGCTGAAGCGCGGTGCCGGCCATCTGCGTCGGAGCCGCGGCCGGCCCGAAGCGCAGAGCCACCCGGAACCGGGATTTCTTCCGTTGGTAGCGGCAGGCGGCGGAGCCCCCGGGCCGCGCGACAGTCTGGAGGGGCGGAGGTTTAGCCGGGGCCCGCGGCGGTGGTCGCAGGCAGACTGGGCAGGTCACTGCACGCCGGCGACAGGGTCACCGGGCTGCCGGGCGGAAAAGGCGTCTCGCGGCCCAGATCCACCTCCACCACGTGGCCGCCAGGCAGCTCCACGCGCCCTTCGTAGTGCGGGCCGCGGAAGCTGGCCTCCCTGAGGACGCCCGCGAGGGGCCCGCCCGGATCCAGGCGCAGGTCACCGGGCCGCACCAGCACCAGGCGTCCGCTCCCCTGCCCCAACAGCCCGCCTGGCAACAGGACGCCGCGGCCGATGAAGGTGGCGACCTCGTGGGTGGCCGGCGCGCGGTAGAGCCCGGCAGGGCTGGCCCATTGCAGCAGCCTGCCCTGCGCCATGACCCCTACCCGGTCGGCCATGGCGAAGGCCTCGGACTGATCATGGGTGACCAACAGCGAGGTGGTGCCGGTCGCCTTGAGCAGTTGCCGCAGGTCTGCGGCCAGGCGCGTGCGCATCTGCCCGTCGAGGCTGGAGAAGGGTTCGTCCAGCAGGATCAGCGCCGGTCGCGGGGCCAGGGCGCGGGCGAGCGCCACGCGCTGCTGCTGCCCGCCGGACAGCTCGTGGGGATACATGCGTGCCGCGTGCACCAGACCGACCAGCTCCAGCAGTTCCTGCACCCGGCCGGCACGTTCACCGGAGGGCAGCCGGTGGATGCCGAAGCCGATGTTGGCCGCCACATCCAGGTGCGGGAACAGCGCGTAGTCCTGGAACATCATGCCGACGCGCCGGGATTCCGGCGGGACGGCATGGCCTGGGCGGGCGACCTCGCTGCCGCCCACCACGATGCGCCCGCCCGCAACCGGTTCGAAGCCGGCGATGGCGCGCAGTGCCGTGGTCTTGCCGCAGCCCGAAGCCCCGAGCAGGGCGCCGATCTCGCCACGGGGCAGCTCCAGCGACAGCACCTGGACCACGGGGCGCCACCCGTCCGGTCCCGGGTAGCCGACCGTAACCTGGTCCAGGTGCAGCACTGTGCCGTGGCTCATGGCGCACGCCTCCCGATGCGGTGGCCGGCACGTGCCAGCAGGATGACTGGCCCGATGCCGGCCACGACGATCAGCAGCGCGGCGATCGCGCCCTCCTCGTAAGCGCCGCGGGCGGCGTCCGCGTAGAGCCAGGTGGCCAGGGTTTCGAATCCGATCGGACGCAGCATCAGGGTGGCAGGCAGTTCCTTCATCACGTCCACGAACACCAGCAGCGCCGCCGCCGCCAGGGCCGGCCGCAGCAGCGGCAGATGGATGCGTGCCAGGATCGCGCCCGGCCGCCGGCCCAGGCCACGGGCGGCGTCGTCGATCGCCGGTGCAATCCTTCCCATGCCTGCCTCCAGGTTGCCCAGGGCGATGGCCAGGAACCGCAGGACATACGCCGCCACCAGCGCCGTGACCGATCCCATCAGCCACAGGCGCGGTGCGACTCCGAGGGGTGCCATGGCCGCGGCGAACCCGGCATCCAACGCGCCAAACGAGGCCAGCAGTCCCAGGGCCAGCACGGTGCCGGGGATGGCATAGCCGAGGGAGGCTACACGCAGGCTCGCGGCCTCCACCCTCGCCTGCCGCCGCGCACGCGCCAGCCGCAATGCCCACACCACGACCAGCGCGCATGCCAGGGTGGCCAGGGTCGCCAGCACCGCCACCTGAAGCGTGTTCGACAGGCTCCGCAGCAACTGTGCCGACACGCCGGCCCGCTGCCACTGCTCCCAGCCGCTGGCCAGCAGGTGCGCGAACGGCAGCGCGAAGCCGGCCAGCACCGGCACCAGGGTCGCCAGCAGCGCCAGAACGGCGCGCGGGCCGGTCAGGCGCAGCGGCTGCATCGGCTGCGGACGGCGCGCGGCGGCGTAGCGCTGGCGGCCGCGCGCCTGGCGTTCGAGCAGGATCAGCACCACGACCGCGACAAGCATCCCCAGTGCGATCTGCGCCGCCCCGGGCAGGTCGCCGCGCGTGATCCAGGTGGTGTACACCGATACGGTGAGAGTCTGCACCCCGAGGAATTCGGAGGCGCCGATGTCGTTGAGCGTCTCCAGCAGCGCCAGCACCATTCCGACCACGATCGCCGGACGCGCCAGTGGCAATGCCACGCGGTGGAACAACGATGTGGCTGGCGTGCCGAGCGAACGCGCGGCCTCCAGGAAGCTGCCGGCGTGGGTCATGAACATGGCGCGGGTGGTCAGGTAGACGTACGGATAGAGCACGAACCCCAGCAGCACGATGCAGCCGGCCAGCGAGCGTGCATCGGGCAGGCGCAGCCCGCGCGGGTCGTCGATCCCCAGCAGTGCGCGCAGGCCGGCGTGCAATGGCCCGAGCGGGTGCAGCAGGTCCAGGTAGACGTACGCGACGATGTAGGTGGGCACTGCCAGCGGCAGCAGCAGCGCCCACGACATGAGTTTGCGCCCGGGGAAGTCGAACGCGGTCACAAGCCAGGCCGTGCCGGTGCCCACGACACCCACCATCGTTCCGACGCCCAGCAGCAGGACGAGCGTGTTCAGGCCGGCCTGCGGCAGCACGTAGCGGGCCAGATGCCCCCACATCCCGTTGCTGCCATTGGCCGCTTCCCACGCCATCGCCAGCAGCGGCATCGTCACGGCCAGTGCTATGCAGGCCGCGGCGAGGCGCCAGCCACGGTGCCCGGCCGCGTAGCCTGGTTTCATGGCGACGGCTGTCAGTTGTCGAAGCCCACGCGGTCGACCAGCTCGCTGGCCTTCCTGCGCTGCGCGACGATCTCCTGCAGCGGCAGCGGGTCGCTGGCCAGCGTGCCGAAACTGGCCACCACCGGATCCAGCTCCACGCCCGCCTTCACCGGGTACTCGTAGTTGGCGCGTGCATACAGGCTCTGGGCCTGGTCGGAGACCAGGTACTCCAGCAGCGCCACCGCGTTGTCCCGGTTGGGCGCGTGGCGGGCCACCGCGGCCCCGCTGATGTTGACGTGGGTGCCGCCATGCTCCGCCGAGGCGAAGACCGGCCGCACCACCTGGATGGCCTCGCCCCACTGGTGCTGTTCGGAGCCCGGCTCGCTGTTCTTCATCCGCCCCACGTAATACGCGTTGGCGATGCCGATGTCGCAGATGCCGCCGAGGATGTCGCGCGCGACCTCGCGGTCGCCGCCGGCGGCCTTCCGCGCCAGGTTGTCCTTGACCCCGCGCAGCCACGTTTCGGTGGCCGCTTCGCCGGCGTGCACCAGCATGGCCGCGAACAGGCTCACGTTGTAGGGATGCTGTCCGGACCGGATGCAGACCCTGCCCTTCCATTCGGGCTTGGCCAGGTCCTCATAGGCAAAGCCGTCCAGCTGCAGGTCCTTGCGGGCGTAGAGCACGCGGTCGCGCAGGGACAGCGCGAACCACTGGCCATCGGGCGCGCGCAAATGGGTGGGGATCGCGGCTTCGAGCACCGTCGATTCCACCGGCTGGGTGAATCCACCCTCGACCAGTTCGAGCAGGTTGCCGCTGTCCACCGTCATCAGCACGTCCGCCGGCGAGCGCCCGCCCTCGGCGCGCAGGCGCTCGGGCAGGCCGTCGCGCACGAACACGGTGTTGACCCGGGTGCCGGTCTGCGCGGTGAATGCGTCGAGCAACGGCTGCACCAGTGCGGGCTCGCGGGTGGTGTAGAGGGTGAGTTCGCTTTCCTGCCCCCGCGGCGCCTTGTCCGAGCATGCCCCCAGTGACACCAGCGCGACGGCGGCCAGGGCCAGCCTGTGGGCGAGCCTGGACAGGCGAAGGGACGGACGGGGGGCGAAAGCACGCATGGACAGCTCCGTATGAGGAAAACCCGGGAGTTGCCGCTGACGCGCCGCTGGCCGGGCGAGGCCGACGATACTAAGCGCTGGGGTCGGACGAGGCCACCGTGCGGACCGGATCACTGCATCGCACGGACGACAGTGACCCCGGCTTGTCTGGCAGGCGGGCTGTCGCCGCAACTGCACCCACGTGTAACCATGCTTTGCGCCGGACGTCGCAACGCCGGTGGTATCCGCCAGTTATTCCCGGCGCCAGCGCCTTGCGCCCTTGCCCCTGGCGCTGGCGTCCCGCCGTGCGAACTCCGGGAAAGTCTCGGCCAGCGACTCCGTCTCCGGAAGGATGTAGAACACGCCGCCGCGTTGGAACGTCGGACTGACCACCTGCTCGTAGAAATCAGGTGCGACATTGATACAGCCATGGGTAATGCGGTTGTCGTCCGGCGACGGCGATGCAAGGCGCTCGGCCCGGCGCTCGGAAGGTACGCCGGTGGCGGTGGGATGGATCGAGACGGCCGACCCGTAGTCCACCCAGAGCACGCGACCGGCATCGATCGAGGGACCATAGCCGCCGACGAAGCGCCCAGCCGGCGTGGTGCGGTCACGCCCGGGGATCTCGCGCAGCGCCAGGCCGGCAATACCCGGGGCGGTGTGGTCACCGACGGCCGACCCGAACAGGCCTGGCGCAGCACCACGCAGGCGTCCGTCGCCGCCGAATACCAGCACCTGTGCGGACTGCTTGTCGATGACCGCGAAGGGATAGCCCTCGCTGTCGCGGGAGGCGACAACCCAGCCCGCCAGTTCGATCACCGTTTCAGAGACATCCTGGCCTTCGGGAAGCTGGTCGAACGCGGTCTGGGGGGAAGCGACCTGCCCCTCGGCCGCCGCAGCGGGCAGCGCGGGCAAGGCCAGTGCAAACATCAGTGCGCCGTGGGCGAACCAGGACGCAGGACCATGCAACCTGTCGATGGGGGCTCCTCCGATCTGTCGGATTGCGCCCGGTGGCCGGGGAAGGCCACCGGGCGCAGCGTGGTGCCGCAGCATGCGGCGTTGCGGGCGTCAGCCGCGGGGCACGCGACGCGGCGCGGTTTCCAGCTGCTGGACGCGGCCTTCGATCTGGTCGAGGCGGCGGTTGGCCTGCTGCGCGGACTGGTTGGCGGACTCGGCGCTCTGGGCGGCACCCTGCACCCGGCTGTCGAGCTGGTCCAGACGCGAGTTGATGGTCGCGAACTCGTCACTGTAGGTGGCACAGCCGGAAAGGCCGAGCGCGGCGACAAGGCCCACGCCGAGCACGCGTGCGGTGGAGAGATTCGATTTGGTCAGCATTCCACTTCCTCCTTCGTCAGGGGATCTGGAATATAGCCGCGTTTTTTCGTGCAGCCGTTTCATGACTTCAGCTTGGGTTGGGATACGTGGACAGGGCGTGACCTGCCCGCCGCCGGCGGATTCGCGGGCAGTCACGCTGCGGCGCGCCAGTACACACGGGCATTTCCAACGCGCGTGGGTCTCCAGCGGGCCGATCAACGAAGCCGCCTCGCGTGTCTCCTTCCAGCACTGCAATCGATGCATTGGCCCACGCCTGCTGGCCAGATCGCGCTGGCAACGCGCACGCCGATCCTTTGACCGAGACCAAGGGGCGGCGTGTCGCTCGATCGAGCCGGCCATGCGCACGATGGGCCGGGAATCTACCACCAGATCTGCGCGGTCCGCCGCCGTACTGCCGGCAGCAATCTGGGTGATGCCATCGGTGGCGCGGGCGATGGACGCCGGCGGCCAGGCGAGCCTGGTGCAGCAGCACATGAATCCGCAACCGGCACCGTGGACGACCGGGCTGCACGGACCGTGAGGCGCTGACGCCGCGAGAGTGGCGGCAAGGTGGTGGCATCAGTCTCCCGCCCGGGCGCAGCCGCCGGAGGCGGCAGGCTGCGCCGCCCTGCTCTGCCCGGCCTTGGCGCAGGCAGTGCGTGCCCGGCCGTGGCCAGCTGCGTTTGGACTACGAGGGGTGCGTGCGAAGTGCCATTGCTGGCTGCGCGAGATCGCGGATGGGCCGACGCGAGGGGAGAGGACGCCACGCGGTGCCGCGTCGATCGCGCCTGTCTTGCGTCCAGGCAGTGGTGCATCCGCATCCTGGCGGTGTCGCCGCCGCGCGAGCCATGCGTAGGCGCACACCCGACCGCCTTCGGGGATCAACCCACCCTGTGCGGTCGAGCCGATCGGGCCCGCGGCGGGCAACCGCGATCGGCTGGCGCGAGATTGACAACGCGGATGGTGGAGCCAGGCGGGATCGAACCGCCGACCTCCTGCATGCCATGCAGGCGCTCTCCCAGCTGAGCTATGGCCCCACGGACAACGGTGGCTACCGCTGTGTACTGCCTGGTGTGGCGTCCCCACGGGGATTCGAACCCCGGTCGCTACCGTGAAAGGGTAGTGTCCTAACCACTAGACGATGGGGACAGGATCCTGCTTGCGAAATCCACACCACTTGCACTTGAGAGTGGTGGAGCCAGGCGGGATCGAACCGCCGACCTCCTGCATGCCATGCAGGCGCTCTCCCAGCTGAGCTATGGCCCCACAGGCAACAACCCGGAGGCTGTTGCGGTACCGCTTGAATATGGCGTCCCCACGGGGATTCGAACCCCGGTCGCTACCGTGAAAGGGTAATGTCCTAGGCCTCTAGACGATGGGGACAATCGTCGCTTCAACAGCCACAAGGCTGATTGGTGGAGCCAGGCGGGATCGAACCGCCGACCTCCTGCATGCCATGCAGGCGCTCTCCCAGCTGAGCTATGGCCCCACGAAGCTGAGGGCGCGAATCTTAGCCAGTCCCGGTGACTTCCGCAAGCGTTTCCTCCGGCATTGCATCCACCAGCGGACGCAGTTGCGGATCCAGCGCGACGCGCTCGTCAAACACGAAGCAGCGGCCCTCGTACCCCTGCCCGCCCACCTGCTCGAACCAGCCCAGGATGCCGCCATCGAGCTGCAGTACGTTGTCCATGCCGTCCTGGCGCATCCACAGCGCCGCCTTCTCGCAGCGGATGCCGCCGGTGCAGAAACTGACCACCGTGGCCCCGGCCAGCGCCTGGCGATGTGGCTGCAAGGCCGCGGGCAGTTCGGTGAAGCGGCTGATGGGCAGCGTCAGCGCATCCTTGAACGTGCCGTACTCGATTTCCTGGGTGTTGCGGGTGTCGAGCATCACCACCGGACGGCCGGCGTCGTCGCGCCCGCCCTGGGCCAGCCAGCGCGCAACGGTCCGCGGGTCCACCGCGGGCGCGCGCTGGCCCTGGGCAAGTGGCGTGGCCTGCGGCTCGCGGAAGCTGATGATCTCCGGCTTGACCTTCACCTTCAGCCGCGCGAACGGCACCGACGCGCTGTGGCTGTACCTGGGCTGCAAGGCAGCCAGGCGTGGATCGGCGCGCAGCGCGTCGACGAAAGCGCACAGCGCGGCATCCGGACCGGCGAGGAACAGGTTGATCCCCTCTTCGGCGACCAGGATCGTGCCCCTGAGCCCGGCATCGCCGGCGGAATGTTCGAGCTGCGCGGCAAGCGCGTGCGGGTCGTCGATGGTGACGAACAGGTAGGCGGCGAGATTGAGCATGGCGCCATTGTAAGGCGCCGCCACCGGCCGCCTCAGCGCAGCAGCCACCATGGCAACGCCAGGGTCAGGGCGATGATCGCCACGATCGCCAGCAGGCGTGGGAGCATGTAGCCGGGGCGGCTGCGGAGCAGCTGCAGGAAGGTCTCTTCCTCGCCGCGCCGGCGACGCTCCAGCGCCTGGGCGCGGGCGTGGGTACGGCGCTGCTGCTGGTAGATATCAAGCACGTCGCGCGCGCGCGGATACTCGTCGGCATCGCGCAGCCACAACGCCGGCGCGGACAGGCCGAGCAGTCCCGCTTCGGTCTCGTACCAGCCAAACCCGTGCTGTTCGAGCAGGGCACGCACCTCGGCGGCCTCGTCCTCGGGAACGTTGCGCAGGGAAAACAGCAGCTTTGCCATGCGCGCCATGATACGCGGCCGTCGCCGCGGCCGTTGCGGAGGTTTACCCTTGCACCCCCGTCACGGATCCCGCCCGCCATGCGCCGCCTGCTGCTGACCTGCCTCATCCTCCTGTGCTCCCTCGTGCTGGCCGCCTGCAGCGAGCCGGGCCCGCCGCCGGGCGGCTCGGTCGCGGCGCTGGAGCGTATCGACCAGGTCGCCGGCGACGGCGCGCTGGCGACCCCGGGCAGCAAGGTCACCGTCCACTACACCGGCTGGCTGTACGACGAGCGCGTGCCCGAGCGGCGCAGCCGCAAGTTCGACAGCTCGCTGGATCGCGGCGAGCCCTTCAGCTTCCTGCTGGGCGCCGGCCAGGTGATCCGCGGCTGGGACGAGGGCGTGGCCGGCATGCGCGTCGGTGGCAAGCGCACGTTGAGGATCCCCGCGGACATGGGTTACGGCAAGCGTGGGGCCGGCCGGGTCATCCCGCCGCACGCCTCGCTGGTGTTCGAGGTGGAGCTGCTGGACGTGGAGGCGCCCTGATCCATGGTGGGCGTCGTGACATCCCTGCCGGGCCTTGCGATCGTCGGCGGCGGGCCCGCCGGCCTGATGGCCGCCGAGGTCGCCCGCGCCGCCGGCGTGGAGGTGGACCTGTTCGACGCCAAGGGCTCGGTCGGGCGCAAGTTCCTAATCGCCGGCAAGGGCGGGCTCAATCTCACCCACGCCGAACCGATGGAGGGTTTCGCCAGCCGCTACGGCATGCGCCAGGCCCAGGTCGCGTCCTGGCTGGGTGAATTCGGCGCCGACGCCCTGCGCCAGTGGGCGCGCGGCCTGGGCGTGGACACCTACGTGGGCAGTTCCGACCGTGTGTTCCCGCTGGACCGCAAGGCTGCGCCGCTGCTGCGTGGCTGGGTGCGACGGCTGAAGGATCAGGGCGTGCGCTTCCATGTGCTGCACCGCTGGCAGGGCTGGGATGCCGATGGCGCCCTGTGCTTCGACACGGCCGCGGGCCGGCGCCTGTTCCGCGCCCCGGCCACGGTGCTGGCCATGGGCGGCGGCAGCTGGCCGCAACTGGGCTCCGACGGCGCCTGGGTCGACCTTCTGGCAGGACGCGGCGTGGAGGTGGCCCCGCTGGCGCCGTCCAACTGCGGGTTCGACATCGGCTGGAGCGAACACTTCGCCAGCCGCCATGCCGGCGCGCCGCTGAAGCCCGTGATCGCTCACTGGCAGGACGCCGGCGGCGCCGCGCACGCGCTGCAGGGCGAATGCGTGGTCACCTCGACCGGCATCGAGGGCAGCCTGGTGTATGCGCTGTCGGTGCCGCTGCGCGATGCGATCGCGCGCGATGGGCGGGCGGTACTGGCACTGGACCTGGTGCCGGGCCGCGACCTTCAGCGGCTGCGCGCCGAACTGGGCCGGCCGCGCAATGGACGCAGCCTCAGCGAACACCTGCGCCGCCAGGCCGGCATCAGCGGGGTGAAGGCCGCGCTGCTGCGCGAGGTGCTGGATGCGGCCGAGCTGCAGGACATGGACCGGGTCGCCGCGGCGCTCAAGCGCCTGCCCCTGGTGCTGAAACGGCCGCGCCCGCTGGCCGAGGCGATCAGCAGCGGCGGCGGCGTGCGGCTGGAGGCCCTGGACCCGGACCTGATGTGCACCGCCCTGCCCGGCGTGTTCTGCGCCGGCGAGATGCTGGACTGGGAGGCACCGACCGGCGGCTACCTGCTCACTGCTTGCTTTGCCAGCGGCCTGGTGGCCGGGCGTGGCGCGGCGCGCTGGACACACGCGGTCGCTGGCTGACCCGGGCCGTCGGGTGCCGCGACCGCACCAACCGGCACGCCACGACGGCCGTCGGCCATGCCCGCACCGCATTGCATGGCGCAGGCGCCGGCCCGGCGTCGCGGCCGCGGTGGGCGGCGGGCCCTGCCCTGCCCACTACCCGGGTGCGCGTAAGCGGAGTACGCCCCGCGGAGCGGTGACGCATCGAACTGGCGCCGGATCAGCGCACCGGCGCCAGCGGCCAGCGACCGAGCACCGTGTAGCGGGTGCCGTCAGGGGTGCGCCGGCTGTGCAGGAGGCAGAACGCCTCCACCTCCCAGACCACGGGCGGCACCGGCTGTGCGGCGAGCCGGCAGGTGGCGCGTCGGCGCAGGGTGACATGCGGCGCAAAGGCCGGACTGGCAGGCAGGCGCACGCGGTGTCGTGCCAAGGATGCGGCGAGCGCACGATGCAGGCCCGACAGCGCATCCGGCGCCGCGGGTGGATGTTCGCCAGGCTGCAACACCCAGATCGCCTCGCCATGACCGAAGCATGCGGCGTGGTCCAGGCGCAGGGTGAAGCCGGGCGCGTGGACCGCAGCGGCCGCGGCCCGTGCGCCGTCGACCACCGCTTCGGGCAGCTGCGACCACTCCCCCAGCCAATGCAGCGTCAGGTGCAGCCGCGCCTCAGGCACGCCCGCGCCCTTCTGCGGTGGCAGGGCCGCTTCCAGCGCCTGCCGCGTCGCCTGGATCCCGGCGACGGCGGCCGGGTCGGGCAGCAGCGCGAAGAACAGGCTGTGGTGCTCGTCCGGCGCGGCGAACAGGTCATCCATCCGGTGGTGCGGTCAGACCGCCGCCATCACCACGATCTCGACCTTCCACGACGGGTCGGCCAGGCGCGCCTCGACCGTCGCCCGGGGCGGCGTGTGGCCCGGAACCACCCACTCGTCCCATGCCTGGTTCATCCCCGCGAACTCGCCGATGTCGGCCAGGAAGATCTGCGCCCGCAGGATCCGGGTCTTGTCGGTACCGGCCTGGGCCAGCAGCGCGTCGATCGCCTGCAATACCTGGCGGGTCTGGCCGGTGATGTCCAGCGAGGCGTCCTCCGGGATCTGCCCGGCCAGGTATGCCACGCCGTTGTGGACGGCAAGCTCGGACATGCGCGGGCCGACATCGAAACGCTGGATCATCAGGGGTTCCTTCGCTGGAAGTGGTACCGCGGTCGCGGTGGCGCAGGATACAACGCCACCTTCAGCCCCGGATGCGCCACGGCGCCAGGTCGGCCGCGGCGGCCTCCAGCAACGCCCGCAGGGCCGTCTCCGGCACCTCCGCCACGCGCTTCAGGTACAGGCAGGACTTGCCGGTGCGGCAGCGGCCGAGCTGCTCGACCAGCGGCCGGTGCCGGTCGAGGCCGCCCATCAGGTAGACCGATATCTCGCGCCCCCTGGCCGAGAAGCCCAGCAGTGGCCACGGGGCCCGGCGCCCGTCGGCATAGTGCTGCGCATAGCGGCCGAAGCCGACGATGCCGCCGCCCCAGACCACGGCCGGTTCGCCGGTAACCTGCTGCATCAGCCGCGCCAGCAGCCGGGCGTCGTCGCGCCGGGCCTCCGGCAGTGCCTGCAGGAGATCCTCGAGCGTCTCGCTGCCAGGTTGCGTCTTTGGGGTGTCCTTGCGGGCCATAACGGTGTCTCCGGACCGGCCGATCCTACGCCCGTCCCGGCGTAGACTGGGCCCGGGCAGGCAACGGGAGCGGATCATGCTTGGACTGGCACTGGTGGCGGCACTGGCCACATCGGCGGCGCCGGGCGGCGCGCATGAACCGGCCAGCGCAGCGGCCACGGCGCTCCCGGGCGCGGCTGTCACCGTGCCGGACGCGCGGCAGGTGATGGAAATCCCGCCGGAGCTGCGTGCCCTGCTGCACGAGCGGGTGATCGCGCCGACCACCAGCCGCGAGGCGCGGGTGCAGCGGCTGGTCGCGCTGGTGTTCGACCCGGACGGCCTGGCGGTGGAATACGACAACGCGCGCACGCGCACCGTAGCCGAGACCTGGCGCGACCGACGTGCCAACTGCCTGTCCTACACGCTGCTGTTCGTCGCCCTGGCGCGCGCCGCCGGGCTGGACGCCCAGGTTCAGGAGGTGGGCGAAGTGCTGGCCTGGTACCGCGACGCGGGCGTGATCTACAGCGCAAACCACGTCAACGCCGGCATCCGCACCGGCATCCAGCACCAGACCGTGGACGTGGACCGCAACATCCTGGCCACCCGCAACCGTCCGCGCGGCGTGTCCGATGCCCGGGCCATGGCCCACTTCCACAACAACCGCGGCGCCGAGCTCATGGCCGCCGGCGACCTCGAGGGCGCGCGCGCATCGCTGGAGGCGGCGCTGCGCGCCGACCGCCGCTTCGTGCCGATCTGGAACAACCTCGGCGTGCTGCTGCAGCGCCAGGGTGATCCGGAAGGCGCCCGCCACGCGCTGGACGCGGCCCGCACGCTCGACCCCGAACACGCGGCGACCCTGGCGAACCTGGTCGCCCTGCATCAGCGCCAGGGCGAGCCGGCGCTGGCGGCCAGCTACGCCGCCCGCCTGGACCGGGTGCAGCATGGCGATCCGTTCCACCAGTTCATGCGGGCGCTGGAGTGCGAGGACACGGGCGACTACGACGGCGCCATCGCCCATTACCGCAATGCGATCCGCAGCCAGGCCGGTGAGCACCAGTTCCACTTCGGGCTGGCGCGCGCGTACTTCCTGTCCGGGCGCCTGGACCGCGCCGAGCGAGAGCTCCGGCGGGCCCTGGCCCTGGGCGACGCCGAGCCGGTGCGCGCGGCCTATCGCGGCAAGCTCGAGCACCTGCGCCGATGGCGTGCCAACGAGGCCGGCCACGCCAGCCACACGCGCTAGAATCGCGCCGATGGAAACCATCGATTTCGAGCTCGAAGACCAGTACGTGGAACTCAACCAGCTGCTCAAGCTGGTGGGCCTGTGCGACAGCGGCGGGGCCGGCAAGGCGCTGGTCGCCAGCGGTGCGGTGCAGGTCGACGGGGTCCAGGAACTGCGCAAGACCTGCAAGATCCGCGCGGGCCAGGTGGTCGCCGCGCCAGGTGCGCGGATCCGGGTGCACGCGCCAGCGTGACGCCCTTCCGAGCCCTCCCCGCCGCCAACCCCGCCCGGCGTCCAAGGGCGCTGGCCGGACCCCCCCGACGATCCACGACCGGCGCAAGCCCGCCGGATGCACGGTGCGACCCCTGATGAAGCACTACCTGCCCGCCTGGGTGCAGGACTGGCTGGGCACGATCGTGCCGATCGGCCAGGCCCTGCTGATCGTGCTTGCCGCCTGGCTGCTGCAGCAGCTGGTGCGCCACATCGCCCGCCGGCTCACCAGCCGGCGCGGGCTGCCGCCGGAGATGGCGGCGGTCCTGCGCCGCGTGTCTGCCACCGTTATCGGTTTCGCCGCACTGCTGCTGGTGCTGGAGCGCCTGGGCGTAAGCGGAACGGTGCTGTGGACCGCCTTCACCAGTTTCGCCGCGGTCGGCGCGGTGGCCTTCTTCGCCGCCTGGAGCGTGCTGTCCAACATCTTCTGCACGGTGCTGATCTTCACCACCCGCCCGTTCCGGCTGTATGACCACATCGAGGTGGTGGAGAACGGCGAGAAACCCGGGCTCAAGGGCCGGGTGGTGGACGTCAACCTGATCTACACCACCCTGCAGGAGTTCGACCGCGACGCCGGCCTGGCTGGCAGTACCCTGCAGGTGCCCAACAGCCTGTTCTTCCAGCGCGTGGTGCGCCGCTGGCGCGGCAGCGAAGTGCCGCTGGCGTGGCTGGCGCCGCCGGCCGATGCCGCGGACACGGCAGCCACTCCACCGGCCTGAGCCGCAGCGCGGCGGCCGCACCCCAAGCGCATGCGTCAGCGCAGCTGGCTGTCCTTGCTGCCGCGGCGGTTGTAGCCGGCAAAGCCGGCCTCGTCGTCCTGTGCCGCCTGGCAGGTGATGCACAGGCGCACCCCCGGCACCGCGCGGCGACGTGCTTCGGGAATCGGCGCGTCGCACTCCTCGCAGCGCTCCAGGCCCGGCCCGGTGGGAAGGCGCGCGCGCGCACGCTCGACCGCGTCCTTGACGGTCGCATCGATCTGTTCGTTGACGGCGTTGTCGCCGGCCCATCCGGTTGCCATGGGACCTTCCTCCTCCGCATTACGCGAACAGGGTGCTCCCGGGGATGTGAACTGCCGGCAAGTGCCCGTCCACCCTCGCTTTCCGCACCGGACGCGAGTGCGCGGAGTGGCCGATCCCGCTCACCGCAGGGCGTCGCCCCCGGGGCGGGTTCACTGGCCACCGGGCCCGCGCGGGGGGTCATCCGCCAGCACCCGGCGCACAGCGGCGCGCCGGGACACCGTCACCGCCCATCCACCTGCAAGGGCCCTGGGGCGACGCAACCCGGATGGCTTTCGTCGTGCCCGCCGCTGTGGCGACGGATGTCCTGCCTGGCAACGGGCCGGTCAGGCCAACCCTCCGGGTTTTCGCGGCAGGGCCGGTCACCGGTCGCCGCAGCCGCGCTCCAGGTCCTCGAGGATCGGGCATTCCGGCCGCTCGTCGCCGTGGCACCGCCGCGCCAGCGACTCCAGGGTGCGCTGCATGGCCTGCATCTGCGCGATGCGCTCGCCCAGCCCGGCCGCGTGCTGGAGGGCCAGCCGCCTGACATCCGCGCTGGCGCGCGAGCGGTCGGACCACAGCGCCAGCAGCACTTCGATCTGCCTGATGCCGAAGCCCAGCGACCGCGCACGGCTGATGAACCGCAGGCGGTGGACGTCGGCCTGCGCATACAGGCGGTAGCCGGCCGCCGTGCGCGGTGGCAGCGGGATCAGGCCGATCTGCTCATAGTGCCGGACCATCTTCGCGGACACGCCCGAGCGCGCAGCGGCCTCGCCGATGGTCAGCCGGTCGTCGCCGGCCCCGTCCGCACGGCGCGTGTCAGCGCCCATCGTCGCCCCCCGCCTGCGGTCGCCAGTTGCGTAGCAGCAGGGTGTTGGCCAGTACGCTCACCGACGAGAAGGCCATGGCCGCCCCGGCCAGGGCCGGGCTCAGCAGACCGGCTGCGGCCAGCGGGATGCCGATGATGTTGTAGCCGAACGCCCAGAACAGGTTCTGGTGGATCTTGCGGGTGGTGCGCCGGGAAACATCGATCGCATCGGCCACCAGCCGCGGCTCGGGGCGCATCAGGGTGATCGCCGCCGCGTGCATCGCCACGTCCGTGCCCGAGCCCATGGCGATACCGACGTCGGCCGCGGCCAGCGCCGGGGCGTCGTTGATGCCGTCGCCGACCATGGCCACCACCCCGCCAGCCTTCAGTGCCCGCACCGCGGCGACCTTCTGCTCCGGCCGCACCTCGGCCTGCACCTCTTCGATGCCCAGTACCCCGGCCACCGCGGTGGCGGCACCACGGTTGTCGCCCGAGAGCATCACGCTGCGCACGCCCATCGCATGCAGGCGGGCGATGGCCAGCCGCGCGCCCGGCCGTGGCTCGTCGCGGAAGGCCAGCAGGCCGCGCGGGCGCACGTGGCCGCCCTCCTCCACCGCCAGCCAGGACAGGGTATGGCCGCCGGCTTCCAGGGCGCTTGCCCGTTCCAGCAGCGCGTCCACCTCCGCTCCGACCTCGCGCATCAATGCAAGGTTGCCGATCCAGGCCTGGCGCCCCTCCACCCGTCCGCGCACGCCGCGTCCGGGCAGCGCCTGCAGCTCGGCGGCCGGCGTGGCGTGCACGTCCTCCCGCAGCACCGCCAGCGCCAGTGGATGTGCACTGTGCTGCTGCAAGGCTGTCGCCAGCGCCAGCAGGCCCTGGCGATCGCCATCGGTGGCCAGCGCTTCCAGCAGGCGCGGCTCACCCTGGGTGAGCGTGCCGGTCTTGTCGAATGCCACCACCCGGATTGAGCGCGCCAGCTCCAGCGCATGCGCGTCCTTGACCAGGATGCCCGCGCGCGCGGCCACGCCGGTACCGGCCATGATCGCCGTGGGCGTGGCCAGGCCCAGGGCGCAGGGACAGGCGATCACCAGGACGGCCACCGCGTTGAGGATGGCGCGGTCCCAGTCGCCGGTGGACAGCCCCCAGCCCAGCAGGGTCAGCAGCCCCAGTCCCAGGACCACCGGTACGAACACCGCGCTGACCCGGTCCACCGTGCGCTGGATCGGCGCCTTCACCGCCTGCGCGTCCTCCACCATGCGCACGATCCGCGCCAGCGCGGTCTCGGCCCCCACCGCCGCGGTGCGCACCACCACCACGCCCTCGGCGTTCACCGCGCCGGCGGTGACGCGGTCGCCCACCTCCTTGGCCACCGGCACCGACTCGCCGGTCACCAGTGATTCGTCCGCATCGGTGCGCCCTTCCTGCACGATCCCGTCCACCGGGAAACGTTCGCCCGGGCGCACGACGATCAGGTCGTCCACTTCCACCTGGTCCACCGGCACCTCGGATTCGCCCTGCGCGGTGCGCAGGCGCGCCGTGGCCGGGCGCAGCGCCTGCAGGGCGCGGATCGCGGCGGTGGTCTGGCGCTTGGCCCGGCCCTCGAGGAACTTGCCCAGCAGGACCAGGGTGATGATCGCGGCCGAGGCCTCGAAGTACAGCGGCGCGTGCGCGCCCTCGCGCAGCAGGTGGAACAGGCTCAGGCCATAGGCGGTGGTCGTGCCCAGTGCCACCAGCAGGTCCATGTTGCCGGTGCCGGCACGCAGCGCCCCCCAGCCAGCGCGGTAGAACCTCGCGCCCAGCCAGAACTGCACCGGCGTGGCCAGCACCAGCTGGATCCAGCCCGGCAGCATCCAGTGCCTGCCGAAGGGCATGCCGGCCATGGGCAGGACCAGCGGCGCCGCCAGTACCGCGGCGATGAGCAGGTGGCGGGCTTCGCCAGACGGCCCCGGCCTGGCGGGCGACGGGGCGGGCGCCTGGCCCTGGCCGGTCCCGGCGGGCGTGGCACGCCCGGCCGTCGCGATGGGCGTGTCGGGCGCGGCGATCCGGTAGCCGGCCTTGCGGACCGCCTCGCCCAGCACGGATGGATCGGCGGCGCCGGCGGTGCGCACCCGCGCCCGTTCGGTGGCCAGGTTGACCGAGGCTTCCAGCACCCCCGGCACCGCGGCCAGGGCGCGTTCCACCCGGCCCACGCACGAGGCGCAGTGCATGCCTTCGATCGCCAGTTCGACCTCGCCAACGGGCACCCGGTAGCCGGCCTTCTCCACCGCGGCAATCACCTGGGCCGCGGGCGGCAGCGTGGCGCCACGGACTTCGGCGATGGCGCTGACCACGTTGACGCTGGCCGACTCGACGCCCGGCAGCACCGCCAGGGCGCGTTCGATCCGTCCGGCGCAGGAGGCGCAGCTCATGCCTTCGACGGGCAGGCGCAGGGTGGCGGGAGCGCCGCCCGCAGTGGGTGGCGCGACGATGTTCCGGATATCCATGGCGACATGGTGGACCTTCCCATCGTGGGAAGGTCAAGTCCACCGGCGCCGGCCGCGGCCCGGCGGGCGCAGTCCCGCCCCCGGAGCGACAGGACGCAGGCTGTCCGGCCCGCACCGCGCTTGCCAGACCGGGCCGGATCGCGGCGGCGGAGGCGTCGCGCCAGGCGTGTCGCGGCAGCGGCGATGGACCGTCCGGTGCGGGTCCGCGCGGTGGACGCGCGCCCGGGCGGCTGCGATCGCGCCGCTGCAGCCCGATCCTCCCGGCGCCGCGCAGGCACTGCACACGCCCGGTGTGCGTGCCGGGCGAGGCGGGCCGATCAGCCGCGCAGCACCGGCTCCAGCAGGCGGAACGTGCCGGCGTCCGCATCCATCTCCACCTGGCCACCGACCGGCACGATGAACTGCTCGCGGATGTGGCCGATCTGGGCGCCCCGGTAGGCCGGGATGCCGAGGGGGCGGATGTGGTCGTCGAGGATCTGCTCCAGGGTCAGCGAGCCGTACCCGTCACCGGGGTCGCAGTCGGTGCAGCGGCCGAAGATGAAGCCGGCGATCCGGTCCAGCGCACCGGCCAGCTTCAGCGTGGTCAGCATCCGGTCGACCCGGTACGGGGCCTCGCCGACGTCCTCCAGGAACAGGATCGCGCCATCGAACGCCGGCAGGTAGGGCGAGCCGGCAAGCGCGACCAGCACCGACAGGTTGCCGCCCAGCAGAATGCCGCTGGCCTTGCCGCCACGCAGGGTGATGGTCCGGTTGGCACGCGGCACCAGCTCGTCCTCCCCGGCGGCCGGATTGCGGTATTCCATCAGCTCGCGTTCGAAGAACAGCCGCCGGAACTGGTCCACGTTGAAGCGGTTCCAGCTGCCGGAGCCGATCGGTCCATGGAAGGTCACCAGGCCCGTGCGGGCCTGGATCGCGCAGTGCAGCGCGGTGATGTCCGAGTAGCCCAGCAGGATCTTCGGGTTGCGACGGACCAGTCCATAGTCCAGCAGCGGCAGCAGGCGCGCCGCGCCGGAGCCGCCGCGGGTGCAGACCACGGCGCGCACCTCGGGGTCGGCGAACATCGCGTTGAGGTCGGCCGCCCGCTCGGCATCGGTTCCGGCCAGATGGCCGTGCTGCCGGTCGTAGTGCGCGCCGGCGCGCACCTTGAGCCCGAGCGCTTCCATCACCTCGGCCGCCAGCTGCAGGTTGAAGCTGTCGCTGGTGGCCGATGACGGACTGACCAGACCGACGGTGTCCCCAGGCCGCAGGGCCGGGGGCAGCACGCGCTGCGGCCGCGGGGTTGCGGCCAGGGACGATGGCGCCGGCCCCAGGGCCAGCAGTGACGCGGCGAGCGCGCCGCCGATGAATTCGCGCCGATGCATGCAAGGCTCCTTCCCCCGTGGGCCGTCGAGCCTAGCAATCCGCAACCGCGCAGGCGAGACGCACCGTCGCCGGCATCGCCGCATCCGGGTCGTTGTCCCGCTCACGCGGGGCGGGTCAAGATGACGCCCCCTCTTCCGGCTCCCGCCCCATGCCCCAGACCCACGCACGGCGCACATGGCTGATGGCAGCCGTCCTCGGGGTGGCCGTGGCCGCGGGCGGGGTGGCGCTGGCGCACTGGCGCGGCCCTGCCCTGCCCGGCTATCAGGTGGCGGCGGCGCCGCTGGTGCAGAACGTGGTCGCCACCGGACGGGTCGCGGCGCTGTCGCGGGTGCAGGTGGGCGCGGAGATCTCCGGGCTGGTGCTCGAGCGGCAGGTGATGGAGGGCGACCGGGTCGAGCCCGGCCAGGTGCTGGTGGTGCTGCGCGCGGCCGACCTCCAGGCCCGCCGCGACGAGGCGCGCGCCGCGCTCGAGGCCCTGCGCCAGTCCGAGCGCCCCGACGCACAGGCGCGCCTGCGCCAGGCCGAGGCCGAACTGGCCCAGGCCCGGCGCGAGGCCACGCGCCGGCGCGAGCTGGGCGCGGACCGGCTGGTCTCGCGCGAGAGCGTGGAACAGGCGCAGCAGGCCGTGGTCGCCGCGCGCGCGGCGGCCGACCAGGCGCGCGTGGCGGCCGAGGCGGTCGCCGGCGGCGCACGCGAGGCGCAGGCCGTCGAGCGCCTGAGGGCGGCCGAAGCCGAGCTGGAGCGCGCGGTCATCCGCTCCACGGTCGCCGGCACGGTGCTGGTCCGCCTAGTCGAGCCGGGCGACATCGTCTCCCCCGGCCAGGTGCTGCTGGAGATCGCCCGCGACGCGCCGGGGGAGATCCTGCTGCCGCTGGACGAGAAGAACCTGTCGCTGCTGGAGGTGGGGCAGCCGGCGACCTGCGTGGCCGACGCCTGGCCGGGGCGCCGGTTCGGCGCCACCGTGTACCACATCGCCCCTGCGATCGATCCGGCGCGCGGTACGGTGGATGTGCGCCTGCGGATCGATCCGCAGGCCGGTTTCGTCCGCCAGGACATGACCGTCACCGCGACCATCCTCACCGGCCAGCGCGACCGTGCGCTGGTCGTCCCGAACGATGCCCTGCTGGACGACGAACCCGGTGCACGCGAGGCCGCCGTGCTGCGCGTCAGTGGCGGCCGGGTACGGCGGGTGCCGGTGACGCTGGGCCTGCGCGGCCTGGCGATGACCGAGGTCAGCCAGGGGCTGGCGGAAGGCGACGAGGTACTGGCGGCGGACGCCCTGGACCCGTCGGAGCTGCCTGGCGATGGCGATCGCGTGCGCCTGCGGCGCCAGGCCATGCCGGCGCTGCAGGCGGCCGACGCCCCCGTGCCTCCGGCCGACGGGGAGGCGGGTACGGGCGACGCGGCGCCTGCGCCGGCCGCTGCCGACGCACGCTGATCCATGTGGATCGAGGCCACCATCGCCATGCGCTTCCTGCGCCAGGGCCGGGCGCAGTCGCTGCTGATCCTGTTCGGCATCGCCGTGGGCGTATCGGTGATCGTGTTCGTGACCGCGCTGATCTCCGGGCTGCAGCAGAACCTGGTGGAACGCACGCTCGGGACCCAGGCGCACGTGCGGGTGGAGGCCCCGCGCGAGGTCAACCGCATCGCTCCGGCACCGGCCGGCGCACTGCAGCTGGTGCTCGAGGAACCGCGTCCGCAGTCGCTGCGGCCGATCGACAACTGGCTGCAGGTGCGCGACGTGATCGGGACGCTGCCCGGGGTCACCGCGGTATCGCCGGTGGTGTCGGGCCCGGCGTTCGGCCGGCGCGGCGAGGCCGCCGAATCGGTTGCGCTGGTGGGCATCGACCTGGCGCGCTACGTGCGCGTGATCCCGCTGCAGGAGAACATGGTCGACGGACGGCTCGAGGTCGGTTCCGGCAATGGCGTGATCGGGCGCCAGCTGGCCGAGGACCTGGGCCTGCGCACCGGGGGCAAGCTGCGCCTGGATGCCGGTGACGGGCGCGAGGCGGTGATCAACGTGGCCGGCATCTTCGAGTTGGGCGTGCGCGAGCTGGACGCCCGTTACGTCTACCTCGACCTGAAGCAGGCGCAGTCCCTGCTCGCCCTGCCCGGCGGCGTGACCGTCATCGACGTGACCGTCGGGGACGTGTTCGCCGCCGACCAGGCCGCCGCGCGCATCCGCGGCCTGACCGGCCTGAAGGCCGAGAGCTGGATGGAGAGCAACGCCCAGCTGATGAACGCACTGACCTCGCAGAGCATGTCCACGAACATGATCAGCTTCTTCGTGGCCATCTCGGTGGCCCTGGGCATCGCCAGCGTGCTGGCGGTGAGCGTGGCCCAGCGCACCCGTGAGATCGGCATCCTCCGGGCCATGGGCACGCGCCGGCGGCAGATGCTGCAGGTGTTCCTGGTACAGGGCGCGGTGCTGGGCCTGCTGGGCTCGGCGGCCGGGGCACTGGCCGGCTGGGCGCTGGCGGCCGCGTTCAATACCTTCGGACCGAAGCTGTTCACCATCACGTTGCCGCCGTCGCTGGTGCCGGCGGCCATGGCCCTTGCGACCCTGGCCGGCATGGGCGCGGCGCTGGTGCCGGCCTGGCGGGCGTCGCGGCTGGATCCGGTGGAGGCGATCCGGCATGCCTGAGCCCCGCGAAGTCCTGCGCCTGGAGCAGCTGCGCAAGTCCTACAACCTCGGCAGGCCCAACGAGGTCGAGGTGCTGCACGGCATCGACCTGCGACTGGACAGCGCCGACTTCGCCGCGCTGGTCGGGCCGTCCGGGTCGGGCAAGAGCACCCTGCTCAACCTCATCGGGCTGCTGGACTCGCCCACCGAGGGCGAGCTCTACCTGGCCGGCGAGCCCACCCGGGAGATGGACGACGAGGCGCGCACCGCGCTGCGCGGGCGCCGGATCGGCTTCGTGTTCCAGTTCCACCACCTGATCGGCGCGTTCACCGCCCTTGAGAACGTGCTGATGCCGCTGATGGTGGCCCATGGCAAGCCCGATCGCGAGAGCGTGGACCTGGCCCGCGGGCTGCTGGCGGATGTGGGCCTGGAGAAGTTCGCCGACCGCCTGCCGGACCAGCTTTCCGGCGGGCAGCAGCAGCGCGTGGCGATCGCACGCGGGCTGGTCACCCGTCCGGCCCTGCTGCTGGCCGACGAGCCGACCGGCAACCTCGATACCAGAACCGCCGCCGAGGTGTTCCGGCTGCTGCGCCGCTTCAACGAGCAGTACGGCTGCGCGGTGCTGGTGGTCACGCACGACCCGCGCCTGGCCGAAAGCTGCGACCGCACCATCACCCTGGTCGACGGCCGGGTCGTGTCCGACGAAGACGGCGGCGCGGGCTGAAGCCGGGCGCGTGCGGGAACCCACCGTTCCGCCGGTGGGCGGGCCCGTTGACGCGGCCGGGCGTCGTGGCGGGTTAGCTTCGGCGTCCACACGCCCGCCGCGAAGGTTCCGACATGGACGCACCCCGCCTGACCCTGTGCCTGCTCGCCGCCCTGGGGCTGGCCGCCACCGCCACCGCCACGCCGGGGCCGCAGGCGCACGCCGGTGCGGCCGCGCCGGCCGCCCGCGCGCTTCCCTTCGCGGTGACCGAGGTGCACCGCTTCCAGTCGCCCTGGGCGATGAGCTTCCTCCCTGATGGCCGCCTGCTGGTGACCGAGATGGCCGGCGCGCTGCGCCTGTTCGATCCCGCCACCGGCCAGGCCGGAACGGTCAGCGGCGTACCGGCAGTGGCCCACGGAGGCCAGGGCGGCCTGGCCGACGTGGTGCTGCATCCGGGCTTCGCCGACAACCACCTGGTCTACCTCAGCTACAGCGAGGCCGGCGAAGGCGGCACCGCCGGCGCGGCGGTCGCCCGCGCGACGCTGGTGGCGGACTCCGCCACCAGCGGCCGGCTCGACGACCTGCAGGTGATCTGGCGCCAGGTGCCGAAGGTCGGCGGCCAGGGCCATTACGGCCAGCGCCTGGCCTTCGACCGCGACGGCAAGCTGTGGATCAGCTCCAGCGAGCGGCAGAAATTCGACCCGGCCCAGGACATGCAGGCCAACCTCGGCAAGATGATCCGCCTCAACGACGACGGCAGCGTGCCGGCCGACAACCCCTTTGCCGACCAGGGCGGCGTGGCGGCGCAGGCGTGGTCGCTGGGGCACCGCAACATCCTCGGCGTGGCTTTCGACGGACAGGGCCGGCTGTGGGCGCACGAGATGGGCCCCAAGGGCGGCGACGAGCTGAACCTGGTCGAGCGTGGCGCCAACTACGGCTACCCGGTCGTTTCCAACGGTGACCATTACGACGGCAGGCCGATCCCCGACCACGACACCCGCCCGGAATTCCGCGCGCCGGCGATCACCTGGAACCCGGTGATCTCGCCGGCCGGCTTCGTGATCTACAGCGGCGACCGCTTCCCGGCCTGGCAGGGCTCGGGCCTGATCGGCGGGCTGTCTTCCAAATCGCTGGTGCGGGTGGCGTTCGACGGCACCAGCGCGCGCGAGGCCGAGCGCTACGACATGGGTCGCCGGATCCGCGAAGTCGAGCAGGGCCCGGATGGCGCGGTCTGGCTGCTGGAGGACGGCATGCGCGACGGCAAGGGCTGGCTGCTGCGGCTGGAACCGGAGGCCTGAGCGAAGGGTCCGTGGCGCGGTCGCGTCCGTGACGTGATCCGGCCGGGGTTGCACGCTGCCACGCCCCTGCGCAATCAGGATCAGCGTTCCCGGATCGTCCGGGTCGCGTGGCCGGCGCACGCCCTTGCAGCTGGCGTCGCCCGGATACCCGGGCGCCGCTGCACGGCTTGCGGAACAGACGGGCGTGCAACGCATGCCCTGCCCGCTTCCAGGCTTGCCCGGACCCCGGGCGACCGTTTGCGGCCGTCAGTCCTTGACCAGGCCGCCGTCGACGACTAGGTTCTGGCCGGTCACGGCGCGGGCCCAGGGCGAGGCGAAGAACAGCACCGCGTCGGCGAACTCCGCCGGCGTGGTCACGCGGCGCAGCGGGGTGCTGGCGGCGATCAGGTCGAACACCGCCTGCGGCGTGGCGGCGCTGGCATCGGTGGTGCGCAGCAAGCCACCGGACACCATGTTCACCGTGATCCCGTCCGGCCCCAGGTCATGGGCCAGCGTGCGCGTCAGCGACAGCAGCGCGGCCTTGGCGGCGGTGTAGTCGTGGTACGGCACCACCGGGTTCTGGAACAGGTTGGTGCCGATGTTCACGACCCGGCCGAAGCCGGCCTCGCGCATCCCGGGCAATGCCGCCTGCACGGTATTGAGCGCACCGCGCACCGCGCCGTCGAACTGGCGGCTGAAACGCTCCCAGCCGATCTCGGCCGCGTGCGGGCGTGCATCCCCGTCGAAAGCGAAATCCACCAGCGCGTTGTTCACCACCGCGGTGACCGGCGCGCCGAAGTGGGCCCGGGCCTGCGCGACCATCGCCGCGACCTGGGCAGGGTCGGTCACGTCGGCCTGCACCGCATAGGCGCGCTCCGGTCCGGATTCCCGCTGCAGGGCGGTGGCGGCCTCCAGGCTGCGGTGGCAGTTCACCACCACCCGCGCGCCCTGTGCGAGGAAGGCCCGGCTGATCGCCAGTCCCAGCCCGCGCGCTCCGCCGGTCACGAGGACCACCAGGGAAGGCAATGCGGTTGCGGGCGTGTCCAAGGGTGACCTCCGGTCGTGGGAATAGGAAGGATGCGGTGCCGCGCACCGCCGGGCTGCAACGGTAGCGCAAGCCCTGAGCTGCGGCGCAGCGGAGGCCCGGCCGGGTCTATGCTTGCCCGGCCATCGTCCAAGGAACCGGCATGTCCTACCTGGAACCCGTACCCGACCGCCTGATGCGCGTGCTGCGACCCATCGGCTACGCGCTGCTGGCAAGCCAGGTCGCCTTTCCCTCGGCGTTGCTGCTGAGCGTTGCCTTCGGCCCGTTCGGGCGCAGCATGTTCGGAGCGGTCATGCTGGTGCTGACCGTCCCGGTCACCTACGGATTCATGGTCTTTTCCCGTCACCGCCGCGAGAAGCAGGCACGGTTGCAGGCGCAGGGCCAGGCCGGCCCGCCACGCGGGACGTCGATGCTGGCGGCGGGCCTCTGCGCCATCGCCCTCGGGATCGTGGCCCTGGCGATCCTGGCCGGGCCCGGCAGCGAGAAGTCCGGGCGCGTGCTGTATGCCGCCAGCGTGTTCCTCTGCGCCGGTACCGGCGCCGTCGTGCTGGGCCTGCGGCGGATGCGCGCCCGGCGCGCGTGGGAGCACGATGGCGGACCGGGCACGCGCTGAGCGTTGCTGCGGCAAAGCGGCACCGGCGCCGCTCCACGGACCGTGTCGATCCGCGCCGCCGCCACACGTCGCACAGGCTGTGACGCCGGCGCCCCGTCGGCATTGAGCCCACAGGAGAACGCGATGATCCCCAGGAACACCATCTGCCTCTGGTACGACGGCACCGCGCTGGAGGCTGCCCGCTTCTACGCCAGCGTCTTTCCCGACAGCCAGGTGCGCGCCGTGCACCGCGCCCCGTCCGATTTCCCGTCCGGAAACGAGGGTGACGTGCTCACCGTGGAGTTCAGCGTGCTGGGCATTCCCTGCCTGGGCCTCAACGGGGGGCCGGCCTTCCCGCAGAGCGAGGCGTTCTCGTTCCAGGTGGCCACCGCGGACCAGGCCGAGACCGACCGGTACTGGAACGCCATCGTCGGCAACGGTGGGCGCGAGAGCGCGTGCGGCTGGTGCAAGGACCGCTGGGGGGTGAACTGGCAGATCACCCCCCGCGTACTGACCGAGGCCATCGCCAGCCCCGACCGTGCCGTCGCCCGGCGTGCGTTCGAGGCGATGATGCAGATGACGCGCATCGACGTGGCCGCGATCGAGGCGGCCATGCGCGGAAGCTGACCGCCGGGCTTCCCCCCGCCGTCCGCTTCCTGTCCAGCGCACTGCCCCGCGTTTTCGCTGGTGGCTCGGGCGGCATGCCGCCTGGACGGGCCGCGCCTGCTGCTACCATGCCCTGCACGTGGCCAGGGGGGGCCGATGTCAGCGAACCGGATGGGGTCGGGTGCGACGCGCGTGCGCGTCGTGGTGTCGTACGTGCTGGGCGCGCTGTCCCTGCTGTGCCTGCTTGCGGCGTCACCGCCTGCGTCGGCGCTGGACCCGGACCGGCCGATCGGCCAGTTCACCCATGTCTGGTACGAGAACCAGCTGCCGCAGGGCACGGTCCTGAGCCTGGCCCAGCATGCCGATGGCGCGCTGTGGCTTTCGACCTACGCCGGTCTGGTCCGCCACAGCGGCGAGGGCTTCGCGGTTATCGATCCCCGCAGCGATCCGGTCCTGCGCAGCTCGGCGATCACCGCGCTGGCGCCCGATGGCGGGCGCGGGCTGTGGATCGGCACGCTCAACGGCGGCCTCTACCACCGGCTGGACCGGACCCTGCGCGAGGTGCCCCTGCCCGCCGGCGCCACCAGTGTGTTCGGGATCGTGCACGACAGCAGCGGCGCGCTGTGGCTGACCACCGACGCCGGCGTGGTCCGCATGGTCGACGGCACTGCGCGCCTGCTGGGCGACGCCGACGGTTTCCCGCCGCGGGGCTTCTACCGCTCCATCGCCGCCGACCGCGCCGGCGGGGTCTGGATCGCCGCTGACGGGCTTGGCGTGGTCCATTGGCACCAGGGCCAGGCGCGCCTGTATGAGGAGGCCGACGGCCTGCCGAGCAATGCCGTCTACAGCCTCTCGGTGGATGCCGCCGGCGTGGCATGGGTCGGCACCCAGCACGGACCGGCCTACTTCCGTGCCGGCCGCTTCCACCGCGAACCGCGTGCGGCCGCGCTGGACCGGGCGCGCATCTACACGCTCCACGGCGACCAGCAGGGCGCGGTGTGGTTCGCCCCGCTCGATGGCGGCCTGTGCCGGCTGACGCCCGCCGCGTTCTCCTGCAACGACCGGCTGGCCGGCCTCAGGGGCGAGACGGTGCGCTCGATGCTGGAGGACCAGGAGGGCAACCTGTGGATCGGCACGACCTCCAGCGGCCTGCACCGGCTGAGCCAGTCCAAGCTGGTGACCATCACCGGCGAGATGGCGTCCAACGCGGTGCGCGCGGTGCACCCGGCGCCGGACGGCACTCTGTGGATCGGCACCGATGGCGGCGGCCTGGCACGTTATCGCGACCCGGTGCTGGAGCCGGCGGACGCATTCAACCGGCAGATGCCCAGCCAGCTGGTCCGCGCGATCCTCACCGATGCCGGCGGCCGGCTGTGGGTCGGCGGGACCGAGGGCGTGGTGCGCTTCGATCGCGACGGCCACGCCCGCCGCTTCGGCATCGACGACGGCCTGCCGGGCACGATCGTGTTCGCGTTCGCGCCTGCCCGCCAGGGGGGAATGTGGGTCGGCACCCTGCAGGGCGTGGCGCGCATCGAGGGCGATGCGGTCCACGTGCTCGACGCCACCCGCGGCGACGACACCCGCGCCCTGCACGAGGATGCCGGCGGCCGCCTGTGGATCGGCCTGCGCAGCGGACTGCGCTGCCTGGAGGGCGGCCGGCCCGGGCGCTGCGGCACCGACGGCCTGCCCGGTACCAGCGTGTTCGCCTTCCACGAGGATGCCGATGGCACCCTGTGGCTGGGCACCAGCGACGGCATCGTCCGGGTGCGCGAGGGCAAGGTGACCCGCTACGCCGCGCGCGCCGGCTTCCACGGCGATGCGGTGTTCGCGCTGCTGGAGGACGGCCAGCAGCGCTTCTGGTTCAGCTCCAACCGCGGCATCGGCCGGATCGCCCGCAACGCGATCGAGGCGCTGGACCTGGGCGAGGTGCCCACGGTCGAGCCCCAGTGGTACGGCACCGCCGACGGGATGCTCAGCGCGCAGGGCAATGGCGCCTCGCAGACGCCGGCCGGCCGCACCGGCGACGGGCGCCTGTGGTTCGGCACCGCCAACGGCGTGGTGGCGGTGGACCCGCGGCGCATGCGCGGCAATCCGCTGCCCCCGCCGGTGACGCTGGAGCGGCTGCTGGTGGACGGCGTGGACGTCGATCCCGGCCGACCCGGGAGCCTGGGCCCGGGCGTGGAGCGGCTGGAGATGCACTACGCCGCGATGAGCTTCGTGGCGCCTGCGGCCGTGCGCTACCGCTACCGCCTGGAGGGCTATGACCGTGCCTGGACCGAGGCGGGCAACACCCGCACGGCGCACTACACCAACCTGCCGCCCGGCGACTACGTGTTCCGCGTGGTGGCCAGCAACAACGACCAGGTCTGGAACATGGAGGGCAGCAGCGTGCGCTTCACCCTGCTGCCGCGCTGGCACCAGACCTGGTGGCTGCGCGGCCTGGTCCTGGTGCTGGGCCTCGGCCTGGTGGTGCTGGGGGTCCGCTGGCGCCTGCGTGCGGCGCATTCGCGCGAACAGCAGCTCACCCGGCAGGTGGCCCAGCACACCGAGGCGCTGCGCGAGGCCAATGCCCGGCTGCAGAAGATCGCCGCCAGTGACGCGCTGACCGGGATCGCCAACCGCGGCGAGTTCAACCGCTGCCTGCAGCGGGCCTGGGACGACCATGCCCGCCGGGACGCGTCGCTGGCGGTGCTGCTGGTCGACGTGGACGACTTCAAGGCCTACAACGACAGCTACGGCCACCTCGGCGGCGATGCGGCGCTGGCCACGGTCGCCGGCCGCCTGGCGGCGATCCGCCGCAGCCCCAAAGACCTGGCAGCCCGCTACGGCGGCGAGGAGTTCGCGGTGCTGCTGCCGGACTGCGACGCGGACGAGGCACTGGAGCTGGGGCGGCGCATCGTCGACGGCATCCGCGCGCTGGCCCTGCCGCATCGGGCCTCCAGCGTCGGCCAGGCGCTGACCGTCAGTGCCGGCGCGGCCAGCGTCAGGCCGGCCGGTGGCTGCCACCCGGACGATCTGCTGCGCGCCGCCGACGCGGCGCTGTACCGGGCCAAGGCGTTGGGCCGGAATCGTGTCCTGCCGGCTGCACCGGGCGGCTGAGGCGGCATCGCCAGGCCGCCGGGGGCACGTCCCGCGGCGTCCCGGACCCCCGTTCGGCTGCGCTTGGGCCCCCGCCACGTACACTGGCGGCTCGAATCCACACGGAAGCAGACATGGCAAAGCCGAATTACTCCTTCGAGAAGCGACAGCGCGAACTGGCCAAGAAGAAGAAGCAGGACGAGAAGGACGCCAAGAAGCGGGCCGCCAAGGACGCCGCCCGGCCCGCCGGCGAACCGGCGCAGTCTTGAGCGACCCGGGCGGGCGCGCCACCTGCATCTGGGTGGATGCGGACGCCTGCCCGGTCCCGGTGCGGGACATGCTGTTCCGGGCCGCCACGCGCGCCCAGGTCAACGTCACCCTGTTGGCCAACCAGTGGCTGCGCACCCCGCCTTCGCCGTTCGTCCGGGCGATCCAGGTCCAGGGCGGCTATGACGTGGCCGACGATGCCATCGCGCTGCGCGCCGGTCCCGGCGACCTGGTGGTGACCCAGGACATCCCGCTGGCCTCGCGCGTGCTGGCCAGCGGCGCCGAGGCCGTCAACCCCCGCGGCGAAGCCTTTACCGCCGGCAACATCGCCGAGCGGCTGTCGGTGCGGAACTTCATGGAGGAGCTGCGCGGCGCCGGGGTGCAGACCGGCGGGCCGTCGGCCTACGGCGCCCGCGAGCGCCAGGCTTTCGCCGCGCAGCTGGACCGCTGGATCGCCCGGCGGAGGCCCTGAACCGTACCGGCCGGGACGCGCCCCCGCCTTCCGGTCAGCGCTCGACCGGGCGGACCTGTCCGACCTTGAACGCGGCCTCGCGCCCGGGCGCTCCGGTGCCCGGCTGGCCGCCGCCCACGAACACCCGGTAGCGGCCGGGGAATACCTGGCGCTGGCCTTCCGGCGTCACTGCGCTGAGGTCGCGCGGGTCCAGGTCGAACTCCAGCACCCGGCGCTCGCCCGGCGCCAGGTGCACGCGCTGGAATCCACGCAGGGCGATCCGCGGCAGCCCGTCGACGTCGGGGAAGTCCAGGTACAGCTGGGCCACCTCGTCGCCGGCGCGCCTGCCGGTGTTGCGCACCTCCGCAGTGACGCGGATGCCTTCGTGGCTGCCACCGGCCGCCGCCTGCACGGTGGGCGGGGCGTAGGCGAAGGTGGTGTAACTCAGGCCATGGCCGAACGGGTATACGGGCACGCCTTCGAAATAGCGGTAGGTGCGCCCGCGCATGTCGTAGTCGTCGAACGGCGGCAGGTCCTCCACCGAGCGGTAGAAGGTCAGCGGCAGCCGTCCGGACGGGTTGGCGTGGCCGGCCAGCACATTGCCGACGGCCAGGCCGCCGGACTGCCCCGGATACCACGCCTCGATGATCGCCGCGGCGTGCTGCTTCGCCCACGCCAGGTTCACCGGGCTGCCGTTCATCACCACCACCACCAGCGGCTTGCCGGTGGCCCGCGCGGCCTCCAGCAGCGCCTGCTGGTCGGCGAGCAGGTCCAGGCTGGTCTTGTCGCCGCCCTTGAAGCCCGGGACCTCCACCGGCGCCTCCTCCGCTTCCAGGTCCGAGGTCAGGCCGACCACGGCCACCACCACGTCGCTGTCCGCGGCGGCCGCGCGCAGCGCTGGCAGCGGGTCGTCGACCACCCGCTTCCACAGCAGGCCGATGCCGGCCAGCACGCGCGCCTCGGTGGTGACCCTGATCGGGTAGCGCCTGCCTGCTTCCAGCTGCACCGTGCGCAGCGTGGGCAGGCTGTTCCAGGAGGCGCCGGACAGGTCCAGCAGCGGCCTGCCGTCGAATTCCAGCGCCCCGTTGAAACCACCCAGGCCCAGCCGGTAGGTGCCCGTCTCCGGGGCGACCAGGTGCCCGGTCCACTCCACCCGGTGGATGTCGTGGACCTGGGCCAGGTCCAGGCTGCGGGTGTTCACGTCCGGCTCGACCCGGGTGACCACCGGCGTGTCCTGGTAGCCGACCCGCGCCAGCCATGCCTCCATCTCGCCGGGACCGAAGCGGGTCGGGGGCTTCTGCCGCGGGTTGTAGTAGCGGGCCTCCAGGCCCGGCTTGCCGTCGGCGGTAAGCAGCGCCGAGGGCGGCACCGGGTCGCCGTCGGTGTAGGTCGCGGCGAACGGCACGTGGGTCACCGTTGCCTCGGGCATGGCCTGGCGCAGCCCTTCCAGTACCGATACCGGAGGCCCGGACTGCGGCGAGGAATAGTTGCCGCGCAGCACCCGGGTGGCGTCGGCCAGGGGTCCGACCAGGGCCACGCGCGCCTGCGGCCGCAGCGGCAACACCCCGCTGTTCTTCAGCAGCACCAGGCTTTTCTGCGCCACTTCCAGCGCCAGCGCGGCGTGTTCCGGCTTGCCCACGTCGGCCGGCGAGACGGTCTCGGTGGACAGCGGCCGCAGGCCCGGCAGGTCGCCGGTGCGGTAGCGCGCCGCGAACAGGCGCACCAAGGCGCGGTCCACGTCGGCCAGGGTGATGTAGCCGCGCTGCAGCGCCTGGCGGTACGGCTCGGCCAGGCCGGCGGCGTCGACCAGGGTGGCGCCGTTGCACTCGCTGTCCACCCCCGAGCGCAGCGCCGCGGCCACCGCCGCCGGCGCATCCGGCGCATAGTGGTGGTGCCTGTTGATATCGGTGACCGCGTCGCAGTCGGAGACCACGTAGCCGTCGAAGGACCAGTCGCGGCGCAGGTAGTCCTTGAGCAGCAGGTCATTGGCGCAGGCCGGCTGGCCGTCCACCCGGTTGTAGGCGCACATGATCGAGCCGGCGCCGCCCTCCACCACCGCCGCGCGGAACGCGGGCAGGTAGGTGTCCTCCAGGTCGTGGCGGGAGACGTACACGTTGGCCGAATGCCGGGTCGATTCGGGGCCGCTGTGCACCGCGTAGTGCTTGGGCGTGGCGACGATGTCGTACAGGCCCGGGGTGTCGCCCTGGACGCCCCTGACGTAGGCCACGCCCATGCGCGCGGCCAGGAACGGATCCTCGCCGTAGGTCTCCTGGCCGCGGCCCCAGCGCGGGTCGCGGAAGATGTTGATGTTCGGCGACCAGGTGTTGAGGCCGGTGCCCATGCGCCCGGTGCGCCCGGTCTGGCGCGCCAGCGCGTGCAGGCCGCGCACCTCGGTGGCGATCACCTGCCCCACGCGCCGTACCAGGGTGTCGTCGAAGGTGGCGGCCAGGCCGATCGGCTCGGCGAAGTTGGTGGTGGGCAGCGTGCCCATCGCGCCGTGCAGCGACTCGGTCCACCAGTTGTAGCGCGGCACGCCCAGGCGCGGGATGGCCGGTGCGGCATTGAGCAGCTGGTCCAGCTTCTCGTCGGTGGTCATCTTCGCCACCAGTGCGCCGGCCAGTTCCTCCGCGCGCCGCGCCGCGTCGGCGCTGGCCACGGCCACCTGCGTCGGCTGCGCCGGGCCGGTCTCGGCGATGGCGTGTGGCGCGGCGATGCACAGGGCAAGTGCCAGCACCAGCGGGCGTGCACGCAGGGGTCGGGTCATCGGATCCTCCTTGATTCCCGCGGGGCGCGGAAAACGCAGGCCAGAGCGTAGCCGCGCACCCCTGCATCAGCGATTCCAAAAGCGGTATCGGTCGTGGCTTTTTTCCAATACCGCGGTGATCGCTGGTGGGCCTGACGTATGCTCGGCCGCGCCCCATCCGGTACCCGCACGTCCGCGCTGCAGCAGTGGTTTCACCGGCAAGGATGCGAGTGCGCATACCCGCGCGGGCCCTGTCCCGCTTCAACCAACGGAGATACGCGATGACCCTGCAGACCCGTCTTGCCCGCGCCGGCTCACGTGCCCGGCGCGGTGGCGCCAGCCTCGCCCTGGCCTTCGCCCTGCTGGGCGCCGGCCTGGCGCCGGCGCTGGCCCAGAACGACCGGATGACCCCGATCCAGATCCCCGCGCAGCCGACCGCGATCAAGCTTCCCACCGGCCCGCTGCCCGATGCCAGGCAGAAGGAGGCCTGGCACAGCCAGTACGGCAGCGTGTTCGCGCGCAACGTCACCGAAGCCACCCTGACTCCGTTCCTGCCCGACCCGGCCAAGGCCACCGGCGCGGCGGTGATCGTGGCCCCGGGTGGCGGCTTCCGCTCGCTGTCGATGGAGAACGAGGGCTGGGACGTGGCCCGCGCGCTCAACGAGAAGGGCGTGGCCGCGTTCGTGCTCAAGTACCGCCTCAACCAGACCCCGGCCGACCTGGACGGCTTCGCCGAGTCGATCCGGCAGATGCTTTCCGGCCCGCGTCCGCCGCGTGACCCGGGCGCGGTCGATGCGGCGAAGATGCTGGCCCCGCAGCTGGCCGACGCCCGTGCCGCCTTCGCCCTGGTGCGCAGCCGGGCCGGCGAGTGGAACGTGGATCCGGACCGCATCGGCATGATCGGCTTCTCCGCCGGCGCGATGCTGACCCTGACCACCGCCCTGCACGGCGAGGACGCCAGGCCGGCCTTCATCGGCAACATCTACGGCCCGATCACCACCTCGGAGAATGTTCCGGCCGACGCCCCGCCGATGTTCGTGGCCCTGGCCGCCGACGACGGCCTGTTCAACAACCAGGGCTTCGGCCTGGTCGAGAGCTGGCAGAAGGCCGGCCGCCCGGTGGAATTCCACTACTACGAGCAGGGTGGCCATGGCTTCGGCATGTACCAGAAGGACACCACCAGCACCGGCTGGTTCGAGGCCTGGGCCGCGTGGCTGAAGATGCACGGCTACCTGGACCGCAAGAAGTCCTGAGCCGGGGTGGCGCGGGTCAGCGGTAAGGCCCTGGCCCGCGCCACACCAGTTCGCCGAGGTGGTAGACGTAGCGCACCGAGATGACCTCGCGCGCGTCGCCGATCCCGATCATCTCGGCCGAGGCCGGATCCAGCATCCGGCACTTGCTGGCACCGCGCCGCAGCGCGACCTCCGCCGGACACACCATGCGCTGGCGGGTGCCCGGCAGCGGAATGGCCACCTCGGTCAGCCCCTGCGCGATCCAGTCGCGCAGCGTCTGCTCGCCGAGCAGTTCGTAGATCACCTGGTAGCCGCCCACGTCCATCACCTGGGATCCGGCGTCGGCCTGGTCGCGGCGTCCCTGGTTGTCGGCCATGCCGCCGTCGCGGCCGTCGTCCAGCTCGGTGGTGGTGTCTTCGACCATGCCCGGCGGACGACCGTTCCACGGGTGCGGCGGTTGCCGCAGGGGCGAACGGTCCGGGACCGCCTCGGCCCGGGCGGTGCGCGCCGGCGACGGCCTGGGCTCGACCTGCGGGGGCGGCTCGGGCGGTTCGGGCTGCGGCTCCGGGTCGGCCGCCAGCAGCAGCCGGTCCGGATCCAGCAGTTCCTGCGGATCGAGACGGCGCGCCGGCGCCGGCGGCAGCGGCGTGGCCCGGGCGTCCTGCGGCTGCGGCGGATCGGGTTGCGGCTGGCCGACGAAATCCACCCGGATGCGCCCGCCACTGGCCGCGCCGGAGGTGTCGGCCAGCACCGGTGGCGGCTTGGCCCACATCAGGACCGCCAGCATCAGCAGGTGCAGCACCACGCTGGCCACCGCGGCCAGCCATGGCTGCAGGCGCTCGCTGCGGGTACGGGCTTTGGGCGTGGGGAGGCTGGCTTCGCTCATGCCCGGGCGCGGGCGTGGAAGTGTCTGGCCCGCATCGGGGAAGGCGTTCTGCTCGGGGGAGCGCCATCCTACCGTCGCGCGGCATCCCCTGCCCGGCCCCGGCCCCCTCGAGCCGCCACCGGTTCAGGCGGTGGCGGCGGCCAGGGGCGCGACGCTCAGTCCTCCAGTGCCGGCGAGTGCGGCAGCAGCGCCTTGAGGATCGGCTGCACCCAGGCCTGCTGCTGGAAGTCGTAGACCACGAAGTCGCTGGAGAACTGCCAGTAGGCCCACGCGAAGCCGCGCGCCTCGGCGGCACGGGCGACAGTGGAGGTCCACCGCACCCGGTCCTCCAGTGGCGCGTGGTCGTAGGCGCCGAACTCGCCCAGGAACACCGGGCGGTCATGCCGTAGCGACCAGGCCCTGACCTGGTCGAAATCCCGGCCGACCTGCGCGACCTGCTCCTGGCTGCCGAAGCGCACGCCGCTCAGTTTCGAGAACTGCTCCTCCACCCAGCTGGCTCCCTGGTGGGTGAAGTCGAACGGCTCGTAATAGTGGAAGGTCACGATCAGGTGGCGGTCGTCCTCGGGCAGCTGCAGCCGGTCCAGGTAGCGGAAGCTGTTCCAGCTGGCCGGCCCGACCACCACGTTGCGGGTCGGGTTGGTCTTGCGCACCACCGCCAGCAGCTTCGGCAGCAGGGCATTCCAGGCATCGACGTCCAGCTGGCCATGGGGCTCGTTGAGCAGTTCGAACATCAGCGAGGCCGGCTGGTCGGCGTAGCGGGCGGCCAGCTGCCTCCACACCTTTTCCAGCTTGCCGGTACAGCTGGCCGCGTCCTCGGCGCAGGCCATGAAGTCGTGCACGTCCAGGATCATCTGCAGGTCGTGGGCGCGACCCCAGGCCACCACCTGGTCGAGCTTGTCGAGCCATTGCGGGTCCAGCCTTCCCTCTCCGTCCAGGTGCGGGAAGGTGAACAGCACCACGCGCACGGTGCCGAACCCGGCCTCGCGGATGGCGCGGAAGTGTTCTTCCCGGTAGTTGCCCTGCGCACCGGACTTCCAGTAGTCGTCGTAGCCGAGCACGTTGACGCCTGCCCCCATGCGCGCGACCTGCGCGTGGGCCGACAGCGGCGTGGCGGCCGCTCCGGCGGCGGCTTGCGGCGCTCCGGCCAGCATCATGCAAAGTCCCAGCAGCGTGGCGGCAGCCTTCCTCATTGGTCCAATCCTGTTGTTCCCGGACTGCACACGGTAGCCAGCGCGGCTGGGGCAGGACAACGTGCACCGCAGCGCGGCGGCCCGGGGACGCTACCCGCGGCTGCGCGTCATCCGTGCCGGCATCGCACCCTCCGGCAGCTTGCGCGTGGCCACGGCCACCAGCGCCGCCGCCGAAAGCACGGTGCCGGCCACCAGCCCGGCTACCGCCAGCAGGCCGCCGGTGGAGATCGATACCCGGGTCCGCAGCGAGGCGTTCCCGACGCGCGCCCGCATGGCCGCGGTGTGCATGGGCGGAGTCGCGCCGGTTGCGAGGTCGCGGGATTCGGTCCGGGCCATCGACGGCTCCTTGGCAGGGGGACGCCATGGTGGCGCGGGCGGCGTGAACACCGCGCTGCCGGCCTCACCGCGGCCTAACCGCCTCCATCGCACCATCCGCCCAATTCCCAGACGCAGGTCGACGATGGCAGCTTCCCGCAGGCGCTCCGCTTCCCCCGATGACCGCGGCCGCCACGCCGCCGTGCACCTGCCCGGGCTGGACATCGACCGCTACAGCCTGCCGCTCCCGGATCCGGAGGGCGAGGGTTTCCTCGGCGACCGTGCCAGCCAGACGGCGTTCCGCAGCCTGATCGACCGTGCCCGCGAGCACCACCTGGACGGCCGCGACCCGTTCGGGCGCACGCCGTCGCGCCAGCTGGGCAAGGACGAGATCGACCTGGTGCTGGTGGGCGGGAACCCGGACGCGGCCCACGCCCTGCACCTGGCGGTGGAGGAGTACGCCCGACAGCTCTGCTACGTGGTGCAGATGTTCCTCGCACAGGCGGACTGGGCCGGCGTGGAAAGGATCGTCATCGGCGGCGGGTTCCCGGAACACGAGGCCGGTGCGCTGGCGATGCGCCGGGCGATGTGCCTGCTCGAACTGGCCGACACCGGCGTGGACCTTCTGCCGCTGCGGCACGACCCGGACGAAGGCGGCCTGCTGGGCTGGTCGCCGCTGCTGCCGCCGGCCGCACGGCGATACGACGCTTTCCTGGCGGTGGACGTCGGCGGCACCAAGCTGCGGTGCGGCATCGTCGAGCACCGCCTCGGCCGCGATGCCAGCGGCGGCCGTGGCCGGGTGGTCGAAAGCCTGGTGTGGCGGCATGCCGATGACGGGCCGAACCGCGAGCAGGCGGTGCAGCGCATGGCGGCCATGCTCAATGCGCTGTCGGCGTTCGCCCGCACCCTGGGCCTGAAGCTGGCGCCGTTCGTGGGTATCGCCTGCCCTGGCACGGTCGAAGCGGACGGCACCCTGTCGGCCGGTGCGCAGAACCTCCCCGGCAACTGGGAGCGCCCGTTCAACCTGCCGCAGGCGCTGGCCGTGCACCTGGACCCGGTGGCCGGCCACGTGCCGGCGGTGGTGATGCACAACGACGCCGTGGTCCAGGGCCTCAGCGAACTGGACCGCATGGCCGACGCGCGGCGTTGGGCGATCCTGACCATCGGCACCGGCCTGGGCAACGCGACCTATACCCGGCGCTGAATCACCCCGGCGCCTGGCCAAACAGCACCGGGGCGGCCGCCTCCATGAAGATGCGCAGGGTCACCGGGCCGACCCCGCCGAAGGCCAGCAGCCGCCGCTCGAACCCGGCGCGGTCGCTGCTGGCCGCCCGCACGCCGAGGATGCCGCCACCATACTGCTGCTGCAGGGTGTCGCAGAACTGGCGCAACAGCGTGGCGGTGGACTGGTCGTAGCGGCGGTAGCCGCCCTCGCCCAGCCACCGCACCAGCTGCCCGTGGCTGCGGGCGCCCAGTTGCGCGGCGGTGCGGCAGCCGTGGTCGCGGTAGATCACCGCCCAGGTCCGCAAGGCCACGCCCTGGCGAATCCGTTTGCCGGCAAGGAAGCAGGCGAGGAACCAGCCGAACAGCGCACTCTCGTCGTGATCGGCCAGTTGCAGGCCCAGGTCGGCCGGTTGCAGCCGCGGCCGCACAGGCAGCCGCGGCGTCAGGGGCCGCATTGCCAGTGGCCGGCCACCGCCTGGCTCGCGGTGCCGGCGGCCAGATGCACGACGAGCTCGGCCGGGACCGGGGGCGATTCGCCGCGACCGACAGCCGGTCCGGTGGGCACGACTTCGACCCCCAGGCCGTCACCCTCGAAGCGTGTGCCATGAAGCATGGCGACGAAGCCGCCTGCGGCGGACAGCGTCTGCAGGCGCCCGGCCAGGCGCACCACGCCCCGCGCCGGTTCGGTGCTGGCCACGTCTCCCCGTGCCAGCAGCAGGGTCTGGCCGCCCTCGGTGAAGGCGCAGGCCAGCTCGCCGGGAAGGGAGACCGCGTCCAGTTCCGCCAGCGACATGGCCTCCAGTCCCGCGGGGGCAGCGTCGGGCATGGAGTCCGGTCGGGTCAGCACCTCGGTATCGGCGGCGCCGCGGGAAGCGCCCGGATCCTGGCAGCCGGCCAGGGCCAGCACCGCCAGAAGCGCCAGAAGCGCCAGCGCCGCTGGCCGGCGCAGGCAGGGGGTCCGAACAGGGATATCACGGATACGGCTCATTGCGCGGTCTCCGGGCTGGGTCGGCGGATCGGTTGCGGCGCACGCAGCGGCTGGCCACTGGCGCGGTCGAAGAAGGGCGAATCCCGCTGGCCGCGCAACCTGGCGCCCAGCAGGCCGGTCGCGGTCTTCGCCACGGCGGCGGCCAGGGCCAGCGGCGTCGCCCGCACCGGGGCGGTGGCCGAGCGGTGATGGGCCACGGCGTGCGCAGGCGGCCCGGCAACCTTCGCCAGTGCGGACGGCTCCAGCATGCCGGCGTTGAGCGTTGCGAACACCGGGGTGGCCCTGGCGCCGGTATTGGCCAGCGGGGTTTTGCAGCAGCTGGCGTACCAGCGCAACACCTTGCCGCTGAAGGTGGCGCAGGCCAGGTGGTGCTGGCCCCGTTCGAGCCGCAGCAGTGCGGGGGTAATGACGACCACGTCGGTGCCGCCGCGCGCGTCCAGCAGCCCGGTGGCGCCCAGCCACTGCGCCCAGCCGCGACAGTCCCGGCAGTAGCAGCTCACGCGCGAGTGGACGGCCGAAGCATCCAGATCCCCGCCGACCTGCCCGCAGCGGCATTGCACCTTGAGGCCCATGATCGCCTTCCCGTGGTGGGCACCTGCCCGATGCTCCCATTCTGGCCCGGTCCGGACCGGTACGTGCATCCGCTGCATCAGGCCCGCGCAGCGCCGCCCTGGGGGTGGGCGCGTTCCACCCGGAAGTCGATCGGCTTGTAGCTGAAGTTGTTGGACTGGCCGGCCGAGCACGCGGTCATGGCCACCACCATCGGCATCTCCGCGCGCAGGCGGATGTGGTCGCCCGGCCTGCTGAGCGGAGGCAGCACCGTGATCCTGCCGTCGGCCTCCACCGCCACATGCATGAAGATGTTGAACGCCACCGGCACCCGGTCGCGGCCGATGCCCCACGGCGCCAGCGCCCGCGCCAGGTTGCCCTCGCATCCCGGGCGGCCCTCCTCCTCCCCGTACAGCTTCTCGAACATTTCCTTCGAGCATGGGGTGAGGGTGAAATCGTGGCGGCCGCAGGTGTCCTCCAGGATGGTGAACATCACCCGGCTGCGGTTGGAATACAGCACGTCGCCGGTCGTGAGCCACAGCTTGGAGGCGTAGTCGATCGAGCGGCCCGACGACAGGTACTCATCCATGTCGTCGCGGCAGAAGGCGGTCAGGTCGCTCACCTGCTGCCCCATCGGATCGATCACCACCAGCTCGTCGCCCGCCTCCAGCTCGACCGCATGCCCGGAGCACGGCGCGATCCGCACCGTCTCGCCCCGGGTCATCGCGGCCTCCGCACGTGAAAGGGACAGGTCCATCCGGCCTCTACCCTGCGCCCGCTGTACTGGCGCGTCTCGGCGGCCGTGCCGAAGTCCGCCAGGTTGGGATTGATGCTGCCCTGCAGTGCGGTGTCCCGCTGGCGGGTGGCGGCCTGCATCTTGGCGTAGCGCCCATCGGCGCGCAGGCGGTCGAATTGGCGATGGGAGTTGAATACCAGCACCGGAACCTCGAAGCGGCGTGCCAGGCGCGAGGCGCCGGCGTGCAGCCCGATCACGAAGAACGGATGCCCGCCGAGGCTCAGGCTGAAGCGCGGATCGTCCGGGTCGCGGCTGACATCGGCCGCCCAGGGCGTTCCGCGCCGTGCGTCCAGGTCGTGCAGCCGCTGCAGCTGTGACCAGAGCATGGCCTCGAAGCGCTGCTCGTCGGTATCCGCCGGTCCATCGAACAGCGCGGCGAACGAATGCACCGTGGTGTCCTGCTCCGGCGTCGCCTCGATCCGCCTGGCGAACGCGGTCAGCGCGTCCAGCAACGGCGCATCATTGGTGCGATCTCCCAGCCGGCCGAACTGGTGCGGCTCGATCGCCTTGCGCGCCAGCGCCGCCTTGGAACCGACGCAGGGAAAGGATGGGTCGTCGATGAAAGAGAGGAAGCGGGTGGCGAGGTCGCCGCCGGCGTGGGGACAGCGTGGCCTGAGTGCGATGTTGTTCATGGCGGGCAAGCTATCCGCCGCCACTGCATGTTCGCGTGTATTGCCCTGCGCGTCCGGTGTATACGGTCAGAAGCGGTTGGGGAGCATGACGGCAACGCGAAGCCGGTGCATGTGGGCCGTGAGCCCGTTGCAGGCGCGACCCGCAATCCAGCTTTGGCATCGGGCCATGCAGATCGTGGATCGCACACGCGCCTGGCTCCCTTGGCGTGCCCCCAGCGTGGCAATCTCTCGCGGGGATATCCACCTGGGGAGTAAAACCGCATGTTCTCGAGAACCCTGCTCCGCCGCCTGCTGGTCCTGCTGGGCGTGTCCACCCTGTTTGCGGCCATGGTCGCGCCGCTGGCTGCCGCCGAGCGCCAGACCTTCGTCGTCGTGCACGGTGCCACCGCTGGCGCCTGGGAGTGGAAGCGCACCGGCAGGTTCCTCACCGACGATGGCCACACCGTCTACCGCGTCACCCTCACCGGCCTGGGCGAGCGCGAACACCTCAACAGCACCGAGGTGGACCTGGAGACCCACATCAACGACGTGGTCAACACCATCCTGTTCGAAGACCTGCACGAGGTCGTGCTCACCGGCCACAGCTACGGCGGCATGGTCGTCACCGGGGTGATGAACCGCATTCCCGAACGGCTCAAGCACGTGGTGTTCCTGGACGCTGCCGTGCCCGAGCACGGGCAGTCGCTGTGGGACATCTTCGGCGCCAACCAGCCGCTGCCACCGGACCGCTTCAGGGACGGCTTCATGCAGGTCCCCTGGGTCAAGGCCGGCGACAAGCCGCCATACAGCGTCAAGCACTCGATCAAGTGCTTCAGCCAGCCGGTGTCCTACGACAACCCGGCAGCCAAGGCGCTGCCGGTGACGTACGTGGCCTTCGTGCCCAAGGACCAGTCGGTCGACGAGCGTTCGAAAACCGACCGCGGTTGGCGCAACGCCGAAGCCCGCGGCTGGAGCATCCGCACCTTCCCGGGCGGCCATGTGGCCCACCAGGAGGACCCGGAAGGCGTGGCGAAGCTGATCGTGGAAGCCGCGGCCAACGACCGTAACCGCAACTGAGGGCCCGGCGGGGGGCCGGCCGCGGCCGCCTCCCGCACGCACGGTGTCTCCTGCCGCACCGGCCCGGCGCCCGGCGGCATCAGTCCTGCCCGGCCAGCGTCGGGTAATCGGTGTAGCCGTGGGCGCCGCCGCCATACATGCCGGGAGTCCAGGCATAGCCCTGGCCCTGGCGCGAGACCTGGGTGGCCTCGGACACGATCAGTCCCGCACCGGCGCGCTGGGCGTAGTACCGGGCGTTCAAGGCGGTGGGCACGTCACCAGGCTGCCCGGCGCGGGAAATCCTCGTGTCGGCAGGAAAGCGCGGCGCGCCAGCGCCGCAGGGGAGGCTCAGCCGTGGCGGCGGCGATGGCGGTCCAGCGTGCGCGACACGCGTTGCAGGGCGTCCTCCACCTCGCGGCCGAAGCCGCCGGGAGGCAGCTCGCGCACGGCCGAATGCGCCGCGCAGACGATGCGGGTGTCGGCCCACGCGCGGGCCAGCCTGCGGGCCCAGGCGGCATAGGCATCGGCCGCGCCCGGGGCAGCGGTCAGGGCCCTGCCCAGCATCGGGTGCATGCGCAGCGAGGAGTGCGGTAGCACCCTGCCCAGGACGCCAGGTGCGGCCATCACGTTGAAGGTGTCGTCCACGTGGACGATGCCGCTGGCCCGGTGCCGCACCAGGACCGAGGCCACGTGCACCCGTTCGTCGAGGCACACGAAGTCCACGCCCTCCGGCACCGAGAGGTCGAACACGTCGGCCAGCGGGTGGTTGGCGTCCCAGCTCTCCACCGGGTCGCCGGTCCAGGGCAGCTCCGGTGCCAGCCGCCGGTGGCGCCGGGTGCCGTAGAGGCGCGCCGCGGGGACCAGCCGGTGCAGTGGCTCCACGTGCAGGGTGTGGAAGGGATGCACGTGCACCACCGCGTCCACCAGCGCCCCGCCTGCGGTCAGGGCGAGCAGGGCCTCGCGCGCACCGGCGTCCAGCGGCGCGCCGTCGACCACCACGAACCGGCCATCCGGGCGCCTGGCCAGCGACAGGTGCGTGCCGACGTCCAGTACGCCGGCAACGCGATGGCTGCCGCGCAGGTTCCAGAAGCTGTCCGATAGTTGTCGCATGGGCAGGGAGTGTGGCCGGACACGGGTGAAGGTCAGGACTGCACGAGCGCACCTCGGCGCGGTGCCGGAGCCATGGACCTTGGCCGGGATGGCGCAGCCACCGGGCAGCGGCAACGGAGCTGTCCGTTTCCCTGGTGACGCCCGCGACGCGGCGTCCGTGCTTCCAGCGGCGGATCGGTCCCGCTGGACGCAGCCAACCCCGAGCTCGCGCGCCTGCGGACCATGGAGGCGGCGGGTGCTACTGCAGCGGCATGTCGCCGGTAACCTGCGGCGTGCGCTCCAGGTAGCGCGCCCCCTCCTCGCGGTAGGCATCGCGCCCGGCGGCCAGGTGCGGCAGCAGCAGGCGCAGCCACGCCCGGGTGGCCAGGCGGGTGTCGCGCGGACACACCGCCGCGCGCGTGGCGGTCAGGTCGCCTGCCTGGATCATGCCCCCGAAGGCTTCGGGGTCGGTGCCGTAGATCAGGCACTGCAGGTTGAAGTAACGCTGCTCGCCCAGGGCGTGTTCGTCGGCATACGCATCCAGGCTGTAGGCGCCGATGCTGCGCGAGAGCATCCAGTTCGCGGCCAGGCGCAGGTTGGCGATGACCTGGCCCGGGGTTTCCTCCAGCCCGGAAAAGCGCAGCATCAGGATCGCCGCCAGCTGGTCCACGGCGTCCTCCTGGCGTCCGGTGACCGGCAGGTCCAACAGGTGGACCAGGCCATGGCCGGTCTCGTGCAGCACGATGAAGCGGACGTTGGCCAGCACGTAGCGCAACGCATGCCCATCGTCCAGGCCGAGCAGCCGGCCATGCTCCTGGCCGCGCTCGTACAGGGTGCGCAGGGTCTCGTAGCACAGCACCACCTCGGCGCTGGCCGGGCGATAGAACGCACCGAACTCGCCGCACTCGGTGGTTACATAGCGCAGCGGGCGCGGCAGGGCGAACATGCCATCGATCGCCTGCACTTCCGGGAGCCGCCGCCACAGATCGGCGTCGCGCACCCGCTGGTGGATCGGCTGCAGTGCGGGCGAAGCCGGTGGCAGATAGGCGTACTCGAAGGCGGGCCCGACGATGGTGGTGGCCGGCGCCTCGCCGCGCGCGCCGCGCGCGGCACAGCCGCCCACCAGCTGGACCAGGCCCAGCGCGACCAGGGCGGCGAACAGGACGCGCAGGATCCGGGGCATCGACGGCGGCAAAGGGTCTGGGTCACGGAGCGTAAGGGAACGGTGAAGGCGTCGTCCACGCCGGGGTCCGGGGCGCACGGCGGTTTCACCGGTACACCGGCATGGTCATGGCCCCTACCCCCGGGTTGCTTCATGTCCGACAGCGCCGTACCGGCTCCCGCTCCACGCCAGGGCCAGCCCGATAGCAAGCTCAGCCGCGAGGCATTCGGGCAGCGTTACCGTGCCGCGTTCACCGACCCGGCGTTCGCGCCGCACCGCGAAGCGGTCGACCGGCTGACCGAGGTGGCATGGCAGGCCTACCAGCAAGGGCGCAAGGCGCCGTCTACCCATCCGGCGGGCGAAGGGTTTGCCGACCCGGATTACGACCTCTCCGACGAATGGCGCGCCGCGCGCGACGCCATCGATGCGGCGCAGGCACGCCAGCGCGACCCGGCCCCGCCGCCGCGTGTGCTGCTGGTATGTGCCTCGCCGCGCAGCGAGCACACCTGCCCCGGCGAGATGTCCAAGACCTGGCGCCTGCTGGAGGCCGCACGTGACACCCTCACCGCCGCCGGTGCGCAGTGCGACGTGCTGGAACTCAACCGCACCACCTCCGAATACGGCCGCCAGATCCATCCCTGCAAGGGCTGCGTGTCCACCGCGATGCCGCTGTGCCACTGGCCGTGCTCGTGCTATCCCAACCATGGCCTGGGGCAGCACCACGACTGGATGAACGAGATCTACGTGCGCTGGGCCGAGGCGCACGCGGTGATGATCATCACCCCGGTGCACTGGAACAGCCCGACTTCGCCGCTGAAGCTGATGATGGACCGGCTGGTCTGCGCCGATGGCGGCAACCCGGATCCCACGACCACCGGCGGCAAGGACGCCCGCCGCGCCAAGGCCCTGGAGCTGGCCGGCTGGGGCTACCCGCAACACCTGGCGGGGCGTGCGTTCTCGGTGGTGGTGCATGGCGACGCCGAGGGCACCCGGGGCGTACGCCACATCCTCACCGACTGGCTGCGCGGGATGGGGCTGGTGGATGCCGGCGCCCCCTCGCAGGTGGACCGCTACATTGGCTACTACGAGCCCTACGCCACCAGCCACCAGGCCCTGGATGACGCGCCGGCGATGTTCCAGGAAGCCCGCAACGCGGCGCTGTCGCTGCTGGAACGGGTGCGGCAGCTGCGCCACGGCCGGCCCGAGGCCGGCTCCGGGCTGGAACCGCCCCGGCAGAAGTAGTGGTGCGGCCTATCCGCCGGACAGCCCGTGCCGCCGGTGCCACTGCTCCAGCGACTCTTCCGGAAAACCGTCGAGGTGTCGTTCGCCCGGGCCTTCCGGCACCTTCACCCATCCGGCCTTCGAGCCCAGCAGCATGTGCACGCGCTCCGGTGGCACCGGCAGCGGCGTATCGATCGCCGAGGCGTGTGGATGCACCAGGTCGGGCCACTGCGGATCGAACAGCCACAGCGCGCTGCCGCACTCCATGCAGAAATGCCGCAGCGCCCGGCTCACCTGGCAGCGGCCATCGTCTTCGCGGATACGGGCGTTGTACACGCCGAGGTACTGGCGTCCTTCCACCTCGAGCGTGGCGGCATGCGCGCCGAGGTTGACCGCGCTGCCACCGCCACCTGCGGTCTTGCGGCAGATCGAGCAATAGCAGTGCATGAACGGCACCGGCGCATAGGCCTCGCAGCGGAACCGCACATTGCCGCAGTGGCAGGAACCTTCGAGTCGCACGGCATCATCTCGTCCGGGAACCGGTTGCACCGTGCCGGTGCGGACGCGAAGCCTGTGTCAGCGCACCCGCAGGGATTGCCGCGCTAGGCGAAGCGGCGCCGGCCCCGTGAAACCGTCATGTGGTGCATGCCGGCCAGCGCGATGGTCCGGCGCCTGATGTCCTGCATGAACACCCATTGGCCGGTAACCTCCGCGGGCCTGACATCGATCATCATGTAGCCGCGCTGGCTGGTGTCGGCCCAGGCCAGTTCCGGGTTGGTCCTGATGAACGCCTGGGCCACGTCCCCCGGATCGGCTGCCAGGCTGCCCTCCATGCCGCGCGAAGTCACCGCCTGCCCTGCGAACTCCACGCCCGCAGGCTGGCTGTCCTCCAGCAGCGAATACGCCCAGGCGTTGTGGCTGTCCCCGGACAGCATCACCAGGTCGGCGTCGGCGCGCAGCGCGGCCCGCAGCAGGCGCGAGCGCGCCGCCGGGTAGCCGTCCCAGCGGTCCATCCACATCGGCATCCCCAGCCGCGATGCATAGACATTCCGGCGGAAGGCCTCGCGGGTGCGTTCGCTGGCGTCCGCGCGCAGCCAGCCGGTTGTCTCCTCCGGCATCAGCGTTCGCCCGATGATCGTCGCCATGCCCACCAGCTGCCATGCGGTCACCCGTGCTTCGCGCTGCAGGGTGTCCTCCAGCCAGGCTTCCTGCTCCCAGCCGAGCATGCTCGCCGAGGGGTCCTGCCAGGCCCCGTCGCGGAAGGTTTCCAGCGCGGCCTTCGGGTTTCCCGCGCGATGGGCCTCGTCCAGCTCCGGATACAGCGGCCGGGTGCGGCCGGTCAGCCGGGACTCGGTCCGGTAGAGCGTGGCCAGGGTCCCGATCCGGTAGGCCTTCCACGGCTCGTCCGACACCGGCATCCATTCGCGGTAGGCCCGCACCGCAGCCGCGCGCCGGGTGCTCCAATCGCCCTCGGTGGCCGGCTGGTGGTTCTGCGCCCCGCCCTCCCAGCTGTCGTTGGTGATCTCGTGGTCGTCCCACAGCGCCACCATGGCCGCATTCTGGTGCAGCGCCTGCAGGTCCGGATCGGCACGGTAGCAGGCCATCCGCAAGCGGTAGTCCAGCAGGGACACCATCTCCCGCTCGTGTGCCGGCATCACGATGCGCTCGGGGACGCGCTCGGGTTGGCGGTACGAACCGATCCCGTACTCGTAGATGTAGTCGCCCACGTGCAGCCACAGGTCCAGGTCCTGGCGCTGGGCGGCATGTGCATAGGCGTTGAACCAGCCGTTGGGCAGGTTGGAACAGGAGAACACCGCCAGACCGAAACGTTCAACCGACCCGACCGGCAGCGTGCGCATGCGCCCCACCGGGGAGCGCGTGCCATCGGGTGCGATGAAGCGGTACCAGTGGACCGCACCCGGCGCCAGGCCGGTGACGGTCAGCTTCGCCGTCCAGTCCCGGTAGGCACCGCTGCGGACCGTGCCCCCAGCGACCACCCGGCTGAACTCCCGGTCCAGCGCGACCTCCGCCTCCAGCCGCACCTCACCATCACCGGCGGACGGCACATAGCGCGTCCACAGCAGCATGCTTTCGGCGGCCGGCTCGCCGCTGGCGACACCGTGGGTGAACCCGGTGGCACCCAGCAGTTCCGACGCCAGCCCCTTGCCACCCGGCAGCAGGAGGATCCCCGCGCCCAGGGTGCCCGCGATCACCAGCCGGCGCCGTTCGATATCGATGCCCATTCCTATCCCTCTGCCCATGGCCGTGGCCAGGCGCCCCGCGCGGGGGCGGCCTGGCTGCTGTCGCGCAGTGCGCTAGAAGCGTCCGCGGATGCCGACGTTCCACATCGAGCCGTACCTGTCGTAGCGCTGCACCCGGCTGCGGACGTTGGAGTAGACGACATCCGGCTCGTCGAACACGTTGCGGCCGGCCAGCTGGAGGTCGAAGTGCTCGGACAGCTTCCAGTTGACGCTGACGTTCCACATCTGCCGGGCGTCCCGGTACAGCACGCCGTTGTTGGCGGTGGTGGGCGTGTCGTTAAGGCCACTGACGCGATAGCCTGACTGGTAGTTGCCATTGACCTGGACATCCAGGCGCCCGTACCGGTATCCGAGCCCCCAGTTGGCCACTTCCTCGGGCAGGTTGACGCGCTCGCCATCGGGCCTGATGCGGGTGTAGGAGCCACGCAGGCCCAGTCCCTTCAGCGCGCCGGGCAGGAACGCCAGCTGCTGGCTGTACTCGAGGATCAGGCCCTCGTTGGTACTGGTCCCCGGGATGTTGCGCGCGCTTCGGAACTCGTAGCCGGCGTACTCGTCCGGGCCGAAGCCCACGTCCTCCGGGTCGACCGTGAAGCCGGTGGCCTGCATGTCCTCGATGTCCAGCCGGTAATACGAGGCACCGAGCACGCCCGCCGGTTCGAAGTAGTACTGCAGGCCGGCGAAATACTTGGTCGAATGCTCGGGCTTGAGCCTGGAATTGGGCACCGTCACGATCATGGTGTCATCGTTGACGCTGACGATGCCACCGAGGTTTCCGTAGTCCGGGCGCAGGATCGAGTCGCTGAAGGCCAGCTGGCCGACCAGGCGCTCGTTGAAGTCGTACTTCACTCCGCCGCTGAGGAAGAAGTCCTCGTACCTGCCCTTCCGGTTGGAGTACGTCGGCTTGCCGTCGACGCAATGGTACTGGTAGCAAAGCCCCTCCGGCGTCGAGGTGGACAGGCCCGCCGCCACGACCTCGCTGGCCGGCCGGATTACCGCCGTACGCGCCTCGGTCTCGGTCTGCTCGTAGCGCAGGCCCAGGTCGAAGCGGGCATCACCCCAGCGCGTCTGGCCCTCAACGTAGGCCGCGTTGACCGTCTCGCGTACGCGCTTGTTGTTGTCGAATACCCGCTTCAGGTTGCCCAGCGTGTCGGGCACGAACCAGTCCGGGTGCGCCTTGTAGACCTCGTACATGGCGTAGTTGTTGTCGGCCCGCCAGCCCAGGGAATCGACATTGCCGGCGTCGAGGTTGAGGAAGCCGAACCGGTAGTGCTCCGTCCAGGGGATCGCGGCGGCCGGGTCGCGCTGGCTCATGTCCCCATTGGGGCCCACGTACTGGTACTGCTGGTAGTGGCTCTCGTCGGTTTCCCAGTCGTTGGTGCGGGTTCCCAGGCCGGTGAGCAGGGTGAACGGATGGCCCGCGAACTCCAGCTCCTTCTTCACGTCCAGGTTGAGGCCGGTCTGCCGGTTGCGCGCGTCCGACTCGTTGTTGCGGACGTTGTTGCCGATGTCGTCGTCCAGGTTCCAGTTGGCCGGGTTGCTCCAGTCGCGGCCGGCGGTCTGCCGCAGATACCAGGCGTGCGAGCCTTCGGATTCGCGGTCGGCGGTGAAGCCCAGGCGGGTCAGCCAGCTGTCGGTCCGCTGGAAGAATCCCTCGCTGGTGTCGCGAAAGTTGAATTCGGAGGTGGAGTAGTTGCCGCGCAGCGCGACATCCAGGGTCTCGCCCTTGAACTCGAGTTTCGGCGCCAGGGTGACGGTGGGGGTGGCCGCGTAGCGGTGGGAGTACTCGGTGCGCAGGCGCGGGCTCGAGCCACCTGTGCCGACCGGGCTGACGACCAGGTGGGTCGGCGTGGAATCCGGCGTCGCATAGGTGGTCGAGGTCGTGCCAAGGTAAAGGTAGGTGTACTGGTTGAAGTACTCCACGTCATACAGCGAGTAGGCGCTGCGCAGCGAGGCCGTCCACTGGTCGTTGATGCGGAAGTCGGTACTGAGGTTGGCCGCAGTGCGGCTGGTCATCTTCGGCCCCGGGCGCCACATCAGGCGGTACGGCAGCACGCGCCCATCGGGGTAGTACGCCCAGTCGGTCTGGATACGTTCCTGCTGCACATAGTTGGCGTTGTAGCTGGCGTTGAACGCCACGCCGAAGCGGCCGTCCAGGTACACGTCGGCGTATCCGACCTGGCCGGAGGGATAGACGGTGGCGTGCTTGCGGTCGTCGGGGAAGTACTGGCGCGAGAAGAACTTCGAATCCGAGGTTCCCACCGCGCCGAGCTGGAACACGAAATCGCGCTTGGTGCGGTCGAAAGCGTACTTGCTGCGCAGGTTGATGTTGCCCGCCGGGGCGTCCGCATCCATGCTCGCGGTGAGCGTGTTGTTGAGTTCGATCGACTCGATGCCGGTCACCGACATCTGTTCGAACGAGTTCTGCCGGCCGCTGTTGTTGTTCGACGTGGCCGTGGCCATGCGCGCGCCGTCGAGGGTGAAGGTCGAGTATTTCGGATCCAGCCCGCCGATGCGCACCGCCGTGGCGTCGACTTCGGTGTAGTCCAGCGAGATCCCGGGCATGGACTTCATGAACTCGCCGACATCGCCCATGGTCAGGGCGCCGTAGGTGTCCGCGGGCACCACGTTCTTGGCGTTCATCGCAGCGCGCCGCTCCATGATCGCGATGTCCTGGCCGGTGAAGCTGCCCACCACGCGTACGGTGTCCAGCTCCGTGGCCTGGCCCGCGCCAGCGCTGGCGCTGGCATGCGCCGGCGCTTCCAGTGCGATCTCGAGGGTGCCTACCTGCCCCGCCGTGACCGTCGTGGTCCGGATGGCTTCGCTGAGGCCGGTGTAGCGCACGGTCAGTGTGGCCGGACCGGAGGGGATGCCGCTGATCCGGAACATGCCGCCCTCCTCCGAGTACACGACGATGCCCGTACCCTGGACGCGGATCTCGGCGTTGCGTACGTACTCGCCGGTGGCAGTATTGAGGACACGCCCGCGGATGCCGCCGGTGTCCTGGCTTTGGGCCGCGGCGGAAGGCGCCTGTGCCAGCACGTGCAATGGATTGAGCAGGGCCACAAGGACGGCGCCGGAAAGCGCCGACTTCCTGAGCTGGTGCATTTCAGTTTCCGGTATGGGAGTGGGAGGAACCCGCTGCGTCCTGCGCTGCAGGCGCGAACGGCTGACCGGGGTTTCCGGTCCAGCGCATGAGGGTCAGTTCGGCCGCCTGCTTGCCATCGAGGACGGCATCGCGCGCCAGGTAGTACAGGCCATGGCCGATGGGCTGGAATCCCACGTCGGCCTTCTGGTGCCAGCCGCGGGTGCCGGACGCGCGATCGGACAGGCCGTCCCCCGCCAGAGGCAACAGCAGGCCGCGCGCCTGGCCTTCGCCACCGGGGCCGGGCACGCCGGCGAGGCTTCCCGGACGCGGCCGATCAAGCGCATCCACCGCGAACAGCGTGTAGTTGGGGAACGCGTCCTTGCGCCCGCGGTATGCGCCGAGGAACCAGCGCCGCAGCGCCGGGTCGTAGGCCAGGTTCTGGATGCCGTAGGTGGTGTTTCCGGTACGCACGAAGTACTTGCCGTGCGGAACCGGCGGCCCGCTGTAGTGGAGGCGAGCCTCGTCCAGGGGACGGATGTGGCGCGCCCAGTCGCGCACGTCGTACTGCAGCAGGACCTGGTGGTCGTTGTCCGTGCGCCCGGTGTCCGAGAACACCCCGTAGCCGACCGTCAGGTAGTCAGGACCCTCCACCGTGCCGAACCGCGGACCGAAACCGACGCCGTCGATCCCCGAGGTCCCATACCGGTGCGGTGGCATCGCTTCGCCCGCGCCCGCTGGCAGCTGGCCAAGGGCATCGGCGGCGAAGTCCCGCGCGACCTCGGGCAGGTGCACCGTTCCGATGATCCCGGCTGACAGCGCATCGATGCCGACGCGATCGATGCGGTTGCCGTCGATCACCGCGATGTAGAACGCGTTGTCCTTCTTGTACTCCAGCGACCCGTAGATGCGGCCGTCGGCAGGATTGAAGTCCAGGTCGCCCAGGTGCCCGTTCCAGCCCTGCAGCGTCCCGACCAGGTTGCCGCTGAAGTCGTACCTGGCCAGCAGGTTGGTGAAGGAGTAATAGATGTAGCCCCCTCGCACGTCCACGGCGATGCCCTGCACATGACCGGAGGTCCATGGGCCGGCACGCTGGCTGAGCGGCGGCATCGGCGCGCCCGGCGCCGCGTACGTCGGAAAGCAAAGACACAGGGACAGCAGCAAGTACAACCTGGTTCGCGTCAGCACAGCTTCGTTGGCCCGTTTCCGAAAACACTGCAGCATCTCCGCCATCGATCGGCGTCGGCCGTCCGGAGAGCGCGGCGATTCTTGCAATGAAGCGTTACCGGACCATGACCCCCAGGCGCACATTGGGCGACGTGCGTATGACAGGTGTCGCACAGGCGCTGCGCCGTTCCTCGCAACACTCAGCCGACGACGCGCCAGGATCGCGGCCCGGCGTCCATGGCCTGCCCTTGTCCCGGCAGCGCCACGGGCCTGGCCTGAAACGCTGCGATGCAGCCGACCCGCCATGGTCCACCGCTGGGCGGAGAACACGTGCACCAGGCCACCGCCGCTGCTCACCTGGTTCCGACACGGGTCGGCCCATCTTTGCCGTCCAACCCCGGCAGGAGAACGACATGGCGACGCGCGACATCCTCAAGACCCTCAAGACCGAACATGACCAGCTGCGGGACCTGTTCGAGCAGATGGAGGGCACGACCGACCGCGCCGAGAAGAAGCGGGCCGAGCTGCTGCAGAAGATCGAGGCCAACCTCCTGCCGCATGCCAAGTGGGAAGAGACGGTGTTCTACCCGAAGTTCGCCGAGCGTGCCGACCGCGAAGGGCTCAAGACCCATGCCGAGGCGGTGGAGGAGCACCGTGCGGTGGAGAAGACCGTGATCCCGGACGTGCATGCGGCCGACATCGGCACTCCGCAGTTTGCAGGCCGGGTCAAGGTGTTCGGCGAGTTGATCGACCATCACGCCCGGGACGAGGAGAACGAAATGTTCGCCATGGCGCGCAAGCTGTTCACCGCGCAGGAGCTGGCGGAACTGGACGAGGCCTACGAGCAGTGGAAGGCGTCCTCGGCCTCCACCCTCGTCTCGGCAATGGCCGCGGCCAAGACCCAGGTCCAGGCGACGGTACGCAAGGTCACCCGCAGCGCGCAGTGACGCGATCATCGCCACGCCTGATCTCGGGGCAGGCTTGGCGGTACCGCCTCAAGCGGAAGCCGGTCCTGGTGTCCGTGGTCCGCCGTGCGGCATGGCGCACGACGGCGTCACGGACGGACCGCGATCCGGGCGCGCCGGGGCCCGATCCCGGGACAGGAGTCCGGCCGCGAGCGCGGACATGCCCTGCGCGCGCCGTCAGCGACACCTCGTCCACGAAGCCAGTTCGTGGTCGGGCGCGGCGGTCGCCGCGGCCTGCCGGTCCCGGGTCACGCCAAGGAAGCGGCGCAGGGCCCGCCCGCGGCGGTCGCAGCGGACCCGATGCCGGGGCAGGTGGCCGCACCTGGCACCGCGAGAGGGCCTTGAGGTCCACGACCTGGCGTCCCCGTGCCAGTACGGGACGTGCGCCTCAGCGTGGCCCGAGGCGATGCCCGGGCGCCGCGCACACGGTGATGCCTCCGTCCTCTCCGGCTTCGCCCACGGCCTGGACGCGCATGCCGACGGCCAGCGCCTGCATGTCGACTGGCGGTGCCTTGCACAGGTTCCATCGCGCCGGCAGCCGCACGACCACCCGCCCACCGCCGGCCACATCGAGCTCCACCTGCGCGGACCCGTCGTAGGTCCAGGGGCGGGTGTCGATCGACGCGACGGTGCCTTCGATGATTCGGGCGCCCTGCGCGGATCCGGCGGGCGGCGACGCGGACGTCGCGCATCCGCCCAGGCCCACACACAGCGCAAGCGATACAGGCGAGACCTTCAGGCCGGGACGGAGAGGCATCTCAGTCTCCACGGGAAACAGGGTCGAAGACCGATGGTGGCGCAGGCGACACGGATCCGGCTGCCGCTACAGCGTACGCACCGTCTCGCCGCCCTGCCCGGCCAGGAAAGCCTGGGCCCGGTCGCGCTCGCCGCTGTCGAACGCATGCACGACCACCGCGTGGCGCCCCTCTTCCAGCGCGGAACCGACCTTGGCCAGCATCGGGGTGTGGTCCGGACGCAGCATGACCAGTCCGCCTGCCATCAGCCCGAGGAAGCCGCCCAGTCCGGTGATCGACCAGCCGGCCATCCATGGCGAGCGCGTAATCGCCGGCACGCCGAGCAGGTACAGCAGTGCGAATGCCAGGGCGCCCACCGCCAGCCCCGCCAGCCCGAGCTTCAGGTGCGCCACCAGGCCGGTGCGGAAGATCCCGCGGCTCTCCGGCTCCACCTTGCGCCCGGGATTGGCGTCCTGCGGACTGACCACCTGTACCTGTGAGGGCTGGAGCCCGAGCTGCTGCTGCGCCATGCGCGCCACGTCCTGCGCGCGTTGATGGCTTTCGAACACCGACGCCACCTTGCTGTCGGAATGTTCGCCGGTCAGGGAAGAGATCGCGCCCATGGGAGCCTCCGGGTGTCTGCCTGGCCTGGAGCCTGGCCGCATGGCGATCAACAGCATGTGAGACGGGCGGCGCGCCCGCGGCGCACCGCGGACGTACACCGCCCGCGCAGTCTTACCCGCCCTGGAATGCCAGGGCCAGCGACGCGGCCACGCATCCGAGCACGACCCACAGCGGACCGAGGCGCGCGGACGCCAGCGCCACGAAACCGGCAGCGGCGATGGCCACGTCCGCGGGACGGGTGATTCCCTGGACCAGGACCGGGTCGAGGAAGGCGGCCGCCAGCAGGCCCACCACGGCCGCATTGATGCCGGCGACCATGCCGGGCCCATGGCGCCAGCGCGCCAGGAAGGACCAGAACGGCAGCACCGCCAGCACCAGCAGGAACCCGGGCAGGAACACCGCCAGCAGCGCCACCAGCGCGCCGGCCGGCGCCGGCAGCCCCGTGGGCACTTCCGTGCCGAGGAACGCCGCCAGCGAGAACATCGGCCCGGGGACGGCCTGTGCCGCGCCATAGCCGGCCATGAAGGTGCCGGCATCCATCCATCCGCCGCGGACCAGGCTGCCCTCCAGCAACGGCAGCACCACGTGGCCACCCCCGAACACCAGGGCGCCGGCCCGGTAGAAGGCCGCGGCCAGGCCTGCGACGCCGGGCGAGCCGGCCGGTGCCAGCAGCGCGGCAGCGAGACCGGCAAGGAACAGGCCCAGGCATGCCAGCCCCATGCGCCGGCCATAGGGCAAGGGGAAGCGCGCGGCGGCCGGCGGGGTCACCCCCCGGCACAGCCGGGCACCGAGGATCGCGCCCGCCAGGATCGCCACAAGGTGCGCCCAGGCCGCGGCAGCCAGCACCGCGAACGCGCAGGTGGCTGCCGCGACCAGCGCGCGCGGCAGGTCCGGGGTGAGCTGCCGGGCCATGCCCGCCAGCCCATGGGCGACCACCACCACCGCCACCAGCTTCAGGCCGTGGACGATCGCCGCGCCGTAGCGGGTGTCCAGGTGCAGGGCCAGCCCGGCGAAGCCGGCCATCAGCACCGCCGAGGGCAGCGTGAACCCGGCGAACGCCGCAAGCGCACCGCCCCAGCCGGCCCGCAGCAGGCCGATCGCAAAACCCAGCTGGCTGCTGGCCGGCCCGGGCAGGAACTGGCACACCGCCAGCAGCTGGGCGAACCGCGCGTCCTCCAGCCAGCCGCGCCGACGCACGAACTCCCCGCGCATGTAGCCCAGGTGCGCGATCGGCCCGCCGAAGGACGTCAGTCCGAGCCGCAGGAAGGCGCCGAAGACCTCGATGGCCGTTCCGCGCGCCGAGGCGCGTCGCTGCTCGCCGGCCGGTTCCATCGCACCTCCGTGCACAAGGGGGGGCCGCACGCGGTGCCAGGGGCGGCCGGCGTGCGCGGCGATGTTACCCGCACACGCCGGATGCCAGCAGCCGACGTCGCGCCGCGCGCATCGCCCCGTGCCGTGGCGCGCACGGGGCTGCGTCCCCCGCTCCTCCTGCCGGCCCGGCCCGGACGGTGGACCGCAGCGGCACGGCCGGAGAGGCGCAGGCCACGTCCCCTTTCCACGGAGGGCGGCGCGGATGTCGATCCGCGCTCCCGCCGCACGTCGAGGACGGCAGGAAAACGCAACGACCGGCCGGCAATCCCGCCCGCCGGCCCCAACGGAGAACATCCATGAAGATCGTCACCAGCCTCAGCTTCCGCGGCCAGTGCCACGAGGCGTTCCAGTTCTATGCGCAGGTGCTGGGCGGCAGGATCACCGCCGCGGTGCCCTACGCCCAGGCGCCCGGCGACAGCATGCCGGTCGATGCCCGGTACAGCGACTGGATGATGCACTGCTGGCTGGAGGTGGGCGACCAGGCCCTGATGGGCGCCGACATGGACCTGGCCTGGGCGCCGGCCATCGACCAGCCCAAGAACGGCTTCGACGTCACCCTGCATACGCAGGACCCGGAGCAGGCCCGGCGCTGGTTCGAGCAGCTGTCCGAAGGCGGCAGGCAGACCATGCCGTTCGCCGAGACCTTCTGGTCGCCCGGGTTCGGCGGCTGCGTGGACCGCTTCGGGGTGCCGTGGATGATCAACACGGTGCCGGCGACGGAGTGGACGCCGCCGCAGGCCTGACACGGGCAGGCGCCGGGCCGGTCGAGCCGGCGTCGCGGCAGCGCGTGGTCGCCGAAGGTGGCCGGAATCCGGCCACCGCGCTCAGCGTACCGGCTGCACCTCGTGGGCGCGGCTCGCCGCCTCGCCCCACTCGATCACGCCGGCCTCGTTGGCCTGGCGCAGCCACTGCGCCAGCTCGCGCGGCGGCAATGGCCGGGTATGCACGTAGCCCTGCACCTCGTCGCACCCCCACAGCTGCAGTTGCTCCTGCTCCTGCAGCGTCTCCACCCCTTCGGCGACCACCCGCATGCCAAGCGCGTGGCCCAGGTGGATGATCGCCTGGGTCACGCCTCCGGCATTGGCGTCGTGCAGCATGCCGCTGACGAAGCTGCGGTCGATCTTCAGCCGCTGCACCGGGAAACGGTTGAGGTAATGCAGGTTGGAGAAGCCGGTGCCGAAGTCGTCCACCGCCAGCTGGATACCGTGCCGCTCGAACACCTGGAAGCAGTGGCGCAGGCTGTCGCTGTCGAGGATCAGGGCCGACTCGGTCAGCTCCAGCTCCAGCCGCGCCGGCGGCCAGCCGGCGCGCTGGCACAGCGCGATCACGCGCTCGGCAAAGCCGCGGTCGCGCAGCTGCACACCGGAAACGTTGACCGCGACCCGGCCGAAGTCCAGCCCGGCCGCATGCCAGGCCACCGCCTGGCGGCAGGCCTCGGCGATCACCCACTCGCCCAGCCGCACGATCTCGCCGGTCTGCTCGGCGATCGGGATGAACTCGCCCGGGTGGCAGGTCCCGCCGGGGCGGTGCCAGCGCACCAGGGCCTCGATCCCCGGTGCATGGCGGCCGCGGATGCTGATCTGGGGCTGGTAGACCAGCGAGAACTCCTCGCGCTCCAGCGCCCCGCGCAGGGTGTGTTCGATCTCCAGCCGGCGACGGGTGTCGCGCTGGATCTCCGCGTCGTGCATCTGCAGCGTGTTGCGACCGCGGTCGCGGGCCACGCGCAGGGCCGCGTGGGCGGCGCGCAGCAGCTCGTCGAAGGCACTGCCGTCCTCGCCGAGGACCGCCACGCCGACGCTCGCGCCGGCCTTGAGCAGCTCGTTGCCGAAGGGCAGCGGCTCGGACAGCGCGGCGATGAGCCTCAGGCCGGTGGCCTGGGCCTGGGCAGGTCCGGCCCTGAGCATCACCATGAACTCGTCGCCGCCGAGGCGCCCGAACAGGTCGCCCTGCGCCAGCTCCATGTGCATGCGACCGGCCACCGCCTTGAGCATCGCGTCGCCGGCGGCATGGCCGAAGGTGTCGTTGATGTTCTTGAAGCCGTCCAGGTCCAGCAGCAGCAGCGCCAGGGGGGCCTCGTCGCAGGCCAGGGCGTCGGCGATCGCCTCCTCCACCTGGACCCGCAGCAGGAAGCGGTTGGGCAGCCCGGTCAGCAGGTCGTAGTGCGACAGCAGCTCGATGCGCTCGCTGGTCTCGCGTTCGCGGCTGATGTCCCGGAACAGGGCCACGAAGCGTTCGGCCAGGCCGGCGCGCCGGTCCAGCTCCAGGGTGACCTGGACCCACACGCGCCGCCCGCCGGGCCGGTAGAAGCACAGTTCCAGGCGCTCGGCCGGGCCGCCCCCGGCCAGCCGCGCCATCGCCGCCTCGAACGCGTCGCGCGAATCACGGGTATACAGCGCCAGGGTATCGTCCAGGGTCAGCTCGCCGGGCGGCAGGCCATGGATGCGGTAACACTCCTCGGTCCACTGCACGCGCCGGGTCGACGGTTCGATCTCGCATCCGCCGATGTGGCCCAGCGCCGAGACCCGGTCCAGCAGCTCGGTGCGCCAGCGCAGCAGGGCGTCGGCCCGGCGCTGCGCGGTCACGTCCTGGAACTGGCCCAGCACCCGTTCGATATGGCCGGCCGCGTCCAGCTGCGGCCGCGCCCAGGCCTGCAGGTGCAGCGGCTGGCCCTGGGCGTCGGCCAGTTCCAGCTCGAACCGGACCGGCAGGCCGTCGCGGCGCATCCGCTGCCACGCCCGCCGCAGCGCCAGCGCGGTGGCACGCGGGAGCCGCCGCAGCCAGGCGCGGGCGCTGTCGCGGTCGCGCGGCGGATGGCCGAGCTTGCGGTACAGCTCGCGGGGCCACCAGCCGGTGTCCGCGTCCGGCGCCCAGGACCAGGAGGTGATCCCGGCCAGGCGCTGGATCTCCTCCAGCAGGGTCTGCTGGCCGCGCAGCCGCTCCTCCAGCTGCTTCTGCTCGTCGATCGGGGTGTGGGTGCCGATCATGCGCAGTGGCCGGCCATCGGCCGACCAGGCCACCACCCGGCCGCTGTCGCGCACCCAGCGCCAGCTGCCGTTGCAGTGGCGCACGCGGTGCTCGCAGGTGTAGGCGGTGTTGCGTCCGTCCAGGTGCGCGCGCAGGGCGGCCCGCACCCGCTCCACGTCCTCGGGGTGGACCATCGCCAGCGCCGATTCCAGGCTGCTGTCCGGGGCGTCCTCGGCGGTGAAGCCGAGCATGGCGCGCCAGGTCTCGGAGCGGAACAGGCGGTTGGCGCCGATGTCCCAGTCCCACAGTCCGTGCCCGGCGCTGTCCAGGGCGACCTGCCAGCGGCTGGCGCCCTCGGGATCGGGGATGCTCAGGGTATAGGCGATGGTGCCGCCGTCCGGGTCGCGCACCCCGCGCAGCCAGCCGTCCAGGCGCCGGTCCGGACCCGGCAGGCTGCAGGCCACCGCCTGGCGCTCGCCGGCGGCCAGGCTGGCACGCAGGTCCTGCAGCAGGCTCGAGTAGCGCGCCGCCGCGTCCGGCAATGCCATGGACTGGGCCGCCGGGTTGGCGGCGATCGGGTGTCCCTCGGCATCGAGCACCAGCAGGGCGCTGTCGATCGGGTGCTGCAACAGGCTGGCAATCGCGCCGGGATCCACGCCCTGCTTCTCCAAACGTTCCCCGGAGCTGCGGGGCGGTCATGCCGTTAACGGCCGCACCGCCGGACAGTTGAGGCCGAACCGCGCGATGCCCGCTGGTATGCTTGGGCCACTGGCAGGCGGGGGGATCGGATGGCACAGCACGACTGGCCCGGGACGGCCGAGCCGCGCGACGCAGCGGCCGCGTCCGGCGCCCGCGCACGCTCGATCGCCCTGCGCATCGCGCTGCTGTTCGTGGTCGCCGGCGTGCTGTGGATCGTGTTCAGCGACCGCGCCCTGGCGCTGGTGGCGACCGACCCGGTCGTCCTGACCCGCCTGCAGACGTGGAAAGGCGCGCTGTACATGGTTGGCAGCGCGGTCCTGCTGTACCTGCTGGTCTACCGCCTGGTGCACCGCCTGCTGGAGGCCACCCGCCGGGCCAAGGCATCCGAGGCCCGGCACCGCGAGATGTTCGAGGCCAATCCCAACCCGATGTTCGCCGTGGACATGGCCTCGCTGCGGATCGTCGATGCCAACCCGGCCACCGCGGTGTTCCTCGGCTGGAGCCGCGAGCAGCTGCGTGGCATGCCGGTGGCCCAGTTGTGGCATGCGGAAGACCACCCGGCCCTGGACCGCGGGGTCAGCGCGGTCCGCGCCCAGCCCGAACGCCTGCACGTCTCCATGGCGCGCCTGCGGACCAGCGACGGCCGCCTGCGACACGTCGAATTGCGCTGCAGCGACCTGGCGCCGGTGTCCGGGGGCAGCCGGCAGCGGCTCATGGTGCTGGGCGACCGCACCGCGGAGGTGCTGTCGCAGCAGCAGTCCGAGCAGGCCCTGGCCCGGTTGCGCGAGACCCAGGAGCTGGCCCGGCTCGGCTCCTGGGAGATCGACCTGGAGCGCCGGCTCACCCGGCTGTGCCCGATCATGCGCCAGCTGGTGGCCCATCCGCCGGGCCCGGACCTGCCGCTGACCCGGGTGCTGGTGGCGGCCGATGCCACCAGCCACGCCCGCCTGGAGCGCATGGTGGAGGAGCTGGCCAGTGGCGCCCAGCCGCAGCTGGACCTGCTGCTGCCGGTGCTGGACCCGGCCGGCCAGGAGCGGCTGCTGCACGTGCGCGGCCGCCGCCTGCAGGAGGGCGACGTGCCGATCCTGCGCGGCACCGCGCAGGACGTCACCGAGGAGCAGCAGACCCGCCGCCTGCTGGGCGAGCGCGAGCAGCAGTTCCGCGAGCTGGTGCGGATCCTGCCCGACGGTCTGGTGATCCTGCATGGCCAGAGCGTGTTCTACGCCAACCCCGCCTGCGCCGGACTGTTCGGCCGCGCCCCGGAGGCGCTGATCGGCGAGTCGCTCGCCAGCCTGGTCGAGCCGCAGGACCTGGAGCCGCTGCGTGCCTGGCTTGACGGCGCGCAGGCCGAGGTCACCCCGCGCATGCGGCGGGCCGATGGCGCCTGTTTCCGGGTGGCCCTGTCCCAGGCCCCGGCGCGCTATGGCGGCAAGGACTGCCAGCTGCTGCTGGTTCGCGACCTCAGCGAGCCGGAGCGCATGCGCGATGCCCTGGCCAACGGCAACCGCGAACTGCAGGCCATGGCCGCGCGGCTGTTCTCGGCCCAGGAGGACGAGCGCCGCGCGATCTCCCGCGAGCTGCACGATGACGTGGGCCAGTCCATCACCGCGATGAAGCTGTCCGCGCACGCGGCCATGGGCGAGGACGACCCGCAGCGCCGGCGCGAGGACCTGGAGGACGTGGCTGCCACCGCCGACGCCACGCTGGACAAGCTGCGCAACCTGTCGATGCTGCTGCGGCCGCCGCAGCTGGACGCCCTGGGCCTGGAGGCGGCGCTGCGCTGGCATGCCGGCAGCGTGTTCCGGCACAACCCCGTGGCCCTGGCGCTGGACGTGCCGCCACTGCCGCGGCGCCCGGAACGGGAGGTCGAGCAGGCCTGCTTCCGCATTGCCCAGGAGGCCCTGACCAACATCCTGCGCCATGCCGGCGCCAGCCACGTCGACCTGTCGCTGTCCGGCGACGGGGACGGCCTGCGCCTGCGGATCGGCGATGACGGCCGCGGCTTCGACCCCCGCCAGGCCGGCGGGCTGGGGCTGGTGATCATGCGCGAGCGCGCCCAGAGCGTGGGCGGCAGCCTGGCCATCCACAGCCGCCCCGGCGATGGCACCCGCATCGAGCTGCTGCTGCCATATGCGGCCGGTACCTGAGGTGCCGCCCATGCAGCCGATCCTGCCGGCGGCTCCGCCCGCGCCCACCCCGCCCTCCAGTCCCGGACGACTCGGTGCCGGACACCCCGTGCTGCAGGCCCTGGTGGCCGCCGCGGCCGGCGACGGGCCGCCGCTGATGGCGCTGCACCTTGACATCGACCACTTCGCCTCGGTCAACGAGAACATGAGCGTGGCGGTGGGCGACCAGGCGCTGGAGGAACTTGCCCGGCGCCTGCAGTCGGTGCTGGAGGGGCGTGGCCACGTGTGGCACCACGGCAGCGACGAGTTCGTGGCGCTGCTGCCGCTGCTGCCGGGGATGGCGCCACCGGAGGAACTGGCCGAGGAACTGCTGGGCCAGGCCGAGGCGCCGCTGAGCGTGCTGCCGTACACCCTGTTCCTGACCGCCAAGGCCGGCATCAGCCTGTGCCCCCAGCACGCCACCGATGCCGACGGGCTGCTGCGGCTGGCCGAGATCGCGGCCCGGCAGGCCAGCCACGTCGGCGAGCGGATCCAGTTCTACGGCGGCGCCAGCCTGCAGAACGTCCACAACGAGAGCGTGATCGCGCGCCAGATCGTCGACGCGGTGCCCAATGGCGAGCTGCGCCTGCGCTTCCAGCCGGAGATCAGCGCGCGCGACGGCCGGGTGGTCGGCATGGAGGCCCTGCTGCGCTGGCAGTCGCCGACCCTCGGCCTGCTGGTGCCGGAGCGCTTCATGCCGGTGGCCGAGCGGCTCGGGGTGATCGTGCAGATCGGCGACTGGGTGCTGCGCAACGCGATCGCCCAGGCCAGGGCGTGGCGCGAAGGCGGCTTCGACGACCTGTTCGTGGCGGTGAACGTCTCCACCCTGCAGCTGCTGCGCCCGGCCTTCGTCGAGGAGGTGCTGGGCATGCTGCGGCAGGCCGGGCTGCCGCCGGAAAGCCTGCTGATCGAGATCAACGAAAGCACCCTGGCGGCCAGCGTGTCCCCGGTGCACGACGGGCTGGCGGCCCTGCGCCGTGAGGGCGTGCGCCTGGCCCTGGACAACTTCGGCACCGGGGATTCCAGCCTCAGCGCGCTGGTGCGCTACCCGGTGGACATGCTCAAGATCGACCGCAGCTTCATCCGCAGCGCGCCGGCCGGCGAGCGCGAGACGGCGATCGTGCGCGCGATCATCGCCATGGGCCACCAGCTCAACATGAAGGTGATCGCCAACGGCGTGGAGAGCGAGGCCCAGCTGGGCTACCTGCGGCGCAGCGACTGCGACCTGTTCCAGGGCTACCTGTTCGGCGAGCCGATGCCGGCCGAATCCGCCGGCATGGTGCTGCGCCGGCGCTACATGCGCCCGGAGCTGTTCGCCGCCACCAAGCAGGACCAGACCCTGCTGCTGGTGGACGACGAGGAGAACGTGCTGCGTTCACTGGTGCGCCTGTTCCGCCGCGACGGCTACCGGATCCTGGCCGCCGGCAACGTGCGCGACGCGTTCGACCTGCTGGCCACCAACGACGTGCAGGTGATCCTGTCCGACCAGCGCATGAGCGATATGAGCGGCACCGAGTTCCTGGGCCGGGTCAAGACCCTGTACCCGGATACGGTGCGCATGGTGCTGTCCGGATACACCGACCTGGCCACGGTGACCGATGCGATCAACCGTGGCGCGATCTACCGCTTCCTGACCAAGCCCTGGAACGACGACGAGCTGCGCGAGCACATCCGCCAGGCGTTCCGCACCCACGCCGAGCGCCAGCCGCTGCGTCCGGACGGGCCGTGAGGCCGCTGCCCCGCATCGGCCCGGGGCGCGCGGTCAGGCCGCCTGGCGCGGCTGGCGCACCGGCAGCACGATCCGGAAGCGCGCGCCCTTGCCCGGCTGGCTGTCCACGTCGATGCGGCCGTGGTGCTTGGCGACGATGCCGTAGGAGATCGACAGCCCCAGCCCGGTGCCCTTGCCCACCGGCTTGGTGGTGAAGAACGGATCGAAGATGCGCTGCACGGCATCGGCCGGGATGCCCGGGCCGCTGTCGGAGATCTCCACCCAGACCTCGTCGCCGGCATGGCCGGTGGCCAGGCCGATGGTGCCGCGCTCGCCGATCGCCTGGCCGGCGTTGATCAGGATGTTCATGAACACCTGGTTGAGCTCGGAGGGCAGGCACTCCACCGGCGGCAGCTCGCCGTAGTGCTTCTCCAGCACGGCGTGGTACTTCAGCTCGTTCCAGATGATGTTGAGGGTGGACTCCAGGCCGGCATGCAGGTCCACCAGCTTCCAGGACTCGTCGCGCTCGGAGCGGGAGAAGTCCTTCAGGTCCTTGACGATGCGGGTCACCCGCTCGATCCCCTCGCGCGACTCGGTCATCAGCTGCGGCAGGTCGCGGCTGATGAAGTCGATGTCCAGCCGCGAGCGGGTCTGGTCGATCTCGCCCAGCATCGCGCGCGGATCCGGCGAGCGCAGCGCCCGCTCGTAGGCGTCGATCAGCGCGAACAGGCTGTGCAGGTACTCCTGCAGGCTGCCGAGGTTGGAATGCACGTAGCCGATCGGATTGTTGATCTCGTGGGCCACGCCGGCGGCCAGCTGGCCGATCGAGGCCAGCTTCTCGGCCTGCAGCAGCTTGGCCTGGGCGGCGGTCAGGCGCACGTTGAGCTCGGCGTGGCGGCGCAGCAGGTCCTGCTCGTAGGCCTGCACCTCGCGCAGGTCCTGCAGCAGCACCAGGAACCAGCCGCCGTCCCCGGGGCAGTGGTAGGCGTGCACCAGCAGGATCGAATCCGGGCCGAAGGAAAGGTGGCCGCTCCAGCGGCCCTCGCTGCGCGCGTGCGGCAGCGCGTCGCGCGGCAGCAGCGCCTCCAGCGCCAGGATGCTGCCGGCCGGCGTGCTGGCGCCCTGGCACAGCGCCGAGGCGGCGGGGTTGGCGTATACCAGCGCCCCGGAGTCGCTGTACAGCAGCACGCCCTCGTGCAGCGCCTCGGCGAGCTGGTCGAGGATCGCGGGGGAAGGCATGGGGCCTTCGCGGTTCAGATGGGACATGGGAGGCGCACCGCCTGCTTCCGGGAGCCCCGGATTCTAGCGGTGGCGAGGGCGGATCAGGCGATGGCCAGGTCGCGGCATGCCTGCAGCTGCTGCGCCTGGCCGTGGGCGTCGTACGCAGGCGCGCTCTCGGCGCGGCCGAGATGGCGCAGGGCCCAGTTGACCTCGCGGCGGCGCCGTGCCAGCAGCGCACCGTTGCGCCGGTTGGCCTCGGCCAGTTCGGCCAGGCGCGCGGCCTGGTCCTGGGGCACGGCCCCTTCCAGCTCGCGCAGGGCCGCCAGCTTTTCGCCGGTGGAGCGCATCAGCAGGTCCACGTCGTGGTCCAGCAGCGCCCGCCGTTCGTCCGCCAGGGCGGCGGCCAGGCGATCCAGGGCGACGTCGTTGGCGGCCAGGCGATCCAGGGCGACGTCGTTGGCGGCCGGGACGGTCATGGGCAGGCTCAGCCGAGCAGGCGGTCCATTTCAAGCATGCGGTCGGCGATGCGGGCCGGATCGATCCGGTAGCTGCCGGACTCCAGCGCCTGGCGCACTTCGGCCACGCGCGAGGCGTCCACGGCCGGGGCGGTGGACAGTTCGCGCTGCAGGACCTGCAGGCCGGCGGCTTCGCCGGTCAGGCGCAGGCTGTCGCCGGCACGCACGGCTTCCACCGGTTCGGAGCGGTCGGCGCCGGGCGCGCCACGGCCGACCTGCACGGTGCTGCGCAGGGCCTGCGGCGGGAGGCTGCCTTCAATCTTCTGGCTCATGGAGATGAGTCCTTGGGCGGGGTACGCGGTGGGTATCGGCATCGGGCGTCGGCAACTTTAGAGGTCGGTCACGAAAATTTTCCCGGCGTTCAGGGAGCGACCAGCACGTCCCCGCCCGGACCGACCCGGCCCTGGAGGATACGCCGTGAGGAGAGGTTCTCGACGCTGACGCGCTCGTCGATCCCCGCATCGCCCAGGGCGCGGCCGGCGACCCGGACCTCCACCCCGCCACGCCGGGAGACCAGCGCGACCTGGTCGCCGCGGCGGACCACGCGCTGGGCGGCCAGGTCGCCGGCCCCCAGCACGGCGCCGGCCTGCAGTGCACGGCGCACGACCTGGCCGGCGGCCTGGGCCGGATCGGACAGCGCCCCACCGGCGACCCGCGAGGCGTCGCGCTGTTCGGTCGCCAGCGCGTCGGCGGTCAGGGTCTGGCCGGCGGCCACGCTGCGGGTCAGGACCACGACCTCCTGGCTGCGTCGCTGCTTGACCGGCACATAGAGGCGCCAGCCACCGGGACAGGCGACCTCGACCGTGGCGGCGGTCGCCTGGCGCGCTTCCAGCGGCGTGTCGCAGGCAGGCATGCGCAGGGCGGGGTCGAGGCTGGCCTCGGCCTGTCCGCCAGGCACGGCGCCCACCGCCGCCGCGCGGATCGCCTCCACCGGCTGGAAGCCGGCGGCAGCCACCGCGGCCATCGGCCAGGCGAGCAGGAGCATCAGGAGTTGGCGGGCACGCAGCATGGCGATCCGGGGTGGTCGGTTCGCCGCCGGTGGTGCAAGAGCCGTGCCGCGCGCCGTGCTCAAGCCCCTGCGGCGGCTGCCGATACCGCAGGCATGACCCACAACCTGCTCAACCGCATCGACCAGCGCACCCGGCTGGCCGGCCACAACCGCCTGGCGCTGCTGCTGTTCCGGCTGGGCGGGCGCCAGCTTTTTGGCGTCAATGTGTTCAAGGTGCAGGAAGTGCTGCGGCGGCCGCCGCTGTTCCAGCTGCCGGGGCTGCCGCCGCAGTTCGCCGGCGCCGCCGACGTGCGCGGCCGCTCGGTGCCGGTGCTGGACCTGGGCATGGCGATCGCCCACCCCGAGCGCACCCTGCCCGGCGAGGAGGGGCCGACCCAGTACCTGGTCGTCACCGAGTTCAACCGCTCGGTCCAGGGCTTCCTGGTCAGCGACGTGGAGCGCATCGTCAACATCGCGGTGGAGGACATCCACCCGCCGCCGGACCTGGGCGCCGAGAGCACCTACCTGACGGCCGTGACCCGCTTCCAGGGCGAGCTGATCCAGGTGCTCGACGTGGAGAGCGTGCTGGCGGACATCACCCAGGCGCGGATGGACGCGGTGCTGGCGCCGGAAATGGCGCTGCCGGACAACGCGCCGCCGATGCAGGTGCTGGTGGTCGACGACTCGCGGGTCGCGCGCCAGCAGATCCGCAGCGTCCTGGACCAGCTGGGCGTGGGCGTGACCCTGCTGTCCGACGGCCGCCAGGCACTGGAACACCTCCTGCAGGTGCAGTCCAGCGGCGAGGATCCGGCGCAGCGCTACGCGATGGTGATCTCCGACATCGAGATGCCGGCGATGGACGGCTACACCCTGACGACGGAAATCCGTCGCCACCCCGGGCTGGCCGGCCTCTACGTGCTGCTGCACACCTCCCTGTCCGGGGTGTTCAACAACGCCATGGTCGAGCGCGTGGGCGCCAATGCCTTCGTCGCCAAGTACAGCCCGCACGAGCTGGCCGAACACGTGCTGGCGCGCCTGCGCCAGGTGGCCGCCCAAGCGGCCTGAGGCTCCCCGCGGCCAGCGGGCGGCGTCCTGGCACGGGTCTTGCCTCTTCCTTGGCGACCATCCGTGCGGAGGCGCCATGTCCAATCCGATCTCTTCCTACCTGGGCATCCACGCCGATGCCCTGCCCCTGCGCGAGCAGCGGATGAAGCTGATCGCCAGCAATCTGGCCAATGCCGACACTCCCGGCTACAAGGCCCAGGACCTGGACTTCAATACCGCCCTGGATGCCGCCGCCCGGGCGCGCACGGGCGCCGACCCCGGCCGTCCCGGGGCGCTGGCCGCCACCCGCGAGGGCCATCTCACCGACGCCATCGCCACCGGCCTGGCGCCGTTCCAGTACACCCGGCAGTCGGCCCAGCCGAGCCTGGACGGCAACACCGTCGACGCGGACCTCGAGCGCGCCGCCTACGGCCGCGCGGCGCTGGAATACCGCGCCTCGCTGAGCTTCGTCGAATCCAAGGTGCGCAACCTGCTCACCGCGATCACCGGACAGTAACCAGGAGCCGGCATGAGCAACCTCCCGATCTTCGATGTCGCCGGCTCGGCGCTGCAGGCCCAGTCGGTCCGGCTGAGCACCATCGCCTCCAACCTGGCCAATGCCGATTCGGTCGCCGGCTCGCCGGAGGCGGTCTACAAGCCGCTGGAGCCGGTGTTCCAGGCACAGGCCAGCGGCCACGACCCGGCCCTCACCGGCGTGCGCGTGCGCGAGATCGCGCAGAGCGAGGCGCCACCGGTACGCCGCTACGAGCCGGGCCATCCGCTGGCCGACGGCGACGGCTACGTGTTCGCGCCGGACGTCGATCCGGTGGCGCAGATGGTCAACCTGATTTCCGCCTCGCGCAGCTACCAGGCCGGCGTGGAGGTGATCACCACGGCCAAGGAGCTTGCCCTGGCCACCCTGTCCATGGGCCGCTGAGGACCTCCGGCATGAGCGCGATCTCCAGCGACATCTATTCCAGCCTGGGCCTGGGCCCGGCCACCGCCGCCGGCGACCGCAAGGGCGACGCGCTGGGCCAGGCGGACTTCCTGCGGCTGATGACCGAACAGCTCAAGCACCAGGACCCGCTCAAGCCGCTGGAGAACAGCGCCTTCCTCGGCCAGCTGGCCCAGTTCTCCACCGTGCAGGGCATCGAGTCGCTCAACAGCCGCGTGGACGCGTTCTCCGCGGCGATGGGCAGCGACCAGATGCTGCGCGGCGCGGCGCTGGTCGGGCGCCAGGTGCTGGTGCCGTCCACGCGCATGGCGCTGGGCGAATCCGGCGGCACCGAGGGCGCGGTGGCCGTGCCCGATGCCGGCAGCGTGCAGTTCACCGTCACCGACGCGACCGGGCGCACCGTGCGCGAGTTCACCGTGCCGGCGGCCCGGGCCGGCGAAGTGCCCTTCGCCTGGGATGGCACCGATGCCAGCGGCCAGCGCCTGCCGCCCGGCAGCTACGGCATCGCCGCGCGCCATACCGCCAGCGACGGCACCGCCAAGGCCGTGGACACCTGTGTCCGCGGCACCGTCCAGAGCGTGACCGTCGGCAGCGGCGGCCTGTTCCTCGACCTTCCCGGGCTGGGCAACGTCCCGCTCGACTACGTGCTGCGCATCAGCTGACGCACCCGACCACGAACGCATCCGCAAGGAGTCCGCCATGAGCTTCAACGCATCGCTGTCCGGCATCAACGCGGCCAACGCCGACCTCAATGTCACCTCCAACAACATCGCCAACTCCAACACCGTGGGCTTCAAGACCTCGCGCGCGGAGTTCGCCGACCTGTTCTCCTCCACCAGCTACGGGCTGGCCAACAGCGCGGTCGGCTCGGGCGTGAAGGTCAGCAACGTCGCCCAGCAGTTCGCCCAGGGCAACATCGACCCGACCGGGCGCAGCCTGGATTTCGCCATCGACGGCGAGGGCTTCTTCACCGTCAACAAGAACGGCGACACCTTCTACACCCGGGCCGGCAACTTCCAGCCGGACAACCGCGGCTTCGTGGTCACCCCCGACGGGGGCCGCCTGCAGGTGTACGCGCCCAACGCCACCGGCGGCTTCGACGTGGGCCGCACCACCGACCTGCAGCTGGCCACCACCGACAGCCCGCCGTCGCAGACCGGGCTGGTCGAACTGACGGTCACCCTGCCGGGCGCCGCGTCGGCACCGGCCGCCACGCCGTTCGACCCGGCCGATTCCAACAGCTACAACGCCAGCAGCGGCGGCGTGACCGTGTACGACTCGCTGGGCGTGGCCCACGTGCAGACCTCCTACTTCGTCAAGACCGCGAACCCGAACGAGTGGCAGGTCCACAACTACGTGGACGGCAACCCGGTCGGCGCCCCGGCCACCCTGGCCTTCGACCAGAACGGCGCGATGGTGACGCCCGCCGACGGCCGCATCGCGATGGATCCGTACGCCCCGGGCACCGGCGCCGGCGTGCTGGAGATGAGCCTGGACCTCGGCGGCAGCACCCAGTACGGCAGCAGCTTCGCCCTGCGCAGCCTCAACCAGGACGGCTTCGCCTCGGGCAAGCTCACCACCATCGACGTGGCCGAGGACGGCGTGGTCTATGCGCGCTACACCAACGGCGATGATGTCGCCCTGGGCCAGGTGGTGCTGACCAACTTCGTCAATCCCCAGGGCCTGCAGGCCACCGGCAACAACATGTGGATGGCCACCCACGCCTCCGGCACGCCACGCCGCGGCGCCCCGGATTCGTCCGACTTCGGCCGCCTCCAGTCCGGCGCCCTGGAAGCCTCGACCGTGGACCTGACCGAGCAGCTGGTGAACATGATCACCGCCCAGCGCAATTTCCAGGCCAACGCGCAGATGATCTCCACCCAGGACCAGGCCACCCAGACGGTGATCAACATCAGGTGACCGCGCATCCGGCGCGGGTGGCGCTGGCGCGCCCCCGCACCGGCGGCCGCCTGCCGCTCCACGCCCCTGACCCGGACGCCGGTTCCCCATGGACAAAGCCCTCTACATCGCGATGACCGGCGCCCGCGCCACGCTGCAGGCGCAGGGAACGGTGAGCCACAACCTGGCCAACGCCGACACCGCCGGCTTCAAGGCCGCACTGGCCAACACCGAGGCCTTCCCGGTACGCGGCAGCGGCCATGCCTCGCGGGTCGCGGCGCTGCACGTGGACCAGGGCTTCGACGCGCGCCCGGGCACGCTGCAGGTCACCGGCAACGCGCTGGACGTCTCGCTGCAGGCCGACCGCTGGCTGGCGGTGCAGGCGCCGGACGGCAGCGAGGCCTACACCCGCGCCGGCAACCTGTCGCTCACCCCCAACGGCCAGCTGGTCACGGCCGGCGGCCATCCGCTGCTGGACCAGGAAGGCAACCCCATGGCCCTGCCGCCGCACCAGGCGCTGGAGATCGGCCATGACGGCACGGTGTCGATCGTGCCGCTCGGGGAGGGTGCCGACACCCTGGCGGTCCTCGGTCGGCTGAAGGTGGTCGAGGCCCCGGCCGCGCGGCTCAGCCGCGGCCTGGACGGCCTGATGCGCAACACCACCCCCCAGCAGCCGCTGCTGCAGGCACCCGGTGCGGTGATGACCACCGGCACGCTGGAACACAGCAACGTCGACACCGCCGGCACCCTGGTGCAGATGATCCAGCTGCAGCGCCAGTTCGAGATGCAGGTCCGGGTGATCAAGACCGGCGACGAGAACGCGCGCGCGGCCAACGGCCTGCTGCGCCTGGGCGGCGGCTGAGACCCCGCCCCCCCCGGCAGCCTGCACATCGCGCACCGGCACCGGGCCAGACGGCCGGGTGGCCAGGCGCGCTGCGACATGGCCGGCCCCGCTCCCGCGAGCGCCCCGCCTGCCCACACCCGCAGGATCGGCCCCGCTGCCGCGCCGGGGTTCGCCGCCGCCCTGGCGGCATCCGGCCCGCCTGCCCCGCCTGCCCCGCCTGGCCCGCTGCCCGCCAGCGTGCCCTCACGCCTCCGCGCCCATCCGCGACCGGGCCGCCGGGCCGGCGGCCGCGCTCTGGCACGCCGCATGCATGGATCCCGGCGTCACTCCGTCAACCGAGGTACCGCGTCATGAATCAGGCACTCTGGGTCGCCAAGACCGGTCTGGATGCGCAGCAGACGCGCATGGCCGTGGTGTCCAACAACCTGGCCAACACCAACACCACCGGCTTCAAGCGCGACCGCGCCAACTTCGAGGACCTGCTGTACCAGCAGGTGCGCCAGCCCGGCGGCTCGAGTTCGGCGCAGACGCAGCTGCCTTCCGGCCTGCAGCTGGGCACCGGCGTCCGGGTGGTCTCCACGGCCAAGGACTTCCAGCAGGGCAACCCGCAGCAGACCGGTCGCGCGCTGGACGTGATGGTCAACGGCCGCGGCTTCTTCGAGGTGATGATGCCCGACGGCAGCTCGGCCTATACCCGCGACGGCAGTTTCCAGGTCAACGCCCAGGGCGAACTGGTGACCAGCAGCGGCTATCCGGTGCAGCCGGGCATCCAGGTGCCCGAGGGCGCCCAGTCGATGACCATCGGCACCGACGGCACCATCACCGTGCAGATGGCCGGCGACGGCCAGGCGCTGGAGATCGGCGCGCTGACCCTGACCGACTTCATCAACCCCGCAGGCCTGCAGTCGCGCGGCGAGAACCTGTACCTGGAGACCACCGCCTCCGGCCCGGCCCAGAACGGTACGCCGGGCCTCAACGGCCTGGGCCTGGTGCAGCAGGGCGCGCTGGAGGGCAGCAACGTCAACGTGGTCGAGGAGCTGGTCAGCATGATCGAGACCCAGCGCGCCTACGAGATGAACGCCAAGGCCATCTCCACCACCGATTCGATGCTCGGCTACCTCAACAACAACATCTGACCGGCGCCCCGCGCCGCTGGAGCCCGCGATGAACCTGCGTTCCCGCCTTGCCGCCACCTGCGCCCTGCCCGCCGCGCTGCTGCTCGGCGGCTGCGTGGCCGCCGGCGACGTGCGCCCCTACCCGGCCCTGGCCCCCATCGTGCCGGTGATGCCGGTACAGGCCGCCCCGACCGCCGGCGCGATCTATGCCGGTGGCCAGGGCCTGGCGCTGTACGGCGACCGCGTCGCGCGCGATGTCGGCGACCTGCTGACCATCACCCTGGTCGAATCCACCACCGCCCAGACCAGCGCCACCACCCAGGTGGGCAAGGACAGCGAGATGTCGGTGGGCGTGTCCTCGCTGTTCGGCGCGCCGGTGACCTACAACGGGCGCGAGATCCTGTCGGCGGGGGCCAAGGGCGAGCGCGACTTCGACGGCCAGGGCAAGTCCAGCCAGAGCAACCGGCTGCAGGGCAACGTCACCGTCAGCGTGGTCCAGCGCCTGCCCAACGGCAACCTCGTGGTGCAGGGCCAGAAGAACCTGCGCCTGAACCAGGGCGACGAGCTGGTGCAGATCCAGGGCATCGTGCGCCCGGCGGACATCAGCCGCGACAACACCGTGCCCTCCAGCCGCGTGGGCGAGGCGCGCATCGTCTACGGCGGCCGCGGCGCACTGGCCCAGGCCAATGCGATGGGCTGGCTGTCGCGCTTCTTCAACTCGCGCCTGTACCCCTACTGAGGCCGGCCATGGCAACCCACTCCCTCCGTGTATCCGGCCTGCTTGCCGCGGCCCTGGCGCTGCTGGCGCTGTGCGTGCCGGCCCGGGCCGAGCGCATCAAGGACCTGGCCCAGGTCGGCGGCGTGCGCGGCAACGCGCTGGTCGGCTACGGCCTGGTGGTCGGCCTGGACAACAGCGGCGACCGCACCAGCCAGGCGCCGTTCACCGTGCAGAGCCTGAAGAACATGCTCGCCGAGCTGGGCGTCAATGTCCCGGCGAACGTGAACCCGCAGCTGAAGAACGTCGCCGCCGTGGCGATCCATGCCGAACTGCCGCCGTTCGCCAAGCCCGGGCAGACCATCGACATCACCGTGTCCTCGATCGGCAACGCGGTGTCGCTGCGCGGCGGCTCGCTGCTGATGGCCCCGCTCAAGGGCGCCGACGGCCAGGTCTATGCGATCGCCCAGGGCAACCTGGTGGTCGGCGGCTTCGGCGCCCAGGGCCGGGACGGCTCGCGGGTGGCGGTGAACATCCCCAGTGCCGGCCGCATCCCCAACGGCGCGACCGTCGAGCGCGCCGTGCCGAGCGTGCTCGACGGCGGCGGCGACATCACCCTCAACCTGCACCGCAACGATTTCACCACCGTCTCGCGCATGGTCGAGGCGCTGGACAACGCCTTCGGCCGGGGCGTGGCGCGCGCGGTCGACGGCGTGACCGTGGCGGTGGCCGCCCCGACCGACCCGGGCGCGCGCATCGGCTTCCTGGCGCGGGTCGAGAACCTGGAACTGACCCCCGGCAGCGCGCCGGCCAAGGTCATCGTCAACGCGCGCACCGGCACCGTGGTGATCGGCTCGCAGGTGCGGGTGATGCCGGCGGCCGTGGCCCATGGCGCGCTCACCGTCACCATCAACGAGGGCGTGCAGGTCAGCCAGCCGGGCGCCTTCGCCGGCGGCGGCACCGTGGTGGCGCCCAGTTCCTCCATCAGCACCTCCGAGGAAGGCAGCCGCATGTTCCGCTTCAACGGGGGCACCACCCTGGACGAGATCGTGCGCGCGGTGAACGAGGTCGGCGCCGCGCCCGGCGACCTGATCGCCATCCTCGAGGCGCTGCGCCAGGCCGGTGCACTGCGCGCGGAGCTGGAAGTGATCTGATGCACATCAACGCCCGACCGCTGCAGCTGGCCCCCCAGGCCCCCGCCGACCCGGCGCGGGTGGAGCATGTCGCGCGCCAGCTGGAGGGCCAGTTCGCGCAGATGCTGGTCAAGAGCATGCGCGATGCCAGTTTCGGCGACTCGCTGTTCCCCGGCGAGAACCAGACCTTCCGCGACATGTACGACCAGCAGCTGGCGCAGGCCATGACCGGCGGCAAGGGCCTGGGGCTGGCGCCGATGATCGCGCGCCAGCTGGCGCGCCAGTCCGGCGCCGACCCGGCCGCGGCCGCCGCCCCACTGGACACCCGCCTGGAGCCGGCGCGCGGCCCCACCCTGGCCGCCGCTGCCGCCCTGCCCGGCGACCGCGACGGCATGGCGGCGCCGATGCTCGCTCCGGAGGCCAGCCGCGCGCTGGACCTGATCGCCGGCCGCGACACCTCCGGCGGCGACGCCTCGCCGATGGATGCATTCGTGCGCCGGCTGATGGCGGCGCCGGCGGCGGCTGTCGCCTCCGCGTCCACCGCCGGCGCCGGCGCGCGTGCGGCCGAGGGTTTCGAACCCCGCAGCCCCGAGCGGTTCGTGGCCAGCATCTGGGACCAGGCGCAGGCCGCGGCACGCGAACTGGGCGTGGACGCCCGCGCCCTGGTGGCGCAGGCGGCGCTGGAAACCGGCTGGGGGCGGCGCCAGATCCAGCGTGACAATGGCGGCAGCGCGCACAACCTGTTCGGCATCAAGGCCAGCGGTTGGCAGGGCGAGCGCGCCACCACCCGCACCCACGAGTACGTCGGCGGCGTGCGCCAGACCGAGACCGCGCAGTTCCGCGCGTATGCCTCCCCGGCCGAGAGCTTCGCCGACTACGTGCGCATGCTGAAGCAGAACCCGCGCTACCAGCAGGCGCTGCAGTCCGGTGGCGACGTGCGCCGCTTCGCCCAGGCGCTGCAGAGCGCCGGCTATGCGACCGACCCGTCCTACGCGGCCAAGATCACCGCCATCGCCAACGGGCCGACCGTCTCGCGCGCCATGCAGGCGATCGCCGGCGTGGCCGCGCGCACCGGCGGGGCAACGGTCGCCGCGGCCGGCGACCTGGCCGCCACGCTTTCAAGGAGGTAAGCCGATGTCCGTCCTCTCCACCGGCACCGGCGCCCTGCTCGCCTTCCAGCGGGCCCTGTCGACGGTCAGCCACAACGTGGCCAACGTCAACACCGAGGGCTACACCCGCCAGCGGGTGGACTTCGCCGCACGCAACCCGTCCGACCGCGGCTACGGGTACGTCGGCAACGGCACCCAGGTGGCCGACATCCGGCGCATGGCCGACGACCTGGCCACCTCGCGCCTGCTCGACAGCGGCGGCGAGCTGGCGCGCCTGCAGCAGATCTCCAGCCTAAGCGGCCGCCTGGACTCACTGTTCTCCGATGGCGCCACCAACCTGGCGGGGGTGTGGTCCAACTTCTTCGACTCGGTCAGCGCGCTGTCTTCCAATGCCGCCGGCGCCGCCGAGCGCCAGAACGTGCTTTCCGAGGCGGGCATGCTCGCCTCGCGCTTCCGCCAGCTGGACGGGCAACTGCGCTCGCTGGACGGGGAGGTCAACAACAGCCTGCGCGCCGGTGCCAGCGAGATCACCCGCCTGGCCGCGGAGGTCGCGCGGATCAACGGCGTGATCGGCTCGGACGCCAGCAAGGCGGCGCCGGACCTGCTGGACCGGCGCGACCAGCTGGTGTCCGAGCTGGTCGGCTACACCGGCGGCACCGCCGTGCTCCAGGACGGCGGCGCGCTGAACGTGTTCACCGCCGGCGGCCAGCCCCTGGTCGTCGGTGGCCAGGCATCGACGCTGGGCACGGTTCCCGATCCCTACCGGCCCGAGCGCCTGCAGCTGACGGTGGAAGGTGGCGGCACGCGCACCGTGCTCGACCAGCGCGCCTTGGGGGGACGCATCGGCGGCCTGCTCGAGTTCCGCGCCAGCGTGCTGGATCCGGCGGCCGCCGAGCTGGGCCGGATCGCCGTGGCGATGGCGTCCACCTTCAACGAGGGCCATGCCGCGGGCATGGACCTCTACGGCACCCTGGGCGGCAGGTTCTTCGACGTGCCGGCCCCGGTGGCCACCCGCCACGCGGCCAATACCGGCACCGCCAGCATCCAGGCGCAGGTGGCCGACATCGGCGCGCTCACCGGCCAGGACCTGGTGCTGCGCCTGGGCGACGGTGGCTGGAGCGCGCTGGATCCCGGCACCGGCCAGCCGGTGCCGATGACCGGCAGCGGCACCGCGGCCGACCCGTTCCGCGTCGGCGGCATGTCGGTGGTGGTCGATGGCGCGGCCCAGCCGGGCGACCGCTTCCTGCTGCAGCCGACCTCCCGCGCAGCCGGTGCGCTGGGCGTGGCCATCAGCGACCCCTCGCGCCTGGCGGCGGCTTCCCCGGTGCAGGGCAAGGCGGCGCTTTCCAACCTCGGCAGCGGCGTGCTGGCCGGGCTGCGGGTGGACGATGCCACCAATCCGGCGCTGCTGCAGGACGCGGTGGTCGAGTTCCTCGATGCGGGCCAGTACATGCTCGACGGGGCCGGGCCCTTCCCGTTCACGCCGGGCCAGCGCATCAGCGGCAACGGCTGGAGCGTCACCCTGGACGGCATGCCCACCGCGGGCGACCAGTTCACCATCGCCCGCACCGGCCCCGGCTCGGGTGACAACGGCAACGCGGCGCGCCTGGCCAACCTGGATGACGCACGTGTGGTCAGCGGCGGCACGATGAGCCTCAACGGCGCGGTGGGCGGCCTCACCACCATGGTCGGCTCCGCCGCCCGGCAGGCCGAGTACGCGGCCGAAGCGCAGCAGGTGATCCACGACGACGCCCGGGCCACCCGCGATGCGGTGGCCGGGGTCAACCTGGACGAGGAGGCGGCCAACATGCTCCGCCTGCAGCAGGCCTACCAGGCGGCCGCCCAGATCATCTCCACCGCCGACACGATGTTCCAGTCCATCCTGAGCGCCGTCCGCCGATGAGCAACCGCATCTCCACCCGCATGATGTTCGACCAGTCGCTGTCCACGATGCTGGCGCGGCAGAAGCAGCTGGCCGCGCTGCAGCAGCAGGTTGCCACCGGCAAGAAGGTGGTTACCGCCAAGGACGACCCGGTGGGCGCCGGCGCCGCGGTCGGGCTGGACCGCTCGCTGGCCGAGCTGGAGAGGTTCGGCCAGAACGCGAACACGGTGGGCAACCGGCTGGGCATGCAGGAGAACATCCTGGCGCTGGCCGGCGAGGACCTGATGCGCATCAACGAGCTTGCGGTGCAGGCCAACAGCGACACCCTGTCCGCCGACGACCGCCGCTCCATCGCCGCCGAGCTGCGCACGCTGCGCGACAACCTGGTGAGCCTCGCCAACAGCACCGACGGCTCCGGACGCTACCTGTTCGCCGGTGCGGCCGACGACACCCCGCCCTTCAGCCGCGTTGGCGATGGCGTCGCCTACCACGGCGACCAGACCCAGCGTGGCGTGGAGATCGCCCCGGGCGCCCTCGTGCGCGACGCGCTGCCCGGCAGCGAGGTGTTCATGCGCATCCGCGGCGGCGACGGCACGGTGGATGCGCGCATGGCAGCCGGCAACAGCGGCAGCGCCGTCCTGAACGGTTTCGGCCGCGCCAGCAGCGGCGACTGGAACGGCCAGGCCTACCGCATCGGGTTCACCGCGGACAACGGCTATGAAGTGACCGGCCAGGACGGTGCGATCGTGGCCAGTGGCACCTGGACCGCCGGCAGCGACATCCAGGTCGGCGGCCTGCGCGTCTCGATTGACGGCACCCCGGCCGAAGGCGACTCCCTGCACATCGGCCCGGCTGGCACGCGTGACGTGTTCGCGACCGTGCAGCAACTGGTCGATGCGCTGGAATCGCCCGGCGCCACCGCTGCCGAACGCGCAACCCGGCGCAACGCGCTGCAGGCCGGCATGCGCGATGTGGCGCGCGCCTCCGAGCGCATGATCGACGCACGCGCCGCCGGCGGTGCCCAGCTGGCCCTGCTGGACGACGCCACCTCGCTGCGCGAAGCCAACGAAGTCACGCTGAAGACCACGCTCTCCGGCATGCGCGACCTGGATTACGCCGAGGCCATCACCCGCTTCCAGCTGGAAAGCACCGCCCTGCAGACCGCGCAGACCGTCTTCACCCGCATGCAGGGCCTGTCGCTGTTCAACATGCTGCGGTAACGCCGCAAGCGCGGTGCATCCCATCCAGGGCGCGGGCAACCGCGCCTTTCTCGTGTCCGGCCCTAAAGCCCGGCGAGGCCCTGCCGTTAACCGATACCGAGGCCGGATGTGCACGCGACCTGTTGGCAAAAGACCACGCAAGCCCCCGTCCTGGATAGAAAAAATCGCGGTCCGGCACTAAAGCTTCCGCACCCGGCGCCGTTATTCATTACAGCAGCGGCACCGGTCACTGATGACCCCCCTGCGGAGCTCCGGCCAAGACTTACGCAGTCCTGTCCGCCGGGATGAATCGCTTAGAGGAGACTCAAAATGGCACAAGTCATCAACACCAACGTGATGTCGCTCAACGCCCAGCGCAACCTGAGCACGAGCAGCACGAGCATGGCCACCACGATCCAGCGCCTGTCCTCGGGCCTGCGCATCAACAGCGCCAAGGACGACGCCGCCGGCCTGGCCATCAGCCAGCGCATGACCGCCCAGATCCGCGGCATGGACGTGGCCGCTCGCAACGCCAACGACGGTATCTCGCTGGCCCAGACCGCCGAAGGCGCGCTGACCGAGATCGGCAACAACCTGCAGCGCATCCGCGAGCTGGCCGTCCAGGCCGCCAACGGCACCAACGGCGACGACGACAAGGCGGCGCTGCAGAAGGAAGTCACGCAGCTTCAGAACGAGATCCTGCGTGTCGTGGAGAACACCAAGTTCAATGACACCGCGCTGCTCGCCAGTGGCAGGACCATCTCGATCCAGGTCGGTGCCAATGCCACTGCCAATGACAAGATCGATATCACGCTGAGCAACATGGCGACGTCGCTGAGCGGCGTCACCGGTGGTGGGTTCTCGGTGTCGGGCATGACCGCAGGCGCTGGCGCCACCCAGCTGACCCAGCTGGACAGTGCACTGAAGGCGGTCAACGAGGCCCGCGCCGACCTGGGTGCGATCCAGAACCGATTCAGCTCCGCTATCGCGAACCTGCAGACCAGCTCGGAGAACCTCTCCGCATCGCGCAGCCGCATCCAGGATGCCGACTATGCGAAGGAAACCGCCGAGCTGACCCGCAACCAGATCCTGCAGCAGGCAGGTACGGCAATGCTGGCACAGGCCAAGTCGGTTCCGCAGAGCGTGCTGAGCCTGCTGCAGTAATCACAGCAAGCCAGCTGCGGCACAAGCCGCCCCGGTTCGCCGGGGCGGTTTTTTTTTGTCGGTGGAATCGCGGCATGGAGCTTGCATACCTTGGGTAATTGCAAGCAGAGCCGAAGCCGCGGCCATCCGCAGCAGCTGCTGACCGTCCCGCGACGGGTGGCACGGCGTCGGAGGCCGCAACCTCGCGCTTGCCCGGACGCTATACCCCGAGCACTGCGCAGACGCGGTGCACGCGGCGCCAGCGCCACCTGGTTCCATTTCCTGGGTGATCCATGTTCCAGAGCAGACTCCACCGCCGATTGCGCTTCCCCTATTACGTGATGGCCCCCGACTACCGGGAATCCTCATCGGGAGTGCAATGCGTCCACTACCTCTGCCATGCACTCAACCTCGAGGGCGCAGAGGCCTACGTGGCTGGCCCACAGGTGCTCAACCCCGGACTGAAAACCCCGTTGCTCACCGACGAGATCGTGGCCCGGCACGCGGCCGAGGGCCGCCCGGCCGTCGCCATCTACCCGGAGATCGTCCGGGGCTCCCCCCTCCCGGCGGCCGTTGCGGTGCGCTACATGCTCAACCGGGAGGGCGTCATCGGCGGCCAACCGATGGATGCGGGAGCGGACGACCTGTACATCTACCACCGCAAGGAGTTCATGGATCCGTCGCGTCCTGGACAGCTGCTGACCGTGCCGATGGTGGATCCGCAGCGTTTCAGTCCGCAGCCGGAAACCGAGCGCACGCTGGACCTGCTGTACCTCAACCGCGTACCCACCTCCGCCGTCGATTTCTCGCGCCTGCCCCAGGGCGTCCTGGTGTTGTCGCCGGAGAATCGCCTCGGCCTGGACGAACTGGCCGACACCCTGCGGCGCGCACGCGTGCTTTACACCTACGAGTCCTCCACCACCTGCCGCCTGGCCATCATGTGCGGTTGCCCCGTGGTACCGCTTGTGGCTGCTGGCCATGAAGATCTGGCCGTCACTCCGCAGACGGTGGTTGACATCGGCGGTGGTGGCTTCGCCTGGGACGATTCGCCCGCGGCGCTGGAGCAGGCGCGATCCGAATGCAGCCGTGTCCGCAGCCTGCATGTCGCCGCCGAGGACAGGTTCTGGAAGCAGATCCAGACCTTCATTGCCAGGACCCAGGACGCCGCATCCACCAGACAGCCGGTTTCCGGGGAGGACGGACTCCAGCGTTGGCTGGACGCGCGCGCGCCGTTGCCGGTCCAGGCCGAGATGATTGCCGACGCCCTGGCCCAGCCACCCTCCCCGGTGCTTGGCGTAGTCGTGGTCGGGACAGACCCATTGCGCATCGACCGCACCCTGCGCAGCCTCGCCCAGGCGCGGGACCTCTATCCGCACGTCAAGGCCTGGTGCGTGACCCCGGACGGCGCCGCTGCGCTGGCTGACTGTGTTGCGGGCACCGAGCCTGTACCCGCGGGCGCCCAAGCTGGCGTTGCCGGAGCGGCCAACGCGATCGCCGCCAGCGGCGAATGCGACTGGCTGATGAGGGTGGATGCGGGCGAGGAGTTCGTGGGCGCGTCCCTCCAGCTGATGGGGGTGAACCTGGTTGCGGATCCCACGTTGCGCGCGGTCTACGCCGATACGGTCCAGCGCGAGCCGGGCGGGACGCTATCGGCGCTGTTCCTGCCAGACTTCAACCTCGACCTGCTGCTGTCGGCACCGGGGACCCATGCACGCCACTGGCTGTACAGCTGCAAGGTGTTGCTGGAAGCCGGCGGGTTCTCGCCGGACCTGGGTGACGCTGCGGAATTGGACCTGCTTCTGCGCCTGGTCGAGTCCGGTGGCTTCGCAGGCCTGGCGCATGTTCACGAGCCTTTGCTGGTCACGCCGCCCCAGGTGCTGCGCAGCCTCCCTGAAGAGGAGCGCGCCATCCTGCGCCACCTGCATAGCCGCGGGTACGGGCAGGCAACGGTGTCCAGCCACCTGCCCGGCTGCTATCGCATCAGCTACGGCCACGTTGACCAGCCGCTGGTCTCGGTGATCATCCCTACCCGTGATCAGTTCGCCCTCGTGCAGCGCTGCGTCGACAGCCTGCTGGAAAAGACCGCATACCCAAACTACGAAGTCCTGATCGTCGACAACGCCAGCACCGACGAAGCGGCCTGTCGCTGGCTGGATGGAATCGAGGCGATGGGCAGCAGCCGCCTGCGCGTCCTCCGGCATCCAGGGCCGTTCGACTACCCAGCCTTGATCAATACCGCTGCAGCGCAGGCCCACGGCGAGTACCTGCTTCTGCTGGACAACGACACCGCGTTCCTGGACGGGACCTGGTTGGACGCCATGCTCAATCATGCCCGGCGACCAGAAGTCGGGGCGGTAGGGCCGAAGTTCCTCAACCCCGACGGCAGCGTGCAGTCCGCCGGCCTGGTCCTCGGCGCGGGTGTTGGCGCGGCGCCGGCATTCGCCGGACACAAGCCACGTGATGCGGGGTATATGTACCGTCTGCAGCTCGACCAGGACTACTCTGCCGTGGCTGGCTCCTGCCTACTGGTCCGCACCGCGATATTCAACGAGCTGGGCGGATTGCAAGGCGGCGATCTGCGTCACGCCCACAGCGACCTGGACCTGTGCTTGCGCGTTGGCCAAGCAGGCTACCTCGTGGTCTGGACTCCCCATGCGCTCGTCCTGCACGAGGGTGGCGCCAGCCGCGCTCGCGTTGACACGGCTCCGACACAGGAGAAGGTGGAACGGGTCAAGTCCTCGCTTGACGCGCTCTACCAGCGATGGCTCCCGCAATTGGCGCGGGACCCTGCGCACAACCGCAACCTGTCCCTTGGCGAGAATCCTTTCCAGGCCGAGACGGCGAGCTGGCTCAACCGCGACCCCCTGCCCTGGCGCCCATTGCCCGTGATCATGGCCATGCCCGCCGACCGTCATGGCTGCGGCTACTACCGGGTGATCCATCCCGCCGAGGCACTCTCGGCCAATGGCCTGGCCGACGCCAGGATCGGCGATCGCTATCTCAGCCCGGTCGAGCTCGAGCGAGCAGCGCCGCAAGCGGTGGTATTTCAGCGCCAGATGCTCCCGGACCAGGTGGAATCGCAAAAGCGCATGACCGCCTTCAGTGGCCTGTTCAAGGTGGCCGAGCTCGACGACTACCTGCCGAACGTGCCGCTCAAGAGTGCGCACCGCAACCAGCTGCCCCGGGACGTCCTCAAGAGCATGCGCGCGGCGCTCAATGAGGTGGATCGGCTGGTCGTGTCCACCGAGCCGCTGGCCGAGGCCCTGCGCCACTTGCACCACGACATCCGCGTCTGCCACAACCGCTTGCCGGCCGCCTGGTGGAGCGGCCTGCCTGGCCGCAGACGCCAAGGGAAGAAGCCGCGCGTGGGCTGGGCCGGCGGCGCCGGCCACCGCGGCGACCTGGAGATGGTCGCCGACGTGGTCGAAGCGCTGGCCAGCGAGGTGGAATGGGTCTTCATGGGCATGTGCCCGGACAAGTTGCGCCCGTTCATCCACGAGTTCCACGAGGGCGTGCCGATCCTGGGCTACCCTGCCAAACTGGCCAGCCTGGATCTGGACCTCGCCATCGCGCCACTGGAGGACAACCAGTTCAACCGTTGCAAGAGCAACCTGCGGCTGCTCGAACTGGGTGCCTGCGGCTTCCCGGTGGTGTGCAGCGACGTCATGCCGTTCCAGTGCGACCTGCCGGTCACCCGGGTCAAGCCGCGCTTCAGGGACTGGGTCGAGGCCATCCGCATGCACCTTGCCGATCTGGACGCAGCCGCCGGCGCGGGCGATGCGCTGCGCGACGCCGTGCATCGCGACTGGATGCTGGACGAGGCCAGCGCGCGTGCCTGGCTGGCCAACTGGCTGCCAGACTGATGTCCCATTCGCCCACTCAAGCTCGCGCTACGGCCGCCGTTATCGATACCGGAGGCTGCCGCCGCGCCGGCCAACCTGCAACCGAGGAAGCAGCATGAGCACCATTGCCACCGGAGGATCCGGTCTGGATATCGCCGGGCTGGCGTCGCAGCTGGTCCAGGCCGCACGCATGCCCGCCGACGCCCGCATCAAACGCTTCGACGCCACCGTGGGTGCCAAGTTGTCGGCGGTCGGGCAGATCAAGAGCAGCCTGACCTCGCTGCAGTCCGCCCTGCAGAAGCTGGGCACCGCGGCCGCCAAGCCTGGCCACCAGGTCACCCTGCAGGATGGCGCTGGCTTTACCGCCATCCCCGGCGCCGGCGCGGCTGCCGGCTCATACGTGGTGGAAGTGCTTGCGGTGGCCAATGCCCAGAAGCTTGCCTCCGGCGCACACGCGGCCGACACCGTCGTCGGCACCGGGACGCTGTCCATCGCCTGGGGCAGCGGCGAGGACCAGTCGCTGGCGGTGGAGTTCGAGGAGGGCGCGACGCTCTCGGAGATCGCACGGGCGGTCAACCGCGCTGCGGACGGCAAGGGGGTGACGGCCACGATCATCACCGCCAACGATGGCCAGCACCTGGTCTTCACCGCGAAGGAGAGCGGCCTGGCCAACGCCCTGGACATCACGGCCAGTGGCGGCGACGGCGGCCTGCTGGCACTGACCAACGGGACCGGCGGCGGGCTGGTCGAACAGGTCGCTGCCTCCGATGCGCGGGTGCGCGTGGATGGCTTCGAGCGCACTTCGGCCAGCAACGCTGTCGCCGACCTGGTCCAGGGCGTCAGCCTCAACCTGGTGGCGGCCAAGCCCGGCGAGAGCTTCCGGCTGGAAGTGGCGCCCGACAACAAGGCGCTTGAGTCAGCGGCGGAAGCGTTCGTCAGCGCCTACAACAGCGTGGGTTCGGTGCTGCGTTCGACCACCAGCTACAACGCCGAGACCAAGAGCGCCTCCGCACTGACCGGCGACTCGCTGGTGCGCGGCCTGCAGCAGCAGCTGCGCAACCAGGTCAGCAGCAACACCCTGGAGCTGAAGGAGCTGGGCATCACCATCGACAAGACCGGCGTCATGAGCCTGGACAAGACCCGACTTGGCGAGGCGATGGCTGTCGATCCGCAGGCCATGTCACGGCTGTTCGGCGAGGAAGGCCGCATTGCTTCGCCGATGCAGGCGCTGTTGAAGTCCCAGCTGAACAGCACCGACGGCGCCCTGACCCAACGCACCGAGAGCCTGAACAGGCAGCGCAGGGACCTGGAAGACCAGCTCAGCCAGCTCGACCTGCGCATGGAAAAGCTCAGCTCCATCTACCTGGCCCAGTTCACCGCGATGGAGACGATGATCATTCAGCTGCAGGGCGGCGCCAGCTCATTGAACAGCCTGCTTGCGGGCAACAGCAAGTAGTCCCTATCCGCGTGATCTCAAGCTGCGGGGCCAGCGGCCGATATCCCGGCGTGCCCGCCGCAGCACGCCCGGGGTTTCCGGTGCGGCCCGCCCCAAGGACAAGCCACCATGTACGCCACCAAGCGCAACTTCGCCGACCAGTACCGCAGGACCGCCGTCTCCGCGCGCGTCGCCGAGGCCGATCCGCACCAGCTGGTCGCGCTGCTGTTCGAGGGCGCCAGCCAGCGCATCCGGCGCGCGCAGGCCTGCCTGGAGCAGGGTGATGTCGCGCACAAGGGCAAAGCGATCGGCGAGGCCTGCGCCATCGTGGGGCATCTCAACGGCTCGCTGGACCACGAGGCCGGCGGCGAGGTCGCGGCCAACCTGTCCTCGCTGTACGACTACATCGTGCGCCGCCTGACCGAGGCCAACCTGCACAACGATGGCGGCGCCCTGGCCGAGGTGCTCGAGCTGCTGGGCGAGATCGAGTCGGCCTGGAATGCCATCCCCCAGCCACAACGCCTGCCGGTGGCACCGTGAATGCGGCAGCGCGGCTGGCCGAGCTGCACCAGGCGATGGACCAGATCTTCGCCATGCTGGACCGTGGCGAGATCGAGGCGATGCCGCCGATGCTGGACGCGTACGACCGCGACGTGGGCCTCTTCTGCGCGATGGAAGGCGCCGCACAGCTGCAGGAAGGCGTGCAGGCGCTGCACGACCGGCAGCTGGAGGCCATCGCCCAGATGCGCATCCGCCAGGAACAGGTGCTTGGCCTGATGCGCCAGCAGCGCCAGTCCAGCCGGGCGCTGCATGCCTATGCGGGAGCCGGGGGCGACTGATGTCCGCGATCGGCCTGGCCGCCCTGCTGCATGACCTCACCACCCTGCGCCAGGCGCTGGAGCGGGAAGACTACGGCACCGCGGACGAAGTCCTGGCCGGCCATGAACTGCGGCTGCGCGAGTACGTCGAGACGGTAGCCCCGCAGGCGCCGCTCCAGGCCCTGCGTGGCATGCTCCAGCTCCAGCACCTGGTCCAGCTGGACGACGGCCACATCCCCGGAGGCAGCGCATGAATCCCGCCTGGCCCAGCACCGCCCAGACCGCCGAGCACGAGCTGTTCGGCGATGTCCTGACCTGCGACGCCGTGCTGCCTGCCTGTTTCCTGGCCGATACCCCCGCGCGTACCGCCCAGGCCGAGGCCATCCTGCTGGGCCTGGCCCAGGTCGAGGACCTGCGCGGCGACGAGGCTGGCGAAGAGAAGCGGGGCGAGCTGCCACAGCTGGCCCAGCGCCTGGACGCCAAGCTGGACCTGGTGCTGGTGCTGCTCGGGCGGCTGGTGCGCCAGGCCAACCCACCGCAGCCGCTCACCCCGGTGCGCTGGTCCGGCCGCGGCCTGCGCCTGCAGCTGGGCGCGGAGGCCCCGCTTCCGCCGCTTGAATCGGCCGGCAGCGCCCGTTTGCAGCCCGCCGACTGGCTGCCCGATGACCTGGAGCTGCCGGTGATCGTCACCGCCACCGACCAGGATGCGCAGGCCAGCTGGCTCTGGCTGCGGTTTCCCGCCCTGCCGCCGGGGCTGGAGGAAGCCATGGGCCGCCACCTGTTCCGCATGCACCGGCGCCAGGTCGCCGACGCGCGGCGGCGCTGATCCGGCGGGCCGGCCGCGCGCCGGTCCGTCTACAAAAGCCGGCCCCCATCGGCTAAGGTGCAAGCGTTTCCCCGGGGATCACCTGCGCGCCTGTGCGAGTTCTCATCGTTGACGACCACACCCTGGTCCGCGCCGGACTCAGCCGGCTGCTCCAGACCTTCGCAGGTGTGGACGTGGTGGCCGAAGCAGCCAATGCCGACCAGGCCGTCGACCTGGCGGCGATCCATCGCCCCGACATGGTCCTGCTTGACCTCTCCCTGCCCGGCCGTACCGGGCTCGAAGCGCTGAGCGAGATCCTCCAGCAGGTGCCGGAAACGCGCGTGGTGATGATGTCCATGCACGACGATCCGCTGCATGTGCGCGATGCCCTGGACCGTGGCGCGGCCGGCTTCGTGGTCAAGGATGCGGCTCCGCTGGAACTGGAGCTGGCGCTGCGCACCGCTGCCGGCGGCGAGGTGTTCCTCAGCCCGCGCATCTCCTCGCGGATGATCGCCCCGCTTATCGGCCGTTCGCGCCAGGCCCGGCCGCAGGGCGTCGCCGCCCTGCCGCCGCGGCAGCGGCAGATCCTGGCCCAGATCGGGCGCGGACTGAGCAGCAAGGAGATCGCCAGCAGCCTCGGGATCAGCGTCAAGACGGTGGAGACCCACCGCGCGCGGATGATGGAAGCCCTGGGCTGCCGCCGCGCCAGCGAGCTGGTCCTGCTGGCGGTCCGGCACCAGCACGAGCTGGGCTGAGGCGGCGGAATTCCGCCACGTCCACCGCCTGGCGGGGCAATCCTGCCGGAAAGACAACGGCCTTGTCAGGAAAACCCCGACATCGGGTAGGGAAAATACCGGCCGGACTCAGGCACCCCCCGATTCTTCTGCCGGCGCGGCACAGGCACGATGCCTCACATCGGCGTCACGCACCCGGCGCCGAAGGGGAGAATGCAAGATGAAGGCCATCCAGTCGGCCCAGCTCGGCCAGCAACTGAACCTGACGCCGCAGTTGCTGCAGTCCATCCGGCTGCTGCAGCTCAACGCGCAGCAGCTGCAGATGGAGGTCACCCGTGCCCTCGAGCTCAACCCGATGCTCGAGCTGGACGAGGAGCCGGCTGCCGCCGTGCCGGCCGAGGCGGCGGGGACCGACGCCCAGGCCGGCAGCCTGGACACCGCCGCCTTCGACGAGCTGCCCGAGCCCTCGATGTGGGACGTGCCGGGCGCCAGCTGGAGCGGCGAAGGCGAGGACCGCATGCAGCGGATCGCCGAGCCCGGCTCGAGCGACCCGTTCGTGCGCGTGCTGGAGTCCCTGGCGCTGGAGCTGGACCCGGGCGAACTGGAGATCGCCGCGTTCTGGCTGGAGCACTGCGATGATGCCGGCTACCTGGAAGGCGACCACGCCGCCCTGCTGCTGCGCGCGGTCGCCCGCTTCGACGTCGCCGGGGAGCGCGTCGAGGCGATCCGCCAGCGCCTGCTGCAGGGCGAACCGGCGGGCATCGCCGCACGCGACGTGGGCGAATGCCTGCGCGCGCAGCTGGCCGCCCTGCCCTCGCCCTGCCCCGGGCGGCACCTGGCGCACCGGCTGCTGGAATCGTGCGTGGCCGAGCTGGCCGCGCACGACCACGCCGCCATCGCCCGCCGCCTGCAGGTGGAGGAAGGCGACGTGGCCGAAGCGGTGCGCCTGGTCCTGTCGCTGCAGCCGCATCCGGCCCGGCAGGCGGTCGACACCGCCTCCGGCTACGTCATACCCGACGTCGTTGTCTGGCACGGCGATGGCCAGTGGCGCGTCGCCCTGAACCCGGCCACCGCGCCGCGGCTGTCGGTGAACAGCGGCTACGAGCGCGCCCTGGCCCAGGCCGGCGAGGGCGAAGGCACCAGCGCGCTGCGCGAGCTGCTGCAGGAGGCGCGCTGGCTGACCCGCGGGCTGTCGATGCGCTACGACACCCTGCTGCGCACCACCAAGGTCCTGGTCGAGCGCCAGGCCGCGTTCCTGGCGCAGGGCGAGGAGGCCATGGCCCCGCTGACCCTGAAGGAAGTGGCCGACGCCATCGGCATGCACGAATCCACCGTCTCGCGCATCACCAGCGGCAAGTACATCCAGACCCCGCGCGGCACCTTCGAGCTCAAGCACTTCTTCGCCGTGCGGCTGGAAGGGGCCAATGTTTCCGGCGCGGCGGTGCGGGCGATGGTCCGCCGGCTGATCGAGTCCGAGCCGGTGGCGCGCCCGCTGGCCGACGACGCCATCGCCGCCCTGCTGGCGCGCCAGGGGGTACATGTCGCGCGCCGCACCGTCGCCAAGTACCGTGAGCAGCTGTCCATCCCCACCGCCCGCGAACGTCGCCGCAGCGCCCCCGCGCCGCTGGCCCGCGCGGGCTGATCCGGAATTTCCCCATGCGCAAGATCCGCGTCCTGCTGGTCGACGACCACGAAGGCTTCATCAACGCCGCCATGCGCCACTTCCGCAAGCTGGAGTGGCTGGAACTGGCCGGCACCGCCGGCAACGGGCTGGAGGCGATCGAGCGTTCCGAGGCCCTGCGCCCGGACGTGGTGCTGATGGACCTGGCCATGCCCGAGATGGGCGGGCTGCAGGCCACGCGCCTGATCAAGGCCCAGGACGAGCCGCCCTACATCGTCATCGCCAGCCATTTCGACGACGCCGAACACCGCGAGCACGCCACCCGCGCCGGCGCTGACGGCTTCGTCAGCAAACTTTCCTACCTCCAGGAAGTGGTGCCGATCCTGGAGCGCCTGAAGGGGCAAGCGTCATGAGTGAATCCCGCATCCTCGTCATCGACAGCCAGGCCGCCCGCGCCGAACACCTGTGCGGCCTGCTCGAGTTCATGGATCTCAACCCGCGCTGGGCCTCCTCGCCGGAAGACGTCTCCACCGCCCGCCAGCGCCCCACCGACTGGATGGCGGTGGTGGTCGGCAGCCTGGACGATGCCGGCACCGCGCGCGACTTCTTCGCATGGCTGGCCGCCACCCCGGTGCCGCCGCCGGTGCTGCTGCTGGAGGGTGAACCGGCCCGCTTCGCCGCGGCCCACGGGCTGCACGAGGCCGGCGTCTGGCCGCTGGAGTCGCCGATCCGCCATGCCCAGCTGGAGGCCTGCCTGCGCCGCGCCAGCCTGAAGCGGCTGGACGCCGAACAGCAGGCCGCCGGCACCGACGAGGGCCCCACCGGCTCCGGTCCGGCGGTGCAGCGCCTGCGCCGGATGATCGGCCAGGTCGCCCCGTTCGACACCACCGTGCTGGTGCTGGGCGAATCGGGCACCGGCAAGGAAGTGGCGGCGCGCGCCATCCACCAGCAGTCGGCCCGCCGCGACGGCCCGTTCGTGGCGATCAACTGCGGCGCGATCCCGCCGGAGCTGCTGGAAAGCGAGCTGTTCGGCCACGAGAAGGGCGCCTTCACCGGCGCGCTGAGCGCGCGCAAGGGCCGCTTCGAGATGGCCGAAGGCGGCACCCTGCTGCTGGACGAGATCGGCGACATGAGCCTGCCGATGCAGGTCAAGCTGCTGCGCGTGCTGCAGGAACGCAGTTTCGAGCGTGTCGGCGGCAACCAGACCATCAAGTGCAACGTGCGGGTGATCGCGGCGACCCACCGCAACCTGGAGGATCGCATCGCCGAGGGCCACTTCCGCGAGGACCTGTTCTACCGGCTCAACGTGTTCCCGATCGAGATGCCCGCCCTGCGCGAGCGCACCGAGGACCTGCCGGCCCTGGTCCACACCATCGCCGCCCAGCTGGCCCGCACCGGCCGCGGCGAGATCCGCTTCGCCGACGGCGCCCTGGCCGCGCTGGCCGGCTATGCCTGGCCGGGCAACGTGCGCGAGCTGACCAACCTGGTCGAGCGCCTGGCGGTGCTCAACCCCGGCGGCCTGGTGCGGCTGGACGACCTGCCCGCCCGCTACCGCGCGCACGTGCCGGCCGGCAGCGAGCCGGTGCTGGCGGCGCCGTTGGTGGCGGCCGCCGCAGCCGCGCCCGTGGCCGCACCCGCCCACGGCACCGCCGCCGATCCGGCCGCCCTGCCTGAAACCGGCCTGGACCTGCGCGAATACATGGCCGGCATCGAGCTGCGCCTGATCCGCGAGGCACTGGAACGCAGCCAGGGCGTGGTCGCCCACGCCGCGCAGCTGCTCGGCCTGCGCCGCACCACCCTGGTGGAGAAGCTGCGCAAGTACGGGATCGAGCGCGAGCAGATCGAGTTGGCCGGTTGAGCAAAGCGCCGACCGGCCGCCCCCGTGGAGGCACGCCTCTTGCATCCGCCGGGACGTGATCCGCTTCGGGAACGTCCATGGCACTCGTACTCACCTACGGCACCTTTGACCTGCTGCACGTCGGCCACGTCAATCTCCTGCGCTGCGCCCGCGAGCTGGGTGACCGCCTGGTGGTGGGCCTGTCCAGCGACCGCTTCAACACCCTCAAGAACAAGCGTTCCACCCAGTCCTATGCCGACCGTGCCGCGGTGCTCGCCGCGATCCGCTATGTCGACGAGGTGTTCCCCGAGGACAGCTGGGAGCAGAAGGCCGCTGACATCGTCCGCCTCGGTGCCAGCCTCCTGGTGATGGGCTCTGACTGGTCCGGGCACTTCGACCACCTGGCCTGCTATTGCCCGGTCCACTATCTCCCACGGACCGCGCACGTCTCCAGCTCCGGCCTCAAAGCCGCCATCCGGATGGCCGCGCCACCTGCGTTGCCCGCCGATGCTCCGCAGCTTTCCAGCGGAGGAATGCGCTGATGCGGCCGCGGCTTTCCCTGGAGCTGGATGAGAGCGGCACGGCGCTGCAACTGCGTCTGCATCCAGCACTGGCAGGATGCGAACATATCGAAGTCACCACGCGCGACCGCAGCCAATCGATGCGGGTAGCACTGTCCCCCGAGGGCGGCACGCTGCTTCCCCTGCGCCCTCTGGTTGCGCCGGCCATCGCCGGCCCGGTGCGCTGGGATGTCTTCCTGGTCGACGCGGCCGGCGGCGCCCACCACCTCTGCCCCGAACCACCCGCCGACCGCCCTCGCCACTTCTTTCGCACGACGCTCGACGGCTATGGCCTGTCGGCCTACCTCAGCGATAGTTCTGGCTCGCTGGTCGTACTGGCCGCTCCGGCCCAGCAGCATGCGGGGCTTGCCGACGGCGAAGATGCCCGTGCCGACTTCCCCCGGCTGCTGGAATCGCTGCCATTGCAGGAAGATCTGGTGCTGTTCGAGAGTTTCCTCGGCAAGCAGTACGCGGGCAACCCGCGCTACATCTACGAAGCGCTGCGCCGGATGCGGCCGGACCTGCGCTGCGTCTGGGCCTACAACGGTTCCGAGCCGATCCCGGGCGATCCGCTGCGGGTCAGCCGCGGGTCGGCCGAGTACTTCCGCCTGTTGGCACAGGCCCGCTACCGGGTCAACAACGTGTCGTTCGAAGCCTCGGGCCGCAAGCCGGAAACAATCTACCTGCAGACTTGGCACGGAACGCCGCTGAAACGTCTGGGCCATGACATCCGCGTTTCAGGGCCGCTCTCGATCGAGCCAGCGAGGTTTGAGGCCGAACTATGCGACTCGGCGACCTGGACCACACTGCTGAGCGCAAACCCTTATTCCAGCGAGATCTTTCGCAGTGCGTTCAATTACCGCGGGGAAATCCTCCAGACGGGTTACCCGCTGGCTGATCCACTACTGGACCCGGCGCTGGACCGCGATGCACTGGCTCGCCGCCTGGGCCTGCCTGTTGGCCAGCGCTTTGTTCTTTATGCGCCGACATGGCGCGATCATCGCCCAGTGGGGTCCTGGCGCTTCGATTTCGATCTGAACCTGGACCTGGTGGCTGTGTCCGCCGCGCTGGCGCCAGACCAGGTCCTGCTGGTCAAGGCGCACCATCTGGTGGCTGGCGGGCTCGACCAGGAGACGCTGCCGGCGAATGTACTCGACGTCTCCCACGTGGATGACATCAGCGACCTGTGCGTGTTGGCGGAGGTTCTGATCACCGACTACTCCTCGGTGTTCTTCGACTTCGCCGCCACGGGCAGGCCGATCCTGTTCTACTGCTATGACCTGGAGCTTTATGCGGGCCAGGTCCGTGGGTTCTACCTGGATCCGTACGCCGAACTGCCCGGTCCGGTCGCACGCACCACCAGTGAGCTGCTCGCCTTGCTCGGCGATCTTCCCGGCGTCGCTGTGCGCCACGCCGAGCGTTACGCCGCGTTCCGTGAGCGCTTCTGCAGCGCCAACGACGGTCGTGCCGCGCAGCGCGTGGTCGACGCCGTGTTCGGCCAGCAGCGAGCCATGCCTGTGCTGTTGTCCGATTTGCGCGTCGCCGCCGAACCCCTCGAAGACCAGGAGGCCGATCGCCTGCAGGCCCTGCTCCGCCGATACACACCTTACGCCGGGGCAATCTCGTCGCTGCTCTACGAGAAGCTGTCCATCACCGAACGCCAGCGCTTCGTGGTCTGGTTGCTCAAGCGCTGGGGCGGGATCGACCGGGTCGACCCCGCGGAAATGGCCGCCTATCGGGCCGATGCCGCCCGGATCGCCGCCGAGAAGCGCGAGCCGGTCGAGGTGGAGGGGCGTACCTATACCCTGCAGGACCTGAACTCCCAGGGCCACGACTTCCGCCTGGCAACCTACGACTGGGTGCTCAGCATCCACGACGTCCTTTACGACCAGTACCAGTGTGATGGCTTCCGCGTACGCCCGGGCGACGTGGTGATCGATGCCGGCGGATTCGTCGGCGATACCGCCGCGCTGTTCTGCGCCAAGACCGGCGGCGATTGCCAGGTGCATGCATTTGAACTGCTGGGCGAGAACATTGCCCTTTTCAAGCACAACAACGCGCTCAACCGCATTGCCGACCGCGTGGTGGTCAACCGGCTGGCGCTGTCCGATCGCAGCGGGGACGAAATGGTGATCCGTGAGGCCCGACTGCAGGGGGCGACTTCGGTCGGCGGGGATGGTCCAGGCGAGCGCATTGCCACCATCACCCTGGACGACTACGTCGCGCAGCGCGGGCTGGAGCGGGTGGACCTGATCAAGATGGACATCGAGGGCTCAGAGATCCCGGCGCTGAACGGCGCCATGCGAACGATCCAGCGCTTCCGGCCCATGCTCGCACTGTGCCTCTATCACAAGTGGGACGACGTCATCACCATCCCCCGGTTCATCGCCGCTACTGGAGTGGAGTATCAGTTCAATTTCAAATGGGTCCAGCTCACCCACGGCTGGGAAGCCGTGCTGCTTGCCAGGCCGGTTGAGCCGCTGGCCCTGCGGAGCGCCGCGTGACGATCAACGTGCTGGTGTTCCCTTGCGGCTCGGAGATAGGGCTTGAGATCCATGCCGCGCTGCGCCATGCCAAGGATGTACGCCTGCACGGTGCGTCCTCGGTTTCGGACCATGGCGAGTTCGTCTACGCACGCTACCGCCGGATTGAATCCAGCGTCGGCACCCCTGGCCTGCTTGAGGAACTGAACGCGCTGATAGACCAATGGGCGATCGACGTCGTCCTCCCGGCGCACGATAGCCTGATTCCGTGGCTGGCCGCCGCCGGCAACCGCCTGCATGCGCGTGCCGTGGTGCCGGACCTGGAGACCGCCACGGTATGCCGCAACAAGAACCTGACCTATGACCGCCTTCGTCATCTCGGCTTCGTCCCGAAGGACGCCGCGGCCCCGGGTGAAACCGCGTACCCGATCTTCGCCAAGCCTGCGGTCGGCCAGGGCAGCCATGGCGCCGAGCGGATTGATGACGCCACGCGCCATCGCCAGTTGCTTGAATGCGGCATCGAATACGTCTTCAGCGAGTACTTGCCCGGTGCCGAGCACACCGTCGACTGCATCTCCGACAGTCAAGGCCGCCTGCTGCGGGCTGCCGCGCGTACCCGCGCCCGGATCAAGGCCGGGATAAGCGTCCGTACCGAGCCGGCGCAGGTCGACCCGGCCGTGCAGGCGATGGCTGCCGCGATCGCAGGCGAGCTGCGGCTCAAGGGCGCCTGGTTCTTCCAGGTCCGCGAGGACGTCGCCGGTACGCCGAAGCTGCTGGAAGTGGCGCCACGTATCGCGGGGTCGATGGCCCTGTCGCGGATGCACGGGATCAACTACCCGCTGCTGACCATCTACGCACATCTGGGCCTTCCGTTTTCGGTCCTGGCGCAGGCCTGGCCGCTGGTTCTGGACCGGGCGCTGGGCAACCGTTACCGTGCCGGGCTGGACTATGCCCGCGTATACCTTGACCTGGACGACACGCTGCTGGTGCGCGGTGTGCCCGAACCGGTGCTGATGGCCCTGCTCTACCAGTGGAACGCACGCAAGGTGCCGGTCGTCCTGCTGACCCGCCATGCGGGCGTGCCGGAGGAAACCTTGGCCCAGCACCACGTATGCGCCGGCCTGTTCGAGCGCATCGTCCAGCTGCGCGACGGCTCGCCGAAGAGCGCTGCGATCGTTGCCGGCGAACCGGCGATCTTCATTGATGATGCCTTCCGCGAACGGGCGGACGTGGCTGCCGTACGCGGTATTCCAGTATTTGACGTGGACGCCGTGGAGCAGCTTCTGGACCTGCGCGCATGACCTCCTCCCCCGCCACGCAGGGACCACTGCTTTCGATCGTGGTGCTGGTCTACAACACCGGCTGCTATCTGCGCGAGTGCTTCGACTCCCTGCTGGGCCAGGAGTACCGGAACATCGAGATCATCGCGATCGATGATGCCAGCACGGACGACAGCCTCGCGATCTGCCGCGAGTATGAGGCCGCTCACCCCAACTTCCGCTGCATCAGCAAGCCCAACGAGGGTGGCGCAGTGGCAGGCAACCTCGGCATCGGCCTCGCCTGCGGCGAGTACGTGGCGCTGGTCGATTCCGACGATCTGGTTACCCCGCGTGGCTACCGCCTCCTGATGGAAGAAGCCCAGCGCGTGGGTGCCGATATCGTGGTGGGCCGCGCCGCGCGGCTGAGCGAGGCTGACACCTCCAGCGCTGCCTTCCTGCATGAGCCCGACGTCTGGTCGCGGCGCCGCGTGCTGCACACGGTCGACGAATTCATCGAACTGCACCATGACGGCTTCTACTGGAACAAGGTCTTCCGGACCTCGTTTCTTCGCGAGCACCGGCTCGGCATGGTGCCGGGCCTGCTGTATGCCGACAGGCCGTTCGTGCACGCCGCCTATTGGCACAGCCGGCGCACCGCAATCATCACCGACCTGGTCTACCTCTGGCGTGTGCGCGAGGATGGCAGGGCGCCGTCCATCACCCAGAACCACCGTCAGGCGGACAATTTTCGTGACCGCTTGCGCTCGGCCCGGATCGAATGGGAGCGCCACGCTGGCGTCACCGAAAGCCAGGCCTGGCGTAACGCGATCGCGGTCAACAACCTGCACCGTGCGCTTTTCACCCGCTCCGCCGTGGCTGCCTCGCCATCGTTCCGAGCGGCTTTCATGCAGGAGATGCAGGCACTTCTCAGCCTCTACGGGGACCTTGACCTGCGCTCGCTGGGTGCACGCCGCTGCCTGTACCTGGAACTGATCCGGCGCGGCGAGGTGGAAGCCTTCTGCTTCCTGGTGGGGATGTCCGTGGACCGCGACGAGATCGTCGAAATCGGGGGCGAGTGCTACTGGAAGCAACCGTTCCTCGATAACCCGGAGATCCCCATTGCGCGCGAAGTGATGCGCCTGGATTTCCCCAACATCGGCTTCTTCCAGATCGACGATCTGACCCTGGAAGCGGCGCAGCTGAGCCTGACCCTGCACCTGCACGAAGCGGTCATGGCCCGCTGCGAGGTTGCGTTCGAGCTGCACTGCACCGGGGACGGGCGCAGCACGGCATTCCAGGCCCTGGGTCAGGTCGGCCGTCATCGATGGCAATACGCACTCGACCCGGGCAGCGTCGGTGGGATAGCGGGCGACCCGCAAGGGTTGGTCATGCGCTACACCACCAGGGACGGCATCCGCGGCCGCTACAGGATCGGCCCGCCCATGCTCTCCGGGGCCCTGCAATCCCGGCTGCCCCTGGCTGGAGCGTCCGGTCGCCTGGAGCTGTCGGCGGCCGCCGGCAGCCTGGCGTTCTCCGTCATCTGACCGGCACCGTCGCGGCACGGCGCTTGCATCGGCCGGGACGCCGGCTGCCGCCGGCCACACGCCCCGGAGAGCCGGATGAAGACCAGCAAGCCCATCCCCGTCACCAGTCCGCTGCTGCCACCGCTGGAGGAGTTCGTTCCCTACCTGCAGCGGATCTGGGACAGCCGCATCCTGACCAACGGCGGCAGCATGCACCAGGCGCTGGAGAAGGCCCTGTGCGCCTACCTGGGGGTGGAGCACATCGCCCTGTTCGCCAATGGGACGCTGGCCCTGGTCACCGCGCTGCAGGCGCTGCGCATTACCGGCGAGGTGATCACCACGCCCTACTCCTTCGTCGCGACCGCGCACTCCCTGCTGTGGAACGGGATCAAGCCGGTGTTCGTGGACGTGGATCCTGTCAGCTGCAACCTGGATCCGTCGCGGATCGAGGCGGCCATCACTCCCCAGACCACCGCGATCATGCCGGTACATTGCTACGGCGCACCCTGCGACGTGGAGGCCATCGACCGCATCGCCGACAACTACAACCTGAAGGTGATCTACGACGCCGCCCACGCCTTTGGTGTACGTGACGCCGGCGGCAGCGTGCTGCGCCACGGCGACCTTTCGGTGCTCAGCTTCCACGCCACCAAGGTGTTCAATACCTTCGAGGGCGGCGCCATCATCTGCCCCGACGCCCGCACCAAGCAGCGGATCGACCACCTCAAGAACTTCGGCTTCGTCAACGAAACCACCGTGGTGGCGCCTGGCATCAACGGCAAGATGAACGAGGTCTGCGCCGCCTTTGGCCTGCTGCAGCTCAAGCACATCGATGCGGCCCTGGCCCATCGTGGCTGGATCGACGGGCTTTATCGCCAATACCTGGCCGGCGTTCCCGGACTCCATTGCCCGCCAGCCAGCGGTGCGGAGCGGGACAACCACGCGTATTTCCCGGTGATGGTCGACGAGGGATACCCGCTGTCGCGCGACGAGCTCTACCAGTTGCTGCGCGACCAGCAGATCCTGGTGCGCCGCTACTTCTACCCGCTGATCAGCCAGTTCCCGATGTACCGCGGCCTGCCTTCGTCGGCGCCGGGCAACCTGCCGAACGCGCATGCGGCGGCGCGGCGTGTGCTCTGCCTGCCGATCCACCCGGACCTGACCGAAAGCGACGTGGCCCGCATCTGCGAACTGGTCACCTCGCAGGTGAAGCTCCGCGTCGCATGAATGGCGGGGGTGGAATCCGGCGGCCGGCGCACCACCGACGTATCGTTGCCGGCTGGGCCGGCACGCTGATGCTGGCGATCTGGTGGCTTGTGGACCGGGTGGTCCCCAAGCGCACCGACCGCTGGGCATTCTTCTGCCATCCGCTCAAGCCCGACCAGTTGGTGGAGAACGCGCGCGCTGTATACGAGCAGGCTCTCGGGCAGCCCGGCATCCATTGCCACCTGTTCCATCGCGGCGGCACCCCGCAGATGGCACCGGATCCTGAAGGACGCGCGCATGTATTCGAACTGTCCAGCCTGTCCGGGCTATGGGCGCTTGCACGCTGCGGCGTGCTGCTGCTGACCAACTCCACCTCGATGGACATGTCCCTGGCCTGGAGCGACGGCGGCTTTGCCGCGCCGCGGCCATGCCTGCGTCGCCGGATCGTGGTCAACCTGTGGCATGGCATCCCGCTCAAGCGACTGTTCGCGCTGGCCAACCCGGAACAGCGCCGGCACGGCGACCGCAACCGGTTCCGCCGCCAGGAACGCCGGCACTACGACGGTCTGGTGGCATCCTCCGACGTGGACGCCTACGCGATGGCGGCCATCTTCCATCCGTTGCCACCGGACCAGGTATGGGTCACAGGGCTGCCACGCAACGATTTCCTGCGCCTGCCGGAGCCGCAGCTGCCGGGCCCGCTGCGGGAGGAAATCGAGCGGGTCCGGATGCTGTGCGCCGGGCGAAGGCTGGTGCTCTATGCACCGACCTACCGCGACGCAAGCGTGGCCCGCGAACTCAATTACCGGTTCTCCGATGAGGAGGTGACGGCCCTCAGGCACGTCCTCCAGCGCCACGGGGCAGTGCTGGGCGTGCGCAGCCATTACCTGGTCAACGCCAATGGCCCGTCGCTGGATCCGCTGCGCCACGTCGACGGCGACCTGGTGCTCGACCTGGGACACACCCAATTCCACGAGATCGCGCCACTGCTTCGACAGAGCGCGCTGGTCATCACCGACTATTCGTCGGTCTACATCGACGCGCTCTACCTGGACCTGCCCGTGCTGGGCTTCGCCTACGACCTGGAGGACTACCGCGAGCGCCAGAACGGGCTGCTGTACGACCTGGACATGGCTTTTCCCGGCCCGGTGACGCGCACCTTCACCGACATGTTGCTGGTGCTGGACCGGATGCTGTCGCTGCCCGCGTTCGAGCCCGACCTCCACTATCGCCAGGTGCAGCGGATGTTCTTCCGCTACCGGGATACCGGGAACACCGCCCGGGTCATCGAGCGGATACGGGGTCTGGCCGAGACCGCGCAACTGCCGCGGCCTTAGCGTTCATGGCCGTCCAGCAGGCACCCGTGCCCGGGCGGGCCCGAGGTCACCTGGGCCCTGGACCGGGCCTGGTAGGTGAAGCTCCCGTACGCAACGGCGCGACTGGTGATGCCGCCGTGTGTACTCAGGCCGGGCCAGCAGCTCCCCCAGCCGGACCGCCCGGGCAACCGTAGCGCCTGGCCACAGGCGCCGTAGCAATCGCAAGGTCCACTGCCTCCGCCTGGTACCCGGCTCGTTCCTGCACGGGGCCATGCAGGCCTTCGCCCGGATCGGCAGCCTGCGACGGCAGATCGTCGCGCCAGCTGCAATCAGCCGCGTGGTCAACGCGCGGGCAACGCACGGCACCGAAGGCTTCCCGGGGCAGGCGCCGGGAAGTCGGCGCCTTTGCGGCACGCCGCTTGCATATGAGGGGCCAAGACCGGCACGCAACGGCAGAGGCCCCTTCCATGACCGACTCGATCAGCTCCGTCCTGTCGCAGATCCGCGCCTACCAGGGCCAGCTCGGCCACAGTGCCGCGCGTGCCGGGGATGTGGCGCGCGGCAATGCGATCCAGGGGCTGGGCGGGATGCCGGCGCCGGGGGCGGTGACGGAAACGGCGGCGCCCAGCTTCACCCAGACCCTGGCGCGTGCGCTGGAGGGGGTCAACGCCGCCCAGGCGAAGTCCGGGGAACTGCAGGCGGCATTCGAGCGCGGCGACCCGGGGGCCGACCTGGCCCGGGTGATGGTCGCCTCGCAGCAATCGCAGGTGGCGTTCCGCGCCACCGTGGAGGTCCGCAACCGTCTGGTGCAGGCCTACCAGGACGTCATGAACATGCCGCTGTGACCGGGGACTGAGACACGATGGCAATCACCCTTTCCAAGGAAGCATTCAACCGCGGGCAGGCCACCGAGAAGGCGGCCCAGGCGGTGGTCAAGCTGCAGGAGATGCAGCTGATGCGGCGTGCCGGCACGATGCTGATGATCGCCCTGGCGGTGGCCGCGGGACTGTACGTGTTCTTCTGGTCGCAGAAGCCGGCGTACTCCCCGCTGTACACCGGGCTGGACCCCAAGGCCACGGCCGAGGCGGCGGACCTGCTGCGCACCGCGCAGATCCCGTTCAAGCTCGACCAGGCCACCGGCGCGATCTCGGTGCCGGAGGCCAACCTGCACGATGCGCGGCTCAAGCTTGCCGGCTCGGGCCTGGCCGAGAGCGGCCGCCTGGGCTTCGAGCTGATGGAGCGCGACCCCGGCTTCGGCGTCAGCCAGTTCGTGGAGAACGCCCGCTACCAGCACGCGCTGGAGACCGAACTGGTACGCACCATCACCACCCTGCGCCCGGTGCGCGACGCGCGCGTGCACCTGGCCATCCCCAAGCCGTCCGCCTTCACCCGCCAGCGCGAGGCCGCCAGCGCCTCGGTGGTGCTGGAGATGCGTTCCGGCGCGCTGCTCGAGCGCAACCAGGTCGATGCGATCGTGCACATGGTCGCCTCCTCGATCCCCGACCTGGCCCCGGAGCGGGTGACCGTGGTCGACCAGAACGGCCGCCTGCTCAGCAGCAACGGCCAGGACAGCGCCTCGGCGCTGAGCGCGGCCCAGTTCGAACAGGTGCGCCGCCAGGAGACCTCCTACAACCAGCGCATCCGCGAGCTGCTGGAACCGCTGACCGGCAGCGGCCGGGTCAACGCCGAGGTCACGGTGGACATGGACTTCTCGGTCACCGAGGAGGCGCGCGAGCTGTTCAACGCCGAGCCGCAGAAGGTCCGCAGCGAGCAGGTCAGCGAGAACACCACCGCCGGCGAAGGCCCGCAGGGCATCCCCGGCGCCACCAGCAACACCCCGCCCGGCGCGGTGGCCGCGCAGCAGCCCGATGGCACGCCGGCCCCCGCTGCCGCTGCCGCTGCCGCCGCGGCACCGGCCGCCGGGACCAGCTCGCGCAGCGCCACCCGCAATTTCGAGATGGACCGCACCCTGCAGCACACCCGCCAGCCGGCCGGCCGCATCCGCCGGGTGACCGCGGCGGTGCTGGTCGACCACGTGCCGCGTCCCGGCGCCGACGGCAAGCAGGCCCTGCAGCCGCTGTCGGCCGAGGAACTGACGCGCCTGCAGGAACTGGTGCGGCAGGCCGTCGGCTTCGACGACGCCCGCGGCGACGTGGTTTCGGTGGTCAACGCGCCGTTCGTGCGCGAGACCGGCGAGGCGATCGAGCCGTCCCCCTGGTGGGAGGATCCGCGCGTGCGCGACGCGCTGCGCCTGCTGGTGGGTGCGGTGGTGGTGCTGGCGCTGCTGTTCGGCGTGCTGCGCCCGGCCCTGCGCCAGATCGCATCGCCGGCCCAGGCCAGGAACGAGCGCGAACCCGGCACCCAGACCGCCGAGGTCTCGCTGGTGGAGGACGAGGCGGACCTGCCATCGCTGGCCGAGGACACCGCCCGGATCGGGATGCACGCCCCGGCCGCGCCGATGGCGCTGCCCTCCAATGCCTACGAGGACCGCCTGCGCAACGCGCGCGAGGCCGTCCGTTCCGACTCCAAGCGGGTCGCCCAGGTGGTGAAGGACTGGTTGGGCAATGAAGCAGCCTAATGGCCATGGCGAACTGAGCGGCGTGCAGCGCGCCGCGGTGCTGCTGCTGTCGCTCGGGGAGAGCGACGCGGCGGAGGTGCTCAAGCACATGAGCGCCAAGGAAGTGCAGAAGCTCGGGCTGGCGATGGCCACCATGAGCGGCATCAGCCGCGAACAGGTGGTGGGCGTGATGGAGCAGTTCGAAGGCGCGCTGGAGCGGCAGACCTCGCTGGGCGTCGGCGCCGACGACTACATCCGCAACATGCTCATCCAGGCCCTCGGCGCGGACAAGGCCGGCAGCCTGATCGACCGGATCCTGCTGGGCCGCAACACCACCGGCCTGGACACGCTCAAGTGGATGGACCCGCGCGCGGTGGCCGACCTGGTGCGCAACGAGCACCCGCAGATCGTCGCCATCGTGCTGTCGCACCTGGACCCGGACCAGGCCGCCGAGGCGCTGAAGTTCCTGCCCGAGCGGGTCCGCGCCGACGTGCTGCTGCGCATCGCCACCCTGGACGGCATCCCGCCCAACGCGCTGAACGAGCTCAACGAGATCATGGAACGCCAGTTCGCCGGCAACCAGAACCTCAAGTCCTCCAGCGTCGGCGGGGTCAAGGTGGCGGCCAACATCCTCAACTTCCTGGAGACCGGGCAGGACCAGTCCATCCTCGGCGAGATCGGCAAGGTCGACACCGAGCTGTGCCAGCGCATCCAGGACCTGATGTTCGTGTTCGACGACCTGGTCGACCTGGACGACCGCGAGCTGCAGACCCTGCTGCGCGAGGTCTCCGGCGAACGCCTGGGCATCGCCCTGCGCGGCGCCGACATCAAGGTGCGCGAGAAGATCACCCGCAACATGTCCCAGCGTGCGGCCGAGATCCTGCTGGAGGACATGGAGGCCCGCGGCCCGGTGCGCCTGGCCGACGTGGAGGCCGCGCAGAAGGAGATCATGACCATCGTCCGGCGCCTGGCCGATGAGGGCGTGATCGCGCTCAACAGCGGCGGCGGCGAGGAGCTGGTATGAACACCGCCGTGCGCTGGCTGGCCCCGGACCTGGATACCGCCCCCGCGGCGGAGCCGGCCCGGGTGGAGGACGCGCCGCTGCCGGTGCCGCCCACCCTGGAGGAGATCCTGGCCATCCAGGAGGCCGCGCGCGAGGAGGGCTACGCGGCCGGCCTCGCCCAGGGCCACCAGGAGGGCTTCGGCCAGGGCCAGGCCGAGGTGCGCCGGCTGACCGCGCAGATCGAGGGCATCCTCGACAACTTCACCCGTCCCCTCGCCCGCCTCGAGGACGAGGTCACCGCCGCGCTGGGCGAGCTGGCCGTGCGCATCGCCGGCAGCCTGGTGGGTCGCGCCTACGATGCCGACCCGGCGCTGCTGTCCGGGCTGGTGTCCGAGGCGCTGGACGCCGTCGGCGGCGCCAGCCGCGAGGTCGAGGTGCGGCTGCATCCGGACGACATCCAGGCCCTGGCCCCGATGCTGGCCCAGGTGGCCGGTGCGCGCCTGGTGCCGGACCCGAACCTGGGCCGCGGCGACCTGCGCGTGCATGCCGAGGCCGTGCGCATCGACGGCACCCTGGAGGCCCGCCTGCGCGGCGCGCTGGAACGGGTGATCCAGCGTGCGGGAGCCGGCGCATGACCCTGCCTGCCGCGCCCACGGCGGCGACCGTTCCCGGCGCGGTGCCGGCGGACTGGCTGTCGGCCCGCAACCTGCGCCTGGCCACCCGGCTGGGCGGGATCGCGCTGGACCCGGCGGCCGGCCGCGGCCTGATCCGCGAAGGCATCCTGCGCCGGGCGGTGGGCCTGACTCTGGAGGCCACCGGCTGCGAGGCGCCGATGGGCGCCACCTGCAAGGTGGAAGTGGCCGACGGCGGCTGGGTCGAGGCGGAGGTGGTCGGCTTTGCCGGCGAGCGCACCTCGCTGATGCCCAGCGCCGAACTGCACGGCCTGTTGCCCAATGCCCGGGTGGTGCCGGTGCGCCGCCGCGGCGGCGTGGAGGTCGGCGAAGGCCTGCTCGGCCGGGTGATCGATTCCGACGGCATGCCGCTGGACGGCAAGGGCCCGATCCGCGCCGAAGGCAGCGTCGGCATGGCCGGGGTTGCGATAAACCCGCTGGCCCGCGAGCCGATCATCCAGCCGCTGGACGTGGGCGTGCGCGCGATCAACGCGCTGCTGCCCATCGGCCGCGGCCAGCGCGTGGGCCTGTTCGCCGGTTCGGGCGTGGGCAAGTCGACCCTGCTGGGCATGATGACCCGCTTCACCGCCGCCGACGTGATCGTGGTCGGCCTGATCGGCGAACGCGGCCGCGAGGTGCGCGACTTCGTCGAGACCACCCTGGGCGAGGAAGGCCTGCGCCGCGCCGTGGTCGTGGCCGCCCCGGCCGACCGCCCGCCGCTGGCCCGCCTGCATGGCGCCTACCGCGCCACCGCCATCGCCGAGTGGTTCCGCGACCAGGGCCTGAACGTGCTGCTGCTGATGGATTCGCTGACCCGTTTCGCCCAGGCCCAGCGCGAGATCGGCCTGTCGGTGGGCGAGCCGCCGACCACCCGCGGCTATCCGCCCTCGGTGTTCGCCAAGCTGCCGGCACTGGTCGAGCGCGCCGGCAACGGCGCCGCCGGACGCGGCTCGATCACCGCGTTCTACACCGTCCTGACCGAGGGCGACGACCCGCAGGATCCGATCGCCGACGCCGCGCGCGCCATCCTCGACGGCCACATCCTGCTGTCGCGCCGGATTGCCGACGCCGGCCTGTACCCGGCCATCGACGTGGAATCCTCGGTCAGCCGCGTGGTCCAGGACATCGCCGACGAGACCTGGCGGGCGCGCATCCGCGCGCTCAAGCGCCTGGTCGCCGCCTACAACGCCAACCGCGACCTGATCGCCATCGGCGCCTACCAGCGCGGCAACGACCCGGCCGTGGACGAGGCCCTGGAGCGCTGGCCGGACATCATGCAGTTCCTCGGCCAGGACGTGGTCCACGCCGCCGATCTGACCCAAAGCCGCCAGGCGCTGGCCCGGCTGCTGCACCACGAGGAGAACGAGGCATGATGCAGTCACGCCGCATCGATCCGCTGCTGCGCCGCGCCCAGGACCGCGAGGACGCCGTGGCCCGCGAGCTGGCCGAGAGGCAGCGGGCGCACCAGCTCCAGGAATCGCGCCTTGAGGAACTGCGCCGCTACGCCGAGGAGTACGCGGCCGGGCAGATGTCCGCCGTCAGCCCCGCCCAGCTGGCCAACCGCCGCGCCTTCCTGGACCGCCTGGAGAGCGCGGTCGAGCAGCAGACCCGCAACGTCGACAGCAGCCGCCAGCACCTGGAGGCGGAGCGGGCGCGCCTGCTGCTGGCCAGCCGCGACAAGCAGGTGCTGGAGCAGCTGGCCGCCAGTTACCGGGCCCAGGAACAGAAGATCGACGAGCGCCGCAGCCAGCGCGAGATGGACGACCTCGGCGCCCGCCAGGTCCGCGCGGCACAGCAGGCACGCCGCGAGGGCGAGACCCAGTGAGCGCCCCGGCCCTGGCCGGCATTGCGCCGACGCCGGCACCCTCGGCCGCGCCCCGCGCCGGCTCGCGCGGCGGCGAGGACTTCGCGCGGATGCTGCAGGGCGCCTCGGCGCAGGAACAGCCGGACCGCAGCAACGGCGGCGGCAGGATCGACGCCGCACCGCCGTCCCCGCACGATCCGGACACCGGCGCGGCGCCGCCGGACGCGGAGCCGGCACCGGATCCGGGCACCGCGCCGAGCCCGGCTCCGGCCGACACCCGCGCCAGCGATGCCGCGGAGCCGGACGCGGAGGCGCCGCAGCCCGGTGCCTGGCCGCCACCCGGCCTGGGCTGGCTGCTGCAGCCACCACCACAGGAAGCCATCGCCATCCGCTCCCAGCCCGGCGCACCGTCCGGGCTGGCCGACGGCCCCTCGCGGCTCCAACCCCTGCCCGCCCCGGCCACCGCGCCCACGGTGGCGGCCGCGGCCGCTGTGGCCGCGGCCCCCGGCGATGTCGCCGACGCGGCGGCCATGGAGCCAGCCACGAGTGAGGACCTGGTCCAGGCCGCCGGCCTGGCCCGTACCGCCAGCGCAGGGCCGGCCGCCGACGCGGCCGCGCCCACCTTCGTCCTGCCCGCCCTGCCGGCCGCGCCCGCCGCCGGCCCCGCGGCGGTGCAGGCCGGCTCCACCGCCGCGCATCTGCCGACGCCCAACCTCGGCGCCCCGGGCTTCGCCGAGGAGGTGGGCAGCCACGTGCAGTGGGCGGCCGGGCAGAAGATCGGCCATGCGGTGATCCGCATCGCGCCCGATGACCTGGGCCCGGTCGAAGTGCGCCTGCACCTGGACGGCGACCGCCTCAGCGCGGATTTCAGCAGTGCCCAGGTCGAGGTGCGGCAGGCGCTGGAGCAGGGCATCGGACGCCTGCGCGAGATGCTGGGTGCCCACGGCTTCGAGCTGGCCCACGCCGGCGTGGACCAGGGGCACGGCGGCAGCCACGGCCAGGCCCCGTCCGCCCGCAAACCCGCCGGCGGCGGCGACGGCGCCGAACCGGAGCCGGTGCGGCCGGAGCCGGTGCTGCGGCGCCGCGGCCTGCTCGACGCCTACGCCTGACCGGCGGCGGCTTTCCGCCGCCATCCGCCCCGGCAGCCACCGCTGACACGACGCGAGGCCGCCGGCCGGCACCTCCACGGCTGCGCGGCGCCATCGGCATGGGCCTGGCGCCTGCGCGCGCCCGGCGTCAATCCGCCGCCGCCGCCGCGGCACGCTGCTTGCATCCGTGGGGGGCAACCTTCAGGAGACCACCGCGTGGCCACCGCAGCCGACAGGACACCCCGAACCCCGCCCGCCAGCCGCCCCAGTGGCAGCAAGCTGCCGATCGTCATCACCCTGATCGCGGTGCTGGTCGCGGCCGGTGCCGGAGGCGGCTGGTACTGGAGCTCCCGGCGCGCGGTCGCCGCCGAGCAGGCAGCCGCCGAGGCCGCCAAGCCAAAGCTGCCGGCCCCGGCGCAGTACCTGGCGCTGGAGCCGCCGTTCGTGGTCAACCTCAACGGCGGCCTGGAAGGCCCGCAGTACCTGCAGGTCGAGATCCAGCTGATGACCCGCGACGCGACCGCCCTGGCCGACCTGCAGCGGCACGCCCCGGCCATCCGCGCCCGGCTGCTGATGCTGCTGGCCCAGCAGACCGCCGACAGCATCGCCGACCGCGCCGGCAAGGAGGCGCTGCAGGCCCAGTCGCTGGCCGAGGTGCGCAAGCTGATGCGCGCCGAGACCGGGCAGCCCTGCGCCGAAGCGCTGCTGTTCACCAGCTTCGTCACCCAATGAGGTCCGCCGGCGCATGAGCATCAACGACCTGCTGTCCCAGGACGAGATCGACGCCCTGCTCCATGGCGTGGATTCGGGCGCGGTGGACACCGACCCGGAGCCGGCCGACCCGGGCGTGGCGCGACCGTACGACTTCGCCAGCCAGGACCGGATCATCCGCGGCCGCATGCCGACCCTGGAGATGGTCAACGAACGCTTCGTGCGCCTGTGGCGGATCGGGCTGTTCAACCTCATCCGGCGCTCGGCCGACCTGTCGGTGCGCGGCATCGACCTGGTCAAGTTCGGCGAGTACATGCATTCGCTGTACGTGCCGACCAACCTCAACCTGGTGCGCTTCAAGCCCCTGCGCGGCATGGGCCTGATCGTGTTCGAGCCCAAGCTGGTGTTCGCGGTGGTGGACAACTTCTTCGGCGGCGACGGCCGCTACCCCACCCGGATCGAGGGCCGCGAGTTCACGGTCACCGAGATGCGCGTGATCCAGCTGCTGCTGCGCCAGACCTTCGCCGACCTGGTCGAGGCCTGGGCGCCGGTCATGAACGTGGAGTTCGAGTACATCAACTCCGAGATCAACCCGCACTTCGCCAACATCGTCACCCCGCGCGAGTACGTGGTGGTCAGCCGCTTCCACGTCGAACTGGAGGGCGGCGGCGGCGAGATCCACGTCACCCTGCCGTATTCGATGCTCGAGCCGATCCGCGAGCTGCTCGACGCCGGCATCCAGAGCGACCGCATCGACCGCGACGAGAGCTGGAACTCCACCCTGCGCCAGCAGCTGCAGCTGGCCGAGGTCACCGTGTCCAGCGTGCTGGCGCAGAAGCGCATCGACCTGCGCCAGCTCACCCGGCTGAAGGTCGGCGACATCCTGCCGATCGAGCTGCCGGCCGAAGTGCCGGTATGCGTGGAGAACATCCCGGTGCTCACCGGCCAGTTCGGCCTGGCCAACGGCCGCAACGCGGTGAAGATCACCCGCACCCAACCGCCCGGCACCCAGGCGCAGCCGCGCCAGCCCGCTCCAGAGGAAATGCCCGCATGAGCACCATCGACACCCTTGCCGCGCCTGCGCAGTTCGACGCCCTGCAGTCCGAGCCGGGCATTGCCGGCAGCGACCTGAACCTGGACGTGATCCTGGACGTGCCGGTGACCCTGTCGCTGGAAGTCGGCCGCACCCGCATGCCGATCCGCAACCTGCTGCAGCTCAACCAGGGCTCGGTGATCGAGCTGGAGCGCGGCGCCGGCGAGCCGCTGGACGTGTATGTCAACGGCACCCTGATCGCCCACGGCGAGGTGGTGGTGATCAACGACCGCTTCGGCGTGCGCCTGACCGACGTGGTCAGCCCGAGCGAGCGCATCCGGAGACTGCGTTGAACCTGCTGCCGCTGCTGCTGGTCGCCGCGCCGGCCGCGCGGCCGCCGGCTGCGGCCGGCCCCGGGCTGGCAGGCGCGTTCTTCGCCCTGCTGCTGGTGCTGGGCCTGATCCTGGGCCTGGCGTGGCTGCTCAAGCGCATGCCCGGCTCGGGCTTGCGCCCGGCCGAGGGCCTGCGGGTGGTCGCCAGCCTGCCGCTGGGCACCAAGGAGCGTGCGGTGGTGGTCGAGGTCGGTGGCCGCCAGCTGCTGCTGGGCGTGTCCGCTGGCGGGGTCAGCCTGCTGCAGGAGCTGCCCGAACCGCTGCCGCCCGCCGAGGCACCGCGCCTGCCCAACCTCAAGGAACTCCCGAACTTCGCCCAGTTGCTGTCCCAGCGGCTGCGCCGGACCCCGTGACATGACCTTCCGCCGCTTGCTCCTGATCATCACCATACTGCTGGCCGGTGCGCCGCTGCTGGCGCTGGCCGCGCCTGCCGCCGCCCCGGCGCTGCCGGCCCTGCCCGACGTGGCCGTGGGCCGCATCGGCGACGCCCCGGTGAGCGTGCCGCTGCAGACCCTGCTGCTGATGACGGCCATCACCCTGCTGCCGTCGCTGCTGCTGGTGATGACCTCCTTTACCCGGATCATCATCGTGCTGGCGCTGCTGCGCCAGGCGCTGGGCACCGGGCAGACGCCGTCCAACCAGATCCTGGTCGGCCTGGCCCTGTTCCTGACCGCGATGGTGATGATGCCGGTCTGGCAGAGTGGCTGGGACGCCGGCTTCGCGCCCTACCTCGACGGCCGGATCGATTTCCGCCAGGGCTGGGACCTGGGCATCGCGCCATTGCGCGCCTTCATGCTGGCGCAGATCCGCGAGACCGACCTGATGACCTTCGCCGGCCTGGCCGGCCACGGCACCTATGCCAGCCCCGACGCCGTGCCCTTCCCGGTGCTGGCCGCCTCGTTCGTGACCTCCGAGCTGAAGACCGCCTTCGAGATCGGGTTCCTGATCTTCATCCCGTTCGTGATCATCGACCTGGTGGTGGCCAGCGTGCTGATGTCGATGGGCATGATGATGCTCTCGCCGATGCTGATCTCCGCGCCGTTCAAGATCCTGCTGTTCGTGCTGGTCGATGGCTGGGTACTGACCGTGGGCACGCTCGCGGCCAGCTTCAACGGGGTGTGACGCGGGCGACGCTCGCGTCGCCCGCGTCACGGTTGCTGCTGGGGTTGCTTTGGCTTTGGCTGTTGCTCTGGCTGTGGTCGTCGCTTTTTTCGAATCCCGTTGGAGCGAACCGAGCATCGCAGCGGCGATGGGGGCGTAGAGGCCCACCTGTCTGAGCGAAGCGAGTTGTGGGCCGTCCCCCGTCGACGCGAGAAGCGCAGGGGACCGGCCGGCTTCATCGGCCGGTTCGCGACCGGGCCTGCTTTCTTTTTGGTTACTTTTTCTTTGCAGGAGCAAAGAAAAAGTGACTCGCCCAAGCGGCGAAGCCCTGGCGAAAGCTCTGCTTCAGGCCTTCCGCAGGAGCCCCCCCTAGTTCTGCACCGGCTCTTGCTTTCCCTCCTGCTTCGCAGGCAAGCGCGCAAGCAAAGCGACGAAAGGTCAAAACATGTTTCGCCAGCCGCTTCGCGGCCGCCGAGTCACTTTTCTTTGCTTGTGCAAAGAAAAGTAACCAAAAGAAAGCACAGCCCGGACCGCTCGCCGCCTGGCTTACGCCAGTCGGTGCCCTGCGCTTCTCGCGCCGGCGGGGCGGCCCATAACTCGCTTCGCTCAGACAGATGGGCCGCCTTTGTCCCGCCGTCGCTGCGATGCTCGGCTCGCTATAACGGGCGGGTAAAAGCGACGACCACAGCAACAGCAACGGCAACAGCAACGGCATTACCGCCCATGCCCAGCCTGACGGTGCCCAGCTCGACGTGACCTGGCCGCCTGCCCCATTGGGCTCATCTGGTTCTGCTTGGCTGGCTTGGTTGACCGGTTCGCGTCGGATCGGCACCTGCCGCGTTGCCCGTCATGCGCCAGGCGGCCGCCGCGCCGCTGGCACCAAGCTTGCATCCCCATGCTCCATGACTCCCGAACTCGCCCTCACCGAACTGCGCCGCGGCCTGGAAGTCGCGCTGTGGGTCGGCGGACCGCTCCTGCTGGTCATGCTCGTCGTCGGCGTGGTGGTCGGCATCGTCCAGGCCGCCACCCAGATCAACGAGCCGACCATCGCCTTCGTCACCAAGGCCATCGCGCTGACCGCCGCGCTGTTCGCACTGGGCAGTTTCCTGCTGGCCTACCTGGTGGACTACACCGTGGCGCTGTTCCAGCGCATTCCCCACCTGATCGGCTGACGGGACGCGCGTGGACCCCACCACCGCCATGGTGATCGACGGCCAGCAGGCTTTCGGCATGATCGGCACCGTGATGTGGACCATGCTGCGCACCGGCGCGCTGCTGATGGCCATGCCGCTGATCGGAACGCGTGCGCTGCCGGTACGGCTCCGGGTCCTGGTGGCCGGCGCGCTGGCCATGGCCCTGGCGCCGATGCTGCCGGCCCCGCCGGCCTTCGCCGGGCTGGACGCGGCCACCGTGCTGGGCGTGGCCCGCGAGCTGGCGGTGGGCGTGGCCATGGGCTTCTGCCTGCGGCTGGTGTTCGAGGCCGGCGCGCTGGCCGGCGAACTGGTCTCCCAGGGCATGGGCCTGTCCTTCGCGCAGATGAACGATCCGCTGCGCGGCGCCAGCTCCGGCGTGGTGGCGCAGTGGTTCTACCTGGCGTTCGGCCTGCTGTTCTTCGCCAGCGACGGGCACCTGGCGATGGTGGCCATGCTGGTGCGCAGCTACCAGGCCCTGCCCATCGGCGCGGACTGGGCCAATGCCGCCAGTGGCCTGGCGGTGCCGGTGGAGCTGTTCTCGGCGGTGCTGCGCGGCGGCCTGGGCCTGGCGCTGCCGCTGATGGTCGCCATGCTCGCCACCAACCTCGCCTTCGGCGTCCTGGCCAAGGCGGCGCCCTCGCTGCACCCGGTCCAGCTGGGCCTGCCGGTGGCGGTGCTGACCGGGCTGTTCCTGCTGTCGGTGCTGGCCGGGGAGATCGCCCAGCCGATCCAGGCCCTGTTCGACACCGCGTTCGACGCGGGCGTGGGCGTGCCCTCGCGCTGAGCCCCCGCCACCGGCGGCGGCCACCGCTGGAACGGGTCTTGCAACAGCCGGGATGCGCCGGCCACCGCCCGGCCACGGAGCGCCGACATGGCCGAGAACGAAGACGGCCAGGAAAAGACCGAACAGCCAACCGGCCGAAGACGCGAGAAGGCCGCCAGCGAGGGCAACCTGCCGCGCTCGCGCGAGCTGGCCACCGCCGCGGTCTTCGGCACCGCCGTGATCGGCCTGATGGCTGGCGGCCCGCTGTTCGCCCGCGCCGCCACCGGCTGGATGCGCCACGCCCTGACCCCCGACCCGGCCCTGCTCGACGAGCCCGGCCGGCTGTTCGGCCACATGGGCATGCTGCTGATGAAGCTGATGGCGGTCGCACTGCCGCTGGTGGGGCTGTCGGTGCTGGCCTGCCTCATCGCGCCGGCGCTGATGGGCAGCCTGCAGTTCAGCGGCAAGGCGCTCACGCCCAAGCTCGACCGGCTTGATCCCATGGCGGGCCTGAAGCGGGTCTACAGCGCCGACGGCCTGGCCGAGCTGGCCAAGTCGCTGCTGCGCGTGGCGCTGCTGGGCACCGCCTGCGGCATGGTCCTGGCCAACGGCTTCGACGTGCTGCGCGGCATGCCCGGCCAGTCGCTGGAGGAGGCGGCGCGCACAGGCCTGCATTTCGCCGGGCGCCTGCTGGGCGCGGCGGCCCTGGCGCTGCTGCTGCTGGCGGCCATCGATGCCCCGTACCAGAAGTGGAACTGGACCCGGAAGCTGAAGATGACGCGCCAGGAAGTGCGCGACGAGATGAAGGACACCGACGGCAATCCGCAGATCAAGGGCCGGATCCGGCAGATGCAGATGCAGATGTCGCAGCGTCGGATGATGGAAGCGGTGCCCACCGCCGACGTGGTGGTGGTCAACCCGACCCACTACGCGGTGGCGCTCAAGTACGACGGCGGCACCATGGGCGCGCCGCGGGTGGTGGCCAAGGGCGTGGACGAGCTGGCCCTGCGCATCCGCGCGGTGGCCGGCGAGCACCGCATCACCCTGGTCGAGGCGCCGCCTCTGGCACGGGCCTTGTATCGGGAGGGGGAAATCGGCATGGAAATCCCCGTGAGACTGTACGCCGCCGTGGCCCAGGTCCTGTCCTACGTGTACCAGCTGCGCACCTGGCGCCCCGGCAACGGGCGGCCGCCGCAGCTGGGGCAGGTGGCGGTGGACGAGTTCCCGCCGGGTAAGCGCCCGTGAGCACGGTCGCTACCCAGCCGCTGGGGCGGCGGCTGCTGGACATGGCCCGCAATGGCGCCGGCGCGCCGCTGCTGGTGCTGGCGCTGCTGGCGATGGTGGTGGTGCCGCTGCCGCCGCTGGTGCTCGATGCGCTGTTCAGCTTCAACATCGCCATCTCGCTGGTGGTGCTGCTGGCGGTGGTCTACGTGCAGCGCCCGCTGGACTTCACCATCTTCCCGATCATCCTGCTCACCACCACGATGCTGCGCCTGGCGCTGAACGTGGCATCGACCCGGGTGATCCTGCTCAACGGCCAGGGGGGCCACGACGCCGCCGGCCAGGTGATCGCCGCCTTCGGCGAGTTCGTGGTCGGCGGCAACTACGCGGTGGGCATCGTGGTGTTCGCGATCCTGACCATCATCAACTTCGTGGTGATCACCAAGGGCGCCGGGCGCATCTCCGAGGTCACCGCGCGCTTCACCCTCGATGCCATGCCCGGCAAGCAGATGGCCATCGACGCCGACCTCAACGCCGGCCTGCTGACCAGCGAGGAGGCCAAGCTGCGCCGCGAGGAGGTCCGCGAGGAGGCCGACTTCTACGGCGCGATGGACGGCGCCAGCAAGTTCATCCGCGGCGATGCCATCGCCGGCATCCTGATCCTGTTCATCAACCTCATCGGCGGCTTCGCCGTGGGCATGCTCCAGCACGGCATGGCCGCTACCGATGCGGCCTCGACCTACACCCTGCTGTCCATCGGCGACGGCCTGGTGGCGCAGCTGCCGGCGCTGCTGGTGTCCTCGGCGGTGGCCATGCTGGTGACCCGCGCCTCGCGCGCCCAGGACATGGGCAAGGCGATGGTCAGCCAGGCCTTCGGCCAGCACAAGGCGCTGGCGATCGCCGCGGGCATCCTGCTGGCGGTGGGCGTGGTGCCGGGCATGCCCAACGTCGCTTTTCTGACGCTCGGCGGGATCATGGCCTACGCCGCCTGGAAACTGTGGCAGCGCCAGGAGCAGGCCACGGCCGAGGCCGCGCGTGCCGAGGCGCTCGGTCCGGCCGCCGTCGCCGGGCAGTCCAACGCCGAACTGGACTGGGACGAGCTGCGCCCGGTGGACCCGCTGGGCCTGGAGGTCGGCTACCGGCTGATCCCGCTGGTGGACAAGGCCCAGGGCGGCGAGCTGATGGCCCGGATCAAGGGCGTGCGGCGCAAGCTCACCCACGACATCGGCTTCCTGATCCCGCCGGTGCACATCCGCGACAACCTGGAACTGCAGGCCAACCACTACCGCCTGCTGGTGCATGGCGTGCCGGTGGCCAGCGCCGAGGTCCACCCGGACCGCGAGCTGGCGCTGGACCCCGGCGGCGCCCTGGGCCAGATCGACGGGATCCAGGGCAAGGACCCGGCCTTCGGCCTGGACGCGGTCTGGATCCAGCCGCACCAGCGGGCCCAGGCAGAAGCCATGGGCTACACCGTGGTCGACCCGGCCACGGTGGTGGCCACCCACCTGTCGCACCTGGTCCGCGAGCACGCCCCGGAACTGCTCGGCCACGAGGAGGTGCAGCAGCTGCTGGCCACCCTCGCCCGCAGCGCGCCGAAGCTGGCGGAGGACCTGGTGCCCAAGACCCTGCCCCTGTCGGTGGTCTCGCGCGTGCTGCAGAACCTGCTGGTCGAGCGGATCCCCGTGCGCCAGTTGCGCAAGATCGCCGAGTCCCTGCTCGAGCATGGCGCCTACAGCCAGGACCCGGCCGTGCTGACCGCCGCGGTGCGCAACAGCCTGGGCCGGTTCATCGTCCAGGAGATCGCGGGGACCTCGCCGGAACTGCCGGTCTTCACCCTGGCCGCACCTCTGGAACGGGTCTTGCAGGACTCCACGCAGGGCAACGGCGCCGCGGCGCTGGAACCCGGGCTCGCAGAACGCCTGCAGCAGAGCCTGGCCGATTGCGCCGGGCGGCAGGAGGCCAAGGGCGAGCCGGCGGTGGTGCTGGTCCCGGCCACCGTGCGCGCCTCGCTGGCGCGCCTGGTCAGGCACAGCGTGCCGTCCCTGTCGGTCCTCGCCTACACCGAGGTGCCGGAGGACAAGCGGCTGAAGCTGGTGGGCACGATCAGCTGAGGGGGTACCCCGGGCAGGCACCTGCCGGACCGGGATGAGGGTGAGGCGTGATCCGCCAGCAGCGGGTCGCGGCGACGGCAAGGAGCGGGACATGAACAGAACAACCGGGTGGGAAGCGGAAACGGTGCCAGCGCATCGCCACACCGCCTTTTCCAGTCACCAGCCAGCAATCACCGGACACGGTCGCAGCCCATGAAGATCAAGCGTTTCGTCGCCGCCGACATGCGCACCGCCCTGCGGATGGTACGTGCCGAACACGGGCCGGATGCGGTCATCCTGTCCAACCGCCGCACCGAGGAAGGGGTGGAGATCGTCGCGGCGAGCAACTATGACGAGAATGCGGTCCAGCGCGCCCTGATGGACGCCCAGCGCGGCAACGAGCCGGCCGGCGCGACCTGGGCGCCGGGCGCGGCCGCCGCGGCCGATCCTGCGCCGGCGGCCGATTTCGCCTCGGCCATGGCTGCCGCGCTGGCCACTCCCACTGCACGCGCGGTGGCGGTGCTGCCGCCGGAAGTGGTCATGGCCGCGCCGGCGCGGGAGGCCACGCCGGAGCCGGCGCCGGCTCCCGTGCCGCCCCCGGCGCACGCGCCGCCGCCCCCGGCCCTGGTCGCGGTGCCCCCCGCGCCGGCGCCGGCCAATGACGCCCAGCTGCTGGCCATGCGCGAGGAACTGGCGCAGATGCGCACGATGATCGAGCGCGAGATGCACCGCCTGACCGACGAGCGCCTGCGCGGCTCGCCGGTGCGGCTGCAGGCGATGGAGCTGATGGAGGATTACGGCTTCGATGCCGGCATCACCCGCGACATCGTGCTGGAACTGCCGGCCGACACCCCCGAGCACCGCGGCCGCGGCCTGATGCTGGGGCTGATCTCGCGGCGCCTGCCGGTCTGCCCGGTGGACCCGCTGGAGGCCGGCGGCGTGATCGCCCTGGTCGGCCCGACCGGCGCCGGCAAGACCACCACCATCGCCAAGCTGGCCGCGCGCTTCGTCGCCCAGCACGGCCCGCGCGACATCGCCCTGGTCACGACCGACACCGCCCGCATCGGCGGCCGCGAGCAGCTGCACGGCTACGGCCGCCAGATGGGCATCGCGGTGCACGAGGCCGACAGCGACGCGGCCCTGATCGGCCTGCTGCAGCGCCTGCAGGACTACCGCCTGGTGCTGGTGGATACCGCCGGCCTGGGCCAGCGCGACCGCGCCCTGGCCGGCCAGCTCAACTGGCTGCGCGCCGCCCGCCAGGTCAGCACCCTGCTGGTGCTGCCGGCCAACTCCCACTACGCCGACCTGGACGAGGTGGTGCGCCGCTTCGCCCCGGCCAACCCCCAGGGCGTGGTCCTGACCAAGGTCGACGAGACCGGCCGCCTGGGCAGCGCGCTGTCGGTGGTCGTGGACCACCAGCTGCCGCTGACCTGGATCACCGATGGCCAGCGCGTGCCGGACGACCTGCACCGGGCCAATGCGCCGAGCCTGGTGCTGCGCCTTGAAGATCTGCGCCGCGCTGCCGATAAGCCGAACATCCCGGAGCACGACCATGCCGTCGCATGAGCCCCGCCCCCCCTTTCCCGCCGCTGCCAACCTGCCGATGAATCCCGCCCCGCCCGCTCCTGTCCGCAGCATCGCCGTCACCGGCGGCAAGGGTGGCGTGGGCAAGACCAACCTGTCGGTCAACCTGGCCGCCTCGCTGGCGGCGCTGGGCAAGCGCACCCTGCTGCTGGACGCGGACCTGGGCCTGGCCAACGTCGACGTGCTGCTGGGCCTGTCGCCGCAGCACACCCTCGCGGACCTGGTCGCCGGCCGCTGCGAGCTGGAGGACGTGATCCTCGAGGGTCCGAACGGCATGCTGGTGGTGCCGGCCGCCTCGGGCCGCCGGCACATGGCCGAGCTGCAGCCGGCCCAGCACGTGGGCCTGGTCAACGTGTTCAACGACCTCCAGCGCGACCTGGACATCCTGGTGGTGGACACCGCCGCCGGCATCACCGACAGCGTGCTGACCTTCTGCCAGGCCGCGCAGGACGCGGTGGTGGTGGTCTGCGACGAGCCGGCCTCGATCACCGACGCCTACGCGCTGATCAAGGTGCTGTCGCGCGAGCGCGGCGTGGACCGGGTCCAGGTGGTCGCCAACATGGTGCGCAGCCCGGCAGAGGGCCGGGCGCTGTACGACAAGCTGTCGCGGGTGTGCGAGCGCTTCCTCGGCGATGTCTCGCTCAACTTCCTCGGTGCGGTGCCGCAGTGCGACTGGCTGCGCATGGCGGTGCAGCGCCAGCAGGCCGTCGCCACCGCCTACCCCGCCAGCCCCTCGGCCCGCGCCATCGCCGAGATCGCCCGCCGCACCGCGCGCTGGGAAGCCCCGAGCGCACCGCGCGGCAACATCGAGTTCTTCGTCGACCGGCTGATCCGCAACGGGATCCGCCAGGGCGCGGCCGCATGAACGCGGTGGCCGAATACCGCGCCGTGCAGCGCGGCAGCAGCGAGGAGACGGTGACCCGCCACGCCGACCTGGTGCGGCGCATCGCCCACCACCTGGCCGCGCGGCTGCCGGCCAGCGTCGAGGTCGACGACCTGATCCAGGCCGGGATGATCGGCCTGATCGAGGCCGGCCGCAGCTACGACCCGGACCAGGGCGCCTCGTTCGAGACCTACGCCTCGATCCGCATCCGCGGATCGATGATCGACGAGATCCGCCGCGGCGACTGGGTGCCGCGGTCGGTGCACCGCCGCGCGCGCGACGCCGCCGCGGCGGTGCGCGAGATCGAGCAGGCCACCGGCCGCGCCGCCGCGCCCCAGGAAGTGGCGGCCCGGCTCGACATGCCGCTGCCGGACTACCTGCGGCTGCTGGAGGACGCCTCGCGCGGCCAGGTGCTGAGCCTGGACTCGCACGTGGAGGACCACGGCGACGTGCAGGTCAACAGCAACAGCCCCACCCCGCAGCAGGTGCTGGAGCGCGGCGACTTCGGGCGCGAGCTGACGGCCGCCATCGGCCAGCTGCCGGAGCGCGAGCAGCTGGTGCTGTCGCTGTACTACGAGCAGGAACTGAACCTCAAGGAGATCGGCGCGGTGCTCGGAGTCAGCGAGTCGCGGGTGTGCCAGATCCACGGCCAGGCGGTGCTGCGGCTGCGCGGCCGCCTGTCCCAGTACGAATCACGCGACGCCGGTCTGGAAACGGACTGACGCGCCGCCCAAGGCAACGCAAACGGAGCACGAAGTGAACAAGAACATGCGGATCCTGATCGTGGACGACTTCTCGACGATGCGGCGCATCGTCAAGAACCTGCTCAACGATCTGGGCTACAGCAATACCGCGGAAGCCGATGACGGCCATACCGCGCTGGCCGCGCTGCGCACGCAGCCGTTCGACTTCGTGGTCACCGACTGGAACATGCCCGGCATGACCGGCATCGACCTGTTGCGCGCGATCCGCGCTGATCCCAAGCTCAAGACCCTGCCGGTGCTGATGGTCACCGCCGAGGCCAAGCGCGAGCAGATCATCGAGGCGGCCCAGAACGGCGTGAACGGCTACATCATCAAGCCGTTCACCGCCCAGACCCTCGAGGAGAAGCTGGGCAAGATCTTCGAGCGGCTGGCGACCAGCGCATGAGCGCCGCCCACTCCCCGGAACGGGCCGCCCTGGTCCAGCGCCTGCACGACGCACTGGACGCGCTGGAGCGCGGCGACGAGAGCGCGCTGCGCGCCGAGATCGAGGCGCTGGCCGCCGCCCGCACCCGTCCGCTGGTCCAGGGCCTGGGCCGGCTGGCGCGCGAACTGAGCCAGGCGCTGGGCGAGCTGCCGCAGGTCCCCGGCAGCGATGGCCGCGAGGTGGAACTGGACGACGCCTGCGCGCGCCTGGACCACGTGGTCGCCATGACCGAGCAGGCGACCCACCGCACCCTCGACCTGGCCGACGAATGCCGCACCCTGGTGGAAGGCCTGCGCGAAGCGGGCGTGGCGCCGGGCCAGGAGCAGGCGCTGGACCACCTGCGCCGCAACCTCACCGAGATCGGCCTGACCCAGAGCTACCAGGACATCACCGGCCAGATCATCCGCCGCGTCGCCGGGATCGTGCGCCGCGTGCACGAAGGCTTCGGCGAGCTCGGGCTGCCGCCGCGCGCCGAGCCGCCGGCCGCGTCCCTGGCCGGACCGGCCGTGGCCGGGATCGACCGCCACGCGGTGTCGCAGAACGACGCCGACGCGCTGCTGTCGGACCTGGGGCTGTAGCCATGAGCGGGGTCACGCCGGAAATCGCCGCGGACTTCATCATCGAGGCGCAGGAGATCCTGGACCGGCTCGGCGAGCAGCTGGTCGACCTGGAGCGTGCCCCCGGCGATGCCGGCCAGCTCAATGCGGTGTTCCGCGGCTTCCACACCCTCAAGGGCGGCGCCGGCTTCCTTGGCGTGCAGCCGATGGTGGAGCTGTGCCATGCGGCCGAGGAAACCCTCGGCGCGGTGCGCGCCGGCCAGGCCGAGCTGGACCCGCTGCATTTCGACGCCGCCCAGCGTTCGCTGGACTGGCTGCAGGCGATGCTCGACGCGCTGGCCGACGGCTCCGAGCCGCCGCACGCCCCGGCCGAACTGGTCGCCCAGTTCGCGCTGGAGGCAGCCGCGCCCGCGGCGGCACCGGCGCCGCTGGCGCCCGCGTCCGCCAGCGCCGACGGCATGATCAGCGACGACGAGTTCGAGGCGCTGCTGGACCAGTTGCATGGCGGCGCGATGCCCGGCGCCGTCGCCGAGCCCGCCCCGGCCGCGCCCGCCGCGGCGGGCATGATCGACGACGACGAGTTCGAGGCCCTGCTGGACCGGCTGCACGGCGACGCCGCGCCCGGCGCGGGCGCGCCTGCCGTGGCCGCGGACGTGGCCGCCCCCTCGCCGGCGCCGGCGCGTCCCGCGCCCCCACCGCCGGGGCCCGCCGCCCCGCCGCCGCGTTCGGGTGGCGGCGAAGCCGAGCACACCGTGCGCGTGGACACCCGGCGCCTGGACGCGATCGTCAACCTGATCGGCGAGCTGGTGCTGGCCCGCAACCGGCTCAAGACCCTGCGCGCGCGGTTGCGCGACGAGGAACTGGACCGCGCCGTGGCCAGCCTGGACGTGGCCACCGCGCGCCTGCAGTCGGCGGTGATGCGTACCCGCATGCAGCCGGTGGGCAAGGTGTTCTCGCGCTTCCCCAAGGTCGCCCGCGACGTGGCCCGCTCGCTGTCGCGCGAGGTGGAGCTGGAGATGGTCGGCGCCGAAACCGAGCTGGACCGCAACCTGGTCGAGGCCCTGGCCGATCCGCTGGTGCACCTGGTGCGCAACGGCATCGACCATGGCGTGGAGCCGCCGGAGGTACGCGAGGCGGCCGGCAAGCCGCGCGTGGGCCGCCTGCGGCTGTCCGCGCAGCAGGAAGGCGATTACGTCTCCATCGAGGTGCAGGACGACGGCGCCGGCATCGACCCGGAGCGGCTGCGCGCCAAGGCCCGCGAAAAGGGGCTGATCGACCCGGAGGCGGCGGCGCGACTGGGGCCGGAGGAATGCCTGCACCTGGTGTTCCTGCCGGGGTTCTCGACCAAGGCCGAGGTCACCGACATTTCCGGCCGCGGCGTGGGCATGGACGTGGTCCAGTCGCGCATCCGCGAGCTGGGCGGGCAGATCCAGATCCAGTCCGAGCTCGGCCGCGGCACGCGGTTCCTGATCCGTGTGCCGCTGACGCTCGCCATCCTGCCGACCCTGCTGGTCCAGGCCGGCGAGGCGGTCTATGCGCTGCCGCTGGCGCGGGTGCTGGAGGTGCTGCACGCACAGCCGGCCGCGCTGGGCTGGTTCGACGGTCGCCCGGTGATGGACCGCCAGAGCCACACCCTGGCGCTGCTGGACCTGCGCCGCTGGCTCGGCCTGGAGCCGGCACCCGGCAACGGGCCGCTGACGGTGGTGGTGCTGCAGATGGGCGATGCGCGCTTCGGCCTGATCGTGGACCAGGTGCGTGGCCGCGAGGAGGTGGTGATCAAGCCGCTGCCGCGTGCGCTTCGCGGGCTGCCGGGCTATGCCGGCGCCACCCTGATCGGCGACGGCCGCCTGGCGCTGATCCTGGACGTGGACGGCCTGCGCGCCTCCGACACCTGAGGCATCGCGCGGCAGCCGCGCGCCGCCAACCCCGTCACACCGCACGCATCGCGCGGCCGCCCTGGCGGCGGTCGCCCTCAAGTCAGCCTTCACGCGAGCCGATAACCTGCGCATGGACATCCTCAGCCTCATCGGCCTGCTCCTGGCGATCATCGCCCTGGTGGGCGGCAGCATCCTGAAGGGTGCCGGCATCGGCTCCCTGTGGTCGGCCGCGGCGTTCGTGATCGTGATCCTGGGCACCATGGCGGCGATCTTCGTGCACACCCCGCCACCGGTACTGCGCCGGGCGATGGCCATCGTCGGCTGGATCCTGCGCCCGCCGGCGGCCGACCGCGCCGCGCTGATGGCGCAGATCCTGGAATGGAGCAACGTCGCCCGCCGCCAGGGCCTGCTCGGCCTGGAGCAGCAGGTCGGCGAGCAGAACGACCCCTTCCTCAAGAAGGGCCTGCAGATGCTGGTCGACGGCGTGGAACCGGAGCAGATCCGGCACATGCTGGAAATCGACCTGGACAGCCAGGAGCACCAGGAACTGGCCGCGGCCAAGGTGTTCGAGAGCATGGGCGTGTACGCGCCCACGCTGGGCATCGTCGGCGCGGTGTTCGGCCTGATCGCGGTGATGAAGAACCTGGCCGACCCGAGCAAGCTGGGCCACGGCATCGCCGCCGCGTTCACCGCCACCATCTACGGCATCGCCTCGGCCAACCTGTTCTTCCTGCCGATCGCCGCCAAGCTCAAGGCGGTCATCGGCCGCCGCACCGGCGAGCGGGAGATGATCATCGAGGGCCTGATCGCGATCGCGCAGGGCGAGAACCCGCGCAACATCGAGTCCAGGCTCGCCGGCTTCCTGCACTGACACGGACCGGTCCATGGCACGCAGGAAGAAGCACGAGGAACACGGCAACCACGAGGCCTGGGCGATCCCCTATGCCGACCTGATGACGCTGCTGCTGGCCTTCTTCGTGGTGATGTACGCGATCTCCACCGTCAACGAGGGCAAGTACCGGGTGCTGTCCGACGCGCTGACGGCGGCCTTCGGCGGCGCCCCGCGCACGATCAACCCGGTCCAGGTCGGCAACCACCAGCTGCAGGGCTCCGACCACGACCGGCCCTCGCCGATCCAGTCCGGCGCGCGCCACGGCCCGTCCGCGCCCTCGCCCGCCCCCAACCCCACCCTGCTGCCGGCGCTGGCCTCGCACATGCGCACCGGCGTGCCGATGGACGTCTCCGACCGCGCCACCGTGCAGCGCGCCCAGCGCCAGCTCGGCAACATCGCCACGCAGCTGGAGAAGACGCTGGCGCCGCTGGTGGACGCGCGCCTGATCACCGTGCGCCGCGCCGAGCTGTGGCTGGAGGTGGAGATCAACAGCGACATCCTGTTCGACACCGGCTCGGCCGCGCTGGACGCCTCGGCGCGCGAAGTGCTGTCGCGCCTGGCCGGGGTGCTGCGCGAGGCGCCCAATCCGGTGCGCGTGGAGGGCTACACCGACGACCGCCCGATCAACACCGTGCAGTTCCCCTCCAACTGGGAACTGTCGGCCGCGCGCGCGGCCAGCGTGGTGCACCTGTTCGCCGGCAACGGCGTGGACCCGGCGCGGCTGGCGATGGTCGGGTACGGCGAGCACCGCCCGCGCGCGGAGAACCTCACCGAGGAGGGCCGCAACCGCAACCGCCGGGTGGTGCTGATCGTGCTGGCCACGCCGGATCCGGCCGTGCCGGGCGGCGGGGCGGCGCCGGAGCTGGCGGTCAAGACCGCGCCATCGCCGCCGATAGCAGACATGGCGGCCGGCGCCGCCGTCGCCGCGAACATCCCGGGTGAAGCGGGCTCCGCTTCCTCCACGGCCGTGCCCCCGCGCGCGCCCGTGGCCGGACGAACCACTGGAGGATCCGACTGATGCGCGTGTGGGCGATCGCCAACCAGAAAGGCGGCGTGGGCAAGACCACCACCACCCTGGCCCTGGGCCGTGGCCTGGCTGCGCGTGGCAGCCGCGTGCTGCTGGTCGACCTGGACCCGCACTCGTCGCTGACCCGCGCTTTCGGTGTCCCGGCCGATCCGGCGCCCGACGGAGTGATGGACCTGTTCGCCACTCCGCCGCGCGCCCTGTCCGAGCTGGCCCGCGAAAGCGCGATGGAGCGCCTGTCCTACGTCTGCGCGCAGACCGCGCTGGCCACCCTGGAGCGGCGCAGCGCCAACCAGCCCGGCCTGGGCCTGGCCCTGTCGCAGGCGCTGTCGCGCCACAGCGGCCTGCACGACTACGTGCTGCTGGACTGCCCGCCCACCCTGGGCCTGCTGATGATCAACGCGCTGGCCGCCGCCGACCACGTGGTCATCCCGACCCAGGCCGAACCCCTGGCCCTGCACGGGCTGGCCGGCATGCGCCGCACCGCCGAGATGGTCGAACGCTCGCGCCGCCGCCCGCTGCCGGTGTCGGTGCTGCCCACCCTGTACGACCGCCGCACCCGCGCCGGCCAGGAGGCCCTGCGGCGGATGCAGGAAGACCATGGCGACCGCGTCTGGGAAGACGCGATCCCGGTGGACACCCGCCTGAGCAATCCCGAACTGCTGGTTCAGCCGGCCACCGAGGGCGCGGCCTATCCCGGGCGCGCCCTGTCCAGCTACCGCCGCGCGCTGGAGTGGATCCTCGCCAGCGACAGCCAGGCCCTGGAACAGGCGGCATGAGCGTGGCCGCGCTGCTGGACGACTACCTGGACGGCCTGCTGGCGGGCGAGCCGGCGGCCGCGGCGCCGGGCACGCCTGCAGCCACCGACGCGCCTGCAGGCCCGGCGCCGCCCCCCGTGCAGGACGAAGGCGGCAACACCGACGCCCCCGGCAGCCCGGCGGTGCCGTCGGCGACGACGCCCGCCGCCGGATGCGAACCGGCAGGTGTCGCCGCCGCCGCGCCTGGTGCCGGCGGTGAACCAGGCACGGGCGTGACCGCCGCCGCGGCGTCCGCGGCCGCACCCCAGGCGGAGGCCGTTCCGACGGCAGCGACCGCACCGGCCGCCGCGCCGGCCGCCGCGCCGCGCCTGCGCAGCCCGCCGCTGCCGTCGATGCGTCCACCGCCGGTCATGCCCTCCCCGGCCCCGGCCCCGGCCCTTGCCGCGCATGCCGAGGATCCACCGGCGCGGCGTGCCGCCGACCGCAGCTCGCGCTGGTTGCGGCTGCGCTGCGCCACCCAGCCCTACGGCCTGGAGCTGCTCAAGGTCCAGGAGGTGGTGCTGCCCGTGCCCCTGCTGCCGCTGCGCGGCACCCCGGCCGCCATGCTCGGGGTGATGAACCTTCGCGGTCAGGTCGTGCCGGTGCTCGACCTGGGCATGCACCTGGGCCAGGCCACGCAGCCTGCCACCGCCGCCACCCGTTTCGTGGTGATCGAGGAGAAGGGCGAGGTGCTGGGCCTGCGCGTCAGCGCGGTCGAGGACGTGGTGACGCTGGCCGCCAGCCAAGTCGAACCGCCGGGCAACGCCCAGATCGGGCGCGCGATGAGCCAGCTGTTCCGGGGCATCGCCCGTCAGGGTGGCGAACCGATGGTGCTGCTGGACGCCTCCTGCCTGCTGGCACCGGCCACCACCGGCGGCGCGCGCTAAAGCCGCGGCCACCGCGGCCGCTATCCAGACCGACCCCACTGCATGGAGACGCGATGACCACCGTGTCCCTGGGCGAGGACCTCGGCATCGAGGCCAGCGCCGAGCTCAAGGAACGCCTCACGGCGCACCTGCAATCCGGCCACCTGTCGCTGGACGGCAGCGCCGTGCGCCGCGTGCACACCGCCGCGATGCAGGTACTGTGCGCGTTCTTCCGCAGCCGCCATGACCTGGGCCGCCGGACCGAACTGTCCGGATGCAGCGACGCCCTGCGCGACGCCGCGCGCCTGCTGGGGCTCTCGGCCCAGCTCGGGCTTACCGACCAACAAGACTCGAATAAGAAAGAAGTGGAGAACGCCGCATGAGCGCACGCATTCTGGTAGTGGACGATTCGGCCTCGATGCGCCAGATGGTCTCCTTCGCCCTGACCTCGGCCGGGTTCGCCGTGGAGGAGGCCGAGGACGGCCAGGTGGCGCTGGGCCGCGCCCAGACCGCCCGCTTCAACGCGGTGGTGACCGACGTCAACATGCCGAACATGGACGGCATCTCGCTGATCCGCGCGCTGCGCGGGCTGCCGGACTACCGCTTCACCCCGATGCTGATGCTCACCACCGAATCGGCCGCCGACAAGAAGGCCGAAGGCAAGGCCGCCGGCGCCACCGGCTGGCTGGTCAAGCCGTTCAACCCCGAGCAGCTGGTCGCCACCGTGCAGAAGGTCCTGGGCTGAGCCCCGGAACCCCGCCCCTTTCCCGATCACGAGCGCGCCCATGAGCATGGACCTGCAACGCTTCCACGCCACCTACTTCGAGGAGAGCCGCGAAGGCCTCGACGCGATGGAGGCAGGGCTGCTGGCGCTGGAGGGCGGCAGCGCCGACCCGGAGGTCATCAACTCGGTGTTCCGCGCCGCGCACTCGATCAAGGGCGGCGCGGCCACGTTCGGCTTCGAGAAGATGGCCGGGCTGACCCACGTGCTGGAAACGCTGCTGGACGAGATCCGTGCCGGCAAGCGCGGCCTGGCCGCCAGCGCGGTGGACGCCATGCTCGGCTCGGTGGACGTGCTGCGCGCGCTGCTGGCCGAAGCCGACCAGGGCCGGCCTTCCGATCCGGCCGCGGTGGACGCGGTGCACCAGCGCCTGCAGCGCGAGCTGGGCCAGCCCGGTGCTCAGGCCGTTGCCGCCGTGGCCGAACCGGAGCCGGAAGGCTGGGACATCGCCTTCGCCCCGGCGCCTTCGCTGTTCATGAGCGGCAACGATCCGCTGCGCATCATCCGCGAGCTGGAGCACCTGGGCCCCCTGGAAGTCAACGCGCGGCTGGACAGACTGCCGCAGTTCGACCACCTCGACCCGCTGGAAGCCTGCATCGCCTGGGACCTGGGCCTGCGCGGCAAGGTCCCGCGCAGCGCCATCGACGACGTGTTCGCCTGGGTGGTGGACGACTGCGAGCTGGACATCCGTCCGCAGGTTCCGGCCGCCCCGCCGGCGGCCGCGGCGGGCGAAGAGGCCGGCACCGGCGGCACCGGCGCCGGTGCTGTCGCGGCCCCCGGGGCCGCCGCCGAAGCGGAGAGCTCGATCCGGGTCAGCGTCGACAAGGTCGATGCACTGATCAACCTGGTCGGCGAGCTGGTCATCACCCAGGCCATGCTCAAGCAGGTCAGCGGCGGCATGGACCCGGGCCAGGCCGAGCGCCTGTTCGCCGGCCTCGAGCTGCTGGAGCGCAACACCCGCGACCTGCAGGAAGCGGTGATCGGCGTGCGCATGCTGCCGGTGGACGCGGTGTTCCGCCGCTTCCCGCGCCTGGTCCGCGACCTGTCCGCGCGCCTGGGCAAGCAGGTGCGCCTGCGCACCGTCGGTGAAGGCACCGAGCTGGACAAGGGCCTGATCGAGAAGATCGCCGACCCGCTGGTGCACCTGGTGCGCAACTCGATCGACCACGGCCTGGAGATGCCCGAGGTGCGCAAGGCCGCGGGCAAGGACGAGACCGGCACCATCACCCTGGCCGCTTCCCACCAGGGCGGGCACATCGTGATCGAGGTCGGCGACGACGGCCGCGGGCTGGACCGTGCGCGGATCCTGGCCAAGGCCGTCGAGCGTGGCCTGCAGGTGCCGGACAACCCGACCGACGCGCAGGTCTGGGACCTGATCTTCCAGCCCGGCTTCTCCACCGCCGACCAGGTCACCGACCTGTCCGGCCGCGGCGTGGGCATGGACGTGGTGCGCCGGAACATCCAGGCCCTCGGCGGCGAGGTGCAGCTGGAAAGCGCCCCCGGGCGCGGGACGCGGGTGGTCATCCGCCTGCCGCTCACCCTGGCCATCCTCGACGGCATGGTGGTGTCCAGCGGCGGGGAGATCCTGATCCTGCCGCTGAGCCACGTGCTGGAGGCGCTGCAGCCCCAGCCGGGCGACATCCGCACCGTGGCCGGCGATGGCCGGGTGCTGCGCGTGCGCGGCGAGTACCTGCCGATGCTGTCGCTGTCGGGCACCTTCGGCTATGGCGGCGGCAGCGCCGAATCGCTGGTGGTCGTGGTCGAGGGTGATGGCCAGAAGCTCGCGCTGCAGGTCGAGGAGCTGGTCGGCCAGCAGCAGGTGGTGGTCAAGAACCTGGAGCGCAACTACCGCCGCGTGCCCGGCATCTCCGGCGCGACCATCCTCGGCGACGGCCGGGTGGCGCTGATCGTGGACGTGGCCGGACTGGCCCGCCAGCGCCAGCTGCCGCAGGCCGCCTGAGGCGCACGGCCGCCGCTCCGGCGGCCCATGACCGGGTCAAGTCCGCCCGCGGCCTGCCGATAAGGCAGGTACCGATGTCCCTTCGACCGCCCCCAGGATGACGGCAGGCAACCCACAACCCACGCCACCGGTGGACCTGGCCGACGCAGAGCGCTACCTGCTGCGCGACCCGCGGGAGGTCGTGCGCGTGCTGCAGGCCCTGATCGACAACCGGGCGCTGATCAGCGCCCACCTCATGCCCGGCGGGCTGCCCTGCCCCACGGCCCTGCTGGAGCTCGCCGACGGCCAGGTGCTGATCGACGGCAACCGGCAGGAGGCGATCAACCAGCGCATGGCCGGCGCCGACTACCTGGTATGCGTCTCGCAGCTGGACCGCGTCCGCATCCAGTTCCGGCTGCAGGGGCTGCAGAGGATCGACGGCGACGGCCCGGTGGCGTTCCGTGCGCCGGCCCCGGATGCGGTGATGCAGCTGCAGCGGCGCGAGCTGTACCGGCTGGAGCTGATCCCCGGCCCACCGGTGACCCTGCAGGTGCCGCCACCGGCGGAGGGGCGCCCGGAGCTGTCGGCGCGCGCGCTGGACCTCAGCGGCGGCGGCATGGCCGTGGCGGTGCGCGACGAGGACCAGGGCCGCTTCGCCCCGGGCTCGCAGATCGACGGATGCACCGTCACGTTGCCGGACGGCGGCCCGCCGATGCCGGTGCGCCTGCAGGTGGCCCACGTCTCGCGCGGGCAGCTGCTGGCGGGGTTCCCGGTGCGCGTGGGCTGCCGCTTCGTCGGCCTGCCCCGCAACGCCGAGCAGCGGATCCTCCAATACATCTTCCAGGTCGAGCGCCAGCGCAACGCGCGCGAACGCCGCGCGGTGTAATCGGCCCTAAAGTTGCGGCCGGAACGGCCGATCTCTCCCGCGAACCGCACCGCGCACCGCGCGGCCCCGTCCTGCAGGAGCCACACCGCATGAGCAGCACCCCGGCCCCGTCCACCGGCGAATTTCTCACCTTCACCCTGGGCGAGGAGCACTACGGCGTCGACATCCTCAAGGTGCAGGAGATCCGCGGCTACGACGCGGTGACCCGGGTGCCGGACGCCCCGGCCTACATCAAGGGCGTGATCAATCTGCGCGGCACCATCGTCCCGGTGATCGACCTGCGGCTGAAACTGCGCCTGAAGGAAGCGCGCTACGACAGCTTCACGGTGATGATCGTGCTCAACGTCGAGGACCGGGTCGTCGGCATCGTGGTCGACGGCGTGTCCGACGTGGTGCCGCTGGCCGCCGAGCAGATCCGCCCCACCCCCGAATTCGGGGCCGCGGTCGATACCCGCTTCATCAGCGGCATCGGCACCCTGGACGAGCGGATGCTGATCCTGCTCGACATCGAGACCCTGCTGGACAGCGCCGACCTCGGAGAGGAACAGGTGCTGGAGCCGGCTGCCTAAAGTCGTCGTCCCGGCGTGCCGATACAGCCCTCGGCAGCCGTCTTTTCCCGCCATCGGAGTAACCCCCAATGATCCGCTCGTTCAAGCCCCTCACCCTCCTCGCCGTGCTGCTGGCGGCCACGCCCGCCATCGCCCTGGCGCAGGACGCCGTGCCTGCGGAGCAGGCCGTGCGCTTCATCGGCAAGGACGTGATGGTCTGCGGCAAGGTCGAGAAGACCCGCTACGCCCAGAACACCGAAGGCGAGCCGACCTTCCTGTACATGGGCGGCGCCTTCCCGCGCCACACCTTCTCCGCACGCATCCCCGGCGACCAGCGCGGCAAGTTCAAGCCCACGCCGGAAGAGCTCGAAGGCCGCGACGTATGCGTGGTCGGCACCGTGCAGCGCGACGCCAGCCGGGCCGAAATCGCCGTGACCTCGCCGTCCAGCATCAAGCTGGCCACCCTCAAGTAAGCCGTTCCCGGCCGGGGCGCGCCACGCCCCGGCCGTCGTTGCCGCAGATCCGGGAGTAACTCTCCATGCATTGGCTGAAGAACCTCAAGCTCACGCCCAAACTGATGCTGGCGTTTGGCGTGGTGCTGGTATTGATGACGGCACAGGGCGTGGGCGCCTACTACGGGCTGTCCTCGCTCAACCGCGCCACTACCACGCTGGCCGAAGACAGCATGGCGACCGTCTCCACGGCGGCCGAACTGCGCGCACTGCTGGGCGAGTACCGCACCGCCTCCTACCGCGGGCTGGTACGCGCCAGCGAGGCGGTCAAGCTCGACGCCCGCGATCGCTCGGCCAAGCTTGCGCAGGCCATCGACGCCAATGTCGCCGCCTACGAGAAGCTCGCCACCACGCCCCAGGAGCGCAAGCTGCTGGAGGACGTGACCACCAGCTGGGCCAAGGCACGCACCTCCTACGAATCGGTCAACGAGATGATCGACCTGGAGTTGCCGGACGACGCGCTGGATACCTTCCTGGGCGAGACCTCGGAACTGCACAACGCCGCCACCGCCGCGGTCACCGCACTGATCCAGGATGCCGACCTCCAGGCCAGCCAGGCCAGCGCCAGCGCCTCCGGCGCCTACACCGCCTCGGTGGTGCTGATCGTGGTGATGCTGCTGGGCGGCATCGCCGGCGGCCTGGTGATCGCCTTCCTGATCGCACGCAGCCTGGCCGGCTCGGTGCGCGAGGCGGTGTCCGTGGCCAACGACGTGGCCGGCGGCAAGCTGGACAGCCGCATCGACACCACCGGCCAGGACGAGATCGGCGACCTGCTGCGCTCGATGCAGCGCATGCAGCACGACCTGCGCGAGCGCACCGAGCGCGACCAGAAGGCCGCCGCGGAGAACCTGCGCATCCGGACCGCACTGGAGAGCTCCTCGATCGGCCTGCTGATCGCCGACACCGACTACCGGGTGGCCTATACCAACCCGGCACTGGCCGGCATGCTCCAGGGCCATGCGGACCAGATCTCCGCCGCGCTGCCGGAGCTGGACCTGTCCGCGCCGCTGGACGGCATCCCGCTGGATGCGCTGGAGACCGGCGGCAAGGTCTCCCAGGACTTCCTGGCCCGCCTGGAACGCGATGGCCGCGCCGCGCGCGAGGTCCAGTACGGGGAGGCCTGCATCGCCCAGAGCATCTCGGTCATCCGCGACGACGAGGGCCGCTTCGCCGGCACCGTGTGCGAATGGCGCGACCGCAGCAGCGAGATCCGCGTGGAGCAGGAAGTGGCACGCGTGGTCGAGGCCGCCGCCGCCGGCGACCTGTCCGGCCGGATCGACACCGGCGACAAGCATGGCTTCCTGCTGCAGCTTGCGGTCCAGCTCAACGGCCTTCTGGACGCCAACGCGATCAGCCTGTCGGAGGTCTCGCGCCTGCTGACCGGCCTGGCCGCCGGCGACCTGACGGTGCGCATGGAAGGCGAGTTCCACGGCGTGTTCGCCCGCATGCGCGACGACGCCAACGCCACCGTCGACCAGCTCACCTCGATCGTCTCCCGCATCCAGGACGCC